>Ga0183098_10008_pt1:560000-1458180 | contig 1458180 bp, 1102 predicted proteins | sample BioMet9_FD_128884 | JGI IMG/M metagenome (GOLD analysis project Ga0183098, IMG submission 128884) | Microbial communities from bioreactor (seeded with sewage sludge) at Lawrence Berkeley National Lab, California, USA - Biofuel... | ecosystem: Engineered > Bioreactor > Anaerobic... | reverse complement strand
TTCATTGCATCATCTTCGCTGTCGTATACTTTTGCTTTCCCTTTAAACTTTTTCATATTGGAATTCATTGCGGCAACTTTAACCACTGCCCCATCAGGAGCCAGGTTGCCAAACAGGATTCCAATACCACCTTTTGTATCAATTGGATTATCTGCATTCCTTATAAGTCCATTTTCAAAAACAGGAGTTTCGTCAATAAGCCCAAACAGACTTTTTCCGGATACTGTATTATTATCCTGCAGCAGATGTTTTATTTTCTTTAAAACCACAGGTACGCCGCCTGCAAATTCCAGTTCTTCCATGGTAGCGTCACCTGAAGGCTGCAACGGGCATATATAAGGAGCTTTGTTATTAATTTTTATAAAACTATCATAATTTAATTCGATACCGCCTTCGTAAGCAATTGCCGGCAAATGCAATACTGTATTTGTTGAACCACCCAATGCCATATCAACAAATATTGCATTTTCCAGAGCCTTTTTATTAACTATCTGCTTAATAGTTAAATTTTCTTTAACCATTGATACAATTCTTTCACCGCTTTCAAAAGCAATTCTCTTTTTCTTTGCAGATACAGCAAGAGAAGAACCGCAACCATAAAGTGAAATTCCCATTGCTTCGCAGAGACATGCCATTGTATTTGCAGTATAAAGTCCCTGGCAGGCACCGCAGCCAGGACAAGCTTCCATTTCAAAATTTTCTAATTTCTTCTCAGAAATTTTTCCTGCTTTGAATTGCCCTACTGCTTCAAAAGCATTTTTAATAAGAGTAAGCTTTTCGCCCTCATAATTACCGGCAAGCATAGGCCCTGCTGTAACTACAATAGTTGGGATATCAAGTCTCATAGCTCCCATCAGCATACCGGGAGTTATTTTATCACAATTAGTTAATAAGACTACCCCATCAAGAGCATGAGCCTTACAAACTGATTCAACAGCGTCAGCAATTATCTCTCTTGAAGGAAGAGAATAGTGCATTCCCATATGTCCCATTGTTATACCATCGCATATAGCCGGTATTCCAAATATAAAAGCATTACCGCCTCCTGAATAGATACCATTTTCAATATGCCGTTCCAGCATGCGCATATCTGCATGCCCTGGTACTAAATCAGTAAAACTGCTTGCTATACCTATGAAAGGTTTTTTTAATGAATTCCTGGTCACCCCTGTACTGTGTAATAGTGCCCGCTGGCCTGCTTTTTCAAAGCCAACTTTAATTTTATCGCTTATCATAGCTGTAAATTTACCTTTAATTCGTTCATTGGTCTTAAAATATTGCTTCTCATAATTTCAGAAGCCAATAATTGATTTTTATTTTCAAATGCTTTTATAATTTCATTATGTTCTTTGAAAGAATCAGTTTCAGGCAATGTTGAATTTGTTAAAAACAAATACTTAAAACGCCGTATATGCATCTGTAATACTGAACAGAAACTTGTTATATAATTATTATCTGCCGCTTCTATAATAATATTATGAAACTCTTCATCCAGTTCCATAGCTTTATATGGCTCACCTTCACTTAGCGCTAATGAAAAATCATGATTTAAGGTTTTTAACTTTTCTAATTGTGCTTTATTAATATTTGGTGCAGCAAGTTCTGCTGCAAGTGCCTGCATTGATGCAAATGGTATGTATATTTTGTCTATATCCTGTTTTTCAATTTTCGTAACAACTGTTTCTTTTCCATGTGAAATTGTTACAAAATTCTGCATTTCAAGCTTTTGCAGCGCTTCTCTTACAGGAGTTCTGCTGACTCCCAGAGCTTCCGAAAGCTCTTTATCCATTAGCTTTTCCCCGGGCTTTAATGTTCCATCAACAATCCACCGCTGAATTTGTCTTAATACTTTATCTTTTGCGCTTTCTCTTAAGCTTGTAGTAAAATCTTTTGGAATTGGCATAATTTCTATATTTATAATATATGTATGCAATATATCATATATTTCATTAAATACCTATCAAAATGTAACACAGGACAGTGCAAAACTAAAATCATTTTAAAATAAAAAACCCGGCTGTAACTGCCGGGTTTAGAAAACTCGTATAAAAAACAAACTATTATTGTTCGTCTTCATCATCCTCTTTGTTCTGTTCCCTGTTATTATTTCCTTTTTCAATTTCAGCAGTCGCTTTTCCATCTTTCCAGAATAATGTTACTGTTGCAGCATCACACAAATTAATGCTGTTCCATTCAACAGCGTCCCCCTCTTTATCAATTATTTTTATATCCCACTTGCAGGAATTTTCGGAAGGATGAAACTCAACCTCAACTTCAGCCCCATCTGGAAGTATATCTACACTTAGCAAGTCTTCATCCCACTCTGCTTTGTCAGTTGCAGAAATAAATAACTGATCAATTGCAAGTCCTGTTTTATTAATAAGTGTGAAACTTTGAACAGATTGTGCTTTAACTAACGGCACTGTAAATACTACAGAAATTAAAATAATCAGTATATATTTTTTCAATTTTACTCCAAAGAATAATGTCATAATGAATTATTACTTAAAATACTAAAAGAGGCAGAGTACAGTTTGAAAAATAATTCAATTAATTGAAATGATAAAATTAACTAAACCTCAATAAATTGCCAGACAGCAAATAATATTTTTATAGATAAAGGATATTATCTCTTCCCTGCTATTTGATTTGATTATAAGTAATTAAAGAGATCATTTACTTTTCAATCAAATAAGTAACAAGGGCATATTTCTCTTCAAGTTCAATGGATTCATTTACCTGATTATCTACATATTCTGAAAATATATGCGCTTTATCAGGATACTTTTCGGAAAGTTCCAATGCCCTTTTGCTAATCATAGAAGTATTATGTTCGTTCATTTTTTTAACATCCTTCTTATCATAAATGCATTTATCGACTATACTAAATCCTGACTGAAGAACTATTTGTTCATGGTTTAATTCCGAAGGATATGCTGTTTCGTATATAATATACCCGCCATCTTTAATGCATCCAGCGGCCTTAATAATTGTTTCAGTTTCGGTTCCAAGAACAGGTGTGTCATATCCGCAAATAACTATATCAAAGTTATGAAGTGTTTCAACAGCTTCAACAATATCCATCTCTTTGAAACAAATCTTACTATAGTCTGATAATTCAGAAGCCAATTTTCCAGCTTCTTGAATAAAGGGTTGATATAGATCAATCCCCACTCCATAGCAATTGAATTCATTAACCAGGCTGATTAAAGCTGCGCCTTTACCACAACATAAATCAAGGATCTTAGAATTAACAGAAATTTCACTAATGTTTTTTATTAAAAGATTGGTAATTGCAGAAATGTTGGTTCCGAGGGAATTAAGATCCTGTAAAAGATAAGGTAAAAAATCATAAATTGCAGAATCAGTACCTGACAACGATTCTATTATTTGCTGTCTGCCATAATCCATATATAGCCCCGGATTTTTATATTAACAATGGACTTAAAATATTGAATTTTGTAAGGTAAAAAAAATGCCAGCCGGCTTTTCAACCGGCTGGCACAGGTTTAATTATTCAATAGAGAGTACTAACCAAACTATTTCATTAAAACCATTTTCTTTGTCATGTTGAATGAACCAGATTCAAGCTGGAAGAAATAAACACCACTTGAAACACTCATTCCATATTCATCTCTACCATCCCATTTAGCTGTATATTGACCAGCAGTTACTTCATCATTAAGAAGAGTTCTAACTTTCTGTCCTAAGATGTTATAAACAACAAGTCTTACAGTGCCTGATTTAGCAATATTAAATTTAATATTGGTTTCAGGGTTGAATGGGTTAGGATAAGCTTCAGATAAAGAATAAGTATCAGGAGTAAGGCTACCAGGATCTTTAACAACACCGGTAAGCTTCCATGCTTCTTTCTGAGTTGGGAACCAGTTCAAATCACCAAGAGCAAATCCGTCCATACCAGCACTCTGCATAGCTGTGTTTGTGTATGAAAGATCTTCAGGTAGTGGCCAAACCGGAGGATATAAAGCTCCATTTGGCTTGAAGTGCCAAGCACTATCAAGAGTACCAGTAATAATCTTATTAACATATTTTACAACTGTTGAAGCAAAGTCTGTAATTGTAGAATTATAACCAGGATCAGACTCTTCATTATTAACAACATTAACAGTAGCGCCGCCGGGTGCTAAAATACTATCGATAACCATCTGTGCATATCCGGTAATAAATTTAGGAAGGATAGCCTTTCTTAACATATAATAAGTACCGGTATTTGTTGAAACAGAATCATAAGACTGAACAGTATCATTGTAAGCTGTATAATAATCTGTAAGAGTCTTAGGCCAGAAATAACTATTATTAGCTATATCCATTGTTCTGTTAGGAACAGATAACATTTCGGTAGTTACGCCATTTTTAGCATAAGATTCAGGACCAGTAAATGCAACTAATGAATCAGGATTATCTAAATAATTTGGATTGTATCCATAATAATACGAACTAACACTATCATTTGCTCTTAAATGAACAATGCCTGAACTAATAGTATCAGGATAATTTAAGAACCAACCACCAAATACGTGATCAGGATTTCCACCAAAAGAATGCATTGAATAGAAGATATTATTCTTAACATGCATGTTTTCAGCTCTGCCAGCTAAAAATGGATTAACTATACCGTAAACAACTGTGTTATGTTCAAAGAGAGCATAATTATCATAACCACGGATAGACCAAAGGTAGCTGCCGCAAGCAAAGAATGTATTGTTAATAAATTTAACAGTATCAATATGGTTGACTTCATCAGTCATGAAAGGCTGACCACCAAACCATGAACCACTCTGCTGCAGGTTTCTGAATGTACAATCCTGAACATCAATTTTTGTCCAATGAGAATAAACTCTGATACCAGATTCACTGAAAGCATCGAAAATAACGCCACGAAGCTTAAGAGAAATGGAGTCAGCATTAAGTCTCATACCAGCAGACCATCCTAACCATGTCTGGTCAGACCTAACACTTAACATATAGATGTTGCTAATATCAATAACAGCACCTTTACCAATGAAATTGAAGAAATGGTCAATTGAAGAACCATCTGTAAGAATTGCAGGAGCAAGAACCGGAGGACGAGTTGTACCATCTTCTGCAATAATATTCAGATTTCCATTAACCTTAATAGGCTCTGTCAGCTGATATACAACACCACGTTTAAGTCTGTATACACGATCAGGATTTGCTCTTGTACCACCAGTAACTGTATCACCGTTAATAACGGTATTCAAATTACCAACTGGCTGAACAGCAACGTCCAATGTATCTGCATACACCTTTGAGGGAATTGACATGAACCCAAGTGCCAGAAACAACACCATAGAACATAGCAATTTATTCATTTGATTCTCCATGAATTATTGGTAAATAAGATTGAGTAACACAAAATAAGAATTCTTACTTAAGATTTATTATAGTAGGACACATCTCCTTATAGACAGTTAATAAAAAAATATTTAGATATTTTCCCGGCGTTGAATTAAATATTTCAACGCCGGAGAATAAACTCTTACAACCTCAGACGTAATCCGAGATCGCCGGACATGCCATAATGCTGTTCAGAGGCAGGGAAACTTGTTTTCTGGTTAATATCAATATCTTTAGCACTTGAGATATTATTCAGGTTAAAGTATACCTGCATTCCATACCAGGGTAATACCTGTTTAATAGAAAGATCCCAACGTGTAAATTTGTCAGAGTTAACTCTGTTCTGCATCCAGAAATCAGGATTCTTGAAAATATTATCCTGGTACAACATAGATACTCTTGCAGAAAAGCCCATAAAATCATAACCAAATGAAAGGTTAACAATGTCATTGGGCTGGTTTAATAAACGTGTAGTATAATGCGTATTAACAATAGTAGTAACGGAATTGCCATAATCATCATATTCTACATTATATTCGCTCTTAGGATATTTAGCTTCAGAGAATATGTGAGTATAGTTGATATTAAAAACCAATCCATTAAACGGACTAGGAAGATACCAGAAACGGGTCTGCCAGTCAGTTTCAATACCATACACATCAATTTTAATAGGATTATTGATATAAGTGTTAAGTTCATATAATGATCCACTGCTAACGGGCAGATCAGGATATGCAGAAAGATCGGTAACATAAGTTTTAGAATAGAAAATTAAATCTTTAATATTCTTTTTGAACCCGTTAATTGAAAGGAGGCCAATTTCATTTGAATATACAGAAACAACTAAATCAAGGTTTTCTGAACGTGCTGGTTTAAGTTTATAGTTGTTATAAGAAATAAAGCCACTGCCAACATAATATCTTGGAGTAATAGAGCTATAATCAGGATAATTAAGTGTATTGGTATATGCAAAGTGAATCTGCAGCCAATCATAAGGTTTATACCTTAAGTGAACCATTGGCAGCCAGTAACCATGAGACTGTTCAACTGTAGTATCACCACCCTGTATACCTCTTGGTACTGCAAGACCTCTTACTGCTGTATACTCAGTAGTAAGATTCTGATAACGAACGCCAGGCAATATTGTAATTTTATCACCAATATTAACTGTAAACATTCCATAAAAAGCACCTTTTTTTTCAGTACCATGGTAATCATTGAGCATTGAGCCAAGTTCATTTATTCTATAACCTTCAGTAGTAGGAACTCCTTTTATATAAGGTATAATTTTTCTCATTAAATCAATATTCAAAGCAGGATAAGCAAGTGAATAATCGCCATCAAGAAAATCACCATAATCATAATCACCACCAAAGACTGCTGCACTAAGCTGCCCTCCCTGAGCATTCAACTGCGGGAAATCCTGTAATATTTTGGTAACAATAGTAGAACCACCAGAGTAAAGCTGTGATCCTGCATAGCTGTTAAAATCATAAGAACGTTTACGATAAAGATAACTTCCGCCGAATTTCACTTTTGAGGTAAACCAGTCAGAAACAGCAAACTCTGTTTGTAAATCAATACTTCCATTATAAGCTCTGTCTCTTGAATAAGTTTCAGAAGTCTCAATACGATCAAGACTGCTGTTTGTCATATCTGGTTGTGCAAGTTTTGCAAGTGTACTTGGAGTAACTTTTGCATAGTCCTGCGTAAAACCAGCATCATCCTGCCAGAAGTTAAACATTACATCTTCAGGGCTGTTACTTTCAGAATAGCTATGTGATAATTTTAAGTCTACATGAAATATCGGAAGATCCTGTTTAATACTTAGCAAGTTACTAAGCACATTAACTTTTGTAAATGCATAGTTACCAGCATAAATAATTTCGCCATTACCACCATTTCTGATTTCTTCACTTCTGTTATATGAAGTTGTTTTGCTCTGGCTGTAAAAATTCATTAAGCCTATTTCACCGGTCTTATGAGCATAATCAATTACTGCTGTAAAATTATTTCTTTCCCTCCTTCTGTTGACATCAGAAAGAGTTAAAGAAGTTAAATCAGGTACACCAGCATCGCCATGAGTTTTATCTGTGAGGCTGTAATTAGCACCTAATTCATTATCACTTAGATTTCTTTTTTCAGTTGAACCCAATACAAAAACACCCAGGCTCTGGTCAAAAAATCTCTGTTCTGCAGACATGTTAAATAAATAATCATTTGTAGTTTCTTTAAGTCCATTATACCTTCCCTGAGATACAATTTCTATAAGAGGCAGCCATGGCTGATCTGTAAATATTCTTGTAGGCATACTCTTAGTTGCTTTTCTCATGCCGAAGTTAACAACACCACCAATAAGAGTTGCGTCCATATCCGGAGTAATAGCTTTAATTACTTCAATACCGCCAAGCATACTTGAAGAAATCATACTTAAGTCAGCAGCTCTATCACCCATTAAAGAAGCAGTAGTAGATTGTTCGCTCTTATCGTTAGAAACAACGTTATTATTTGAAGGAACGTTACTTGACATTTCAACACCATCTATAGTAACCTGGTTGTATTGAGGAGAAAGACCACGAATAACAACCTGTGAACCTTCACCACCTGTTCTGATAAGTGAAACACCCGGAAGCCTGCCGACAGATTCTGCAGCATTTGCATCAGGAAGTTCTTTTATCCTTGCGGCAGATACAACGCTTTTAACCTGAACAGACTGAAGCTGTTCGTTAATTGCCTGAACCTGGCCTTCTGCCTGCCCGGTAATAACAACTGTTTCACCTTCGATTGATTCCGGTTCAAGCATAAAATCCTGTACAGTAGCAGCTCCGGATTTAACTTCAACTGTAACTTCAACAGTTTTATAACCAACATAAGTTGCACGCAACGTATATTTTCCCGGAGGAACATTTGTAATAGTGTAGTTACCATCCTGGTTAGCAGAAGCACCCCAGCTGGTATTTAAGAGGAACAGGTTAGAAAAAGGCAACGGATCTTTTGAAGAGGCATCCTGTACATTACCTTTAACTGAACCATTTGCAGCTAATGCAACAGATGTAGTAATCTGAAGAAGCAACAAGAGAAAGCTGATAGTAACGGTAATTTTTTTTGTCATATTATTCTCTCATTTTATCCCTGGTTAAGGTCAAAACTGGTTATTAAAAAGAAGCGGAAAAAGAAATAAATTATGTAAGTATTTTCGAAATAAAAATAAACTAATGAAAAATAAAACGCAAGGGATTAATTAAAGTTCCTATAATGTTTTATTTGATACCCTTTCCCCGGTCAATATATTTTATAATTGAATAAACCAATCACTTATTTACTTCCCGGTGTTTATGATTATTGAATATATAATACAAAGAATTTATTACTAATTGCCTGCCTTTAACAGCCAGTTAACTATTAAGGTTTAACAATTAATTCAATTTTATTCAGGTCTTTTTCTTCAGAAGACGATCCTATCATCAATGAATAAGTATCATCTTCAACAGTAAAACCTTTATCATCAATCCAACGTGAAAGAACTTCAGGAGTTACTTCAAAAGTAACTTTTGTTTTTTCACCCGGTTCAAGAGATATTCGTTTAAAACCTTTTAGGGTTTTTATTGTCTTATCATCTTTTAAAGCTTTGATATATAATTGTACAACTTCATCTCCTTTAATTTTACCAGTATTTTCAACAACTACAGAGACGTTTGTACATTCATTGTTTTTTATTTCATCTTTAGCAAGTTTTAAATCAGAATAGCTAAATGTTGTATAACTTAACCCATATCCAAATGGATATAAAGGTTCTCCCCTAAAATATCTGTATGTTCTGTTTGCCATGCTGTAATCAGTAAAATCCGGCAGCTGCTCAACAGATTTATAAAATGTAACCGGAAGCCTTCCGGCAGGATTATAATCACCAAAAATAACATCTGCTATAGCGGTACCAGCTGACTGCCCGCCATACCATGCTTCTATCACTGCCGGTATATTTTTATCTTCCCAGTTAACAGACACTGCACTTCCATTCAACAAAACCAGAATAACCGGCTTGCCAAGTGCCTGAATTTTCTTAATAAACTCAGACTGAGATTCTGGTAAATCAAGAGTTAATCTGTCACCACCATTAAAACCTTTCACCTCAACCTTCATTTCTTCTCCTTCAAGACGAGGCGAAAGGCCCATGCACATTACAACTGCATCAGCTTTTTTAGCTGCTTCAATTGCATTCTGCTCCAGCATTTCATTTGGAACCGCCCATATCAATTGCATAAAAGCATAGCGGAGTTTTTTGAAAAACTCAATTTTAATTTTATATGCATGCCCTGCAGTCAGGTCAATAAATTTATATGTCTTAACAGGATCAAATTCTCCATCGAAGGATACAAACAATGTATCTTCAAAATATACTCTGAAATTACTAAAGCCATAGCCGCCAAATGCATATCTGCCGCTTTTTTCAGGAACAATTACTCCTGACCATCTGACAGAGAAAGTATCAGGATTTATACCTGTATCCGGTGCTTTATCCCACCAGGCAAAATCAATATTTTTATCTGTTTTGGTAAGAACCGGTTTTCCATTGAACTCCATATTATCAAAGTATTCAGCATTTAACCCCGGTTTATCTTTCTTACTATCTGTAAAAAGATAAACACCTTTAACCGGCTCAAATGAAGGGAGATTCTCTGCAAGGTCGCAGCCTCTTTCATAAATAACATTTGCTGAAGACAGTTTATTTTTTATTCCCTGGTATGGAGTTACAGGTTCAGAAGGGAAACCATTATAATTTCCAAGTAATACTTCAACATCATTAGCATTAGGCCCAAGGACAGCCACTGTTTTAATATCTTTCTTTAACGGAAGTATATTGTTTGCATTTTTCAACAAGACTATAGATTTTCTTGAAGCTTCAAGTGCAACAGCTTTATTTTCCGGAGTATCCAGTTTATTTATTTTAGAAAATGGTACCAGTTCCGGGGGATCAAACATTCCTAATTTGAAACGGGCAGTAAAAACTCTTTTCACTGCTTTATCTATTTCATCCTCATCTATTAAATGCTGCTTCACTGCTTCGGTTAATGACGGATATGCGTTTCCGCATTCAAGATCAGTTCCGGCTTTAACTGTTATAGAAGATGCTTCTTCAGCAGATTTAACTATTTTATGGAAATTATACATATCCGGGATAGCCCAGCAGTCAGATACCATTAAACCATTAAAGCCCCATTCGTTACGAAGAATATCATTGATTATTACACTGCTCCCACAGCATGCGTCCCCTCTTATCCTGTTATAAGCACACATAATTGAATATGCCTGTCCTTCAACAATGCATTTATGGAACTGAGCGAGATATGTTTCGCGAAGATCATAATCGCTGACTTCAACGTCAAACACATGCCTTAAAGATTCAGGGCCGCTGTGAGCAACAAGATGTTTTGGAGTTGCGATAGTTTTTAAATAAACCGGATTATCACCCTGCAGCCCTTTGATAAACTGAACACCCAGAGAACCTGTCAAAAAAGGATCCTCTCCATATGTTTCCATACCCCTTCCCCACCTTGGGTCACGAAAGATATTAACATTAGGAGACCAAAGAGTAATACCCTGGTATAATCCTCTCTGATTCTTTTTAATAGCCAGGTTATACTTTGTACGTGCTTCATCTGAGATGACAGTAGAAATTCTAAACATCAAATCCGTATCCCATGTAGCAGCCATACCAATTGACTGTGGGAAAACAGTAGCAATACCATTACGAGCAATACCGTGTAAAGCTTCATTCCACCAGTTATATGCAGGAACATCAAGCCTGTCAATTGAAGGAGAATTGTAAACCATCTGAGAAACCTTCTCTTCAAGTGTCATTCTTGAAACAAGGTCATTTACTCTTTCCTCTACCGGCAGTTTATAATTTTTATATTTGGGAATATCCTGTGGTTTAACTGCTATTGGAAGTAATATAAGAAATAATATATATAGTTTACTTTTCATAAGTTTTCAATAGTAAATAGAATGTTCAGAATTATTTTTTAGAAAAATCAGAATTCTCTCTGCAGAAGTGCAGGCTTTTCATTGAACAATTTCACAATCAGTTCCCCGAAATATGAATTTGCCCAGGCAAACCACTTTCTCGTAAAATCGCCGGCATTGTTTTTATCAAAAGATTCATGCATAAAACCGGTTCCATTATGTGTAGACTTTAACATTTTAAGACAAGATACTATTTCAGTATCATCAATACTTGTTATCGCTCTTGTAATAATGCCAATATGCCAAATATTATCCACAAGAGTATGCGGGCTTCCTATTCCTTCAGCAGCGCTGCCAGAAAAGAAATAAGGATTATTTTTACTTAATAAATACTTCCTGGTATTCTGATATATAACATCATCAACATCACAGCTTTCCAGGTAAGGCAAAGCTAACAGGCCAGGTATATTCGCATCATCCATAAAAAGATGATTTCCAAAACCATCGGCTTCATAAGCGTAAATTTTTCCATATCCTTTTTTATCGCATACTGCATATTCATTGATGCATGCATGCAATTCACCGGCAAATGAAACACATAATGATGCAAATTCAGAATCATTATATACTTCCTGTAGTATTTCAGATAATTGTTTAAGGATGACTACAATATATAAATTTGCCGGAATAAGAAAAGGAAAAACTGTAGCATCGTCTGAAGGCCGAAAAACAGATACCACAAGACCAATTGGGTTTACAGGGTTCCCATAGCCATTTCCGGGCACTGTATCTGTGCTCCATCCTGTTATTCTTCCAAATTTATATGGTCCCCTGTCGTTAAGCCTTTGCTGTTCTTTAAATGTTTTATATATAAGCTTTGCGGCATTTTTCCAATTAGCACCAAAACAAGATGAATCACCGGTAATTTTCCAGTATTTATAAGCAAGCCTTACAGGATAGCATAGTGAATCTATCTCCCATTTTCTTTCAAAAACACCAGGTTTCATTTCTGTAAGATCAGATTCCCATGGTGATTTATCGGAGTTTAATGTAAATGCATTTGCATAAGGATCAAGTAATATGCAGGCAACCTGCCTGTTTATTACTCCTTTTACCATATCTTTCAGATTGTTGTCATCGTTAAGCAAAGGAAGATAAGGATTTATCTGCGCAGAAGAATCCCTTAACCACATAGCTTCTATATCCCCTGTTATAACAAAGGTATCAGGTGTGCCATTGGAATTGGAATAGCTTACCGTTGTATCAAGAGTATTAGGATAGCAGTTTTCAAATAATTCTGCTATTTCCTGGTCTTTAATAGCAGATTTAATTTCAACTATTAAACTCTCAACAGCTTCGCTTGTAAATTTTCTTTCAGAAATTTCCGGACGACGGCTCATATAATTTCCGGGATTTATTTTTTAACAGGTATTATTGAAACCAGGCCATGATCATTTATTGTAACTTTATACTTTCCGTCCTGTGATGTAACGGAAGCTTCAAACATATTTGTAGTATTCTCAATAACCGGAGGATATGAATAATTATTAATAGTATCAGTAAAATTCAGTTTATTCAAATCGCTTGTGTAGGACGCATTTTCGTAAAAGTATTTCTTCTCACTGTAATATAGTTTCCTGAGAAACCATTTAGCTTCTTCTTCGGGTTTCTGTACAAATGGTACTGCTGCTGAACCAACTGTTACGTTATTGAATTGTACATAGCCCCACATTTCGGGATAATGCATATTAACAACACCCTGTGGAGACCAGACCCAGTTATCCTCAGGATAAGGTTTCCCTGTCTCAGGATTTATTATCTTTTTATATTTTCCCTTTTGTATTTCAGTTTTCCATTCAACTCTTGAGAAATTAACTCTCCACTGATCATTGTCTTTGGGAGGACAATTGCCAATAGTAATTTCCTGGAAAGCTTTGAACGGAAATGCAATTTCAACTGTCCAGCAGCTATCTTTATCACCAGGTTTATTTATTGAGCCATAAACCTTAACACCGGTTTTCAATCCTTTAAGGTCAAAACCATGTATTGGAGCTTTATCCATATCTCTGTAAGGCTGAATCAGGAGTAAATCCCAAACAGTATTAAAAGCATTCATTTCATACTCGCAATACTGGTGAGTATTACCATCAGGATCAATAAATACTTCAAAATCATTATCAAAGAAAATTATATCATCCCTGTTTTTAAGGTTTGCCCATATATCAGGATCCTGAATTTCAGCAGCTACATAGAAATAATTATCGTCCCACAGCATTTTTGCACGGGTACGAAAACGAGGAACAGGTTTTACTGAGCCTTCGATATCAGCAAAATCTTTAGTCCATTCTGCTTTTTTCCATGAAGCTTCATTTAACTTACCATCAACTTTTATTGTTTCAGCAGCACGATAACAAATATACTTCTCAGGATTAAATTCAAGAGCAGGTTTTGTTATTGGCTGTGCAAAACATAGTATATTAAGAATAATAACAATTGAAATAATTCTAAACATATTAGGATGTCAGTAGTTTGTTTGTAAATTATTGTTTTGAATCTTCAATAAGTTCCCTGATTGTAGCAGTAGCAAGTCCTACCACAGTATCAGCACCTCCATAGTAAATCTTAACCTGGCTGTCAGGTAATGCGAAACCTTCAGCATCATATTCCTCAACCACGGCACCACAAGGAAAAACAACATTAGGCACCTGCCCGGCTAATTCATATATTTCTCTTGGTTCAAGTATGTTATACTTTCCTCTATGAAGTACAATTGAAGGATCATTAAGGTCGTGTAATGCAACACCTGCCTGATAAATGTTTGAACTAGCAAAATGCAGTGCTATTCCATGATAAATATGCAGCCATCCTTCTCTTGTTTTTATTGGAGTCGGCCCTGAACCGATATTCTCATCCCAGTAATGAAAGCGTCCGCCCATTACCTGTTTTACTTCTTTCCAGTTTATCAGGTCTTCAGATTCAGAAAGATAAATTGCGCTTCCTGATGAAGGGCCGCCTTCAAGCTGTACTTTATTAGGCCTGTCAAATCTCAGATACTTACCATTAACCTTCTCCGGAAATAAGACACCATTTCTAACATCACCGTCAGAAGCTATTCCGACAAACTTAAAGTTTTCAAAATCATCTGTTTGAGCAAGCCCAAGCTGGCAGCCTTTGTCCATATCCATAGCAAACATAACATAGTATGTTCCATCCAGCCTGGTAATTCTGGCGTCATATATATGGTATACTTTTTCTTTTACTAATTCAAGCCCCTTAAAATCCACAACTTTTGGTTCAACTGTAAATTTAACGCCATCTTCACTTACAGCTTTCATTATGAATGTTTCTCTGCCCCTGTTTTGTACACGAAGGAGAAGAATATACTTTCCATTAAACTTTACTGCCCCAGGATTAAAAACTGAAGATACATCATTAACAGCAGGACTAATATTCGGAATATCTTCCCTTGTTACTACCGGATTAATCGGGTTACGTTTAAGCATTTATTAAATACCTGAATTTATGGTTTCTTTATTTTTCTTTGATTTATTTAAAGATTCTTTTCCCATAACAACTTTCACATTGCACACCGGTTTATCTGAAACAGGAACAACATTTCCTTCTATCTCCTCACCATCAACAGTTACACTTACGACTCCGCTTTCAACATGCTGAGCATTATCAACTTCAATTACATATTTGGTTCCTCTGAAAACCCTTGTTACCTTAAATGAACTCCAATCTGAAGATACTGCCGGGTCAATAAGAAGCCCCGAATAAGTTGGCCTTACGCCAAGTATATAATCAAATGAAATCCTGTACATCCATGCTGCTGTACCGGTTTGCCAAGAGTGACTTGCTTTCCCGGCAGTAGGATGTTCATCACTTGTAATATACTGTGAATATACATAAGGTTCTGCACAGAAAATATCTGAATCAATTCTGTTTGGCAGTAATTTCTTAAAATATTCAAAAGCACTGTTTCCTCTTCCCATCATACACTCAGCCTGTATAAGCCAGGTAGTAGGATGACAAAAAACAGCAGCATTTTCTTTTTTACCAGCAACACATCTTGTAATTAATCCGATGTTCAAATCAATTTCTTTATATGCAGGAGCGCAAATTTTTGGCCCAATTTCACTATCAAGATGTTTTTTGGCACTGTCAAGTGCTGATAATAATCTTTCTTTATTTGGAAGTCCTGCAATTACAGGCCAGCTCTGTGTATTTATAAATATTTTACCATATTTATTATCTTTAGCACCGATTCTCCTGTCTTTAGCACCAAAGGCTCTTATATACCATTCACCATCCCAGCAAAACTCATCTATGCTGGAACTTATTTTATCTCTTAATTTTATTATCTCAGCAGTATCAACTTTTAAGTGTTCAAGAAGTTCTATAAAACGGTTTATCATTGCCACATAGAACATAGCACCCCAAACACTTTCGCCGCCATCATCACCACCTATATAATCAAGAGTATCGTTCCAGTCTCCTCTGCCAAAAACCGGAAGATTATGTTTAGCAAGATTATTTTTAACATAATTAACCACTGCATACATGTGGTCTAAGATAGTACCCTTTTTATTATCAACAAAACGGGTTTCCTTATCAAGAATTGTATAATCACCGCTTTCCAGAATATACTCAGTCACAGCAAGTAAGAACCACAAAGGGTCATCACAATGTTTGGTTAATTCACCGTTTCCATCGTTATAAAAATGATGATAGACTCTTCCGTCAGAAAACATTTGCTGCGAAAGAAAGATTATTCTATCGCGGGCCTTCTGGGAATCAGAAATAGTAACCGCAATTGTATCCTGCGAAGTATCCCTGAAACCAAAACCTCTGCTTATTCCCCAATAATAAAAACTGGCAACTCTTCCAACATCAAAAGCTACTTTTGCCTGATACTGAATCCAGTAATTCATAAATATGTTAATATCTTTATCAGGCGTTTCAGTTGATGTAAAATAAAAGAATTTTTCCCAATTGGCTTTTACATCATTAAAAGATTTCTCAACAGTTTCAACTTTATTAAAGCGTCCGGGAACAGTATTTTTTTTACTTTCAAACTCTGATTTGAGAATAACGCCAAGTGAAAAGATAACATCTGTTGATTCCCCGGGCTGCAACTCAATATCTATCTGCAGTGCACCTACTGTATTGCCAAAATCAGTATCTGCACTGGTAAGGTTGCCTGTTTCAATTGCTTCAGGATTATTTTCATTCCGGTAGGCTCCAATAAATCTTTCTCTTATGGTCTCATATTTTTTAACCGGATGATTTACAGTAAAATATGCCCACTGATTCCATTCCTGGTTTTCCTGCTGCTGTGTTCCGCTGGAATTTGTAACCCAGTATGTTTTAGTAGCAAAAAGAGTATTTACTTTTTTATCAAAATGTACTCTGTTAAAATGCTGATCATCGCACTGATTTATAAGATCAACCATCCCGTGCCCAAGTGCAAACTCAACGTACCCAAAAACAGATAAGTTTCTCTTTTTTCCTGATTTATTTTTTAATACGGCTTTCCAGATTTCCCTGTTATCATCTCCCGGGACAAAATAGAGCACAGAGCCTTCAATTTCATTAACATCAGATTCTACTCTTGTGTATCCAAATCCATGAACTGCTTTATAAGCTTCAGGATTTTTACCTACAGGCTGCCATGTTAAACTCCAAATCTCATTAGTGTCGTTATCTTTTATATATATATACTTTCCGGGCCTGTCTGGTGGAACATCATTTATTCTGTATCTGGTTATTCTCCCATGAAGAGGATTTTTTATATAACTAATACCACCGCCATTATTAGAAATAGTGGCAAAGTATTCTCCGTTATAAATGTAATTAATCCAGGGGGAAGGAGTTTTGGGATTGGTTATAATAAATTCTTTTCCATCTTCAGAAAAGTATCCGTATTTCATGAATAAATCTCCATATTACAGAAATATATATCTGTATTAAAACAAACATAAAAATGCTTGTTTATTTTATTTCAAAATTAACTTGTCTGAAATTTATCGTTTAGTTGGATAAAAGGCAACATTTTTCGCAAACTATTATTCTTAAAATGCCATTTAGTGTTTTTTTGAGTTTTAGTTTATTTCTTTTAGAAATTATCAGAAATGAGCATAGTAATAGACCATTGTTTTAAAGCAACAATTAGTTGCGCAGGAACAATAATATGCCTGCGCTTAAAAGAATAAAAATTTTATGTAACAGAAGGAACCCGGAAAAAATCTTCCAGGATAAGAGATGCAGCACCAACAGCAACAGAATAATGATGATGCCTGTCTACAAGAATTCTCAGTGTTTGGTTAGTAACTGAGAGTACCTCAATTTCAATCTCTTTTCGAATGGCATCAATAATAATATTTTCCAGTTCAGAAATAACACCGGTGATTATTAATATATCAGGGTTAAGAATGGCAACTACGGGAGCAATGGTCTGGCCAACAAGTTTCCCTATTCGTGCAACAATCAGCTCAGTAACTTTATCCTTTTGCTTTGCTGCATTCATCAAAAACTCAATATCCATAGTATCATAAGTTGAAGATTTGCCTCTTAAAATGTCACTTTCGTCAAACTGGCTTCTAAAGCCATAGACAATTTCTTTTAAAGTAGGCAAATGAGGGAAAAGTTCACCAGCAGAAAATGATGCACCGCGATAAAGTTTTCCGTCTATAATAATCCCAATACCTAAACCACTAACATTCTTATCAATTTCAACAAGAACAGTTAAATAGTTCTTTTCGGACTTATCAGTGTTTTTCCATTTAAAACCAATTGCGGCAGCGTTAGCGTTGTTTTCAATTATAACAGGGAAAGGAAGATCTTTAAGCATATCAAGCAGAGGGAGATTCATTTCCGGAACAACGCTGGACATAGTAACAATTCCGTTAACGTTGTCTACAATACCTGCAAAAGCCACTCCAACGCCTAATACTTTCTCAGTATCAATTTTGTTCTCAAGAATAACATGAGTAACAACATTAATAATATTAGAAGTAAGTTCAACTGCTGTTTTTCCAGTTTCCATCTTTATTATTTTTTTGGCAATAACAGCGCCTCCAAAATCAAGAACAACCGCAGTCATCTCTCCAACTTCTATATCTATTCCTATTACGCAGGCTGCATCTTTATTTAAGATCCAGTTGTAAGGCTTTTTTCCCCCTTTTTGTGTCGATTTTCCTTTCCCATGAAAAGACACAAAGGATTTTGCAGACAATTCCTTCAATATATTGAATATGGTTGAAGGACGCATTCCGGTAATACGAACTAATTCAGAACTGGAAATGACATCGTTTTCCTGAATTAATTTTAAAACCAGCTGCTCATTTATATCCTTAACTACCCTGGCATGAAAGGAGAGTAATTGTTTTCCGTTCATTAAATAATCCATGTCAGTATTTACACCAGAAAGTTAAGAAAAAAATAGTTTTTTATTAAATATTTATTCAATTGTTATTTCGTCTGCAAAGATCCATGATTTTCCGCCAGCACCCTGGTGCCATGGCGGGCAAATGCCCATATTTTTACCTATAACACGAATATAACGTACTGACTGATTGTTAAGGCTTTTATCAAAGGACTTAATACCATCCTGATGGTTGTTTTCAGAAACAGTATTTTTTATATCGTAAACTTTTGTGTAATCTTTGCCATCAGTGGAAACATAATATTCAATTTCTTCCGGGAAGAAAATCCAGGAACCAACATTCTGTAAGAATGAAGCACTTATTAAAGATACTTTCTGTACTTCACCAAGATCTATAACAGCATCAAGGTTAACGCCTTCATATCCCTGCCAAGGGTCTGTATGGAAATTTTCAGTCCCTTTAATGCCATCAATAAGACCCCACGCACCGCCACCTGTATAGCTGTGGTTGTACTCTGTGTTCAAAGTAATCTTCCTGTTCTTAGAAACCTTAGTATACTTTGAGGTTACAACTTTGCTGTATTTGCCATTATTCTCACTAACAGCTTTTATAATTTCAGATTCTTTAATCAAGATAGGAGTGCTATATACTTTTCCATTTTTTACAGGGTCGGAATCATTTGTAGTATAAAGAATTTTATCTTTGCCGGTTATAGAAGCAATAGAAGTAGTAGTAGAATCAGGGAAAGCTCTCTCCCCTCCTTTAAAGTAAGGAACAGGAATAAACTCTTCAGTAATTCTTGAAACAGGCCTGTATTTTACATCCGATCCCCATTTTGAAGGAGCAGCGCCCATTTCTATAACCATTTCACCGCCAGATGTAAGGTCATTATGCTTTATATAGGAATATGGGTAATCTTTCCCGTTTAATTTTACTGATTGTATATATTTATTTTCATCTGACAAATTAACAGCAGTAATTACAAAAGGCTTTTTACCGGCTGTAATTGTTGCTTTGCTGAAAAGCGGTGTACCAATTATATAAGTATTATCGCCCGGGCAAACAGGATAAAAACCCAGCGCACTTAAAACATACCATGCAGACATTTGCCCGCAATCTTCATTTCCGGGAAGTCCGTCAGGTTTATCATTATATAAAGTAGTTAAAGTCTGATAAACTCGTTCCTGTGTTTTCCAGGGCTGACCAGCATAATTAAACAGGTATGCCATATGGTGGCTGGGTTCATTGCCATGAGCATACTGCCCTATTAAACCAGAAATATCATTCTGCTGCCTGCCAGTCAGCTTTGGATCTGCGGTAAAAAGTTCATCAAGTTTTGCCACAAATTTATCATCACCGCCCATAAGGTCTATGAGACCGTTAACATCCTGAGGCACAAAAAAGCTATACTGCCATGCATTAGCTTCTGTATAATGTCCGCTGACAGCAAAAGGATCAAAAGGTTCAACCCACTGGCCGTTCTTTTTTGCTCTCATTAATGATGTTGAGGGATCAAAAACATTAACGTAATACTTTGCTCTTTGAATAAAATCTGATGCAACAACTTTGTTGTTAACTTTGGGATCTTTTGCCATTTCTGCAATACACCAGTCATCATAAGAATACTCAAGTGTTTTTGATACACTCTCGCTTTCATAATCAGCCGGAACATATCCCATCTCTTTATAATACTTTAACCCCAGCTTATCCTGCATTGCACTTTTCTTCATAGCTTCCAGTGCCTTTTTAGGATTGAAGCTGCCAAGACCTTTTTTAAAAGCATCAAAAATAACAGGAACCGCATGATAGCCTACCATTGTGCCTGTTTCATTGGAAGCAAGTTCCCATACAGGAAGCAGTCCCTGTTCATCATACTTCATTAGCAATGACTCAACAAAATTTCCTGCACGTTTAGGGTCAATAATTGTGAACAAAGGATGAGCAGCCCTGAATGTATCCCATAAAGAAAATACTGTATACATAGCTTCACCATTTTTCAGATGATGCATTTTTTTATCCATCCCCATATAACTGCCATCAACATCAGAAAGCAGGTTTGGATTTAATAATGCGTGATATAATGAAGTATAAAACACATTCTTATATTCTTCATTATTTCCTTCAACTGACAATGTAGAAAGTTCTTTCTCCCAATCATTATCAGCCTGTTTCACAACAGCATCAAAATCCCATCCTGTAATTTCTGCCTTAAGGTTTTTCTTTGCACCTTCAGCAGAAGAATGAGATATACCAACCCGTACCAGAACAGCTTCACCTTCATTTGTATCATATTCAACAAAAGCCTTTATTTCTTTTCCTTTTGCTGAATTTTGATCAGTAATACTTCCGGCATTTACAACAACAGACTTTTTGAATGGTTTGGAAAACTCAGCATAAAAATATACTGTATGGTCTTTAGCCCAGCCCATTGACCGTCTGTAACCTTGTATAGTTTTATTATCCACAATTTTTATTTCTGCATCGCGAACTTTGTCTTCTATCCCATGTACAAGGTCAATAATTATTCTTGAATCACTGCTTTTAGGGAATGTATATTTGTGAAAACCTGCTCTCTGAGTAACAGTTAGTTCAGCTTTTATATTATAATCATCAAGTAAAACCGAGTAATAGCCGGGTTTTGCTTTTTCATTTTCATGTTTAAATCTTGAACGATATCCGCTATCCGGATCTTCTTTCGTTCCCGGCTCAAGTTTTAGCTTACCGGTAACCGGCATAAATAAGATATCTCCATAATCTGCACAGCCGGTACCGCTAAGATGTGTATGACTGAAACCTATTATAGAATTATCTGAATAATGGTAACCTGAACACCAATCCCAGCCCTTTGTATCTGTATCAGGACTTAACTGTACCATTCCGAAAGGTGATGCCGCTCCCGGATAGGTATGCCCATGCCCGTCAGTTCCAACAAAAGGTTTTACATAAGTTGTTAATTTCACCTGTGCAGACAAACCAGTAATTCCGGCAATACACAGGACTGCTAACAGTTTAAAGTTAACCATCATTCTTTTTTTCATTGCTGTAAAAATTCTCCCTTCTCAACTGACCAGTCATTACCAAAATAACCTATCAGTTTTACGCCGTCATTATCAGATTTAAGTATACCTGAATTAAATATTGTAACATCCGGGAAACTAATATATGGATGATGATATAGAGCAAGATTTGCCTGCCTCATGCCTTCAATACCAGTTCCTGATATAACACCAACACTGGCAACATCGCTGTCTTTTCTCGGACGGATAAAGAGGCAGGTTATATCGCCCCCTTTGTACTCTTTATCTCCAACTTTAACTTTTTTATTATCAACCTGAACAGGAGAATCTGCTAAAAGCTGATTCCATGCTGAATTTGTTTTTGAATTACCGTAAATCATAACACTTCTGTCTTTGTAATTTGCAGCATCAAATTCATCATCCTTTAATACTTCAATTGATGCGTTACCCTGGTACCAAAGCCTTTCAGCATCATACCTTGCTTTTTCAAAGGCCCACGTATTTTCCTCTTTATCACCATGAGTTCCGTATACAAAAACCACATCATAATTCAGGGCTTCTCTTAAGTTACCAAGGCGAACAGGGTTTTTATCAGCTTTATTATATTTAGAGCTTACAACCCATTTGTCATTATCTTTACGTAAAGTAATAATATTATCTGCAGGTACTTCAATACCGCTCAAAAGCTGTTTATCGAGTTCGATTTTCACAGGGGCGCCTTTTGGCAGCATTGAAGCATCAATCTGCAGCATTAAAATATTTTCTGTAGTGCCATAAAATTTCCTGTTAAAGTATTCCAGGTTAATATTTACATGGCTCATTTTCTGTTGTTCAACCTGGTTTATAATTTCAACCCAGTTTTTCTTTGAAGAAACAGCAGGATTAGCAGTAACAAAATCTATTGTTCTAACCATATCGTTACTTGCAACAGCACGATGAGCAAACATATCGAATAAAGGTTTCCAATCTACGCAGTCAGCACCGGGTTCATCAGAATTATCCCACCAGTGCCCTGCACCAGGTTCTTCATAATAAACAAAATCCTTCCCAATCTTTTTAAGATTGTCCATAATTGATTTTGCCTGTTCAGGATAAACGTTATCATCAGCGCTTCCATGAATTATATAAATTCCATTATCTCTCAGATTAGTAGTAAAAGCGTATGTATCACTGTGTTTTGCAGAACGCATAAGCATTTGAGAAACAGCAGAAGAATCAGATCTCCTCCCTATTCTATAACCCCAGATACTTATCCAGCCGGCACTTGGGCCTATAGCAGCAAATTTGTCTGAATAGTTTATCCCAAGCTGCCATGTTCCATGGCCCCCCATAGAATGGCCGGTTAAATATACGCGATTAGAATCAATACCAAATTCTTTCATAGCTATATTATAAACTTCAAGCCCATCAAGCCTGCCCCAGTTTTCCCAATTAAACCCATAAGGACGACGGTTTGTAGGGCAAACAATATAACCCCAGTTCTTATGGCTATAAGCATTAGCCTGGTTTATAGCTTCCACTCCGGCACCATGAAGGCTGAGGAATAAAGCTGGTTTTATTTTAAGGTTAACAGGTGGATTAACAGCATAATACTGAACGCTTCCATCCATTTTACTTATAAATGTTTCTTTATGTATATCACCTCTGTTTACAACATTTAATGAAATAACTGTTGAAGCAAGTACTTCTTCTTTTGAACCTGATTTTGAAACAATTTCCAGGTTAAGTTTAATCTTACCGGCAGTTGTTTGAGCCGGAAGTTTAATGTAGAATGGTGTTTTATATACTGAAACTGCCTGAATATTATTTACAGCATAATAAGAAGGTTCAGAGTTTCCGGACCATGATTTTATAAAAAGATTTTTCTGTTCTTTTTCTGTAGCATTTATTACTGGTAAAGCACCTACAAAATCAGAAGCTTCATTTATAAAAATATCAGGAACAGTTAAATCTTTATCATTCAGGTATAAACCTTCTTTAACCCTGTCAATTTTAACTTTTAACAAACCACCCCTGTTACATTCAAAAAGTAGGCTGTTTTCACCTTTTTCCATTTTTACAGGAAGAAGAGAATAATCAAATCTTGGAGCCCATTCATCATAAACATCCCTGTCACTGTATGGATTACCAGAGCGTGAAACTCCGTTAACGTAAACCATATTATGTCCACCGGCTTCAAGAATTACAATTTCTTTTTTAGGAGAGTTATAAGTATAATGGACATAAGAGTTAAATAATGAATCATCTCTTATCCAGCCATCTTCACCCGCAGAAATCTTCTTCCAGGTGCCCACAACTTTACCATTATATTCAAATACCTGGTTTTCTTCTGGTATATCCCAATCTCCGGTTTCAATTTTAGCAACAACACCATTTGGAGAAATAATTTTGCTTTCATCAGACCTTTGAATTTTAATTACAAGGCCCTGTTTAATAACAACTGAGTCGGAAAACTGAGAATAACCGATTGAAGTACAAAGTATAGTTAATAAGAAAACAAAAAATGCTCTAAACATGTTTCTCCTTTTATTCATTAATAGTTTCGGGGTTGTTATTTATGTTATTATTTTCATCTGCATAGTCAGCTTTTACTGAACCGTCATCACTGTGATCTCTAACCATATGCTTTAACCTGTAAAGCATATCCTTGAAGTCTCTAATACCTCCAACAGTAAACCAGACGATAACAATAAATGAGGCCCCCAGGTTAATCATTATGAAGTACTTCCAGAAAGTCATCCATGAAGAATCCGGAACATTTTCAGAAAAGTTAATAATTGTGCCAATGATAAAGACAATAAACCACAAGAAGGTCCATGCATAAGCAGCCAGATAAATAATTTTATCACCTTTGGTAAATTCTTTACCCATACCCAGCATTTTAAGACCTTTAACAGGAACAGCATCTACTATTTGAGTCTCTTCTTTTATTTCATACTTCCCGCGGTGCAGCATTTTATCCATGTTAAAAACTGTCTTCTTGCCAAATAAAGAAACAAGAACATAAACAAGAGATGAAACACCCATTGAAATTGCCCAGAAATACTGTCCGTTTATAGGGAAGTGAGGATATATCTGCTGTAAAATAATGCCTGTTACAGAAATAACGGAACCTGTAATTAATGCGCTCCATGCTGCAGCAGTGGTACCTCTTTTCCAGTACAATCCGCCAATAATTACAGCGCCGGAACCGCCGACGAAAATAGCAGCAGTAATTGCAAAATAAAGGAATATATAATCTGTCATTGGGAAGAAAAGGCTGAAGAAATATATAAAGATGCAAACGCCAAGAATTGAAAGCCTTAAAACCTTCAAATGCTGTTCAGGAGCAAAAGCTTTTTTCCTGAAAGGCATAATAACATCCTGAATAAAAATGCTTCCCCAGGAATGCATATATGAATTATGTGTACCAATGGTAGCCATAAGCATAATAGCCATAAATGCGCCAATAACTCCGGGAGGTAAAATATGAGAAAGTACTAATGGTATTCTTAGCTGGTTTTTCACACTGTCATTTCCGACAGTTGCCAATACCTGGTTAACCTGGCTTGTTATATGAGTAAATGACGGATGATGAAGTACAGCATAAGCTATAACAGGTATAAAAACAAGGAATAGCCATTTGGGAATATCGCGCATGTTACCAAGAACTTCACCCATCTTTGCTTCATGAGCACTCTTGGCTGATGAGTTAAAGCCCTGTGAACCCTGCCATGACAGCTTTACGTAGATTACACCAATCACATTTATAAGAAAATACCAGAAGTTAAAATCAGGTACTTCGCTGGTTTTATATGGGTTAATTAGAGAAGCATTGGCAGGCGCTGTTTGAAGTGCCTGGAAAATCTGGTCCCAGTTAATGAAAAATAGACAAACCAGAATAATTATTAAAAATGTAAAGTTAGAAAAGATACCCTGAATAAACTCAGTAATAATTACTGCAATCTGGCCGCCGGTAAACACAAAGTAAAGTGAAATAAGTAAAAAGGCTGCCATTACAACAGCAAAAGTGGATATTTGCAGGCCGCCAAGACTAAAATAAAGCGGGAAACCGCAGAAATAAATAAGGAAACGTGCACTAACAGCAGGAAAGATACCAAAATTAAGAAGGCCTGAAATAAATGCAAGAATACCGGCAAAAACTCTAAAGTTTCTGCTGTACCTCATTTCGAGAAACTGCGCTATAGTTAAAGCGCGGGTTTGCCTGAACCTGTAAAGTACCCATCCTGAAACAGTTATTGCCAGCAGAACTACTGCCATTATAAACTCCCACCAGCGGAGAGCAAAACCGGCAACATAGTTCATTTCCCACTGCCCCACTATTGTAATTGCACCAATAGCAGCCATACCCTGAGATACAGTTATCATGTATCTTCCGGCTGACCTGCCGGCTGAGAGAAAATCGGCAACACTTTTTACAAAATTTTTACTTAGCCTTACTCCGAAAAAGAGCACTACAATACACAAGGCAGCAATTGACCAGTCAAGGAAGGATAGATTCATAAAAAATTCTTATATAATTAGGTTAATAGTTATGTTAACTTTCCCGTTGAGAAAGTATAAATAAGTTTCCGGGCTGCTTATGAATAATACTGAATAAACAATATAAATAAAGAACTAAAAAATCTGTTTTTATTTTATAAAAATAAACTAAAAGTATTAAAAGCAAAGATAAGAATATTTTTAAATAAATAAAGAAATTATTTATAGCTTTTTAAATAAAAAATGCTTTATTTTTACCCGCATCAGCAACGAATATTTTTTTAAAAAACTTTCCTGTAAAAAATGCATAAAATTTGTTGTTCAGTTAAAAATCACTTGTTTCTATCTTATATATAAGAATCACTTTTATTTTTTAGTTGCTATAAGTTAATTTTTCCATCTTACAAAATAAGGGCCTCAGTATGAACCTTACTAAACCACTTAGTATTCTTTCATTACTTTTACTTACATTAATGATAAACCCAACTATTACCGCCAAAGTTTTTAGACCGGCACTCATCCCGAAGCCCGAAAAGACAGAGTGGCTTTCAGGAACATTTAATGTTTCAGCTAAAACAAAAATAATATCAACAGATAAAGAGTTGTCTACTTATCTGTCCGAACAACTTAATGAACTTACAGGGATAAAACCAGAAATATCCGAAACGGGTTCCGGAAATAGCATAGTTCTTAAAACTGATGTCAATATAAATACTGCAAACAAGGAAGCATATAAGCTTACAGTTGCAGATAACAAAGTAGAAATTACAGGTGCTTCTCCTGCAGGAGTGTTCAGAGGAATACAAACACTTTTCCAATTGATTGATCCGGCTATTAAATCAACTCATAAGAATAAGGATGCCCATATACCAAACTGCATCATTAGTGACGCTCCCGCTTTTGGATGGAGAGGCCTTAATTTTGACTGTGCAAGACACTTTATGTCTAAAAGTTTTGTTAAAAGATATATAGATATACTGGCATACTATAAGTTTAACGTACTTCACTGGCACCTTACAGATGACCAGGGATGGAGAATAGAAATAAAGAAGTATCCGAAACTTACCTCTGTGGGAGCATGGAGGAAAGAAGGTGACGGTAGTACTTATGGAGGTTTTTATACTCAGGAAGATATAAAAGAAATAGTTGCTTATGCTAACAACAGATTCATAACAATTGTTCCTGAAATAGAAATGCCGGGACACTCAATGGCATCATTAACCGCATATCCTGAAAACTCCTGTACAGGAGGCCCTTTTGAAGTACCGAACATTGGAGGAGTATATAAAGATATATACTGCGCCGGAAGAGACTCTACATTTTATTTCCTTCGTGATATTCTTGAAGAAGTTACCGCACTTTTCCCGGGGGACTATGTTCATATAGGCGGTGATGAAGCACCTAAAGACAGATGGAAAGAATGCCCGCGCTGCCAGGCAAGAATAAAAGCTGAAGGACTTAAAGATGAACATGAATTGCAGAGCTATTTTATAAAACGAATTTCAAATTATCTTGTTTCAAAAGGCAAAAAAGTAGTTGGCTGGGATGAAATACTTCAGGGCGGGCTTGCTCCCGGTGCAGTAGTACAATCATGGCAGGATTTTACAGGTGCCGTAAAAGCAGCTAAGCTGGAACATTATACTGTTGTCTCCCCTACTTCTCATACATATCTTGACAGCAGCCCTGAAGATGTTGATTTAAGGCTGTGCTATGCATTTAATCCCGTTCCGGTTGACCTTAACGCCGATGAATCAAAATATGTATTAGGCAGCGAAGCTAATATCTGGACCGAGAATATAACTGAACAGACAATGGACTCAAAGCTCTTCCCAAGAATGCTTGCTCTTTCTGAAGCTTTCTGGGGAAAACCAGAAAATAAAAATTATGATGAGTTCTATTCACGTGTTCAGGATGCCTATGCTGACTTAACTGCACTTGGAATAAAATTTGGAGCTGAAGGCAAATCCTTTTCCCCCAAAACTAAATATGATGATAAAAAGAAAGAATTTACAGTTGAAATGATTAAGGGTCAAAAAGGCATAGATATTTATTATACAACTGATGGAAGTGAAGTTACAACTTCGTCTAAATTATATACTGAACCGGTTACCACAAACAAAACAGCAACGCTGAAATTTGCCGCGTTTAAAGATGGACAGAGCATAGGTAAAAAAGTTGCCCTTGCCTTTGCTTTCCATAAAGCTCTTAATTCAAAAATAACATTAAATATTCCGTTTAATGATCGTTACAGGGCAGCCGGAGAAAAGACAGTAATAGATGGTGTAAGAGGGACAACAAATTTTCGTGATGGCAACTGGCAGGGTTATGAAGGAATTGATTTTGACGGTGTAATAGACCTTGGGAAAGAAACTGAATTAACCAGGGTTATTCCCCGTTTTATACTTGCTTCGCAGTCATGGGTATTCCTTCCATCAAAGGTAACTGTTTCTTTATCAAACGATAATGTTAACTACACCGAGATAAAAGAAGTAGTTAATGATGTTAATCAAAAATCATCTGAAAACATATTAAAAGATTATACTGCAGATTTTGGCAGTACAAAAGCCCGTTATATCAAAGTACACGCTGACAATATTAAAACAATTCCGGACTGGCATCCTGCTGCAGGCAATAAATGCTGGATTTTTATTGATGAAATAGTAGTGGAGTAAGAATAATAACTATGCTAAAAAAGATTTTTATCTTGTTTATTGTTTATTTAGGAGTAATAAACGCAAAGCCTCCAATTGGTATTACTATTGTGGAAAACAGTGCCAGTAATTACAAAATTGTGATTGCGCGAAATGCCTCTTATTATGACTCCCTTGCAGCCAATGAATTCAAAAAATACATAAAAGAAATATCAGGTGCTGAACTACAAATAGTCAATGACAGTTACCCTGTTTCCGAATATGAAGTTGTACTTGGAAAAACAAACCGAAAGGGAACTCCGGGTATTTCAAGTGTTAAATATGATGGTTTCATAATAATTACTGCCAGGAACAAATTATTCATTACCGGGAAAGAAAAGAAGGCAACCTTAAACGGGATTTACACTTTTTTTGAAAAAGTACTTGGCTGCAGATACTATTCCGGAAAAGCTGTAGTAATCCCAAAACAAAAAGATATAATTATTCCGCCGCTTAATATGTCTGAAAATCCTGCATTCAGCTACAGGAGTACTCATTATTATGAGGCTAATAATGGTGACGGCTATAATCATTGGCATAAATTAGTAGATGAGAAGGATAAAAAAAATACATGGGGACTGTTTGTACATACTTTCAGCACCTTAATGCCCCCCGAAAAGTATTTTAAAGAACATCCTGAATACTTTGCTTTCAGGAATGGGATTAGGGTTCCCGAAGAACCATGTCTTACAAACCCGGAAGTTTTAAAAATAATGACTGCAGAACTGAAAAGGAGGATGAAAGAAAACCCCTCTGCAAAAATATGGTCAGTATCGCAGAACGATAACTACTCCAATTGCCAGTGCGATGAATGCAAAAGACTTGATGATAAAGAAGGCTCACCTTCCGGTTCAGTATTAAACTTTGTAAATAAAATTGCAAAACAATTTCCTGACAAAATAATATCAACCCTTGCTTATCAGTATTCACGCAAGCCCCCTCTTCATATAAAGCCTGCAAAAAATGTTAATATAATGCTGTGCAGTATTGAATGTTACCGGACAGAACCGCTTGCTTCTGATACTTCTGAAGGATCATTCACAAAAGATCTGTTGGGTTGGGCAAAGCTTACTGATAATATTTTTATGTGGGATTATGTTGTACAGTTTACCAACTACATGTCTCCGTTTCCTAATTTCCATGTTTTGCAGCCAAACATTCAACTGTTTGCAAAGAATGGTGTAAATATGGTATTTGAACAAGGTTCGGGAACAACACAGGATAGTGAGTTTGGTGAATTAAGAACTTACCTTATATCAAAACTCCTATGGAATCCATACCTTGATGTTGACTCCCTTGAGAATGATTTTATCACTGGTTATTACGGTGCAGCCGGACAATACATAAGAAATTATATAGATGCAATTACTGCCAACCTGAAAAAGAGCGGCGGAAAATTATGGATATATGATAATCCTGTAGCAGAAAAGAACTATTTCCTTACTCCTGCTTATATGGCTGACTATAACCGCATATTTGATGAAGCAGAAAACTCGGTCAGTACAGAACCTGAATACCTGCAGCGGGTAAAGATTGCAAGATTTCCATTAACTTATGCCGCACTTGAACAGGCAAAAGTAGCAGGTATTTCTGAAGGCGGAACATTTATTAAAGACGACAATGGGAATTATGTTGTTAAAGATGAAATAAAAAACTGCCTGAATGATTTATTAACTGAAACACAACAGGATACTTTTGTCCTTATTCATGAAAAAGGACTTACTGTTAAAGACTATGTAAAAAGATACAAAACAATGCTTGATAAAAGCATGTATAACCCTTTGGGCTTATTTAAACCTGTAACCTATATTTCTAAACCCGGAGAAAACTATCCTGCCAATGGAGAAAAAACCCTTACAGATGGCATAAGAGGTGATGAAGACCATCACTTTAACTGGCAGGGCTTTGAAGGTGAAGATATGGAGGTTATTGTAGATCTTGGAGAAAAGAAAATTGTCAAAAAAGTCAGTACAGATTTTCTGCAGTTTGTATTCTCGTGGATATTTCTGCCAAAGCAGGTTGAAGTAAGTGTTTCTGCGGACGGGAAAAACTTCACAAGTGTATCTGTAGTTAACAGTACTATACCGCTGGATAAAAATGGCGAGATTATATACACATTTGCGGCTGAATTCAGTCCTGTTAACGCACAATATATAAAGGTAAAGGCTGAAAGCATAAAAACATGCCCGATTTGGCATCCGGGATATCCATTCAAAGCATGGATATTTACCGATGAAGTTGTAATTGAATAAACTCCGGAATACCGGGATAAAATAATAATAATAACCTGAGGATTTATGAATCTTAGGGCAGCATTAAGCATATTACTATTAATTACTATTGTTTCCTATATCAAAGCGCAGGATAAGAAAAAAAATCTTGATGCAGGTGCAATTGAAATTGAGCGGGCAATAAAAGAATATTATCCGGAAACTGATCCGCTGGTTCTTGAGAAACTTGAACAGTGGCAGGATCTTAAATTTGGTTTGCTCATGCACTGGGGGCCATACAGCCAGTGGGGTGTTATTGAATCATGGTCAATTTGTTCTGAAGATGAAGGCTGGTGCAGAAGGCCAATTGAGGATTATACAGAATACAAAAAACAATATGAAGGCCTGAAGAACACATTCAACCCTGTAAAATTCAATCCTGAAAAATGGGCTGAAGCTGCCAAAGAAGCTGGGATGAAGTATGTTGTTTTTACAACAAAACATCATGACGGCTTTTGTATGTTTGACACTAAATATACAGATTACAAAATTACTGATACATTATGCGCTTTTCATAACAACCCCAGGGCCAATGTAACAAAGGAAATTCTTAATGCATTCAGAAAGAATGGATTCTGGACAGGGACATACTTCTCAAAACCTGACTGGCATTCTGATTATTTCTGGTGGAAAAGATTTGCTACTCCTGACCGTAATCCAAATTATGATATAGAAAAATATCCTGACCGCTGGCAAAAATTTGTTGAATATACTCAAAACCAGATAGATGAGCTTATGACAGATTATGGTAAAATTGATATACTCTGGCTTGATGGTGGATGGATAAGGCATAATACTCCTGATGATATTAAAGAATTAAGAGAATTATCTAACTCTAATATCCACAGGATACAGGACTATGATATCAACATGCCCCTTATAGCCAAAAATGCACGTGCAAAACAGCCCGGATTAATTGTTGTTGACCGTGCAGTTCCCGGGCCGCTGCAAAATTATCTTACTCCGGAAAATCAAATTCCGGATAAAACTCTCCCCTATCCATGGGAAACATGTATGCCAATGGCGGGAGGCTGGTCTTATAATGTTCATCAAAAATATATGCCTGCCCATAAGTTGGTACACCTTCTTGTTGATATAGTTTCAAAAGGCGGCAATCTCTTACTTAATATTGGGCCATCGCCTGAAGGCGAATTTGCGCCTGATGCTTATGACAGGCTGCAAAAGATTGGTGAATGGATGAAAATAAACGGAGAAGCTATTTACAGTACGCGCCCGGTTCTGCCGTACAAAGAAGGAAAGGTTTGCTTTACTAAATCAAAAAATGGAAACACTTATCTTTTATATCTTGCTGATGAAAATGAAACTGAATTGCCCAAAGAGCTGCTTTTTACCAGCTTTTCACCGGACGATGGTGCGGTAATTAATATACTCGGCACCGAGGATAAAGTTAACTGGACAAAAAATGAAAAAGGGTTTACCATAAGTATTCCTGAAGAAATAAGGAATAAAATTCCGTGTAATTATGCATGGGTATTTAAAATATCGCAATAATTCTATTTATGTAATTACTATTTGTAATATTTTACGGATTAACAACTCTAACCGCTATATATTTATTATATGAAAAAAATCTTCTTTTTGATTTGTATTTCTCTTGTATACATTGCAAACCTATATCCACAGGAATACCTGTCCTTATCAGGGAAATGGCAATTTGCAATTGATTCGCTTGATACCGGCATCAGGGACAAATGGTATTTAAACCATTTTGGTGAAAGCGTAATACTTCCAGGCACCATGACTGAAAATGGGAAAGGAGATAATATTTCACTAAATACCAGGTGGACTGGCAGTATAGTAGACTCCTCATTTTTCCTCTCCCCTGCTTATGAAAGATACAGGCGAAAAGATAATTTTAAAATTCCATTTTGGCTGCAGCCTGACAAACATTATTATGGCATAGCATGGTATAAAAAGGAAATTACAATACCTGTCGCATGGAAGAACAAGAAGCTGGAAATTTATTTTGAACGATGCCACTGGCAATCAACATTATGGATTGATACTATTCTGGCAGGCACGCAAAACGGACTAAGCACTCCTCACATTTTTTCCATTCCTTCAAGTATTTCTCCCGGTAAACATATAATCACTGTACGAATAGATAACAGAATAAATGACATCAATCCGGGTGAAAACTCTCACAGCATCACCGACCATACCCAGACTAACTGGAATGGAATTGTTGGGAACATGTCCCTTGAGGCCAGAGATAAAATTTACCTGGATAATATAAGACTATTCCCAGATCCTTCTGATAAAAAGGTTACTGCTGAATTACAGGTAATTAACTCCGGGGAAAAAGCAGCAAATGTGACAGTAACTATTTCAGTTACAAACGATAAAGGTGAATTGGTTAACAGTAATGTATCGCAAAACCTGACTTTTACAAACGGGATGAATAATATTTCTCTTGAGTATAATTTAGGAAAAGATGCCCGGTTATGGGATGAGTTTAATCCCAATGTATATAATTTTAAATGTGTTATAAGCGGGAAAGATATATCAGACACCAAAACAGAATCATTTGGACTAAGGAAATTAGGAACCAAAGGAACAAATTTTACAATTAACAACAGAGTTATCTTTCTGCGCGGCACGCTTGAATGTGCAGTTTTTCCCAAAACAGGCTACCCTTCAACAGACGAAAATGAATGGCTAAGGATTTTCAAAAAATGTAAAGAATATGGACTTAACCACATGCGGTTTCATTCATGGTGCCCGCCCGAAGCTGCATTTTCTGCCGCAGATAAAGAAGGTATTTATCTGCTTGTGGAATGCTCGTCATGGGCAAATATGGGCTCTTCAATTGGTGATGGTAAACCAATAGATAAATACATATATGATGAAAGTGAAAGAATTGTAAATGCATTTGGAAATCATCCATCCTTTTGTTTTATGGCTTATGGGAATGAACCAGGCGGTGACTACCACGAAAAGTACCTTGCTGATTTTGTTTCATACTGGAAACAAAAAGATAACAGAAGGCTTTATACTGCTGCTGCAGGATGGCCGGCATTAAAAGAGAATGATTTCCACAGCATGTATGAACCGCGTATACAATGGTGGGGAGCGGGCCTTAACAGCATTATAAACAGTCAGGCTCCTTCAACCAATTATGACTGGCTTAACGTTATATTAAGCAAGAATAAACCAATTGTAAGTCATGAAATTGGACAATGGTGTGTTTACCCCAATTTTAAAGAGATGAAAAAATATGATGGGCTGTTGCATGCTAAGAACTTTGAAATATTTAAAGAAACACTAAATGACAACGGCATGGGAGAACTTGCTGACAGTTTCCTTGTCGCTTCCGGAAAACTGCAGGTATTGTGTTATAAAGCGGAAATTGAAGCAGCTTTGAGAACAAAAGGAATGGGAGGATTTCAACTGCTTGATTTACACGATTTTCCCGGTCAGGGAACTGCACTCGTAGGAGTGCTTGATCCTTTCTGGGATGAAAAAGGATATGTAACCTCACAGGAATACAGCAGGTTCTGCAATACAATTGTTCCGCTTATCCGGATGAAAAAGATGATTTTTAACTCACGTGAAGATTTTGTTGCTTCTGCGGAAATTGCAAATTATGGTGAATCAGAATTATCAAATATTGCTCCTGAGTGGAAAATATTTGACGCTTCAGGCAAACGGCTTTCAGAAGGCACACTGACTGTCCAAAACATACCCATTGGTAATGCTATAAAACTCGGTGACATCAGACAATCGCTAAATAATTATAAAACGCCTGCAAAATACTCAATTGAACTTACTGTTGGGATATATACTAATTCATGGGATTTTTGGGTTTACCCGTATGAGTTTAATGAGCCATTATCCGGTAATGATATAAAAGTAGTTAGGACACTTGATGAAGAAGCAATAACATTTCTTAACAATGGAGGTAAAGTATTACTATCTCCTACAAAAGGGACAATAAGAAATGTAAAGGGCGGAGATGTTGCCGTTGGTTTTTCAAGTATTTTCTGGAATACAGCATGGACATTGAAACAGGCTCCCCACACACTGGGTATTTTGTGTAATCCTTCCCATCCAATTTTCAAATACTTCCCAACTGAGTTTTACAGTAATTATCAGTGGTGGGATGCAATGAGCCATTCAAGCGCAATTTTATTAAATGAATTAAATAATATTAAGCCAATTGTCAGACTAATAGATGACTGGTTTACAAACAGGCCTCTCGGCTTAATTATGGAAGCCAAAGCAGGTAAAGGTAAAATTATTATTACAGGTATTGATTTGCTCACTGATGCTGAAAAACGCCCGGAAGCAAAACAATTGACATATAGTATACTTAAATACATGCGCAGCAGCGAATTTAATCCTGCTGATGAAGTTAAAATTCAAAATATCAGGGAACTAATAAATGAGTGACGAGAAAAAGAAAAAGCCGCTGCATGCCGGTGCAGTGGAAATTGAAAAAGTAATAAAAGAATACTACCCGGAATCTGATCCAAAGGTGCTCAAGAAACTTGAAAAATGGCAGGGATTGAAATTTGGTCTGTTAATGCACTGGGCTCCTTCAAGTCAGTGGGGTATCGTTGAATCATGGTCTCTTTGTTCTGAAGATGAAGACTGGTGCAAAAGAAAGATTGAAGATTATACTGAATACAAGAAGGAATATGAAGGATTGAAAAAAACTTTCAATCCGAAAAAGTTTAACCCGGCCAAATGGGCTGCTGCAGCCGCTGATGCCGGCATGAAGTATGTAATTTTTACTACAAAACACCACGATGGTTTCTGTATGTACGATTCGCAGTATACAGACTACAAGGTAACCGACAAGGGATGTTCATTTAGTAAGAATCCTAAAGCTGATATACTGAAAGAAGTATTTTCTGCTTTCAGAGATAAAGGATTCTGGACAGGTACTTATTTCTCAAAACCGGACTGGCATTCAGATTATTTCTGGTGGAAACGCCATGCTACTCCGGACAGAAACGCTAATTATGACTTTAGTAAACATCCTGACCGCTGGAAAAAGTTTGTTGAGTTTACTCATAACCAGATTGATGAACTGATGACAAACTATGGAAAGGTAGATATACTGTGGCTTGATGGATGCTGGGTTAGAAAATATACCCCCGAAGATATTGCTGAAGAACGTAAGAATTCAAATTCAAATATCCACAGGATTCAGAACCAGGATATTAATATGCCGCTTATAGCAAAAAATTCACGTAAAAAACAGCCCGGACTTATTGTTGTAGACCGTGCTGTACCGGGACAGCAGCAAAATTACCTTACACCTGAAAACCAGGTACCTGATAAAACTCTCCCCTACCCCTGGGAAACCTGTATGCCAATTACACCAAGCTGGTCATACGAACCCGGACTTGAATATAAATCATCAAGAAAACTCATTCATCTTCTTGTTGATATAGTAGCAAAAGGCGGTAATTTTCTTCTTAATATTGCCCCAACTGCTGATGGTGATTATGAACCTGCAGCTTATGACAGGTTAAAAGATATTGCTTCATGGATGAAGGTAAATGGTGAAGCTATTTACAATTCTCATCCTGTTGAACCATATAAAGAAGGTAAAGTTTGCCTGACACAATTGCAGGATGGTACTACCTATTTGATATACCTTGCTGATGAAAAGGAAAACTGCCTTCCGGTTGAAATAAAAATGAAGAACTATTGTCCACCTGAAGGAGCTTCCATTGAGTTCCTTGGAACAGGAAAATCCTTAAAATGGAAATCACGTGGAAACGGTTTTGTAATACCTTTATCTGCTGAAACCAGATGCAATCTGCCATGTGACTTTGCATGGACTTTTAAAATCACAAAATAAAATTATATGAAAACACAAAACGTTTTTATTTATGTATGCCTGATTGCATTTGCTGTATTTCAGGCAGCGCCTTTGATCAGGTGCCAGAATGTAACTCCCGGAAATATCATCATGATAAATCCGGGAGATAAACCCGAAGATGTTATCAAGAAAGCAGCTAATGTTATACCGTCCAAAAGACAGTATGACTGGCAAAGAATGGAAATGACTGCCTTTATACACTTCGGGATAAATACCTTTAATGAGGTTGAATGGGGCTCAAAAGGAGTTGATATTTCAAAATTTAACCCAACTAATATAGATGTTAAGCAGTGGGTTAAAGTCCTGAAAGATGCAGGAATGAAACTCATCATTCTTACATGTAAGCACCATGATGGTTTCTGCCTGTGGCCTTCCAGGTATACTAATTTTAGTATAGCCAATACCCCATTTCAAAATGGAAAGGGAGATATTGTAAGAGACCTTTCAAATGCCTGCCGCGAAGCCGGACTTAAGTTTGGGGTTTATCTTTCACCCTGGGACATGAATGAGCCAAGCTATGGAACACCTGAATACAATCAGCACTTTTTAGATCAGCTTACTGAATTATTAACCAATTATGGTAAAATTTCTGAAGTCTGGTTTGATGGCGCTAACGGTGAAGGCCCCAATGGGAAAAAACAAGTATATGACTGGCAGGCATATTATAAACTGATAAGAAAACTTCAACCTGAGGCAGTAATTGCTGTATCAGGCCCCGATATCAGGTGGGTTGGAACTGAATCCGGCTATGGCAGAAAAACTGAATGGAGTGTTCTGCCGGGTTCAGCGGCTAATGAAGATGCAGTTGCAGCTAATTCTCAGCAGGCTGTTGTTGACGGGGCCTTTATTCCTCATGACCTTATGGACGAGGACCTTGGCAGCAGGGATAAAATCATGAAAGCAGGTTATCTCACATGGTATCCTTCTGAAGTCGATGTCTCGATAAGAAGAGGTTGGTTTAATAATCCAAATGATGATGAATACGTAAAATCTCCGGAAAAACTCGTGGATATTTATTTTAATTCTGTTGGGATGAACAGTTTGTTGTTACTGAATGTTCCGCCTGATAAACGCGGCTTAATTACTGATTATGATATAAAAAGCCTTAAAGGCATGAGATATATTCTTGATGAAACTTTTAAGAAAAATTTTGTATCAGGTGCTAAGGTTTCTGCTTCAGGAACGGCAAAAGGGACTAAAGCTGAAAACATTACAGATAATAACTATGAGTCATATTGGGCAGCAAATAACAAAGATACTTCAGCCACTGTTACTTTAAAATTAAAAAAACAGGAAACTTTTAACTGTGCTATGCTCCAGGAAAATATATTAAAAGGGCAAAGAGTAGAAAAATACCACCTTGAATTTTGGAATGGTAATGAATGGGTTACATTTGCTTCAGGTACAACAATTGGGTATAAAAGATTATTTCGCTTTCCTGAAGTAACTTCAGATAAAGTTAGAATTATTATTGAGCAATCCAGGTTGAATCCTACTATTTCAACTTTTGGCCTTTATAAAATGCCTCCTTCTGTTAGTTTTGAACCGAACGGTGCTTCATTTTTTGAAAGTACAAGTGTAAAAATTTCAGGCGACACAAAAACTTCAGAATATTATTACACAACAGATGGTAGCATACCAACAAAATCATCCAGGAAATATAATTATGTGCCTATAAAAATTGATAAAACTTTAACTTTGAAAGTTATTGCAGTATCCGCAGATGGTAAAGAAAGTCTTCCGGTTTCAGCCGTTTTTAATAAAACAAAATACAACATTGAACTAAATACCCCTTATAGCGAGAAGTATCCTGGTATGGGAGTTTATACCCTTATTGACGGTGTAAATGGAAGCTCGGATTTTAGTGATGGAAAATGGCAGGGATATTATGAGAATGATATTGATGTTGTTATTGACCTTGGCGAAATAAAACCAATAAATAAAGTAACTGCCGGTTTTAAGAGCGATCAGGGAGCATGGATATTGCTTCCCAAGTCCGTTGAGATATCTGTTTCAGATGATGGCAATTCATACAACACAATAAGTAATACAACAATCAATGTTGAAGAAAAGGATAAAAAGTCATTTAATTATCAGTTTAGAGTTGATAATCTTAAAGCTTCCGGCAGGTATGTTCACTTCAAGGCATATAATGTAAAAGTATGTCCTGAATGGCATAAAGGAGCCGGTGACCAGGCATGGCTTTTTGCCGATGAAATTACTGTAGAATAAATTTCCTTTATCGGCGCCTGTAAACTCAGGCGCTGAATTCTATCTTATATTTATTATAAACCCAGTTCATTTCAATCCGCCAGTTTTATTCACCATTCAACATTACTCTTTATTGTGCACCTCATTAAAACCGTACAATACTAAATTTATTTATAAACATAAAAATTGTTACCACAGATAATAACATTTTTTGTACGGGCTTATAAAAATAGGCATATTTACTTCTTTAATATAGATGAAGAATTATGCCAGCAAAAATTACTGAAATGATAAACAACCACCGCTACCCGGAAATACTTTATAAATTCCCGCAGGCTGTTAAACTCTATCATTTCATAAATAATGCTGCTACACTTCGTAACTGGTACGTAAAAAATACATTAAAGAAGTTGTTAATAAACCTGCCCTATCCATTTCATATTTATGATACAGGGTGCGGTTCCGGAGATATTTTACTCCCCTGTGCAGGTAAATACAAAACATCTTTTTTCACTGGAATTGACAGAATTCAGGAGAATATTAAACTATGTAAATCCTTTGCAGATAAAAGCCTGTTAACAAACTGCAATTTTTCAACAGGAAACATAGAGACTTACATTCCAGAAAGGCCAGTTGATTTAATTACCTGTATTACTGTACTCCAATACTGCAAAAATGAAACAGAAGTTCTTAAATGTTTTTATAAATCCCTTAACCCTAATGGAATTCTTTTATTATATGTACCGGTTAATTATAAAAGAATATTCAGGTGGTTTGACACTTTACGTTCAGTGAAAGGCAAAACTGTTGATTATGATTCAACTATGGGTATTTACCATCATTTTACAGACTTAGAAATAAAAGATAAAGTAAAAGCAGCAGGTTTTTCTATTTCTGAAAGCATTACAACATATAAAACCTGCGGAAAAATCTCTTTTGAATTATATTCATCATTTCTTACTATAGTTAAAATACTCCCCTTTTTCACCGGTTTTCTTTTATTTCCGATATTTCTCATAATATATCCTCTAATTCTTATTCTTATGTTTCTTGACCTTTTTCAGAGAAATAATGATGGAAATGGACTCCTTTTAATAGCAAAAAAGCCTGATATAACATAATTATCCCTTTATTTGCTAATAATTGCCTATCTTGGGGTTCAAAATAAAAAGCATTATATGAAAAAAATAAAATTCACTGACCTTGAGCTTTCCAAAGAAATGCACAAGGCCATAAATGATCTTGGTTACGAAGAAGCTACACCCATCCAGTCTGAATCAATTCCGGTACTAATTTCAGGTAAAGATATTATAGGACAGGCACAGACAGGTACCGGAAAAACCGCTGCCTTTGGCATACCAGCTATTGAACTTACAGATACATCAAAAAAAGAATTACAGGTTCTTGCACTATGCCCTACCAGGGAACTGGCGCTTCAGGTTTCTGAAGAAATGATAAAACTTGCAAAATATAAAAAAGGAGCCTCTTTTCTTCCTGTTTACGGTGGACAATCAATTGAAAGGCAGTTAAGGGCGCTTAAAAATGGCGTTCACATTGTTATTGGTACCCCGGGAAGAATAATTGACCATATAGACAGGGGTACACTTAATCTTGAAAATATAAAACTTGTTGTTCTTGATGAAGCAGATGAAATGCTTGATATGGGTTTCCGTGAAGATATTGAGTTAATTCTGAAAAATATACCTAAGAAACACCAAACGGTAATGTTTTCGGCAACTATGTCTAAACCAATTCTTGATTTAACAAAAAGGTATCTGACAAAACCTGTTAATATTAAAGTAGTACATGAAGTTTTGACTGTACCGAATATCGAACAGATTTATTATGAAGTAAAGGAAAAGAACAAACTTGAAGCACTTACACGTATAATTGATTTGTACAACCTTAAACTATCTCTTGTTTTTAGTAATACAAAAAAAGGAGTTGATGACCTTGTTGATCAGTTAAGATCAAGGGGTTACTCTGCTGATGGGCTTCACGGCGATATGCGTCAACAGGCTCGCGAAAAAGTGTTAAATAAGTTCAGAAAAGGCAACATTGAAATTCTTGTTGCTACTGATGTAGCTGCACGCGGCCTTGATGTTGAGAATATTGAAGCTGTTATAAATTATGACATGCCGCAGGATGAAGAATACTATGTGCATAGAATTGGCCGTACAGGCAGAGCCGGTAGATCAGGTCGTTCATTTACATTTGCTTCAGGCAAAGAGCTATTTAAATTAAAAATAATTCAGAAGTATATTAAAACTAAAATTAAGCTTAATCCTGTCCCCTCTTACGATGATGTAGAGGAAGTCAGGACAAATGCCTTCCTTGATAGTGTAAAACAAGTAATTGATGAAGGGAAGCTGAAAAAATATACAGCTCTTGTTGAAAGGCTCATTAATGAAGATTACACTTCACTGGATATTGCAGCTGCACTTATAAAAAAATCAATGATTAATAATAGTAAATCAGGCAGTGAAGAAAGCGATATAAACATTAGCAACATGTCGGGTGAAGTCAGATTATTTATTAATGTTGGCAGAAAAGATAAAATTCGTCCCGGCGATATACTTGGTGCTATAACCGGCGAAACAGGCCTGCCCGGAAAGTCAATTGGAGAAATTGATTTATATGATAAGTTTACTTTTGTAAATGTACCGGCATCAAATGCGGAAAAAATTATTGACGCCATGCAAGGCAGTAAAATCCGCGGTAAAAAAATAAACGTTGAAATTGCCAATAAAAAAGACTGATTTGAATAATCATACCTGGTTTTTGCCAGGTATGATTTTAATTATTATCCGTTTTTATTTTTTTCAGCTTCCTATTCTTTATAGTTTTTAATAACCAGCATTTCGGAACCTTTCATTTACTATTAGCCATCCACAATTATTAGCTGATGCTCTACTTCATTTACCAATGAAAAGTTTCATATTTAACTTGTTTTACTAATTTTTAGAATGATAAGAGTCTAAACATAACTAAATAATTAACGATTATATAAGTGTTATTTTCCAAGTTAATTGGGCGAATTATAAACTTTCAGGAAAAAAAATGGTAAAAAAACTGAACACGAAAGTGATGCTGATACTTCTGGGAATATCAGCTTTAATTAATTTATTGAGTATTTTGATGCTTGGGGACTCTGCAATAAGTATCGGGGATGTAATATCAACAATAGTTACAAGCACTCTTGTAGCTTTACTTGCCGGAATTGTTATTAATTTAAAAATTGTGAAACCTATAAATACTGTTAGTATTGAAGCAGAGAAATGTTCACAGGGAAATTATGATGTTTTTGTAGATGCAGACCGCGATGATGAAGTTGGTAAACTGGGCTTATCAATACGAAAACTTGTTGAGCATATAAAAGATGAAGTCGCTAAATCCGAAAGCTTCAGAGCCGGCATGGACCAGGCATTTTATATTGCAACACCGGACACAGTAATAACATATATAAATCAGGCCGCTTGTAATATAATGAGTTTTGACAAAGGGCCTGTAGAAATTATCAATAAGCTTAAAGCAAAAGACGTTTTTAATCAGGATGGCATAACACGCAGAGCTATTGGCGGAGATTTCCTTCTTAAAGGAGAACGGTTTAATTTAAAAGATCATAAAGGCGGAATAGTACCTGCATTAATACAATCCGGGCCAATTTACAACCATAAAAAAGAACTTGTTGCAGTGTTTGTACTTTTTACAGATCTACGGGATCTTGAAGCTAAACAGAAACAATACCTTACTGAGCAAATACTGCCTATTGAAGAAGTTATAAATTCCGTATCTCATGGTGACTTCACCAAACAGACAGTACTTCAGGAAGGTAATGACCTATATAGCCTTGGAAATAATATAAACAATATGATAGGCGATCTTTGCGGGACTCTTTCACGTGTAAGCGAATCAGTTCAGGCAACAGCAAGTGCCGCAACTGAAATTTCAAGTTCTTCAGAACAGATGGCGGCAGGGGCTCAGGAACAGACAAAGCAGACTGCTGAAATTGCCAGTTCAATAGAGCAGATGACAAGAACTATTATTGATACCTCAAGAAACATTAATGAAGCTTCTGAAATATCAAAACAGGCAAGTTTAACTGCTAAAAACGGAACTGAGAAAGTTGAAAACACAAAAAAAGGTATGAACCACATTGCAAAGAGTACAGAAAACACCGCTGCAATTATATCTTCTCTTTCAAATAAAACTGACCAAATTGGTGAAATTGCTTCTGTAATTGATGATATTGCTGATCAGACAAACCTGCTTGCACTAAATGCTGCTATTGAGGCCGCAAGAGCCGGTGAACAGGGGCGTGGCTTTGCTGTTGTTGCAGATGAAGTCCGCAAACTTGCCGAAAGAACAACACGCGCTACAAAAGAAATTGCTGATACAATTAAAAAGATACAGGTTGAAGCAAAAGAAGCCGATAAATCTATGAATGAAGCAAAGCAATCAGTACAGGAAGGAATGAAACTTACCTCAGAAGTAGAGACTGTTCTTGGAGAAATATACAGCGGGGCCAGAAAAGTAAATGATGTAATTTCCCAGGTTGCTGCAGCAAGTGAAGAACAATCAAGTGCAGCTGAAGAAATCAGTAAAAATATTGATGGTATAACTTCAGTAACACAGGAAAGTGCAGCAGGAACACAGCAAATTGCGCGTGCTGCTGAAGATCTTTCAAATCTTACAGTTAACCTTCAGGATCTTATCTCCAAATTCAGGCTTACAGATGAACATGACTATAATAACCACAGAATGGCTGTTAGAAGTAATGGAAAGCTGATAGTAGAATAATATTTAAACTTATAAATGCCCGAAGGTTTTGACTTCGGGCATTTATTAAAACATGTCCGGATTTAACTCATCATATTTATATCTTTTTTTCCAGGATGCTTCAAAAACAATTTTAGTTATATTACAGCGTAATATAAACTAAATAAATACCACCCATAATTACTAACAAACCACATATTTTTTTTATAATCAGAATAGTCTTAGAACTTTGACTCCAGTTAAGGTATTTCTGAACTTTGCCTGTGAGTGTTCCCGCACTAACAATTACTGAACAATGCCCTGCACTGAAAGCAAATAAAAATATTATAGCCAAAAGATAATTTGTTTGAGATGTTTGGAACACTATTCCCAGAACCGGTGCCATATAGGCAAAAGTACAAGGGCCAAGAGCGAGGCCAAACAACAATCCAAGAAAAAAAGATGTTAATAATCCCCTGCTTTTAACCTTACCTAAAGGCAGCCCGTTCCAGTTAAATTTTATAACTTCAAGTAAATAAAGCCCTACAATAAAGAAAATACCGGCGACAAGATAATTCCCGGTTACTCCGATATCTCCCATAAGACCGCCAAGAGATGCTGTAATAACACCAATAATAGCGATAGTAACCAGAATTCCAATTGAAAATACTAATGAGATATAAAATGTACTTCTGACAGACACATTCTTCTGTGAGCTAATAAAACCAACTATAAGAGGAATACTTGAAAGATGACAGGGAGACAATAATACTGATAAAACTCCCCAGCCAAATGAGGCAAGTACAGCTAGCCATGCCGCACCCATCAGAGCATTATATAAAGAATCGAAAATGCCGTCAATCATTTTTAATCCTTTATATTCGGTTTTAACCCTTTACCCTGTAAAATTTTATCTATCTCCTCTTCAGGATAAAATCCTTCATGCCTGTGAAACTCTTTCCCGTTTTCATCCAGGAATACCTGTGTTGGTATAAGCTTAATTCCATATTTTTGAGCAAATTGTTTTTGGTCATCTTTCCATACATCATAAAAAACCACATTAATCTGATTTCCATATTTTTTTGAAATTGATTTCATAACCGGCTGCATCTTCTTGCATGGGATACAATTAACTGAGCCAAGTTCAACAAAGGTAACCTTCACCTTGCTGCCATTAATTTTGCAGGGCATAGATGAATATACTGTTGCTGACAGAAAAAGTACTGTCACAATTATTATAGTATATGATATTTTCATTATTTACTCTCTTTTAACCATGTTATTATTTGTTCATCTTTTGGAATGCTTCCATAACATTTTACTTCCTCATTTATTACCAGCCCCGGTGTAGCTAAAATGCCATAACTCATTATTTGGGTTAAGTCTTCAACTTTGAACACTTCCGCCTGAATATTGTTTGACTCTGTAAGTTCTCTGACTTTTTTTTCAAGTGTTTTACACCTGGTACAACCAGCCCCAAGGATTTTAATACTTAACATTTTCTTTCCTTTTTATATAATCTGATATTGTCTAAGATTGATTTTTACCTGGCTTTTAATCATTTATTTCCTTTTGCATCAGGTAACAATTGTGAAATTAATATACAGTGTAATCCCCTGGATTATCTAATATACCAGGTTAAATAAATAGCCAACTACTATAATTCCAAATGCAACAACGGCAACAAAAATAAAGATCAACTGAATTTTTAATACTTTTTTCAGGATTATTGTTTCCGGGAGTGAAAGTCCTATAACACTCATCATGAATGCGAGTACAGTACCCAAAGACGCCCCTTTTTCAAGTAATGCCTGAACTATTGGAATAATACCGGCAGCATTAGAATACATTGGAACCCCTAACAGGACGGCAAGAGGAACTGACCACCAGGCACTTTTCCCCATAAGGCCTGCCATAAAGTTTTCAGGCACATATCCATGAATACCGGCACCCACAGCAATACCTATAACAATATACAACCAAACTTTTGAAACAATTTCTTTTACAGCATCAATCCCGGCTGTAATTCTTTCAGGAAATGCTTTTTGCTCTGAATCAGTTTCATTATGGGCAGCTTTAATTTCAAAAACCCATGGTTCAACATACTTCTCAAGCCTTAATATACCAATAACATAACCTGAGGCCATTGCAATTACTAATCCTGTTGAAACATATAATAAGGCAGTCTTCCAGCCAAACAGGCCAAACAAAAGTACAAGAGCTACTTCATTTATCATAGGTGCAGCAATCAGGAATGAGAAAGTAACACCAAGTGGAATCCCTGATTCAACAAAACCAAGAAATAATGGTATAGCTGAACAGGAACAGAAAGGTGTCACAATACCAAGTAAAGACGCTAATATGTTTCCTGTAAACAGGTTTTTTCCGCCAAGTATTTTTCTTGTTTTTTCGGGAGAGAAATAACTTCTTACTATTCCGACAATAAACACAATAACAATAAGAAGTATTAATACCTTGGGTACTTCATATATAAAAAAACTAACTGAACTGGTAAATGAATTCCCACGATGATAACCGGCAATATCAAAAACAATAAAATCAGTTATTTTTTCAAGGTATATATAAACTATTACCAGTACCGTCATCAGAAATGCCGGAAGCATGTAGTTTGATTTATTATTCCTCATCACGCCGGTTGTATTCATAACTCCTCATTATTCATAACATTAAGAATATGATTATGCAATCACTTTAGTATCATTATTAAAATATTTTTTCTTAAACCATAAAGCTACATTTACCAGGCTTATAAGGACGGGCACCTCAACCAGCGGGCCGATAACAGCAGCAAAAGCTTCACCGCTGTTTATTCCAAACACAGCAATGGCTACAGCAATAGCCAGTTCAAAATTATTACTGGCGGCGGTAAATGATAGCGTTGCAGTTTTTGAATAATCAGCACCTGCCTTCTTTCCAAGAAAAAACGACACAAGAAACATTACTATAAAATAAATAACAAGCGGAACGGCTATTCTTAAAACATCAAGTGGAATCTTGATTATATACTCACCTTTTAATGAAAACATAACAAATATGGTGAATAATAAAGCCGCCAGTGTAAGCGGAGATATTTTAGGAATAAACACATTTTCATACCATGCCCTGCCTTTCCATTTTATAAAAGTAAATCTTGTAGTTATACCTGCAATAAACGGAATACCAAGGTAAACAAATACGCTTTCGGCTATCTGCCAGATTGTAATACTAACCCTGAAAGATTGCAGGCCAAACCATGATGGAAGTACTGTAAGAAACACAAAGGCATAAACTGAAAAAAAGAGAACCTGAAAAACAGAATTAAACGCTACTAATCCTGCTGCATACTCGGTATCTCCATCAGCAAGCCCATTCCATACAATAACCATGGCAATACATCTTGCAAGTCCAATCATTATCAGCCCTGCCATATATGCAGGATAATCCTGTAAAAAGATAACAGCCAGCAAAAACATAAGAACAGGGCCAAGAATCCAGTTCTGAAAAAGAGACAGTATGAGTACTTTTGTATTCCGGAAAACATCTCCCAACTCTTCATATTTTACTTTAGCAAGAGGCGGATACATCATTAATATTAACCCCGCAGCAATGGCTATATTTGTAGTGCCTATACTGAATTTATTCCAGAAGCCGGTAATTGCCGGGAATGAATAGCCTGTAAATACACCGGCAAACATTGCCAGAAATATCCACAGTGTTAAATAACGATCAAGAAAAGACAGTTTTTTTGTAAGTCCAGACATAATATTATTAATTTGAGTTTGCTAATTCATTCATCAGCCAGTGAGTTAAAGTTTCTTTTGTCGGCAGTTTACCGGAATGTACAACCTTGCCATTTACTACCAGGCCAGGAGTGCTCATAATACCGTAACTCATAATATCTTTATAGTCAGTAACTTTTTCTATTTCTGCCTGAATATTATTTTCAGTTATTACTTCTTTACAAAGCTTTTCAAGATTCTGACAATTAGTACATCCTGAACCAAGAACTTTTATATTTAACATTTTAATTCCTCAATTATTTATTCGTTTATTTAATACTTAATTATATTTAAACAGGTTTAATCCTATTATAAACTCCTGTTAATGCTTCATTATAATATCCGCGAATAGTTTCTTCATAAGCACCAAGTGGTTTGACAGGGACAAGGTCCATTATTTGGCCAGGTGTTAACTCTGAATTCATTGTATTAACTGCCCCAGTAACCATTTCATTGAAGCTTTCCAGAAAGTCATTTTCAGTCAGCCCAAATTCTTGCGCGAGTTTTTTTAATTCATAAAACTGAAACCAGAAATATGTAGGCCCCATAGCAGTCATTAAAGCATAAGCTTCTATTTTTGATTCTTCAACTTCAGGGTATTTCCCCCATATTGAAAATAAATTACCCAATTCGTTTTTCAACTGCCCGGTAATTCCATTACCGTATACTACAGGGTTAAAACCGCAGCCAATTATTGACGGAGCATTGGGAATCATCCTGATGATCATGTTATACCCGCTAAGTTCATCTGAAATCTTTTTAATAGTTATTTTTGGAGCAAGCGATATAATAACAGGATCATTCTTTAGCCAGGGAATAATATGACTTAGGGTATCAATAAATACCGGTGGATGCAGAGAAATAAAAATATACTTCCTTTTAACTGTTTCTGCCGGAGCCTTTTCAACAGAGATTTCCGGAAATTCTGCTTTTAATCTGTCTGCAACTGCTGCATCAGGTTCAGTAACAATAATATTTTTCGGGAACATCCCGCTTCTTTTTAAAGCATATAAAAATATTTTGGTGATTCTTCCCCCACCTATAAAACCAATCTCGTTATCAAACATTTGTCTCCCTTTACATTGTTTATAAAAATTATAAAACTCAGATTTTATTTCGTTCCTTACTCTACGGAATACATTTAATACTTCTTCGTCCGTACCTTGTGCTTCGGCCGGATCATTAAAGCCAATATGCAGTCTGTATTTGACTGTACCGGTAAATACAGGACATGTTTCTTTTGCGTTATCGCAAACAGTAATAACATAGTCAAAAGTCTCGGAAAGGAACTGCTCAACATTTTTTGGCTTATTAAAGGAGATATCGATTCCTGTTTCCTTCATAACCTGCACAGCCTTTGGATGAACTTTACTTCCGGGATTTATGCCGGCTGAAAATACTATCAACTCACTGTCAAATGATTTTAACAAGCCTTCAGCCATCTGGCTTCTACAAGAATTACCTGTACATAATATTAGTATTTTTTGATTCATAGTATCTTATTTCGTTATTTACCGAAGTGTTTTGGACAAATTTTTTTATACTTTACATACTTCAAAACGATTAACAGTTTTTACTTTTTGTTTATCAGTTTCTATCAATTCACTGTCACCAATCCAGAAATCAAGCTGGCTTAAAACAGCGGATATCCTTCTGTCAGCAGGCATTTGATTGATAAGGTAATTAACCCATTTACCGTCTCTTTCTTCCAGAATAAAGCCTTCATTTTTTAAGATACTTAAATGCTGGGAAACGGTAGAAGAAGCAAGCTGCAGAATTTCTCGTATTTCACAAACACAAAGCGGCTTAATCTGAAGCATCTTTAATATACGCAGCCTGTTATTATCCGAAAGAGTTTTAAATATGTTTTGTGATTCTTTCATTATATCATTTCGTTATCTACCGAAATATAGTAAGCAGGGAGGAATAAAGCAATAATATTTTACGAAGGATATATTTTAACATTCAGGAATATCAACAGTTACGGCAAGCCCGCCCTGCGAGGTTTCCTTGTAATTACTGTTCATATCCTTTGCAGTTTTCCACATTGTTTTAATTACATTATCAAGGCTTACTTTTGCTTCAAGCGGGTTTTTACTAAGTGCAAGTTCTGCTGCATTTATTGCTTTAACAGCGCCCATTGCATTCCGTTCAATGCACGGTATTTGTACTAATCCCCCTACCGGATCACATGTCATTCCAAGATGATGTTCCATTGCTATTTCAGCAGCCATCATACACTGCCTTACTGTTCCCCCGTTAAGCTCGCATAATGCTGCAGCAGCCATAGAAGATGCCACACCAATTTCTGCCTGGCATCCACCCATAGCAGCTGATATTGTAGCATTTTTCTTAAAGAACGTCCCTATCTCTCCTGCAACAAGTAAAAATCTTATTATGTCTGATTCAGTCACATCCCTGCCTGTAAAGCAAATATAATACAATAAAACAGCCGGTATAACTCCTGCTGAACCATTTGTGGGTGCTGTAACTACTCTCCCCATTCCCGCGTTTTCTTCGTTTACAGCTTCTGCAAAACAGCTAATCCACCTCATAGTTTCACTGAATGAGTATTTAGTGTTTTTTATCTCATTAATCCATTCATTAACATTATTGAACTCTCTGCTTCCAAAAAACTCACGGTTTATTATACCAGCTTGCCTTTTAACTTTTAACCTGCCCGGCAAAACACCAACAGTACAGCAGCCTCTGAAAATACACTGTTTCATTTCTTCCCATATCTGCAGAACTTTACTTTTTATTTCGTTTTGAGCCAGCCATGTCTGTTCATTCTGCCAAACCATATCAGATATTTTCATGTTGTTTTTAGTGCAGTGTTCCAGAAGCTGTTTCGTCTGCTGGCATGGGAATGGTAATCCGGGGCGAACCCCTGATGATTGTTTATCCCCTTCTTTTACCACAAAGCCGCCGCCTACAGAATAGAAAACAGATTCATATTGTTCACTCTCTCCATAAGCAGTACATTTCATTGTATTTGGATGCTTTAGTTCAATTCTTTCTATATTAAATATTATGTCTCTTGCTGGGTCAAAATTGATACAATACCTATCTTTTGATTTCAGAACTTTTTCCTTTGATAAACCGCCCAGGTATTCGCTTATCTGTGATACATTAATTGTAACCGGGTCATATTCTAAAAGTGCAAGGCAAATTGCTTTGTCAGTACAGTGCCCGGTACCAGTTAATGCAAGTGAACCATAAAGAGTAATCTTAATCTTATTAATCTTTTCCAAACCAGTTGTTTTATCAATTTCTTCCATAAACCTTTGCACTGCCCTCCAGGGGCCAAGAGTATGTGAACTTGAAGGGCCTATGCCAATTTTTAGCATATCAAAGACACCAAGAGCTTCGTATTTCATATTTCTGTATTAGTTTTTTATATGATAATTAAACATTCTTTAACCGATAGTAAAAATAAGGATTTTATTTTTATCCAAAACAGGCCTAATGATATTGCATATTGCTGCCTCTTATAATATCTTTCTTTTGCCAGGGTAAAATATTTATCAACTCCATAAAAAAGGAGAAAAATGAAAAATTTTTTACTCTATTTCGTTCATAGACTTCAATTTATTGTTTTATTTCTTGTATTTCTTTGTTATTCTGCCAGCAGCCAGTCAATACTGATAAAAGGAAATATTTCGGCTTCCTCTACTGCTGTTCAGAATGCAAAAGTCATATTTACTGATGGAAATACTCCTTCAAATATATATACAGCCCTTACAGACAGTGAAGGTAATTACATGGTTTCGATTGCCATTACTTCTGTAAGTAACAGCACATCAATTCCGGTTAAGTTTGAGCTTGAACAGAATTACCCAAATCCATTTTCTGGTTCAACTGCTATACCATTTAAGCTACAAACACAATCTGACATACATGTAACCATATACGATATTCTTGGCCGGGTTGTAAAGAGAATTTCTGCCGGCGACCAGTCAGCAGGTGCCCATGTTATACAATGGGATGGTGATAACAATTTAGGGCAAAGAGTATCTGCCGGTATTTATTTTTACAGACTTGAAGCAGGCGGAGAATCACTGGTAAAAAAAATGATTGCCACTTCCGGCAGGAATGCACATTTTACAATTTCACCTTCTGTTTACGGACAAACTTCTGCAGGTAAAATCTCTGGCGTTAATATCTCAGGAAACAATTTTACGGTTAAAATTGAAAATCTCATAAATACTTCCCCTCAAATTTCAGATTCTGAGTTCAGTAATATAGAAATTTCATCAGATACCACATTAAATTTCGTTGTTGAAAAGCAGTCTGCTTCTGTTATAAAGATTTACCCTGACAGCCTGCTGCAAATAATAAGAGGTTTTGGTGCAGCTAACATAATGTCATGGCGTCCCGATATGACAGACGACAATATTGAGAAAGCTTTTGGTACAGGAGAAGGACAAATTGGTTTCTCTATTTTACGACTGCGTGTACCTTCATCTACTTCTGAGTTCAGCAAACAGGTAGCAACAGCTAAAAAGGCTTCAGCGAAAGGAATAACTGTTTTTGGCTCTCCATGGTCTCCCCCCGCCTCACTAAAAAGCAACAACAATATTGTAGGCGGATATTTATTGGAAGAACACTATGCTGATTACGCAGCACACTTAAAATCATTTGTTGATTATATGTCATCAAATGGAGTTACATTGTATGCTATATCTGTTCAGAACGAACCTGATGTTACGGTTTCTTACGAATCCTGCGACTGGTATGATTATGAAATGGTAAAATTTATTAAAGAAAATGCTCCTTCCATCGGGACTAAAATTATTGCCCCTGAGTCTTACCACTTTGATAAAACTATCTCAAATGCAATACTTAATGATTCCGCTGCTGCACCAAATCTTGATATTGTTGGAGGGCATTTGTACGGAGGCGGGCTTGAAGAATACCCTCTTGCCAAATCAATGGGAAAAGAATTATGGATGACCGAGTACCTTGAGCTTGATACAACCTGGACAGCTAATCTGGGCACAGGCAAACAGATGAATGATTGTTTGAATGATGGAATGAATGCATATATCTGGTGGTATATTGTCAGATTCTACGGGCCGATACATGAAGATGGTTATGTTACAAAGCGTGGTTATGTAATGTCAAACTTTGCCAGGTTTATAAGGCCCGGATACTATAAAATAAAGAGTGATTATAACCCTCAAAAGAATGTCTACTCTTCAGCATATATTGATTCTTCAACTTCGAAACTTGTCATTATTGCCATTAATACAAGCTCCTCCCCTGTTCAACAAACTTTTAATATATTTAATAATACAGTTACAGCCTTTATACCTTATGTTACCAGCAGCGTTAAAAATTGCAGGCAGGAAAATGAGGTAACCATATCCGGCAGTACGCTTACTTATACAATTGAAGCATCAAGTATTACAACATTTGTGGGAGAATAAATTATATTAAGTAAAAAGGCTGTCCATAAACACGGACAGCCTTTTTATAAAACCAAAGAAAGAATAATTATCAGTAAATGTATTTCCGGTTATAATAACTAACGTTTCATTTTGCTAAAATATTTTTCAACCCTGTTAGCTGCATTTTGGCGTATGTTATAATAATAGAAAGGATAATCAAATGAATGGAAAATCCCCATAGCTATAAATGCATTTCCCGGCGCTAACTTCTGCCCGTCAACTGTACTGCATATAACCACACCTTTTGCTATGTCGACCCTGGCATCAGCATAATTCAATACCGGATCGGGTATTCCGGCTGAAATAGTTCCGTCACTGTTCAACAGAATTGAACCAAGATTTTTATCAGCCGTTGCAAGTGTTTCATCCCTTGTCCATGTAATTGGGTTTATTGCAATACCTCCGGGAGTTACAACAAAACTGGTTCCCGGCACAACATCAGGCGACTCAGTATTATATGATATTATTACACCAGTATCATCAGGCCCATCTGCATATTTCAAATGTGTATTTTTAGCAAGGTATTCAGATGTAACGGAATAGCCTATAACATAAGCAGCAATCATTCTTGAATAAACCTCCGGATTATCCTTCATATAAACAGATAACAAATAGTTCAGGACATTTGACCCCTGTGAATGCCCTGCCAGAATATATGGGCGTCCCTGGTTATAGTGTTTTATATAATAGTCAAATGCAGCTATTGCATCTTTTGTGGGAATGTCAGCAACTATTTTTTCACCCTCTTCAGTTGATATTGACATACGATAAACCATATCCATCTGCCTGTAAAACGGGGCATAAATATTCCCTACAGTTTCGAAAGCAGTCGCCTGCCTTTGGAAAGCCATCGGCGCAAGTGCTAACATGGAAGCATTATCAATAGTACAAATAATCGAATCGGCATCCGTTTTTTGCCATGCTGTTGGATAAAGATAAAATACATCCACCGGTTTATCAGTTACAGTTGGCAGCTTCATCCAGTGCGAAGCTACTGAATAGTCAGTTACATTACCGGGAACAGCAGGCGCATCAACTGATGCAGAATCTGCACAGGAACTGATAAACATACCGGATATTATTGTTAAAATTATCAGCGCTGAAAACTTATTTTTTTTCAATTATATACCTTTTTGCAGTTAAAATATTTTATTATTACACTAATTAATTGGAGTCATGCTGCTCCCCGTAAACAATTAACAGACCTGGTTGCAATAACATTATTATCGAAAAATGTTCAGGATTGTAAAGATTTTTGGGGTAGATTTTAAACTATAGCAAAAGTTGAGAGAAGGATTACTGGTTAGTGCTTTAGGTAAATGATATGGCTCAAGCACTGGTTGTTGTAAATGTTATATCTGAATAGCATCAGTATATTAATAAAAAGTACCTTTTATCTCCTAGGTTAGCTAAGTTATGGTTTGGGGGAATATGACAGGCGAAGAACCATTATATTCACACAACCCGCTGTCTCAACTACATTAAAATATCCTGTTGCATTCCTTCACCAACATTTTTAAGTTTTGTACTAAGATAACTTGAATTTTAATAGTTGGGGGAAAACTTTGCCCGCAGATAATCCGATTCATAATAGCCATTACGAAGAGCTTAAGTTACAATAACTAATATCCTTTTTTATAATAAGTCTATAGGGGATTTCTATATGCATCAGCAAAAGAATAAAAGCTTAATACTGTTACTAAGACTGTTTTTATTATTGTTTATACTTTCTTTTTTTAATGAGATATTGCCTCAGAGCATGGAATGGACTAGCTATGGCCCTCCGGGAATAGTTAATGATATAGCAATAAACCCAAATAACTCACATGAATGGTTCATTTCAACCCGTCAATCCGGATTTTTCAAATCAAACGATAGTGGGAAAAGCTGGAAGTTTTCTTCAAGCGGTATACCCGTTGGCGAGTCTTACCTAAACTATAATTACACGGTAGTTAAATATGATCCTGTTAACCCTGAGATAATATATGCTGGTACAGGTGCAAATCAAACTACATGTGGATTGGGGCTATACAAAAGCACAGACGGCGGAAATAACTGGATCAAATTAAGCACTATAGATTTCTCTCCGGCATCTGTGCGGGAAATTGAAATAAATCCACAAAATACATCACAAGTTTTCATTAGCGAATACCATTGCGACTCTGGCGGCGGATTATACAGGTCTGATGATTCAGGGTTAACGTGGAAGAAAATTCTAACAGTTAATTATCCGGGTCCTATATTATTTGACACTACTAATGGAATTCATATTTATACGATGAATCAAAATGGAAGTTTTTGGAAAAGTTCTGACAATGGCGATTCCTGGGATACGTTAATAACCTCTCATAATTACCGGGTCAGGAAATTAATCAGGGATTCAGATAATAACTTTCTTTTTACTGAAGAAAGTATGGGCGTTTTTCGTATTCTTAATGAAAAAGAAATAATTCCTGCTAACGATGGTTTGCCGGTTGGAAATCTTGCTTTTTATACTGATCTTATTTTCGATAAAAATACCTCATCTTTTTTCATTACAGCTTATGATTCCGGTTTGTTCAGAAGTACAAACAATGGTGTCTCATGGGAAAACGTCTTTCGTGAGGCCACTGTAAATAAAGCAATTGTTGTCGGGGATTCTTTAGTAATTGGAACTGAATGTGGTTTTTACAGTTCCAAAGATAATGGGCTTACGTGGAACCACCTTAAAAGCTTATATGGATCAGCATATGTAAATTCAGTAGCTTGTGTTAAGAATACTCACATAGTTTATTCCTCAACCGAATCAGGTTTATTTAAGTCTACGGATAGTGGAAATTCATGGGAATATTGCCAGACACTTGGAAGTCGTTCTGTTAAATATATAACTGTTAAAGATGGTGCTCCTTATATATTATATGCAGCTATAGGTGATTATAATTCTTCATTATTTGGGATATTCAAATCAGAAAATGAGGGCAAATCGTGGAGAAACATTGCACCCCGGACTGATAAAGTAGTTTCAAGGATTGAAATAAGTAAATCTAATCCGGACATACTTTATTCACTTATTAGCAATGAGATATGGAAAAGTACAGATGGTGGAGAAACCTGGAATAGAGTATTTATAAACGCTTATTCAAGTCCATATTATGTTAGCCCTTTGGAATTGAAAATCGCGGCAAACAACCCGGATATTGTTTATGCCTCTTTTAATGGTAGTGGTAGTAACCTGGGAATATTTGTGACCACAGATGGAGGAAGTAGCTGGACCCGGAGAATGAATGTATTTCCACATAGTATGAATGGAGCAAAAATTGGAGCATTAGCCATTCATCCTGAGCAGCCATCTATTGCATATGCTGGAAATTATCTCGGTGAGATATATAAGTCGACAGATTTCGGCCTCATCTGGACAAAACTCAGCAATGGGCTGCCTAACAGTGGGTTTACAAGTCTTAATACAACATCATTAATAATTGATGATAAATATCCATCTGTTATTTTTGCTTCTTTTTCCGGAGAAATGAATTATAATATCAGAGGTATGTACAAGAGTACTGATGATGGAAATTCATGGGTACAGCAAAGTAATGATGGTATGTATAATAACCAGATTACCTGTATATGTAAAAATTCAATAGGTGAACACCATGAGTTCTATGCTGGCACATACGGAGGTGGAATCTTTAAATATACAACTGATGAAACACTGCCGGTTGAACTTGTCTCATTTTCAGCAAACCCTGAAAACTTTAGAATAGATTTAACATGGTCCACTGGTTCAGAAAAAAATAATTTGGGGTTTGCAATTGAAAGGCAAAAATCAGGCTCAGGGAAATGGAAAGAGATTGGATTCTGTAATGGCAATGGGACTACATCAGAAAAATCAGTTTATTCTTTTAGTGATACGGTTAATTCGCCAGGTTTATATTCATACAGGCTGCAGCAGATTGATTATGATGGAAAGAAACAATATTCGAATGTTATAGAAGTTAAGGTAAATGGTCCCGCAAGGTTTTCTCTTGAACAAAATTATCCAAATCCCTTTAACCCTGCTACGACTTTTAAGTGGAGTATACCGACAGATGGCAGAGTAATATTGAAGATATATAATATTAATGGTGCGGAAGTTGTCACACTTATTGATGAAATCCGGAGTGCTGGCAATTATACAACTGTAGTTGATATAAATAATCTACCTGGAGGTAAAAGCCTTGCTTCAGGTGTATATTTATATAAACTAATATCTGGAAGCTTTTCTGAATGTAAAAAATTGATTTTACTAAAATAGAGAAATAAGATTGGTAAAAATAGTGATACTAATGGCCGAAAACATGTAGTCGCTAATTAATAGACTTTGATATTTCCAACAGTTCTTTATCTATAATCGGCTGAGGTGTTTCCCGGCCGCTTTATCCTTCATTATATTTTTGTAACAATATTAGTAAAATAAAGGTGCACTCGAAAGTGCACTCAATACAAGCCACATTCAGACACGTTTGGCAGAATTGCAAAGCAGGAGTAAAAATAAAAAGGCGCAAAACCTGTAAATTTTGCGCCTTTTGCGTGGGCCCGGATGGGCTTGAACCACCGACCCTCTGATTATGAGTCAGATGCTCTAACCAACTGAGCTACGAGCCCGTATTCCCTGTCTTTTCAGACCGGAATATTATTTTGAGACTTCAAAAATAATATTTATAACCTCTTAATGCAATAGGTGTTACAGAAATATTTTCGTACCTGTAACTCTTAGTAATATTTATATATATACTGAACTGTACCTGCTTTTTTCCCTTTTGCATCATATTTAATTTCTTCTGCTACATTCCCTTTGCTGTCATATTTATACTCAATTTTATATTCCAGCTTTCCATCTGCATCATAGTTCCCTGATGTTTCTTTTTTGCCATCACTGCCGTATGTATATTCAGTACTGAACTCCAGCGAACCGTCTTTATCATACCACTTATCTTCCTTTATTTGTCCAAGGTCATTATAAATATATTCATAGTATTTTTCCCGGCTGCCGTCAGGACTGTATCTCTCTGAACGGGTCTTGTTGCCATATTCGTTATACTCATAAGTATATTTTTTATCAACCTGGCCTTTGCTGTTGTATCTTATTGTCTCTGTGCGCGCACCTTTGCTATCATATTTATAATTAAACCGGCTGTCAATTTTTCCTTTGTCATCATATATAATTGTTTCCTGCAGAAAGCCCTGTTTATCATAATAAACAGTGGAGAGCTTTTTCATATCTTTAAGCTTCCCGCCTTCTGATTTTACCTCGTGCCTGTCAACCTGTTTTATTGCCGAAGCTTTTACCAATTCTCTTTCTACAACATCAATATTCTTTATAACCGGTTTTTCAACTTCTTTAACAACCGGCGCCGGTTTTGGCTGGGGAGTTTCTCTTTTAGTGGGAATAAGCGGTGCTGAACTGCAGCCATTATAGATAATTACAATTGTAAGAATAAGCAGAGATAAAAATATTTTCTTCAAATCTTCTCCTCTTTCTGTTTTGCCAAAGGTGATTCAACCATTACTGTAACCGGGCCGTCATTTATTATTTTAACGCTCATCATTGCTCCAAAAATACCTGTTTTAACTTTTTCAGCTCCTATATTCTCTTTAATCCTCCTTATAAAATACTCGTATAAGGGTATAGCTTCTTCAGGCCGTGCTGCTTTTGTAAAACCGGGACGGTTTCCTTTTGCTGTTTCCCCATATAATGTAAACTGTGAAATAATAAGTATTTCGCCATTAACATCTTTAACAGAAAGGTTCATCTTATCATTTTCATCCTGGAATATACGGAGATTGCAGCATTTATCTGCAACAAATTTAGTATCCTCTATTGTATCGCCTGTTTTAACTCCAAGTAAAATTACAAGCCCCTTCCCTATTTCCTGCGCATAATTCTGTTCAGCAATTATTACATTGCCTTCAGTAACTCTTTGAAGCACGGCTAACAATTCATTTCTCCGGTAATTACCCTGTCGATACCAAGATAATCTTTAATAATTTCTATTTTTGAAAACCTGTTTTGTTCCATTATTTCTTTTACACTGGCTGACTGTCCCGCTCCCAGTTCAAAATAAATTCTTTTCCCGCTGTTAAGCATTTTTTCAGCAGAGCCTATTATACTTCTGTAAAAACTAAGTCCGTCTTTATAATCGGTTAATGCAAATTTTGGCTCATAAACTCTTAGTTCAGGCTCTAGTTCTTCATACTCAGAAGAAGATATGTAAGGAGGATTTGAGACAACAATATCATATTTATCATTAAAGACATTATCATTTGTAATATCTAATTTAATAAAATCAACTCTGCCATCAACCCTGTTAAGTTCAGCATTTGTCTTAGCAACAGCAAGTGCATCTTCGCTTATATCAAGGGCAGTTATTCTGCTTCCGGGCAAATGTTTGGCAATGGTAACAGCAATAATGCCGCTTCCTGTGCCAATATCAAGAATATTATATTCTTTTTCTTTATCAGCAGAATTGATTACAGATTCTACAAGCACTTCTGTTTCCTGGCGGGGAATCAATACTGAAGAGTTAACCTTAAATTCAAGTCCGTAAAACTCCACAGAACCCAGTATATACTGCAGAGGTTCGTTGGAAGCTCTTCGTTTAAGCAGTTCCCTGTAATTCTGAATTTCATCTTCTTTTAGCGGCCTGTCAAATGACAGGTAAAGGTCAAGCCTTTTGCAGTTTAAAATACATGCAAGTAAAAGCTCAGCATTTAACTTTGGGGAATCAATTCCTTTTTTATTTAAGTATTCAGCGGATAAATTTATAGATTCTAAAACTGTCAGCATAAAAATGATAATTTTGGCAGGAAAGTTAATAAGCATGAGCACTTAAAACAAACCATAAACAGATATTCATTACAACAGCTATACCCGAAATAATATATAAGAAATAACATCCTGCTGAGAAACTCCGGCAATTAACTGTATGTATAATATTAAATCAGGTTACGGGTTCTTGTAATTGCACAAGCCTTAAAGAATTTTTCAATTTCGTCAGTAATTTCTTTTTCAGTATTAAGTGCAAGGCAGGCATCAGCCAGTTCTCTTGCTTTCTGATAAGAGATCTTTCTTATAATTCTTTTTGCATAAGGAATTGTTGCCGGCGACATACTAAGTGAATCAAGTCCAAGCCCTACAAGTAAAGGTATTGCCAGTGTATCGGCAGCCATTTCACCGCAGATACTTACCGGTGTTTTGGATTTTTTTGCTTCCTTAACAATATGCTGGATAGTATTAAGTACAGCAGGATGAAATTCCTGGTAAAGGTCAGAAACAAGGTCATTGCCCCTGTCAACCGCCATAAGATACTGGATAAGGTCATTAGTACCAATACTTAAAAAGCTCACTTCTTTGGTAAATCTTCCTGCCATAACAGCAGCAGAAGGCACTTCCATCATAATACCGATACGTATTTCTTTATCGAAATGGCATTTCTCTTTTCTCAACTCACTTTTACATTCATCAATCAGAGATTTCGCTTTTTTCACTTCCGTCAGGGTTGACACCATTGGAAGCATGAACTGTATATTTTTATTTGCGCTTGCCTTTAGCACAGAACGTATCTGGGTTTTAAACAAATATGGGTTTTCAAGTAAAAGCCTTATACCTCTTAAACCAAGAAAAGGATTACTCTCCTTAAAATCCATAAACTTGAACTTATCACCGCCAATATCAAATGCGCGGATAGTAAGTACGTCAGGATAAATTCTTGTAGCAAGGTTTGTATAAATTCTTACCTGTTCTTCTTCAGTAGGAAATTCATTATACTCTTCAAGCAATTGCTCCGTCCTGTAAAGCCCAATACCTTTGGCACCGCTGGTTATCACCACGTCGACTTCACCGGTTACATCCACATTTGCCCTGAGAAATATTTCTTTACCGTCACTTGTAACTGCAGGCTGGTCTTTAAGTTCTTCCAGTCCTTTTTGCAGTTCCTGCAGATGTTGGATTTTAAGTTTAAAAAATTGAGCCTGTTCAGGTGTTGGATTTATAATTACATATCCGTGAAATCCATCCACAATTATTATATCGCCGTCTTTAATTGCTTGTGTGGCATTATGCGTACCAACAACAGCCGGAATATTTAATGAACGCGAAATAATGGCCGCATGCGAAGTCAATCCGCCGTGGTCAGTAACAAACCCGCGTACATTACAACGTGAAAACAGAATTGTATCTGATGGAGAAAGATTATCACTTACAACAATAGCATCATTTTTAACTTTGGAAATCCATCTTTTTTTCTGAAGATTGCGGATAATTCTGTTTTTAATATCTTCAATATCATGAGCACGTTCACTCATATACAGTTCATCAGACATCCTCATAAGGTCCTGGTAACGGGATATTTCATCATCAACTATATATTCGGGCTGGCGTTTTTCCTTCTCAATGCGTTTTTTAATGTTTTCTATTAAAACAGGATCATCCAGAATCATCATTTGCGCTTCAAAAATTGCTGCGCGTTCTGCCGCCATTTTTTCTTTGGCAATATCAAATATTTTAGTAAGCTCTTTCTTTGATTTTCTTAAAGCTTCATCAAGACTGTCCAGAGCTTCATCAATATTGGTTATGGAACCATTATTTATATCAAGCTTCTCTTTAGTGAAAAGATATACTTCACCAATAACAATTCCCGGTGCAGCGGCTATACCGGCAATTTTATTTTTTGTCTCAAGTAATATGGATTTAAAGCTTTTCAAAGTTCGTCAAACCCTCTGTTAAAATAATCAATTATTTCTGCAGCAGCTTCTTTTTCGTCCTCACCTTCAAATGTCAGAATAACTTCAGAGCCCATTTCCGCTGCCAGGGTCATTACCCCGATAATACTCTTGCCGTTAATATTCAATCCGTCTTTGGATATATAAAACTCACATTTGTATTTTGATGCCAGCTTAACGATGGTTGCAGCAGGCCTTGTATGCATGCCTGCTTTATTTACAATTTTAACTGTTTGTTCAATCATTATTTTGTTCTCTTTATAAGGGTATCTGCCAGCCAGGCAAACATCTCCTTTTCTTCAGATTTCTTTAAAATCGTTAATGATTTAATTGCTTTGTTTGTATACTTCTTAATTTCTTTTTTAGACTCGCCCGGTATATCCAGCTTTTCATAAAGCCGGCGGTATTCATCCACCTGCTTTTTGTTTATGCCCTTATTTTTAATAACAGCATTAAGTTTTGTTTTGTCTCTACCGGCTGCTTTCTCAAGCGCTTTTAGGAACAGAAATGTTTTCTTTCCCTCTACCAGGTCACCGCCTGCAACTTTACCAAATTCAACCTCGTTGCCGTAAATATCAAGCAGGTCATCCTGTATCTGGAAAGCAATACCTATATTCCGTCCAAAGTCAGCAAGGGCTTTTACTTCACTGCTATTACCGCCGCCAAGCATCGCGCCTATATAGCAGCACATCTCAGCAAGAGCTGCAGTTTTCTTTTTTATCATTACCAGGTATTCAGGTATTGATACTGACTTCCTTATTTCAAATTCTTTATCCAGGCTTTGCCCTTCACAGACCTCAATAAGCCCTTTTGTAAATGCTGATACTATTTGACGAGTATTACCGTTACAATCTTTAAGCAGATATTCATAAGCAACCGAAAGAAGGCTGTCGCCTGCAAGTATTGCTGTACTTAAATCATATTTCTTGTGCAGAGTTAGAAGGCCTCTTCTTTTATCAGCATTATCCATAATATCATCATGGACAAGTGTAAAATTGTGCAGTAACTCAACTGCTGCTGCTGCATTATATGCTTTATTAAATGAACCGCCAACAGCTTTTACAGAAAATAATACAAGTAATGGGCGTAAACGCTTTCCGCCGCTTTCCATTATATAAGCAGCAGGGCTGTATAATGATAATGGTTTCCTGTTATTTAGAGAAGATTTTAAAATCTTCTCTACTTTTAATCTTTCTTTTTCATATAGGGAAGCGAATCCCTTAACTGCCCCTGTCAATACAATTCTTCCTTTTTAACAAGTTTGTTATTTCTTAATTCAAAAAAATTTTTAGAACCCGTAAGAAACATAATTCCTTTTATCGTATCAAACCAGCTTTTTATTAACTGAATTACTCCCTCAGCACCGGATTTATCAAGCTGCTGCAAAATTATACGGGCAGAAGCAGTAAAATCAGCTCCTAAAGCATAAGCTTTTGCCGCATCAAAAGCAGAGTTAATACCGCCGGAACCTATAAGGATAAAATCATTATTCCTTTTTAATTCACTTACAGTGCGCAGGCAATAAGAGGTTGGCAGGCCCCAATCCCAAAATTCAGAATCTTCCTCTTTATTACGGATCGATTCAACTGCAGTCCAGCTTGTTCCGCCTGCCCCGGCAACATCAATTCCTTTTATTCCTGCATCAAGCAGTCTTTTGGCAGCCAAACCGGATATTCCGGCACCCACTTCCTTCACAAAGACGGGAACATTTAATAACTTAACAATGCCTTCCAGGGAATCCAGAAGCCCTTTAAAATCAGGTTCTCCCTCTGCCCTGCCGCCGTTAAACTGCATCAGCTCCTGGGCAGCATTAAGGTGTACAACCATAGCATCCGCTTCAACAAGATCAACAAGAGACTGAACTCCTGAAGGATTCTCCAGCTTAACTAGCTGCGCAGCACCAATATTTCCTAAAACCGGTATTCCGGGAGCTTTTTGCCTGATAACCCTGTATGTTGAGTGATAATCCTGGTTCTCAAATGCCTGGCGCTGGCTTCCAACTCCAAGAGGAATATTTAGTTCAGATGCAGCCTCAGCAAGCTGTGAATTTATATCCTCTGATTCAGTGGTGCCGCCTGTCATACATGAAATTAAAAACGGAAACGAAACTTTACGGTTAAGAAATGATGTTTCAAAAGCAATTTCGGCAATATCAACTTCAGTTATAGCGTAATGAAGAAAATCATAATTCTCAAATCCGTTTGTTTTCTCCCTGAAAAGAGCATTATCAGTAAGGCATATATCTATATGCTCTTTTTTCCTTTGAGAAGTAAAATTGTGGGTTTTAGCCATAAACGAATTATATTTCCAATAAGTCTATATTAAGATATAAAAAAAATCTAATTTTTGCTGTTTATATTACTTTTTCTACTTTTATTATTCCCCTGAGTGCGTTTGTAAGGATAATTTCATCAGCAGTATATAAATCATTCGGAAATATTGGCTTTTCATATACTTTTTTTAAGGTTTTAATATGATAATTCCTGTATATACCCGGAAGCATGCCGCAGTTTACCGGCGGTGTTATCCATTTATTGCCTTTCCTTATAAATATATTGGAAATTGCCCCTTCGCACACTTCCCCGCGTTCATTGAGAAAAAGGACATCAAATAAGCCTTTATTATTAGCTAAAGTGTATTCTTTATTATACAAATGACGGTTAGTGGTTTTAAAATACCTGAATTTATCTTCTGATGAAATTCTTTCCGATGAAATTTTTACGGTTGCACTGCCGGTAATTGGTATATACTCAGATGTATTACATGTTACATTACCTGATTTTGTAAGTAATAAACGCATTCTGTACATCCGGTTGATATCCAATTTACTCAATGCGGATGACAGCAGCGTTTCAACTGAGTTTATACTAAATCTGAACAGGAAATATTCAGCAGATTTACGCAGCCTGTTTAAGTGTTCGTTTTTAAGAAAAATTTCTCCGTTTTTTATGAGCATGGTTTCAAAAAGCTCAAAATACGGCATTTGCTTAAGAAGAAAATCAGATTTTAAGACAGCTTCATCATATTCTTTACCGGGATTGCTGTCCCAGACAATGCCTCCACCGACTCCCATTTCACCTTTTCCGCTTTTACGATTAAGTGTTATGCTTCTGATTGCCACATTAAATACAGATGATTTTCTGTTTACCATACCAATGCATCCTGTATAAACACCCCGGTTTTCTCCCTCAAGAGTTCGGATTATCTCCATGGTTTTAATCTTAGGGGCGCCCGTTATTGATCCACAGGGGAACATATTACTGATTTTTTCCGGGAAGCCAGATGTATTTTTGAGCTTGCCCTTTATCTCTGAAACTTTCTGATACAGGGATTCATACTTCTCAATCCTGAACAAGCGGCTGACTTTAACACTGCCGTATTTGCATATCCGCCCAAGATCATTTCGAAGGAGGTCAACAATCATCAGGTTCTCAGCCCTGTTTTTTGTACTTGCCCGCAGGATGTTTCTTATATTATTATCACTGCGGTTGTTAAACCCGCGTGGTGAGGTTCCCTTCATAGGAGCGGTGATTATTTTCTTTTTATCTGTCTGAAAGAATAATTCAGGAGAAAGAGAAATAATTATGTTTTCTCCATCATTGATAAACGCTGAATAACTGGATGACTGATTAAATATAAGGCTTGAAAATAAATCAGGGTAACTGCCGGTAAAATTAAACCTGCTTTTAACAGTATAGTTAACCTGGTACGTATCCCCTTCTGCAATGCAGCTTTTAATCCTGTTAATATTATTTATGTATGTCTCTTTATCCGTATTTAGTGTAATGCCGGAAATATTAATTTTTTGTTCATCCCATTTTTCAATTACTATGTCTTTTGATTTTATGATCTCTAAATCTTTCTTCCTGAAAAAACGAAAACGTAAAAGAATATCATTACCCGGATATAAATGGGTCAGTGATTTCTCCGGCAGGTAACCTGCTTCATAAGTTATATAGCCATAGCCGTACAGACCTTTTTTTATAAGGCTGTCAATTCTGAAAAGGCAGTTTTGAAATTCTACCGGATTATTCGTTTCAATTAATTCAACCGGTTTATGAAACATGTATGATTTACTGTTTCTATAAATTGCCGGTGTATAGAAGAAAGCTGAACCTTCATTGCAGGATACAGCATTAATAATATTGTGTAATTGTTTTTTATTGCTTTTATCTATGCCCATTACTCTTTAGTATAAATTATATAATTATAAAATCAGCAGTAAAAGATCATTCTTTTGTTTTTTATATATGGTATTTTTTCTTTGTAATGTTCAGACAGAATATTAACAAAACGCAGTGTTTGCTAACGGAGCAGGTTTCAATTTTATCATTACTGTTCTGCCATTTATCGACCTCATCACCCTGTATCCCTCTTCCCCTTATTAAGCGGGAAGAGGGATTATCAGCAGTATTAATAACAACTCATTATCATTTTATCTTAATAATTATGTTAATTTGCAACATGCAAATATAATAGCCGTTTCTTAAAGCCTTATTAAATCTTATGCTTTTATTCTATTCAATAGTTCTTCAAAACGTGGGTTTGTTGTTTTCTATTAAAAATAAGCCTGTACCGTATAAATTATATTTTACAATATCTGCACAAATCATTTCAATTGTTTTACTAACATATTTATTCTAACTTTTTACTCAAAATATTTAATGTTTCATAAAAAGGGAAGCCTGATGCAAAAACCCCGACTGTCCTTCTGGCAAATCTGGAATATGAGTTTCGGATTTTTAGGTATACAATTTGGTTTTGCTCTTCAGAATGCAAATGTAAGCAGAATATTTGAAACACTCGGCGCAAGCATTGATGAAATTCCTATTTTATGGATTGCTGCTCCCGTTACAGGTTTAATCATACAGCCGATTATTGGCCACATGAGCGATAAAACATGGAACAGGCTCGGCAGAAGGCGGCCTTATTTTCTAACCGGGGCAATACTAGCCTCTCTTGCAATACTCTTTATGCCAAACTCACCTGCACTTTGGATTGCAGCAGGTATGTTGTGGATTATGGATGCTTCTATTAATGTATCGATGGAACCATTCAGGGCTTTTGTAGGCGATATGCTCCCTTCTGAACAGCGCACAATCGGTTTTTCAATGCAGAGTTTTTTCATAGGCACCGGCGCAATCATTGCTTCTGCCCTGCCTTATATGATGAATAACTGGTTTAATATTTCCAATACTGCCGCACCGGGACAAATACCTGATTCTGTTAAGTTTTCATTTTATATCGGAGGGTTTATATTCTTCCTTGCTGTACTATGGACAGTATTAAAAACAAAAGAGTATTCCCCTGAAGAATTAAAGCAGTTTACCGAAAAAGCATCAAGCGTTGTTTCAAACAGCAGCAACAGGTTAAACCCTGCAGCAAAGTTTATTAAGAACGGAATTATATGGTTAACTGCCGGCACTGTAATAACAATTATTATTTTCTTAAACAGGCTTGACCTGGGACTGTACGTCTTATTTGTCGGCGCTGCAGTATTTGGTATCCTGCAGATTATTACCGGGCTGCTTACCAAGCAGAAAAAAACAGGAAGCGCGTTTGTCTCTATTATAAATGATTTATATAATATGCCTCAAACCATGCGCGAACTTGCCGTAGTGCAGTTCTTTTCATGGTTTGCTTTATTTGCAATGTGGATTTACACAACTCCTGCAGTTACGCATCATATTTATGGCACATCAGACCCTACATCTCCCCTTTATAACAAGGGCGCTGACTGGGTTGGGGTTTTAATGGCTGTCTATAACGGCTTTGCCGCTGTAATGGCTTTTGTACTTGTATGGCTTGCAAAAAAGACAAACAGAAAAACTGTCCATATAATTTCGCTTATAATTGGCGGTTTAAGCCTTGCTTCATTTTATGTAATTAAGAATCCGCAAATGCTGCTTATTTCCGAACTGGGAATAGGACTTGCATGGGCCTCCATACTTGCTATGCCTTATGCCATACTTGCAGGCTCACTCCCTGCTGACAAGATGGGCGTTTACATGGGGATATTTAACTTCTTTATAGTTATTCCACAAATTACTGCAGCAAGCATACTTGGTTTCCTTGTAAAATCAGTATTTGGCAATGAAGCTATATATGCGCTGCTGCTTGGCGGAATTTCATTTATAATTGCAGCAAGCTTAACAATGCTTGTTAAAGATGTAGACGAAGTGAGATAAAAAATCATTTTAACCATGCAGGTTGGGCTTCAACCTGCAATGTTTATTATAGGCCTGTCATATATACGTATGGGGACGCACATTGTGCGTCCCTGTTTATTCCAACAAAATAATTTCAGACTAGAAGACAAGCGGTGATTTTAGCACAGGGCCTATTCTTTCCTGTCTGTATTCCAATAACACCTGAGTAGTATCTTTGTATGCGAATTAATTGCTTTCCATTACTCATCTTAGCTGCTGTCACGGCTTTAGGGTACAAGTTTATTTTTAGTGGCAAAATAAAAAACTATGTTTTGGATATTTACAGAATATAATTAAAGTCATAAAAAGCATTTTTGATTATTAATAAAAAGCTATTGTATTTACATGTTACATGATGGAAATAATTTTTCAGATAAGATGATAATGAATTGCAATTATTGTCAATAATCCCTTTTCACCCTTTGTAATGAGAAAAGGGATACAGGAATATGAGGTCGATAAATAGCTGTGAAGCAGCATTGGTGAAGTAATTCCGGTAGTACATACAGAGGCTTTTATGGTATTTGCCTCCGTAACAACCTCATCCCAAACCCATCTCCTTATGAAGGTAGAAGGGCTTATTGGAGACAAACAATTTATTGCCATTCTGTCTTAAAATTATAAGGGACAAATGCAGATAAGGGATGTGATAGAAATAATCTTTTGCCATTAATTTTGAACTTGTACCAGCTTGGGGCCGATGACGACCGGGTAGATTATTGTCTTATCCTTTACTTATTATTACTTAAATAAATTAAAAAACTTACTGCGGCAATATTCTGATAATGATTGAGATTTCCGTAAAACTCAATACCAAAGCCCAATTCATTTGCTGCCCTGAATATCCATTGTGTTTCAATTGCCAGTCCAATAGTTGTATACTTTTTTGATTTTAAATCTGCTTCCTTTTTAGTTTTACCTGTTACAAGTGATGGGCCAATAAAGGCAGATGATAAAAAATAGTCACTCATTAATCGTTCACCATACGAGACATTGACTGAGTGGAAAATATTTCCGCCACTGGGCTGCAATAAACCGCCTTCAATATTCATAATAGCGCCGCTAAAATGATAACCAGCCTGAATAAAATGCTCTTTTATTGAAAAATTATAGTTTAAGGCAAAACTACTGCTTAATTCATGTTCTCCACCTACCCCAAAGTTAAGCCAATACTTATAAGTGGTTTCTTTTTCCTGTGCAAACAGAGAAACACTTAGCATGAATAGACACAAAAATATTTTCTTCATAAGTTTCTTTCTTCCTGTCTATAATAGCTATTTCATGTCTGTCGAAGGACTAAAGCCACGACTACAGCTGTATTGAAAATATAAATATAAGAGTGTTATCATTTATTTTAAACTAATACAAAAGAGTAGCAGCTTTCGTCACTTCTTATGCCTTGCAAAATAGTGATGGCCTGTTCTTTCCTGTCTGTATTCCAATAACACCTGAGTAATATCTTTGTATGCGAATTAATTGCTTTCCATTACTCATCTTAGCTGCTGTCACGGCTTGAGGCGGATGACGGCCGGGAGAAAGCATTTTTATTTATCATTTAAGAGACAGGCTCCTTGATATTGAAATAGTTGAAGTTATTTTACTTCCATTCATAAACGATTTGCTCATCGCTCCTGTTTTTAATGATGTCAGTGTCAGATCTGCATGGTAATACCCCGGTTTATCAAAATAGCTTTTAGACACTGTATACTTTCCGGCTTGCGTATCAGTAATTATTATTTCTTTGTCGTCAACAAAGATTGTTGTATCTGTTTTTCCAAGCAGGGACATCTTTAAAACCAGTTTTTCATTGCTTACCGACTCTCCCCATGATAGAACAAGATCATTGTTTTTGTTATGTTCTGCCGGCACTACAAAACTTTTTATATCTTTTTCTCTTGTTGTTACACTGGCTGTATATGATTCCCCATCGCTTAATGTTATATCAAGCGAATATGTTGTATTAACCTTAAAGGGTAATGCACTGTAATCAAGCTGGTAATATGGGACGTCATTATTGGTATACTTTATATTCATCGGAACATCATTCATTTTCACATTGCCTGATTTAAGCTCAATTGAATTACCATTTTTGTCATACAGCCAGGCAGTAGTAGTAAACATCACAGAATTAGTATATAGACTTTTATTGATTTCAACTATTGGTTTTATAATTGAGGGATCCTCAATTTCAACATCTGATAATGCAGAATTCTCAACACAGCCTGAAAGCAGTATAATTATCATTGAGATAACGGGAATAATATACTTAGGAAACAGGATTTGTATTTTTATGAACATTCTATTTTTCATGTTGTACTTCCCCGTGCTTTTTGTTGGAATAAAAAGACTATACAATAATTATTGGAATATAACAGGCTTTGTTTTTGTTGTCAAGCAGGAATTCTCATAAACCATAGTTAAATTCAGTTGATTGTCATGCTGCCAAAGCTGCAAGAGAATGTGTTGAAAATATATTTACGACTTGCCGTAAACTATACTACTATTATAATTCACTGATGACTGAAAAAAGGTGGTTTTTATACCAAGCATGATCTTTCCTGTCTGTAAGCCAATAACACCTGAATGGTATCTTTGCATACTTAACAATTACTTTCCTTCACTCATCTTAGCTGCCGTCACGGCTTGATTGTGACAGCCAGAGAAAGTTGTATGTTTTATTCAGAATCATTTCATCGGCTGATATTTTGCCGCTTTCATACAACTGGCCTATTGTTTTTTGTTTTGTCCATTTGTATTAAGAACTCCTGATAAAATAATAAATAAAACTAGTACTGCATTGTTCATTTTCATAACTATCTCCCTTGTTTTTAATTATAAAAATATCTGCAGCTAATACTCAACTTTGGTTGTTTTCTCGTTTACCTCTTTCCTACATGTATAATTCCATAATTTTCAATACCATTTAAGTACCTGTAACCCACTGCAGCAATGATATTACCTTTAACAGAGGCACTTAATAGTCGATCTTTATTAATACTGGTCTCAGTATAATTTTTCCAGCTTGCACCATTAAAATGCCATATCATTCCGTTATAACCGGCTGTGAATATATCATTTACGTCATTGCCGCGTACAATGTTAGAACCCCAAAGGTTCACATCACCACCCCAGTATGATTTACCTTCGCCGGTTGTATTTACACTGCTTCTGAACAGGTCATACCATGTTAATGTAAACAGTTGCGCCCTTTTTACCCATACACTCTTTATCCCTCCTGATATTTTATCAGGCTGGTATTCCGTTACCGCTTCTTCTGCTACTTTTGTTACCCTGCCATTGTTATACCTTAACAATACCGATGGCTTGAAATCCTCATAGCCTGCTATAAATATATTACCTCCTTCACCGTAAACATCCAGAAGCCTGCTTTCTGTCCCGCTCTCTGGCTTTTCCCATGCCTGGCCATTATAATTATAAACGGCTCCACTATTTCCTGCACACACAATATTATTATCACTTCCCCACATTTTATTTACCTGCCCTGTAAACGGCGCTGATAACATAAAGAACGCTTTTGACTGAAAACTGTTTCCATCCCAGTGGATTAAATCAGCATATCCGGCAAACCATACATCATTATCCGAAAATGCATATACACTCCGTATTTGATAATAACCTTTTAAATCGCCAAAACTTCTAACCAGTATTTTTTTTAGCTCCCATTTTTCTCCATCCCAGTGAACTGCATTGTATGCTTCAGTTTCCCCATCTTTATATATTTCTCCCACGGCCCAAATGTTTTTGTCATTAACAACAGCGATATCTGTCAATAAACTGGTATGGTCTCCAAATGTAAATTCCTCCCATGTGATATTATGACTGGTGGTATCAAGGGTTTTTGCAGCAGCTTCATTTGAACTGCTCTCTCCTGCCAATGCTTTCAGTTTATATTGCTGCCCCGGCAGAAGTGAGTCTATATATATTACTGTATCCGGTGTTACAATGTTTATTTCTTTTACCGGTTTATCATTGGCTGTTATGGTTACAGGGTTGGATACTGCTCCTTCTGACTGAAGGCGGAGCCATATTTCTGTACATGAGTAATCTTCTGAGGTTAATTTTATTTTTCCCTGTATAATTGTATCTGTAGTATTACAGCTATTCAGAATTAGACTTATTATCAGCACAATAATTATGGATGTTCTATAACAGGTTTTACTCATCATAACCCCCTGGTATCTATTACTTAAACCAAACATACCTTTTTATTTAGATTTACACATCAGTATAATTACGGTATTTTTCTAGTTATTAAATATTTAATTTAAGCTATTACAAAGCACTTTCATCTTAGCTGCCGTCACGGTGCGATCGTGACAGCCTGGGAACATTGCAGGTTTGGCTTCAACCTGCAATATTTATTATATGCCTGTCATTATACGTAGGGGACGCACAATGTGCGTCCCCGTGTATAAAGAAATCCAGCAAATATATATGGCTATTTCTTCATGTATCAATAAAAATATAGCCCGCCGTCTAGATTATTCATTCTCTATATTGCAATTTTACAGCCTAAAAATACTACCGGCCTGACACCGGAGTTAGCATTATCCGCAAAAACTATCGGATAATTTACATCGCATGTTAAAGAGATATTTTTATTAAACTGGTATGCAGCGCCTGCATCAGGGATAAATCCCCAATAAGTACCGGAATGATTACTATACTTAAACTGCCCTATTCCGCTTCCAACAAATAATGAGAAATCACTTATATATATGTTGTAGTCTGCCATAACAAATATTCCAAAACATGAATTTGTTTCCCTGTACAGGTTATTACTGTCCTGCCAGTATAATACACCCGGTATTATATTCCATTTTTTACCGACAGGAAAACTTAACCCTGCACTTAACGCAGCATTATTTTTATCTTCTGATAGTTTTATTCCCGGCCTGATTATTAACTCCATTGCTCTTTTCTTAAACTTAGATGAATCCTGTACGTTTATACCTTTTTTGTTTTTATAATCCTCGTATTGAGATGCACTATTTGATTTATATGAATTAATAATTTGAGGGAATGCCGCTTTATAAGGTATGGCAAGTATTACTGCAAAGTATATTATAAGTTTATTGATTTTTATTAAAGACATGATTTCCCCTTTTACATCTGCTGTAATTTGTATCTCTGCATCATCCTGAAGGAGCAGGTTCTTTGTTCAGGCAGATGATTTAATATATTACCAAAATCCTGCAGGGTTAATAACAAACCCTGCAAGCTAAAAACAAGAACTAATGTGAAGATGGCACTGCCGCTGTTTTAGTTCCGGCGCCTGTTGTATCTTTTACCATAAGCCACAGCACTGCTGATATTGCAAGCGATATGCCGCTTATAATAAATATTATACTTTTATCTGCAGCATTCTGCACTACAGACCCGATAAACAGGCTGACTATTAATTGCGGTATTACCACAGAAAGGTTAAATATCCCCATAAAGAACCCCATCTTCCCCTTATTTACTTTTTCTGACATTATTGCAAACGGAAGGCTAACTACCGCAGCCCAGCCAATACCGCAGACAGCCATTATTACATAAAGTATTATTGCTGATTTTGCAAACATTACTATTCCGAAATACCCAATCGCCATCACTGCCACAGCGCTTAAATGTGTTTTAACTCTGCCTATTTTTTCCGATACTGGCTCAAGGACAAAAGCTGGAAGTATAAAACCAATTGTATTTAAGACAGCAAATGAAATTGAAATTATCTGCCCTGTCTGGTCATCAGTTGACGGAGAAAGTTTCTGCTGAATGAATGCAATTATATATACAAACATTGTCTGTATTCCAATCCATGAAAAAGCATGTGCAAAGTAAATGCGGAACAACTGTCCCCATTCTGTTTTTGTCTGTACCGGTTCAGCCTCAGTTGCTTCAGTTTCAGCAGCAAGTACGTCTTTGCTTTCTGTAATAAATAATGTTGGAATAATTGAGAACAAAAGCACCAGGAAGATACCAAAATAAATAAGCACATAATTACCCCACACTGCGCCAACTACATAAGCAAGTACACCAAAAAAACCGGATATTGTCTGCATCCATGTATACCCCTTTGTCCTGGCATTTCCTTCAGGAGTAACATCAGCAATAATTGAACGGGTAGGATTAAAGCTTATATTTATAGCAAGGTCAAGTGTAAGAGCGACAACCACTGCAACCCCCATCAGTCCGGTAAAGCCCAGCCCGTGAGCAATTGCATCAATGTTTGGCAGGGCAAGCAGCATTAACGCCGCAATAGTGCCTCCTATGAGAATAAAGGGGCGGCGCCGACCTCCCCAGAACCATACTTTATCACTTATAAGTCCTATTATAACCTGTCCAAAAATTCCGGCAAGCGGGCCAGCAGCCCATACAATACCTACTTCATGAATATCAAGATTATATTTGGTGCTTAGAATCCAGCTTAACGCTGCAATCTGAATAGACAATGCAAAGCCCATTCCCGTTGAGGGCAAAGAAAGCATTGCATAAAATGAGTTGGTTAGTTTTTTTTGAATATCCAGCATTTTTAATCCGGTAAAATGGTTAAGTAAATAAACTGCCGTTAATTATTTTAACTGGTTAACTTTAGTACAAGTTTAAAATTAGTGGCAAAAGATCATTTCTGTTTCTTTATAATGTTCAGATCAACGGTAATAAAATGTTTGGCTCCAATAGGCCATTCTGCCTTCATATGGAGAAGGGTTTAGGATAAGGCCTTTATGGAGACACACTATATATGCCAATGTAAATATTACTGAAACAGGTTACTCCACTTATTCTGCTTAACAGCTATTTAGCGACCTCATATCCCTGTATCCCTTTTCCCCTTGCCAAGGGTGAAAAGGGATTATTGACAATAATTACAATTTATTGTCATCCTATCTGAACAATTATTTTTATCATTTAATATATCAATATAAATTTGTCTGTTTAGAACGCACAGATACAACAGTAATATAATGTTTGGCTCCAATAAGCCCTTCTGCCTTCATATGGAGAAGGGTTTGGGTTGAGGCCGTTATGGAGACACACTATATATGCCTCTGCAAAATATTACCGGGACAGGTTACTCCACGAGTGCTGCTTAACAGCTATTTAGCGACCTCATATCCCTGTATCCCTTTTCCCCTTGCCAAGGGTGAAAAGGGATTATTGACAATAACTACATTTTATTGTCACCTTATCTGAACAATTATTTTTACTATATAACGTATAACCACAAAACATTTTAATGATTTAAATCCAATAATACTACAAAGTATGGTTTCTTATTTTGCAGCTAATTTTGAAGCTGTACATTAACTTTATAAATACCTGCGTCTTTCCCTTTAACTGTAATTGAGTTATTGGTTATTTTTATTTCTTCACCTGATTTAAGGTCTTTTAGTGAAGATACTTTTTCAAGCATGCTCTTAACCGGCGCCAGGCTGACTGTTTTATCTTTGTCATTATCATTAACAACAACCATTACTTTTTCGTTGTTCAAAACTCTGAAGTATATATATATGTTATCCTGAACCGGGAAATGGATAAGCTTTCCATCAGAAATAACTTTATTCTCTTTTCTTATTTGTAAAATCTTTTTAAGGAAGTTATAAAAATCATTTTCTTTTTCTGTCCTACCTTCTTTTGTGAAGGCATTACGGGTATCGCCGGGGAATCCGCCGGGAAAGTCAGTCCTTATTTCCCCATGTTCATGTCCGCCTACTGCAGCAATTTCTGAAGCATATAAAATCTGCGGGATGCCGCGTGTTGTAAGTAAAACCTGGTAAGCAATTTTAAGTTTTGCAATATCTTCCTTTGCTGTAAATAACCCTCTTTCAACATCATGATTATCAATAAAAGTAACAAGGTTGTAAGGATTATGGTAAGCCATGTCCATGCCTATAATTTCATAAATACGCCCAAGCCCTTCCCTGCCTGCAAGATAAGCTTTTAAAACATCAGAAAGCCCAAAGTCTGTAACAGAAGGAAGATGAGAGTCAAAGTTGGGGGTAAGGATACTTTTTTCCTGGTATGTTGAAAGAATTAACGGGTCGCCTTTCCACACTTCACCTACGATATTAGTCTTGGGATATTCAGCTAAAACCGCCTTAGCCCATTCAGACATAAATTTTGGGTCAGCATAAGGATAAGTGTCTTCACGTATACCATCTATTCCGGCATACTCCATCCACCATAAAGTATTTTGAATTGTATAAGTCCCCATGTAGGGATTATCAAGTTTCAGGTCAGGCATATAATCAGTGAACCAGCCGCGTGTACTGTTCTCCAGAGTGGATTTACAGCCATGAACATCAACAATTGCAATTTTATCATGGTTTGTAATCTCAAAGTTACTGGTTGAACCGTTAATCCAGTCCTTCATCGGCAGATTTTTCATCCATGGATGGTTAATATCAATATGGTTTGCTACGTGGTCAAGTATTACTTTCATTCCCCTTTTATGTGCTTCATCCACAAGTTTTTTATATAACTCGTTAGTACCAAGGCGGGGATCGACTGTGTAAAAATCAGTAGCGCCGTAACCATGATAACTTAAATTAGTATTGTTTTCTACAACAGGGTTTATCCATAATGTTGTAAACCCCAAATCCTTTATATAATCAAGGTGGTTGATTATTCCCTGAAGGTCGCCGCCATGCCTTTTATTGCCGTCTTTACGGTCATAATCGTTGCGGTATCCCTTAACGACGTTATTTGTTGTATCGCCGTCAGCAAACCTGTCAGGCATTACAAGGTAAATTACATCTTCAGGATTAAATCCTTTAAAACCTTCATCTTCATTTTTTGCTTCTAAGATTGAGTAGTTAGTTTCTGCGGAGGATGTACCATTTTTCAGGGTTAATTTATAGCTGCCGGGTTGAATATCTGAAGGAATTTTAACATCAATAAAAGCATAGGTACCGGGTTTATCTGAATCAACTTTATGAATTTTAAGGATTTCAATCTTTTTATTATCAAAATCAGCCGTTATATTATCCAGATTTTCCCCGTAAACCATCAATTGGACCGTGTCCCATTTCATCCCGGCCCACCAGTTAGGGGGTTCAATTTTATCCACTTTAATATGCTGCGGATATATAATAATGGAAAGGGCTGAAAATAATAATAAAAGGAAGGTTCTTTTTAACATACGTATGACATTCCGGATTTATTGGCTAAATTGATAAATTATTGATTTCCGAAAGCAAATTGAATAATTAACCATGTAAAATAGATAATGATTTTTACTTTTGGAAGAAAAATTATCCGGTAAAATGCATTAAATTTGGGTGGAATTTTATTATTAACTTTTTCCTGCTATCCTTGATTTTATTTAGCAATAAAAATAACTTTAATCCTTAATTTTTAAATGAATATGAGCAGTAACGAACCGGAAGAAAAAGATATAACTGTAAACAGGAAAGCGCGGCATGAATACAGCATTTTGCAGTCTTATGAAGCAGGAATTGTATTACAGGGAACTGAAGTAAAATCGCTTCGCCAGGGAAAAGCCAACCTGGTTGACAGCTATGCAAATATAAAAAACGGTGAATTATGGCTGTTTGGAGCCCATATTAGTGAATACACACAGGGCAATATTAATAACCATGAACCGGCACGAACCCGGAAGCTTCTGCTGAAAAGCAATGAAATAAGGAAGCTTATAGGGAAAGTAAAAGAAAAAGGCTTAACATTAATCCCGCTGCGCCTTTATTTTAAGGAAGGTAAAGTTAAGGTTGAATTAGCACTTGCCAAAGGCAAAAAAGTGTATGATAAGCGTGAAGCAATTGCAAAAAAGGATATGCAGAGAGACCAGGAAAGAAAAATTAAATTTTAACAATGGTTCTCATAATTTTAAAACTAAATTATTTTATGGTATATAAGTAGAGAATGACAAAAATAAATTTCCCTCCTGTTAAAGAACAGATGGACCTTATCAGAAGAGGTACATTTGAAATTATCCCGGAAGAAGAACTAGTTCAGAAGTTAGAAAAGTCAATAAAGGAAGGAAAACCTTTAAAGATTAAACTTGGTTGTGATCCCAGCCGCCCCGACCTCCATATCGGACACTCAGTTGTTTTAAGAAAGCTTTCAAATTTCCAGTCATTAGGGCATCAGGCAATATTAATTATTGGTGATTTTACCGGAATGATTGGCGACCCTTCAGGACGCAATAAAACCCGCCCCGCTCTTACTATTGAAGCAACCCGTGAAAACGGCCAGTCATATTTTGAACAGGCTTCCAAAATTCTGGATAAGGAAAAGACCAAAATTGTATATAACTCACAGTGGCTGAGTAAAATGAGTTTTGAAGATGTTATTAAGCTTGCTTCAAAGTATACTGTTGCACGTATGCTTGAGAGGGATGATTTTACAAAACGTTATAAAAACGGCGAGCCTATAAGTGTACATGAATTCCTGTACCCTCTTGCACAGGCAATGGATTCTGTTGCTATTGAAAGTGATGTTGAACTTGGCGGTACAGACCAGAAGTTTAACCTGCTTGTAGGCCGCGATATACAAAGAGAATTTGGCGTTGAACCACAGGTAATTATTACCCTGCCGCTTCTTGTTGGAACTGACGGCGTTGAAAAAATGAGTAAATCATACGATAATTATATCGGGCTTTCAGACATTCCAAAGGATATTTACGGCAAAACACTTTCTATTCCAGACAGCCTGATTGCCACTTATTTTGAACTGGCAAGTGATATATCAAATGAAGAGTTAAAGGATATTAAAAATCAGCTTGAGGATCCTTCTGTTAACCCTAGAAATCTTAAAAGAAATCTTGCACGAACTCTTGTAAGAATGTATCATGATGAAGCTGCTGCTGTTAATGCAGAAGAAGAGTTTGACAAGCTTTTTATTAAGAAAGAAATTCCTGAAGATATACCTGAACAGGTAATAAATTCTAATGAAATTAACCTGCTGGATTTCCTTACTTCAACAAAGCTTATCGGCTCTAAAGGAGAAGGCCGTGACCTTATAAAAGGCGGCGGAATTAAAATTAATGGTGAAAAAACCAATGATTTTTCTGTAAAATTTGAACCTGGCGAAGAAAAAGTTGTTCAGGTTGGCAAAAGAAGATTCATAAAGATTATATACAAAGCTTAGTATCTATACTTAATAACAACGAAAAGAAACAATAAAAAAATAAATCTCAGAAAGGAGATGATATATTGTATGTACCAACCAAAATATTCTTTACCAAAGGGGTAGGCAGGCATAAAGAATACCTGACTTCCTTTGAACTAGCATTACGAAGCGCTAAAATTGAAATGTGCAATCTTGTAACGGTAAGCAGTATCTTCCCTACCGGCTGTAAAAGAATAAGCCAGGAAGAAGGATTGAAAGAACTGCGCCCGGGGCAGATTACATTTGCTGTAATGGCACGCAACTCAACTAATGAACCAAACAGGTTAATTGCAGCATCAGTAGGCGTTGCACTGCCTGCGGACAGTTCAATGTACGGGTACCTTTCAGAACATCACCCATTTGGTGAGACTGAAAAAGTTGCCGGTGAATATGCAGAAGACCTTGCAGCTACTATGCTTGCAACAACTCTTGGTGTTGAGTTTGATGCTACAAAAGACTGGAGTGAAAGAGAAGACATTTATAAAATGTCCGGTAAAATTGTGCGTTCATTTAACATCACACAGTCTGCGGAAGGTGATAAAAGCGGGATATGGACAACTGTTATAGCCTGCGGTATTCTTTTACCCTAATAAGGAACTATTTTGGTTACTGAATCGACTTTCTGGATAATATTTGCTGCAGTTGCTGCCGTAATTATGTTTATTGATTTATATGCAACAGACCACAGAAGCGGTAAAATAGGACTTAAAAGGAGTTTAATCTGGAGCGGTGTGTGGATATGCACCGCTCTTATTTTTAATCTTTTTGTATATCTTTACCTAAAAGACGGGCACCAGAAAGCACTTGAATTTCTTACCGGTTATTTAATTGAGTATTCGCTTTCAGTTGATAATCTTTTTGTATTCCTGATGATATTTTCAGTAATGGGCGTTCCTGCTGAAAATCAGCCTCATGTTCTTAAATGGGGTATATTGAGTGCTGTAGTTTTCAGGATTGTATTTATTTTAGCCGGAGTTGGCTTAATAACCCTTTTCCACCCTATTATATATGTATTTGCTGTAATCCTTATGTTTGCAGCTTATAAAATGGCTTTTGGTGAAGACCACCAGATTGATTACAATAATAATTTCCTGATTAAGACTGCTACTAAATATTTTAAATTTCATCCCGGTTTTCATGGAAATCATTTTTTCATAAAGAAAAATTCAAAAGTTTATATAACAAGCCTGTTTTTAACTCTTCTTATTATAGAATCTTCTGATATAATATTTGCAGTAGATTCGATCCCTGCTGTAATAGCTATAACAAGGGATGAGTTTATAATAATTACATCCAACATATTTGCAATACTGGGACTTCGTTCACTTTACTTTGCACTTTCGGGTATAGTACAAATGTTTGTCTATCTGAAGTATGGAGTTTCAATTGTATTGTTTTTTGTAGGTGTTAAAATGCTTATTTCAGGTTTTTATAAAATTCCAACTGAAATTTCACTTGCAGTAATAATATTCTGCCTGACAGGATCAGTAGTACTTTCTCTTCTTGCACGAAAAAAAGAGCCTTACAACAAACATTAAGCAATAGAAATACAGAGTTACCCTCTGATTACTGAATCAATCCGGCTTTTTTGCTTTTATAATGCCAAATGTATGTATAATTATTGCGGCCAAAAGCCCTGCAACCATAGGTTCAATTTCCAAAAGTAATGGATTTGTAATAAACCATTCCCTCAAATAATGCCATGAAAAACTGCTGAGAACAGCTATTATCATTTCAGCGATTATTATATTCCTGCTTATTCTTAATTTTGGGAAATAAGCTGAAATAACCGGAAGGATTATTCCCGGAATGCATATAGAGCCAATTGTATACCAGATTTCTATTACTGACGGGATAGATATTGCAAGGATAATTGAAATAATTCCGGATATAATTAGTCCAAGTATAGTATAATATTTTAACTTACTTTCATCTTTCTTTTTATCAATTCTGTAGAAGAAATCTCTTCCAATTGTTGTAGCACTGAGGAAAAGGAAGCTGTTAAAAGTTGACATGATAGTTGCAAACAAACCGGCATAAAAAAGCCCTTTAAGTCCCGGGCCTAATACTTTTTCTGCAAGCAGAGGAAAAGAAAGAGTCGGCTGACTTAAACCAGGAAGGGCAGCTCGTGCATATAACCCTGTACTGGTAGTAAGAAAATCAAAGAAAGCCCAGAATAAAACAGAAATTACTATTCCCCATTTTGCAATTTTACCTGATTTGGCTGAATAACACCTCTGATGAAAACCGGGGTCAGCAAAAGTCCACATTGCAATTAAAAACCATACAATAATATATGCAGGGGAAGCTCCACCGGTAAGAGTAAGATGCGCCGGCGGCAGGTTATGAACAAGGTAATCTCCACCGCCAAGAGTTAAGTAAGAACATAAAACAATTATAATAAAGCCGCCAAACATTATAAAAAACTGGAAAGCATCGGTATAAAGATCAGACAAAAAGCCGCCTTTAAACAGATAGGCAAGTGAAAGAGCCAGCGCTATTAAAAGGCTGATAAGACTTCCCGTATGAAACATTATTTGTATGAGATTTGCCGTCATTAATAAGTATGATGCCGGCGAAACAAGGATAAAAACAATAACTGATGAAATGATACCGGCTTTTTTGCCATAAATCTCAGAAAGTTTATCCGGGATTGTAAATAACGATGCTTTTCTAATTTTTTCTGCAAATAGGAATGCAAATACCAGTGCAAAAACGTAATAAGGGAAGCCCTGCGTAAACCAGTTTGCAAGCCCATATTGGTAAGTAAACTCCCCTACTCCAAGTATGCCGCCATACCAAGTGGAAACATTAGTGAGAATAAAAAGAAGAAGGCCAACTTTTCTTCCGCCAAGCAGGTAATCATCCGCATTGTTATTTTTCTTTTTCCCTGCCCAAAAACCAATAAGCAGGACGAGCAGAAAAAAAGAAACAACAACAATAATGTCAGTTGGAGAGAAAGTAATCATATTAGTTTTTTAAACTCCTGGGAGCATACTGCAGTTTTTTCATTGTTTCAAAATCGCGGATAACAAAAACAATCCCGTTTTTTATTTTTAGATTAACATTATTGCCCTTAGCAACGTTGCTTGTACTTTCTTTTCTTCCAAAAGGCAAAGCTATATTCCTGAGCGGATATTTAAGGCCGGAAGATGTTATTTTAGTTTTTTCATCAAGACCATAAACAGAAACAGTTTCACCGGGAATGCTTTTAAAACTTATCACACCCTTGTAAGGAACCAGCAAAGATTTTTCAGCAAGAATTGATATTTTTATCTGGTCAAAAAACTTAATCACCATTCCAAGATTGCAGAAAGTATGATCAAGCCTGTCCCCCGTAACTCCTGTCAGTATTGCTTCACTATATTTTTTTTTAATTGCGTATTTAAGGCATTTATTAATATCCGTATCATTCTGCCGGGTTATGTTTATTATTTCTGAACGGGAAGAATAATAACGCAGGTTATCTTTTGTAATTGAATCAAAATCGCCAATAACAATATCAGGCATAATGTTCATCTTTCTGGCTGAATTTGCGCCGCCATCTACGCAGATTAAAGTATTAAAACCATGCTTTTTTAAGAAATTAAAAACTTTTTTCTGAGGAGGACGACCGTTTGCCAGAATAATACATTTTTTGGAAATCATTTTAATTTTTGCTTTCTCTGATAAAACTTATATTGTTTTACTGAACTTAAGCCCCTCCTGAAAACAGCAAGGGGCTTAGTATAAAATTAAAGGCCAAGCTGTATTCCGGCCAGGAAATTTCTTTCAGCAGCCGGGAAAAACTCAGCACCAATGGCATTGGCAGAATATAACCTGTCAAAAATATTATTTACCTGGAAGAATACTTTTGACGAGTTAAGCGAACCAAACATATTTATTTCATAGCTTCCTGCAAAATCTGCAACAAAATAAGCATCATTTTTGTTATCAGAATAAGAGACAAAACCAGGATATTTTTCAAGATATTCGTTTAACTTATTATCATAGTTATCAGAATAAAACTCACCTACATATCTGGCAGTCAACCTTACATTCAATCCATAATTATTATAGCTTAAACCAATATTTGCAAGAAAATCAGGAAAACCGCTTATCCTGTTGCCGCCTAAATCGATAGAATTATCTGCATCCATGTAAAACCTACCGTCTTTTATTTCATTTCTGCTGTAGGTAGCATTTGCAAATGCTTCAAAACCACAAACTAATTTATAATTACCTGAAACTTCAACACCACTGTGAATTGTACGGTCAACATTGCCTGTAATTGGCTGTCCGAACCGGTCCAGTTTGCCATTCTTAACAATTTCATCATCAAATATCATGTAAAACAAGTTAAGAGACACAGATAAATTTCTTTGGTTGTAAGATGAGCCTATTTCAAAATCATTCATAATTTCAGGCTTAACAAGCGGATTATCAAAATTATAGCTTCCGTCAGCATTCTGCTCAAACTGCGGAACCTCTCCTCCGCTTGATTCAGCAGCATCATAGTAATTTTTTAATCTTGGTTCTTTAGTTACACGGGCAAAAGAAAAGAATAAATTCTGGTTACCAGATAATTTATAATTTATTCCAGCTCTTGGATTAAGATATAAGCCATCCACATCAAATTTTGTGTTTAAAAAACGCTCATTTTTAATACCGTATTTATGGTATGCAAGCTGCAGTTCAGCCAGCAGGTTTACGGCAGGTGCGAGCTGGTAAGATTCATGAACGAAAGTGTTTATAACATCTTTGCTTCCTTCATAATAATAATATTTAAAATCTTCCGAAACACCCGCCGGAATGTTATCAGCATATTTAATACTTCCCCAATGTACTGACCTGTGCCTTCTGAATTCACCACCAATTAACAATTCGCCGCCATTATGTTTAATACTGACTCTTGGTATCCAGCCATACTGTACATTATCAACCTGTGCACGAATGAGAGCATCACCGGGATTACCTGACGGGTTAAAGCCGTTTGCCTGTGTTAACCGGAAATAAGTAGTATCTGCCCATGAACCATCATAATCAAAGAACCCTGAACCGGTAATGAGGAAAATTGCCGAGTTCAGAGTTACATTTGAATTTATTTTTAATTCATTGAGCAATTCATAATGCGGCTGTGAAAAATTCTCTATTTCTGAAGGACGTCTATCTGTGGCATAGGTTACAAGATTATTATCAGCTTCCCAGTATGAATAATTTGCTTTACGTAAAGTTTTATCTTTTACAGCAAATTTGGGAAGTCCTGTATATGCAAGCCCGTCTTCAACAGGGCCACCATACAGGTTAACCTGTGTAGTCAGATTATCATCATACCTTACAGCAGAAAGATGGTATGAATTAAACTTTGAGTATGCCAGGTTTCTGTACCCGCTGCTTAATATTCTTGAAAATTTGGCATAAATAGAATATTTATTATCTATAAGTCCGCTGGAAAATGAAGCGCTGTACCTGCGGGTATTATAGCTGCCAAGCGAAGCAGAAAAGTCAAATTTAGGTTTATCAGAAAACGCAGAAGTAATGATATTTATAGAACCGCCAATTGCCGGGTAACCAAATACTCCTGAACCAGACCCTCTCTGTACCTGAATAACCTCTGTACTTGCAAGTAAATCAGGAAAGTCAAGCCAATAGACATTCTGGTCTTCAGGTTCATTTTGCGGAATACCATTAACAGCAACAGATATTCTTCTCTGGTCAAAACCACGAATACTTATATAATTATAACCTACACCATTTCCGCTTTCAGAATAAAATGTAGTTGAAGGCATTTCAGAAAGAAACTGAGGGATATCCTGTACAGTATACTTTTCTTCAATTTCCTTTCTTGTTATCTTTTCAAATGCAAGCGGAGTTATACCTGCAGTGCCAATTGAACCTTTAACAAGTACAGTTTGAGACGGAATAACCAAAGCCTCCAGTTCAATTACCTGTTCTTTTTCAACAAGCTGTGAAGCAGGAATAACTTTTCTTTCATAACCCACATAACTGATAATAATATTATCAAATGCAGAGAATCCATTTTGCAGAACAAATTCACCTTTTATTCCTGAAGCAGTTCCAATGTTAGGCTTATTTTCTACAGATATGTTTGCCCCTGCCAGTGGTTTTCCCGTTCGGGCATCAACAATAGTCCCTTTAATTGATATATCCTGCGCTAATGCAAGATAAGTGAACAATAAAAAAAATATAACATAGTTTTTCATTTATTTCTCCATAAATAAAAAAAGCCGTTTGAAAAACGGCTAAAAAAACTAAGTTATACTTTAGCCCGTTTTCCTACGCTGGTATTATCCAGATCAGGTTTAAGGGTATGATCTCAGTTATTCCGAAACGGAATAACACCCCTAACGGCTCAGTTAAAAAATTATATGAACTAAATTATTCCACTTTAAGTTTCTGCCCTGGTTTAATTTTATTACCTGTAATTTTATTCAGAGCCCTTAATCTTTCAACGGTCATATCGTATGTCTGGGCAATTGAATAAAGAGATTCGCCACGGCCAACTCTGTGAATTTTTGTTTTACTCTTTGCAGCAGCCTTTGTAACTTTTGCAGTTTTAGCAGAAGGCCTTTCAGAGATATCATTAACTCCGGCATCAGAATAAACTTTTAATGTATTTCCTGCAATAATTTTATTACTTCTCAGGTTGTTCCATTTTCTTAATGAAGCAACAGGAACCTTGTATAGTTCGGCAATTTTACCAATAGAATCACCGGCTTTAACTTTATAGTAATTTATATTTGCAGAAGATTTTGTGGTTTTATCACCAAGTGAAGAAGCATAGCTGTCATTTGAGTATATCTTAAGTGTTTTACCAGCAACAAGTGTATTCTTTCTGATATTGTTCCAAGATTTAATTTTGGCAATTGACACGCCAAATTTCTCAGCTATCTCACCAATGGTATCGCCTTTTTTAATTTTATATCTAAAAATTGAATTTTTCTCTACAACATTATCGTTTGCTGCATAACTTGAAGTCCTGTCTGTATAAACTTTTAATTTTTTACCGGCATAAATTGTAGAATGAGAAAGATTATTCCACTCTCTAAGATCGTTTATACTAACATCATATTTAGCAGCAATAGATTTCAGGCTTTCACCTTTTCTAATCCTGTGATAAACGACTGAATTTTTAGTTTTTACTACAGCAGGGGTTTTTGCAACAGATTTTTCAATTGAGGTCTGATTATCAAGGCTTGCATAAAATTCTTTTTGGTCAGCAGGCACATAGATTTTTAATTTCTGGCCAATATTGATTGTTTGAGTATAAGGGATATTATTCCAGTTACGAATATCGCTGACCCTTGTATTAAACATATCAGCTATACCAAGCAGATTTTCCTTTTTCTTAACAGTATAAGTGACGGCAACTTTACCGGCAGGTATAATAGAAGATTCTGTTGAAGCAGTTTCAACAGATGTATCATCGCTCTGATCGTCATCTGCTTCATCAACTTCATTATTGCTGCTTACTGTATTGTTTGCAGCTACAGCATTTTTATCTTTGTTAAGAGAAGCATAAGGTGATACATAATCACCTGATTCTTCTTCAGCAGATTCTGTATTTGTATTATATGCAAAATCTTTATCGTTAATATTACCTGCAGTTACAGGAATTTTAAGCTTTAAACCGCGGGATAATCTTGTTTTAACAGAGACGTTATTAGCATCAGCCAGGTCATTAGAGCTGATGCCATAGCTTGCAGCTATCTTTGCTAAAGACTCACCTCTTTTAACAACATGTACAAGGTAAGTTCTCTTAGCTGATTCAGGAACATTTGACAGATTAGCTGCAAATGTTTCAGATTTGCCTTTTGGAATTTTAATTTCATAACCGCCTGAAGGTGTGATGGTCTGAGTCAGTTCAGGGTTCATATCCTGTAAAGTTTCAAGACTTACACCAGCACAGGAAGCAAGGAATGAAAGGTCAATTGATTCATTAACCTTATAAGTTTCGTAATCATAAGGAGATTCGAAAGGAATTTCGTTAAATCCATATTTTTTAGGATCCATTGCTATAAGGCATACAGCAATATACTGGGGTACATAATTCCTTGTCTCTTTAGGAAGGTATGGACTAGCAGTCCAGAAATTTCTTTCACCTGCCCTGCGTACAGCTCTTTCAATTCTTCCTTCACCTGCATTATAGGAAGCAAGTGCCAGATACCAGTCACCCTGGTTAGCGAATAATTCTTTCAAGTGTTTAGCAGCAGCACGTGTAGATTTTTCAGGATCTCTTCGTTCATCCATGTAAAAGTCAGATTCAAGGCCGTAAGCTCTACCAGTTGCTTTGCTAAACTGCCAGAGGCCAACACAGGCTGCAGGTGAACGAGCAATAGGATTTAAGGCACTTTCAACCATACTTAAATACATAAGCTGACGCGGAACGCCCTCTTCATCAAATATTTTAGTCATCATTGGGAAGTACTTGCCTGAACGAGCAAGCCAGCGAGTCATAAGGTTACGCCCACGGGAGCCGGTAAAAAATTCTACCCATTGTTCAACATCAGAATTAACTTCAAGCGGAATTTCAGCAGGAACAACACTAGGAGTCTGGGCTAAAACTTCAGAACCTGTAGAACCAGGTGTGGGCAAAGATTTACCCATCCATTCTTCAAGAGCAGCAAGAGAAACATCGGAAGGTAATTCAGTTAAGCCATCAACATATTTACGATAATCTTCGATAATAGAATTTTCGAGTTCAGTATATGCTGAGTTTTGATCAATACCGGGATAGTAACTAAGGTTATTAATAATTCTGAGTGCTGCCTCATAATTATTAACAGTTTCTGTAGTGCTGTTTAGTTCCTGTTTAGCAAGCGCTGCAACATAATACTGCCTTGCCTGCTCAAGCATCTCAGATACAATGCCGCCATTTTGTGCTGTGTTTGTTGTGCTACCGGAGTTGTCGTCCTTGGCTATCTCTTTATTTCCGCCGCAGGACATAACCAGCAGCGAAAATAAAGAGATAACTACAAACGGTAGAATTTTTTTCGTCATGTAGTCTCCAATTAAAATTTTCTTAAAAAATTTAGTGCATTTTCAAAAAACAAATTATTTTATAAAACAATATAAGCCTTCATATGTCTTTAATCAAGTAAAAAATGAGCCCTCACCCATAATTGATGAATCTATAAGGGCTTATAAAAACATAAACTTACAGGGGAATGTTACCATGTTTCTTTTTGGGATTTCTATCAACTTTTGTTTTTAATAAATTGAAAGCATTTATTACTTTTACCCGGGTATCTGAAGGAATAATTATGTCATCAATGAATCCTCGTTCAGCAGCGACATAAGGATTAGCAAATTTTTCTATGTACTCAGATAATTTTGCATTTAACTCAGCTTCAGGATCCGTTGCTTTGGAAATTTCTTTCTTAAAAATTATTTCTACAGCTCCTTTTGGCCCCATAACTGCAATTTCGGCACCCGGCCATGCAAAGTTAAAATCACCCCTGATATGTTTTGAGTTCATTACATCATAAGCGCCTCCATATGCTTTCCTGGTAATAACTGTTACTTTTGGGACAGTTGCTTCACAAAAAGCATATAATAACTTTGAACCATGTTTGATAATGCCACCCCACTCCTGCTCTGTTCCGGGTAAAAACCCGGGAACATCAACCAAAACTAATAAAGGGATACCAAAAGCATCACAGAACCTGACAAAACGAGCCGCTTTTACAGATGAATTGATATCAAGAACACCAGCCAGTATTTTAGGCTGATTTGCCACAATACCCACTGATAATCCACCTATTCGGGCAAAGCCTATAATTATATTATCTGCAAATTCTTCATGAACTTCAAAAAAGTCATAATCATCAGAGACCAGACGAATAATCTCTTTCATATCGTAAGGCTTATTCGGATTTTCTGGTACAATAGAGTTAAGTTTTTCAACCGGCTGGAGTGATGAGGCGTCTATTGGATACTCCGGCGGCCTGTCCATAAAATTAAGAGGCAGGTAGCTTAAAAGTTTTTTTACATTCCGGAGTGTTTCAACTTCATTATTATATGCAAAATGAGCAACCCCGCTTTTTTGTGCATGAGTTTCTGCTCCGCCCAATTCCTCAAAGCCAACATCTTCATGAGTAACAGTTTTAACAACATTAGGGCCGGTAACAAACATATAGCTGGTATCTTTAACCATAAAGATAAAATCCGTAATAGCAGGAGAATAAACAGCACCACCTGCACAAGGACCCATAATAACAGAAATCTGCGGAATAACACCAGAGGCTAATGTATTAAGAAGAAATATATCAGCATAACCGCCGAGGCTTAAAACTCCCTCCTGTATCCTTGCACCACCTGAATCGTTTAACCCAATCACAGGAATTCCTGCCTTCATAGCGATGTTCATTATCTTCACAATTTTTTCGGCATGAGTTTCAGAAAGCGATCCGCCAAAGACTGTAAAATCCTGGCTAAATACTGCAACTGGGCGGTTGTTTATTTTTGCAGTACCAGTAATAACACCATCGCCGGGATGTTTGTGTTTATCAACACCAAAATCATTTCCCCTATGAACAACAAACATATCAATTTCATCAAAACTGCCATCATCAACCAGCAGATGAATACGTTCTCTGGCCGTTAATTTCCCCTTATTATGCTGAGCCTTAATTCGTTCAGCACCACCGCCAACCTGGGCATCTTCTTTCTTTTTCAACAGCTCATCAAGCTTATTTTCCATTATATCCTTATATTGAAAAACTTATGCTATCTTCTTTACTTTCTACCCTGAAATATGATTCTATTTCATTTCTTGCTGTTATAATATTATCAGTAATATTAAATTTATCGGCAGTAATCTTTCCATCCATGCTAAGTTTTTTAAATATAGTACCGGGATCTTTTCTCATTAACAGGATTTCATCAGATAAGAATATTGCTTCATGTATGTTTGTTGTAGCAACAAGGAAGTTTATTTTCAGCTCTTCTTTTATTTTCAGAACAAGCTCATAAATATCTTTCCGTGTTACAGGCTTCATATTCTTAAATGAGTCATCAATAAGAATAATTTCAGGATCCACAGCAATAGCTCTGGCCAAAGCAATTCTGAATCTGAAACCAAAGCTCTTATTAGCCGGAGAGTGGTCTTCGTATCCCGAAAGGCCCGCGATATCAATAAGATGATTAACTTTATCTTTATTTGAAGAAGTTTCTTTTGTTACGAATTCTATATTCTGAGCAGTATTAAGCCATGGAAAAGAGGAAGGTTTTTCCGGAATATATGCTATTTCTCCCCTGGGTTCATTATATATTTTACCGTTCAGCAGAATTTCACCTTCAGAAGGTTTCTGAAGGGCTGATATAATTTTTAATAAAGTCGATTTCCCTGCACCAAATGGGGCCAATACAGAAACCAGTTTCCCGCTTTCATTACTTGTCTGAATTTCAAAACTAACATCATTTAGAACAAGTGTTTTAAATGATGAGTCGGTTCCATCTCCGGAGAAATATTTTTTCACATTGTTTAAAGCTAATAACATATAACCCCTGTCTGTTAATAAGCAGACCAATTAAAGAATTTATTTTTTATATATTTAATAAAAGCTGTCCCCAGATAAATAGTCACACCAGTAATTAAAAAGATTGAAAACAGGGCTGATAAATCTCTAAACTCAAGAGCATCTCTGAACAAAGAGCCAAGGCCAAATCCTCTTTTTATAAATTCAAAGGCTAGCATCATTGACCATATATAAAAGTGAAGAGTCAATATATGCTTTATTAAAGAGGGCTGAACTGCTTTCCACAAAACAGACCTGTTAATTTTATTTTCATTAACTCCAAGAGAAATTACTGATGTGGCATACTCTTCCGGAACTTTCTTAATCTCATTTTGAACAAATATAAGCATAGATATAAAAGCAGTTAAAAAAGCAAATACGAACTCAATAATTTCGGATTGAGGGAACCAGAATACCAGAAGTAAACCTATTACTATACCGGGTACAAATTCAGAAAACCATTCAAGTGAAAAGATAAATTCTGATAAAAAGCTGCCTTTTCTTAAAAAGCCTGAAATAAAAAACCTGACAAGAAAATAGGCTGCTACCAATGAAATATAGATTGATGTGACTGTTGAGATAAAATTAATCGGCAGATTATAATCTTTCCATAAATCAGAAAATGAGAGTAAAACAATGGAAGGCTTTGGAAGGATATTATTAACAGGAAGTATAAACTCAAAAAATACAATCCAGAGAATAAAATACAGAACCAATAATTTTTTGTATTTCATCAGAGTGGCTTAGTGTTGTTATAAAAAATAATCAGAATAAGGATATTACTATGGAGTAATATATTCAACTTTTATTCTTTTACAAAAGGATTTTCCTTTTTTTCTGAGCCAATAGTTGTTTCATCACCATGCCCCGGGTATACTATTGTATCATCAGGTAAAGTAAAAAGCCTGTTTTTAATAGATGAAATAAGAGCTGAATAATCACCATCCCAGAGATCAGTTCTGCCAATACTCCTGTAGAACAATACATCGCCGGCAATAAGAAAAGATTCATTTTTAAAATATATACAATGCTCACCGGGAGAATGGCCAGGAGTAAAAAGCGGGAAAATATCAGAATTGCCAATTTCAAGGTTGCTGTGTTCAGATAAAAACATATCAGGCATAACAGGTTTGGGACAGTTTATGCCAAATGTTGAACCCTGCTGTTCAGCCATTTTTAACAAAGGCACATCCATTTCAGGAGCAAGAAAGACCGGATTATATTTATTCTTAATGTAATTTACACCAAGAACATGATCCACATGGCAATGAGTATTAATAAGATACTTGATTTCCAGTTTCTTATCCTGAATAAAATCAGATAACTCCTCTTCCTCAAATGAATCAGAACATCCGGGATCAATAACCATAGTTTCTTTAGTTACAGTATCCCAGATGAGATATGTGTTTTCAGAAAAGGGGTTAAAGACAAACCTAGCTACTTCAATCATATTTTCACTTAAAGTTTTTAGTAACTCTCTGATTTAATTTCTTAATATACGTATTATAATTGTCTTTTGTTTCTTCCATTGAATCACCACCAAATTTTTGAAGGAAAAACTTAGCAATGCTCCATGCCAGCATTGATTCTGCTATAACAGCACACGCGGGAACAGCAACAAAGTCACTCCTTTCTCTTCTGGCATTCACAGATTTCATGTTTTTAAGATCAATACTTTCAATTGGGCTCATAAGAGTAGCAATTGGTTTCATAGCTCCTCTAACAATTATAGGTAAACCTGTAGACATACCTCCTTCAATACCGCCGGCGCGGTTAGTTTTTCTGGAGGGGATTCCATTCTTAATAATAATTTCGTCATGTGATTCAGAACCGAACTGGTCAGCACATTGAAATCCGGTACCTATGGAAACAGCCTTTACCGCATTTATTGACATTATACTATGAGCAATTTCCGCATCAAGCTTTGCATCATATTGAATAAAGCTGCCAAGGCCAACAGGAACACCTGTTGCGACAATATAAAAAGTTCCGCCAAGGGTATCCCCTCTTTTTTTAGCCAGCTTTATTTTATTAATGATCTTTGTTTCATGCTCCTTATCAAAAACTTTTACTTCGCTGGCATCAGTAGTTTCGGAAAGTGACCAGCCTGTAAAACCTGCCGGAAGCTCATTATTAAAGAGATTTTCCGCAAAATTTTTCTTCGGATAGATTCCTCCAATGTTTTCAACAAAACTGCCTATTGATATTCCAAATTCTTCAAGAAATCTACGGGCTATGCTGCATGCCGCAACCCTTGCGGCAGTTTCACGTGCACTGGACCTTTCAATTGAATTACGGATATCATTAAAATTATACTTTGATACACCTACAAGGTCAGCATGCCCGGGACGAGGAATTGTGATTTTCTCAACAACTGCAGTTTTTTCTTCAGGGGTCATTCTATCAACCCAGTTATCCCAATCCCTGTTTCTGATAAGCAAAGATATGGGCGAACCAAGAGTCTTACGAAACCTGATACCGGAAAGAATTTCGGCAGTATCTGTTTCAATTTTCATTCGTAAACCGCGTCCGTACCCTGCCTGGCGCCTTTTAAGGTGGAAGTTAATATAATCACCCCAAATTTTAAGATTTGACGGAAAACCCTCAATAATTGTTGATAATCCTTTACCATGCGACTCGCCTGCAGTAAGAAACCTGATCATTTATTCTCCGGAGTTTTTCTGCAAATATACATAATCCGGGCCGTATTTGGGAGACATAAAACACCTCTTTTTATGCAAAATAATAACATTACTCATATTGCTTAATAAATATGAATAATTCCGCCTTAAATATGGATATTTCTAAACATTCTTTAGGCAAAACCGATAATGCAATATAGACTCATTATAAAGATAATTATTCAAATGAGATTTTCTGAATTTAAGAGGCATGTTGATAATTCATTAGTTGAGAGAAAACAAACTAGTGACAGAACTCAGTATTTAAAAGCTCTGCTTGAAATTAGCGATAAGGCTAATCAGACTTTAAATCCTGATGAAGTATATAGTATTGTTCTGAAAAATGCATTAAGCCTTACTGGTTTTGATAAAGGCAGCATATATCTGATGAATTCCAAATCACAGGAGCTTGAGTTTAAACATGGGTTAGATTCAGGTGATAATGCTGTTCCGGCAGATTCATTTCTTGCCAGTCATACAGTTATTAAGGATGTTTTTGATTCAGGACAATCAATATTTATTGAAAATGCACTTAATAATAATGACTGCCGGCAGTGTGCAAGTATTATAGACCTTGAACTTCAAACTATATTTTGCTCTCCATTGCAAAACCTGAATGGAAAAATAGGCGTACTTTATATTGACAGCAAAAAACTGCACCAGATAAAAGGAAGCCCATTAATTGAAATCTTTGAAATCATGGCCGGACAAGTAACTTCATCAATTATTAATGCACGCTTATATGATGATTTGCAGAAATTAAGCCAAGTTTATACAAGAAACATTTTAACTTTTCTAAAAGGTGACAGAAATAAAGCTGCCGCTTTCCTGGGAATACCAAGAAGGAAACTTGATGCACTTCTTGAACTCCCTATATGAAATAGCTAAATCTTTTTGGTTGTGATAGAAGGATTAGCTAAAAAAACAGCACGACAATAAGTTGTTTATAAATCCCGGCCTGGCATAAATGCCAGTTTTTATATACAATCTGCCTGCTTATTTCCAGCAGGCAGATTGTTGTGCTGTCAAATGTTATTCAGGTATTTCCATACCAATAAAGCTGCTGTTGCCCTTGCCATCCTGAACTCTTAAAAGTATAGCAGAACCCTTTTTAGCTTCAACAATTTTCTTAAATTCAGAAACATTGTGAATCTTTTTCTTATCTGCTTCTACTATAAGCAACCCGGCGCCAAGCCTTTGCTCATCAGCTTTGCTAAACTGTTTTACTTCAGATATTTTTATACCTGTATCAACTTTATAATCAGATTTTTCTTTTGCTGAAAGATTCTGTACACTAAGCCCAAGATTATCAAACTTAACAGTTGATGTTGAATTGTTATCACTGCTGTTGTCATTATCATTATCATTACTTGCAACAGTCTTTGAATCTGAATCTTCGTCACGCGCTTTAAGTGTAACAGAACGGTCAATCTCCTTACCATCTCTGTATAATGTAAGGTTTACTTTTGTACCAGCAGATTTAGATGCAATATAACTTTGCAGAGCATTAGGTTCGTTTACTTCTTTGCCGTCAATTTTAAGGATTACATCTCCTATCTTAATATCAGCTTTGGAAGCAGCACCACCTTCAACTAAATCCTGAACAATAATACCACGAGGTTTATCAAGGCCAATTGATTTGGCCATAGGATAGTCAACTGCACTAATGGTAACTCCAATATATCCACGGCTTACCTTGCCATGAGCAATTAAATCTTTAGCAACTGATTTTGCCATATTTATAGGGATAGCAAATCCATATCCAATATATGTACCGGTTCTGCCTGCAGCAATAGCGGAGTTAACACCTACAACTGCACCGGAAAGGTCAACAAGAGCGCCGCCGCTGTTACCCGGGTTAATGGCAGCATCTGTCTGAATGAAATTCTCAACGCCGTATTTATCTTTAATAAGGTTAAGCTGTCCCCTGCCAATAGCGCTTACAATACCGGCAGTAACAGTAGAACTTAATGCAAGAGGATTACCAATAGCCATTACCCATTGCCCTACTTTAAGGCCATCAGAATCGCCAAGATAAGCAACCGGTAAACTGGTAGCATCAATTTTTATAACAGCAAGGTCAGTCAGCGGGTCCGTGCCAATAACTTTAGCAGTAAGCTTTCTTTTGTCATACAGGCCAACTTCAACGCTTGTAGCATTTTCAACAACATGATTATTAGTAAGAATATATCCGTCATCAGAAATTATAATACCACTTCCAGAACCTTCCTGCTGTTCAGGTACCTGGTCAAAGAATTTAAAGAAGAAATCTTCGCCCTGGTTACCACTCTCAGATGATCTTTTAGAGACAACATTTATCTGAACAATAGCAGGAGTAACTTTTTCAGCTACTTCAATAAATGCTTTACTAAATGAATTGGCGTCAGCATCAAGATTAACCGGCGGAGCGGCGGCACCAATATTAACATCAGCCATACTGGGCCTAACCAAACCAAATCCTGATACAAGCATAGCACCAAAAATAATCCCTACAACAACCAAAGAAACCGCTCCAAATATTCTTTTGGATCTCATTCTTTTTATCCTCCGTAACGTTTTAAACTTTTAATTAAATTCTGCTAATCTGCAGCAGTAAAAATTTACTTTGCCAACCTCATTATTTAAATAGTTGTAATGATTGAATTCCTTTAAATTCAGGGAAATGATGCATAAGATATTTTTCCATAAAAATAATGGCCCTTTCAGCCGTTCCAATGTTCATTTTACCTGGTTTACTGTACTTTAGACAAAAGAGGTACTCAAAAAGTTCCGCATTTATTTTAAAAGATTCTATATGGTTTACCCGGCAATTATGGCACAAAATACCCATTTCCATATTATAGCTTAACTCAGAATTTTCAAGGTTTGTTTTACCGCAACCAGTACATTCTTCAAATTGAAGCTCAAAGCCGGTTTCTTTTAAAAAGAACATAAAGAAACGCCCAAATAAAATTTCATCTGGTTCATTAGATGAATCAATAAGGCCAAGGATTCTGATTGTACCTCTGAAAAGCCGTTCATTGGCTTCATGTTCAAGGGTTAGTTTTTTTACAAGTTCAAGTATTGCCTGGGAATATTTAAGTTTGTTAAAATCTTCTTTTATTTTGCCGAAGTGGGATATTATATCGGCAGAAGAAATAAGCTGAATATCCCCGTTTTCTTTGTTGTATATAACAATCTGCAGATGATTAAGAGGATCAACTATAAGCCCCATTTTAGAACGAGGGTTTCGGCCGCCTTTAAGAATTGCTGAAATCTTTCCATATTCCTTAGTATACAGAGACGCAATACAGGATGTATCGCCATAGTTTAGCTTGCCCAGCACAATTGCTTCAGTTTTTATTATTTCACTCATGCCGGAAAATTAATAAAAAAAGATGAAAACAGCCGATAGTTTTATTGTCTGGTGTTTGGGAATGCTTTTCAGAGAGCATAAATGCCCCCTTTGCTTTATAAGCAGGGGGCAAAAACAGATATGTTATTGTTCAACCATGGAAAAATCATACGGATAATAAAACACTTTTTCTTCAGTTATTATTCCGGTTATAAGAGAAGCAGGAGTTACATCAAATGCAGGAGTGAATGCCTCAAAATCTTTCGGGGCTACTTCAATCCCATTTAACGTAAGCAGTTCAGATTTATCCCTGTATTCAATATTTATTTCTTCACCCGATTTTATATTTTTGTCAATCGTAGTAGTGGGAGCAGCGATGTAAAATGGTATCTTGTGATAGTTACATAAAACAGCCAGATTATATGTTCCTATTTTATTTGCAGTATCTCCATTCAGAGCAATTCTGTCAGCACCAACAACAACAAAATCAATCTTACCCTGCGCCATAAGCACAGCAGCCGAAGAGTCAGACTGAAGTGCAAACGGAATTCCACATTTGAAAAGTTCAAAAGCAGTAAGCCTGGCTCCCTGAAGAAGAGGGCGGGTTTCATCAGCGTAAACAAAGTTGACAAGATTTTTAAAGAATGCAGTCCTTATAACATTAAAAGCAGTACCATCGCCGCCAGTGGCAAGTTTACCGGTATTGCAATGAGTAAGAATAGTAGACTTGCCTTTAAATACTTCTAACCCGTTTTTACCAATCATCTCACACTTAAGGATATCTTCTTTATGAATTTTCCTGGCTTCCTTAATAAGTTTGCGATAGATTGTTTCAGCATCAGCATTTTCTTTACCCGGAAGAGAATCCATCAGAATCATTGAAAGCGTACTTTCATAAGTCTTCTTAATTCTGTTAAGTGCAAAGAACAGGTTAACAGCAGTAGGCCTGGTAGCGGCCAGCCTTTCATAAGCAGTTTTAAAAACAGGACCGGTATTAAGTCCATCAGCAATTTCCTGCTTCCCGCTCATATCAGGCATTACGAACTTTTTAAGAGATAAAGCAAGCGCATAAGCAGCAGATATGCCAATTGCAGGTGCCCCTCTTACTTCCAGCTTTTCAATAGCTTCAGCTATGCGCTCATAATCATCAGTTTCTACATACTCCTCAACGCCGGGAAGTTTTGTCTGATCTAAAAAAATAAACTTGTCGTTCTCAAAAGCAATAGAAAAAAAATCACTCTTTTTCATTGAACCTGGATAGATTTAAAAATTCATGGAAACGGTCATGTACACGAAGGTATTCAATAGTTTCTAAGCCTTTGGTACTAAACTGCTCAACACAAAATGAAGCCATAGCACTGCCATAAATAACAGCACGTTTCATATTTTCAGGACTTAAATCCTGAGTTTTATATAAATAACCGGTAAAACCACCTGCAAAAGAATCGCCTGCCCCGGTTGGATCGTATATCATTTCCATTGGATAAGCAGGAGCGGAGAATACAACATCATCAACAAAAAGCAGAGCACCATGCTCCCCCTTCTTGATAATAAGGGTCTCAGGACCCATTGCTCTTATCATCCTGGCAGCTTTAATTAAATTTGGTTCTTTTGCAAGAAGCCTTGCTTCGGAATCATTTATGATAAGTACATTAACTCTTTTAAGCAGAGCCATGAGCTCATCTTTTCTGCCTTCAATCCAATAATTCATAGTATCGCAAACTACAAAATGAGGATTTTCCATCTGGTCAAGAACCCTCATCTGCAATACAGGATCGATATTGCCAAGGCAGACAAATTTTGCTTTTCTAGCTTTTTCGGGAATAACAGGGTTAAACTGTTCAAAAACGTTAAGTTCTGTTAAAAGAGTATCGCGGACATTCAAATCATAATGGTATTTACCAGACCATCTGAATGTTTTGCCCCCTTCTACTATCTGAAGTCCTTCAATATCAATGTTATGGGACTCAAGAAGATCTAAATATTTTTTAGGAAAATCATCACCAACCACGCCGACCATATAAACCGGCCCGCTGAAATAGCTGGCTGCTAATGAGATATAAACCGCTGATCCGCCTAAAGCATCTTCAACGCGGTCAAAAGGGGTGGCTACTGTATCCAGGCCTAATGATCCAACTACTAAAAGTCCCAATTTCACTCCTGATAATTTTATATTCAGGGTTTAAAAATAGCTAAAACACATTAATAAAAGTATATATGCCTTAATATTTTTACAAAAAGGATATTATTAATTAAACAGGTTCAACCTTTTTACAATATTCAAAAGGAAACAAATAGAAACAATTTTTTAGAAGGCCATATCTTTTGCAGGCAGGGCAATTCATGGAATAAGTTTTATTTCAGTAAGGTTAAGGAAATTCCGGGCATTTAGATAATACTCAACAATAATATCAATGGACTGTTTCCAGCCGGGCCATGCAAGCAGTTTTTTAGCATCTCCGGGAGAAAACCAGTTACAGTCGCAATGTTCATCGCAAATTACCGGAGAAGAAGTACCAGCAACTTTAGCAGCAAAAACCGGAACAAATGTAATGGAGTCTTTCACCGGCGAGTAAAACTGATTAATATTAGGAATGACCCAAAATTGTTCAGGAGTATAACCTGTTTCTTCTTTTATTTCACGGATAGCAGCTTCAAATGCTTTTTCGTTTTCTTCAATACTGCCGGTTACCATCTGCCACAGGCCGGAGTAAGTTTCCTTTTCTGACCTTTTAAGAAGGAGAAACTCTATTCCGTTTGCTGTCTCACGAAAGACATGAGCTTCAATCATGTTATTATTAATATTCACTTTAAACACCAATAAAAATTAACTGATATCCATTTATTTGATTATTCTGATAGTTTATTAAGATATACTATATCAAAAACATATAGGGCACTTCCCTGCCTGAATAACATTTTCTAAATTACTAATGATATAGATACAAACCATTAGTTAAGTGTATTCTCTTCAAAACTATACACTGAACCCGGATATAATATATTGACGTAATTAATAACTATCAAATGAGGGAAGGTATGTTATCTGCGGTTTATTATTTTGTTACGCCAATTATTATTAAAGATTACAACAATGAGCCAGGCAGATTATTTGCTTATTGTTATAATTCTTTTTTAATATCTTTATATAATACATTCAAATATGGTTGAAATGGAAGGCAAAATATTACTTATAGATGATGAAAGTGAGCTTCGTAAGTTGCTTTGCAGGCTTCTGGAACTGGAAGGATACCGGGTTATAAGTGTAGCTGATGGAACTAAAGCACTTACAGAAGCCGGACGCGAAGAGTTTGATGTTATTATTACTGATGTACGCCTTCCTGATTACTCCGGGCTTGAACTTGCCGGCAAATTAAAAAACAAGCAGCCGTTTGCCGAAATTATAGTATTAACTGCATACGGCACTATTGAAGATGGTGTAAGAGCCATAAAGGAAGGAGCATTCGACTACATTACCAAAGGAGACGAGGATAATAAAATAATTCCGGTAGTAATTAGAGCAATGGAGAAAGTCCAGTTCAGGAAAAAGATTGAACGGCTAGAAAAAAGTGTCGGAGAAAAATACAGTTTTGATAATATTACAGGCGCATCTAAAGCTATAAGCCAAGCAAAAGAACTTGCAATTAAAATATCTAAAACAGATACACCTGTACTTTTACTTGGAGAAACCGGAACGGGGAAAGAACTATTTGCACAGGCAATACACTATTCCGGCAGCAGAAGTGAAAAATCTTTTGTTGCAGTTAACTGCAGTGCAATTGCCAAAGACCTGCTTGAGTCAGAAATGTTTGGTTATAAAGCCGGCGCTTTTACGGGAGCCTTAAAAAATAAAAAAGGATTGTTTGAAGAAGCAAACGGTGGAACTTTGTTCCTTGATGAAATAGGAGATATGGATATTACACTTCAGGCAAAACTGCTTAGAGTGCTTGAATCAAATGAGTTTATAAAGACCGGCGATACAAAACCTACAAAAGTAGATGTAAGAATTATTACAGCTACAAACAAAAACCTGGAAAGCGAAATTGAAAAAGGCAATTTCCGTCCAGACCTGTTTTACAGAATAGGTGTAATGAAAATTGAACTCCCTTCCCTGCGTGACAGAAAAGAGGATATTAAAACACTTGCAGAATACTATATTAACCTGTATAGTAAAAGATTAAAAAGGCCCCTTATAAATGTATCTGCTCCCTTTTTTGAAAGATTATTAAATTATAATTTCCCCGGAAACATAAGAGAATTAAGAAATATTATTGAACGAGCTGTAATCCTTTCAGATAACGGAATTATAACCGAACAATCTTTGCCCAAAGAACTTAACCCTGGGTTAATAAAAGGCATTTCTAAGCATATAAAACTTGATGATGTTGAAAAAGAACATATCCTCTCAGTACTTTCGCAGACTGATGGCAATAAAACAAAGACGGCTGAACTGCTTGGAATCGGACTAACAACTCTTTACAGGAAACTGCAAAATTACGACATTGAATGATTTATATTCACTTGCATTTCAATAAATTTTTTAAAAAAAGGAATTGACTCGTTTATAAATAAACGGATGGATTCTATTTGTTTTTCATCCTTAATCTCGCCTTCTACCTTGATGCCAATTATACATAAAACAGAATTGTTATCGATTATTGGAAAATAGACAGCATCTGCCCCGCTGACAATGCCTGTAAATTTACCTGTTTCACGTTTTTCAATAAAAGCAGTTTCGGCAGCAAGCCATTCCATTTCGTCAGGCTGAAATGAACTGCAGGGATGAGCTTCCCTGGAAAGTTTTGCAACATCATCCGGGAAATAAATGACTGATTTATACCCGTATACATTTAGTATATTATTTACAAGTATATTGCATATATGTTCGGAAGTTTTTGCAGATGCCAGTTCTTTTATCAGGACATAAAGAGAAGAGGCCCGTTTCTCTTTTTCCCCCAAAATATTTTTTTGACTTTTCAGCCTGCTTGTTAATACGCCATTTGTAAGAGCCACAACAAAAAACATAAATAACATTACTGCATCTTCAGTATCAGCTATATGCATGGTAAAATGAGGAGGAATAAAATAATAATCCCATGCAAGAGCGCTGATTATAGCAGAAAGTATAATAGGGCCTCTTTCAAAATTCAGCAGGGGAAGAAGAAATAATACAAGTATCAGGATTAATGAAACAGTCCGGTATCCTATACTATACTGGAAGTAATAAAGTGTGAGAATGAAACCAAACAGTATAACAGTTGAAAAGAGATACTGCCCGGCGATCGATATTTTATAATTATTTTTTAACATTTAAAATTCCTCTTTCAATTATCATAGTATTACTGTGCAAAAAGCGTGCTCAAACACATAAGTGATTTTTTGGCTTTTCTCATAGTCTTTTCAGGCAACCATACCATTTTGAAAAACAACCTTACCAAAATGAAAATTTAACAAAGCTATTGTGCTGCCGTTATTAGTATAAACACTTTAGAAACTGCATTCCATGTGAACTTATTTCTGGCATTGAATTAGCATAAACAGTTAATACAAATTGAAAGGAATCTTAAATGTTAGTTTTTCTGATGATACTGACAGGCAGTGTATGTTTTTACATTTTATATAAATCAATAAGTTTTTTTGACAAGCTATAGGAGTTATAAAAATGATTCTGCTTCTGATAATAAGCGCAGTTGTATCCGGTTATTTATTATATGCGTTGATTAAACCGGATAAATTTTAAAGGATAAACATGAATAGTGAAATAACAGGTATAATAGTAACAATTCTTGTAACATTTGTCCTTTCTTATCCAATGGGTAAATATATAAGCAAAATATTTAAGGGTGAGAAAGTATGGACTGATTTTTTTTCACAGGTTGAAAGCTTTGTATTCAGGCTTTGCAAAATCAACCCGCATGAATCACTGGACTGGAGAAGTAATATGAAAGCAATGCTGCGGCTTAATTTCATATTCTTCCTGTGGGGAATAACAGCGCTGCTTATACAGGGTTACATTCCGCTATGGAATCCTGCAAATATTGGCAATATGGAAAGTACCCTGGCGTATAATACAGCAGCAAGTTTTACTACAAATACTAATCTGCAGCATTATTCAGGCGAAACAGGATTAAGTTATTTTTCTCAACTTACCGTAGTATGTTTTCTTCAGTTTGTTACAGCTGCAACGGGCATTGCTGCACTGGCAATGTTATTTAAAGCATTAAGCCAGAAACAATCATCAGACCTGGGTAATTTTTATAATCTGTTTCTTAAAAGCTGTACAAGAATCCTGCTTCCTGTTTCATTTGCAGCAGCAATAGTATTATTATTAAACGGAACACCGGCAACATTCAGCGGGCAGCAAAAAGCAGTTACTCTTGAGGGAGATACAGTAAATGTAGCAACCGGCCCGGCAGCCCCTGTAATTGCCATAAAACAGGCCGGAACAAACGGCGGAGGATTTTTCGGGGTTAATTCGGCCCATCCGTTTGAGAATCCAAATTATTTTACTAACATTATTGAAACAATACTAATCCTGCTTATTCCTGCTGCAATGGTATTTTCATTTGGGTTTTATCTGAACAAAAAGAAGCTCGCCATAGTATTCTTTTCAGTAATGGCTGCATTCTATCTTTTATTTGTATCCTTAACAGTAGTTCTGGAAACAACAGGCAATCCTGAAATAGAAAAACTGGGAATCAGCCAGCCGGGCGGAAGTATGGAAGGAAAAGAAGTTCGTTTTGGCTCCGCAGCTTCGGCTTTATGGGGGGTTACAACAACCTCCACCTCAAATGGTTCTGTCAATTCGATGCATGACAGCCAGACTCCCCTTTCAGGCGGAATATATCTTTTTGATATGATGATAAATTCAATATTTGGAGGTGTTGGCGTTGGTTTTCTTAATTTCTTCATGTTTGTAATAATTGCTGCCTTCATTGGCGGTTTGATGATTGGCAGGACCCCTGAATTCCTGGGGAAAAAGATTGAAGCCCGGGAAATAAAAATTGCTTCACTTATAATATTACTTCACCCGTTTCTTATACTTGTTAGTACAGCAATAGCATCGCACATTGCAAAAACTGATACAGGTATTGGCTGGCTTGCCAATCCTTCATTTCATGGTTTTTCTGAAATGCTGTATGAGTTCACATCTTCAGCAGCAAACAATGGTTCCGGTTTTGAAGGACTGGCAGACAATACGCCCTTCTGGAATATAATGTGTGGGACTATAATGTTATTAGCAAGATTCCTTCCAATAATTGGCCCGGTTGCAATAGCCGGTTCACTTGCCCAAAAGAAAACAGTACCGGTTTCTGAAGGAACATTAAAGGCAGATTCTGCTGCCTTTGGGATTATACTGATAGGTGTACTCCTGGTTGTGGCTGCATTATCATTTTTCCCGGCGCTTTCTCTGGGGCCGGTTGCAGAATACTTTTCAATGTAATTATAAACAAGGACAAAAATATGCAAGGTGTAGATAAAGCATACCGGAACAGCAAAAAACAAAAGAGCAGAAACCTGTTAAATATTAAAATATTAAAAGAAGGATTAAAGCAGTCATTTATTAAATTAAATCCTGTAAATATGATAAAGAATCCCGTAATGTTTACAGTTGAAATCGGGACGGCAGTAATGGTAGTTGTTACTTTTTTGTCATTATCAGAAAATAGTAATGAAGGATCATTCCTTTATAATCTAACAGTAACATTGCTGCTTTTGTTAACAGTTTTGTTTGCTAATTTTGCTGAGGCAATAGCCGAAGCACGGGGTAAAGCGCAGGCAGCATCATTAAGAAAAACAAGACATGAAACTGAAGCAAAACTATTAAAGGAAAATGGTGAAATAAAAACTATCAGTTCTTCAGAACTAAAGAAAGGGGATGTTTTTATTGCTATAGCCGGTGACATAATTCCTACCGACGGAGAAATTATTGAAGGAATTGCTTCAATTGACGAGTCAGCAATTACAGGAGAATCTGCACCGGTCATACGTGAAGCAGGGACAGATCATAGCGGAGTTATTGGTGGGACAGCAGTCAGGTCTGATAAAATAAAAGTATTGGTGACAACTGAACCCGGTGAAACATTCCTGGATAAAATGATTAATCTTGTGGAAGGAGCCAGCAGGCAGAAAACTCCGAACGAAATAGCACTTACTCTATTGCTTGCCGGTTTTACACTTGTATTCCTGATGGTTACAGTAACACTAAAACCAATGAGCACCTTTGCAGGTGCTGCAGTCACTATAGCGGCTTTGATTTCTTTGTTTGTCTGTCTAATACCCACAACAATAGGAGGACTTCTTTCAGCAATAGGAATTGCCGGGATGGACAGAGCTTTGAGAGCCAATGTTATTGCAAAATCCGGAAAGGCAGTTGAAAATGCAGGTGATATAGACACAATATTACTTGATAAAACCGGAACAATAACAATTGGAAACCGCAAGGCAACTAACTTTTATCCTGTAGGAGATATAAATACAGAAGAACTGTCAAAATACTGCCTGCTTAGTTCAACAGCAGACCCTACCCCGGAAGGTAAATCAATTGTTGAACTTGCGGGTACATTAAATTCAGGACTTTCTTCTGTTCAAATAAAAGAAAAAAGATTCATACACTTTACTGCTGAAACAAAAATGAGCGGTATTGACCTTGAGGATGGAACTGAAATAAGAAAAGGAGCTTATGAAGCAATATTAAAATGGGCGCTGCCTTCTAACGGACAGGTAAATGAAATTGACTCATATATAAATACAATAGCTTCCAATGGCGGAACACCTCTGGTTGTAGCAGTAAACCATAAAGTAAGCGGTATTATCCAGCTGGAAGACATTATAAAACCGGGCATCCGCGAAAGATTTGAACGTTTACGTAAAATGGGAGTTAAAACAGTTATGGTTACCGGCGATAACCCCCTGACTGCCAGGTATATAGCAGAACAAGCCGGTGTGGATGATTTTATTGCAGAAGCAAAACCTGAAGATAAAATGAATTACATTCTTAAAGAACAAAGTGAAGGAAAACTTGTAGCAATGATGGGTGACGGAACAAACGATGCCCCTGCCCTTGCTCAGGCAGATGTAGGCGTAGCAATGAATTCCGGAACACAGGCTGCAAAAGAAGCAGCTAATATGGTTGACCTTGATAATGACCCAACGAAGCTACTTGAAATTATAGAAATTGGCAAACAATTACTTATAACGCGAGGTAATGTAACTACCTTTTCAATTGTTAATGATGTGGCAAAATACTTTGCAATAGTTCCGGCACTGTTTGCAATTTCAATTCCCGGCCTGAATGTTTTGAATATAATGAATCTTGCAAGTCCCGAATCAGCTATTTTATCGGCAGTTATATTTAATGCATTAATAATCCCTGCCCTAATTCCACTGGCGCTAAAGGGCGCAAAATACAAACCTATTGGCGCCTCTGCCCTGCTTACAAGAAACTTACTAATATATGGTTTGGGCGGATTGATTATTCCTTTCATCGGAATAAAAGTAATTGATTTATTCGTATCATTATTTGTATGAGGCAATAGATGAAAGATTTATTTAAAGATATAAAACTTAATTTTATAACAATGATAATGTTTGGATTATTATTCCCGCTTATTATATGCTGCATAGGGCAATTATTCCCAGTACAAGCAAATGGATTCCCGATTTATAAAAATGGGATACTTGCAGGTTTTGAAAACGTTGGACAAAACTTTTATTCTGATAAATACTTTTGGGGCAGGCCATCTGCAGTTAACTATGATGCTTCAGCTTCAGCAGGCTCAAACAAGGGGCCAACAAACAAAGAATATCTGAACGAGGTTGAAAACAGGATTAAGAATTTTCTTAAAAGAAATTCCGGTGTTAAAAGAGCTGATATACCTTCAGAATTGGTAACTGCATCAGGAAGCGGACTTGATCCTCATATTTCATTACAGGCTGCTTATATCCAGGTAAAACGGGTTGCAAAAGCAAGGAATTTAAACAAAACCATAATAAACAGTTTGCTAAAGAAGTACACTGAATATCCATTATTTGGTGTTTTAGGTCCCCAAAAGATAAATGTACTAAAGCTGAATCTTGCTCTTGACAAAATGAGCAAATAATTTATGTGTTATTATTACTTTTAATTTATGGAAGAAAAAGCCTCAATATCAGCGGAGAGATTTTTAAATCTTATAAGAGATTCCAGGAAAGGTAAATTTAAAATTTACCTGGGAATGGCTGCCGGGGTTGGTAAAACATATAGGATGCTTACAGAGGCAAAAGAACTTACTGATGAAAATGTTGATGTAGTAATAGGATATATTGAAACACATGGAAGAAAAGAAACAGAAAATTTATTAACAGGTATTCCTGCCATAGCCAGAAAGAAAATATATTACAAAGGGAAAGAACTTGAGGAAATGGACATTGATTCCATTTTAACACATAAACCGGAAGTAGTACTTGTTGATGAACTGGCACACACAAATGTACCCGGTTCAAGAAACGAAAAGCGCTGGCAGGATGTAAATGAGCTGCTGGCTGCAGGAATAAGTGTTATAACAACAGTAAATATCCAGCATATTGAAAGTATAAATGAAAAAGTCGAAAAAATAACAGGAATTAGCATTACAGAAAGAGTACCTGACAGTGTAATACATTCTGCAAATGAAGTAGTAAATATTGACCTGACAATTGAGGAACTCATCAGCAGGCTTGAAGAAGGTAAAATTTACGACCTGAAAAAGGTACCTTTGGCATTACAAAACTTCTTTCAAAAAGATAAACTGCTTCAATTGAGAGACCTTGCGCTAAAAGAAGTTTCAAGGCAGGTTGAGCGGAAAATTATAAATGAGATTCCGCTTAGGAGCAGGGATTCTGTAAATGCAATTGTTACAGCTATAAGTTCAAATGCTGAAAATGGTAAAAGACTCATAAGAAAATCTTCCAGGCTGGTTTCTTTATATAATTCAAAATGGTATGTTGTATATGTTCAAACAAAAAAAGAAAAGCCGGATCATATAGACTCCAAAAACCAAAGACTGCTATTAAATAATTTTAAATTAGCTGCTGAACTTGGAGCCGAAGTAATAGAAATTGCCAGTAATAACATTGCTGGTTCAATTGTCAGTTTCGCAAAAGAAAAAGAAGCTTCTCTCATTGTTATTGGAAAGCCTGTTTTTTCACTTCTTTACAGGCTCAGGATTAAAAACTTTTTCAGGGAACTTACATCATTAACAGCAGAAGAAAACATAGATATATACCTGGTATCTGAAAAATGAAAACTATAAAAAGCAAAATAAATTTTGGCGTTATATTTCTCTTCTCAGTAATTGTAGCAGTAGGCATAATTGGTATTTTTTTTATAAACCATCTTGCAGCTCGCTCGGGAGGCACTATAAAAGAAAATTACCTGTCTGTTGATTATATGATGAAAATGCTGACCTCTCTGGAAGACATGAATTTATACCAGCAGAAAATAATCACCACAGAACAGGATAATCTAATATGGGAAAAAGAAACTTATAAAACAGCAAAAAGCAGCTTTGAGAACAACCTAAAAAATGAAATAAATAATATTACTGAGCCAGGCGAAGCAGAAATAGTAAGTGATCTGAAAACAGCCTATGGCCAATATGTGGAAACATACAGAAACCTCTCACAGAGGCAGTCTGTTGCCGCAGAAGATATCGGGGCATTCCGTGAGCAATACCTGCAGGTAAGGGGAAAAATATCAGATATTTACAAAATAAACTTAGATGCCATTAACAGGTCTAACAATAAAACTCAGAAAACTGCTGAAAGTATTACTCAGTATATGTCAATTATTGTAACGTTAAGCATTTTGGTCGCACTATCATTTATCTTTTCATTTTCATCCCGAATAACAGAGCCTGTCAAGGAGCTTACAAAAAGAATAAAGCTGATTAGTGAAAGGAATTATGACCAGAAACTGATTCTGAATACAAATGATGAGTTTGAGGAGCTGGCAAATGCCTTTAATACAATGGCCGAAAGATTAAAGTATTATGAAGCCAGACACATAGATGAAATCTTGTTTGAAAAGAAAAGAATGGAGTCACTTGTCCAGAATATGGAAGATGGGGTTCTTCTTATTGACGAAAAGAGAAAGATAGCTGTAGCAAACGATACGGTACTAAAAATCACCGGAATTGACGAAACAAAAATACTTAATCAACCTGTTGATGAACTTGTTCAGGGAAATGACCTGTTAAAAGAAATAATGGGGCATATAGCTAAAATTAAAAACGGGAATGCTGCAGATTTAAGGCCTTTACGAATAGTGCTGGATGGAAAAGAAAATTTTTACAAACCAGAATCAGAAGACATAATTACATTTTCTGAATCTTCAGGACAGGAAACTTTTATCGGAACTCTTATCCTGTTAAGAAACATAACCCAGTTTCAGGAAAGAGATACTGCAAAAACCAACCTGCTTGCCACAGTATCGCATGAACTTAAAACTCCCCTATCCTCTATTAACCTGAGCCTCAAACTATTAAATGATATAAGAATCGGAAATCTTAACGATGAACAAAAAGAAATAATTTCTTCACTTCGGCAGCAAAGCAGCAGGCTGTCAAAAGTGATAAATGAGCTTCTTGATTATTCGCAAATAGAAACCGGAAATATAAAACTAAGAACCTCCCTGATTAAACCAGAAGATATTCTTGATCTTGGAACAACAGCACTTATGATGCAGATATCTGAAAAGAATATTCAACTGGAAACTAATATTGAAGATACTCTTCCTTCAATAAAAGCTGATCTTGAAAAAACCGTATGGGTATTTATTAATCTATTAAATAATGCTATCAGGTATTCAAAACAGGATGGACAGATAAGAATAAACATACAAAAACGAAATGAAGATGTTGTCTTTTCAGTAATTGATAATGGCCCGGGAATATCAAAAGAAGATCAGGAGAAGATTTTTCACAGATTCACACAAGTCGGAACAAAGACAAAGAGCGGATGGGGACTAGGCCTTGCAATAGCAAAAGAATTTGTTCAGGCACAGGGAGGCAGGATATGGGTAGAGAGCAACAAAGGCAATGGAAGTGAATTTTCCTTTTCCTTACCGGGTATAAAGCAGGATACAAGCAATTCATAATTACTGTAACCCGTTAGAAATATGCTCTCGCTTCAGCCCGGAGAGTATTTATTGTTTTACCTTTTCCCTGCAGGCGCCCGTCATAGCTTAAAGTAGACTGGAGATTATTGGAAATACGGTAATCAAAATTAACTCTCCAATAATAATTCTTGCCAATTGTATTACCTTCAGTCATCTCATAGGGGATATAATTTTCAGTTGTATTTACAGTCAGTTCTTCTCTTTCAATTTCAGTTCTTAACCTGCCTTTTCCTTCAAAAGAAAAATTAATTCTTAATAAGAGAGAATTTACATCAAGGATAGTTGGTTTATCAGGAAAATCATCCTGTTTTCTTCCGGCTTCAACTTTAAAACCAATTTCAACATAGTTTTCAGGCCTGTAAGAGAACTCTGTACCTACACTGTTTCCGCCAATTTTTCTCCTGTTATTTGAGGCCACATTAGCGCCAACATAGTCAGTTGTATTTGCCAGGTCAGTTTGATTTCCAATTTCCTTTACAAGCTTAAACTTAATTCTAAGGCTTCTTTCCCTGGCATAAGCCCTTTCATAACCACTGCTATACTGGCTCAGGCTTTTTTTCTGAGAATAACGAAATCTGAATGAAAGCTCCTGGTTGTTTTCCCAGAGGTGAAGGTCATTTACAAAGCTATTAGTGCCGCTTATTGTATTATTTTCATTCTGGAATGCAGAAAAATGCAGAAAATAAATTTTACTGTAATCCTCTTCCCGGGTATTCTCCTCAACTTTCCAGGTGGTTTCGGTAGAAACAGGTTTAAACAATTTTCCAAGTGATGAAGTTTTATCGAAAAATTCGCCATAGTTAATTTTCCACCTGGTACTTGTTTTAAGGTCAATTACCGGATAAAGTTCATCAGTTGTTATAGTAACAAGATTATAATTTCCGTCATAACTAACTGCCTGAAATTCATACTCATCTTTTACTCCGTTTCCATTTAGGTCACCGGAATATATGTAATCGCCGCTGCCTTTTGCTACCTCAACAAATACGCGCTGCAGCTTTGCAGAACGCTCTGTTGATACTTCATAAAACAAATCGCCTGTTACAGGTTTTATAAAATTGAATTTTGACTGGGACCGTATAAGGATTGTCTGTCCATCCACAGCGCTTTCCGGCATAACCTTTTTGTATTCATCAGTATAAGTTTTGTTTCTTAATGTAAGATTAAAAACAGTACTGAATTTGCTGCTGCCGGAATAGTTTAATTCATAATTTTGCGTAACAGAGCGTGAGTCTTTCATCAGTTCCCCATTTACAGGAGAATAATCCTCCCTAAACGAATACTTTGCTAAAAGATTCATGCTTAAAATATTAGATATATTAAGGAAAGGAACTATTTCATAGTATTTCAGCGAACCTGATATAACCGAATCGATACCAATTGTTTCCTGTTCTTTATCTTCAGCCAGATACTCAACACCGGGTTTAAATTTGCCCAAAGAATATGCGCCTGAACCTGTCTGCCTTAACCACGATGTTTTTGTTGAGATACTTTCAGTCTTAACATAGTCGACGTTATATTTAACATTTAAAAGACTGTCAGTATAATTAACAGTATTATTATACCGGTCTGATTTATATTCGCTTCCCTGCCTGAGAATACCGACAGAAGAATTAATATTAAGATTATTTACAGGAATAAGCGACAAACCAATTTCCCGCAGTACTTCATTCCCTTCTGCTTCAGAATCGACATTATAATACCGGCTAAATTCAACAGCATTTATCCTGTCAATTGAAGTAAACCTGTCCTGTATAAACCTGTCTTTATAAGAAAACCCTGCTTTCCCCAGATTAAGTGAGCCAAGTTTTATTTCACGCGGCAAAACATTTAATGATATATTTCTTGCATACCCTCCATTATTATTGTCATCAAGAACAGAAAGCCTGTTTTTATCCCAAAGGCTTCCGGCAAGGTCAATACTGAGAGTAACATCTTTCCATGGAACTGCATTTAGAATAAAGTTAGCCATTTGTTTCAGTTCTGGAAGCGGAAGATATGTAACGGGTAAATAAGTACCTTCTCCAACTCCAACAAACTTAAAATTGCCGACACTTTCCCTGATATAATCCCCTTCTCCGCTTCCAACGTATGTGAATGAAACATTATAAATTGCGGCAGCATCACCCGGATTGTACACATAATATGTGAAAACTGAATCACTTATAAGAGTATCAACCTTAACATAAGTTCCGTTTATATTTCCAAGAGAATCAGCAGTTGCAAGGGATACACCGCTTTTAATTGCTTTATCCCTGTTATCACCAGCAGCATTAAGAAGAGCTTTATCAGAATCACTAAGTGAAATATCAATAGGAGCCCCCGGATCATCACCTTCTCTCATATATTGAAATCCGACAGAGAGCCTGTCACCCAGAAAACCAGCTTCAGTACCTGCACCAAAAAAAGAACGGGAATACTGCCTGTCGCTATATTCAAAATCAACTGTTATTCTGCTTGATGAAGTAATAAGGCGGTTTGTTGTAAAAGTAATTTCAGCCCCGGAGTATTCAATTGTGTAATCATTGTTTTCGCCTCGTTTCATTTCCACACCATCAAGATAAACTTTTTCAGTGCCGGCAATAATAATGATATCTGTTTCGTTATTTGCTCCATAAAGCCTGTAAGGCCCCTGAACACCATCACTGCCGGTAATACTGTTTGTATTAAATTTGCCCCTGGAAGTTGCAATTGCAGTATAACCGCTGTAATGATTTGATTTTTCACCGGGAGATGCCTTATCACTATAGGTAAATTCAGCAAGCAGGCCCTGTAATTTCCGGTCTACCTGTCCAAACTCGCCAAACTTTTTTTGAAGCTGGTAGTCCCCAAAGGTTCCAACTGCATTTGGATGTTTAATCTGGATAAATACTTTATCCAATTCTTCAAGCCTCTCAGTATTTCCTTCAGGCTGAATAGGAGTATTTTCGTCTGTCAGAGCGGCAACTATTTCAAGATCATCAGATAATTTTCCGGAAAGCTGCAAACGTAAACCGCTTTGCAGTGAAAAATCTTTCGTAGTCCCAACAGTAAAACCTCTGACCAAAGTTCCGCTTTTTTCAATACCGCTGCCAAAAATAGATTCAGAAGACAAAGGAGCAATCCTGGCAACTGCTACTTTTACAGAATCTCCTTTTTTTTCATCATACTTAACTACAAGGCTCCTGTTTCTATATTCTTTTTTAAGGCCGGTTCTGAATGCCCTGTAAGAAACTACCAGTGTATCAAAAGCAGAATAGGCCAGAAAATCAGAGAGCGTTATTATTCCTTTATTGTAATCAGTATTATAATATTTTTTAGGAATAATTGAATCCCCCAGCATAATAACTTCTGAAAAAGGGATAATTGACACATTTGATACTGAATAAGAATTATTCAAATTAACAGGGATTGAATCTGTAACCATTTCCGAATTAAAATTCTGGGCAAGAATTACAGTTTCAAATAAAAAAATAAATAATAAGATTACCTTGAATCTCAAATTACAGTTCTCCGGGGAGCCTGCGGCAAAACCGACAGTTTATTTTGATGAATTTAAAGTTAACCCCAAGTTATTCTATTTTCAAGGGTTATAATATGTACACCTGTAAAAAAGATAGATAAACTGGTACTTTTTATCTTAAGATATTGTTATTTGCATTGTGTCAATAATTTAGCACACAAAAAAGAATCCCGATATAATTTTTTTCATCATATTCAAGTGCCTAACATAATATTCTTTTATTTCGATTATTAAACAAAGAAATTCATTTGTGCACTTTTATATATTAATAAAAATATAGTTATTTGCACGACCATTTTTTAAGCTTATAGTAAAATGAAACTTGCCATAGTATTAAACAGCAGCGCCGGTTCGGTTGCCGAAAAGGGGTTTACAATGCCTGATATTAAACAGGCATTTAAGAATTCAGGCGTTGAAACTGAAATTATTGTAATTGATAAAAAACCTTTAAATGAAATTGTAAAGTTTGTAACCTATCAGGATTATGATGCAATTGCTGCGGCCGGAGGCGATGGTACTGTTAATGGTGTGGCCTCCCTGCTTGTTGGTAATAAACTGCCTCTTGGCATATTACCACTTGGGACTTTAAACCATTTTGCAAAAGACCTTGGCATTCCGCTTAATCTTGAAGAAGCTGCTGCTGTAATAGCTGCGGGAAAGACTAAAAAAATTGATGTGGGAGTAGTTAATGATGAATTTTTTGTTAATAATTCATCAATAGGAATCTATCCCAAAATTGTTAAGCACCGCGACAGCAAAAAAGATAAACTCAACAGTAAATGGATTGCAATGGGAGATGCTTTTATAAGTACTTTCAGCCGCTTTCCTGTTTCACATATTAAAATCACGACTGAAACAAAAAGTATTAAGTGCGTAACTCCGTTTGTTTTTGTTGGTAATAACGAATATGAAACTGATATATTCAGTCTTGGTAAACGTCAAGAGTTGAATAGAGGTTGTTTAAACCTTTATTACCCGGTTGTCAGCAGCAGGTTTTCGATGATAAGATTTTTCTTCCATGCATTAATAAATACCCTTGAACAGCAAAAAGATTTTAATATCGAAAAAGTTCGCGAAGTAAAGATAGAAACGCGGAAAAAATATGTTGATGTTTCTGTTGATGGAGAAGTTATTAATATGCCTTCACCTCTGCACTATTCAATTAAACCAGGGGCACTTACAGTAATAGCTCCATAGATGAGAAAAATTGCTCATATATCAGATATCCATTTTGGTACTGAAGATTTTTCCATCACTGAAGGTTTAATAAATGATCTGAATATCATAGCCCCGGATGTTTTGGTGGTCAGCGGGGATTTAACACAGCGTGCCAGAAATAATCAATTTGTAAAAGCCGGATTATTTTTAAGCAGGTTAAATTTCTCACAAATAATTATTCCTGGAAATCATGACATTCCATTATTTGATATTATTAGAAGGCTGTTTACACCTCTGAAAAGATACAACAGGTTTATTACAGAGAATATGTATCCTTTTTTCGAGGATGATGAAATAGCAATTCTGGGAATAAATACAGCGCGTTCACTTGCATGGAAAGAGGGCAGAATTTCCGCTGAGCAAATTAATAACATAGACAAATTGTTATGTGAAGTAAGTAATGAAAAGTTTAAAATTCTGGTTACTCATCATCCTTTTATACCACCGCCGGAAAGCCACGGAATTAAAATAGTTGGGCGTTCAGTTTTAGCCCTCAAAACAATTGAGAAATGCCACGTTGACCTTCTGCTTGCAGGACACTTGCATCATGGTTACAGCGGAGACATAAGGTCATACTACCCGTCTGCTGAAAGCTCAATTATTTCTGTTCAGGCAGGAACAGCAATATCCCGGCGCAGAAGGAATGAGCTTAATGCATATAACCTTATTACATCAGATAAGAATACTATTAATATTGAGATAAGAACCTGGAATGGCGAATGCTTTTTTCCTGTATCAACTGCAGGTTATAAACTTGTTAATAAAGAATGGATTAAAAGCACTTAGCAAGTTTATCTATTCATATCTTAATGCTTCTATTGGATCTAGGTTTGCAGCTTTGTAAGCCGGATACGTACCAAAGATAACTCCTATACAAAGACACATCGACATGCCAATGAGAATCCAGTCAACCGGTACAGCTACATTTGCATGCAGGAAGCTTCCCGCAAAGTTACCTACACCTATTCCTATAGCAATCCCAATTAAGCCGCCCGTAAGACACAACGCTACCGCTTCAATAAGGAATTGCATAAGTATGTTTTTCCTCTTTGCACCAATAGCTTTCCTGATTCCAATCTCCCTTGTACGTTCAGTAACAGAGACCAGCATGATATTCATTATACCAACACCAGCCGCAAGTAATGCTATCAGGGAAACAGCCAGGGCGCCAATTCTTATACCACCAGTCATACCATTTATCTGCCCCATAATAGACTCATTACTGAACACATCAAAATCATTATCTTTCCCTGGTTCAACCTTCCTTATGGTTCTCATGTAACCGGTAGCCGACTCCATAAGAGCCGCATAATCAGCCTGGCCATGAGACATTACTGTTATTTCTATACTTTCAGAACGTTTACCATAGGTTGACTGAAAAGATGTAAGCGGAATTACCACATAAGTATCCTGGCTTTGTCCGAAAAAGTCAGGGCGTTTTTTAATTGTTCCGACAACGGTATAGGGCCTGCCATCAACGCGGATTTCCTGCCCAACAGGGTTTATATCATAGAACAGTTTTTCAACAATATCGTGCCCAAGCATACAAACATTACGTGAGTATTCAACATCTCCGTCTCTTAATTCCCTGCCATCTTCAATATCTAGATTGTGGGTATAAATTGCCTGCCCGGTAACTCCAACCACATAAATATTCGGATTGGTCTTCCTGTTCCTGAACTGAATAACTTTACCACCTGAACCCTGTTCTGCAGTAACATATTTAGCATCTTTAAGCAGGTCCTGAAGCCGGTAGAATTCTTCAAGAGTAATATCCCTCCTGTTACGGTATTTTTCCCATGAATCACCTTCATTAACAGCAGGCCATTTTTGTATCATAAAAGTATTTTTACTAAGAAAAGAGACACCTTCTTCAATGGTATTTTGCAGCATTGTGATAATAGTCATTATAACTATAATAGAAAATATACCGACAACCACACCAAGAACAGTAAGCATTGTCCGCAGCCTGTTGGTTTTTAATGACTGAAAAGCCATTACAAAAAGCTGAAATACCTTCATATAAACCCCTGAAATAACCAGTTTATAAAGTTTTATAAAGAGATAATCATACTGAAAAGACTTACAAATTAATCATATCTTAATGCTTCAATTGGGTCAAGATTTGCAGCTTTGTAAGCGGGATAAGTTCCAAAAACGACCCCAACAAAAACACAAAGAGCCATTCCGATAATAACCCAATCAACAGGAATTGCAGTAGTAGCATTTAAATAACTGCCTGCAAGGTTACCAATTCCAACTCCAAGAACAATTCCTAATATACCACCACTAACACAAAGTACCACAGCTTCAATAAGAAACTGAAACAATATATTTGATTTACGCGCACCAATAGCTTTTCTGATGCCAATTTCGCGGGTTCGTTCAGTAACTGATACCAACATAATATTCATTATACCAACACCAGCAGCCAGCAGAGCAATAATAGAAACAGCCAGAGCCCCAATCTTAACACCACCAGTCATTTCATTTATCTGGCCAATTATTGATTCATTACTAAAAATATCAAAATCATTTTCCTCACCGGGAGCAACTTTCCTTATTGTTCTCATATACCCTATTGCGGACTCAATTGTTTCATTATAAGCTGCTTTAGAAGGTGCCATAACAGTAATATTTATGCTATTGCCAACTTTGCCATATAGCTGCTGAAATTTTGTAATAGGCATAAGGATATAATTATCCCTGCTTTCGCCAAACAATGCAGGTTGTTTTTCTATAATACCAATAACTTTAAGAGGATAATTATCCACACGAATGGTTTGCCCGATAGGGTTTGTAGTTGGGAAAATCTTTTCCACAACTTCGCTGCCCAAAAGGCAAACATCGTTAGAATATTTAATATCATTTTCTCGTATTGGCCTGCCGTCTTCAACATTCCAGCCATTTGTTGTAAGGGCATCGGTTGTACAGCCGCATAAAGAAAGATTGGCGTTGGTTTCTTTGTTACCGAATTTAGCAATTTTCCCAAATTGCCACATTTCAGCACCTACACACTGAGCAGAAGTTAACATTTCTTTCAGGCGGTAATACTCATCCATAGTAAGGTCTTTCCTGTTCCTAAACCTGTCTCTTGAACCGGGCCCGCCGCCGTGCATAGCAGGAAATTTCTGAATCTGAAATGTATTTTTATTCAACTGAGAGACACCATTTTCTATACTACTCTGAAGCATAGTAATGATGGTCATAATTACGATAATAGAAAAGATGCCAACAACCACACCAAGAACAGTTAAGAGAGTCCTGAGTTTATTATTTTTCAGTGACTGAAAAGAAATGACAAATGTTTCAGTTAGTCTCATTATTCATACCTCAACGCATCCACCGGGTCCATTTTAGCTGCTGTATACGCAGGAGCAAATCCAGCCAAAACCCCGGTAATCAATGATACAAAAATTGCAATTACAACAGCCTGATATTGAACAGAAGTAGGAATAAACTGGTTAATAACCATACTTAAAAGCACAGCCACAATAAGCCCTACAAGTCCGCCGAGTAAACAAATAACAGATGATTCAAATATAAACTGGCCAAGGATAGTTCTTTTCTTTGCCCCAATGGCTTTTCTAATGCCAATTTCACGGGTTCTTTCTTTAACAGAGACAAACATAATATTCATAATACCGATGGCACCAACAAACAAAGAGAGACCGGTAATAAACAAGCCGGCAATCTGTATAACACCGACAACCTGGTTATAATTATTCATCAGGCCTTCCTGCTGGTTAATAGAAAAATCGTTCTCTTCGTTGTACTTAAGCCCCCTGATTTTCCTCATAATACCTTCAGCTTCAGCCTTTGTTTCTTCAACCAGAGCAGGGCTTTTGGCTCTAACATTTATTGTAACAGACCCACTGTTCTGCCCCAGAAAGTTTTTAAAAATAGTTTCGATTGGAATAAATGCCTGATTATCGGGATTAAAAGAACCAAGAATAAAACTGCCCTGTTCCGTAAGGACACCAACAACTTTGTATGTAACACTGCCTACCTTGATATTTTTATCAAGGGCATCACCACGGGGGAAAAGGTTTTTAGCCACCTCACTGCCAAGTACGACAACATTTCTGCCTGATTTACTTTCAATTTCGGAATAGAACCTTCCAAGGTTAAAAGTAAAGTTGGTTGTTGCCACATAATCAGAATTGGATCCGTTAAGAAAAACACTTTCAACTCTTAAATCACCATACTTAATAGTCTGCCGTGTATTCATAACCGGGGCAACTGCAAGAGGAAGTTTTGCCATAGATTTAAATTTTTCAAAATCTTCCATTTTCATATTCTTGCGGTTTCTGATTTTCCACCAATCGGTGTTAGTAAACCATGCCCATTTATCAATATAAAGCACATCAGACCCCAGTGAGCTGATTCCTTTCTGAAAAGAATTATCTATACCTTTAATTGCTGTAGTCATTAATACAACAGAAGCTATACCAATGACAATACCAAGCATTGTAAGTATAGACCGGGCTTTATTTGATTGAATTGCTCTTAAAGCAATGATAAAACTTTCACGTGTTTCGAATAACAGTGTTTTCATTTTTTTTCTCAAAAAAATTTATTACGAGTTTACATAAACCGAAAACCGGAATCTCTGCCTAAAACCAAAGTACCATCCATGAACAATCAAATCAACTCAATAATTCATACTAATACTAACCTTAAAAGGATAGCATACTTACAAATAATGATAAATAATCATTCGGCAGATATTTTAGCTTTAGGAATATACCTGTTTGCGACAGGTTTATCAGATTCAACTAAACCATCCTTAATTCTCATAATTCTTGCAGCATGTTCAGCTATAGTCTCTTCATGTGTAACAAGAATGATAGTGTTACCTTTTTCATAAATTTCATTAAAAAGTGTCATAATTTCTTCACCGGTTTTAGAGTCAAGATTACCGGTTGGTTCATCCGCAAGAATAATAGAAGGTTTAGTAACCAAAGCACGGGCAACGGCAACTCTCTGCCTTTGTCCGCCGGAAAGTTCATTTGGTTTATGATGCATACGATCCTGAAGCCCAACGTCAATCAGAGCCTGTTCAGCCCTTTCGCGCCGTTCATGTGTAGGTATGCCTGCATAAATAAGAGGAAGCTCAACATTATGAAGGGCATCGCTTCTGGAAAGCAGATTAAATGTCTGGAATACAAATCCAATTTCTTTATTCCTGATTTTAGCAAGATCATTATCCGTCATATCACTGACACTAATACCAGTGAATTCGTATTTACCTGAAGTAGGAGTATCAAGGCAGCCCAGCATATTCATTAATGTGGATTTGCCGGAACCAGAAGGCCCCATAATTGCTACATATTCATTCTGATCGATACGCAACGAGACATCCCTAAGTGCAAAAACCTCTTCGGAACCTACCTGGTAAACTTTAGCTATGTGTTCAATATTAATAATATTCATTTCAGTTCCGGTTTAATTATTTTTTAGCATCCTGAGATTTATTACCAGCATTCTCAACCTTAACAACCACACCATCATTCAGTTCACGGGAAATTGCACGGTAACTGCCGCTAACAACTTTTTCACCAGCTTTAAGCCCTGATGAAATTTCAATGTAGTTATCATCGCTAATATCGGTTTTAACTTCAACAGATTTAGCTTTACCATTCTTAATAAGGAAAACAACTTCTTTAGGTTTCTGGCTTGCAACAGGTTTATTCATCTGTACATTTTCATTACCTTCTTCAACAGGAGTCGGAACATAACCTCCTCTGGCAGTAACACTTTGAATTGGAACACTTATAACATTTTTATGTGTTTCAGTTTGTATATCAGCGTTACAAGACATTCCCGGGCGCAGTTTATTATCAGGGTCAGTAAGTTTTATTCTAACGCTGAAATTAACAACCTGTTCCTGGGTACCTGCACCAGAAGTTTTAGCACTGTTTCCAATTTCAGTAACTACGCCGGTGAATTCCCTGTCACCAAAAGCATCAACTTTAACTTTTGCAGTATCACCCATACTTACAAGCACAACATCATTTTCATCAACATCAACAACGGCTTCCATACTGCCAAGATCAGAGACGGTCATAAGTGTAGTACCCTGGCTGTAACCACTGCCAAGCACTCTTTCGCCAAGTTCAACAGCAAGGCCGCTTACAGTACCATCCATAGGGGCATAAATTGTAGTTTTATAAAGCTGTTCATTTGCCTCTCTTAAAGTAGCTTCGTTTTGAGCAACGTCAGCCTGGGCGCCTTCATACTGAGCTTTTGTAGAAAGGAATGTACTTTTAGCAGATTCAAGCTCTGATTCACTTGCAAGATTTTTAGAACGAAGTTCCTTAATCCTGTTATGTTCAGATGAAACTTTGTCAAGTTCAGCCTTAACTCTTGAAAGGCTTGATTTAGCTGACCTTAAGCTAGCCTCTGCCCTTTCTTTTTGAGCAATATAAACATCCGGTTTAATTTTAACCAGAAGCTGCCCTTTTTTAACTTTATCACCTTCTTTAACGGGAAGGCTTACAATTTCACCGGTAACTTCAGGAGTAATTACCACAGCAAATTCAGGATCTATTGTACCTGTAGCTGCAACTGTTTGAGTAATATCTCTCTGCATAACATCTTCTACCTGTACAGATACTATATTATCTTTATTTCCTCCAACCAGTCCCACAACAACAAGCACGATTACAAGCAGTGCTATACCACCAAATATAAAAAGTTTCTTTTTAGATTTTTTCTTATTCCCATTAGCCATGGAATTTCTCCTTTCGATAAGCGCCGGAAAATCCGGAGTTAGTATTTAAAATTGCTTATTCAAATTTGTTATATTCAAGGTTACCAAGATGATATTTAAGCTGTTCGCGAAGAACTATATATGAGAACTGGGCATTTATATATGTTGTAACAGCATTAGTATAATCTGAGTTAGCTACAAGTACATTAAGAAACGTACCGGAACCAAGGTTATATTTTTCTTCTTCAATCTTTCTGTTTTCTTCAGCAGCCACAACATTCCTCTCACCAACCTCAAGAGCTTTTTCAGCAGCCTGCAGGTTTAGGAATGTTGTTTGAATAGATTTTTTAATTTCTCTTTCAAGTTCAGTTAATTCTACATTAGTATTTTCAGCAGTAACTTTTGCCTGTTCAACCTGATTTTGAATAGAAAAACCAGAAAATATAGGAATGTTAAGAGACAAACCAAGCCCATATCTTTTAGTATCAAAAAGATTATCAACAGTTTCAGAGGAAGTAGAAAAACTTCCGGAACCTGTTAATGACGGAAGATGCCCGGCTTTTGCAATAGTAATTGCATCTTCGGCACCTGCAAGATCAAGTTTTTTGCTTTTGTAATCAGCTCTTGTTTCAAGCGCCATATTCACAAGTTCTTTAAGATTTGTATAATCACCTGATATTTTATTTTTAATCAGGTTTTGTTCATCAGCAGTAAGTGTATCAACAAAGGTATATTCAGCAAGAACATCGAGCCCCAGATAGTCAAGTAAAGTAGATTTTGCAGTTTCAAGTGTGTTCTGCTGTTGAATAACTGCAAGTTCAGCATTACCCAACTGTACCTGCTGAGCATAAACATCTGCCATAGTAACAGAACCAAGTTTATTTTTTTCGGTAGTAGTTTCAAGATTCTTCTGGTATCTTTTAACATCTTCTTCCTTAACTTTAAGAAGCTGCCTTGCATTAACAACGTCATAATAATAACTAACGGTTTGGAAAACTATATCCTGTTTCATACGCATAAGGCTAAGACGGGCAGCTTCCAGATTTTTTTCACTTCTGGACAGAGATGCAAAGTTTGAAAGCCCGTCAAACAAAGTCCAGCTGGCAGACAGGCCAGCACTATACTGCCTTGTTTCGTTTGAAGTAGTAGAACTAATAGGAATACCATTTAAAAGTGTAACGGTTGGACCGGAAGTTCTAGACCAATCGAATGAACCGCCGGCAGAAACAGAAGGCATAAAACTGCCCATAGCAGCAAGCTTACCGGATTCATAAGACTTAATATTGTTTTCTGCTTTTTCCAAAGTTGTATTTCTATGTAATGCAGTATTTATTGCTTCATTTAAAGACAATTGCTTTTGGGCAAATGTCGAAGCAGTAACAAGAATTATACACAGAAAGTTTAGGAAGAATCTCATTATATTCTCCGATTATTTAATCATTTTAAATATTAATCCCCTGATGCCGGGGATTCTTGTCATAAGACTTTATCGATCCAAAAATAGTTACAAAAACTATATTTAATTATAATTTCTGTTCAAAAATATCGATTAAAACAAAAGATAATTGCTTTTATTTACAGGCGGTTATATTATTACATTAACGGTTAACATTAAAAGACAGAATTTTAACCTATTTTCAGCAATTTATAAAATTTTCCGGGTTTAAAAACCAAACCCGGAAAAATATCTGTTGAATAAATGCAGGATGATATATACAAAATCACAAGCTTACTGCCAGAATTTTCAATAGAATATATAGCTATATTACCTGGAAAGTTTTGACATTTCAGTTTCGGCATACCTGGTTCCAGCGGTAATACCGGGAGGAGCAATTTGATTTATCTTGTTAATATCTTCATCTGATAAGTTAACTTTTAATGCCCCAATATTATCTTCAAGATATTTTAATCTCTTTGTACCAGGAATAGGAATTATATCATTCCCCTGTGCAAGCAGCCATGCCAAAGCCAGTTGGGCAGATGTACAATTTTTTTCAGCAGAAATCTCTTCTATCTTTTTTAGGAACTCAAGATTTTTCTTAAAGTTACTTCCCTGAAAACGGGGATTTTTTTTCCTGAAATCATTTTCTTCAAGATCAGTATCGGTTTTAAACCTGGCGGCAAGAAATCCCCTGCCAAGCGGACTGTAGGCAACAAATGTAATTCCCAAAGTGCGGCATGTTTCAAGTATTTCTGCTTCAACATCTCTTGTCCAGATAGAATATTCCGTTTGTAAAGCAGATATTTTATGAACCGAGCATGCTTTATGTAACGTATTGGGCGCTGCTTCAGAAAGTCCAAGATATCTTACCTTCCCTTCTGTAACAAGTTCAGCCATCGCGCCCACAGTCTCTTCGATAGGAACTGAAATATCAACTCTGTGCTGATAATACAAATCAATAGTATCTGTATTAAGTCTTTTTAAGCTGGCTTCACAAGCAGATTTAACATATTCGGGACGGCCGTTTATTCCCAGAAACTCGCCATTGGGGCCCCTCATATTGCCAAATTTTGTAGCAAGGAATACTTTATCTCTTTTCCCTTTTATAGCTTTACCAACAAGCTCTTCATTTCTGCCTGCCCCATACATGTCTGCAGTATCAAGAAAATTCAATCCTTCATCAATGGCTTTGTGAATAACACCTATAGATTCCTCATCATTTCCAGCACCATAAAACTCTGACATACCCATACAGCCCAAACCAAGAGCTGAAACAAAAGGGCCATTTTTTCCAAGTTGTCTTAATTCCATATTTTCTCCGGCATATTTTATTTACGGTTTATGATTTCATCTTTAATCTGTAAAAGATATGCATAAGCTTCTTCATAGTTATTACCAATTTTCCCATCAAGTATAGCATCTTCAATTGCAGATTTTAATTCACCAACTTTTTTAGATGGTTCAAGCCCGCATATTTCCATAATAGTTTCACCACGTACTGGGGACTGAAATGCACGTAATTTATCTTTTTCTTCAACTTCCCATACCTTTGCCATCACAGCTTCGTAGTTATCAAGATATTTACTAACCTTTGCCGGATTTTTACTGGTAATATCAGCACGGCAAAGTGTTATTAAATCTTCCAGATCTTCACCTGCAGAAACTATAAGCCTTCTAATTGCAGAGTCAGTTACCTCTTCCTTAGCAAGAGCAATAGGACGCAGATGCAGCCTAACCAGTTTTTCAACATATTCAAGCTGATTAAGCGGAAGCTTCATTTTTTTAAAAACAGATTTCATCATCCTGGCACCAATTTCTTCATGCCCGTGAAATGTCCAGCCGATATCGTCTACGAATCTTTTAGTCTGTGGTTTTGCAATATCATGAACAAGAGCGGCAAAACGCAGCCAGACTTTATCAGTTACAGCAGATATATTATCAACTACCTGGCATGTGTGGAAAAACACATCTTTGTGGTGAAAATCTTTTCTCTGGTCAACTCCTGCTAGCCTGGCTATTTCAGGAAAAATAACTTCCATAACACCAGAATGATAAAGCAGTTTTAATCCAACTGAAGGTTTTGATGATTTAAGAATTTTAAAGAATTCATCTGTTATTCTTTCCTGCGAAACAATTTTTAACCTTTCTTTTAATTTTGATGCAGCTTCCATAACTGAAGAATCAACTTCAAACTGAAGCTGAGAAGCAAACCTGAACCCCCTCATTATCCTTAAAGGATCATCATCAAAGGTTATTAATGGATCAATTGGAGTTTTAATCAGTTTATTTTGAATATCAATGAGGCCGTTATATGTATCAATTAAATTTCCGTAATCTTCATTAAGAGAAATTGCCAGAGTATTTATGGTAAAGTCCCGCCTGTTTATATCTTCGGCAAATGTACCCGCTTTTACGTCAGGTTTGCGGCTGTCTCTTTTATATGATTCTTTTCTTGCCCCGACAAATTCAAGGTCATAATCATTAAACTTAAAATGTGCAGTGCCATAAGTTTTAAATATGCTGATATTTTTAACTTTTAAATTTGAAGCAAGCTTATTTGCATAATCAACACCATCGCCCAGAACAAGAAAATCTATTTCGTATTTTTCCCTGTTTAGAATAATATCTCTTACAAAACCACCAACAATAAAAAGCTTTACGTTCATCTGTTTTGCAACTGTGGATGCGTTTTCAAGAAACGGGTATTTTTCTAAAGTTTTGATTAAATCCATATTCATTAAATAACTATACAACTGCCCCCTAAAGGCAGAAAGAAATAATAAAATTATCGTTTATTTTTACTATAAAGTTAAGTATAAAAGCGGTGAAGCCAAAAGATACAGGGACACAATTTGTGTGGAATAATAATTATTTATACTTATTGTATTTGTGTAAAGGCTATAATAATATCCGGCATTACAGGAATGAGATTTTTAATAATATTTAAAAGTATTTAGCTGATACTAAACAGGCACAGAAAGAAGTACCTGCATTAATAAGTCGTCTCTTTCATGTGAAGTAAAATTTTAGCTGAGTTATCTTTCATCCAGATTATTTTCCGCATGTTTTCCGACAGAATATAACTCAGGTTTTCATCACCAGAATATCTTGAAGCCAAAGCTGCCATTCTTACTGCTTTTTCAAAATCAAGTGCTTCAAGTATATGCCCGGAAAGTTTATATACAGCATAAGATGAATTAAAATCATTAACAATTAATGAATGATTAAATTGTTTAAGGAAAATACCATACTCTTCATCCATAGATTCTGACAGCTCAATTATGGAAGGAATAGATGGATAATAGTATTGTTTTTCATTGAGCTCTTTAAGAATCATATACTTATCAAAATCATTTCCTAAAAGGTACTGATTTATTAGCCCTTCCTTTATCAACAAAGTTTTTCTGATGGAAGCAACAAAAAACAGGATTTTGTCAGGAGACTGGGATATTATTTCAGAATATAAAGAATCAGCCTTGTTATATTTATTATTTAAAGCATAAATATCAGCCATCTTTAATTCAAGATTATAATAGTAGCCGGTTTTTTTAAACTGATTTATCTCTTTAGCAAGTATACTGTCAGCTTTCGTAAACTCACTAAGTTTAATAAGTGAATTTAACCATCCTGTAAGCGGCAAATAGCTTTTACTGACTTTATACAGCCCGCTGAATATGACAGCAGAATTCATGTATTCTTTATTATAGAACAAGCCGGAAGCTTTTTTGATTCTGTCAGCAACATACCGGGGACAGGCTTTCTGAAATATTGACATTCTGCCAAAATAGTAATTAGCTGAATGTTCCCTTCCGGAAACATCTATGCCTGAGAGGTAATTGGAAAAATCATCTTCCAATTCATCAATTGTTTTTTTGTAAATCTTCTGAAAATCAGGATCCACATAAAATTTTTTAAATTTATCTATTCCGTATTTATTTATGAGATATTTAGAAAACGAACCTGCATATACGTAAGAAAGTGATGATACTGAAGTAAAAAAGCCGGAATAGCTGAAAAGTGTTTTTAGTTTTACTTTATAACCATAACTGAATGCCAGGGCAGCAAGATAGTCAACATTATACTCATATTGTACAGGCGAAGCAGCTACGGCCACACCTTCAATAAGTGCCGGAGAAATACCTCCGGCAACTTTAAACATACCGCCGGCAAAAATACCGCTAAATATATGTGCAAGTTCGTGTTTAAGTGTTACATTATAACTTTCAGAAGTAATGTAAATTTGTGAAAGCCAGGGTTTTGCAATATCAGCATTCTCCGTGCCTAAAAGGGCACCCTTCTTAACAGCACTGCCGAATACAAAAGAAGTTATTTTACCTTTTGGATGCCCTTTAAAAAACCCGGTAAGTTCAGAATAATAGTATTCATGGTGTAATGCAATAGCTTTTCTTAAAGTTTGATTTATCTGCGGGTCAAAAAAGATAGTGAAATGCTCAGTTTCAATTTCTTTATTCAGTTCACTTTTCATCCTGCCTGCCGATGTACTAAACTGAAAATATGGGGACATAATTATAAACACAAAAGGGATTATCACTACTGCGGGTAAAATTATACGTTTATACTGCCCTTTATATCTTACAAGTACAAAAAACAGTAATCCGAAAAAGGACATATTAAATAATCTGTAGAGCACAAGCCACCAGTTAACACTAAGGCCTTCGTCATAAATAGTACCCGGAAAATAAACAATGAGCGGATTGTAAAAATAAATTTGAGGATTTAGGTATAACTCAAAAGCAGGAATTGCTGCAATTACAAGAAGAATTAAAATAAACAGGATAATTTTGAATTTTTTAACTGTAAAAAAGCACAGTAAACCAAGTGCTCCGCCAATAATAACAGAAGGAACTGTAATTACTAAATAAAATAAAATTCCGTCTCCAATGGAGCAAGCCATACCTGCAAAACTGCCTGCAATACCAACCAGAAATGAAATTATAAGAAATGAAGCATACACAATAAGAATTTTACTGACAGAAAAAGCCTGAATTGTCTCTTTCTTTAAAAATGTAATTATGTAGATACCAGAAAGAATTGTTATTAAGATGGAATTAACTACTGAATATTCATAACCAAGCATACCAGCAAGCGGAAGCTGGAGCAATAATAAATCAGCAAAACAGATAATTAAAAGATATATAAGGATGTAATTATACGAGGTAAAAATTCTTTTTAGTGACATGGATTCAGGCCTGTTGTTTTATAAGAGCTGGCTTAACACCATATTAAAATGCTCCTGCTCCCCAAAAGCAGGTTTCTTAATAAATGCAATTTATAAAATAAAAAGGAGATTCGGATATTAAAGACAGTGCAATACTAATACACATTTAATGCCGGAATCTCCAGTAATTTCAGAATGAACAGAATAAGGAACTAATATTCCCTGCCTTCAACTCTCTCTATATCTGCTCCAATTGCTTTAAGTTTTTCTTCAATTTTCTGATAACCTCTGTCAAGATGGTAAACGCGGAGCACCTCGGTTATACCTTCAGCAGCAAGGCCTGCAAGAACAAGGCATGCACTGGCTCTAAGATCTGTAGACATGACCTTTGCTCCCTTAAGTTTATTAACACCTTTAACAACAGCCCGGTTTTCATTAACACTTATATCTGCTCCCAATCTCTGTAATTCCGGAACATGTTTGAAACGGTCAAGGTATATACTATCAGTAACTGAAGAAACACCTTTTGCCAGTGCCATATATGCAGTCCATTGTGCCTGCATATCTGTAGGGAAACCAGGGAAAGGAGATGTTACAACATCGGTGGCAATAATATTATTCTGAGATGCATCCAGCTCCACTATCCCATTGATATTGTTAACGTTACAACCACTGTCTTCTAGTTTAATCAATACAGAATTTAAGTGGCAGGATTTAACATTAAGCAGTTTAACTTTGCCTCTTGTTAAGGCGGCTGCAGTTAATACTGTGCCGGCTTCAATACGATCAGGTATAGTTTGTACTTCAGCGGGAGCAAGTTCATCAACACCCTCAATTTCAAGAGAAGCAGTATTTATTCCCGAAATACGTGCTCCCATACTAACAAGGTATTCAGCCAGGTTGGTTATTTCCGGCTCCATAGCAGCATTATTGATAATAGTAGTCCCTTTTGCCAGTACAGATGCCATTAGTATATTTCCGGTAGCCCCAACCGAAGGAATGTCAAAATTTATCTTTGCTCCCTTAAGCCTGTTTGCTTTAGCAAGAATATAACCTTCTTCAAGGGTTATTTCTGCTCCCATACGTTTAAGCCCTTCAATATGAAGGTTTATTGGACGCGGGCCCCAGGCACAGCCGCCGGGTAAGGAAACTTTAGCTTCACCATATCTGGAAAGAAGCGGGCCCAGAACATAAACAGATGCACGCATTTTCTTAACATGTTCATAGGGAGCATCATAATTATTAACACCAGAAGTATTAAGCTCAAGTTTATGATTTTCAAAAGAAGATTCTACTCCCAAATAGTTTAGGAGTTTAATCATTGTGTATACATCGTTAAGTTCCGGGGTATTAAGAAAAACAGATTTGCCGGGAGCAAGCAAGGCAGCAGGCATAAGAGCAAGTGAAGCATTCTTTGCTCCGCTTATTTCAACTTCCCCAACTAATTTCTTCCCCCCTCTGATTACAAATTTATCCAAGATTCCTCACTTATTTTAAAGACGTTAATATTAGTCCGTTTTGCCCGGACAAGAAAACTTTTTTAGAAGGTGTAATTGTAATTCCGGTTAACCCGGCATACTGTCCGCTTTGAGTAACCTTCCAGGATTTACCGGCATCCTGGCTTGTAAGAATTTCACCTTTACTGCCAAGAATAATACCACTTTTATTATTAAAGAACCAGACGCTATAGAGACCGGAAATAACACCAGATTTAACAAGCTCCCAATCTTCCCCACCGTTATCTGTCCGATAAATTTCACCGCCGCCGCCAGCAACAATTCCCGTTTCATTATCTATAAAGTAAACACCACGCAGGTACTTATCACTTACCTGGTTTAATTTGCTCCATGTTTTACCCTTATCTTTAGTATTTAGTACAACCCCATTCCAGCCAACGATGTATCCATTATTTGCGCTGTTAAAAAACACCTTATAGAGTAATACATTAACAGGAGAATTTATCCTTGACCAGGCATATCCGTTATTTTCTGTCCTAAGTATAACACCACCAGAACCAACAGCAATACCAACAGGTGAATTTTTATAAAAATAAACATCAAACAGAGACTCGGAAATACCTGTATTAACAGGCAGCATAGCTCCTGTCTCTGGATCAAAAGAAATCAGGCTGCCATCATTTGCCGATAGAAAGCCTCTTGTTGGAGAATTAAAACAGATACTGTAAAAATTTAGTTTTGAATAAATACTGGAAGAATCAAGTATACTGTTCCAGCTTTGTCCGGCATCAGTCGTTTTTAACAAAGTTCCATTAAGGCCGGCAGCATAGCCAGTCATATTATCTGCAAAGGAAACAGCGTTTAGTTGCTCATGAGAGGGAGTATTAATAATCTTCCAGCCGGAATTTATCGAATAAGCCGGATTAAGCTTATAACTATCAACCAATCCCCTTTCATCTGTTTTTTGGTATTCAGTTTTCCAGAAGTCTGATATGGAATCATATATAAACATAATTAACCCGGAAATAACCACAAGAAATAAAAGTGCAAAAACATAGAACTTAAATTTCCTGCCCGTTTTTTTTGTAGATGCAGGTGCTTCAACAACCAGGGTTTGCGGATCAGGCTCATTTTGAACAAAAAACTGTTCTTGTTCACGAAAAATGTTTTCTTCAGGAAGAATGATTTTTTCGCGAACAGCGTATTTTTCTTTTTCGCGTCCTGTTCCTTCAAGAAGAGAATCAATATCAGCTATAAACTCTTCACAGGAAGCATACCTTTTTTTTAAGGATTTATTTAATGCCCGCGCAATTATATCATCAATTTCCTGCCCTATATTGCCAACAATGGTAGAAAGCCTGGGAGGATTCATTTTAAGGTGAGCCTCCATTATCTGATAGTCAGTTCCAACATCAAATGGATTTTTACCGCTTAACATTTCATAAAGAGTAATACCAATAGAATAAATATCACTTTGATTAGTTGGCTCAATGGCTTTTATCTGTTCCGGGCTCATATAAAGGATAGTCCCCAGTTTGGTACCGGTCCTGGTAATACCCTTGGTATCATAAATAGATTTTGAGATACCAAAATCCATTAATTTTGCCACACCGTCACTATTAACAATGATGTTTGAAGGCTTTATATCTCTATGAACAAATCCTTTGGAATGGGCATAGGCAGTGCCGGCTAAAACCTGCCTGATAATCTGAAGTGCTTCAATAAATGAAACTCTGACACGTTGGTTAATAATCTGTTCAATAGTTTCGCCTTCAACATATTCCATTACAATACCAAGAACATGAGATTCCTCCGTAAAACCATATACAGGAACAATATTCTGATGTGTCAGTTTTGCCTGATTGCGGGCCTCTCTTTTAAATCTTTCAATAAACTGCGGATTGTTTATTGCCTGGGAATTAAGGATTTTTAAAGCAACATCCCTTTCCAGATGCACATCATGGGCTTTATAAACAATACCCATTCCCCCTTCACCAAGGATATCAATAATCCTGTAATGTCCAATCATCTGTCCAATCATTACTTAAACTCTGAGATAATGACAAAAGAATAGTTATCTGGGGCACCACGTTCTTCAATCATACGCGAAAGTATCAAGGCAGTTTCATCAGAATACAAAGACAATAATTCTTCAAGTTCTGAATCATTAATAACAGTAGTAACTCCGTCAGTACATACAAAAAAAGCAGCATTATCCTCAGGAGCAAATTTTAATTTACTCAAGTCCACATCTATATCATTATTATCACCTAAAGCGCGGATAATTATATTACGGTTAGGGTGATTTTCAGCCTCTTTCATCGTAAGATAGCCTTCATCTACAAGTTTTTGAACCAGGGAATGATCCTTGGATATTTGCTTGAGCTTTTTATTATTCAGGTAATAAATTCGTGAATCCCCAACATGTCCCCAGTATGCAACGTAATCTTTAATGTAAATAACCTCAACAGTAGTGGCCATTCCCTTAAATTCTTTGTTAGATGAGGAAATCTTGTTTACATGAGTATTTGCACTAACAATTGCGTTCTTAATCCGGGTAAGATAATTTTTTTCAACAGAAGAAGAAAAATATGCAAATATGCTTTCTACTGTTAAACGTGAGGCAACTTCACCTGCTTTGTTCCCGCCAAGGCCATCACAGACAATTACAAGCAACCCCTCTTCCAGTTCAAAAACCCCAAGGTAATCTTCATTAATGGATCTTCTTAAACCAGTTCTGGAAAGAGATGAATAAATATATTTCATATTATTGGTTTGGTAACTACAATAATTTAAGCATAAATAAGCTTAAAGATAATATAAAAATGGGGAATTTTATACACAAAAGGAAAAAATATAAGTCAAAAGAAGACTTTATATTCCAGGAAGAGTATAAATACTAACAGCTAATTATTTCTGTCAAATACTACTAAAAACTCCTGTATTTAACAGGCATTAATACTTAATCTTTTTATTCAACATCAATTTCTTCTGAATTATTTGGATTAAGCTGCTGAACAATTCTTTCAAGCTGATTAAAGGTTAGTTCATGTTGAGCTTCTGAAGCTGCTCTCATATCCTGCAGAATGCTGCTGATATTTTTCAATTCTGCCAGAATCTGAGCAAATATTTCATTATCTGTCATGATTTTTTTGATGGTTTGTTAATTAATATGATTATTTCATTATCGCTAATTATTAGATTTTCTTTAAATAATTCTTAATTACTAGGAATTTTTGAATAAGTGTTATTTTAAACTCAGATAAAATAAACAAGATAACAGACCAGTTTTGGGTTAAATTATATACTTAGAAAACTCATATAATTAAGGGGAAAAACAGCGTAAAAAGTCAGAATTAGATAAATTTCAGATGTTTATAAAGAAAAAAGATTAGTCAAGTAACGGAAGAGTAAAAATAAATGAGGTGCCTTTACCTGCCTGGCTTTTTACACGGATATTACCTCCATTTATTTGGATAAATTCTTTAACCAGCAAAAGTCCCAGCCCGGTTCCATATTCTTTTTCTGTTCCCGGCGTAGAATGAAGATTTTCCTTGAAAATCTTACCAATATTTTCTTCAGTAATACCAACACCAGTATCTTCAACAGTTATTTCAATCTGGTTGGATTCTTCAAAAAAGGAAAGAATCCTGTTTTTAATTTTAATATCTCCGCCTCTATAAGTAAACTTAATTGCATTAGATATCAGATTTTGAACAATGGAATTTAACATATCTTCATCAGCAAAAACGTCAATGTTATCATCAATTTCAATACTCATATTCAGTTGTTTTTTAATAATATTCCCCTTCAACAGATTAAGATTATTATTTATTAATCTCTTCAGGTTTAATTTTGAAGGATTAAAATCAAACCTTCCCATCTGAAATCTGGAAAACTGAAGCAGGTTATTAGTCATTGAATATAAGTTTTTGGATGACTCATAAATTACATTGAGGTATTCTTTTATTTCTTCATGAGTAAGACTGTCAAACTCACTCGTCAGAATTTCAGAAAAACCCAGTAAAGAATTAAAGGGACTTCTTAAATCGTGAGAGATTAGAGAAAAGAGTTTGTCTTTGGAATCATTAAGGTCTTTTAAACGGGTAATCAATTCATTTCTTTCCTGTTCAACCTTTTTCCGTTCAATTGCCCTTGAAATAGGATATGAAATCACTTCAAGTATATCCTGTTCTTTAATTCCATAAGTGTTTTGGTTATTGTAATCCTGTAACGCCATCACACCTATTGTAATATCCTGAATTTTAAGCGGAACACCCAGCCATATAGCAGCAGGAGCACCAACCAAATCTACCAGTCCGCTTTCTAAAAGTTCTTTGTCTTTCGCACCGGAAACTAAAAGAGGCTTTCCAGTCCTAAGTACATACTCAGTCAAACCTTTTCCAAATTTTTGAGCCGGAGCCGAAGTATCAATTTCATCAACAAAGTAAGGGAATGTAATTATATCGTTCTCTTTTTCATAAAGAGAGATATAAAAATTATCTGCCGGCATTAATTTGGAAATGGAAACATGAATCATTTTAAATAATTCATCAAGGTTTTTCTCAGAATTGGCAGTATGCAAAATTTCAGAAATAATCTGCTGCATTTTGGCATCTCTTTTTTGCCGGGTTACATCCTGCCCTGAAGAGATAATGTATTTTCCATTGTGCTCCTCATCCATGAAAAGGAAGTTATGCCAGTTTATAAGTAATTTTTCGCCAGAACGTGTTAAAATCTCAAATTCAGATCTTTCGAAGGAATTGCTTTTACCAGAAAATAAATTTCCAAGAATAGTCTTTAATTCGTCACGGGTATCTTCAGCAATCAACAGATCAAAAACATTTTTATTAAGCAATTCTTCCTTTTTATAACCAGTAAGAGAACAGCCCTTTTTGTTTATAAATGTCAGTTTTAAGTTTTCATCAATTATAACAAAAATTACTTCAGCAATATCCAGAATTGCTTCAATATTATTTTTTTCTTCTTTTAATTGTTCAATCTGCTGATGAATTGGTGTAATATTTTTCATAACACCAATGCATGTACTAAAATGTCCTTTATTATCAGCCCTGATAAAAGAAATGTTCTCTATCCATTTATTTTCCCCTTTTTTTGTACGGATGAGAAATTTAGTTGAAATATCTTTAACAGAAAACCCTGCAGAAGAACCGGAGAAAGCTTCATCGTTTGGGGCACCTGTTTTTATTTCTTCCAAAATAATTGATTTAAGCCCAATTTTATTTAATTCTTCCATTGTATAACCAGTCAGGTTTACAACAGCTTTATTCATATAATCATATTTGCCGGATTCCAAATCAAAGAAATAAATTACATTTTCAGAAGAATCTAAAAATCCCCTCGTCTTTTCTACAGAGTTGTTCAATACTAACTCAGATATATTTTGAGGATAATTTGTATTCATGTGTAAAATGCAAATTCAGGTAAAATAATCGAAAATTGGGTTTAATTAATATAATTACGTTAACCTTAAACATAATATATTTTTAGGATTAAAAAATATTATTTTTATTTCCCTTTCAAGCTTGACTTTATATGCAGGCGGCCTTATTTTTATATAGACTAAATCTAAATAGTAGGTTGCTTAGAAAAGGAACGAAATGAAAACTGCGGCAGATCTGAAGTACGGGGAAAAGGTTAAAATTGATGACATAGACAGTTCACATCCCTCATCAAGAAGAATACTCGAAATTGGTTTTACGCCCGGCCAGGAAATCGAATTAATTAACAAATCATTGTTTAATGATCCATTAGCTTTTTCAGTAAGAGGAACTCTTATTGCTATAAGGAAAAATGAAGCAGATTGTATTAAGGTTTCATGATTTTGCAGGATACAGAGGCATTACCCCTCATTACATTGGTTGGCCCTCCTAACTCCGGGAAAACAACTCTTTTTAATTTTCTTAGTGGTCAGAATTTTAAAACTGTAAATTATCCGGGTGCAACAGTTGAATATTCTATCAGCAGATTTCAGGAGAAATTTAACCTTGAAGCAAATCTGCTTGACTCCCCTGGAATTATCAGTCTTCTGCCCTCTTCACCAGACGAACAAGTATCTATTAATGCCTTATTTGAACACCCGCAGCTTGGAATACCCGACGTTGTTATTGCCACCGCTGATGCCAGCCAGCTATCAAGACATCTATATTTAGTAAAACAGCTAAAGGAATGCGGGTTTAATGTAATACTTGCTCTTACTATGACTGATTTGCTTGAAAAAAAGGGCTTTAGAATTGATGAAAAAAAACTGGAAGAAGAAATTGGGTGCAATGTTATTGCTATTGACCCAAGAACCGGAAAGGGACATGAAAAACTTTTTGACATCCTGAATCACCAGATAAAAGTCCTGTTAAAAGATAAAAAGAAAAAACCGCCGGTACCTGCAAAAAATACAGATAAACAGACCCTTGTTGAATCATTTAAGAGAATTGGAGAGATTGAGGAAAAAGTACTTACAAGAATTGTAAATATAAACTCTGTCAATCTTGAGAAAGCCAATTCAGAATTAAAAATTTTCACTGTACCCTCAGCAAAAGAATGCTGCCATAAAATAGATGAAACAACTCTTAAAATTGACAAAGTACTTCTTCATCCAATATTCGGCTTACTTGCATTTTTTGCAATAATGGCAATAACGTTTACATCCATTTTTTGGGTGGCTGAGCCATTAATGGGCTACGTTGATGAATTATTTGGACTATTGACTGATATTTCAAAATCTGCTCTTGGCAATGGATGGCTTGGCGATTTAATTTCTAACGGGATTATAAGCGGAACAGGCTCCGTATTAGTATTTATTCCGCAAATTATTATTCTTTTTCTTATTCTGGGAATACTGGAAGATACAGGATACCTTGCCAGAGGAGCTATGCTTGTAGACAAGCCTCTTTCAAAAATAGGGCTTAATGGCAAATCATTTGTACCAATGCTTTCCGGGTTTGCCTGTGCCATACCTGCTATGCTTGCAACAAGAACTATTCAAAACAAGAAAGAACGCCTGTTAACCATTTTTATTATCCCTCTAATGAGCTGCAGTGCAAGGCTGCCTGTCTATGCACTATTAATTGGATTTCTTATACCAGGGGGGAAATCATGGATTGGCGGATTAATACTAGCAGCTATTTACCTTTTTAGTTTAACAAGTTCGGTTGTTGTAGCCGGTATTATTAATAAGTTTAACAAGAGACTTATTAAAGAAGAAGATAATTCCTCGTTTATACTTGAACTGCCTGCATACAGAAAGCCACAGTTAAAAATTGTTTTACATAATACTTTTATCAGTGCAAAAATATACTTAAAAAAAGCAGGCCCTGCTATACTGGGCTTTTCAATTATTCTCTGGTTTTTAACATATTTTCCTGATATCAATCCAACTATAGACACAACCGGATTAAATAAAAACCAGGTAATTGAATTGCAAAACTCGGAAAGGCTTGCACATTCATACGCTGCAGACCTTGGCAAATTTATTGAGCCAGTTATGGAACCTATAGGTATGGACTGGCGCATTGGAGTTTCAATGATAGCAGCTTTTACAGCCAGAGAAGTATTTGTAAGTTCTTTAGCACTTATATTCAAAGTAACAAATGATGAAGGCACAATGCAGCAATCAATGCTTGAAGCTATGAGAAATGCCAGAACAGAAAATACTGGAGAGCCTTTGTTTACAACAGCAACAATATCCGGGCTGATTATCTTTTTTGTTTTTGCTCTGCAATGCATATCAACAATTATTGTATCAAAAAAAGAGTCAGGAGGATGGCGAATTCCTGTTATGCAGCTGCTTATATTGACATCAACAGCCTACTTTTTTACCTTTATTGTTGTAAATGGCTTAAGAGCCATTGGCATAAATTAGGTTTTTTGTTTCTTTAGTTTAACCTTGCTATTGAATTACCACTGCAATATTTTTAATTAATAAATAAAAGAAAAATAAGTGAAGCAGGAACAAGCCTCTGAAATATTTAGGAAATTTTTAAAAGAAGGTCAGAACAGAATAACTCCTGAAAGGTTTGAAGTTCTTGATGCTGCACTGGAATATGATGGGCATTTCGGGGCAGATGACCTTTATATTTTAATGAAAAAGCAAAACTCACGGGTTTCCAGAGCAACTGTTTATAAGACCCTTGAATTACTCGTTCAATGTGACCTGCTTTGCAAACGAAATTTTGGTGATAATATGACCCGCTACGAGAATAGCTTTAAACGTCAGAGTCATGATCACCTTATATGCATGGATTGCGGACGAATAGTTGAATTTGTGAATCCCCGGGTAGGGGAACTCCCCAGGGAAATAGCTGATGAACTTGGTTTTGCAATACAAAGCTATTCATTTAACGTGTTTGCAAGATGCAAAGATACCAAACATTGCAAACACTACAAACAAGCACATTCCGAATAAAATGTTAAGTCACAAATACCCACTAAAATGGCATAAAGAAGATTTTTCAATAAAAATTTTCTGTTCTATTCCAAACATAGCAACCGGTATCCTTATAAAGGCCGGAGAATCTGCTTTTATTGTAGATCCCGGAGATGGTATTTTACGTGATCTTAACAAGGAAATTGGGATAAAAATGATTCTTGGTGTTTCAAGTTTATTCATTACACATGGACATCATGATCATGTTGGCGGAGTATGGTCGCTTTTAACATATTTAAGAGTTATGCATAAAACCAGCCCGTTAAATATATATTACCCCAAAGGCTGCATTGAAATAGAGAGCATATATAAGGCATTTAAAAAAGTATATCATAACTCTATAACATACCCAATAGTATTAAAAGAAATAAGCTCTCATAAAGCTTTCAAACATAAAAACATATCTGTTCGGCCCTTCCCTGTTGTACATAAAGAGTTTTTGCCGGATGGTGTAAGTACCAGGCAAGTTCCCGCACTTGGATATAAGTTTAAATATTCTGACAAATCCATTTGCTATGGAGGAGATACGGCTTATTGCGATACCTTGGTAAAAATGGCAAAAGGTTCGGACCTGGCAATTATAGAAGCCGGACATGAAGATAATACTCCTGATGATATGCATATGACAATGACAGAAGCAAAACAAATTGGAAGATCAGCAAAAGAGTATTTTCTTGTTCACGTCCCTGAATAAGAATTCCCTTCATACTTCATTTCATATTTGTTATTTTAACACTGCTTTGTGTTTTTGCAGAAAAAGATTGACCCACTTACTATTTATAAATTAATTTAAATTACATTTAATTAATTAAGAAATTTTTGGATAAATCTGATTATCTTAGGGTAACGTTTTAAAATGATGAAGATAAAACCACTTTTATTAATTGCCCTGATTATTACTGCCATAATAATATATTTTTCATGGGATTCAATTTATGGCATAAAATTAAATATACAGGAATTGTCTGAAGCATATAAAGAAGATGTTAAAGAAGCAGACAATAAATATCTTAATAAAAATTTGTTTATTGACGGGAAGGTAAAAGCATATTACAGAATTATGGGTTCGCGCTCTGTACTTGAACTTGAACTTAACAAAAACAGTATTCCGGTTTTTTTCTTCCCTGCCACACAGGAAGTTGAATCTCAGGCAGAGAGGCTTCAGCAGGGACAGGAAATAACAATAAAAGGTAAGTGCTTGGGTAAAGATGCTTATTCTTTTATAAGCGGAATTAAAATAGATGCAGAAAAAATCGAAGAATAAAAAGAGGTAATAATGATCTGGCACCAGGTTGAAATAACACTCCCTCCCAAAAAGAGAGGATTTCATTTAATAACCTATGATTTACTTAATCAGATTCCTGAGATAAAAAAAATATCTATGGGAACTGCTAATTTCTTTATTAAGCATACATCGGCATCATTAACAATAAACGAAAATGCAGATCCGGATGTAAGATATGATCTGGAAAAACACATGGATAAATTAGTCCCTGAGAGCAGCAGTTTTTATGAGCATACGATAGAAGGCTCAGACGATATGCCTGCGCATATTAAGTCATCTTTGCTTGATACAAGCATAACTGTACCGATAACAAAAGGAAACCTGAATATAGGTACATGGCAGGGTATATATTTATGCGAGCACAGAAATAATGGCGTAGAAAGAACAATAGTTGCCACAATCTGTGGAAAAGAAAAATAGCTATATTTATATAGTAAACCCCGCCTCCGGAAGGCGGGGCTTAACATCTCTCCCCTTTTAGTAATAAAATTTAACACCAACTCTTGCCATTACCCCGCTCATATCAAAACTGCGTTCAAATGTTCTTTTATAATTCCGGCTGTTATCTTCCACAGTATATTCCCACGATGGATGGGAGTTATGATAAGTAAGTTCGAACAAAACATCTGTAAACCGCCCGACTTCATAAATAATGCCTGTTCCTATTCTCCAGTTAAAGTCAAATGCTGTATGCAGGTCATCTTCGTTAGGGTTTTCGAAATTATTATAGTTTATAATTAATACTTCGGCACCAATCCCTCCCATAAAATAAATCTTCGTAAACGGGGCTACCGGAAATTTAATATTCATTACAGCCATAACCGGAAGGTCATGAAGATTGGTTTCAGCCCTTAACTGATTTATTGAACCTCCTGCCACACCATAATACTGATTAAAATCGTTTACAAGCTGTTTATCAACATAATTTTTATGATACCAGTCAATACTCCAGCCATAACTAAAAACTTCATCAACTGACCGCCCCCCTTCAAACCCAATTATAAACCCGGCATCTGATGCTGCAGGAGCAAAGGTACCCAACCTTACCGTCGCAGTATTTCTCTGGGCAAACAGATTGACAGACATACATACCATGAGAAATACAAATCCTGTTTTCATAAGCTACCTCTAAGTTTTTCACACACACAGAAGTACAATTAAAATGCCAGCAGAAAATGAGCAGTATAGTTATAAATTTGAGATTTGCTGTATTGAAAAAGATACAATCAGGGGTAAATAAATATACACTTAGTTAGCAGCATAGCTGCCGGCATAAACATAAGCCCTATTATTCTTTTTATTTGGAAGTTATTCCGGCAGAGCTATTACTTTCGTTTTGCATCCTGGTAAGTGAGGTTACAAAAAACTGATATCCATTTTCAGAATAGAAATCCTCATGTTTTATTACAGCAAAATTGTTAACTGTAATAAGGAAAATTGAAGAAGCTTTGCTTAAATCAGGTTGTTCAGATTTATCAAACCTGTAAATAATATATCTTACAGCACTATCACCGGCAGAAGTATTTTGGGGAATATCCCATGAAAGCATGATATCACTGCCATAGATATCATATCTAAGATTAGATGGCGGGTTTGGAACCTGATTTTCATTAGCAGGTATCAAAGGGACAAGTGCCGGAAAGCGAAATAAACTGCATTTTAACGAGTCAGCCAGCCCATTCAGGTTACGTGTTATTGTACGGCTGCTAAAAAAAACAGAACCGGAAACATTTGGTAATTTCCTGTTTAGCCTGACCTGCCTGCCAATTTCAGACAGGTCTTTCCATTCAGAATCCATAAACTTGCTGGAATATAATCCAATATATAGCTGTATATTTTGGCAAACAGAAGCCCACCACTTTAATAATCTATCATAATCCGCAGCAGGTTTTCCTATTTCCCAGTATAGCTGGGGAATTATATAATCAATGGTTTTATCTTTAATCCAGGTTAGAGGATCAGAATATATTATACTGTATGAATCCATCCCCCTTGTTCCTGCATAGTGATTCTGTACAATACCAAAGGGACTTATACCAAATTTTACAAAAGGTTTAATGGCTTTTATTGAATCATAAACCTGTGCAATCATAGAGTTTATGTTATGCCTCCTCCAGTCATCAATATTAACATAACCACTGCCGAACATACTATAGGCAGACTTATCCTGCCGGTTAATTTTAGGGCTTGATGTATAAAAATAATCATCAAAATGAACGCCATCTATATCATAATTTCTTACTACTTCAGCTACTACTGATGTAATATAGTTTTTAACAGCCGGAATACCGGGATTAAGCATTTTATACTTGCCAAAAGTTAAAATCCATTCAGGGTGTTTTTTTGTTATATGCTTTGAATCAACCTTATAAGCATCAGATGTTCTTAAAGCCCTGTATGGGTTGAACCATGCATGCAATTCCATTCCCCTGGAATGAGCTTCTTCAACAGCTGTTTTAAGAGGATCATAAAAAGGTTCAGGTGCCTTCCCCTGCTTCCCGGTTAACCAGTATGACCACGGTTCAATTGATGACTTATAAAAAGCATCACATTCAGCCCTAACCTGGAAAATTACAACATTGATACCGGCTTCATGAAGTTTCTCAATCTGGCTTTTAAGGTCAGCTATTTGTTCATAAGCAGAAGCTGTTCGGGATGAAGGCCAGTCAATATTACCAACAGTAGCAATCCACGCCCCCCTGAACTCCCTTTTGGGAGAGTATTCCTGTGCAAATATTTTGTTAACAAAAATCAGTATTGTTAAAAAGACTAAAATAAAATTTTTTACTGAGCCAGCCATTATTTGAGATAAATTTATCTTAATTGTTATCTTTGTAAAATTAATTATTAAAAGCTGTAATAAAAATAAAATAGAGTATATGTACCTGAAAAAAGTAATATTTATATGTCTTGGAAATATCTGCCGCTCCCCTTCAGCCGAAGGTGTTATGAAACATCTTGTAAAAGAAAAGGGACTTGAAGATATTATATTTGTTGATTCTGCCGGTATTATGGGTTATCATACGGGAGAAAAAGCTGACCCGCGCATGCGAAAACATGCAATGAAGAGGGGCTATGACCTTACAAGCCTTGCAAGGAAATTTAATCATTTAAAAGATTTTGATGAATTTGATTATGTAATTGCTATGGATAAGAGCAATTATGATGACCTGCGTGCGAAAGATCCGCAGAACAGATATACAAAAAAGATTTTTATGATGACTGATTTCTGCATTACTAAAGAAGCTTCAGAAGTACCGGACCCTTATTATGGAGGTTCTGACGGATTTGAACTTGTACTTGATCTTCTTGAAGATTCATGTAAAGGACTGCTTGAAAGGATAATGAGTGACCTTGAAAAATGAAATCAGACAAAAGATTGAGTCTGAAATAAATGATATAATAATTAGTATCCGCAGCGTTGGCGGAGGATGCATAAGTGATGCGCAGGTTATTACCTGCGAGTCAGGGGCTTCATATTTTTTAAAAGTTAACTATTCACAGTTTCCTGATATGTTTAAAAATGAAGCCAACGGACTGCGTGAACTTAAAAAGGCAAATGTTATTAAAGTTCCTGAGGTAATATTAGCGGAGAATAATTTTATTCTTCTTGAGAATATATCTTCTGCCGTGAAAAGCAGGAATTTTTTTGAACAATTCGGCGAAAGATTCGCCCGGCTTCATAAGTTCACAGCTGATAGACATGGATTTTATGAAAATAATTATATTGGTTCATCAGTCCAGCTTAATCAGCCGCAAAATAAAAACTGGAATGAATTTTACTGGAATAACAGGATACTTTTTCAACTCAGATTATGCGAAAAGAATGGCTATGCCGCCTTTGAACTGACAAAAAGTATTTCTGCACTTGAATTAAAGCTCGGAAGTATTTTTAGTGGAAGTGAGAATACTCCTTCGCTCCTCCACGGTGACCTTTGGAGCGGCAACTACATAACTGATGAAAACGGAGAAGCATGCCTGATTGACCCTGCTGTATATTACGGAAACCGGGAAGCTGACCTGGCAATGACAAAGCTATTTGGCGGGTTTACCAGTGAATTTTATAAAGTCTATAATGAAACTTATCCCCTGCCAGCCGGATATGAATACAGAGAAAATTTCTATAAACTTTACCATGTACTTAATCATTTGAACTTGTTTGGTACTGGTTATTATTCACAAGCTGTTTCATTAATTAGGTTTTATCTTTAGTAATACATTAATCTTTTGGGAATTTTGATTAAAATAACGAAACAGGCACTCTAAAAGAGCGCCTGTTAAAAACATGAGGATTACCGGGAAGCAGAATTATTAAATATATCTACCAGTTCAATATCAAATATAAGAGTTGAATTTGGTGGAATAGGCCCAACCGGCTGCTCGCCATAGCCAAGCGCCGGAGGAATAATAAACCGCGCTTTGCCCCCTTTTTTCATAAGAGTTATAGCTTCATCCCATCCTTTAATAACCATACCTACACCAACTTTGAAAATAAGCGGTTCTTCCCGTTCAACAGAACTGTCAAATTTCTTCCCGTCAGATAGAAATGCTGAATAATTAACAACAACGGTGTCTCCGTTCTGCGGAGATTTATCGGAACCTTTTGAAACAATTACATACCTTAGCCCGCTTGCGGTTGTTTTTACATCAGATGTATCAATATCCCACATTTTAACTGCAACAGGTTTTATTACACTTACTAACTCGATAACAACTTTTATACTGCTGTTAGGCGGAATAAAAGCAAAGCCCCTGTCCCCATAAGCAATTTTAGCGGGAATAATTATAGTTCTTTTACCTCCGGCTCTCATACCAATAATGCCTTCATCACACCCTCTTATAAACTGTCCGGTACCAAGTTTATATTTCACAGGGGGTTCATTTACATTGGATATTCCAATAAGGTATTTTGAACGTGCCGGGTCTTTTTTCCAATCGTCAAATATTTTTGTTGAATCCTTTATAATCCATGCAGTATAATGCATTGCAACAATATCGCCCTGTTGAACAACCTGTCCTGTACCTAATGAATCGTCAGCGTACTGAAGTCCTGATTTCATCGTAACAACGTTATTATTTTTACCGCATCCTGCAAGCATAACAAGAGCCAAAAACAAAGCAGAAAGCTTTTTCATGCAATTTCCTTTTTTGTGAAGCTTTAAATATATTTATTTTTGGTTTTAATTAACAGAAACAAATAATACAATACCGGTTGCTTTAATATGTATCTACAGGGTTTAGCTGTTTTATGCATCAGTTTATTAACATCATTTATAATTACGGAAAGAACTCAGGACGTGAAAGTTGACAGTAACATAAGTCTTCAGGAAGCTTTAAATGGGAAAGATGCCCCACTTAATATAACCAATGACCTTATAATAATAGATGTTGAGTATTATTCTTTTGACGGCCTTTTGCATAAAGGACAGCTTGTTGTTCACAAAGAGCTAAAAAAAGACCTGCAGGAAATATTTGCTGTTATTAAAGAGAAGAAATTTCCTGTCGAAAAAGTGATACCAATAAATAAATACAACTGGGATGATGACCTTTCGATGCAGGACAATAATACCTCGGCTTTTAATTACAGACTTGTTGCTGGAACAACCAGGCTTTCAAACCATGCAAGCGGCCGTGCTGTTGATATAAATCCATTAATAAATCCTATGATAAAAAATGGTAAATCTTCACCTGAAGGTGCTGTTTATAATCCAAAAGTAAAAGGAACTATAACCAAAGATTCGTTTATAGTTAAAGAGTTTATAAAAAGGGGCTGGGAATGGGGCGGTAATTGGAAAAACTATAAAGATTACCAGCACTTTGATAAAAAGTAATATCTTTCTCCTTACAAAACCGTATAAATACACCAGTTTCCCTTCATATTGATAATAATATCTCCCCGAACATATTGCATAATTATTCCATGTAATTATTAAAATCCGCTTCATTTTACAGCTTTTGATTATATCTTTATAAAACACTTGACAACAGCCTTAGTTTATTTTACATTTGCAATAGAGTTGCCTTACTTATTTAGGCTATTAGCCCCTTATAGCTTATAATATTAGAATCAGAAAATAATAATTTATCACACAATATAAGAGGTCAATATGAAAAAAGTTGAAGCCATAATCCGCCCCCATAAGCTTGATGAAGTACATAATGCACTTCGTGAAGCGGGTTTTAGCGGACTGACTGTCACCGAAGTTAAGGGTTATGGGAGACAGAAAGGGCACAAAGAGATATATCGTGGTTCCGAATATAACATCGAATTTGTCCCAAAGATTAAACTGGAAGTTGTTTGCCTTGACCCTCAGGTAGAAAAAGCTTTGGATATAATAATCACCAAAGCAAAAACCGGTGAAGTTGGAGACGGAAAAATATTTGTACTGTCTATTGACGAAGCTATAAGAATACGAACTGAAGAATCCGGTGAAGCAGCAGTTTAATTAAAATTTTATTTATCAATTAAAAGAGGAAAATAAATGGAAAATAAAGTTATAGTTGATACTCTCTGGGTTCTTATAACTGGTATGCTTGTCTTTTTTATGAACCTGGGTTTTGCAATGGTTGAGTCAGGTTTTGCAAGAAGTAAAAATGCTGTAAACATTTTATCAAAGAATTTTATTGTATTTGCTGTGTCTTCTCTGGCTTTTTATATTATTGGCTGGGGCCTGATGTTCGGAAACGGCAGTGGATTTATGGGCTTTGAAGGCCTTTATGGGTTTAAAGGAATGGATAACAGCCCCGCTACAGGGGAAGCATATAAAGGAGTTTACTCAGCAATAAGCTGGGCAACTGTTCCGCTTATGGCAAAGTTTTTCTTTCAGCTGGTTTTTGCCGGTACAGCAGCAACAATAGTATCAGGAGCAGTAGCAGAAAGAATAAAATACATATCATTTATCATCTTTTCTTTTTTCCTTGTAGCTTTTATGTATCCAATTACAGGGCACTGGATATGGGGCGGTGGATGGCTGGCAAGCCTTGGATTCTGGGATTTTGCAGGCTCTACAGTTGTGCATTCAGTCGGCGGCTGGGCCGCATTAACAGGTGCCATAATACTTGGGCCCCGAATCGGGAAATATAACGCTGAAGGAAAAGTTAACCCGATTCCCGGACATAATATGACATCTGCAACCATTGGGGTTTTAATACTTTGGCTGGGGTGGTTTGGTTTTAATCCCGGCAGTACAATGGCTGCTATACCAAATGATATAGCCAGAATTTGTTTAACTACAAACAGTGCTGCAATAGCTGGAATACTAACTTCAACTGCAACGGCATGGATTATACTTGGCAAACCAGACTTAAGTATGACCATTAATGGTTGCCTTGCCGGACTTGTAGCCATAACGGCAGGCTGTGCCTATGTAAGTGTAGAAAGCTCACTTATTATTGGGGCCATTTCGGGAGTTATAGTAGTATTTGCAGTACTTGGTTTTGATAAATTAAAAATTGATGATCCTGTTGGTGCTTTGGCTGTTCACTTAGTAAATGGTATTTTTGGCACTGTCGCTGTCGGACTTTTCGCACAGGATGTTTTTTTGCCAGGAACTACCGGCAACGGCCTTTTCTTTGGCGGCGGATTCAGCCTCCTCGGAAGCCAGTTAACCGGCGTTGTTGCTGTTGGTGCTTTCACTGTTACTGCTTCAGCAATTGTCTGGATTATTCTTAAGAAAACACTTGGCATCAGAGTATCTGAAGTTGAAGAAACTGAAGGCCTTGATGTTGGTGAACACGGAATGGAAGCATACCCTGATTTCGAAAAAGCGTCCGGCTATTAAAAAATAAAAGGAGAAAAAAATGAGATCATTTAGGTACAGTATATTCCTTTCTTTATTACTACTACTGCCTGTGTCCACATCATTTGCACAGGAAATTGTATTAGGAACAGACTTCGTAAGCCGCTATGTTTGGCGCGGCTTTGACCTGGGAGATAATGCTCCGAGTCTGCAGCCAAATGTTGCTATAGTTGCAGGCGGTTTCACAGCCGGTTTCTGGGGCGCTTATTCTTTTTCAAACAAAGAAGCACTTGATGAAATTGATTTTTATGCAAGTTACGCTTTTGACCTTGGAGAGAATGCAGGTGCTTTAAGCCTTGGATTTACAGATTATATGAATCCAAATACAGGTGTTCCATTAAGCAACTTCAATAACTATGATGCTGTACCTGCTGCAGGGGAAGATCCGCTTAAAGAAGGCCCCGGCGCTCATTACATTGAAATAAATGCTGGTTATAACGGCCCGGAAAGCTTCCCTATTTCACTTTCATTAAACATGTTTGCATATAATGTTGAAAAAAATCCTCTTTATTTCCAGGTGGGTTATAATACTACTTTAAATGATGTAGGATTAAATTTCTTTGTCGGCGGTACAAACGGGCAAAGCGACCTTGAATATTCCAACACTTACTACTATGGGACTGACAAATTTGATCTTACAAATGTAGGCTTTACTGCATCTAAAACGATTCCTATTACAGAAAAATTCAGCCTGCCCATATTTGGCTCTGTAGTAGTAAATCCCTCAGCAGATCACATGTTTTATGTTATAGGTATTAAACTCTAATATATCAAAACGACCTCCTGATTAAGGGGTATCCTGTCTTCGCAGGATGCCCTTTTTATTTTTCACCTCCTAAATTATTAAATATAAGCACTATAAAACCTTATAATATTCAGCCAAAGATTAATTTTTATTAATTATTTAATTATTTCTTGACTTATCCCTAATATTATAATATGTTTAAACCCGAACAACTTAGTTATTTAGGTTGTAGCTCTTTATTCCTTATTTATATTCATAAAAAGCCAACTTTATACATAAATTTTATCAACGGGAGTATAAATTGAAAAAAGTTGAAGCCATAATCCGGCCATTTAAATTAGAAGAAGTGCATACAGCACTTCGTGAAGCTGGTTTCAGCGGCTTAACAGTCACTGAAGTAAAAGGATATGGCAGACAAAAGGGTCATAAAGAAACCTACCGCGGTTCGGAGTATAATATAGAGTTTGTCCCGAAACTTAAAGTAGAGATCATCTGTCTTGATTCTCAGCTGGATAAAGCTATTGATATAGTAATAACAAAATCAAAAACCGGCGAGATAGGAGATGGAAAAATTTTCATTCTAAACGTGGAAGAAGCAATAAGAATACGTACTGAAGAGTCCGGAGAAGGTGCAGTTTAAGCATTAAGTCTTAGAGTTTTTATTGTCCACTATCATTTAAATTTTTATTGGAGAAATTATGGGAAGTATATATAAATACGGACTATTATTCTTATTCTTAATAACGTTGGTTGCAGCAGTACCAACAAAAACTTATGCCCAGGATGCTGCCGGAACAAAAACCGGAACTATATCAGATATACCTGCAGCAAAACCCGGTGAACCAACGCTTACTGAAATTGGTGACGCTGTTGGACATAATAAGGTGGCTATTAACTTTGTGTGGGTACTATTAACAGGCTTCCTCGTAATGTTTATGCAGGCAGGTTTTGCTATGGTTGAAACCGGTTTATGCCGTGCTAAAAACGCCGGGCATACTTTTGCTATGAACTTCCTCATCTATCCCCTGGGTATGCTCGGGTTCTATGTTTGTGGTTTTGCCTTTATGTTTGGAGGAATTGGTGCCCTGGGAACACTTGGCGGTTATTCAGGACTAAATAACGAACTTACAATTACATTATTTGGAAAACCTTTTGGCCTTTTAGGATGGAACGGATTCCTTTTACAGGGTGCCGGTTATGACACTGCAGCTTTTGCTTTATTCCTCTTCCAGATGGTTTTTATGGATACAACAGCTACAATTCCAACAGGTGCTGCTGCTGAACGCTGGAAATTTTCGGCATTTATGGTTTATGGCGTTTTAATTGGAACAGTTATTTATCCGGTTTTCGGTAACTGGGTTTGGGGCGGCGGCTGGCTTGCTATGCTTGGAACTAATTTTGGCCTGGGCCACGGGCATGTTGATTTTGCAGGTTCATCTGTAGTACACATGCAGGGCGGTGTTATAGCGCTTGTATATGCATACCTTATTGGCCCCCGTTATGGTAAATACAACAAAGATGGCAGTATAAATCCTATTGTTCCCCACAGCATTCCTATGGTTATGGTAGGTACATTTATACTTGCATTTGGCTGGTTTGGCTTTAACCCCGGCTCTACACTTGCAGGTACAGATTTAAGAATTGCAGTAGTTGCCGTTAATACCATGATTGCAGGGTCAACTGCAGCTCTTGCAACAACGCTCTGGCTTATGTGGGTAAGAAAAGCAAAGCCTGATCCTTCAATGATGTGCAACGGACTGCTTGCAGGCCTGGTAGCTATAACAGCACCCTGCGCTTTTGTATCAGCAGGCGGAGCCTCAATAATAGGTATTGTTGCCGGTATACTGGTTGTTGAATCAGTATTCTTTTTTGATCGTAAAAAGATTGACGACCCTGTAGGCGCTATATCCGTTCATGGTGTTAATGGTGCATGGGGTTGTTTATCAATCGGGCTTTTTGCTGACGGAACTTATGGCGATGGCTGGAACCTGGTACCGGGTACAGTAAGAGGTTTATTTTACGGCGGCGGCCTGAGCCAGTTTTGGGCTGAATTGATTGGCGTTGTTACATGCTTTGTTTTACTTGCTACTCTTTCATTCATAGCCTATAAGCTGATTGACAAGTTCATTGGGAACCGCGTTCCACTTGCAATTGAAATTGAAGGACTGGATATACCTGAAGTTGGTATTGCTGGTTATAATGGCTTTGAGATGGATAAGGGCGCTGAAACAATGCATCCTAAAGGATATTAATAATAAAAGGCTGTTCAGTTGCAGCCTTATTTCTAATTTAATTTTTGAGAATTATGATGAACGAACTTAAAGACAGCCTTATTTTTATAGCAGCTTTAATCATTGGCGGCGGAGCCGGTTATGGATTTGGGAAAATGCAGGATATTGCAAGAGCCCGTTATAACAAAAAACAAAATGCCGGCAAATTAAAAAGCGGACTAACAGTAATTCCGGGTTCTATGCAAAGGACTGCAGTATTTTTGCTTTTACTTGTTTTACTGCAGCTAATACTTCCCTTTCTTTTTAAAGGAAATATCCAGTGGATTGTATCAGCCGGTGTTGTTATTGGTTACGGCTACACTTTAGCACAGCAACTTAAAAACCGCGCTGTGGGTAAATCATAATTTTATTTGGTTTTCTTTCATAACTGTCTATACATCTACCTCCTGATTAAGGGTATCCCTGCTCCGGATACCCTTTTATATTTATTAACATTTCTGCATTATTACACTATAAGCTGACAATATTAGTTAATAGTTATAAATCAAGCCTTGCAAATTCTTAATCTTTTTACTTAAATTTATAAATATACTCCTGGATAAATAAGGTATCCTACCCGGTTTACTTGTACATCATAATTCAAATGGAGTATTTTATTTGATTAAATATAGAGGGAACCCAAAATGAAAAAAATAGAGGCAATAATAAGACCCCACAAACTTGATGAAGTACACAGCGCTTTACGTGAAGCCGGTTTCAGCGGACTTACTGTTACAGAAGTAAAAGGATATGGACGGCAAAAAGGCCATAAAGAAATTTACAGAGGTTCAGAATACAACATTGAGTTTGTACCAAAATTAAAGGTTGAAGTTGTATGTATGGACGCTCAGCTTGACAAAGCTATTGATATAATTATTAACAGAGCTAAAACCGGGGAAGTTGGAGACGGTAAAATATTTATTATGAATGTTGAAGAAGCAATCAGGATCCGTACAGAAGAATCCGGGGAAATTGCTGTTTAGCTTTGTATAAGCATTAAATAATCCTGCCGTCTCTTTATATTTAGTTTTAACATATTATTACTTTGTTTTGATTTTAAATTAAAAGGAAACCTGTATAATGCAGATTTCCTTTTTTATTTTTAAACATTGCTTTTCTCAAGATCGAGCAAATATTTTTTTCTCCATAATCCCCCGCCATACCCAACAAGCTGGCCATTTTTACCAATTACCCTGTGACAAGGTATTAATATTGCAATACGATTATCTCCATTTGCTTTGGCAACTGCCCTTATTGCCAGAGGGCTGTTGATAATTCCCGCCTGTTCTTCATAGCTCCTTGTCTGGCCATAGGGTAATGTTAGCAGAGCTTCCCAAACTTTTTTCTGAAACTGAGTTCCCGGATACACTATCGGAGTAGAAAATATTTTTAGTTTTCCTTCAAAATATTGTTTCAGCTCTTCAGAAAGCTGATCAATAATTTTATTAGAACCCGGGACAAATGAACAATCCAAATATTTTACAAGTCTTTTGAACTGGGTTTCCAGCATTTTCCGGTCAGTAAATTCAAGCAGACATATTCCCTTTTCAGTTGCACCGGCCAATAGCGGACCAACAGGAGTAAGAATCCTGTTTATATAAACTATTTGCAGTTCTCTACCATTTTTAGGAGTAGTGCCTGTAGTTTTTATAAATGCTTCCCTGAAGCCGCTTAATGAATTATAACCTGATTCGAAGGCAGTCCGTGTAACTTTTTCTCCAAGTTTTATACTTCCTATTGCCTGCCCCAGCCTTAAAGCCCTAAGGTAAGCCTGAAAGGTTATACCATGATTTTTTTGAAACCACCTTCTGATTTTAACAGGTTCATACCCTTTTTCACGCAGCTCATAATCTTTCCATTTTTTAACAGGATTATTCTCCACTTCATTTAACAGCAATTTTATAAAATCCGGCACAGAACCTGCAAGTTCCATGGGGCGGCATTTTTTACATGGACGGTAACCTGCATTTAGCGCATCATTTGTGTTTTTGAAATACTCTACATTTTCGGCAAGCGGCTTTCTTGCGCTGCAAGACGGACGGCAAAAAATTCCGGTAGTTTTTACTCCCACAAAAAACACACCTTCATAGGCAGAATCTTTATTAACGAGGGCCTGGTACATAACTTCTTCAGACGGCAGTATTTGCATAGAATTATATCCTTTTTTTGCAAAATAATTTATACTACATTTCTTTACTACCGAAATATGGACAAGGAATTTTAAATACGCGGGACTTTGATTATTGAACAGGTAAATGAGTGAGATAGTCAATGTTTTACATTGGAAAAGCAGAAAGACAGAATGTTTTTAAGCCGGACTTAATCACCAGCTGATAACTAAAAACCTTCACCGTTTATTTTAATACCTGTCGAGCTTAAACTTTTCACCAAGGTATAATTTCCTCACCTCTTCATCTTCAGCAAGTTCTTCAGCACTGCCCTGCTTAAATATTAAGCCGTTTATTAGAATATATGCATGGTCAACAATACTAAGCGTCTCATGCACATTATGATCAGTAATTAAAACTCCAATACCGCGGTTTTTCAGGTTAGCCACAATACTCATAATATCTTCAACAGCAATAGGATCAACACCGGCAAACGGTTCATCAAGAAGTATAAACCCCGGATCGGTTGCAAGTGCGCGTGCAATTTCAGTTCTTCTTCTTTCACCGCCGCTAAGCTGGTAACCAAGATTTTTTCTTATCTTGGTTATTGATAAATCTTCAAGCAGCCTTTCACATTTCTCTTTTCTGGCGCTCTTATTCATACCAGTCATTTCAAGAATGGCAAGCAGATTTTGTTCAACAGTCATTCTCCTGAAAATAGAAGCTTCCTGCGGCAGATAGCCAATCCCCATTCTTGCGCGTTTATACATTGGTATACCGGTAATATCAGTATTATCAAGAAATACTTTACCGCGGTCAGGCTTTATCATGCCGGTTATCATATAGAATGTGGTTGTTTTTCCCGCACCGTTTGGCCCAAGCAAACCAACTATTTGTCCGCGTGATACTGCAACAGATGCCTTATTAACTACTGTTCTTTTCTTATATATTTTTACAAGCTCCTGACTGCTGAGTGTAGAGCTTTTAATATGCTGTTCTGCCATTATTAATTTATTTTTCCTGCGAAGTATTATATAAAAACGATGCCCTGGTATTATTTATTCCTTTTAACAGAATTTCCTTTACAGGCCTCCCCGGAATAATTTTAAAACCAGGCAGTGTATATGAAAGTTCGTTATTTTTTACCATTCCTTCCGGGTGATATTCACTTTTAGCTGATTTTGACAGTTTAACAACATCTACTCTTTTATTTAGAATAGTTATCAATGCTGTTTCAGATGTAGCTTTTATCAGCCCATTTGGCTTATTGTCATCATAAAGATAATAAATACTATAAACATTTTGTTCAACTTCTGTTGAATGCAGCCCCTTTTCTTCAAAATTCAACTTAACTTTTTCACCGGAAATCTGGTCAAAACGACTGTTATATAATGGGTTTTGAGAAACCACAAAAGCATTTTTATCAAGCTCAAGCAGCCTTATATTATTTTGTACCAAATAAATTGAAACAGAGTCTCCTGTAAGCTGAGAATACTCATACCATAAAACAGGCTGATTTGCTTCCGGGCTGATTTTCTGAGTTAAAATTTTGTTTTCGTTCCGGTAATAAATTGTATAATCATTTTTTGAAGCAAAAATTCCACGCAATATTTGTACAGAATCCCTTGCCTCAAATTTATTAATTGTATCTCTGAAGGCTTCCATATAATTGGATTTTATTATCAACGTATCCAGAGCCTTATAACGAACAGTGTCAATAACTGTTCCAAGAGAATCCATTCTTACTGAATCTGCATATGTAGTATCTATCTGAACAAGTATTGGTTCTTCATTTATAATTGAATAAGCTTTGTTGGCATAATCTTCAAGATGATTGCCAAGAATAACAACATTGTTTTTTCTGTTGGTAATTTTAACGTTATTATCTGCAAAAGATATTCTTGTCATCCGGAAATGCTCAAGGCTATCAGATTCGATAACATTTTCCGGATCAACAATTTTCACATTACCTACAGCTACAGCCCGGTTTTCTTTTTGAAAATAAGTGAGTGAATCTGAAGTTAAAGTTGTGGTTGTATCATAAAGCCTGACGTTTTTTCTAAAAAATGCCCTGTCTTCATTAAAGAAATACTCCCCCTCTGAAGCGGTTAATATAACTTTTTTGTCATCAAGCTTTACTCCTGAATGGCTTTCTGCAACCCTTCGCCCACCATAATAAAAGCCATGCGGAGTAGTAATAGTGAGACTATCCTGTTTAACAACCACTCTGCCAATCAGCTCGGCATCATTCCGTGTAATAAACTGAATTGCTTTATCACAGGTAATAACCACATTACCCTGTGTAAGTACAACATTACCATATACCTCCCTGATTGATTCACCGTCAACCATATGCCCGGTAAGGCTGTCTCCCGTTACAGTAATATATTCACCCTGTGCAAAGAGCAGTGTAAATGGAAACAATATATAAAAGATAATTTTAAGCATGCTATTGCAAACTATCCCGCCTTGTAATGTATGTTATATCACGAATCACATAATTTCTTATTGCCTGGTCAGATTCAAATCCATAGCCTTCAATTTTTTCAACGGGACTTATTATTGTAACAAATTTATCTGATATAATTTTCCTATCCCTGTTACGCCACATAAGTTCTTCAGTTTTAAGGGTGGTACCACTATCATTAACCACAACAACATTATCAAAAGCATACAAGTCTTTTGTAGCATCATTAACCTTGCCTCTTTTAGAAGTAAGTGTAGTGGTTTTTACCTGCTGCCTGTTATAAAAATCTACTTTAAGCCCGCTGTCAATAAGGGTCTCCCGGGATTTTTCAAACATTCTTATATGCCCTGCAAAAAGGACTGCCCTTGTTTTTCCGGAATCAGAAAAGACAACTTCAGAATCCCAGCTTTCCTGGGAAGGAAGTTCTTTAGTATTAAGCTTTGCATCTACAGGCGTTTTAACTCTGTCTGAAGAACATCCTCCATATAGAAATAATAGAATCAATGCCAGGAAAATACTTCTCATCGTTGCCTTAATCCAAGATTGATAAGATCGTGCAGATGAACTATCCCAACAGGTTTATTATCATCATCAGTAATAATAAGCACAGTAATCTTATAGTTTTCCATGTGCTGAAGTGCAAATGAGGCAAGATAATTCCCTTTTGAGACTTTAGGATTGCGTGTCATAACATCACGCGCTTTCATATTTTTTATATCAAGGGTTTTTTCAAGTAAACGCCTCAGGTCACCATCAGTAATAATACCGGTTAATACACCATTGTTATCAACAACGCAGGTTGCACCCAGGCGTTTGGAGGTTATCTCATATATAGCATCAGTGAAATTTGTATCTTCAGTAACTACTGGTATATTATCACCAGTTATCATTATTTCCCTTATCTCAAGGGAAAGTCTTTTCCCAAGGCTGCCGCCCGGATGGAAATAAGCAAAATCTTCAGCAGTAAAGTTACGTTTCATCAGTAATGAAACAGAAAGAGCATCACCCATAGCAAGAGCTGCTGTAGTAGAAGCAGTCGGGGCAAGATCATACGGACATGCTTCTTCTTTCACATGGGTATTTAGAAATATATCACAACCTCTGCCCAGTTTGCTTTCCCTGTTTCCGCTCATTGCAATGATAACAACATTTAACCTCTTTAGCATTGGAAGCAGATTAAATATCTCTTCTGTATCACCACTTTTTGAAAGAAGCATTACAACATCTTCTTTTCTTACCATACCAAGATCCCCGTGAAGAGCATCTGTTGGATGCAGAAAAATAGCAGCGGTACCTGTAGAATTTAATGTTGCTACAATTTTCCTTGCAATAAGGCCGGATTTCCCCATTCCGCTTAATACAACCCTGCCGGTGGTTTTATAAATTACGTTTACCGCTTTAGAAAATTCTTCATCTATACTATTCTCAAGATTAGCAACTGCTTCAGCTTCAATACGTATAACTTCTTTCCCCTTTTGAATTATTTCTTTATCGTTCAACTTTTTTTCCTGATTAACTTTTAATTTTCAATCTTTTAAAATATTTATTATATGCAAAAAATGCTGTTTTTAATTCTTCATCATTATAAATTCCCAGGCTGGAATAAAAAAGTGCAGGTTTTAATACAACTTCTTTTTCTTTTATATTTTTAACAAGCATCAGATAGCTGTAAAAATTGGATACAGGAATTATATAATTTATGCCTGTTTCACTTTCATAGGTCCAAATTTTTTTATGTTCCGGCGCTACAGCAAGAACATAATTGTTATTTCTTAAACTGATTTCCCTGACATATGAACCATCACCTGGTGCCTGATTACCTGGAATCCATTCTGAATAACTCCAGCGGCTTAACTCCACCAGTTCTCCCTGATACTCTCTTTCAAATGATATTTCAAATTCAATCTGTTTATCTGCTTCCTCGTGGATGACAATATCAGCTCTGTTTGTATTATATATGACGCTGCCAAGTGCAAAAACCGGTGCAGATGAAATTGTTCTGTCCGGTTCAATCCCGACAGGACATAAAACCAGATTATTTTCACCAAATTCGCCTTTGCCAGCAACTGTCAGGTTCGATATTATATCCCGATATCTTTTGTAACCATGTTTATCAGTTGGAAGTACAGAAAACAACAAGTCTTTTTCCGTAAGAGATAATTCCCTTGGAAAAGTATTTATGATTTCATTAGCCACTAATATTTCTTTATTACTCTGTCAATACTTTTAACTTCCACAAGCAAATCTTTTAATTCATCCAGCGGAAACTGGCTCGCAGCATCACTTAATGCTTTAGCCGGTTCCGGGTGAGTTTCAATGAATAAAGCATCAACACCAACAGCAGCCGCAGCCCGTGCCAGAGGTTTTATAAATTTAGGTTGCCCACCACTTATATTACCCTGTGCCGGAAGCTGAACCGAATGAGTAGCATCCATCACTACAGGGTAACCAAGTTCCTTCATAATAACCAGGGAACGCATATCTACAACAAGATTATGATAACCAAAAGTAGTTCCTCTTTCTGTCAGCATAACATTTGGATTACCAGTTTTTACAACTTTTTCTGCAGCATGTTTCATATCTTCCGGAGCCACAAACTGGCCTTTCTTTATGTTCACGGCTTTTCCGGTTTCGCCCGCGGCAAAAAGAAGATCAGTCTGCCTGCATAAGAAGGCAGGAATTTGTAAAACGTCTACATATTGCGCGGCAATTTTTGCTTCCTCAGCAGTATGGATATCAGTTAAAACCGGTACCTCAAATTCATTCCTAACTTTTTCAAGGATTTTTAGTGCAGATTCATCTCCAATACCTGTAAAAGAATCAGAGCTTGTCCGGTTTGCCTTTCTGTAACTTGATTTAAATATAAAAGGAATTTCCAGGTCACTGGTAATTCTTTTAATTATTTCAGCGACAGACATAATTAGTTTTTCGCTTTCAATTACACAAGGCCCTGCTATTAAAACAAACTGGCTGCCGGCACCAATACGAATGTTATTAATTTGTACCATAATGTCTTAAAATTGTTTTCTGTTGCGGCTAAATATAAGGAATTTTGTCCTTTATTTAATCAGCATACATAATAATGTCCCAAATATACCCGGGATAATCTACTTAAAGATTTATAAAAGCTTTATTCAGACTGTAAATTTTAATTGCAAAAGTCTTACTTTTCAGGAAGAAATAAAATCTATTTAATTTCGGTTCATTGTTTGGCAATAAACAAACGGCTTTTTTAATCAAAAACATCATTTAACTAAACAAATACAGTAAATTATGCTTTTTCCGGTTGGAGACGATAACAGAGACAGGCGGATATTTCCGTTTATTAATTATTTATTAGTTGGGATTAATATTTTTGTTTTTTTCTATTTTCAGGGATGTGGATTGAATCAAAAATTTACTTATACCTATTCTGCTGTGCCTGCTGAAATTATTACCGGCAAAGATATTGTAACAAATGACAAAGTATTCGAAGACCCAATTTCAGGAGAACAGTATATAATCCCCGGCCTTCAAAAAACCCCTATTCCTGTATTACTGACAATATTCACATCAATGTTTATGCATGGTGGAATAGCACATATTTTTGGCAATATGATGTTTCTTTTAATATTTGGTGACAATATTGAAAACCGGACCGGCCATTTCAGATACCTTATTTTCTATCTTTTATGCGGCTTTATAGCTGCCATGTCTCATGTTATTTTCACAATTGCTTTTCATGGAGATCCCCTGATACCAACACTTGGAGCTTCAGGTGCAATATCGGGCGTTATGGGCGGCTATATTTTGCTGTTTCCAAAACGCAGAGTAAGAGTTATTATTTTTTACTTCTTAACTGAAGTTCCGGCAATTATAGCCCTGGGTTTTTGGTTTGCTTTCCAGGTAATTAATGGTGTAGGAGCACTTGGAACCGGCTCACAGGGCGATGGAGTTGCTTATGCAGCCCATATTGGCGGATTTATTGCCGGATTACTTCTGATTAAGTTGTTTGATCGCGGTAAAAGGTGGCATTATTCTGTATCATAAAAATTTGTAATTTGTAAATTCTTGATTTTATTACCTTGTTCTATACGATACAATAAATTATACAAGAAAAATACAGGAAGCTGTTTAGAAAATTATAAGTAAATCTATAAAAATCAGATAAGCTTATGCATTTTTGCCATTCCTTATTTCATTTTTAAACTACTCTGAATTTTAATAAAGCATTGTGCAATATTATTTAAATTATTATGTTAGTTGTAAATGTTTACACATGTAATTTGTTTTCATAGGCTTAAGCCATTTATTAGATAAATGGATATGAGACAAACCCTTAAAATAATTTTCAAATAGATATTTATTTTTCTTAATAAATACAGGGAAAGACTGTGGAAAAAGAAAGAAAACTTCAGATAATTAAAGCAGCGGACAAACGTTTTTCCAAACATGGACTGGGAAAAACTACGCTTGACGAAATAGCACGCGATCTTAGAATTGGCAAAGCGACTATTTACCATTACTTTGTTTCCAAAGAAGAATTATTCTTTGAAACGATAAACTGGGAAGTTTCGCAAATAGTTGAGGATATTAAAAATATTCTGGCTAATGAGCAAAAAGAGCTAAAGGAAAAGCTCATTGAATATTTTAATTTCAAAGAAACTATCATTGGCAAATATAAACTTGTTTATGAAATTACTCTCCTTCTTCTTAAAGAGGAAGAATATGAAAAAGAAAATGAAATAATTGCCAACCTGGTTAAACAGGAACTTGATATTTTATCTGCAGCTATAAACAGTGAAAAAGGAAAACAGGGTTTGCCTATTTTGCTCTCAACTTTAAGCTGGGGTAACATTTATAGTAACAAGCTTATCCTTCTTAATGGTATAGACAAAACTCCGGGAACGAAGGAAATGTTTTCACAAGCACTGAATGAATTCTTCAGCGAATCTTTAAAATAATTGTTAATGGCTTTCACAGGGGCGAAGCCGTTATATTTAATCGCATCAGTATTTATACTAAGCATTAGGATTATCAAGATCATCGTCATCGGTGTCATCGCCAAATAATATCTTTTCATACTTATGTTTAATCATTTGGGCTTCCACTATAAAAAAAACATCCTCAGATATATTGGTGGCATGATCTCCAAGCCGTTCTAATTGTCTTGATATTACGAGTAATGAAACCGCAGGCTCAATATTATCCGGATTTTCTTTCATTACTTCAATTAATATTTTGTGGTTATCTATGTTGTAGTTATCCAGAATATTATCAGTTTCAATTACTTTTTTTGCCAGTGCAGCATTATTATCAATAAATGAATCAATGGAATTGCGAATCATTTCTTTAGCAATTTTAGCCATCTGTGAAAAATGTGTCCTATTAATAAAGGTTGGTTTATTCTTCATATAGAGAAAATTTTCAGCAATATTTACTGCAATATCTCCTATTCTTTCAAGATTGGTATTAATTGTTAATGCCGACATTATTAATCTTAGATCCATAGCCACAGGCTGATTCAGAGCAAATAATTTCTGGCATATCTTATCAATTTTAACATCATACTTGTCGACTTTTTTATCACGTTCAATAACAAGTTTAGCAAGATCAGCATTTTCTTCCTCAACTGACTTTACAGCAAATTCAACCTGTTCATCTACCAGACTGCACATTTTAATAACACGCGTTTTCAGTTTTTCAAGCTGCTGGTCAAATTGTCTTTCCATTGAGTTTCCTCTAAATCTTTCCCTGTTAAGAATTTAAATTAAATATTACAATATAATGCAGTTTCAAATAAAAATATCAGCCAAATCTTCCTGTTACATAATCTTCTGTTTGTTTTTTTGAAGGAGAAGTAAATATTTTTGTTGTTTTATCAAACTCAATAAGTTCTCCCATATAAAAGAAGGCAGTATTATCGCTTACACGAGCTGCCTGCTGCATATTGTGCGTAACAATTACTATTGTATATTTTACTTTAAGTTCGTGAATCAGTTCTTCAATTTTTGCAGTAGATATAGGATCAAGTGCAGATGCAGGTTCATCCATAAGAATAATCTCAGGTTCAACAGCCAGTGCGCGGGCAATGCAAACACGCTGCTGCTGGCCTCCTGACAAACTTAAAGCAGACTCATGCAGCCTGTCTTTAACTTCATCCCACAAAGCAGCCTGAGTTAATGTCTTTTCAACTATTGCATCGAGTGTTTTTTTATCCTTAATACCATTTATACGGGGTCCGTAAACAAGATTTTCATAAATAGTTTTAGGGAAAAGATTTGATTTTTGAAAAACCATTCCTACTCTTTTTCTTAAATTAACTACATCGAGATTTTTGTCATATAAGTCGATACCATCAATTGTAATCTTTCCGGTTATACTAACCCCGTCAATAAGGTCATTCATCCTGTTAATAACACGTAAAAAAGTAGATTTACCGCATCCGGAAGGGCCAATAAATGCAGTTACCTTTTTTTCCGGAATTTCAATTGAAATATTATTTAAAGCTTGTTTTTCGCCATAATAGAGGCTTAAATCTTTAACAGATATTTTAGTTTCTTTCATTAAAAAGCAAATATTATTATTAAATTTTTCCTAAAGCTTTCCTGAACCTGTACCTGAAAACTATTGCAGTAATGTTTAACAGGAAAGTTAACAAAATAAGAACAAGTGTGGCACCATATTGTACCGGCAAAGTTGCAGTTGGATTGGATGATTGCGTTGCCAGTATGAATATATGATAAGCCAGATACATAAATTGCTCTGTCGGGTTTATCATAGGGATATAGTAACTGCCCAATGATATTTCTGTAATTGGAAGATGGGGCAGAAAAAAAGCTGCACCTAAGAAAAGAATCGGCGCTGTTTCACCAACTCCCCTGCTTATTGCAAGTATCGTCCCTGTCAGAATTCCCGGCCTTGCCTGTGGCAGTACTACATACCTGATAGTCTGCCATTTTGTAGCTCCCAACCCATAAGAAGCATCTCTATGAGTCTTGGGAACTGTGTTTAATGCCTCAAGTGTTGAAACTATTACAATTGGAAGTACAAGAACTGCCAGTGTTGCGGCAGCCCATAGTAAAGCAGGCTGGCCAAATAGCAAACCTGTTCCCAGTATTTCATCTAAATTCTTACCAACAAATAGGACAAAAAAACCAAGGCCAAACAAACCAAAGACTATTGAAGGAATACCAGCTAGATTGTTTACTGATGTTCGTAAAATTCTGGTCAGGAAATTATCCTTTGCATACTCATTCAGATAGATTGCAGAGCAAACGCCTAAAGGAACAGCTAAAAGTACCATTATAATAGTTACTGCCAGCGTTCCAAAAATAGCAGGGCCTATTCCTCCTTCGGTCATATTGTTGCGGGGAGCGTCAAGAATAAATTCCGGACTGATAATCCCAATTCCCTCAATAAATATCTTACCCAACAGCAGCAATAATACAGCTACTAAAAAAAAGAACAGAACTTTTGTCATACTTATGAAAAAAGTCCCTTTTATATCTTTTGACTTCTTTAATAATTCCATTTATGTCTAGAATGAATTTTTCTTCCTCATTTTGCTGATAATAATCTCAGCAATAAGGTTTAAGATGAAAGTAATAGTAAACAGCACTATACCAATAAAAAACAGTGCAAAATAATGTTCAGAACCCTGTGATACTTCACCCATCTCCGCAGCAATAGTTGCAGTCATTGTTCTTACACTTTTAAACATATTAGTTGTCATGTTAGCAGCGTTACCTGAAGCCATAAGAACAATCATAGTTTCACCAATTGCTCGGCCAAAGCCAAGTATAACACTGGCCGAAACTCCACTGAAAGCGGCCGGAAGAATAACCCGGCTTATAGTCTGCCATTTGGTTGCTCCAAGGCCATAAGATGCCATTCTGAGATCTTTCGGTATGGAATTCAACGCATCCTCAGTCAAAGAAGCTATAATGGGTATAATAACGAAAGAAAGTCCCAAAGCAGCAATAAAAGCATTTAGCCTGTTTTCAGGGTGTAAAAAATTATCAAAAAAAGTTGCTCCAACAACAAGCATAATAAAACCAAGTACAACAGTAGGTATACCGGCAAAAAGCTCAATCATTGGTTTCAGAAACTCTTTTAACCTGGGATCAGCAATTTCTGACAGGTAAATACCGGCAACAACCCCAAAAATTGTCGAGATAATTGTTGCCGGAATAGCTGTAACAAGCGTACCAAGTATTAAAGGGATAAGAGAATAACGGGCAAATGAAGATGTAGGATACCATTCATAAACCCGTGTAATAATATCACCTTTGGCGTGATCTGAATAAATAAAATCTAAAAATCCAATATGTTCAAACGCCCTGAATCCTTCTTTAAAAAGGAATATAAAAATGAGTATTATAAATATCAGGGCGGTTAAGCCATTTGCAGCAAAAAAATACTTAATAAATTTTTCTTTTACTCTTGTACTTTTTTTTATCTTTTTCCCAAATGGAGAATCATAAACAGTTTCTATACTGTTATCAGACATTTCCTGATTTACTGTAGTATTATCCATTATTTAAATTTTTACTTTTTCGGAGGTAATGGAATATATTCCATGGTTTCAACAAGTTTCTGGCCTTCAGGAGAAATCATAAAATCTAAAAATTTCTGAATTTCGCCATTTGCCTTTTTCTCATTCACAAAACAATATAAATAACGGGAAATAGAATAACTGCCGTTCCAGATAGCTTCATAATTAACTTTACCATTTTCAGAAGGAGATATTGCCGGAGAATTTTTGTCTTTTTTTACATGAAGAATTTTAACATCGTTTCTGAGTGCAAAATAACCAACACCGCCGTAACCTATACCTTTTGAATCATGAGCAACAGCTTCACCTAATGCTGCAGTACCCTGGAGTACCTGGGTTGATGTTGCGTAGTCTTTATAGTGCCCGCTAACATCTTTACCTAATACATGTTCTTTAAAGAACTCATATGTACCGCTGCTGTTTTCTCTGCCATATAATGTAATTGGCATATCTGCACCGCCAACTTGTTTCCAGTTTGTGATTTTTCCTGTAAAAATTTCACTTATTTGCTCAATTGTAAGTGAATCGACTTTATTCCCTGGATTAACAATTAAAGCAATACCATCAAGGGCAACTTCAAATTGCTTAAGATTGAGATTCCTGCTTTTAGCAGTCTCTGTTTCATCATCCTTTAACTCCCTGCTTGCATTTGCTATGTCAGTGGTCCCATTTATTATTGCAGCAATACCAGTACCAGATCCGCCTCCGGTTACCTGTAAAGATACACCCGGATTCTTCTTTCTATATTCTTCTGCCCATTTTTGAGACAGATTAACCATTGTATCAGAACCTTTTACTGATATAACAGTTTTTTCAACATCATCTTTCTTTTTACAGCCCGTTATAAATAACGAAAAAACTGCTATTGTAAAGAGGATTGTAATTAGATTATTATTATGACGAAACATGAATTTTCCTTTCACTATTTAAATAATACTTCAAATGAAGAAAAGAAATATACTTTAGTTTAGGATATCCTGAAGACTGACCAATGTTAAATTAATGTTAAGATATTTATTAAGCAATTGTTAAATTTTAATAAATAGCTTCTCTTATTCTGGCGCTAATATAATCCATCACCCAAACGACAAAAGCAATAATTAATACAATAAGGCCTACTTCATGCCACTTTGCCAGTCCCTGGTATTGCATCAGCATAGTACCAATACCACCGCCACCGACAAGGCCAATAATTGTAGCCATTCTTACATTAATATCCCAGCGATAAATTGTAAAAGAAAGGAATGGGAGCACGATTTGAGGAACAACTGCATACCATACAACCTGAATTTTGTTTGCTCCCGTGGCACTTATAGCTTCTACTGCTCCCTCTTCTATACTTTCTATAGCTTCTGAATAGAGTTTAGCATTTGAGGCAATTGTGTGAACAAGTAAAGCTATCATTCCAGCATACGGCCCAATACCGACCCAAACAGAAAAAATAATAGCCCAGATTATTGGTTCAATTGATCTTATAAAGTTAAGAATTACACGTAAAATATAATAAACTGAAAGCGCTATCTTATTGTCTTTCATAAGGTTACGCGCAGTTAAGAAACTTAAAAGAAGCGTAGGCGGTATTGAAATAAGAGTAGCAAGCAGCGCAATATATATAGTTTCAATAATAGCAAAAAGAGCATCATCAAAAATTCCCATTTCAGGTTTAAATAATGCTCCGAAAATTCTCTGTGCTCCCTCAATACCTTCAACACTAAAAAGGTCAACAATTGACATTTTAGTTATTATCCAGCCGGCAATAAAAGTTATATTAAATAAGAACCATCCAAAAACTTCAGCAGTAATACGTGTTGTTTTATTATTTTTACTAACCCCAAACAACTTTGCAGAAAGTGAAGTTTTAGTAGATGCCCACAACACTCCAATAAAAATACTGATTAACAGGAGCACGCCAATATTGCTCCAGCTAAAAGGTACTTCTCTCATATCAAGTATAAATTTATAATATATGGCTCTTTGTACTACTACAATAGAATAAAAAACAAAGAAAATATCCAATAATACAGCTTTTATAAAGTTATATTTATCAGCCTTTTTCTTTTTATCCGCAATTATTTGTGCAGGGTGTACCTGCATTTCAGGAGGCATATTACTCATCTTATTTCTACCTCCTCTGCTTCCTCGCCATAAATTGTTCTGAACCACGTCTCATCTATCTCTGAAGGTGATCCCTGGTAAATAATTTCACCGCCTTTTAGTGCAATAACTCTTGTAGCATAGCGCCTTACGAGACTTAAAAAGTGAAGGTTACAAATAACTGTAGTTCCCATTTCTTTATTTATTTTTTCAAAATACTGCATAACTGAATTTGAGGTGGCAGGATCAAGCGAGGCCACCGGCTCATCAGCAAGTAATAACTTAGGATGCTGCATCAGGCTCCGGGCTATTGCTACACGCTGCTGCTGCCCACCGCTTAATGAATCCGCTCTAATGTTAGCTTTATCAGCAATACCAACCTTTTCTAGATTCTGGTATGCTTCATCATAAACATCTTTTGAGAATCTTTCCAGAACAGAGTCTAAAGTCTTTAATTTCCCTAACTTACCACTAATTACATTAGTTAAAACAGAACGCCTCTTTATAAGATTAAACTGCTGGAAAACCATTCCAATCTGAGCTTTAACTTTTCTAAGTTCCTCACCCCTGATATGAGTTATGTCCTGACCGTTAAACTTAACAACTCCTGAGGTTGGCTCATGCAGCCTGTTAATGCACCGGAGCAAGGTAGATTTACCTGAACCGCTAAGGCCTATAATTACAAGAAATTCACCTTCCTGTACTTCAAAACTCACACCTTTAAGTGCGTGTGTTCCATTATTGTAAATCTTATGAAGGTTTTCTATCTGTAAGATCATTTTTTAACCAACTTTTCAAATGAAATGTTTTGTTCTTTAAGCAATTTGCGTAAGACGTTATAATCAGAGTCTTTAGTACGTATCAGCCCAACAATATCATAAATATCAAAGAGAGCCTTTTGCCCCTCTTTTGTAGAAACAAATTTAATCATAGCATCAGTAATTTTTTCCTTCATATGCTCATCCATATCCTTCCTGAACACCCACGGATCATTAGGTATATACTGAGTATAGCCTATAATCTTAATCTTTTTTTCAACATCCGGGAACTGAGGTTTAACTCTCATCCTCGCATCCATTATTTCACCTGTTTCTTTATTAAGCGGAGCATAGTAAGCTGCTCCCGCAGAAACCTGCTTCTGGTAAATCATAGTTACAACATTATCATGCCTCATTGCAAAAACTGTTTCACTGGGAACAATTTTCATTTTTTTAAACATGGCACGGGGTAATATATAACCGGATGTAGAAGAAGGATCAACATAAGCAAAACTACGGTTTGCTATTTGTGAAATGCTGTCAATACCGGAATCGACATGAGCTAAAAAGCAGCCGCAATAACTGGTTTCACCACCTTCTCTTACAACCCTAAGCCGCGCTTCAGCTCCGTATTTTTCATTAGCCATCAGGTAAGAAAATGTATTAATCCCGGCAATATCAGCTTTTTTAGTTCCAAAAGCTTCAACCACCGCAACAAAACTTGCCGGAACAGCAGTGGTAAAATAATAACCGGTTTCCTTCTCAAGGAAATCTACCAATTCTTTAGCATTTGATGTAATTCTTTTCGAATCAACAGATGGTGTAAAATAGATTTTTATGGGATTATCTTTTGTACCCAATGAGCCTTCATTCACTTCCCTTAACGATGAAGCCAGCATGAACACAATTATGGGTGATAAATAAAGAATGAATTTTAGAAGTTTCATATATGCAATTTTTTGGAATAGAAATATGCAAATAAGTTTGCTGCCAACCAAATTATCAATAAATCATTTTTATGTATTTTTATTTATTCTTATACGAAACACCTGTTTGAGTAAATAAGTAGATAAATACAATAAAAAAAGCCTCTGATTCGAACCAAAGGCTTTAATTTCACCAATATTAGTATAAACCTGCAATATTAATTATCAAACAATGTATTTCCTGAAGGCTCAATCATACTTTTACCAAAATGCTTATATGCAAGCTGTGTTGCTTCCCTGCCGCGCGGAGTTCTGTGAATGAATCCCTGTTGAATTAAAAAAGGCTCATAAACTTCTTCGATAGTACCGGGATCTTCATTAACAGCAACAGCAAGAGTACCAAGCCCAACAGGCCCGCCTTTATATTTTTCGATGATGGTTAAAATAATATCCTTATCCATTTCATCAAGGCCATATTCATCTACTTCAAGGGCATTAAGGGCTTTTTGGGATAGCCCAAGTTCAATAGATTTTTTATCTGCATAATCAGCAAAATCCCTTGTCCTTCTTAACAATCGGTTAGCAATTCTTGGTGTTCCACGGCTTCTTTTGGCAATCTCAAGAGCAGCTTCTGAATCAATTTTAATGTTAAGGATATCTGCTGATCTTGATACAATTCTATGCAAAGTAGAAGCTTCATAATAATCCAGCCTGAATTTAATTCCAAATCTGTCTCTGAGTGGAGAAGTAAGCATGCCTGCGCGCGTTGTAGCACCAATAAGAGTATATTTAGGAAGACTTATCTGTACTGTTCTGGCACTGGGCCCGCTGTCTATCATTATATCTAGTTTATAATCCTCCATAGCAGAGTAGAGATACTCTTCAACTACCGGACTGAGCCTGTGTATTTCATCAATAAACAAGACTGATTTCTCTTCAAGATTTGTAAGGATACCGGCAAGATCACCTGGCTTTTCAAGTACAGGCCCGGAGGTGATTTTTATTTTCACCCCCATTTCATTAGCAATTATGTGAGCAAGGGTTGTTTTACCCAGACCGGGAGGCCCTGTAAGCAATACATGATCCAGAGCCTCTCCCCTCTTTCTTGCTGCAGAAATAAAAACATTTAGATTTTCAGTTATTTTCGCCTGTCCTGAAAATTCAGAAACGAAATGAGGCCTTAAAGACTGCTCTACATTCTTTTCATCATCCCTGGCAGAGGGATTTGTTGTTTCGGATTTCCTCATCAGGTAACAAGCTGTTTGTTTTTAATTTTAAACTTATTAATCAGCAAAACCATAATAGTCATAGTTATTATCATTAAAACTGCAGTTAATACAGTATTGCCAACATCAAGTTGTTTTTCAAATAAAAGCGCCAATCCCGGATTCCATGCGCTACCATATAGTATCATAAGATGGACTATATATATCAACAGGGTATTTCTTCCTACAAGGATCAAGAATCTTGGAATGGTGTGTATACTCAAAGAGATATAAGAAACCAGTGCATTGAGCATTAATACAAAGCCAAGTCTGAATATAAACAAGCTTACAGATACTTCGTAATTGTAAGAAGCGCCCTGTATAGCTGAATCAATTAATTCATAAACTACTGAAAACAGCATTATTGCTGCACCGGCTATTGCAAGATTGATACTGAAGCGGACAGTTTTAAATATATTTGGATTTTTAGCAAGATAGCTCCCCAGGATGGCTCCAAAAATCACAAAACCTGCCCACGGGAATAGCGGAAATAATGAGCCTGTGCCTTTATAAAAATATCCTGCAATCGGTACAGGTAAAAACTGGGTCCACTTAATACTTTCAAACCATGGAAAAACAAGGAAGAACAAAGTTCCAGCGGTGCTAAAAATCACATAATCATGTATTTTGAATTTTTCGCCAATCCAGGCAAGGATTATTACAAATAAGAGCCCAAAACCAATTAATTGGAGTACATCAACAGAAAAAAATGTGGTCCACTGCTCTTTTGTAACCTCAGAAAAATCAATAACCGTAGCAGTAGGATATCTTAATAGATAACCAATTCCAACTAACAAAAGGAATCTTTTGAATCCTTTTTTAACTCTTGGATTGGAACTAAATGGTTCATCATGAAGCCTGAACAGGTATGTAAAAACAGTACCCGAAGTAAATAAAAATATTGGAGCAGTCATTCCTCTCATAAAGAACCAGACTGCAAAAAAGGGAGAGTCAAGGTTTCTGTAGTCATTTGAAAGTAGCAAATCAACAGTATGCCCCTGAACCATTTGCAAAACTGCAAATGCCCTTATCAGGTCAATAAATATAATCCTGTTTTTTTTAGAACTTTGTGTCATTATTTTAAAATATAATACTTAAAAAACCGGAATCTGTTAAACCTTTACATGAGACATAAAGGATGGATGTTATTTTATAATTAGTATCGGCGGGAACAGATAATAAAAGCGGCATTTTAAAGTACTAAATCTCCTTCATCATATATACAAATCAATTTACATAAGTAACTTAACAATCTGGTTGTTTCAAATCAAGACTAATAAACCTTGCATATAATTTAATTAAAATGCAAATCCTGACAATATTTTTACTTTAAAATCTGAAACAGTTAAGATTTAGAACAATAAATGAACAAATTATCTCAATTGTTCTGAAGTAATTAAAAAACTAAAGCCCGGGTAACCGGGCTTTAGTTTTAATAATAAATATATTTTTACTTAATAATTATATTTCTTGGCCTTAATCTTTCCTGCTTTGGCAGAATTACAGTAAGCTGCCCATTCTCATACTTTGCTTCAATTTTACTATCATCAATACTGTCTGCTATTCTGAATTTTCTAAAGAAATTTCCTGTTCCGTTTTCTTTAAGAAGATACTTTTTCCTTACATTATCCTGGTTAACTCTTCCAAATATCACAAGCGAACCATCTTCATATTTAAGCCTTACGTTTTCTTTTGCTACACCAGGCATGTTTGCAAGCAGCACAAAATTATCTTCTGTTTCATAAATATCAACAAAGGGGCTGTAGCTCCTTTCATTTTCAATAACCTGTTCCCATGATATTATCTCATCATTTGATGAAATAAAGCTTTGATCTGTATTCATATTCAGTGTTTCATTATTCTCAGACATAGCGTTACCCTCCGTTATAAAACTTTATTGTACTCACATAATGTGGAATTATTTTAAGGCAGGTGCAGCCGGAAAAAGGCTGCACCAAATATTGGATTATTTATCTTTATCGTCATCAACAACTTCGTAAGAAGCATCCTGAACATCTTTATCAGGTTTTGGCTGCTCTTCCTGGCCAGGCTGAGGCCCTGCCTGCGGTCCCTGCTGCTGCTGGGCGCCACCGGCTGCGTTAGCCTGCGAATACAACTCTGAAGCTACTTCACTCCAAACCTTGTTAAGAGCTTCAGTAGCAGATTTCATCTGGTCAGTATTTCCTGAAGCTACCGCATCTTCAACCTTCTTTATTTCAGATTCAAGACGGTTCTTTGAAGCTTCAGAAATCTTATCCTTCATTTCATCAAGCTGTTTTTTTGTCTGGAACACAAGACTGTCAGCCTGGTTTTTAATTTCCACAGCTTCTTTACGTTTTTTATCTTCAGCTGCATGTTCAGAAGCATCATTCTTCATTTTTTCTATTTCCTGCTGAGATAGTCCGCCGGAAGAAGTAATCCTGATACTCTGTTCTTTGTTTGTAGCTTTATCTTTAGCTGATACATGAAGTATACCATTTGCGTCAATATCAAAAGTAACTTCAATCTGAGGTATGCCTCTTGGTGCTGGTGGAATTCCATCAAGATGAAATCTTCCAAGCGACCTGTTATCTGCAGCCATAGGCCTTTCACCCTGCAGAACATTGATTTCTACTGAAGGCTGGCTATCTGATGCAGTTGAGAATATTTCACCCTTTCTTGTAGGAATAGTAGTGTTCGCATCAATAAGTTTTGTAAACACTCCACCCATGGTTTCAATACCAAGAGAAAGAGGAGTAACATCAAGTAAAAGTACGTCTTTTACATCGCCTGTAAGAACACCGCCCTGTATAGCAGCGCCAATTGAAACAACTTCATCAGGATTAACACCTTTGTGAGGTTCTCTGCCAAAGATTGTTTTAACAAGTTCCTGAACCATAGGAATTCTTGTTGAACCGCCAACAAGTATAACCTCATCAATCTGAGAAGCAGTTACCCCGGCATCTTTTATAGCGCGTTCACATGGGATTTTTGTCCTTTGAACAAGGTCATCAATTAACTGCTCAAATTTTGATTTGCTTAAATTAATATTTAAGTGTTTAGGGCCATCCTGTGTTGCAGTAACAAACGGAAGATTTACATCTGTTGAAGATGAAGAAGAAAGCTCAATTTTAGCTTTTTCAGCAGCTTCTTTTAATCTCTGTAAAGCCATTGGGTCTTTACGAAGATCAATACCGTCTGTTTTCAGAAATTCATCTGCAAGAAAGTCTATAATTCTCTGGTCAAAATCATCACCGCCAAGATGCCCGTCACCATTTGAAGATTTTACTTCAAAAACGCCGTCACCCAACTGTAAAACAGAAATATCAAAAGTACCACCGCCAAGGTCATATACTGCTACAATGTGATCTTTATTCTTTTTATCTAATCCATAAGCAAGAGCAGCAGCAGTAGGCTCGTTTATAATTCTTCTGACTTTTAATCCGGCAATTTCGCCGGCATCTTTAGTTGCCTGTCTCTGGGAGTCATTAAAATAAGCAGGAACAGTAATAACGGCTTCTGTAACTTCCTGTCCGAGATATTCTTCAGCAGTTTTTTTCATCTTCTGAAGAATCATAGCACTAATTTCAGGTGGTGAGTATACTCTGTCGCTTATTTTAACGCGGGCAGACCCGTTATCACCGGCTATAATTTCGTAAGGAACTTTAGATTTTTCATCACTTACTTCATCTACGTTACGTCCCATAAATCTCTTAATAGAGAAAACTGTATTCCTTGGATTTGTGATAGCCTGTCTTTTTGCAGGCTGGCCAACAAGCCTTTCTCCTGTTTTGGTAAAAGCAACGACAGAAGGAGTCGTTCTTCCACCTTCAGAATTAGGTATAACAACCGGGTCGTTGCCTTCCATTACTGAAACGCAAGAATTGGTTGTTCCTAAATCTATTCCTATTATTTTACCCATTTTTGATCACTCCTATGTTTTTACAAGACGACAGGAAAAAGCTGCCGTTATTATTTAATTTCAATTACTCTTTCAGTATTCGTTTTTCTTAATTTTTCAATTTTTACTGATAAAACTCCATATTCAAATTTTGCTTCGGTAGAATCGGGATTAACTTTTTCAGCAAAAGTATAACTTCTTGAAAAAGAACCGTAATTTCTTTCATTCCGGTAGTAAGTTTTGTTTTTATTATTTTCAGAAGGTTTCTTTTCCCCACTGATTGAAAGGATGTTATTGTGTAATGTGATTTTTACATCTTCCTTTTTTACACTAGGTATCTCAACATCTACAAAATATGCATTTTCATCTTCTGACACTTCAGTACGCGGATTATATCCAGAATCATAATTAAAAGCCTGCGAATGTTCGCTAAAAATCTTATCCATCACATTACTATTACTTTCCATCTGCCTGAAAGGCCCAAACTTAATGTATGTCATCTTATCTCCTTAGATTTATTGCCACAATAGTTCAAGCTTCGTGCCAAATAAAATATTTGTTTTTTGCTTAAATTTTAACATCTATGATTTTTTATGAAGACACATATTCTGCCATTTTGTCATTATTGCCTAAACTATGACATTTTTCCTGACACTTTTAAGGAAAATCGCTATTTTTAGGCTTCTTAAATTAGGAGATATAACTTGTTCGATTTAGAAGCTTTTGATATAAAGCTGAATACTGAATACATAGGTAGAAATTTTATCTATTCTGACGAAATTGACTCAACAAACAGCTTTTTGCTTAATAAAGGAAATAAAAGTAACAATAATGGCACTGTAATTCTGGCAGAAAAACAGAACAAGGGAAAAGGAAGGAAAGACCGTGTCTGGTACAGCGCCAAAGGACAAAACCTGACTTTTTCAATTTTACTTACTGATAAAAACCTGCTTAAGGATAAATACAATATAATTAACTTTGCAGCTTCTCTTTCTGTATCGCAGGCAATTGAAAATCTATTCCAGTTAAAGACAGAATTAAAATGGCCAAATGATGTATTGGTGAACGGAAAAAAAATCGCAGGTATCTTGCTGGAAGCTTCTTCATCCGGAAATAAAATGGAAAGGCTTGTAATAGGTATTGGTTTAAATGTTAACCAGGCTTTATTCCAGGGGACCTTTAATATAGAACCAACATCTATTAAGGTTGAACTAAACCAGTCAGTAGAAAGAGAAAGAATGCTGGCTGAAATTCTTAATATCTTTGAGGAAAATCTTGAACAGGTTGAAGAACGCCCCGGAGATATTTTAAAAGACTGGAAATTACGATGCAGAATGATTGGAGAAAAAATCTCAATTACCGACGGTGATAATACTAAATACGGTATTTTTGATGACATTGATGAAAACGGATTCCTTTTGCTAAAAAACCGCAACAGAATTGAAAAAATTCATTTTGGCGATGTAAGTTTGGGTTAATATAAAAATTATTTAGCCCGATAATGTATCGGGCTTTTTTATCCCTGCATATATAAGATTTCATTATGCTTTTAACTTGTGATATAGGAAATACTAATACTAAGTGCGGTGTATTCTCTGAAGGTACCCTAAATAAGTATTTTATATTTCCATCAGTTAATGAAGTTAAAAACATTTTAGTTGATGATAATATTGAAGATATCGTCATTTCATCAGTAGTACCGGACAAACTTAAGGAGCTTAAATCTTTCCTTCCAGATAAAATCAGAATAACAGAAATAAACAGTGATTCTTCTTTTAACCTCACAGTTAACTACAAAACTCCGAAAACTCTTGGTATTGACAGGCTCTGTGCCTGTGAAGGAGCTTTTTATCTGCTCAAACAATCTCAGCATTATAAATATTATAATGAAAAAACATTTCTTATAACTGTTAGTTTGGGCACAGCAACAACCATAGATTTTATAAGTTTTCCTGGTATTTTTGAAGGAGGGATGATAGCCCCGGGGCCTGACCTTATGGGTAAATCATTACAATCCGGAACAGCACAGCTTCCACTAACAGGCGTACACCAGTATGCATCATTTGCAGGGAAAAGCACCACTGAATCTATTGCTAGCGGGATTATAAATTCAACTGTCGGGCTTATAGAAAGAGCACTCTGGATTTGTAAATCAGAAATGAAGGCAAAAGACATATTTGTTTTTATTACAGGCGGCAATGCATCTGTAATAACCCAATATCTTGATATCAGCTTTGTTTATGAAAAAGCGCTTGTTTTATATGGAATAAATGCTCTGGCCGGCAATAACATTAAATAATAAAAACCGAAACCGTTTTATCCGGTTCCGGTTAAAAAATTATAATGTTATCAGAAAATTATCTATAAGCCTTGTCTTTCCAACCCGGGCAGCAATTAAAATATAATACTCATTCCCTTTTTCGATAAATAATGGCTCTGAAAAGGTTTCTGCATTAACAATGCATACATAATCAAGGACAACACCTGCAACACTACTAAAACAATTTTTCATATTATCCAGTATTACGTCAGGTTTCATTTCACCATCTTCAAAAAACTTTGCACCATACTCAAGTGTATTATGAAGGATAAGTGCTTTTTGCCTTTCTTCCGGAGACAGATAAATATTCCGGGAGCTTAAAGCAAGGCCGTCTTCTTCCCTTATAATCGGGCAAACATTTATTTTAATGCCAAAATGAAGGTCCTTTACCATTTGTTTAATTATTACTGCCTGCTGTGCATCTTTCTGTCCAAAGAATGCCATGTGAGGTTTCACAATATTAAAAAGAATGGCAACAATAGTAGTTACCCCTTTGAAATGTATCGGCCTGAATTTACCCTCAAGCACCTGGGATAATTCGCTTACCTCGACATAAGTTTTAAATATATCTGAATATACTTCACTCTTATCGGGATAGAATATATAATCTACAGAGTTTTCTTCGAGCAGTTTTTTATCTTTTTCAAAATCACGCGGATATTTTTCAAAATCCTCGTTAGGGCCAAACTGCGTTGGGTTAACAAAAACAGATACTACAACAATATCAGATTTTTTTCTTGCCTCTTTAATAAGAGAAGCATGCCCTTTATGCAGATAGCCCATAGTAGGTACAAGGCCAATAGTCTTTCCCTCAGCCCTAAGCTTATCAGAAAGCCCCTGTAATTCATCGGAAGAAGTTATAACTTTAATCGTAATCTCAGCTAACTAAACTTAATAAATTGAAAATTGTATTTTTTAAATCTTTCCTGGAGACAATTTTATCCAGGAAACCATGTTCAAGTAAAAACTCAGACTTCTGAAATCCTTCAGGCAAGTCTTTGCCAACAGTCTGTTTAATAACCCGGGGACCGGCAAAACCAATCTGTGCATTGGGTTCTGCAATATTAAAATCACCAAGCATTGCATAGCTGGCAGAAATACCGCCGGTTGTAGGATCAGTAAGAAGAGATACATAAGGCACACCTATGCTGGCAAGACGGGCCAAACGAGCACTTGTCTTTGCCATTTGCATCAGGGAAAAAGCGCCTTCCATCATTCTTGCACCGCCGCTGGCAGAAATAATAATAAGCGGAATTTTGCTTTTGTAAGCTTTATCTGTAAGCCTTGCAATCTTTTCACCAACCACAGAGCCCATACTGCCACCGATAAATCTGAAATCCATGCAGCCAAATGCCACATCCATTCCGTTTATTTTGCCGGTACCTGTACGAATAGCTTCATTCAGGCCGGTTTTCTTAATAGCCTCAGGAATTCTAGCTGAATACTTTTTAGTATCTTCAAACTGCAGAGGATCAGCAGTTCTCATTTTTTTGTCCATTTCTTTAAATGAACCTTTATCCAGCAGGATATTTATATAATCGTCACTCCCAATTCTGAAATGATAATTACATTTCATACACGTCCATAAGTTGGATTCAAGCTGTTTTTTATGGATAATTTCGCCGCATCCGGGGCACTTTTCCCATAAACCATCAGGCAGTTCTTTTTTCTGCGTATCGGGAGAAATATTCTCTTTTGATCTTTTAAACCAGGGCATCATAATCCTTATTTTTGTATATCTGCCATAACAGTTAATGTTCTTTGTGGTTCATCAGGATCATTCGTAGTAATAGTAATAGTCCTTGCCATAGAACCAGACCTGTCAGCAGTATTAAGTTCAACTTTAATTGATCCCTCTTTACCAGGTTCAAATGTTTTTCCGCTTAAAGAAGCAGCTGTACAACTGCACGAAGTTTTTATGTCTTTTATTTGAAGAACAGCATCGCCGTTATTAACAAATTTAAAAATATGTGATAAAGTTTTGCCTTCTTTAACTTTTCCAAAGTTGTAAGTCATTTCTTTAAAATAAAAATTGGGTGCAGGCTGCTTTTCTTTTGGATTTACTACGGCAGTAAACTGAAAACTTGTACTTGAATTCTGAGGATCATTTGTTGATATATTTACAGCCTTATGTTGATTTCCCGGCCTGCCATCTGTATTAAAAGTAATAGAAACTTTTGTAGATTCACCCTTTTTTAATTCCTTTTTATCAATTTTTGCAACAGTACATCCGCAGGTAGGACGAACATCTTTTATCTGAAGAACCTCACTGCCGCCGTTCTTTATAGTAAAATCATAAGAAAGGACTTTCCCTTCTGTTACTTCACCAAAGTCATATTTTTCCGGCTGAATAATAACTTTCGGCCCGGTTTGAGCAAATACAGATAATGAAAGTAAAACACATAAAGTAAAAATCTTTTTTATCATAATTAACTCCTTAAAATATTATACTTTACCATGACGGGCAGGTACAACAAAATCCTTTAAATAATTCGGTTCAAGGTAATCAAACTCAGTAGTAAGCCTCTGTTGATTTAACAAGGCATATTTTGCAACAAATTCAGGTGCAGGAGCTGATATTTTATCAAGCCCGGCAGCATTACCAAACAGCATACAATCATTCACCTTTTCACCAAGTAAATCTTTGCTTATAATTTGCAAATCTTCCACAAATATAAAGTTATTAGCATTAATTTGAAACTTAGAAAAATACAACTCATCTGTGTTTACTTTATTAGCTATGGCAAATATGGTTTTATCTGGCAATATGCCTGAGAGCTGAAGTGCAATTGCTTCAAACGTTGGCGCCGGAATAATTGGCAGTGAAGCGCCAAAGGCAAGGCCTTTTGCCGCAGACATACCAATACGCAGGCCTGTAAATGAGCCGGGCCCGGAAGATACAGCTATAGCAAATAAATCTTTTATATCAATTCCGGCAGTTTTAAGTACATAATCAACAGCATCATAAATTTTTTCAGCATGAATATTTCTGTGCTGAAAATTAACGCTGTAAAATTTATCATCAGAGAAATAAACGGAAGCAGAGCAAACACTGCCAGATGTTTCAAGAGCAAGAACTGGTTTTTTATTCATTTTTTAGAAAATTCAAATTTACGGGAAAAATCATTATTTATAGTGATTTTAATCTCTATCCTTTTATTCGGGAGAATTTCTTCATACAACTCTCCCCATTCAATAAAAGTTATAGCATCATCATCATTAAAATAATCATTTATTCCGATATCAAACAGTTCTCCGGAGGATTCAATGCGATAGAAATCGAAATGATATATTTTGCATTTGCCGCGGTATTCATTTACTATAGCAAAAGTAGGGCTATTGACACTTTCTATTCCAAACCGGGTAAGGGCTTTTTTTATAAAAAAAGTTTTCCCTGAACCAAGGTTGCCGTTAAGGACAACAACTGTCCCCGGGACAAGGCCGCTTACAAAGCTGCGGGCAATATCGGCAGTGTCTTCCTCGGAACGGGCAATTAATGTAAACGGGTATTCCACTTTATTTTGGTTCCATAGTTATAACCGGCAGAATCATCTCTTCCATAGATATACCACCATGCTGGAAAGTATCCTTATAGTATGTTAAATACTTATGATAATCTGTAGGGTAAACAAAATAATAATCTTCTTTAGCGATAATATAATTTATTGTAACTCCCCTTTTGGGCAGTTTATAATCAGCAGGGTTTTTCACAAAAATAGCATGCTTGTCATCAGCTTTAAGATTTCTACCATGTTTAAATCTTAAATTTGTTGAAGCTTCGCGGTCTCCCAGTACTTTAGCTCCTCTTAACGAGCGTATACTTCCGTGATCAGTTGTAATAACTATTTTTACATTTTTCATCTTTGCCAGAGATTTAAATGTGGCAAGCAGTGATGAATGCATAAACCAGCTGTTAGTAAGTGATCTGTATGCTGCCTCGTCAGGAGCAATTTCTTTTAATATATCTGAGTCAGACCTGCCATGAGCAATCATATCCAGAAAGTTAACAACTACAGCGGTAAGCTGCTGATTCTGATATGAAAGTATATTCTGCTCAAAGCTTCTGCCAACTTCAGGGTCAATAATTTTAATATACTTTAATTCATTTTTTAATTTAATTTTCCTGCGGTCAAGCAGTGCCTGGAGCAGTTCTTTTTCATACTTATTCATGCTCTTTTCATCATCGTCGCCGGACTGCCATAATTCAGGATAATTTTTCTCTATTTCAGATGGAAACAATCCACTGAATAATGCGTTACGCGCATAACGGAGTTGCGGTTGGCAGAATTCCATAATAATAATCTTTTTCAATTTTAAAATAATCAATAAGATGTTTTTCCATAACAAGCCATTGGTCAAGCCTCAGGCAGTCAAGAACAAAAAAGAAAACATTTGATTTTTCATCTTTTAATTCAGGCAAAACATATTTTGAGGCAATCTCAGTAGTTAATGCAGGTGTATCAACATCACCCACATTATTTATCCATGTTTTATAATTCTTCTCAACAAACCGGGAAAACTCTTTATTGGCTTCCCTGCGTTGGTCATTTAAAGTCTGCCTTAAATCAACTTCAGGATGTGTATCCAGTTCAAGATCCCAGTTAACCATTTTAAGGTAAACCTCAACCCATTCCTGAAAGTCCATGCTGCTGGTTAAAGACATCGAAATCTGGTTAAAATCCTGAAGATAATCTTTTGCTACATGCTGGCCTGAAATCTTTTTACCTTCAAGAAGCTTTTTGCACACGAGCAGTACCTGGCTTGGATTAACTGGTTTTGTAAGATAATCACTAATTTTGCCGCCAATTGCCTCTTCCATTATGGTTTCTTCTTCAGTTTTTGTAACCATAACAACAGGAATGTTTGGGTCTACCTCTTTAATATATCCAAGTGTTTCAAGGCCGCCCATACCGGCCATCATTTCATCAAGAAATACCAGGTCATAGGAATTTTCTTTAACGGAATTAACAGCATCCTCCCCGTTTGTGACAGTATCAACGTCATACCCTTTTTCTGAAAGGAAAATGATGTGCGAACGAAGAAGTTCAATTTCGTCATCAACCCATAATATTCTTTTTGGCTTCATAAATTTCCCATAGACTAATTATATACCTGATATTTTTTTACTAAGATACAAAACTCTGATTACTTATTGAATTGAAATATGTGCATCAAGGCCCATTTCATTTGTCGTTGTTGCCGGGTACTTGGCTGCGCCTTCAGGCTCTACTGTAGAGCGCCTGTAAAATACAGTAAGGGTAACTTTAGAACTTAAAGTATATTTAACACGCGGTTCAATTGTAATCCTGGTAGAACCATCCTGGGGAGTACCGTCTCCATCCCATTTAGTTGCATTCATATCAAACACAATTACAGAGTTTTTAGTGTTTGAATATGACAGACTGAATTCAATATCATTTTTAAGAGATACACCAAACAAAGGTATTTCCACACCGGAAAGTGAATAACCTGCAGTAATGCCAATATCTCTTGAAAATGTCTCGGTTATTTTAAGTGTTGATATACCAAGATCATATATCGTTTTTGTACTATACTTTATGTTACTTATAAAGTTTCCGCCCCAAAGCTCATTAAATGTAAAGTTTATACCTGCAATAGGTGAAAATCCATACTCAACTCTTTGTGTTTGAATCTTCTCGTTACCATCAGAGTCAGTCTTATACCCTTCTGTATAAGTTGAAGAATAAGAGTGGTCAAGAGACATCTTTTTAACAAAAGATGAGAATATGGAATACTTTTCAAGCCCATCCCATGTAATTCTCCAGTTTGGCCGTGGAATATATTTTGCAAATTGGTTCATGCCGGGTATTTTTCCAAGTACCGGGAACTGTTCAAATCCTTCTGAAAAAGCTGATGAAAGAGCATTTATACCATCACCCGCTTTATACATACCGTGTATTTTTTCAATACCACCATTAAAAAAACCAATAGCTGGCATTGCAAAAAATGAACGGGATAATGTACCAGTCTTGTTCGGCGGCCTTAACATATATCCGGTTGAGTCTTCACCCTGTATTTGAGTCATGGTTTTATTTACAGACCAGTTAACTTTCCAGGTAACGTCTATCTTTGCTCCTTCCCACAAAGGACGGGAAGTTTTAAGATCAATGCTGTTCTTTTTAGACAGAACATCACTTAAAGTAGCCGCACCTTTAGCTCTGACCCCATTATAACCGCTTAAACCCATCATAAAACTACGTGAAGGTCCTTTTGTATCGCTCTGAACAAAACCCCAGAAATTACTAAATCCATTGCCGTCTCCGCTTAATCCGGAAACTGAAAGCGAGTAATCATGAGAAAAATTAAACGTAATTGTTTCATAATCAAAAAAGACTGTACGTATAAAGATTTTCATATATGCCAGAGATGTAACTATAGGAGATACTTTATTCACTTCGGACAATTCTACAGAATCAGCTTTTGCCAGAGAATCGCGAGCAATTTTTACCTCAGCCATTAAATTTCCTGTTGAATCTTCAGGAACCCGGGGCATACCATTTTTAAGCGAATCACTCACTGCAATCTGCTGGTTATCTTTTTCCTGCTCATTTCCCGGTTTTGGAGGAGGATTAGTTCCCCTGTCCCTGTTTCCGCCGGGAGTTCTGTTACCACCAGGAGTCCTATTTCCGCCCGGTGTTCTGTCACCTCCGGGAGCGCCACCCTGGTTCCTGTTTACTCCGCCCGGCTGTCCTGACTTTTGTTTGCTTTCTTCTTTATCTTCCTTAAATAATGGTTCTGTAAGAGCTTTCCATCTTAACGTAAGCCCCACTGTAGATTTGCTGGAGAATCCGGCACTTTTGCCAAGTACTTCCTGCTTTAGATCACGTGTCCACTGGTAGTTTACTGAATACCCCATATTTACAGTAAAAAATTTATTTAAATCCCAAAACGATGGAAGCTTTGGAGCAGTCCTGAAATCAAGAGTCTGCTGGTATGAATAATCCTTTCCAAAAAAAGCACCGGAGAAAATATCTCTCCATATAGCACCTTCAGGACGCTGTGTAATACCATCATTTTCCGTCTCAAGGTAAGCAAGTGATGAATTTATATTTACAGTATATGAAGTGCTTAAATTTAATAAACCACCTTCTGTAAACTTCCAAGCAAAATTAAACCCTCTTGAGGTGCTAAAATCTCTTGAGATTGTAGTAGCAGATGGAGTAATTGTTGACGAAGTACTGCTTGACCTTTCCCTTGTAGTGCTGGTACTGCGGTTTCTTTTTGCACTTACATTAAACGAGAAATTCTGTGGAGAATAATAAATTTTAGTCCCCCTGTAATCATCCAGCAGCGCAAATATTGTACCTATTACAGGAATATCAACAGGTTTAAAATAATATTCGGGACTTAAGTTGATTCCATAATTAAGAGATGCATTCCAGACCCATGTTTTAGCGCTAAGTATAGTTGGAGAGCGGCTTGCAGTTTTATTATAGTTAAAACTGTAAGTAAGCGCATTAAATGTATCTCTAATCAACCAGAAATTAGTAGGAATTTTTATTTTTATATTTGAAGCCGTCCATGTATCCGATACATTGAAAGTTTGAACACGCGTATAAATTTGTTCAGAAGTTTCTTTTATAGCCCCGGTACTTATACCATCTGCAGCATTCTGAGCAACTTTGGAAACAAGCACATCAGTACCAGGCATATATAAAGGCTTGCTAAGGCTTTCATTATGGGAATAAGTTAACCTTATATTACTATCCTGCATTTTAAACGGTATAAGCTTTAAAATATCCAGGTCAGCAGACATACCCCAGCTTTTAGTCTGCGCCCTCGAACCAAACCGTTCAGTAAGCTTATGGAAATAAGGATCAGTTTCACTCATGTTAAAGCTAACGCTCAAAATATCTGCCATTTTTAGAGAGCCCGATAAGTTGTAAGCCCAGCCTTTAGTATCATCAGCGCCGATTACACGAAGTTCGTTAATCCACACCTCTCCCTGCAATGGCCTGTGCCTTGGCCTTTCAGGGTCATCAACGTTATAAATACCAACACTTAAAAATTTAATACTTGTTAATGTCGGGTTACCTTTTACACCATAAAAATGGCCCACTTTACCCTCAACGGCAATTGTATCAAGAAGGTTAACCGTTGCAGCTGAATCGCGTCCCTCCTTAATAGCAGTAATTACAGAAAATGGTATTTCAATTTCACCCCAACCCGGTGTTATAGGCTGTTTATATTCATAAAAGTTATTTGTATCAGTACCAAACCTGAAATAAACCTGTGCCCTGTATCCGCCGGAAGTATCCGAAAGTGACCTGTAGAAACTGTCAGTATCGCCATGAACAAAAAGCTTCATTTCTTTATAGCTGAATACATCGAGAGACTTAGTAAGATATTTTACTGCCTGTCTTGACTCGCCTGCTTCAAGCCCATTAATAATCAGATTCATTGACTGTTCGTTCTTTAACACTGTCTCTTCTGTATTACTTCTGTCTCTTTCCCTTGAAATTCCGGGAGGCATTGTGTAATTAGGATTTTCCTCAAGGCTAATATTACTTACAGAAAGAATAGTATCACCATCAATTGCATTCTGCCACTGGCTTCCGATAAGATTAAATTCTGCGAAACGTAAGTGTACGGTAGTGTCGTACCCTGTAGCATATAATCTTATATATTCGACATCTGTTAAGGTTGGAGAGCCCACCTTCTTATAATAATCACGCAATGGAATCCGGTACTGGTACCAGGTACTTTTCTTTCCATTAGAAACGGCGCCGCCGCCTACAATAAAAGGATTTGAAGCTGCTGATGTATCCAGAGGTATTTTAAAGCTAAAATAATTATTTGCCTTATCAACATCATTATTATTGTTTAAATCCTCAGTATCAGGAAGAAGCGTACCATCTGTCATCTGGGAGTTGCCCTGTGTATTATTGGCATATTTCCAGTCGCTTTCACTATTTTTACCTGAAAGAACCCAGTTATCACCGCTCGGATCGTCTTTATATTTGGCATCTATGTTCGGATAAGCAGCCCTTTCCTCATCATCAGTCATTCCATCAATACCTGTATCTTCACCATCATTAAGCACACCATTTTTACTCTTATCTTCTGTATCAAGTGTGCCATTAACAATAACATCTTCACTTATTGCTCCAAGGTCTATATAGAAATAATTATTTTTCAAGTCAGTATTGGATTCCACACTCATCCAGACTTCTATATATTCAACATTTTCTTCTTCAAGATTATTTGATGTAGAAGAAAGATATTTCATCATACCGCCGTAGTTTGCTTGCCTGTTATCCAGCGAAGGATAATAGTTATATGCACCTCTTTCATTTGGATAAAAAACAAAATCCATTACACTTACAGAATTATCCTTTGTGCTTGTCTGCCTTAAAGGCCAAATATCAGTTACGGCTACATCAGAAGGATACTGCGAATACCAGAAAGCCCTTCCTTTATAGTGGATCCTCTGTGCGGCAGTTGTTGAATCGTCCGGAACATAAGGCAAGTCATATTGCCCCACAGGCGGACTGATATCTTTCCATCCTGTATATGAAACACCTATAGGAATAGACCGTTTTGTACCTTCAAAGTCATCTATATAAGCAATACTTTCATCAGCATCTGAAGCTATTGTACTCTTTTTTGTGTTAGGATCCGGCATTATGTAAGCATATTCACCGGCAAGAGTTAATGACGACATTTGCTTTGTAGAAAAGACATTATCAATAGCTTTGGTAAGGAATGGCAAATCCTGGGTTGTAGAGAAATCAAGCCCCATAATTGTATTGCTCATAGGTTCTTCCCCAATTCTTACCTTATCACTAAGCGTCTGCTGGTTGAGATTCAAAATTGAGAAGCCAAGTTTTGTTTTATCAGTAAAATCAAAAACACCTCTCGCACCCAGTAATGTTTTTGATGCAAGCTGGAAAAGGTCATTTTGTTCAAATGTAATTTTCAAATCAGCACCTGCCACCAGCGCTGAAGCATTCCTTATTGTAAGCTGCCCGGTAGTATAATCTACAGTGTAATCTGTGCCTGCAGTTAACGGCGAACCATTAAGTTTAACAACAACAGAATTCTCAACTATGTTAAAGCCAAGCTGATATACAGAACTTGAACTGCCCGAATATTTACCGGTCATTATCCATTTATCATCGGTCTGGTAATTTTTTACAAGCGACTGGAGTACAGAATAAACTTCATTATAAGCAAAAGATGTATCCAGCCCAGTTTTATAAATATCGGCTCCAAAAGGCTGCAATACAGGGAAAATAACTTCACCGGTAGAAGTAATTACATAATCATTAAAATCGATAATGTTGTCAGAAGATGAGGTTCCGGCAGCATCATAATTATCAATACCAAATGCTTTTAACAATGTAATATTATCAATCTGTGTTACAGGATCTTCGCCTGAAATTTCTCTTTTAACATAAAACTCAAAACCTTCCTGGTTAATACTTCTTCCACCGACAGGATAAATATTTCTTAACTGCAATTTCCATGCTTCGGTATCAGAAGGATTAAGGCTTTTAGGTTTAATTAATTTTAGTATAAGTTTCTTACTTTCCTCATTCTGCGCAGTTGATATAAATTCGCCATATATACTGCCGCCGTAAGTTTTATATGCAACTGCAAGAATATCATTATCCTGTACAGATGTTTTAAAAGTAATGTAGCCTGTTTCAGAGTGAATTATATAGTCAGTACCTTCCACAAGCTTAATAAACCTGCCTGTAACTGCCTGGCCTGAACCATATCGTGAAGGAATATCGCCCCTATATTCAGTGTCATCATAAACGCCTGAAGAACCGGCTGCGGGAAGGTCAATATAGCAGTTAGCATCCCTTTCATTAAGGGGATCAATTGTTGACGTTGTAGTTGATTTCCATACTTCAATTTCAGAAACAACCAGGTTCTGGTCAACTATCTGCGCAGTGGTCTGCCCGTCCCTTCTTGAATAAAACCTTTCAAAAATCTTTTTAGTTGTATCAGCATAAACAGAATCAATAAAGTAGTGATTCTGGGAATAATTATATGCACGTAAAGTAAATTCCTGCGAAGTAGAACCGGAATTTACTGACACTTCTTTAACTTCACCTTTTTTCTGGCTGGCAAGAGTTGTTAAAGTAAGAGGCCCCATTTTAAACATTGCTTTTATACCAAACAGTGCTTCACTGCCGCCAACAAGAGAAGATGTCTGTAAAGATACGTTACCGGCTTCAACACTCTGAACTATTTCGTCCTCATAACCGGTATACTTTATTTTAAGCATGTTTTCATACTCAAAAGTACGTTCTGTGTTCCAGTCGGCATTTATATCAAGTTTGTCACCAATTTTACCCTGTACATTAATCTGAACCTGCTGACTAAAATCCGGTTCATTTCTTGTATTACCCAATTTTGAAGCAGTAACACCTTCAGTTGTTTCATTTCGCCATGCACCATGAATATCAACTGAGCCCTGTATTTTTAAAGATATTTTTGGCGGGCCAAATATAGAAAGCACTCCCACACTTGGCAGAGGAATCTGAAAATCTGTAAAATCTTTTATAAGGTCAGCAAGCCCTTTTAAGTTAGACTTAAGTTCATATTTATAGCCCTGTTCTTCCCATAGGGACCGTTCACGCAGGGCAAGCTGTAATTCAACATATTCATGAAGTGGAATTGTCAAAATTATTTTGGTTTCTTCACCGGCAACTTTTTCAACAACCTGTACATTTTCGCCGGTTGAATCAATCTGGACTGTTCTTACTTTTTGAGAAGTCTGGGCAAAAAATTTGGATTCTCTTTGTTGTTTAAGAGTAATATACGGCCTATCCTCCCTGTGATAATGGAAGTATTTAAGCCTTGCGGTAGAATCGAGCAATGCAGAATCAATTTTAACAACAGAATCTGCTTTTAGCGAATCAAACGGAGCTGATGTAGAATCTCTTCTCCCCAAAGAATCAAGAGGAATTTTTCCTGAACCTTTAACAGGAGGCTTGCGGCCATGCTGCTTTAAGTTTGTTGAATCAGGAGGAAGTGACGTAAACGAACTACTGCCAAGAGAAATAGAAGCAACCTCTTCCTTTTTAGAGGATTTGCTTTCATCCACCTTTGCCAGAGATTCACTCAGATTATAGCCCTTCTCTTCCTGTTCCGGTGCTGCATTTGCCTTAGCCAGATGCAAACAGGCTTCAACCCAAATAGCTTCATTGAATTGAGTCTCATCAGGAGAAATAAAACCTACATTTATCCCGGCATAGAAGAGTATAACCCCAAATAGAGATAACCGGGTGAGCTCCCAACTAATTTTTAATATGCTGTTTCTGATAGAACGCCCTATAATTTAGGAATATATCAAATCGTATAAATTACCGATATACCTCCTGTTAATTAATTTTTAACGGAAAAAATTAGTTAAAATACACCTGAGATTCAATAATTGATTGCCCTAAGCCCCAAATTCCGAACAGAAACTTATATTATTATTACTATTAATGGAAGGTAAAATTTCATCCCACCAAACGAATTGCCTTTTTTTACCAGCATGAGAATAATTGCCGGTATTAATTCTTTAACAAAGGAATCAAATAAGTACCGGCCAAATAAAAGCCGGTACTTATAATAACTTAAACAATAAACAATTTAATTACGCGATAGTCTCTTCGGTCACAGCTGTCAGGGCTTTATGAACAGCAGCAGCGCATTTACGCCCTTCAGAAATTGCCCAAACTATAAGTGACTGTCCCCTGCGCATATCGCCGCAGGCAAATACTCTGTCTACAGAAGTAGCAAAAGCATTTTCAGAATCGCCAAATTCAGCTTTTACATTGCCGCGTTTGTCGAATTCCATACCAAGTTCTTCAAACTGGGCTAGTAAGCCTTCTTTTACAGGATGAAGAAAACCGGCAGCAATAAGAACAAGGTCAGCTTTTAATTCGAATTCGGTTCCCGGAATATCCAGAAATTTTCCGTTTTCAAATTTAACCTCGTTGCATCTTAAAGAAGCAACCTGGCCGCTCTTGTTTCCTACGAACTCTTTGGTATTAATACTCCATTTTCTTTCAACACCTTCTTCATGGCTGCTGGAAGTACGGAGAATCATAGGATAATATGGCCATGGCGTATTTTCAGGACGATCAACCGGAGGTTTTGGCATAACTTCAATCTGAGTTACAGACAAAGCGCCCTGCCTGTTAGATGTACCAACACAGTCTGAACCGGTATCACCACCGCCGATAACAACCACATGTTTTCCTTTTGCCGTTACCTGGTTTTCAACTTTATCACCAGCATTAACTTTATTCTGCTGGGGAAGGAATTCCATCGCAAAATAAATACCTTTTAGTTCTCTGCCTGGTATTGAAATATCGCGCGGTTTTTCACTTCCGCCAGCCAGAACTACTGCATCAAAAGAATCAAGAAGCGCCTTCGCTGAAATATCATTTCCAACAAAAACACCGGTTTTAAACTCAACACCTTCGGCTTCCATTTGTTTAACGCGCCTGTCAATAAGATGTTTTTCCATCTTAAAATCAGGAATACCAAAACGCATTAAACCACCGGGCCTGCTGTTTTTTTCAAATACCGTTACAGAGTGCCCAGCCCTGGCAAGCTGCTGAGCTGCAGCCAGTCCTGAAGGACCTGAACCAACAACAGCTACCTTTTTACCCGTTTTTTGGGCCGGTATTTTAGGAACAACCCAGCCTTCATCAAAACCTCGATCAATTATTGTACGCTCTATATATTTAATTGTGACAGGCTGTTCATTTATTCCAAGTGTACATGCACTTTCACATGGCGCCGGGCATAATCTGCCGGTAAATTCCGGAAAATTATTAGTTGAATGCAAAACATTCAGAGCGTCTTTCCAATGTTCTTTATATACAAGGTCATTCCATTCAGGAATATAATTATGAACGGGACACCCGGTATCGCCATGGCAAAAAGGAATACCGCAATCCATACATCTTGCACCCTGAGTCTGCGCTTCAGGCGCTGTATAAGTAAACTCGAATTCTTTATAATTCTTTACACGTTCACTAATCTCAAGTTTTTTTAGTGATCCTCTTTTAAACTCCTTAAATCCAGTTGGTTTACCCATTTATCACCTCTTCAAGAGAATTATCATTAACACTTTCTTCCTGAAGTTTCTTTAATGCACGTTGATACTCAGGAGAAATCACTTTAACAAAACGTTTCTTTTCTTCTGCCCAGTTATTAATTATTTCAGCAGCACGTTTTGATTCGGTATAATGGAAATGCCTGTTAATCATAGAAAGCAATTCTTCAGCATCAGATTCAGATAGTTCTGCAACCTCTACCATTTCCCTATTAATAAGCTTTTCCAGGTTATTAAACGGGTTCCAAACGTAAGCTACACCGCCAGACATACCTGCAGCAAAGTTCCTGCCGGTTTTGCCAAGCACTGCAACCCTGCCGCCTGTCATATATTCGCATCCATGATCGCCAACACCTTCAACTACAGCTTCAGCGCCCGAGTTACGAACACAAAAACGTTCGCCTGCCAGCCCGTTAAAGTATGCTTCGCCGCTTGTTGCACCATACATACAGGTATTGCCTATAATAACATTTTCATCAGCATTATATTCAGTTTTTGGATCAACTTTTACAATCAGCCTTCCACCGGATAAGCCTTTGCCTGTATAGTCATTAGAACCGCCAATCAGTTTCAGTTCAATACCTTTGGCAAGGAAAGTACCAAAACTTTGTCCTGCAGTTCCGTTAAGCTCAATTTTAATAGTACCATCATGTAAACCTTCATCACCGTATTTTTTAGCAACTTCGCCGGAAAGCATAGTGCCGACAGAAAGGTCAGTATTGGTAATATATGTCTTTATCTTAACAGGAAGCCCGTAATGTAAAGCCGGTTCAGCCTGCCTGATAAAGAAATTATCAATTTGTTTTGTCAGGTAATGATTCTGCTCCCTTGTCCTGAAAATATCAGTCTTATATAACGGAGCAGGACGGAACAGTATTTTGCTGAAATCAATACCTCTTGCTTTCCAGTGCTCATAAGGACGCTGAGGAAGGATTTTATCTGTCTGCCCTATCATCTCATTCATTGTTCTAAAACCCATAGAAGCCATATACTCACGAACTTCTTCGGCAACAAAGAACATAAAATTAACAAGGTATTCAGGTTTACCTGAGAATTTTTTCCTCAATTCAGGATCCTGGGTTGCAACACCAACCGGACAGGTATTAAGATGGCATTTACGCATCATAATACAGCCCTGGGTTACAAGAGGAGCTGTGGCAAAGCCAAATTCTTCGGCACCTAACAGTGCAGCAACAACAACATCTCTTCCTGTCTTAAGCTGGCCGTCAGCAGCAAGATATACTCTGTCTCTTAATCCGTTCAGGACAAGAGTCTGCTGCGCTTCACTTAACCCAAGTTCCCATGGTGAACCTGCAGACTGTACAGAAGAAATAGGGCTTGCACCGGTTCCGCCATCATGCCCGCTTATAAGGATATGATCAGCATGAGCCTTTGCAACACCTGCGGCAATTGTACCTACACCAACTTCAGATACAAGCTTAACACTTATTCTTGCTTTTGGATTTATATTTTTAAGGTCAAAAATAAGCTGTTTTAAATCCTCAATAGAATATATATCATGATGAGGCGGAGGTGAAATAAGAGTAACACCAGGAGTACTGTGACGAATTCTTGCAATTATTTTGTCAACTTTATGCCCGGGAAGCTGTCCGCCTTCACCCGGTTTTGCACCTTGTGCCATTTTAATCTGAATTTCATCAGCATTAACAAGGTAATTTGCAGTTACACCAAATCTTGCAGACGCAATTTGTTTTATTGCAGAACGAAGGCTATCACCATTTGCAAGCTGAACAAAGCGTACAGCATCTTCGCCGCCTTCACCTGTATTTGATTTACCACCTATTCTGTTCATCGCTGTTGCCAGGGCAGTATGAGCTTCATGAGATATAGAACCAAAGCTCATAGCGCCTGTTGAAAATCTTTTAACAATTTCCTTTGCAGGTTCAACTTCTTCAATTGGAACAGGATTGCTGGTATCAAACTTAAACATACTTCTTAAGGTTACACGCTTCTTGTCCTGGTTATTAATCAGCTCAGCATATTCTTTATATGTTTTATATTCATTTTTTCTTGTACTTAGCTGAAGCTTTGAAATTGTTAGTGGGTTCCACAGGTGATACTCACTATCATACCTGTAGTGGTAGATACCGCCAAAGTCAAGAGTTTCAGAATTCTTAAAGGTATCAATTCCATTACAATGCCTTTTAACAGTTTCTTCCTCAATCATTTCAAGGCTAAGGCCTTCAATCCTTGTGGCAGTACCGGAGAAGTAATTATTAACCACTTCAGCGTCAAGGCCTACTGCTTCAAATATCTGTGCACCGCAGTATGACTGCAAAGTGCTGATACCCATTTTACTAAATACCTTAAACATACCTTTGGCAACAGCTTTTACAAAATTCTTCTTTGCATATTCATAAGAGGCAACACCGGGCAGATAACCTTTTTCATACATATCGGCGAGAGTTTCGTAAACCAGGTAAGGATTTATTGCGTTGGCTCCATACCCGCATAAAAGCGCAAAATGAGCAACCTCACGTGGTTCGCCGCTCTCAATTATAATACCGGTTTTTGTTCTTAACCCTGTTTTAATTAATGCATGATGTACAGCTGAAACAGCAAGAAGGCTTGGTATTGCAGAATTATTTTCATCAACACCTCTGTCCGAAAGTATTAATAGGGATATACCGCTTTTTACATTTTCAATTGCATCTATACATAACTGTTCAAGTTTATCTCTCATATCTCCTTTAACGGAAGGATTAAAAAGCAGGCTTAATGTAAGAGATTTATAATGTTCAGCAGAAATACTTCTTAACTGCTCTAACTGTGAATTGGACAGCAAAGGATGATTCAGTTCAATCCTGTGAGCATGCTGGGGTGTTTCATCAAGCAGATTTTGTTCAGGGCCTATATAAGTAGTAAGCTCCATAACAAGCTCTTCTCTTATAGCATCAATAGGAGGATTTGTAACCTGTGCAAACATTTGCTTAAAATAACGGAACAGCGGCTGCGGTTTTTCAGAAAGAACAGCAAGTGAAACATCACTGCCCATAGAGCCTAATGCTTCCTGTCCATTAATAGCCATTGGCTGAATTACAGTAAACAGGTCTTCTTTTGTATATCCAAACAGTCTCTGTCTTTTAAATACGGTAGTGGGATCAGCCTTGCTTTTAAATACTGGCGAAGGAAGCTGATCAAACTTTATCATATTCTCTTCAACCCAATGTTTGTAGGGTTTTCTGTGGACTATCTCATTCTTAACTTCCTCATCATCAACAATACGGCCCTTTTGAAGGTCAAGTATAAACATTTTACCCGGCTGCAGCCTTCCTTTTGACACAACAAATTCAGGTTCAACAGCAAGAGTACCTGCCTCTGAAGACAGAACAATCATATCATCTTTTGTAATAGCATATTTTGCAGGGCGAAGGCCGTTTCTATCAAGAGTAGCACCAATTATATTACCGTCAGTAAAAACTACTGCAGCAGGGCCGTCCCATGGTTCCATCATAGTTGCATGGTATTCATAGAAAGCTCTTCTATCCGGATCCATCATATCATTTTTAGACCATGCTTCAGGAATCATCATCATCATTGCATGCGGCAGGCTTCTGCCGCTCATTACCAAAAGTTCAAGAACAGAGTCAAAAGTTGCTGAATCACTCTGCCCGTCCATAATAATAGGAAGCATCCTTCTAAGGTCCTTACCATAAAAAGGTGATTCCATTACAGCCTGACGAGCAGCCATCCAGTTTTTGTTTCCCTGAAGAGTATTTATTTCGCCATTATGAGCAATCATTCTAAACGGATGAGCAAGATCCCATGTTGGGAAAGTATTTGTAGAAAAGCGCATGTGAATCATTGCAAGCGCTGATTTCATGGAAGGATTGTTAAGATCTTTAAAATATTTTTTTATTTGTAAAGCAAGAAGCATTCCTTTATATATTACAACTTTACTTGAAAATGACGGGACATAATACTTGCTTCTGTCTAAGTTTAACTCAGTCCTGACACGATGGTCAATTATTCTCCTGATAAGATAAAGTTTTCTTTCAAATTCATCCTGATTTTTAATTTTCTTGCCTGAGCCAATAAAACACTGACGAATAAAAGGCTGAAGCATTCTTGCACCTTCGCCGGGAATTGACGAATCAACCGGAACATCACGCCAGCCAAGAAAATTTTGTCCTTCATCTATAACAATTTTTTCAACAATATTTTCAACAGCCTTACGCATAATAACGTTTTGGGGAAGAAACATAACACCAACACCATATTTCCCTTCTTTGGGCAGTGTAATGTTAAGTTCAGATGTAACCTGTTTCATAAACTCATCAGGCATTTGTAATAAAATGCCGGCACCATCACCGGTCTGAGGGTCTGCACCTACAGCTCCGCGGTGTTCAAGATTCATTAAAACCTGTAATCCCTTATCCACAATAGCCCGGGATTTTCGCCCTTTTATATCGGCGACAAAACCCATTCCACATGCATCGTGTTCAAATTTAGGATCATAAAGTCCCTGCGATTGTACCGGGAACCTATCTGCATTTGTTTCACTGGCAAATAGGCCAGATACTGTATCAGCAGTATTTCCTTCCATTTAAATTTCTCCTTTCCTTGTTGTACATAAGCAGCATTGTCAGGCTGCTATGCAATTCCTCACTTATTAAGGTTTGAACTTTTGTCTCCGGTAATATGTTGTCACAATCAGGCTGTTAGCCAAACTTACAAAGTTTATTTCCGGTGCAAACCTTAATTATTTATTTCAATATACAAACAAACGTATTTTTCCCTGATATTATCTTAGCTAAGAAATAACAGGGTGTTTTATTTAAACAAACAGATATCGTTCAGGAAAGGAAGCCTTGTTCTCACTTCCTCTGTTCTGTTCAGAGTCAAATCAGCTGTAATGATTCTCTCTTCATTTATCACTCCAAAAATCTCTTCCCCCATGGGATCAATAATGCTGCTGCAGCCAATATAGTTTAGTGTTGGATCTGCACCCACACGGTTAACTCCAATAACATAACACTGGTTTTCAATTGCTCTTGCTTTTAATAAAGCTTTCCAATGTTCAGCTCTCGATTCAGGCCAGCTGGCAATATTTATAATCATTGCTACTCTTTCAAGTGCATAATACCTGTAAAGTTCAGGAAAACGCAGGTCATAACAAATCGAAAGGCCTGTTTTCCAGCCGTCTATTATTGTGGTTTTAGTTTCTGTTCCTTTAACAAAGTTTTTATCTTCGCCGGAATAAGAAAAAGGATGTATTTTTCTGTACCTGCATACTGCCTGCCCTTTTTTATCTATATGGACAAGAGTATTATAAACCTTTGTTTTATCACGTTCAATAAAACCAGCAATTACATTGGTATTATAATCAACAGCTATTTTACTAAAGAAGCAAATGCTTTCACCATCCATATCTTCAGCAAATTCTGAAGCTTTCATGGTAAAGCCCGTTAATGTCATTTCAGGGAAAACAAGTAAATCAGTATTATCAGAATTACTAAGTAAAGAAATTATCTTTTCTTTATTTCTTTCTTTGTTTTCCCAAACAGGGCTATATTGTACAAGACCGGCAACCATTGCTAAATTGCTACCTTTGTACCAGCATCTTTACGAAGCTTAAACAATTTATAATTTAAAGAATCGCTCATTGCCTGGAAACTGGCTTCAATAATATTTTCTGAAACTCCAACAGTACTCCATGAATCTGTTCCGTCGCCTGACTCTATCATTACCCTTACTTTTGCACCGGTACCTTCCTTCTCATTCAATACGCGTACTTTATAATCTTCCAGTTTTACAAGAGCTACTTCAGGATAAAATCTTAACAAAGCTTTTCTTAATGCATTATCAAGAGCATTTACAGGTCCTATACCATCTGATGCTGTATGTTCAATTTCACCATCAACTTCAATTTTTAAAACAGCTTCAGAATTTGACTGGCCGTTTATATCATATGTAACATTAACCTTGGAATCAAGCACCCTGAAAAATGGGGTAAATTCATTATTTTCAGCCCTTAATAAAAGCTCAAATGATGCTTCAGCTCCATCAAACTGGAAACCGCCATGTTCAAGGGTTTTAATATAGTTTACTACTTTTTTACTTAATTCTTTATTATCTGATAAATCAATTCCAAGTTCTTTTGCTTTATACCTAATATTACTTTGCCCTGACATGTCGGATACCAGAACTCTCTGTTTATTTCCAACAGTTTCAGGTTCTATATGCTCATACATGCGGCTGTCTTTCAACACAGCACTTACATGAATACCACCCTTATGTGCAAATGCTGATTTACCAACAAATGCAGCCCTTGTATTTGGAGAAAGGTTCATAACTTCATAAACAAAATGGGATAATGAAGTTAAACGGTCAAGCTTAATACCATTATTCACTTTTTTGTTAAGCTTTAAAAGCATATTAGGGATTATAGAGCACAAATTAGCATTACCACATCTCTCGCCCACACCGTTTATTGTACCCTGAACATGTTCAGCACCAGCCTGAATAGCAGCAAGTGAGTTTGCCACTGCAAGTTCAGAGTCATTATGAGTATGGATTCCAATAGGTATGGTAAAAATTGTCTTTAATTCTGTAACAATATCAAATACTTCACCGGGCATGCTTCCGCCATTAGTGTCGCACAATACTAAAACACTTGCACCGCCTGCAACAGCGGCTTTTAGCATTTTTATTGTAAACTCTTTATCATCTTTATAGCCATCAAAGAAATGTTCACAGTCATAAATAACTCTTCTGCCATTTTCTTTAATGAACCTGACAGAATTGTAAATTAAATCTTCGTTTTCCTGTTCAGATATTCCCAGACCTATCTCAGAATGCAGCCGCCATGATTTACCAAAAATAGAAACTAAAGGAGTCTCAGCTTTTAACAAAGCATTCAGATTCACATCAGATTCTATACTGTTTGAAGCTCTTCCAGTTGAACCAAAAGCACAAACCTTAGTATGCTTAAGATTCAGATTTTTCACCTTCTGGAAAAACTCTTCATCCTTTGGATTGCTGCCAGGCCAGCCGCCTTCAATAATGTCAATTCCAAATTCATCAAGTTTCTGGGCAATAATAAGCTTATCAGGTACAGAAAGATTTACGCCTTCCCCCTGAGTCCCATCTCTGAGAGTTGTATCAAATAGTTCAATTATGTCACTCATATTCTTTATCCGGATTATTTATAATCATTTAAAGTCTGTACTATTGCCATATTTACCCGGCAAAAGCCGGATTATATACATCGATAAGAACAAGGCTGTTTTTATTAAACTGTCATGCCGTTATTTCGGGCATACTCAAAAATATTTCCGGCTTCAATTATTGGCAGTACATCGCCAAGTGAGCGAAGCTGGAACTCTTCACCGGATGTTAAATTTTTTAGTTTATTATGCTCAACATCCAGTTCTAATTTATCTCCAGTTTTGATCTTTTGATTTATCTTTTCAGGAGTTTCAAATGGTAACAGGAAGCCGCCATCGACACAGTTTCTATAAAATATTCTGGCATATGATTCAGCTATAACCGCCTGGGTACCTGCTACCTGCAATGCAAACGGAGCATGCTCTCTTGAAGAACCACACCCAAAATTTGCGCCGCCTATAATAATATTAAACTCTGACTGGTAGTTATCGCCTTTAACATAAGAAGTTCCACCGTTTGGCAATCCAGCCTGATCAATAGGGACCCCAGACAAAGCAAAATGCCCATACTTTTTAGATTCTTCTTTATCAGTTAAACTATACACAAGATGCTCTGCGGGAATAATCTGATCAGTATCAATATTATCACCCAGAACAAATGCTTTACCTTTTATTATTTTTTCCATTTTTAAGGTTCTTCCTTTAATCTCTTAAATAAATTAGCGCTCCCTTTCTTGTAGAAAGGGAGCTTTAATATTACATATAATCCCTCGGATCGGTTATTTCACCATTTATAGCTGATGCAGCAACAGTTAAAGGAGAAGCAAGGTATACACCTGATTTTTTACTTCCCATTCTGCCGGGGAAATTTCTGTTCGTAGTTGATATTACTGTTTCACCATCAACAGCCCTGCCTATTGTGTCTGCGGGGCCTCCAAGGCATGCAGCACATGACGACTGGGCAATAATACAGCCTGCTTTTTCAAATATATCTTTTAGAGATACACCAGAAATTGTTTCTTCTTCAAGCTGCTTCTGTACAGTTGTACTTGCAGGAACAATAAATGTAGGAACCTTAACCTGCTGTCCAAAAAGAATTTTTGCAGCATACTTAAAGTCACTTAACTTGCCGCCTGTACATGAACCGATATAACATTTGGTAAGTTTTGTCCCCTGGACATTCCTGACAGTGTCATAATTATCAGGACTGTGAGGTTTGGCTACTGATGGTTCCATATTTGTAACATCATAGTTATATACAGCTTTGTATTTTGCATCTGCATCACTATGGAATATTTCATAAGGTTTATCAGTTCTTTCTTTTACATAATCTTCAATAACTTTATCAGCAGCAATAATACCGTTCATTGCACCGGCTTCAATTGCCATATTAGTAAGAGTCATTCTCTCGTCAACAGAAAGTGAGTATACTGCACTTCCGTCAAATTCAAGAGCACAATAGGTACCGCCATCTGTTGTTATATCACCAAGAACTCTTAAAATAAGGTCTTTAGCTGTTATATAAGGAGGAAGTTCACCATTAAAGTTAAACTTTAATGATTCAGGAACTTTTTCCCATATTTTACCGGTACCGAGAATGAAAGCTGCATCTGTGTTTCCAACGCCTGTTGAAAACATACCAAATGCTCCTGAAGTACATGTATGAGAATCTGTTCCAAACAATACAGTTCCCGGCACATTATAACCTTCTTCAGCAAGAGCTATATGGCATACACCTTTATATCTTTCAGTACCAACATCGTAATAATTATCAACAGAGTATTCTTTAGCAAATTCTCTTAAAAGTTCAACGTTTCTGTTAGCCTGAGGATTCTTCGTAAAAATGTAATGGTCAGGAAAGATAACAAGTTTATCTTTATCCCATATTTTAGCATCACTGCCAAATTCTCTTTTCCAAATCCCAATTGTAGGTGGCCCGCAAACGTCGTGTGTCATTAAAACATCAACTTTCAGCCATATATTTTCACCCGGCCTTGCTTCTTTTCTGCCAGAAGCTTTAGCCAGTATTTTTTCAGTTATTGTCATTCCCATTTTATATGTCCTATTTATTTCAATAAATCTTCCCGTACCTGGGGGTACTATTTCTAAACAAGTTCCTTCATTTCGGGATTATCAATTTGATTTTTGTCTTTATTCATTAAATAAGCCTGCTGCTGGTTCAGCGCCATCAGGTAAGCCTTAACGCTGGCTTCAATAATATCAGTAGACACGCCCCTGCCGGTAAAGGATATTTCATTTTTTCTTATTCTAACAATTACTTCACCCATAGCCTGCCTTCCTGAAGATACAGAGCGCACATGGTAACTTTCAAGTTCAGGTTTAAGATTGAGGGCACGTTCAATAGCATTAAAACATGCATCCACAGAACCATCACCTGTAGCTGATTCCTGAAATACTTCATCACCTGATTTTATTCTTACTGCAGCGGTTGGAATTGAGCTTGTTCCCATATGAACCTGAACATAATCCAATTTAAAGAACTCTTCTTCTATTGCAAGTTTCTTATCGCCCATAAGACTTCTAAGGTCTTCATCATATATTTCTTTTTTCTTATCAGCAAGTTCAACAAACTTATCATAAACTGTCTGCAGTTTTTCTTCAGAAATTGAGTACCCAAGTTCAAGCAGCCTTGCTTTTAAACCATGCCTGCCTGAATGCCTGCCCAAAACAATTTTAGTCTTCTTTACTCCAACACTTTCAGGAGTCATTATTTCATAAGTCTGCCTGTTTTTCAGCATTCCATCCTGGTGTATACCAGACTCATGAGCAAAAGCATTTTCACCAACAATAGCTTTATTAGGCTGAACTATAAGTCCTGTAAATGAAGAAACCATTTTACTTGCATTATAAATTTCTTCAGTTTTAATAGTAGTAAAACAAGGATATATATCTTTTCTAACTTTAAGAGCCATAACTACTTCCTCAAGAGAAGCGTTTCCTGCTCTTTCACCAATACCGTTTACGGTACATTCAATCTGCCTTGCACCATTTTCAATACCGGAAAGAGAATTTGCCACAGCCATTCCAAGATCATTATGGCAATGAACACTTATAATAGCTTTTTCAATATTCTTAACACGTCTTTTTAATTCTGCTATTTTAGCTCCAAATTCCGACGGGAAATTATACCCTGTAGTATCTGGAATATTAACAGTAGTAGCACCTGCTGCAATAGCAGCTTCAACAACTTCACAAAGATACCCGATATCTGTTCTTCCTGCATCTTCTGCTGAAAACTCTACATCATCAGTAAAAGTTTTTGCATAAGCAACAGCGTCAACAGACATTTTCAGAACAGTCTCCTGTTTTTCACGTAAAGTTTTACCATACCTGTCATCACCAAACTTGCCAAGTATATGAATATCAGAAGTGCTGGAGAATGTATGTATTCTGAACTTCTCCGCATCTTTTAATGCATCATAAGCTGCTTTAATGTCAATATCTTTTGCTCTTGCAAGTCCCGCAATAACTGAACCGCTAACTTCATTTGAGATTCTCTGCACTGCTTCAAACTGTGCAGGTGATGAAACAGGAAATCCGGCTTCAATAACATCAACGTTTAGTTTAACCAGTTGTCTTGCTATTTCCAGTTTTTCATAAACATTTAAAGATGCTCCGGGTGATTGTTCCCCGTCCCTTAATGTGGTATCAAAAATGATTACCCTGTTATTGTTCATTTTTACCTCTTTTCTTTTCAAAATTAATCAACGCTTTTTTGAGCGAACATGATTTAAACTGCTACTGGTTTTATAGCGTGAAGACTCCTAATGCCTGCTCATCGTAAATCTGGTTGAAGTTTTCTATAACTGCTTCAGTCATTTTATCTGTATCTACCAATATGCTGCCGGGTGAATAAATATCTGCAGTCCTGTAACCCATAGACAATGTTTTATCTATAGCCTTTTCTATAAGTTCACCAGCTTTATTCATCTGGAAAGAATAATTAAACATCATAGCAACAGATGAAATAGTTGCCAGAGGATTTGCTTTTTTCTGCCCTGCTATATCAGGAGCGCTGCCATGAACAGGTTCATACAGAGCATATTTACTGCCAAGACTGGCTGATGGAAGCATTCCCAGGCTGCCTGTTATCATTGCGCCAATATCGCTGAGTATATCGCCAAAAAGATTTGATGTTAATATTACATCAAACTGTTTTGGATCTCTTACAAGCTGCATTGAAGCATTGTCAACATACATATCAACCAACTCAACATCAGAGTATTCTGCTTTATGAAGTTCATGTACGGTTTTTCTCCAAAACTGGGATACTTCCAGTACATTTGCTTTATCAACAGAAGTAACTTTATTTCTTCTTTTACGGGCGGCTTCAAATCCGTAACGGGCTATGCGGACTATTTCTTCTTTTGAATATTCCATTGTATTCCAGCCGCGGTTTTCATCAAAACCACGGGGCTGGCCGAAGTATATTCCTCCGGTCAGCTCTCTTAAAATAAGGACATCTGTGCCTTTAAGTATTTCAGGCTTTAATGATGAAGCATCAAGTAAAGCAGAATAAACTTTTGCAGGGCGAAGGTTTGCAAATAATCCCAATGCCTTTCTAATCTTTAGCAGTGCAGCTTCCGGTTTCAGATGATGCTCAAGGGTTTCCCATTTGTAACCACCTACAGCTCCAAGAAGCACTGCATCTGAATCATAACATGCGCTAATTGTATCTTCTGTTAATGGATCACCAAATGCCTCATAAGAAGCACCACCAATAAGTTTTTCATTAAAGGAAACAGTGACTCCAAATTTTTCTGCAGCAACTTTCATTACCTGTACCGCAGATGCAACAACTTCCGGGCCTATACCATCACCAGGCAGCAGAGTTACCTTTAAATTCATACTCCGACCTCGTCTTTTTTATTTTTCTGGAAAAGCCAGCTCATCATTGAACGAAGTTTCGCACCTACTTTTTCAATTCCATGTTCAGCAGTTTCTTTTCTTAATCTGTCCATGTTCTTCTGCCCTGAATGATATTCATCAAGCCATTCTTTTGCGAACTGGCCATTCTGGATTTCAGTAAGGATTTTTGCCATTTCCTTCTTGGTTTCCTGGGTAATAAGTCTTGGGCCTCTTGTCATTCCACCATATTCAGCGGTATCACTTACAGAATAATTCATTCTTGAAAGTCCGCCCTCATAGTAAAGGTCAACAATAAGTTTCATTTCATGCATACATTCAAAATAAGCAAGTTCAGGAGCGTAACCGGCATTGACAAGGGTTTCAAAACCAGCTTTAATTAATTCAGCAGAACCGCCGCAAAGAACAGCCTGTTCGCCAAATAAGTCAGTTTCTGTTTCATCTTTAAAGTTTGTTTCAATAACACCGGCTTTTGTTCCGCCAATACCTTTTGCCCATGCTAAAGCAAGTTCTTTTGTATTTCCTGAAGGATCCTGATGAACAGCTATAAGGCAAGGAGTTCCGCTGCCTTCAACATAAGTTCTTCTAACCAGGTGTCCAGGACTCTTTGGTGCAATCATCATAACATTTATATCAGCAGGAGGAACAATCTGTTTGTAATGGATATTAAATCCATGTCCAAAAGCAAGAGTGTTACCAGGTTTTAAATATGGAGCTATTTCTTCTTCATAAACAGCTTTCTGAATCTGATCAGGAATAAGAACCATAATTACATCGCCCCAGGCAACAGCTTCAGGAGTAGTTTTTACCTGAAGGCCGGCAGCTTCAGCTTTTTCCCAACGAAGGCTTCCTTTTTTTAAGCCAACACAAACATTAAGTCCGCTGTCTTTAAGATTAAGAGAATGTGCGTGCCCCTGGCTGCCCCAGCCCAGTACTGTTATATTTTTACCTTTTAATAGATCTAATGATGCATCACCATCATAATAAACTTTCATTTTCTGTCTTCCTTTCAATTTAAACGTTTTACTGTTATGCAGATAGAACGTCTTTTAGTTCATGTTTAAGTTGTTCACCCCGTTTGAGTGCAACTGTGCCAGATCGGGCCATTTCTTTAATGCCATAAGGTTCAAGAACATTTACGACAGCATCAATTTTGTCTGGCGGACCGGTAACTTCTAAAGTAATAGTTTTATTATTTATATCTACAACATTTCCACGAAATATACTGCAGATATTTGTAATCTCTGCACGCGTACCTTTTTGATAATATATTGTTATTAAAGCAAGTTCTCTTTCAACCCTTGACTGTTGGGTTAAATCAACAACCTTAATTGTATCAATAAGCCTGTTTAACTGCTTAACAACCTGTTCAATTATTTTATCATCACCGGCAGTAACAATTGTCATTCTGGAAACTTCCGGGTTTTCAGTTTCGCCAATAGAAAGGCTGGTAACATTAAATCCTTTTCCACTGAACATTGTTACAACACGGTTAAAAGTTCCAAACTGATTTTCAACAAGCACCGAAATTGTATGCTTCATTTACATTATCTCCTTTGGATCAAGTCTGCGGATCATTATTTCATTAACTGTTTTTCCGGCAGGAATCATTGGGAATACCATGTCTTCTTTTACTGTTTTAAATTCTATAAGAACCGGGCCATCATTATAACTGAAAGCAGCGTCAAGAATTTCATCAACATTTTCAGGATTATCTGTTGAGAAAGCTTTTAATCCAAAAGCTTCTCCAACTTTCTTAAAGTCAGGATTGCTGGCAGAAAGATCTGTAAAACTATACTTTTCTGAATGGAAAAGTTCCTGCCACTGCCTTACCATTCCAAGGAAACTGTTATTAAGTATAATAAACTTTATTGGCAGTTTGTTATAAACAGCAGTTATCAGTTCCTGAATATTCATCTGGAACCCGCCATCACCGCTGAATGAAATTACCGGCCTGTCTTTTACAGCAAATGCAGCGCCTATTGATGCCGGGACTGAAAAACCCATAGTTCCTAATCCACCGCTGGTTAAAAATGAACGCGGATTAACAAATTTGTAAAACTGACTTATCCACATCTGATGCTGTCCAACATCTGAAACAATTACAGCCTCACCTTTGGTTCTGTCAGAAATTTTCTCAAGTATTTCCTGTGTCCTCAATTTACCATCATTCTTGTCGTACTGCAGCGGACATTCGTTACGCCACTGTTCAATCTGTTTCCACCATTCTTCAACAGGAAGAGGTTCACTCATTTCAGCAGCAAGTTCAGCAAGTACGTGTTTAACATCACCAACTATAGGTAAATCAACAATAACATTTTTATCAATACATGTTGGGTCAATATCAACGTGTATTTTGTATGCATTCTTTGCAAATTCATCAACTTTACCTGTAACGCGGTCATCAAACCTGGCACCGAGAGAAACCAATACATCACAGTTATTTACAGCCTGGTTAGCCCAATAAGTGCCGTGCATACCAAGCATACCAAGGGACTGAGGGTCAGTCATAGGGAAAGCACCAAGCCCCTGAAGGGTCATGGTAACAGGCAGATTGTTTTCTTTTGCAAATAATCTTAATTCACGGTAGCCGTTTGACATAATAACACCACCGCCTACATAAAGCAGAGGGCGTTTAGCATTTTTTATCATTTCGGCTGCTTTTTTAATCTGGTTCTGATGCCCTAAAAATGTAGGTTTATATCCTCTCATTTCAATTTTTTCAGGATATTCAAATTCGCAGGAATCAGCAATTACATCTTTTGGAATATCAACAAGAACCGGCCCCGGCCTTCCTGTTGAAGCAATATAAAATGCTTTGCGTATAGTAGAAGCAAGTTCTTTAACATCCCTTACAAGAAAATTATGTTTTGTGATTGGCCTTGTTATACCAACAATATCAGCTTCCTGAAATGCATCATTTCCAATTAAATGAGTAGCTACCTGCCCTGTAAAAACTACAATCGGCACAGAGTCCATATAAGCATCAGCAATACCTGTAACGGTATTTGTAGCGCCTGGGCCCGAGGTTACAAGTACAACACCCACTTTACCTGTTGCTTTTGCATAACCTTCTGCCATGTGAGTAGCGCCCTGTTCATGCCTCACAAGTACGTGTTTCAGGAAATCGACATCATATAATCTTTCATATAGCTTTAGCACCACACCGCCCGGATACCCAAACACATGTTCAACTTTTTCTCTTTTTAAACATTCAAAAAATATGTCTGCCCCTGATAACATCGGCTTGGAAGTTCGCATATAGTGATCCTTTCTTGTGATTACTTTTAATAAAACTATTCGTCCGGATTAGTATAGATTATTAACAATCATTAGTATTCCGGAATTATTAGCAATAGTTCGATAAATCTGTTCATGTATAAGAAATAATTTGTTTTGTTGAAGCTTGGGGTGAGATTTATCCTGTTTTGCAGGATGAATAGATCGGGAAACAGTTTTTCTACACTGGTAAAAACCAGTTGTAAAAAACTCACATTCTCTGCTATGTTCTGATTCCGATCTCACTTTTCGCCTCTGACGATTAACAAAATTAATCTTCAGATATAACTCAGGGTTTTTAGGTCAACCCCTTATCTTATTCTAATTTTTTTGTTTTTGATTTTGACTCGGGATTGACTGTTTATTTTAGCCCACGATAATAATAGATAGAAGGCTAATAATAGTAATCCCTAGAATGACTATATCTAAAGAAAGGATATTAATAGACACAACACCGCCGCTGTTCTTTGTGGGGACAGCTTTTAATGATGGGGTGTTATTTATAAAAGTGTTGTGCATATCATATTCAGATTTGCTTACCAAAATAAATGTTCACACTCTTTTTGTCAAGTTCTTTTTTATACTCCTTTTAAATTATTTCATTTATCGGTGAACATTATCAATTAAAAATTGCATTTATGAATATTTATGCTCATATCTGAAAAAACGAATTGCTTAGATTACTTTTCATTTAAAGTAAACTTTTTAGTGTAGAATATTTCACCATCAGGCTTTTTTGCATTAATTATTACTGTGTTTCCGTTATCCTTAACATTAATAGTAGAGTATCCTGGTGTCTTACTAAAGAAGATACTGAAAGGTTTATCTGCAAGGTTTAGGTCTGTATCACGATTAATTAGATTTGCGCATCCCGGCCGAAAATAGTTAACTCCATTTTTATATAAATGTTCAAAATTATGCTCATCACCGCCAAAAACAAGAATATGTTTTCCTTCTGCAGCATATTTTTCATACAGAGGGAGAAGATTCTCCTTCTCATACGCAGACCACTGGCCATGATAGCTGGTTGATAATACGTTAGTATGTGAAAATATAAATATCCATTTAGTATCTGAATTGTTTAGCTGTTTATCAAGCCATGTGTATTGAAGAGACTCCTTAGTAATTGTGGGGCTGTAATCATCACCATTGCTGTTGATAGCTATTATCTTAACATCACCATAATTGGTTGCAAAATAAGCTTCAGGTGTTTCACCGTTAGGTTCATGTACAGGAAGTGCAAAGTAATCATAAAAAGTTGTCGGGCCAAAGGCTGTTTCATGGTTGCCAACAACCGATATAATTGGATATTGTTTTAACAGGTTTTCTCCCGGTGTAAAGAACCCTTTGTTCCATTCAAGTCTCTTACTGCCGTCATCCACAAGGTCACCTATAAGAATAACAACATCAGTGCCGCTTAAATCACTGCTGCATATATTCTGCCAGATACGTTCATTGTTTTCATGAATGTCACTGAGCGACATGATAGTAAAGTCAGTCCCTCTCACAGGGGCAGTTTTTGTTACATTTATCTCACTGCTGTATTCATTACCATTACCCACAGTATAATAATACTTTGTAAACGGCTTTAATCCCGATAGTGTTACTTCGTGAATACAGCCTTCGCCCGGTATATCCCTACCCGTTGTTCCAGCAGATATCATGTTCATGCTGGTATCTGTTCCATATTTGACACTACCGGATGACGACTCTCCTTCCGGAGTCTCCCACATTATTGTGACAGTTGAAGCTGTTGGTGAATTACTGTATGCTTTTTTTACAAATTTTATCTGCGCCAAAATGACAGATGAAAACAATAAAGCAGTTACAATTGAATAACAAACATATTTTTTCAACATTACAAACCTTAATAAAATATTTTACTATTATTCATATAAAAAGACATTTTTATTCAGATTTTCTGAAAATTATTTCACCGGAATAATTAGCAGCACTATTGTTATTGCTAATGTTAATAACGGCGTTCAGATTATTAAAGCCAGTTACTGATTCCCATGTATTTTCATTTGCCAGACGGATTGAAAACATAGGATTATTGTGCAGGTTTATTGATATATCAGGCATATTTAGGAACAAATTATAGTTACCGGCAGGGATACTTTCCGGTAAACCAGCAGTTATATTCAGAGTAATAGTATCGCCAGATTCCCAGAAACGTGGATCATCTTTCAAAGTTAATACGTACTGTTCTTTATCATTTTTAAGAATCAATTCTATATTGCGTTTGTTATAGAGAGGAGCAAAGCCAGTATTTGTTAGTTTGATTTGAAAATTTACTGTACCGCCTGGTTTTGAAGAATCAGTGAATCCACCATTCAATAATATGAACCTGTAACCAAGCCTTTTTTGTATTTCTTCAAGACAACAATTAAAATCCCAGTTTTTAATAACCTGCCGGTGATAATCATTGTTAAGATAAGTCCAGTGCAGCCTTTGCATCTGGTAAAGTGAATTTTCACACTCACTAAAAGTGCCGGGAGCACATGTTTCTCCTCCAACCGGGACATATTTACTATCAATGCTGAGATAATTTGTTTCTTCGGTTGTATCAGAGTATGTTCCGATATCGTTATAATCAGCGAGGAAGCAATCATTATGATGCCCTACTCTTGAATAATTACTTCCATTAAATGCTTCTTCTTTTGTTAAAGGATCTTTTTTATTAAATATAGATCTTTTAAAGTAAGGAGTACGCACCTGTACCATGCGGTCAGCAGGCAGGACAGAAAGTATTTTTTCAAGAATAGCTTTTCTTGATTCTGTATTATCAAGGCCGTTTTCAGAAGAATGCCACTCTCCCCATGCCCCAATAAAGCCTGCCTGCATAAAAGCAATAACATCGCTATATTTTTGTAAATACGGACCAAGCTGTTCAATATGCCTTAATATTGATTTAAGCGGCGCATCTGGTATGCATATTTCGTTACTGTAGGCAAAACGCAAGACACATTTAACACCTTCCTGCCGCATAATACCAAAATCATTATCAAGCAGATTAAAAAAGTTACTATCCAAATCAGAGTTAGCATAAGCAGGAATATAATATTCGCGCAGAATTAAGCTTTGCTGTTTTGCCCTGACATTTTTAAGCCTATCAGCATTAAGCTTACCATCACTATCCCATGAAGATATGGCAGAATAAAATCCTCTTTCAGGATTTATGATATTTTGATCCGATGGAGAATATTCAACTCTTGTTTGTGCAAACATTTGAGTAAACAGAATTAAGCTTAGAATTATTAGTTTCATAGTTTTGGGTTATTATAGTTTAATAAAACCGTTAACAATTAGTAGTTCGATGCAATATTAATTCCCGCAGGTATATACTTCCAGCGGGAATCAGACAGACAGAACAGTTATTTGAGTAACATCAGTTTCTTTACACTAGTATAATCGCCAGCTTCCATCCTGATATAATACACTCCGCTAGCTAATCGCTTGCCATTAGCAGATGCATTAAAAGTAACATTATAATAACCGGCATCTTTAATTTCATCAACCAAAGTTTCAACCTTTTGACCTAATATATTAAATACATATACACTTACCCTGCAGCTTTTAGGAACGGAATATTTAATATTAGTTGATGGATTAAAAGGGTTTGGATAATTCTGCTTCAGTTCAAATACTACCGGTAAAGTTTCATTATCATTTACACTTGTTATTGCTGAAGAATTCCAACGTGATGTTGAATCAACTGCAGAATAATTTGGAACTTCATCATAGGCAAATACAGAATAATAATTTACTATAGTTACATCAGCAGTAGTATCAACACAAGACTGGGCATTTCCCTGATATACAATAACGCCGTCAGTCTCGTTTTGAGGATATCTGTCAGTTCTGCGAACCACAACAACACCTTCAAAATCAGGAGCCGGAGAGATATCGCCAGAGATTTTAATATCATCAAGCTCCACATAGCCAGAACCGATAGTAGAACCGGGAACAATGAAATTTAACGAATACATATTTTCAAGATCAAAGGTTTTATCAGCATTAGTATGCCATGAGAGAGAGGATAAAGCCCTAAGATCAACACTACCTATCTGCCAATCGGTAGAAGATAGTGGGTTATTTTCCACATACCACCAATCATCATCAGTTCCATTATGGTCATTATCTTGTTTTGCAATAATTCTCATTACCCTGGCGGAACCATCTCCCCTGTAGTAAAATTCAAGCATCGGTTTTTCACTGAAGTTTGGGAGATTAGGAAATTTCTTTACACCGGCAAATTCATTCCATAAAACTGAAATATCATAATTTATTCTTAAAGCAGAGCCTTCAATACCCGGAACAATTTCAAGCGAACCAGTTGCAGTACCTTCATATTCACCTACAAAATCATCTACCCCATTTTCAAAATCAGCTATTGTAGTTTCAACATGCACCGGTTCAACAGGATTAACCCAGCTTAATTGAATTTTTTTATCACTGGTTTTTATACCATTAAAACCTGTAACAGCAGGAGGCGCTATAGTATCAGGAATAACCGTTACCCTGCCGGAAGCATATCTGGTTAAAGAAGGATTAACAGAATCGTTTATTACTGCATAAATAAAATATGAACCAGGAGTAATAGCAGCAACATTCCATGCATAGGTATTTTCAGCATCATCCTCACTTATATTATCAGCAATTAAAGTTCCGATAGCACCACTATCCGGTGTATAAAACAAACTGATAGAAGCATTATTATCAGGATCAGAATCAGCCCATCTTATATTAAATACATCACTTGAAACATCATCAAATCCATCGGGTTCAGTAAAGACAAAATTTGGAGGCTGGTTTCCATCAGCCACAAGTTTAATGGTATAGAATGGAACTCCGGCTGTATCCTGTGCAGTAAGGGTAACTACATTACCACTATCACTAACTTCTATTGTTGAATAACCAGCAGTTTTCTTAAAGAAAACACTATAGGGTTTATCAGCAAGATTTAGATTAGTTTCCCGAAGGCTGGCATTTGCGCAACCGGGCCTGAAATAATTTACACCATCTTTATAAAGGTGCTCAAAATTATGTTCATCGCCGCCAAAAACCAGTATATGCTTTCCTAACGCAGCGTATTTTTCATACAGAGGAAGCAAATATTCTTTTTCACTGGCCGACCATTGCGCATGATAGCTGGTAGAAAGGACATTTGTATGTGAAAAGATAAATAACCATTTGGAATCAGCATTTTTCAACTGTTCTTCAAGCCATAATAACTGTGCAGAGTTCGCACTAAATGAAGGGCTGCAGGTATCTCCATTTGTATTAAGGGTAATAATCTTTATATCGCCATAATCCATAGCAGAATAAGCCTCGGCATCATCGTCATTAACAGGATGAGCGGGTACATAGAAATAATCATAATAAGTAGTTTTACCGAATGCTGTTTCGTGGTTTCCGATTGCACCGGTAATAGGATAGTTTTTTAATAGATTTTCACCTGGCTTAAAAAAACCATCGTCCCATGTTGTGCGAATGCTGCCATCATTTACAAGGTCACCAATAAGTACTGTCATATCGACGTCACTTTGCAAGTGATTATCACACATATTTTTCCAGACGTCCTCATCATTATCATGAATATCACTTACAGACATTAATTTAAAGTCTGTTCCTTTTTCCGGTGCAGTTTTGGTAATATTGGTATCAGCGCTAAAATCTGTACCATTACCAACGCGGTACCAGTATTTTGTAAAGGGTTGAAGTCCGGAAATAGTAACTTCGTGCATATAACCTTCCCCGGCAATTAACCGGCCTGCGTCGCCAGTTACTGACTTATTCAGCACTCCATTTTCGCCATACTCAACAACACTGCCTTCAGGAGCATTTTCGGGGGTTTCCCACATTATTCTTGCTGTTGTAGTAGTTGGGGACATACTGTAAGCTTTTTTTATAAAAACGAGCTGGTTTGATACTTCAGAAGATACTCCCCACCGCGGGTCACCAATAGTAGTTCCGTCATCAGCAGCATTAACCGCAGGAGAATTCCTGTATAATTTATAATTTCCATTTTCTGCATCAACAAATAATGGGTCTGCTGTAAGAACATTTACAGCATGACCATCATGAACATTTGTTTTTAAGTTATAGCTTATGCAATTTTTAACATAAGAATTTGTTCCATAAATATAGAATGATATTTTACCAAGACTTTGGGGATATGCAGCAATACAATTTTTTACAACAGCACCATCTATATGATGGGCTAAAACACCGTATGTACTACTTGCATTATAAAAAGTACAATGATCAATTATAAATTCCGGGCCCTGAGTTGCATCTGATCCATCATTATCCCTGACATAAACAGGGTCTTTCAAAGTATTACTGAAGGTTGAGTTTTTAAGGGAGAAATACTTAACCGTACCTATTGAAGGAGCAGAATGTCCACCAAGATAAATTCCCTCTTCGGTAATATTAGTAAAATAACAACCGGAAATAATTAAAGAGTCTATTTCCCCTGAATAATAATTATCAGCTATGACATGTTCGGCAATATTGGAGAAGTCACAATCTGTTATAATAACATTATACCCAGAAGAATCAGGTAGAATAGCACCCTTTGAATTATCAAAAACTATTCCGGATAAATCTAATCCGGCGCTTACTTTCATCAAATAATTTCCCTGCCCGGCAGTTACTATGGGTTTATCTACAAGTCCCTCTGCTGCCGCAATAGTAATATTTTTGTCAACATTAATAGTTGATGTTTCTTCATATATTCCACCATCAGTTACAAGCTGAATAATATCTCCCGGCTCAGCATTGGCCAAAGCAGCAGATATTTTATTTAACCCGGCCTCAACTTGTATACCTGATTTGGGCCACCATCTTGAGTCTCCTATTGACTTGCCATCATCACCATAATTAAGTGCAGGAGAATTTGTGCTTAAAGACAGATCACCATTAGCAGCGTCTGTAAACAGAGGATCAATATTATCAAGTAAGTTTGCGTAAGTGCCACCACTGCCGGAAACAGGAGCATTAAATATAAGGCTATTGTTTACATTTCCCCCATAAAGATTAAAAGACTGCCCTCCTGATATTGTTCCATCTGCTGCAAATATTGTGTTTTTAATTGAAACATCAGTAACAGTTGAATTAGTCCTTATTCTTTGAGTATTATAGAAAGTCACATGATTAAGTTCAAGTTGTGGACTTACAACTGATGACGATTTGCCATAGAAATAAATCACAGGCTCAGTCTTTTTCATTTCCATAAAAGTAGAGTTTTTGATTGAAAGCCGGGACACAATTCCCGGTTCAATTGTACCTGCAGGAAAATATAAACAGCGATTAGAAACGTCCTTAATCAGGCAATTTTTAATTATTATTGAGTCCGCATTAGCAGCAGTACTTCCATAAATCACATAATCAAAACCCTTAATCATCAGTCCATTAAAAACCACATAAAATCCTGTGCCTTCAAGTAAGTTAATAGTACGCATACCAGATGTTTCCCTGCCATCCAGAGTAATGCCTGATATAGTTACATTTGCTCCAACATTCATAAATGGAGATACAGAAGATTGCCAAACAGGCTGCGACACCAAACCTGAAGCAGCTCTGATGGTAATATTCTTATTACCTGAAATTATAATTGATGAAGTTTCATTGTAAATTCCGCCATCAGAAATTAATTCAATTATATCTCCGGACATAGCCGCAGAATAAGCTTCGGCAATCTTGTCTGTACCTTCACTTATCTGAATAATGTTCTGTGAAAAGCTGGTCGAAATGAACGAAAACATGGTTAGTAAATAACAAAGTATTGATACTCTCATAAGTACCTCATATATTAAGAATGTAAATATGTTTCTAAAAGAGATAGCTCCGCCGTAAGGAGCTGTCTCTTTGATTATTTATTTTCTACTTATAACCCAATAAATCTCGTTACTCCCTTTTATAAATATTTTCAAATAAGGATTATTTAAACCGGACATAATAATCCATATCTCTATCGGTCAGAAATATTACTATTTATTAATTGTATTTAAAGTGATAATGGTTTGATGTTTACTTGAGCAACACCATTTTACCGTAACACATCTTGTTGTTTGAACTCAAAACATAAAAATAAACACCGCTTGTCACGCCGGACATAAAAGACTCTGAATTAAATGATATTTTATAATTTCCGGCTGGTTTATATTCATCAACCACAGTGGACACCAATTGACCAAGGATATTATAAATTTTAACATTTACCATACCAGCTTCAGGAATATAATAATCTAATATTGTAGTGCCATTAAACGGATTAGGGTAATTTCTGATACTCATGTGATAATCCATATCAGTATTTATATCATTAACACTAACAGTTTCACCAATTTTCCTGAATATATAATTGCCTGAATACACGGGAGAGCTGTTGGAAGGATTAATATTTATACCAACATTAAGATCATTATAGCCGGTTTTTGATTCCCAGACACTTGTATTTGCCATACGAATTGAAAACAGAGGATTATCATGAAGAACTGAAGATACATCCGGCATATTAAGCAACAAAGAATAATTACCAGTTCCCATTGCTGAAGGAAGGGCAACTGAAGCTTCAATATTGATAGTATCTCCTGACTGCCATAGTCGCGGATCATCATTAAGCTTCACATAAAATGTATCTGTCTGATTCCTTAAAATAAACTCAACTTTGCGCGGATTATATAAGGAAGCAAAACCAACATTACGTAATTCAAGTTTAATATTGATTGCACCGCCCGGTTTCGTTGAATCAGTAAATTCGCCATCAAGTAATTCATACCGATAACCAAGCCTGTTCTTAATAGTGTCAAGGCAGCCTTCAGTTTTCCACCCCCCAATAACATCGAGGTTATAATCACTGTTAGCATAAGTCCAATGCAGCCTTGCCATTTGATAAACAGTATTTGGACAGTCACAAAAACCACTGGGACTGCAGGTTTCTCCACCAACCGGGACATATAATGCATCATTACTAAGATAATTCTTTTCCGAAGTAGTATCTGAATATGTACCCATATCAGTCTCATCGGCAAGAAAACAATCATTATGATGCCCTACTCTTGAATAATTACTTCCATTAAAAGCATTACTACCAGAAACCGGAGCAGTTTTGTTAAATATTGACTTTTTAAAATTTGGTGTCCTTACCTGCACCATTCTTTCAACAGGCAAAACAGAGAGAATTTTTTCCAGGATTTTTTTACGGCTTGATGTATTATCAAGCCCATTCTGTGATGAGTGCCATTCTCCCCAGGCACCAATAAAACCTGCCTGCATAAATGCTATAACATCACTATACTCTTCCAAATACGGAGCTAATTGGTCCAAATGTTCCAGTATCCTTTCAAGAGATGCATCAGCTACACCAATATTGTCGCTGTATGCAAAACGAAGAATACATTTAACTCCCTGTTTCCTCATTAATTCAAAATCACTTACCATGAGATTAAAAAAGGAGGCATCCAAATCAGCTTTTGTATATTTTGTTATATAATATTCTCTTAGAATAAGAGTTTGTTTTTTTAATCTTACATTTATAAGTTGATTTGCATTAAGTGCATCGTTGTCGTCAGAAGTTGACATTGAAGAATAGAATCCCCTCTCTGGATTTGTAAATATCTCATCAGACGGAAGGTAATCTATTTTTGTTTGACAAAATACCTGTGGTATTGACAGTAATAATAAAGTGAGTACAAAATATTTCATAATAAGGCCTTAGTTTTGTTTTACGGCTTTTATTAACATTGATTCTGTAAATTTTATATTGATATATGGCGAAGAACTGTCTATGATACCAAGATTAACATTGTTAACATAATCTGTAATTTCATATTTCCCTTTATCTAACCCTCTAAGTTCAACTTTACCATTAAAAGGAATGTCAGAAAAGAAAGAATAATAATTGGCATTATTCTTCTTTATGAGATGTGTCTCCGGTAGATCATAAGCTATATCATATAGGTTAACATAAGTTCCTTCAGAAAGCTTTTCTGTATTATATATTTTTTCCCAATGTTTAAATCTTATTTCTTTTTCAGGTGTAAGCATAACTGTTGAATCTTGCTGTTTTCTATCAGGCAGAGTAAACTTTGAAGCCACTACGCCTCCAACTGCAATTGTAGAAGCAAAATCATCTTCTTTAAATGGAAGATCAGAACCCAATAAATGGCGCGTAAGCTCTACATGATCGCCGGTATAAGGAATTGCATTGCCAACAAGTGCTTTAAACACTTTACCCCTATGCCTTACCTGCCAGGAACTGGAAGGGTCAGATGCCACAAATTGAGTTGCATAAGGTATATTATATAAAGAAAAGTTTGTACCACATGGGCAAATCTGAACCACAGCATCTTTTTTTATACTATAGGTTGTATTGTATATCATTTTAAAGAAATCCGGAACAGCTTTGCTTGCATCATCAGGATGTTTATGATGATGTTTGGGATTATAACAAGGAGGCACTGCATTAATATTCTGCCCGTCAATTTTAAAACCATCGAAGCCCCAGACAGTTAAAGCTTTTTTTACAAACTTTTTAAAATGCTCCTGGACTTCCGGAAGTTCAGGGCAAAGCAGATAAGAGTTCCACCATTCAATCTGGTAGCGTTTACCATTTTCATCAAGCATAAACCAGTCAGGGTGTTCAAGAGCAACCTTACTTTGCAATTTCATAGCGTATTCATTTAACCTGTCCGGGTAATTAGCCACATTATAAGCAGAATCATTTGCTGAATAAGGAGCCCACCATAGCCTGGCTTTTAAACCATGAGCATGCATAGAATCAACAATAGCTTTAAAATCGCTGTCTCCATTTGGAAACTTAGATTTCATTAAGTCCCAGTCACCATCAGCACTCTGCCAGCCATCATCAAGAGTTGCCCAGTCAAAACCGACTTCTTTCGCCTTTGCAAGCGTACTGGTAACATCAGAAGGATCAAAATTGCGTAAATAACCCCATGCACACCACTCGCTTTCAAGTGCGGAAGGCACCAGCGGCGGAAATTTAAGATTTTTATCCTGCATAATTTTTGAATAGAGATGCAGTCCATTATAAAAATCACCATGATGAAGCATTATTGCAAAAGGGATAAAAGAGTATTTCTCACCGGGTTTCAGTACATTTTTTCTTTTATCAAATATTCTGAATTCAACACCATTATTACCTGCAACAATTACCGGCAATGAAATTTGTTCAGGGTATTCGGAAGTCGAGGCAAAAGCTATTCCGCCGGCTTTTGTCCATAAATCAACAATGGGCATACCGCCGCCATAATCAGGGTTATTATTACCCATAAAATTTTCACGTGAGTAATCTTTTGTTAAAGGAAATACCCAGTCAGGCCGTGATATATAAGAACTTCCTTGAAAACTCCAGAATTTGTAAGCGCTGTCAGCACCAAAACTTCTTGCATCAAGTATAAAATTGGCAGCAGATACTTCAGATAATTCAACATCTTTTTCAGATATATTTTCAATTTGATAAGAAGCCAGTATTGCGTCCTGATACTTTGAATTAATAGTAAAGACGATAACTGCTTTTAACCGGTTATCATTATCTATTGCTGATATTTCAATTTGGTTATTGTTCCCCTTTATCTCCGGTTTAAATTTCGCCGTAATTCCAGATACCTTTACTGAAAACACCTGTTCAGAAACAGCGGCTTTAATACTCCTGTTTCCATCCTTCAAATAAACGTCGGCTCCGGCTTTACTGTTTACATTAAGAGATATTATGCCGTTAGTTATTGTTTTCTCAGCACTGTAACAATTTATAAATTGTCCAATAATTAATATTAGGATATACTTATATATTTTCATTTAGATTCCCGGAATTAGTTTGATAAGAGCAAATAGAAAATTATAAAACAAAGCAGAAGTAATTTGTTTTTATTCTGATAACAATACAACCTGAATTTTTCAGATTATGACTTATTATTTAATATATATGTGCAGTATACAAACAGGCAACATTTTTCAACGAATCACAAATCCTGAAAAACCCCCTCTGTTAAAGAGGAGGTTTTTACAGTGGTAAATACTATTTCATTAATACTAATTTTTTTGTCAACTGTTGATTACCTTTAGTAAGTGTGTAGAAATATACACCGCTTGCCATATTGCTGAAATTAACAGTAACTTTATATTCACCGGCACTCATAAATTCATTATTTACTAAAGTTTTTACAAGCTGACCCATTATATTATAGACCTTCAGGCTTACATTACCTGCAGAGGGTAAATTATAGTTTATTGTAGTAGAAGGGTTGAACGGATTAGGATAAGCTTCACTAAGAGCAAACTTATCAGCTATTATATTATCAGTTTTTTCAACACCTGTATAACCATTTGTAAACCAGCCCGGATCACCAACAGCTTTGCCATCAGTACCATAAGAAGCAAGAGAAGCATTGGTATACTTCATATCAGTTATTTCAGGTAAAGGCCACTGAGGTGTCCAGTTATCGCCAGACAGGCTTTGCAACTGATAGCCATATATATCGGTTGTAGCAGTATTAGTCCTGATACCAGTAAAATACTGGAATATACCAACACCATTACCAACATTATTATATAGTACCTGGTCAATTGAAGAACCATAACCAGGATCAACAGCAATGTTACCGGATTCAACCAAATTAGGCCAGTGTGTCTTATCTTCAAACATATTTTTAGTTCTGTCATTCATCCATAACGGAGTAATTAATGAATCTTCGTGGCCTGCATTCTGCCATTCAGTCCAGAAATCAGTAACAGCTTTTGGCCAGAAGTAAACATTGTTTTTAACTTCAATATTTCTCTTGGCTTCAGCAATCCATCTTATGTTGGCATTTGCAGAATCTTCAGATGCAAAATACTTTGCCTTTGCAATATCAAGAGTATCGAGGTCAATCAGAGAACCAACTTCAACTGACCAAAGCTGATCCCACATGCCCGTATATTCAGACTTTGTTATACCACCGGCCCAGTTAGCATAAAACATGTTATTGTTAACTTTTCCTTCGGTTATATTGAATATCCAGAATGGGTTCTGAAAATTGTACAATATACTGTTGTGGTCAAATTCAAAGTATTTTGTATATTGAGCTGTTACAGGACAAGCAGCATAAGCATTTATACAGAAGAAGGTATTGTATTTAAGAACCATTGAATCTGTAATAGCACTGTTATAATGGTTTCTTAGGCCTTCACCTGAATACCAGCCGGTAGGAGAAATCATATTTCTGAATTTACAATTTGTTATAAAAAAGCTGTCCCAGTTTCCGCTATAGCTTATAGCATTGTCAGGCCAGTCTTCAAAAATAACATTATCAACATAAAGTTTAATATAATCGCCGGCAACTTCAATTAAAGCGCCAGCTCCATCAGAAGATGTCTTAATTGTATTATTAGTTGAAAGGCCAGTTAAATAAAGATTTTTAAATGATGCTTTAGTATTTTCACCTTTCAGAATAAATAAATACTCGGGTAATGAGCCATCACCTAAAATACCAGGCTGAATACATGGCGGGCGACCGTCAGAACCCAGTTCACCAATAACTTCGAAATCTGATTTTACAGTAACAGCGCCCTGATAAAAGTATGTAGTATCACGGGATACCAGTTTATAAACGCTATGTGCCTGCATGCCGCCATTGGTAGTATCGCTGTTAATAATTTCATCAATACTTGAACCACTTGAATACACAACAAGCGTGTCACCGGCAGCAAATGCTTTGCCATTTACAGCAAAAAGCAAAGCTACAGTAGCAATAATAGTTGTGGCAATTATTCCTCTCATTTAATAATTACTCCTTTCATTTAGAGTTTGTTATAGTATAGTAACATTTTATCCGCTACTTTTGTTTATTTGAGAACCTGCACCTTTCTCCTTTTACCACATCTTCCATAACAAGCAGTAAGTCTATATCTTTAAACCCCATATTTAAAGTTTAACCCTGAATCCAAAATCAGCAGTAAGACCATAATCCTGCTGCGAAATTGGAACACCACCCCCCTGAATAATGCTGACATCTTTTGCTCCATTAATGTTGTTGATGTCACCAAACAACTGAATACCAAACCATGGAAGTTCCTGTTTTGCAGAAAGATCCCATCGCCTGTATGCAGAAGTATGTGATCTCAACTGCGGCCAGAAATTTGCACCGGTAAAAATATCTGACTGATACAGCAGAGAAACACGAACTGAAAAATCCTTATAGTCAAAACCAAGTGACAGGTTTACAATATCATTAGGCTGATCCAATAAACGATCTTTGTAGGAGGTCTTTATATACTTAACAGTACGCCCGCTTGATTCAACAACCGTATATGGATACTCGGCTTTTGAATATATATGTGTATAGTTAACATTAAATACCATACCGGAAAGGACACCCGGTAAATACCAGAAGTGAGTCTGCCAATCCAGTTCCAGTCCATAATCCTTAATTGTATACGGATTGTTTACATAAGTAGTAACCTGGTATGTTCCTGAAGGTGAGGAAGTACCAACAAGACTAATTGGATAATAATTAAGAATATCTGAGCCCGAGACATAGAAAGACCATGAATAGATAAGGTCTTTAATTTCTTTCATGAATCCGCCAACAGTAAATAAGCCAATAGTGTTATCATAAAATGACAGATAGACATCATAATTAGTGCTTCTGGATGGTACTATATTAAAATTATTCCATGCAATTGCGCCTTTGCCAACATTAATTCTTGGAATAATTGCATTATAATCAGGGTAAGCAAGAGTGTTTGTAAAAGAAAACCGCAAATCAAACCAGGTAAATGGTTTGTACCTTACTGAGATATCAGGCAGCAGATAGCCATGATTCTTAACAACTGTGGTATCATAATTATTGTATGCATCATAAGACAAACGACTTTCAACACCCCTGATTCCCTTATAACTTGTCTGAAGATTTTGATACCTTACACCGGGTATGATTGTAAGCTGCTGCCCTATATTTATAGTAGACATAACATAAACAGCTGACTGGTTTTCATGGCCCGAATAATCGTATGTAGTTGAATTAAGATTATTATGCCCAAAACCAGCCTGCCCATTATGGGCAATTATCTCATCAATATTGCTGTGGGCAATATCGATAACCCGGGCAAGTTTAGCATAATCAAGGGCTGTTGTTAAAGTATAATCGCCGCCAAGAAACTCTCCGTAATCATAACCAGGATCCATAAAATATGTAATCGGAATATTATACTTAAGATCAGAAGACAGGTTAAGATTCGATAAAACAAGGTCATTAAGATAGGAAGCATCTCCAAATTTAAGCCCGCCGGTATATTCATCATAATCATAAGATCTTGTTAAATGACTGTATTTACCTCCAAATTTAATTTTTGCACTTACGAGTTCAGATACATTCCAAACCGTGCTTAAATCAAGTGCGGCGGTAATAGCCCTTTCTTTTGAAAAACTGTTATGAATATACATTGTATTGATTAATGTAGAAGCCAAATCATTATTAGCTGATTTAGGGACATCTGTAGGATTTATATTTGTTGCGTTAGTGTAACCGCCAAGTCCTGCAGAGGTCTGAAGGAAGTTAACATTCCAGTTATCTGGATTTTTTGTTTCAGAATAGGCGTGTGAAAGCTTAGCATTAACATTAAAGATAGATACCTGCTGCTCGTAATCAATTGCATTATTTATAACATTCAATTTCAGATTTGAGCTTGTCATATTATATGAATGCTGATTATTTGCAATATCGTAAACTTCACCCCTGTTAACAATATCAGTCTTACCTGTATTAAAAAAGTTAGTTAACTTAATTTTACCTTCCGGAATTACGTAGTCGAGTACAAGTGTACCATTATAACGTTTTCTATCCCGTGAAATATCATAAAGATTCAAACTTGTGGTAGTATAATCAATAAGACTATTGCCATAATGGCTATAGTCAGCACCCATTTCATTAGAGGCAAGATTTCTTCGTTCAGCGTCCAATTGAAGGAAAACGCCAAATTTATCATCAAAGAAACGGTTTTCAACACTTCCTGAATACTTATAATTATTTAGTTTGTTATATGCATTAGATAAATTATTATATCCTCCCTGAACTTTGAAATTATAAACAGGAACACCGGATTCTTTAACTCTTGCTTCTCTTAATGAAAAGTTTACAGTACCGCCAATAACATCTGCATCCATATCAGCAGTAACAGTTTTTGAGACTTCAATGCCATCAAGCATATTTGAAGATACCATGCTTAAATCTGTACCTCTGTCATCGGAACTGGTTGAAGACATCCTTATACCATTTATCATTATCTCATTATATTTAGGAGAAAGTCCGCGAATAACAACAGCAGCTCCTTCGCCGCCATTACGCTGGATAGAAATACCGGGAAGCCTTCCAACTGACTCAGCAGCATTGGCGTCAGGCAATTCCTGAATTTTAGCAGCTGATACAACATTAACAATCTGATCAGAAGTAAGCTGTTTATTTATAGCTTGTTTCTGCCCTATTGCCTGTGCAGTAACAATAATAGTATCCCCTTCTATACCAACAGGTTCAAGTTTAAAATCTTTTCTTTCGGTTTTACCTGCAGATATTTTTATTTCAGCTTTTTCTTCCCTGTAACCTATGTAAGAAACGCGAATTGTATAATCACCTGGTATTACGGACTGTATTACAAACTTTCCCTCAAAGTCTGTAGCACCGCCCATACTGGTACCAAGCAGCATTACATTTGCGCCAAGGAGGGGCTCGCCGGTTACAGCATCAAACACATACCCTTCAAGGGTACTGCCGGCTGCAAAAGCTTTAGTATTGCCGCAGATATTTAATGCTATAATAATTAGTAGAGCTACAAATCTGTACATTTTTTCCTCTCGCAATTTATACTATATGTTTTTACCGGATAACGATTAATTATTAATTATTTTAACAATAACACTTTAAGTTATAACACTATGTTATTTATTCTCAGCGTATATCATCAGATTAATTATTAGCAATAGTTTCTAAATTTAATAAGCGTTGTACTCATCCTTTTTCACAAAATATTATTAAGTGCAAATTTTACTAATCTTAATTCATTACCTGCTATTAATACAGGATTTATATAAGGATGGAAATATTTTTGACTTTGTATATTATAATTCTCACCTGACAGATAATTATCTATAAACAGGTATCTGTAATTCAATATTTTAACAGCTTTAACAATACTGTTAATCTTACAAGACAGTGCAGATTTAATTCCGAATATCACAGAGTTCCGAATGCAGGTTGTGATGTATTGAGATAACAACGGGAATATCAGCAGTAAATTTCTTTTCATTTAGTTTCCAGAAAATAAATTGACTTAATACTCAGGACCATTTTTGCGTAAATGAATCTACAGATGACTTTACGTCCGAATCTGCGGGCTAATTATTAACTATTCTGCCACTGATACGATTTTCAGTTTAGTTTCAATGAGGCTTTTTACTTCTTTAATAGCTATTGGGAAAACCTTTCTTAAATCAATTTCATCAGACTTACTCATCACTTCTTTTAGTGTTCTCATAAATATATCTTTTGTTTCAGTAGCAACATTTACTTTACATATACCATTTTTAATTGCTTCTTTAAGTATTTCAGCAGCAATACCTGAGCCGCCATGGAGAACGAGATTAGTATTTGTAATTGCATGAATTTCCTGCAGTCTTTTAATATCAAGTTTAGCTTCGCCTTTGTAAAAACCATGTTTTGAACCTATTGCCACAGCAAGTGAAGAAACGCCTGTGTTTTCCACAAAATTTTTAGCTTCTGCAGGTACAGTAAATTTATCATCTTCAACATCACTATCAGGCTTAGGCACATAGCCAAGTTCAGCTTCAACATTTACACCATAACTTTCAGCAGTTTTAACAACGCCTGAAGTAATTTTTATATTTTCATCATAGCTTTTGTCGCTGGCATCAATCATAACTGAATCAAAACCTTCATCAAGACAAACTTTAACCAGTTCAGGTTCCTGGCAATGATCAAGGTGTATCCACGATTTTACATTGTAATCTGCTGATACAATCCTGCCAATACTTACAGCATTTTTAACACCCATATATTCAATTGAACTGCGGGTAAGCTGCAGTATTACCGGAAGCTTTAGCTCAGAAGCGGCAAGTATTATTCCTTTACAGGTTTCATAGTTATAAAAATTAGCTGCAAGTATTGCCTGTTTGTTGTTTTGCGCCTGCTTTAATGCTTCATTTAATTTCATATTAAATATTAACTCCGAATCTTTCTTTAGCTGTTTTTTTAATTACTTCAATAGAGGAAAAAGCTGTTGTTCCGCCTGCGGCAGTTGTATTTATAGCCCCGGTAAGATTAGCAAATTGCTGACAGACAGGTAATTCAGCTCCATTTACATATTTATAAATAAAACCGGCATTAAAGCTGTCTCCGGCACCAATACAGTCAACAACATTATTGTTTAAATACGATTCCTTAAAAATTGACTTTCCCCCGGAAAAAAGCATTGAGCCTTTACTTCCCATCTTCACAACAATATTGTTTGAAATCTTTTGTAATGATTTAAGCCCGTTCTCAATCTCTTCGGCTGAGGTTAAAAAGAGCAGTTCCTGTTCATTCGGCAGGAATATATCAACATAAGGAAGAACTGATTTTGTATCCATGTCCCACTTTTCAGCCGGATCCCACTGCATGTCGAATGAAGTTGTAAGCCCTGATTCCTTAGCCATTTTGAACATAGCCGCAACATCATTTTTAATTCCGGGCTGCAGGTAGTATGATGAGAAATGCAGATGTTTTGCTGAATTTATTATATTATTTGTAATATCATTTATAGTAAGGTTATTCATTGCCCCGGGATAAGTAATCATTGCCCTGTCTTCTTCATAATTAAGAACAATAGTAGCACCGGTTTTATAATCAGAATCTTTAATAAGATATTCAGTTCCCACACCTTTATTCTTCAATGTATCAATTACCAGGTCACCAAAAGAATCATTTCCTACTCTGCCAAGAAAAGCAACCTTAGCACCCAGTGAACTTAAATTACTTGCAAAAATGGCAGATGAACTTCCAAGGGTTAGGTCCATTTTTCCGGCAATTTTTTCTTTGCCAACTTCAGGAAATCCTTCCAAACGGTTAAGTATAAGGTCAACATTAAGTTCACCCACAACAACCACATCATATTTCTTATCTTGCATGTGTTTCACCTTCAACATTTATCTCTGTTGAATCTTCAGCAGAATCATCAATTGCCATTAGAAAAATCGCTATCAATGCCAGCAGCATTCCAGATAGTATTACCGGATTGGGAATAACTTTATATATTGAAAGAGATATTATTATCGTCATTACAGGAGCAACTGCATTAGTAAGCGGGCTTACTATAATAGCCTTACCATACCTGAAGGCATAAACAATCATAAGTGCGCCAACAGCATTTAACAGCTGCACAATACCAGCCATGTACATACCGCTGAATCCCCAGTTTATATTACCGGAAAAGTCAGTCATCATAACCGCAAATGGAATAAGAACAATTGCTGTAACTGTCATATAGAAGAAAATGCTTTCTGCTTTCATAGTTTGGTTAGCAAACCGCATTACATAAGCCTGCAGCCCCCATGCAAGAAAAACAAGTAGTGATAAAATTATCCATGTATACCCGGAAGTAATTGAATTCTGGGGAGACTGATATGACAATAATGGAATTGCCAATAATGCAAGTATAATACCTGCCCATCCTCTTTTGCTTGCACGCTCTTTAAGAAATATGAGCGATAGAAAAACTGTAATAACCGGCGATAATGAAATAAAAGGAAACACCAGATATGCAGGGCCTGTTCTTAAAGCCTGAAACAATACAAGCTGTCCGCCAGCACCTGTAAATCCGATAATACAGCCCAGGATAATTGAACGCTTATCATAATCAAGTTTCCAGTTAATTATTTTAAGAGCAACGATAGCCGGGAAAATCATAGTTATTGCCCACACTGAATAACCAAGAGTTGCCGGGAACCCTGCTTTTTCAGGAAGCTCAGTTAAAGCTCCCCAGATTCCCCAAAATACTGTTGTTAATACTGCGTATAATAACCAGGGCCGCACTTTCACTATCTTATACTCCCTATTGTAGCGTAATTATATATTTCCAGTACACTATTGATTTTGTGATAAATAAGTTCTTCCGGATTTTTGGAAATTTTTCTATCCCTGTATGCCTGATATTCATCAGGCATAAACTGACTAAGAATAGTATCAGGAAGTTCGTGTTTTTTTAAATTATCAATTAAAACATTAAGAGATTCAGAAATTATTTCATCAGTCCAATAGTATCTTATTCTGTCACTATAACTATATTTTAAAGCAATTTTAAGGTTTTCATCGTTAGACGAATAAAAATCTTTCCAGTACACAGGATTTTGAAGCATTCTGCTATCAAGTATTTCATGAATTCCGGAAATTTTACTTCCCTTTTTACCAGTCAATAATTCTTTTTCAATTAATGCCAAAGCAAAAACAGCTTCACGAAAAGCGTAGGTTAACCACGGCCCAACCTTTAAAATTGCAAAATGGTCATCTGTCATCTGCCTGAGAGCCTCTTTAGTCTGATAATCAGTTGAATGAGCTTCATAGGCAAAATTATTAATATCTTTTATTTTCTGTACAAGTTCAGCGGCATTTTCTTTATTATATTCATACACAACAGAATCACCAAACTCAACACCAGGCTGTACAACTACGGCAATAACTCTTTCCCAGGCATTATGAAGGCCATATTTTTCAAATGCTTTTTTTGTAAGATTTATTGTTTCCTCAACTTCAGAAGCCGGGGTAATTCTTATTTCATGATGGTCTAACCTTGAACCGCCCGGTGGAGGGACATCAGTTCCAATAATATAAACCGGCATGTTGTCATCAGTAGAAGCATTTTCGCAGGCTTTACACAGCTGAGCTGCCCTTTCTGCAATGATAGCTGGCTCAAGAGGCACGTTAAGGTCTCCATCGTCAGCACATTTCATACTTGTATCTAAATGAATTTTAGTAAATCCAGCCGATATATAATCAGCAGCCATTATTTTAGCAAGTTCCATGGCTTCTGAAGCATTCTTTTTTTGCCAGGCATTAGGACCAAGGTGATCGCCCCCAAGGATAATTCTATCTTCCGGCAGTCCAGCTTCATTAGCCATACTTCTTATTTTTCCAATAAACCTTGATGGAGTATACCCGGTATAACCACCATTCTGGTTAACCTGGTTTGAAGTAGCTTCTATTAATAGCATACTGTTATTTTGTACAGCATTTAATATTGCAGCTTTAACAACAAACCAGTTTGCAGAACATATTGAAGCTATCCCTTTCCCGGAACCGGCAATATTGGATAAAGTAATTTCTTTTATTTTGCTATTAACAGCGACCATTATTTACCATTATTATATGGATATATTGTAACACCCTGTACAACACGATGGATCATACCGCTTGCCGACGGCTGATCAGGCTTTAAGCCAAGATTTATTGATTTATACAACCCAAGCATTTGAGCCGGCAGAACTGAAACTACTGATAGAAAATCTTCATCTGCTTTTTCACCAGACTCTGACAAAACTATATTTAGTCCAAGATTCAGCTTCAGATCTTTTTCCATTACACCAATTGTAAACAGGCTTTTTCTTCCAGCCTCCAGTGCATTCGCAAGATCAAGCTCATATTTATTAACGTAGGTATTGTTATTAAACAGTAAAATTACAAGTGTATTTTCATCTACAACTGCTTTAGGGCCATGACGAAAACCTAAAAAGGAATCATACTTGCAAATCACTTTACCATCAGTTAGTTCCTGCAGTTTTAGATGAGACTCCTGAGCAACGCCGCTAAAAGGGCCTGAGCCAAGAAATACGGCTCTTTTAAAATCCATTGAAGCAACAGCTTTAATTTCATCGGTGTATTGCTCAAGTATTCTTGAGGCATATGAAGAAACCAGGTTTATTTGTTCTTCAACACCGGATATATTGTTTATTCTTGATAATATTAAACCAGCAAGAAGCATAGCAGTAAAGCTGCCCGTCATGGCGAGACTTTTATCGTTTGCTTCTGCCGGCATATAATAGATAAAGTGTTCAGTGTTTTTTACCTGCTTAACAAGGTCACTTTGTTCGTTGCAGGTTATAACAAGCTGAAATACTTTTTTTGATAGAAGCTCTGCCAGTTCAACAGCCTTTGCACTTTCAGGGCTATCACCTGACCGGGCAAAAGAAATAAGAAGTACAGGAGTTTTATTAGAAAAGTATAGTTCAGGATGTGTTACCAGGTCAGTTGTAGCAACAGATTTAGTGAAAATACCTGTGCTTTTCTGAATAGGCCCTTCAAGAACGTTACCAATAAAGGCAGAAGTACCGGCACCGGTAAGAATAATCTGGATTCCTTTTTCATTCAATGCATTATTATAAAATATTCGTAAATCATTTATTACGCCCTGTGTCTTATCCCATAACTTTTTCCATAAAATCGGCTGTCCGTATATCTCATTGCCAGTATATTGACTGCCCGGATCTTTTAATACACTTTCAAAATTACCCGGTAACATAAACTTTTTATTCCTTACTCTTTATTTTCGAAAAATACTGTTTTGAAAATATATATCTTTTTTATTCTTGTCAAATTAATTCTTAAATATTTTTATTTCTTTCTTTTATTTTTATTTCAGAAAGGTTTTGAAAGTTACTTTTTTTTTATATTTTAGTTTTAACAATTTGGGAGTTAATATGAAATCATTACAATCTGCTTTTAATGATACGTCCACTATTGATAGAAGGATGAAAATTCTTGAGATTTTGGATAAAAACGGGCAGGTTAAGGTAACTGAACTAAGTGAGCTATTTGATGTAAGTGTTGTTACCATTCGTAATGATCTTGCACATCTTGAAGAGAAAGGTTTACTTATTAAAACAAGGGGTGGCGGTATAAAAACATCCCTTAGAGTTGGCATTGATTATAAACTAAATGAAAAGGCCCAGATTAAGTCTGTTGAAAAGCAGCTAATTGGGAAAAAAGCGGCTTCAATAATAGAAGATAATGATATAGTTATAATTGATTCAGGTACTACAACTCTTGAAATAACTAAAAATCTGCATGAGCTTAATAACTTAACTGTAATTACAAATGCATTAAATATTGCAAGCCAGTTAGTTGATTATGAAAACATGAGAGTTATTCTGCTTGGCGGGCTGCTTAGAAACACTTCCCTTTCTCTTATAGGTCCCATTGCTGAAAATAGTATAAAAAGCTTTTATTGCGACAAAGTATTTCTTGGTGTTGACGGAATTGATTCTACATATGGAATTTCAACTCCAAATCCTGAAGAAGCTCACCTGAATAAACTTATGATAAGCATATCAAAACAGGTAATTGTAGTTACAGACTCCAGCAAGTTCAAAAAAAGAAGCTTCATGCACATTGCACCAATGTCACAAATACATACTGTTATAACTGATTCCAACATACCCGGAGATGAATTAAAAAACCTTCAAAACGCAGGTATTGAAGTTCTTACTGTCTAATTATAAGGAAGCTAAATAATGAAAAAATTTATTTTCAGTGCCTTAATTCTATCAGCACTTTTTGTCTTTGATTCTTTTAGCCAAACATCGCCAGATAGCCTTTTATTAAAAAATTACAGGCCTAAAAGTATATATAATATCCCAGTCAGTCATATTGAGAAGGCAAAATTTCCTGTTATTGACATGCATTCTCATCCTTATGCTTTATCTGAAGAAGATCTTGACCAGTGGGTTAAGAACATGGACGCTGCAGGGATTCAAAAAACTATTCTTTTAACTTATGCATACGGAAAACAGTTTGATTCACTTATGACCTTTTATTCAAAATATAAAAACAGATTTGAATTATGGTGCGGTTTTGATTACACAGGTTACGATAAACCAGGCTTTGGACCGGATGCTATAAAAGAACTTGAAAGATGTTTCAAAGCAGGCGCAAAAGGAATAGGCGAACTTGGAGATAAAGGGAAAGGGTTGTTTTATTGCCAGCCGCCTGCATGGGGAATGCACATTGATGATCCACGTATGGATGCACTTATCGATAAATGTGGTGAACTTGGCATGCCTATAAATATACATGTCGGCGAACCACAATGGTTTTATGAAAAAATGGATTCAACGAATGACGGCCTTATTAATGCTTTTAGCTGGCGTCTTGACAAACAGGAAGGACTTAATCTTGATCAGATGCTCGCAACCCTTGAAAATGCTATAAAAAAACATCCACATACTATTTTTATTGCCTGTCATCTTGCTAACCAGAATACAGACCTGGCAAAAACAGGCAGACTTTTAGACAAATATCCAAACTTTTATACAGACATAAGTGCCCGTTATGCAGAGAATGCACCTGTCCCCCGTTATACAAGGGCTTTTCTTGAAAAATACCAGGACAGAATTATTTACGGTACTGATATGGGTTTTGAAAAGGGTATGTACGAAACTACTTTCCGTATACTTGAATCAAATGATGAGCATTTTTACAATATTGAACTTTTTGGATATCACTGGCCGCTATATGGCTTTGGATTAAGTGATAAGACATTAAAGAAGATTTACAAAACAAATGCAGAAAAGATTTATAAGATAGTAAATAAGAATAAATAAGAACCTGTTCTCCTTGAACCTCATGAGGCTGTTATAAAAGGCAGCCTCTTTATTATTTCACCTTTCCTGTATTTTTACTCTCTCTTTGTCTTTTACTTTTTTATTTGCAAATTTAAGATTATAGCTTATAGGAAGTTTTATGATAAATACCGAACCACACCCTATCTCACTTTCAACTTTTATTGATCCATTTAGTCTTCTTACATATTTATCTGTTATAGTCAATCCAAGGCCAGTCCCCTCATAATTACGGGTAAAACCACTGCTTAGCTGTCTAAATTCTTCAAATATATGCTGTATTTTATCAGAAGGTATTCCTATTCCATTATCTCTAACCTTTAATATAATCCAATCAATATTTGTTACTGTTTCCGTTTCCACAATAATATCCACTGTTCCACCGACTGATGTAAATTTTATGGCATTAGATATAAGATTATTTAATATGCTGCGGCAAAATTTTTCATCAAGGTAAGTATCAACAGGCATATCAGGTAGTACAAGGTTGTATTTAATGCTTTTTTTTACTGCCATCGCCTGATGAATGATATAGATTTTTTTTACCATATCGAGAAAATCAAACCAGCCTAACCTCAATCCTTCTCCATCGCGTTCAATAGCCGTAAATTCAAGAATGAGGTTCAGCGTATCAAGAAATCTTTTGCCACTATCTCTTATTGTCGATGCCATATAGATTAACTGATTGATATCAACATGTGCTTCAGTAAGTTCATTTTCCATCATTTCAGAAAAGCCAAGTATACCAACCATAGGTGTCCTTAATTCATGGCTAATATTAGCAAGAAAACTGGTCTTTAGTTGAATCAATTCTTCAGCTCTCTCTTTTGCTTTCAGTAATTCAATTTCATATTTCTTCTTTGAAGTTACATCAGAAAGGATCCCACGGTAACCTTTTATAACTTCATTCTCATAAACAGAACGGGTTGATATTTTAAACCACTTTAACCATCCATCTTTTGCATAACCACGCAACTCAATTTCTTTATTCTTGCCTTCAGGTGTTGTTCTGCCCAGCTCATCAAAAATCTGCAGATCTTCTTCATATATTATATTTTTATATCTGTAGCCGGATAATTCTTCCGGCTCATATCCGGTAAGCATTTTTATAACCGGGCTGATATAGTTAATCCTGCCGGTACTATCTGCCGAAAATATTACATCATTAATACTCTCAACAAGTTCCTTATATGCTTTCTCAGCCTTCCTTACAGCTTCTTTATCTTCATGATTTTCAAGCGCATGAATGACTGCCATTGGGAGTCTCATTAAACTCGACTTCAATATATAATCACTGGCACCTTCTTTTATACATTTAACAGCTATTTCTTCTGATTGTGTTCCTGTAACCAGAATAAAAGGTATATTATAATTAAATTCTTTTAATAAAGTTAATGCTCTAAAGGCATTAAATGCAGGCAAATTATAATCAGATAAGATTATGTCCGGATTAAATCTTTTCAGGCCATCAATATAATGAGCTTCAGTTTGAACGATATAATCATCAAACAGTATATGCTCATCTTCAAGTTCATTTTTTACCAGTTCGGCATCTGCGGCATCATCTTCAACGATGAGTATTTTAATCTTTCTATCCATTTAATACCTATGAATTTGGAATCTTATTCAAAAACATCCAATAATATCCTATCTGGTTTACGCTATCAACAAAATTTTTAAAATTAACTGGTTTAACAATATAACTGTTAACACCCATTTTATAGCTTTCAACAATATCCGTTTCCATTGAAGAAGAAGTAAGTATAACAATAGGAACATCTTTGAATTTATCATGTCGACGAATTTCTTTTAATACATCAAGCCCTGATACTTTGGGAAGCTTTAGATCCATTAAAATAACTTTGGGTAAAACAGAAGTATCTCTGTTTATATAATCACCTTTACCAAATAAATAATCAAGTGCTTCAGCCCCGTCTTTAACATGCATAATATTATTGATAACATTGTGTTCCTGTAATGTCATTATTGTTAGCTCTGCATCATGCGGATCATCCTCAACCAGAAGAATATCTACAATGTTTTCATTCATTTTTATCTCCCTAATTATTTAATGTTGAAAGAGAATATTTTTCTTCTCCATGTTTTAATATTTGAAATATTTCCTGAAAGGAAGAATAACTTTTCTTTGCCAGTATGTTTCAATTATGTGCAGAGGAACTATATATTGATTTTTGCGATGGGCCTTGCAGAAGATGTTTATTTTATAAAGGCATAATTGTATAAATACGCCTGCACAAATCAATGAGGCAGCAATAATACATTCAACCTGCATTTTAGTATTAACCGGGCTTAAGCTTAAAAAATTCATAGCTTTTAATTAAGCTGGATAAATTTATCCATCATGTTTTGATAAACAAACGCTTAAAAGCAATCAATTATTTAATTAACTTCGCCCCCGATATAAATACAAAATAATAAATCATTTTATACATATATCAGTATAACTATGATAAAATTAAATGCTGTTTTGCCGTTTTAATAAATTAAGGTAATTTATTTTAATAATAAATGTTTAACTGAAATTTAACAGTCATTAAGCCACACTTATTTTTATAAAAATAGGGAAAAAATAATTCTTAAAAAAATTATTTTTTTTTACTTTGAAATCTTGCTTTTTTATAAAATATGGGATATTTTAATCGAGAAATTTTTATCGATATATTTTTCTCGATATGCATATGAAAGAAATAAAACCAACACCCGAACCAACAATAAGAAGACTTCCCAAATATCTGCATTTTCTTCAGGTTTTACAACAACAAAATGTAACATCTGTTTCGTCAACCCGTATTGCACGCGAACTTGGGTTTGACTCAACACAGGTTAGAAAAGATATTGAAGTAACTTCACTAGTCGGCCGACCCAAAACCGGTTATGATGTAAATGAACTAATAGACGCCATAATGGCTCATCTTAACTGGAATAATACAACCGACGCATTTCTTGCCGGAGCAGGTAATCTTGGCTCAGCCTTAGTAGGTTACCAGACATTCAAAAGCTATGGACTAAATATAATTGCAGCATTTGATAACGATGAGACAAAAATAGGAAAAGAAATTTTTGGGGTATCAATTCTTGATACAAGGAAACTGACTGAGCTTGCTCAAAGAATGCATGTCCATATAGGAATTATTACAGTGCCTGTTGAATATGCCCAGAAAGTTGCTGACGATATGGTTGACGGAGGCATAAAAGCGATATGGAATTTTGCCTCAACAAAAGTTTCTGTTCCGGAAGATGTTATTATTGAAAACGCCCAGCTCTCACTTAGCCTGGCAGTATTATCACGCAAATTAAGAGAGAAAAACGAACTTAAAGATCATTCTATCTAAGGAGAAAACGATGTTAACGTCAGTTGAAGCGGGGGAGAAAAATCAAAGAAGTTATGACAAAATCATTAAAATTCTTGATTCTTATTCCTTCAAAAAAAACAAACTAATTCCTATCCTTCAGGCAGTACAGGATGAATACCGCTATCTGCCGGAAGAGGTACTCACTTTCGTGGCAAATTCCCTTGATATTCCACCTGCTAAGGTTTTTGGTGTAGCTACCTTTTACACTCATTTTGCAATGAATGCAAAAGGCAAATACCTTATTAAGGTATGCGATGGAACTGCATGCCATGTAAAAAATTCTTTACCATTAATTGAAGCTGTCCAGAATAAATTGAATCTTACTGCAGAAAAAAATACTTCAGAAGATATGCTGTTTACGCTCGAAACAGTATCCTGCCTGGGTGCCTGCGGCCTTGCACCGGTTGTTGTGGTTAATGATGATGTTCATTCTCTTATGACACCGAAGAAAGTTGAAGAATTGATTGATTCTATTAAGGCTTCGGAGGTGTGTGATGACAAATCCGTCAATTGATTTTAACAAAATTAAATCTGATTACCAGCTTCAGACTTCAACACTGAAAAGAAGAATTATTGTATGCGCAGGTACAGGCTGTGTTGCCAACGGAAGCAAAAAGGTTTTTGATGAACTTGAAAAAAAGATAACTGAAGCAGGGCTTAATTTGCTTCTTGAACTGGCCTTTGAAGAGGAAGAGAAGCATCCTCATTTTCTTTCTGAAAGCGGATGCCAGGGCTTCTGCCAGATGGGGCCGCTTATTACAATTCAGCCGGATGATATTCTCTATACCAAAGTTAGAGTTGAAGATGTTGCTGAAATTGTGGAAGAAACACTGGTTAACAATAAAGTTGTTGAACGTCTTCTATATAAGGATGTTAACAATAATCATTGCCGTGGTTATAAGGAAATTCCGTTTTATAACCGCCAGCAAAGAACTGTTCTAAAAGAATGCGGACTGATAAATCCCGGCGATATAAATGAATATATAGCACACGGCGGGTATAAATCTGCTGAAAAAGCAATACTGGAGTGGTCATCGGAAGAAATATGTGAATCAATAATTAAATCAGGATTAAGAGGCCGCGGAGGCGGAGGTTTCCCCACCGGCTTAAAATGGAAGCTTACACTAAAAGAAGAAAATGTAAAGAAGTATATTATATGCAATGGTGATGAAGGTGACCCGGGCGCTTTTATGGACAGAAGCGTTATGGAGGGAAATCCGCATTCTGTTATTGAAGGAATGATTATAGCTGCACGGGCTATTAAGGCTGATGAAGGAGTTGTTTACGTAAGAGCAGAATACCCACTGGCTGTTAGAAGAATAAGAAAAGCCGTTAAAGATGCTGAAAAACTTGGAATGCTTGGTGAACATGTTTTAGGCTCAGACTTTAACTTTAAAATTGATGTTATGGAAGGCGCCGGAGCTTTTGTCTGCGGAGAAGAGACAGCACTTATTGCTTCTGTAGAAGGTTTACGCGGAATGCCTTCCCCAAAACCTCCCTTCCCTGCCCAGAAAGGTTTAAATGGAAAGCCTACTGTTATAAATAATGTTGAAACACTGGCAAGCGTTCCTGTTATTTTGCGGATGGGGCCGGATAGTTACAGAAACATTGGAACTGAAAAATCACCAGGCACAAAAACTTTTGCTCTTACCGGGCATGTTATAAATACCGGTCTTATTGAAGTACCTTTTGGTGTTACGCTTAGAGAAATTGTTTTTTCAATAGGCGGAGGTGTAACTGATGACAATGGCAATCTGACAGATGAAGGTTTTAAAGCTGTACAGATTGGCGGTCCTTCTGGCGGATGTTTAACAAAGGATCATCTGGATCTTCCACTGGATTTTGATTCGCTTAAAGGCATTGGAGCTATGGTTGGTTCCGGCGGACTTGTTGTTATGAACCAGCATACATGCATGGTTCAAATGGCAAGATTCTTCATGCAGTTTACTCAAAATGAGTCCTGCGGTAAATGTGTTCTTTGCCGCGAAGGTACAAAACAGATGCTTGCTCTGCTGGATGATATCATTGAAGGTAATGCAGATGATAATACACTGGTACTGCTTGAAAGCCTTGCCAGAGCAGTACAAAAAGGCTCACTATGCGGATTAGGTAAAACAGCCCCAAACCCGGTACTGGCAATGCTTAAACATTTTAAGGATGAATATACAGCGCATGTAAGAGACAAAAAGTGCCCGGCAAAAAAATGCAAATCTCTTGCTTATCCTGTAATTGATCCTGTACTTTGCAAGGGCTGCCAGGTGTGCAAGAAAAGCTGTCCTACCGGCGCTATTTCCGGTGATAAAAAACAGGTACATGTTATTGATGAGTCACTTTGTATAAAGTGCGGAGCATGTATTACAGCCTGTAAATTAAAAGCAGTAGCATAGGAGGAACCGAAAATGCATAATGAAAAAACAATGATAATTGACGGAATGGAAGTTGGCTTTGACCAGGAGCGCAATGTACTTGAAGTTATCCGTAAAGCTAATATTGACCTGCCAACATTTTGTTACCATTCTGAATTAAGTGTATATGGCGCATGCAGGCTTTGCCTTGTTGATGTTGAAGGAAAAGGAATTGTATCTTCCTGCTCCCTGCTTCCTGAAGCCGGCATGAAGGTTAAAACCAATACTAAAGAAATAAGAGAGATAAGAAAAATATCAATAGAGCTTTTGCTGGCAAGCCATGACCAGGAATGCAATACCTGCTATAAAAGTTCATCCTGTAAATTGCAGGAACTTGCCAACAGATTTGGTATTGATGAAGTGAGATTTAAAAGAACAAAAAAACACAAAGAGCTTGACACCTCTTCACATGCGCTTATCAGGGACACGAGTAAATGTATTCTTTGCGGTGATTGCGTAAGAGCCTGTGAAGAAATACAGGGTATTGGAGCTATTAATTTTGCCTATAGGGGTTCACAGGCAGCTATAATACCGGCTTTTGGAAATAAACTTGCTGATACTGACTGTATAGACTGCGGCCAGTGTGCACGTGTTTGCCCTACAGGCGCTATTGTTCCAAAACCGGAAATTGACTTTGTATGGGATGCAATTGATAACCCAAACAAACATGTAGTAGTTCATTTTGCTCCTGCAGTACGTGTTGCAATTGGAGAATCATTTGGAATGGCTCCGGGTACTGTTCTAACAGGACAAATAGTTGCAGCATTAAAAATGCTTGGCTTCAACCAGGTATTTGATACCTCATTTGCTGCAGATTTAACTGTAATAGAAGAAACACATGAATTTATAAACAGGAAAAAAGAAGGCGCTAACCTTCCCCTGTTTACATCATGCTGCCCCGGCTGGGTTAAATATGCAGAACAAAATTTTCCTGAATTACTGGATAATCTTTCAACATGCAGGTCACCTCAGCAGATGTTTGGTTCGGTTGCCAAAAGGACACTTGCAGAACAGTTAAAAAAAGACCCTAAAGATATAATTGTAGTGTCTATTATGCCTTGCACAGCTAAAAAGTTTGAAGCCAGGCGTCCGGAATTTAGCGCTGATGGAGTTCCTGAAACTGATTATGTTATTACAACACAGGAACTTGCACAGATGATTAAGCGTGCAGGAATTAAGTTTGAAAGCTTAACTCCACAGTCACTTGACCTGCCATTTGGATTTAAAACCGGTGCAGGGGTATTATTTGGCAATAGCGGCGGTGTTACAGAAGCTGTTTTGAGGTATGCGGCTGAGTTAATAACCGGTAATCCGCTGGCAAATGATGACTTCCATAGTGTACGCGGCGAGGATGGCATCCGTGAAGTTGAACTTAAAATAAACGGAGATATCTACAGGCTTGCAGTTGTACACAGCTTAAAAAATGCGAAAAAGCTTATTCAGGATATAAAAACAGGTATCAAAAAATTTGACCTTGTTGAAGTAATGGCATGCCCCGGTGGATGTATTGGGGGTGCAGGACAGCCTGTTAGCTTTGACCCGGATATTAAGCAGCACAGGACAAAAGGGCTTTATTCTGCTGATAAAATGCTTCAGTTGCATAAATCACAGGAAAATCCTTACATTACCAAACTATATGGTACTTTACTTGGTTCACCGGGAAGCCATGCGGCTCACACCCTGCTTCATACGTCCTATACAAACAGGAAACAGGTTGTTGATGATAAACTTTGTAAAATATTAACCGATGATTCCGGTAGGATTGAAGTAAAAGTATGTGTTGGTACAAACTGTCATTTAAAACAGTCTCAAACACTGCTTAACAGGTTAATAATGTTTGTTAATAATAACGGGCTTAAAAACCTGGTTGAAGTAAGGCCGACATTCTGCATGGATAAATGCCAGGATGGGCCAAATGTTTCAGTTGCAGGAGTTTTAAGTACACGTTCTTCTTATCAAAAGGTTGTGGCTTTAATAAGAAGTGAAATTAACCACAGAATTGAGAACACAGTTCAGGAAGCTGTAGAATAAAATGGGTTCTGCTTATATTTCTACAAATAAGGCTGCCTGCCGCGATTGCTACAAATGTTTACGGGAATGCCCTGTAAAAGCAATCCGGATGACAAACGGCCAGGCTTATGTTGACGAGTCAAGATGTATACTTTGCGGTAAATGCGTAAAGGTATGCCCGCAGCATGCTAAAAATTACAGAAATGATGTTTCTGTTGTAAAAGAATTTATAGCGGAAGGTCATCGTGTCATTGCGAGTATAGCGCCTTCCTATGCCGCTATTTTTGAAAGCTGGCAGGTTAAAAGGCTGCCGGCAGTATTAAAAGTACTTGGCTTCAGCGCTGTGGAGGATACTTCAATAGGAGCGTTATATAATACAAAAGCTACTTTTGATTTTATTAAACAAAATCCTGATGATTCATTCTTATCTACAGCTTGCCCCGCAGTTGTTAATTATGTAGAAAAATACAGGCCTGATTTATTAAGTGTACTTGTTCCTGTTGTTTCTCCCATGATAGCTCATGGTAAACTTATTAAGAAAAAGTATGGGGCTGATGTTAAGGTAGTATTTATAGGCCCGTGTATTGCAAAAAAATATGAAGCTGAAAGGCCTGAATTAAAAAATATAGTTAACGCCGTTCTTACATTTGAAGAACTTACCAATTGGATTTCAGCGGAAAATTTAAGCTTTGAGAATTGTGAAGAAAGCAGATTCGATAATGATGCCCCGTATTTTTCTATTTTATTCCCTCTTTCCGGAGGATTATTCAATACTGCTGACAAGAATTATCTCAGGATGAATTCTGAAATGCTTGCTGTTAACGGATACCAGCAGGTTAAGGATGCCTGTGATTATTTAAAAAGCAGCAAAAACGGAAAGATTATTGAACCCTTATTCTGTACCTCCGGATGTATTGGCGGGCCGGGAATTGATTCAGATAAAAATGTGTTTGAGAGAAAAGCCAACCTGCTGGATTATTTTAACAAAGCAAAGAACAGCGGTGAAGAACTGATAAATGACATTGACCATACATCGCTGGATACAAAAACTCATTTTAGTGCTAAGAGATTTGATGAGAAAAGTCCCGAAGAAAAAGAAATAAAAGACCTTCTGTTAAAAATTGGCAAAACCGATGACAGTGACCACCTGAATTGCGGAGCCTGCGGCTATGATACGTGCAGAGAAAAAGCCAAAGCTGTTTTGAACGGAATGGCTGAGGTTGAAATGTGCATACCCTATATGCGGTATATCTCAGAAAAGCGGACTGATAAAATCATCGAGTCCACACCAAACGGAATTGTGATTCTTAATGAAGAGCTGAATATCATTCATATGAATGCTTCTTTTAAGAGCTTTTTTAATTGCGATGAAGCATTTATAGGGAAAAAGATATCCTCACTTATGGATATTGAGTCCTTTGAGGAACTTGCAGCCGGCGATAAAGAACTGATTGAAACTACTACTGAGTTTGAAAACCTGAATCTTGTTTTTCATATTCTTTTATATAAATTGAAGGAAGATAACCAGATTGTTGGAATCTTTGTAGATATAACAAAAAATCTTGCTGACAAGAAAAAGCTTGTTTCACTGCGTGCAAGAACCCTTATACAGGCACAGGAACTGCTTGAACACCAAATAGAAATGGCTCAGAAACTGGCTAAATATTTAGGTGAAAGCACAGCAAAGGGAGAAACACTGGTAGAAAGCCTGATGAGCCTGACAGAAGATGAGGAAAAGAAAAAAGACTCTCCACGGAAGAACTGGTTATGGGATACGTACACGTTGAAGTAATTAAATCGCAGTCTGCAAAAAATAATGCAGCCATTTGCGGAGATGTAATTGCGGAAGAGCGAAAGAAAAACTCCACAACTGTTATTCTTAGTGATGGATTAGGCTCCGGGGTAAAGGCAAATATTTACGCCACTATGAGCGCTGCACGCCTGAAAGAACTTATTTCTTATGGAGCTTCCCTGAGAAAGTCTTTTGCCAGCCTTGTAAAGACTATGAACTCGGCCCCTAAAGATGACCTTCCCTATTCTGCTTTTTCAGTTTGCAGAATACTTAACAATGGTATGGCAACAATTCTATCATATGATATGCCCAACGCTATATTTATATCCGGTAGATTCGCTTACATACTTCCGGCAAAAACAATTTATATAGAAAACAGTATGATAAGTGAGCTTAATGCCACACTTAAAAACGGTGATGCATTACTGCTTATGAGTGACGGAATTACTGCTGCAGGCATGGGCACATATTTTACTGAAGGCTGGAATATAAATGATGTTAAGGATTTTATACAAAAAAAACTGAATACCGGAATTAAGCTGGCAGATATACCCTCAGCAGTGAAAAACAAAGCCGCTGAATACTGGAATTTCCAGCCACATGATGATCTTTCTGTTATATTAATCAGGAGCAGAAAAGGAACTGTTGTTAACCTGCTCACAGGGCCACCGCAAAGTAAAACAAAAGATAAATCAGTTGTTTCTAAATTTCTTTCGCTGGAAGGGTACAAAATTATCTGCGGCGGGACAACTGCACAGATGGTTTCCCATATTACCGACAGGCAGCTTGTAATGGATGATGAAGACTACAGTAATGTTCTTACTCCTCCCAAGTACAGTATGAAGGGAATTGACCTGGTAACAGAAGGTGTTGTTACTTTAAACCAGCTATATAACCTTTTAGATGCTGATCCAAAAAAAATCCCAGGCAATAATCCTGTTTCTGACCTATATTTTTATATGATGGCAGCAGACAGTATTCATTTTCTTGTAGGTAGTGCATATAATAATGCATCTTCTGATATTAGTCTTACCCAGCTTGGTATACTTACCCGCAATAAAATAATACCCCTTTTGGTTGATGAATTAAGAAAGAAAGAAAAATTAGTAACTATTGAGTATTTATAAGGGAAAGTGCGAAATTCAATTTTTTGAAAAAAACACTAATTTTTAAATTTCTTTTCTTTTATTCACCATTTGTCAACTAATCATTCCATTCATCACTCTTTAATTACTTTTCCATCACAATTAAATATGTTCACAACGCTTAATTAATTTCTTTACAAGGTGGGGATGGGAATGAAAAAAAAACACATTATTATTGCACTTCTTTCTTTATCGTTAATATCTGTTGAACTGGCATGGACACGGATATTCTCTGCTGAGTATTTTTATACTTTTGCTTTCCTTATATTATCTGTTGCAATACTCGGGATGGGAATAGGATCACTTGCTTTAAGGCTAATACCTTTTTTGAACAAAAACATATCGGCAGGTGTTTCGTTGATATTATCTGCGGTAATGGCAATCGCCAGTCCTCTGCTTGTGATAAAACTAAAACTTGATTTTACGATGCTGTTGAGCAGTACAGAAATGCTTTTTAAACTTATTGCATCTGTTTTTCTTCTTGGTTCTGCTTTTTTCTTTGGCGGAATAACACTGGCTTATTTCTTTAAAAAAGATACTGACAATATAAACAGCCTTTATATGGCTGACCTTGCCGGAGCCGGATCAGGGGTGCTTTTATCAATATTGTGTATGAACTGGTTCTCAACCCCGGTTACTGTTTTTCTTATACCACTGCCTTTACTTGCAGCATCATTTCTGTTTGATAATAAATGGATGAAGGTAATTCCCTTACTTGTTGCAGCAGTTGCAATTTATATGGCAATTCATTCATGGGATTATCTGAATTCAGGGAAAAAAGAACCTGCCCCGGTTATTTATACACACTGGGATGCAATGTCAAAGATAAAGGTATACTCGTATGATGAGAATTTCCGTGGCATAAACATAGATAACGCGGCAAATACACCTATTTATCATTTTGATGGAAACTGGAATAAGCCGGATTCTCTGATGTACAGTTATTCAATAGATGTTTCTTACCTGATAAAGAAGTTTAAATCATGCAGTTTTCTTTCTCTTGGTGCAGGCGGCGGTTCAGATGTTCTCCAGGCACTGCAATTTGGAGCCGGAAAGGTATATGCTGTTGAGGTTAACCCACAAATAAATTATATGATGCAGTATGGAAACCAGGCAAAATTTTCCGGGAATATATATTCGGATAAAAGAGTAAGTGTAATAACTGAAGATGGCCGTACCTTTGTGAAAAGAAATCCGGAAAAATTTGACATCATCTACTCACTTAGTTCTAATACATTTGCAGCGCTTGCTTCCGGTTCGTTTGCCCTGGCCGAAAATTATTTATTTACTAAAGAAGCGTTTATTGATTACTGGAACAGCCTCAGTCCAGGCGGTTTTTTAATGATGGAACACCAATTTTATATCCCGCGTGTTACTTCAGCAATGATTGAAGCTTTACAGGAAATGAATATTAAAGACTATAAGAAGCACTTTGCCATTTATAAACTTCCGGCAATGCATAGGGAAATGGTTTTACTTTCAAAAAAGCCTCTTGATGCAGTTACAATTAACCAGGCTTTTGGCAAAGTTCCCGAAGGAGCCCCAAACTATCATTATCTTCTTTATCCTGCAGCGGACTCAGCTAAAAGCAGCCTGATTGATTCTATTGTTCAGTATGGATGGAAAAAAGCTTCAGCCAATACAATTACAGATATTTCCCCTTCTGATGATGATAAACCATTTACTGCCCAGCTAGGGTTATGGAAAAACTTTAAAACAGAAAATATGAAAATAATAAAGCCTTATGAATTTTTTGGTTTCCCGCTATCAAAAATAATAATGCTTGTAATAATTGCAATTGTTCTGGTATTTGTTATACCGCTAAATTTTCTTCCTTTCTTGTTTAAAGGAGATAAATTAAAAGCAGCACCATGGCTGTACTTCTTCCTTATTGGTATGGGCTTTATGTTTATAGAAGTTATACTAATACAGAAATACACATTATTTATTGGCGCCTCAATTTATAGTATTGCATCTGTACTTTTATCTTTGCTTATAGGATCATCAATTGGCAGTTATTACAATAACAGATTTAATAACATAAAAGCTTTTTCAGGTATAATAATAATGATTATTCTGAACATTACAGTAATACCATTAATACTGGGATATCTGGCAAATCTTGGTATTCTTTTAAGGGCAATAATTTCTGTTATTTTAACATTACCATTGGGATTTTTCATGGGAATGCCCTTCCCCAAAGGAGCTGTTAAGGTTGGGAAACTTATTGACTGGTGTTTTGCTATCAATGGAGCTGCTTCAGTATTGGGTTCAGTATTGGTATTATACGCAGCATTCAGTTTCGGATTTACTATTACTCTTCTTATAGCATCAGCAATCTATGCCTTAGCATATTTACTTCTTTTAAGAACTTCAAAAGTATAATTTATTTAGAAAATTCGAAACAGGTATCACAATGGTGCCTGTTACGAATTTACACTTGCGAAAGGCCTAATCTTTAATCGTAATATCGAAATAGTTTAGCAAGGAAGTTACTTCAGGATAAGAAAAAATAGCTTTTTTTATTTTATTTATTGATGGGTCTATTCCATAATTAAATGCAGAAGAAAAATCGGCAAAACCAAGATTGGTTTCTGTAAAACGGCTGTTTAGCAAATCAGTACCTGAAAAATTTGCCTTTGAAAGATCAGCATGTGTAAAATCAACTTCCCTGGCAGAACAATTTTTCATAACCAAGTTCTTCATATTTTGTCCATAAAATGAACTATTATCAAGTTTACAACCATCAAAAGAAAAATGGCAGGGCTTACGGACTGATTCCCATATAATACCTACCAGTTTTGATTTTATAAACTTTACATCAGCAAGCCCGGAACCACCAAAATTCAGTAAACTTAAATCAGATGAAGAAAAGCTGCATTTTTCAAACTCACACCTGGAAAGCTGCACCTTTGTAAAATCACATGAAGAAAATGTACAATTATAAAACTCAATTTTTTCCAGAATTTGCCCTGAGAAAACTATTCTCTCAAATAATCTATCTTCAAAAAATGATTCAGAACCGAATAAATCGGGTTCAAAGTAATCTATAACAGAAGTGAGTCCCTGTTTTTTCATTATCATGTTTTTTAATGTTTAGCAAACAAATTCAATAGAATTATTCTGAAAACTTCATCTATACATGAAAGATAGTAATTTGTTTCCTAAAATATTTAAGGAAAAGGCTTTATATCTCAGGAAAACTTCCGATAATATAATCAGAAACGGGAATTGCGGTAAAATATTCCCTAATGAGTGTCTGAAATACATAAAATAATAAAAAGTCTGGTACTATATTCATTAATATGGTGATATGATGAAGTTTAAAATTGATATTCTAATAGCTGAAGATGAACCTATAACTGCCCTTAATTTAAAGTATTTACTAAAGAGCAGAGGTTTTAATATAATTAAGGTGGTTAACACAGGAGAAGAGGCTATAAGCACAGCTTTTTCTGCCCGCCCGGATGTTGTATTAATGGAAAGAAATTTAAAAGGGCCCGTTAATGGGGTCCAGGCCGCAGAAGAAATACTGGATTATAAAGTACCAGTATTGTTTATAACCGCTAAAAGAGATAACTTTTCTGTAAAGCGTATGCAGGAAGTATATGCTAATACACCGGTTAAATCCTTTGATGATTTCATAAAAGAAGAAAAAAATCAGAAAATTTTAAACAATTAACAGGAAATTATAACATCTGCTAATTTTCAGTTATTTTGCAACTAATCTATAGATAACTTTTTAAGCAGTTCTAACACATTTTGATAAGATGGCAGAGAGTATTTAGAAAACGAATTAGCAAATCCTACTTTAATGGTATATGCTGATTCCGGTAAAACTTTAAAGAGATCTTCGTCCGTCCAATCATCACCTATTGCCAGAATAAAATCATATTTTTTACCAGACAGCCAGTTAAGCCCGGCAATACCTTTATTTATTCCAAAATTTCTAACTTCCACTACTTTATTACCCTGCAATACCTGCAATTCACTGTTTGATGTAAAATCCAGAAGGAAATCCACAAATTCTTTTATCCTTATAGAGGCAAGTTCAGGATCAGAGCGCCGGTAATGAAATACAAGAGAAAAATCTTTTTCTTCAATAAAAGAACCAGGCAGCCTGTCTTCATACGTTTCAAAGACTGAGTAAATCTGTTTTTTCCATTCCCTGGACATCGATTTTAATAATTGCCATTCCCCTGCTCCTTTTTTGATCCAGGCTCCATGCTCGGCAATAATATCTGAACCAACTGCACCTAACCATTCATGCAGTATATTCTTATCTCTGCCGCTTATAATAACCAAATCTGTTTTCTTTGATAAGTTTTTCAACAAAGTAATTAGCTCTTTATCGGGTTTGGCATTATGCGGATGTTTGGAAAATGGAACCAGTGTGCCGTCATAGTCGAGAAATATAATAGAATTTTCAGCCTGTTTAAATTCAGCAATAATCTGTTCAGTTTTATTCATGTCCAGTGTCCTTCCGCGGATCAGGCTTTCTCCGGATTCAGACGGACAGCTAAGTTTCCGGATGAAATTATTTGCCCACTTTTTAACATCATACCGGGCAAGCATTTTTTGCATCACTTCAGTGCGTCTATGCTGTTCTTCCAAAGGCATATTAATTGCCTCAAAGATTGCATCAGATATTTCTTCAACATGATTGGGATTGATAATAATAGCTTCACCAAGTTCTTTACTTGATCCGGCCATTTCACTTAGAATAAGCACGCCTGTTTTATCAGTTCTACAGGCAAGATACTCTTTTGAAATCAGGTTCATGCCATCTCTTAAAGGGGTTACCATGATAATATCCGCGGCAGAATAAATAGAGACAAGCTGCCTGAATGGCGAAAAATCATATTGATATGAAATTGGAGACCAGTCTATCTGGCTGAATTTACCGTTTATTCTTCCAACACTTTCATCAATCTGTTTTTTCATCGAATGATAGTGCTTAACACCAATCCTGGAAGGAATGACAATTAATACAAGTATGATTTTACCACAATACTCAGGATTTTTTTCAAGAAAAAGTTCGAAAGCTCTTAGCCGGTTAATTATTCCCTTTGTATAATCAAGTCTGTCAATTGAAAGAATGATTTTTTTGTAATTTAATACTTTTTTCAACTCCTGTGTATCGTTCTTTATTTCAACATCTTCTGATGCACTTCTAAATTTCTGGAAATCTATACCCATAGGGAAAACATCAGCAATTGTAATATTATTGCCATGCTGAATCATTCCCATATTGTTTTCGTAGCCCAAAAGCCTTAAAACAGACCTTAAGAAATGCTGCATATAATCAAAAGTATGAAATCCAACTACATCAGCGCCTAATAATCCTTTTAGAATATCATTACGCCACTTTTTAGGCAGTAATCCAAATATTTCGAATGTTGGAAAAGGTATGTGCAGGAAAAAACCAATTTTAACATCATTCCTTTTTTCTCTTATCATCTGCGGGAGCAGCATAAGATGATAATCATGTATCCATATTACATCGCCGGGTTCTATAATCTCAAGTACTGCTTTACAAAATTCCTCATTTACATTTTTATAGCAATTCCACTGCTCCTCATCATAAGTAGTTAATGAAGGGAAATAGTGAAATAACGGCCATATTGTATTGTTGCAAAAGCCCTCATAAAATTTTTTCATTATATCTTTAGAGAAATAAACAGGGAAAGCATTATATTCTCTGTATATCTTTTGTTTAAGGCTTTCCTGATCTTTATTTTTTATTTCAATACCAGGCCATCCAATCCAGATATAATCTGATTTTGAATGCGGATCAGAACCTCGTAAAGATTCAAGGTATGAGCTTATTCCTGATACAAGCCCTCCTGAACTTTCCCTGATTACAAGTTCATTATTCTCTTCTTCTATTGTAACAGGTAGTCTGTTGGATATAATTAAGAGTCTCATATTATTATCACTTTATCTTATGGTCTGCAGATTTTTATTAATATAAGAATTTCTTTTTAATTTTTCATATATGCGGCAATAAACCAGTAAGCTTTTGTAATACTAAAGTAGAAATGTCATTGATTCTCAAACATGAATATAATCACATACATTTTTTTTCATTGCATAAATCCCGTTTAGTAGTTAAGTTTCATTTTATAAGGGGAGCAGATCTGAAAACTTATTCAACGGATAATTAAGGGATAATATATGAAACGTTGTCACAGTTTTATTTATGTCTGCATTTTATTTATCCTGTTTACTATAACTTGTTCTGAAACTTTTGCTGTGGGAGCTTTATTCTCCCGGCCCAGGTTTAGCAGTACTCAGTATAATAAAATGTGGATTAAATCAATAAATGCTACTGTAGAAATACAAGACCAAATTGCTGTAACGCATATTGACCAGATTTTTAATAATGAATTAAATTCATCAGTTGAGGCGATATATATCTTTCCACTTCCGGAAGATGCAGTTTTAACAGAAATGGTTTATTGGGTTAATGGGCAAAGATTTGTCAGTTCAATACGGGAAAGACAGGAAGCTGTTAGTGATTATAATGACAAACTAAGACAATGGCTTGATCCTGCATTACTTGAATATCTTGGAGATAATCTTTTCAGGTTAAGTATTGTACCAATTGATGCTAATTCTGATGTTCGTACTGAAATTACTTATGTTGAACCTTTGAAATATGACCTGGGACAGACAAAATATAATTTTGGATTAAATACTCTGGAATTGTCATCAAAACCACTGCAACTGGTTTCTGTATCTGTTGACGCAAAATCACAGAATTCATTTAAGAATTTTTACTCCCCTACGCATCAGAGTTCAACAGCTACAAAAATAGAAAAGATGGCCGATAACCATTATACTCTTTTTTTTGGTGATGAGAACTTTTATCCGGATAAAGACTTAACACTAGAATTTGAAACTATAAGAGACAGTGTTGATTTTAATGTATTAACTTACACTCCGACTACTGAAGACTCAATTGGGACAGAAAGCTATTATTCTATAAGAGTAATCCCGCCAGACAGTATTTCAGGAGAGGAGTTAATACCGCGGCATATTGTATTCACTGCGGATGTATCCTCCAGTATGGAAGGATTGCGAATAAAACAGGTAAAAGAAGCACTTGATAATTTTCTTATTTTGCTTAATCCAAATGATAAATTTAATATAGTAACATTCGGCACATTTGTTACTAAATTTCAAAATGACCTGGTTGATGCAAATGAGAATAACATAGCCTCTGCAAGAACATTCGTAAACCAGCTTTACCCTCTTGGTTTAACAAATATTGACGATGCTTTAACAGCGTCACTTGACCAGGCTTATGAAGATTCAGTTTCTAATATATTAGTATTTTTAACCGATGGAGAACCGACATGGGGTAATACTGACAAAGATTCTATTCTGGCTCATGTAAATGATAATAATAAGAAGAGTGTACGCATTTTCTCTTTTGGTGTAGGAAGTGAAATAAATAAGAGTCTTCTTGCTGACCTGGCAAACAGTAACCATGGATATGCAAATTTTATTGCTTCAGATGACAGTATAGCTCTTGTGATTAATGAACACTTCCAGCGAATTTCAAAACCTGTTATGACTGATGTTCAACTAAGCATTAATGGGTTAAACAACTGGGATACTTATCCCAAAACTCTTGGGGATTTATATTGGGGCAGCCAGATTGTCCAGTTGGGTTTATACAATACAGGCGGTTCATATAATGTTACATTGTCAGGAAAACTGCGGTCAAAAACAGTTGAATATAATAAGATTATTTCTTTCCCTGACACCTCGGGAGGACAGAAATTTGTTCCAAGACTTTGGGCAAAAGAAAAGATTGATCATTTATTGAATTTAATTGCTATATACGGCGAATCAGATGAACTTGTTGATCAGATTGTAGAACTTAGCCTAAGGTACCAGGTTCTAACACCATATACTGCTTTTTATACTGACCCTTCAACAAATGCTGTTGATAATGAGGAACAAATCCCTGGTAAATTCTATCTGGCACAGAATTATCCAAATCCTTTTAATCCAACAACAACTATTGAATACAATCTGCCCGAAGGTTTATCATCTTACCATGTTGTAATCAAGATATATAACTCGCTCGGCCAGTTAGTTACAATTTTGGCAGATAAAGAACAATCTGCCGGGAAATACAGAATTACATGGAACGGAACAGATATAAAAGGCTCTCCTGTTGCTAGTGGAATTTATTTCTATTCACTGGATGCAGGAGATTTCAGGCAAATCAGAAAGATGATACTGCTTAGATAAAATATTTTATGCGAATAAAGAATACGGAGATAAAATGAAAAAATGGTTTTTACTTTATTTATTCTTTATACCCTGTGTCATTCTGCCGCAGAGTAAAATTTCATTTGACATAAGTAATCAGCCAAACGCTAATTACCCGGGAAGACTGGATAAATCTCCCAATGTGGGAAAAGTTGATAATTCTCCCCTTTCCTTCACCTTACTGGATGGCGGATATTTTACAATTGGAACCAATAAAGGCCTGTCTGATAATTCGCTGGATGATAATTGTGAAATAACATTCGGACACCCTTATGCAAAAACATCCTACCCTGTTTTTGAAATTGATGGCAACTGGTTTAAGTTAGATGATTACTTTGCCGAAAGTGATATTAAATCACAGAAATCAGGAGACACATTATTCATAAATGCAGTTAAACCCGGTATAATAGAAATTGATTTTTCATTATGCTTTACTTCTTCAGGTAATGGGATAATGATCAGCCAGAATATTAAAAATCTGGATATTGTAAATCATATAATTAAATCAGGTATTGAATTTGACCCTGCACTTGGCAAATGGGGAGACGGGTATCTATATGCAAATGGAAGTTTTCTTACAAATAATACAGTCTATACCGGCGGCCAGGTACCTGACAGCCTAATAATTAAGGAAAAGGGTTCAGGAGCAAAAGGATTAGGCATAAGTATAAATTATTCCGGTAATAAGCCGGATGAAATAATTGCTTCTAACTGGAATACTGCTCATTCTTATATCGGCCCCTTTCAACCTGATTTCAATCAATTATTATACGATTTGTATTTAAAGCTTTTATGGAGCAATAAAACTCTGCTTCCGGGAGAAAACTATTCTAATATTATCAATATTAAACTTACTAATCCCGATTTTAGTTCAGCATTATTCCTCCGCTGGGATCTTCAAAATTTTCTGGCGATTGAAAACGGACAGGTTTTCCCTTCTGAATTCAACACATATTTGCAGGTAAATAAATCTTCTAACAGCAGCAATAACACTGCAAACATAAACCTGTCTTTCCCGGCTTCATTAACCAGTTCAACATCTGATTATTCATTGGCTATTTCAGGAAATTCAGCTTACCAAAAGATTACACTTAAGCCACATATTGTCTATGAAGACAAGACAGCAGAAATTTCTGCAACGGTCACTTTGGGCGGACAGGCAACAGATATAATAAAAAGAAATGTTTTTTTACCTTCCGCACCGGTTTCAGATTCCGGGCTTGTAGTAAATATTGACAGCCTTAGCACAACCAACTTTCCCAGAGTAGGATTGGGTTTTGAAGCAAAGATAAAATCAAATGATTATAAGATTGGCAATTTAACAAGCGACAATGTATTTATTTATGAAGACGGAAATAAAGTAGAAAGTTTCACGTTGTCTAAAGATACTGCCGGAGGCGTAAATTCAGCTGATATCGTTTTTGTTCTTGATGTAACCGGAAGTATGGGAGATGAAATTGATAAAGTAAAAAGCAATATTATTGAGTTTGCAGACAGTCTTAGTTTCCGGGGTGTTGATTACAGACTGGGAATGGTTACCTTCCTTGATGTAGTTGAAAATATCTATCCGTTTACCAGTGACGTACAGTATTTTCAATCCCTGGTGTCACAGCAATATGCACATGGCGGCGATGATGAACCCGAAAACTCTTTACAGGGATTAATGGATGCCAGCAAATATAGTTTCAGAGAAAATTCTTCAAGGATAATAATCTGGATTACAGATGCAACTTATCATGAAAACGATTCGTTTACTAATCTTACTAAAAGTGAAGTAGTAAACCAGTTACTTCTTAACGGAATAGTTGTTAACGCGATAGGGCCGGAGTCTTACAAATCAGCTTTTTACGATCCTATAATTTCTCCTACAGGTGGAAATTTTTACGACATATATGGCAATTTCAGAGATATATTGCTTGATATTTCAAGATTTGAAACATCAGGCAGATATATAGTTAATTATACATCTGAAAACACACAAAAACCTTCACAAATAAAGCTATTAGTCCGCTATGCCGGATTAGGTGGTGAAGATTCCGTAGGAACTGCTGCAAAGTATTCGATAAGCGAAGACAAATACCTGTCATTTTATCCAAACCCATTTAACCCGGAAATTACATTTAATATTAATAAAGAAGATTATACTGGTGGTGAAATTAAAATATTTAATCTTTTGGGAGAGCTTGTAAAAACGATTCCTTTATCGGGTGAAAAAATTGTAAAATGGAGTGCAAATGGACTTGATGGGAAACAAGCCAGCAGCGGCCTCTATATTGTACAGCTTATAATGACAGGAAAAGATAATGTTAAACATTTTGAATCTGCAAAGATTCTTTATCTGAAATGAGGGAATTGAAAATGAAAAAGAATTACAGCATAATTATATTATTTTTTATTTTATCTTATTCCTGTGTGTATGCAGATGGTTTATTACTTCCATCAAACAAAAACTATCCCAAGGACTTTCTCAGGAATAAACTTACACATGTTACTGTTAATATTAATGGTGCCGTTTCAGAAACAACAGTATACCAGGAATTTGAAAACGAGTGGACAGATTCTACTGATGCGGTCTATTCATTCCCCCTTCCGGCTAATGCAAGAGCGACCAAAATTATTTACTGGTACAATGATAAAAGCTATGAGGCTGTGTTAAAGGTAAAGGAACAATCAACAAACCCGGGAACGGGAGAAGGAGGCATAGCGGCTCTTGTTAATGAATATATTGGTAAGAATGGAATTAAAATTGAATTAAGAAATATCAAAGCCGGAACAATTCAAAAGATTGAACTGCATTATATCCAGTTATGTGAATATTATAAAGGCAGATATTATTATTCATTTCCTTTAAATACCAGTGATTTTGTAACACATCCACTGGATTTACTTCAGTTTGATATAAATGTAAATTCAAATTCAAAAATTACCGGATATAATGTTCCAACTGAAACAGGCATTAGTATTAAAAATTCCTCTGATAATAATTTAAATCTGCAGGTAATAGAATCAAAAGCATATATTAACCATGATTTTGAGTTCTACTTTGATACAGATAATTCAGACCTTGGTATTGATTTTTATTCTACTGCCAGTGATACAATGAACGGGCATTTTGCTCTTTTTGTAAAGCCTCAGAATGAAGCTCCTTCGGATAGTATACTGCCCAAACGGATTATTTTTATGCTGTCAAATTCGAATAATATGACAGGTAACAAATTAACCCAGAGCATATTTTCTATTTCAAAGGCTATTGATGAATTAAAACAGGATGATTTATTCAATATAATTGTATTTAATTATTCTGTTTCCACATGGCAGTCCTTACCGGTATCAGCTACATCTGATAATATTCAAAGTGCTAAAGACTATCTGGGTACAGTTACTTCTTCATGGGGTTCTGATATGGGAACTGCCATCAAGAGTGCTCTGACAGAGATAACAGACAATACTCGTAATAATGCAATAATTGTTTTTTCTGATGGGGTATCATCAAACGATCCTAAAGAAATTGCTTCATCAAATACTTTCAAAACAGGAATATTCCCTATTGCAATAGGCGATAATCCCAGCAGAGAACGGCTTGAGATGACTGCGGCATTAAATTACGGATTTGTCACATATCTTGATCCGCTTGATGATTTAAGTACAAAAATAAGCCGGATAATAGAACAGGTAAGTAACCCTATTTTAAAAGATGTGGCCTTTGAATTTGGTGCTGCCCAGACATCTGATATTATTCCGGAAAAGATTCCATCAACATATGCCGGTTCTTTGTTTTTTATGACAGGCCGTTATGCAAATTCAGGACAATCAGCTTTAAGTATAGCAGGTACAGCCAACAAAAAAGTTAAAGCATATGATTTCCACCTTAATTTTTCCGACAGTACAGGTACTTATCCGTTTACCCGCACCCTGTGGGCCAAAGAGTCTATAGATGATATTGAAAGAGAAATTGCAATTTATGGTGAGACAACAGAACTGAAAAACAAAGCAATTGAGCTCAGCCTTGCTTACGGTGTCCGCTGTAAATATACTGCCTATATTGCTGATTACCAAAATGAAACAAGCGCTGTTGATGATGAGAAGAATAATCTTATTATTCCTCGTTCTTATATATCAGGGAACTATCCAAATCCTTTCAATCCTTCTACAACAATCAGAATTTACCTTAATAAGTCTTCAGAAGGGAAAGTTAAATTACTCAGGATTTATAATATAATAGGCCAGCTGGTAGCAGTAATTGATTTAACTGACTTATCAGAAGGATGGAATAATATTGTATTTAACGGAAAAGACTCATTTGGGAACAGTCTGCCAAGCGGTATTTATATTGCTCAGCTTATTGTAGGTAATAATGTGACTAATTCAATTAAGCTGACATTACTTAAATAGTATTTAAAATTCCTTCCGGAATATAATCTGTTCCGGAAGGATACAATTCTATAGAACAAGAATTATTTTTCAGTTTTTAATAAACTCAAATTTCTTTATAACAATCTCTACCTCTTTTCCATCAGCCGGGGCATCGCCAAAACCGTCTCTGTTGTTGTCAAACAACCAAAGATTTATATGTACTTTAGTATCAGGCGTGGGTGAAGGAACCACAATAGCGTTGGAAGTCATACCATCTTCCTTCTTTTGTCTTGCCGGATTACTGCTTGTAAAAATCCAGCTATCGATTTTATTTGCTGCATTAGTAATGTAACCTTTGTAACCGGCAAAATATACGCTTGAACCTGTCCACTCAAAAAGATGGGTTGATACATCATTAACCGGTAAAATGCTGCTGCTTAAGTGATGGTAACGTTCAGGATATTCTCCGGAATTGGTGGGCTGTACAGAATATTGTAATGTATTATTCTCCCCTTCATATCCCCACTTAGCAAATTCAATATCCAGTTCAGTATTTGCCATTGAAGTAAAAGATTCATTATCCCATGTAAAAAGCCCAAGTACAATATTCTTATCCAGCGAATCAAGGCCTGCACTTTCAACATAAAATATATACCTGCCATAACCAAAACTTTCCTTTGTATAAATTTCTGAGCAAACCCAAATATCATTCATTTTTCGAATCTTTAAATGAAGTTTACCATCAGCATCAACCCAGACAGTCTTTTTGCCAGAATGAAATATATTCCTGCCCGGCCCCTGGTATTGCTCGTTACTTCTTACATACCATTCATACCCTGAAAATGTTACCTTTTCCTGCTGGCTGTCATCATCAGTTACAGGATTATTTTCATTATCACTGCTGCAGCTTATAATTAAAAAGATAAAAGGTAAAAACAATAAGTAGATATTTTTCACTCTCTGCTCCTGTTTTAATTTCTAAATTATCCCCGGTTATGAAGAGTTATATAACACATAAAAAAGATGTACTTTTTTATGACCTTAATAATATAGAGAAATTATTACAGTTTTTTTAATATTACCAGGATAATTTTAGGGGTTACAATGACTAATGAACAAAAAGATGTTTTTATAAAAAGAATCCTCTCTGTAAAGCCTGAGGATAAACCAGCTTTCGGGAAAATGAATGTTAACCAGATGGTATGCCATTGTACTGATATGTTCAGAATGATGTTTGGAGAAATTGAAGGGTTAAAGAGACAAAATGTTGATACTTCAAAGTTCCCGGAAATGATAACAAAAAAAGAAACTTTGCCTGTTGCAGACGGACTTGACCAGGCAGCAGGCGGAGGGACAAAGCCAATTGATTTTGGAACTGATAAACAAACATTGGTTTTATACCTTAACAGGTTTTATAATACTGATGATAAATATACTTTCTCTTTCCATCCCTATTATGGAGTTATATCCAGAGATCAATGGGACAGATTGACTTTATTTCACCTGAATCATCATCTAAATCAATTTGGCAGGTAGATTACTACTAACTGGCAGTTAGCATTTTACTTTCTGCCTTTCTATATTTCTTTAAGAAATAGCATTTTTTAATATTGAATAATCTGCATGAATACTATAATCGGGGTGTGCCTCGGGGCATCTTCCATCACCTTTGTAAAAACAAAAAAAGATAATTCCGGCATTTTGGTAGAGGATGTTTTGACACTTCTGCATAATGGCGATCCGAAAAAAACATTTAAGGATAATTTACTTCAATTTGCAGGAGATAATATCCATAATATTCCGGTAGTTGTTACAGGAAGAAAATTCAGAAAACTTGTCAGATTTACAGCAATCTCAGAATCTGAAGCAACAGAATATGCATTCAGGTATATAAATAAAGACAACAAAAGATATTCAGCTATAGCCTCTCTTGGCGGCGAAACTTTTATGGTTTATAAGCTTGATGAACATGCCCGGATTGCTGATGTTATTACCGGCAACCAATGTGCTTCCGGTACCGGAGAGTTTTTTCTTCAACAGATAAAAAGAATGGACCTTACTGTTAACGAGGCCTCTTCCATTTCACATGATGTTACACCTTTCAAAGTTTCAGGCAGATGTTCTGTTTTCTGCAAATCAGACTGTACCCATGCACTTAATAAGGGCATTGCAAAATCAGAAGTCGCAGCCGGACTGGCTTCAATGATGGCAGAAAAAGTACATAACCTTCTTAAGAAGGTAAAGCCCGGAAAGATACTTGTAGTTGGTGGAGTGACAAAAAATGCTATGGTAGTGAACTATCTGAAGAAGCTTGTTCCTGATATTGATATACCTGAAGAAGCTTCCTGTTTTGAGGCTCTTGGTGCAGCTCTTTATGGATTTGAGCATGATATTCCCCTGGCTGAAAACTATGATAATATTTTTGCGGATTCACAGAGTTCATTTGTATTTCATCAGCCGCTTAATAATTATAAAGACAATGTCCGGTTCAGAACACTTGAGCAGGGCAAGGCAAAGGATGGAGATAATTGTATTCTGGGGCTTGATGTTGGTTCCACCACTACCAAAGCTGTAGTTATAAGAATCGAAGATAACAGCATACTTGGTTCTGTTTATCTGTATACTCATGGTGACCCTATAGCAGCTTCAAGGAAATGTTATTCAGAACTATTGAATCAAATTCCGGAACATATAAACATTATTGGCGTAGGAACTACGGGCTCAGGCAGGCAGGTTGCAGGGCTTCATGCATTGACTGAGGGTGTTGTAAATGAAATTGTTGCACATGCAGCTGCTGCAGTTTATTTTGATCCTGAGGTTGACACAATATTTGAGATTGGCGGACAGGATGCTAAATACACTTACATAGTAAATAAAGTACCTGCTGATTATGCAATGAATGAAGCATGCTCAGCCGGGACTGGTTCTTTCCTGGAAGAGTCTGCATTTCAGTCACTTGGAATAAAGGTTACAGACATAGAGCCAATTGCAATGAATGGGGATATGCCTCCAAATTTCAGCGACCAGTGCTCTGCGTTTATAAGCTCTGACATTAAGACCGCACAGCAGGAAAATATAAGTAAAGAGAATATTATTGCCGGATTGGTTTATTCTGTTTGTCTTAATTATGTAAACCGTGTAAAGGGTAACAGAACTGCCGGTAAAAAGATTTTCATGCAGGGTGGTGTTTGTTATAATAAAGCCATTCCTGTTGCTATGGCTGCATTAACAGGTAAAGATATTATAGTCCCTCCTGAACCGGGCTTAATGGGAGCTTTTGGAGTTGCGCTGGAAATTAAAGATAAAATAAACCTCGGTATTATACAGCCGGGCAGTTATTCTCTTCAGGAGCTGGCAGAACGGGAAGTAAAATACAAAAGCTCATTTATTTGTCCCGGTGATAATGCGAAATGCGACCTTGGCTGTTCTGTTAACCGTATTGAAATACTAGGTAAAACTTATCCTTTTGGCGGTGCTTGTAATAAGTATTATAATATTGTTCATAATACAAAAGTAAATGCTGATAATTATGATTTTGTAAAAATACGCCACCAGTTGACTTATGAGAAGTATACACCTTCAGTTGAACTGCCTGCAAATGCAATTACAGTAGGGATAAACCAGTCTTTTCATACTCATACAATCTATCCATTGTATTATAATTTTTTCACACAGCTTGGGTGCAGAGTAATACTATCTGATAAGGTAAATGAAACAGGTCTTGAAAAAGAGCATACATCTTTCTGCTACCCGGCACAGCTTTCATTATGTTTATTTGCTGATCTTGTTGAGAAGAGACCTGACTTTTATTTCGTCCCGGAAATATTTGAAATGTATGTTGAAGATGCAGAACACCACAGGATTGATTCAAATTCAACATGTGTTTTTGTAAGCGGCGAACCTTTTTATATAAAGCAGGCATTTAAAGGCCTTGTGGATGTTAATAAGTTAATTACTCCGTATTTTGATTTTGCACATGGTTTTGACAAAGAAGCAAATAAATTTATTGACATAGCTGGAAAACTGGGTATTACCGATACAGATAAAGTAAAAGACGCTTTCAGTTATGCTCTTAAAATGCAGAATGATTACCAGGATGAATTATTCAGCATGGGAAATAAATTCCTGAAGTACCTGGAACAGCATCCTGATGAAATGGCAATTGTACTTATAGGCAGGCCTTATAATGCTTTCACTGATATTGCCAATAAAGGCATCCATAGAAAATTTGCATCGCGGGGCGTATATGTACTCCCCTATGACATATTTGATTACCGCCAGCAGCCGTTAAACACTTACCAGTACTGGGAAGGCGGTAAAAAGATTCTGAAGGCAGCAAAAATTGTTAAAGACAATCCACAGTTATTTGCCACTTATATATCTAATTTTTCATGCGGGCCTGATTCAATGCTGTTAACTACTTTCCGTACACTTATGGGAACCAAACCTTCGTTAACACTTGAACTTGACAGTCATACTGCTGATGCCGGAATAAATACAAGAATTGATGCTGCACTGGATATTATAAAAAATTACAGGCGGCTAAAGAATAAAATAAGCGACCCTGACTACAGCGATTTCCGTCCTGCCGCAGTTGAATTCGATTCAGTTCAGGGGTACTTTATTACATCAGACGGAGATAAAATTCCCCTTTCCGATCCCAGGGTAAAAATATTGATCCCTTCAATGGGTGATCTTTCATCAAGAATGTTTGCCGCTGGTTTGAGGAGCCAGGGTTTTAATTCTGAAGCAGTACAGGAAAGCAATCCTGATATTCTTAAATACGGCAGATCAGTTGCAAGCGGGAAAGAATGCCTTCCCCTTTTATTATGTACAGGTTCTTTGCTCGATTATATGGAAAACCGCTGGGATGGAAAACAGTATGTTGCTTTTTTTATTGTTCAGGGAGGCGGTAACTGCAGGCTCGGGCAGTATCCTGTTTTTATGCAGGATGTAATTAAGAAAAAAAGAATGCGTAATGTAACTACCCTTGCCCTTATGAATGACGACGGTTTTGCCGGACTTGGGCCAAACTTTGCTACCCGGGGGATACAGGCATTAATGATAGCAGATGTTCTGGATGATATACGCTCAGGTATTATGGCTCATGCTGTTGAACCTGATAAAGGCCTGCAGGTATTTGAAGAACAACTTGATAAGCTTTTACTTGTGTTTGAGAAAAATCCCGGGAAAATATATAAAGCGCTCAAAGAGTTTTCTCTTACAATAAGGAAAAGTGTAATTGCCCGCAAACACATAGATAAAGCAAAATATGTTGCTTTATGCGGTGAAATTTACGTAAGAAGAGATCACTTTGCACATAAATACCTTAACAGGCTTCTGGCTAAAAAAGGATTTATACTAAAGGATTCTTATATAAGCGAATGGATTTATTATATAGATTACCTGCTTAAGCAGGAACTGTTGGAACCTGATACTGCAATAAGTAAAAAGATTGAAAGGCTGATAAGGGTTGTTTATATGAGGCAGGCAGAATACAGGATTAAGAAAATACTTGCCGGGACTGGTTATTACAAATTTTCTTTTACAAAGATTGAGGCATTGCTAAAAAGAAGCAGGCACATACTACCTGTTGAGTATAAAGGCGAACCAGGACTTACACTTGGCGTAGCACTGCATGAAACAATAAATAAATACTGCGGCGTAATAAATCTTGGGCCGTTTGGATGTATGCCTACAAGGTTTACTGAATCACTTGCAGCCGGCGAAATTAGGATTGAAGATAAAATATTTGCAGAAAAGCAGGTTAATAAAAACTATAGCCTGCCCTCTGTATTTAACGGGAAAATGAGTATTCCCTTTCTTACAATTGAAACAGATGGAAATGTATATCCCCAGGTAATTGAAGCTAAACTTGAAACTTTTTATCTTCAGGCAGAAAGAGTTGCACAAATGATGCAGAATAGCAGTAATCACAATTGAACATAAAGGATTGAATTATGAAGTTTGATATTTATCATGTAGATGCTTTTTCGGAAAATGTTTTTGGCGGCAACCAGGCTTGTGTGGTAAAACTGGACAGATGGCTGCCTGATGATGTACTTCTTAACATTGCCAGAGAAAATGCTGTTGCTGAAACTGCTTTTTTTATATTATCAGATGATAAAATACACCTCCGCTGGTTTACACCTGATATTGAAATGGATCTTTGCGGGCACGCTACACTTGCAACTGCCTATGTTATAAAATCATTCATTGGGTGGAAAGAAAACAAAATTACTTTCAGTACTGCCAGCGGGGAATTACTCGCTATGTCTAACGGAAGTTTGTTTACACTTGATTTACCTTCAAGAAAACCTGAACATGCCCAACTGCCTGAGACAATAAGGGATTCACTTAATATTCAGCCTTCCGAGGTGTTTAAAGCGCGTGATTACATGCTTGTATATAAAAGCGAAGAAGATATAAAGAACATCTCTGTTGACAAGAATACATTTGACAGAATTAATCTTGGCCAGGGAGGGGTTATTGTAACAGCGCCCGGAGACAGCTGTGCTTTTGTTTCAAGATTTTTTACGCCGCAGTCAACTATCCTTGAAGATCCTGTTACAGGTTCTGCTCATTGTACCCTGATTCCTTTTTGGAGCGAACGTTTATCTCTGAAAGAAATGAATGCTGTTCAACTTTCAGCAAGAGAAGGGCATCTTCACTGTGTTGATAAAGGAGAACGGGTTTTAATCAGCGGGCAGGTTGTTATTTATTCTGTTGGAAAGATTTATATATAGTTTTTATAACCCTCAGAGCCTGCTCTCCTATTACAGGCCCTGAGGGACCAGAACAATTACTTTAGTAAAGTCATTTTCTTTGTTTGTACAAAACTACCTGACTGAATTTTATAAAAATAAACACCACTTGATAAATCAGAAGCATCAATATTTATTTCGTGCCTGCCAGCGTCAAGCTCTTTGTTTACGAGAACTTTTACTTCTTTACCAAGAATGTTATAAATAGTAATTTTTGTTAAAGCTGATTTCGGTAATGCAAAACTGATTCTTGTAACAGGATTAAACGGATTAGGATAATTCTGACTAATCGAATATTCCTTCGGGAGTGCTGTATTATCATTTACTCCTACAAGTGTCAGTGAGGCTTCATTACTGTATAATGATGAAGCTACTCCTGTGTATGCCTTCACCCTGTAAGTATAAGTAAGTAACTTTTCAACACTAATATCAGTATATTCACTTATATCAGCCTGTACAGTATCTATTACATTAAAAGATGTATCTGAATTTTCTTTACGTTCAATTATATATCCGTCTTCAACTGATGCGTTATCTTTCCAGCTCAGGGCGGCCTGGTTAGAAGCATTTATTTGTAATGCTAATTCAGTTGGAGCAGTTAAGATTGCAAATGCTTCAGCTTTTGTCCATGCACTTGCCCCTGCAAGATTTTTGGTCTGCATCCGCCAGAAATACCTGTGCTCATCAAGCAGGCCGCTGATAGTTTTTACCGTATCTGAAGTAGTAGAATCTGATTTGAAGAAATCAGCAAAAGTTTCATCCTTTGACAACTGCAAAATGTATTTATCTGCATCCTGCACTCTTCCCCAGGAGAATTTCATATAACCTGAACGGTTTGGAACAGCATCTGCAGCATAAATAACTGGCGTGGAAGGCAAAGCTATATAAGTAGAAAAACTCCATATTTTACTCCATGGCCCGGCAATTCCGGCAGAGTTTTTAGCACTGACATGCCAGTAATAGTTCTTCCCCTGCGAAAGACTATTTATATTTAACAGAGTATCAGTTGTAGAATCAGATAGAACAACAGAAGTAAAGGCTGCATCAAGTGCAAGTTCAATTACGTATTTTTCTGCACCTGCCGCCTTATTCCATGAAAAAGCAATGTTTTGCTGAAGATCTTTTGACTGGTCTTCAGGTGAATGCAAAACAGCCTGGTTAAAATAAGAATCACCTTCAACGAGCGACGGAGTACTCCATGTTATCCATGAAGCCGGATCAATACTAAAACCGGGATTAGTAGTAATACTTGTATTAACATCAGTTTTACCAAGCAGAAACTTATCTACAAAAGCGCCAATTTCAGGTTTCTGGCTGTTTGGCAAAGCACAATGGTCATGATCCCCAACGGCAGAGAATCCAAATCTCTCTGATACTCCAAGTGCTTTCCATACTTCTGACGCTGCAATACATGACACATAGCCAGACTCTTCTGCCAGCCATGTTTGCGAAGGATTACCCAATACAAATAAAGCGCGCGGGGCTATCAAAGCCATTACCTCATGATGGTCATAAGGGAGCTTTGTTACTGTACTGTTAAACTGAGTAACATCAGAAGAATACCAGCCATAACTCTGCGCATTACGTAAAGTTTCCCGGCTTCCGCTTAAAGTTTCTGTAACCCTCCAGGCAGCATCACCGCCTCCCCCTGATTCCTGCGGAATAGTGAGTGCTATACGTTCATCAAGAGCACCGGCAAACAATGCTATTTTACCTGCAAACGAACAGCCAGTAACAGCAAGATGTTTTGTATCAATATTTATCTCAGGCAGTCTTTCAAGTCCGTCAATAATACGGCTTATGCCCCACACCCATGCAGTAAAGTATCCAACTTTTGTATCAGGATATAAGGTATAGAATCCGCCCTGCCCGCGGCCTGACTGTGTCCATGGAGCAACTTCCCAGTAATTAAACTGAATTGTTGCTACACCCCTGCCAGTAAATATGTCAGACGGAAGGCTTCCTGTTGGAGAACCAACACCAATAACAGCAGGAAACGGCCCTGTCCCTGTGCCCGGCAAAGAAATATTTGCAGTAAGTGTTAATGAATTGGCACCTTCCCTTACTACAACAGTAAGTATGCCTTCTGAATAACTGGCTTCAAGATTTTCAGAATCAGGAGGAGCAGGTTTACTGCCAAGCTCATAATGCTGCAGTTGAGCTGCTATCTCAGCGCGCCTGCAGCGCCAGTCTGAAAAGCTTGCGATGCGCGCCCTGCCATCAGCCCATTCAAAAGGATCCGGCAGCTTTGTAATAACAGGCAGCGAACTAAAAGATAATAAGGGCGGCTCCGGATAATCTGCGCCTGTATTTTCAACATCATATACAAGCGGCATTTGCTGGGCAAATAAAACAGAGGATGCAAATAATAAACTGCAAAAAAGAACCGGATAAACTATATCAACTTTCATCAGAAACTCCTGGTTAGTGGAAATAAACAATAAATTCAGATGATTTGATGATTCCCCTTTTATAATTCACTAAAATGAAAGTGCAGTACAATTAAACATTTTAACCGGTTCAATTTAGTTTAGTTTTTGTTCAATTTCAAGAAAATTGGTGAGATATTAATGAGGGAATGTAATACCTAAGTAGAAATGTCAGTAAAAAAGAGGAATTTTGAGGAACTCAAAAAGTAAAAAGAAAGATGAATAACGACATGCGAAAAAGTAGAGTTGTTTAACCTGAGTAAAGATAGATAATTCCGCTGGTGTTATGGCCTGCAAACCGTGACGCAAATTAAGATATTATATTTCAGGTTACTTTCGGCAATGGACGATAGCCTGTAAATGCAGTTTGTCTTTATATTTTTAAATATAACTTTACATTTTCATGTTAGCTTCAGTCACGGTTTTATAACCGTGACTGGCAATGAAAAAGGAGTTTTATTAGAAAGTTTAGTTTATCATAAAAACATCCAGGCTTTGAAAAGCGTTATTCTTCAACTTTAAACGCCAGACTGAAATTTATTTTCATTTTTTTATTGTTCTCGTAAACAGATGCATCTATCCGGTATATACCTGCCGGATCCCCTTTTTCAATATGAATTTTAAGCGGCTGTTTTGCAAGGTACAGCATAGTTGCAGGCTCATCTTTCCATATTACAAGCTGATCAAAATGTCCGTAGATCGAGCCGTCAGGTCTTTTAACGTCTATATCATAAGTAAGATCTGCATTGCCTTTATCATCTTTACCATCGGTACCGAAAATTATAATAGGAAATATATCATCACCGCGTTTATAAATTTTAACCGGGGATATCTGCGGCATATCAGGTTTTTGCCATTCAGTAAAGAAATTAGCATCTCCGGTAACAAAAAATACGAGCTGCAGACCATTATCCTGGTATGTATTTATTGCAACCAGTGAATCAGTATTTTGTAAATAGCCGTCTGCTTTTATTTTACGAATATCACTCAACATTTTATTTCTTATATCGCCCGGATCAGAGTTAAGGACCTCCAGAATATACGGCTTTAATTCCCAGTGGACTTTTTCTTTTATGCTTTCAAGATAGTTTTTTACCTGAACATATGCTATGGCATTAGAGCAAAGAGACCACCTGGCAGAAGTGGCAGTGACAAAAAGATTAATATCCTTACTGTCGCAGTATTTCATTTCTGAAACAAGTACATCCAGGTACCTGGTATCTCCTGAAGCAAAAAATGCTCCCCAATGCAGGTCATTTACGGCAGCATTGTGTTCGCCCCAGTTTAATATTGTATCTTTTACAAGTGACAGCTTAAGGCAGTTATTATAAATATTATTTATATTCTTAAGCCGGGAGCCTAATTTTTCATATTTTTCTCTTTCATCTTTATAACGGCATAAACCTTCAGTTATAAATCCTGTTAATGGCAGAATAATACCTTTGTTATTCTTAACAGAACTGTCGTCATCCATGCTTAGAATAATGCTGGTAAAAAGATCAGAACCCGGATTAGTAAAAAAGCTCTGAAGCACTTCACCTCTTTTTTCAGGTGGAATAATATTTTGAGCATAACAAACTGTGGATAGTATAAATAGGCCGGCTAACAGAAGTTTTTTGATCATTTAATCCCCCTTGATGGCAAGATGTTATTAGTTATACTTAAGAAGTACAAATATATTCTGACTGAATACTATTTAAAACTAATTTTATTTGTTTCAAATTGCAAAACACTGCAAAATTTATTCAACCGACAAGTAACGAGCCTGTAATATTCCGGTTCAGGGCAAACCTTGAAGGTTAATAATAATCTAATGGTTCCACAACTCCCTGTAAAGACTCCTGTATTGTATTGCCTCACTAAGATGCTGGCTTTGTATGCTTTCTTAATTATCCAGGTCAGCTATAACATACAATACCCTAAGTATTCTGTCTATCCTATACAGCTACAGCATTGAAATCCTATTAGTTGCATTCACATTGCGACATATTAACCGCATCCGGCAATAACCTTATTTTGATCAATTTTTTTGTGTTTATTTTTGTACTTTTAATCTTTTCGAGTTTGTTTTTGTTATTATCGTATCTATAAATTCCATTCAATACATTTTCATTATATGTTAACACGTAAATTATCTTTCCCATTCTAAAGAAACGTATAACATCGTGATTTATTCCCTCATTGTTAAATTCAGAAGTAAAGATTACTTTTTCTTTTTTTAAATCATATATTAAAAATTCATCACAGCAATCCTGAAGATGTTCTGAAAATAAAAGGTTCTTATCTTCTGAAAGAAAGTAGATTCCTCCAGGTAAATCTTCAATTTTACCGTTATTCTTTATTAGAATAGTCCTTCCATCATAGTCACCATGCTTAGTTATAATAAAATTATTAGCAATAACCGGGTCTTTATCAATAAATAGTCCTGAATATCCTCCTAAAGATTCAATAGATTTATATTCTATCTGATTTATTAACGAATCATTAACATATAATTTAACTGATGCAGAACAGTCACTTTTCAAATTTGCCTGGAATGTTGAGATTCTTATATTTCCATGATAGTAATTTACTTCATTATTTTTTTTCTGGGGCAGCAGTGTACTGTAACAGAGATTGATTATAAGTATAATATAGAATAATAATTTCATCAAACAGGCATATTTATAAATTTAATAATTCTTCTTTCTCCGGCTGTCATGGTCCAAAACCATGACAAAAGCTAAGTTGATACAGTATCGGTTACTTCCTGATATAACCGATACCACTGTAATACCTGATTCGGCAAAGGCAGATAAACATTTTAATAAACAGGGCCGTTGCTGTCTTATCATGTCAATATATATCAAATACTTGTAAGTCTCTGATAACATTCAGGAACAACACTATTATTGTAGTAACATAAAAATAATATAACTATCTTTTACTCTGCAATGTTGTCAAAGGCTCTGTTTCTTACAGATATTTTTTCAGAACAAATTATTTCGCAGTATAACTGACATTAGTACGAGATTACTTCATATTAACTTCTTAGCTTCCGTCACGATTTGGGACCATTACGGGCAAGAAAAGTATCGGGCTCATCCGTGTAATCCCCAAATCCTGGTCAATGGTTCCACAACTCCCTGTCAAGACTCCTGTATTGTATTGCCTCGCTTAAATGCTGGCTTTGAATATTTTCTGAATTATCCAGGTCTGCTATAGTACGGGAGACTTTAAGTATCCTGTCATATGCACGTGCAGAAAATCCAAGCTTGCTCATTGCCATCTTAAGCAGTTCCTGTCCTCCTGTATCAAGCTGGCAGTAAGTGCGTATTTCCTGTGAGCCCATATCTGCATTATTGAATATATGTTTTAGTCCTGCAAATCTTTTATATTGTATTTTTCTCGCCCTTATTACTCTTTCGCGAATATTGGCAGAGGCTTCTCCTTTCACATCGGATGATAATTCTTTATACTTAACCGCCGGGACTTCGATATGTATGTCAATCCTGTCCAGCAGAGGGCCGGATATTTTTGACATATACCTTTGTATCATAGGCGGGTTGCATGTACATTCTTTATTGGGGTCAGTGTAGTAGCCGCAGGGACAGAGTGGCGTTGCCAATTTGCCAAATTGTGTTAAAGGCTCAAAAACCACTAAAAAAGACATATCCTGATGTCCTTGTAACTATTGGAGACCATATCAGAAAGAAACGCTCTGAACTCAACCTGACGCAGTTGCAGGTCTCCATTATAATTGGAGTAGATGAATGCACTGTATCGAATTGGGAAAAACATCGTTCTCAGCCTACCATTAAATTAATTCCTAAAATTATCCAATTTCTTGGATGTATCCCATTTGATATAGAAGCTAACTTGTCTGGGGACAAAATAAAGCTATACCGGAGTATAAGAGGAATTTCCCAGAAAAAACTTGCCAGTGAAATAGGGATTGACACAAATACTTTAGCGAGGTGGGAAAAAAATAAGGGAGTACCATATACTAATTTACTTAACTCAATAAATAACTACTTTTTATATTATTCTTGCTTAAAACCTATTTCATAAACAGCATTCGATATATGATATTTATGATTATAAAATCAGTATTATCTCTTATCCCTATATAAAGATTTTTAACTATAAATTAAAAATAATTGTTTTTATATCTTATACCAAAAGCTAATAAAATTGACTCTAAAGATATAACTCTTTCTTAAATAGCTTTAGTTAATAATGATAAAAACGGTGGGGACTATAGAGGAAGAAATATACCAGATTATACCTTCTAAATTATTTAAGTGTTAATGCTAATTCCACCATCAATTATTAATTCTGCTCCAGTACAAAAACGACTTTCATCTGAGCCAAAATAAATTGCTGCACCTACTATATCTAGTGGACTCCCAAGCCTCTTTAGTGGGGTTCTACTCACTATTGAACTCTTATAAGAAAAGCGAGAGAGAACTTTTTTATTAATTCTAGTTTTAATACAACCAGGTAGAATTGCGTTGCATCTGATTTTATATTTCCCAAGCGCGACTGCCATAGACCTAGTTAGAGAACTAATTGCTGCTTTACTAGAATTGTAATGTGCTTGCATAACATTACCGGTATATGCCCCAACAGATCCTATAGAAATAATACTTCCACCACTATTTTGCTTAATCATTTCCCTTGCTGCAATTTGAGAACACAAAAATGTTCCTAGATGATTTACATCTTGCGTTATCTGCCACGTATCTAGTGAAGTATTAAGAAATTCTGACCATGGACATATTCCTGCATTATTTACTAAAATATCTATTCCTTGAAATAATTTGATTGTATGTGAGATCAAGTATCTTACCTGATCTATTTGTGTAACATCAGCTTTAATTGCATAAGCTTCACCACCATTTCTTTTTATTTTATTAACTAAACGAGTAGCCAGGTGTTTCTGTTTATCATCAGGGTAATTAATAATTACTCTAGCTCCTTCTAATGAAAAATGATAAGCAATTGACATTCCAATGCCACTTGCGGACCCAGTAATAATAGCTCTTTTATGCAATAATCTTTGCGTCATTGATAGATTATTTGTTTTAACTTGTTTATTCTGTAAGATATATCGTAGTTATTAATTACATGATTTCTAGCTAATTTCCCCATGTCCATAATTAATTCATTGTGATTGCTCATTTCAATAATAGATGAAGCTATTTCAGTGTTAGTAGATAATACCATTCCAGCCCCAGGTATAACATAGTCTTCAATATTATCAAAAGATTTAGTTGTTATTATTGGAAGACCGCAACTCATTGCTTCTAAAATAGAATTTGGTGCTGACTCATTTTCTGAAGTCATTAAGAAAATGTCTGAGGCCTGGTAATACGGTAGTGGATCAATTTGCTCTCCTAATAATTGAATATCTGAACTAATGTCATTAAGCTCATTAGTATAATTATTTTTTTTTCCAACCCAGACAAAATGTATACTCGCTTCTATACTTTTAACAGACTCAGCAACTTGTATAAACTTATCCAGTCGTTTGTGTGGGACTATTCTAGAAACATTACAACATATTATTCCAGTAAATCCCATTCGTTTTTTTTCTCTCATTTTATTTTTAGGAGGAATAAACGAATTAGTCTCTACTGATGTTTCAAGCACATAGCACTTTGATGAATCAAGCCCTATCTCTGCAAACCTTCTTCTCATTGAATCAGATGAGACAATTATGAGATCAATTTCATTTTGATAATCCCTATATAGTTTAATCCTGTTCTCATTCTTCTCCATAATCTTTCTACCCTCTGCTTTAAATATTCTTATCTTGGGCTTTAATCCACATAACATTTCCATTGCTAATGCTGAGTCTAAATAAGTATAGACTATATCAGGTTTGTATTTTTTTATGTGGTATATTAACTCTTTAGTTGCTTGTAGGTCACTCTTTTTAATTGCTTCACAACATTCAATTCTAATGTTTAAATATTTCAAATATTCTGTCCAAGAGCCATACTGTCTATATGCTATTACTATAATTTCCACGTTTCGCAGGTACTTTGCACAATTAACAACTTCTCTGCATAATCCATTCGGGAAAGTATCTTTCAATATAAAGAGTATCCTAATTGGCATTAATATCTCTTAAAAAAGATCGTTGCTATCAATTTTTTCAATAAATTTGTTTAGTGCTGCGGCTATTCCACCTTCAATTTGTCCAGTATATAAAAGTTCACGAATCTCTTCTGGTGTTTTCTTAACTAATTCTATTTCTTCCCACTCTTCAGTTTTCAATGGATTGCTAAAAAGTTCTGTGGCAATGAAAAAATATGTTACTTGTTTAATAATTGCGGAAGGGGATTTATATTGCAATATCATTTTCAATTTTTTACAATCATAACCTATTTCTTCTCTAAGCTCTCTTCTTGCAGCATCTTCTGGTAACTCATTATCTTTTATTCCGCCAGCAGGTATACGCCATCTTTTCTCTCCAGCAGCACTCCTATATTCTCTGATCATTGTTACTTTATTTGATTGAAAAGGTATTATGCCAACAGCGTTTTTTTTGACAACATACCATCGTTTTTCGATATTTCCATTTGGCAATTCAACTTCAGCTTGCTCCACTTTAAATATAGGACATTTAAATACTATTTGACTTGAAATAACTTTTTCCATTTTTAAACATTTTATTTATTAAAGGAATTAATTTCCAATTTATATTTTTTTTCCCATTTCTGTTTAAATAAACTGTAATCTTTATTGCATATTTCAGAATTAAATCTAAGTTTTTCATAATTCTTCTCAAGTCTAGAATTATGATCATGAATAACAGTAGATTCAGGACAGTATCTTACTCTTAATTTGCCCTCATATCTTAATTTAAAACAAAAATCTATATCTCCGTGGCTTATGAAATAATTTTCATCAAAGCCCCCAACTTTTTGCCAAGCAGAGCGCTTAAATAAAGAGCAACCAATTGCAATATACTGGCAATCTGCCGATTCTAATTTGTCGATATGGTTCTCTCCATACCAGCCATTCTCATTCAAAACTGGATAGCCTTCTTGAAGCGTTCCATCTGGATTAAAATATCTAGAGCCTACTAGTCCTATATTATTATTAATGTTTATTTCATGAGTTAATGCTTCAATCCATCCCCTTGTAACTATTATGTCACAATCAAGAAAAGCTATCAATTCCTCATCAATCATTCTTATTCCATAATTTAGTGCTTTGTAGAGACCCAGATTCTTATCTAAAAATATTTTAACACCAGGTACCTTAACCAAATAGTTTTTTACTTCATTACGAGAGCAATTATCAACAATCACTAATTTAATTGGGGGAGAAGTATTATTTAATACAGATTCAATACAACGTTGAGTGAGCTCTAGTCTCTCATAAGTAACAATTATTATTGTTGGCATTTGTCTTTTCATAATATATAGTTTTTAATTAAAGAATATGTTCCTTCTAAAGGATTCATAATATTAAGTAATTCTGCATATTCATTCACCTTTGAATAAAAGTGTTGACCGTCCACATTATTATATGCATCAAGTAAAGATTTTTTTGAGAGTTTATTTTTAAACAGTACTACTCCGAAGTTCAGTTTTTCAACACATTTAGCATTGTCCATATGTTCTAAATGTTGTGGAATAACTATTAGTGGTTTTCGAGCCAAAAGAGATTGATAAATGGTCCCTGAGCCACCGTGAGTTAATACTATTTTTGATTTATTTAAAATGTTGGGGAAAAAAGAGAAATTCTCCCGGTTCCTTAACCTCCCCCGTTCACTCTTTAATACACCTACTCTAATCCCTTTTGAAGAGTAAACATCAATTATGAACTTAGCATAATTGGGTAATTTATGACCTCCAAAACAAATAAGAATATCAAAAAGCATCTTTTTTCTAGACAAACATTTATTTCCTATGTCCATAATTGGTCTTGGTACAATAGGTCCAACTAACTTAATACAATCATTTTCATAATTCACAGCTCTAAAAAAAGGATCATCTGGAACAATATTTAAGTTACCATTAAAAAACTCCACTTCATCGTCACCATTTATTTTTTTAAGAAAGTTCTTGTATTCCTTTGTCCATTTTGATATCAGTTTTTTATAGGCAATAAAAAAGTCCGAATTTACTACGTTGGGATAACCGCCCAATATCCCCCAGTTCACATTCCATATTTGTATACACGGAATTCTTGATAAAGAAGCACTTTGTCTAGCCGTAATTCGCCAATCAGCTATAATTACATCCGGTTTTATTGTATTAATGACTTTAAGTTCACTCTTATATACTTCTAATAAATTTGAGCTTTTAAAACTTTTTATTCCATATATTGTACGACCTTCAAACTTTACTTCTTGAATATATTTAGGAACAAAACCATACAAATGAACTAATTGCTCCCATTTTCCCTTTCCACAAGCAAAAACAACTTCAATATTTTTTTCTTTAAGATATCTTGCAAGCTCTAATGACCTAGTCAAATGAGATATTCCACCTGATACTAAAAATAAGATTTTCATAATTTACCTTTCATTAAAGCTAACGGATAATTTAGGTTTGCTATTTGTATTTTGTTTTTGTCATAATTAATTCTACTAACCGACCCTAAATTAATTTTAAATGAGTGGATTCTCACTAATGGAAGATTTAAAGCATAGCATATGATGACTCTTATGACATCAGAGTGAGTAACGATTAGAACTTTGTTTTTTTTTATTTTAAGTATAGCCTCAAACCCATTTACTACTCGATTGTGGAAGTTGATAAATGATTCCCCATCTTCAGGGTGAGCTTTTTCAGGATCATTAAGATAAATGTTCCAACTTCTTAGTGATAATAGATCGGCTCCTGATTTCCCTTGCCATTCTCCTACGTTTATTTCCATGAACTCATCCATTTCTATAATCTTAACATTTATTGCAGTAGATATAATTTCTGCTGACTGCATCGCCCTCTTTATTGGACTACAAAATAGACTGTCAGGGTTAAATATTTTTATAAAAGGTATAATAGAATTAATTTGATTAATACCATCTTGATTAAGCTCAATATTGTTTCTACCTTGAACTTTATTGTTTTTATTCCAGTCTGTACTACCATGACGAATTAAAACTATGTCTTTCATCTGGATACTCCGATAATATCATCCTACTCATTAATAAATTAACCTTGTTTGTAAATCTAGTAGAATTAAAATAAGAGTTTATTTCTTTAGATAGCCCAATATCATAAATTGAAATATATTCGATAACTTCATTTTTTATAATGTCTACTGCCTTAGGAACAGTTGCTACAATGTGTTCACATAAATTCCTAATAATTCCAAAAGCAGAACCCGTCACTGCTAATACTTCATCTCTTTCTCTACTAATTATACACTCTTTATTTTCTTCTCGCCTTGCAACATGAATTCTTTTACCATTGTTCTTATAGGACAAAACGGGAGGGAAAGTGTCTACAAGGATTGGTTTGTTACCGTAGATACAATAATCTTTTGGTTTGATCTCACATCTTAATACTGGAACACGCTGGCTTTTCGCCACTGTAATAGCCATGTTTATAAATATCCTTAATAAATAATATATTTTATCCTTATAGTCTTTGTTGTAGTAATCCTTTATTATTGATTCACAATTGTGCCCTAAGTACGGCTGATATATAATATAATAATATCCATTAGAATGCTTTGTTATTTTTCGCTTTAATGTTGGGCAAACTATTATCGAATGTTTATTAACCCATTTAGTATATAAAAGCATTGCATTATTAATATCATCAATATTTTCTTTGCTCCAATTCAAATCTTTTCCATATGTCTTTTTGATTAAATATTTACCTCCATCTATACGTACGGTATTAAGTTTAGCTTGCCATCCTTCAGATAGTCTTAATTGATCACTATTTAATAACATTCTATTGAAATTTAGTCTCATTAATTATTACCTTTTGTGAATTAATGTATATAAAACCACCCTCTGGGAAAGACAATGTTCGCCAATTTATATATCCATCAGGCTCCATCATCAAGTTAGGGGCAAATAATAAAACACCAGGCACAATTAAAGACATCTTATGACCGACAATAATTGTATTTCTCTTTTGGGATACTATTTCTAAAATAATATTAATAGCTCTCTTAATAACCTCGTAAGGTGACTCAGGAAGTGTTCTGTCTGATGATATGTCTGGAGCTTGAATAAGAAAATCGCTTCCAGAGGACATTTTTTGATAATGAACATCTTGTAGAACCTCATTTTTTTGTTTTCCCTCCCAACTCCCCAAACCTATATTTTCTAGCCTAGAACTGATTTTTATTTTTGATAACGTCTTAGTCATATTCGTTATCCCTTCTACTAGAGCAAAGGCAACTTCATAAGCTCGCTTCAAGGGCGAACTATAAATATCTAATTCAGCTAAATTTACCTGCCTTGAAATTAAAAAAGATAATACTTGGTCAGCAATGTAGGGCAATTGTTTAGTTATAGATTCGGGTATACTTGTATCATCTCTGCCTTGAACTACTTTATCTATGCGTTGCTGAGTAAGCGTATGATGAAGTAATATTATGTGCTGATCCTTTTGTAACAAATCAATTCCTTTTACTTCATTTATAGTAATCCTCCCCGTTGAAATGTTTAACGATATATATTCTTTTATAGAATTATTCGTTATTGGTTTACAGTAATCTTTGTGATTAATATATTCATCATCCTTCGTAGAAGGATATATTCCCCACAAATTCTTTAAATCACTTAATAAATCTTCATATAATAGTTTTGAATAGGACTTTGCTGCTTCAAGAGCGCCCTTGTATCTCTTGTATCCTATTTTAATCTTTCCTGATTTATATTGAATACATCCCCTTATAAAATTATATTTAGGTATTAAATCTGGATAAATGGATGTGGAAATAATATTTTCTATTTCTTTAATTATGTTCGAAGGAACTTTTGGGGATGTTTTCCATAAGCATATAATTGTACCCAATAGTGATTGGATTATATGATATTTGTCATTATTCTCTCGAAATATTTGCAAAGATGTTTCATATAAGCTCATAGCTTCATTATAATCCTGTTTTTTTCTTTTGATCTCAGCTGTAATAAATATACAAATGCCTTCAATTCTTTTTTCACCGATACTTATAATACTTTTCATTGCGTTATCTGCATAATCTTCAGCTCTTTTATATGATTCTTTTAGTAAAAAAAATCGACTTAAATCAATTTGAACTAAAGTAATAGCCGTTTTGGCCGATATTTTACGATAAAACAAAAGTGCATTAAGGTAGTAAGTCAAAGAATTATCACTATTACCTAACCACATCTCAATACGGCCTGCATTCTGATACGCACCACCGAGAGCCAGATCGTTATCTGATGTCTCAAGGATATCAAGGCCAGTTTGCGAAGATATTTGAGCATCATGCCACCTTCCTTGCATAACGTAGAGCTCAGCTAACCGAGTTAAAGCCAGTGCTTCATCAAATCTCTTGCCTATTTTTCTTGCTTGAACAAGGCTGTTTTCTAAGTTGTATACTGCTTTATTCCATTCTCCTTCATCTCTCCATAGTCTACTCAGACAACGAAAAGCTTCAATACTTTCCTGAGAAGATATTTGTGAAGATTCAGTTCGTTTTAGGACCGTCTCATGATATGCTTTGGCCAACTGTTTCTGACCTAATCTTCGGCTAATTCTCCCCAAATGGTTTAGCGTCATGTCAATACCAATAGTATTGTTAAGCTGTTCATTAATTTTGTGAGCTTTCTGAAGTATACCTAAAGCGATCTTCAGATTACCTTGATGGAACTCTATCCAACCAAGTTGCTCAAAAGATAATGCATGTAACTTCGAAGACAATTCAATATCTTGTCCTAAGTGCTCTAATATTTTTTTCGATTCTATCCATTGATTCTTTAAATACATTAATCTTGCCTGTAAATATTCAGACCACCCGCTAGGACAAATACCTTTAGAAGTAGATAACCTGATTTCACCAACTATTGCCTCGCACAACACATAATTCGGAGGCCAGCATGCTGAATCAAATATTTTGCACGCTAGATCTAAACCCAATTCTGAATCACGCTTAAGTCCATGATATATAATTTCCAAAGCTATATATACTTTGGTTATATTTTTAGAGAATAATAATCTAAAGTATTCCAAAGCTGATTCATGATATTTATTATACCTTTCAAGAGAACGATTCTTTACATTAGCCTCAATTTCTTGCCGAACAACTTCCGTAAGTGCCCATTTTTGATCTCTTCGTATTTCAATGAAACTTAAATTTGTTATTTTCTTATATTCAGATGTATCAACTTTCTCATCAAGTGTAGCATTTAGAATATCTTGGTCAAACGCTCTGAGACAGGATGCGGCTTCGATTATTCTACACTGCTTTTCATCAAGATGATTCATTAACCTTTCAACATACAAGTCATGAGAGGAACTGGTATTTATTTTGTCATCTTGCGGAAGGTTTTTTGAAACAATCTCTGCTTCGGCAAGAAGTTCTACAAGCCATGGGATACATTTAGATTCTTCAATTATGAATGAGATTATTTCTTCATCAGAAATTCCCATTTTGAATAATAATTCAGTAACATCTTGTGGTAGTAAAGGATTAAGTGGTATTTTTATCAATTGTCGATTAAGCTTTTTCCATTCGATTGATAATGGATCACGACTTTCAATAAATAATGTAATGTTTTTTCTAAGCTGCGGATTCCCTTCAATAAACTTAAGCCTCAGCCAATCATCTAGATCGCGTGCTCTTTCATAATTATCCATAATTATAATGATATCCGTTTGTTTTGCTAAATCATTCAAATCCTGTACAACAGCTTTTGTAAGTGAATTAATTGGATTCATAGCAAATAAAGCATCTTTTTCAGATATTCCCAGGGAATTAAATATCTTTAAATTCTCAGGAAGTGTTTTGTCTAATACAACTCCGCTCAGGGCTCCTGCAGAAGCACCCATAACTAAACCCAGAGGTCCACCTACTATTAATCCAAGAGTGCCTCCTAATCCTGCACCAGTAAAATCTTTAATAAAACTTTTTAACACATGATTTTCATTTTTTGAACTCTTAAAGACCTTAGACCAAATATCTGTTAATTCTTTAATACCCTTTTGGAACTTTTTAAATTTTGCTATCTTCGAATAGTTACAAATTGTGCTGAGAATATCTAATTTCGTTTTTGCATCTTCTAAATCTACTTTAATAAGCAATCTATGATTCTGCTCTCCAAGTCCAGAATAATAATCTAATAAAGAAGTTTTTCCAATGCCTCCTGACCCACAAATAGAAAATATCAGAGGCTGTTCGTATTTATTATTAATAAATCTGTTAAAAGTGTTTATTTCTTCATTTCTTCCCACAAATACTGAAGATCTTTGAAGAGGTTCTTCATTTTTCATTTTTAGTTCCAAGTAATTGTAAACTGCTTAAATTAACCTTAGATGGTTTAATGCTCTAACTACTTATGTATTCACCTGATCGTAACATTATACTTATACCAATGATGAGTTAGCTCTTTTGCGTAAGAATATATTGAAATTATTTTAGGTAACTATTTTATATTTTTTAAAGAATGTATAATTATCTGACCAACCGTATTACGTTTAATGGTCTCATCCATATTTTCTGCAGCCTTATATTTAATCCTAACCCTATAACCTTTAACTTTAAGTTCTGATTGTGATTCTCTTAATGTTTTACTATTTAGATAAGATATCAAGTCATCCGGAGAAAGGAATAATATATTCTTATTTTTATTTCGCTGATAGACATAAGATTTCAACTTATTTAATTTTGTTGCATCTGGAACACACATAAATATCTTACTATATCCAGAGTTAAGGCATTTCTGTATATTCTGGTACTCGTGTTCTTCGGTCGTACTTATTGCGATCTCACATGCAATTTTTTCATCATTTCGTTCTAAACAAATATCAATTCGTCCCCGTTTATCTTTTGTCGGTGATTCAATTGTCGCTTTAAATCCTCTCTCTTCTGCGACTTTTTTTATGAGATACTGTAAATACTTATGCTGAGAAATTGTACTATCTTCCTTTTTAATTTTTTTAACAAAAGTATCTCCTGTAACTATAGAATCCCTTTGGCCGGGAATTCTGGTTTCTATATATTGCGAAATGGATTGAACATCAGGAGCATCACTTTCTTTAATGATTGAATCTTTTTTCGTATTTGTAATATTCTCGGATGAGAATGGCACTTCATATCTATGGGTAGATATTTGTTTGATTTTCTTTTTTTTATTTTCCAGTTCTTCAATGTTTATTAAGGATATGGAGAATGTTCGTAAATTAAAATCATTCTCTGACTTTTCAATTCTGCATATTGCCTCACCAACACTAAGGTTTTGAAAGTCTTCACTTGTAAAATATGAGAACCCATCTCTTAGCTTTTCAGCATCATATTCTCCCAGCCTGAAGCAAATACGGGAACCTGCATTATTTATAAGACTATGAATAAGCTCTGGGTTTTGACTTTCTATTTGTCTTAGTTCCTGATGGGCAAGTATCAATCCCAGATGGTATTTCCTGGCACCAGATAGAATTGCTGTCATTGATGGAGTAATAAACTGCTGAAATTCATCAATGTAAAGAAAGAAATCTTTTCTTTCATGAGTATCAAGAGCTTGCCGAGCCATTGCAGTTTGTTGGAACTTAGAAATTAATAATGTTCCCAGAAGCGAAGCATTTTCCTCACCGATTAAGCCTTGACTTAATTTTACCAAAAAGATTTTATGGTTATTCATAACCATTCCAATGTCGATACCTTCTTTTTGTGTGATTATGTTTCTAATGATTTTTGACCGCAGAAAGCTATCAAGACGAACCAATATAGAACTGAGTGAATTACCCTTGATAAGTGGAAATTCTTTTTCCCAATAATAAATTATTTCTTTATCCGACACTGATAGAAGGAATTCTTGCCGGAAAGAAGCCTCAAGTAGAAACATTCGTAAATCTGCTAATGTTCCTCCTTTAGGGCTTTCCAAAAAAGCCTGTATTGCGTGAGCAAGTACGGAGGTCATCTGATCTCCCCAGGTAGTAGAGAATCGCCTAAAAGTAGCCACCAGATCAGATTCTAACAAGTTCTTTTCGACTTCTGAATGGGCATTTAATACATTAAATCCTACAGGATATTCGGTATCAGAAGGGTCAAAGAGAATCACATCCTCTAATCGGTTATCTGGAATATGGCCCAGAATGTCCTCTATCAGATCCCCATGTGGGTCCATAACCGCTATTCCGTTACCAAAATTTATATCCTGAAGTATCATATTTAATAAGAGTGTGGATTTCCCACTTCCGGTAGCGCCTATAATATGAGTATGCTTTAGTCTTTGTTCATTACTTATTGAAACTTTATTGATAGTTCCATTATGTCTGTTCTCTCCAATTATAAACGCATGCCCGATTCCGATGGCTGGGACTGCTTTTGATTTCTTAAGAGAACGTATCAGCTTATTTGAGCCAATTGTTGGTGATGGTAAGTGACACAGAGTAAGTAATTCAGAAGCATTACATAATATACCGCTTCTATGAGACCTTCGTAAAAGAATATCTTTTATATGCTCATCTTTTGCGTAATCATCATCAGTAAGAGGGATAAGTTGGTTACTAGGAGAATCAGATAAAATAATCAATGTACTAGCCAAGTCCCTTATTATTGTCATTGCACGGTTAGCGGCGTAACTATTTGCAAGAATTCTCACGGATGAAGAAAACAAGGGGCTTTTTATTTTTTCTTTTGCATACTGCAGCATTTCAGGATCATCAGCAAAAAATGAATCTCCATTATTATCAGTCACAGCTTGCATGATGCTTCGTGCCCAGGGTTTTTGCGTACCTTTAAAAAGGATCTGCAGAAGTCCGACTTCACCTTTTTGCAAATTATCTAAGATTCCAATAATACCAGTTAGCGGATCAGGTTCAAACTTATTAGATACTTTCAAAGGCCTCATAAATTCTTCTGAGAGCCCAAAATCCACAGCTAAAGTATTTTTATCATTAACAGAAATACTTTTTTCTAATGAATTTACTTTTTCTTCGAATAAAATATTGGGAAGATGCGCCTTAAGAATTTGCCATACGTAGGAAAAATCATATTCTCTGCAAACAATCTGGATTAATATCTCAGAATGAGTGCCTAGTATTTCAAAACTTAAGGGATGCTTTGTAGATGATAGGAATACTAAAACTTGGGACCATTCTTCTACAGTAACCTTAGTATCTTTTGTAATACTAATTCTAATTTCATGTATTTGAGATTGATCTGTAAATGCCTCTGGAAAAATATTTTCTACAGAATCAGTAGCAATTAACTCGCTTGATTGTTTTCTAAATAGATTAGAAACAGAGTCAGCAATAGTACTTAAAAATGTTGGTTTCCTTCCATCATCAATTACATTTTGATAATAGCCTTCAAGTTTATAGGAAAATGGTTCAAATGGGGGCTCGATTTCAACTGGTCTATCCCACAGTAGCCAACCTCGACCCCTTTGTTCCCACCTATAGAAATTGGCGGTTAATTGCTCCGTCAAACTTGAATACTTCAATTTCCCTCAATGAATAATTATTTGCCCATTAAAGATCGTAAAATTGGTTTCCTTTCTAATTCACTTAACGCTCTTAACCCCTTATCTTTTGTTATACAATCCAGAAGTTCAAGTACTGCGGAATGTACAAGTTCTTGGTACATAAGTGTTGTATCGGTGCGGTAATAGGTTTCAGGTCTGAATGTTTTTATTATCCATGCTCCTATTCCGGGAATTAAAAGTAAGAGAGATAAAAATGGCCCCATTTTTTCACCAAGCCACCAAGAAATAAAAAAACTATTACCAAATGGAGCTGCGCAAATATCAAACAATAACCCTTTACGCTTTACACGTAAGTATTCTCTTTTTGCAGAGAAAATACCTCCCTCCCGATAATCAATTCGGGAGACTTTAATATCTGGTATGTTTTTTTGCTTTGTAGCCTGTTCAAGTTGACTATAGAAATTCTGAGAGGATTCTGAATAATTCTCAAGAAGATGATGCCAGTGGGAAATGATAAAAGCATCCTGCTTTGCCATGTATTGCCTCCGGAAGAAATATTTGTGACAGAAAATAGTTTTACCGGAATAAGATGATTTGTGATATAGAATATACCACTATTTTAGTTTAAATAACTCAGTATAATTACGGTTTTTTTTGCATGACGCACATTCTCATTTTGAGAAATATTTATTCCTATTTTTAATTAAAAATTAAGCTTTCATCACTATCATGCATCCTAATGCGACAGCTTCAAACATTCTGATGTAATATTTATTCTTATTCTTTAATTCTTTTTTTTGCAAAACAGAAAGATGGGGATAAAGAGATACAATCTCCTCCATCAACTGGTATTTATTTCCTTTTTGTCTTGGTAATAAGACAAATTTAACGGACTGGATTGTATATTCATATAATTTAAGCTTCAATTTTTGAATGATCTCTCGTATCTTTTTTATAATTATATCTAAATTATTTGATGATCTGGAGCGATGTAATTTCTTGATAATAACAGTCGTTATTTGGTGATCTTCTTTAGCCTTTTTGATTACGTCATAAATCTTTGCCAATTTTTTCTTCATATCAGCATATGAAAGTGAATATACTTTCCACATTCGTAATTCACTTTCAATAAAAAGTGCTACCCCAATATACTTGCTACCGGGATTAATGGTTAATATCCGGTATTTTTCCTTGTCCATATTTATTTATAAGGTACGTATATAAAGCCCCTCGGCTCCTTTTAATTTTATGTATGGGTTTTTGCCTGACCTCGGCAAGAACCTTTCTTAATATATTTTCAGGAAACCTATATGCATACTCAAGATACAATTGAATATGTGGGTAATCATTCAGGCCTTCAGCAATATCCTTTGCTAAAAGCTCTTCTCGGTTTTGGGGAACTAAGGTTTGTATGAAATCATCTTCTTCTTTCTGAGAGTTCTGTATTGAATCACTAACGTTTACGTTTTTCTCTTTTATTATACGTTTATTATTTATGTACGCTTTTTGAACATCATTGGTTGCAGGAGAAGACACGTGATGTAGCTGCATTGAACTCCCAATATCCAATAAATAATAAATTCTTACATATCTGCTTTTAATTTCAACTGCTATTAAATTATAGTCACGCAATACTTTTAGCCCTCGGCTAACCGATCCTCTGGAGCATCCCAGATTCTTAGCAATATAGCTTTGAGAAGGAAAACAACTCTGCTTTTCATCGGCCATACTTGCAAGAAAATTATAAATGCTGAGAGCTAAAATTCCGATTTTAGGTCCATATTCCTGTAAAACGAACCTCGATATCCAATACCAGTCTCCATTTCGTATATCCCGAACGATAAATTGCTTCATAGATTTATGAATTTATTTTTACTTTCTCCTTTATTTCCTTCCGCAAATATCGAATGAGATCGATAAACAGCGCATCTGCCATAGTCTGATAGAGAATGGCAAGTTTAAAGACATATACTAGGTTTGGTATGCATTTGCCTTCTTCCCATTTGCATAAAAGAGTTGGCTGAATATCGATAATTTGTGCGACCTGTTTTTGTGTATATCCACTAATCTTTCGGTATTTCAATAAAAGATTAGGAATTTTTTTGTACGATGCAGTATTCATGCATGTAATTGTATTGATACATGAAGAAAGAAAAAGGTGGGTAAAATTGCTAATGGGAATTAGTTTATATCCCTTTTCTTAAATGTTTTCTTTTTTAGAATCATTGTAAGGCTATAATATTTTTATGATTAGTATCGAAGAAACCAAAGAACTTATTAACAGACCGAATATACCAAATGAAGAAGCAGATGAAATAAGAAAATGCTTATATGATTTGGCAAATTTAATACTTGAAAAATGGAAATTAGATCAGAAGTCCAGTAAAAATGGAAATAGGAATATGACAGATAATTCAGAATGTCTTGACAAATGATGGTTTAAATGCAAAAGCCTGTTCTAATTAAACTTTACTTTAAATTTATTAATGGATTAATGAGGCAGAAAGACGAGGTAATTATGAAAGGCATTATATATACACGAGTATCAAGTGAAGAGCAGGTAAAAGGAACCTCCCTCGAATTCCAGGAAGAGTTATGCAGAAATTATTGCAAACAAAAAGGAATTGATGTTGTAGCTGTTTTTAAGGAAGAGGGAGAATCTGCAAAAAATTTGAGCTTGAATAACAGGCATCAGTTTTTAACAGCCTTAGAATTCTGCAGAAAACAAAAAAAGCAAATAGATGCCTTCATTGTTTTACGAGTAGACAGATTTGCGAGAAATACTGAAGATCATTTTGCAATCCGCAAAGTATTGCGAGATTACGGAACTATTCTTCACTCTGTAACAGAACCAATTGGGGAGAAACCAGCCGAAAAATTCATCGAAACTGTTTTAGCCGGTGCAGCAGAATACGATAATGCTCTAAGAAAACAAAGATGTACCGATGGAATGAAGTCTCGTATTGCACAAGGTATTTTTCCATGGAAACCTCCCTTGGGTTACAAATGTATTTATGCAAATAGAAAAGGCGAAAAGAAGACTATAGCAGATCCACCAGACCCTGAAACGTTCCCTATTATTCAAAGAGGACTCAGAGAGTATCTTTCAGGTAACTACACTTTTACTCAAATAGCAGAAATGTTTGATAAATGGGGATTGCGAAGCGCAACTAATAAAAGAATAAATAAACAATTTGTTAATAGGGTTTTCAATAAGCATCTTTTATTTTATGCCGGTATTATTGCAAATCCATGGACTGGTGAACAAATAAAAGGAATACATACTCCGATGATTAGTGAAGAGGAGTTGCAAATAATTCAATATTTAAAGTCTGGAAAACATCTGCCTAAAATAAAACACAATCGGCTAAATCCTCTTTTCCCATTAAGAAGGACTATTAAATGTAACCAATGTGGATACTTCCTGACTGGAGGGCTATCAAAAGGCAGGAATAAAAAGTATGCATATTATTTCTGCCAGAATATACAATGTCCACTGAATGGTAAATGTATAAAAAAAGACGCAGCAGAAAAAGAATACTCTATGTTAATCTCCTTTTTATCTCCTAAGAATGACTACTTTAAAATGTTAGATACGATCATAAAGAAGGCTTACAAAAAAGAGCAACAATCAATATACCAATCGACAGAATTAGTAAAATCAAATATTTCAAAACTTGAAGAAAAAAGAAAACGTCTTTTTGTTCTATTTGAAGACGGTTCTTATTCTAGAGATGAATTTATGGATCGAAAAGCTATAATTGAGCATGATTTATCTGAAGCAAAAGTATCTCTAAGGGGAATAAATAATAATTTACAAGATTTCCCTCCGCACTTATCTCACGTTTCACAATCTATAAATAAAATAATCAATAATTGGCTGGAAATGCCAATAAGATTTCAAACTTGGTTCAATAAGATAGTGTTCCCAGAGGGTATTTATTATGATTTAAATTCTGGTTATAGAACCACAAAAATAGGGCTTGTATTCTCCTTAAATAAGGAGTTTTCACAAAATATGTCAGATGGGGTGCAGTCCATAGAATCAAACTTAAACCAAATTGCGCAAGAAATAACAGACTGGAATGAACTGTTGAGGGAATATGAGGAAAATCAACAAGTTTCAAAAGCAGCCTAATTAAATGATCTATTCGTTTTATTCAGTATGTACACTATCTGATTTGAATAGAAGGTATGCAAATATAATCAGAACATTCATTTTACCCACCTAGTACTATCCAACAATATTATTAAACTTATAGATATATGAACTATACAGAGTATAAAAGAATTCCAAATAAACTTCGGGAGAGTCGAGAAGCATTAGGGTTAAGTCAGATAAAGGTAGCACGTCTTCTACAGCTTCAGGATAATACTCTTATTTCCCGATGGGAGAAGGGGGAATCTATTCCGTCTCTGGTGAATGCGTGTAAATTATGCAGTTTATATAATCTTTCTTTAGATATAGTTTTTGAGTCTTTACTACATTCGGTGATAATAATTAAATAATATTACCAGTACATGGCTATACTAGGTTTGTTACATCTGTCTTTTTTCTAACCTCCCTCTCTTTTCTAGATGAACTTCTCGCACTATTGAGTAATTCTTCTATTCCTTCTAGCTGAGTCTGTAAACACTGAAAATCTTCTATGGATAAGGGCTTTTCTCTTTTATAATCACTTACGTGATGCATATATGCTTTTTCCGAAATATCGCCATGCAATTTTACCAATCGCAAAGCCAAATCTTTATCAAATACAGCCTCTTCAAGATTTTGAACTTTTATATGATCATCATAGCGTTGAATGGTTTTATTGAATAGTCGTTCTTCGATTAAAGCCTCACATGCTCTTCTTAGATCATCAAACATACAAACCAACAATCTTTCTTGCTGTTTTATATCTGCTGATTCAAATTCTTTAAGATTATTAGAATATTCTTCCTTTATAGATTTCAGATTAGCAAGTTTTGGGGTGGTATTTTCTTCAATACAACCGGGCATCCCTTCCACTTTTCTCATCCAGTGGGTCTGGAATGATATTTTTTGTTCGTAAGCATATCTTAATAATTTGCTTAGGAACATAATGTCATGAGTTAAAATGATTACCTGTCTTCTCGCTGACTCATTTACCAGCCGCAACGCAATATCATCTTTTCTTAAATGGTCTAAGGAGGTTACCGGGTCATCAAAAATAATCCCGCAATTACTTTCATCAAGTTGAATCTCTGTAAGGAAATCAGCTAGAGAACATATATTTTGCTCACCTTCACTAAGGATATGACTGGGTTCATAATCTTCAGCAAATTTTAATCTTAATTCTTTCTTTGTGTCTCCTAGTTCACCACTTACGCCAATAACTAGATTATATTTACATCCCAGTTTTTCCAGTTCCTCATTTATTATTTTTTTATACTTGGTGAGTAAATCAATCTTAAAGTATTCTGTTTTTTTCCTGGTGAGAACCTGTTTTATTCCTGCGAAGGATATTCTATTAACTTTCGATATCCATTTAAGATAATTAATATAATCTATTGCCTTTTCTTGTATAGCTGTAGCACTCTTTTTATGCTGCAATACATTTAGTTCTGACGTGAGTGATTCTATTTCGGAAGATGGATCAACTAGTTCTTCTTTTTCTTTATTCTTAGCATCAATTAGTTCCTGAATACAAGTAATATCATTTTCTTTAAATATATTTTCACTCAATTGTTCTATGTTTTCTAACTTCTTAACATATTCTTCAATTGTATCTTTAAGAGTACTGTATTCTGATCGGAGCCTTAAAAGAACTTCTGGTTGTTCCGTTTGCAATATTTTTACACCCGCATCAACACTTTGTAACTTTGGATAATCATGTAAAACTGCTTTCATTTCATTTAATAGGCGGTTATGTGTAATTAATAATTCTTTTAATTCGGCTTCGGCAGTACTTGAAAGAAAATTCCAATATTTATGAAACAGCTGAACTGCTTCACCAGAAAGATTTTGATGACATAAAATGCAGGTATCAAGTTCCTTGTTGCTATTTTTTTCTTTCTCTTTTTCGTATAAGATTTTCGCCGTTTCGATTAATGTTTTCCACTCTGCTGTACCTATCGTTCTATATGTTGATGTATCGAAATCCTTTAAGGCAATTTTATTAATGTCTTCCTTTTTACTTTTAATACTCTGATTTAAATCATTAATCTCCTGATAAGTATCTACAGTAATACTTTCTAAGACCCTCTGAAGAGTTGATTTTAATATATTTAAATTTTCGACATCATCTTCAATTAATTTTTTCTTTTCAGTAATATCTAACTTCTTTTTAGCTGATATTAACTTTTCTAATTCATTAATGCGATTTTGATCAATTTCCAAATTGAAGTTAATTTTTGATTTATAATCTTCAATATCAGTATTGCTAGATACTGTTTTACAATATGCAGAAATATCAGATTCCATTTCTACTGAAGAAAATAAAAGACTGAATGGGTTATCAACACGTCTTTTTTCTTTCTCATTATTTAACTTCTTTTCTATACTAGATATTACCTCTGCGACTTTATCAAATACTTTTACTTGCGGAGGGGTAAAATATATTTTATTTGAATCATCAAGATGAATAAGTACACTCTTCTTATCAAAAACAGAAAAGCTTTTAAGTTGTTTTATTATAGAACCATAAACATAGTCAATCTCCTTTAATTCAGAATTTTCTTGAATAACAAATTTTGCTTTTTGTTGTCCTGAAGTAGTTTCATTTTCCAGTAAATTAGGAAGTATTTCTCTTTCACCTCGTGAGAAACAAGCATTACATAAAAGCCTTCCAATTCCACTTTTCCCTGTGCCATTCTCCCCATACAACACGGTAAGATTTGGACTCATTTTAAATGATAAGTTTTGAGGAAGTGCATTTATATTTACTGGTTCTTTTATTTCTTTGAGTATTATTTTAGAGATTTCCTTAGATTCTAAAGGAATAGGAAGATTTTTATTTGAAAAATCTATTTTTCTAGAGTCCGGTACATCAGAGGATATAGATTGGATTAACAATTCATAACAATGTTCAACATCAGCATCATCAAGTTTTGCCTTATCTAGGCATAATTCCCAGACAAATTGTTCCCAATACGGTTTATTATTTAACCAGGATTCTAAGCTTTCGATTTCCCCCAATTCTTCCTCCATAAATGTTTTTGTTTATAAAACTAAATAATAATTTTTTTAGATTCAAAACTAAATTTGATTTTTATTTACAATAAAATGTTAGATGTTGTTTCTCAGAATTTCTAAAAACAATATTCATTTTAATTCTGCGCTTTCCTTTGTATGCTGTCAACAATTTTGGGAGTATTATCGTATTCCTGCAGTCCTCCCTCTTTCCAGTAATTAATCATAAAATGGGCCAAATCATAGTTCTCTTTATAGTGTCTTCAGCTTCTGTATTAGGTGTCCCTATAGGGTTCTAGAGCAGTACGCAAGTAGCTTTTTAATGGCCTGCTCCATCCGGTTCAAGTCCTATTTAATCAAGGCATAAAATAAGCCTCCTGTTTTTCAGCAGGCTTATTTTGCTCTCATATTTCCTGGCTTATTTTCTATGACTACTTAGCCCTATTTGGTGCACCAGGTACAATCCAGTCTAAAACAAATTATCCAACAATTAATATACCTTGAGACATTGTATAGATTTTGAGAAGCTGAACAACAATAACTATAAATTATCAAGAAGCCTTGGGGAGATAAATATGGGAGTAAAACCTCAATCTATTTGAACTATCGACTCAATAATAATAGCTTATGATATTTTCCATCATAGAAGGATATTTTTTCAATTTTTCCAGAACTTATTGTACCTATTATATCACCTAGGATGACTAGCATATGTATGATTTCTCAAGTTCTGTTCTGATATACATTGTTTAGACAAAACTATCAATCCCCGAAGCTATAATCGCAAGTTTACAAAATAATTTGCATCTCTTCCAGAGAATGCATATTTTCAAAAGTTGAAAGATATATTTTTCACTTCAATTAGAGGTTTTATATGAAAAACAAAAGGCCTCACCTACGTAACATCAAAGATCCTAGAGCTAAAAGAACCTTGGGCAAAATATTCGTCTTTGGAGTTTTAGAAAAAAGATGGGGGAAATTAATGTGTGCTCATGGCCATGAAGGGGCTACTGCGATGATAAAATTACCTGATTTTCCTATAAAAGATACTGCTATTTAATTTAGTTTTATTGAGATAAAAAGCTCTTAATACACTATTAAGTGATTGAAATTGACATATACTAATTTAAAATCCTGTATACTGAGGGAAGAGTACTTTGGAGGTATATTATATTCCCCTGAACAGAATACAGTAATTGCTATTAACAATAATCTATTTGATGTTCTTCTATTAATTAAGAAATCAAAATCTTTATTAGAAGCCCTAAATAAACTTAGGAATACTTATAATCTGAAACATGATGAGGCAAAGAAAACATTCGAAGATTCCTTATTTTTAATAACGAAAGCATTAAACAGTAAAGACTACTTAACTAATAATAATTCTCCTTGGGATAATGTTTTCAATTTTAATCAGAGAATAAAATTATCTGCGCCCTTGATGTTAATTATTGAACTAACTAGTAGATGCAACCAAAATTGCAATTTCTGTTACTTAGGGAATGAAATATTGAATAATATTGATTTCCCCTCTGAATTACTATATTCTATAATTCGACAAGCAAAAGAAATGAACGTTCCTAAAATTCAGCTAATGGGAGGCGAGCCTCTTTGTTATCCAGAATTTATGAACTTATTGGAATATATTTCAAATAATCATATATATTTCTCTTTTACCACGAATGGATTGCTACTAAATAATTATATTAGCAGTTTGACTAAACTTAAATGGTTACTGCCAATTCAAATCAGCATGCATGGAAATAGAGATGATTTGATTAAGTATAATATATCCAAGGATTCATACAATCACATTGTTAATAATTGTTTATTATTATCTAAGCACCACATTCCCTTTGGAATTAAAATAGTCCTAACTAAGTATAATTACCTTAATTTGTTTTCTTTGCTTAAAACTATTAATGATATTGGAGCTAAAACAGTAACACTGCTCCATTTATTGCCAATTGGGAAAGGGAAATCTGTTTTCAAGAGAGCAGCTTTCAATAAACAGGATATATTGTTTATTATTGATCAGATTAACCTTGCTAAGAATAAGTTCAATTCTCTATACATTGATTACCGTTCTTTTTTAAACATTTATTTCCCCAGAGAGCCTAAAAGTATATTGGATCATTTTTTAAATTGTCCTGCGGGGAATTTGGATTTAAGAATAAGATATGATGGTAAAATAATTCAATGTAGTAGTTTAAGAAAACCGTTAAATGATTTAAATGTATTAAGCTTGAAGAATATTTGGTCATCCATATCAGACAAAGTTTATCCTTGCCCATATAATAATTCAGAGAACTTTAAATGCATAAAGAATTATTGATAGCATCAATTAGCGATCTAATAATATATTATATAGGATAACTTCCAACATGGCTAATATTAATTTATTTAATTCTCTTTCAAGAAATAAAGAATTATTTCTTCCTTTGGATTCGGCAGATAATAAAATAAAGATATATTCTTGTGGACCCACTGTATATGATTATCCACATATTGGCAATATGAGAGCGTATGTTTTCTCAGACTTGTTAAAAAGAATACTTATATATAATGGATATTCGATAAATCACGTAATGAATATTACAGATGTTGGTCATTTAACTTCCGACGCTGATGAAGGCCCAGACAAACTTGAACAAAGGGCTAATAGTACTAACCGTTCTGCTTGGGAAATGGCAAATTTCTATACAGATGCTTTTATGCGTTTCCTATTACATCTCAACATAAATAAGCCTAATACCCTTTGCAAAGCAACTGAACATATAAAAGAAATGATTGATTTAATTCAATTATTAGAAGTTAAAGGATATACATATAAAATTAACGATGGTATATACTTTGATACAAATAAATTTCCACGATACGGGGAATTGGCAAAGCTAGATATAGATGGAATTAGACCTGGTGCAAGAGTTCATTTTATTGCTGATAAAAAAAATACAACAGATTTTGCCTTATGGAAGTTTTCTCGTAGAAATGATAAAAGACAAATGGAATGGAGTAGTCCTTGGGGAATTGGGTTTCCAGGCTGGCATATAGAATGTTCTGCTATGGCAATGCTATATCTGGGAAACTCTATTGATATCCACACTGGGGGCATTGATCATATTCCAGTTCATCATACAAATGAAATAGCTCAATCGGAAGCAGCCACTGGATTTAAATTTGTGAATTATTGGCTACATTGTGCCTTTTTAAACGTTGAAGGAAAAAAGATGTCAAAAAGCATTGGGAATATATATACAATCGATGATATTATTTCCAGAGGTTTTGACCCTCTATCTTTCCGCTATTTACTTTTAACAAGTCATTATCGTTCTCAAGCTAATTTCACATGGGATGCTTTAAAGGGTGCAGAAAAGGCACTTAATGCTATTCGTTCATATATTCACGAATGGCCGGTAGGCGGTAATGTTATTGATAATATTAAGAATAATTTCATCAATCTTATTAATGATGATTTAGCAATACCTCAAGGTCTTGCTTATATTTGGCAAGAATTAATCCCTTCTACAAAATATTCTGCAAAGGATAAAAAGGCAACATTGATAGACTTTGATCGTGTTTTAGGTCTTGAATTACTTAAAGATGAAGCACCGGTTACAAAAATCATTCCGAGCAATATACTTAAACTAGCATCAGAGAGAGAAATCCTTAGAGCTCAGAAAAAATGGGACAAAGCAGATGAATTGAGAGAAACATTGTTTTTAGCAGGATATGTAATAGAAGATACTCCTTCTGGTCCAAAGCTAAAAGAAATTATTAAATAATCTATTAGTACTTATATATACAGACTGGTAGACCCGGTTTGGGTGAATTGATGCAGGAGTTGGCAGGCTGGTAAGAAGTACGAGAAAAAGAAATGGAATCTTCATACTATTCCCGGGCAGTGTAGGTTTTTGAATATTCTTTTGCATTAGTATTGCTTTTCATTCTGTCTTGCAAAAGAAGGGAGAAACTGATTTTAGAATCAACTTTACCTACCTAGAACTGCCACTTATACCATATCACAATACTTTCATATGAACTACTCAATATATAAATAGGAACAGCTAATATTAGTTAACGATGGCTTGCAGAAGGGCGCAATAATCCATTTATTATGATTACTTCTGGAACTCCTTTATCTAATTTTAGATTTTGTTGATGAGATTTCAATAGCCGTTTAATACTGGCTTCAGAATTTGTAACTCGAAGAACAATTATATAGGATTTACAAGATCCTTCGCTCTTCTCATATGCTGGCAATTGCTTTTCATAACCTTTTAACAAAGCACTATTACTTGATAATTTAATTTCTACTAAGATTCTTTTCTTATAACTTGTAGATAATTTAAAATCTACAGGACCACTACCAGCATCGGGTTCTCGACTAATATCAATGTTATTTGCGGCGCAATACGAATCCGCCACAGCATAGAAGAGCCTTTGCGCATAACGTTCATGGCGGGGCTTGTTTCTAAAACCTTCCTTAATATATAGGTGTTCGTTTAGTCCATTATTTTCAATATTCTTTTGAAATTGCTCAATTATTTTTTCAACAATTATCGTAAGCTGGTCGAAATTGGTAGGATTATTGGGGGTAATGCTAATTGGGTTTTGTAGAGCATATTCTTGTCCTATTCTATACCAAATAACTTCTCCTGCGGGATCTTTTTCAAAATCATACGAAGATGCTTTGGAGGATTTATAGGTTTTTATTAAATCGCGAATATTTTTTCCATCACTCAGGAGTAGCTTTCTTAGTTCACTTTTTTTAATTTTGTTCTTCCAGTTTCGACCAATAAGTTTATTAAGATGATCCCTCAGTGCACGGTTAACCGCAACCACATGTTCTATGCTGTCACGATCATAAGCTACAGGCAAATCACGAAGCAATTGTCTTGGTAAAAACAAAATCGGATTTTTGGAATTTGAGAGTTTTGGAAGAAAATACTTTTTATTTTCGTATGTAAAGCTTGATAAACCTTTTATTCCAAGTATTTTAGAAATTCTATGGGTGTATCTATAAATATTTCCTTTGAGAATATTTATAATCATGTCGCTTAATCTATCAGCGCCAAAGCCCTCTTCAAACAGGCCTATTAATTCAAATATTTCAGGATCACGAATTCCCAGCCGCACAATTTCTTCAGCAGTAGTAGTAAGCTTTAAAGCAAGTCCTGGACCAATTGCACTTCCATCACTACTGGATACACCGTAACCAATGGAAATTCCCTTTAGCTCATTAAATGTTAAACGGCGCTGGGCTTCCTTCCATGCAATATCACCCTTGTTTCGTGATGATACCAAAAGTCTAATAACTTTATTAAAATATGTTTCAATTACTTTCCGGGAATTTTTAAATTCAGGAATACGAGTTCCCTTCAGAAGGAATGGGTCTATAAATAAACGAGTATCAATTCCGATAACAGAATCAAATACACCAGTTTTTTCAAATTTTTTCCTGTCCACTCCAAAAGTTAGACTAATTAAGTTTGCCATATTTTATCCCATGCTATAAAGTTAAAATATTCTATAGAAAATTATAATTTGTCCAAGAATCAAAACCGTAAATCTGAATAATTCTGAACTTATATTTGCATGTTGTTAATTAAATAAACGAAGTTCGATTCTTTTATTTAGGCCAATCAAATTAAATAAGGATTAAGTTCATTCTGCAAATAGATATCTATCTCATAATAATAATCAAAACATCGGTTTAAGTTCAACGTTTTGCCTAGCTTTCGCTACACAAACACCATTTTTTATAGCATAGCATTCAACATAGTGTCTTCCTTTATATTTTGTATGTTCCGGATCATGTAATGTAGTATGATCCGTTATCTCTCCTCTTGGTTGAATCGAACTATCATCGTTTTTTACTTTCCATTTATATAAATCAATCCCAGGAACTTGATTCGCTAAGCGAAACTGAATTTTTCTATCAATTTCTATTAAGCCTAAAGTATCCAATAGTTTTTCCCTAAATCCTCCGGTTCTTTGAAGAACATTTCCATTGATTCCAAGTTTTATTTCCTTTTCAACTAAAACTGGAATTTTATAATCAAAAAGATATTTTTCTACAGAACTTTTCCTTTCATAAAATTCAACTTTAAATAATTGCTCCACGCCATTGTTTTCAGTAAAATTTTCAAGCTTTATTAGAAAATTGTCTCTTGCCTGAATTATCATCTCTTTTTCATCTTCGGTTAGCTTATCGATATATTCATCAATTTTTCTGCCTGGCTCGCCACGATCTGAGAACTGAGACTTCACGATAATTTGGGGAATGGAATAGAAGAATTCAAAAACGGCGTCGTAGAAATCTAATTGAGCATGTTCCAAAAAATATTTACTTATTACCATTTCCACATGGAATGATTTTAGTTTAAATTTCTCATTTTGTTTTTTAAAAGCGGCTTTCCATGCCTTTATAAACTTTACTGTTTTTCTAAAATCATTGTTTGCCTGATCAATTTGTTTAGCAATTTCAATATATCCACGTGGGTCAGATTTAAGCCAATTCATTTCCCTAGGACTACTAGATATTTCTTCATATAACATCCTTCTCGCTATATGGTTCTTTATCAATATCTCCGGTACCATATAGGTATCTTGAGAAAATTCATTTTTACCAACAATATAAGCAGGCACAATGTCTACAGAAAACTTTTCATCTTTCCCTTGAGTAAAAGCTATTGTAATAGAGTGTGTCTGCGCAGAAATAGCTATGGCATAGGAAGTAGGGTTCCTAAAAGCCTTATTGAGACTTTCCTTAAGCGATAGTAAAATATGATTTGGATTTGGAGCCTTTCCAGGCCAGGCATCGATTATATATAAGATATCCAAATCATGAGGAGGCGATATTGCAGTGAATCTAGGATAAGAGCCTATTTGAAGGCAACTACGTTCACTTAATACATCCTGGACTGCATTATAAATCTTTGATACAAGTTCACGTTCAGCGACAGTGGGAGTTAATTTCTCCTTTGTATATCGCCTAAATAATTCGTTAAATTCATTTTTTTTCATAACTAGTAGTAATCATTGCTGTGACAATATCATTTAATAATCTGCCTCTAAAATTAGTAACTGCCGTATGCCGATGTCCATCTATATTTCTCATTTGGTCTTCAGGAATTCTGCTCTGATCTACTGGAGCATAGATGATAAGGGGACAAGCATCTGGCTTTTTATTTAAGACATCAATAATACAATCCTTCCAATCTGGCCAGTAAACTATATATACACTTGCTTGCTCAGCAACTCCGATATCCTCTTTCTTTGTTATACCGCAAATATTATTTTTATTAAATAATTTTGAATCTGTTAATAATTTTATTATGCTGGATAAATCATCATGCTTCGCAAAAACAGCTATTTTTCTCTTTGCCAAACCATTACCAAGATGTACTAATACAGGTAAAATACCTTTTGCCCATAATACAATTGCCCATATTATCCCTACAAGAAGTACTAATGTCTCTAGTATTCCTATAATTGAAATTATTTTTAGAATTGGATCCATATTATAAAATATTATTTAATTAAACTCATTATTATGGATAATAGTGATATATTTAAAATTACATGAATAGGACAAATTATGTACTGAAGATCTAACAAAGAGAGCTGGGGCAAAATAACTACCTTAAGAGTAGATTATGCTTGAATCTATTTAACAAATAGTCTACCCATACTCGGATTAATGCTAAAAATAAGTTCCTGATCTGACAGACATCTTACAAGTTTTGCATCTGGATTTTGTCCTTTTACCTCTTGCTGTGTATATCTAGTTGCAGTTTCATGGGTTTTACCAACTGTCATATAATCAGTTTGAATGGATCGTGCAGCTTTTAGCAAGTTCTTAGAATATATTCCCCCATCACTTGTATCCTGAGCTGTTTCACCAATCGAACAAGCATAAAGGCTTAGTTGCTGTGGTATTGCTTGCATAATTCTTTTTTCGTAAAGCTCTCTTATATTGGAGCTTATTGAAGCAGATTTTCGTATAACACGATCATACTGCTCAGAGAATTCTAATAGTGGGTAAGCTCTGCAGCAATCAAATATATTAATCTGCCTAGTTGCAATATCATTGAGTTCAGATTCATAAATTTGCTCACCCCCATCATTAATTTCTAAAACAGTTTCTCTTTTTTGACCACCATGACCGCTAAATATAATTATTAAGAAATCTAAGTAATTATTCTTTAAACTTTTTAATTCAGTTATTAGATCAGATTTCTTAGGATTCATTTTTGAGAATATTTCATTATTATACCAATGACCTCCTACTTCGGATGTGAAGAAAGATTCATAATTAACAAAGTCTTTTTGAACCCCAGGCAATCCGTCATTATTACCAAATAATAATATTCTCTTTTTCATATAAGTTCCTTTAATTTATATAGTAATTGATTAATTCTTTAAAACTATCATCATAGCTATCAGAATTTTCATATGGGCATGTAGGATATAGCCAATAGTCTTTGTGTAATCTCACCCAATCTTTTATGGCAATGTATTTTTCAATCTTATTCTTGTTGTATTTTTTATATTTAGCAATACGTGATAAATAATTAAATAACAGAGTACAATAAATATCATATCGGAGGTATTCTTCTTCGTTTGAACTTTTTTTGTTATTCCATGTACTTGTAAAAGCGGGATTTTCCAAATAAGGGTATTGAATAGATATTTTAAGAAGTGAGTCCAGCTGCTCATCTATATACTTCTGCTTATTATTTTTGTTTATCCATACAGTAACTAATGCTGAAGTAATGGCTGATATTAATGTTGCGATTGCTGCTGAAGTAATTGTAGGCTCCATGAACGTTTCCTATTTTATTCCAGTAATTTATTATTTAGAATTTGTATTACTAGTTTTAAATCAAAGCTATAATTTATTAAGCAACGTTACTAACCTTCTTATGTATCCGGCTTTTAATTTCAAATAAAGTAGCATAATCTCCTTCATCATTCCATATCGCTATTTTCAAGTTCCAATAAAATGCATGATTATTAGTATAATTATTACTCCACTCTGTTTTGTCATTCATTTTTTTGGGACGTGTAAATACGAAAACAAAATCTCCCTTTTTCACTGTTTTATTTGGGAACCAATATATGTGGCGAATCTTGTTTGAAAGTTTCCCTTCAGAAGTATATGATGAGTCTGCGAGTAAATATTCGCCAATTTCGCAATCCGATAATACCTCTAAGAGAACATATTCTTTATCAAAGTCTCCCTTACTTTCTATTTTAATTATTTTTACATCCATAGAATCTATTCCTATTATTATTTCTTTATTCTTGAATCGATTTAGTTAATAAAAGATGTAGAACAATTTTTGCAAATTTATTTTCCATTCTTGTGCTTTAAATTCATTTTTTTCTTAATAATCTCCATTGTGTTATTGAAGCATCACTTTCAAACTGCTTTTGAGTTGAATCGGGTAAACCGGCAAAGAAATCTATTCCGGTTTGGTTTTCGAGTGAATCTATAGATACAGCATATGAGAATATGTCCTTAGTACTTTTTTTATTAGGTACTAGAAATGCTATACCTTTGATATTGTTCTCTTTCAATGAAACGATAACTTTAAAAAACTCTGTTGGGACAGAAACTTTATTTTTCTTCCCAATTTTCTTTAACCCAGGTTTAAGAATGCCCCCTGATATTACATATAAGGAATCCTCATTTATTGCCCAGTTTCTTACTTTAGTTTCAAGTTTCTTCCAAATACCAGCATTGAAATTTTGCTTCTGGGGAGCCATGTTGCTCATATAGAACGTTTCATCTATGGCGAGGGAGTCCCAGCTCATATCTTCAGCCGGACATAAATGTCCTCTTGCAAATTTTGAATTTGTGTAATCCTTGTATTGTGCGGAACCCGTGCTGACAAGATTATCAGTTTTGAAATTTGTACGATCATACTTTGAACTTGGCATATCTTTAGTAAGGAGATAAAACACCCAATCAGCCTGTTCATGAGTTTCATTATAGGAAAGGATATAGTAGGTATGTTTTACCAATTCGTGGCAAGGGGATGGATATAGTTTTTCTATTTGCGCAAAAGAACAATGCAAAAACAAAACAGATAGTACAAATATTTTTAGCCACATATTCTACTCCATATGATAAAGTAAATATTTGCGGGCTATGATTTGATAGTGTTTTTCCTATACAAATATTGGATAGTCCCCAAAATGACAGATTATAATTTATGGTTTTTATACCTAAAATAACTCAGTATAATTACGGTTTTTTTTCTGCAGGTAAATCTTTACAAAATGGAAGATAACAGAAGGTTTTTCGGCAATAATTGCGACCAGACAAGATATTTTTTATATAAGAATGGTTAGTAGCATCCTGTAATATCTTCAATTCTGAGGAAATAAATCAAAAATATTACAGGATTAGGTTTGTTACCTGAGCAACATCATTTTCTTTCTAATTTTAAACGTTTCACTGCTTAGTTCATACATGTATATCCCGCTTGATAATCCAGATGCATTAAAAGTAACTGAATAAATACCCGGTAACGTATTTTTGTGCACTAACGATTTAACCTCCTCACCTAAAACATTGAATACCCGCAACATTACCTCAGATTCGAAAGGAATAGAATATGTAATGGTTGTAGATGGGTTAAACGGATTCGGATAATTCTGATATAGTTCAAATGATTGAGGTACCTGATCTCTACCGCTTTGAATTCCTGTTACTGATTTTGTACTTCTAAATACCGTACCGCTTAAAGTACCTGCATAGAGAATTCCATCTGATTTTAACAACAAGCAATGCACATGGGTATCCGACAGGTTATCATTAACTAGCTGCCAGGATTCTTTATCATGATTCGAGATCATGTAGACCCCATCATTCAGATGTCCGGCATATAAGGTCCCGTCAGGTGTCGCAGCAAGAGAATAAATTGATTGCTGATATCCAAGATAATTCCAATACAGTACATTTATGGAAGCATACCAGACCCTTAGTGGATCTGCGATATAAACATATCCCAGAGAATCAAATGCCATAGCAGGAACATATCCATCGTCAGTACTGTAACTATACCAGGTATTTCCACCATCAGTCGAGCCATATACTCCTTTATTACATCCAGATAATAGAAAACCATTTGGTGCTACATATAGACAATTCATTCCTAAATCTCCGCCGTAAAAAACCCTGGTCCATGTTTCTCCATTATCAGTTGACCGGAAAACCCGGCTAAATCCGGTAATACAGAAAACGGCTCCCTCTTTATTCACCGCAAGGGCAGCAATATATAAGTTGGTTAATCCGTTATTTATCTGAGACCAGGTTTTTCCGTCATCAACTGATCGGTATATGCCCCCTCCGGAACTTCCTGCAAAAACATGTCCCTGAACATTTGAAGTAAGTGCCTGAATATTAAGAAATGCTATTCCATCGTTTACCTCTGACCAGGTGTCGCCATTATTAGTGGATTTAAATATTCCTTTACTAAATGTCCCGACATACAGATCACCATTAGGAGCTTCCATAATACATGTAGCTGGGCTTGTTGATGGACCCGATGTACTTTCCCAGCGCATCTGAGCAAAACTTATTTGTGGAAGTAAATTGAATAGTGTTATTAGTAAAATAATCGATATTTTTTTCATGTTTACACCCTTTTATAATATAGTTAGCGAAGCTTTTGTTCTATTTTTTCATAAAGATAGTTTTCAAGACCTGTTACTTTTTCTGCATTATCCTGCGAGATGTCATGCCAGTCTATACTTTTAGAAGAGGATTCAAGATTTGCTATTATATTTATGGAAGTATTGTTTTCACTATTTGAGGGGAATACGATATTGTATTTATACCGGGTTGATAAGGAGCCTCCAATCAGACCAACTTGTGTAGCTCCCTGAATATAATCAGTCTGAATTCTTTTATTCTCTTTGTCTTGAGTTATTACATTTATATGTTCTTCCAGTAAAACACTCTGTATAGTATTCCAAAGTTCATTAAATCTCTTTTCATAATTCTTTTTGGGTTGATATCCTTCGCTGGCCATTGGCAGGTTACCAGCACCAACATTAAAGCAGCCGATAATTAAAATCATACATAATACAGATATAGCTATTACACTTTTCATTTTTTCTCCTGGTTAGAAATTGGAAATTATTGTATTCCCGTCCCCATAATTGCCGCTATACGAGATAATGAAAACTCACGGTAATATGTAAGATTTACAATGATGAATTAACAACTGGTATGAAAAAGCGAATAACCTGTCCGATTGAAAGAGTATTTAGCAGATTTCTTTTATATGCTGAAGCAGGTTTTGTTTTCTACTGCGGGAAACGGGTATAGCCTTATTATTTATAAGGATAAGCTGCCCTCCATTTCCCTTTATATATTGTGTAACTTTATTGAAGTTAACTAATAAGGAATGATGGATTCTTACAAAATGGTAATTCTGAAGTTTTTGCTCAAAGTAACCTAAATTTTTAGTAGCAATAAACTTACTGTTATTACACAAATAAAAAATAGTGTAATTATTATCTGATTCCAGGTATAAGATTTGGTCAACAGCTAATAGGTTAAATCCATTTGCCGTAGCTACAGCAATTTTCCTTAATTCAGAATCATATGTGGATTTTCTCGGCTTCATAAAAAAACGTGGGTTAGTTGCCTAACTCCTACTGAAGCCCGACCAAGGGCCGTGAAGAAAGAAAGACAACGCCCACGCAATGAGCCGTGAGCGTCATTCCTTTCCTTCTTCACTTATAATTTGGTCGTTTTCAGTAGAGAAAAAAGAATAACGCTTAAAACTTTTTAATATTTACTTATTTTTTTTAAATTTTAAAATTCTATTTTTTATAATGTTAATTTAAAAATAGGAAATAATTTAGACAATAAACATGTGTGAAAAAATTAGGCTGTCTTTTTAGGACAGCCTCTTTCTCATCCTTTGGGCGGATTAGGATCTTTTCCGTGACTATCTGATTGAGCAATTTTTCCATCTTTATTATGGATTTTAAACTCAGTTTTTTGATTCTGACTTATCTGGCGACCGATATCAATTGCATCAGATTTTTTTTCTGCATGTGCGGATGCTTTAATAGCACCTCCTCTTTTCACATCCCATCCACCATTTGGATTAGGAACTACGTGATGAGTTTTCGACATGATATTGTCCTTTCTTGTTTATTAGTAAAATGAATCTACCTTAACATATTTGCAAGGAGATACTAGTTAATGAAATCATTAGAAAAATTTCTTGAATGTTCTCTAAACCAACCTCTATTGGCAGTATAACGATATTGTTCAAGTATATATCGATATTTACATTCACCATATCGCTTGCCACAACTGCATGGACAGTTTTTTTTATTTGCAATTCGGCGTTTAACTCCAAGCAATTTTAGTGCTGAACGGATTTGTTCGGGCGTTTTTAATTTCAATATATCCTTATAATCAGTAATAATACCTTCATCCCCATGAGCAAGTTCATCAGCTGGCAATTTTCCAGGAAACATACGCTCATAAGTCATAGCATAGAGATATGGTACCAATATTTTTTCAGCAAACCCTATTAATGAGGGATACTTTGATAACGTTATACGCAATCGCAGAGGAGATCCTAAACAAAATGTATCATCAGGATTGATATGATGCTTTCCGTCCCGAGGTATTTTTTTATCTAACTCGATAACTGATGGAATAACCTTGGGAAACTGATTTGATACCATAATTCTAAGGTAATACGTGTCTGATAATTTTAGTCCTGTCACTGGTTTTGCAACAAAAGAAAAACTTCCCTGAAGGAATATTCCAGATTTCCGTGAAGGAATTAAAGACATTCCGACATAATCATTCAAAAATTGAGCTATGCCGAAGCAATCTATTTTATTTGAACTCATTTGTTTTGCCAAGGTTTCGATTTTTCCGTAATAATGTGAGATTTAGGTGTCATTATAGTAGGTGAATTAATACTGAATCCTAACGATTTAGCTAAATCAGTCTTATCTACTCGTATAGCAAATTTAATTCTGGCTTGTTCCGTTAAATAAGTTGCATCTTTTGAACTACACATTTTTTCAAAGTCTATATTTGCTTGGCTTAACCAACTCCAAAAATTCTGTTCAAGTTGAAGTTCCTGCCCTTCCTTTGAATACCATTTATCAGTAAAGTCTTCGTTAGGATTTACTGGATTTGGAACACGTGGAGTTTGCATACGAACTAAATTCCCCATTTGCCCAAGTATATTTAATACTGTTTTCACAAGATCAGTTTCTCCCTGATATGCTCTTGCAGCTAAAGTTGTAATAATGATTGAAATAGGTTTTATATCAGAATCATTTTTAAACATAATATCACGGTGACGTTTTAATAACTGAATACACATTTGCAGTGGAGTCTTCCATTTATAATTTGGAATTTTATCAATAGTAGCAGATTTGAATAATTTCGCCCTTCCTTCTAGAAGTTCTGAAGCAAGTTTCATTCTTGATTCAAACCATCTGGCATAGCCTTCAGGATTACTAACGTTCCAGACATTATTAATGAAGTTGAATTTGGGGTGCGTTGTATCAGTTATGGCAACTGTTGAATTAGCCACAGACTCAGACAAAAACTCATTTCTACTTTCAAGTAAGATTGCTTTTTTTAACAATTGTCTCTGTAATTCATCTTCAGGGATACACGGAACTATATCCATGTGAAATTTAATATGATCGGCATATTCTAATCGCCAGCACCGCTTCTTTTCTTCCATTTCTTTGTTTATCCCCCGGGCAACACGATATGCATCAATCTCCTTACCTGTCAATTTCTTCAGTTCAGACTGCGTGAAATTCTGTTTAGAAATTCCTTCCTCAAGTTTACATGCTAAGTCTAAATCATATTCTTCCTGCTCATTTAGTGGTTTATTTGCAGTCCCTAACCTAAAAGAGCCTTGGGGAAAAATATGAGGAGAATATTGTCGAACTGTAGAATCCTCTCGACAAAGCCACGTCCCAATATCTTTATATCGCTCTTCAGCCTTTTCATAAGCAAAATCAGGAAGTTCAAGTCTTTCAGCAACTTCAGTGAGAAAATTCTTTTCTACCAGAGTATTCATAACATTTATCCTTAATTTAATTTATAAATGGGTTCAAAACCTTCAGCATATGTACAAAAGAAAACATCTTTTATATTTTGAAATTCATTTCGACATTTTTCGAAACCAAGTCCTTTCAAGTTTTCGATACTTGATATTGAATCCAGGGAAAATTTTCCTCTGGAAACCATTTCATCAATTCGGTTAACTTTGTAATTTGTTAAATGTTTAGCCATACCAATCGCAGCGGAAGATTGACCTTTCATAATTAAATCAAGAGAGTTAAATACCCAATATCCTTTTCCCATTGCATGTCTCTTAGCCGCCTGTATAGCGATTGGTTCATTAGTGCACCCTATACTCAAAATATGAACACTTTCTAAAGGCCAATTCAATATACCAACAGCTTCAACTGCAGCAATACTAACAGGGTTATTTGCATAAATGCCACCATCAATAAGATAAAGGCCATTTGCAGATTGAAAGGTTGGAAAAAAAGTGGGTGCTGCAGATGTAGCTAGCGCTATATCAGACATTTTCTCTTTATAATCTTCTCTTAATCTCTCATGATGAGCGGTTTTATATAAGTGAACTTCTCCATTATCTAAATTTTGACTGGGTATAACGAGTCTGATTTTTGATTCACCCAACCGCGTGTCACCAAATTTTTCCTCTAAGCATGCTTTCAGAACTTTATTCTTGTACTTTGAGATAGATAATTGCTTTAAAGTATTCCAATACTTATTACCGGAAAAAATACTTTTGCCCATTTTAATATAAAACTCTAAAAGTTCATTTGCCGTAAATCCTTTTCCCAATCCAAGGGCTATGATTCCACCGGTGGAGGTACCTACAATCAGGTCAAAATAATTATTGATTGGCTTTTTTAAAAAATTTTCAGCTTGGGCCAAAAAACCTAGACTAAAAACTCCCTTTATGCCACCTCCATCAAGAGACAAAACTCTGTATTTTTTATCGTTCAATTTTTAATTACCTTACAAGTGATACAAACGTATTACGAATAATACGCAAATTTTTCTTGTATCGCAAATAATACATTCGTATATTTAATAAAACGTTATAGGAGTTTATCATGGCAGGTAAAATAGATATTGATAAGCTTTCGGAGATGATAAAATCAAAGCGAGGAAGCAAGGGCTTAAGGATTGTTGCCAAAGAGATAGGAAATATTAGTGCATCAACACTTTCTAGAATTGAATTGGGAAATTTACCAGATTTAGAAACATTCATGTTATTATGCAGTTGGTTAGAGGTATCTCCTGAAGAATTTCAAAATAATGAAGAAAAAAAACATACAACTCAAAATAAAATCGTAGCTCATTTAAGAGCGGAGAGAACTCTTTCAAAAGAAACAACTAATGCATTAATTGAAATGATAAATTTAGCTTATAATTCTAAGAAAAAGACTGATGGGGTTAAATAATTTTAAGTTTAGGAGGGGATTTAAATCTGATGCGGAAAAAAAATCCACATTTTATCGTAATGCTCTTAAACTTAATTCTCACAGTCCGCTTCCAGCAAAACAATTAGCCGAATATTTGAAAATAGAAGTAATCTCTCCATCTAAAATTATTGGAATGACTGATCATCTTTTAAATAATATTAACCATAGTAAAGAATGGTCTGCCGTAACAATTCAAATTGATGAAATTAATCTTTTGCTTATTCATAATGAAAAGAATTCGTTATACAGACAAGAAAGTGACATAATGCATGAATTAGCTCATGTTATAAGCGGTCATGCATTTGATGGTATCCAGCTAAATGAGTCTTCAATTATATTAAGGAATTATAACAAAAGTATTGAAAAAGAAGCTGAGTGGCTAGGTGCTTGTTTGCAGTTAAACAGAGAGTCTCTTTTGTGGGCATTAAGAAAAAGAATGGATATAAATGCTATTTCTGAACATTTTTGTGCAAGCAAGGATATGGTTACTTTTAGGTTAAATGCGACCGGAGTAACGCGTCAGTATCCTTACTTTAATCCATTTTTAATTTTTTAATAATTAAAATATCCCATAAGAAATAAAAACAATGGAGTGTCATAATGGAAGTTTTATGGTTTGAAGCTTCACTACCTGATCAACGATCTTTTAATAACTTTTTGGAGATATTTAAATTTTGCACCAAACAGGTACCTGAGCGCGAAGGATTCAACGCAATATTTTTTCCAAATAAATCACTACCAAATAATTATGCTAGTATATTTATGTCATTAATACCGCAGGATCAGAACTGCTTTCAAGACTTATTCACTCTCTTTGTAATTAAAAATTATAACTATTCTCCCAATAAATCTGATTTAAGACAAATATATTCTGACAGTGATACAATCATTACCGATGAAGAAAATGCTCATTTCATGTAATATTAAAAGGAGGGAGAATATTCTTCTCCCTCTTTTTTTAATTTAGCATTTCAACTGCAGAGTTGAATGCTTTTTTCTTAAGCATTTCACCCGATCCATACCACATTGATTTTATTCGTGTTGAATCAGCTTTTGACTGTAATCGAATATGGTCAACATATTCAATAGCAGCATTATACGCTCCCCATAAGGTACCTTTCGACATTTCAGATCCTCTGCCCGTTTCATACAATTCAGCAAGTTTTTCGTGTGTCCTCCTAATATTTGCTGATATTTTTAAGTCTTTGTGAATCGGAAATACTTTTTCAATATATTGTTTGAACAGTATTGTTGATATATCCTTCCTGCTCATGTCTGAATAGTACTGTCCAAGAACCGTAAAAAGCTTATTACTTATTCCCAGTATTTCATGTGCCTGGTTAAGTCGGGAAATGGCATTATTGGTGTGCCTGATCTGCACCTGTTGCTCAGTCCCGCGTAAAGCTGCATTAAGCGTATTTTGGCAAACAACCCGAATGGGAGTAAGCCTCACTGAAACAGTACTGCTGCCATCGTGTGTGTTAGTCAGGAGAAGATATTTTTCTACAATATCATCTCCGTTAACGCGAATATAATCCGGAAGCTTTGCAAGTATCCATATCCGTTCTCCTTTTCCCAAAGCACCAGCAGTATGGTAGATTGCCTGCCCTTCTCCCACTAAGGAATCAAAGGTGCAAAACGCATCTTTATTTTGAATAGGCACATACCTTTTTCCCACTACACCAAGTACCTGCATGGTGTCGAGCCTAACCGTAGCAAAATGCTCAGAAACCGGAATGTCAAGTAGTTGTGTTTCAAGAGCCATTTTTTCAACTATAAAATCCAGTCCAGCTGCCTGTATTGCTTCAGTTGCGGTTGCCGGTGTGTCTAGTTTTGTTCCGAGTCTGTGCCAGGGTGTTTCTCCGACATACATCATAGAAGGGGTGTCATTTGTAATGTTTATATTGTGTCCCATACTTGTTCCTTTCTGATTTATAATTGTATGCCCTGTAAATACAGGGCATTAGAAATATGAAATTTTAAATTACTCATGCCATTTCAGATACCGCATATTCCACTTTCCTATGATGCTGAATATGCATCTGAAGCGGGCAATGATCAGCAAACTCACAATCTCTGCACCAATACCCATAATGGGGTATGAATACCTCACTTTGAATGCCATGAAATACTGACTTTGCCAGAAAATAGAACCCCTGATACTGTGGTTCAAACCGCTGTGTTTCAAAGACTTCAATTTTTGGTTTCCTGCGTTTAATGAAATTTATGATCTTGAACCCTTTTGCAGGCTTATGAAACAGCCATTTGAAGGCATATCCATAGGCAGTAAGTTGTGTATGATTATCGACATCTTCCTGATTCATGGTTTGTGCAGAGGTTTTAAATTCAGCAATAGTATCATCAGCCTCAAGAAGATCAAAAAATCCTTCCAGATTCACCGGGAGCTGTTCTTTGCTTATGGGATCTATAAGGGGAACTGAAAAATGCACTTCACTTCCTCTCAATTTTTTGGCAGGCATTTGCACGTACATATCCAAAAGTTCTTTACCAAGTAATTCAAGAATAAGCTCCTGTTCACTATCTTTATATCTGATCTCAGATTCAAGCTTCTGAACATACCAGTCCGAATCAAATATCCGGTAGAGCATATCAAGAGTTATTTCTTTACCATCCATACGCTGATCATGAATCCATGAAAGCGCTGAATGGACAACACTCCCAAAAGCAAGAGCAGATGATTTGAAAGGCCTGGGCAGGTTATCGATATATTGAAATTTATATTTGAGGCTACAGAGCAAATACACATTAATTTGGCTGCTTGACAGATGATCCATTTTTACCATTCCCTCCTTTCGCATCTTTTAATAGTGAGTCAATCTTTTTCATGGCTTCGAATTTGGTGATGTCGGCTATATCAGAAACCCCAAACAGTTTTTTAATCTCTGTTTGTGCTAAGTCCCGAATAATGCCTTTATTGGCAAATATTCGAAACAGAAGCCTAAGTTGTGGACCGGTAACCGGTTCATCTTCATTTCGTTGAGTAGTTTTGGACTGCTCAGTTCCATGAGATTTACCATTATCTTTGCCATTTCCATTACCATTGCCTGAAACTATCGTTCTTTCGCGTATGGCAATTTGAAAGAGCACTTCTCCTTTGAGACTAAGAATCTCAAGAATTTTTTCCTGAACCATAGGTGTTACTCCTAATTGTTAATGATCTTTCTCTATGGTTCCAGAATATGCATCGGTGTATAAGATGGGAGAAGCTGATTATGAAAGTAATTTTGCTCCCCTTAATTGTATTATTCTGAGGAGATAGGATATCGGGTATGCATGAAAACCAAGAACAAATCACCCCCTTGGCTATTACCAACTGGAGGGATATTCGACAAAAGTTTGGGATCAAACAAAAAAACCGTAGAGGTCATATGTATATTATTGGGAAAACCGGAACCGGTAAGTCCAGTCTGTTGGGTAACATGGCTATTTCTGATATCGCAAACGGATATGGCTTAGCGTTAATTGATCCGCATGGGGATTTAGCAGAGACACTGTTACAATATATCCCTGAAAATAGAATTGATGATGTAATTTATTTTAATCCGGGAGATTTGGAATATCCGATAGCTTTTAACCCACTGGAAAATACGCATGCGGACTTCCATCATCTGGTAGTTTCAGGATTGATATCCACTTTCAAGAAAATCTGGGCTGATTTTTGGGGACCACGGCTTGAACATATACTGCGGCATTGTCTTTTTACACTCGTAGAGTATCCGGGCAGCACGTTACTTGATATTACGAGACTCTTAACTGATAAAGACTTTAGACAAAAGGTTGTTTTATCAATCAAACATCCTCATGTAAAAAGCTTTTGGATACATGAATTTGAATCTTATTCGGCATGGTTACGCTCCGAATCCATTTCACCTATCTTAAACAAAATGGGACAGTTCTTAACTAACCTTCCGTTACGAAATATTATTGGACAATCAAAAAATACATTCAGATTTAGAAAGGCAATGGATGAGGGAAAGATTATCATAGTCAATTTATCAAAAGGTAAATTAGGGGAAGATAACTGTACCTTGCTTGGTTCGATGATAGTTACGCAGATATATTTGGCTGCCTTTAGCAGGTCAAATATAGCTGAAGATCAGCGTAGACCTTTTTATATGTATGTAGATGAATTCCATAATTTTATCACACATACATTTGCAGATATGCTTTCGGAAAGTCGGAAATACGGACTTAACTTGGTATTAGCACACCAATACATAAACCAATTAACAGACCAGATTCGGAATGCAGTTTTTGGCAATGCGGGGACCATGATTTCATTTCGGGTGGGTAGCGATGATGCGATGCACTTGGAAAGGGAATTTAGTCCATTTAATTCACTCGATTTGGTTAGTCTGTCGAATTACAGCTTTTATATTAAGCTGATGATAAATGGGATTACTTCAGAACCATTTAGTGCGGTTACATTACCCTTACCAATAACTATGATATCCGAACTTGAATATGTACGTGAAGAATCAAGGAGAAAATACTGCACACCTCGAAAGATGGTTGAACTTACTACTTTGTATAGATTAAAACCCCTTACCCATCCGAGGCGATTTCAGGGTAAGCTATTTTAATAAACTTCAAATAGTTTATTGCATTACAAATCTGATTATCCTATTTTTTCAGTATCTATAATAGTTTATAGTTTTCTTCATTTCTTCAACTATTCCATAGTCTTGTATTTTTTATATTTATCAACGGTTCAAGTAATATGCTTACTTTTTGTTTAGCTCTCAAAACTAATTTGTTTCATAATAAAGAGGAGCGTTTATGCCAATTTCTAGTTTCACTGGAATTCGAGATTGTGTCCGTCAAAAAGTAAAAGAGTTTTGCTTTGAGGAAACAAATCTTACGCCGGATCAAATAGGGGGGATAAAAATAAAAGATCTCAATCTTATACAAAATGAAAATTTACCTGGCTTAAGTCCTTACGAAGGTTTAGCTGCTAATATTTCAACATGCGCGACAGGAACTATATCAGCTCATGATCTTGAGAGTAATCCGGAATCTACAATTGACGATATAGCGTTGCATCTTAATGGCTTATCGCAATAGGAGTGGATATGAAATATGTAACGATTTTCTTTTGGTTAATACTTGCTTCAGTACTATGTCCTCAAGGTTTAGGGACAGGATTAAATACCAATAATCTTTTATCAAAGGGACAATTAATTTATTTTGAAAAAGTTGATTCATCGAAATTAGAGGGACGATATAATGTACTTTCGACCTCAAAATTTAGCATTACTTCAGACAAATTAGATATAGCGATAGATGATTTGAGTGCTACAGTATCAATTAATAATGCTATGCAGTTGATTTGCTATATTGATATTCCTCAGCTTAAAGGCTTAGATGAAAAAGAAGACATTGATCTTGTCTTATATGCTAATGACCAAAAGCTAGTTTCATCAACCGCAAAAACAGTTGATACATATTCAAAGTTTGATATTGATATCAAGCCATCGATTGACTTGAATGAACCTCAAAAATTGGATATAAAATTCGATCGATCTTTTAGTAGTAGATTTAATTTTACTTCAAGAGCCTATTTTTCAAGTAAGGTAGACTCAAACGCTTTAAATAGCATTCAGTTAGGAACTTCTTATTCCATAGTAATACCTAACCTGAATAAATTTAAATATCTTGGTATTAGCGGAAAGATCACATCAGAACATCCTCAGGATTTTAGTGAAACAAATTTAGCGGGTAGTATTGTATTAAGTTCGATTATTCCTTTTACCGATCAAATAGCTCGCATCCCTACAAATAATAATAGCAATGCTTCTATTGGTCTACTAGTTCAGCCGGAATTACAGTTTGTTAAAAATACTGTAATTTCTGATTCAAGTTTCGGTAGATTTACCTTGCATGGTGCATGGGATATTCCGCTATTTACTGGACAATATGCTAGATTTTATGCAGTTGCATATTTTCAGGACAAATTTAAACCAAGATCTTATATAGAGATGACTATAGAGCAAGAAGTTACAGAGACCATAGCTTTTATTGTTAAATGGATTAATGGTGAGTTAGCTCCCACTTTTTCAAGAGAAGTAAGTTTAAATGTTGGAATTCGACTTATGCAGTAAATCATATTATAGCCTTTAGTGGTATGGAATACTTAGTAAGTATATGAATTGATTAGTGACAATAAGGTTTTCTTTGAATGCACAATACCAAGATAGTTGTATGGACCTTTTGCTGTAGGAAAATGCAGGAATAGAAATTAACTAATTTTATCATTTAGGGATAATTATGAAACACTCAATGTTTATCATAAAGCTTATGGTATTATTAGTACCATCACTATTTTTTTTATCATGTACTATTAATGATTCTGATCCTTTTAATGACACAAAAAAAGAAGTAAATTCACAAAATCAAAAAACAAATAATACAAATTCCACGAAGCTTTATTTTTCAGGTTATTCTTGGGATGTTGAATCAGGAAATGGAAAAAATCCGGGTAACAATAACTGGAGTAAAAATAATGCATGGGTAGACGCAAAAGGTAAGTTACATCTAAGAATTACTAAAAATAAAGGGAAATGGTATTGCGCTCAAGTATCAACCACAGAATATTTTCGCTTTGGAAAATATGAATGGTTTGTTGAGGGCAGAATCGATAAATTAGACAAAAATGTAGTTTTGGGATTATTCAACTACCCAGATCCCAATGTCGGAAAGGATGGGACTAATGAAATCGATATTGAATTTGCAAAATGGGGGAAAACAAAAAATGATATAGGAAACTATACTGTATATCCGGCAATAGATGGATTAAAGAAATGGACATACCCCTTTTCTGTAAAACTTCAAGGAAATTATACCACTCATAGATTTACATGGTCTTCCAAAAAAGTAATCTTTCAAAGCTTGCATGGTTGGACATCGGATGACAAAAATCAGATCAAAAAGAAAACTTACACTCCATCAAAATATAAATCATATATTCCCCAAAACTCAGAAAGAATTTTTATCAATTTATGGTTATATAAAGATGAGAATGAAGATAATCCTCGGCCACCAAATGACGGCAAAGAAGTTGAGATAATTATTTCAAAATTTTCTGTATATTAAAAAGTTTTAAACAGGGATATAGTTTGATCCTTTCAAAAGGCACCCCCAGTCTTTTGATGATAACGGATCTGGCCCAGTGTTTCCCCAACACTGGGCTATTTGTATCAATTTTACCCACCTTTCATTAGAAACAAATAAAGCTAAGATGCTCTAAGGACATTAAAATCATATTATGTGAGAGGTTTTTATGAAAAGTAATAGAAAAAATAAAAAAGTTTATAAAGCTTATTATGATTCTGTTTCTAATTGTGCACATCCTTTAATAAACCTTAGAGGAAAAATGCTTGAGAAAAATGGATTCAATATTGGTGATAAAATAGAAATCATCTATACACCAAACAAAATAGAAATTATAAAAGCTTAATGAAGTATAAAATGCCTGAAAGTTATATCGGGCATTTTTCTTTTTCTTCTTTCAAACTGTTTTTGTATTTTTTTCTCAAGGAGTTTATATGAAAAATAATGAAGATCAAAAAGGAAAAAATGTCGGAATCTGGATTCGGGTTTCAACTGAAGACCAAGCCAGAGGAGAAAGCCCTGAACATCATGAGATGCGTGCTCGGTATTATGCAGAAGCAAAAGGATGGAAGGTTAAAGAAGTCTATCATCTTGAAGCTCTCAGTGGCAAAACAGTTATGGGATATCCTGAAACGCAGAGAATGCTGTCAGATATAAAAAGAGGTCATATAACAGGTCTGATTTTTTCAAAACTTGCCAGACTTGCTCGAAACACAAAAGAACTTCTGGAATTTTCAGAAATATTCAGAGAATATGGTGCAGATTTAATTTCACTCCAGGAATCCATTGATACCTCTACACCTGCCGGGAGACTTTTTTACACCATGATAGCGGCAATGGCTCAATGGGAACGGGAAGAAATTGCAGAGCGTGTTGCAGCTTCAATTCCTATTCGTGCAAAATTAGGAAAAGCCTTGGGAGGTCAGGCACCCTTTGGATATCAGTGGATTGATAAAAAGCTTATCCCAAATGAAAAAGAAGTACCTATATTAAAATTATTATTTGAACTTTTTCGTGAACATACAAGAAAAAGGACTGTAGCCAGACTGCTTAACGAAAAAGGGTACAGAACAAGGAATGGAAGTAAGTTTTCTGATAGCACCGTCAGAAGGTTACTCAATGATCCGACATCAAAAGGTCAGCATCGTATGAATTATACTAAGAGCCTAGGCACAAATAAGAAATGGGAGTTTAAGCCAAAAGAGGACTGGATTATCATGAATGTACCTCCTGTAGTAAATGAAGAAGTGTGGAATGCCTGTAATGCAATACTTATTGAACAGGAAAAAGTAAACAAAAAGCCAACGAAAAAAGCAGTCCATCTTTTTACCGGCTTTGCTCATTGTGACTGTGGGGGAAGAATGTACGTCCCTTCCAATTCACCAAAATATATCTGCCCCAAATGTCGTAACAAAATTGAATGTGCTGACTTGGAAACCATATTTCATGAACAACTCAAAGCCTTTGTATTCTCACCTGATGAACTACTCAAAGCTTTTGAACAAACAGATATTGCAATTCAGGAAAAGCAGGATTTAATCAATAACTTAGAAAAAGAATCCCATAAGCTTTCTGAAGAGATGGATAAGCTAATGAGATTATACATGGACGGGGAAATACCCAAAGAAGGCTTTGGAAAGCGGTATAATCCCTTAGATGAACGCAAAAATCAAATTGACCAACAAATCCCTGAACTCCAGGGAGAATTAGATTTCCTCAAAATCCAGTTCCTTTCTAAAGATGAAATCCTCTCAGAGACTCAGGATTTATATTCAAAATGGGACAATATGGATCGAGATTCAAAACGGAAGATTATAGAAACAATTACAGAAAAGATAATTATCAATTCGGAAGAAATTCAAATAAACCTCAACTATATGCCTTCTTCCTCCAAATTCATGGCATTTGAGCAACACAACTACACGGATTCATAGCGGCGGCAAGCATAAAGTTAGCCGGAAATTCAAGAGATAATTTAGAACGGCTTACAGTTACGCGGCAATCTTCAAGCGGCTGCCTTAATACTTCAAGTACATTTTTCTTAAACTCAGGCAGCTCATCAAGAAACAGCACTCCGTGATGTGCAAATGAAACTTCCCCCGGGCGCGGAAATGATCCCCCGCCAACAAGCGCTGCATCTGATACTGTATGGTGCGGGCTGCGGAACGGCCTTTCTGTTACAAGTGATTGTTCTTTGGCAAGTATACCGGCTACGGAATGTATTTTTGTAGTTTCAAGAGCTTCATCAAAACTCATTGGCGGCAGTATTGAAGGAAGCCTTTTGGCCAGCATTGTCTTGCCTGACCCGGGAGGCCCTATCATAAGTATGTTATGAGCACCGGCGGCAGCAACTTCAAGTGCACGCTTTACATTTTCCTGTCCTTTAACATCGGAAAAATCAAGATGATACATGTTAACACGTGAGAATATTTCGTCTTTATCTGCAGTTGTTTTTTCTTTTTCAAGATCGCCGTTCAGAAAGTCAACCACTTCTTTAAGGCTTGACATGCCAAACACATCAATGCCTTCAACTATTGAAGCTTCTTTTGCTGATTCATCAGGAAGAACTATCCTCTTATACCCCTTCTTCCTGGCTTCAACTGATATTGGAAGCGACCCTTTAATTGGACGCAGCAAACCATCAAGCGAAAGCTCACCAATAAGGATTGTCTCTTCAAGCATTTCCTGGCTGACCGTTTCGCTGGCAGAAAGGTAACCGATGGCAATAGGCAAATCGAATGAGCTGCCTTCTTTTTTAATATCAGCCGGAGCAAGGTTAACAGTAATTTTTTTTATGTCTGCCGGGTATCCGCTGTTTTTTATAGCAGTAATAACCCGCTCACGGCTCTCTTTTACTGCATTATCAGGAAGCCCCACAATTGTAAAAGATGGCATTTGTTTTTCAACATTAGTCTCCACTTCAACTATGTACGCATCAATACCATAAGTAGTACTGGTATAAACTTTAGAAAGCATTTTTCCCCGCAATTTTTTCAGGTAAGAACAATTAAAAGGAACTATTATTCAAAAATATAATGTTTGGCGATAAAATCCAGTGTACACCGGAAATATAAACAGGTAATTGAAAGGTAGTTTTTCTTATAAAATATTATTTGGTTAATATCATTTTTTTTGAAAGAGAGTAACGCGGCGTGGATACCTTATAGATATATACTCCTGAAGGAAATTCTTTTGCATTAAACTCAAATTTGTGCAGCCCTTTTGCCAGGAAACCTTTATAAAGTTTATCAATTTCTTCACCTTCAAGGTTATAAATTGTCACTTCAATATCTGAATCTTCAAGCAGTTCAACATCAATACTCGTTTTGGGATTAAAAGGATTTGGATAGTTTTGCTTTAGTGTAAATGATTCGCTTTCCCCCTGCCCTACTTTTACCTGTGATGAGTACACCACAGAACCGTCAGAATTTACCTGTTTTATTCTATAATATAACACTTCAGAAGCTTTATCCCTGCCATCAAGGTATGAGCAAGTTTTTTCTGAAGAATTATCCGCCTGAACTGTAAATACTGATGTAAAACTGCCATTGTTTCCGGATTTTTCAAGAATATATGAAGCTGCCTGCTGATAGTCTCCACCATTCCACTCAAGTTCATAAGCATTATTAAGAAGTGTTATGTTCAATTCCGGTGCACGGGCAATAATCGGGGCATCTGATTTTACAAACTGAAGATTATTTTTTTCAACTTCATAATACCCTTCAGGCGATACTTCATCCTGCTGATCAAAATTTAACTGGCAGAGTACGTATGAACTGTCACTTTTAAAATTAATAAAGCTTTTGTTGGCAGCAGCAACATCAAGCACATTGTTAAAATCAATTATCCTTAACAGATCCATTTGATAACTTTTACCCTGTTCATTAACACTGAATTTAAAACCAATATCGCCAGGTGAATTAAAAGCAACGGCATTACATTTGGCAAATAATGTACTGTTACTATAGAAGTATAATTTCTTTTTCAATCCTGAGTAAAATATTTCAATATGATACCAGTCTTTCCTCCCTGCAAACACCGGAGCAAGATACTCAACCAGTGTTTCAGAATTAACAGTAAGCATCTGGAATTCATTAAGTGCAAGTTCAAGATGTATACCGGAATTCTTCTTATTATATATATTCAGAAGTGATATATTGCTGTCGTTGGGTTTCATCCAGAACTCAGTAAGCAGATTTTCCGGGTTTACTTTTACAGGAACCGCTTCAATTGTACTTTGCCTGGTAATCTGGATTGCTTTCCCTGCACTTTTTTGAGGTTTAAAGTAATTTATATTAACAGGTATTATGTTATCTTCTTCCGGATTGTTTGATAAATATCCCAGGACTTTATCTTTATTCTTAAAAACTCCGTAAAATTTAAGTGTTACAGAAGAATTGCTCTCCGGCTTAAACGTGAAAATAAGCTGAAAGAATGTTTCAGGAGTAATAACAGAATCTTTAAAATTTATTTCTGCCTTAACAGCCTGTTCCTGAATTTGTTCCAGAAATACATTTGAATAATTCAGTTTTCTGTTTTCATACATTGACCTGAATTCTATTTTGTTAAGGCTGGCTTTCTGTCCGGTTATAACATAAAGTTCTAATCTGTCTGCTGAAACGTAACGATTATTTGTTACCAGGCTTATTTCAAACGGAGAGTTTTGCGGAATGAATTTGGGATAAACTATTTTATACTCGTCAGCGGCAGTTTTAGAAAAAACTGCCGAGGTAAACAGGAAAACTAATAATATGTTAATAGTCTTCAGCATACAGGGTATAAAATAGTAACTAAATTGTTTTAGTGCAACTATTTATACCTTCTGAGGAAGTCAATCCTGTCTTTAAGCTGGTTAACCGGGACCAGAAGTTTTTCTTTGCCATACAGGGCTTCTTCACGGTTTGAGAAAGCAAGTTCATAATCTTTGCTCATTACAATTGCCTCTTCGGGGCAAACTTCTTCACAAAAACCGCAAAAAATGCATCTAATCATATTAATTTCAAATTTTACAGGATAACGTTCTTTTTCCTGCGTTGTTTCGGCAGCCTGAACCTCAATTGCCAGCGGAGGGCAAACCCTGGAGCAAAGTCCGCAGGCAACACACCTTTCATGCCCGTCTTCTTCCATAACCAGAACGGGCCTTCCGCGGTAAGAAGCCGGGGGAATGAATTTTACCTCAGGATACTTCATAGTAAATTTGGGCTTTAACATGTTCTTCAGTGTAAGCATAAGCCCTTTTATTACTTCAACAACATATATCTTTTCAAAAAAATTTAAATCTTTTTCTCTTTTCTTCTCAGCCATTAAAACTCCAATTTCTTCCGTATACCTGGTTAATTATTCACTATTGATTGCAGAATTAAAACCTAAATTAAAATCCTAACATAATTAATACTGCTACCCAAACAAGGTTAAGCAGTGATAACGGGAACATCACCTTCCAGCCAAGGTTCATTAACTGGTCGTACCTGAATCTTGGAATACTCCATCTTACCCAGATAAAGAAAAATAACAATGCTCCCATTTTTACAAAAAATGTGGCAATTTGTATTGCAACAGTTAAACCTTCAGACAGTCCAAAGGTTTCCAGATACGGGAACTGCCAGCCGCCAAGGTAAAGTGTTACAATCAGAGCGCTGCCAATTATCATATTGGCATATTCTGCAAGGAAAAAGCCAGCAAACTTCATACTGCTGTATTCTGTATGAAAACCGCCAACAAGTTCCGGTTCAGCTTCAGGTAAATCAAAAGGAAGCCTGTTTGTTTCAGCAAATGAAGATACAACAAATGTAATAAAACCAAACGGCTGAACAATAGCATTCCACATCCACCCATGCTGTGCCTGTACAATTGCAATAGGCCTGAGAGATTCAGTAAGAAGGATAACACCTGCAATTGAAAATCCCATTGAAACTTCGTATGAAATCATCTGTGCAGATGACCTTATTCCGCCAAGCAGTGAATATTTGCTTCCGGATGACCATCCTGCAAAAGTAATAGCATAAACACCAAGAGAAGTTAAAGCAAGTACATAAAGAATGCCCATGTCAACATCTGCTACAACAAGAGGAATACTGTATCCGAAAATATTAAGGGTTGGCCCGAAAGGTATAACAGCATAAGTAGTAAATGCTACAAAAAGCGAGATCATAGGGGCAAGGGTATGAATTGTTTTATTAGCATTAACAGGAACAATATCTTCTTTCAGTAATAGTTTAAGTACATCTGCAAACGACTGAAGGACTCCTTCCCACCCAACGCGGTTTGGGCCAAGCCTGTTTTGCGCCCACGCACTTATTCTTCTTTCAAAATATACAAGATAAGTAACTGTAAACAACATTATTCCTACAACAAATGCCAGTTTAACAGCGCTTATTATTAGTATTTCAACGATGCTCATAACTCTCCAATTTAAACTGTTTCAGCAGCAGAACCTGTTTTTGTATTTACAGGCAGCTTTAATAGTGATCCGTTACTTCCAATTTTATCATAGTCCAATCCGCTAAAAGCACCTGCTGATCTGGCTAAATCAGCAAATACCTCTTCTGCCATATTAAACTTCATTTTTGTGCCAAGTTCAGCAGCAATCTCTACTAAAATTTTCCAGGAAGAACGGGCGTCGTGTCTGTTCTTTTTAGCCCATTTGTCAAACCTTGTTCCGAATTTATCAAGCCTGCTTTGAGCCATACCATCAAGAGCCCTGTCATCATCAACCGTTTCAACTGCCGGTTTGATTCTCTGAATTCTGCCCTGAAAATTAACAACTGTGCCATTTTTTTCAGCATAAACAGCAGCAGGAAATACAACGTCAGCAAGAATTGTGGTTTTGTTTACATTTGTTGCATGAACTATAAGCAGGTCAAGCTCAGCAATTGCCTTTTCAAGTTCAGGATACAGGCTTACAATGTCTTCTTCAATTACATAAAGAGCTTTTATCTTCTTTTCTTTAACAGCTTTTATTATGCCTTCAGCATCAAGCCCGCCCTTTGAAGGAACAGCGCCTGTTAGTTCAGCGCCAAGTGTATTTGGAGTAACATCATTTACGCGGAGTATATCATCGCCAAATAACGGGTCATTATGCCTGAAGAAATCAATATTGCCTGAACCAATTACAGAACGGGCGAATTTTGTAAAGATGTAATTATCTTCGCAAGTTGCATAAGGTGAAGCAATAAATGCTATTTCATTTTTATTATAGTTTTTAAGCTGTGCTGCAGCATAAGCAAAAGCTTCGCTCCATTCGGCATTTACAAGTGTTCCGTCTTTTCTTATGTAAGGCCCGTTAACCCTGGTACCTTCATTTACAAATTTAAAAGTGTTTATCCTGCCGTGGTCACACATCCAGTAACTGTTAACATCCTCATTCTGTCTTGGAGTAAGTCTTAAGACTTCATTATTACGAACCCATATTTCAGTGTTACAGCCGCGTGCGCAGCCCTGGCAAACAGATTCAGTAGCAGACATATCCCATACACGTGATTTAAATCTGAAATCTCTGTTTGTTAATGCACCGACAGGACAAATATCAGTTACATTTAATGAGTAAGGATTATCAAGTTCTTCGCCGGGATAAGTTACAATAGTAACTCTGTCGCCGCGTTTTACAAAAGTAAGTTCAGGATCTTTAGCCACCTCGCTGCAGAACCTTATACAGCGGGAACATGAAATACACCTTTCAGCATCAAACATTACCAAGGGGCCAAGTGGAACCCGTTTGTTTTTGTGCTGTTTTTCTTCAGTAAACCTGCTTTCACCTTTGCTGTATTTAAAAGCATAATCCTGTAGTTTACATTCGCCGGCTTCATCACAAATCGGGCAGTCAAGCGGATGATTTATAAGGATAAACTCCATTACAGCATTTCTCGCAGCAACAGTTTTTTCAGAATTGGTGTGAACAACCATGCCATCTGCAGCAAGTGTAGCGCATGAAATCATCAGTTTAGGCATTTTTTCTATTTCGACAAGGCAAACCCTGCAATTACCAGAGACAGAAAGTTTTGGATGGTAACAGAAATGAGGAATTTCAATACCATTTTCCTTTGCTGCTTCAATTATAGTCTGGCCGGGTTTAAACTCTATTTCGTTTCCATCAATTACAAATTTTGGCATTTTAATCCTTACTAAGTTTAATTATACAGCCTGTTTTTGAAAATATTTATCCGCAAAAACGGCAATCTTCCTGTAGGCTTTTTCAAGAATTTCCTCAGGAGGTAAAAACACAACTCTAAAGTGATAAGTACCCTCTACCTGCCCAAAACCGGTACCGGGAACAACAACAACACCGGTTTCTTTTATAAGTTCTGCCACAAAGTGGTTATCTGATTTAATCCCTGTTTCAGCCGAAATAGCAGGGAATGCATAAAACGCTCCTTCAGGCTTAATACATGATATTCCCGGAATATCATTAAGCATCTGAACAGTTAAATCTCTTCTTGCAGTTAATTTCTTCCTTGCCTCTACAAGGTGGCTTTGGTCACCATCAAGTGCAGCAGCAATAGCATATTGTTCAGGATGATTGGCTGAAAGCCTGGCTCTAAGAAGCTTGTTTATTGCTTCAACATACTCAGCCAAAAAACTTTTATTACCGCTTACTACACCCCATCCAATCCTGAAACCGGGAACCATAAAATTCTTTGAAAGCCCGCCGAAGGAAATCATAGGCACTTCGCTGTCCAGCGAAGCTATTGAAATATACTTGCCTTCTTCAAACAAAAGCTTATCATATATTTCATCTGCCAGTATTACAAGATTATGTTCCTTTGCGAGCTCAATTACCTGTTTTAAGGTATCAATATTACAAATAACCCCAGTTGGGTTATTGGGATTGATCAAAACAATTGCCCGGGTTTTATTATTAATTTTTTTCCGGATGTCATTTATATCCGGCTGCCATCCGTTTTCCTCTTTAAGGTAATATGGATTTTCAATATTTCTTAGCTTGCTGGCAATTGCAGTATACATTGGATAACCCGGTGTAGGGGTCAGCACATTTTCGCCTTCATTAACAAGGGCTGTAAGGCAAAGGTCAATAGCCTCACTGGCACCGGTTGTTATAAATATATCCTGAATATTCTTAATGCCTTTTTTTTCAGACAATCTGCCTATTGCATCAAGAGCACTGTGTATTCCGGAAGATGGCGCATAACCATTATGGTTCTGAAGCATAGCTCCATATGTTGCCTCAACAACATGTTTAGGCGGAGCAAAATCAAAAAGATTTGGGTCACCAATGTTCAGATATAATAATTCTTTTCCGGACTTTGCAACTTCATTTGCAAGAACAACAATATCACGAATAGCGTAGAAAATATTTTCCGTACGCTCTGCAGGAACAATTTTTGACAGCATAGTGTTACTTTTTTGAGTCTTTCTGGTTATACAACCTAAATTGGTAAATTCAGGCTGTTGTTTTTAATAATGCATTTTTTGATTTTATAATCACTTTTATATAGGTACTCTCGTCAAGAAGATCATCCGCTATTTCATATATATCTTCAGCCGAAACCGCATCAATTTGCTTTATTACCTCTTCAGTCGTCTTAACCCTGTTATGATATAATTCTGACTGCGCCATGCGAATCATCCGGTTGGATGTATTCTCAAGACTTAAAAGCATATTTCCTTTAACTGACTCTTTTGCTTTATTAAGTTCTCTGTCTGATATTTTTGTATCTTTTAGTTTTTTAAGTTCCCTGCTTACTAAATTAAATGCTTTATCCATCATCTTCTCATTGGTTGAAAAATAAACACCAAAGGAAGATATATCGTAAAATGAATTTAAAAATGAATTAACCTGGTATGCAATACCGTTTTTTTCTCTTACAGATTGAAAAAGCCTTGAACTGCTCCCCTCACCAAGTACCTGGGTTAGCAGTGCAGCTATCATCCTTTTTTCGCTTTTATAACCGTAAGTTGCTTTACCCATTATTGCATGAACCTGCTGAATTTCTTTATCAACAAGCTGAAATTTTGCAGGCACTTTATTTAACGGGTAATATTTCCTTTTATTATTTTTTTTGCCAAGCTCTTTAGTAATATATTTCCCGGCAAATTTAATTAGTTTTTCGTGGTCAACAGCACCAGATGCTGCAATTAACAGATTATTAAATCCATATTTTTTCTCAACAAAATTAAATAAATCTGGCTGGGAAAAACCTCTGATCTTTTTCTCTGTCCCTATAATTGGCATACTAAGACTGTTGCCGGCGAATAAAATTTCTTCAAATTTATCAAAAATCAACTCTTCAGGATTATCTTCAATATCATTCAGTTCATCAACAACAACACTTGCTTCTTTTTTAATTTCAACGGGTTTAAATGCCGGGTATTGTACCATGTCAGCCAAAACATCAAAGGTTTTTTCAATGTGGCTTTCAAGGCCTCTGCCATAATAACAGGTATGTTCTTTGGAAGTAAAAGCATTTAAATAGCCGCCATAGGATTCAATTTCTGTAGCAATTCTGCCAGCAGAACGTTTTTGAGTGCCTTTAAAAAGCATGTGTTCTATAAAATGCGTTATCCCGTTGTTAGCATAATTCTCGTCACGTGAACCAACATTAAACCAAAAACCAAGTGAAAATGATTTCACATAAGGAATAGTTTCTGATAAAATTCTGATCCCGTTAGGAAGGACTGTCTTCTTATACTGGCTCAAAATCCTGTAATTTCGCTATTAATTGGTGAAAATTTATAATCAAATATAGATAAACAGGGATACGTAGTCAAGAAAAGCTGCAATCAGTAATCCCCTAAAAAATTGCTGATATCAAGCAATTTTCAACACTTTTCCATCCTGTTTTTTGCAGCAAAATCGAATAATTATACGCCTATATTATTCAATTTGATTCTTAATATTCTTCTGTCTTTTAAGCAGGGTTTTATGTTATGGTTCTTTGCTTTAAAATTTCAAAAAGCAATATACCATTTGCTACTGAAACATTAAGTGACTGCAGCTTGCCAGCCATCGGAATTTTTATAAGATAATCACAGTTTTCAGCTGTAAGCCTCCGTATCCCCTTTTCCTCATTTCCAACAACAAGCGCAATTGGAATTTTATAATCAGGTTCAGTATATGGCTTAGCGCCTTCAAGTGAAGAGCCTGCAATCCAGAAACCTGCCTCTTTTATTTCCTTCATTGCCTGAACAAGGTTGTTTACCTGGCAAATTTTCATAAGCTCAACTGCACCGGCTGATGTTTTAGTAACAGTTTCATTTACAGGAGCTGAATTATGCTTAGTCATAATAATTCCATCAACACCGCAGCATTCAGCAGTACGGATTATAGCGCCAAGATTATGCGTATCCTGAATTGAATCAAGCAGCAGTAAAAGCGGATACTTACTATTTTTTGAAGTATTTATTATTTCGTGCAGATCGTAAAATTTATGAGTTTGTTTTTTGGCAGCTACACCCTGGGCGTTTGGATGCTGAGTAAGAAGTTTAAATTTTTGCGATGTTATTTCAGTACATTTAATTCCGCGCTTTTTTGCAGCAACCCTGATGGCATTAATTATATCCCCTTTTTGCCCAAACAATATATATACCTGTTCAAGCTGCTCACCGGAATTAATTGCTTCAAGTACAGGTTTCCTGCCAATAATTAAATTCATAAACCTGCCTGTAATTATTTTTTCTTTGTATCAGCTTTTAATGGTGGTGGTATGTATTTTTTCAGCGGATGCTTATCAAAAAAGAACCAGCCTGCAGTGCCGGCAATTATCATAACAACAGAAATTAACTGCGCCTCTGATAAGCCGAATAAAAGTCTTGGATTAAGCCTTATAAACTCCACGCTGAATCTCTCCACTCCGGCAAATACAAGGTAAAGCATAAATAATTTACCATCTGACCAGTCTTTTTTTCTTAACTGCCATAAAATAAAAAATACTGCCAGCATTATAAGAAATTCATATATTGGTGTGGGGTGCAATGGAGTGTTATCCGGGACAATTCCACCGGGAAATTGTTCGGCAATCTTACTTCCCCTAAATTGAATAGAAGGAAGTACTGTGCCATGTTCATAATTGGTGCCCCATGGAAGGCTTGTCGGGATACCATAATCACCATCTCCTGCAAGGTGGCACCCTATCCTGCCTATCCCATAAGCTAGTGCCAATGAAGGAGACATGGCATCACCAATGGCAAAAAAAGATATTTTTTTCTTTCTAAGATAAACACCTATTGCTATAGTAGCCAGAATAAACCCGCCATAATAAGTAAGTCCGCCGGGATTAAAGATCATCCCAATAGGTTCTCTTATGAAAGCATCCCAGCTTTCAATCAGGTGAAACAGTTTACTGCCAATAATACCAAAAATTATAGCCAGTAAAGTAATTTCTGTTGCCAGATTTGGATTATACTTCCGGCGTTCAAATTCTTTAGTAAGAATATAACTGGAAATAATAAAGGCAATACCAAGCATAAGCCCGTAACTGTAGACTGTAAACGGACCTATTTTAAATAACTCAGGATACATTAGATTTCCTTAATATAAGTCATCAGGGTTTCAAGATTATTAAGTGGGATAACAACCTGCTCACCCGATTTCATATTTTTCAGGTTCATCTGTCCGGCGCTATATTCTTCACCGCCAAGGAATAAAACATGCCCGGCATTCATTTTATTAGCTTCACGCATTTGTGCTTTTACACTTCTGTCAAGATAATCAAAATCGACACTAAGGCCCTTACGCCTGTAATATAAAGCAAGCCCGGAAACTTCAGAAGTTAACTCCTTGTCTATTTTTACTATGTATAAATCAAGGTTATCTTCCTGAACGCTAAAAGCATTTTCATTCTGGCATGCAAGAATAATTCTTTCGATTCCTGCTGCAAATCCAACACCGGGAGAAGGTTTTCCGCCAAGTTGTTCAACAAGCAGATCGTACCTGCCGCCTCCGCACAGGGCACTCTGTGAACCAACTTTACCGCTTACAATTTCAAAAGTTGTTTTAGTATAATAATCCAGTCCCCTTACAAGTGCAGGATCAATCTCAAAGGGTATTCCTGCTTTATAAAGGGCTTCTTTAACTATCTCAAAATCTTTTTTACTTTCTTCATCCAGATAGTCAATCAGCAGAGGAGCGCCTTTCATAATTTCCTGGTCAGATTCAACTTTGCTGTCAAAAATCCTTAATATATTTTTTTCGAATCTTTTCCTGCTGTCTTCAGATAATTTTTCAACTTTGTCTTTAAGGTATTCTCTAAGTATTTTTTTATACTCTTCGCGCGATTCAGGAACACCTAATGAATTTATTTTAACTGTGATATCTTTTAATCCCAGCTTCTTCATAATATCATAAGGCATCTGAATGATTTCAGCATCAAGAAGCGGAGAGATACTTCCAAGCGCTTCAGCCCCAAATTGATGGAACTGCCTTAATCTTCCAGCCTGCGGCCTTTCCTGCCTGAACATAGGAGAGATATAAAATAATTTATTTAACGATTGTTTTGCACTTAAAGAATGCTCTATAAAGGATCGGACAACAGAAGCTGTCATTTCAGGTTTTAAAGTAACACTGGTTTGGCTTCTGTCAAGGAAGGTATACATTTCTTTTCCTACAATATCGGTTTCTTCACCAATACCGCGGGCAAACAATGCAGTTTCTTCAAAAATCGGAGTTCTAATTTCTTTATAATTGAATTCAGAAAAAACAGTTTTAACTATCTCTTCGAGGTATTTCCACGAGTTAATGTCAGGATATAGTATATCCCTGGTTCCGGTAATTGCTTTAATCATTATATCTAAACTTCAAAATAATTTTCTTCTTCTTTGCGGAAGAGTTCCAGAATTTCATCAACTGTTGTGGCGTCTACAAGTTGTTTCCTGAAATCATCTTTATTCATCATCCTGGAAATACGGCTTAAAAGTTTTATGTGGGTACTTACAAGATTATCCTTTCCAACAAGCAGAAAGACAAGATGAACCGGTTGGTTATCCAATGCCTGGTATTCTATGGGGCGTTGTGTCTTTCCGAATGCAGCTAAAATTTCGTTTACCGCACCTGTTTTTCCGTGAGGGATCGCAAAACCTTTGCCAACGCCTGTCGACATTATTTTTTCCCTTTCCAACACTGCTACTCTAACCTTTTCAAGGTCAACTACTCTTGGATCACCGGAAAATAAATTTATTAATTCATTTATGGCTTCTTCTTTACTGCCGCCTTTTAGGTCAGCAATAACGAAAGCTGGTTTTAGTAATTCTGAAATTTTCATTCTACCGCCACGATCTTATACATTTATAAATTCTTTTAATTAACTGGACTTTAAATTTAACAATCCCTGCCATGTTTATCAATTTATAGGTTTGTTATTTTCTCTTTTTCGGCATTTTATTTGTATGACTTTTTTTACCCTTTTTGTTATTTTCTATAAAAAGTTTGTTTAATTCTTATTTCCGTAGTTAACAGGAAATTATTTAGTATTAACCAACATGAAGCCAACATCAATAAAAGCCTCATTAATTGCCCCATGCGGAATAAACTGTGGACTCTGCCTGGCCTACCAGCGACAAAAAAACAAATGTCCCGGCTGCAGGTATTCCCTGCCGGGCAAACCATATAGCTGCCAGAACTGTATTATTGTAAATTGTAATTATTTTACCGGAAATAAAGAAAAATTCTGTTATAATTGCCAATCATTTCCCTGCCAAAGGTTAAAACGACTTGACAAGAGATACAGAGCAAAATATGGTTTAAGTGTTTTGGAAAACCTAATGTCAATAAAATCAGAAGGAATCAGAAACTTTATATGCAATGAAAGGCAAAAATGGAGATGTATTAAATGCGGAGAGCTTATATGTATGCATAGAAAAGACTGTCCGATATGCGGTACTGAAAGAGAAATAAAAAAGTATTTATAATTAAGGCACCCTGACCAAAGTATTTAATTTAGCAAAGTAGTAAGGCGTAATACCCCGGTTTGCGCAGTTTCATAATCAGGATTAAGTAATAATGCTCTTTTGTAATAATCCATAGCAAGCAACCATTCACCTTTTTTCTCAAAAATCAGTGCAAGATTACAAAATGGATGATATTTCTGCTTATAGTTTTCCAGTAATACAGCTTTTTCAAGCCAGTCAACGGCTTCACTGAAACGGCTTAAACTCATGAGGTAAGAGCCGATATCATTATATGCAATACCAAAATCCGGGTCAAGCTCAATAGCATTATAACACTCTTCAATAGCTTCTTCATATTTACCCTGCATACTATAAGCCCATCCAAGATAAGCATGTGAACGTGCAGAAGGAACAGTTTCAATTGATACTTTGTAGGCTTCAATAGCTTCTTCAAGTTTTCCTTCCAAAAGAAGCCTGTATCCATTTTCAAAGTGAACAGCAGCTATTGTATGTCTTTCTCTTTCTACCATTGCCTGAGTAATTATTCTGTAAAAACAAATTAAAATTAACGTTCCTTAAATATTAAGTTTTTGTTAATTGCTCAATTTATTTTCTATTAGAGGTAGTTTGGGGCAACAAAAAGCAGAATAGAGGGGTGAAAAGTGAGTGAAAATACCTAAAAATGACTTGTTTAAGCTAATAATTATCTTTTTACATATGCGTTGTTATTTTAACAGTATAATTTCCTTTGACTGTATAAAGTTTCCTGCTCTTAAACACAGATAATACACTCCGCTTGATAATTCAGAACCATCAAATAATATACTATAATTACCTGTTTCCTTAACTTCATCCAGAATTACGGATACTTTTTCCCCAAGTATGTTATATGCAGCTATGTTAACACTCAGTGTCTGTCCGAGAACTCATTTTGGGCGCATAAATATGCGCCAATATTTAATATCCTGAATTTAAATTCATGTAGATGAAAAATAATTCGCGAAATCCAGGTTCTCGGACAGACACTCACCCGTAACGGCAATGAATAGTTTATCATAGTTGTAGAATTAAAAGGATTAGGATATGCTTCTGATAAATAAAAACCATTTATGATTTTGGAATTTTCTTTTACTCCGGTTGTTCCGGGCTCTAAAAAAGGTTTGAATGCATAAAATATTCCAGGAATTATTCTCGTATGATTCGACCACAAAGAAAATTTTAGTGTTCCAACAGAAAAATATTGTTTATTATCAGTAAAAAATAATGAACTGCCACTTTGTCCGCGAATCCCATATATATCATAACCCAGCCACGTGTTATCTGCCGTTCCGGGTATTCCATAATTATAATACAAGGTGTCTCCATTATAGACTCTTGTTGAATCATGATCATCAGCCATCGCCGGATAACTGAATTTATGGAATACGTTATTCTTAAAAAACGAATCATCGTTTGAAAAAGCTATTCCAATCCATCCGGTTTCATTACCCAAATCTTTATCAAGTTTTATCAAAGCAACATCTTTTGAGAAGTAAGGATACATATTATCTTTAAATGTAATGTATTCTGTTCCAAGGCTATGGCCAAACAGCGGATTTTCCAACCCATTATTATAAGCAGGAGCGAGAAGTATACTATCCTGAAATTGGAACACTTTATTTGAATCATAATTCCCAATACAATGACAATCTGTCAGGACATAATCTTTTGCGACCATTAGCCCTGAACATTTTTGCTTAATGGAATTATTAGTAATAAAAATATCTTTACTGCTGTACGTATGGGAAAATTACTTGTTGAGTAGAAATTCTGTACAGGCATATAATATGTAAAACCACTTTCATTATATGTACTGTCAGGAGGAACCAAAGGAAGTGATTGAAATCCCTGAATACTGCCATAATCCCATCCTGTATTCTCAAAAACAACGGAAGTATCATTCACTGTCGGTGCTATGCAAGAAGTAGTTCCGGTTTGCGCATTATATGTAATAAGCGAATCCGAAACCGGAAAAATCTGTTTGCAAAAAATAATGATAATAATGAGATATTTCTTTTTCATCACTTTGAAGTATTATGTAAAATATTATCTTATATGACGTTAATTCCAAATAATATTATATCATCAAACATTTTTAATGAATTTTATACTGAGATTTACAAATCTCAATTTTAATATCGGTATATCTTTATTGCTTTATTTTAAAATAAGGTAATTGTTTTAGTTTAAGAATTAAACAATCTAACATATTAAAGGGGTCTGTTTAGTATGATTTGTTTGATTATAACCAACTGTAAAAATAATTTTGAAATATAACAGGATTATGCCCGGGTATTTTGCATAATCCTTTCCGGCATTTCAACTAATTTATTTTAATTATCCTTTCGTCTTTTCCTGAACAGACAAAATCAATTAAGCAAGCACTAATAAAAGTTTTTACGTTACTTATTAACCCATAGCGGAGGGTTTTATGAACTGTAAACTACTGTTTTGCTTTGCTCTAATAATGTTTTTGCAAATACAGACTTTCCCACAAGATTACGCAGTGTCGGCAAAAATCAGTTCGGTTGGAATTTCCCTTGAAGGCTTAAGAAAAATTGATGATAATTTTATAGGCAGGGCAGGCTTTTCTTATTTTTCCTATTCTTTATCAGAAACAAATACGGAGGAAGATTTCAACTATGATGCGGACCTGCATCTGTTTTCGATATCTGTTCTGGCTGACTATTTCCCCTTTCATAATAATCTTAGAATTACCGGCGGTTTTTTCATAAATCTTAACAAAGCTGACATTGTATTAAATCCATCAAGAAGTTATCAAATAGGTGGAACATTATATACACCTGCTTTGCTTGGGAATGTTTCTGGTAAAATAAAATTCAATGCAATATCTCCATATATAGGCCTCGGTTTTGGCAATTTCATGCTGCATGACAGGTTTCTCTTTTCTTTTGATATCGGCACTATATACCAGGGGAACCCCAAAGTTGATCTGGATGCTAATGGATTACTTGAACCCACTAAAGAAGAAGAGCCCAAAATTGAAGATAACCTGAGCTGGTTTAAGTTCTATCCTGTTGTATCATTAGGTATAACATACATTTTATAACCGGAGGCATTTATATGAAAAAGATTAACCCACCATCGTTTTTCATTCTCTTAACTATAAGTTTTGTATTACTTTTTTACAGCAGTTGTGATATTAAAAGTCCGGTTGAGGATGTTAATATTATATTTAATGCAAAACCTATTACAACCATTATTGCCGGTGATTTTGTTGATGCAAATACCGGTTTGCCAATAAGTAAAACTATAAGCCTTTCTATCGAAGGAACAGCCAGGGCTAATATTGCTAATCTGACAGGTGAACTCAAGTCAGCTTTTACAACCCAAAATGGTTTTGTAAGTTTTGCACTTACTGAAGATATCAGGCCTGCTGAAGAATCACCTGCAAGGATAATAATTATTGCAAAGGCAAGCGGTTATAAAACTAATTCATTGCCAATAGATATCACCCATACCGGGAGTGTAAGTTTCAGTATTCCTATGATACCCGAAGGCGGAACTTTACCTTCCGGAATTGTCACAGGAAATAATACTGTAAAAACAAACAGTCAGGGTATAACTACTGATGCAAGTACATTGAATATAACAGAACCAACTTCAGGAATAAATTCTTCTGTCTATGTCCCTTCTGGTATAAAAATAAAGGATAAAGATGGAAATGTTCTCACCGGCAATTTAACTGCGAGCATGACCTATTACAATCCTGTATCTGAAGACGCTATAAAGTATTTTCCCGGGGGCTTTGATGTTTACACAAATACTAATGGAATTAGAGAACAGACAGCTTTCATTACAGCAGGTGTTGCAGAAATAACAATAAAGGATGGTTCAGGAAGAGAAGCCCGTTATTTTGAAACTGTATCAACCAAGCAAAAAAAAGCAGCTTCCGACACAACATCTCCTCTCATAACAATTGAAATTCCGGAAAATACTATAAATCCGGAAACAGGCCTGCAAATTAAGGAAGGAGATGAAGTTGATTTGTGGAGTATGCTCCCTGATTCTGCTGAATGGAATTGGGAGAAAAGATCAGTAATACAATACAATAAAACTACGCAGAAATTCTTCGTTACATTTCAGACTACCCATCTCAGCACCTGGAATTTTGACTGGAAGGGAACATTCTGTTATACAGGAGGAACTATTACTTTTACAGGTATTAGCTTCCCATATCCATTAAGAATTGTATTAAGCGGCAACAATGGACAGTTTTATAGAGAAACAACTATTATGGACGGAATATTAACCTTTTTAAGGCCTCCCAATTTCCCGGTAAAAATTTCGGTATATGATAAAAATACAGGACAACCGTTGGGAGAAAAACTAATTGATAACTTATGTACATTTGGAACAATGACATGGGAACTTAGCACACAGCCGCCCGAACCACCTGTGGCAGTTATTGTAAATGCAGAAGGTTGGTGCCCATGCCAACCGGATGTGTTAATAAGGCCTAATGGAAATCCTGTTTGGTACCAAAATATTACGTTAGGATGGTCTTTCTGGATATATGCCGGCAAAATTGAAAATGGAGAGATTACTATTCCGGGTATTTTAACTACTCACAATTACAGGTATGGAACCTGGTATGAAGGCGAATGGTATGAGGTTGTTGCCAGAGTTTATGATGATCATGCTGAAATTGACGGAAATTTATCAACATCAAATATCGTTCAGGCTTATGCAACAGGTAAAAATATAATTTACTTCAAAGGCCAGCTATCTGATCAGATTTGTAATCAGCTTTGTTCAAAAAGCAAATAACTTGCCCTTCCCCCAAAGAATAACCGGGAGTTTTTGCTCCCGGTTTATTTTTAATTACTCATCCCTTTTTCTCTTTCTGATGCTGCTCTTTCCCATTTTGGTATTTCCTCTTCAACAAACCTGGCTTTTTGTTTTGAAAACTCAACCATGTCAAAACCGAGATATTTTTGAGCTTTTGCCTTAGTCGACAGGTCTGGTATTTTAACTGGCACTAAAACGTTATGTTTAGTTAGTACCGCAGCAAGTATTCCCCTTGCTTCTTCTGATTTTTGAATAGAACTACCAAGTATTCTTGCACATTCAATCGGGGCATGGAAGCTGGCTCCGTGGCTGGCAGCAACAAAATCCCATCTCCACTGTGCATGTCTTATGAGAGTCATAACTTCTTTCATTTCGTCTTCAGTAGCGCCGTTATCCCAGGCTGTTTTTGCTTCAATATGAGCTTTTACCAGAATCCCTTCTGCAGCTTCTGTTAACTGTCTTACTTTATCTTGCCTGTCATAAATGTTCTTTAACAGTGTCTGTTCATCCTGCCTGTGACAAACCTGGCAAGCTGAGGATATATATTTTACCGGACTTACAATTTGGTGATTTGTAAACTTAATTCCACCTTCTGATTTGTAAGGCATATGGCAATCAACACAGGTAACACCTCTTTCGGCATGTATGCCAAATTGTGAAAGCTCCCAGTCAGGATGTTGCGCTTTCAAAATTGGTGTACGGCTTAGATAATGAACAAAATCAACATGCCCGATGCTGTCATAATAGGCTTCGATTGCTTCAACAGTAATTCCGTCATCCCAGGGGAAAGTCAGATACTTCTCCTTCTTCCCCTTGAAATAATACTCCACATGACATTGGGCACATACAAGTGAACGCATTTGTTGATGAGTAACATCTCTTATATCCTTCCCCTGACGTTTAAATGCTTCAATAAGTGCCGGACGGGTTATTGTAAGATTCATTGATTTAGGATCATGACAATCAGCACAGCCGATAGGATTTACAATTTCTTTTCCCAAATCAGACCACCCGGCTTTATAAAAATCAGAGACTCCCATTTTATTCATTACTCTTGGGACATCTGTACTTTTGCATGTCCAGCATGTAGCGGGCTGCGGCTGTCCTGTTCTTAAAGTATTTCTAATATCTTCAATGGCATGCATATGTCCGCGTCCCTGGTTATAACCCTTTGCAAAGGCATACCCTGCCCATAAAATAACCAGATTGGGATAACGTTCAAGCATATCAATAGTTGCATTCCCTCCATATTTTGTAGCAAAGGTAGTATCAAGGGTTAGTTTATATGTGTCCCATTGCCTTGGAAAGGCGTCACCCCAGACTTCATTTCTTGGTTCAAATTCATTTATTGGCTTTGAAGCCTGAAACAAATATTGGGTTTCGCTTCGCCTCTCAACAATTGAAGCTCCAAACAATCCAACAAGAAATACAATAGCCAGGGTAACTAAAAACAAAATCCAGCCCACCATGGGCTTTTCAGCAATAATGTCTTTAATTTTTTTCATTTTATTCCCGCTTATTTATTTGGTAAAATTATCTAGCCATTCGGGTATAACAGGATTTAACTGTGGCACTCTTGCATCAGGGTAAGCAGAGAGGCTCTTGATTCTGCCATGCGGCGTTTCTCTATGACAGTCCCAGCAAAATCTGCCTATACCGGATTTATTTTCTTCAGCATTAATTGACCTGCTTAAATAAGTCGCATGTATTTGATCAGAATGACAACGCAGGCAGTTTTCCTGTACTACATTTTGCCCGGCGTCTTTAATCTGTATCACTTGTGGTTCAAGCCTGAAAGTGAACATTGCCGCATGGCGCATTCCATCACTGGCTTTAAATGAATACTTTCTTATAATACTATTATGCGGTACATGACAATCATTGCATGTTGCAACCCTCGCATGGCTGCTTCGCTGCCAGGAAGCATATTCTGTTGTCATCACATGGCAGTTTATACAGGCACGCGGATTATCAGATAAATAAGATGCAGCATTTGATATATGGAATATGACGAGTCCTGTACCTGTAAGCACAGCAAGTGCTATAATTACTGCGGCACGCCACTTGGGGGGAGGAATGAAAAAGTAGTACACTTCTTTAAGTATCATTATATACCTGGCTTTAATTATTAAGATTAATACTATTTACCGGGCAATTCCTGATAATTTTTAGGAAAAACTATTCCATTTTCCGTGTTTTACATCAGGAAATAATAACAAAATAACTTTCAGAGTTTCTACAGTTTGAAAAATAATAATTATAATACTTTCATGCTCAAATATTTTTATTTGTACTTATTGCATCACAAAATGTATCAGTCAGTCTAAGTAACCTTATATAATGAAATAGTTTAATAATTGCCGGGAATATTTTAGTTTAGCGAAATATTACGATTATTTAAAATATTATACCCGTTGTTTGCATCAATATAATCGTTTATTCTTATCTATCTTTCTACCTGATATTTATCCGGTTTTCATTTTTGATTGTTGCATCTTCATTATATTTTTTAATTGCAGCAGTTCCTGTTGGGTGCCCGTATGTATTCATCATTCTGTAATGAATTATATACTCAGTGGCAGTGATTTTATTTTGCCAATGGCCTGTAAGCATACCAAACCCTGTTACACTCATAAATATTAATACTATTACAGGAGCTATGACCTTCTTATTAATTTTCTTCTTCGAAGTAATGGTTTTAACATCCAGTGTGTCTGCAATCGGGCATGCATCTACACAACTGAGGCATGTACTGCATTCGTCAGATATTACAGTTTTTACTTTATCTACTTTTATAAAGGAGGGACATGCTTTTGTACACAGGGCGCAGTCAATACAGCTTACAGGATTTCGTTTAATTTTATTAGGGCTTAACAGGGAGACTATTCCAAGCAGCGCTCCGTAGGGACACAGAAAACGGCACCAGAAATTTCTAATAAATATAGATAGAACAAACAGTACTGATAAAACTATCAGGGATGTCCTGGACAAATCAGCAAAGAAGTTATACATTTTTATATCGGCAACTACATTATACGGACTGCTTAAAAATGCCCTTAATGCCGGTTCTGTCATTAAAAAGAAAACTGAATAAAAAAGAAATGCAAGCATAATGTACTTCAAACTGCGAAGCGGATAATCCACCCATTTGGGAAGCTGAATTTTCCTTTTCAGTATCTTAAACCCAAAATCACCTATCAGTTCAGATATAAATCCAACCGGGCATAGCCAGCTGCAAAATGATTTACCGAAAACAAATGATATTAGCAGGATAGCACAAAAAATCATCATCCCCGCCGGATGTGCCTCATGTATTTCACCGGTTTTAATAAAAAGATAAAAACTCATTAGCGAACTTATTGGAAGAAATCCATCGACTCCAGGCGGCCTGTTATAAAAGACTGCATTTCCCCCTGTCTCCAGGTACTGCATAAACATGTAGAACTCTATACCTATCCATACACATAACAATGTAAATACTGACTGAATTGTAAACCTGTACTTTTGTACCGGCTTTTCAGTGTTCTTTATGATTTTTTTCTTCTCTTTCATAATCAGACTATTATATCTGGTTTCAACATAAAAAAATATTTACTTCAGGCCTTTAACTTTTGAAAGTGTCTTCTCTTTAAAATGATCAACCGTTTCATTTGTCAGCATTTCGTAAGCTTTACTTCTTAACTCACCCCAGTTTTCATGCAGCGGGCATGGATTATCAGGACTGCAGTTTGGAAATCCAAGGACACATTTGCTAAACAGATCCAAACCATCTATTGCAGAAACAATATCGATAAGGTGAATGTTTCGGGTATCCTTTGCCAGGTAAAATCCTCCCGCCTTTCCTTTTTTACTGGCAACAATACCGCTCTCGGTCAGGCTTTGAAGGATTTTGGAAACAAATTCTTTTGGTATTGTCAGCTTATTTGCAATTTCCTCAGCAGATATTACTTCCCTGTCTGCATGTGCAGCTATATAAAGTACAGCCTGAAGTCCGTATTCACATTTTTTTGAAAAAATTACTGTCATTTTATAATCAGATATATTTATCTGATTATAAAATATTGTTTTTCTTCGATTATGTCAAGTGTAAAGGGATTTCTTTTTTTCATTTTGCCTGAGTAACGCAGCTAATGTATACAATTTCCCTTTTGCTTTACAATTACTTATACTGTATAAATAAATTTCCCGGAGTATTTATGAAAAAGCTGGCACTGCTGCTGCTGCTTTGTTCAACTATTGCATATACACAAAATGTCCAGGTAACAGACTACCAGGTTCCTGTAAGCAAAGCGCAAACACTCAGGTTTGACGGTTCCTGGAACTGGTCGCAGACAGGCAACTCTGTAACTTCCAACAATGCCAACGGAACAATGCTATTCCGTACATTTTACTCCTCTCTTCCTATGGCATGGTTTCTGGATGTTGATGCTTCAGGCAGTAAAGCTTTTGGTGAGTATTCCCACAACATAGTTATAGATGGCAGCTTCAGAAAGTATATATGGGAAAACAGAGATCTTTTTGGCTTTTCAAGTTTAACTGCACAGCATGCAAAACCATATAACAGTGTTGCAGTTGATCTGACTGTTGGATTTGGATACGGCAGATATATAAATGCAACAGCGCTGGCAAAAGCTGTAAGAATTGAAGAACACCTGGTTAAAGATAAAGTAATTCCGGGTAATCTTCCCAAAGAAACAATGCTAAATATTGCATCTATAATTGAACGGGAAGCCGAATACAAAGATAAATACGGTGAAATATATGAACAGGAATGGTTCGATGATATTGAACATGAAATTGAGAAAACTAATATGCTTGAAGAAGGCGGTGTTGGTTCAATTGGCGTATTAAGGATGAGGCAGGTTTTATTCAACATAAATGAAAGGGTTAATGACAGGTATTATGGCTGGGATGTAACTGCGGGAGTACTATTCCCCATAACATCCGCTTATGATTCAATTCCAACGGGCAATCCAAATTTAACAGTCGGCGGTAGATTTGCTTTTCCGTTAAGCTGGAGGACACAGATAAATACTACTGCAGAGATTTTCACACCGCTTGATTCAGCTGCGTTTGACCAGGTGCGTGCAAGAATAGGTGCTGATTTTATTTATGAATTAAGCAACCGGGTGAATTTTGTTGCCAGCTACAGGTTTGGGTTATATAAACCAGCGGAAGGTGATATGGACAGGGAACATACTTTTAGCGCCTCATTCTGGTATTATCTTGAAAATAATATTTACCTTACAATCAGCGGTGATTATAACAAACTGGGTAATAATCCTAAAATTGTCTCTTCCCGCGTAGGTTTACAGTATAATCTGTTCTGACGTGTTTTATAACGGAAGCCTGTAATTATATAATTACAAAATTTTGTATTTCTTTACAGGCTTTTTTTATTCCGGTTTTAAATTCTTTTATAGACTCTGCTCCTGACGAAAAATATTTTGTCATTTCTATAACTTTAACATTAGCCGGCAGTTTTTTTAATACTTCAGTTTCGGCTATTCCGCATATAACATATACTTCAGAATCAGAATTAGTGAAATAATCTATAATAACACCGGGAGCTTTATCCATCAATGACTGAAGGTCAAACTTTCCTTCACCTGTAATTACTATATTGCCATTTTTATGTATTGAGTTTATCCCAAGGTCAGTAAAAATAAAATCTCTTGAGAATTTTAACTTTGCGTTAAAAAATACCTGAAGCCCTGCCGCTAGTCCGCCTCCTGCCCCGTTAAGATTGTCAGGTGAAGTTATTATACTATTTGTTTTAAGTAAATTGCAAATATTTTCGAATCCCTTTTCCATTACTTCTATTTCTTCATCAGAAGCACCTTTTTGTCTGGCAAATGTCCTGGTTGCCCCTTGTTTGCCAAGAAGCCTGTTATCGACATCAACAACAGCTTCAAAAACAAATTTATATTTATTAGCAGGCATGACTAATTTTGCAGCGTTAATATAATTAACAGGCAAGGGTTTAATTTCTATGTCATTTCCATCTAACAGCTTAAGTCCGCATTCTGAAGCTGCACCAATTCCAAAATCATTTGTACCTGTTCCGCCAATGCCAATACTTATTTTTTTTAATTCCGGTAAAAGGTTAGCAGCTTTATTTATCAGGACACCAAGCCCTTTTGAGTTTAGTAAAGCAGGTTTTCTTTCATCAGGTGGAATTATATTTAAGCCAAGCACTTTTGCTGATTCTATATACAGCGTCTTTGAAGTATCAGAGTACTCTGACGGAACATCAAATGAACCGAAACCGTATGGTTTTGGAATATTAATAAGGATTGTTTTTGTATTAAACTTCTTTTTACAGACGGAAAGAAAACCGTCTCCTCCATCGCTTAAAGGGAAAGACTGAATATCAAAAAACTGTGCATTAAAATTAGAAGTTATTAATTCCGCTATTTCAGTTGAGTCAGCACATTCTTTAAATGAGTTTGGCGCTATTATTAAATTCTTTTTCATTTTGTAAAGAATTTTAATCCCCGCTCATAAATAATTTCGCCATTTATACCTTTATCCCCTGAAAAATCACATTTCTTTGGATCGCCCGGACAGTTAACAGAACAGTAATCAGGTTCAGGCAATATAAAATCCTGTTTATTTCCGCGAGGCCTCCAAAGCTGAGGGGAACAACCCGGTAAAGGACAGAATAATGAGAGTGTCGGCACTTTTAACGCAGAAGCAATATGCATAGGCCCTGTGCTTGCAGATATTAAAAGGTCAAGAACAGCAAAATTAATTATTGATTCTCTTAACGGGAGCCCTTCATTAAGGTAAATTACACCAGGTATATTTTTAAGTTCATCTGGGACTACAAGATCAGTTACGGCAACCTTTATCTCTTTATGTTCAACAAGCTTTCTTACTGCTTTACTGTATTCAGCAGAAGAAATGTTTGGGGCAGAATTACCGCTTGTTGAGTTAATACCAATAAGCAATTCACCGGCTGGACAAAGAGACCTTTTTACATTTCCTGCTTTTTTTATTTCCTCATCATCAAGATAAATTCTGGAATCAAGCGAGGTAACTTCAATACCAAGCTTTCGCACAGTATCAGCACAGTAATCAGCCTCATGGCGCAAAGGAATTTGTTTCCTCCGGTAAATGCTTTTTGTATTTGTAATAAACTGGTAAAACTTATGCCCTACGCCAATTCTTGTTTTAATACCGCTGAAAAACAGCATCCAGTTTATTTTTTCAGTAGGCAGAAGCATTATTGCATGAGAAAACCCTGACTGCCTGATTTTTTTTATCATTCTAAAACCGGTTATACCCGGTTCATCAATAAGAAGTATCTCATCAACAAAAGGATTGTTAAGGTATATATCGCGTGTGTAAGTCCTTGCAAGGATGGCTACAAAACTATCAGGATATTTTCTTTTAATTTCTTCAGGCAAAGCAGTTGAAAGGACAACATCTCCTATTCTGTCAGGCCTTGAAATAAGAATTCTCTTTTCGTTCATTTATAATTCATTGTTCTTTTTAATACATCAACTGTATGCAGTGCAACCTTATCCCATGTAAAGTTATTCTTTATAAAGTTCTTCAATTCATCAGTTTTTGGTTTATTGAGCGCGGTTTCAATAGAAGCCCTTATAGAATCTACAGAGTAAGGATTGGGATAAACTGCCATATCTTTGAAGTAATCTTTTGTGCCGCCAAATGGCGTTATTACAACTTTAGCGCCTGCAAGCGCTGCCTCAAGCGCCGCCCTTCCCGGTGTTTCAAATTGTGATGGCAGTACAAAGGTATCGCATGCAGCATAAGCTGATGCCAGAAGTTCTGAATTATTATCAAGCGCATCAATAAGAATAATATTTTTATTCCGCTTTGCTATTGAAAGCATTTCTTCAGATTCACCGGTATTAAGGACACTTCCTATTATAACTGCAGGGTGATTTATTCCTTCCAGCGCTTTTACCAGGGCAAGCATATTTTTACGCTTTGGCCCGGTATGCCCCACAGTAAGTATAAAATTTTCTATTCCGTATTTATCTTTAAATATTTGAGGGTTGCCGTATAAAAATTTTTCTTCAACCCCATTATATACTACTTCCAGTTTATCCTGACCGATATCAAATCCATCGCGTATTATATCAGATTCTGTTGAAGTGTTGGGAAGTACTAAAGATGCCCAGCCGCATATATCCTTAACTATATTATAATCCATCCAAATACCGGGAGCAAACTTCTGAAGCATATTATTTACTCTGCAAGCATTTTTTAGAAAGGCAGCATTATGCTTTGTATAAAATATAGGGTTAACTACATAATTTATTCCCCGGTATCTAAGATTTCTTACAAAGCTGAACAGGGCCAGATTAGCACCAAACATATATATTATATCAAAACCTTTAAGCTTATCTGTATGTTCCCACATATTAAAAAGCGTAACACTGTGCCCAAGTTTCTCAAGATGAGCTTTAAGTGAGATAATCTTCACATAAGGCCCCCCTTTTGAAAGCAGTATCCCTTCGTATGTGGCAAAACAAATGTTCATTGCTTCATTTTCCGGTATAATGAAAGTACATCATGGTAAATCATTCTTTTTGTTGTTTTTCTTAATTCTTCAGCATTAAAGAAGCTGTTAAGCTTATATGCCGGTTCGCGAAGTTTTTTTTCTTCAACAGGATTATTAATAAGAGGTTTTAATATAAGTTCATTACCCGGTGTTAAGATTCTTGCCCAGAATGAATTATCTTTGTTGGAAGTAATTATTTTCACATCATTTCCATTATATGATGCCTCCCAGCTTAGAGTACCTCTTTTTTTCCACCACCCGGCATATTCTTTAAATGTTAAATTAACAAAATTATACGATAATCCGTTCTCTATTATTTTCTCCATAACTCCAAATCGTAATTCAGAAGGATGTGCATATATTATCATAGGATCATGCAATGATGCCTTCTGTGCAAAAACATTCTGAAAATACTGAACCATCTGACCACTGTTATGGCCGCCCCAGTGAAGCCTGCCCTGGCTTACAGGATGTATTGGTACCTGCAGTGCAGTAAATGTATTACCGGCAGAAACCGGGAACACCGGCAAAGAATCATATATATATCCAAATTCGGATGAATAACAAAAGCCAAGGTCAGTAATTGCTTTTTCAAGCGATTTGTTCCATTCTCCATAAGGAGCGGCAAAACCGCATTTTTTAATATTATTTTCCTTTAATAAATTCAGCCCGCTTTTTATCTGGTTAAGGTTTGATGAATATGAATGAAATACCCTGTGCCTGTAACAATGCAGTGCAATTTCCTGGTTGTTAAAGCTTTTAAAATCACAAAGGAAACTTTCAGCTGATTTTGTTTCAACAAACCATGTGGCTTTCAGCCCGGTCCTGTTTATTATTTTGTAAAACTCCTGAAGATTTTCACGGCTGACAAAATCAGTATCAATGCGGAAAGCAAAAATATTTTCTCTGCCGTCAGGAAAATGCCACAAACTTACATAAGGAAGCTCTCTTGAATGGTAAAGGAATTCTAATGCATTTCTTATGATATGTATTACCATTCCTTTTGAAACAGTTGATACTCTTTCGTTAGTTTCTTTTTGTCCGTATAACGAGTAAAAATTCTTTCTTTTAATTCTTCTGTCACCTATAAGTGAAATGAAACCGGATGGCAGAACAACCAGCATTCCCTTGTTTATTTTTGCTGCAAGTACAGTATTATTTCCATTTTGATCTGGGAGGTGATTAGCATTTGCAGCAATAAGGCAGTTCCTGTTAATATCACAGATACCTTCTGTTTTAAATATTTCATCTTCTTTTGAGAATATATACTTTATAGCTCTGTGTTTAGCTTTTATACCAAACATGGCAGCAGCAGTATCAGCTTCAGTTAAAACAGCGCCGCCATTATTTAGGTACCAGTCAATTGTATTATTAAAGAAAGGATCCTTTTTTGATGCAATTATTAAAGGAATTTCCCCCGGTTCTGCCAATTGCCCTGGTTTTACTATATCGGCTCGAATTCCAAGCTGGTTTAGAACAGCTTCCCAGAAAATGTCAATTTCAGTAATACCGGCATTTAGTTTCAAATAAATGCCCTTTTAATATATTTAAGTTCTTTCATATTTAGTCCCCCCGAATATGAGATAAGCGGTGCCCCCGCAATAAAAGAAATTAATAGCTTATAAATTATATTTATATCTGTTAGTGTTACTAAAATATAAATAATTATTAAACTAATAAATGCAGGAATAATAATTGGGCGCAAAATCTGAATATTTATTCTTGTTTTTAACTTATAATACATTGTAATAAACGTTACGAACTGAAATATAGTATATGCAGCAGCAGAACCTTCTGCACCAAAATATTTAGTTAAAGGAAAGACACAAATAAGAAATGCAATTATACCGTATATCAGTGCAATTGTATAAATGTTTTCCCTGTTCATTCCAATAACAGCATAGGTAAACACGGAACATAAAAGATTAAAATAGAAGACACCTGTTAAAACTCTGAATATTGGGCTTGCATCAATAAATGCCCTGCTGAAAGGAAGTGTCATCAGGTAATCACTGCCGACTATAACAACAACAGAGACCACAAGCCCCATTACAGATATTATTCTTAAAACACGTTTAAGCATGGCTTCAAATGCCTCCGGCGACCTGTTAAATGCCGCCGTAATCTGGGGGAAAAACAATGCGCTGAATACCCTGTCAAGTACAAGTACCAGCATTAAGACTTTATATGCAGCACTGTATAACCCGGCTTCAGAAGCAGTAGCAACTATGCCGAGAAAAATTATAGGGAACTGTGAAACCACCTGAGAGATTACAGATGAAACACCAAGCGAGAAAGTATTTTTTATAAGCCTGAAAAATTTAAAACCATCCAGGTTAAAACCCAGATGATAGCCTTGTTTCTTATATATAATAAGCAGGTAAGCCGTGTTAAACACTCCGCCAAGTGTCCAGGCAACACCGGTAAAAACAATATCATGGGAGGATGAAACAAACGCAATAAGGAGTAACAGGTATACAGCCATGCCTATAATTCTGCCAATAGAAATTATATCCATCTTTAGGTGACCCTGAAAAAACCATTCCATCAGTAAAGCATAAGGAAACGCAAATAATGTATATACAAGTATTATATAAAACTGTTCGGCAGGCAATAAAAAGTATACAACGGGCAGTACTATAAAGAAGGATACAATTGTAAGTATAAGTTTTGTAAAAAACACATCACGGGAGGTCTTTTCAGGCGGTTCAGTTGAGGCAATTATTTTCCTTGTCCCGTACATATTCATTCCCCCCTGCCCCACAATCAGCAAATATGTAAGCACAGCCTGCGCTATATTAATATAACCAAAGCTTTGTTTACCCATTACATTTGCAAGGTAAGATACAGCAAGAAATCCAAGCAGCCTGGAAAAAAATTCCATAGTAAACAGGGAAATGACGTTTTTAAGATTTTCTTTAATCTGCATCGTCTGTCCCTGTTAATTCATTTAAAATTCTTTCAAGTTCAACTTGTCCCAGGAATTTGGTTACCAGCCCGCCTTCTGTTTCTCTCAGGCATCCTGTTACGGGAACTATTATGTTTTTATTATAACTTAAAGCAAGAACAACAGCGCCGGAAGTTAATATATCTGTGAAATTGAAAACCACATAATCAGCTGAATTAAAGAATAAGGGGACGTCTTCATCCGGGATAACCCGGTCAATAATGTTTATGCCTTCTTTATCTGCAATTCTTTGCCTGATCTTTTCAAAATATTCTTCACTCCCCTTTTTTACAGTACCGGCAATAATCAGCCTGTAGTTATTATGTGTTTTTAAAAATGCGTCTACAATACCTTCTATTCCTTTATATTTAGCAATCTGCCCGAAAACCAAGAATAACTTTTCATTTTTATAGTTGTTCTCTATAGAATAAACACTGCAAAGTTTTCTATATGCCCTTGCTTTATCTTCAATTACTGCAGGGTATACAGGATGCGGATACACAAAAAACTTACCGGCTTTGACCTTCAGAACAGGACGCATTATATCAACTGCGGCACTGCAGTGAACATGAAGCCTGTCAGCCAACAGCGCCATAATTTTACGCAAGGGCTTGTTCAGCCATAAAAATGACCCGGCATGAGGATATTTGTTATGAACAGTCCAGACTATTTTCCCACCGGCTGCTTTATAAAGTATAATCCAGAAAAGCTTCCAGAAAATTCCTGCAAGTGATTTAAAATCAGTTACCTCGAACCAGTGATAATGTAATATAGAATCTCTAATCCCTTTGCCGGCAAGTTTATAATGTTTTCCTGCTGAAAGGTTTACAAATTCAATTTTCTTTTCACTTAATATGTCTTTGTAGAGAAGGTAAAGATAGTCAGTATTTTTGATATGATAATTTAATAACGGAACAACGTAAAGTTTCTTAAATGACGGATTAAGTTTCCTGTATTCCTCTGTTAAATTGTTTGCTGCCATTTATAAGGATTAATCCCTTCAAGTGGATTAAAACCTGAATTGAAGTGAAAATAAATTAGAGCTTCCCAATCCCGAATTAAACGGTAAAAAAGCATAATCAAAATTAAGATGCCCCCACATAATACCAACACCTGCAGTAAAACCCCTGGTTTCCCACCCGGTCTGGTAACCTGCACGCAGTGCAAAGGTTTTATTATAAATACCTTCTGCTCCTAAATTAAAATGGGTATCATCGGTTTTTGTATATTTATCAAGTTCGGCGGCAACGTTAACATCAAACATTGAACTGTTCAGGCCTAAATCGTATAATGCTCCCAATCTGAATTCTGTGGGAAGTACAGTTTCTTCATTTCTTAATTTATTCATGCTCCCGATATTTTTAATAACTGCAGAAGTAGTTAATCCTTCAACAGGAGCTGTATAATGAAGTCCGAAATCAAAACCAATCCCGGTTGCTTCATCAGCAAGGTATCCTTCATAAAGGTATTTTATTGTTGCGCCAAATGCAAGGTCATCGTTTAAATGGAAACCGGTTGAAAGGCTTCCAAAGAAAAAGTTAGCATTAAATTTCGATTCAAGGTCACCGGCTTTTGAACGGACTTCAATATCGGCAACGGTTGTTACGTTAAAACCGGCAGCCATTGGCAGCCCGAAAAGCTGAAACTTTGCTCCGCCTACTTCGCTTCTTACATCCTGAATCCATTCATTATGCATAAATACAAGTTCAGTATTATCGTTAAGTGAGAGTGAAGCAGGGTTGTAATATAAAGAGGTAACATCTGTTGCCGCAGCCGACCCGGCATCACCCATTGCAATATTCCTTGCTCCAAAACCAAACTTTAAAAATGATAATCCGCTGTTGCCGGCTGATTGAGCAAACAATGGCAGCGCCAATAAACATGTAAATATTGTAATGTATGTTTTTTTCATTATCCCTGCTGAATTCTTCTTTTACTGAAAATAATAATCTGCCGGCGGCAAACCAATTAATTTACCTGTTTTTAAATTTACTAAATTATTAGGTTTTCTTAAAACCGGAAATTAACGCCAATTATATGTCTGTCCTGGGATGAGTATTGCTCAACCATAAATGCATAGTCAATTCCAAGGCGTATATTATTCCAGTTCATAAAATATGAAAAACCGGCAGCAGGCCTTGCCGGATAATCAGAATTACTCAGGTTCCACTGGTCAACTCCCGCACGCAGATATAAATCATCTATTATATTATATTCTATACCGGCACGGAGCAAATTGGTTTCTTTGTTACGGCTTTCAAATTCTGCTGATGCCAGCAATTTAAGAAACGGATTTTTATAAGAAACACCGACTTTTTTCTGAAGCGGAAATTTATCAGTATACTGGGTACCTGATTCCTCATATATAGGTCCTGTGTCCCACTTATATTTACTATTAAGATCAGCAACTACAAAGGACAGGTTCCACTGGTCATTTATTCTGTATATAATACCAAGGTCAATACCAACACCGGTGGCGCTTACTTTATCATATAGTTTATTATGATAAAGTTTTAATCCTATACCTCCGGCTATTTTTTCAGAAAAACGGATTGCAAAGGCAACAAAGAACTGATTTTCAGATGTTGAAAGGCTGCCGCCCTTTGCCCCGCTGTTATCTGCTTCCGGTATATCGCTTACACCTGAATTGATTATTCCGGCACTTATTCCTGCTGTTGATCTCGGTTTCCTGTTTTCTGATGTATCTTTCCTGGAATAAATATCTATCCTGCGGGTATAGCTTAAAAAGTTTAATGACCTGTCCATTGATAATATAGAATAGCCCGTCTGAAACATATTATCAGTCTGGAATACTGACACAGCCGGGTTATAATATGAGACGAGAGCTCCTTCTGTAACTGATGACATTGCATTTCCCATACCGATTCCTCTTGCGCCAAACCCCATTCGGCTGAATGATCCGGTATTTATTTCAGAATACTTGGGCTGCGCTGATGCAACAAAAGGGATAATGAATAAAAGAAATATGATATATTTTTTCAAAATTTTTCCTCTTACTGTATAACTAATATTTTACCATAAGCAGGATCCCCTGATCCTGTATCTACAGTGTAAAAGTAAACTCCGTTAGGAACCACTTTTCCGTTATCATCTTTGCCATCCCAGTAATCAATTACACTCTGGTTTTCACCGTTATTATCAATCGCATGAGATACACCGCCGCGTTCAGCATCCTGAACAACCGTCCTCACATAATTCATGGAAAAGTCATATATCCTTATTGTAACAGATGCGCTTGTCCCGCCGGTTGAATATTTAATTTTACATATATCCAGCTTGGGCGAAAATGGATTAGGATATGCATACGTATCAGATTTTGAAACACTTCCGCTTGATGCCATATACAATTTCCACGTTCCTGACCATAATCTGCTTGCACCTTCTGTATATTTAAGAAGCCCGTCTCCCGAGCCCAGCCATAATACATTATCAGAAGCATAAGAATCAGCAGAATAAAAGATACTCTGAGCAAGTTTGAGCCCTGTTTGGGAATCAGTAATATTTGAAGGAAGTACCCATACCGAGCCATTATCATCTGAACGAAAAGCCCCGTCATCTGAAGCTGCAATTACAGCATTTCCACTAAATCCAACATTGTGGGCTTTTACATCAGCAAGATAAGTCTGCCATGTTTCACCGCCGTCAGTTGATGTACTTAATCCGTTAAATTCATTATTATCTTCAGCTCTCCACGTAACACCCCAGATAGCACCTGTAGCCTGCTGGTAACCCAGTCCTACAATAAAATTGCCGCTTATGGGGCTGTCCTGGTTTTGGTGAGAAAATTTCACCCAGCTTACCCCGCCATCAGTTGATTTATTTATCCCGCCTGCGGTACCAACATAAATAGTATTGTCATTAATTACTTTTATCGAAAAGCCCATGTGATTATTATAAGCTTCAGATATAAGCTTACCTGACTGTACAGATAATGCAAATTTTATTGTATCTGTTGGTGAAATTGAATTTACTTTATCAGAAGGGAGTAATACCCTGTCCCATTTAAGATTAGGATTTGCCATCAGGCTTTCAATATTTGCTTTTCTTATTCCTCCTGCCCATGAAGCTATCCATATATAACCATTCATAAAATCTATATCATAAGTAATATTCTGTTCTTCTACAGTAACAGCCAGGGCTCTTACTTTAGGTGCATCAATTCCATTGTTTATACCATAAACCAATGTACTGTCACCATCTTCATCAACAGGCTGGGGAATATTAACCCATGTTTTCCCCATATCTGTAGTATAAACAAGTCCGCCGCCTGTATCATAGCTGCCGCCTGCTACCTGTTTTGTATAACCAAGCGCTGCCCAGAATACTCCATTATAAAAACCGATCGCAGAAATACTCATACTGCCTATAGCTGGTATATTATAAAAGTTAGTCCAAGTACTGCCGCCGTCTGTCGAAAGGCTTATGCCCTTGCCTGTGCCAAGCCAGACAGTATCCCCTTTGGCAATAACGTCTGATATTGAATTACTTAACGGCCCGGAAGCTGCCGCTGTTGTTGTTTTCTGCAAAGCTCCTCCGCCGTTCAGCCTGAAATCAGAAGGCATGTTTTGTGGTAAAACAGCGCCGGTAAAACTCAATAAGAAAAGAATGGTTAAAATTTTATTTATCATTATTTCACTACAATATTGTGTGTAATTGTTTCACTTAACAGGCCTCTTCTATCCTGTGCTACAAATTCAAATTTCCAGGTACCAGTTTGAGATGTTTCTCCAAATGAGTTTTTATAAGAATAAATTCCATCACCGGATTTAGCATCTCCAAAGTGTTCATAATCACCATCATCTCTCATATAGAAAAAAGTACCTGTGCTTGTTGTTACTTTTGATCCATCCGGCCTTGTTAATTCAAAGGCAACTGCAGTTATGTCGTTTGAACCATTTGCATCAGTAGGAATTATTGTAAAAATAAAAGTATCTCCTCTTGTAACTGTATCCTGAAAGACCAGATTTGTAAGTACCGGGGCAACGTTTGCCTGCCCGTTATCGTATTTAAAATAATGTGCAGCAGCCAGTTTTGTGCCTGAAACAGCATCAGTAACGTAATATTTTACTGTATACTGCCCAATAATATCAGAATAACTCAGCGTATACTCTCCAGAATATTTGCCGCCGTTTTTTGTAAGATTTACCGGAGAACTGCCAAGCTCATCCCCATCAGGGTCAGTAATAGTACAATAGGCAGATGATACCTCATCATCATTTTCCAGTTGTATCCATAACTGAATTGTAGAATCCTGCAGGCCGTAGTTTACTTCTGAAAAACTATTTACAGAAGTAACCTTATAGTTTGACGCAGTGGATTCAACCAGGCCATTAAAGTCTTTTTCACAGCCCGAAAATAAAATGACTAACAGAAATGCAGATAATGTAAATATATATTTTTTCATAAGTTAAATATTGTCTTAATTAGTTATGCTGCAAAAGGTAAAAATAAATCCCCGGTATACTATATATAAAGAGGGTTAGGCGTAAACGAAATAATAAATATAAACAAACTTAGGTATCCTGCTATTTTTCTGCCTGTACCAAGCGGAGTATCATCAGGAATATGCGGATGTTTAATTTTAACAACAAAAAACAAAACTGCTGCCCAAACAAACCATCCAAACCAGCCGATGTTCATTGTTGTTCCAAGCAGCTCATCAATTCCGCCCATTATTCCGAAAAACAAAAGCACAAAAAAGGCAGCATACGCTAGTTTCACATGCAGTTTTTCTCCGAATAACGTATAGCTTATATGCCCGCCGTCAAGCTGGCCGACAGGAATCATATTCATTGATGTTATAAGCAGCCCAAACCATCCTACGCAAAGGTATGGATAATGATAAATTTCTGACATTGGCGGAATAAACTGATTTCCATCAGTTAAAACACTCCTTAAAAATGCAAATAAAAGGTTATCCCCAAATTTCACTCCAAAAACCGCATTCCTGCCATATTCTGGTGAAAAATAATCCGGATGAATTGCAAGTATGTAATCTATTCCCGGCAGATGAGTAAAACCATATATTAGTATAATAAGGCAGACAACAAAACCTGAAAGCGGCCCTGCAACTCCAATATCAAACATTGCCTTTCTTGTATACACCGGGGTTCGTGTCTTAATTACCGCACCCATTGTCCCAAAATTAATAAAATATGGTATTGGCGGGAATGGAATATAAAAAGGAAGTGTAGCATCAACCTTATGATATTTTGCAGCAAAATAATGCCCGAATTCATGGAATGATATAACCAGCATTATTAATATAGCATAAGGAAGTCCCATAAGAAGTGTTTCAGGAGTGTAAAGCCCAAATTTGCCGGTTGTCCATTCAGCCCCGGCAAACATAGTAGTAACAAATGTTATTACAAACAAACCGCCATGCAGAATATAATTATTCTTTTTTGGCTTTTCCGCTGGGAAACCTGTTGATGTGCTGTAATAATAATCTTCCTGCTGTTCCGGCATATTACCTGTTAATTTCCTGTCTTAATCATGGTACATTTTATTAAACATGCTGCTTATAAATCCAGGTTAAACCCGAATGCAAAATAATCTTCGTTTTTGTCAAAGTACTCGCCATGGACACTTTTACCTGAATAATAGCTTGCACTTACACTGAATCCTTTTTCATTAAACTTGCCAAACTTAATACCGGCTGTAACTATATTATTGCCATAAAATTTTTCATACTCTGCAACTTTAAAGTCATAGGCAATAAAGGGTGAAAATGCTTTAACCAGCCCGGGAATGTAATAATCAAAACCAGCCTGGTATATACCTTTCCCGATTTCAACAGGTGAAACATGGAATAAATATGTTAATCCCACATACCCTCTGAAGCCTTCATACCTGTAATAAGGAAAAAGTTCAAGAAATTCCCTGCTGTAGACTCTTGGATGAGTATTATCTCTCCAGCCGGCAATAGTATAATCATACTGGCCATCTACAAAATGAGCACTTATATGGCTTAACCTGAAACGTGCACCATATTCAACATCGCCATCAGTTACTTTATAACCGGCATTAACGCCAAAAAGATAATCAACTGCTTCTACCGGGAAGTGAAAATCTTTTTCTTTTCTTAATCTTGTGTATGTAAAAAGGTCACCACCAAAGGATAATACACTATTACCGCTTGTATAGTGATAAAAATCTGATGAGGTACCTATATCAAGGCGGATTTTATTATTATCCATAAACTGGAACCCGGCTTTAGGTTCTATCATGTTTGCAGTAAATGGCTGAATATTTAGTTTATCAGGGAACCATTCCCCCTGCTGGGCAAATAATGATATATTAATAAGAATGGAAAAAAGTAGAACGGCTTTCCGCATTAGTAAATTCCTGTAATAAAGTTTATTATTTCAATATTTCCGCCCCTTCCAGCTGACAGTCCTTGAAAAGAGCAGTGCAAAAGGAAGAGAAACTGCATAAACAGTTAAATAAATTTCAAAAAAGATAAAATACCGGAGGTTTTTACTTAAACCTAACTCATAATGTACCGGCATTAAGAAAAAATAGTCTATAGCTATTTTAAAGACTGCCAAATATAGAGATATGGAGCTGAAAAATAAAGAAGTTAAAAGGGTAAATACTGAGGCCAGGAATGCAAGCGCCATTATTATCTTACCGAATACTGAAACATCCAGCCCCCCTATTGCCCATCTCTTTTTTTGCCGGAAGATATCCACTGCTGTTCTGCATGGCTCAGAAATGATAAGGCTGTCCCTGCTTATAGGGTATTTAATAGTATATTTTTTCAGCCTGTTTATTGCATTTAGCAGGGCAGAATCTTCCGTTACACTGAAAGGCAATTTCTCGTATCCGCCTGTATCAAGATAGGCCTGTTTTCTGAAAGACATATTATTGCCTATACAGCTTACAGGGCGCCTGTTATTAATTGTACCGGAAGCTACTGTAAGCAAATAAATGAAATCTATTGCCTGCATCCCGGAAAATATTCCGGATACCTTCTGTGTTGTAAACCCATTAACAATCCCTGTTTTTTCATCATAATGTGATGCCATTTCCTTAACCCAGAGAGGATTAACTTCGCAGTCAGCATCTGTAATAAATATTACTTCTCCTTTAGCCTCTATAATACCGGCAGCCAGCGCATTGACTTTACCTTTCAGGTGCCCCTGCTTCCCTGTTATGGTTAATTTCTTAAATTTATCTTTCCCGCGTATAAAATCATCTATTATGACTGCTGTTTTATCTGTACTATTATCATCTGCAATTATTATTTCAAGTTTTTCTTCCGGGTAAACCAGTTTATCAAGAGCTGTCATACAATTAAGTATATTTGCCTCTTCATTACGGGCAGCAACAATAACTGTAACGCTGATTTCTTCTGTTTCGGTTTTCTTAAATTTCTTTTTAACCCCTGCCAGAATATAGCAGGTAGCAAAAAAATAAAGGCTTATTACAATTAAAAATATTATCTCAAACATTCTGCAGGGCCACCTGTTTTGTATCCTTTTTTATCTGCTTCATCCGCTGCAAATTGAATTGAATCCATAATTATATCTGCACTTTTTATGCTGTCATGAAATACAACAATTGAATCTCCTTGTAAATATCTTTCAACAGACGTCTTTACGATTTTAAAATCATTCTTATAATCATAAGTAAGCAGTGACCACAAAACAGCAGTCAGGTCTATTTGCTTCAGCAATCCAGGAGTAGAGAAATTAAATTTACCGTAGGGAGGACGAAAATATTTTGGCAGATAGCTGCATTTTTCCATCAAAACTTCATTCATCATTTTTACCTGGTTAATTAATTCTTCCCTGGTTAAAGTCCTTAAATTTTTATGGTTAAATGTATGGTTTCCTATAAGGTGCCCCTCTTCAAGTATGTTCTTTGCAAGTTCGGGATACTTCCTTACGTTATCTCCCACACAAAAAAATATGGCTTTAATTTTAAGCTCATTAAGTTTTTCCAGGATTTTTTCAGTATTTCCCGGCAGCGGCCCGTCATCAAATGTAAACAGTATCCTCCCGTCAGTTGTATTCCATCTGAATGAACTGAATACTTTTTTTACTAAAAACGGAGGGTCGTAAAGATATTTCATTTTTAATTACTCTTCACATTATGCTCTGGGGATCAACATCATAAATAAGTTTAACATCCCGGTAACGCGATTTCCGGTTAAATTCGATAAATGAATTTAATACTGCCTGCCGCAATATTTTCCCGCCAGGATCTTTATCTTTAAAACTCTTTATCATCAGGTGAAACCTGTAATTTCCCTTAAGCCTTGCAATAAGTGCAGTGGTTGGAGGTTTTATATCAAGATATTTTGTATACGCCTGAAGTTCATCAAAAAAGTCTTTCATTGCACCATGAGCTTTTTCTTCATCAGCATCCCTTGTTTCAATCAGGCAGATTCTTGCAAACGGCGGATATTCCATTTTTTCACGGTCTTTAATTTCTTTTTCATAAAAGCCTTTATAATCATGTAAGACAACTTTCTGTAGAGTAAAGTGCCTTTCGTTATGAGTTTGTATTATAACTTCACCGGCAACATTGCTTCGCCCTGCTCTTCCTGATACCTGCGTTAATAACTGGAATGTTCTCTCATCAGCCCTGAAATCAGGTAGCCACAGGCTTGTTTCGGCTGATATTACTCCAACAAGAGTAACATGGGAAAAATCCAGCCCTTTTGATACCATCTGGGTACCAACAAGTATATCAATCTCTCCTTTGCTGAATTCAAACAGTATTTTACTTAATGATGACTTGCGCGAAACTGTATCGGAATCAATCCTTTTAATTTTTGCTGCCGGAAAATAAAACTCAAGTTCATCTTCCACCCGTTCCGTGCCTGTACCAAAATATTTGATATTAAGCGACCCGCAGTTTGTACAGGCATTGGGCACTTTCCTCTCAAAGCCGCAGTAATGGCACTGAAGGTAATTTCTGTTTACATGGTAAACCATAGGAACGGAACAGTTTTCACAGATTTCTATTTCATTACAGTCCTCACAATAAATCTGTGTTGAAAACCCTCTCCTGTTTTGAAGTATAATGACACCCTGTTTTTTCTTCAGCCTGTCTTCAATTTTATCAAGCAGCAGTTTTGAAAAAACACTTTCCATTTTCTTCGCCTTGCGTTCTATAGCAATGTTTACAAGCTTAACATCAGGAAGTGTTGCTTTATCAATACGCTCCGGCATTTCTATCAATTCATATTTACTATTCAGTGCATTATACATACTTTCAACAGACGGAGTTGCTGAACCAAGCACTACGGGAGTTTTATAGATACTTCCCATAATAATTGCAGCATCCCTTGCATTATACCTCGGAACAACATCACCCTGTTTGTAACTCTGGTCATGTTCTTCATCTACAATTATTATCCCCGGATTTTTAAGCGGGGCAAATAATGCAGAACGTGCTCCTATAACCACTCTGCATTTCCCATTTAATATCCTCCTCCATGAATCATATCTTTCCCCAAGGCTCATCCTGCTGTGCAGGACAGATACATCTTTCCCAAAATTGTTAATCAGCCTGGAGGTTATCTGCGGAGTTAAAGATATTTCCGGAACCAGTATAAGCGCTGTTTTTCCTTTATCAAGAACTTTCTTAATTAATTCTATATATACCTGGGTTTTACCGCTTCCGGTAACTCCATGTATAAGATATGTTTTGAACGAATCATTATTTATTGATTCTTCAACTGTTGATACTGCTTTTACCTGCTGTTCAGTGAGTGTAAACTCTCCTTTGCTTTCCTCGTACTGTTCAGTATACCGCCGTTCAACTTCTTTATCATATACTGTAACAATTCCTTTTTCTTCAAGAGAATCTATAGTTGATCTGGAAGCTTCTGATTTTTCCAGCAGTTCCTGAAGTTTTACTGTTTTACTTTTACGCGAAATTATATCAAGCAAAACTTTTACCTGCTTTGGCGACCTGCTCTCTATAGTAGGAATGAATGTGTATATCTCGGCCAGAGATTTTGCCAGTTTAACATACTTTACTTTTTTAGCCTTAACTTTGGGGTCTTCAATTTCATTTAGTACAGTAACTGCTCCCTGCTTTTCAAGGGTCCTGAGAAGTGAATGAATATTTTTCTTACGTACAAGTTTCTGCAAATGCTGCAGTGATATTTCTTCTCTTTCAGTAAATATTTTTAGTATTACTGCCCTCGTGGTGTTTTTATCTTTTTCTTTTTCGAGCAGCTTTGCAGAAAAATTTGGGTCAATTGATATCTTTCTTTTCGATTCAACATCTGAGCCATAAGGAATTCCGAGCTTCAGCGCTTCTCCAAGAGATGAAAGGTAATAATCAGCAAGCCATTTATAAAACTTAAGTGAATCATCTGTAAATATAGGTTCACTGTCTAATATATCAAGTATCGGCTTAACCTGGCTTTTAGATACACCCTGTGGAAGTTCTTCAGGTACATTTACAATAAAACCTGTTAATACTCTCTTTCCAAACGGGGATACTGCACGTACCCCCTTCTGTACCAGGTGTTTTAATTCAGCCGGTACAGAGTATGTAAATGTATTTCTGAAAGGAAGCGGGAATACAACTTCTGCGTACATAAATAACTTTATTTCTTGTAATAAGGAGCAAGTTTCCTGTTTTCTCCTTCAGAGAAATCAGTGCTGAAAATTTCAAATTTCAAGTGCCTTTCTGCCCCGTTCCATAATATTCTTTTATACTCTTTTGATACTATTATTTCTCCGTTAGTTGAAATAACACTGTCCTGTAAAGGGAGTGTCATATAAAAGAAACCATCTTCATAACTGATTTTTTCAACAGCGCTGATATTTGTAAAATTAAATACAGCTTTGCCGTTTAATGTATCCTTTGAAACATACAATTCTCTTGAAACAACATTTTTCCCCTCTTTCTTAATCTCAGTCACAAACTCTTTACTTTTCAGAATAAACTCAAAAATATTGTTTTTATCCTGGGTAAACTCAGTATTGGTGCGCGCATCAGAACGTATATCATAAAATATAACTGTGGCTTTACCTTTATTGGGTTCATCAAGCACCACGTCATAGGATACTTTATGAAACAAAAGGCACCCGTTTAATGATACCATGATTAACAAGATGAAAAATATTTTAAAAGTGTTTTTCATTTTAACCATCCTTTATATTCTGAAAGTCCCTGTATTTTATACAGGAAAAGGCTTTTAACCGGAATTCTTCTTTCTGTTTTATAAACCCGGCATATAAATATAACAGGACTTTTAACCTAAAGCACCTGTTTTGTTTTAATAAACTCTTACTTAATTTTTTTTTTGCACTGTTAAATTACAGCAGTTTCCAGCAGGGTAAGGCTTAAATCTTCTGTATTTAATTCAGCTTCAATACCAAATGGAATTGTCATTTTATTTACAATATGCCCGAATGACATCCCATAAAGAACCGGAATTTTTAATCCTCCAAGCCTGTCAGCCAAAACCTCCGGCAGCGTAAAAGAATCTGCAGCAGTTTCTCCTTCTTCAGACTTAGGTTCACACTTATTAAATACACCCATAACAATACCTGCCGCCTTACCCAACCTGCCTGCCTGAAGAAGCTGGGTTAACATTCTGTCAATCCTGTATGGCTCTTCACCGGTTTCCTCTATAAACAGAAGTTTCCCCTTTGTATCAATATCATAAGGGGTTCCGGTCATTGATATAACTATTGAAAGGTTGCCTCCTGCAAGAATACCTCTGCATTTGCCGCCTGCAATAACTTTCATGCAATAATTCTCAGTATTGTTTTCTTCAGGCCTGCTGTAAAAAACTGCTTTGTTTTTCGGATTAACAAGAACCCGGTTAAAACTGTCTATACTATAATCATTAAATGTTGATATTCCAACCGGCCCATGAAAGCAAACAAGGCCTGTTTTGGAAAAAATTCCGTATAACAGCGCAGTTACATCGCTATAACCGCATAATACTTTGGGATTATTTCTAATAAGATTGTAATTAAGTAATGGCAGCAGCCTTGTACATCCATAGCCGCCTCTTGCACAAATTATCCCTTTTACATCTTTATTGCCGAACATTTCATGGATATCGCCCGCACGCTGACTATCTGTCCCTGCAAGGTAACCATGCCTTGCCAGTATATTATCAGTATAATATACACCAAATCCCAGTTTTTTAATATTTTCTTCTGATATGGCCAGTTCTTCTTCAGTAATATAACTTCCCGGAGCCACCAGGCCAATAGTATCGCCTGGCTTTAACCTATACGGCTTAATAACATTTTTGGGGGCATTTTCCATTCCGTTAAGCGGAACAGATAATACAGCCGCAGCAGCTGGAATTGTTTTAAGAAAATCTTTCCTGAGCATTAAATTAAAATTTCATTTGCAACAAGGTCTTCATAAGTTTCTCTTTTTCGCACCACGTCATATTTACTGCCATCAACCAATATCTCTGCCGGGCGCCTTCTGCCATTGTAATTGCTTGCCATAACCATTGAATAAGCACCTGCTGACATAACTGCAAGATAGTCTCCTGCTTTTGCTGCGCTTATCTCTCTTCCCTTTGCAAGAAAATCACTGCTTTCACAAACCGGCCCTACAATATCAGCTGTAATATCCTGACTGTCTTTCTTTATTTCAACCGGTTCTATATGATGGTATGCGCCATAAAAACTCGGCCTTATTAAATCTGTCATTGCACTGTCAACAATAATAAAGTTCTTTTGCCCGTTCATTTTTGTATTAAGAACTTTTGTAGCCAGTATTGCCCCGTTAGCAGTAAGGTAACGCCCGGGTTCAAAAAATACCTGGCAGTTTAGTTTTTTAAATGTTGGCATTACAGCAGAGGCAAGTTCACTCATAGCAAACGGATTATTATCATGGTATTTTACTCCCATACCTCCGCCAATATCAAAGTGTTTCAGCTTCAGCCCTTTTTCCTTTAGTTTCAGAAATACTTCAGCAAGTTTATCCACTGCTTCAGCAAAAGGGTCAGTTGTTGTAATCTGCGAACCAATGTGCATATCAATACCGGTAAACTCAATATTCTTTAATGCAGACAGTTCCATAAAAATATTAACAGCATCCCGCGCATTTATTCCAAACTTATTCTCTGACAAACCTGTAGATATATAAGGATGAGTTTTAGCGTCAACATTAGGATTTACTCTTATAGCAACGCGGGCAGTTTTACCAAGCTTTCCGGCAATTTCATTTATCTGCATTATTTCATCAACTGACTCAGCTTTAAGAAGAAGTACATCATGTTCAAGCCCCATTTGTATTTCTTCTTCAGTTTTGCCGACTCCTGAAAAAAGCATTTTTTCAGGCTTAACACCTGCCCTAAGCGCCCTGTAAAGCTCACCACCGGAATTTACATCAATACCGGCACCCTGGTCAGCAAATGTTTTTATAACGCTTATATTAAAATTGCATTTTGATGCATAAAATATAATATGATCTATGTCTTTAAATGCATTGTGAAACTCATTATAACGATCGATAAAGTATTTTTTACTGTATATATAAGTCGGAGAGCCTTCTTTCTCTAATATAGATAATACTGGGACATCTTCGCAGTAAAGCATGTTATTTTTATAAGTAAAATACTCAGAGTCATAATAATTCATTTTATAATAACCTAATTTCTTGTAATGTAATGGCTAAGATAATGAAAAAAGAGTTTATATTGGAGTATGAATTATATTAAAACTGTGCTTGTTTGGGAGATTAACCTGTATGTTTCGGCTTTCCGGAGTATAAAACCACTTACTCTTTCTCTTAACGGGATTCATTAGACTTCATGATACCAAATACCCGTTATATTGAAGTTTATCAGCAAACCAGTTTTTAAAACATCTGTCCCTGCTTATAAAACTGCCGCCAGGTAAACTTCAATTTAAGCAGATTGGATTTTTTAGCTGATAATAAAACAAAATATAATCGTTAAGATTTATTTTTCATCATATACAGGTATTACTCTTCCTTATCCGTAATATTCTCAGCCATTTTCTTTAATGATTTAAGGGAATTGTTTTTTTCAACTACTTTCATATTACTATTTAATTTATCAGACATGTCATCAAGAATTCTGCGCACTTCAGGAAATAATTTCTTACCCTTTGCAGTAAGATATAAGTTGGAACTTCTCAGGTCATCAGAATTTTGTTTTGCTCTTATGTAACCAAGTTTTGACAATTTATGAATTGCTTTGGCTGTAGTTCCCTTATCAATTGCCAGATCCAGGCTAAGCTCTTTTTGGGTTATACCTTCATGTTCAACAATGTGAATAAAAAACATGTATTGCCCGCTTCCAAATCCATATTTATTAAACTGCTTATTAAGATGAACCTGCATGTGCCTGTATATCATTGAGATATAATAGCCAAAATTATCCTTGTGCATTAAACCCGGCCTCCTTTACTGCTTCAGTTGAATTTTTTCCATAATTAAATCTATGGTTTAAAATATAAAAACCGGCTGAAATTATTGAACACAAAATTAATCCCACTGAGGTTGAATAAATAATATTACCCAGACCGACCAAAGGAGAGATTATTCCGCCGGTAAAAAATGACATTGCCCCCAGGATTGAAGAAGCAGTCCCTGCATTTTCCCTGTTTGATTCCATAGCAAGTGTAGTTGAAGACGGATATACAATACCATTAAATACAAACATTATAAATACTGAAAGCTCAAAACAAATAAACGGCGCACCTGAAATAAGGAATATTACGGTAGCCACTGACATAAAAAGAACTCCATATACACCAGTTTTTACTGCATCTTCCTGCTTTCTGAATTTACCCGCAGCTATTGCACCAATAGTAAGTGCAGCAGCATTAGTACCGAAAACAATACTATACAGAAGAGGTGAGATATTGTAATGTTCCTGAAAAATAAAAGGTGAAGATGATATATAAGCAAACATTACCGCCATTGAAAAAGTAAGGATAAAAACATAGGAAATAAAACTCCTGTTTTTTAATACCAGCGCAAAATCTTTTATAATCGAATACACATCACCGGTTTTCCTGTTTTTACTATACAAAGATTCCGGCAGGCGTGAACTTAATACCAGAACAATTATGCCGAATAATGCCAGGAATACAAATATCCCCTGCCACTCAGCAAAGGTTAGCAGAATTCCTCCTATTACAGGGGATATTGCTGGTGTAAAACCAAGAATTGCAGCATTGACAGATAAAGATTTAGAGAGATCAGCCCCAAAAAAATGATCAGTTAAAATTGCTCTTGAAAGTACCATGCCTCCTGAACATGCAAGGCCCTGAAACAGTCTTGAAATGATAAATACTGTAATATCACCTGAAAAGATACATCCTGCAGTTGAGGCAATAAATATATACAATGAAAATAATAGTGGTTTTATCCTTCCGTATTTATCACTGAACGGGCCAATTATTAACTGGCCTGCTGCTATTCCAATCATTGTTGCCATAAGACTCATTTGGATGCTTGATACTGAAGTAACAAAATACTTTGTCAGTACAGGGAAAGCAGGCAGATAAGAGTCGGTAATAAGTGCCGGAAATCCCACAAGTATCCCGGTAACCAGAATAAGGTATTGTTTTGAATCACTTTTTTTATGCATATTTATGTCCTGTATTTAGTTGCATTTGCAACTAAATATCGTAAAATAATAGTCTCCCGGCAATATTGTTTTTAAATTTATTTTATACCCGGGACTTATAAAAACGCTATAACTTATTTAATTACAATATTTTATAAAGACACATAAAAGCACATACAGATTGATAGTTTCATTTAGGCAGATTAAACCTGCACCAAACATTTTATGTCATATAGTAAATTCAATTATAAAAAAGGATACAGCATAATGCAGCAGGAACATAAAGACAATAAAAGCATAGTACATTACATTCGTTCATTACACAGAGATATTGGATATTTAATGATAGGATTAATTTTAATTTATTCAGTGAGCGGTATATTTCTTATATACAGAGATACTGACTTTCTTAAAACTGAGCAAAGTATAACCAAAACGCTTCAGCCTGACATGAAACCTCAACAGTTAGGAATGGCTCTTCATTTAAGGGATTTTAAAGTAGAAAAAACGGAGGGGAATACTATTTACTTTAAAGAAGGCACATATAACACGTCAACCGGAGTTGTTAATTACACCACTAAAGCTCTGCCCTTTGTTCTTGAAAAACTAAACAGCCTTCATAAAACGGCCAGCAGTAATGCATCACATATTTTTTCTGTAATCTTTGCAGTATTACTCCTCTTTTTAGCTTTGTCGTCATTCTGGATGTTCAAACCCAAAGCCAAACCTTTCAGAAGAGGAATTATTTTTGCAGGAATAGGATTTGTTTTTGCATTTATAATGCTTATGATTTAAGGATTGGTTAATCTTCAAAATGAATGTTAAACTGTCTTTTCACCTGGAACAATTAAGGCTGAGTAAAATCAGCCTTTTTACATTCGGCATACCGCAATTCAACAAAAACCTTTATTCAGGCTGCCAGCCAAATCCCTTTATATAAAAGGATTTATTGCCTGTTATCTGTGGAAAGGCTGTAAAGCTCTTTTTTTCACCATGGAAAAACCGGCGTGGTTCAACATGAACTATACTGTAAATTTGCACCCATAACTCCCCTGTATTATTATTGCACCGTAATTAGGCTATGTTCTTTAATGTTTATTTTATTGGATTTTCTTTTATTGTTCTTTTATATATTGGTTATCTTATTTACCGGGTTGGAAATGAGTAAAGTCCAAATGCTATTATATTTTTATCAAAACAAGATATAAACTGCACAACTTATGCGGGTCAACATTTTATCCACATTACTTATCCACAATTGTGGATAACCCGGAAAGCATCCCTGGTCATATTATAGATAACTCTAATTATTATGGTTTGAATTACCCCTCATTTTCGGTAAATTTAAGATCAATTTTTAAATGTTTTACTAATACTGTTGAAATATTATGCGATATCCTTTTTTAGAAATAGAAGCTAAATGGCAAAAATTCTGGGAAGAGAAACAGGTTTATAAAACCGACTTTTCCAAAACAGATAATAAATTGTATTGCCTTGTAATGTTTATTTACCCCTCCGGTGCAAAACTGCACTGCGGGCACTGGTATAACTACGGCCCTACTGATACATGGGCAAGATTTAAACGCCTAAAAGGTTACAGTGTATTTGAGCCTATGGGTTATGATGCTTTTGGCCTTCCGGCTGAAAATTATGCTATTAAAACTGGCATCCATCCCAAAGACAGCACAATAAAGAACATTGAGGATATCCGCGGCCAGCTTAAACACATGGGCTGTATGTATGACTGGAATGCCGAACTTATGACCTGCGTCCCTGAATACTACAAATGGAACCAGTGGTTATTCCTCCAGCTTTATAAAAAAGGATTGGCTTACAGAAAAAATGCTCCTGTTAACTGGTGCCCCAAAGACCAGACTGTTCTTGCAAATGAGCAGGTTCAGGCTGACGGTACCTGCGAACGCTGCGGAACTGTTGTTATTCAGAAAAACTTAACTCAATGGTTTTTCAAAATTACTGACTATGCTGAAGAACTGCTGCAGGGGCTTGATTCTATCAACTGGCCGGAAAAGACCAAACTGATGCAGAAGAACTGGATTGGTAAAAGCGTTGGCGCTGAGGTAAACTTTAAAATTGACAGCAGTGATAAAACCCTCAAAATATTCACCACTCGCCCGGATACTCTTTTTGGCGCTACTTATATGGTTCTTGCGCCTGAACATCCGCTTGTTGATGAACTTACAACTCCGGAATATAAAACTGCTGTTGAACAGTATAAGGATTCAATTAAATCACTATCTGAAATTGACAGAACCTCAACTGTTAAGGAAAAAACCGGCGTTAATACGGGTGCTTTTGCAATTAATCCTGTTAACGGCGAAAAAATTCCAATCTGGATTGCTGATTACGTCTTAACAACTTATGGTACCGGCGCTATTATGGCCGTTCCAGCCCAGGATGAACGTGACTGGGAATTTGCTGAAAAATTCAGTCTTCCAATTATTAGAACAGTCCAGACTCCTGCAGATTTCAAAGGCAAAGCTTTTACAGAAGACGGCCCGGCTATGAACAGCGGTTTCCTTAACGGACTTTATGTTGAGGAAGCTAAAAAGAAAATGATTGGGTGGCTTGAAGAAAACGGAATAGGTAAAAGCAAAATTAATTACAGGTTAAGAGACTGGCTTATTTCCCGCCAGCGTTACTGGGGTACTCCTATCCCAATTATTCACTGCCCCAAATGCGGTGAAGTTCCTGTTGATGAAAGCCAGCTCCCGGTTGAACTCCCTTATGAAGTCGAGTTTAAACCTTCAGGCGAATCTCCGCTTCTTTCAAATAAAGATTTTATAAATGTTAAGTGCCCTAAATGCGGCGCTGATGCAAAACGCGATCCTGATACAATGGATACTTTTGTTGATTCCTCATGGTATTATTTCAGGTACCTTGACCCTCATTTTTCTGGTGCTGCTTTTAACAAAGAAAGAGCTGAAAAATGGGCTCCTGTTGATATGTATGTTGGCGGCGCTGAACATGCTACTATGCACCTGCTCTATGCAAGGTTTATACATAAGTTTTTACGTGACCTTGGATTAACCAGCACTAATGAGCCTTTTAAAACATTGATTCACCAGGGTACAATTACTAACCAGGGTGCTAAAATGTCAAAATCAAAGGGTAATGTTGTTAACCCTGATGATTTTACCAAAGATTACGGCGCTGATGTTTTCAGGCTCTATTTAATGTTTATGGGGCCTTATGAACAGGGCGGCGACTGGAGCGATAAAGGAATCTCTGGTTCTGACAGGTTTGTCCAGAGAACTTATGACCTTTTTACAAAACTTTCTGATTCAATTAAAGAGATTAAATCCGAAGACTCATTTGATATAGCTTCCCTCTCCACTGAAGAGAAAGCAGTATACAAAAAGGTTAATGAATCACTCCGCAGGTTTGAAGAAGAAGTAAACAATTTCAGGTTTAACACTGCAATTGCTTCTTTAATGGAACTTCTTAATGAAGTAACAAAAAATATTGACAAAATATCACTGCCTGTCGCAAAATACACATTAAACCGTTTTGCAGTTATGCTTGGGGCAGTTGCTCCTCACCTTGGCGAAGAGTGCTGGCAGCTTTCAGGGAAGACCTTATCATTGTTTGAAAGCCCTGTCTGGTTCCCGGTAGATGAAAAAGCACTTGTGAAAGAATCAGTCAATATTGCTGTACAGGTTAATGGTAAGCTGCGCGATACAATTACAATGCCTGCTAACAGTGAACAGGACGCAGTTAAAACTGAAATAATGAAAAATGAAAAGGTAACAAAACATCTTGACGGCAAAACAGTAGTTAAAGAGATTTTTGTTAAAAATAAAATTTATAATATAGTAATAAAATAAATTATCACTTTTAAAAGAGTATATAAATGTTAGATTTAAAATTCATCCGCGAAAACCCTGAACTTGTTAAAGCTGGTGTTGAAAATAAAAATGAAAAAAGCAGGGTTGATGAAATCCTCAAACTTGATGAACAAAGAAGAGACCTTATTATACAGACAGATGAACTAAAGGCTAAAAGGAACCAGGTTTCGTCACAAATCCCCCAGATGAAAAAAGCCGGGCAGGATGTTACAGCAGTTCTTGCTGAGATGAAACTTGTATCTGACCAGGTTACAGATTTGGATTCAAAGCTTAAAACAGTTGAAGAAGAACTTGAGGATATACTTTTATATATTCCTAATCTTCCGCATTCATCTGTTCCGGTTGGTAAAACAGCAGATAATAATGTTGAAGTAAAACAATGGCTGCCTGAAGCTTTTTCTTTCAGCCAGGAATTTAAACCGCTGGATCATATAGAACTGGGTAAGAAATTAAAAATACTTGATTTTGAAAGAGGAGCTAAAATAACCGGTTCAGGATTCCCGTTTTATATTGGTAAAGGAGCTACTCTTGAAAGAGCTCTTATCAGCTTTATGCTTGATTACCATATACAGAATCATGGGTACACGGAAGTTTTTCCCCCGTTTCTTGTTAACAGGGATTCAATGAGGGGTACAGGACAGCTTCCCAAAATGGCTGATGATATGTACAGCATTGACAAAGACGGCCTCTTCCCTGTTCCAACTGCTGAAGTGCCTATTACTAACTTCTACAGAAATGATATACTTAATGAAGCTGAACTGCCAATAAAATTCGTCGGCTATTCTGCATGTTTCAGAAGAGAAGCCGGTTCATACGGCAAAGAATCAAAGGGATTTCTGCGCGTACACCAGTTCAATAAAGTTGAAATGGTAAAATTTGTAAAACCTGAAACTTCTTATGATGAACTGGAAAAACTGGTTAACGATGCCGAAGACATTTTACGCACTCTGAAAATACCTTACAGGCTGCTTTTACTTTGCACAGGTGATTTAAGTTTCTCTGCCGCAAAGTGCTATGACATTGAGACATGGTCACCAGCTGAAAATAAATGGCTTGAAGCTTCATCCTGCAGTAATTTTGAAAACTTCCAGGCAAGAAGAGCTAACATCCGTTTCAGAAATGAACAGACCAAAAAACCTGAATTCGTTCATACACTAAATGGTTCCGGCCTGGCTACAAGCAGGCTTATGGTTTCTATCCTCGAAAATTACCAGACCCCGGAGGGTAAAATTATAGTTCCGGAACCTTTACAAAAGTATACCGGGTTTAAGGTTATTGAATAATGATGGATGGGATTTTGTATTAAAGATTTATTATTATCTTTAATATGTGATTTGGTTATTTAGGGTTTCGATTTTATAATTAACAATAGATTAGATTATACAGAAGATTTTATAATCCGGTCTTACTTACTCGATAATAAATTTTCTTAGGCTCTAATTCCACCGGTTTTGCCGGTGGAATTATGTAATACTTATGAAGAATCTCCTTACCCTGACTAAATATTTTAAGAAGTATAAAAATAAACTTTATTGGGGACTGGTTTTTATTCTTCTTTCCAATATTGGGCTTGTATACGGCCCTTTATTAACTAAAGATGCAATAAATGAGCTGCATTCTTACGTTTCTTCTTCTACTCTTTTAAGGTATGCAGGGCTTATTGTTCTTGCCTCACTGCTTTCCGGCTTATTTCGCTTCTTTATCAGGCAGACAATTATTGTAGTTTCAAGGAAAATTGAATTTGATATGAGGCAGGATTTCTGGGCTCACATTCAAAAACTCCCGTTAAAATATTTCCAGAATAATTCCACCGGAAATATTATGGCGCACGCTACCAATGATATAAATGCTGTAAGAATGTTTGTCGGACCAGCTGTAATGTATTCAATTGATACAGGTATAAGATTCCTTATAGTTATAGCAATTATGCTGTCAATTGATGTTAAGTTGACCGTATACTCGCTCTTACCTTTACCGCTCCTGTCTTATGCAGTATTTAAGCTTGGAAAGCTTATTCATACAAGATTTACACTTATCCAGGAAAAATTTGCTGAATTAACTGCAAAAGCCCAGGAAAATTTTTCAGGTATCAGGGTTATCAAATCTTATGTACGCGAAAAGAATGAGATAAACAGATTCCAGGATTTAAGTAAAGATTATATAAATAAAAATATGTCAATGGTATCGATCCAGGCATGGATACAGCCAACTTTATTTCTGGTTACAGGTTTTTCAAATATTGCTGTAATATGGATCGGAGGAAGTTACATTATTCAGGGAACTATGAACCTAGGACAGATTGTGGCTTTTGTATTTTACCTTGGTATACTTATCTGGCCAATGATAGCCTTTGGATGGGTTATAAATATTATACAACAGGCTGAGGCCAGTATGAAGCGCCTTAATCATATATATGCTCAGCCCTATGATATTGAAGATAATGACAGCACAAGGCAAGAGATCAAAGAAATAAAAGGTGATATTCAGTTTAGCAATGTGTCTTTCAGGTATTCAGAAAATTTACCATATATACTAAAAAACATTAACCTGAAAATACCAGCAGGATCAACAACTGCAATAATGGGTTTTACGGGCTCTGGAAAAACTTCTCTTATCAACCTTATCCCCCGTCTGTATGATGTAAGTGATGGAAGCCTTCTTATTGACGGACATAATGTTAAGGATTTTCCTCTTGGCGTGTTGAGAACAAACATTGGACTGGTTCAGCAGGAATCTTTCCTATTTTCAGATACTATAATAAATAATATAGCGTATGGACTTAATTCTGTTGATAAAGACAGAATACTGGAAGCCTGCCGAATTGCCCATTTTGATAAAGATGTGGAATCCTTTCCCGGCGGCTATGATACTATTGTAGGTGAACGCGGCATTACCCTTTCTGGCGGGCAAAAACAAAGGGCAAGCCTCTCAAGGGCGCTTACAATTGACCCTAAAATTTTAATTCTGGATGATTCTTTTTCTGCAGTTGATACTCATACTGAAGAAGAGATTTTGAAAAAATTAAAAACCTTTATGAAGGACAGAACAAGTATAATTATCAGCCACAGAATTTCAACAGTAAAAGATGCTGATAAAATCATTGTTCTTAATAAAGGCATCATTGCAGAAGAAGGAACTCATGAAGAACTTATTTCAAAAGGCGGCATATATGCTGACCTGCATTTTAAACAACTCCTTGAAAAAGAACTTGAAGAACTAAACTAAGAGCAAATATTATGGAAAAAACATCAGTAGCAATTTTTGAAGTCACTCCAAAAGAGAAAGCATATCTCAGAAAAAAATTCGATAAATCATTCGAAATAACATTTTATTCTGAAGCTTTAACTGAAGCAAATGCTGATCTGATTAAAGATACAGATATAGTATCTACTTTCATTTATTCACAGGTAACCAAAAATGTTTTGGAAAAAGCATCCCGGTTAAAGCTAATTACAACAAGAAGCACAGGCTTTAATCATATTGATGTTAAAACTGCCGGTGAAAAAGGTATAAAAGTAAGTAATGTACCGTTTTACGGCGAAAACACAGTTGCTGAACATACTTTTGCTTTAATACTTGCTCTTTCAAGAAATGTACATAAAGCTTATGTAAGAACTATAAGGAATGATTTTACTTTACAGGGACTGCAGGGATTTGATCTTCGTGATAAAACGCTTGGAGTTATTGGCGCGGGCAGCATTGGAGTTCATGTTATTAAAATTGCCAAAGGTTTTGGAATGAATGTGATGGCCTATGATGCAAGGCACAATCATCTTCTTGCCGAAATTCTTGATTTCAGTTATGGCTCACTGGATGAAGTTCTAAAAAGTTCAGATATTATTACACTTCATTGCCCTTATAATTCAAAGACACATCACCTCATTAATATGCAAAATATAAATAAAGTAAAAAAAGGCGCTTTATTTATCAATACGGCACGTAACGGCATAATTGATCCCCAGGCTTTATATTATGCTATTGAACATGATATTTTCAGCGGTGCCGGGCTTGATGTTTTTGAAGGTGAAGAACTTGTTAATGAAGAAAACCAGATGTTAACACAAAATGTTTCTGTTGAACATCTTGAAGCTATACTAAAAAGAAATATTCTGCTAAGAAGGGAAAATGTCATCATTACTCCACATATGGCATTTGACTCTGTTGAAGCAGTTGAACGTATTATGGATACAACGGTATCAAATATTAAATTTTTCCTTACCGGGGAAGATTTCTATAAAGTTAATTAGTTTATAATTTAATCTGCGGAATTAATGGCACAGGATTATAACAGCGAAGATGAAGTTTTAGGTAAGGCGTATGATTCACGCCTGATGAAGAGGCTGCTTACTTATGTAAGACCATACAGGAAGTATGTAATATTTGCTATACTGCTTAATGTTGTGGTTTCAGCTCTTGAACCTATAAGGCCATTGCTGACAAAAATTGCAATTGATGATTATATACTTCATTCCAATTATAAAGGTTTGATGTGGATAAGCATGCTTCTGCTTGCATCATTAATTCTGCAGTCTGTTATTCAATATTTTCTAACTTATTATACTCAGCTTCTTGGGCAAAAAACCCTTTATGACCTGCGTATCCAGTTGTATACCCACACGCAAAAACTTGCGTTGAAATTTTTTGATAAAACACCTATTGGAAGGCTTGTTACCAGGACCACCAATGATGTTGAATCACTCGGTGAGATGTTCTCTTCGGGCATTATAATGATTTTTAGTGATATATTCATTATTACCTGGATACTTGTCTTTATGTTCTTTATGGATGTAAAACTTTCTCTTGTTACACTTAGCGTACTGCCTGTCCTTGTTTACGGTACATTTCTCTTCAGAAAAAAGGTACGTGAATCGTACAGGGATGTAAGGCTTCATCTTGCTCGTCTTAATTCCTACATGCAGGAACATGTAACAGGTATGAATGTAGTACAGATTTTTCATAAAGAAAAAGACGAACTTAATCGTTTCTCGGGTATAAATACTGATCATAAAGATGCGAATATAAAATCAATTTTTTATTATGCAGTATTTTATCCTGCAGTTGAATTACTCAGCTCAATAGCAATTGGCCTTATTATATGGTACGGCGGCGGAGAAGTAGTACAAAGTACATTAACAGTAGGTGTCCTTTTTGCATTTATTCAATATACAGAAATGTTTTTCAGGCCAATAAGGGACCTTTCCGAAAAATACAATATTTTACAGACTGCAATGGCCTCTTCAGAAAGAATATTTAAGCTGCTTGATAACAAAACATTTGTTAATAACCCGGAAAAGCCAGTTGAACTGGGAAAGATTAAAGGAGAAATTGAATTTAAGAATGTCTGGTTCGCATATAACGATGAGGAATGGATATTAAAGGATATATCTTTTAAGATTAACCCTGGCGAAACAATTGCTATTGTTGGCCATACCGGTGCAGGAAAAACAAGTATAATTAATATACTTACCCGCTTTTACGATATTCAAAAAGGCTCAATTCTTGTTGATGGCATCGATATAAAAAATGTTGATAAGCGCGAACTAAGGAAATATATATCTACTGTCCTTCAGGATGTATACCTGTTCAGCGGAACAGTTAATACAAACATCAGCATGGATAATGATTCTATACCGGAAGAAAAGCTCCATGAAGCCGCCCGCCTTGTTGGAGCTGAAAGGTTTATAAATACTCTGCCGGGTAAATACAATGAAATTGTAAAAGAAAGAGGCGCTACTTTAAGTGTTGGGCAAAAACAGTTAATATCCTTCGCAAGGGCGCTGGCATACGATCCGCAGATATTAATTCTTGATGAAGCAACTTCCAGCGTAGACACTGAGACAGAAATTCTGATTCAAAAAGCTATTGAAAAACTTCTGGTAGGAAGAACGGCAATTGTTATTGCCCACAGGCTTTCAACAATTCAGAGCGCTGATAAAATTATAGTTCTTCATAAAGGTGAAATCAGGGAAACCGGAAACCACCAGGAACTTTTGGCTAAACGCGGTATTTATTATAAACTTTACCAGCTGCAATACAAGGACCAGGAAATTACAAAAGCAGGCTGAGCAATTACTACTGCTTCTCCCTGTTCATGCTGCAGTGTTATGGGTTAGAATAAAGGACATAAATAACCGGGCAACCCCGGCTATTTAATTATTTTTTAATTTTTTCTATTTCAGCAGCCAGCTTTGAGGCAAGTTCTTCTGAAGAAATTCCTTCGATTTTAACTTTTGTGCTGTTAACCAGAACAGATGGGTGATCGCCTTCACCTATCACGTATTTATATAATGAAAAAGCCAGTCTGTTCCTGTCATTCATAATAGGCAGATAATTAGTAAAGCTTTCTACTATATCATATACTTTTCTTTCTATTGAATCATCCGGAAATTTTTTAGTTGCCGGAGGAGGTAATGTAGTCATATGATTTTTACCCTTATATTTATAGGTTAAAAATAGGCCTTAAACTTTAATTCTGCAATAAGATGGAAGTAAATCTCTTATTTATTTATTTTAGTAAATTGAATAATGATAAACTTTTTTGAACTCTTTCAATTTAAATAAAATACTTATTATCCGCCTGAGTTCGCTTGGCGATATTCTTCTTACTACCCCTTTTGTAAGATCGCTTAAACAGCAGAATCCCGGTATTATTATTGATTTTTTACTAAAAGAGCAATATTCTGCAGTTCTGGATAATAATCCCTATATAAGCAATATTTATCATTATAAAACCGGCACTGAACTTATTGAAAAATTAAGTTCCAATTCATATACTCTTATAATTGACCTGCAAAATAATAAAAGGTCAGGCGTAATTACATCAGCACTTAATGTGCCTGTAAGGAAATTTGAAAAAAGAAGCATTGATAAGTTTCTGCTTGTTAACTTCAGAATTAATAGACTTAAAAATGCCCCGCCTGTTCCGGAAAGATATTCAGAAACTTTACCAGGATTTAAGCTTGATAATAAAGGAAGTGAACTGTTCCTGAAAGAAACAGAAAACCTATCGCAGGCTGAAACAGCTTTGAATATAGGAATGGCCCCGGGTTCAAGGCATCTGACAAAAATGTGGCCTAAAGAGCACTATATAGAACTGGCAAAGATGCTTATAGACAAAGGGTATAAGATTATACTGCTTGGCGGAAAAAGCGACAGAATAATATGCCATGAAATTGCCGAAGCATCAGGTGCAGTTGATCTGTCAAATGATGATATGCTTGCTGAGACTGCCAAAAACATAAAAAAATGCTCCCTTATTATATGTAATGATTCAGGTTTAATGCACACTGCTACCGCTGTTAATATACCGGTTTGTGTATTTTTCGGTTCAACGGTTGAAGAGTTTGGATTTACACCTTACAAGTCAAAAAATTTAATTTTAGAAAACAATTTGTTATCTTGCAGGCCTTGTTCGCATATAGGTAGAGAAAGCTGTCCTTTAGGGCATTTCAGATGCATGCTGGAAATAACCCCGCAAGTGGCTTTAGAAAGAATTTTAACGCAGTTAAATCCCCGATGAAAAAAATATCTGTTTTTCTGTATAATTTATTGTTTGTTCCTGCTCTTTTTGTTTTAGCCCAGTTAGGAAGTCTTTTTAATAAGAAACTTAAAAGTGGCATAAAAGGAAGAAAAAGGATATTTGAAGAACTTATTTTAAATGCAGCTCCTCTTGATAAATCAAAAAAACTTGTATGGTTTCATTCTTCATCGCTGGGTGAGTTTGAACAGGCAAAACCAATTGTTGAAGAATTAAAAAAAGATAATTCTATAAATATACTGGTTACGTTTTTTTCTCCGTCCGGTTATGAAAACTCACGTAAGTACCCTTTTGCTGATCTGGTTTCATATCTTCCTTTCGATTCAAAATCAAATGCTGCCCGTTTTATGAATATAGCAAGGCCTGATATTGGCATTATGATGCGTTATGACATCTGGCCAAACCATATATGGGCAATGAAAAATGCAGGTATTACTTCCTTTATTGTAGATGCGACAATGAAAGGAAACTCATCAAGGAAACTGCCTGTTATCAAAGGTTTTCATAAAGTATTGTTTAAAGATATAACCAAAATACTTACAGTATCTGAATCAGATGAGCTGGGTTTTTATGAATTTGGATGTACAAAAGAACAGGTAAAAGCAGTAGGAGATACGCGTTTTGACCGGGTGTTCCAGCGCAGCCAGAATGCAAAGAAACAAAATCTGCTGCGTGAAGAAATTTACAAAGGTAAAAAAATACTTGTTGCAGGCAGTACATGGGATATGGATGAGAATGTGATTCTTCCGGCTTTCATTAAAACTGCAAAGTATGACAAAGATGCACTGCTTATAATTGCCCCCCATGAACCAACCATAGTTAACCTTGAAAGAATTGAAAACGAACTTAACCCACAGGTTAAGTCAATCCGCTTTTCGCATCTGAATAACTATAATGGAGAAAGAGTTATTATTGTTGACTCAATAGGTATCCTTCTTACATTATATACTTACGCAGACATTGCTTTTGTGGGAGGCAGTTTCAAACAGAATATTCATAATATACTGGAAGCTGCTGTTTATGGAGTACCGGTATTATTTGGGCCAAAAATTGAGAACTCCCAGGAGTCATACCAGTTACTGAAAAAAGGAGGCGGCATTCTGATTAGAAATAAAAAAGAAGCTTACCGCCAGTTCAGGACATTGTTTAATGACGATAAACTTCGTAATTCTCTTGGAGCAATATCATACAATTATGTATATGATAATCTTGGGGCAACAGAGAAGATACTGAAAGAGATTCATAATGTAATTGGATAATACTTATTAGTATTTACCAGCATACCTTTCATTAAAAATATCCAGATGATGCCTTTCATGCCCGGTAAGAATAAATATCAGCGCACGAACTGTTACAGGATTTTTACTGGCAGTACCTTTTTTACTAATTTCTTCCTCAGAAAGTGATTTAATCATTTCTATATTTGCCAGCTTCAGGTAATTATATTCAGCTTTTAATGAAGCAACTGTCCTTTTATTAAAATTTGCACTAAGTACAAAATCATCCTGGTTAAAACCGGGCAGTGTCTGCTGCTCTCCCCTTGCGATACACAATATTCTGTAACTAAATACTCTTTCGCTATCAAGCATATGGCCTAATAGTTCCTTTACACTCCATTTACCCTCAGCATAAGAAAAAAGGCCTGCTTTATCATCAATAGAGGCAAAGACATTAAGTATTTCTTTATGCTGTTTTTCAAGTATTGATGCAATATCATTACCTTTAACTTTATCAATATACTTTTGATAGTAAGACGCATATTCATTTTCCAATGGCCTGTTCATTTTATTCTCCATATTTATTTTAGAGTTTATTCCCAGATTTTAACTTCAAACTTTCCATGAGAATCAGCTTCCCCACGAAACATCCCTTTAGTATTAAACTTAGCAATATAATTACCGTCTTTATCCACAGCAATTATTCCACCATCTCCCGGGCTGAGCCTTTTATCAATCATCTCTTCGGCGGCTTCTTTTAATGTCATACCTTTATATTCCATTAAAGCAGATATATTAAATGCCACGCTGTTTTTGATAAACTTTTCACCCTGCCCTGTTGCCGAAACAGCACATGTTTTGTTATTTGCATAAGTACCGGCATTTATAATGGGAGAGTCTCCAACTCTGCCTGGCATTTTATTAGTTGTTCCGCCAGTAGAAGTAGCAGCTGCAAGATTTCCTTTTTTATCAAGCGCAACACAGCCAACTGTACCCTTCTTATCTTTAATTAATTTCTGAAACTGCTCATAGCGCTGCGGTGTATCGAAATAATTATTTTCGACCGGCTTAAGCCCCATTTGTTCTGCAAACTTTTCTGCACCTTCACTAATCAATAATACATGACTCGTCTTTTCCATTACCAGACGAGCAAGTTTAACGGGATTTTTCACAGTTTTTACCCCGGCAACTGCACCACAGGACAAATCATAGCCATTCATTATTGAGGCATCAAGTTCATGAGTTCCTTCCGAAGTGTACACTGAACCCTTTCCTGCATTAAATTTAGGATCATTTTCCAGGAACTCAACAACAGATTCACAGGCATCTATAGCCGAGCCACTGTTTGCAAGTATTGTCCTTCCTATAGCAAGAGCTTCTTTAAGAGAATTCAGATAATCATTTTTCACAGAATCAGGCAATGAACGGTCGATAGTACCTGCCCCGCCATGAATAACAATTGTATATGTGCCCTGCTTGTTTTTGGAATCTTTCCCTTCGTTCATATCAATAAACTGCACGGCAATAATCACACAAATTGTGAGAGCAGCAAATATAATTGATTTCATGCAGATCCCTTGTTATTGTTTTACATCCGTCCCCAGTTCATTCAACAGCCTGTCTATAAATTCCGCCTGAGGAGTGTGAATTTTTTTATAAGCTTCCCTGACACCAAAAAAGCAGCCTCTGTCAACTTCCGGAAACTCCTGCATCCTGCCTGATTTTGGAGGCCATTCCATCAAAAAAGTATTACAGGTAATATCTATCGGCTTATCTGAGCTGCATTCAAACGCCCAGCCATATACTCTTTTAGTATTATTATTCTGCATTATAGTACCAAGAGGGATTAACTTATCACCGGGAGTAACCCCAGTTTCTTCAAAAAACTCTCTTTTAGCTGCATCAAGGTATTCTTCATCCTTTTCAGCAAGCCCTTTGGGTATGCCCCAGAAACCATCATCCTTTTTTGTAAAATACGGGCCGCCCGGGTGGACTAAAAATACTTTAACATCATCACTTGTTCGGTGGTACATTAAAAGCCCGCAGCTTATTACTTCTTCCATATTCCAATTATTCTTTATTTTATGCTACATAAATTATTTTTAAGAATTTAATTTAAACTATCTCTAACTTAATATGAAATTTTTAGCCGTTGAAAAAGAAATGCCGGTATAAAAGATGACGATTACGCTCCTTACCTGAAAGAAGAAGCTAAAAGAGTATGTCAATTGTATGAAGACAACATTATTCGTGAAATGTATTTTACTGATAAGAATGAAGCGGTTATTATACCGGAATGTGACAGTACAGAAGAAGCATAAAATATCCCCGAAATGCTGCCTGTAAAAGCCGGCTGATTAGATTTGAAGTCAGCAGGTTATTAAATCTTTTACATAACCCTTATTTTTACTGAATGCCCGAATATACTTTTAGCCCGGCAATACCGATTATAATTAAAAGGATAAAAAATAAACGCATTACTTCACGTGATTCATTAAAAAGCAGAATACCCAAGACAGCAGTTCCAACTACTCCTATTCCTGTCCATACTGCATAGGCTGTTCCGACAGGGAGAGTTTTTAACGAATATGCAAGCAACCCCATGCTCAAAATTATAGAAATAACAGTAAAAGCACTCCACCAGAAACGCGTAAAGCCCTGCGAATATTTCAACCCGACAGCCCAGGCAACTTCAAAAAGCCCGGCAATAAATAATATAATCCAGTTCAATATAGAATTCCAAATAAAATAATAAATACTATGTAAGTATATTTATTTTGTACCGGTGGAACAAGAACACAGTTAATACTTTATTACTATCTTTAATTTTTATCACCTTTTATTATGTGCATTGAGACTTTCAGAGAGTTTTACAAAGAAGCAGTTTTTATTACAAACAGATAAATTATTCCACTTTATATACTGACCATTGAGCAAATGAGTCTACCTTTTTTAACCCTAAATCTGAAATCATTTTTTTTGAACTGTTATTGTATACAGTAATTAAAAAGATTTTTTTCTCTTTAAGAAGAGTAAGCATACTCTCTTTTGTAAAATTAAACGTATGCGGCCTTATCATCTGTTCATCTGTATCATAAACAAAACATTCAGGATGACGTGACGCAACCTCCACATGCAGATAGTTCCAGTCTGCAGGTTCAATTAAAATCTTTGCAGATGGTTTCTTTTCAATCTGTGATGCAAGATAATCACCGGTTCTTTTTTCACTGACAGAAAATGGCGAGTTTTTTGTAAGGAAATAAATCTGCGAAAGATAAAATAATGGTAAAAACACAATTACTATAATAAGTCCAGCCATCTGGGGGATATATTTTTGATCACTCCATTGTATTAATTGAGCTGCCATAAAAGGAATGAGAAGAAAAGTCCAGGCAAAGGGAACTCTCCAGAAGGCATGGCTGGGATTTCCATGCCCTGTAACAGACATTAAAGCAATAATAAAAACAGAAATACCCCAAATAATCAGAAACAGCGTAATAGTTGTATTTTTCTTAAAGTTCCTTATTAGAAAAACTAATCCCGGAAAAATAAGATAAGCCAATACCTGGAATACAAAATTAGTAACAAAGTTATACTTTAGTCTTAGCAGTATTGAACCATGTGTCAGATTTTCATAAAGATTATGAGGGCCTGAAACAAAGCTGAATGGATTACCATAATACAGCCAATGAAGGCACATCCACAAAACAGGCATTGCAGATGCAACAAGGAATATATATACCAGTTTTTGTAAAGGAATGCGAGTAAATTCTTTTTTATAAAGGATAACAACAGCAAGCACGAAAGCAAACGAGAAAAGCCATCCTTCATATCTTACACCGGCTGACAAGGTAAAGAAAAGAGATGAAATGAGAAGGTGCCTGTATATTTTCTCCCTGTGCCACCGGATAAAGTATACAAATGCCTCTGTAACAAAAAAGGCAAACATAATTTCTGTTAACGGTGTAACAGAAAACATAACACGAATGGGATAGAAAACTGCAATCAGATATGTAAGTTTTATAATCCTTTTATCCTGGAAAAACTCATTTGCAAGCTGATATACAGCAATGAGAGATAAAACACCAAAGACTATACTAATAATCCTGGGAGTCCAGAAAAGGTCATTATAGATGAGGAGTGCTGCCGCATTTATCAAAGAATGAATCGGCAGCCAGTCAAGGTCAGGCGGCAGCTTTCCAAGCAGCAGATTATAAGCAATAATTGACCTTGAGCTGTCATCTGCAGATATTGAATAAAACCCACGTGATATTATTACAGCTTCAAGCAGTACACTTATACCTAAAAGGAAAAGAAATGTCCTGTAATGTTTTTGCATTACCAGCCCTGTGTCTATTCAAGGTAAGGTTTTAGGTATTTTCCTGTCCATGACCTTTCATTCATTGCTATTTCTTCAGGAGTGCCAGTTGCAACAACTTCTCCTCCCTTTTCACCTGCTTCAGGCCCCATATCAATAATATAATCGGCACACTTAATAACATCAAGGTTATGTTCAATAATAACAACGGAGTTATTTCTTTCAATCAGCATATTAAAGCAACTTAGAAGCTTTGAAATGTCATCAAAATGAAGGCCCGTTGTAGGTTCATCAAAAATAAACAAGGTATGTTTTTTATCGTTTTGTGCGGTAAGATGAGAAGCCAGTTTAATTCTTTGTGCTTCACCGCCGGATAATGTGTTAGCCGGCTGGCCAAGTTTAATATAGCCAAGCCCAACATCAGACAGAATCTGCAAATACTTTACAATTTTATCATTACTGTCAGGATGCCCATCTTTTTTTGCAAAAAACAACAATGCTTCATCCACAGTCATTTCAAGGACATCAATAAGGTTTTTACCGCGGTATGTAATTTCTCTAACTTCCTTTTTATACCTTGTACCTTTACAATCTTCACATTCAAGATAAATATCAGCAAGAAACTGCATTTCAACTTTAATAAAACCATCACCCTGGCATGTTTCACATCTTCCACCGGGAACGTTAAAGGAAAAGTAACCCGGTTTATAACCCTTTGCACGTGCCTGGTGAGTAGATGCAAATAATTCACGAATCAGTTCAAAAGCTTTTATATAACTGATAGGGTTAGAGCGTGGTGTTTTACCAATTGGTGACTGATCCACAATTTCAATTTCATCGATATAGTCTATACCCTGAATATCATCATAATTACCAACCTTTGAAGGGGCAAGGCCGAGATTTTTTGCAACACCACCATATAGTATATCATGAACCAGTGTACTTTTACCAGAACCGCTTACCCCGGTAATAACAACAAATTTATTCAGTGGGATATCAATATCAACATCCTTAAGATTATTTTCACGGGCACCTGTAATTGAGAGGCACCTGGTTTTCTTTGTCATTCGTTCAACAGGAACAGGAATTGTTTTCACACCTGATAAATACTGCCCTGTAAGAGATTTCTTATTAGCAACCACTTCATCATAGGTACCCATTGCAATTATTTCACCGCCATGTACTCCTGCTTTAGGGCCAATATCGACAAGTATATCAGCTTCTTTCATCATTTCAGGATCATGTTCAACAACAAGCACAGAATTGCCAATATCTCTTAAACTTTTTAGAATGTTTATAAGCTTTGTGTTATCTCTCGGGTGAAGGCCTATACTTGGTTCATCCAGCACATACAGTGTACCTACCAATGAAGAACCAAGAGAAGTAGCAAGATTTATTCTTTGTGTTTCACCGCCAGAAAGTGTACTGCTTAAACGGTCAAGGGTTAAATATCCTATACCAACATTATCAAGAAAGGTGAGCCTTTTAATTATTTCCTTAAGTACACGTTCGCCCACATTCCTGTCATATTCAGTAAGCTGCAGTTCTTTAAAGAATTTAAGAGAATGCTCAACCGGCATTTTAACAATATCAGCAATAGATTTACCCTCTATTTTTACCTGAAGAGCTTCCCTTCTAAGCCTTGAACCTTTACATGCTGAACAGGTTGTATAACCCCTGTAGCGGCTTAAAAGGACCCTTATGTGCATTTTATAGGTTTTACTTTCAAGTTGTTCAAAGAACTTATCTATTCCGATATAGTCACCAAAGCCTTCGCGCAAAAGTGTAACCTGCTCAGATGTAAGTTCCCTGAAAGGGACATTTAAAGGAAGTCCAACTTTCTTTGCACCATGGACGATATCTCTTAAATGGATTGCATGTTTTGGTGTTCTGAAAGGAGCAATTGCCCCATCTATAAGTGAAAGGTTAGGATTAGGAACCACAAGGTTCATATCCACACCAATTATTTTACTAAACCCCTGGCAGACAGGACATGCACCAAATGGATTATTAAACGAAAAAAATCTTGGCTCGGGCTCCTCGTATCGTATGCCGCAGCATTCGTAGAATTTGTTAAATTCTTTTTCTTCCCCTGTTTCAGCGTTTACAATTACAAGGTGCTTTTCACCTTCTCTGAATGTTGTTTCTATAGCATCAGCAAGGCGTTCCCTCACATCCTGGCGGCTGGATTTAAACCTTTCAATAACTACACGAATAACATTTTTTTTCTTAAAGGTAACTTCATCATCATTAAGGTTAAAAAGCTTACCATTTAACAGAATTCTGAAATAGCCGCGCTTTTTAAGATGTTCAACTTCCTGCTTTATAGTTTTACCTTCATGTTCACGTACCGGGAATCCAAGGTAGAACTTGGTACCTTCAGGCTGAGCTTCAATCCAATCACACACTGTACCCGTAGTAGCTTTTTTTACTTCATTACCGCACTGGAAACATATAGTTTTTCCGATCCGCGCATATAACAGGCGGAGATAGTCGTAAACTTCAGTTGTTGTACCAACAGTTGACCGTGTGTTTCTTACACCTGTTTTCTGTTCAATAGCTACTGCAGGGCTTATACCCTGTATTAAGTCAACATCAGGTTTGTTCATTCTTTCGAGAAACTGACGCGCATACGAAGAGAGGCTTTCAACAAAGCGCCTTTGCCCTTCTGCATATATTGTATCAAAAACCAGTGAAGACTTACCACTGCCGCTAACACCGGTAAATACAACCAGTTTATTACGTGGAATTTCAAAGCTTAAATTCTTGAGATTATGCTCCCGGGCACCTTTTACAACAATTTTCCGTTCTTTCTTTTCAGCGTTATTTATCATTTTTCAGTGGATTATTAAAAAATCAATCTGTTAATTTACAAAATATTCTCAAGTAAAAGGGGTGAAAAAATACTGCATGTGGTTTCAATATTATTTGTTATTCATTGATATAAAATCACAAAATGCAGCAATTTTACTTATTACTTATCCAATATTTACTGTTATTATCATTTGAGCAGACAGAATCGAAATAAGATTATTTCCTATTGACTCCGGTAATACTATATTTTATTTTATAAAAGTACTCCGACCAATTAATATATAATTAACTGCCTGAACTTAAAGGCGATTGTTCTATAACCAAAATTTTCAATATTATGAAAAAAGGGAAAAGACAATCAGAAAGAAAAGACGTACCCTGCAACGGCTGTACCTTATGCTGCCAGAAGGATGCTATTAAACTATACCCGGAAGATAACCCGGCAGATTACCTGACAGAACCGCATTCGTATATAGAGGGCGCACTTATGATTGCCCATAAACCAAATGGCGAATGTATATACCTGTCAGAAAACGGCTGTACAATTCATGACAGAGCACCTTCCCTTTGTAAAGCTGCAGACTGCAGATTTTTGGCAATAAGACTGGATTTTGAAACTGCTATAGCTCTACACAGACTTGGCAGAATTGACCTTAGAGTATGGGACAAAGGGAATATGCTTTTATATGAAAAACGGTTTGCAAAACAGAAAGAAACAGTTTAGGTTTGATTGTTATTCAGAGATTGAAAATGAAAATTAATAAAGAGTGGCACCTTAAGAACAAGATGCCTGCAAACCCAACTATTGAACAAAGAATAGACTGGCATATAGAACATGCAAGAAACTGTTCATGCAGGGAAATTCCTGCAAAACTTATGGAAGAAATAAAGAAACGGAATATTAAATTATAAATATTCTGATTCCGGTAATCAGATAAGCTCTTTTATTATTCCTTCCACATGTATCAGTGTAGTATCAAGCAAAGCAGTGTCTGGGGAGTCACCGTCTTTTAAGATCAACGGAAGCTCTGTCCCCCCGAGAATTACAGCAGGAATATCATATTGCTTATGCATTGATTCGACTATTTGAAGCAGTTTTTGTTTGGTTTCAGGTAAAAAGATTCCTTTAACCAGTTCACCAAAATATACTTTGTTAATATATTCCTGTTCTTCATCAGCAGGGACTATTATTGAGATATTATGTACAGCAAAAACATCCTGATAGAAATGGTTACTCATTGTAGATTTTGTGCCAAATAAACCTGCCTTGTTATAACCTAATGATTTTACCTTCCTGCACGCAAGTTCAACTATACTAAGAAGAGGCAGAGATGATTTTTTATTTATTTCATTAAAAGCGATATGAGGCGTATTAGAGGCTAATACTGCAAAATCAGCACCGGCTGCTTTTAGTTTATCTATTTCTGCACACATATAGTCAACCAAATCGGGAAGATTGCCGGGGATAAAAGATAACATCCGGTTCATATCAATACTGTTTATTATTACCCGGGGATAACTTTTTCCTTCGGTATGCTGCAAATATTGTTTTACAATCTCCCTGTAATAAGCAATAGTGGATTCAGGAGCAATGCCGCCTATTATACCTGCTGTTTTCATAAAATCCTTTATTAACTGAAAAGTAACCTTACAATATATACTGCACCAAGTATACCAGCGGCATCAGCAAGAAGGCCGGCAGGTAATGCGTGGCGTGTATTTTTAATATTAACTGCACCAAAGTATACAGCCAGCACGTAAAATGTTGTTTCAGTGCTGCCGTAAAATGTTGAAACCATAATTCCCAGGAATGAATCAGGCCCGTGTACTGAAAGAATTTCAGACATAATACCGAGTGAACCGCTGCCGGATAACGGGCGCATCAACGCCATAGGAAGAGCCTCTGCAGGCATGCCAATAAAGTCAGTCAGCGGCCTTAATATATAAACGAGCCAATCCATTGCCCCGCCTGCCCTGAAAATACCAATAGCCATAAGCATTGCAACAAGATAAGGAATTATCCTTACTGCCACATTAAACCCTTCTTTTGCACCTTCAACAAAAGATTCATACACTTTTACTTTTTTTAAAGCGCCGTAACCAATAAAAATGAATATAAGTAAAGGAATTGCTATAGTAGAAAATACCTGTATTATATTTTTGAAAAGAGCCGGGGAGAGAAAAGAAAATGCATTACCAACAGCTTTACCTGCCCCGGTTAAACCTAAAATAAGCAGGACAAGAGCAACAGAGATAACTGTTAAAAGCCACTTAAAGCCGTTCTTCTTCAAACCCGTAAAACTGTTTCTGTTAAGAGGAAATTTCTCCATTATTTTAACAGCAGTCAGTCCTGTAACAGTGGCGCACAATGAGCCAAATAGTGAAGTGCCAATTATAATTGCAGGATCAGCACTGCCTGCAGCAGCACGGATAGCAATTGCAGTAGCAGGAATTAAAGTCATTCCGGCAGTATTTATTGCCAGAAAAGTAATCATTGAATTAGTAGCAGTACCTTTATTGGGGTTAAGCTTATCAAGTTCTTCCATTGCTTTAAGACCAAAAGGTGTAGCCGCATTACCAAGCCCAAGCATGTTTGCTGAAATGTTCATAATCATAGCGCCCATTGCTGGATGTTCGGCAGGCACTTCAGGAAATATTTTTTTTGTTACAGGTTTTAATGCCCGGGCTATTATTGCGATTAGCCCTGCCTGTTCTGCAACTTTCATAACTCCAAGCCATAATGCCATTATTCCTATGAGGCCGAGCGCTATTTCAACTGCAGTGCCGGCATAATCAAGAGCTGCTTTTGTAATTTCTTTTAATTTAATAAAAGAGGCTTCTTCCATCACTATGCTACCAGCTGTAAGAGAATCCCCATATACCTGATGAATCTTAATGTTCCCGGTTATATCATCTTCTTTGCCTGAAAAAGTTGCCTTTTGCAGTAATACTTTAGGATAATCTTTCTGAACAGACATGTTGGAAACAACTTTCCCCTGTTCACTAATTGTTACTTTGGAAAGAAATACCAGATCATTTTTCAGAGTGTCATTAAATATTTTGTTATAGTCCTGATATTTAATAGAAATATCAGCATCATAAGTAATGTTGTGAGAATTATTAAATGGTGTATGATATTTTATTATAACAGGAACCGGAACATTATTTTTTTGTGTATTCCGGCTCTGATCTATTACATCGGTTGTTACTGCAGCTCCTATTCCAAGAAACAGGATAGCAAGCCATACATAATTTAACATACAAAGAATCCTTAAAGGATAATCTAATTTTTCTTAACAGTGAAAACTTGTTTAAAGGGGAATGAATGATTACCGTTTTTATTTTCTGTTACTACTTTAATGACATGCTTTCCGGCCTTAACATCAGGTATAGTGACAGAAAACCTACCCGGGCTTTCAGTAATAAAATCGTTTTTTACTTTTGCAGAATCAAACCATACTTCAACAGTTCCGGGTTTTATACCAGATGAATCCCTCAATAAAAAGTTCATAATTATATCACCTTCAGGATATATTTCACTATCATTGCCAGGTATTACAGATGGAATGCCTGAAGAGAAATATCTTGCAATGCCGCGAAAAATTCCCCAGGCCTCAATCCTGTTGAATTCTTCAATGGCAAGTCTTTTTTCTTCATTCGTGTTTGTATGGTAACCACATTCAACCAGCACAGCAGGAATATTAGTATTCCTTAAAACAGAAAAACCCTCGCCCGGATAAATTGTATAATCAGAATAGGTACCATCAAAAGAACCGGGGCCGCCGGAATTCCGCATAGCATAAGAAACATCACGTTGAATATACCGGGCAAGATCCCTGTTACAGGATTCATATTCGTAATCTGTTTCTTTTGCGTGATAATAAGTAGAAGAATAATTTGTCCAGTTATCTTCAGCGGAAGCAGGGGCATTGTGATGAATGCTGATAAAAATATCGGCACCACTTTTATTAGCAAGGGTTGATCTGAATTTCAGGTCAACTGTAGTATCTTTAGAGCGTGACATTTCAACAAATGCACCAGCCTCCAGCAGAATGTCCCTTAATGCCAGTGCCACACGCAGATTGGCATCAGCTTCAGTGATAATGCCAAGATGCCCTTTGTTACGCCTGTCAGAGCCTCCATGACCAGGATCAATAAATATTTTTTTACCTTTGATATAAGGTGTGTATTTTGAGATAAACTCAGTTTTCTTTGCCGGAAATCTAAATTCGACAGGCAGTTCATAATATGCAACAGGAGCAGGATTGCATCCTGCAAAAATTAATGCTGCTGCAAAAACGAACAGTATTATTCTCAATTTTATGCCCCTGTTTCTTCGGCAGCCTGTATCTCTTCAGTATCAATCATATAAATGCGTGAATCAGAAAAGTCTTCTGTACTGCCAGCTTCCATTTTTGAGTATTTTTTCAGGAAAGCCTGCTTAACTTCTTCTACTATTTTAGGGTCGTCGATTACTTTAATGCTGCCTGATACTTTTATAAAGACAGAATGATAAACATAGTTTTCATTCTTAGCATTTTTTTTGGGAATCTCATTGTGTATAATAGCAAAGCTTAAAGGAGTATTGAATTTAATTACATCATAAATATCAGATGCGGCTTCAACAAAAAAGTAAATATTCTTATCAAGATAAAGAAAGGTTGTTGGTATTTGTACCAGTTTTTCATCTTCAATGTAGAGAGCAAGCAATCCCATAGGACAATTAGCAAGCTCTTTTTCAATAATTGCAATATCTCTAATCTGCTGCACTTTTTTTTGCATAATTTACCAGTATAATCCTATTAGTGATTGTCGTTTATAATACAACGGTTGAAGTTTAATGAATAATTACATTTAGTACAATGCCCGGTATTCCTGATAAAATTACCTTCTCTTATATTATTAACCATGGAATCAATATTCTGCCCAATTTCAGCCAGCCTATCCTGTTTTATAACCTGAATAACGGGTCGGCCCGGATGTTTCAGAAAAATTAATCTTAATTCAAAAGTGTTAATATTTTCTAAAAAACGATTTACAATATATGAATAAAATCTTAATTGATTAAAATAAATTTCGGCTCTTTCATCTATTTCTTCAGCAGGAATATCATCGGTTTTATAGTCGGTTATTATTACTTTATCCTTTTCAATAATCAGTTTGTCTATGATTCCATACAGATAATAATCCTTTTCCTTTACATAAATCTCAAATTCATTTTTAAAGTTTTTATACTGTTTTAGCTCCCTGTATGTATCTGAATTGTAATATTGTTTTAAATCCTGAACTGCACTTGTTATTAATTCAGTAGACATACTTTCATATTCAAAAATGCTTAACCTGTTTTTAACCTCACCGGTTATAAAGTTTTCTATATCATCAATATCAGTTTCCATTTGTAACGCCCTGTGGATAACCGAACCTTTTACCCCGGATAATGTTTTCACACTGCTTTTTGATTCAGATTCAGTATGCAGTAATGATTCATCTTCATTGTTATTAAATTCATAATTTCTGTTTCGCCTGTCACGCAGGTTATTTTTATACCCGGTAAACAGCGGAAGATAACCAAGCTCATAAGTAAGCTTGTATTTTACAGGGCACTGCATATAAACAGCAACTTTTGTTGCAGAAATAATCTCACCTTCAGGCATATCTGAAACAGACTGAAGTAAAAGGTTTTTCACTGTATAATCTTCACTTACCTTTTCAGGAATACTGATACTACCTTCAATTTTATTAACAACCGGAATTTCCAGCGTTAAATACTCATTTTTATTGAAAAAACCATCTTCACCAGACACAAGGAATTCAAGACCGGAATGAACAGCTATTTTTTCCTGCTCCGGCCCTTGTTTTAATCCTTCAAACAACATTGATGCAAAAGTACCTGAAGAGTAGTTTTTTTTCTTCTCCATTGAAAGGAAAAGATAATCTTTTGCTCTTGTTACCCCCACATAAAATAGTCTTTTTAGCTCAGCATTGTTCTTCTTATTATTTAATAAATTACTTAGTTCTATTACAGGAGCTGCTTTATACTCGCCAAAATAATCCTGGTTAACAGGAACTTTTGTAAGTATTCCGTAATCTTTACTTATAGTAACGGATTTACTTTTGGAAACTGTTGTTTTTGAAGTTTCATCACATTTAAACAGGAAAACAGCCGGAAATTCCAGCCCTTTTGCCTGATGGTATGTCATAATCTTAACTGAATCCGAATCATCAGATATTGCGGCCTGTGCTTCATCTTCTGTAGCTTCTATTGAATCATTCAGAAAATCTATATAATCGTACAGGGTATTAAAGCCCCGTGCGTTAAAACCAATAGTAAGATTTATAAGTTTATTGATGTTTGCGATTTCCTGTTCACCATCAGGTTTTGAAGCAATAATGGCAAGATAGTCTGATTCAAGAAGAATCTTTCTCAACAGGCTAACTATATCCAAAGTAGATGAAAGAGTTAATAATTCTGACAGGTTGTTAACCACATTATTGTGTTTTCCATTTAACTCTGAAAGACCTGCAAGTTTTTTCCAGAAACTTCGTCCCTTTTGAAGTGAGATTTCAAATATTTCAGTGTCAGACAGAGAATAAAATGGCGAACGAAGAATGCCAACTAAAGCGGTATCGTTATTACGGTCAAGCAAAAAGGAAAAATAATTACAAATATCATACACAAACTGACGCTGAAAAAACCCTTTCCCACCCATTATTGAAAACGGGATATTATAATCAGACAATATTTTTTCCAGTACGCTAAAAGATTTTCTCTTCCTGCAAAGAATAGCAATATCACTGTACTTAATGCCTTCATCAGAAATTAATTTTAAAATCCTTTCAGATATTAATTGCGGTTCAGCAATTTCATTTTTCTCATCTTCGCTACCAGCAATAAGTATTTCTACACTGCCCGTTATGTCAGTACTGCGGGCACATACAAGGTCTGAATGCTCTACCTCATTATATGCCGGGAGCGGATTACTAAAAAGATTTTTGAATACATAATTTGTAAAAAGGCAAAGGTTTGCTGACATCCTGAAGCTATCAGGAAGTTTTAAAAGTTTATTATCAGGATTTTCTTCTTTTATATCATTTTTAGTCCGGCTGAAGATTTCAAGTTCAGCATCCCTGAACATATAAATGCTTTGTTTTTCATCACCAACAACAAAGAGATTGCCTTTTTTCAGATAATCGAGAATTGGTAAAAATATTCTGTATTGCAGTTCATTTGTATCCTGGTATTCATCAATCATTATATATTTATATTTTTCAGACAATTCTTCTCTTACATAGTCATTTTCAAGAATTTTCTGAGCGTAAAGAAGGATATCCTCATAGTCCAGATAACCTCCCTCTCTTTTCTTTTCAGCATATTCATTTAATGCGGCTTCAAAGAAATACAGGATTTTTTTGCCAAACACAGCAAGTTCATATTCAACATTTTCATGATTCAGCAGTTCAGTTTTTGGAAACCCGTTAAAGAACTCCTCAATGTAAGTACAAGAACCTTCCAAACCTTCCCTGAGTTTTTTGCCAAGATAACCCTGACTGTAAACAGTACCGCTCTTTGTACATATACTTTTGTTTATTTCTGCCAGTAATGCTATGACTTCAGCAGCTGCATCTGCTGACTTTAACCTGTTTAGTAACAGTAAAATATCAGAAGCACGCTGGTTTTCCTTCTTTCCGCCAAGTACTGTATTATTTATCTCCTCTATATGACGAATCAGTTCGTCTTTGTTTAATGGGAACATTAAATTGAACAGGTGCAGAAATGTGTTAAAGAAACCAGCAGCAATTTCTGCTTCATCTTTGTTATAAATTTTATCCCGCAGAGTAAGAATATTCTTCCTGTTTTTAATCATTTTTGCAAGGTCACTGGCAAAAAGATATTTGGATGTATAAATCCGGATAAGGCACTTAATATTTTCAGCTATTTCCGGATTTTCAAGTGAGGTTTTAATTACACTTTCAACAGCAAGCTCAATAAGCTCATCTGATGTGCGTTCATCCACAGGGACAAAATTAGCGTCAAGTTCAGCTTCTACCGGGTATTCTCTTAAAATATTAATACAGAATGAGTGAATTGTAGAAATGTTTGCAGAAACAAGCTGCCTCCTGATACTCTCCAGTTTCCTTGTAATATGCGGATCGGCTGAAACAGCAATTTTTTCATCTACCTGCTTAACTATTTTCGTATATAGTTCACCGGCAGCTTTGTCAGTAAATGTAATAGCAGCAATATTTCTTAATGCAACATCTTCATTTATGGCAATTTCAAGATACCGCATAGAAAGCACAAAGGTTTTACCTGAACCGGCATTTGCAGTAAGCGAAATGTGGTTTTTAAAATCAAGCGCTGCTTTTTGATGTGAAGTAAGATTAGCCATCAGGTATTATTAAAATTATATTGTAATTTATTTCAAAATTGCCGGAATACTTATCCTAAAAATTGTCCCTTCCGAAGATGTTTTGATCAGTTCGATTTTTCCGTTTATTCCCTCAATAAATCTTTTGGAAAGTTTAAGCCCAATTCCCATTCCTTTGGCCTTTGTAGTAAAATTAGCGTCAAATATTTTATGTTGAATCTCTTCGGGTATTCCACTGCCATTATCTTCAATAGTTATATCATAATATGTATCTGACAATCCGATATAAATACTAATGCCAGATGCACCTGCCTGTATACTATTTCTGATAAAATTGATAATCATTCTTCTTAGATGTGATCTGTCAGCTTCAACGGCAGAATTCTGTAATGATGAATTAACAGTAATTTTAACTTTTTCATCAACAAACAGATTTACAGTATCCTTTATCACAGGAATAAGGTCAATTACTTCAATGTTAAGATTTGGCATTTTGGCAAAACGGGAAAATTCAGAAGCAATCTGACTCAGGTTTTCAATCTGGTTTAATACTGTTGCCGACAACTTTTCAAACATTTCATTAAAGTTTTTATTCTGGTCAGAATAAGCAGCACGCAATTGCTGAATTGCAAGCTTCATAGGTGTAAGAGGATTCTTTATTTCATGAGCTACCTGCTTTGCCATTTCCTTCCATGCACTTTCTCTTTCTAATGCAGCAAGTTCTGATTCGTTACGTTTCAGTTCTTTAGTCATAAGGTTAAACCCATCAAGAAGTTCTCTTATTTCACCCTTTTCATTATTTTCAATAATTACATTTAAATCACCGTGAGCAATTGAATCTGTAGCTTTTGTCAGCCTCCGGATAGGAGCGGATATTTTATTTGCCAGCACTGTACTTATTACAATTATAATCAGCAGTGCAAATGAATAAAGCCCAAAAAGGAAAATATCTATATCAAGGACAGATAACGTTGCCCGTATTTTATTAAAAGCATCATTAACTTCAAAGATATAATTAGTTCCCCTATAACTGATTCTCTTGTATAAAGCATCATAATGATATTTTTCAACAGATTCTTTAACCGGTAGTTCCCTATAATTAAGATAATTAAGATTATAATAAACTTCAGGATTTATTTTATTTTCAAAAAATCCCGCATCATAAAATTGTTTTCTTGAACTATAGATAATATCGCTGCCGTTATATACAGAAAACGAGATACCCAGTTCTTCAGACGCGTTATTAAAAATATCAGTTATATTCCTGTCAGGAAAATTTTTAGCCTGCCTGTTGATATGATTCTCAACATATTTAAGCCTTTCAGAAAGTTCATTAAGAACTTCAGCTTCACTTCTCTGAGAAACCATCTGACGGTTATAAATTGCAAGGATAACAACGGGCACAATCGAGATAACGAGAAAAGCAATAAGCAGCTGAACCCTGAAACTGTATCTCATTTTTTTCAGATTCAGGATAAATGCAACAATAAAAAGAATTATAATAAATATACTCTGGACAATAAATATCTTAAAGAAATTGTACATGTTCCATGTAAAATGTTTCTCGCGTAAAGATACAGCAGTTAACTTAATATGTCCGTCAATTTCAGTTTTTAATATATATGTTAAATATTTTTCCTGATTAAATGAAGGATGAAGCCAGAATTCATTTTTTGATGAATTTTTCAGATGTAAAAACGGCTTAAGCTGATCTCTTGACGGATAAATATCACCGCTTACATTCACCAGTCCTGAATCGGAAATCTCAAATATTTTTAACTGGCTTATATCAAGCACAGAGCTAAGTATATTCTTTTTTGATTCAAGGAATGGCGGCATATTGGGAGAAATAAGATTATGCACATCAACATCCACTGCTGCTGTAACGAAACCTAAGACTGCATCTCCATCTGTAACCGGCAGAATACCTGCAAAATAGCTTTTACCATTTGAACCAGGAAGGCTGATTTCAGTTACATCAGGATCAGTATTTTCCGGAACATCAAGATAATCTGCTGTATTTAAATCAAGCGGGACGCCAATGCCAAATGAACCTAACGGTTCAAGTGAATTATTGTATATAGTTACCACAGAATTGAGAGATTCACGCTGGAGTGAGCTATGGCTCCACAATCTGAAAGCTGTTGCATTAAAGTTATGATTTTCTCTCGTAAATATTCTTTTCAGGTTTTCATCTTTAATTGCATTTGTAAGAGTCTCCCCCACTATAAATCTTAAAAGATTATCATTTGGCCTGTTTATTTCCAAGGCAGTTGTTTTCAACGCTTCCTTTTCAAGGTCAAGGTTAAAATGATTCAGCAAAGATATTGTAAGTATTGAAGCACATAATGTTATATATACATAATTAAAAACCGACTTCCTTTTCAGGAAGTATATATGATATATAAGTATAAAAAGAAATATTACAAACAGTATACTAAATGCAGGAGTAATAAGTGGTTGTTTTTGTACATATATAAATGCTATACCTGCCGCCTGAAAAAAGAGGAAAAGAAAAACAAAATTTCTTTTTGCTTTTGAAACACCTGTAGAGGGAAAAAGAGAAAACAGCAACAGGACAAAACTGCACAATATAGCTGTTACTGCCGTTCCCAGCATTAAAGTGTTTAGATTCATTACAATGGACGGAAAGTCAGGAATAAGAGTAGGGTCTTTAAAATACCTTAATGTTGAATCAAAAATAACACTTCTTATAGCAGCATTTAATCCCCTGATTGTCCAGAAAAAAAGTGTAGTTACCGGCAGCAGCAGTATGAAAAAGCTGCTGTACTTTTTATATTTAACAGTTTCCGGTGATTCTATAAACTTTAACATATAACGGTAGGCAGTGATACCTGTCAAAAGTGTAAAAAACATTGTAATAAAAAACTCGACAGGAGATTTAACAACTCCGCCTCCAAAAGCAGATGAAAAATATGCCGGATTAACCAATGCCCCGGTAAGGATGTTTGATGGAAAGTTGAGATAATACAAAATCATCCTGAGGACAAAGAAATAGAACACCAGTATAAAAAGTTTATACGAAAGAGACCTGATTCGCCTGAACTCTTTTCTGAATGCAAAGGAAAGAAGTAATACCCCAATTATTACCAATATGGACTGAATTGTGGAAACCTCAGAATAAAGTTCATTCAGATTTACATCAAGCGCGGGCTTGTTAAAAGTAACAAGGCCAATTTTATTGTTTTTATTATTCAGAATCTCAAATGAGAATTTTCTGCCATCTCTTGTATATGCAGCAAAAGAATTAAAATCGATATCAAATGATGTATAAAATTTTTCAGAGAGTTCTTTTGAAAAACTAATATCATTAAAAAAGGGGCTTTGGACAGAATAATGCTTTTCAACCGGAAGGCTCACAGAAAAGAAAAACTGATCTCCGTCAAGATGCAGCGTATCAATTACAGATAAGTACGTAATAAGTTTTTTCCGTGAAAAATAAGTATCACCAAAAGGTTCTTTTAACGGGAATAAATCATCCTGGTTAATGGCAATTGTTTTATTCCAGGCGATAAGTTTTCCATTAGGGGCAAAAACTCCTACAGAATAGTCTGTAAAACTATCTTCACTAACAAGTTTAATTATTGAGCCATAAGAAGCAGTTCCGGGGCTTAATACAGTTGCAAGGCGGCTTTTAAACTCCTTTTTAACAGAGAGGAGTTTATCTTCCTTCTGTTTATAAATGCCCAGGGATTTAGACCTTATTTCAGATATTTTAGCTGTAAGCTCACTGTTCCAGTTATCTTTTGTCTGCCTTATTAAAAAAGGCGCAATTATGCCTGAAAGCAGTATAAGGAATAAAATAAAAAAGACGATAGGAAATATCTTCTTATCGCCTCGAAACTTTTTTAAAAGACTGGCAAACATTAGTTAATAGTAATCTGGGTTATTTTACAAGTATTTCCGGTAAACTTCAGAGAGATATAAACCTGGGCAGTATCTTTTTTACCTTTTAGTTCATAATAATACTCACCTGTAGCATAAGGATTTTCACTGGTATTTTTAGTATTCTTTAATCTGAAAGAGATAACGTGATAAAGTTTGAAGAAATCCTCCAAAACATAATAAGCCTGGTTGGCGCTGTAATAACCGCTGATACCGTTTGATAAGCTGAAATAAGTCTGTGAATCCAGATATTTTGAAAAATGAGAAACGCTTCCGCTGTTTATTCCTGCTTCAATACTGCTAAATATATTCTGAACAATGGCAGATCTTTCGGCCAATTTGCTGCTGTCAAGTTTGTTTATATACTTTCTATCCTGACTGCTTGCATTGCTTATTAATAAACAGACAGCAAAGCCAAGCAATAATATTTTCTTAATCGTTGCAATCATTATTATAAATTTAATCAATAAAACAAATCAATGCTATAAGTAAAAATAAACAAACTGAATAAAAAGAAAGCGGCTAATTAGCCGCTTTTCTTAAATTCTGCCTGTTTATTTTTTGTGGTGACCTTTGTTCAGGCACCGGAACAGGTTTAAGTTGTTTTTCACCTTCCACAAGCTGAAATGCCCAATCAAATACTATCCTGCTTCCTGATATTTCCTTCACCCTTACTTTTGCATAGTGATTGTCCCATGTCCAAACAACATAAGTATGGCCTACAATTGCAATTGCATCTTTTGTTGAAGCCCAGCCGCTTGAAGGAGCATAAGGTATATCATAAATATCATCAGTACGGCCCATATCCTGTATATCAGAATCTTCATGAACAAATAAGTATGCATTTCCATTATTGTTTTTGTCAAACATAAAGTCAGCATTCTTATCGTCAACCGGAACTGCATTATAAGTGGTAAATGAAAAAGCCCCGCTGTTTGGGAAGTCCAGGTAATCATTTATTGACTGGTTAAAACCTTCCGGACGAGGAGTAGCATAAACAGCATCATAGCTTAGTTCACTTACATTTCCATTATAATCATAAGCTTCAACAGCATAATAGCATTTTTGCCCGTTTACAGCTTCATTATCATTAAAATAGTTGTTCTTAGTGTTACCAATACGAGTATATTTGCCATTATATGAATAAGAATAATAAACATTATACCCTGCAACATCATTTTCCCTATTATAGTCCCATGTTATAAGGACAGTATTATCTCCATTATAAACAGCCAAACCTGTTGGGGCAGCAGGCGGAACATCATCCCACTCATCATTATCGTTCACATCACAGGAGACAAGCCCAATTGCTGAAAACAGGATAATACAATATAAAACCAGTCTTTTTTTCATTTTTATCCCTTTTTATTTCCTTTTATCAAATACTAAACAGAGTATTTCAAATTAAGTGCCACAAATAAACACTATATAAAGTCATTTTTCAAAGATTTCCATAAAAAATGTATTAAAAACTATACAGATGTATACATTTTAATAAACCATGTTTTGTTTTCAAGCTATGGTTTCAATAGGATAGTTAGTGCGTAGACATCTCTGTTGAAGTAAAAGCATGAACAACCGGCTGATATTAAGAGCAAAATATATGGAAGCGGAGAATTCCTGAAAACAGTTACAGGTTTTGTATAAACAGAAAAAACATCATTATAGAAATGATTTCAATTATAGTTCAAGAATATTTATTAAACCCTTAACAGGAACATACGGATTGCCACTCCCATTTAATATTTTATCAGAAAGATCATCAAGAGCTTTTTCGAGAAGGTATACTTTTAGCATAAATTTTAATGTCTCGCTATCCGGCGGAGTAATAGCAGCAGAAGATATAGTTTCAAAATAAGCCCTGATAAATACACCACTCATACAAAGCCACCATTGTTTGGCAAAAGGTTCCAAATGCGATATTTCTTCAGGCCTTGTAGATTTATTCCTGTCAAGAGCAACATAGGCAGCAAAACTTAATGACCATATTAAAGATGCGACATCCCGCAAAGGAGACCTTTTCAGTTTTCTTTCGCTGTAAGGAATATTATCAAAGCCTTCAAAATTAATCATTAAAAAGTCTTTACCTGTAAACAAAACATTTCTAAGATTTAGATTACCATGAATTCTGATTTTTTTTGCATCAATTTTACTACTTAAAAGAGGTGCAGCAAATGACATTATTTTATTTTCTGAAGCTATAATATCCCCCAGCTCCTGAATGATATTACCGGAATAATGAGCTAAATTCTTATTAAGAAGCCTTATTGTTTTTTTGACTGCATTCCTTAAAGTTTGATATATAGCTCTTTGGTAAAGCATTGAAAAATGTTCAGCTTCAAAACCGGGGATATCAGAAATCGAATTTAAAGCGAAGTGCATTTCTGCAGTCCTTATTCCAAGCAATATCATCATTTCGGAATAATTTTTTCCAATAAGGTTGTAAAATTCAGAATTTGTATCGCCTGAAACTGCCATATCAAAAAGACAGTCAGGTGCAGAAAATGTCATTTGCTTTTCTTTTTCAATAACACTTATATTATCAAAATATTTAATGACAGAATCGAGCATATAATTCCACAGGTCTCCCTGGTTTGGCACATAATTTGTAAAAATACCAAGCGATACAATACGTGATTCTGAATTTTTATAGTTAATAGTACCCGCATAAGGAAGTATATTTTTAAAAGAAGTTTTTTCGCTTAGATTTTTAAGAACATCAATACCAGGATTAAGAGACTCCTCAATTTTGCGGGAAAGTGTCATATTTATCATATCAAAATATTCAAAGCGAATATTTATTTTACCTGCTTTTATAAGGCTTGATATTCCATCTTTACTTCCATTTATGATATCTTTTATATCTTTAGATAAGACTGCGAAAAGTTCGCCATTTTTTCCCTTTAATGACTTCCTGGCAGCTATTGAGTTTATAAAATTTTTCCGAAATTCTTCATCGTATACTGCTTCTGCAATTATTGCCGTACCTTCTTTTAATTTAAGCCTGGCAAGAACAGAATTAGAATTTTCAGTTAATATTTTTTTAGCTTCGTCACCCTTTGCTAAAAAAACCGGCAGAATAAATATTTCAGATTCCTGCTCCAGGTAATTTATCTTAATAATAAGGATTGCTTCATATCTTGATGAATGGATAATAATTTCGTCAACAAGTGATACATCCTGAATTCTGTATTCATCTGATTTCCATCCCTGAAAATGGATATACTGCGGGAAAACATTCTCCTTAAAATAGTTCAGCTCGCGAATGCCAATAAATTTTTTAAATTCAGAGCTCATATCAATTTCAGGAATAATTCTTTGTTCACCGCCTGGCAGTTTGTGACCCTTCTTTGACAAAGAGAACCAATAATAATCATACGCATTAAGTGTCAGTATATATGCCTTATCTTTAACAGTTGGAAACTTGTTCATGCTGAAAAGTTCAACCGGGGTATAGCCAGTATATTCCGAAAGGTCCAGCTCTACTACCTGAGAAAAACGGGAAAGATTTGCAACTACAAGTATTACATCTTCATCAAATTTTCTAAAAAAAGCCAGAACTTTAGGATTTGAAGGAGACAAAAACTTTATCCTGCCTCTGCCAAATGCTTTATGGCTCTTTCTTACAGCTATAGTTTTTTTCATCCACCACAACAATGATGAAGCATTTCTTTCCTGTACTTCAACATTTATTGCTTCATAATGATATTCAGGATCAATAATAACCGGAAGGAATAATTTTTGGGGATTTGTTTCAGAAAATCCGGCATTTCTGTCAGAACTCCATTGCATAGGAGTTCTTACACCATCTCTGTCTCCAAGATAAAAGTTATCTCCCATACCTATTTCATCTCCATAATAAATTATTGGCGTACCCGGAAATGAAAAAAGCAGAATATTTAATAGCTCTATTTTTCTCCTGTTATTATCAACCAGTGGAGCAAGCCTTCTCCTGATACCAAGATTTATTCGTGCCCTTGTTTCCTTAGCATAATACCTGTACATATAATCGCGTTCTTCATCTGTAACCATTTCAAGTGTTAATTCATCATGGTTTCTTAAAAACATGGCCCACTGGCAGTTTTCAGGTTTATCAGGAGTTTGTTCAAGAATATCTACAATAGGATGACGGTCTTCCATTTGAACAGACATATATAATCTGGGCATTAATGGGAAATGAAAAGCCATCTGGCATTCATCACCATGACCAAAGTAACCCACAGCATCTTCAGGCCACTGGTTTGCTTCAGCAAGCAGCATCCTGTCTATATATTTTGCCTGGATATGGGCATTCAGTTTTTTCAAAAATGCATGAGTCTCCGGCAGGTTTTCACAATTTGTACCTTCTTTCTCATATAAATATGGAACTGCATCGAGCCTCATGCCATCAACACCGGCATCCATCCAAAAATCAATTGTCTTAAGAAGATGTTTATGCACAGCAGGATTTTCAAAATTTAAATCAGGCTGATGAGAATAAAACCTGTGCCAGTAATAAGCCTTTGCAGTATGATCCCAGCTCCAATTGGAAGGTTCAAAATCCTGAAAAATAATCCTGGCATCCTTATACTTATCAGAAGTATCACTCCACACGTAGAAATCTCTTTCGGGGCTTCCCTTCGGGCTCATGCGAGCACGATTAAACCATGGATGCTGATCTGAAGTATGATTCAAAACAAGTTCTGTTACAACTTTAATTCCCCTGCGATGTGCCTCCCGGAGAAATTCTTTTAAATCTTCAATTGAGCCATAATCAGGATGAACGTTAAAGTAATCAGCAATATCATAGCCATCATCCCTTAATGGAGAAGGATAAAAAGGAAGAATCCATATAATCGTAATACCAAGATTTTCGAGATAGTCCAGTTTTTGCAATAAACCTTTAAAGTCTCCAATACCATCATCATTACTATCTCTGTATGCTTTTATATGAACCTGGTAAATAATTCCGTCTTTATACCATAAGGGATTATTGTCTTTCATTATTGTACCTGTATTTTACTAAACATGAGTATTCAATATCACATTAAAGGAAAAAACTATTTAAATTTCTTCTACAGGAGAAAACACAGAAATATTTTTATAAAATATATTGTTATTAAACGTATCTCACTTTTAAATTCCAAATAATATTTTACAAAAGCAAAAAGAAGATAAAATATGAAGGGTTAAACAAAATGGAATAAAAAGAGACAGGATTATCTTTTCTGATTATGAAATGCAAGTTCGAAAACAATAAGCAGGGAGACTATCACTTTTGCATTATTTTAATATCGTATGATTATCACATAATGAAATACCTATTTAAGAATAAACTTAATTTCTCCACCCGAGACAATATCTTTATGATTTATTCTGTAATTGCTAATAGGTTTACCATTGATCAGAACCGTACATTTTTTTGTATTGGTATTACCTGATTTTTCAATTGATATTTTTTTACCAGGATAATATTTATCATTCAAATAAATAACAGACTTATTAAATGACGGAATACCTGCCTGATAATATTCTGATGCCGGACAATCAGGATAAAAACCAAGCATTGAAAAAACCAGCCAGCCTGAAGTAGTTCCACAATCATCGTTTCCGGGCAATCCGGCAGGGCCGGTATTATAATTTTCGTTAATTATTTTTTTTACAAATTCCCTTGTCCTGTAATCTTCATCCTTTACATAATTAAAAAGATAAGGATATGCTATGTCAGGTTCGTTTGTAATAGTAAATTGATGGTTATTAAAACATTCAAGAAGCTTATCTGTAAAAGGTTTTTCGCCGCCAAACAGATTTATTAGCCCGGGAATATCATGAGGCACAAACCATGTATAATTCCAGGCATTCCCCTCAACATAACCCGGCCCGCCGGAACCTCCCCAATCGCCGGCTCCTTCTGTAGCCAAAGGATCAAATGGCTCCATCCATTTGCCGCTTTTTGATTTAGGCCTTATAAACAAGGTATTTTTATCAAATAAGTTTTTATACAATAATGAACGATTGTAATAAATTTCAGCCAACTTATTTTTGCCTGCCTTCTTAAACATTTGAGATATGCACCAGTCAGCAAAATTATATTCAAGAGTAGTTGAAACAGGGCCCCAAACCCACCATTTTTTATCACGTTCCTGCTCAAAAGGGATATAACCATATTGAAGCAGTTCATTATAACCTGCTCTTACCCTGGGAGCAGGGACCTCTTCTTCAAGCTGCGTTGGAGCTAAAACAGCATCACAGGCAGTATTAATATCAAAATCAGTTATTCCTTTAACATAGCTGTCAGCAATTACAGCAGCAGCGGGGTCACCAACCATTACATACGTTTCATTTCCGGCAAGTTCCCATTTAGGCAGATAGCCAGATTCACTAAACATATCAAGCATTGTTTTAATTATCTCACTTTGTCTTTCCGGAAATACCAGAGTAAGAAAAGGATGGAGGGTTCTGTATGTATCCCACAGAGAAAATACAGAATAGCGGTTTCTGTTTTCATACCTGCCAACTCCAGTACCGCCCATAAGCGGATACTCACCATTAACATCACTTATGATATTAGGATGTAAAAGCATATGATAAAGAGCTGTATAAAACTTTACATAATCATCATTAGTGCCGCCATCTACAAATACCTTTGAAAGATTATCATTCCATTCCTTTTCCGCGTTGTCTTTCACCTGGCTAAAACTTAGTCCTGCAGTTTCATGCTGGTAATTATCTTTTGCATTCAAAATGCTAACATAAGAGATACCTGTTTTTATAAGTAGTGAGTCACCTTTTTTTATACTGAATACAACATTACATGTTAAAGAAGTGTCAATAGTTTCAGCATAATTTTTTTCAATTGCAGTGCCATTTTTCCTGATAACAGCCGAGGTAAACGGTTTATCAAATTTTGTATAGAAATATACTTTTTCAGTGTTAACATCGCCGCAAAAACCGCCGCTAATAACATAACCTTCTATTTCAGTATCAGAAATAATGTTTATACTACCGCCTCCGGTATAACGGAGATTTCTCCCAGCATCCAACAGTATTTTTAGCACACCACCCTGCTCAGGAGTAAATTTTAACAGCCCGCACCTGGTTGATGAAGTCGCCTCTGCTTTTATTTTAAGACTATTAAGATACATGCTATAATAACCCGCAGATACCTTTTCATCAGAGTATACAGTTTTATAAATTTCAGGTTCATAAACAGTATCTGAACTTACAGCGGTAATTAGTACACAGCCAAGCTCATTGCAGCCAACTCCACTTAAATGAACATGCCCAAAGCCATAGAAATATTTTTCTCCAAAAACATATCCCGAAGGTTTTATGTATGTATTATGCGGACTTACGGATACCATCCCCCAGGGAACTACTGCACCAGGGTATGTGTTGCCATCATTTGTTGTGCCGATAAAAGGATTAACATACTTCACCGGAGAGAATGACTTATCGGTTTGAGATAAAATGCTGAACGAAAACAATATAACAAAAAGTATGATACTATTATGCCGCATATTATACCAGTAATCTATTTATGTTACTAATTAAGTTGATAAACACAGACTGAAAGTAATGCCTTATATCAAAACGCTTCGCTTAAGAAATCCTGATAATTATTAAATAATATTGCAATAAATTATTGCATCAGGCATGTTTCAGTTACAAGTTATCTATAAAGTAATTACTTTATTTTTTTCTGCAGATTTGATGAGTTTCATAATAAGATAAAAATCTTTATATGCCTCATCAAAAGAGCCAATAACTTTTGCTCCTGTTGTTATTGCTGTATAGAAATTTCTAAATTCATCAGTAAAGCCTGTCTCTGTCCCGAAATCTTCCACATCTACTGAAGAATCTGCATTCTTAACCTGAAGAGTATTTTCTTTTATTTCAATAGTACCATTTGAGCAGAAAATAAGAATCCTGTTTTCATAACTGCTGACTGCCGAGAAATAACTATTGTAATTAACTTTAATACCATTCTTAAAAGTTATAATGCTGTTAAGTGTATCCATTGTGCCAATAGCAGGGTTAATACAATCAGCAGAAGAATAAACAGATGATGCTTCCCCAAACAGCATCCTTAAAGCAGCAATATGATGTACACCGCCATCAGTTATAAAGCCTCCGGGATAAACATTTTTCTGTCTCCATTTGGTAGCTCCATATTCATTTGCGGTTGTCATCTGCTGAAACAGGTTCCACTGTGCAGCATAAGGTTTGCCGAGCCTGCCGGATTCAAGGATTTCTTTTGTCTTCTTAAACAGATTTTTGTAACGATAGTTTTCAGCAACCATCATAACATTATTATATTTCTTCTGAAGCAAAAGCATTTTGTCTGCATCCTTAATATTTGCAGCTATTGGTTTTTCAACAATTACATGTTTTCCGGCCTTAAGAGCAGCTTTTACAACCTTATAGTTTAGGTCAATAGGAAGGACAATATCAACAGCGTCAAGTTCTTTATCTTTAAGCAGTTTTTTATAATCAGTGTAGTAAGGGATATTGCCATTTTTTTCAGCAAAGACTTTCGCCTTTTCTTCCGTATGGCTGCAGACAGCAACTATTTCGAATTCTTCAGATAATTTTTTTAACGCCGGCAAATGCAGTTTATTTGCAGCAATTCCGGCACCAATAATCCCAAGCTTAATCTTTTTGTTCATTTATATTCCTTCTGCAAGCAGTTTAATTTTATAAAGACTTTTTCCGGCTGTTATATACAAGGTATTTCTGTCCTTTCCTTTGCCGAATGTAACATTTGACGGAATTTCCGGAGTATGTACAACATCAAGTAAAGCAGATTTATCACTATAGATATAAATACCCGGATTTTTTTCATCCCGTACTGCAATATAAACATTCCCGGATTTATCTACAGTAAGCCCATCAGGGAAAATAATTTTTCCATCGGGAAGAAAATCTCTGCTATTTCCAGGCATACCATTTTCCTTAAGATCATAAGCTTTTATTTTGCAAATGGGATCTAAATTCTTTTTTGCATCTCCTTCAAAGTTTACGCCCACGTAAAGAACTTTATTATCAGGAGATAACGCTATTCCATTTGGCATTGGCAGACTGTCAATAATAAGCTTAACATTGTCTCCGGAAGCTCTATAAACTCCAAAACAAGGCTGATCGGCTTTTTCCCAGCCAACATATTTAGGGTCAGTGAAGAAAATATTACCATTTTTATCTATAGTTAAATCATTTGGAGCATTATACAAAGCATTATTATACATAGCAGTAACTATTCTGCTCTTACCGGACTTCATATCAGTTTTAGTAATACGCCTTCCGCCATAGTCAGAGCCTTCACAGACTACCAGGTCTCCCTTGTTGTCAAACTCAATTCCATTTGACATACCGCTGGGCGACCTGTAAAGATTTGTTTTACCATTTTTCGGGTTATATACCCATATAATTCCGGCAAGCATTCCTGTTTCTTCAGGAGAAGTAATGTCACTAAAAAATATTCTGCCATCAGGAGAAGAAGCAGGGCCCTCAGTAAAGAAGCCCTTGTCAAATACTTTAATCAATTTTGCGCCGGGAGGAATTACTTTTGATTGTGCCCAGGAGAACTGGATTGAGATCAAAACAAATAAACTCACCAGTATTTTAATATTATTAAACATATTATTAAACTTTCAATAAAAAGGAGTAAAATTATTACAGTATTCAGAAAATGTAATTGGAAATATCTTTAATTAAAGACTGAAAAATACTTTTCAAAAAAAACTTCTTTGTCAACTGTTACTGCAATTTCGTGTCTGCCATTATTGCCAGGTTCAAAGCCCGTAAGCCCCAAAAACTCTTTACTAGTTTTATCAACTGAGACAATACCTCTTTTATAGCTGCAAAGGTTCCTGTTAAACACTACCACAGATGCAAGCGGGTCATGCAGAATGAACTTATTACCATGATAATGAGCTTTATATAAAGACAAATCACGAATCAGCGGGAATTTTTCTTTGCTGAACATTTTGTTAAAATCATCGTTTGATAAATCAATCTCAGAGGTAACATCAATCCCTATTGATATATTTGAAGGAGTTTCAGCCATATATACAATGTTTGAAGCATCATAATCCCAGAGTGCATTCCATTCGCATTTATTCCAGCCTTCAATTTTATGAAGGAAATACCCGCACATCATTACTATGCCTTTTAACATAGAAGGTATCTCCGGGTGAAGAGTAAACAGTTTGGCAATATTTGTAAGAGGCCCGAGTGTAAGCAGTGTAATCTCACCCGGGTTTTTATAAATTGCATCTCTCATAAATTGAACTGCCTGGTTCTGCGGGAAAGCGGTGTTATGCGCCCAACCGGGTAAAATTTTAGCCTGTATAGCTTCACGTAAAGGGCGTTCTATAAACAAAGGATTTGCAGCGCCGGGATATATAGGAATATTTCTGCCCGCATCAATACATAAAGCACTGGCAATCATGGCACGTTTTTCAGGTTCACCAGTTACAGTAGTTATACCAATAAGTTCGCATTGAGGATTTGCCAGCAGATATACAAGGGCAATTGCATCATCAATATCAGAGCCAATATCAGTATCTACAATAACTTTCATGCGGCAGAATTTTTCGTATGATATTTTTGTATTTGTAATGCTTAAAGATAATATTTTATAAATATAATTACATATAACTCCGGGAAGCAAAAAGGACAGCGGGAATAAAGTATAATAGAATATCAGGCATAACCGGAAAGAGAATGCTAACCTTCAACCCTGTTATAGTCAAGATAAAAACATAATTGTTTCATTTACAAAGGAAAGAGTTCTGTGATGTACCCCAAATCCTTCCTCCCGGCAGGAGGAAGGATTTTAGGAATAAAAAATAACAATGCTAAAAATTTTCTACCCTGGAGCAGTTATTTTTGCTGAAGCTATTCAACGGTTTTGTTCTTATTGTATATCAGATAAATAATTCCAACAACAACCATAATTCCGCCCCACCATATACTTGGGTGCATTTCATGTAATATTGAGACATGCCCTGCCGGTGAGACAAGATTCATTAATCCTGATATACATATGATAGCACCCATTATAATCAGAATCAAACCAACGAAATACCATATCGGTTTCATATAATTAAACTCCTTTTCTACCAGAAATAAATATTAAGTATTATAAAAATTGCCAATGAAATAACACCCCAGAATTCCGGTTTCCGTAAAAGCGGAATGTTCTTGTCAATAGTTTCAGGAGTAAGGCCTTTAACCAGCCCAACAAGTTCTTCTTTTGGTTTTTTTTCTGTAAAAAGGCTTATTACAATAGTGGCAATAAAACATATAAGCCATGCCCACCATGCACGCCAGAAATTGGCAGCCATATCCGATGAAACACTTGACAGGGTTAAGAACTTAATACTTATCCAGTTGAATTTAACACCAATGTACATTATAAAAGAAGAAGACATACCCAGTATAAGTCCCCAGAAAGCACCTGTAGGCGTAATCCAGGTAATAAACATACCCAGAATCATTGTGGCAAATAATGGTGCATTAACCCATGAAAAGATTGCCTGCATATAATCCATAATGCTGGGGAAACTTTTTGCCCAATAAGCAGTAACAAGACTTATAGCAACACCAACAAGAGTTGCAATACGCCCCATCCATAAAAGGTGTTTATCTGAAGCCTTTTTATTTATAACTGATTTATAAATATCGTAAGTCCATACGGTATTAAACGCACTTATATTACCAGCCTGTCCAGCCATAAAACCGGCAAGAAGTGCAGTAACGCCAAGCCCAACAAGTCCTGGCGGATAGTAACGCGCAATAAGCATAGGCAGAGTAGAGTCATAATTTACCTGGTTACCATCCTTCAGCAGATGAAATCCGCTTTTAGGGTCATTAGCCAATACAAGAGCGATAAGCCCTGTAAGAATAACGATAAATGGAAGAGCCATTTTAAAGAAGGATGCAAGAATAGGTGTCATCCTGGCAGTACGCAAATCTTTGGCAGAAAATGCACGCTGCACAACAAGAAAATCTGTAGTCCAGTAACCAAATGAAAGTACAAAACCAAGGCCAAGTACAATGCCGCCCCAGTGTACCATCATACCATTTTGAGTGGGGTCACCAGCAGTTGACCAAAGAGTATTGAAAGATGCCGGAATACGGGCAAAAATTTCATTAACACTTCCAATTTCCACTATGCCAAGTATTGAGACAAGGAATAAACCAAACCAAATAAGAAAGAACTGTATGATTTCAGTAAAGATTGCAGACATAAGGCCGCTTAATGTAACATAGGCACCAACAGTAATTGCAGAGGTCCACATACTTACATCCCAGTCCCAGCCTATAAATGTATGCAGTACAAGCGCCATTGCATAAAGATTTATACCCGACACAAGTACCGTCATAATACCAAATGTGATACCATTTAGCACCCTTGTTTTTTCATCAAACCTGAGTTTAAGGTAACCGGGAATAGATTTGATTTTACTGCTGTAATAAAACGGCATCATGTAAATACCGAGAAACAGCATTGCTGGTATAGCACCAATCCAGTAAAAATGGGCGACAAACATTCCGTATTTAAATGTATTGCCAGCCATACCCATCAATTCAAGAGCGCCGAGGTTAGCTGAAAGAAAAGCTATTCCGGCAACCCAGGAACTGTTCTTCCTGCCAGCAAGGAAAAAATCTTCTTCGCTTTTTGTGAATTTTTTAAGGTATAAGCCTATACCCAGTACAAACAGAAAGTAGACCGCAATAATTATCCAGTCTACAAAACTGAGTCCTATAGCATTCATATATTATTTCCTGTTAGTTTTAGTAATTAAATATTTAACAAACAAACTGTTCCATAATTTCTTATGGATAATACCTTTACTGATTCTTTCTTATATATTTTGGTAATAAAAGCACAATAGTCTTCAACAAGATCATCCGGCAGGAATAGCTGAATTGTACCTGCAAATCCGCCTCCGTGAATTCTGCAAGCCCCGCTTCCCTTTTCTTTTATAAATGTATCACTCAATGCCAGTCCAAGTGAAACACCCTGCTGTCCGAAATTTTTAGGAGAATAGATATTTTGTAAATACTTGAATGAAGAATTACCGGATTCATTTACCAGGTTTAAAAACTCATTAAAGTTATTATTGTTTAAAGCTTCAACTTCTTTCTCAACTCGTTTATTCTCTTCAAAAAAATGAATAGCCCGTAATAAACTGCGGTCATTAACCGTTCTTCTAATTTCTCTTAGATTATTAATAAATTCAGCATAGCTTACTTCAGCAAGGTAATCTTTTCCAAAAAACGCAGCAGCCTCTTTCATTTCTGCCGGGATGGATGCATAGTCATCAGTAAGATCAGCATGACTTGCTTCAGTATCAACAACTACCAGGCTGTAACCGGATTCTAAAAAGTCAAAATTTATTTTAGATATGGCAGGCTTTTGCGGATTATAAAAATCAATTGTTATAATACCACCTGTAGCACATGCAACCTGATCCATAAGTCCACAGGGTTTACCAAAGTATTTATTTTCAGCAAATTGTCCGATAATTGCAGTCTGCTCACTGCTGACTGAACCATTATTAAAGAAATGATTTAATATTGTACCTATTAATACTTCAATTGAAGCAGACGAGCTTAATCCTGAACCAATCAGTACGTCACTTGTAACACATGCATCAAAACCGCCAATATTGAAACCATTTTGAATAAAACCCGCAGCCACACCTCTTATAAGAGCTGCAGTAGTTCCTTCTTCTTCCTTAACAGGCACAAGGCCATCAAGGGAAACGATAAAGACATCGTTAAAACCTGAAGATTTCAGCCTTACCTGGTTTAAACTATTTGGAGCTGCCACAGCAACCGAATCAAGATTTATACTTGCTGCAATTACTTTGCCATGGTTATGGTCAGTATGATTTCCCCCAATTTCAGTTCTCCCGGGGGTACTGAAAAGTTTATAGTTTTCTTCATTAAAAGTTGTTTTAAACTGTTCAACCAGACTGGTGTATCTATCCAGCTGCCCCCCTGCTTTATTACCATATAATTTTTTAATAACAGATTTTAGATCAATGCTCATATTATATCCTGATTACCGGTCCCCCGGACCTTGATTTATTGAATAAAGAAACCCATTCTTCCTTCCCATTTTTTACCATGCTGAAGGAGAATTATATTTTGTTTATTATTGAATGAATTTGTATTGTTTGAAATTGGTTCAACTGCAATTGTATCCCTGCCTGCAGGTGTATATATAACTAAATACTTATATTTGCCTTCGCCTGCCTGCTGCCATATATTAAGACTTAGATTATCTTCTGCGGAATGTAATGTTGTGACAGCCCTGTCTTTTTGATCAACACTGAATACATTATCAAGCTTTTTATTGCCAAGCAATTCGTCCTTATCCATCCTGAAGCTTTCAGTCTTTCCGGTTGGAATACCCTGGTTAGTCAATTCATGGGCAGTATTAACCTCTGATTTTAGAGTAAGCCCATCAATTTTCCTGTCGTTTATATGGAAATAATGATGCCAGCCATCAGAAAAAAGCATTTCATCATTACCAATGTTTTCTACAGACGTAATACATGTTACGCCATTGGTTTCATGCAGTACATAAGTGAGTACAATTTTATAATTAAACGGATATCCATCTTCCTGCTTTTCAGGAGTGTACTCAAGCGATACAGCCGCATCATTTTGAGTTATTACACTGCCAGCCATCTTAAACTTTTTATCATAAACAAGTCCGTGACAGGCATTATGTTCTTCAGGATAATTAAGTTCAAGAGCATACTCTTTACCATTGAAGTTGTATTTACCATCTTTAATTCTCCCGGCAAAAGGGAAAAGTTTGGCATTATTAAATCTCTGGTCACGTGCTTTAAAATCCGGCGATGTTAAAGAATTAACCAGGCTGTATTGTTTACCATTCTTTACCAGAACAACCTCATTAAGCCTTGCACCCGCATCGGGTAATATTGTAATATATTCTCCGGTTACAATATTATTTATCCTTATTTGGAACAGATTATTTTCTATAACTTTAGTTATCTGAAATTTATTTTCCATTGTGTTTCCTTTTTAATACCAGTTAAACAGGTTTATTTAACCAAAACTGATTTAATCTCCCTGCTAAAAAATGGAGTAGTAACCTTTATTATATATATACCGGAGGCAGCTTCATTGCCCGAATCATCTACTGAATCCCAGGTAACTGAATGGCTTCCTTTATTCATGTAGTTATTAAATATGACCCTGATTCTCCTGCCGGTTATGTCGTAAACCTCGGCCTTAACATTACAATCTTTAATTAAATTAAATGAAATTAAAGTTGAGCTATTAAACGGGTTGGGATAATTCTGGCTTACAGCAAATGAAATATCTTCATTATTAAAACTCTCTTTTACTCCTACACTGCCGGCCGTATCGGTTATTGCGTCACTAAAAGCTTTTACTGACTTAAGAGCATTTCCTTTAAAATCAAACATAGCGCAGTTTTCCCAGGAAGAACCAAACGATGGTAAAGATATCCATTCAGGAGCCCAGTAAAATACCCCTGTAACTTTTCCTCCGGGTATTTTTCTTAATAAATGAATAAGATCAGTTAAATACTGATACTGCCCTTCCTGACTAACAGTATGCCCAGTTGGGAGTGCATCGCCATCACCAACAAGATTATGAACAGTATCATCCCATGCAAAAGTCCATGGATAAGCTGTTTCAGCAATAATAATATCTTTCCCATATCCTGATGATAAATCACTTATGTTTTGTTTTAACATATTAAAATCACCATGCCACCAGGGATAGAAAGACTGCCCTATTATATCAAACTCAACATTATATTTATTCAGGTTATCAAAAAACCATCGGCTTGTACTATTGTTCCCGCCCCTGTCAAGGTGTATCATAATCCTAATACTATCAGAAGAAGCATCCCTCACTGCCTGGACAGCTTTTTTAAGCAGGCTGGTAAATTTTGTCCACTGTTCCTGTGTGTCATAAGCTCCGCCAACCCTACCATCTGGCCATAAAAAGCCGGGACTAATTTCATTCCCTGTTTGAACAATATCCGGATGAACACCGGCAGAATCAAACGCTTTAATAACTGAATAGGTATAAGAATATAAACTATCAAGTAATTCAGTATATGAAAGATTATGCCATGCAGCAGGTTTTTCCTGCCATGAAGGATCTGCCCATGTATCTGAGTAGTGAAAATCAAGAAGTATCTTCATACCAGCTTTTTTAGCCCTAAGAGCCAGTTTTAAAGTGCTTTCAAGGCCGCAATATTTATCGGCAGGTGTATGCCATAATCTTAACCGTATGTAGTTGAAACCATTATTATGAAATATTTGAACGGGATCAACAGCATTTCCATCTGAATAATAAACACCACCATTATCTTCAATCTGAGGAATAAATGATAAATCAGCACCTGCAATAAAAGCAGTATCAGTCTGCGCATTAAGCCTGAATAACCCAACTGAAAGTATCAGAATAAAAATCCTGAAACCCGGCAGATTTACCACCGCGCCAAATATAACTTTGAGAGACATTTTACCGGATTTATCAAGCATAAGTTAAACGACTAATTTGCTTTTTCATTTTTTATAACTGGAGAAATATAGATAGTCATCTTATGTATTCCCGGATAAACCCTGCTTTTAGCCATTGGCGGATTTGGTGTATCCCCAACGCCTGTTACAGCATCACTGATAAACAGGTTCATATTTCCGTTCTTTTTCAACTGAAACGGATAAACAGTTCTTTCAATATTATTAAACGGAGTAACAGCAAAATTGAATTTATCTTCACCGGTAATCTTTAACCCGTTTCCATTTTTGTCGCTTAGTGTTACTTCACGTACATCACAACGATTGCCATAATCTTCGGGTTCTACATAAGGGACATAGAAGGAATCAGCAGAAAGTTCATACCATCCGGTTTTAGCACCTGTTTTTCTGTCAGGGTATGTTTCGAAAGGTCCTTTTCCATACCATTTAACCATGTTATAATCTTCTGGTAAGCTAAATTTCATACCAGTACGGGGGACCCATTCCATGTGCATTTGTCCAAGGAATTCAATCTGCTGCTCAATTTTTACTGCACCATCTTTGAGAAATGAATACTCAAAAGTATTTATTACGTAATCATATTTTCCAGGTGCCCTGTAATACTGCCTGGCAGTAACTGTAGTTTTTTCATCATATTTATTTATTGAAACAGAAACTGTATCAAGGTTCAATCTGTTCAGCCCTATGTTATACCAGTCTTCAGCTTCTGCTCTACCCCAGCTTACTTTTTCATTTGAAATAGGAGCCCGCCATACATTGACTATAGGACCATCAACTTTATAATTATTCTCTTTGAAACTTATACCAAGATTTCCTGTTTCCTTGTCTATACTATATGTGCAAAGATTATTTCCGATATTTATATCAGAAACTGTTTCATTTATTGCAGTAAAAGCTTTTTCATTTTTTTCAGCTGTAATTGCAGAAGACTTCAGTTCAAACTCTTCAAAAGCCACTTCATATCCAGCTTCAGCCCATGGCTGTTTTTCTTTTAGCCTGCAGGATATCTCAAGATAGGAATCAGAACCTATATCATTCGGATTTGCAGGTATTTGAACTTCCTTATCGCTTCCGGGTTCGCCTTTAAGGTCAAGTGTTCCCTTTGCTGCAACTTTTCCTTTTTCATACAAATACCATTCAAAGTTGAAGTCATCGAATTTATAGTAATGATAAAAGTTTTTTATTTTTACTTTAAGCTTATAAGGGTCAGTAAGTTCAAACCTTACAGCCTGCATGCTTTTCTTTGCCTGGTATGTTTCAGGCTGAACTTCCCTGTCTGCAAAAATGACTCCATTACAGTCAAAAGAACTGGAACCATAATAGATGAATTTACCGTCTTTAACTACTTCATCCATATTCAGTGAAAGAAGTTCCTGTGAAGGGCTGTTCATTATTTTAAATTCATCAATAGCACAGTGTGCCATCCACCCGGTATGCTGCTCATGCTGAATCAGTATGTTCCTTCCAATATTAAACGGATGATGAACATATTTAAGCTCTTCGCTATATTTCTTTGAACCGGTAAATTTATCATCTATATAAAGCTTCATTTCTTTGCCGTCATATTCAGCAACAACATGGTGCCATTTATCCCGCCAGTCAGCCGGAACAGCCACCTGGATTGCATTATTATACCAGTTGACATAAAATTTTAATGAATCAGCAGAAGGCTGTTCAATACCAAACTGTTCCTCGCGGGCACATAAAGCTTCCGGCTGGTACCATTTAGCCGGCTTAATCATAAAATCCAGTTTTATATAATTTTTTAATGAATCAAATGCCGGATCATTATAAACCTCAATCCAGTCATCAAGCCCGGAAAACTGAAGAGCCTTGCCTTTAAATCCATCCATAACAGCAGGGTTTCCAATTACAGCAGATTTAATATTATTAGGTGAGCTGTCCTTTACGAGATTTAGGTCAACTTCTAATCCCTGATCAACCCAATCCCATATAAAACCACCCTGAAGCTGCGGGACATCATAAACAAAGTTCCAGAAATCATCAAAGTTACCGAGACTGTTCCCCATTGCATGGGCATATTCTCCCATCATAACTGGCATTTTCCTGGAAAGGCCAATACGCAGCATGCTTGCAGGTGTGGGATAACGAGGGCCAAGAATATCAACATAGGGAGCTTCACCATCCGGGACATTAGACTGATGCATTAAAAATCTTGTTTTGTCATTTGCCCTTGCAAATTCCGCCATTTTGTAATGCGGTTCATCAAGCCCGCATTCATTACCGGTGCTCCAAATAATAACACATGGATGATTTTTATCCCTCTGAAACATGCCCGTAAACCTGTCCATAAAATTATTCAGGTATTCTTTGCGCGATGGAAAGGTCGATTCGGTATAATGGCATTCGGCATTTACTTCATCCATAAGCAAAATACCATATTCATCACACAGGTCGTACCATAGCGGAACATCAGGATAATGGCAAGTTCTGACTGCATTAAAATTAAACTGCTTAAGCAGCATAATATCTTTAAGTAGCAGTTCTTTTGTCATAGTTTTGCCAAGATGTGGATCTATTTCGTGCCTGTTTACGCCCCTGGCAAAAATTTTCTTTCCATTAAGGCAAGCAACTCCGTTTTTAATCTCAAGTTCTCTGAAGCCAACTCTCTTTTTTACTACTTCAATTGTTTTGCCGGCAGGGTCCTGAAGTTCAAGAATAACTCTGTATAAATAGGGCTGTTCATCTGACCAGTGATGAGGCCGGGCAATATTTTTACTTATTTGAAGGAACCCTGATTTTAAATCACTAACTTCCGATATTCCCTCAGTAACATCATTACCATCAGCATTAACAAGTGTGTATTTAACTTTATATCCTTTATCAGTAACATTAGAAGTGTTAATATCCAGAGTTAAGACAGCATTTTCGTATTTATCATCAAAGTCTGTTTTAATAAACAGGTCATTTATACAAACCTTGCTTTTAGCATAAAGATATACATCCCGGAATATTCCTGAGAACCTCCACATATCAGCATCTTCAAGATATGAGCCGCTGCTCCAGCGGGTTACGAGTACTGCCAAAGAGTTTTCACCATCTTTAAGGTAATCTGTAACATCAAATTCAGCTGGAGTCATAGAGTCTTCATTATACCCCGTATATTTTCCATTCACCCACACAAATGCTGCAGCCATAGTGCCATCAAAATGAAGAATAATTCTTTTACCTTTCCAGTCAGATGGTACTTTAAAAGTCCTTCGGTAGGCACCTGAAGGATTTATTTCCTTAGGCACATAAGGAGGATTATAGGGATAGAACTCCATAGGAATATTTCTGTACATTAAATGGTCATACCCCAGCATCTGCCAGGTACCCGGAACAGCTATTTCACTCCAGGACCTGTCATCAAATCTTGTTTTATAAAAATCTATATTAAAAGTGTAAGGAGTATTTTCAAAATGAAATTTCCAATTTCCATTTAGCGACTTGTAATAAACAGAATTGGTATCATGTTGAATTTTAGCTGCAGTTATATTTTCATAAGGAATAAGTAATGTCCTGTGTTCTATTTGCCTTTCTCCAAACATTTCAGAATTTTGGAGGTAATCATCAACTTTAATTTCCCCATACTGACAAAATGAAGAAGCAGGAAACAGAAACAGTATAAATAAAACATACTTTAGTTTTATTGACATATTAGTTATTCCTCTAGTTTGTAATGAATTGTTGATGCGCTTTTCAGTACCTCAGCACTTCTCTCCGGGGTAATATCTCTTTGAGGATTTGCCAGCATTTCATATCCAACCATAAACTTTTTAACAGTAGCAGACCTTAACAGAGGAGGATAGAAATGCATATGCATTTGAAGTTCAAAATGTTCTTTTCCATCTGTCGGGGACTGATGTATTCCGGCAGAATAAGGGAAAGAAGTTTTAAATATATTATCATATTTAACTGTTACTGTTTTTAATATGTCAGCATAATCCAGTATTTCTTTAGAAGTAAGCATTAAAATATTACTGATAATTCTTTTAGGAAGTATCATAGTTTCAAATGGCCAACATGCCCAGAAAGGAACTAAAAGCACAAAACTTTCATTCTCATAGACAATTCGTTCATCCTTTTCAAGTTCCAGCTGCACATAATCCTGAAGCAGCAGCCTTCCGTGTTTTTTAAAATAAGCTTCCTGCTGCCTGTATTCTTTTGAGGATTCTACAGGTATACTTTCCTGCGCCCATACCTGTCCATGTGGATGGGGATTACTACACCCCATTATTTCACCCTTGTTTTCAAATATCTGGATATGATTTATTTCAGGCATACTTCCAAGACTTTTATATTCCCCCTGCCATTTTTTAATAACAGGAACAATCTCTTCTGTTTCAAGTTCAGCAAGTGTCAGGTCATGCCTGGGAGAAAAACAAATCACTTTACAAATACCAGTTTCAGTTTCTGCAACAAGTAATCCTTTTTCATTAACATTTGTTTTTTCAGCTTTCTTCTGAAGTGCTGCAAAATCATTTTCAAAAGAAAATGTGGCAGTGTATTGAGGATTAGTGTTTCCGTTTGCCCGAACATTACCGGGACAAAGATAACATGCAGGATCATACTGTAATTTAGCAACGGAAGGCAGGCTTTCAACCTTACCCTGCCATGGCCTTTTTGCACGGTGAGGAGATACTAATATCCATTCACCAGTGAGCGGATTGAATCTTTTATGACTGTATTCGTTCAACATAGTGTTTTTCTCTTTCTGATTTTTTCTGTTTTTTATACAGAAGTTATTATTTCAGGCAGATTTACGGACGATTAATTTTGTGTCAACAATCAACAGCTTAGATTTAAGAGCAATCTGCCTTCCTTCAATCTGATCAATTAATAATTGAGCTGCTTTTCTTCCCATTTCCATGGAAGGCTGTTCTACTGTAGTAAGAGAAGGATCAACCATCTCAGTAATCGGGTTATTGGAAAAACCAATTATACTTACCTGTTCAGGAATTTTTATATTAGCTTCTTTTAATTTTCTGAACGCCCCAAGGGCAACAGGGTCGTTAACAGCAAATAAAGCATCCGGGATATCATCCTGCATTAACAATTTAGTCATGCTGTTATAACCATCATATTCATGCATTCCGCCTTCAACCATGCGAAAATCATTTATACCATTCTCCCTCATAGCTTTTTCAAAACCAAGGTATCTTTCCCGGCATATAATAAGGTTTTGCGGCCCGGCAAGATGATAGATTTTTTTATGGCCTTTTTGAATTAAATAAGAAACAGCATTGTAAGCACTTTTCACATCATCAATTTCAACACTATATACATCAAGATCACGGCAAGATCTGTCAAAAAATACCATTCTAACACCGTTCCTGAGTAATTCAGCAAAATGTTCTGAACTGTTGGTAGTTTGAGATACTGACACAATGATACCAGCCACCCGGTTTAGGAACATTGACCTGACGTTTATTTTTTCCCTTTCCATATCTTCATTGGACTGGGAAACAATTACAGTATATCCATATTGGTAAGCAACTTCTTCAATACCACTAATAGCATTTGCAAAAAAGTCATGTCGAATTTCCGGAACAATTACACCAATTTGATTAGACTGGCTGGATTTTAAACTACGGGCAACAATATTTGGCCGGTAACCAAGTTTTTCGGCAATATCATTAACAATTTTTTTAGTACGTGTATGAATATCGGGGTGATTATTCAATGCCCGGGAAACAGTAGAAACTGATAAACCAGATTCAGCCGCTATGTCTTTAATTGTAATTTGTTTCATTTTTCAAATTTTCCTGCAAACGTTTGCGGGTACGTTTGAAATTTAGTTTTTTGGCATTTTAAAGTCAAGATTTTCTTTTACTTTTAAGATTCTTCAATTCTCATTCCTTTCTTTTTGCACTGTATATTTTTTTATAGCTATATTTATTAAATATATAATTAAGATTTTAAGTGAAAAAATTAACAAAATCTGCTTTTTTCAGGGCACTATTCCTGCTGACGTTTATAGTAAATATGTTTCTGATACATATTGTAATGCAGGATTATGTTTTTTGCATTGAAAATAACGGGAATGTTGTACTTGAAAAAATAAATAGTGATGACAGCTGCTGCTCCAAACAAATTAGTGATACTGCCGGAGATACTGAAAGATATAGCAGTAAGGCAAGCTGCAATTTATGCAATGATTTTACTGCAATTGAGAAGTATGGAGATGTTAAATCAAAAAACATCAAACATATTTCAGTAATTTTTCCATTTATACCATTAGCTATACTTTCAGACAGATTTGTTGACAATAAAAATATTAGCTGCTCAGAGTTATCTGAAAGCAGCTATGCTCCCCCTCTTGAAGCATATAAAACAGTATCTCTTCTAATTTAGAATACTTTTTCCTTCTTTATTCCATTTTCTATAAATAATCTTAACAGGAGAATTCTATGCACACAATACGTGCGTTTTTCCTGTTCATCTGCCTTTTACCACAGATATTAAAAGCGCAGGCAGGCATCAATACAGAAGCTGAAAAACTTTCACTTGCTGATGCTGTACGAACAGGATTGCTTAATAATCCGGAAATAAAAAAAGCACTGGAAAATATAAATGCTGCAAAAGGCAGGTTCTGGAGCGGCATATCACTTCCGGCACCGGAAGTAAATGTAAGTTATGATTTTATACCAGATAATTCGGGATTGAATGCTTATGATGAAAGAACAATTGAGATATCGCAGTCATTCGCTTTTCCATATGAATATGTTCTAAAAGGAAAAATATTTAACACTGAAGAGGATGCGGCTTATAGTTCTCTGAAGCAGGTTGAGATGAGCGTAATATCTCAAATCAAATCGGCATATTATACTCTACTGGCAAAGCTGCAATTGTCATACCTTGCGAAAAATAATCTTCAAATTGCCAAAGAATTTGCAGATAAGGCTGAAATACGTTTCAACAGTGGTGAAGGAACAAACCTGGAAAAGCTTACTGCCAGGGTTCAGTTTTCGGAAACACAGAATAAAGTTGAACAGGCTTTAACTGATATAAACACGGCAAATGCAAACCTTGAGTTTATTATGGGAACATCAGGTGGAACATACATACTCACAGACAGCCTGGCCTTTTCCAAATATAATATATCATTACAGGAGTTAACACAAATTGCCTCACAGGCAAATCAGAGAATCATATCTGCTGAATTGAACACTCAATCAGCATCAGCAGAAAAAGGCCTGGCATGGAGCAGTTTATTTCCTGCCTTTACTGTTTCATATATGAAACAGGCACGCTCAGGAAATAAGGATTATTATGGAGCTTCTTTAGGCATTTCTGTACCTATCTGGTTCATGTTTGACCAAAAAGGAAAGATACAGGAAGCATCAGCAAATCTTAGTATTGCTGAAACAGGCCTGCGCTTAATAAAAGATGAAGTTAATCTTAAAATAAAAAACGCTTTTAATGGTTATGGAAATAACTTAAAGCAGGTTAAGCTTTATATTGACGAAATTCTTCCTCAATCCGAAGAGATATACCGCACTGCCCTTGCCAGTTATGATACAGGTGAAATATCCTACCTTGAATATTTACAGGCACAGCAGACTTTAATAAATGCAAGGAGTAACTATATAGATATCCTCCTGAACTATAACCTGGCTTTAACAGCACTGGAAGAAGCTGTTGGCGCAGAATTCACCAAATAACCGAGGGAAAAATGAAATTATTTAAATATATAATAATATTGTTCACTGCTGTCATTTATTTTACAGGCTGCAGCAGTGACACAGCACAGGAACAAAAAGAAAATCATGAGCATGCTGAAACTGAAGTTATTAAACTCTCAGATGCTTCAATTAAGGAAATCGGGCTGCAGGTTGAAATAGTAAAGTTGAGCCCGTTTTCCGGTTCATTGATTTTACCGGCAAAGGTTCTGGCAAACCAGGATAATGAAGCAAGTGCAGGCTCATTGGTTGCTGGCAGAGTATATAAAATATTTGCAAAGCCCGGAGATCATGTAAAAGCAGGAACAATACTAATGACTGTGGAAGGTATGGAAATAGGTGAAATAAAGGCTGCATTTCTTTCATCAAAAGCCCAGCTTGACTATGCAAAAGTTAATTATGAAAGACAAAAATCACTTGCAGAGCAGAAAGTATCATCTCAAAAAGCACTCTTTGAAGCCCAGGCAGAATATGAAAAAGCTGCAGCAGAGTATAATGCCCAGGATAAAAAAATCCATTCTATCGGCCTGACAGATGATGAAATAATTAAAAGCAATCATGGCGATCATACTTCAGGAACAATTGCTGTAAAATCGCCCGTGAATGGCGTAGTTGTTGAAAGAAATGTAGTAACAGGCCAATATGTTGACGGTACAACAAATGCATTCAGAATACTAAATACCGGCACTGTCTGGATTGACGGTCAGCTTTATGAAAAAGATTTAAATAAAATAAATAATATAAAAACTGCTGAATTTACAACTGCTTCTTACCCGAGTCAAAAATTTGAAGGGAAGATCATTTTTACCGGTTATACGGTTGATGAACAATCCAGAACAATTAATATCAGGGGCGAGTTCAGAAACCAGGATAATCAGCTAAGGCCTCAAATGTTCGGGGAAATGCATGTAACAGTAAATAAAAAAAGTATGGCTGTTCTAATCCCTGCAGAAGCTGTTGTGAAAATAGATAATGCTGACTATGTATTTATCCAAAATGGGGATCTCTCCTTTTCAAAGAGAAAAGTTATAACCGGCGGTTCGTATAATAACTTTGCAGAAATAAAACATGGACTTAATGAGAATGAAAAAGTTGTTATTAAAGGGGCTTTCTATCTAAAGTCTGAAATGATGAAAGATGAACTTGCGGAGGATGAACACTGATGCTTGAAAAAATAATATCATATATGTTAAACCGCAAAGGCATGGCAATCTTCATTGCCCTGCTTATAACAGGATTTGGTATATACTCATTTGTTAATCTGCCTGTTGATGCTTTCCCTGACGTAACAAACATACAGGTAGAAATTGTAAGCCATGCTGACGGGCTTTCTGCTGTTGAAATTGAACGCTCTGTAACTTATCCAATTGAGATGGCAATGCGCGGGCTTCCGCATGTAAAACAAATGCGTTCCGTTACAAGGTATGGACTTTCACTGGTTACTATTGTATTTGATGATGATGTTGATGTGTATTTTGCCCGCCAGCTTGTTTTTGAAAGGCTGGATGAAGCAAAAGAAGATGTTCCTGCCGGTGTAGAAGTGGCTATGGGCCCGGTAGCAACTGTAATGGGTGAAATTTACCAGTTTACACTTGAAGGAAAAGTACCAAATGATACTAAGCAAAAGAAGGAATATTTAACAAATCTGAGAACGTTACAGGAATGGACGGTAAATCCACTGCTGAAAAGCGTACCCGGAGTAAATGAAATAAACTCTTATGGCGGATATTTTAAACAATACCAGGTTATTATTGCACCGGACAGATTAGTAAAATATAACGTTACTGCCGATGAGGTATATAAGGCAATTGAAAGCAATAATCAGAATGCCGGCGGCAACATTATTGAAAAATATTCTGAGCAATATATAGTAAGAGGTGTGGGCCTGATTACTAATACAAATGACATAGAAAATATTGTGTTAAAATCGTACGGCGGAACCCCGGTATATATTAAAGATGTTGGACAGGTTTCTGTAGGAGAAGCAGTCCGCCAGGGTGCGGCAATGATAAATGGAAAGGAAGAAGCAGTTGGCGGGATAGTAATGATGCTTAGAGGTGAAAACAGCCGTGAAGTAGTTGAACGTGTTAAAGAAAAAGTTGCCGAAATAAATAAAAGCAATGTTTTGCCTGATGGAGTAAAAATTGTTCCTTACTATGACCGGGCAGATATTGTTAATGCCAGTGTTAATACAGTTACAAAATCACTTATTGAAGGTTCAATACTGGTACTGATAGTTTTATACCTGCTGCTGCGGAGTTTCAGAGGTTCATTTATTGTACTTATTGCTTTGCCGCTTTCACTGCTTACAACATTTGTTGTAATGAAGCTGACTGATTTGGGCGCAAATTTAATGTCACTTGGCGGATTGGCTATTTCTATAGGAATGATTATAGATGCAACCATTATACAGGTAGAAAATGTACAACGGCATTTGAGTGAAAAAGGGGCTGCTACACATAAAATAAATACAGTACTCAGGGCAGTACTTGAAGTAAGGAAACCGAGTATATTTGGCGAACTTATAATTGCTATTACATTTATTCCAATATTGTCGCTTGAGGGAATTGAAGGAAAAATGTTTGGCCCCCTGGCACTTACTGTAACTATTGCCCTGCTCTCTTCTTTGTTCCTTTCAGTGTTTATTATTCCGGTATTGTGTGTAATGTTTTTAAAACCTGCGCCGGAAAAAGAAAGTATTATAATGAATTACCTAAAAAAATGGTATAAGCCGCTTCTTCATTATTGTATGGCAAAAAGGAAGATAATTCTTGCAGGCGCCGGACTAATGCTTGCGGTTTCTGTATTCCTGGTAACAAGGCTGGGAACAGAATTTATCCCTATTATGGATGAAGGGGCATTTGATATGGATGTTGCCCTGCTTCCGGGTATTTCACTTGATAAAGCTATGGAAGTAAACAAGCTTGTGGGAGAAAAACTCAAGAAATTTCCTAAACTTCAGACAGTAGTTTCCCGAACAGGCCAAACCGGCGTAGCTCTTGATACAAGAGGTGTTGATAAAACAGGTTATGTTGGAATATTTCACCCGCGAAGTGAATGGGATTCCGGGAAATCCCGCGAAGATATATTTGATGAAATGAGGCAATCTCTTGAAGAGATACCCGGAATTGCATTTGGTTTCAGTCAGCCTATTCAATGCCGAATCGATGAAATTGTCGCAGGCACAAAAGCACAGCTTATAGTTAAACTTTTTGGCGACAATATAGACACACTTAAACAAAAGGCTGATGAAATAGCACGGGTTCTTTCAGGAGTTAAAGGGACTGCAGATATGATGACAGAGAAAGTATCCGGCCAGCCGTACCTTACTATAAAAACCGACAGAGCTAAGATTGCACGTTATGGATTAAACATAAGTGATGTGCAGAATATTATTGAGGTTGCTATAGCAGGCAGGCCAGTTTCAAAGTTCTATGAAGAAAACAGAAGCTTTGATATTGTTGTCCGCCTACCGGAAGAAAAGCGTAATTCAATTGAAGCAATTGGCAACATACTTATACCTGCAGGAAGCGGAACAAATATTCCATTGAGCCAGTTAGCTGATTTATCCCTTGAAGAAGGGCCTGTCCAAATCAGCCGTGAAGATGGTTCACGCAGAATAGGGATAGAAATAAATATCAGCGGAAGAGATATTGGGAGCTTTGTAAGTGAAGCTAAAGAAAAAATCAGGAACAGCGTGTTTCTTCCGGCCGGTTACTATACAGTGTGGGGCGGGCAGTTTGAAAACCAGCAGCGTGCTATGGCTAAACTTCAGCTTATAGGGCCGGCGGCCGTCGGACTTATACTCCTGCTTCTTTTTGTTACATTCCGTTCAATAAGGCTTTCGCTGCTTGTAATTTGTAATCTGCCTTTTGCGTTAATTGGCGGAGTTTTCTCTTTGTGGATATCCGGATTATACCTTTCAGTACCTGCCTCTGTAGGCTTTATTGTGCTATTTGGAGTTGCGGTACTAAATGGCGTTGTGCTGGTTTCACATATTTCGCAGTTAAGAAGTGAAGGCCTGAATTTAAAAATAGCTATTATAAGGGGCAGTGAAGACAGGCTGAGACCGGTATTGATGACAGCTTTAATTGCAATATTCAGCCTTATACCAATGTTATTTGCAAATGGTGCGGGTTCAGAAATTCAAAAACCCCTTGCCACTGTTGTTGTCGGCGGACTTGTAACATCAACACTGCTAACACTTTTGCTTATTCCTGCGATGTATGGATGGTTTGAAAAAAAGACTAAAGAAACAGTAAGTAAGTAAACTAAAACAGCCGCCTTTCCGGGCGGCTGTTTTATTAAATACAGAGTGTGTTTTTTATTTTTCCCAATCATCTGTACGGAAGCTGCCAGAAGGCAATCCGGCACCATTAAAGAGGGTACCTTCTGCTGTATTACTCCATGCATATCTTACAGCCGCGGGTTTTACTACTCCCTCACCTGTGATAACAAGCTTATTACCTTCTACTTTAACATTAGCAGGTTTAAATACTTTATCTGCGCCGGCAACCTGGAAATTATTATTTCCGTTTAAAGGTTTAATAACCATACCTTCAGCATAATCAAAAGTAAGAGTTATTTTATCTCCTTCTGCCTTAAATGATTTATATACAGGGCCGGAGCAAACAACTTTTTTTCCATAATCTTTTGCAAGTGCCCATAAAGCGAGTCTTTCGCCCACATCTTTTTTATCACCGGGATGGATATTATTGATATTGCTTATATCCATTGTAACTGCCATTCCAACATGAGGCACTGATAATGTCTTAAACTGGGCTTCTCTAAGCCTTTCTGAATATGAATCTTTACCATAATTGAAGGGGGCAATCTGAACATAATAGAACGGAAAGTCTTTTATTCCCCACGCGGTTCGCCAGTCTTTTATCATCAAAGGAAGCTGCTTAGCATATAATGCCGGTTTCCCAACATTTGCTTCGCCCTGATACCATATAGCACCTTTTATTGTATAAGGAACTAACGGACTAATCATTGCATTGTACAAACCTGATGGTGTATAGGCAGACAGAATTATTCCAACATGAGGCCTGTTTTTATAAACTTTCCTGGCCGGATCAAACACATAGAATTTTCCCCCGGCATATTCAGCAACTACCTGGTATTTCCACTGGCCTGCTAAAGCGACACTTTCACCGGTTTCAGGATTTGATAATTTCAATTGTTCTGAAGAACCATCAATTCCACCGCCGCCCTGAGGATCTATTACTCTTACAGCTATTGTGAGCACATTCTTATTATTAACTGCTGCCGGAACCTTATATACCCTGTTAAGGCTATAGAAGCCTAATTTTTCATATCCACCAACCATTTGACCATTGATAAAGGTTCTGTCCATATCGTCAATTGGCCCTAATTCAAGAACAAGATCTTTATTAACCATTGAAGAAGGGATTTCTACAGTTCGTCTGAACCAGATTGCTCCGTCAAAAGACCCGATTGTTCCATCCTCCCATAATTCCGGAACATTAGCTTCCGGCCAGTCGCTATCATTATAGTTTATATCAGAACATGTCTTATCACCAAAATCAATATTAACATATTTTTCTTCTTCCGGTTTTTCATTTATATCAAGAACAGGAAGTTTATTAAGCCATTCCTTATAAACCTTAAATTCTTCAACACATGTTTCAAGGTTTTTTACATCTTTCTCATATTCTTTCAGTTCAGCAAGTGATTTTCTGCTTGTCCATGCTTCTATTGGAGTTCCTCCCCAGCTGGTAAAGATTAAGCCAATAGGAACTTTAAGTTCATTGTATAATTTTTTACCAAAGAAATATGCAGAAGCACTGAAGTTAGGAACTGTTGCAGGTGTACATTCTTCCCATTTACCGGCAAAATTAATCTCATTAACAGCAGAATAGGCTTTAGGTACAGTAATCAATCTAATCTGGCTGTAACTGGCATTTTTAATCTCCTGAGCTCCGCCAAAAATGGTATCATTAGGCGGCCATCCCTGAAGCGGCATTTCCATATTTGACTGCCCTGAACAAACCCATACTTCACCTGTAAGCACGTTATTATAAGTAACAGTACTATCGCCAATTTTCAAAGTAACAGTATAAGGCCCGCCTGCTTTAGGTGTTTTTAATTCAGCTTTCCATGACCCATTTTTTGAAGCAACAGCAGAAGCGCTTTTACCCCAGCTTGCTTTTACATTTATTTTAGTTCCTGCGTCTGCCTTCCCCCAAAATTTTGCAGTTGAATTCTGCTGCAATACCATATTGTCTGAAAATATGGATGGTATTTCCACAGACTTATCTTGCGCCTGGACGCTTATTATAACTGATGCTAATATCATCAAAAATAACTTCATCATATATCCCGTTTAGTTATTTGTTTTTGCCGTGTTAAGTACGGTCTTAATTAATTATAAACTTTATTATTACCTGCCAAATATAATTTGTTTGACAAGTAAAATCTTTAAAAACTGATAACTTACTAAATAAGATCACAGCTTACTTCATATAATCCCAATTATCCGTCCGGAAACTGCTGGCAGGAAGGCCTGCTTTGTTAAATAATGTTCCCAGAGATGTATTACTCCATGCATATCTTACTGCAACAGGATGTTTTATTTCCTTATTGGAAATAATAAGTTTATCACCCTTTATTATTACATCAGCCGGCTTAAATATTTTATCTTCTCCTGCTATTTCAAAATTATTCTTATTATTTACAGGTTTTATAACCATACCGCCAGCATGATCGAAAGTAACAACTATATTAGTTCCTTCAGTATCAAAGGATTTATACAGCGGACCGGAATAATCAACTTTTTTTCCATAGTCTTTTGCAAGCGCCCATAAAGCCAATCTGCTCCCAACATCTTTTTTGTTTGAAGGATGAATTGTTTTAAGGTCGCCAATATCCATAGTTACAGCCATCCCGGTATTGGTGACTGCTAATGTTTTTAATTGCGCATCTCTTATAACCTGTGAATAGCCCCCCTTAGTATATTCAAATGGAGCAATCTGAACATAATAAAACGGGAAACTGCCAATTCCCCATGCATCGCGCCAGTCCTTTATCATTACAGGCAGCTGCTTTTGATATAAACCGGCATCTTCATTCCAAGCATTTGATTCACCCTGATACCAGATTGCCCCTTTAATTGTATATTTAATAATTGGATTGATCATTGCATTGTATAAGACTGTTGGAGAAGTTGCAGTTAATGAATTGCCAATTGCCGGGCTTACCGATTTAACATGGTTATCAACACTATAAAACCTCTTGTCAAAATATTCTGCCGCAAGATAATACTTCCATGAACCATCCAGTGGAATACTTTCACCCGTTGAAGAATTTATCAGTTTCATCTGTTCTTTTTTGCCATTTATTCCACCACCGCCCTGGGTATCGAACACTCTTACAGCAACAGAAAGTATAACAGAGTTATTAATAGAAGAAGGTATTTTATAAACCCTGTTATCATCCCATGCACCCGGGTTTTCCATTGCGCCTGCAAGTGTTCCATTAACATAAGTTCTGTCCATATCATCAACCGGGCCAAGTTCAATAACCAGGTCATTATTTACCCATGAAGCAGGAAGTTCAATCTTCTTTCTCAGCCATACAATCCCATCAAAGTTACCAACACCCTGTTTTTCCCATTCACCCGGCAGAATAATTTCAGGCAAAGCTTTATCATCATAGTTTACAGCAGATAATTCTTTGTCATTAAAGTCCAGATCTTCCCACATTTTATTTTCAGGTTTTTGCCGCAAGTCCATAATCAATTTGCGGGACTGAATATACCTGATAAATATTTCATATTGTTTTTGATCATCAGTAAGTTTTGCAAGCCTTTCCTTTAGCAGCCCGGCATTATTCATAGCTTCATTACTTGTCCATGCTTCTATAGGAGTGCCTCCCCAACTGGTAAATACTAATCCAATAGGAACCTTTAATTCATCATACAGTTTTTTCCCAAAATAGTAAGCAGCAGCACTAAACCCGGCAACAGAAGCTGGAGAACATTCTTCCCACCTGCCAATAAAATCAGATTTCTTATCTATGGAATAATCTTTTTTAACAGTAATTAACCTGATATTTTTATAATCAGCATTACTTATCTCTGCGGCAGAGTTTAATATAGTATCGCGCGGAGGCCATCCTTGTAGTGGCATCTCCATATTGGACTGTCCTGAACAAACCCAAACCTCCCCGGTCATTACATTTTTAAATGTAGTTATACTGTCTCCAACAGTAAGTTTAATAGTATAAGGCCCGCCAGCTTTGGGAACTTTAACTTTTATAAGCCATGTGTTGTTATTTTGGGATAAAGCGGAAGCTTCACTTCCCCAGCTTGTTTTTAACTTAACTCTGGTTCCGGCTTCTGCCTTTCCCCAAAACTTAACATCAGACTTCTGCTGAAGGACCATATTGTCTGAAAAAACTGATGGGATTTCTATTGTATGTTCCTGTGCATTTAGGTTGATAATTAATGATGCCGTCAGAATAAGAAAGAATTTCATTAAAACATCCTGCTTATCAGTTATTCATATTATTAATTACAGCTTCTGTTCTTCCAAGCTGGAAAACTTTTTTAAAAGCGATCTTAATATACTTTGTTTTTGGGGGAAATTCTTCACAAATATACTTAACTGGTGTAAACAATTTATATTCATTCTTGTAAGGTGGATATGATTCAATTTTAGATATTAATGGTTTATAATTAACATCATCTGATGAAGCCATAAATTGAATTCCGGATATATCAGAAGTATCGCTGAATAAAAAAGCTGTAAACGAGTTTATTTCTTCCGGTACCTTATAAACTATTGCCGCACCTGAGTCTGCCTGAAGCCGGCTATTATCTTCTTTTGCCCTGTATATATCGTTAAATCTTATAGGTTCAGTTTTCCCTTCCGTTCTCAGTATCTTCGAGAGATCCTTTAATTCATCAATCATTTCTATGTAATTAACTTTTACAGGGCCTGCGATATCAGAAGCTTCAGACATCCCACTTTCATTTTCAGCATAAACGCGATAATAATACTCCTTACCTGCTTCTGCTGTTGTATCAGAATAAAGAGGTTTATATGCTGCATCAGCATCTGTAATGCTTTTGGCTATTATTTCCCAGTCATTACTTCCCTTTTCTTTTCTTTCAACTATATAGGATTCTGCACCTGTTGAACCAAGCCATGATATGCTATATACATTTTGGACATCTTTCATTACCGGGGCTGAAGGAATTTCAAGCGGCGGTACATTCCTGCCATCTATTTTAAAAGCTTTCTCCCTTATATAATTTAATATCTCACGTTCATTATAAACATCGCCTGAAGCAAAGCCCGGAAACCTGTATGGGCCTGAACCGGTATTCTCACGGTGCATGTAAAAACCTCCATCCTGGTTGTGAAAACGCAGGCTCCATGCCATTATGCCACTGACACCGTCATCCATTGTAGAATCAATTATTTCTTTAACTTCCTGCGGCGGCACCAGTCCGAATTCGCCAACAATATAAGGCTTTTTATCTTTTGATAATTCCTTGTTTTGCTTTATCAACTTTACGGCTTCTCCGGCACGCGTATAATGATGAGTTGAAAGCACATCTATGTTAGTATCTTTCAATGCTTCTTCTGTGAGAATTTTTGTATTGGTTCCTTCAATTACAAGATGATTCTTATCAAGGCTTTTTATATATGCTGCAATTTCTGCCGTCCATGTATATGGAACTTCAAGCTCGTTTCCTGTTTCCCAACCCAGAATTGCTTTATCTTCTTTGTAAAGTACACCTGTATATGTATTTCGCCTGTTTATTAAATGTTCAACCGTCTTTTTAAAATCATTAATTAACTCAGGGTCAGTCCAAAACAACTGCTTATCTTTTCCTCTGAAAGCAGCATATTCAGCAGGGCCGCCCCACCACCACCAGTTATCTACAAAAGGTATAATAATTCTTATTCCTGTCTCACTGGCAATTTGCATAACTTTATCTAGCGCCCTGAATGCTTCTTCATTGAATACGCCCGGGGCTTCAACATGCCGGATTATATTTTTAGATTCCCCCTGTTTTCTTACTGAAAGCACATAAATTCTTACCACTTTCCCGCCTGATTGCCTTACTGCATTTAATGCATCCCGGATTTCATATTCGGTGGGCAAACGCCATGGACTTGCAGCATTAAAAACCAGGTTGTCTTCAATGTAATGAAGATTAGGAACATTAAATGATACAAATCTTAGTTCCCTGTCTCCGTCCATCAACCTGTCTTTATCTTTTGTAATATAATTGTTAAAACCTCCTGCTGAACAGCCACTGATTATAACACCTGCAATTAGAAATAAACTATAAAGAAGATTTTTCATTTGCTGCCTCCATATTTTTTATTATACAGGGACAGTTTTACGCACAAATTATACCGGATTAAATATTTCCACTTTAGGCTTTGTTCGCAATATTACTTTTTTATAACCTTATAAAATTGATAACATCATATAAAAATTGTAATGTTTTTTGTTTATTATCTGCTGAAACTACTGTATTAAACATTTGCATAGAATTTGCTTGGAATAATTATTTATGATTTAATAACAGGTTCAAAGATGAACAAAACTCCCCTCGTAAAGGATATGCTAACCAACTTAACTGAAGTACTCCTTAATAAATGGTATCCTTTGTGTATTGACAGATTATACGGAGGCTATTATTCAAACCTTGCGTTTAACTGGGAACTTATGCCCCGGCAGGATAAAATGATTGTTACACAGGCAAGGCATATATGGTGTTGTTCCAAAGCAGCATCGTTTCTTGATAACGATATATACCGCGAAAATGCATATCATGGGTTTAGATTTTTAAAGGATTCAATGTGGGATAAACAGTATGGAGGTTTTTACCAGATTCGCAGCCGTGAAGGAGGAATGACTGATTACCACAACTTTATGGATGAAAAGAGAACTTATGGCAATGCGTTTGCAGTTTACGGTCTGGCAGCCCTGTATAAACTTACCGGGGCTGATGAGGTGCTGGGACTTGCGGTTGACACATTTAACTGGATTGAATCACGTTGCTTTGATACTGAATTCAACGGATATTTTCAGTTTCTGACCAGAGAAAGCAACCCATTTAATAAAAACTCCGCATATATTACAAAGGCTATTGATGCTTCTGAAGTTGGCTATAAAGATCAAAATTCGTCTATTCACCTGCTTGAAGCATATACCGAACTATACGATATATGGAAAACACCTGAAATTTATAAGAAACTGCATAACCTGCTGATATTAATAAGAGACAAAATGGTTACAGACAAAGGTTATCTCACATTATTTTATGACAGGCAGCTTAACCCGGTTTCTTTTGTAAACGCTCCTGCTGATGTAAGAGAAAAGAACTATGGACTTGATCATGTCTCTTTCGGGCACGACTACGAGACTGCTTTTTTAATGCTTGAAGCTTCTCACTCACTTGGCATTAAGGATGACATAACGACATTGAGAATAGCAAAAAAGATGGTTGACCACGCCATAGACAACGGCTGGGATAAAGCTAACGGCGGATTTTTTGACGAAGGTTATTATTTCAGAGACAATCCGGATTGCAGGATAATTAAAGATACAAAAGTCTGGTGGGCACAGGCAGAAGGGCTTAATGCACTTCTGTTATTCTCAAAAATCTTTCCGGAAGAAACCAAATATTATGAATTGTTTGAAAGAATGTGGGATTATATAAAGTTTTATTTAATAGATAAAGAATTTGGGGACTGGTATTGGGGAAGCCTGGAAAAGGAACCATTCTATCGTACTGAACCAAAAGGGTCAATTTGGAAAGGCACATATCATAATGGCAGAGCACTTATGAACTGTATCAAAATGCTTGCAGATGATAATTTCTCTCTTAACAAATCCAACAAGAAATTTCGGCAGGAGAAAAAGCAGTTTGCTGAATTTATCAGCCATTGGAAAGAAACAGCAGCTTATATTTAATCTTCCATAATAACTAAAAAGCCATACAAAAAATGATGTATGGCTTTTTAAGAGGTTTTCTATGAAGCTATGTTCGTTTTAATAGTACCAGGTTCTTTTTAATAAGGTCAATTCTCTGGCGGACTGATTCTGCACTTCTTAATCCATCCTCAGGTGTGTTTAGTACATAATCAAGCAGCCTGTCAACTGACGAAACTGCAACGTGCATTCTTGTGTCAGAAGAGCCGTAATAAATAAGTACATCCCCGTTTTCTCTCTTTACCCAGCCGTTACTGAAAACAACGTTGGAAACATCTCCAATTCTTTCCTCTCCTTCAGGGGCAAGGAAAAATCCTCCCGGCCTGGCAATTATTCTATCCGGTTCTTTTAAATCTGTTAAAAACATATATAATACATACCGCAAACCTGCAGCAGTATTCCTAACTCCATGAGCAAGCTGAAGCCAGCCTTTTTCTGTTTTTATTGGTGCCGGGCCCATGCCGTTTTTTACTTCTTTAATAGTATGATAAGCCCTGTCATCAATAATTGTTTCCTTTTCAATAACAGCATTTTCCATTGAACCGGCGAGCCCCCAACCAATTCCGCCGCCACTTCCGGCATCTATAAAACCATCCTGCGGTCTGGTATAAAATGCATATTTACCATTAACAAATTCAGGGTGAAGTACAACATTCCTTTGCTGGGGCGATTTGGTTTTTAAATCCGGCAGCCTGTCCCATTTTAAAAAATCTTTGGTTCTTATTATACCGCACTGGGCAATTGCAGAGGATGTATCGCTTGCAGGAGCCTGCGTGTCTCTTCTTTCTGTGCAGAACAACCCATAAACCCAGCCGTCTTCATGCCTGGTAAACCGGACATCATAAACATTCGTATCTGGTTCATCGGCTTCCGGAACAGTTATTGGATAATCCCAGAACCTGAAATTATCGATACCATTTTCAGACTCGGCAATGGCAAGGAATGATTTTCTGTCATTTCCTTCAACTCTTACCCCGAGAAGAATTTTACCATTGTGCTCAATTGCCCCTGAATTAAAAGTACAGTTTATACCAAGCCTTTCCATAAGAAATGGGTTGGTTCTTTGATCAAGGTCGTACCGCCAGTATACAGGAGTATGTTCATTGGTTATTACCGGATATTTAAATCGGACATAAATACCATTATACTTGTCAGCAGGTTCATTTTTCCTGGTAATAAGTTTTTCGTTCTCTTCAAACAATTTATTAAGACGTTTATTAAAATCTGTATTACTCATTAGCCTTACTTATTTTTATATAAATTTACTGAACTATCTTCAATTCACATTTTTAATCTGCTATATCAGCAGAACTGAAAGAATAAGGATTACCTGTTTTAGCGACACATAAATAATGCCATCTAAGTTATTTGGATAGAGCAGTAGATATGAACTTTAGTTGGTTTATTTTCTTATCAATTTGATAAGTAGTTATAAACTCAATATCAAAATCTATAATACAGATAAAAAAATGTGGTTTCTTCTGATTACATCTTTTAATAACTTTGATAAAAAGATGTGATATTTTATCAATTTGATAACTTATCGTTAAGCTTTTTTTACAATAATTTTTCCGGATGCTGGCATAAACCTTGTAATGGCATGTATAAAGATATTCTAAATAAAATCCTTTTATATATGGACATTAAAATTAAACAGCACTGGGGCCTCCTGCTTCTTGTATTTGTTACCCTTGTTTATATTACCATTTTTTTCCTCCTTAACCCTGTTAAGAAAAAGAGTGTTGTTGAAATTTACTTTGCTGACAGGATGACTGTTGCTCATAAAATGCTTATAGAAAAGTACAACCGGCTTAATGAAGGCAAAGTAAAAATTATCCCTATTGACTTTCCTAATTATGATTTCAGCACAAATGAACGAAAGGAAATGCTCGCCCGATCATTGCGCGGAAGAGGAGATGGAATTGACCTTTTTGCTGTTGACCTTGTATGGGTCCAGCGTTTTGCCAAGTGGTGTGAACCTCTTGATAAGTATTTTACAAATGAAGAAAAGGCAAGAATACTTCCGGCAGCACTTGAATCCTGTTATTACGAAGGTGAGATGGTTGCAGCTCCTCTTGACCTGGTGCAGGGAATGATGTATTACCGTGAAGATATTGTAAAAAGACTTCCGGATGCAGATAAGGTAATAAAAGAAATTGAAAATAATATTACATGGGAAGATTTTGTAAAACTGAAAGATAAATTCTCTTCAGAATACCCGTATTACATCTTCCCTGCTGCTGATAATGAGGGCGTTATCTGTACATTTATGGAACTTTTATTAAGTCTGCGCCGTGATTATTTTCGCGAAGAAGGCTTTAATCTTAATACGCCGGAAGCTGAAAAAGCTCTTCAGCTTCTTGTGGATATGGTTCATAAATATAACGCTACACCTTCAGCCGTAACTGAGTTTACTGAAATTCCCAGTTACGAATATTACATAAAAAAGAATGGTGTTTTTATACACGGCTGGAACAGTTATGATAAAGATTTTAAGGAATCTCCATTTGACTCTCAAAAGGAAATATACCTGCGCAAAGCTCCTGTTCCGCATTTTGCATCAGGAAGGCCTACCTCAATTTTTGGAGGCTGGAATCTTATGGTTTCAAGATTTACAAATAAGAAAAAAGAAGTAATAGATTTTATAAAGTTCCTGTTAAAAGATGATTCACAGGAAATATTTTACTGCCAGAGTGGTTATTATCCTGTAACGAACAACTTTTATAATAGTCCGGCTTATCTGAAAAAGTATCCCGAAACTAAAAACTTCAAAGATTATATGAAGTCAGGCGTTCTTCGCCCTGCACATACTGAATATACCAAGTACTCCAAAATTATGTCGTTTTATTTCAGGAAGGCAATTGAAAATAAAATGAGCGTAAAGCAGGCACTTTCTGAATGCACTAACGCTATCCAGAAAGACCTTGTAATGATAAAAGAATTTTAGTTTTATAATGAAAAGTAAATTACTTAACCAAATATCACAATATAAGTTCGAAATAAAGCATATAACTATATTCTTTATCGTGCTTATTCTGTTTCAGATCATTATAGCTTTTGTACAGAAAGATTCTCTTGAAGATTTTCTTGCAGAAACCCAGGCATGGTACAGGAAGTATTCCGCCGAAAGGCTGGCAATTGTTACCTCAACAAGCATGGAATTGCTTTTCGAAAATTCCTTTCTTCATAAAAATCTGGTAACCCCGGAAAGCAAGGATATTGTCTATTCGTTTAATGTAATTTTTAAACAACAAATGCTGCAGCAAAGTGTAGAAGATATTTTTCTTATATTAAATAAAGACCACAGGTTATATGTTATTGACAGCGGGCAAAAACTGCATGCTTATCTTACCGGCACACTTGAACCCTATGATACACGCAATACTTCACATTCTGAAGGAGTTCAGCTTTACCTTTCTGAAAAAGATAAAATGAAATCTGCAGAAGTGATTTCCAGTTCGCTTAAAAACCAGAAAACATTTAATATACTTGTGCCTTTTGTACCCGATGGGGAATATATAGGTGTTATGTACATGCGCATAACTCCGGATTTTTCGTTTCTTACTGAAGAGGTAAGCTCCAATTTCAACCGCGTAGCAATTGTGTACTCATCACTTATACTGATAGGGTTAATAGCAATTTTTATAGTATCATCGCAGGCGGTAAGGGAAAGAAATGAAGCCCAACAGCAGTTTTTCCGGGAACATGAAGAAAACATAAAAAAACAGATCAGGTTTGAGAAGGAATCATTGTTTACTAAAAGGATTTATCATACTCATCATAAAGCTGAAAAGATAATCGGCTTTATTAAAGAAGATGTAAGACAAATGGATAATGAGAACCTTAATGAATTAAGGGCGCGCGTTATTACATATTCAAATTTCATTTCCCGGATTATCTATGATATGAAATGGTATGACCACCAGATAAATACCATTATTAACCCTATGTTTAACACCAATATAAATGAATGTATACGATTTATAATAAAAAACATTTTCCTGAGAATCTCAAGCAAGAATGAAATGTTTGATTTTGAGCTTGACCTTGACGAAAAGCTTCCTTTTGTGCATGTAAATGAATTCGTTGTATGGGAAATACTTGAACCACTTATCCAAAACAGTATTGATCATGGGAATAAAAAGTCGGTTAAAATTACTGTTAGAACGAAATACAATACCGAAAATAATGCTTCATATGTAACAATCTCGGATACAGGTGTCGGAATAAAACCAGAATTACTGGAAAAGGGAGAAAAAGGGATAAAGAAACTATTCCTTGAAAATGAGTCCACAAAAAAAATTGAGGGAGCAAACTCCGGTTATGGTTGTTTTATTGCATATCAAATGGCAGTCGGCAGGTGCGGCTGGGAACTGGACGCAGAAAACCTGGAAGAAGGCGGCTGTACATTTACGATAAAGATAAATAATTCCTAAGAGAATGATTGCAGTATATTACTTCAAACTATGTCTTCTTTAAACTTAAAACAAGCCCCCAGTTTAATACAGTTTTTATTAATTCGATCCTGTTGTATACTCCTGTTACAATTTCTAATACTTCATTAAATGTAATACTTCCTCTTGGATGAAGATTTCCAAATTTTACCCTGTGCAGTTTATCCATCACAGTATATCCTTCTTCATTAAAATCAGAAATCAACAGCCTGCCTGAACCATTATGAACCCTGATAACTTCCTTCAGGCATAAGACCGGATTTTGCACTTCATGCAGTGTATTTATACAAGCAATATTTTTCACTGACTTATCCATGAAGGGAATCTTTTCGAGATTCAACCTGACAAAATTTACCCGGTTTAAATATTCATCTGTTACCCGCTTCCTTACATCGGGCATAGAAGTAAAATCATAATCTCCTGAAATTATATAAGGATTAAAACGGCTTAATAAGGAAACACACCTTCCTGAGCCTGTAGCTGCTTCAAAAACAGGTAGATTATTATCAAACCCGGCATGTGTAATGCAGGTAAAATAATCCCACATTAAATCATACCCCCATGAGCTTAATAGTTTGTCACTTTCAGATTTTGGAATTGAATTAAGATCAATCATTGCAGTTTGAAAAGTATTTTAATCATAACACAATCAAATTTAAAAATTAAATGTTAAAAAGTTAATCCTTAAATAAGTCACAGGCATAATAATGCTTTCTTTCGAAAATTATATCTTAATTTAGCTATATTTATTAATCCCCGAAGAGATAAATATTGGAGGTATTATTGAATTATGGATAATAAAAGACTAAACAGGGTCCCGCATATTATATTTCTATACTGGCTGATTAAGATAGCTTCCACCACACTTGGAGAGACTGGCGCTGACATGTTTTCAATGACCTTTGCTTTCGGTTATGGTGAAACAATTGTAATTTTTTTAGCGCTGTTCATCATATTATTAGTAATAAAACTGATAATAAAAAAGTATAATCCGGCGGCGTACTGGTTAGTTTTTACAGCTTCTGCCATTTTGGGTACTGCTATATCAGATTTTATTGACCGTACTTTGGACCTTGGCTATACAACCGGTTCATTCTTTTTAATAATCCTGCTTTTATTAACTCTGTTTATTTGGTATAAAAAAGAACACTCTGTTTCAGTGGAACATATAACTACTACTTCCTCGGAAATATTTTACTGGACATCATTTTTAATTGCAAACACTCTTGGAACAGCTTTGGGAGATTTTCTGGCAGACAGTTTAGGTTTTGGATTCTTGTTTAGCTCGCTCTTGATAAGCGGATTTCTGCTAATTTCATTGCTGCTTTATTTGTTCACAAAAACATCCAAAGTACTTTTATTTTGGATAGCTTTTGTTTTAACAAGGCCATTTGGAGCTACATTTGGTGATTTTTTAACAAACCCGGCTGATCACGGCGGTTTAAACTTAGGTACTATAGGTTCATCATTATTTTTCGCAATTATTCTGTTTATCTGCCTTTTGAAGGAAAACAAAATTGAGAAAGCCAAGACATCATGATATAAAAATTATAGTCAAACAAATATAGTGTTGCATTATTGATTCAACTTTGAAAATATCTTACGGTAAAAACAGACAGGAATATACAATTGTGGAGCATTAGAAAAGCAGTGTAATAAAGCATGTTCAATAACAGGACAATAAAAAACCCGGCATAAACCGGGCGAAAAATGATCCATATTTCCCTGAAATAAGCTTTATATATTTGTTGAAACACCAATACGGTGAATACCTCCAATTGCTCCCATTGAGGAGAAACCATAATTAAACTGGTAGCGGGAAATTAAAGCACCTACCCCAAGGTTAAACCCTGCAAGCCCTGCAAAAGAGCCGATTTTAAGTTCAGTTCTTTTTTCATTATTATAGCCTAACCTGACAGTTAAAACTCTGCTTAGGGTAACTTCTGCACCAACAGAAAATGTTTTAAAACGATCGCCAAAGTTATCCTGTTTTTCATTCAGTTTATGGAAATCAACTGATAATCTTAAAGGCAAATGTTCCAGTTTCTTTGAAACGCCAAACGCTACATCCAGCGGAAGGTCTTCTTTTGTATCTATATATTGAGATATCTGTGAGCCAATATTTAATATTGAAAATCCAATATTCATAAGTTGGCCCGGTATTGCATAATGTAATCCAAGGTCAAGTGCATAAGCAGATGAAGAATACCCGGCCAGGCTTGAATAAATTATCTTTGCATTTGCTCCATAATAAAAGTTTTCATCAAGGCTATTGGCATAACCCAGCATAAAGGCAATTTCGCCTGCTCCATAAGAACCGGTTACATTACCAAGCTCATCTGCTTTGGTAAAATCACCATAATTTATGTATTTAATGCCTGCACCAAATCTGCCAATTCCTTTATACTCTGTAGAATATGCCAGACTTGCAAGGTTAATATCCAGCAGATAATTAACATAAGAAAGAGATACCGGATCCCCTGACAGTAGATTCATACCTGCAGGGTTATAAAACATTACATCAGCATCATCATTATTTGCGACAAAACTTCCCCCAAGCGCTGCTGAACGGGGACTCATGTCTATTCTTAAAAAATCATAGGTATTAACCTGCCCAAATACCAACCCGGTAAAAGACAATAAAAATAAAAGTGAGGCCCTAAGTTTTAACTTCATAATTCTCCCAAAAGTCAATTACTTATTTAAAAAGAAATTAAAAGAAATACAAGGGGAAAAGAACCACAGAAATTTGTATAATCTGCCCGTTTTTACAGAATTCTTATACTAATAAATATATTATTACACCCTGTTAGTTAGCATTATAAAAACACCAGCATAAAAACCTTGTAGCATTAAAAGACTTTATATATGATCCGGAGAACTTAACTATTTAAACATAATCAGATTCACAAATGCTCCTGAAAGTAAATAAATCATGCTCCTGTTTTACATCCATAACCTTGCTCCGGTTGTCCCTCTCCATGCTCCGTAAATAAAAGCACTTCCATTTACTATATGCTCCACTTACCATGATAAGTATTACTTAACGAAATGTTACACAATAATACATATTCAGAGCTAAAATCAGCCGCAATATATGCAAATATCTATACAACATAATGTTTGTCAATAATAATTATTCAGATAAAATAGATTATACTATCACCATATTCAATTATATTACAAGTAGTTATCCCATATTATGTCAAAATTTATTTTACTTTAATTTAATTACTATCATTCATTTATCTGAATATAAATGCATTTTTTGGTTAGTATCTTGATGGCCGGATAATTGCACAAAAATTAAATAAGTTAAGCACTATAACTACATATATTATATAGTGTAACAGTATTTAATTCTCACAACCAATTCTTTATCATGTAAATGCCTTAATTTATTATGTTATATATTATTACACATATTGATTTTCCAATTTTCGTTTTTAACACACAGTAATATTTACGAAGAATCTTTATATCTGATATTATTTCACAATTTAATATTATCTAATCACTTTAATTACTTTATTTATATAGTTTTATATCATGCCACAAAAGGCCGTTTTTTTTCGCTTGCAACTCCGGAAAATTTTAATCATAAATATTTGAGTAAAACCGGGTTTAACCCCGGGGGGCTGAAATCCTTCAACAAGTGAATCAATATTTAATTATTACTTGGGAGCAGATTTTTTGAAATTTCAGTCAGCCTTGCTCCATTGTTTATTAAGTGTTTTTATTCTTCAATATGGGAGCATAGATTTTGCATTTTATCAATGGCTGCTCCCCTGCTCTTTTACTCATAATATCTATAATTTATCCCGGATTAGAAAGCGGCAGGGATTTTCTGTTATCACAAAATTGCACCTTACGTCAGAATTTAGCGTCTAATTAATATGCTGATTTAAAAACAAATCATAACCATGATTTGGTTCCTGGGTTCCATTGGAACAAACGGAGTTAAAGTACTGTTAAAATTACCGGTCATCCGCTTTATCTTGCGGATGCATAACTGTTTATATAAATTTGAGTTACAAACAATATCCGGAGACAAATTAAGATATGAATACGTTAAAGACTGTCTTCCTAATGACACTAATGATGGTGCTCTTTTTATTTGTCGGCTATCTTCTTGGTGGTTCACAGGGAATGACCATAGCCTTTATTTTCTCACTTATGATGAATTTTGGCAGCTATTGGTTTTCTGATAAAATTGTTCTGGCTATGTACAGGGCAAAACAGGTAGACCGTGAAACAGCACCCAAATTTTATGAAGTAATAGAAAACCTGGCTCAGAATGCAAACATTCCAATGCCTAAAGTATATATAATAGATGATCCGACACCAAATGCTTTTGCTACAGGCAGAAATCCTCAAAACGCTGCTGTTGCGGCAACAACCGGAATTCTCCGCGGACTTAATAACCAGGAATTAGCCGGCGTTATGGCACATGAGCTCGCACATGTACAGCACAGGGATATTCTGATTGGTACTATAGCGGCCACTATTGTTGGTACTATCACTTATATAGCACAAATGGCTGGCTGGGCTATGATGTTCAGCCGCGGTGGAAGCAGCGATGATGATGACAGAGGAGGAATTTCCACATTATTTTTGCTTATTTTAGCACCAATAGCGGCAACTCTACTGCAGCTTGCAGTATCGCGTTCGCGTGAATACCTGGCAGATGAAGGCGGAGCAAAAATTTCAGGAAATCCGCTTGCTTTAGCATCGGCTCTTGAAAAAATATCAACAGCAAATGAAATTAAGCCGGTTAATAATGCAGGCCCGGCTTCAGCACATATGTTTATTGTAAATCCACTTCACGGAGGCGGCGTAATGAGTTTATTTTCAACCCATCCTCCTATTGAAGAAAGAATTAAAAGACTGCATCGTTTAGCTGGTGAAAGGGTTTAGTTTTTACAAAACAGATGAATAAGGAAATTATTTCTTTACAGAATAAAGAGAAGATGAAAAACTTGTTAATACCCGGAGGTTTTGCCTTCCGGGTATTTGTTATTTTTCTGTTAATAACCCCATTCTATTACTCCCAGGTTAAAACAAATATGCAGGTATTTTATAACCTGGCTGATTCTGTTTCACAACAGTTAATCTCATCACTGCCTGCAGGAAATAATAAAATAAACCTGAAACTTACCCTGGGCTCGGAATACTCTGTTCTTAATAATAAACTCACTGCACCTTTGTACCAGGAAGGGATGAAAATCGACAGCAGCGGCACTGAAATTAATTTAACTGTTGATAATGCATTAGTTGTTTATAGCGAGATGTTCCGAGATGGATGGTTTGGAGATTATAAAGTTAGCCGTATGGTTACACTTCATGGCAGTTATTTTATTTCAAATAAAGGAGTTACAGAGTTTACCGTTACAGCCGCAGATACAATTCCATTTGATGAAATAAATAATGCAGAAAGCATGTCATATCAGTTTACGCATGCTGAGGTTCCTGCAGAACCATTCTTTTCAGGACTTTTTGAGCCTGTAGCAGCAATAAGTGCGGCTGCCGCAGCTATAATACTGTTTTTTACTGTCAGAAGTCATTAAGGAATTAGCTGTAAGTTATTATAAATAATTGAGTTAGTATCCTTATAAATTAAGTTTGTAATTTTTTATGTGTCTGTGTAGTTTAATTAATACCCTTTGAAGCCTTTGGTATTTTAGTTATAATTGTAAACATTTTTTATCAAAATTCTACCTTATTTAAAATGAAATATCTCTTTTCGCTGGTTTTAATATCTTTATTTTTTGCAGGATGTTCTACTACTCTTGATACTATAAATATGAGTGCGGAAGACAGGCTTAAATATGCTGTAAGCTTATATGATAATGAAGAATATCTTGACGCAGTAAATGAATTCCAGGCTTTAATTTTACAATATCCCGGTAATGTGATAGCAGATGATGCCCAATATTATCTTGCCATGACAAGATACAAAAGAGAAGAATATGTAATGGGAGCATTTGAATTTAGTAAGTTGATAAAAAACATGCCTGCCAGTGAATTTGTTCCGGAATCCCAGTATATGCTTGCTGAATGTTATTATATGCTTTCTCCTGATTTTTCTCTTGACCAGCGCTATACAAAAAAAGCCATTGAAGAATACCAGGCATTTATTGATTTCTTCCCGACTAATGCCAAAGTTCAGGAAGCAGAAACAAAAATACATGAGTTAAACAATAAACTTGCAGAAAAAGAATATAACAGCGCATATATATACCGCAGACTTGAATACTACACAGCAGCACAGATTTTCTATAATGGTGTTATTGATACCTATCACGATACAAAATATGCTCCTATGGCAATGTATGATAAAATTACACTTCTGGTTGAGCGTGAAAAAGATTCAGAAGCTCTTGAAGAAATAGCAAAATTTGAGCAAAGATACCCTGATAATGCAAATTTAAGTGAAGTACAAAAGATTAAAAACAATCTTGTTAATAAGTCATCTGCATCGAAATAAATAATGAGTGAAGTAAGGAAAGCAAAAAAGGTAAGTGAATCAGCCATGAGAATGACTGAGCTTGTACTGCCAAATCATACAAATCAACTTGGTAATTTACTTGGCGGGCAGTTAATGCATTGGATAGACATTTGTGCTGCTTTAAGCGCAGCGAAACATAACCAGGTTGTTTGTGTTACTGCTTCTGTTGACAGGATAGATTTTCACCACCCGGTAAGGCTTGGAGATGCTGTTACACTATGCGCTTCGGTTAACAGGGTTTTTAAATCTTCGATGGAAGTTGGAGTAAAAGTTTTTGCAGAATCATTTAAAGAGGGAACCAGGATCCACTCAAATACTGCTTACCTGACATTTGTAAGTGTAGATGCAGACGGGAAACCTGTACAGGCAATAGAAGCAATTCCAGAAACTGAGGATGAAAAAAGAAGATATGATCAGGCTTTGCGAAGAAGAGAAAGCCGGCTTAAAACCCGCAGTAAACAATAATTATTGGCGGGCGGGTCTTAGAATAATTATTATTGCACTCATCCCCTTTTCAGGATTTTACCCCCAAATTCCAATAAACGGCTTTTGTAAATACAACCGGTTTGAGGTCGATTCCGGGTTTACTAATATTTTTACAACTAATTTTAATGGGGATTCTTATACAGATATAATTCTGTTTAACCCTCATAAAAAAGAATTACTCGCCCTTGAGGGGAATCAAAACGGATCATTTCAGAAGGCAAAACCTTACAAAGCCTCAATAGAGTTTGCCGGGATGCAAAGCATAACAAATAAAAGTAACCAGGTTACCGGGTTTGCCTTTTCTTCCAGGAAATCAATGAAAGCCGGTTATTTTGATTTTTCCAGGGATGGAAGAATACGAATCCTTAAAGAGTATAAATTCAAATCTTATCCCGATGTAATTGGAGCAGCTGACATTAAAGGGGATGGAAATAGTGCTTTATTAACAGCTGGCAGCGCGTTTAATGGCATTTCGATTATTGAAGAAAAGACCAATGGTCTTCTTGAGAATAAAATTGTTAACAAAACTACTTTCAGCAGAGCTGTTTTTACAGACTTAAGTAATGATGGTTACCCGGACATAGCATCGTTTAATGTATTAAACAATACTATTGATTTCTATTATAACAACAGCGATGGAAGTTTTAGTAAAGTAAGGAGCACAGGCACAAATGGGCGTATTTCAGAGCTTAAATCGCTTGATATGAATCTGGATTATTACCAGGACCTTTTATACTCCTGCGGAAACTCTATCACAATTCTGTATGGTGACCCTACTTCATCTTATAATAACAGAACAGTTGTAAAAACAAATTATTCTCCTGATAAAATTGTAACAGGTGATTTTAATAATGACGGGCACATTGATATTGTTTACCTTGATACAAAACAAAGCATAATATCTGTAATATTTGCCCGTGATGCTCATTCATTTTACCCTGAAATCCTTTACATGCAGAAAGACGGGTTGAAAGATATACTGCCGTATTACAGCAAGTTCATAAATGGCGTAATTGCTGTAAATGACAAAGGATTTATTTATACAATAACAAAACTGTTATCGTTTAGTGGTGAAGTTAATCTTGGCCCTGTTGTAAGGCCATCAGCAATATCAGATTTTGATTTTGACAGCAATGGTATTGCTGATATATGCTGTATAGATAACTTTGACTCCCGTATTAAATTTATTGTGAGGAACAATTCCGGAATTCCATATCTTTATTTTTCATATCCGGTTTATTCTCAGCACACCAACATTTTGACAGATGACAGCAAACCGGGAGATAAAACATTTTACTGTTTTTCTTATGGCAAGCGGCTTATTGAAGCAATTACTGCCAATTTTAGTGAAAATAAGTTTTCCAGACAAACTTTCTATTCTCCCGGAGAAATAGAGGATCTTAAAATAGGCACGGCTGATGAAAATATAAAAATATACCCGGCATACATAAGGAATGGGAAACTCGGGTTTTCTGTAATAACGTATCATAATTTTAGATACACAACTTCAGACTATTTTGATATAGCGGGAAATACCTCGGGAATAAACATCAGCCTGGGAAAAGATCCCTGTGTATATTATTGGCAAAAAAATAACAAAATTGTCAAATTGCACAGATATAGTACTGAAAAGAAGTCGTCTGAAAAAATTATGGAAGCAACATTACCATCTGAAATAAAATCATTGACTTCCTATACCGGCAATTTATTAAATAACAAACACGATATTACAATAGCTTTTTGTAAAGGCATAAATAACATCTACATAGTTTTATCATCATCAGAAATGACAAAAATTTTAAATACTAAAAATCTCATCAAGGACTTTGATTTTCCTTCTCAAAAAGATTTATATTTTAAAGATACAAGATTCATCAGTTCCAGAAAGATGACTATTCTGGATAAAAAGAACAGTTCAGCTTTTAAATTAGATTTTGTAAATAAAGGAAAGAGCATATCATTTACAAAAATCGCTGATATAAACGATACTGATTCATTTTTTATTAGCAGTATGAGCTATAAAAAATCGCATATAGCCTTTTCAAACAGATTAGAAAACTGTATAACAATTAAAGAATTTTAACAGGAAAAAAATGACAGTTAGAAACCTGAATTATAAAATATTTTTCATCTTATTTTGTTTATTGATTACCAGTAATTTTGCACAGGAAAAAAGCAACAACTATCTTGATTCTTTATACAGCAAGCTGGTTTCATTAAGTACAATGAACCCAAAGACTGCTTCTCCTGACAATTACATTGAAATTGAAAAATGCGGAACACCTCTGCGGGCAGGGATTAAAGCAAATTATAATTATTATTCTGCTGAGCAGCAGTCCAATATAAGCAGTATAATGGACAGGCCATCTACCGAAACAAGCCTTGTATCTCCTTCCGGGTATTTCCGCATACATTATGATGCTTCCGGTACATCAGCGCCTGCTTATGATGAGACTCTATCTGCTTATGACAATGCTATGCTTGTTGCTGAAGCCTTTGATTCTGCATATAGTTATGAGGTAAATTACCTTGGTTTTTCTGCCCCCCCCTCGGATAACGGAGCCGGTGGAGATAATTTGTATGATGTTTATATTGTAAATGTTTCAGGCTTTTATGGAGATACTACTCCGGACTCTGATTTAGGCAACAACCGTGCTACATCATATATTCGTGTGGATAATAATTATGTGGGCAATTATACTACTGCCGGTGTTTATGCAATGCGCGTAACTGCTGCACATGAATTTCATCACGCCATTCAGTTCGGATATATATACAGAGAAAGCGACATTTACTTTATGGAAATGACTTCTACTTCAATGGAAGAATTTGTGTATGATGATATTAACGATTACTATGGCTATTTGCCGCATTACTTTAATAATACGTCAAAAGCATTCACCAGATTTGGTACAGGCGATGGTTATGACATGGCAATATGGAATATTTTTCTGGCTGATACCCTTGGCATTGATATAATAAGAAAGCAATGGGAATTAATGCCATCTATGAATGCTGTTGAAGCTATTCAGCAGAGCCTTAATGATAAAAATACTTCATTTTTTGATATGATGAATTTGTTTGGTATCTGGTGCTATTATACCGGTTACAGAGCCCAGGAAGGCAAATACTTTAAAGAAGCTGCAAGCTATCCAGTCGTAAAACCCATGAGCAGTGTAAGTTTTAATTCGTCTTCAAAATCTGTTTCACTTAACTGCCCTCCTCTTTCTAATACTTATGTTACTTTTATTTCTACCGATGCAAATCCTGACAGCCTTACTATAGCATTATCAAATTCTAACTACAAGGCGGCTCTTAATACACCGGGAAATACTTACTCTATTGAATATACTCTTTTCAATTATGCGGCTGACGGTGCAACAAAACTTAATAATAATTACTATTGCAGTTATGCTCCGCAGAACGAATACTGGTCAACTGCCGAAATGCTGCCAGGGAATGTTGTTAAAGATGGTTATTATTTGCCGGATAATATTTCTTTTGCGTTCCCTTCTCCATTTATTTATGACAAAAATTCTTTTATATATTTGCCGGTTAAAGCAGTTGCTTATGAGAATACTTATTTGAATGTTTATAGTTCTGATATGAACCTTGTTTATTCGGCTCTAATGGAAATCAAGAATTTATACGGGCAGAACCTTGTTCAATGGAATGTAAAAGATAATAGTGGAAAAGAACTGCCATCAGGTGTATATATTTATGCCCTGCGAACAGGAGATAATAATTCAAGCGGAAAAATAGTTATTATACATTAGTGAGGGTTTTATCACAAGCTATTCTATAGAAACAGACAACCTTAGTAAAACTTTTGGACGAAGACTAATCTTTAAGAATCTGAGTTTTTCAATAAGTGAAAACGGAATAACAGGCATAACCGGTGCAAACGGTTCAGGTAAATCAACACTTGTTAAAATACTTGCCGGTTTAATATCACCTTCCGGGGGAAAAGTAATTCACCGGGATAACGGCAAAGAAATTCTGCCTGAAAAGCTGCATAATTATATTGGGTTTGTCTCCCCTTACCTTGTTTTATATGATGAATTTTCCGCACAGGAAAACCTTGAACATTTTGCCAGCATCAGAGGTGTGAGCTACAACAAGGAAAAAATTGATAGCTTACTCGAACAATTTCTTTTATATAAAAGAAGAAATGACCATGTAAAGACATATTCATCCGGAATGAAGCAAAGGTTAAAATTTATTTTTGCCCTGATGCACTCACCCGGATTAATCATACTTGATGAACCAACATCAAATCTTGATGATGAAGGAAAGGAATCGGTCTACAAAATAACCCGGGAAGAAAGCTGTAACGCAATTGTGATAATTGCATCTAACGAAAGGTCAGATTTGCAGTATTGCAGCCGCCTTATAAAACTGGAAGAATACAAAGTATAGAATTATAAACTATTAACGGAATTCATGTCAAAAGCATACTCATTATTCCTTAAAGATTTTCGCTCTGAAGTAAGAACGCGCTATGCAATAAACTCATTAGTGATGTTTATCATTGTAGCTATAAGTGTAATATTGTTTTCTATCGGAGATGAAAAAGTAAGCCCTGAATTAACCGGCGGCCTGTTATGGGTTGTAATATTTTTTTCAGCTATGTCAGGACTATCGAGAGCGTTTGTTTCAGAGGAAGAACGGGGTACATCATTAACACTGCAATTAATTGCTTCCCCGGCAACTGTGTTTACAGGGAAACTACTGTTTAATATAATACTTGTTTTTGTAATGAACATAGTAATTACGGTATTATATTCTGCCCTGTTTCAGGAGTTCGTTTTGAAAAATTTTACTCTTTTTTTACTTACATTTGTATTAGGAAATATCGGCCTGGCAGTTTCATCAACAATAATAGCAGCAATAATATCAAGGGCAGGAGCCAAGGGAACGTTGTACCCTGTACTGTCATTTCCAATCCTATTGCCTTTAATTTTAACTGCTGTCAGATTAACATTATTTGCAATTGATGGCACAACAATTGAAGAATCTATTTTTGAGTTAGCAATTGTTGCATGTTATGATGCTTTGATGATATCAGCCTCTTATATGTTATTCGACTTTATCTGGAAAGATTAGTAAATTTTAACACATCCCGGGATAAAAACACTATGATATGGAAAATAGTTCTGTTTTTATTGATCAGCTTTGTTTCAGTGGCGGGAATATCATTTCCCATCGTTGAGAATCCTACAACCTGGTATGAGTTCCCTTATATACCCGGATTAGGTGAAAATGCTAAAATAATTTTTTTCCATGTTCCAACAGCATGGTTAACAGTTATAGCGTTTCTCATGTCAACAATTTATGGTATAAAATATTTAAGAAAAAAAGACCTTGATGATGATGCAAAATCGTACGCAGCGGCGCAGTTGGGTATTATATTCTGCATACTGGCAACAGTTACAGGAGCTGTATGGGCAAAATTTTCATGGGGCTCTTTCTGGAGCTGGGATCCAAGGCAAACAAGTATTTTTGCACTTCTGCTTATATACGGAGCTTTTTTTGCTCTGCGCTCTTCTATTGAATCTGAAGAAAAACGGGCAACTCTTTCTGCAGTATACTCTGCAATAGCCTTTTTAACTGTCCCGTTTTTTATATTTATAATGCCGCGAATTATGTCCGGCCTGCATCCTGGTTCTTCAAATGATTCAAACGCAGGCCCCATTGTAAATTTTAGAATGAATGTAAATATGCGCCTGATCTTTTTCCTTTCACTTGGCGGCTTTACTATACTGTACTGGTGGATGTGGAGAATTGGTTACAAGTCCATAATCTATAAAGACAAACTCAATAAACAATTAATAAGAGGATAATTTTGGAAGGACTATTCAGTTTCCTGGAGAAAAATTCTATTTACATTGTAATGATAATTGTACTTATCGTTTGGGCTGGAATATTTTTTTTCATGCTTAATCTTGATAAGAGGATTAAAAGTGTTGAGAAGGAATTAAACGGAGATAAAAATGAGAAATAAATATATTTTCGGAGGAGTTATAGTTGCTGTATTCCTTGGAATGATGATATACCTGTTTACTCAAAGTAATGTCCAATACGAGGAAGATTTTGCAAAGATAAAAGAGAAAGACAAAACCTTCAAAGCAACCGGTGCATGGGTAAAGGAGAAAAGTTATTTAATTGATAAGGAAAAAAGGACTTTTTCTTTTACAATGGCCGATGCAAAAGGAGTTGAATTACAGGTAGTTTACCCGGGTACAATGCCTAACAATTTTGAAACAGCTACCAGTGTTGTTGTTACCGGCAACTACAAAAACGGTTATTTCCATGCTAAGGAAATTTTAACCAAGTGCCCAAGTAAATACGAAGAAAAGTATAAAGACGAAAAAGTTAAAACCTCCAGCTTGTAAATAAAACTGCTGGAAGACGTTCACAAACCTAAAGGCAAAAAATGATTGGAAGTTTAATAATTATCCTGGCACTTGCATGCAGTATAGTTGCCATGGTTATGTATTTCCTCAGTTTCAGAGGGTATGCCAATACTTTAAACTATGCCAGAATAGCTTATCATTCAATGGCAATGCTGGTTATAATGGCATCAGCATACTTATTTTATATATTACTGACTCATCAATATAGTTTTAAATACGTATACAGTTATAGCAGCAATGCCCTTTCAGGCGGCATGCTGGCCGCAACTTTCTGGGCAGGACAGGAAGGCAGCTTTATGCTATGGCTGCTTTTTACAGCACTTGTTGGCATAATGCTGCAGTCTTATTCTTCCAAAAGAGGTGACCTGGAACCAAGAATAATGGCTGTATATACTTTAACAACCACATTTCTGTTAATAATGGTCTCTCCCCTCTTTAAGAATCCATTTGCATATATCTGGACTGAGCCAATATTTATTACTGTAAAAGACATAAACTCTGCATATTTTAACCTGCCGTTCCTCCAAAGCTTCATGTTCAGTGATAATTCATCAGGACAAAATTTTATAAAAATGAATTCAGACCTGTATGCATCTCTTAAAGGCGCTGGTATCTCTGTGAACAGCTTTATACTGGATGGGAAAGGATTAAATCCCCAGTTATTGAACTTCTGGATGCAGATTCATCCGCCAATTTTATTTGCTGGTTTTGCAATGGCCGGAGTTCCTTTTGTGTTTGCAACATCAGCATTAATAAAAAATGATTACAAAGACTGGGTTAACCAATCTCTTCCCTGGCTGCTTGCCGGCATGGGTGTATTAGGGCTTGGAATAATGCTTGGTGGTTACTGGGCTTATGAAATGCTTGGATGGGGTGGTTATTGGGCATGGGACCCTGTAGAAAATTCAAGTCTGATACCCTGGCTTGTTGGAGTTGCGGCAATTCATACAATGCTTGTACAGAAGAAAAGCCAGGCAAAAGGCGGTATTGGAAAATTTGCCAGGACAAATCTTATACTCTCACTGATGACATATATTCTTGTTTTATATTCAACATTTCTAACAAGAAGCGGTATTTTAGGGGATGCTTCAGTACATTCCTTTGTTGACCCTGGAATGCTTGTCTACCTGCTGTTAGTAATTTTTATTGGAACTTTCATAGTAATTGGTTTGGGAACTTTAGTCTACCGCTGGAAATATCTGACAGATGGCTCAGGATATAACGAAGCACTGCTTTCAAGAGAACTTGCCTTGTTTACTGCTGCTGTTACATTATGCGCATCTGCAATAATTGTACTTGTTGGCACCTCTGCCCCTTTGTTTGGGCAGTCAGTGGAAACAACATTCTATAATGAAATGCATTTACCTCTGGCAATAATAATTGGATTGCTGAACGGATTAAGCCTTTTACTAAAATGGAAACAAAATAAATTACAGGAAGTCCTGAAAAAATCGATTCTTTCTGCAGCAATATCAATAATATTCACAGTTATTCTTGCAGTATTTGGTGTTACTGATATAATGATGCTCATTCTGGCTTTTGCAACAGCATTCAGCCTGGTGGTTAACATAGACATAGCTATAAAAATCATCAGGGGAAACTTAAAAATGCTGGGTGCTTATGTAGCACATACTGGAATTGCACTTTTTATACTTGGTGTAATTGGTTCAACAGCTTACAGCAAACAGGTTGATATAGACCTTGTAAAAAATGAGCCACGTGAAGCATTAGGATACAAACTGACATTCACAGGGTATCAACCTATTGATAATAATACAAAATATGCATTCAACATTAATCTTGAAAAAGGAAATAAAAATTATACTGTTGCCCCTAGAATGTATATAAGTGAATTTAATAATGGACTGATGCGTGAACCAGCAATCTTAACTACACCTACAAAGGATATTTACGTTTCTCCACTTGGATATGAAGAAGGAGGAACGCATTCACATGGAAACGGACAGCAAGTTACACTTTCGAAAAATGAACCGGTTGAATTTGATGGAGCCAAAATAACCTTTACTGAATTTGACTTTCCGGAAAATACTATGAAAAGCATGATGGAAGGTAAAGATTTTGAAATTGGCGTCTTATTAAAAGTTGAAAAGAATAATGCAATAAGTAATGTTAAGCTTGCTATGAAAAATCAATCGGGTGAAAGAGTATTAACATCATCTGAAGTACCTAGTGCTGATTTAAAAATGGAGCTACTAAATCTTGATGCTTCGGGAAAAATATCGGTAGCATTTTCAAAGTTAAGTACAGGCGAACTGCAAACTGATACCCCATCACAGGAAGTGCTTACAATTTCAGCCAGTGTAAAACCATTTATAAATCTTGTTTGGACAGGGGTACTAATAATGGTTTTAGGATTTGCAGTTTCAGTTTTAAGAAGGTTGAAAGACTCTCATATAAAATAAAGCGAATTGGTATATTATTAAAAAAATCCGGCGTACACCGGATTTTTTAATAAAATATACTTCCGGGTACAAAGAAGGCCGCATCATCAGAACTTCACTGTACCGGAAGTTTTTAGCAAACTTTATTCGCTTTCCCATAATTTATCATTGTAATAGATATCCAGCTTGCCGGCTTCAAATCTCAGTTCAATTTGTGGTTCTGTTCCGTCATCAATAAAAAGATAAGAATATCTTGCAATTACCTGCTCAGGATCATCACTTGTAAAGTATTCTTTTTGAAAAGCCAGGTGTTCAGGTATTTGGCATACATGTTCAGCTATTGTAAGAACAGTATTTATCTTTCCTGCCAAATCAGCATCAGAATTAATTGCATTTTCAATATCTTCAATATCACTCCGCTCTCCGGATAAAATAACTTTATTTTCCTCTGAATTAAGCTTAAAACTGACAGGTAAAGATTTATCAAAAGACTCCTTTTCGAAAAAACTGTTTAACAAATCTGATAACCCTGAAAGAATGGATTTCAAATTATTATATGTAGGCCAAATAGTCGAATCCATGGGCAGGTCTGAATGATATGACCTGTGTGAGTTCTGCTGTTCGTTTAAATAATGTTCAAAGCCCAATTCCTCTGAATTACCTGAAGAATTCTTATAGCTTCCTGTTTCACAATTTAAAGAATCTATTTGTACTGTCTTAAGTTCCATAATGCCATTTTTAGGGATTTATGTGTTATATTATCGCAAAACTTAAAACTTTATTTAGTTTGTTTTTATCAAATATTGTCAAACATTGCAACCAGAGGCTTATAAGACTTATCGGTTTTCCTACTAGTTTTACAACTGAATGTTGTTTTACATTAGGCAAGAATTCGAATAAATATTTATCTTTGTTGAATATTAATTAGAAAAATGGACATAATATGAACAAAATGGGATTCTGCTTTTTAATAATAATGCTGTTTTTTATTTCAAAACCTGCTTTAAGCTGCACTAATTTTATTATAACCAGCGGAGCATCTTCCAATGGCTCAACAATGATTACTTATTCTGCCGACTCATATTATACTTATGGAGACCTGGTACATTACCCTGCTGCTGAATACCCGGAAGGTGCTATGCTGGATGTTTACGAATGGGATACCGGCAAGTACCTGGGAAAAATTAAACAGGCCAGGAAAACTTATAATGTAGTTGGTAATATGAATGAATACCAGGTGGTAATTGGGGAGACTACATTTGAAGGACGTGAAGAACTTGTAAACAGTAAAGGCATAATTGATTACGGCAGCCTTATGTATATAGCGCTGCAGCGTTCCAAAAGCGCCAGAGAAGCAATTGAAGTTATGACCTCTCTGGTTAATGAATATGGTTATTACAGTTCAGGTGAATCTTTCTCAGTTGGAGACGCAAATGAAGCATGGATCCTGGAAATGATTGGAAAGGGAGAAGGAAATAAAGGAGCTGTATGGGCTGCAGTAAGAATTCCGGATGGATATGTTTCCGGGCATGCAAATCAGTCAAGAATAACAACCTTATCGCTGAACGATAAAGATAATGTAATGTATGCACCTGACGTAATTTCGTTTGCACGTGAAAAGGGATATTTCAGCGGGAATGATAAAGATTTTAGTTTTGCAGATGCTTATGCCCCTCTTGATTTTGGAGCAGTCAGATTTTGCGATGCCAGGGTATGGTCCATATTCAGAAGAATTAATCCATCAATGGATAAATACATTGACTATATTGAAGGGAAAAATACTGACAGGCTTCCATTGTACATAAAGCCTGATAAAAAGCTTTCATTACAGGATGTTATGCAGCTTATGCGCGACCATTATGAAGGCACCCCATTAGATATGACAAAAGGAGTAGCTGCCGGGCCATACTGCTCACCTTACAGGTGGAGGCCACTTACCTGGAAGTATAATAATGAAGAATATTTTCATGAAAGGCCGATTTCTACTCCACAAACAGGATTCTCTTTTGTATCTCAGTCAAGAGCATCAATGCCAAACGAAATAGGCGGAGTGTTTTGGTTTGGTGTAGATGATACCTATATGACTGTCTACACTCCAATATATTCATCGTCCACAAAAATTCAGTATAATTATCAAAAAGGAATTGCTTCACTTGGAACATTTTCATGGGATTCTGTTTTCTGGGTATTTAATTTTGTTGCTAATTCAGTATACCCTCGTTACAGCCTCATGATAAACGATGTTAAAAATGAACAGAATAAACTGGAAGGCATGTACCTGGCGCAACAGGAAAGAGTAGAAAACACAGCCGCAGAGCTGTATAAAGAATCAAAGGGGAAAGCCGTTGAGTATCTTACAAATTACTCTGTTGATATGTCAGCTAACACATATAGTACGTGGAAAAAATTTGGTGAAACTCTGATAATGAAATATATGGATGGTGTAGTGAAAGATGAGTATGGTAAACCTATTAATGTGGGGTACCCGGATGCGTTTAAGAAAGTTATTGTTGATGAAAATGGCAGCTATTTAAAAATGAGAAAAATACCAGGTGAAGATGACAGAACTTTTGCCAAACTGGTTCTTGAAGCAAAAGAATCATTCAAGGAAAAGAACTTCAACCAAAGTAAAGAGTTATATATAAAAGCTCTCAGGATAAAACCTGGTGATGAAAAGGCTAAAGCCGAATTAAGTAAAGTTGAAAAAATACTGGCCGAACTTGATAAGGTATATAATGATGTTGAATCAATAAATTAAAAAGTTTAATAAATTGAACGTAAAAGCCCGTGTTTAGCGGGCTTTTTTATTTTCAAAAAAAAACCTAATATTTTATTTTTACAGATGCCGGAAACTCATCAATAATTATTTCTTTATCAGTAAATCTATTTGACACTTTGTTATTTATAATAACTTCTTTTGGCTTTTCATGCCTGATATTTTCGAGTTTTATTTTTCCTGCAGGCATGGTTATACTGCCGGTAAATTCTGCAATATAATAATCCCCTGCCATTTTAACTGAATAGTTTATATCCCCATAATAAGTACTTTGATTTTTAACTATTATTCCACCAGGAGAATCAGCCCATTCTTGTTTAAAACCAAGGCCAATGACTAGACTGCTGTCATATTCTCTTTCAAATACAAATATGGAGCGTATAACATTTATATAATCTGAACCAATCCATGTATGCGGCATATCTCCGATAAATCTGGGCTCATTCCTGTTTTTCCAGACAACTTCAGCCCAGTGATTCCATTCCGGGGGCCTTTGATAGTTAAAGAAGAAATCAAGGAGTTCGTAAGTTTTTTCTTTTTGCCCAAGATAAAGAAAAGAACCTGCAGAACGAATTTCATAAGGGGTATAAGCATCCCACTTAAACTCAGTTTTTTTTCTGTTTAGAAAATATTCGTAATATTTATTGAAAGTATTATTCAAGGCAGGCTGAGGAAGATTTCCAAGTTCATTACCAGGATAGATACTAATTGTTGTAGATGTTGCATCAAAATCTCCAAGCTCAACACATCCCGGGATATAATCAATATTATGGTTTTTCATAGCCAGGTTTATTGAGTTATAGAGATTTTTTCGAAATTCATCGCGAAGTTTAACGAACCTTTGTTCAGTCTTTTTTTCATTGAGTACAGATGCTATTGTAACAGCATCCTTCAGTCCACGCAAAGTAAAAAAGTCATCCCAATAGGAATGCATTGGTTTAGAAGAATAACCTTCATGGCTTATTGACTCAGGTATAAGGCCGTAATACGCAAGAGAATCTTCTTTTTTATATTGTGCAGTCATTCGCTGGTTTGTGAGGTATTCTATATAATCAACAGCTTTAATTATTGTATCAAATTTCTTTTTTAGAAATAAAGTATCATGGGTAAAAGAGAAATACTCGCGCACAGCATAGATATATTCACCGTGGCTGTCATTCTCAGGAGTAGGATCAGCCCCTCTCTTATCAACTACACATGGTATTTTTCCATTTGGGAACTGGTATTGCGAATACCAGTCAATATATTCGCGTACCTCATCTTTTAATCCAAGACGCAGCAAAGCGCCCGAAGTTAATGCCCCATCTCTAATCCACGCGCGTTCGTAGCTGCGTGAACCAGGTTGTATTGCAGGCCCATCCCTGTTTATTAAAATATATGCAAGATTACTTTTTAATGTATTGATCATTTTATCAGCAGAAGGCGGCAGTTCAAAATCTACTCTGTCAAGCTTTTCATGCCAGAATGTTTTTACAGATTTCAGATTGTCATCAAAAAACTGTGAAGCTTCTACAGACGTAATTTTGTTTATTGCAAAGGAATCTGAATTATAAAATGGAATTGCAAGAATAACATCGTTATAAGCACCAGGTTTTATTTTTAAGTTATACTTTAATGCAGCAGAACCGAACCCGGATGAATCCACAATAGAAGCAGCGGGTGGTAATATATTTTTACTTATATAGTTTATAATCTCTCCGTTACTAAATTCTGAAGCCCCGAAGCTATCGGCTTTAGTTAATGCAAATACGGCTTTTTCATTTACTTTGATTATTGGCCCATCCCCAGATATGGCAGTTATTTTTGAAGTTCCGCCTAATGTATTTAGGAACTGCCATGGCGGGTTAACCTGGTATGGCCTTAATGCCAGGTAAAGTATAACATTTTGTTCACCGGCTGAATTGTTTATGATTCTGTAACGCGCTAGAATAAAAGATTTCCCTTTTTCACCAGCCGCAAAAGTTTTTATATCCATTTGTATATCACCGCGTTTCCACAAAACAGATGGCACAGGGAGATAATCATCTTCAAGTGACTGTTTTTTTTCAACATCATTCCAGGTGATAAATTTACCATCTGTTAAGAGGAAAGGTTCAATTCTAAAAGAGCCTTTATCAACCTCTATTGCCCCATCTTCATTTATCAGACCTTCTTTACTGTCGCCGCTGACACCTATTACAGTCCAGTATGATTGAATATCATTAAAATACACAGGATAATATCCTTTGGGGTAGTGTCCAGCTATTATTTTAAAAAGATTATTCGGGTTATCAGCAAATTCAAGAGGCATTATTTCAACTTCATTAATAGCATATTTATCAGCTTCTGCCTTATACATCCTGATTTTTATATACCGTGCTTCGCCATTTTTTAAAGGGATAAAATCATATTGCACTTTTCCATTGCTGTATATTTTCTGATACTCCTTATCATCATCAGATATTGCCACATCATATATTTCAGCCTTATATCCAGGGGCCCAATCAATTATAAGCCCTCCAAACTCCTTTTTGTACCCAAAATCAATTTTCACCCATTCATTTGCATTACCTGAAGCCATCCATGCTGTTGCAGTATCTTTATCCATAATATTTACTGCATTAGTTCCTGATGAAGAAGTTATGGACGGCTTAATAGTTAAATCAACCGGAAATATTTCTTCAAAGTTTAATTCATCAAGATAAACACTTCCCTTTCCACCTTCTGACGCTGCAATAATTATCTGTATACGTTTGAGATTTTTAAGTACAGCGCCTGCGGCAGGACCCCATGCAAACTCAATATTTCTCTTTCTAATAACTTGTTTCTGCCATGAGGTTGGAAACTCAAAATTCCTCTGGTTAAACCACCAAACATTATCACCTGTAGAATCAAGCAGTTTAAATTCCAGATTATTTTTTAATCCGGCCCCCTTAATAAAAAATGTAAACTTATAATCTGCAGGCAAGTCGATATCCAAATATTTTTCAATGCCGCACCAGCCGGCACCAGTAAATTCATAGTCAAGTCTGATACACTTTCTCTTGTTCAGTTCAGTAAAAGAAACATTTATATGTGCCCCATCAGAAGAGATACTCTTCCAATCATCCGGTATTTGGAAAGAACTTAATAATTTTTGCGGTAAAACTGAGGTCGTTAGTATAAAACAATAAATAATGAGATAAATGAAATCTTTCATATATACCCTCAATAATGTAAGTGTTTTCATTTTTAGAAAAATAGCAATCCTGCTGCTAATATGCTAATTATTTCCCGGAAGATTGTTAAACAACTGATAATTATTTAATGTTAGACCTATTATTAGGCGCTTTCAAGCTTTCGCCATTGGCTTTTATAATTCTAATATTAATTCAACTATCTTTTACGATATAACTTGACAATAAATACTTTTTAATTTAAGTTAGAAATGTAAACGCTTTCATTATATACTCAGTGCATTAACTTTAATATTACGGGATACTTCAGTGAACAGAAAGTTTGAAACTGCTTACGGCTATTTCTCTGAAGACGGGAATGAGTACATAATCAAGAACCTCCGTACTCCACGGCCATGGGTAAATGTTATCTCCAATGGAGATTATGGACTTGTTATATCTCAAACCGGAGGCGGATTTAGCTGGAAAACACACTCCGAATTTAACCGGCTAACACGCTGGCACCAGGATCTTATTCAGGATAACTGGGGAAAATATATTTACATCAGGGACAATAAAACCGGCGAAATATGGAGCCCGTCCTTCCTGCCTGTTAAAACCGAACTGGATTTTTATGAATGCCGGCATGGCTTTGGTTATACAGTTTTCACTTCCGAGTATAAAGGAATTAAAATAATATTTACTGTTTATGTACCAAATAATGACAGCCTTGAAATATGGGATTTAAAAATCCTGAATAATCAGAAGAATGATGTTGATATTTCAATATATACATATTTTGAATGGTGCCTTGGTTCTTCTGCCGACCACCACCGTGAGTTTCACAAAACATTTATAAGAACAAAATTTGACGAAGAAACAAATTCAATAATTGCCACAAAAAATTTATGGGAAATACCTCTTGGAGACCGTGGGCACTGGAATGTTGAATATGAATATAACGGATATTTTTCATGCAGTAAAAAAGTAAGTGGTTTTGAAACGGATAAAGAAAACTTCATTGGACTATATGGAGACCTTATAAAGCCCAAAGCTGTATTAACCAGTTTGCTGACAGGTAAAACCGGCTCATGGATTGACCCGGTTAGCGTGTTAAAGGTTGACCTGCAATTAAAGGCTGCATGTGAAGAAAGGATTCAATTTTTCCTTGGGCTTGAAAAAGAAGAAAAGAATATAAAACAAACTCTTTCAAGATATGCAGATAATAACCACATAGATAATGCTCTAAATGAAGTAAAAAACAGATGGACTTCTATACTTGGGACATTGAATATTGAAACACCTGATGAATCTATGAACCTGCTGGTTAATAAATGGCTCAGATACCAGGCAATTGCAGGCCGGTTATGGGGAAGAACGGCATACTACCAGCAGAGCGGCGCTTTTGGTTTCAGGGACCAGCTGCAGGACAGCCTTGTATATTTACCAATTGATCCCAAACTAACTGAAAACCAGATAAAACTTCATGCAGCTCATCAATTTTCTGACGGAACAGTATTACATTGGTGGCATCCTATTTCTGAAACCGGACTTGCAACTAAAATGACAGATGACCTTTTATGGCTGCCTTACGTACTCTTACAATATTATAAGGAAACCGGAAAGCTCAGTTTCTTTGAGGAAAAAGTTTGTTACTATGATAAACCTGAACTTACTGAATCACTTTATGAACATTCTTTGAAATCGATAGATAAAGTACTAACAAGGATGAGTGACAGAGGCCTGCCCCTGATAGGTGCTGGCGACTGGAATGACGGACTTAGCGCTGTAGGGCTGGACATGAAAGGAGAATCAATCTGGCTTGCTGAGTTTTTATACCTCATCTTAACGGAATTCAAGACTATTTGCAAGCTTAAAAATGATAATGAAACACTTAACAGATACACTGACAAAGCAGATAAATTAAAAGAGTCGTTTAACAAAAATGCATGGGATGGTGAATGGTTTTTCCGTGCAACAAAAGATTCGGGCGAAAAAATTGGCAGTATAGAAAACAAAGAAGGCAGAATTTATCTTAATGCTCAAAACTGGGCAGTGTTAAGCAATATAACTGATAAAACAAGACAATTAAAAGCAATGGAATCCGTTGATAAATACCTGCTTAAGAAAAACGGCACATTACTTTTATACCCTGCTTATACTAAACCTGATAAATACATTGGCTATCTTTCACGTTATGCAGCAGGCAGACGCGAAAACGGCGGAGTATATACCCACGCGGCAACATGGTCGATCTGGGCATTTGCCAAACTTAAAAATGCAGATAAAGCCTATGAAGTTTTCAAACGTCTTTCTCCTGTCAACAATGGCATGAAGCCGGATGAGTATACTGCAGAACCTTATGTAACACCGGGAAATATTGACGGCCCTGATTCCCCCAACTATGGAATGGGAGGCTGGACGTGGTATACAGGATCAGCATCATGGTTCCAGAAAGTAATTGTTGATAACATTTTAGGTATTCATGCAACGGAAGAGGGCCTTACAATAGAACCTTGCATCCCTAAAGAATGGGACGGATACAAAGTAAAAAGAATTTACCGTAACTGTGTCTATAATATTGAAGTAATAAACAATAAACATGTTTCCTTCGGAATTAGGGAAATAACTGCAGATGGGAAAGAGCATTCAGGTAATGTATTAAATATAACAGACAAAAAAGAAGTTGATATTAAAGTTTATCTTGGATAATAATGCCATATTCAGCAGATAACATATTATTAAACGGATTGTGGAAATATATCCCAGACCCCGGAACAAATCTGGATATATTAAAAGCCAAAGAATTGCTTTTGTCAGGTAATACAAGGGAAATGCCTGTCCCCTCTAACTGGGAACTGCAGGGCCTGCATAATTTTAATGGTTCAGTATGGTTTTTAAAAGAATTTGAATCATGTAACAATGATGGATTGAATATATTAAAGTTTTCGGGAATAGATTATTTTGCTGATGTATGGTTTAATGACACTTATTTAGGCAGGCATGAAGGGTATTTTCAGCCTTTCTTTTTTGATATTTCAGGAATATACAAAAATAAAAATCAGCTTATCGTAAGAGTCACATCCCCTTTTGAAGAACCAGTGAAAGAATGGCCGTTAAAAAAGAAACTTATTAAAGGAATTTTTAACCATCATGACTGCCGCCCGGGGGGATGGGATTATGAAAGAGGACAGGATAAAAATACAGGCGGTATATGGAATGATGTAAAAATAATATCAGGTTTTCCTGTATATATAGACAATATTAAAATAAAATCGAAGATAAGACCTGATAAATCACAGGCAGTTTTGATTTTTGAAATATCATATTACTATAATGATATTTCAGCCATCTATTCAGATATAGAAATATCGATTCAATCCCCTTCCGGAGTAATATTAAAAAGCACTAAGAACATTCTTTTTCAGAAAGACAAAGGAATAACTGATATAACAGTCTCTATTGATAATCCGGAATTATGGTGGTGCAATGATCTTGGAAAACCTTTGTTATATGACATTAACATTACATCACGCCTTTTTGAGAAACAATCATTTAGATATGGGATAAGAGAAGTTAGTCTTGATGTGAAGAAACAATTCTTTTTAAATGGTAAACGATTATTTCTAAGAGGGACCAACTTAATTCCGGAACAGTTTTTAAGTAACCTGGATAAACATAAGATAGAAAATATTGTTTCCCTGATCAGCGAAGCAAATATTAATATAGTTCGAGTTCATGCACATGTTAACCGGCCTGAACTTTACATGGAATTCGACAGGCAGGGAATACTTGTATGGCAGGATTTTGCACTGCAATGGACTTATGATGAATCACCTGAATTTGTCAGCAATGCTGTAAGCCAGATAAAAGACATGGTAAAACTGCTTTATAATTATTCTTCTATATGTTTCTGGTGCTGCCACAATGAACCCGGAGAACAGATACATTTACTTGATCACTTTTTATATCAGGCGGTTTTAAGTGAGGACCAAACAAGAATTATAAGAACAGCGTCAAATTATGAAGAACATCCATATGATGGATGGTACTGGGGAAATAAAGAACACTTTGCCGCTGCACCTATGGGACCACTGGTAACAGAATTTGGAGCACAGGCGCTTCCAATACAGGAAACAATGGAAAAAATGTTTTCAAATGATGAATTGTTTCCCCCGGCAGTTGATAAATGGCAGTACCATAACTTCCAGCCGGATCAAACATTTAACATAGCTAAAATTGAAACAGGAAATTCAATTATCAGCTTTATAAATAACTCACAGCAATACCAGGCTGACTTAATTAAAACAGCAGTAGAATTTTACAGGCGGAAAAGATTTAATAACATAACAGGGATTTTCCAGTTTATGTTTATCGACTGCTGGCCTTCAATTACGTGGTCAGTGGTAGATTATTATGGGAATAAAAAAGCAGGGTATGAAATATTACAAATGGTATTTGAACCTTTATTTATTTCTATTAATTTAAGGCAGGATCAGTATTACAAGGGGAGAAAATTACTTCTCGACGTTTATATTATAAATGATCTTCATATTGATTTTTCAGATTGCGCTCTAATATTTATTCTCGATGGAAAAGAAGTTGAATCATTTACAGATATTACAGTAACAAAAGATGATATATTCTTTATTAATTATGAAAAGATTAATATAAGTCTTGGAAATGATATAGCAAAAGGCAGGCATGTTGTTTCTATAAAACTTCAGCAGAATTTAAAAACTGCTGCAGAAAACAGCTTTAGTTTTATTGTAGTTTAACCACTAACAAGGGATAGAATTTCCCTGAAGCACTAACATATGTTCAAAAGACTGATTTTAATAATAATATTATTATCAGCAGCTTTGTTTATTTCTGCGTGCGGCAGCAGCAGTAACCATGAATTAAAATTCTGGGCAATGGGAACTGAAGGTGAAGTATTAAAGCAGCTGGTTCCTGAGTTCGAGAGAAGAAATCCCGGAATAAAAGTTAAAATACAGATGATTCCATGGACTGCAGCACAGGAGAAATTAATAACTGCTTATGCCAGCGGCAACACCCCTGATGCCTGCCAGCTGGGAAATACGTGGATACCTCAATTTGCGGTTTTGAATGCTATTGAAGACCTTAATCCCCTGCTTAAAAGCAGCAATACAATAAAAAAAGTCAATTACTTCGATGGTATCTGGGATACAAATGTATTAGACAATTCCGTCTATGGAATTCCATGGTACATTGACACACGTGTTTTGTTCTACAGAACAGATGTTTTGCAAGAAGCAGGATACAGCCATCCTCCCAAAACATGGGAAGAACTTTATGATGTGTGCAAAAAAATTAAGAAGCTTCATCCAACGGAATACCCTATTTATATACCTGTAAATGAATGGGCAAATTTTATAATATTCGGCCTTCAGGCAAATGCTTCAATCCTTAAAAACAAAAATTCCTATGGGAACTTCAGCAGTCCTGAATTTAAAAAAGCTTTTCATTATTTAATAAAGTATCATAAAGAAGGATTATCTCCTTCCGGTATAACAGAAGTAACAAATATATACCAGGCATTGGCAGAGGGTTACATAAACATGTATATATCAGGGCCCTGGAACCTGCCGGAATTTAAGAAATGGATGAAAGGAAATCTTAGAGACAAATGGTTAACGGCTCCGCTGCCGGGTTTAGCAGATTCAGTACCTGGTGTTTCGCTTGCAGGAGGCTCAAGCCTTGTTATTTTTAAAAATTCTGAAAAGAAAAAGCAGGCATGGAAATTTATAGAGTATTTATCGGAACCATCCACACAAATTGAGTTTTACAAAATTGTAAATAATCTTCCAGCTGTAAAAGAAGCATGGGCTATTCCCCTGCTCAGTAATGATAAGTATATGCAGGCATTTTACAAACAGTTTCATTATGTAGTACCTACACCTAAAATACCGGAATGGGAACAGATAGTATTCGCAAAATTACAGCAATATATGGAAGCAGCTGCGAAAGGAGTTGTTACAGAAGACGATGCCCTTAAGCTGCTGGATAAGGATGTAAATGGTATTCTGGAAAAACGCAGATGGATGTTATCAAGAGAGCAATAAACTTATGAGTTATAACACAAGAAATAAAGAATACAAATGGGGCTCATCGGCAGCGTACTTATTTCTTACGCCTGCTCTAAGTGCAATTTTTGTTTTCTTTTTTATTCCTGTTATTGCTGCATTTGTAATGAGCTTTACCGACTTCGATATATATTCACTAGGAAATCTAAGCAATGCACGGTTTGTAGGACTAAATAACTATAAACATCTGTTTGAAGATACTTTATTCTGGAATGCACTTAAAAATACTTTCTATTATGTATTTGCTGCGGCCCCGGTTTCAATTGCAGTTTCTCTTTTTGCAGCTATACTTCTGAACTCAAAACTTATAAAATATAAAGGAATATTCAGACTATCATATTTTATCCCGGTTATAACTTCTCTGGTTGCAGTAGCAATAGTATGGAGATTCATATATCATCCAAGATTTGGTATACTAAATTATTTCCTTGGATTTTTTGGTATTAGCCAGATTGACTGGCTTGGAAACCCCAAATGGGCAATGCCGGCAATTATGCTTATGTCAGTCTGGAAGAATTTTGGCTACAATATGATAATATTTATAGCAGGGCTGCAAAATATACCTGAAGATTTGTATGAAGCCGCGGTAATAGAAGGCGCCGGTAAATGGCAGCAGTTTAAATCAATTACTTTGCCGCTGCTTGCACCCACTACTGTATTTATAAGCCTTATAACAATGATTGGTTTTTTCCAGTTGTTTGCTGAACCCTATGTAATGACACAGGGCGGCCCGCTAAATAGTACTATAAGCATTGTCCACTATATGTACCAGGAAGGATTCAGATGGTGGAATATGGGTTACTCAGCAGCACTGGCTTTTGTACTTTTTTTAATTATAATGATTGGTACACTTATCCAGTTTAAGCTTCAAAAACCGGCGGAGTTTTAATGGATATTAAGAAATTTATACTATATTCATTTTTAGCTGTTACAAGTGTTATTACACTTACTCCCTTTATCTGGATGCTTTCTGCATCCTTTATGCATGATGGACATGCAAATGTATATCCCCCTATTTTTATTCCGGATGTATTTACTATTGAACAGTATGTTAAATTGTTCTCACGGCTTGATGTTGCAAGAAACTTCCTGAACAGTCTATTACTTTCTGTAACCGTAACTGTAATTTCGCTTTTCTTTAATTCGATGGCTGGCTTTGCATTTGCCAAATATAGATTCCGTGGCAAGAAAAGCCTGTTCAATTTTTTGTTAAGCTCAATGATAATACCAGCGCAGGTAACAATGCTGCCATTGTTTCTTATGCTGAAATCGATGGGCTTTATAAATACTTATATGGCAATTATAATCCCCGGACTGGCAAATATTTTTGGAATTTTCCTTGTACGCCAATATGTGCTGTCAATTCCTGATAGTTTAATAGAAGCTGCAAAGATAGACGGAGCCACAGATTTTCAGGTTTACAGGATGGTAGTAGTTCCTTTATCCACCCCGATATTGGTAACACTAGCAATTTTTACATTCATGACTACATGGAATGATTTTTTGTGGCCTTTAATAGCACTTACAGACAATTCCATGTATACACTGCCGGTTGCCCTGGCTAATTTGATGCTTGAGCATACAAAAGATCCGGAGCTTATGATGGCTGGATCAGTTATCACTATACTGCCGGTAATGGTTGTATTTCTTGCATTACAAAAGTACTACATAAATGGAATTATGCTCGGAAGCATAAAAGAATAATATTAACTCATTTTATAAAAGGGAATACAAAATTATATGTTGACTCTGAATCAAAATTTAATTAGGTTCATTTATCCATGTAAACGCTTCCATTTCTATACTAATTCACGTAAAATTCAGGCTTATTGTAACCAAAAACGCTTACAATGAAAATTAATATAACACAGGTTGCGAAAAAAGCCGGCGTTTCAATTGCAACAGTATCACGGGCATTTCAACCCGATGGGACTGTTAAAGAAGAAACACGAAAAAAAATACTTGCAATTGCCAGAGAGCTTAATTACAAGCCAAGCCCGATTGCAAGAGGCTTATCAACACAAAAGACAGATACTATTGGTGTTATCCTTCCTGACCTGGTAGGCGAATTTTTTATGGACATAATTCATGGTATAGATGAAGAGGCACATAGCGCTGATAAATATATTTTGGTCTCAAGCTCCCATAACCAGAGGGATACTGAAGAAACGCTGATGGAATTTATTTCAAGCGGCAGAGTGGACGGAGTAATACTTATGATACCCAAAATTCAAAAAGATATTTTGGATTTAATAAAAAAGAGTAAAAGGCCGGTTGTATTAATGAATGCCTCCGGAGACTTTAATGATGTTGTTAACTTTCAGTTTGATAATAATCAGGGAGCTTATAACAGTGTATGCCACCTTATTTCACATGGTTATAAAAGCATTGCAATTGTAAGAGGCCCGGTGGACAACTGGGATGCTGAAGAAAGGTATACCGGATATAAAGATGCACTGAAATCACATGGACTCAAAGCTATTCCTGATTTTTGTGTTAATGGTGATTTCTCTATCAAATCAGGTTATTATTCTTTCATGCGGCTTATGAGCCTGAGAGAGAAGCCGGAAGCAATTTTTTTCTCTAATGATATGATGGCGCTTGGTGCTTATGATGCTGCAAGAAATTCAAATATAAAAATACCGCAGGATATAGCTGTAACAGGTTTTGACGATATTTTCCTAAGCAGGCTTCTTAATCCGCGCCTGACAACAATCCATGTTCCTATTACTGAGCTTGGAAGCCGTGCAGTAAAATACCTTTTAAAAATGATAAATAATGAAGTTGATCCTCATAAACCCTATAACGCTGTATTATCAACCGGACTGGTTATCGGGGGTTCATGCGGCTGTACATTAAATAGTTCAATTAATTCAGTTATAAATCTTTGATAATTTTTCCATAAACAGTGTCAGTAATATCGGTAATTAAATAACATAAATTAAGGGAGGTTATATGAAAAAATCGTTATGGTACTGTTCACTTAGCTTGTTCCTGGTACTGTCATTTTTTAGTTCATCTTTTGCACAATGGGCACAAAACAAATATGCCCGCGAGGATGCCCGTTATGCAAAGGTACTGCAGGGAAATGAAGATATAGTTGTTGATGGTGTTGAAGATGCAGTATGGGCTCTTGCCGATTCTATTGTAGTTGGCTATGGTGAGACTGCATATCTGCCGGGTAGCGGCTATGATTTATGGACCGGAATGTCAGTTCCGGGTGATTCAGCAAATGCTGTATGCAAGTTCCTGTATAAAGCTCCTTACCTTTACCTGCTTTTTAAAATTCAGGATAAAAGCGTTGGTGGAAGAGACTGGGGCGAATTTGATGCTATAATTATGGCATTCAAAGAATATACTGCAAGCCATTCCTGGGTTCAGGCATGGGATAAAAGGATAGAACACTTCTATACTTATGGTTGGAAATGGGCTGCCCAGGGTGACACCGTTCCACCAATTGGAGCTCAGCCTTTATTCATGGGCAATAATTTGGTCGCAGGGGGTAAAGAAGAAAACAGGACTGACGCACAGAAAGACAGATGGGAAGCTGTTACAACGGTATTAGGCGGGCTTTCAAATGATACCCTGCCTGATGAAGGGTGGATTTCTGAACACAGAATAAGAATTGATTCACTTGGATTCAAAACAGACGGGGATATTTTACCGTTTAGTTTTTCTATGTTTGATGCAGATAATTTCCTTGATTCAAGCAGTGAAAACAATGCACATACCCGTACATGGTGGGGCTGTCCATGGAATGAGAACTGGTATTATGCAGCACTTTATATCGATCCTACAGTTACAACAGCTACTCCGGGTACCCCTATCCCTCCTGTTGATTATACTATCCCGCGCCTGAAAACCGGTGCTGCTGTAAATATTGACGGTGATCTAAGTGACTGGGATATGAATAATGCATTACATTTTACAGCCAAATACGGTGATGATGCAGCTTTTGATACTATAAACGGCACTGGAGCATGGGCAAGCGGTTACCAGGAAACAGACTGGAATAATTATCCCACGGTTATTGACGGGCCGGAAGTTCATTATTATGTTACTTATGATGATCAAAACCTTTATGTTTCAGCTAAAGTTGCTGACCAGATAGTAACAATACCCGGCGAGGGGAACAGAAAAGATGGGATAACTTTCTATATGGTACCAAGGGTTTACCTTAATGGAAGCGGCATTTTCCCTGCTAAAGCACTTACAGTTAATATTGATTCATTAGGACAGGGACAGGCTGGTGATGACCTTATTTCAATGGTTGACACCGCTGGTATTACTTTTAGCCTTCAGCTTGCTCCCGGGACAAATGTAAATGATATTACAGAACCGGATTCCGGTTATTCTGTTGAATTAAAAATTCCTTTTGCAGCTTTCAGCTATCCTGAAAATCTTGGAGACAGTGTAGTATTTATAGGCGGCCTTGTTAATGATATCGATATTTTTGATGATGCTGCTTCTAATTACTATGCAAAAGCATGGTGGTTTAAACAAGAAACAGGACAAAAAGCTCCCGCATGGGTTGTGCTTGGCCCGGCAAACGGAAGCGTTGGAGTAAATGACAGAGCTTCAATTCCAACTTCAATAAAGTTAAATGATAATTATCCTAATCCATTTAACCCTGCAACAACCATTAGTTATGAAATTAACGTTAATGCAGATGTAACACTGCAGGTATTTAATATTCTTGGACAGGTAGTTTCTGAAATGAAACAATTGAATGTTCAGGCAGGAAAATCAAGTTTTACATTTAATGCAAGTGGTTTGGCTTCAGGGGTTTATTTCTACCAGTTAAAAGTTCACAATCTGACAAATGCCCAGGTAACAAATACAAGGGTAAGTAAGATGGTCCTCCTTAAGTAATGGTTAGCCGCAGGAACATGCAGTATTTCAAACTGCATGTTCCTGTACATTTTAATTTATTATTATAATCTATTTATTTGGTGGCCTATGAAGACAGCATTACAGGTGCATAAAATATCTTCCAATAAACACTTTTTGCTTCTTATTCTTTTGTGCGTTTTTACCTCACAATTGTTTGCACAATCAGGAAAACTTGCCGGAAAAATAATTGATACTTCAACCGGGGAACCTCTTATTGGCGCGAATGTAATTATTGATGGAACAAACCAGGGAGCCGCAACTGACCTTGATGGGTATTATGCAGTATTAAATATCAGGCCGGGAGCTTATACAGTCAGATATCAATATATTGGATACAATACAAAAGTTGTTGAGAACATTAGAATATCCGCCGATAAAACAACAACACAGGATATTGAGCTGTCATCTGCTGCTATTGAATCTGAGACAGTAATAATTGTAGCAGAAAAACCTGTAGTGGAATTTAACCAGACGAGTTCTGTAAAAACTGTTTCATCAGAAGATATTAAAAGCCTGCCGGTTCAAAGCCTTACTGATATTATAAATCTGCAGGCAGGTATTGTACAAAGCGGAAATGAATTCCACGTGCGTGGGGGACGTGTGGGTGAAGTGCAGTTCCAGGTAGAAGGTGTAAGCATAAACAACCCTTTTAATAATCAGTCAAGTCTTTCTCTTGACCGCTCAATTATTGAAGAAGTATCTGTTGTAAGCGGTACTTTTGATGCAAAATATGGACAGGCAATGTCAGGTATTGTTAACACAACTTTAAAAAGCGGTTCAGATAAATTTGCATTCTCAGGTGAGATTTACGGCGGTGATTACTTCCCTGCTGATAATACTAACTATCCAAATAACAAAGACTTTTTACCTTATACTATTCAGAATTACCAGCTAACCGTAAGCGGGCCAACGTATTTGCCTCAAACAACATTCTTAATCAGCGGCAGAAGATTTTTTAACAATGGATTTTTATATGGCAGCAGGAGGTTTAATCCAACCGACGTTAATGATATAGCAAATGCTGTTGTTTATCCCACGGGCGATGGGAAAAAAGTTTCGCTGGCACCATATAATGAATGGAGCGGCCAGTTTAAGATTACCAATACATCAATAAATAAAATAACCCTCAGTTATATAGCAATAGTAAATGATTTATGGGGAAAAGTTTATAATTATGCTTTCAGATTAAACCCGGATGGTGAAAAGGACTGGAAAACATTTTCAATAAATCACGGAATAGATTTCACTCATACAATTTCGAGTGATATGTTTTACAAAATAAGTGTACGCCATAATTATTATGATTATAAAGAATATAAATATGAATCAATATATGACCAGAGATACCTGGAGGCAGATTACCCTAAATCAATAACAGGATATGAATATGACGCGTATATTTCAGGAGTCGATTACAGCCGCAACTCTCAAAAAACAAATTTCGGCGTAGCAAAATTAGATTATACATGGCAGGCTAATAAAGCAAATTTAATTGAGGCAGGAATAGAGGCACAGGCAAACCAGTTGAAGTTTGGCCCTCCGGGGCAGCTTGTTATACAATCAGACCCAGCTACAGGAATAGTAAGACTGCAGCCAAAAGAAATTGACCCAAATAACCCTGCATTCAAAAAAGTTGAATCCTATTATCCAAGGCAGGGTGCAGTTTATATTCAGGACAGAATAGAACTTGGGGACCTTGTAGTACGCGCCGGCTTAAGATATGAATACTTTGACCCTAATGCTTATATACCAAGTAACTTACAAAACCCTGCAAATTCAATACAGGGTGTACCGGGCTCAACACTTAAGAAAGCTTCCGTAAAACATTCTATTGCACCAAGATTGGGTTTTGGTTTTCCTCTTACAGACAAATCAGCACTGCATTTTTCTTACGGACACTTTTACCAGATGCCAGTCTATAGTTCGCTTTATGAAAATGCAAATTACCAGGTACTTGAATTTCTTACCGGCGGGGCCACATATCAGCAGGACTATCTAGGCAACCCTGACCTAAAGCCGGAAAAAACAGTACAATACGAAGTGGGATTAAAGCAGGCTATAAATGACGATCTTGGAATTGACCTTACATTCTTTTACAAAGATATACGAGACCTGCTTGGAACAGAAGTAATTGAAACCTATAACTTCGGACAGTATGCAAGAAACACTAATGTTGACTATGGGAGTGTATCGGGTATAACTTTTTCACTTGTACAGCGGCCAATTCATAATTTTGGCGGTTCACTTGACTACAGTTTAATCTTTGCAAATGGTAATTCCAGCGACCCTAAAGAAACGGCTGACCGTGCACTTGGCGGAGAAGATCCCCGCCCACGCGATATACCTTTTACCTGGGATCAAAGGCATACTTTAAATATAACTGCAGTTTACCAGGTGCCTGATAACTTTTCAATTAGTACAATAATCAGATTTAATTCAGGACAGCCATATACCCCGCAGCTTGGAGTAGGCTTCCAAACCGAAGAAGAAAGGAACTCAGGAAGAAAACCAAGTTACGCAACTGTAGATTTAAGAGCAGAAAAATACTTCGATTCACAAATAGCTTTTATCAGTGTATTTCTGCGGGTAATAAATCTGTTTAACCAGGATTATGCAAATGGGTTTGTTTATTCAGATACTGGACTCCCCAACAGGTCATTAACTATAAGGCCGGGAGAAACACTTGATCCCAACAGACTGAATCCACCGCGCAGAATTGAGTTTGGTTTTTCATTCAGGAGTAAATAGACATGCAAAGTTTAATAACAAAAAAGATTTTCGGAATGAATAAATATTTAATAATACTTCTCTTAATCCTGATTGCCCAGGCAGTAAATGCACAATACCTGGATGTTGTACCAAAAGATCAGCGGGGCAACGAAGATTATGTAAGACAGGGTACTCATGATGCTAACCGCATCAGAACAATGTTTTATAATTATGGAATGGCTGGTGATTACACCAGTGACCCTGACTATACAATATTTCACTCTATGGAATGGCCGAAAGGCTCACTCGAATGTTATAGTGATGGGGTAACACCTTTTGTTCTGGCAAAGCTGCAGGAAGACGTAAATGGACAGATGCAGGATTTTTATATTATGGAAACTGGTTACCGTGAAAGACAGGAAACCAATCCAAATACAGGCAGGCTGCAGCGATTTAATCCGCGCCCCGGGTTCCTGCAGCTTGACCCTTCTATAAACATAGGCCGTTCCCCTGCAGTAAGTTATGATCCGCGTACTTGGCCGGATTCATGGCCGGACAAAGCAAACGATCCTTCAGACCCGGGATGGGCAGGAAGCTGGAATGGTTACTTCGGAAAAACTCCAAATGCTGATCAGGAAAGTTTTTGTGTTTATGATGATGATTATTATGCCAAATGGAATTTTTATCCAGACGTAAGGGATAACACAAGGCGCGGCATGGCACTGAAAGTTGAACAACGGGGTTTTCAATGGGCTAATATCCAATCCCGCGATGTAATATTCTGGCATTATGATATATCCAATGAAGGAACGACAACATACAGTTACAATGTTATATTTGGATTATATATGGATTCCGGAGTAGGCGGCAGTTCTATGAGCCCGTATGACCTTGTTTATGAAAGCGACGATGATAATGCTTATTATGATACAACCGGGGGAAGAGACCTGGTTTATACATGGGATTATAACGGGAACGGAAATTTTGGCAAAACAGGGTATCTTGGATATGCCTACCTTGAAACTCCCGGTAATCCTGTGGATGGAAAGGATAACGATGAAGATGGAATCATAGATGAGAAAAGAGACAGCGGCCCGGGAGAAAAGATAGTTGGACAGGCTGCAATACTTGATTATATAATTGCTCATTACGATACAACCAAGCTGAATAAATATGCAAACTTCAGGCTGCGGCCGGCATACCAGCGCGGTGTATGGTGGACAGGCGATGAAGATATGGACTGGACAATTGATAATGATGCTGGTGCAGATGGAGTCTTTGGTACTTTTGATGTCGGGGAAGGTGATTCAATACCAACTGCCGGCGAGACTAATTTTGACAGAACTGATTTAAATGAATCTGACCAAATAGGGTTAACCGGATTCAAGCTTAACAGGATAAGAGTTGGAGCCGGAGCAATTGGAGCTACTGATGATATAATATTTTATATGGATGCCAAAATGTGGCCGCGTAAACTGTACGAAATGTGGACAGGCCCTACTCCTTTTGAAACTATACCCGGTGTAAGGAATTATAATATTGGATTCCTTTTTGCCTCAGGGCCGTTTTACCTGGGGACATCTAAAACAGAACGTTTCAGCCTTGCACTTGCATTTGGAGCTGACCTTTATCAGATGACAAAGACCGTGCAAATAGTTCAGACAATTTATGATGCAAATTATCAGTTTGCTACTCCCCCGCCAATGCCAACTGCCAAAGCATACGCTGGTGATGGTTACGTTACATTAACATGGGATAATGCTGCTGAAAATGCTTTTGATCCAATTACAAATACAAATGATTTTGAAGGATATAAGATCTACCGCAGTACAGATGAGAGTTTCCTTGATCCCCAGGTAGTATATGATGCACAGGGCACGGGTCCACTTGGCCCGGGTAAAGCACTTGCAGTTTTTGACCTTGTGGACGGTATTCTTGATTACAGCAAGATTTCTGTAGAAGGGCTGCAGTTTTATTTAGGTAAAGATTCTGGTATAAAACATACCTATAAAGATACAACCGTTGTAAACGGACAGAGATACTTCTATGCAGTTACAGCATACGACCGGGGCATAGAACAGTTAAATGTATATCCTTCTGAAAGTGCTATATCAGTAAATCAAACATTAAGAGGCGGAATCATATTGCCTAAAAATATTGTTATGGTTTACCCTAATGCACAGGCACCGGGTTATGAACCGGGAAAGATAACTTCAGTTGACCATGCAAACGGATATGGCTCTGGCAGTGTTGTACTCAATGTACCTAACCCGGATTTGATTCCAAGAAACCATACCTATGAAATAAGATTCAAGTCCCCCGCTGATTCAATTTTTGCAACAAGTTATGAAATGTATGATGTTACCAATGGCGGAAATGATACAGTATTTACAGGAGGGACAGACCTGATTGCTCTTGAAAGAGGCCCGGTTGGCGACGGTATTATGCCTATAATATTTACCAATCCTGATCTTGCAGTTGATACTCTATCAACAGGGTTTACTCCAAACAGCCAGACAAATCTTGTACTAAACACAAGAATTTCAAGGTCAACATCTACAACAACAAACGCTAAAAGGCCTAATTACCCTGCTGATTACTTAATTATCTTTGATGATCAGGTGGTAGACACATCAACAGGAAGTATTGGGGTTCCGGCAGTTCCTACAAAATTTAAAGTTATGTGCCTGCCAAAAGAAGGCGGAGAAATACAGGCTGATTTCAGGTTTTATGATACAGACGGTAACCAGACAATAAGTAAAAGTAATGAATACATTGAAATTCTTTCAACTACAACATCTGGTTCAAGAGTACCTGTATGGAGAATTACTGTTGATTCTGTAAATGGCCCTAAATATGCAAATTCGATATTCCCTGTAAAAGGAGATGTTTTCCAGATTAACATTAATGTACCATATACATCCTCAGATATATTCCGTTTTATAACAGATACATCATTTATAGATCTGACTAAACAAAAAGATGAATATAAAAAGAAACCTTATGTAGTGCCAAATCCTTATGCAGGAATGGCATCATTTGAACAGGCACCTTATGCCCAAACCGGAAGAGGAGAAAGAAGGATCGAGTTCCGTGGATTGCCAGTTAACTCAACTGTGAGAATTTACACCATAACCGGAGAACTGGTTCAGACATTACATCAGGATACTGGTTTCCAGGATTATATACCATGGAATTTACGGTCAAAAGATAATCTCGAAATAGCTCCCGGTTTATACATATTTCATGTTGAAGCGCAGGGGGAGGATGATTTTATTGGCAAATTCGCAATTATTAAATAACCATGGGTAACAATATGAATACAATATACAAAATTATAACAGTATTATTCTTTACCTGTATATTTACCATGGTTATATACGGGCAGTCAAAGGTTGGAACTACTGTAGGACAGTTCTTAAAAATTGAACCAAGTGCAAGGTTATCTGCTATGGGTAATGCAGGCACTTCATTATCAGATGAAGCAGCAGCAGCATTTTATAACCCCGCTAGCCTTGGCAGAGTAAAAGGAATTGATATTCAGTTTACTTATAACCAGTGGCTGGCTGATATAAAATATAACTACGCTACAGCAGCTTTAAACATTGAAGGAATTGGTACACTTGCTCTTCAGGTTACTTCTCTCAACTCGGGAGATATGGAAATTACTACAGTTGAAAAAGAACAGGGAACCGGGCTTTATTTTGATGTTACTAACCTGTCTCTTGGGCTTGCTTATGGTATAATGCTTACAGACAAGGTGTCTGCCGGAGTTGCTGTTAATTATGTTCAGGAGACTATATACAACAGCAGCCTGGTAAATGTAGCATTTAATTTTGGAGTACAATATATAACAGCTATTGAAGGGCTTGCAATTGGAGCAAGCGTTTCAAATTTTGGCCCCCGCGCCTCTTATGACGGCCGCGACATTTATTTTAATTACGATGCTGACCCTAATAAACACGGAGACCACTCCAAGCTGCCAGCAGAATTACGTATGGGTTCATTTGGACTTCCGACCTTGTTTCGTGTTGGACTTTCTTACACCGTTCCAATTAATAGCTGGAACCGGTTTATAATTTCATCTGATGCCATGCACTCAAATGATAATGATGAAAGAGTAAACATTGGAGGCGAATGGACATTTATGAATACATTTGCAGTAAGAGGCGGATTCAGAGATTTATTCCTTAAAGATTCTGAAGGAGGGCTTGTCCTTGGTGCCGGAGCAAAGGTCGGAATTGCAGGAAATACTGATTTAAGTTTTGATTATGCATGGGCAGATTATGGCCGTTTAAACAATACTCACAGGTTCACAGTCGGTATGCATTTTTAGTCTGATTTGGAATATACACTTATAGATAAGTATTTTCTATAATTCCATTTTGAATATCTTCAGGAAAACGAAAGGCTAACATTGAATCCTGTTTTCAGAAATATAATATACGCGTTACTGCTACAGGGATGTATTTACTCCCCTTCCTTTTCGCAGTCTCCCGAGAGAATTGTAGCTTCTGTTGGTAGCAAAAATATTTATGAATCAGAATTTAAGGAACGATTTGACTTCAGCGTACATCCCGGAATGATGAATAGCAGTGACAAACAGTCAGTTAAAAAAGATTTCCTAAATCAGTTGATTGCTGAAAAACTTCTGTCATTAGAAGCCAGAAAATCCGGATATGACACAACTGTTGTATTGAAAGACATGATAACGCCTCTTGACAATATGTATATAAGAGATGCCCTATATACGCAGGAAGTGAAGAAGAAAGCAGAATATACACAGGACGATGTTAACCAGGGGCTTGCAAGAAACAAACGCAAATTAAAAATAAAATTCATTTATTCACCAAGCCAGGAAGAGCTCAACAGCCTTTATAAAACACTCAATGAAGGAGCATCATTTGATTCATTATTGTCGTTAAGGAGAGAAGCATCCGGGCAGCAGCTTCCACACGAAATAACTTTTGGTACCATGGAAGAGGATATAGAAGACAGTGTATATTCTCTTAAGCCCGGAGCATACACATCTCCGCTGCAGTCAAAGGATGGCTTTTATATATTAAAGCTAATTTCATCTGAGCAAAACATCAACAATCGCAGCAGGGATTTAGTTTATGAAGATGTACGGAAAATTGTTGAGAAGCGCGCAGAATATAAAGCTTATGTGGCATACCATAGGAATTTTTTCTCAGGAAAGTCAATCAATGCGGACAAAGATATCTTCGAAATACTGGCAGATAATTTTATCAGTGTATTCAGGAAAAAATATCCTTACCCTGATATTTTATCAGATACAACCAAGATTTTTATAAGAGGAAATGAAGTTACTTCATCGTTGTTAAACCTGCCGGTAGGTATGGCAGAAAAGGTATTTATAAAAATTGCCGGCAGCCCAATAGATGTAAAATCTTTTATAAATCAACTTAGCCAGGAGGGATTATTCGCAAGAGACCCCGGAGCAATAAGTATAAGGGCTTCTCTTTCCTCCTACATAAGGAAGTTTATTGAAGACCAGATGCTAACAATTGAAGGAATTGCAAAAGGGTTTGATAAACTGCCTGAAGTAAAAAAATATACAGATATGTGGAAAGACTGCTACCTTGCACAGATGTTGATGCTGAACTTATTTGATTCAGTTAAAGTAAGTGAAGATGAAGCCTTCAATTTCTTTAAGCAAAATGAAGGAAAGGATATACCATTTGAATGGGTTAACATAGCAGAGATACTTACTGACAGCCTTAGTGTTGTTGAAACTATTTTGAACGATATTTCTATGGGGCAGGATATAAAAGAATTGGCAAAAATATATACTAAAAGAGACTCCTTAAAAGAAAAAGGAGGCGAATTTGGTTTTTTCCCGGTTACGCAGCACGGCGAACTTGGCAGGATTGCAGCAAATCTTAAACCTGGAGATACCTATGGACCGGTAAAACTACCTGAAGGATATTCTGTTTTTAAAGTAATTGATAAGAAAACTGCTCCCCTTTCTGATATTCAATCAGATACTAAGGATTATAAAGCAGCATTTAATGCATTAAAAGACCAGATTGTTATGCAGCTTTCACTTAATAAATTCAGAGAATATGTAAATAAGTATAATGCAGCACTTGCTCATAAATATGGTGTTAAAATAAACGAGGATGTACTTAATAATATTCAGAATACATATCTTAATCTTGTAGTAGTAAGGTATATGGGTTTTGGAGGAGAAATCTTTGCGGTACCTTATACTGAACAATTTTCTGGATGGTATGATATATGGCAAAATAAAAATAATATTACACCGTGATGCTATGACAAATATAAAATTATTATTCCTATTGATGTTTGTAATCCCTATAGAAATTCAGGCACAGGATTACATTTTTTTCAGTGACAGTCCAAACAACACGTATTATGATTACAGCTTTGGGTTTTATACAGCACCAAGCAGCCTGATTCTTTCCAACAGCACCAAGTTTCCTGTTGATGTAAATAACAAATTTTCCGGCGTAAACTCATTAAGGTTAAGATGGAAATCTCTTGCCGGCGGAGATTGGGGAATAGCGGTAGCTGCACCCGGCTGGCAGTCATTTGACGTTACAGGAAAAGACTCTATAATATTTAGATTATACTCCTCCGCTGCATTAGATACATCCGCTTTACCATCTATTTACATTGAAGATATGCAAAACAGGAAAACACCAAAACAAAAACTTTCTGATTTCATTAATAATGTTGACAAAGACAGGTGGATAAAAATATCAGTTCCAATTAGCGTATTTGCAAATTCACCAGGGACAACAGACCTGACAAAGATTAAAACTATCTATTTTGGACAAAACAACCCTGATGGAATATTACATACAATTTACCTTGATGAAATAAGAATTATAAATGCGGGGAATACAGATATAATACCGCCGGGAGTACCGCAGGGATTAATTGCTACACCATATAATAATTATATAAATTTAAAATGGATAAAGAATAACGAAAGTGATCTTGCCGGTTATAGAATTTACAGATCCGAATCAGGTAACTTTGAAATAATCGGGTCAGCGGCAAGAGGAGCAACATATTATAACGATAATACAGGGGCTCCACCAAAAACATTCAGTTATAAAATAACTGCTTTTGATTCAAGCGGAAATGAATCTGCCTATAGCGAAGATGTAAGCGCAACAACGATATCAGCACCGGATAGTATATTGCTTGATTCTGTACAGGCAGCTACATTCAGATATTTCTGGGATTATGGTCATCCTGTTTCCGGAATGGCAAGAGAACGATTTGGCTCAGGTGACATAGTAACAACCGGTGGGTCTGGTTTTGGAATTATGGCAATACTTGTTGGAGCAGAAAGAGGTTTTATAACAAGAGATTCTGCCGCTGCAAGAATGCTTAAAATACTTAACTTCCTTTCAACAAAGGCTGACAGATTTCACGGTGCATTCCCCCACTGGATGAACGGAATAACAGGGAAAGTAATACCTTTCAGCACCAAAGATAATGGAGGAGATCTTGTTGAAACTGCATTTATGATTCAGGGACTACTTGCGGCAAGACAGTATTTTAATGTAAATAACAGCAATGAAGAACAAATAAGAAATTTAATAACCAATATATGGGAAACTGTAGAATGGGATTGGTACAGAAGGGACTCAGGCAGTAACTATTTGTACTGGCACTGGTCACCTGATTATAACTGGGAAATGAATTTCCCTTTACAGGGACCCAATGAGACAATGATAACCTACCTTCTTGCAATTGCTTCTCCCACACATCCAATACCACCTATAATGTATCACAAAGGATGGGCAGGTAGTTCAAATTATTTAAATGGGAAATCCTTCTATGGAATACCTTTATTTGTGGGATGGGATTACGGCGGCCCCTTGTTTTTTGCTCATTATTCTTTTTTGGGTTTTGATCCACGGTGTAAAAAAGATATTTATACAAACTACTTTTTAAATAACAGAAATCATTCATTAATTCATCATGCATACTCAATTGCAAACCCTAAACAATTTCCCGGTTATGATGCAGATACGTGGGGATTAACTGCCAGTGATGATCCATTAACAGGTTACCTGGCTCATGAGCCATCAAACGACAATGGAACAATTTCTCCAACAGCGGCATTAAGTTCTATGCCATATACGCCCGCAGAATCAATGGCAGCATTAAAAAGTTTTTATTATGAATATGGAAGCAGTCTTTGGGGATATTATGGCTTTAAAGATGCATTTAATATAAAAGAGTCGTGGTTCGCCGACAGCTACCTGGCAATTGATCAGGGGCCTATAATTGTCATGATTGAAAACTATAGAACGCAGTTGCTATGGAATTGCTTTATGTCAAACCCGGAAATACAGCCGATGCTTGACGCAATTGGATTTGTTACGGATTCTTCAGAAACGGAAGTTGATGATAAGGAGAATACACAACCGGCAAGCTTCTCTGTATCCGGTAATTACCCTAATCCATTTAATCCTTCTACCATTATTCGCTTTACTCTCCCATCTTCACAAAAGGTAGCAGTATTCGTCTATGACATACTTGGAAGAAAAATAAAAATACTTCATGAGGGATATATAGATGCAGGCAAAACTGATATAATGTGGGATGGAACTGACAGTAATAACAGAGCTGTTTCATCAGGTATTTACATTTATACAATAAGTATACCCGGTAAAACAATTTCAGGGAAAATGGTACTTCAAAAATAATTAAGCCTTTTCTATGGATTAAGTATAATTAATAAATACAAATTCATTACAAATATTTAGCTGAATAGATAGATGATATATTACAGCCAACAGCTTACATTTCATAATAAATAACAGGATATTTATGAGGAAATTATTTTTATTACTAATACTTTGTACTACGGGCATTATGTATTCGCAATTTAAAAATGATGATGAATTCCTTGATACTCTTCAGTATAAATCTTTTCTCTATTTTATTAATGAAGTAAATCCTGAAAATGGCCTAGTTAGAGACAGGTCACAGGAATGGGCTGCCGCTTCCACAGCAGCTACGGGCTGGGGTATAACGGTGTGGGCTATTGGAGCAGAACATAACTGGATCACACGTGAAAAGGCTGCCCGGCTAACTTTAAACCTTCTCCGTTTTCTTGCAAATTCAGAACAAAGTACAAATCCAGATGCAACCGGATATAAAGGCTTTTATTATCATTTTTTAAAAATGGATACCGGCAGGCGGGAATGGAACAGTGAACTTTCTACTATTGATACTGCCTGGCTGATTGCCGGAATTCGTTTTGCTATCCAGTATTATGACAGAGATAATACTGAAGAAAACGAGATACGCACACTTGGAGACAGCTTAACTAACAGAATTGACTGGAACTGGGCAGTAATAAAAAGCTCGAAACATGAGGGGCATAAAAATCTGATTTCCATGGCGTGGCATCCCGGGGAAGGATTATCAGATTTTGGATGGTATGGCTATACTGAAGCTTTATACCTTTATATCCTGGCAGCCGGTACAAATCTTCATAATCCTTTAGAAACATATAACCAGTGGTTATCCGGATATGAATGGAAAGAACATTATGAAGGACTGGGGCATGTTATATTTCCTCCCCTGTTTGGGCACCAGTTTTCGCACATGTTTATTGATTTTAAAGGATTAAAAGATTCCTTTCTAAGAAATAAAGGCATTGACTATTTTGAAAATTCCAGAAGAGCTGTCCTTTCAAACAGGATGTATTGTATACAAAATCCTGGAAAATGGGCTGGTTATGATTCTTTAACATGGGGAATAAGTGCCTGTGACGGCCCCGGATCAGAATATAACAAAGATGGTTATAAATTTGAAGGATATTCAGGAAGAGGGGCAAGCGGGCCTGGCGACGTATATAATGATGATGGAACAATAACACCTGAAGCAGCTGGCGGTTCGATTCCCTTTGCCCCTGAAGTTTGTATTCCCACACTTAGATATATGTACAATAAATATGGTAAAGATGGCTTATGGAACAAATATGGTTTCGTTGACGCGTTCAATTTAACAGCGGGATGGTTTGATAAGGATTATCTTGGCCTGGATCAGGGGCCTTATGTTATTATGATTGAAAATTTCAGAACCGGGATGGTTTGGAACTATGTAATGAAAGACCCTGTAATCATAAATGGTTTGAAAGCACTTAATATAACTACCAATTAGCGCTTAATTCATCTTAATAAACAATTCACCGGGATACTGTTTATGTATTTTACACTTAACCTTCTGTCCTTATATATCTTTCTTTTGAATATGATTATTTTGCCTCAAAATACAGGTACCGATTCAACTGGTGAAAAGTTTATTGCCGGATTAATGCAAAAGATGACTCTTGAAGAGAAGATAGGGCAACTGGTACAATCTGTCGGGATGAATGAATCAAGAGAAGTACTGGTAAAGGAAGCAAAGATAGGTTCAGTACTCATAGGATTGAATGGGGCTGAATATGCAAACAGAATTCAGAAAATCGCTGTCGAAGAAACAAGGCTCGGAATACCTTTGCTTTTTGCAAATGATGTACTTCATGGATATAAGACTATATTCCCAGTCCCTCTGGGAAATGCAGCAAGCTGGAATCCGGATCTTGTAAAAAAAGCCTGCAGTATTGCAGCGTTTGAAGCCGCATCTGAAGGTACACGCTGGACTTATGCACCAATGATTGATATTACCCGGGACCCGCGCTGGGGAAGAATAATGGAAGGAGCAGGTGAAGATCCATACCTTGGCAGCATTATGGCTGCTGCACAGGTACAGGGATACCAGGGAGATGATATAAGCAATAAGAACAATATTGCTGCATGTGCAAAGCATTATGTGGCTTATGGTGCAGCCGAAGGAGGCAGAGATTACAATACAACAGATATGTCAGAACGTACTTTACGGGAAATCTACTTAAAACCCTTTCATACAGCGGTTGATAATAATACTGCATCTATAATGAGTGCCTTTAATGACCTGAATGGAATTCCCGCATCTGCAAATTATTTTACGCTTACTCAGGTATTAAGAAATGAATGGGAATGGAATGGTGTGGTTATAAGTGATTATAACTCTATTGGCGAATTAGTTAAACATAAAATTGTTGCTGATAAAAAAGAAGCAGCGTTGGAAGGATTAACTGCCGGGGTGGATATTGATATGGTTGGTGATTCATCTGACGGCAATGTATATTCCCCATATCTTGAGGCTCTTGTCAAAGATGGGCAATTAGGTGAAGCTGTAATAAACAGATCTGTTAAACGTGTTTTGGAAATGAAGTATAAGCTTGGGTTATTTCATAACCCATATACTGACATCGAATACTACAGAAATAATGAATTAAGAAAAGAATATAAAGATAGTATAGCATTACAGTTAGCAAGAGAATCCCTGGTACTGCTAAAGAATGATAATGCTACTCTTCCAATATCAGATAATATTAGGAGTATAGCTGTTATTGGCCCGCTTGCTGATGATTCTGCCAATGTTATCGGAGGATGGTCTGCTGCCGGAAATGCATCTTCTGCAGTAACTGTTTTACAGGGATTAAAAAACAGACTTAAACCCGGGACAATAATCCATTATTCAAAAGGATGTGATGTAACAGGACAGGATACCTCAGGGTTTGCAAAAGCATTTAATACTGCTGTAGAAGCTGATATGGTTCTGCTTTTTATTGGTGAATCAGAAGATATGAGCGGTGAAGCTGGCAGCAGGGCAAATATTGATCTGCCCGGAATGCAGGAAGCACTTGCTAAAAGAATTTATGCATCAGGGAAACCCACTGCTGCAATAATTTTTAGCGGCAGGCCACTAACAATAAATTGGCTAAATAATAATATTCAGGCAATAGTTGAAGCATGGTTCCCAGGAACTCAGGCAGGCAATGCAATTGCTGATGTTTTATCAGGCAGATATAACCCTTCTGGCAAACTCCCCGTGACATTCCCTCGCTCTACAGGACAGATCCCACTATATTATTATCACAAGAATACGGGCAGGCCATATATTGAACAGGATAGGTTTACTTCAAAGTATCTTGATTTCCCCACCACTCCCCTTTACCCTTTCGGATATGGATTGAGTTATACGACATTTAAATACAGCAATATCCGAAGCGATAAAAATGAGTATGGTAAAGAAGACAGCATTAAAATCTATGTTAACTTAACTAATACAGGTAAAACATCCGGGACCGAGACAGCTCAACTTTATATACAAGATGAAGTTGCCAGCATTTCACCTGCAGTTAAAAAGCTGAATGGATTTAAAAAAGTCATTTTGATGCCCGGAGAAACCAAAACATTATCCTTTATAATAACAAAGGATGCGTTATCATTTTATGATAATGAAATGAGGCTTGTTGTTGAACCAGGTACATTTAAGATAATGATTGGCAGCAATTCAGAACAATTTTTAACAACGGAAGTAAGGTTAAAATAGCTTCACTGATTTAGGAGATCATAGTTACAAAAGTGAACTGTTTCCAAAATTGCATTGCACTTTACTACCACCCCGTATTCATTGTCTACAGGGCAATGATAAATATTTAATTAAACAGACACTTAAAATATCCAGCCTGAACCGGACATAAATTGTAAAATCTTATAGCTATACATGAACTAAGTATTTATTATAAATATTACTTTTTCACTAAGATAATTAACATTAAAAGTTTTAACTTCTGTTCATATTATTTCCCTGTGTCCTATGAATCAGACTTATTTTTTAATTAAGTTTGTTTACAACATCTTTTAAGTAATATGAAGATTAAGAAGAAGAAACTCACCGTTATTCTTAACCAGCTGGAAAGCATAAAAAAAGAAGCATATTCTTTTGAAATAAAATATGCTGAACACCTGGCAAAGATTCACCCTTCAAATGCAGAAAGCGCAAAAAATCTTGTCCATTACCTTGCTTTAAGAAATCAGGATATCAGGGAACTTCAGAATTCATTATGGGAACTTGGCATTTCGCGTCTGGGCCGTGCTGAAAGCCATGTAATGGCAAGCTTAATATCAGTAGAAAACCTGTTGAAGGCACTTTTATACGATGATGAATTTGAAGCTGATAAACCTCCTATTAGCTTCAAAAGAGGAAGAAAGCTGCTTAAATCTCATACAATTGAGTTGTTTGGCAACAAGCTTAAAGGCAGCAAAGTCAGGATAATGGTTACATTTCCTGCAACTGCAGCAGAGGACTATAAACTTGTTAAAAAGTTGTTTAAATCCGGCATGAACAGTGCAAGGATTAATTGTGCACATGATACACCTGATGTTTGGAGCAAGATGATTACAAGCGTGAACAGAGCTAAAAAGCTTACAGGCAGAGGATGTAAAATATGCATGGATTTGGGCGGCCCAAAGTTAAGAACTGGGCCTATGAGACTCGGTCCAAAAGCAGTTCATCTAACACCGGAAAGAGATTTACTTGGAAATGTTACCTCCCCTGCCGAAGCATGGCTGGTACCTGAAGGCTTCGTGCCAGAACTGGATGAAAAGATTTTCATTCCAATTTCGATTGATGTTTTTAAAACAATTAAAGCAGGCAGTGAATTAGTCTTTAGAGATACCCGGGGCAAAGAGAAAAAACTTATCACAGGCAGAAAGATTGGTGATAAAAGACTAGTAAAATGTTATGAATCAGCCTACATAAAAACAGGTACAGAGTTTATTCTGGCAGATGGGGTGTCAATCAGAGCTGGCGAACTTTTGCCTCTTGAAGAATCTATTTTATTAAAGGAGGGGGATAAGTTAATTATACATAAAGATTCATCACCCGGTGAACCTGCTGAATATAACCCTGCTGGCGAACTGATTAAGCCTGCACACATATCATGTACTCTTCCTGAAATATTTAAAGATGTAAAAAAAGGCGAACTAATAATTCTTGATGATGGTAAAATAGAAGGAACTATAAATAAAGTTGATAAGGATAGTATTGAAGTACTAATAACTTATGCAAAGGAAGAGGGTTCAAAATTAAAAGGTGATAAAGGAATAAATCTCCCTGTAAGTAATCTTACAATTAAGGGATTGACACCCAAAGATAAAGAAGATTTAAAATTTATTTGTAAACATGCTGATATTGTTAATTATTCTTTTGTTAACACTCCTGAAGATGTCACGAATATATTTGAAGAGCTGAAATTGAATAATGCTGAACAACTTGGTATTATTTTTAAGATTGAGACCCGAAAAGCATTTGAGAATCTTCCGGCTATCCTGTTAACGGCAATGCAGCATCACCCTGTTGGAGTTATGATTGCCCGCGGTGATCTGGCAATTGAATGCGGCTGGAATGAACTGGCAAGGATACAGGAAGAAATATTATGGATCTGTGAAGCTGCACATATTCCAATTGTATGGGCGACACAGGTATTGGAAACTATGGCAAAAAAAGGAAGGCCGTCAAGAGCTGAAATAACTGATGCTGCACTTGCAGAACAGGCAGAATGTGTAATGCTGAATAAGGGACCTTTTATTTTTGAAGCTATTGAAATACTGGATACAATTATATCATCAATGCAGGAATATCATTATAAAAAGGCGCCTATGCTTCCCCCGCTAAAAATTGTTAAAATATAAAATGTCTCCGGTACTATTATGTACCGGAGACTAAAACTACTCAGCTTTTCCTGTTAACTTAACGGGATCACCTTCAAATGGTATGCTTGGTTTTATTTCTGCATTCAGATTATTTCCATCAAATTTTAGTGTGATGGTTTCTAAATGCGGACTTTCTATATACCTAAGCTTTAATTCAAGTGTTTGATTATCAATCCAGCGGTAACATCCTGCAGTTTTATATTTTTCACCAGTACTTTTAAGGCGCAAAATAGCAGGCCCTTTTTTGGTAGTGTTTCCATATACCCATTTATCTGAACCAAAAGGAATATCATTACTGCCAAGTGTAACTGCGATAATATCGCCTTTAGATTTTATTGATATTGCATCAATTTCTTCATCATTTTTTTCTAATATATACTTTTTGCCAGTATATGCCGATGCAGTTGAAATGTTTGACTTTCCTAAAACAGGTAGCGCAAGAGAAGCGGTTAATTTCTTAAGTTCATTATTCAGGGTTTTATTTTCAGGAAGCGGTTTGTCTCCAAGAGCGGGATATATATATTGCCAGATAAAGTTTAACTCTCCCTGAAGATCTGCTGATTCACTTGTAATAGCAACAACAGCATCTTTTTCAGGCATTACAAGAATATACTGCCCGAAAGCTCCGTCAGCTCTGAAGCAATTATGAGTACAGCGCCAGAACTGGTAGCAATATCCCTGCATCCAGTCATTTTTATAAGCACCGGTTGTATCTTCAACTTCTTCAGCTATTTTTTTTGATGTTGCTTCTTCAATCCAGCTTTCAGGTAAAAGCTGTTTTCCATTCCACTTTCCTTTTTGCAGATAGAATTGGCCAGTCTTTGCCAAATCTTCAGTATGCAGCCTTAAACCCCAGCCGCCTACATTTACACCATCAGGATCAGTTTCCCAATCTACACCGGAAATACCAAGTGGCTTAAATAATCGGCTGGAAAGGTAATCAATTGTTTTTTCGCCGGTTACTTTCTGAACAATAGCAGAAAGCATATATGTAGCTACAGAACTATATTTGAATTTAGTACCTGGTATATAAACAAATGGTTGTGCAAGAAAAGTTTTTACCCAGTCATCAGAATTCCGAACTGTATCTGTAGGTTCAGGGAATTGTCCGGTTGACATGGTGAGCAAGTCTTTTATTTTAAGTTCAGAAAGATATGTACTAACTGTATCAGGTAATTTGTCAGGGAAAAATGATACAACCTTATCATTAACATTCAGCTTACCTTCACTTACAGCAAAACCTATTGCTGTAGAAGTAAAACTTTTACTTACCGAATATAGGGAATGTACAAGGTTTGAATCATAAGGATTCCACCATCCTTCTGAGATTACCTTCCCATGGCGAAGGATCATAAAACTGTGAAATTCAGATGTGCTTTTATTTGCAGCATTGATAAAATCAATAACTGCCTGTGATGATACACCCTCTTTTTCAGGGGTGCTGCGCGGCATCTGCTGTGCCGGAAGATATTCAAATGAAAGCATAAATAGTAATGCTATTAAATGGTATATTGGTTTTAGTTTAACAGACTTCATATTATTCCAATTATTTCAACATATAATTTAATAATTATTGCTTAATATTTTACGTAAAAGAAAATATATTATCTTCAACTGAACCGGGAACTCCATTCCGCCTGTTGTACTTGCCCTGAGCCTGCTATCGATATCGTTACCAGCATATTTTATTGCAGATGTTTCTGAATAGAAATTTTTAACATAACGCTGCTTCAACTCCAGACTATTATTTATCTAATGATAGTACCCTGCTACTTTGGTTTAGCCTGAAATAAATGACCTGGATATAAGTACAGACAGATTCCTCATCAAAGTTTCACCATCTTCCCCTCTGCCTGTCCCGTATGCATACAAGTAATTACTAAAAATAAGATTTACTGTATCATATAATATGTAAAAGAAATCTTTTCAGGGCCATATTCATTATTGTCATCTTATATAATATCTTCAGGCAGGATAATAATTTGCAAAATGCTATCAATTATTTAAATATTTCATTAACTTCAATCCATAGAATAAAACTGACAGATGTTTTTTCTCAATTATATTTCAAAAGGGGATAAAATGAAATTTATTTATGGCTTGAGTATTTTTTTTCTGGTTTTATGTGGTTGCAGCTCAACATACAATATACCTTCTCCTTCAAAGATTCCGGTAGAGATGAGCCCAAAGGAAATAGATCTTCTTAAACAGGGCATTGCCTTTCATGACCTTGGCAATTATGATGAAGCTATTAAAATATATAAACAAGTATTGGAAATAAATCCTGATAATCTTTCTGCAATACATGAAATTGCCTTTTCCTATTATTCTAAAAAGGATCTTGAAAACAGTCTTAAATATGGAATCATTGGGTTGCAATATAGCTCCCCCGAAAGGTATCAGTTTTATACAATAACCGGGAATGTATTGGATGATATGGGAAAAACTGAAGAAGCTATAGACGTATATGAGGAAGGGATTTCTCAATTTCCTGGTATTTATTTGCAGTACTTTAATGCAGGGGTGGCGTATGAAAAGCTAAATAAGCCGGAAAAAGCAGAGAAATCTTATATATCTGCCATAAGTATAGAACCCGGACATGCATCAAGTTTTCTCGCGCTTTCTAATCTTTATATAAAAGAAGGAAAACAATTACCTGCACTGTTAACAATTTGCAGATTTTTACTGCTGGAGCCTGATTCTCACAGGTCTGTCACAGCTTTGGATAAACTTGACATGATCATGAAAAGCGGCATTGAGAAAAAAGACAAAGATGTACATATTACTCAGTTTGCCACTAAGGAGAATGAGTACCCTTACGCTATAATTGAAATGGCTTTAAAATTTATGGCGGCTGCATCTTTAACAGAAGAAGCCAAAGATATGCCTATATTTAATACAGATTCATTAGGATATGATTTAAGTTCGATATTCCAGATGCTTGATGAAGATAAAAAATACAATGATTTTACAGGAGATTTTCTTTTCCCTTATTATTCTGCATTGCTTAAAAGTGGAAATGCACAGGCATTTATGTTTTATATACAACAAAAATCAGGTCGCAGAGGTATTGAAAAATGGTTAAACGAAAATGAAGCTAAATTAGACAGTCTTGCAGAATTTGAGAACAATTATCCCTGGAAAATAGAAAACTGACAATCAGGATATTAACCGGCTCATAATTATTTTATGAGCCGGTTGTAAATTCATTTACTAATTGTTTTTATTTTCTCTTCTGCCCACTTCCTGTCATCTTCATTTCCATATTCAATTATTTTTTTATAATACATTTCAGCATTCGAAGTATTATTCTGTTTAAATGATATTTCAGCAAGATTTGCAAGTACAATTATATCTTTAGGATCAATTTTTTCTGCGAGAAGAAAATATTTTTTAGCCTCCTGTATCTCGTTCCGGATAGAAAAATAATAACCAAGATTATTATATCCATATATATTATCAGGATAAAGACTAATCATTTTTTCTGATATTGAAAACATTATGGGCAATGCGTTTTCATCATCACTTTCAAGAATTCTACTTAGATATGATTGTAGATTTTCAATCATAAAATGATAACTATCCTCCAGCTTATCATTAAAGCTCCATAACCATTGGTTTTTATTTTCATTGGATCGTTCAAGAACCCTGATAAGAATGTCACCTGATTTTTTATATTCCCCTGTTTCAGAATACAAATAAGCCAAACCATAAAGCATATCCAGCCTGTCAGGAAATTTATCAAGTGCCGGAATAAATACTTTAAGCCCTTCCTCTATTATGGTATTATCATATTTATTTACACTGGCTAAATATGCAGTTTCTGTACTATCATCAGATCTTTTAAGTGTCAAATATTCTTTATTATTATCAGGTTGTTCAGTAGTAATATTGACAGCACTTGTTGAGGCTTTTTCAAAATAATAATTGAATACAAGCACATAATAATCAGGATCATTGCCACAGTCTGGCATCATTTTATCTATTTCTGATTTTGCACCCGCTAAATCATGAGCACTTATCATAGAAATCACTTCATCATACTTATCTTTATCAATGCAAAATACCTTAACTGAAAGTAAACTCAGAAAAACTATTGAGACTAAAAATGCTTTCATTGGTCCCCCATTTTTAATTGTTGACGGATATTTCAAATTAAAGATTTCTCAAAACACATACTATTATCTTTACCGGTATACTGCCCATAATTTGGAATGCAGGTATAACCATTTTTCTGGTACAGCCTGATAGCTTCCGGCTGGCGCTTACCTGTTTCCAGTATACACTTTATATATAATAATTCTTTTGACCATACTTCCAGCTCATGCAAAACCTGCGAAGCAATACCTATGCCGCGGTTCTCAGGAATAACAAACATCCGTTTCACTTCCATAGTACCTGGTTCAAAATGTTTTACCGCGCCGCAGGCAACAGGCATTCCATTAACATAAGCTATTATAACATAATTGATATTATCAATCTTGTTGTACTGCGCATAAAAAGAATGCTCTTCACCATCCCTGCCAGAAAGATCATTATCAAGCATTGAAACAAGCAATATAAAATCAGGATTACGTGAATCAGTTCTGACTAGTTTTATCATTTTATTTCACTGCAATAATTACACTAAATTTCATATATGAATAAAAACATTCAGCAATTTTAAAACCAGCATTTTTAAGTTTGGCAATTGAGCCTGTAACTGTATCTTCACGATCCAATGCACGGCGTTTTTTAAGCCCTGCAATTTCTCCTGCTGACAAATTTCCCTGTTTTATATAATCTGCCCACCAACCCTCATATAACTGATTCATACTTTCTGAAACAGGTCTTACCTGGTCAAGATTAATAAAATATCCTCCTTCTTCAAGTGCATGATATATTTTCACATATAATTTAGCTTTATCTTCATCATGAAGATGATGTATGGATAAGGCAGAGGCTATAAGGTCATATTTAAACTCAGGGAATACTTTAGTATAATCAAATACGTCATAGCTGAAATTTGGCAAATCAGCAAACCTTTTCCTGGCTACATCAAGCATTTGTTCTGATATATCTGCAAGAGTATAATTTGCATTTGGATATATATCGTATAAATACTTTGTCAGCAGTCCGGTACCTGCACCAAGGTCAAGAATGTTATTAAAATCATTCCTGCAATAAGAAAGAAATGAAATACTTGTTTTATAAAAATCATCGAAACAGGGAATAAAAGTCCTGCGGCGGCTGTCATATTCCTCTGCAATTTTATTAAACTGCTCTGTAATTTTATCTGTATTCATGTTTAGCTTTTTATAAAGAATTTTGCATAGTTAATATAATGCCTGAATGATTTTAATAAAAGCCTGATACACTCTATATAATAAAAATGCCGGCTTAAATTGCCGGCATATTATTAAATTATTTAAACCTGGCTATTTGGTTATCTGCCTTTTAAATGACTCAGGATATGAGAATGCATATTTTGAAGGAGTAGATGGCGTACATATTTTTGAATCAAATTTTCTCTCACCTTCAAATAATTCTATTACACGTCCCCCCTTATCAAGTTTACCATAAGAATCAAAACCCGTTTTGCATCCATAGGCAAGACATATCTCATTTAAAGTGCCTGCATAATTATTATCATGGTCATGGCCTGTAAATATGCCCATTACATCTTTACACTCAAGAAAAGCATCATAAAGCCCTGAATTTATATTCGGGCAGCATACATCTTCATTCTTTTCTCCTATGGTTGTAGGAAATTTAGTTATGCTGTTATATTCAGGCAACGGAATATGAAAAAAAGCAAGGGCCGGATATGGTTTACCTGCATTCTTCCGGGTATATTTTTCACTTAACTCCCGGTACCATTTAACCTGGTCAAATTTAATCCAGTCATAAGTTCCAAGCTGTTCATCTTTAGTGTTTGTTGTATAATTGTGTGAATCGAAGAAATACAGTACCGCCGCAGATTTATTTTTTGATGATCCTTCTATTTCCAGCGTATAATTGCCAACACCGGATACCCCTGCCGGGCCATGCTGTGAATAATTAAATGGCCGGGTAACTATATAATCCATCATTTGCTTATTGGTCTTGCCATGTTCAAAATCATGATTCCCAAATACTGCTGCCCACGGAGTCTTTGCCTTTATCATAGGTTCAGTTACTACTTCCCATCCCTTTATTTCGTCATCAGATGTTACGACATCACCGGTTAAAACTACAAGGTCCGGCTTTTCTTTGGCAATTACTTTTTCAATTACATTTATAGCCTGTTCCGTTTTATCTTTATGCTCTATAATAAGATGAATATCAGTAAACTGTAGAATTTTAAATTTTCCATCTTTATTAAATTTTAGTTTTGGCATTCCTGATGAGGATTCAGATGCTGCAAAAAGGTCATTTTCAAGAATCGATGATCCTACCGCTAAAGCGGCTGAACCAAGTCCAACTTTTTTAATAAAGTCTCTTCTGCTATTATTCATGTATGGTCTCTCTGTAAATAGTATTTGAATTTTTAAACCAGGCTAAAGTAATAAAAAAGTGCTGAAATGGGAAAGATATTATTTATAAGTTTTTCAAAGATGCTTTCAATATCAGGTTTTTTATGCAAAGCGATTTTTTCATCTTAGAAATGCTGCAAAAACTATTCATGCTGTAAATAATTAATACAGTATAAATAATAAATGATTTACAATCATACCTAAAAATATAACACCGGGACAAGCGTCTATCTGTATAATGAGGTAAGTTATTAAAATGAGGTTTTATTTTTAATTGTAAACTGGAATAAAAATGACAAATATACCCCGAACCATATTCAGGAAAAAAATTCTTCTTAAATCAGCAGCTGCAGTTATAATGGCCCTAATCATTTCAGGATGTACAATATCATATGGGCAGCGCCTTTCAAGAGATTTATGCGTAGATATATCAACAAACCATATTGGATATTTCCCTAAAGCCACAAAGTTTTGCCATACCAGGGGAAATAAAGAACTAAATTACCAGGTAATTAATACTGAAACACAACAAGTAGTATTTAATGGAACAATGAAACCTGAGCCAGGTGACTTTGGAGATTACTTAACAGGTAACTTCAGCAGTGTTAAAACAGAAGGGGTTTATTATATAAAGTCTGATACATTGCGCTCTTATCCGTTTAAAATTTCTACGAATGTATATTCACCTGTCATTAACTCAATACTGCACTATTTCTCAGTACAGAGATGTGGTGCAAGTTCAACAGGTTATCTTTCACCCTGCCACCTGGATGATGGAGTGCGTTTGGATAATGGCAAACATAAGGATGTTTCCGGAGGCTGGCATGATGCAAGCGATTTAAGAAAATGGGTTTCTGCAACTATTTACGGTATGACAGGACTTGAAGCTGCTTATGATTTATCGGGAAATGAAATGAGACAGAGGATACTTGACGAACTTAAATGGGGAAATCAGTATTTCCTTAAAATGCAGGAACCTGATGGCTTTATCATGGATTATATTGGCGGTGATTTAAAAAGAATAAGTGACAGCAACAGGTGGACAGACAATATTACCGGAAATGAAGACGGAAATGATACTTTAATAAGGCCTAATGCAGGATATTCAACCAGTTTTATGATAATTAAAGGCACCAAGGATGACAGAATAATACAGACTAATCCTGCGGATCTTCCAACACAATACTGATTTATCTCTGCAGAGGCAAAAATGTACATGTTTACCCGCAAAACAATTCCTGATTATGCTGTTAAATGCCTTGATGCTGCTCAAAAATGCTTTAGCTGGAGCAGTATTGCCAGAGAAAAACAGGAAAGCACACCTGAAGTTTATGGAACTGCAATTTTAGCATCAATAGAGTTGTTTAAGGCAACTAAAAAAGATTTCTATAAACAATATGCAGTTCAGCAGGCTGCTAAGCTTAAGCAGCTGCAGGCTGAAAAAACTGCTGGTGAGCTTTCAGGCTTTTTTTATAGCTCTGAAAATAATTCTGAACCTTACAGACAGGTACTGGGGAGTTCGGAATTTATTGCTATATGCAGTCTTGCGGAAGAATTTCCTCTTCACACAGATTTGAAAATCTGGAAGACTATAATTGAAAATTATGTTAACAACTATCTGCTTGCTTTAGCTTCACGAAATAGTTTTAACCTTGTACTATTTGGAGTGTTCAGTAAAGATCCGGGTGGAAACAGAACTGCAGGGAAATACTGGTATCGTTATTTTATGCAGCCCGAGCTTAACTGGTGGGTAGGAATAAATGCTAACGCAGCTTCGGCTGCAATAGGGCTTATAAAAGCTTCAGCCTTGCTTCACAATAAAAGTTTATTATCCCTTGCTCAGAGGGAACTGGACTGGATTTGCGGAAGTAATCCTTTTAACAGTTCAACTATTGTAGGATGCGGTAACAACCAGCCTCCTGCTTATCAAACAACATCATTTGTACCAGGAATCCCGGCTATAACAGGCGCTGTAATGAACGGAATAGGCGGAGATCATAATGATCAGCCATTTAAAGGTGATGGAATATGGCAGGTTTCAGAATACTGGACACCTATGGTTGCTACTACATTATGGCTAATAAAGGAAGTGGAAAAGAATATCAGATAATAATAAAAAAGCTCCGGTTTATACCGAAGCTTTTTATTTTGATAATTGCTGATTTATTATTTGTTAATCATTTTATAACTTATCAATAATGAACCTGGTAAATCAGATATTTTTAATTCAAGGCCATTCATAAGTTCACTGCCGGATTTTATTATCCTGATTCCTTCATCTTCATATACAAGTTCATAATTAGAATCAGCATTCAATCCGCATAATTTTACCGGGAGAGTTTCATTCAGGCACTTTTCCCTTCGGAATGCCAATATTATTCCATCTTTCTTCTCGGGACGGTTTAGCTGATAAGCTAACCAAAAATTAGCACCCATAAAATATTTATTTGGGGCAGAAAGTGGGTAATAATCACCAAGGTAGTATTCCCTGAATCTTTTAAAATCATCAAGGTATTTCTGGTACGATTGTATTGTTTCATTATTGCTCCTGTTAAGGCTCCAGTTTATTACTGCCGTACTTCCATAAGCTGATCTGACATAATAATTCCCTGCCCTGGACATCCCTGTTCCATGAAGAGGTAAATATAGATTTAACCCGTAAGTATGGCACTGATTGCCGGTTGGGTTTTGTTCAAGATCAGTCCGCCAGAAAGGGGTACTGCGTGAAACAGTTTCAAGGTCAATCCTCCTGCCACCTCCTGCACAATTATCAATAATCATTTCAGGGAATCTGACAAGAAGACTATCCCAGAATGCATACAGCCCCTCAATATGTTTAGCTTCTGCTATACCTATACGGTCAGGTGTATCCATTCTTTTCCAGAACGGGAGTGGATCAGTATTAAAGTCCTGTCTGTAATAATCAATACCGTTCTTTTTAAAAAAGTCAGTATAATAATCTGTAATCCATAACCGCGCATCTTTATTACCAAGATTAAAAAGATTATTATCAGAATTTGGCTGGGGAGTTACCCATTCATTATGTTCTTTATAAATCTGGGTACCTGCCCATACTCTTTCAGGTTCAAACCACACCATAAACTTAGCACCGGCAGCATGTGCTGCATCTGAAACAGGTTTAAGTCCGTTAGGAAAGCGTTCTTTATCTACAGTCCAGTTACCAACATTAAAACCCCACTGCCCGTCTTCATTCTCCCAGGTACACCCGCTGTACCAGCCGGCATCCATCCAGTAAAGATCCGGTTTAAATTTAAACAGCTCGTATCTTTTAATATGAGCAATGGCTGATTCTTCAGTAATGCAAGTATGAACATCACACGGGTAAGGTATTGCTTCCAGCTCAAATGCTGAAGATAATGGCTGTACAGGTATTTTCCCGTTAACTCTTCTTGTATGATGGGCAAGTATGAATCTTCTAAACTGATTATGCCCATCTATCCTGTCTTTACTGTTCCAAAACAGCATACATATTTTGGGTGTACGGATTTCCTCCTTCGGGTATAGAGTAAGATGCATGTTTTCCATACCGGATTTAAGGGAAACCGAATTATCATCCTTTTGAACCACATCTGCATACCATTTCCCTGACCAGCCGACAGCAACTATAATACCCTGCTGCGCAGGAGACTCAATGTTAAAAAACGGAAGGGCTGCTTCATCTGATGAACGGCCGTGGTTAGGTGATATATAAATGTTTTTCCCGACCGACATTGTTTCATCAAACGGCTGGAAATCATTTACAGCAGCATTACTGCCTAATGAATGATGCAGAATAAATTTGCCCCCGGTATTATATGAGAATACATTATTAATTACCGCAGTGTTTTCAATAATAGGAGTATTTAAAGATGAGGTATTGATAAACCGCAGCATATATTCAGCAGCGTTATAATCAGTAAAGAAAGTCACAAAACATTTTACAACAAGCCCTGTTTGCCTGTCCGAATAAGTAAAGACAGAATTTTCCACATTTTTTTCATCAGATTTTAATTTTTCTGCTTTATAATCCCATGTTTTAATGAATGAATCAGACATTTTACCGCCATATACAAAAGAAAACGGCGGAACACTGCCTTTGGCAAATTTTTGTTTGACCCAATTGCCTGCAACAACATTGTCAGCAGTCTGGCTGTAAATTAATACAGGACATAATAGAATAAGAATTATAATATAAATGTATTTCTTCATAATTTTCTCCATGTGGATATTAACCCTGAGTAATCCATCCCCTGATGTGTTTTAATTAAAGTTATTTTGACAGACTAAAGTAAAAAATGGGAAAGGAAAGAAAAACAGGCTTTAACATGGATACCGAAAATATAAACAGCAATACCGATAAAAACCCTGAACATTAATGCGGCTTTTTTCCGTAAATATGAATTGAATTACAGAAGAATAAATGTTTTATTAATTAAAGTTTATAATATTATTTAATGAAGTAAATACTGTAAAAAAATTAAATTTTTACATTGCAAGACCTTGACAAATAAGGTCTTTTAGGTTAATTTTGGTACTCATTTTGAATGAAATGAGCAACATATTCCGCGATAGCTCAATGGTGGAGCATTCGGCTGTTAACCGAAGGGTTGCAGGTTCGAGTCCTGCTCGCGGAGCAAAAGTAATCCGGCTTAATGCTGGATTTTTTGTTTATATACAGGAGTTAGAATGTTCTATACTTATGTATTATATTCAATTAAACACGACCACATCTATATTGGACAAACCAATAACCTGGAAGTTAGACTTCAGGAACATAACTCCGGTATCTGTAAATCCACAAAACATTATATCCCATTTCAGGTGATTTATTATGAAGAATTTCAAACCCGAAGCGAATCAATGAAAAGAGAGAAGGAACTTAAATCTCATAAAGGTAGAGATTTCATAAGAGCGCTGCTCAATGGTGGAGTCCGGCAGCTGCCGGATTAACCGAAGGGTTGCAGGTTCGAGTCCTGCTCGCGGAGCAAAAGTAATCCGGCTTAATGCCGGATTTTTTGTTTATATACAGGAGTTAGAATGTTCTATACTTATGTATTACATTCAATTAAACACGACCACATCTATATTGGACAAACCAATAACCTGGAAGTTAGACTTCAGGAACATAACTCCGGTATCTGTAAATCCACAAAACATTATATTCCATTTCAGGTGATTTATTATAAGACTGTGGGTTAAATTATTTTCAATTTTAGAAATCTATAATATTCCTATCCGGATGATTTGCTGGAAATATTGAATTAAACAAAATAACACACAATATTGCATATACAATTTTGCCGTCAGTAATGCGGAAAGATAGGATATAAAATAATACCTAAGAAATTCGGAAGTAACAAAGTTATGATGAAAATAGAGAAAATCACTGATAATAAGAAGCAGTACCTTGACTTATTGTTATTGGCAGATGAGCAGGAAAATATGATTGACAAGTATTTGCCGGATGGAGATTTGTTTGCTCTATATGACAATGATTTGAAGAGTGTCTGTGTTGTAGTACCAACAGATAGTGAAACCTGCGAATTGAAAAACATAGCTACATACGAGAAATACCAGGGTAAAGGTTACGGCAGAGCGCTGATAAATTTTATCATTAATTTTTATAAAAGCAATTATAAAACAATGCTTGTCGGGACGGGTGAAACTCCGGCTATTTTGTCGTTTTATGAAAGCTGCGGATTTGAAATATCATACCGGGTAAAGAATTTTTTCACAGATAATTATGACCACCCTATTTTTGAAGGTGATATACAGCTTGTTGATATGATTTATTTAAAAAGGGATTTATAGAGGCTAATCAGATATTATTTATGCAGCTCTTGTTATTGTTTGATGAGACTATGCAGGCTGGAGGGGATAATTCATTTTTACATTTTGCCGGTTATTACTAATTTAATGTAAGACTAAGAAAGACAGATATGAAAAGATTAATACTAATCTCTGCTTTTATATTAAGCATAACGGGTCTATCCCAGGTTAAAAATCCTGATTCTTTAAAATCTCTTGTTCAGAAGACTAATCCCTCGGAGATTGTTTTTCCGGCAGCATTATATGAATTTTCCTTGAATAATTTTCCTGCCCAGCAAATCAGGGATATGACTAATAGATTACAGGAAGATTTGATCCCTGTAAATCCTGAATCTGCCTGGAAGAAAGGGATACATGACGCCCTGGACAGTTTAAGCAATAATAAACTTTTTCTTCTCAATTATGGTGAAAGTAATACTGTAGAGATTTCCGGAATAAAGGGCACATGGAATACTTCCAGTGCTAAAGCATTTATCTTATTACAAAAGTTTGGGATTACTTACGTGCAAAAATACGGATGCCTTGTTATGCCGCCGCAAAAGGCATATATAGATGCATTCAATAAAACCATATTAAATGTATTAAATCAATATTACAATCTGGATATTCTGGAATATACGGATAAAAATCTTTCTGACTATATTATCACGCTCGGTTCAGAGCATGATGACTGGCAGGTAAGTAAATAATCCAAATTAGCTTTAAGGCTGGCATTTAGATTCATAGTTCTTCATTTTTACTATTAATTAGTTTTAGTTTTTAATTAAAAGCGAAACCTTTTATCAATTTGGTTCTTGTATGAAAAAATTCTTATTTATTCTAATTCTTTTTGCAATTTTGGGAGCGGTTCTTGTTCCTAAAATATTACGATACACCACAAGAATTCAGAAGCATACTAAGGCTGAATCATTTGTGAAATATAATAAAACCGTACTGAAGGAAGGAGATATTATTTTCCAAACATCATTATCTTCACAAAGTAAAGCAATTCAGATAGCAACCCGTTCAAAATATTCTCATATGGGGATGATTACACTGCGAAATAATAAATACTATGTATTTGAAGCTGTTCAGCCTGTAAAGCTTACTCCATTATCTGACTGGATAGCAAAAGGAAAGGACTTACATTTTGTCATTAAGAGATTAAGGGATAGAGATAAATATCTGACAGATGAGATATTGAATAAAATGAAGGATGAAGGAAAGAAGTTTATAGGGAAAAGATATGATTTGTATTTTAACTGGTCAGATGATCAAATTTATTGTTCCGAGCTTGTGTGGAAATTATATAAGGCTGTAGGTATAAAAGTTGGGAAATTACAGACCCTTGGAGACTTTGATTTATCTTCTCCTGTAGTAAAGAAGAAACTCCGGGAAAGATATGGGAACAATATACCTTACAATGAGCCGGTAATTTCTCCCGCGGCAATTTTCAATTCTGACCGTCTTGTGACTGTTCTAGAAAACTATTAATATAATTAAAGGACAGCCTCATAAGACTGCCCTTAACAAAATATTACCAGATATATGTTCCTGCAGCACCGGCAGAAAGTTTACAAAGGATTACTTTGTCCCCTATCTTCATATTAAAGTATTTTTCTGAATTTGTATTGTTCATTACTATAACCACTTTGCTTCCTGATGGTGTTTTGAATGCAACATTTGGGAGTGTTTCTGATGCAGTTGATTCTATTCTTTTTGAACCCGGCCTTACAAATTTAGCAGCGTGTGCAATTATATAATATGCCGAATTGCGTGTTACAGCATCGCCGGTAATTGTAACTGCCCCTACGCACTGCGAACAGCCGCCTGGTGTATGCGGTTCAAGGTTTGCATCAGCAGCAAGGTTCCATTCAATAACTGTCTTGCACCAGTTGCGGCTTGCACCTACTATAAGTTCTGTTATATGCCACTGCAGGTTGGCTGCAAGTGTACTTCCCTCACCAACCCACTGTTCGGTAAAGTATATGTTTCTATCAGGATGCACCTGGTGAAGCTGTGCAAGATTGTCAATATCACCGCCATATAAATGAAATGCGGAACCATCTATGTATTGTTTTGCCGCAGCATCATTAAGGACTGACATTGGGTAATCTACTCTGTCAGCATTGTGGTCATATATTATGATCTTTGTTTTAATACCTGCAGCAGCAAATGCAGTTCCAAGGTTATTTTTAACAAATGCAGCCTGTTCAGTGGCAAGCATTTTCATGCTTGGATTGTTGCCATCATACAGTGGTTCATTCTGCACAGTTATTGCATCAATTGTGATCCCTTCATCTTTCATAGCCTGAATATATTTCACAAAATACTGGGCATATACACTATAGTATTCTGTTTTAAGGCTTCCGCCTACACTGTTGCCATTTGTCTTCATCCACAAAGGGGCAGACCAGGGCGAACCCAGGATTTTTATATCAGGATTTATTGCAAGTATCTCTTTTAATACAGGGATAAGATATTTATAATCATATCCAAGTGAAAAATATTTCAGTGTCTGGTCAGTGGAGCCTGAAGGTACATCATCATAAGAAAATACTTTTTCATCAAGGTCAGATGCACCGATACTTATACGCAGATAGCTTGCACCAACATTATTGCCGCTGTAATCAAACAGTTCAGTAAGCAGCTGTTTACGAGCAGAAGCACTCATATTGTACAGGTGCATGGCGCTTCCCCCTGTTAAGGCAAATCCAAAGCCATCCATTTCCTGATATTCCTGTCCCGCATCCACGGTTATCATTTCAATACCATTTGTGGCGGCGGTTGGAGATATGTCAGACTGTTTTGTAAAAAGTACATTTTTAGCCGGGTCAGTCAGCCAGAATTCAACATTTTTGTTATCCGAGCCGGTATCATTTACATTTTCTTTATCCTTGCAGTTATAACCCAAAACTGCAGATACGAATAGAAATAATATAATTGCTGATTGAGAAAGCTTATGCAGTACTGGTAATCTATTTTTCATCATTATTATCAGAATTTGTTTTAAATATTAATATAATTTACAAAATTCAAATATCAAGAGTAAATAAAAACAATCCCACGATTACTCAGGTATTTTAATTCCATTAACAACAACTTTTGTCCCTGCAATATAGTCGTGAATACAGAGTTAGAATAACCTCTAGTTCAAAAGTTATTCGCGTATTATAATTGAATTAATTCGCTTAAATAATAATGGCTTATATAGCAAGCAACACTTAACTATATAAGCCAATCCATAAGATAGAATATTATAATAACTTTACTGTCATTTCATTAGTATCATCTTTTGAGTGTTCAAGTATTTCTCTCCTGATGCCGTAACAGCTTCAAGTCTGTATATGTACAAGCCGCTTGCATAATCAGAAGCATTAAAGATAACTTCATGATATCCTGCATCCATAAGATTATTTATAAGACATGTAACTTCCTGGCCAATAGAATTGTAGATCTTAAGTGATACCCTTGATTCTAATGGTAAACCAAATCTTATTGTTGTAGATGGATTAAATGGATTTGGATAGTTTGGGGAAACAGTAAAAGATTCCGGAACCACTATTTTATTTAATTCGTCTGCAATTGTTTTATGATATATTTTATAAACAATATCGGCCAGACTTTCCCATGCGTCTTCAAAATTATTTATGGCCTCAGAATATTTTCCTGCAGTAATATTTTGAACAGCATTATTATACTCTTTTTGAGCTTTAGTTAATTTTTTATAAGCATTTTCACATTTTTTATCACCATTTCCACTACAATTTTCTGTTATCATATTATTAGCTTCAGAAAGGATTGTATCAATTAACAATTTATCATTCCCTACAATTATATCTACCCAAGGGTCTGTGATTAATGAGTTATATTTCCCGGACCATTTGACCATATCTTTTACAGTCTCACCCTGCAGGTCCAAAACCTTATCCCCCTCATTTTGTGCCAGGTGATTTCCATCCAGCCATAAATTATTTTTGAGACTCTTGTCGTACTCTTTAATAATCCCTTCAAAATCTTTTTTTGATTTATCATTAGCAAAACTATCAAACGATTTCATTTCAATAAGGAGATTTGTTAATGTTTCCTGGATATCAGGATTTGATAGTTTAGTAATTGTAAACAGGGTATCTGAAACATCAAATAAGTCCGCATATGAAGCATCACTAATTCTCAACAAGCAACTTGTTGAAGCAATATTCGGAACATTCCACTCATACAAGCTGTCATTTGGCGTACTACTAACAATTTCCTGCCATGTACTGCCGTTATCAACACTTAACTCTAATTTTACAGAATCCGGGCCCGCCCCACAATTATAATCACAGTAATTATTTACCCATTTTATATTAAAACTCTTTCCTGCCTCAACAAAGGATAAATAATTTGGCTCAGTTATAACAGGAATCATTTCTGAAGGACAATAAACAAAAATCCCCTTTTTTATTAATTCACTAATATCTGTTCTAATGGTTTTGTTTGACAGTGGATTAGAAGTTAAAAATACATTGACAAGTGAAGGAAGTTCAAATAATACGTGAACATCATTAATATTACAATTTTCGGCCATTATTGTATTAAGGGACTCCAATCCAGTTAAAAATGACAGATCCTGAATTTTTATATCAGAAATGAAAAGCATCTGAAGATTTTTCAAATTTGAAACAACATTAACATTTTCTACCGGGTTATAAGCAATTTCCAGATTAATCAGTCCAGGCAAACTCATCAATGGTAAAATATCGCTAATGTCATTACTTCCAATATAAAGACTTTCAATCTGCGGAATCTTCTTTAGAAAACTAATATCAGTTATATGTAAACCGTTAAGCACTAACTGATTTAAGTTAATAAGGTTTGTCAGATCAGGAATATTTGCAACAGGATTTCGGGACCCGTCAAATGATGTAAGCAAAGACAGATTACTGATTGCTGATAAATCAGAAATATTATTATCAGAAATCATCAGCATATTTAAGGATGGCAATTCACGGCAAAATGAAATATCTGATATTCCGCAGTTAATAAGCGATAATATATTTAATCCTCTTAAATTTTGTAAAAAAGAAGGATTATCAATGGTAATACCATCCATATACAAAGTGGTTAAATTTGTCATTGCCTGTAAAAAAGAGAAATCCGTTATTCCGCTGTAGCCACAATTGAAAGATGTAATATTTTGAAATATGGAATCAGGTATTACAGTAATAGGATTTCTGCTAATATCAACTGCCCATAAATATTGTAACCCTTTAAGCAGACTTACATCAACAATATTGTTATCACAAAAACCCGCTGATTGAAGGTTAGTACAATATTGAATTCCTGTCAGATCTGAAATGCCAGCTGAATAAGCCTGTAAGTACGTAACTTCCTTAAGCTTTTCTATGGTTAAATCGCCGGTAAAACCACCTAGTGATTCTCTTATTTTAGCTTCAAGCCCTGGATCAGGGAAACTTACTGATTCAAATGATTGCGGAATTGAAAATAATGGACCAGAGGCATAAACAGAATCCGGAACTTCTGCATCTGAAACTTTGATAAAACAAAGTGTAGATGTAACATCAGGCACTATCCACTCATAAGTGCCATCATTCTCAGTATTTTGTACAATACTATTCCAGGTATTTCCAAAGTCGATAGAATAATCAATATTTACTTTTGATGCACCAGCAATACAGTCAAAATTACAATCCTGGTTTTTCCATACAATCTCACTCTGGTATCCAGGTTTAGTAGGTGTGGATGTATTTGGAGATAAAACTTCAAGCCACCTTGGTCCAGGGTTAGAGGTAATAATCCCTTTATTAATTAACACGGGTAAATCTATTAATATAGTTCTATTTGATAACGGATTCCCATTTAATGCTAAAATAGTAAGACTTGGTAAATTAAATAATGGAGTGATATCTGTTATATTATCATACTGAGCACTTAATATTGATAATTTTTCTAAAGAATAAATTATACTTAAATCACTGAAACCTGTATGTGTTACCTCAAGGTATTCCAGATTAACAATAGTAGATAACGGAGTAAAATCATTAATTGGGTTCCCTTGAAGGAATAATTGAGTCAAGCTTGAATTACCAGATAAGCATCTAATATCAGTTATTTGATTGTATTCAAGTACAAGGTATTTTAACTTGTTTTCATAAGATAAAAATTGAATATCCTGTGAGTCTATATTTAGATTACTTAATTCCAAATAGATCAACTCCCTAAGCCCGGATATTGATGATATGTCTGATATTTCATTTTCACCCAGATAGAGATAAGCAAGATTGGACAAGCCAGATAAAACCGAGATATCATTTATTTTCGTTTTTCTTAAATCCAGATTTGTAAGGTTATCTTTTCCAACAAGCAAACTTAAATCACTAAGTTGCGTATTTCGCAGAAATAACATAGTTAAGCTATTTAGTCCACTAATTGGCGAAAAGTCACTAATGGGATTATCTTCTAATCTAAGTATTTGAATATTAGGAAGTTTTGTAATGAAATCAATTTGCGAAATATTAGCTGACATTAAATCCAGAGATTGCATATTTGACAGGCTGTCAAAAAAGGAAAAATCATTTATAGTCCCTTTATTGAAGGCTATACTTAAATCCACCATATTGGTAAGGTTTGAAAGAGGAGATAAATCTGAAATATTATTTCCACCAAGATATAGAGTCCTCAGGTTATTACAATTCTCCAAGCCTGATAAATCCTGGATATCCTTATATTCAGCATATAAATAATATAATTCAGAAAGCCTGGAAACTGTTAGTTCAGAAGTTGTACAATTAAGAGCCTGACATATTGCTAAACTAAGATTTGCATCCGGAAATGTAATTAAACTATCTGAAGACAAACCTTTCCTGATGATTTTATTGTTAAGTGAGTTATTTTTTGTTTTTTTATACTTTAATATGGCTGATTCAAATGAAGGAAATGCGATTTCCTTTAGTACACCAGCTTCTTTTATTTTTTTGTCCACATTAACTAAGGCCGGCTTATTATGTACTGAACTGCTTTGATTATTTGTAGGTATAGCCGGCAAAACAACATCTTTCTTATGTATTTTTATTACATCTTCAAAAGATGGATTTGGATTCTTATGGTTTATAGCAGCAGCCTCATTGGATAATTTTGCACTCCTAGTTTTTACCTGTGGCTGGATTTCCCCAAAGTTTATTAATATATAAAATACTATGAACAGGTAACAGAAATGATTTCTCATAACCCCTCTTTGATTTTAAGTTTTTTATTAGATACTAATAGTTGAATTAAGTAAGGACAAAAGATATTATTTACGAGTAGTAATTATTTGAACCAGTACTGGAAATATTATTTTAGCTATTGGTAAACAATTTTAATCCCCATTGCTTAATGATTGTATTTAGAATTTAACCCCCTATAATAAAGCAGCTTGAAATTTGCTTGTACCCCTTTATAAATACGAAACCTAAATTCTCGTGTAATTAAAATAAATAATGATTAACTAATTCTCAAACAAAATTTTTACTGTATAAATCATTTATTTTAAAAAAATTTAATGTTTAGTTGGCTAACAATGAATCTACAGTTACTATTGTTTAGTTTTATCTTTGGGGAGGTATATTTTTAATATTTTTTCCCAATCTATTACAGATACCTGGGAACTTGTTTATGTTACACCTGTAAATGCGGATAACCCAGATCTCAAAAGTATTACAAATATACGGCTGCGTTTTACTCCCGAAGGCAATTTGTATTCACTTCTTCCTGATGATTCATTAACAAGCGGTAGAGTATTCAGTTTATTTACACAGCCGATACAATAAATTAAAATGTTTATTATTATGAAGCCGACAATTCACCTTTACCTTTTGCGGAACATCTTAAAGGAACCCAGAAAGTTTTATCTTATGAAAACATTCACCACTCAGAAATACCTCCATACAATTTTTAAATTATATATAGGTTTATAAAGACAAGGAAAGGAATTGACAGTATTCAGCCGGATTGCTCAAAAAGACATTACTGTACTTTGTGTAACAGGCAGTAATGAAATAATAATTACACCATCAGGAAATGATGTACAAATTATTAAAGTTTCCTTTAACAAATGGAGACACCTTGAACTTGACAGTGGAAATGAAATAATAAAACTTAAACTGGTATCTAAGGAAACAGAGAAAGTTCCTGTAAACCCGCTTAAAGTTGTATTATTAAAATTCGCAGGAGAAATCTAATTGCTAATTATGCCTCCCCCGTTTTCAGGGGGAGATTAACTAATAATTGCCTATACTATATTCAGGCAATCATCAATATCCATAAGAATGTCATCAGTGTTTTCAAGGCCGGCAGCTATACGTATACCACCGGGATTTATACCATATTCCATAAGCTTTTCAGCAGGAACCATTGAGTGCGTCATTGATGCAGGATGTTCTATAAGTGTCCTTGTATGCCCAAGGCTTACTGCAAGAGTCATAGTATACGCTTTTTCAGCAGCATAGTTCATAAAGCGGCGGCCGTTTTCTTTACTGTCAGATGCATTTTTCCCTTTAAGAACAAAGTACAACAAAGCACCGGGAGCAAAGTTGCCGTTAAAATCCCGCATTTGTTTTTGCGCAAGCTTATAGTGTTTATATTCAGGCAGCCCGGGATAATTTACATACTCAACCTTTGAATGGCTTGCAAGAAACTCAGCTATTCTCATTGCAGATTTCATCATTTGTTTTTGCCTTATAGGCAGTGTTGGGAGGCCATAGGTCATTACATTCCATGCAGCTTTATTATATAAAACGGCACCAAAGTCTTTCCGGTATAAAAGAAGCATATCGCGGTATTCTTTCCTGCCAATAACAACGCCGCCCATATCAGTGCCAAAACCGCCAAGTCCCTTGGTAAGTGAGTTAACTACAAAATCAGCGCCATGTTCAATAGGCCGCTGGCAGTAAGGGGTGGCAAAAGTATTATCAACTATAATGTGTATCTTTTCAGGCTGGGGCCGGTTTTCGTTATACCTGTCAGTAATCTCCTTCACTCCACCTATATCAATAAGTCCAAGGTTGGGATTAGCCGGTGTTTCGAAATAAATAACTCTTGTATCTTTAGTTATTACACTTTCAAGCTGACTGATATCAGTAAGATCAACAAAATCAGTAAATATATTATTTCGCGGAAGCCAGTTTGTCATAAGTGAATAAGTGCATCCATACATAGTTTTATGGGCAATAATTCGGTCGCCTGATTTAGTCAGCATCCCGAGGATGCCGGATATTGCACCCATACCTGTTGCAAATGTAACTGCCATTTCACCTTTTTCAACATAAGCAAGATTTTCTTCAAGCATATCTTTATTTGGTTCGCCAAGCCGGTCATAAATATAAATTGGCTTTGGATCTTCACCGGTAACAGGTGAATTGGCAAATTCAATAAAGCCTTCGGCACCTCTTTCAACAGAGTCGAGCCGGTAAATTACTGAAGAAGATACAGGAGGTAAAACCTGGTGAGAATAGTCCCATTTTTTTGTTACTGACTTACCATAGATAAGATGTGTATCCATGGAATAGCGGCTTTCATCTATTTGATCCGGTCCCTGAAAGGTTTTCTTTTCCGTGTTCATATCAAACCTCTTCCTGATTATTTGTAGATAAAGTTAAGAAACTTATTAATTGCCGGTTGGTTGTGTTTTAAGTATTTCTCCCATTTTACAGATGAATAAATTTTTTTATTTAAACTGATAATAACAGGCGATACTCATAAAGCTAAATAAGATACTGATTCTTAACCTGTTATTGAAGAAACGTACATAAGCAGGAGAATACTGCATAAAATTTAGATATATCGAAATATAATACAGGATTAGTTAAAATTAAACCCTCTAAGGAATTCCTCAGATGTAAGCCTCTTTTTTCCTTCTTTCTGCAACTCCAGGATTTTTAAGGACTTATCTCCGCAGCCAATATACAATTCCTTTTTTTCCTGAAGGATTTGGCCGGGATTTAGTTTAACATTTGATATTTCAGTTTTATACAGTTTGATTTGAGTATTATTGTAGTTGAAATAGGCACCGGGATGCGGAGATAATCCCCTTATAAGATTGTGTATGGACTCTGCACTGTTATTCCAGTTTATTTTTCCGGTATCTTTAGTAATCTTGGGGGCGGGAGAAGAAATCTCATTATTCTGCGTCTGTAATACAAAACTACCGGAATCAATTAAATTAACTGTATTAAGTACTACATCAGCGCCCAGTAAACTTAGTTTATCATGTAATGAGCCAAGATCATCAGAATCTTCAATTGTAATTTTTTCCTGCAGATATATATTCCCTGTGTCTACTTTTTCTTCAAGCGAAAATGTAGTTACCCCGGTTTCTTTATCGCCATTTATTATTGACCATTGAATGGGAGCTGCTCCCCTGTACCTTGGAAGAAGCGAAGCATGAAGATTAAAAGACCCGTTTACCGGGATAGTAAAAACTTCCTTTGGCAGTATTCTAAATGCTACAACAACAAATAAGTCAGCATTCAATCTTTTTAATTCATCTGCAAAGCTATCATCTTTAAGTTTTTCAGGCTGCAACAAAGGTAAATTATTATGCAGTGCAAATTCTTTAACGGGAGTAAATGAAACTTTCTGACCTCTTCCCCGTTCCTTATCAGGAGCAGTAACAACTGCAATTACCTCATGATTACTCTTATAAAGTTTATCAAGTGAAGGAAGGGCAAAATCAGGAGTTCCCATAAATACAATTTTCATTACAGGCTCTATTCAGTTTTAGGAGTAACAGGATAATCGGTTTCAACTTTTCTGCTTTTAATACGAGCAAGTTCTCTTTTTATTTTTTTCTGAGTTCCTTCATTCAGTTTATCTGTAAAAAGGACTCCCTGAAGATGGTCATATTCGTGCTGCATCACACGCGCAAGAAGTTCATCAGCATCAACAATATGTTCTTTCATATTAGTATCAAAATATTTCATTTTTATCTTAGCAGGCCTTATAACTTCTTTCCTCAGGTCCGGAAGGCTTAAACAGCCTTCTTCCATTGAAATTTTTTCATCGGAAAATTCAAGTATTTCCGGGTTAATAAGTACAAGTGGTTTTACATCTTTATAAGCATCAACCACTGAAATATCTATTACTATAATAGCTTTATCAGAACCAACCTGTGTTGCAGCAAGGCCAATACCACTGGCACTATGCATTGTATCAGACATATTCTTAATAAACTCAACCAATTCCATGTCTATTTCTTTTACAGGTTCTGCTTTTTTTCTTAATATTTTATCGCCATATAAATTTATAGGTAACACTGACATTACAATTCCATTTTTATGTTAATATTTCTTTAATATACTTAAAAACCCGGGGATATAAAAGCAACGGATTATATCTTCTGCAAGGGACTATTTAATCTTTAACCTTCCGTCCTGCATAATTATCCTGCCATCAAGAAATACTGTAGGCCTTTTAATTACACCATCAAGATGAAGAGGAACATTAACTTTACCGCCCATTGATACATTATTACCAATAGCAATGTGAATTGTTCCCATTACTTTTTCATCTTCAAGTATAACTCCGCTCAACTTGGCACTGTCATTGGTTCCAATACCAAATTCTGCAATATTACGCGCTTTTTTGCCTATTTTATTAAGCTGTTCATTAAGCTTTGCAGCTAAAGCACCGCCTGTAATTTTTTCGGCATATCCTTTTTTTACATGAAATGTAAGGTTGGCATTTTTTATTAACCCCAGCCCAGCCATAGAACCATCAACAACAAAAACACCTTCTGCAGTTCCTTCAACAGGGGCTAAAAATGTTTCGCCGGTTGGCAGGTTTCCACTTTCCCCTTTTGCATGAAACAGGCCTTTGCTTGCAAACGATTTACGGCCTTCAATACTGAATGAAATATTAGTTCCGGAGGGAGACATAACACGTACATGCTTTCCGGTTTCAAGAACTTTTTTCAATTTCAGGCTCAGGCGCGAAATTTTTTGATAATCTGCGTTCAGTCCCCTTACCATGATATCTTTTGTAATACCGGGGAAAGTAGCTACTCTTGCACCTTTTGCAGAAGCTGCACGCCTTGCATTTGTATGGGTAAGAGATTTTTCGGTAGGACAAAGAACAACATCAAACTTTTGCATTAATAAAGCAACTTCTTTTGAAGGTTCTTCACCATTAATTTTTCCGGATTTGGTTTCTACATATAATGCTTTATGCCCAAGTTCCAGGGCATTTTTATATAATGCATAGCCTATTTCTCTTTTCTGCTCATCCGTAACTACAAGAACAGATTCATTTTTTTTAGCACCCATACATTCTTTAATAGCAATTATACAGGCAGTATCTAATTTAGATTTTTTTTCCTTTTTATCTTTTTTTTCTTTTTTCTTTTCTTTTTTTGTTTCCATTTTCTCCTCGATCGCTAAAAGTCCGGCACATTCACATTCCACATACGGAGAAGGGGTTGAATTCTACCGGGTTAAATTATAAAGGGAATCCTATATTAAGCTGCAGAACAGCATTAAATCCCCCTGACTCAATAAAGTTTTGCATTGGTTCAGAAGACCGTTCATCAACAGTTAAAAAATTCCCATTTGACTGTACCTTATCAATATTAAAAACCGTATAGCCTGCCAGTCCTTCAAGGCTAACGTATTCATCAATAAGTTCAAGTATAAAACCAGTTCCTATTGAATACCCAAATGTAGATGCTTCAGAAGAGTATTTGTTTAATTCTGTAACAGCATTGGGGTAATTCCTTGTATCAGAAAAAACCGCTGAACTATATAGGAGCGCAGCATCAATAACTTTCCAGCTTAAAGCTTTGGTAATTGAAGTACCAAGGTCAACTCCAATTCCCCAGTTTTTCATTTCAATTTCAAAATCAGCCGATGATGACCCGGCAGCAGTTTCCAGGGTAGATTCGTGCTTTTCAGAAAGGAATTGGTAATATCCTTTTGTTGTAAGAATAAAACCCTCAATATTCGCCCTGAAAAAATTTAACCCAACGCGGTAACCTTTGGCAGTACCAAATTTTCCCATAGGAGTGGTTAAAGAATCGCCCTGCATCAAATTATATGAATTAACATATTGATTGAGCCCTGTAGGGTTATAGCGCTGAAAACTATAACCGCCAAAACCTCCTACAAAACCCAGGCAGCCAAAACCTACAGCCTGTCCGTATACAGGTACCGCTGTACATATATAGAACAACAAGCCGGACAAAACTGTTGAAGGAAATTTCATAAAACCTCGGTATATGTATGATTTAACATACACATTTAATTACAAAAAAGTATGAAGCAAAGGCCACTAATTTTTGCCCATAGCTTTTTCAAGGCCGTGCCCACCGGAACCAAGTTCTGCTTTTCTTAACAAGTAAGCAAACAACAAACCTAAAAAGCCCAATGAGGAGAATATCCATAATCCACTTGTATATCCGCCGGGATTCATTGCACTGGCGCCGGAAGCATCATTAACAAATCCTATAGCTAAATTAAATCCTGCCAGACCTATTTGCTGTATCATTGTCATAAGGCCGTAAGCTGTTCCTAGTTTTGAGTCATCAATAATATATGCAACAGAAGGCCACATTACAGCAGGAATCAGGGAGAAAGAAATTCCCATCATTCCCATTGGGAAAAGTAAATACTTTGGAATAGCTCCGTTTACACCAAAGAAGTCAATTCTTAAATGAATAAAACTATCCGGAGTTAATATATCAGGTTTTCCAAACTTATATGCCATCATTAAATAAACCGGAATAATAAGAATAGAGCCAAACATCATCAGCAATGAACGTTTACCTATTTTATCAGCTAAAATTCCAAACAGTGGTGTAAATATCATTGCGGCAAGTGTAAGAATACTGGATAATGTTCCTCCTACTTCGCGGGTAGTACCGTGTGCATCCTGAAAATACTTAATAGCAAAAGTTTGAAACGGAAACATTGCAGAATAAAAAGTAACACACAAAGCTGTAATATACCAGAAGGATTTGCTAAAATTAAAGAGCTCTTTAAATACTATTTTGTCCTGTTTATTTTCTTTAGCCAGGTCATAGTTTTTAGCGGCATAAACATCCAGGGCATAATAAACAAAAACAAAGAATACAGCCAGTATCCCAGCAGCTACAGTAATCCATAAAGGACTTTGCCAATAATTATACAAGGATTTTCCCCAGGAAGGAGAATTTAGGGCCAGGAATGAACCTAGCCTTGCTATGGTAAGGTTAACACCAAATGCAAAGGATAACTCTTTACCTCTGAACCATCTTGCAAGAATAGTAGTAATTGCCACAATCATAGATTCAGCACCAAGGCCAAATATCAGTCTTCCTGCTGCCATTGTGACAATATCACCCTGTAAAGCAGTAATCAGAGCCCCCACCATTACAAGTATGGTAAAAATTATAACAGATTTCCTAGTACCTATTTTATCAATTATAAGCCCGCCTGCAAGCACCATAACAATATTAGGGATACTATATATTGCCTGAAGAAGGCCAATATCACTATCTGTAAACTTCAGTTGTTTAACTAACAAATCAGCAAGAGGGCTTATACTATCATAGATATAATAGTTGCCAAACATTGCAAAGCTAATTAAAATCAGTACCATCCACCTGTAAAAGGAGGATGGCTGTTTTTTTTCAATTGGTGCGGCAGTATCCATATTAGTCTTTTTTCCTTGATACTCTGAAAAGTATTAGACCCATTAAAGCAAAAAAGATAACACCGAGTAATTCAAAACCGGAGCCGCCTAACATATTAGTTAAGCCTGCTTCAGCATTTAATTTCTTAAGGAAATTTTCTACATCTTTATTAACAGAAAGAAGTGCAACAACAACACCAAATAAAGCACCGCCTGCTACAAGCCCTGTAGCAAATAAGCTGCCTTTACCAAGTTCACTGTCTTCAACTGTTTCGCCTTTTTTCTTAGCTACAAAATCAGATAAACCTTTGATAGCACCGCCTGCAAAAATTGGCAATGTTGTTGAGAGAGGAAGATAAGCCCCAACTGCAAAAGAAAGAGATTTTACTCCGCAAAGTTCCATTGTAATTGAAAGGAAAACGCCAACAAGTACAAACTGCCAGTCAAGGTTAAATGACAACAAGCCTTTAATTAAAGTAGCCATTAAAGTACCCTGTGGAGCAGGAAACTTGTTACTTCCAATTGCGTGAGTTACACCCTGGGCGACCATTTCCTGCGTAGGATTATCAAGTATCTGAACAGTTGCACCAATTACTATTGAAGAAACAATTGCTCCAATAAATAAAGCCATCTGCTGGTATTTAGGTGTTGCACCTACAATATAACCAGTTTTTAAATCCTGGGAAGTAGCGCCTGCATTTGCGGCGGCAATACAAATCATACTGCCAACAACAAGAGCCATTGGTTCAAAAACTTTTCCCGTCCAGCCAACTGCAATAAAAATAAGCGCAGTACCCATCAATGTAGCAATGGTCATACCTGAAATAGGATTAGAGCTGGAACCAATAATACCTACTATACGGCTGGAAACTGTTACAAAGAAGAAACCGAATACTACTACCAATATACCTATGAGCAATTTATTTATAATAGAATCGCCGGGAATCTGGGGTAGTACAGTCATTAGGATAACAAGAGCAACGCTGCCTGCAATAACTGTTTTAAAAGAAAGGTCATTTTCAGTTCTGGAAACAGCAACATTATTATTCTTATCTTTTAATGAAGCCATACTGTTCTTAAAGGAAGAAATGATGGTAGGGAATGTTTTTAACAAAGTTATGAAACCACCCGCAGCAACAGCGCCGGCACCAATCTGGCGGACATAAGCCCTGTAGATTGCCTGTGCAGTATCAGCAAAAGTCTGCGTTGCAGGATTCCATCCACCCGGGCCGCCGGCAGTTGTTAAATCTTTCAGATAACCAAGCTTTATTAATTGTTCTGCAATAACCTGTGCAGGAACCAGCGACGCAAGAAGCGGAATAAAACCTAACCATGCAAGAACACCACCTGCAACAAGCACACCGGCAATACGCGGACCTATAATATAACCAACGCCAAGATATTCAGGAGTTATTTCACCATTTACAGTAGCTGATGGGAAATATTTATTTGTCTGCTGGGTTACCCATGCTGGGGCATCAGCAATTACATGAAATACTTTTTGAAGGGCTGCGTATACTAATGCAACAGATAATCCCTGGTAAGCTGTTTTAGCAAAGTTACCTCCCTTTTCTCCTGCTATAAGTACAGAAGCACAGGCAGTTCCTTCCGGGTAAGGAAGAACCCCATGTTCGTTAACAATAAGCGATCTGCGTAGAGGGATCATCATCAGCGTACCAAGGATACCGCCAAACATTGCCAGAAAGAATATCGTCCAGTAATTAAAAAAACCGGCTCCAACACTTGTCCCGCTTTCATTTATTGACATAAATAAAAATGCAGGCAAGGTAAATACAACACCGGCAGCTATTGATTCGCCGGCTGAGCCTGTAGTTTGAATTATATTATTTTCAAGGATAGTAGTTTTGAAGAATTTTCTGCCTATTGATATTGCCAATACTGCAATTGGAATAGAGGCTGATACTGTAAGTCCGGCTTTTAGTGCAAGATAAACAGTTGCTGCACCAAATAAAATCCCGAAGAAAGCACCGAGAAGAATTGATTTCAGAGTAAACTCAGCAACATTATCTGTGGGGGATACATAAGGTTTGAATGATGAAGCCGGAGTATTGTTTTCCGCCATAAGCTGCAGCTCCTAATAATTGAATAATTATTAAAAATATGTATAAAATTGACTGTGAATATAGCAAAAAGATTTTGGAATTAGGAATGTTTTGGCAGTTTTATTCAAACATGGATTATCTTTTTACGGGAAAAGCAGAGAAATACCTGCATTTTTTAAAAATCCAGTTTTCTCATTCCAATGTGGCAAATTGCAAAATCATATTTTACGGGATCTTCGGGATCAAACTTTTTTAGGTTTGCCGTTATTTCTTCAGCCATTTTCCAGTTAGCATTTTTTTGAGTGGTTAATTTTAACTGTTTACAAACACGGGCAACGTGAGTATCAACAGGTATTACCAGTTTTGATGCCGGTATTTTATCCCAGATGCCAAAATCAAGTTCATCTTTTCTGACCATCCACCGGAGGAAAAGATTCATTCTTTTACATGCACTCCCCTTTTCCGGAAGCGGCAGCATAAATCTTAACCCGGGAGAAGTTGTGTTAATTTTAGAAAGAAAGTATTCAGAGAAGCTTTGAATACCTGATTTTAAGTTTTCTTCGTCAGACTCATAGAACCGCATAAAAATATTTTCCAGGGTTTCTTCTTTTTTATATAAACTGCTCAGAGTAATAAAAAACTTTTGAACATCTTCCTCTGAATAAAACCTGTGTTTTATACCTGTTAATTTCTTTTTAATTTCAGCCGGTGACGAATTTATTATAAATTCATATGGCTTATTCCCGCCTGCTGCCATAAGCCGGTTTAATGTATTTATAATCTGCTTAACATTGCCGTAAGCAAACACAGATGAAATAAACCCTGCCAGTTCAATTTCCTTTTTGTCAGAAAATAAATGAAGAAACTGAAGCGGATCTGGTGAAATCGTTGAACGGTCAAATGCTTTGTAATGTTGATCAAGTTTTTGTTTTAAGTTCATATAAAAACAGCTAGTAAAGACATAGTAATCAAAGATGTTAAAACAGCAAATAATGAAGACAACAAAGTTCCAATTAAAACATAAAATTAAAATTTATATAATTGAAGGCTTTTATTCAACTATAACAGTTGGATTGTCATTATTCAACCAAATTGGTTGTTTTTTAATTATTCAACTGATTTGGTTGTTTAACAGCAGAGGGCCAAAACGGATAAGGCCTTCATTTACAATAACCCGATAAAACCTGTTTCGTACTTATTAATAAGACATAAATACTTTCTCCGTCAAAAAGAATTTTTAGAAAGTTTTGTATATTTTTACAGTCTATGGATAAAGCAAAATCGATACTAAAGCATACCTTTGGTTATAGTCAGTTCAGGCCGCTGCAGGAAAGTATAATTAAAAATGTTCTTGACGGGAAAGATTCTCTTGTTATTATGCCTACAGGAGGAGGAAAATCTTTGTGCTACCAGGTTCCCTCTTTAATACTTGAAGGACTTACAATAGTAGTTTCCCCGCTTATCTCTTTAATGAAAGACCAGGTTGCACAATTAAGACAGCTCGGAATTCCATGTGCAGTTTTAAATAGCAGCCTTTCAAGGAAAGACTATAATCTTAATTATGAAATGGTGATGAGCGGACGGGCTAAATTGCTTTACCTTGCCCCTGAATCATTAGGCCGTGAGGAAATAGCAAACCTTATAAGCAATATAAGCTTAAGCTGTATTACAGTAGATGAAGCGCATTGTATTTCTGAATGGGGACATGATTTCAGGCCTGAATACAGACAACTTGGAGCATTCAGGCAAAAATATCCCAATGCAGTATGTATTGCGTTAACTGCCACTGCTACCCCGCGCGTTCAGGAAGATATCATTAAAAATCTCAATATGGGAGGCGGGAAAAAATTCCTGGCAAGTTTTAACAGGGATAATCTTTACCTGCAGGTTATATTTAAAAGGAATCCTCTTGAACAGACTGTCGATTTCCTGAAAGACCATGAAGGACAGTCAGGCATAATTTATTGTTTTTCAAGAAAACAGGTTGAAGAACTGCATGAAGATTTGTCATCAATGGGTTTTTCTACAAAGCCATATCATGCCGGTTTAAGCGATGAAGAAAGAAATAAAAACCAGGAATTATTTATTAAAGATGAAGTCCAGATTATTATTGCCACTATAGCATTTGGCATGGGTATAAATAAATCCAACGTTAGATTTGTACTTCATTATGACCTGCCTAAGAATATTGAATCATATTACCAGGAAATTGGAAGGTCTGGCAGAGACGGGCTAAAAGCGGACTGCCTGTTATTATTCAGCTACGCTGATATTGCCAAGATAAATTACTTTATTGACCAGAAGGAAGACTCTCTTGAAAGGCTTTCTGCAAAGGCACACCTTGATGCTATGGTTAAGTATGCCGAATATGATGAATGCAGAAGAATACCGCTTATAAATTATTTCGGAGAGAAATATGATGTACATAAATGCGATATGTGCGACAACTGCCTCTCCGATGATAAAGACCTTATTAATATAACAGTACCTGCCCAGAAATTTCTTTCAACTGTTAAACGCACAAATGAAATATTTGGAACACTGCATATTATTGATGTTTTACTTGGTGCACAAACAGAAAAAATAATGTATCACGGCCATGACAGGCTGACTGTTTATGGTATTGGGAAAGAATATAACAAGAAACAATGGCAGCATATTGCCCGGCAGCTAGGGAATAAACAGCTTTTTACAAAAGACCTGGAGTTTGGCAGCCTTAAACTGACTGAAAAAGCATATAGCGTTCTGCTTCGCAATGAAAAAGTATATGGAGTAATCCGCGATGAAGAGAAAAAGACAAGAAAAACCAAAGCTGCAGAGCCTGAATATGATAAAGAGTTATTCGGCCTGCTGACTAAAAGGCGAAAACAGGTTGCTGAGATGCATAATGTTCCGCCTTATATTATATTTTCGGATAAAGCTATTGCCCAGATGGCTGTGGAAATGCCAACAACCGAAAAGAAGTTTGAACGTATCAGCGGCGCTGCTGAAAATAAAATAAAAAAGTATGCTAAGATTTTTATTTCGGAAATTATAAGCTACTGCCGGAGGAAAAATATAATTCCCCCGGAACCAACTGTAAAGAGAACAAAAATAAGAAGCCTGCACTCAAAGCCAAAACACCGGCTGGTAGCAGAAGCATTTAATTCAGGGATTACAATTGAAAGGCTTACACAGGAATACGGAGTAAAGGCATCCACAATAATTGGCCATTTGTTCAGGTATGCAAATGAAGGCGGCAGTATACGCACAAAAGGCTTATACAGCCGCATTACAATAAACAAAGCGTTACAAAAAAAGGTATTTGAAGATTTTTCACATGCAGAAGGTTTTGCCCTTAAACCATTATATGATAAATATGAAGGTAAAATAAGCTATGATGAACTGCATGTGTTACGAATTATTTTTTTGCATAGTAATTGATTTTTTTTTAATTTCTATTAATACTTATTACAATTGTGCACTTTTCAGGTTATCTATAATAAGTAAAACTTAGACTACTTAGCTTATTTTAATGGAAAATAAAAGATACATATTCACAATAGGACACTCTAGTCATCCAATTGAATATTTTCTTGAATTATTAAAGACTCATGGAATTGATACTGTAATTGATGTCAGAAGTGTTCCTGCCAGTAATTATAATCCGCAATTTAATAAACAAAACTTACTGTCCTATTTAAAGCAAAATTACATAAATTATATGCATTTTGGGAAGGAGTTTGGTGCTCGACAGGAAGATGAAAGCATTTTAGATGACGAAGGAATAGTAAATTTTGAATTATTCAGAAAGACATATCGTTTTCAACAAGGTATTGAGAGGATTGAAAACGGAATATTAAAGGGCTATAGCATTGCATTAATGTGTTCAGAAGCAAATCCTTTAGAATGTCATAGATTTTCTATGATTTCTGTCTATTTAGAAGAAATTGGAATAACTGTTAAACATATTTTAAAAAACAAATCTATTAAACTACATAAGGAATTAGAGACAGAGTTATTAAAACTATTTGCTAAAAATATAATGGAGCCTTCTTTATTTGAGTCTGCCGGGAACGCTAAAAATAGTATTAAGTCTGCATATGAACTACATAACAAACAAGTTGGGTGGCATTCAAAATCATATAATCTAAAAGTTATCAGATATGATTAAATTGTATACAATCGGTTTTACAAAAAAAAGTGCAGAAAAATTTTTCAATCTATTAATAAACAATCATTTAAAAAAAATAGTTGATGTAAGAATCAATAATATATCTCAATTATCAGGTTTTGCAAAAGCTGAAGATTTAAAATATTTTGCAAAAACAATCGGGAATATCGAGTACACTCATCTTGTTGATTTTGCTCCGACGGCGGAGTTATTATCAAAGTATCAGAAAAAAGAAATTTCATGGTTAGAATATGAAAATAAATATTTGGAACTTTTAAATCAGAGAAGAATTATAACAAGATTTAATATAGCAGAATTTAATGATTGTTGTTTTTTGTGCAGTGAAGATACTCCAGAGAGATGCCATCGAAGACTATTAGTAGAATATTTAAAGAATAACAATAGTGATAATGAAGATATTTTTATAAAACATTTATTTTAAAATGATGCGTATAGTATGTTTAGCAAATTCATTCCGTACCGGGGGATTTTGTATTGGTGGAGTGAAGCTAAATTCAAAAAACACCCCCCAATTTTCGAACAATCGTCCAATCTGGATTCGCCCAATATCAGATTTAACTCATAGAGAAATTTCTCAAAATATAGGTCGTAAAATTTCGTTATTAGACATAATAGAATTCGAAGAAATTAAAAGTACTCCATTAAATCATCAGGTCGAAGATTATTTGATTAAAGAAAATACGATAAAAATTGTTGGAAAGTTCATTAAAGGAGAGATTAATTCATTATGCGACAACAATAATTTTAACTTATTATTTGGAAATAAAGGCAAAGCCGTTCCGCAGGAAACAATTAGTGAATTAAAACATTCGCTAATGCTCATCAGATTAAATGAATATGAAGTTTATGATAAAATTTACAAAGACAAACCTTATCCTAAGCAAAGGATCAAGCTTAATTATAATAACGTTGAATACGATTTTCCTATAACTGATCCTGATTTTATATATAATTATAAATCAAATAAAAATTATATTTCAAACACTGAAATATTGTTTGTAACTATATCTTTAACGGCCAGTTTAGATAATTGGTACTATAAATTAGCCGCAGGAATAATACTTTAAGGTTTTTTAAATGAATTATATAGAACTTTCTAAACTCATTCAGAGTATCACTCCAGCTTTTACTGAAAATGATTTTATGAAGCCTTTCAAAGAAACAACAATTGATAGCCTTGATCTTATTACAATTCGGGTCTCAATTGAAAAAGAAATTAAATCTAAGATTTCAAATGAACAATGGTTTGAATTTGAAAGTGTAAATGATATACTTCAGTATTTACTTCAAAAAGAGAACTTTTGATCTCTTTACCCTACAAGCCTTATCATTTCCTGAACTGCATCTTTTAAGCCGACAAATACCGCACGTGCTATAACAGCCTGTCCAATACTAACTTCGTCAATATCTTTTAATTCTCTGAATATTTTTATATTCTGATAATTAAGTCCGTGGCCTGCATTTACACCAAGTCCAAGTTTTTTAGCTTGTTTAGCTCCAAGCCTGATTTTTTCAAGTTCATCAAACTGTTCTTCTTCAGATTCTGCATTGGCAAAAACACCGGTATGTATTTCAATAAAGTCGGCCTGTATTTCAGCGGCAGCATCAATCTGTTCAATATAAGGTTCAATAAAAAGAGATACCTCAACATTTGCTTTGTGGAGGTCCTTTATTGTATCTCTGAGCAGGGTTACATTATCAATAACGCTAATTCCACCCTCGGTGGTAAGCTCAAGCCTTTTTTCAGGAACAATAGTAGCAAGTTCAGGCTGAACGTCACAGGCAATCTTAATAATCTCTTCCGTTGCTGCCATTTCCATATCAAGTTTTGTAGAAATAAGCTCGCGTAAAAGGCGAAGGTCCCTTTCATTAACATGGCGCCTGTCTTCTCTTAAATGTACAACAATCCCATCAGCGCCTGCCTGTTCTGCCAGCAATGCTGCGGCAACCGGGTCAGGCTGTTCTTCTCCCCTTGCATTTCTTAAAGTCGCAATATGATCTACATTAAGTGCAAATCGCATTATTTATTTTCCTTAAAAAAGTTGTTTCAAAATATTAATAATGGAGTCTGGCCCCATTCCAAAGTCCTGAGCTTTAAATCTCAGTACTGATACTAAATCAATAGTAAGCATAATACCTGCGTGTATAATAATCCCATAAACAAATGAACCTGTACGCAGAGCCAGTACACCCAATGCAATTCCTCCCAGTATAGCACTAAAAGTTTCTGCTGCCGGCTTGCCGTTATGCAGAATAAGGAAAGGAATCATTTGTATAAGAACTGAATAATAACCAAACTTTTCTTTTAATCCAAAAAGCATAAAGCCGCGCCATATAAATTCCCATGCAACAAGATACAGCATAAGCCCGGCTTCATATATTATAAATACTCTCCAGGAAAGTTTTGTATCATACAGCAAAGGATATGAATCAGCAAATTCAGAAGAGGCAGAAGCAACCCATAATATTGGAATCATAACTGCCAGGAACAGGAGAGTCATTTTAATCCCAGCTTTGTAATCCCCCGTTGCAATTCCGTAATCCTTCAGCCGTTCTTTTAACACAAGTTTTACAATTATAACCGGTAGAATAAAGAAGGTAACAAAATCACCTGTAAACCAGTAAAGGTATTCCCAGAGATAAACATCAGGTTTAAACTGTAGGGTTTCAAACCATTCAGCTCTGAAAAATTTGCGGGACGTATAATACCATGAAATTGTCTGAAGGACTGCCACCGATAAAAAGATAATGATAACTTTTTTATCAAGTTCCTTAATTATGCTGTAAAGTTTTTTCAGTTCAGATAACATTCTGTTGACAGATTTATATTATACGTTCAAATGTAAATAATAAGAGAATAATTATTAAGTAATTTTGACAGAGCAAAAAAGGAGACAGGCAGTGTTAAGCTAAGAGCAAAATATTTCGCCGTGTTTATACAGCACTTATATTACCATAACTGTTTGTATTATATAGAGTTATGGTTTGTTTTCCTTTTATCCGATTAATCTTGACAAAAAAGGAAAAGCACATTATATTAGCACTCAATCTTTTAGAGTGCTAACAAAATTTTTTAATTTATTTAATCAAATGGAGGTTTCCTATGGCTAAATTAAACATAAAACCCTTGGCTGATAGAGTTATTATAAAACCAGCTGAAGCTGAAGAAACAACAAAAGGCGGAATTATTCTTCCTGACACAGCAAAAGAAAAACCTATTGAAGGTACTGTTGTGGCTGTTGGCCCTGGTAAAGTTGCAGATGATGGCAAAGCAGTAAAACCTGAAGTTAAAGTTGGTGACAAAGTTCTTTATGGAAAATATAGCGGAACTGAAGTTACAGTTGAAGGCGAAGAATATCTTATTATGCGCGAAAGCGACATTTTTGCAATAGTTGCTTAATTGGTTTTATTCTGCATGACAACAAAATTTTAAAATTTAATTATTAGGAGGAATATTAACATGGCTTCAAAATTAATCGAATTTGAAAGCGATGCCCGCAGTAAACTTAAAAGAGGCGTTGATAAATTAGCTAACGCTGTTAAAGTTACATTAGGACCTAAAGGACGTAACGTAATTCTTGAAAAGAAATTTGGCGCTCCTACCGTTACAAAAGACGGTGTTTCTGTTGCTAAAGAAATTGAACTTGAAGATGCTGTTGAAAATATGGGCGCTCAGATGGTTCGCGAAGTTGCTTCGAAAACCAGTGATGTTGCAGGTGACGGTACCACAACCGCTACTGTTTTAGCCCAGGCTATTTACAGAGAAGGTTTAAAGAACGTTACTGCAGGCGCTAACCCAATGGATCTTAAAAGAGGTATTGACCTTGCAGTTGCCAGGGTAATTGAACACTTAAAATCAATCAGTAAAGAAGTTGAAGGCAGAAACGAAATAGCACAGGTTGGCGCTATTTCTGCTAATAACGATAAGTCAATTGGTGACCTTATTGCTGATGCAATGGAAAAAGTTGGTAAAGACGGTGTTATTACCGTTGAAGAAGCCAAAGGTACTGAAACCGGCCTTGAAGTTGTTGAAGGTATGCAGTTTGACCGTGGTTATCTTTCACCTTACTTCGTTACAAATACTGAAGCTATGGAAGCTGAACTTGAAGACCCTTATATCTTAATCCACGATAAAAAGATTTCTGCTATGAAAGACCTGCTCCCTGTTCTTGAAAAAGTTGCACAGGCTGGCCGTTCAATGTTAATTATTGCTGAAGATCTTGAAGGCGAAGCTCTTGCTACATTAGTAGTTAACAAGATTCGTGGTACTTTAAGAATTGCTGCAGTTAAGGCTCCTGGTTTTGGAGACAGAAGAAAAGCTATGCTTGAAGATATAGCAGTATTAACCGGTGGAACAGTTATCTCTGAAGAAAGAGGATTCAAATTAGAGAATGCTACTGTTTCTTATCTTGGTACCGCTAAAAAAGTTGTTATCGACAAAGACAACACAACAATTGTTGAAGGTGCCGGTAAAACTGAAGATATCAAACAGAGAATTAATGAAATCAGAGCTCAGATTGAAAAAACAACATCTGATTATGATAAAGAAAAATTACAGGAAAGGCTTGCTAAACTTTCAGGCGGCGTTGCTGTATTAAAGATTGGCGCTTCTACAGAAGTTGAAATGAAAGAAAAGAAAGCCCGCGTTGAAGATGCTCTCCATGCTACACGTGCTGCAGTTGAAGAAGGTATCGTTCCCGGCGGCGGTGTTGCTTTTGTTAGAGCTATAAAAGTTCTTGACACTCTTGAAGGTGCTAATCCTGATCAGAAAATTGGTATTAAGCTGATTCAGAAAGCTCTTGAAGAACCATTAAGACAGATTGTTAACAATGCTGGTATTGATGGCTCTGTAGTTCTTCAGAAAGTTAAAGATGGTAAAGATGATTTTGGATTTAATGCTGCTGCAGAAACTTATGAAAATCTTGTTAAAGCAGGCGTTATTGATCCTACAAAAGTTACAAGAACTGCCCTTGAAAATGCAGCTTCTGTTTCTGCTTTACTTATTACTACTGAAGCAGTTGTTTACGAGAAAAAAGAAAAAGAACCAGCTGCTCCTGCAATGCCAGGCGGCGGAATGGGCGATATGGGCGGCATGTATTAATAGCTGCTCCAACTTATTCTTATTATATTATTCAAAAAAGCGGGTTACTCCCGCTTTTTTGTTTTTACTGCTGCTTACAAAATCACATATTATAATCGCAAATTTTACAATCTTTGCTTATTGGTTGCTGCATACATAATAAACAATAATAAAATGAAATATATCAAACTCTGACAAAAGGGATGAAAAACGCCTTTGTTGTTCTTTGTATGACTGTTTTTCTTATATTTATTATTGTTTTTTCTTATTATCCTGTTAAATGATGCAAAAATAATATACTTTTATTTTGCTCCTCTCTTAAAGCTGTTTTATATTAATTTTGAAAAAATATCAATTTAAACGAGAATCAATTTGCTGCAGGAAGACATAGAAGAACTACTTAATGAAGCATACGAACATCTAAGAAATGGCAGATACCGTATGGCACTTGCTGCAGCAAGAAATGCCTATGATATTAAGTCCGATGATTATAAAGTATTAAATTGCCTTGCCTGGGCTACTCTTGAAAACGGGGACCCTGCCCAGGCTCTTGAATATGCGGACCTTGCTGTTAATATAAGCCATGATGATGTAGATACGCGTTTATATCGTGGCTTCCTGCTTATGAGAATGAGCATTTTTGAAGGAGCCATTTCTGATCTTGATTTTGCAATTGACCATGATACCACTTCCCTTTCATGGGCTTTTTTAAATAAAGCCCGTTCCCTTGCCGGATTAGGCAGATATTTTGAAGGACTTGAGGAAGTTGAAAAAGCGATTCATGCTGATGGCGGAGAAAATTTCAAATTAATTAATGTACGTAACTGGTTTAGGAAAACTCTTGGTTACGAACAAAGTATTTTCAGTGAATTATTCCAAAAGAAAAAAACCCTACTTGAAGATGCTGAAGAAGCAATAAAACAACGCGAATTTTGGTTCGCTCTCTGGGCTGCCCGGGAAACTCTTAACACTCCTTCGTTAAAAAAAGAACACCACCATGCCAGTTTAATTGAACTTGAAGCTTTACTTGGAATGTTTCAGACTAAGCCCGCTCTTGAAAAAGCTAAAGCACTACAGGTTATATTTGGAGATGATGAAAGATTCAATAACCTTTATCAAAGACTGCTTAAATTAAGCTCACATGATCAGAATGCATATCCCGATGAAAGCATACCAATAAATGCAGGCATTAAACGTTCTGATTTTGAAGTATATAATCACAAACTGTTTAACGCTGTCAGCGCCAAAACCTATGATATTTATGAAGATAGCAGATCCGGCAAAAGGACTTACTTAAGTCAGTTTAACGAAGAAACAGTCAGATATGTTGGTGTTGAAGTTATTGTTGATAATCCTTTTTTCAATAATAAAAACATTGAAATTGAAGGAATGTCTGTATGGTATCTAAATTCCGTAGTTGTAGGTAAACATCAATTTAATCTTTCAATTGAGAAAAGCTGGAAATATATTGAATTTATTCAAAGCTGGGGGACTGAAAATCCCGGTTTTTGGCAAAATGGACAGGGAAAGGTTGATATTTATTTATCAAACATATTGATGTGCTCCAGATGGTTTTCAATAGGTGATTCAGACACAGTTGATATTGAAGAATTAGATAATTTATTTGACGAAATTGAGCAGCCTGTTGGAATTAGCGCCGGTGCCATAGCTGACACCCCCCTTATAAGCCATTATTCTGAAATAAAAGAGCATTCTGTTTTACCTCCGGAAGAAAAATCGCTTGAAGAACTTCTTAATGAATTGAACTCCTATGTAGGGCTTGATTCTGTAAAACAATCAATGAGTGATTTTGTTGCTTACCTTCAGTTTATACAGGAAAGAAAAAAATCAGGGCTTAAAACACAGGATCAATTATTGATTAATTGCGTTTTTACCGGGAAACCAGGTACCGGGAAAACAATGGTAGCAAGATTGCTTGGCCAAATATTTAAACAGATGGGCATCCTTAAAAACGGGCATGTTATAGAAGTTGACAGAAGTGCCCTTGTTGGACAATATGTTGGTGAAACTGCACTTAAAACTGAAAAAGTAATAAATGAAGCTATTGGTGGCGTCCTTTTTATTGATGAGGCTTACACATTAAAAAAACCCGGCAGCCAGACTGATTTTGGACAAGAAGCAATTGATACATTGCTTAAAAGAATGGAAGATAAACCGGGCGAATTTGTTGTAGTTGCCGTTGGTTATCCTGATGAAATGGAACAGTTTATTACTTCCAATCCGGGATTCAAATCACGCTTTACACATTTCTTCAATTTTGAAGATTATACTCCCGATGAAATGGTTATAATATTCAGGCAATTTGCTGAAAAAGAAGAGTATAAAGTTGAAGAAAGCGCTATTGAGATTCTGCGCAAAGAATTTATACCATTATTCAGAAAGAGAGACAACACATTTGGGAACGCCCGGCTGGTCAGGAATTATTTTAACGAAGCTAAAATTCAGTTAAGCAAGCGTTATCTTAAAATGCCTGAAAAGGAAAAAAGCCGGGAAGCTATGACAACTATTTATCCCGAAGATATTCTTGCTATTCAAAAGAACAGAGTCTCAAAAGATGCTAAAATTGGAATTGATGAGGAAAACCTGACTAAATTGCTTACTAAACTAAATAACCTTGTCGGACTTACTTCTGTTAAAAAAGAAATAAGTGAAATTGTTAAGCTTGCACGTTTTTATATTGAACAGGGAGAAGATGTTAATAATAAATTTTCATCCCATCTGGTCTTTTTGGGAAACCCAGGAACTGGAAAAACTACTGTAGCTCGCCTTTTCAGCGAAATATATTCTGCCCTGGGCATACTCCCCAAAGGGCACCTGGTTGAGGTTGACAGACAGGGACTTGTAGGTTCATATGTTGGACAGACAGCAGAAAAAACAAAAGAGTTAATCGACAGGTCTATTGGAGGAACACTGTTTATTGATGAGGCATATGCTCTTATTAAATCAACAGACAACACTTCAGATTATGGACAGGAAGCAATTGATACATTGCTTAAAAGAATGGAAGATGACCGCGGAAAATTTATCGTTATAGCAGCCGGCTATACTGATGAAATGAACAACTTCCTGAATAGCAATCCCGGTCTTCAATCCAGATTCAGCAGGGTTATTTATTTTGAAGATTACAGTCCTCAGGAACTGTTTTCGATCGCTGAAAAATTGTTAACTGAAAGAGATAAAAAGCTTGACCCGGAAGCAAAAGAACAATTGATAAAATATTTTAACAGCATTTACAGAAGCAGAACCAAAACCTTTGGAAATGGAAGAGTTGTCAGAAATCTTATAGAGTCTGCGTTAAAGAAACAGCTTCTGCGTATTGCTGATATTCCGACAAATGAAAGAACGGAAACAGATTTAAAAATAATCATATATAACGATTTGCATGATTTGTTGAACCCACCTAAAGAGAAAGAGTCAGTTAAAATTTTTGGCGATCCAAAACTTCTTGATAGCTATCTCCAGGAACTCAATGAGCTGGTTGGTCTTGAATCTGTAAAAAAATCTGTAGATAAACTGATCAGCAGTCTGAAAATTGCCAAATTAAGAGAGCAGCGTGGACTAAAAGTAATACCCAAAAGCCTGCATTCTGTATTTACAGGTAATCCAGGAACAGGTAAAACAACTATTGCCCGGTTATTAAGCAAGATTTATAAAGAAATGGGGGTTCTTGAAAAGGGACACTTAATTGAGGTTGACAGAGCAGCATTAATTGCTGGTTATCAGGGACAAACTGCGGCAAAAACAGATGCAATTATAAAAAGCGCTCTTGGCGGGACCCTCTTCATTGATGAAGCATATACCCTTTCAAGAGGTTCGAATGATGATTTTGGACAGGAAGCTATTGATACTCTTATCAAAAGAATGGAAGACCATCAGGGCAAATTTGTAGTTATTGTTGCAGGTTATACAAATGAAATGAAAGATTTTATTGATTCAAACCCGGGCATGCTTTCGCGTTTTACAAATTTCTTTTCTTTTGAAGACTTCACTCAAAGGCAGATGCTTGAAATTGCCAATATTATAAGCCTTAAAAATGGTTATAAACTTGATGAAGGTGCATGGCAGCTTTTACTTGATATTTTCACAAATTTATATACAAACAGAGATAAAAATTTCGGAAACGCACGTACAGTAAGAAACATCCTATACAAAGCTATCAGTAATCAGGAAGAAAGAATTCTTTCTCTTGTTGAACCTACCGATGATGATTTATGTACAATTACTTTTGAAGATGTAGCCAAAATACAACTGGCAGAGCTTTGATAAAACTCCCCCCGTTTTCCGGGGGGACCATTGGCTCTGTTTGAGGGAACAGGTAATTTGCACTAAGGCTTTAAATTACAGCCAATGAAATTTTAAGGTGGAGAGAGCTTTCGAATTCTCTCCACCCACTTAACTAAATATATCTCGGAGAAAAATATATTCAGCGAAAATCATTAGTTTTTCTAATTGGTGGAGAATAAGGATAGCTGAATTACCAAACCAGCCAGGCAATCCGGGTATATTCATACATTCCATCGTCTGTCACATAAATACCAATGTGTCTATATCTTTTTATCTAATATTTAATTTACGTGATGTATCTTAAGAAAAATCACTTCTTGTTTTATGTTTACTTAATAGACGTGTTTTTGTTTCTTAACTTTTGTATCAAAATTCATGCACCCATAATTTTTGCCATTACGAAATTATAAACTCGTTTTAATAATGTTTTTGTTGTTTATGCTGAAAGAGGAAGATTTTTTGCACAAGAATAGTGTTGTTATTAGTGGAGTATTCGGAATGAATAGTTATTATGGTCCCTAAATATGAATACAGCCTAATAATTATTTTATCTTTGCCGGATTAACAAACCATGATGATTGAAAACAAATGTAAAATAATAACCAAACTGATTTTAAGCTGAATACTAAGAACAGTCAGATTTTTATATCTGCATTAAAGGTAGGGACAGAAAACTTATCTATCATTTTATTCTCTTCAATTACAACTGCACTTAGTTTATTCCCTGTATATACAGAAGTATCAATATAAAGAGCATTACCTGTTTTATCAAAAGTAATATCCTCCTGCCGCGTATGCCCAACAATCTGCAGTTTTCCCAAATCAAGCAGTTTATCTCTCGTCCAAAGAACTCCGTGTTCTGAAGTGATGTCAGCTTTTAGTATAGTTTCAATAGTATTTTCATCAAACTTTTGGGAAAACATTATCTTCTTTTTATAGTAAGTTGATATACCTGCATGAGATATAAAACAATCGTTTAAATTGAAATATAATGGAGCGCTGTTTATTACATCAAGATGAGCAGAGATATACTGCTTCCGGTTTTCATATGATTTAATAGTAGCTTCAGAACCATTATAAAGCCAGGCCTGGCCAATTGCACTTGCCGGTTCTTTGATAAAATGATAAAACATAAAATCATGGTTTCCCGGAGTAAATCTGATATTTTGGGAAATTATAAAATTTAATACTTCATAACTAAAGTTACCTCTGTCAACAAGATCACCTACAGCAAACAGGGGTACACCTGGATATCTGCTTCTTATTTTATTAACAAGTTCCTTCAGTGTATAAAAACAGCCATGTATATCACCAATAACAGCAACCATAATCTTTAGATATATTTATTCTCCCGGGCATATTTTAATAATTCTTCTTTAAATTTCGGGTGAGCTATATTTACTAATTCAAATACTCTTTCCCTTACAGATTTGCCAAATAACTGAGCTATTCCATATTCGGTTACAACAAAACGTACATCTGCACGGCTTGTCACTACTCCTGCTCCCGGATTCAACATAGTAACAATACGTGATATTTTACCATCTTTAGTAGTTGATGGTAAAGCTATAATTGGTTTTCCGCCAATTGATTTAGATGCACCACGGATAAAATCTACCTGTCCGCCAAATCCACTGTATATCTTTGGGCCAATCGAATCAGAACAAACCTGCCCTGTCAAATCAATTTCTATTGCAGAATTTATAGCAACCATTTTTTCATTTTTTGCTATAACGTATGGATCATTTACATACTCCTGCGGATGGAATTCAATCAATGGGTTATTATGTATAAAATCATACAATTGCCTGGTCCCTAATACAAAACCAGCTACCATCTTGCCAGGATGTAAAGTTTTCATCTCATTGGTTATTATACCGTTCTCTACAAGCTCAATAACACCATCAGAAAACATTTCAGTATGAATACCCAAAGCTTTTTTCTCATGAAGAAATTTCAATACAGCATCCGGTATTGCTCCAATACCCATCTGAAGTGTAGAGCCATCATCAATCAAACTGGCAATGTGCTCCCCAATCTTCTGATATACATTGGCTTGCTCCGCTGAAAGACTTTTCTCTCCCTGAGGCAGTTCCCGTATATCTTCATCAACTTCTACAAAATATTTAATCTTGCTTATATGAATAAAACTATCACCAAGAACTCTTGGCATTTGCGGATTAACCTGAGCTATAATGATCTTAGCTTTTTCAGCCGGAGATTTGGTTAAACCAACTTCTACACCAAAACTGCAAAAGCCATGTTCGTCAGGTGGAGATACATGAATCAAAGCTACATCTAAATTGATGTAACCTCTTGTAAATAAAAGAGGTACCTCATGTAAGAAGATGGGAATTATATCAGCTCTTCCTTCACCAACAGCAACCCTGCTGTTGTGCCCAAGAAATAAGCCCACATGCCTGAAATGATTCTCCATTCCTGGATTCAGGTATGGAAGTGCTCCCACAGATAAGGCATGATAAATTTTAACATCCTCAAGCTCATCTTTTCTGCCGACCATTGCATTTACAAGTGCCGCCGGAAATGCACAATTTCCATGTACTATTATCCTGTCACCGGATTTAATAACTTTTACTGCTTCATCAGCAGTAACAACTTTACTTTTGTAGTTCTTGTAATAATTGGATTGAACCACATTTCTTGTGATATTTTCCTGTGTAATCATATTGTTATTACTTCTTTTATAAAGCATGCTCCCTTTTGAGGAAATGCTTTATTTAGGGTTTAATTGTTTGAAAAAATCCGCAATTTTCTAAATTCGAAGTTAAAGTTGCTGGCTATAGCCTCATTTGAACAATAGCCATTATATGTACACACACCCTTTGCCAGGCCTTCATCACCCATTAAAGCGTGCTCCAGCCCGTTATCTGCAATATTTTGAATATATTGTAATGCGGCATTATTAAGCCCATAAGTAGCTGTTCGGGAAACCAATGCCGGCATATTAGGTACACAATAATGTATTACATCATGCATAATATATACAGGATCACTTATTGAGGTAACACGGCTGGTTTCAATACAGCCGCCCTGATCTATTGATACATCTACAATTACTGCTCCCTTTTTCATCTGTTTAACCATTTCCTCAGAAACAATATGAGGTGTCTTTTCACCTTTATTAAGAACTGCACCTACCAGAACATCAGCAAATTTTACACCACGGGAAATAGTATATGGATTTGCTACAACTGTTGTTATTTTCCTTCCAAAAAGTGAATCAATTTCTCTTAAACGGTTTAAGTCTTTATCAAGAACGATAACCTGTGCTCCCACTCCAAGCGCTGTTTTAGCTGCATTAGTGCCTACAACGCCTGCTCCCAGAATAACAACTGCAGCGGGAGCAACCCCTGTAATGCCGCCCATCAAAATTCCTCTTCCTCCGAGTGAATAACTCTCAAGATACTTTTCAGCAATCTGGATAGATAACTGCCCGGCAATTTCACTCATTGCATGCAGAATCGGGAGGCCATAATCATCCTCTATAAGTTCGTAACCAATCGCTGTAACTCTTTTTTTCAGAAGTTCTTCCACAGTTATCCTCTTACCAACCGGCAGGTGTAAGCCGGTAAAAACAATCTGCTCCTCCTGAAGCATATCAAGAACTTCATCGCCAAGCGGAGAAACTCTTGTAATCATTTCTGAACGATGATAAACCTCTTCAGTATTGTAGACAACTGAAGCACCGGTCTTAGCATAGTCTTCGTCTGTAAACTTGCTCCCAAGACCTGCTCCGCTTTCAAAATATACTGTGTGGCCGGAACGGACAAGGGAGTCGACACTTGCAGGTGCCAGTGCAACCCTTCTTTCTTCGTTTAGATTTTCTTTTGGTATTCCTATCCTCATGAAAGAATTCCTTTATTATTACTAAATGAAAGCTACCGATATGCCCTCTGATATTCAACTGAATTGTATTTAGTGCCTCTAAAATGCTAATGAACAAGATATTCTGCTAAAATCGGACTGTGGATTTCCTGCGAACTTCTTAAACAGGTATATTATACTAATAGTAAAATTTACGATTTTTAACCATCTTAAAGTTTATAGAATAATGAATTAATTTACAGGTGTAAGAGGTTTTTTACCTGATAAAACAGCTACAATATTTTTAGCTGCAAGCATTGCCATATCACTGCGTGCATCAAAGGTCGCACTGCCAAGATGAGGTAGAAGCACGGCATTGTCTAACTTATACAGCTCAGGATTAAGCATAGGTTCATTTTCATAAACATCAAAACCAGCAGCAAATATTTTCTTCTTTTTTAATATATCTACCAAAGCTTTTTCATCAACTATTTCCCCACGTGCAGTATTAATTAATATTGCTGTTTTTTTCATTAAAGATAATTTCTTTTTATCCAGAAGGTGATATGATTTATCATTTAAAGGAAGATGAAGTGAAATAATATCGGATTGTTTAAGGAGAGTATCCAGGGAAAGCTTTCTGGCACCGGCTTCCATTTCAAATTCGTACTTTTTTGAGCGGGAGTAATATGCTATTTTACAGCCAAAGGCTTTAGCTCTTAATGCTGTTGCCTGCCCTATCCTCCCGGCACCAATTATTCCAAATGTTTTGTTTTTTAACTGCATACCCTTAAGCATATCAGCACGCCAGCCTTTAAATTTACCGCTGCGAACTAATTCTTCACCTTTGCGTACATTTCGCGCACAGGCAAGTACCAGAGTCATGGCAAGGTCAGCAGTCGCATCCGTAAGTACATCAGGAGTATTTGTAACTATTATTCCCTTTTGCCGGGCATATACAATATCAATATTATTGAAACCAACAGCATAGTTAGCAATAACTTTACAATTATTCATAGAATCAATAATATCAGTATTTATTTTATCTGAAAGGAAAGTAATGAGGCCATCTGCAGATTTAGACTCCTTAATCAAGCGTTCAGAAGATAAAGGAACTTCATCCCTGTAGACAGATACTTTTATTTTTTTATCTTTGAGATAATTAACAGCTTCAACAGGAAGTGGGCCGGTAATAAATACTTTCATAATTCTACCAGAAAATAAGTATGTAAGTTTAATATGAATGCGGAAAGAAATGGATTCTATCCGCATAACCACTTATTATGAATTATTTTGCAGTTGTTTTTTCAAGGCTGCGAAGGGTTTCAATCTTTTCGTCAAGAGTTTTTATTTTTTCATCAAGCTGCTTTATTACACCGTCAAAATAGTTTTCGTACTCAGCTTTGTCCCAGTATCCCCTCTCTTCAAAATAGCTCTTAAATAACCAGTTATGTTTCAGAGCTTCCATATTTTCTGCAAGACGTGAAGCAGCAAGCCGTGCATCTGCACTGGTCTGTTCAATGTTTTTTATAGTTGCGTTAATCGAAGAATGCAGCTCAGAATTATCAGTAAACATTGACCCCACGAGCCCTTTGCCGTTTTTAACACTCTTAATAATATCATCAATATCGCTAACGGCTGTATCTACATTTGCAACCACCCTTTGAACACCTGAACCAAGGTCATTAAACAAATTGGTAACACCTTTTAACTCATCTGTAATTGCAACAAGGCTCTGGTCTGCACGGCGAGTTAACTGGGTAGCATTAGTATAAAGTTCATCATCTGTAAGCAGTTTGCCTATGGAGCCTTCCCCCCTGTTTACACGTGCAATAATTTCAGAGAGATCTTTTGTTATCATTTTGGTATACTGCATAATACCCTGGGTTTCTTCAATAACGGCAGCAAAACTTACAGGTTCTTTAGACATAATTGTACCGCCTTCACCCACGGCGTCAGCAGAGCTGCTCCCCATTTGAAGTACAATTACTTTATTACCCACTAACCCTTCAGTTTCAATTGAAGCTTTAGTATCAGTACGAATAAACCTCTTTATATCATCTACCAGACTCATAGTAACTTCAACACGGCCGGTAGTGTCATTTATTATCCTTACTTCATCAACAGCACCAACATCAATACCGCTCAAACGCACTGTTGAACCGCTTCTTAATCCCTGGATATCTTTAAAATAAGCTTTTACATTAAATGTGGATCTAAAAAGTGCTTCTTTGTCACCGATCATAAAAACCCCAATAACAAAGAAAACAATACCAATAAAAATAAAAACTCCCAATTTTGCGGCAGAAGTTTTTTTAGCCATTAATTCTCCTGTTTTTAAAGGGATTTGGAATACTCCCTTTTATTAAAATCATCTGTTTGCCTTGTTTTCAACATCCATGCTGAAAAAGTCTTTCAGGAATCCATCCTGAGATTTTTCAAGCTCATTAATACTGCCTTCAAACATAATAGAACCATCTTTAAGAACAACCGCATTATTTGCAATAATTTTTGCGCAAATTAAATCATGAGTAACAACAATAGAAGTAATATTAAGGTCTTTTTGAAGTTCAACAATCAATTCGCTAATCTCTTTAACCGTAATCGGGTCAAGCCCGGTTGTAGGTTCATCATAAAGAATAAGCTTAGGCCTGGAAATAATTGTTCTTGCAAGAGCAATACGTTTTTTCATACCGCCCGACAATTCCGAGGGCATTTTGTTTATTGCTTTTTCAAGGCCAACATTTCTTAAAGCTTCAGCAACTTTTTCATTTATCTCATCCTGAGAAAAATTAAAATTCCTGATTAAAGGAAATTCCAGGTTTTCTTTAACAGACATTGAATCATATAATGCCCCGCTTTGAAACAGGAATCCAATCTGCTTCCTGGCTTCAATAAGTTTTTTCTCAGAAAGATTAAGTACATTCACCCCATCAACAAAAATTTCACCGGCATCCGGTTCAAGCAGGCGGACAATGCACTTAAGCAGAACACTTTTACCTGTTCCGCTTCGTCCGAAGACAACAAAATTGTCCCCTTCTTCAACATTTATGGAAACATTATCAAGAACCACATGATTCCCAAATGCTTTTGATACATTTTTTATTTCAACCATCATTGAGCCCATAGCCACACATGTACCTTTACTAAAACCATATCAACCAATAAAATAATCAAAGAAGATAAAACCACAGAACTTGTTGAAGCTTTACCTACACCAACTGTACCATTTTCTGTATTAAAACCTTTATATGAGCCAACTGCACCAACAATAAACCCAAAGAAAAGAGTTTTTAATGTGCTTGGTACAAAATCAGGAAACTCAACTGATTTAATAACAGCACTAATGTATGATTCAACATTAATTCCCGAAGAAAGGAAAATTGCTATAAACCCGCCGAGAAGTGCAAGAAAATCGACATATAAAGTAAGAATAGGTAAAATAAGAGTGCATGCAACAATCCTGGTAACAACAAGAAACCTGTAAGGATTTATTGCTGATACTTCCATTGCATCTATTTGTTCAGTAACCCTCATAGAGCCAAGTTCAGCTCCAATACCGGAACTTACACGCCCGGCAAAAATTAGGGCTGTTAAAACAGGCCCAAGCTCTCTTAAGACAGAAAGAGCAACCATACCGGGTAAAAATGCTTCAGCACCAAAACGAATCATAACCGGCTGGCTCTGCATAGCCAGAACAAGCCCAATTATAAACCCGGTAACACTAACAATAGGCAGTGTTTTCATGCCTAATTCCACCATATGATTACGAATCTCGCCAAATTCATACGGGGGTTTAAACACTTCTTTAAAAAACCTGAACGAAAATAAGCTCAGTCCGCTTATAACTTCAAAAAATTGTGTTAATCTTGAAGGCTGTGCAGATTCTAAAATGTCATCTTTTTCAGTTGTATCCACAGATATCTTGTTTGCGGTTAGTAAAAAAATAAACCATTAGTTCAATAAACATGAAAAATAAGAAAAAACCTATCGTAAAGAAACCTTAGCCGGGAGTAATCCCAACAATTTAATGTGTTAAAAATACGCATAAATGAATTAAATTACAGAAATCCTATAAAGGTTATTACTCTTTCAAAGCTGAAGTTAAAGAAATTTATATGATATTAATAAACTGCTTTGTTTTGCCATTTATCCTTTTTTCGTAAAGAAAAATGTAATAATAGTTATTTTAGGGGATCATTATTTTACTATTATGAAAAAGATAAAAACATATTATAATATTCCGGCAACTTCACTTGCAGTTAGTTGTTTTACTAAAGCAGATTATGTTGACAGCTATGAAATTAAACCCAACACTCAGGATTCCGTTGACAGTATTACAAATAAAATATTTAATACTCCAGGCTGGAGTGCTAAGTTATTAACAATAAGGGATAAAATTGTTGCCGTTTTTGGTTTAAAAACAACAGCAAAAGTTATTTCAAACGATATGGATTTTTACCCGGTTGGTTCAACAATCTCATTCTTCCCTGTTATTAACCGAAATGAGAATGAAATAATAATGGGTATTGATGATAAACACCTGGATTTTAGAGTTTCAACATTGCTGGTAAAAAACGGGAAAAACTGCTCTGTGTCAGTCACTACCATTGTTAAGTTTAATAATACTTTAGGCAGGATGTATTTTTTTATAATAAAGCCATTTCACAGAATAATAGTTAAGGATTCGCTTTACAGGTACCTTAAAACAATTTCATGAAGGCTTAGCAAAAGCAGATTAAATAAAACACTCGCCGGTATTTAATAAAACGCATTTATATAGTGTTCTATTTTCATTTCCTGTTCAGGCTGTTTAAGTATTGTTACCACATCAAAACGGCAGTCTATTTCTGTAATATTATGCTCAAAAAGATATGCTTCAGCCAGCCGCCTTATTTGCGATTTTTTCCTGGTAGTTATTGCATATTCAGGTTCACCAAATTCAAGGTTTTTCCTCATTTTAACTTCAATGAAAACAGTATACCCGGTTTCATTATCAAGTGCAATTATGTCTATTTCGCCTGTTTTGCCATAAAAGTAGTTTCTTTCAATAATTGAATAACCTTTTTGAGTCAGCATTTCAACAGCTATATCTTCACCTTCTTTACCCTTCTGCCTTTTATTTTCTTCTCCCTGCATACATTTCTCCCCGGTTTCTTTTTCTACATAACTAAAATAAATAATATGAAATTGAATATACAGGTTATCCTATCTCATAAAGTGAGGTTTTTGATAAAAAAAACAAGATGAAAGGATACCAGTATCTTACCTGATGTCCATCATGTTCACAGAAACTTATTTTACAGGTAAGACTATATTAAATGAAGAATCTTCAACCAGTATTTTTCTCAGGAATGATTTCCTGTGAAGACAGCAGGGACCGAATTTTCTGATTAGTTCGATATGTTCTTTTGTTGGATAGCCTTTATTTTTTGACCAAAGATATGCAGGGAAATAATTATTCAGTCGGTTCATTATCCTGTCACGGGTTACTTTAGCAAGGATTGATGCAGCAGCAATAGCAAAAGATTTTGCGTCCCCTTTAATAACCGGAATGGCAGGTACGGGATAGCTGAAAGTTTTATTCCCATCAACCAGCACAATATCCGGTTGAATTTTTAACCTGCTTACAGATGTTCGTAAGGCAAATAATGATGCCTTTAGAATATTCATTTCATCAATCCTGCCCTGGGAAACAGCACATACAGAATATGACAAAGATTTTTCAATTATTAAGGGGAATAGTTTTTCGCGTTTATGTTCAGAAAGCTTTTTAGAGTCATTTACACCTTCAATATATACATCAGGAGCAAATACAACGGCAGCAGCTACAACAGGCCCTGCCAAAGGCCCCCTGCCCGCTTCATCTGTACCGGCAATAAGTTTTACTGTATCAGTCAGAAAAGAATTATCAAAAGTTTTCATTTGCCAAAATAAATTGCGGCAAGTCCAAATAGCATATTAAGTTTTAGAAGCAAACTTAACTTTTTCAAATTCTTCTGCGATTGGTCCTGCCATAATGATTTAAAGAAATATACAAGCAAAGGGTTAACTGTAATCATTATGATCACAACGTATCCAATGCCATAAAACTGAAAGATAAACGGGAAAAAGGTAAATAAAACGAGAATAAAAGTAAGGTAAGTCATAATTTTTGCTGTACCTCTAATACCAACAACAACAGGAAGCGTACGAAGGCCACAACTCTGATCGCCTTTAATATCTTCAATATCTTTTAATATTTCACGTATTAAGTTTATTAGAAACGCAAAAGCTGCAGGTATATAAGCATTACTTGTATTATTAGCAGCTATGCCGCCATACACAAAAACAAGTCCTGTTATAAAGGCAATAACAATATTACCAATAAGCGGCAGCCTTTTAAGCCTTGAAGCATAGAGAGTAAGAGCCATACTTACTACAGCCACCATAAAAACTGCAGAAAGATTTATATAAAATGCAGTAATAAGGGAAGAAAAAACAAGGAAGATATAAAAAGCATTTGCTACAGGTACAGGGACAGCCCCGGATGCTAATGGGCGGCCAGGACGGTTAATCTTATCAATTTCTATATCATAAATATCATTTATCACATTCCCGGCTGCGGCTGTTAATGCAGCAGATAATCCGGTTAAAAGATAAATATTGAGATTTAATGTTAAGCTTTTATCAGCAAGTATAACTGCTACTACCCCGGTTATAAAAGTAATTAACAGGTTAACAGGACGAATAAGTTTTAAGTATAATTTAAAATTCATTTACAATTCCAAAATGTATTAATCCATCAGAAAACGAACTGCCGCCTGGAATAGCAAAACTAACACCAAGAATTCCGAGGCCGGTTTCAATATTAAGTCCAATTCCATAACCGGTTTTAAAACCTTCCAGTTTTTCTATACTTCGGTCAGGTTCAGCATTACGAAAATAATAACCAGTATCAAAAAAAGCGAAAGTATAAGACCTTCGCGTAAGAAGCAGCCTGTATTCCAGATTTGACCAAAAAATACGGGAAGCATAAAATTGTTCTTCTTTATAACCGCGCAGTGTATTTGTACCGCCAAGCCTGTAAAGGTCACTAACCTCCAGCATACTGCCGCGCAGTTCTCTGCCATGTACTCCTAGCGCTAAAACCTGCCTGCTGAAAAGCTCATAAAAACCGGAAATGTCCATAGCTATTCGTTGCAGGTTAATACTTGTTTGCAGTCCTTCATAAATAAACTCAGCAGGACCGTTTATTTTTTTCCTGCTAAAGGAATAAGAGTTGATGAAATAAATACCACTTAACGGAGCATAAGGATCATCCCGGGTATCTATAGTTAGGTTTACACCTGTTGTAAGTGAAGATGAATTATATACTGTGAATACATTTTCATCATTAAGAGTAGGAATTACTGATTCAGTTGCCAGTGTAAAAGCAGCAGAAATATTATGAGTTGCCAGAAATTCGAGAGAACCTTCAAGATTTCGCTGGACATAAGTTGTATCCTGTTTCCTCTGGAAGAGCCGCGCATTAAAATTAAAAGGATATCCAAACAACCATGGTTCAAGATATTTTAGTTCAAGTTCCTGCGAATTTTTATTAAGCTGCTGCCACCTAATTGCAGCCGCCCTGCCTGTACCAAAAATATTCCGCAGGCTAACATTAACAAGGCCTGTTAAATACCCTTTCTCTCCATCAGTCGTGGAGGGAACATAGCCAATAACACCATCAAAATTGTTGGTCTGTTTTTCTTTAACTTTAATTACCAGCACACCCTCATTCCTGGAATTAATATAAAAATCAGGAACCGGAACAGGATCAAAAAATTTTAATTTATTCAGCCTTTCCGGAAGTGCATCAATTTTTTCCTGAGAATATATCTCACCGGGTTCAAGTCTGAGCTCACGGGTGATAACATAATCTTTGGTTGATGTATTGCCCTCAATTTCCACATGATCAATTAGCCCGGCAATTTCTTTCTTAACAGAAAGATAAACATCTGCATAATGTTCACTGCCGGATGAATCAGTATAAATTTCAACAGAATTTATTATAACCTTTCCGAAAGGATAGCCGTTATTCTCCAGCCATGAAAGCACAGAGGAAATATTTTCTTCAATTACGGATTTATTATAAATACTCCCAACCAGATATTGAAATGAAGATAATAAAGCAGAAGATAAAACAGTGTCAGCATCTTCTACTTTAAATGATTTTATATATGAAGGCGGGCCCTCTTTTATTTCAAAATCAAGCGCTGCTGAAGAAGTATCAATTATTAGCGGAGAACTACCTGAATTAATACTTATATAAAAATAACCTGACTGATTATAAAAGCCTGCAATTCTTGACTTAACTGAATCAATTATACCCTGCTGATATTTAGCCCCCATAACGCCGGACAGGCTAATAAGGTCATTTGAAGAAATAATACTGTTGCCTGAAAAATTAACCTGCTTTATTACCTGCGGGAAAGCAATAAAGTTCAGCAAAATAATAAAAACAGGAAGCAGCTTAACGCGGAGTAACATCAAGTAATTTCATTTTTTTACCAATAGGTGAAATTACAGCATCTTTTTGCAAACTTTCAATATCATTTAATTTTACCCGGCATACATCCAGAGATGCAGCATTTAAAGCCCCGCATGAAGCTGCAAAAGAAAGAGTCTGCTCAAATGTCATATCATGCTGCCAGCCATAAATAATACCAGCAACAAAAGCATCTCCGCTTCCTGTCGGGTCCATCTCTTTCATTGAGGGAGAATCAAATTTATAGTGAAAATTAAAATTAGAACAATAAGCTGAATTAGCCCCGTCGGTCAGGTAAGCCTGTTTAATATTTTTTGAGTACAAATAATCAAGGCAGTCCAGTATATCTTTTTCAGTTTCAGTATTTAAAGAAACAGAATTCCCCAATTCTGTAAAGTTATTATGAAGAATTGTAGGGCCGGCTTCAATACAACTTTTAAGATGACTGCCGTATGTATCACAAACACTTATTTTATCCATATTATTTGCAAGTTCAATTATTGCCGGGAATATTTTATCAGCAGCCGGAGAAGGCGAACTACCAGACAATATTACCATATCGCAGTTAAGTATCATCTTTTCAAGCTTGGAAATAAACTCAGAAGCTTCACATTCAGAAATATCAGGAGAACCCTCAAAAAAGGTAGATACTTTCCCGGTGGATTCATCAATAATAACTGAAGCTTCCCTGGTATCTGCTTTTGACCTTACAGATACAAGCTTAATATTTTCTTTATGAATAATCTCATTGAAAATTTTACCATTGGTTCCGCCTAAAAAAGTGCAGGCAAGATTATCGATTCCAAAGGAGCCCAATTGCCGGCTGACATTTATGCCTTTGCCCCCGGCTTTAAGTTCCAGTGAACAATTACGATGATTTTTACCCTGAACAAATTCTTTTGTTGTATATCTTCTTTCAAGAAGAGGATTTAAAGTTACTGTTAGTACCATAATATAAAATTTAAAGTTATAAAAAATTACCTAAACCTGTAGTAGTCACCATAAAGCGGCGTAATAAGCCTGTAATCTCCAAAACCAGTTTCATCAAGAAAAATAAAATCTTTATTTAATTCATAATACTGCCAAACCTCATAAGGTTTTGCATCATAGTCCATAGGATGCCGGTCAACATTATTTGGAGGCCCTAAAATAATAAATACCATACCCCGGTCAGTTTTCCAGCCTTCAACATAGTGTGAGAAAGCTTCATTAGCATAATTAACGCGGCGGTAATACTCTTCAAATACTTCATTACGTTCAGAACCCGGAGTAGGATCTTTTGTTTTCCAGAAATCCATAAATCGTTTAATCTTTTCAGTCTGGTCAGGAGCTTCCTGAATTTTATCAATTTCACCACCTGAAGCAATATAAACAAGTTCTTCAATAGCTTTATCAAGGTCCTTAATTACAGTAGGAACTCCAACCCATCTTGACATAAATTCTTTAGCTGACGAAGAAATTATACTATCAGCTTTGCCAATATTAACTTTTAACCTGTACATGCCAAGGCCAAGATCAACATCTTTTATTGTGTAGAATACCTGCGTTTTGCCTGCACCAACATGTTGAAGAGTATCTTTTGTAAAAACAACTTTTTCCTGTCCCTCAATAATCTGGTAGTTTATAGGAATATTTCCGCCAGAATCAGAATAGACTTCAAAAAAGAACGACAACCCGTCTCTCTTCATGGAAATATTTTTTGAAATATTAGGTAATATTTTGTTCGATTTTGAACTACCGGGAGATGTTGAATCAGGAGTAAGTTTTGAAATAAGCATTATATCACTGACAGCAGGTTTTTTAGAAAAATCTGTAACCTCATATACATTTTCCTGCTTAAAGTTTTTACCGGATTCTTTATCTTCAACCAAACAACGGATAAAGTACTTACCCGGGTTAAGGTAGAAGCTCCTCATACTCAAGTTATAACTGTTCTTTGAAATTGTTTGTTCAAAATTATCAGCAGTAATTTTCTCTGACCATAACTTCTCAGTCAAGAGCTTTTCTTTTTCTTCGTTATATACTGATATAGTAATTGTGTAACCGGCAGCAAAGCCGGCACCTGTTTTAATAAACTGAATTTCAGTATAAGGTACCTGCATAAAAACATCAACGCGCGAAAAGCCAACACTATCTGACTTGAAATTCAGCACATCCAGGAAAAAATTAGCTCTTGGCTGAGAAGGAACCGGACGAAGAGAATTTTCAGTCTGTGCATTAGCTGATACGGCAAAAAACAAGAACATTAAAACCAAACCAAACAGTTTCATTCAATGCCTCCGCTTTTAGCGTTCCTTTTTTACAGGAACCGCATAGAGGTCATACTCATTGCTGTCATATACCTCTACCGAATAAAAATTTCCTATTTTAAGTTTATTACCTTTAACCGGTATCAGAACTTCACCATCAACTTCCGGAGCATCCCTGAAAGACCTGCTGACATAGTAATCACCTTCAATATTTTCAACCAATACTATAAGCTGTTTGCCAACAAAGTTTTTATTAATATCAGTCGATATTTCTTTCTGAATTTCCATAAGTACATCTTTCCTGCGAAGTTTTTCTTCTTCAGGTACCGGGTTACCAAGAATGTAGCTGGAAGTATTTTCCTCAACTGAAAATGTAAAAACACCAACCCTCTCAAAACGGACTTCCTTTATAAACTCACATAATTCTTCAAAGTCCTTCTCTGTTTCATTAGGATACCCGACAATAAATGTGGTACGAAGGACAATACCAGGGATTTTATCTCTTAATCTGAATAAAAGTTCCTTTGTACGTTTAGATGTAACTCCACGCCTCATTGACCTGAGTACATCATCAGAAATATGCTGTAAAGGTATATCAACATATTTGCATATCTTAGGATTGTTTTTAATTATTTCAATAACGTCATCCGGAAATTTAGTAGGATAGGCATACATAAGCCTTATCCATTCAATTCCGTTTATCAGGCTTAATTTTTCCAGCAGTAATGCCAGTTTTCTTTCACCATAGATATCAATTCCATAGTCAGTTGTATCCTGAGCAATAATAACAATTTCTTTAGCATTATTTGCAGCAAGAAATTCAGCCTCTTTTACAAGATCTTCAATTGGTTTTGATTTATGTTTACCGCGTATAAGTGGTATAGCGCAAAATGAACAAGGGTGGTCACAACCTTCAGATATTTTAAGATATGCAGTATGGGAAGGAGTTGTAATTACTCTTTCTCCAAGCAGCTCATATTTAAGTTCACCACCCAGTTCTTTCAGAATTCCTTCATAGTTTTCAGTGCCAAAATAAACATCAACTTCAGGAATTTCTTTCATCAGATCATCTTTATACCTCTCAGAAAGACAGCCTGCAACAATTACTTTCTTAAGCTTTCCATCCTGTTTTAATGCAGTAGCATTCAGAATAGTATTTATTGATTCCTGTTTTGCCGCCTCAATAAAACCACATGTATTGATAATTACCGTTTCAGCAGAATCTGGATCATCAACAAGTTTAAAATTATTAACTTTAAGTTGATTCATAAGTCTTTCAGAATCAACTGTATTTTTTGAACATCCAAGCGTAATTACACTAATTTTTTCTTTTTTCATCATCTAAAACCAATATAAAACAACAATATCATTTAAAAATAACTAAAGTGGTGATAAGGCAGGAATTGCAGCCTATTTTACTCTAAAGAATATAGAGTATTAAAAACAAACATGCCAATAAAACAGCACAATACAACACATTGATAATAAGTAATTAATTCAGATTTCTTACATTATAATTCTGTTAATTAGTACTATGTTATAGTATAATGATAGATATAACAGAACCCGGCTGCACGATGCTATATTAAAAATTCAAAATCTTTTCTGAATTGACAAACACTAAAGGTTCACATGTTTTAAATATAATAAAATTAACGGCGCCGAGTATATAATGGAATCAAATCTATCAAGAATACCTCCATGTCCCGGAATAATATGTGAAGAATCTTTTACACCGGCATCTCTTTTAAGAAGCGATTCAATCAGGTCACCAAGCTGTCCAACAATCCCAACAATAACACCAATTGCAATTGCAGAATATAAAGACAGAAAATCCAGCACAATATATTTAGCAGCCACAAAAGCCAGAACTGCAAAAACAAATCCTGAAAATGCTCCTTCCCAGCTCTTCTTAGGGCTAACACGCGGGAACAGTTTATGCCTGCCAAACGGAGTTCCGATATAATAAGCCGCTGAATCACAAATCCAGATAGAAGCAAAGACCGAAATAATTATAAAACCACCCCGGTTATAAAGAGTATCCAATCCCGAATAAAACTCTCTCAGGCCTACCATGGCACTTAAAAGGAGCCCCACATAAAAAATTCCAAGAAGTGTTGCTCCAATATTATAAATTGCTGATCCCCTGTTACGAAACAGTTCAATCAGAGTCACCAGGAAGACAATCAGTACCAGAAAAGAAAAAACATCAATGAAATGCCTGTACTGATTAATTATAAATACAGTAACACCAGTCATGCCTGTAATAAGCTGAGCATGCATATTCTTTTTCTTAACAAGCATAAAAAACTCGTAGTAAGAAAAAAGGCTTATAGCAAGAACAAACAGGAGGAAAAAAAGCCCTCCAAAATAACAGGCAGCTAAAATTAAAGGAATTGTAATAACCGATACAATTACACGTTGAGCATTATTGGTAAATGCCATTAGGCTTCTTCATCCCCGGGATTTTGTTCAGAATTATATTTTTCAATGAATTCCATAGCTGCCGGAGCATCTTCGTTTTTAACCAGAAGTTTTATTACCGAAAAATCACCGGGAGCCGGAAAATTTCTGTCTTTCTGGTCAAGTATCATTGAATTGATACCAGCACCATCAAGATTATCTTTAAGCATTTCAATTTCGTATTCCTGGGCAGAAGTAAAAACCACAGTCCAGTCATCTTCGTCATATTCAACCGGAAGGCTTATTTGTTCGACTAGTTCGATACCGCAATCAGCACAAACAGTAATACCTTCTTTATATTCACTACCGCAATTTGGGCAAATCATACATCCTCCCGTTCTTTAACTGAATGTGAATAGTATTTTTTAATTACAAAAATAATACTAACAAATATAACTAATAAGACCAAAAATGATATGACAGAATACCATATATCCACATTGGGCTTAGTATTGTTTTTTACAAAGTCTTCATTTCCAAAAATAAAATAAAAAATAACAGCAGTAAAATTATTAAAAAAGTGCAGGGACATTGGTACCACAATTGAATCGCTCATATAAGCAGCAAAACCAAAATAAAGCCCCAGGCAAATTAAAGGTATTAATCCATAAGGATTAAAATGGTAAAGCCCGAAAAAGACTGCCGTAATTAAGGCTGCCCAGAAAGGCCTTATTTTTAGTTCAAAACTTTTCTGGATAAAGCCGCGGAACATTACTTCTTCACTTAGTGCAGGAATAAGTGAAACAACAATTACAACCAGTATTCCTTCAAAAACATTATGTACGGAAAGCAATGTGCCGTAGGTTTCATCCAGCATATTGTTCATCCAGTCAAATGTAGCTTTAAGGTCTTTTACCATGGAAAAGTTTTTAGCCATTTCGTCAATGGCATAATTTTGCAGGAATTGAAAAGACTGAAGAAGCGGCGTAAGGACAATAATCCCAAACAAAAATATAACAACTTCTCCAATTCGCGGCATTTTTGCACGAATTATATAACCCACATCACGGTAAAATACACGGGAGAAGATAAGAGCAGGAAGAAGGATAAAAAGAATCTGCCCGGCTGCAGTCATTAGCCGCTGACTGTTGGCAGGAGCCTTGTCAAAATCAAATCCAAGGACTAAAATAGTTAAAAAACTCCCTATAAACTGGTATAGGATAAAACCGCCAAACAGTCCTATAAATGCAGCAGAAACAGGGGAAACCAGAAAATGAAAATTTCGGTAACGGGGAGAAATTCTTTGTGGTTCCTCATTTTCAGAGTTCTCTGATACCGGGGTGTTTTCTTCCTCCTGCTCAGAATGGTTATGATTATCTAATTCATTCATTTATATAGAGTTACGTATACTTTTCTACATTTCAAATATACTAAATTACTATCATTCCATCTATTTCTTTGAAGAAGGTTTTGAGACGAGCCCCTCATATTTGGTTAATTCTGCATCAATTGAACCAACCACAACTTTTGTTTTTACTTTAACCGGAATTTTTAAATTATCATTTGTCAGCCAGATTAGAATGTTACCTTCACTTTTAAAAAGTCCCCCTTCCTGCACAAGCGGCTCAACAATAATACAGTTAAACTTACCGGCAGTAACTTCAATTGTTTCTTTTCCATGGTATTTTACATCAAGGTCATACACCTTATCTTTATAAAAATTCTTAAGGTGTACACGATCATTCACTTTCATTTTTGAATAATCAAATGTCCTTGCATAATAAAAAGCTGAAACAATATCGTTTACGTATTGCGGAATATTGTATTGCCCTTCACTTGTTTTAGCTTTCCCCTTTCTCTGGTCAAAAAAAGCTGAAAAGTCACGTGAGTAGCCTCCTTCACGTATATGCTGTTCAAACCGCCATGGAAAAAGGCCTTCAACATCAAGATATGTTTCATAACGGTCGCGTACTTTGTACATCCAGTCAAAGCTTGGAACTGTATTAACTTCAAATGTTACCTGGTAGGTATCTCTGCCCGACATTTTTTTAATACGCGGAATTTCAAACGTAGCAATACCTGCAGTAACAAACCCATACTTAACATCAAAAGTGAGTTTTTCGCCAACTTTAAATGCATTGTTTTCCACTTTCCTGAAATTGTCATTCTGGGCAAAACCAGGTACTGTTATAAATAACAGCAAAGCAGACAAAACAAGCGGGAATTTATTTTTCATTAATTTCTCCATTATTTTCAAGAATTTGACATATTTTTTGTACTGTACCAAATACATCTGCCGCTTTTATACTATTCATACAATTCTCAGAAGCACACTGTTCCCTTTTACAGTCTTCACATTCATTATCCGGAGTAAAGACAAAACCTTTATCTGAATAAGGGCCCCATCGTTTTGAAGAACAGGCTAGCTGATTGGGATAAAAACCAATAACATATTTACCAAGAGCAGCAGCCAGGTGCAAAGGCCCTGTAGAATTGGCAATAAAAATATGAGATTTTTCAATTAAAGCAATTAGACGGGCTAATGAAAGTTTTCCGGCAAAATTTTTTGTCTTTCCGGGAATTTCCATCAGGCTGCACAAATTTATTTCCTGTTCGCTTCCGGTAAGAATTACCTGGGTCCCAGGTATTTGCATAATCAGCTCAATAAGTTCTTTAAATTTTGATGCAGGATAGTCTACTGAACTGCCGCCGCTTCCGGGATGAATTATAATAATTGGTTTACGAGGATTGATTTTTTCTTCAGCAAATAATGATTCAGTTTCTATATGGCTTACATTATCAGCTTTAATACTATAATCCAGTTCCTCTTTTTTTGGAGTATAATCAATACCAAGGGGCTTTAACATGTCAATATTAAACTCAAGCTCATGCTTTTCAGCAAATTTGCGGTGTGCAAAAATTTTACTATTAAACAGAAAGGAGTACCAGCGGTAGCCTGTGCCAATGCGAAGTTTGATTTCACTTAAAAATACTATTAATGCCATAATAAATGATGGAGATACAACTATACAAGAATCAAAATGATGACGTTCAAGAACGGATAAATTTTTAACCAGCGATACTTTTTTATTTTCCGTCCTGAGTATCAGGATTTCATCTATATATGGATTTTCAGCCGCAAGAGTTTTTGTATATTCTGTTAAAAGCAGAGAAACTTTACATTCAGGGTAATATTTTTTTACAATTTGGGCAAGGGGAAGTGTTAAAACCACATCACCTATCCTGTCTGTTCTGATAATTAATAAATTTTTAGGAGTATTCATTTTCCGGATATATAAGGATTATCTTTAATATAAAATCTCCAAAGGAGATCAACTGACCTGGTAATACCAATTCTCCTGGTAGAGACTATTTTATCTTCTCTGACCCGCGGCCTTTTCAGGATATAAATTTTATTACCTGTTAAATCTTCCCCATAATGTTCACGACCTATAGAAAAAGCTTTACACACTTTACCGGGGCCATTAGTTAAGTTATACTTTTCTTTTTCATTTTTCAATTCCCTGCCATACCTGTTACTAATCATATGCTCAATTCCATCTAAAGGCTGAACAGCCCTAATTAGTACAGCAGTACCGGTACCCTCAGTACCCGTAACAACGTTACAGCAGAAATGGGTACCATAAGTAAAATAAACGTAAAAATAGCCGCCAACACCAAACATAATCTTATTGCGCGGGGTTACTCCCCTGAAACTATGAGAAGCCTCATCGGTAAGTCCATCATAAGCTTCAACTTCAGTAATAATACCTGAGTAAAGAATTCCATCAGTGTTTTTAACAAGAATTTTTCCTAAAAGCTCTTTGGCAACAGTAATTAAGCTGCGTGTATAGAATTTTCCTGGAAGCTTTTGTAATTCTGAGGTAATCATTTATATGACGCCATTAATGGCAAACAATAAAACATCAGGCAGGAAAATCCGGCTGATTTTTAATCTCATCTATTTTGGCTGCAAAATAACCAGCACGATGGGGATTTTTAGCTTTTAGCTTTTCATAAACTTTAATAGCCTCTGCATATTCCCCCTGCGCCACGTAAATTTTGGCAAGTGTTTCAGAAATAATCTTACCTTCATTAGTAAAAGATTCACGGACAGTGGGAGTATTTATTATTTCATTGTCATTAGAAGCGGCAGGAATTTTGGCTGAGGATATTTCATCTGCAAGCTCTTCCAGGCGGTCTTCAACCGGCAATGCAGGTATATCCGTTTTTGCTTCTGGTTCTTTTTCAACTTCTTCAACTTTTTCAGCAGGCAGATTTTCAAATAAATCAGGGCTTTTTATTGCAGAAAGCTCCTCATCAATAGAAAAAGCAGAGCGCCTTGTTGTATGAAACAAAGATCTTTGTTTTTTAATTATTTCTATTTCTTTAAGGTAAAAATCGAGGGTTTTCTGAGAATGAAGGATATTACAGCCGCTTTTAACTGCATTAGCAGCTTCATCATAATTGCCGGCAAGTGTTAATGCTTTACCAAGAATAAGCCAGCCTGCTGCGTAGCCGGGATATAACTTCAGGCCATTATTTAGAATGTCAATGGAACGATCAACATTGTTGTTTTCAATCTCGCTGTTTGCCATTCTGACAAACAGCGGAGATTTTTTATCATACTCGTAAATAAGGTTAACTTTATCGTTGAATATTTCAGATGAAGTTTTAGCCAATTAAAACCTGTTATGCTTTACTAAGAGCATGTCTGATTGATAATATTGAAACACTGGCAAAGCCAATAAAGAACATAAGCTGGAATGGTAAAGCTGCAATTTCAAGGAAATAAATAGATGAAGCAATACCTATAAGACAGTATACAGCCATAATAACTTCAACGTAAACAGAGAAGTCAATTTTTTTAGGAGCATACTTTTTACCAACCCATGAATCTTTGTTTTCAACCAGTTTATATTTAGGTGTTCTTACAAACTCACTTTTACGGCTTAACAAGCCTTCAATAACTGCACGTGAGTTATTAACAGCAAGGCCCATACTGCCTGCCATAAATAACGGGAACAGGACAATTTTCTTTCTCCAGTCAGTTCTTATGTCTTTTTGTGCATACAGGTAAAGCATAAATGAACTTATAAATGCAAGAACAAAAATTGACATAACACCAAAATAAACCTCGTGGCTGCCGCTGTTTTTAACAAATGTTAAAGGAACGTTCAATATAGCAGAAAGTAAGATGAACGGGAACACAAGGTTATTAGTTAAATGAAATGTTGACTGCAGTTTTATCCTCAAAGGAACTTTAGATTTCCATACAAGAGGAAGAATTTTTTTAGCTGTTTCAACAGCGCCCTTTGTCCATCTGAACTGCTGAGCCTTAAGAGCATTTATTTCAGAAGGCAGTTCTGCAGGAGATGTAAAATCTTTAAGAAATACAAATCTCCAGCCGTTTAGCTGTGCACGGTAACTAAGGTCAAGGTCTTCTGTAAGAGTATCATCATGCCAGTTGCCTGCATCTTCAATACAGCTTTTTCTCCACACACCGCCTGTACCATTAAAGTTAATAAAGAAACCTGCTTTATTTCTTACAGTCTGTTCAATAACAAAGTGGCCGTCAAGAGCAAGAGCCTGAGCCTTGGTAAGCAAAGAATAATCACCGTTCAGATGTTCCCAGCGGGTTTGAACCATACCGACTTTATTATCTGAGAAAAATGAGATTGTCTTTTTCAGGAATTCTTTCTGAGGTATAAAGTCAGCATCAAAAATAGCAACAAATTCGCCTTTGGCTTTTTTAAGGCCTTCTTTCAAAGCGCCGGCTTTAAAACCTTTCCTGCTGCTTCTCCTTATATGCTGAATATCAAAGCCTTCAAGTTTTTTTGCAGCAACGCTTTTTGCTACAACCTCAATAGTTTCGTCAGTAGAGTCGTCAAGAACCTGAATTTCAAGTTTATCTTTAGGATAATCAATTTCGCAAACAGAGTTAATTAATCTTTCAATAACATAAAGTTCGTTGTAAAGAGGAAGCTGAACAGTAACCATAGGAAGCTGTTCATTGTTTAGCTCTTTCTGTTTAGGTTTTACTCCCCGATACTTGTTATAATAATAAATCATAACAAATCCGTGTAAGCCAAACACGAAAAGGATAGAAAGAGAAACAAAATATGATACAAGTACTATATCATCCATTTTTATGAAACCTGTAAATTATTACAAAAAATAGCGCCCTTATCTGCCAGGTATTTTACCACCCGGAAACAGTTTCGAGTAAAATGTCATCAGTAATTCTGTCGATAGCAGTCTCAATTGCTGATTGTCTTTCTGTCAAAGAAGAAGAAGATTCATAATCTCCATAATTCGAAAAACTCTTCTCATAAATAGTCTTCCGTTTTACAAGATCCCTGTACACAACCTGTACAGTTAAAGTTACTCTCCACGTCTGAATGTTTTCACCTGAAGTTACAATAGCCGGTGCAGAAACAAGAGAAGTAATAGTAGTTTCAAGAACTGCATCAGCTTTGGTTCTTTCAGTAACACCCAAAGAATTATCATCAATGAACTTCTGCGTCAATTGCTGAGTGAATAATTCTTTAAGATTAGGTTCACCCGAACCGCTTCTGTCATCAGAAAACGGTATCGCAATTGTGTGCAGGTGTTCCGGAATTGAAGCTCCGGTAAAAGAATACGAACAACACCCTCCAAAATTAATCAGCGTCAAACTGATAAACAAGAAGAATATGAACACCTTGCCTTGGTGTCTCAAAGTAAGACGATAAAAGCTCAAAATTGGCGTGTTTTCTAACTTTTTTAAATACATATAATAATTATTAAAGGTCATATTCTTTTATTTTTCTGTACAAAGTACGCTCGCTTATATTAAGCAGTTTAGCAGCATTCCTTTTGTTCCATAATGTCTTTTTCAGAGCATTCATAATAGCCTCTTTTTCAAGCTGATTAAGAGGCACTATATTATCGTTATGAGCCCCATTATTTTGAGACGTTGTTTCCACTATTTCACTGTTCCGGTTACTAATCAGATCCTTTAGTTCAACAAGATCTTTTTTAATTTCGAACAGGGCACGATATAATAACTCGCGGTCAAGATCTTCTGGACTTTTCTTCAATGTAACAGGCAGATTGCGAAGATTATTCTCTACAGGTTCTCTTTTTAATAAAGAAAGCAGGTTAACTTCGTCAATTATACCATTTCGGCTAAGTGCAATTGCAGTTTCAACAGTGTTTTTAAGCTCCCTTATGTTACCCGGCCAGTTATAGCTGGTAAAAACCTCGTAAGCTCCGTCAGTAATTACAGGTACTGATATATCATTAGTGTTACTATAGTTTTTTGAAAAAAAGTTCACCAGTTCAATAATATCTCCTTTGCGTTTTCTTAAAGGAGGAATATTCAATGAAACGGCTTTTAGCCTGAAGTAAAGGTCCTCCCTGAAATTTCCGGAATCAACTTCCTGCTGTAAATCCTTGTTTGTAGCGGCCAAAATCCTGACATTAACTTTGGTAACAGTTTCAGCACCCAGCCTCATAAACTCTTTTGATTCAATAGCACGCAGAAGTTTAACCTGTGTAGTCAGCGGCATTTCAGCTATTTCATCAAGAAAAAGAGTACCGTTATCAGCTATCTCAAAATAGCCCTTACGATTATCAAGCGCCCCGGTAAATGAGCCTTTCTTGTGCCCAAATAACTCACTTTCCAGAATTCCTTCAGGAATAGCGCCGCAGTTAACACTTACAAGAGCCTTGTCTGCCCTGTTGCTAAAGCCATGAATTGCGTTTGCAAATACCTCCTTACCTGTTCCGCTTTCGCCATAAATTAATACGGAAATATCGGATTTTGCAACCTGCATAGCGATATCGACAAGGTCATTAATCTCTTTAGACCTGCCTATTATTCCGAACTCTTTTTTAAATTGTTCTATGGTCATATTTATGTATTGGACTTATACTGTACCAGTAATTTATATCTTAAAAAACATATGTAATATATTATATTTTAGTGTTTAATTAAAGGAGAGAAATACACTGCCTTCAAAGCAGCTTTAAGGGCAGAGCTGAGCTGTATCATATTACAGAAGCCATAATGTGTTCATTGCAATACCGCACTAAACGGCTAATTAAATTTTCGCACAGTTTATACTCCAAACTATATTCCTGCAGCCACAGGCTTCATCTTCCAGGAAGCAAAAACAAATTGCAGTTATATTTCAAACAGCATACCATCAACTGCAGGTATTATTTTACTGCGTAAATCTTCAGGAAGATTATTATACAGCTTGATTAAATCCGGTTCATTCTCTTCGCTGATGTGGGTGAAGAAAAGCCTGTCAGGCTGTAAGTCTTTAATTGCCCTGAAAATTTCTTCAAACCTGACATGTGTTATTTCACTGATAACAACATTGATACTATAGTCATTAAAAAGGTAGAGGTCTTCTTTATCGCCTACATCTGATGTATAAAAGAGGTACTTATCTGACAATTTAAAAAGGAAACTGCTTGAAGAAACATTTACATTTTTTTCTTCAGCATAACTGAAGTTGTCATCAAGGTGGTGGTTCTGTCTGGCGATAAAACCGAAATCTTCATGAAGCTGCAAATATTCATTATAATTAAATTCAGCAAAGTGAATCTCAAAATTAAGTTTTGCGGGAAAAATATAAGACTGGTAAATAAAATTCCTGATTGCACTGCTTAGGCTTTGATGCATAATTATACTAAGCGGCAGTTCACGTTTTGACATCTTCATCTGTGCAAGAAGTCCGGGAAGTCCTGCAAAATGATCAGCATGTAAATGAGTAAGAAGAATACCATCAATAGAATTATAAGAGATATTTTGTTTAAGCAAAGCTCTTGATATACCATCACCTGCATCAACAAGAATATTAAATCTGCCGGAAGATATTAAGAATGACGAGTGATATCTTTGTAAAGAAGATTTTCCCGATCCTGTTCCTATAAATTTTATTCTCACTTTGTCTCTTGTTTGGTTAGTTAATGTTTACTACTCTGCCATCAAGTTTAAATTCACTGTTTACAAGCTGCAGAAAGCTTTTAGCTTCTTCTTCAGTTTGAAATTTGCCAACATAAACAACCTGAAATGTAGTACCTCCTACAGTTTTTTCTTTTATTTCACTTGTAAAACCAGATTTTTCAAAATCATTTTTTAATGAGGCAGCATTTGCAGGGTTAGAAAAAGCCCCGGCCTGAATTGTATAGACATAGGATTTTGCCGGTTTGGAAACAGCCTTACTTTTAACAGGAACAACCTCCTCAAAATCATCATCATTTTCCGGAATTTTAGACGCTGTCAATTTTATATATGGTGAGTTTGGATAATCTTTTTTAAGGCGGTTCAGGTAATTTTTAGCTTCATCATAGGTACCAAGAGCATAATAATAGGTGTAAAGCCTGTAAAGAGAAGCATCTGCATATTTACTGCGAGGATTTTTTTTAACAATTTCGGTATAAATGTCTGCGGCTTTTTCTCCATCTTCAGTAAGTACAGCTTTTAAAAACTTAACAGAGGGATCATTAGGGAATTTTTTTTCAAGCATCGCAAGGTGTTCAGTGGCTGCCTGCCTGTTTCCGTTTTCAACTTCTTTAAGATACGGAATAATATCGGCTTCCTGCGAAAACACCTGTGTAGCTGATAATAACAATAAAACTATTAGAGTTTTTATTCTATTCTGCATTTATGCTTTTTTAACTCAGCTGATTTCAGGGGAATAAAATCCCGGGAATAATTTATGCAGTAAGGGCAAAGCCGCCCTTATCAATATTTATAAGCTCAACAAAATCGCCAAATAATGTAGCATGGGTAACCCTGTTTATCCTTGCTTTAACATAGTCACCGGATTTAATTCCTTCGCTAAACGGAAAAATAACAACTTTATTTGTACTGGTTCTGCCGGCAAAAAACTTATCAGACTTACGGCTAAGCCCTTCAACAAGAATAATATCTTCTGTGTCCTGAAGGAGTAAATTCCTCTGATAAGATATTTTTTGCTGAAGTTCAATAATTTCCTGAAGACGTTTGGTCTTCACTTCATCAGAAACATCATCGGGCATTTTATAGGCTTTTGTACCTTCACGCGGCGAATACTTAAACATATATGCGCCATCATACTGTACTTTTTCCATAATTTCAAGAGTCATAAGGTGGTCTTCATAAGTTTCGCCTGGAAATCCTGCAATTATGTCTGTAGAGAAACTAACACCAGGAATTATATTCTTTGCCCGCTGAATAAGTTCCATATAGTGCTCAATAGTATAAGACCTGTTCATAAGCTTAAGAATTCTGTTTGAACCAGACTGAACAGGCAGATGTATATAATTGCACAAGTTCGGGTGTTCTGCAATTGCATAAAGAAGCTTGTCAGATAAATCCTGGGGATGTGATGTTGTAAACCTTATTCTTATAGACCTGTCAACCACAGCACATGCAGAAAGAAGGTCAGCAAAATCATTTCCATTATCATTATATGAATTAACATTCTGGCCAAGCAGAGTAATTTCCTTAAAACCCCTTTCAGAAAGTTTTTTTACTTCATCTACGATAGAAGCAAGCGACCTGCTCCGTTCTCTGCCGCGAGTAAATGGGACTACACAATAAGTACAAAATTTATCACAGCCGCGCATAACAGAAATCCATGCCTGCAATCCATCTTCGCGGTAAGGAATAATATCATCATAAGTTTCAGTACGGGATAATCTTACACCAATTCCCTTCTCGCCATTAAATGCAATGTCAATATATTCCGGCAGTTTACGGTATTCATCAGGGCCAACAACAACATCAACTATTTTTTTATCTTCAATTAAATCTTTTCTTAATCTTTCTGCCATGCAGCCAAGAACCCCTACAATAAGGTTGGGCTTTTCACTTTTAAGAGTTTTAAAATTACCCAATCTGCCATAAATCCTTTGTTCGGCATTTTCCCTTATACTGCATGTATTAAGCAAAACCACATCGGCTTCTTCTGCTGTTTTAACAACTGAATAGCCTTTATCATTTAAAATACCAAGCACCAATTCAGTATCGGCCAGATTCATCTGGCATCCATAGGTCTCTATGTATATCTTATTCTGCATTTCTTTTAACTAATTATGAATTTTAAATATAAGTTAATTTGAGGAGTAGTTCAATGGAGAAGGATAGTGCTAAACAGTCCCCGAACGATAATAGATACCACTGTTAATTATTCGGATGAGCAATTTATAAACTTGCAAAAATGCAGGAGCTTTTACATTTTAATAAATACTATTCCTAACTAATTTTTAGGAAAAACATGCCACACAAAAAAATTATTATAACTGGTGCAACCGGGTTAATAGGAAGGCAGCTATATAATTCTCTCTCCGGGAGAGGAGATGAAGTCACAGTATTTACCAGTTCAATAGCAAGCGGAATAAAAAAATTGCTGAATGCCAATGAATTAGTTGAATGGGATTATAGAAAAACAAACCATTGGCAAAAACATATCAATGGGAAAGATGTGGTTATTCATCTTGCCGGGGCTAACCTTTTCGGACAAAGATGGAATACAGAGTATAAAAAACTTATCGTTGAAAGCAGAAGGCTCAGTACTCAAAACCTTGTGGAAGCAATAGGCAATTCTGAGGAAAGACCCCCATTGTTTATATGTGCTTCTGCAGTTGGGTATTATGGTGATAATGGAAATAATACCGTAACAGAAAACAGCAGTCCTGGGAACGATTTTCTTGCGGAAGTATGTAAGGTATGGGAATATGAGGCAGCAAAGGTTGAAGATTTTGGGACAAGGCGTGTAAGTATAAGAACCGGTGTTGTGTTGAGCAAAGATGATGGAGCGCTTAAACAAATGCTGCGCCCATTCAGATTCTTTGCAGGCGGCCCGCTTGGAAACGGCAGGCAATGGTTTCCATGGATTCATATTGACGATATTGTAAATGCTTACCAGTTTGTTATTGATAATGAAAACATTTCAGGCGGCGTAAATGCAACAGCGCCCCAGCCTGTTACAATGGACAGATTTGCACAAACCCTTGGGAAAGTAATGAAACGTCCAACCCTGTTTAATGTACCTGAATTTGCTCTAAAAATTGCTGCCGGAGAATCTGCATCAGCAATAACAGCAAGCATGAAAGTAATACCTGAAAAACTGCAGAATGCCGGTTTTAAATTTTCATACACAGAACTTGAAACAGCATTAAGATCATTACTTGGGAAAGAATAAGTCGATGGAAAATTTAAAATAAAAACGGGTATTTGAAGAATCAAATACCCGTACAAAGAAACCATTATAAAAATTAGTACCTGTAATAGTCAGGCTTGAATGGGCCTTTAACAGGAACGCCAATATATTTAGCCTGTTCTTCTGTTAAACTATCAAGTTCAGCACCAAGTTTTTTAAGGTGAAGCATTGCCACTTTTTCATCAAGATGTTTAGGCAATACATAAACCTTGTTTGTATACTTATCAGGATTTGTCCATAATTCCATCTGGGCAAGCACCTGGTTAGTAAATGAATTGGACATAACAAAAGAAGGATGGCCTGTTGCACAGCCGAGATTAACAAGGCGGCCTTCAGCAAGCACTATAATATCTTTGCCATCAATTGTATATTTATCAACCTGTGGTTTAATAACATCCTTTGTATTACCATAATTATTATTAAGCCATGCCATATCAATTTCATTGTCAAAATGTCCAATGTTACAAACTATAGCATTATGTTTCATTTTTCTGAAATGTTTTTCAGTAACTATATTACAATTACCTGTGGCAGTTACAACTATATCAGCCTCAAGAACAGCATTCTCAAGTTTTTTAACCTGGAAACCATTCATTGTAGCCTGCAAGGCACAGATAGGGTCAACTTCAGTTACAATAACACGCATATTTGAATTAGCAAGAGATTCAGCAGAACCTTTGCCAACATCGCCGTAACCGCAAACAACTGCAACTTTACCGGCAAGCATAAGGTCGGTTGCCCTTCTTATTGCATCAACAAGAGATTCGCGGCATCCATACTTGTTATCAAATTTTGATTTTGTTACAGAATCATTAACATTAAAAGCCGGAACAGGAAGTGTTCCTTTTGTAACTCTTTCATACAGGCGGTGAACACCGGTTGTAGTTTCCTCAGAGATACCTTTAATATCAGAAACAAGTTCAGGATATTTATCCAGTACCAGGTTTGTTAAGTCTCCGCCGTCATCAAGAATCATATTAAGCGGTTTACCATCCTTGAAGTATAAGGTCTGTTCAATACACCAGTCATATTCTTCAAGAGTCTCGCCTTTCCATGCATAAACAGGAATTCCGGCAGCAGCAATAGCGGCTGCAGCATGATCCTGTGTTGAGAAAATATTGCATGATGACCACTGAACTTCAGCACCAAGATATTTTAATGTTTCAATAAGAACTGCTGTCTGTATAGTCATGTGAAGGCAGCCTGCAATGCGGGCTCCTTTAAGTGGCTGGCTTTTGCCAAATTCTTCCCTTAGAGCCATAAGCCCGGGCATTTCAGCTTCAGCCAGAGTCATTTCTTTTCTGCCCCAATCAGCAAGAGCAATGTCTTTTACCTTATAGGGTAATTTATTTGTATCTTTTTTTTCAGCTACGCTGCTCATATAAGTACCTTTTTATTATAAATAATTTCGCTTATCAGGCATATTTCTTAAATACAGGGACAAGATCAAGCAGTTCCCAGGTAAATTCTTTTTCATTTCTTCCAAAATGGCCATATGCGGAGGTCTTTTGGTAAATTGGCCTTCTAAGTTTTAACCTTGTAATAATTCCTTTAGGAGTTAAATCAACTTCTTTGCTGATCATTTTAGAAATCTCTGTATCAGGAATTACACCAGTTCCTTTAGTATCCACAAAAATAGAGATTGGCTCAGCAACACCAATAGCATAAGAAAGCTGAACAAGACATTCTTTTGCAACTTTTGAAGCAACAACGTTTTTAGCTATATGCCTTGCAGCATAAGCAGCGCTTCTGTCAACTTTGGACGGGTCTTTGCCTGAAAAAGCGCCGCCGCCATGAGGAGCCCAGCCGCCATAAGTATCAACAATTATTTTCCTTCCGGTTAAACCGCTGTCACCATGAGGCCCGCCTATTTCAAAACGGCCGGTAGGATTAACATAATATTTTGTTTTTTTATCAAGATACTTTGCAGGAATAACTTTTTTAATTACATGTTCTATTACATCTTCCCTGATTTTTTTCTGTTTGGCATCAGCATCATGCTGGGTAGAAATAACAACAGCATCAACTCTTATTGGCTTATGGTTATCATCATATTCTATTGTAACCTGAGACTTGGCATCAGGACGAAGATAAGGCATAAGCTTAATGTTTTTCTTTCTTATATCAGCAAGTTTTTTTACCAGCTTATGAGCGTACATAATTGGCATAGGCATAAGTTCAGGAGTCTGGTCACAAGCATATCCAAACATAATACCCTGATCACCGGCACCGCCTTTATCAACACCCATTGCAATATCAGGAGACTGAGAATGGATGGCATTAAGAACTGAACAAGATTCAGAATCGAATTTGTAATCAGCGCTTGTATAGCCAATATTTTTAACAGTCTGCCTTACTATATCAGGAACTTCAATATAAGCCTTGGTAGTAATTTCGCCGCCGACAAGAACAAGCCCGGTGCTAACAAATGTTTCACAAGCTACTCTTGCATTTGGATCTAAGTTATAAATTGCGTCTAAAACACCGTCGGATATTGCGTCGCATACTTTATCCGGATGACCTTCGGAAACTGACTCCGATGTGAAGAAATATGACATGAGTTTATGTACCTCTAAGTAATATAGTTAATTTAAATACAAATTATTAAAAATGATGCAGAATAAACAGCTTTAGTAAAAATCAATCTCAGAAGAATCGCCGGAATTAAGCCGTTTAAATGTCCCTTTTATTATTGAATTATTACCTATAATTGAATTCTCCAGCAGTGCTTTATCAACATTTGCATTGGAACCAATTAAAGAATTTTTAATTATCGAATCTTCAATTTTGCACCCTTTGTCAATGGTTGTATATGGCCCTATTACAGAGTTCTTAATTTCAGCATCTTCTGCAATATAAACAGGCCTGTTTATAACAACATTGTCAAATTTTTTGCTTACACTTTTCTGGTCAAGAAGCCACTGATTAGTTGAAAGCAGAGTTTCTGGTTTGCCGCAGTCATACCAGCCGTCAACTGCAAAGGTAGTTATTTTTTCACCGCTGTCAATCATAAGCTGAAGGGCATCTGTAAGCTGAAGCTCGCCTTTTGTCCTTATATCTTTTTCAACAAGTTTATTAAGGCTGTCAATAAGGAGGTTTTTATTAGCAATATAATACATCCCCACAAGTGCAAGATTCGAAACCGGTGTCTGTGGTTTTTCAACAAGCTTTTTAATAAAGCCATCATCCATTACAGCAACACCAAAACGGCGGGGATCATCTACCTGTTTAACGCCAAGAGATGAATACTTGCTTTTGAAAAGCTCTTTTAGGTTTACATCAAAGATTGTATCGCCAAGCACTATAAATATTTTATCTTCATCAAAGGTAGGTATGGCAGTATAGATAGCATGCCCAAGGCCTTCCATCTCCTGCTGTTCAATAAAGTCAGCTTCAATGTTTTTATAATTCTTCTCAACATAGTCTTTAATCATATCACCAAGGTGTCCAATAACAAATGTTATCTTTGTAACACCCTCATCCTGAATTTTATCAAGAATATGTCCAAGTATCGGTTTCCCTCCAACATTCAACAGTACTTTTGGTATAGAATATGTGTGGGGCTTAAGCCTGCTTCCCAAACCAGCAACAGGAATCACAACTCGCATTCAATCTCTCTTATTGTTGATATATCATTTCAAGTATGCAAAGTTACCTAATAAGGAAATTAATAACAAATAAGGCTGCCTGAACGGGTAAATATCAGTATATAGCATTATAACACTTGCAATAGTTTTAACAAACTCAAAAACCGGAATCTTTATTCCCTATTGTTTCTGAATATAAAAAATGAGTAGCTTTATAAATCAAATTATCTATTTCCATATAAAGGCAGGATAGACCAATGAAAATATTCAAGGGACTTATAATACCTATAGTAATTATAATGCTTTACTCGCTAAATCTCTACGGACAGGAAGATGTAACAAAACTGCGTAGTATTATTAACCTGAAGTCATCACAGGAAAAGATTGATTCACTTAAATACTTCAAGAACACTTATCCTGAAAGTCAGTATTTATATAAGGCGAACCAGGAATTATTTACCGTATATGCCGATATGGGCAATGCAGACTCCGCATTGTATTATGCAGATGCTTTTATAAATTTCCTGCCTCCTCAAAACAGGGCAAGTGCATTAAACAGCGCAGCTTATATACTTGCCGAAAAGAATATTGGCCTTGATTCTGCACTTTCTTACATTGAACAGGCACTTATCCTTGTTCAGGGAAATGCACGTTATTCCGGAATGGTAAATGATACGAAAGCTTATATACTGTATAAAAAGGGTGATTCAAAATCAGCTCTTGAAGTACAGAAAGGAATAATGGAAGGAAACGAAGATAATCCCGAATTTCTGTTTCACATGGCGTTGTACCAGCATGCCGCCGGAAATAATGAAGAAGCCCTTAAATATGCGGCTTTGTCTTCGCTATACGGCGGGCTTGAATCAACAGCTAAATTTAACGAGTGGAAAGCTGCAGGGACGAACTATGACAAACTTGTGATGCCTCTTATAAATAAATTTATTGAAGATAGCGAAACAGATAACCATCTGCTTGCAAAATCAGGAGCAGCGGCTTTTATGGCACAGGCAGGAATAAACCTGAAACTTGCAGAAGCATGGGTTGATTCAGCTCTGAAATCCATTAATAAAAAAACAGGATATGAAGAGTTTGTTTCAATAAAAAAGAACTACGGTATAGTTAAAAGCTCTGTTAAGAAATACAAAGATGCCCTCTCTTCTTTACTGGATATTACTGACCTTGCTGATCCATGGATGTCTGATTACTGGCTCGCCCTGGGTAATTCCTATGTAAACCTTAATGAGAAAGAAAAAGCTCTTAATGCATTTGCAAGCTGCCTTGCTGTCTATGAAGATACCTCGGTAATAAATGCCGCTCTTAAGATAACATCCAAAGAACAACTGGATAAAATAATTGAAAAAAAGAAAGAAGAATTATCTTCTCCGGAGACAGGTAAATATACCCCGGATGGAAAGTCAAAAGGAAGGGTAATTCTTGCTGAATTATTTACAGGCGCTGAATGCCCTCCATGTGTTGCCGCTGATATGGCATTTGATGAACTATCTGAATTTTATCCCCGTAATGTGCTTGCCATACTTGAATTTCATCTTCATATACCCGGGCCGGATCCTATAACTAATCCGGATACATTTAAACGATACCAGTATTATGGTGCAGACTATGGTACCCCTACAGTATTTTTTAATGGCGGCGAAAAAATAACAGGCGGCGGCCCTGCCATTGCAGCTAAAAACAGGTACAACGTTTATAACTATTCAATCAAAAAGTTTATTAATGATAAACCTGCTGCGGATATATCAGGGACTGCAAAACCGGAAAACGGAACAATTAAAATTGATTTGACAGTAAAGCCCTCAGCCGGGTTAAAAGGTAAAGCGGAACTTCACATTGCTGTTGCTGAAAAATCAATAAATTATACCGGTGCCAACGGAATAAATAAACATATATTTGCAGTACGGGACCTGGTTGACGGACAAAACGGGATTGAAGTATCGTTAGCAAAAAAATCAGATATTACCAAAACTGTTATTATTGACAGTCTTAAAAACACAATTAAAACATATTTAACAAATCCTAAAACCGATCCATCGTGGCGGCTTCAGGATTTTTCAGGCTGGAGAAATGATACGGAAATTTTAAGTGCAATTAATGAAAAGAACCTTGCAGTAGTAGCCTGGCTGCAGGATTCTAAAACAAAAGAAGTATTACAGGCATATTATATGGATGTAAAATAAATGAGAAAAATAGTAATATTATTATTTGCTGCTCTTATAACCGGGGCAGCATTTGCACAGGATACTCCTGACAAGATTGTTAACATTACAGTAACCCCCAAATCAAAAGCTGTGAAAAAAGGAGCGGAAACTGAACTTGAAATTAAGCTTAAGATTAAAAAGAGCTGGCATATAAATGCAAATAAGCCGTTTGATAAAAATCTTGTTGCTACGGTTGTAACCTTCAAACAGAGTAATGATTTCTCAGTAAGCGGGATAGCTTATCCGCAGCCAATTATGGCTGCTTTATCTTTTTCTGAAAATGAGCTGGCACTATATGATAAAGAAGTGGTAATAAAAGTAAAAATAAAAGCCGGGAACAAAGCAAAAGGCAAGATTACAATAAACGGGCAGGTTCAATATCAGCCATGTAATGATCAAACTTGTTTGTTCCCATTCAATAAGGCATTTACTACAGAATTAACAGTTAACTGATTCTTTCAAGTGCCTCATTTATACCTGATGCCCCGGGAAAATATGAAATTATTTTCCTGATTACTTCATCTACTACTGCATCAGGACATGAGGCACCGCTGGTTATCATTATTTCTACAACATCCTTTTCCGGCAAATAGTTCCTTGTTGTAACCTCTTTCCTGGTTTTTATATCAAAATGTTTTATAAGGTCAGCAGAGATAATCTTATCCGCTGAGGAAATAAAATATGTATTTATCTTTTCAGTGCAAAGCTCAACAAGATGAGTCGTATTTGAAGAATTATACCCGCCTACAACAACAGCCAGGTCAGCATTCTCATTCAGCAGGGTATAAGTTGCCTCCTGGTTGTCATTAGTAGCATAACAAAGTGTATCACGTGTATCGGCAAAATGTTCAGAAAGATTCTCCTGTCCATATTTTTCAGCTACGGCATCTTTCAGTTTTGCAGCAATAGCTTCGGTTTCAGAAGCAAGCATTGTTGTCTGGTTAACCACTCCTATACGTGTCAGGTCTTTTTCTACATTAAAGCCTGAAGAAAATTTCCCTTTGAATAAATTATAAAAACTTTCTGAAGGAATTTTACCGGTAAGAATATCTGCCAGAATGCCAGCCTCCTTAACATCTTTTATAATGATAGAAGGTGAGTTAACAATGCTGTGAGAAAATGTTGCCCTTGTTTCCTCATGTGAGTGTTTGCCATGAATAATAATGGTATAGTTATCCTTGCCAAGTACAGCAGACCGGTTCCAAACTTTTTCAACAAAAGGGCATGTTGTATTATATTTATAGGCATCAATTCCACGTGCGGATAGATTCTTTTGTACTTCCAGTGTTGTACCAAAAGCAGGAATAATTACAATATCTTCTGAAGTAAGGCCGTCCCAGTCATATATCTGATTACCGGCAGTATCCATAAGAAACCTTACTCCCCTTTCCACCAGGTCATTATTAACCAGCGGGTTATGTATCATTTCGCTGAGAAGAAATATCCGTTTACCGGGATTTTGTTCAATTGTTTTATATGCTATTTCAATTGCATTTTCCACACCATAGCAAAAACCAAAATGCCTGGCCATTTTAAATTTTACAGTTCCAAGATCAAGTATGGTTGGAGTAAAATCCTTTTTCCTTGGATCGCTGGTTTTTCTTGCCAGTTTTATTTTAGATATAATCGGGCTTCGGTAAAACAGGGGAATATCAAATTGTTTCATTTATCTAATTTTTATTATTCAGGATTAAAATAATCAAATATTGGATTATATTCAGTCTAATTAAAAACCCCGCATATTATTTTCAGATAAGAATTGTAAATATTATCATCCCTGTTTTAATAACAACAGGCACCGGATAACAGGCCAGCATCACCAGTCAAATTTCCTTATTTTCCCGTTAAGTTTCCATGTTGAAGGAAGCGGGTTTTCAATCCAGTCAATGGGCTCACCAACCGGAAGTTTACCGGAAGCGGTTTTAAAACATTCTTTGATAAAAGACTTTTGTTCTGTTCCAACAGCATCAGGCTGCGCTGATATAAATAACGGTGTCCCGCTTTCAGCAATAAGTTCCATCCATTGTTTATTCTTATCCCATGGAACCAGATTAGTAAGGCCGACACAATCAGCATCGGAAGCATAAAATATATTATGATGAATGCCCCTGAAAGCAAGTGTATTTACCCCCATTTTTAATGTTCTCCCCCATTCTCTTCCCGAAGTATCATCACCGGTACGGCTTAGCTCAAAAAGCCCGGCAGAAAGATGGCTGAAAGTATTACAGCCAATTATATATATACTGCCCGCAGCTTCTCTTATCGTATTATAAAGAGTTAATACTATTTCAGCATTGGTTTTTGACTGGTCATACATTGTCCATTCACCCTCACACATCTCCCTGTCTTTCAGCATTGAAATGCCCCATTTGCCAAAAATGTCAAATGAAGTAAAATCAAATTTAACCAGTTCATAACCCCAGTCATTATACAGTTTAAAATAGTTTCTTACCCTTTCAAGATTTTCAGGAATAGAAGGATCCAGTATTGGCTTTGACTCTCCCCTGCTGAGCGGCATTAATAACCAGTCCGCATCTTTATAACTGGCACAGAGCGGGCGGGTCCACAAGCCGGGACGCATACCAGCACTTTTAATTTCCCTGGCAAGCTTTAACATATCTCCAAACTTTTCATTAGGGGTAGCCATATCATTACCAAAGTCAGCAAGATCATCCGGGTTGGAAGGCCGCCCTTTATACCAGCCGGCATCAATTACTGAAAACGGGCGGTTAGATAATCCATCTGCAAGAGGTGCAATCAGGTTGGTATGTTCCATTATTAATTTTGCAGAGTTTTTCCCATAACTAAAATACCAGTCATTAATACCATAAACAGGTTCTTTTGGTAACCTGCTTTTATCACACATAAGTTTCATAAATTTTCTTGCAGCTGCAAAAGGAGATTCGCCGTTATCACTTTTCATACTGACAATTTCAGCAGCTTTTAATTCCCGGCTCCCCAGCTTAACACCAGATGTACCTGAACGGGTATCCAGGCAAAGACTTATTTTGTCATTACTAATTTTCCAAAAGCAGAATGCGGCTGCCCCGGTTTTAACTCCAAAAGCATTTGTGTTTTTCCCGTCATACTCTAAAAAATACCATGGCAGTATTTCAGATTCATCAGATGTATGCCATGAAACGTCTCCGTAAGTCCGCTCCCACTGATCATTCAAGACTTTTGCAGCTTCATTCCTTTTTGTTTTCCAGCTTAAAGTAACATTGCTGAGTTTAACACCCGGTGCAATAATAAACACGGTTATAGCTTTCCCGTTATTACTTAAATTGAGTTCAACATCTCCCATCCGCCAGCTTCCTATCCCTGTTGAGGGAATAGAAAATTCCTTGCCGTCAATCAGCGCCGAAATTTTATCAGGCAGATTTAAGCTTTCTTTTTTACCATCAATCAATGCAAATAAAGGTTCGCTTAGCATTACACCTGCGGCGCTATAAAGTGTTGACTTTAGAAAATTACGTCTGTTCATAATATCCCGGGAATTATTAGAATAATAAAGTTATGATATAAATATGAATTTATGACGAATCAGAAAAATAATCCGGCAGCTATGATAAAATTTCCGGTTTAATAATTAAATATTTCAACAGCTGCCTGAAAAATACTTAAAACTTATCTTCACTGATAGGAACGATTAATTTTTGAATATTACCGCTGTAAGGTTTAGCTGGAAGCAATTCCTCATTATTCCCGGGTATTCTTCCCAATGTAGTTTTTTTCAATTCATAATCAGAAAAAATCCATGTACTGATTTTGCATTTAGTTTCCCTTTTAAATTTAACTTTGTATGAAACATTATTCTTCCCGACTGTTAAGTCTGTGAGTACCCAGAACCACTTACCATTCTCTTCTTCCGTTTTCAGTTTTTTTGATTCTCCGTTTATAGTCACCTGGAATTCAGGAATGGAATCTTTTGCAAGTTTCTCACCCGGTTCAAGCAGCAAACCTAACTTCGGGTTTTTATATTGCTTTGACAGATTTATTTCTATCTGAGTTTCGTAGTTTCCATCTTTATTTATAACCAGGTTATTTTTACTAAATTTTATTCCTGATACAGGCACAGTATAACCTGCTTCACCAATTGTTTTGCCATTCAGCGCTTTCACCTTAACATTACTGTCTGAATTACCAAACACATTAAGAATGCCTTCATCCAACTCATACTTAATACCGGCTGGCAGGTTTTTATTTATCTCATCTTTACTGATAATCTCCGCCGCAAGAACTTCATATCCATTAAGTTTTATTGAGAACTCTTTATCAGTAGATATCATATCCGGCATTATTAAATTATAGGGATAGATAATCTTCACATAGTATTTATCTGAAGGATTAAGATCACCATTAAAATCTGAAATTTTTATTTTTACCGTTTTATCACATACATCAGGATTTCTCAAAAGAAGAATGCCTTTTTTGCTGCTTTCATGTATATAACCATAAGGTTCTCTTTTAAGAGGATTTCCCAATATCATTTTAGTATTTTCGAGAACAGCTTTGTTTTCTTTAGCCCATTCTATAGTTGAGGCAATTGAGTTCCAGTTACTATCGCTCAGAAGAGACGGGGTTAAATATAACTCACACATCATAACCCCTCTGCCGAAATACATCATAACATCATTTGCAAATGCTTCAGGCTCTTCTTTTTCGCCTCCAATTAATGCAAGCTGCCCCTTAATTATGCCGTGAGTCATCAGGCTGCTCATAGGAAAAAGCAAGTGCTGGTTCTGATAGTTATCCCACAAAATTGCATCTTTATATGTTATGGATTTATCGCGTTCATATACACAGGGGACATCCTCTGCATAAGCATAATCAAGGCCCTGCATCCAGATACAATCAGCATATTGAAGCCACCATGGAGAGAGCCATGTACCTGTTGTAATATTCAGGTATATATTGGGATTAACTTTTCTTACAGCATTCATTACATCTATATAATTAGAGACATTAGCTTCCCGTGAATATATTCCCGGAAGATGCCCATGTCCGGTTTCATTACACGCAAGCAGAAACCCATCCCATTTAAAGTAGCCGATATTATATTTTTTTGTCAGGTTAACCATTTGTTCTTTATATTTAACTTTACCCCTGATACCTGAAAAGCAAATAAAATCATCAGTTGTTTCATATCCGTTATCTTTAGCCCACTTTGATCTAACTTTCCTGTTAGTATAACCGCCAAACGGAGATGACCATAATCCCAGCCCTGTGTTAAGCTTACTAAGAGACGGCATTATTGGCGAAAAACCTGCAGGAAACCTGGATGTATCTATATCCCAGTAGCTGTTTATATTATCCCATCCATCATCCAGTACAAATGCATCAAGGTGTATACTGTATTTATCAACAAAAAGGTTCTTAAACTCATTTGCTCTTGCCTTAATATTATCAATACTCATCGTTGAAGCGGGGTTGTTTTTAACGTCTATATCTTCGGGATTTCTTATATCATACCATGAATTATACAGTAAAAACTGCCGCGTACCGTTTACTTTTATATCTTCAACATACTTCATAAACGCATTTTCAAGTTTTTTTTCTGAACCTGACACCCCCATTACAGAACTGTGACTTATATAAGCATCTTTTTTAACAGACTGGCCAACAACATAGCCGCACTTTAAACTGCTGCCAAGTATATTATTTTCAACTGTTGGATATTCAACGCCAATAAAAACATCTTTATTAAAAACAGGCTGGCCAAATGCCCCATGTGAAAAATCACTTTTTTCAAATGATATTGACTCAATCTCTATTCTGTCCAGAAAATGCAGGCCATATTCATTATCTGCAAGTTCAATCCATTTTCTCATACAAGGTTTATCGGGATATACTTCATATTTAACAGATAATAAAATATCCTCATGGTTGCTTTTCATTTGAAAATTTAAACTCAGTTCTTCAACACCACCTGTTTTTTCTGTTTTATCATATCCAATATATTTAAAATCTTTGGCTGTAAGTCCAGCCGGATTTTCACCGTTCTGCATTTTTCCAAATGCATGGTCCGTGCCTCCCCAAATAATATGCAGCTCAAATTCATCAGAGTGGACATTATATTTAATTCCCGATAATTTGTTTGTTATTTCAGTAGTACCTTTAAATTCCGGTGAAATAGTAATTACTCTTTCTATAGAACTGTTTCCAATCCGGACAGTATTTCCATCAGCCTTTATATAAGAGGCAGTATTTTGAGAATATAGCAGAATGGTAGACAGAAAAGATATTATTATCAGATACCGGCTGAACATAAAAACTCCTTTTCTACAGTTTATGACATAAAAATTGAACTATGGGAATATTTTAATATTTTTAATAATTGCCACATAATTAAGAAAATTATTAAATAATATTTTATTTTTCCAAAACAATACCGGGAAAGTATAGTCTCATGGTTAATATTCCCGGTTTGTACGTAATTTATCTCAAATTGTACTTTTTTCTGATTATTAGAGTCTCTTAATTTAAAAATCAAAAAAAATCTTCCCACAGGTAAAATATAATTATGAAAAAACTGCTATTCATTTATATACTTCTTTCAATCAGTATATATTCCCAAAACTATCCCGGGAAATATAATATAACGTGGCAAAATCCAGTTAAAGATTATAAAGGCTCTTTGCCGCTTGGCAACGGGGATATAAGTGTTAATGCATGGGTTGAGGAATCAGGAGATTTGGTTTTCTACATCGGGAAAACAGACAGCTGGGATGAATATGGCAGGCTGCTGAAAATAGGAAAGGTCAGGGTAAAAATTGATTCTGTATCTTCTGTAATGCTTAAAGGATTTAAGCAGACTTTAAACCTGGCTGATGCCTCTGTTCTTGTAAACACCGGGGATGATAAGAAAAACATTAATATTCGCATGTGGGTAGATGCAAATAACCCGGTAATTCACCTGGAAATCAAAAGCAGTACACCGGTTAGTGCAACTGCAAATATAGAGAGATGGCGGGTTAGTAATTATGAATTGCCTAAAGTAGAAATCAGCGATGTTATGAATGGCGCTGACAGTATACATTACAAGCCTACAATAGTAAAAGCTGATTATTTTGTACCAAATACTGCCGGAAGAATTGGCTGGTACCATTATAATAGCAAATCAATTGCCACAGAAGTTACGGCAGGTATGCAGGGGCTTACAGGCTTTACCCGGGAAGACCCGCTTTCAGAATGTACTTTTGGAGCTGTTATAACTTCAGAAAAAGCCACCGGTATAAATGATTCCACTCTTGTATCAGGTACTTCAAAAATAATATCATTTGATATATATGTATTAACTCAACAACCGGCTTCGCCTGATGCATGGTTTAATAAAATTAACGGTATTATAGCAGAAAACTCACGGCTTTCACTCAAACAACAATGGGAAGGACACAAAAAATGGTGGGGAAAATTCTGGAACAGGAGCAGGATCGATTTATCTGCGTCACCTAAAGATTCAGCAGCTTCAAAGGAAGCATTTACAGTGTCGCAGGCTTATACACTGCAGAGATTTATTACTGCATGTGCAGGAAGAGGTGCATATCCTATAAAATTTAATGGTTCAACTTTTACAGTACCATATAAAGATGAGCCTGGTAATGCTGATTACCGCCGGTGGGGTCCTGGCTATTGGTGGCAAAATACAAGACTGCCTTACTATCCCCTTTGCACATCAGGTGATTTTGAAATGTATATGCCGCTTTTCAAGATGTACGGGAAAGACCTTGTTCCACTATTTAAATACCGCACTAAGCTTTACCTGGGTTGTGAAGGTATGTTTATACCTGAATGTATTTATTTCTGGGGTGATGAGTTTACTGAAACATACGGCAAAACACCTTTTGAAAAAAGGACAGATAAACTGCAGGAAAGCCGCTGGCATAAATATGAATGGGTATCCGGCACTGAACTGGTCTATCTAATGCTTGATTATTATGAGTATACTCTTGACGAAAAGTTTGCCGCTGAATATCTTCTTCCGGCTGCTCACGAAGTAATTACTTTCTTTGATACTCATTATAAGACTATTAATGGCAAACTTAACATGGAACCTTCGCAGTCAGGCGAAACATGGTGGGAGTGCAAAAATCCAATGCCCGAGATTGCAGGTTTGCGAAGTATAATAAACAGGTTATTAAGCCTTAAATCAGAACATATAACAAAAGAAATGCGAAGCTTCTGGTTTGGTTTTAAAGATAAACTCCCTGAACTGCCTACCCGAAATTACGAAAACACAGACATGCTTGCTCCTGCGGAAAAATTTGCAAACAAACAAAATATAGAAAACACCGAGCTGTACGCAGTTTTTCCTTTCAGGCAGGTAACTTTTGCAGATAAGAATAAACAGCTTGCTATAAATGCTTTTAAATTCAGGTCTGACCGTGGGAATGCCGGTTGGCGGCAGGATGATATATTCGCCGCTTACCTTGGGCTGACTGACACTGTAAAAAATTATCTTGTTGAAAGAGCAGCAAATAAAAATGCAGATTCTGAATTTCCTGCATTCTGGGGGCCAAACTTTGACTGGACACCTGACCAAACCCATGGCGGTGTTTTAATGCAAACTCTGCAATCAATGGTTATGCAGACTGACGGAAGTAAAATTTATCTTTTACCAGCGTTCCCTAAAGAATGGAATGCTGATTTCAAGCTGCATGCACCATTTAATACTGTTGTAGAAGGAATTGTAAAGAATAATAAAGTCGTAAAGCTAAAGGTAACCCCTGCATCAAGAAAAAAAGATGTGATAATTGTTAAGCCGTAGTTAGTTTATTTCACTCCTTCTTTATAAAGAAGGAGTGAATTTAAATATATCTTAATATATTATTTTTCTCTAAACCTGACTATCTTCGAAAGATATTTAATACCTTCTTCTGTAATAGTATAAGTTTCCGGATTATACAATTTATCATTTACAAAACGATGAAAGTCCTTAATACTGTCCATTTTATCAACTTCAAAATAATCAGCATAAAACTCTTTGCCATTGTGCTGAATTACTTCAAATGATCTTTCAGAATAACCCTGGTTAAGTTTTTTTACAGCTTCCCTGCCAAGCATCTGCCCGGATTCAAGATCAAGTTTGTTTGGATTTCCCGCCCTGTATAAATAAGAAGGGTTAACAGAATTAACATTACGCGTATCAAAATATTTTTTCAGGTCAGTTTTAAGTTTCTCTGCAAGTACATCTGCAGCGCCTTTAAACCTCGGGTGTCCAAAAGGATCAAGATTGTTTTCATCAACAGAAATATAACCTCCGCCCTTCCAGCTTGCACCTTCCGATATTACCACCATTACATTCCTCTGTTCAAGAAATTTTTTAGCAATACGTTCTTTCAGGTCATCATAATCTACATTGAACTCAGGTAAAAGTATAAAGTCTGGTTTGCCCGCAGCCGAAGCAAGAGTAAGCCAGCCTGCATGAAGGCCCATAGATTCAACAATCATAATTCTTTCATGCGAATATGCAGTTGTTCTTAATCCTTCTGACCAGCTTACAAATGAAGCTATCTTATCAGCAGAAGTAGGAAAACCAAGAGTAAAATAGTTTATCATGTCAACAGTACCATCGGGATTTTCTTTAACCATTCCGACATCATTATCAATGGTTTTTGAAACAAGTACCTGGGGTATGTTTTTAATATAGAAGGAATTTGAAGTGGTATCATCTCCTCCAATTACAATAAGACCTGAAAGCCCAAGTTCTTTAACATTTGCATCAACTATAGAAACACCATCTTCAACTTTTGCTATATTAACCCGAGATGATTTTAAGATAGTCCCGCCAATTTCAGGATTAACATCGCCGGGATTAAGTACTATATAATCTTTATTTAGCAGCCCCTGCCAGCCGCGGAGAAAACCAAGAAGTTCAACACCCTGTTTATTGCATTCATCAGCAGCCGCTGATATAACTGCATTTAACGGTGGCACATCCCCTCCGCCTGTAAGTATACCAAATCTTTTTTTCATTAAATAATATTTCCGTAATAAACTTAAAGGATAAATTTAATTTCATGACAAATTTACAAAATTTGTATATGCTAAATAAATAGCAGTTTAAATTAACCTGAATAGTAAAAAATAAACAGCCTGCCGGATAGCAGGCTGAATATGAATTGAATTGTGTTGAGAGAGAATTATTTCATCCAGTCGTACTTTTCTCCAATTACAGGAAATGCAGATATTCTTAACCTTGCAGCGCCCATCGGAACAAGTGTAATGTTTTCCTCTTTTTCTTTAGTTTCAACAGGACTTACAGGTAGCACACTAACCATTCCTGTTGAATCAATCCCCCATTCAGGAATAAGCTTCCCTTTGGCTTTCATTATAAATGGAACTGATTCTTTTGTAAATGGATAATTATCTGCAGGCCAGTCTCTTTTCTCAATTGTAAAGAGAGATTCGGGATTTTTATCAAGCACCAGGCCGTAATTCCAATCTGATTCAGGATATATTTCAAAAGAAGGCCATTTTTCAGTATTAACATTATCCTGCCAGCGTGAGTCTGAAATTGCTGTTTGCTTACTGTCAACCTTTACATATTTTTCTTTTATATCAAGTGAAAATGTAAGCGGGCCATAGTTAACGCTTACACTGTTATGATTATCATACCAAACTTTTACTGAAACAGACATTGGAAGCTGCAAAGTAACTTTATCGCCATCCTTCCATTCATTGTTTATACGGGCATATTTACCGGCTTCAATAAGTCCGTTAAGCTTCTTTCCATTTAGCAGAACTGAAGCGTTTTTACACCATGATGGTATCCTGAAGTATAATGGAAATGCATCTGGCTTATCCATAGAAATTTCATATACTATCTGTTCATCAAAAGGATAGTTGGTAACTTCTTTGATTGTAACTGTGGAACCGGAACCTGCCTTTGCTGTAACTGTGCAGTTATTAAGCAGAACAGCAGCAAGTCCGTTATCAGGAGTAGCCATCCACAAGCTTTTAGTATAATATGGCCAGCCATGTGAGTGATTATGCTGACAACACCTGCTGCTAAGCGGGTTCATAACAAAGAAGGGGCCCTTGTTAAAAACACCGGGGAAGTGATTTTTGCTGTCACTTATAACAAGATTGGGGGAAGTAAAGTATCTTAATGACCGGTAGTCTGGCATAAATGCAGCGGGATAAGAGTTGAAAGCTATGTTCTCACAATTATCTGCCCAGAATGGATCCCCGGTGATACTTAAAAGAATTTCATCAGAAGACATTTGCTCTGCAAATGCACAGGTCTCCGTTCCCTGCCTTGGATCAGAATAGCCAGGACGGCAAACCTCATCGCTGCCATACATACCACCCGGCACCTGTCCATATGTATTCCTGATTATGTTAAAGTTATTGTATGTTGCGTGCAGAAAAGAGCTATCACCGTCAACCATATAATATGTTGCCGGCTCCCTGAAACACTCTGCTACGTTAACATTGTGCCAGTTAGGCAGTACATCAGGCTGGCACCAGTCAGCAGTAGCACTATGCAGCTTCTTTGCAACATCCAGAAGCCATGTTTCCCCGGTAATGTTGTATAGCCACAGTACACTTAATAAGTTATCGCCTCCACGCTGGGTATCCCAGTAAGTGCCAAGCAAATCCTTCTCAGGAAATCCAAGTTCCCACCTAAAGTAGTTACTCATAAAGGTTAATACACGTGTATCACCGGAGTACTCATAATAGTCCTGTATAACATTCAGCATAAGCATGTTAGCCCACATATCACGTTTACCATCATCACGAATAATTACTGCCCCAAAGAAACCATCATCACCCTGGTTTTTTATTACAGCGTCAATCCAAACTTTAGCTTCATTTATCATATCTTTATCATCAGTCAGGTATCCGGTTAAAGCATATCCTCTAAGCCAGTACGGAACTTCTTCCCACCCCTTCGTATTACCGGCTTTGTTATCCAGCCATATATTATTTGTCTTATCCAGCCATAAACTTATTTCAGAAAGATGTCCCATCAGTCCGTTTTTCTGACGGTTAATTGCTTCGGCAAGCCAACCGCCAGCCTTTACACAGCCGACAGGCAGTTTAATTAATGGAAGAGATTGAAGAGGAGCACGGTTACCCTTATAATAAGAGTTAACTTTGCCGGTAGAAGGTATTGTAACACTTTCAACTTTGGTCTGGGCTAATATGAAACCCGATAAGATCATAACAGAAAGAACAATTATTGTTTTATACATAACCTGCTATAGTTTGATGAAAAAGAATTTTCTTCAATTGAAAAATAGAATGTTTGCAAAATAATACCACAGATTTTCAGTGCGGGAGAAAAATATTTTCTTTTTTTTTTAATCTTTTCAGGCATTAGTTGCGGGAATTTTTACTAAAAAGATAAATTACCGGGAATTTATTTCTGTAAACTGCAGAGGCGCCGGGGCACGAAGGCATATTGAACAAGCATTTGCATGGGTTACCGTTACCGTTCACACTTCCCTCTTCTTACCCATAAGCGTCAACTTAAACAGAGAATATATTCCTGTAAAAAAAGTATTAATATATAATTACAGAGATGAAGTTATGATTATTCCTTAATAATATAACGCACTTCTGAACATGCCGGGAATGGACCATTCCGTTCCGAAAGTTAGAATGAGCATACAAGGATTTACCGCATATAAATACAAAGCCCGGGTAGAGGGAACAAGTTATTTTAAGCTGTTTATTTAACAAGGGATACTAATGACATTGCCACCGGGCATAGTGTTTATAATGTTATCTTCCGTAAGGAAATGGTTCCTTACGGGCAAGTCCTGTTGTCCTAACACTATAAAAACATAAATTAAGTTGATGCCTATGTCTTCTTACCGGGAAGAGATGTAAATAAAAAAGGATATAAATTATTATAAGTAAAAAGCTAAAAGAATAGTATAATGTAATTATAAAAAGGAGGGGCCTGCAAGAGCCCCCTCTCAATTAACTGTACATTTAATGTAAATGTACCAGTTTTTGCAGCAATAAAATATAATAAAAGCTGTATCTACCAGAAAGAGTTTTTAGTTGATAAATGTATACTAATACTATACAGGGACAAGTTCATTTTTAGTGGTAAAGATTATTCCTAACACTTTCCTTATACTATTATTTTTCATAAAATACAGGCAGAATTACAATCAAAAGCTTGCTTCCAATAAGCCCTTCTACCTTGACAAGGAGAAGGGTTTGGGATGAGGTCGTTATGGAGGCAAATACCATAAAAGCCTCTGCATGTATTACCGGAACAGGTTACTTCACTATTGTTGTTTAACAGCTGTTTATCGACCTCATATCCCTGTATCCCTTCTCCCCTTATCAAGTGCGAGAAGGGATTATTGGCAATGATTACAACTTATTGTCATCTCATCTGAAAATATTTTTATCATAAATAAGCTAAATACAACAGCTTCTTCTTAAGACCTAATAGTTCTTAACAATTTTAATTCTATCGTGTAAATATCAAAAATATACCTCTTTATCTTGCCACTAAAAATAAACTTGTACCGCTATACAAGTAAAGTATGAAAAGAGGCTGGAAAATCTTTTATGATATTTATAAAGTGTTGTTACCTGCTTATAAGTTTATCAATGAGAAATAACTTATTATTTAATTAATGCTTTGTGTTTATTGCAGGGATATCCTTTTTTTAATTCAGATAAACCAAGCATAATCATTCTGACTTATGAAATGGAATAACCTGTAATTATTCTGTTATCTGCATCAATTTAATGCTTCCAGGTATTAAGGTATAAAGTAATAATATCAGATGTTATTACAACATCTTCTCCCTTTAATTCAGCCTGCCCTATAAGTCTTATAGTTTTCGGGTTGTCAGTTTTTTCAATTTTCTCTGCTTTATAAGATATAACCTTGTCTAAAAACAGGCTGTTTGTATTAATGTCAACACCATCTGAATATACTCTTCCGCTCATAAAATCATTTTCAAAATAATTTTTATATGGTGACATACCATGTGATACTTTCAATCTGTGTGCTTTAATCCTAGTTTTTGAAGTACCCGAAAGAATAGAAAAATCGCCATAATAGTATATTAATGAATCATTAAGCCTATAACCTGAAGTATTATTAGCTGTCATGGTAATAATGGGATCCGGAACTCTGTTGTTATTAATGTCCATTGTGCACGCTGTTAACAGAAACAATGCTGCTGAAATGATTGCAGCAGTAAACAGCCTTAACTTTAAATAGCCGGGATTATTTATTTTAATAATCATGGTTATCCTCTTTTTTAAAAATGAATAATTGATTCCGCTTATTATACTCATATATTTACCACGGGAAGAAAAGTTCAGTAGCATATCTGAGTAATTATCTGCACTATAGCCGCTGTTAATTACAAAACTGTCAGCGAGGTATTCATGGTTCAGTTTAACCGCTCTTTTGTATAGATATATAACCGGGTTAAACCAAAAAAAGGCTGAAATAATTTCGGCAAATACAATATCAGCAGAATGCAGTTGCCTGACATGAGCAAGTTCATGATTTATCAAAGACTGGCTTATTGTCCCGCTTTCATAATCTTTTCTGCCAATAAAAATAGTCTTCATAAAGCTATATGGACTGCAATTATCTTCAAGAAGGACTATTTTTTCTCCTGAAAATGTTCCCCTCGCACCGCTTTTTGACAGCATTATAAGAGAGTATATATTTTTTACAAATCTGTATAATAGTATAAACAATACCATTATATAAATTACAATAACCAGGTTTTCTATCAACATTGTTTTATCTAAAGCATTTGTTGCAGAATTTATAACTGAGAGTTTTACGTCTGTTCCCTGTTCTGAATTGATACCTTTTAATAACAAAGGAACCATGCCGGATTTGGGAGGAGAGATTAAGTTCAAGTGTATATTAAGCAGAGGCGCTAAAAAAGAGAAGGCCATAAAGATAAGAAGTAAAAACCTGTTTATATCAAATGCCTTTATTCTGCTGAACAAAAGTTCATATACAACAAAAAAAGCTGCCAGGCACAAAGTTGACTGAACTAAATATGCAATCATTTTAATTTTTCCCCTTTTTAGTAACAGATTTCAATTTCATATTAACAAGTTCCCGCAGGTTCTTTAATTCCTCTTCACTTAAATTTGTTTCAGAAGTAAAAAATGAAGCAAATTGCCCGGCAGAATTGTTAAAAAATTTCTTAATTAGGTTATTTATATACTTTGAGAAATAATCATTTTTATCAATAAGTGGATAATATTCCCTGCTGTTTCCAAAAAGACGATAAGCAATAAACCCTTTATTGATCATTCTTTTTAACAGAGTATTTACAGTAGTTATAGCAGGTTTTGGTTCAGGAAATTGCTCCATTAAATCTTTGAAGAAAGCTTTTTTAAGTTTCCACAAATAATTCATTACCTGTTCTTCGGCACTTGTAAGTCCCATTACTACACCCATATTGTTTTCTCTACAAATGTAGAGCTTTAAATATTTACAAACAAGAGAAAATTTTATCACTAATTTTATTATTCTTTATTCAATTTGATTAATACTAACACAGAGGATTAAATTATAGACATGCTTTTTTACCATCTATCACAAAGTCACACAAGAACCATAAAATCGTTTTATTTTTAATAATATAAAATTAAATTTTCCGGTGAAGAATGAAATCCAGCATCCTTATAATTACAGCATTATATGTATCTCTATTATTTCCACAGCAGAAATTTGAGGTTAACCTAAATGACCGTGCAGATGACCAGTTTAAGGTAACAGTTTATCCGCATAATCTTTCAGCAGAAAATAATGTTTTTCATTTTGCGTCCACTGCCCCAGGTATGTACCAGATTATAGATGCCGGCCGTTTTGTGAGATCGTTCAGGGCTTATGATAAAAACGGGAAAGAGATAGAAACTGAAAAGATTAGTACCAATGACTGGCAGCTTTCTGCGCCAAAAGACATAGCTTACATTCAATATGGAATTGCCGAAACATGGGATACTACTGTTGATGAAAACCCTATTTACCTTATGGGCGGAACTTCTATTGAAAAAGATAATGTTGTAATAAACGGCCCTGATGTGTTTGGTTATTTTGAAGGGAAACAATCTGATTCTGTTTATATAAAATTGCTTTACCCGCAGGAGTGGGAAGTCGGAACTGCCTTAACCAGAGATACTGAAGGCTATTACAGAGCATCGGATTATGACCAGGTAGTGGACTCTCCTTTTCTTCTTGGCGATCTAACAATGTCAACTTTAAAGATTGATGATACAGAGATAGATATTTATACATATTCCAAAACAGGAATGATTAAATCAGATGATATTATGAATTCAGCCAGGAATGTTTTCCGTGCACTGGATAAGTTTGTTGATGGTATGCCGGTTGACAGGTATGTGCTGCTTTTTCATTTTGAAGACCAGTCAGCAGGTGCATGGGAACATTCATACAGTTCGTTTTACGTATACCAGGAAAGTCCATTTTCAGGAAGGCTGGAAAGTGATATCAGGGATGTTATTGCTCATGAAACATTTCACATGATAACACCGCTCCATATACACAGCGAGGTTATTGAGAAATTTAACTTTGTTAAGCCTGTCCTTTCGCAGCATCTGTGGTTTTATGAAGGAGTAACTGAATGGTCATCGCACATGATGCAGTTAAGAGCAGGCCTTACAAGCCTTGATGATTATCTTGAAATGATGCGCAATAAATTATTTATGGATGACCACTCCGACCAGTCAATAAGCCTGGTAAAACTGTCATTAAATTCATTTGAACTTCAGCCGCAGTTTATGATAGTATATGAACGCGGCTCAGTAATAGCTGATCTGCTGAATCTGAAACTGCTTGAACTATCCGGCGGGAAACGAGGGTTAAGAGAACTTATAATAGAGTTGTCAAAAGATTATGGCCCGGAAAAATCATTCAGTGAGAAAGATTTTTTCAATGAAATAACAAGAAGAACGTACCCGGAAGTAATGAACTTTATCAATTCATATATTATTGGAACCGAGCCGCTCCCCTTAAAAGAATACTTTGATAAAATCGGAATAAACTACTCAGAGCAAAAAGGTGTTGACAGTTCCAGAATCACCATTGACATTGGACTTGCAGCAGCAGGAGACCGCCTTATGATATCAACTGCACCGGAAAGTTCCGAAGCAAAAGCAGGAGATGTAATTCTTAAAATAAACGGTATGGAGCTTAATTTATCCAATTACCAGTTTATTTTTGGCGGCGTGCAAAGTATGAAGGCCGGACAGGCTGTTAAGTTTACAGTAAAAAGAGATGGTGAGGAAAAGGATATTGAGATTAAGCTGGAACCAATGCCCATTAAACATGTGTTTGAGGTAAACCCGGATGCATCGCCGGAACAGCTAAAGCTAAGGGAAGCATGGATGGGAAAACTATAAGTCTGAACCTGGATTACGCGGATTTTAGGATTGCACGGATTATAATATCAATGATAGACCTCAAGGGCACATTATTAAGCAGTGCTATTTTGACTGTATGAGCTTTTTCAGTTGTTTGAGTACAGCATAACAGGTAAGATGCTCTATCTGTATATGCTTTTTCATACGTTTATAACACTACCGCCCCCTGGCTACCGCCTTAACACAATGCGGGAAAAATGAGTTTTTTACATTCATCCCGGATGGGATGAAATATTAGGGTTTAGACTTTAAGTACGCTCTTTGTTATATTTGATGCCCAATTTGGATGATTTTAATATGGATTTACTGGAAAAACTAAGTAAAATAAAAGATAAATTTGAGAAAATTAACCAGCAGTTATCTGATCCTGAGTTTCTTAATGACAGAGAAAAGCTTGTTCAGCTTAGCAGGGAGAGAAGTGACCTTACCGAAATTATAGGCGCTTATGACGAATATTCCAAAGTTATAAGGGATATTGAAGGAAATAAGGAAATAATTGATTCCGGTATAGATAAGGAGCTTGCTGATATTGCCGAAGCTGAAATGAAAGAGCTTCAGCAGAAAAAAGAAAAGCTTGAAGATGATATAAAAGTGCTGCTGCTTCCTAAAGACCCTAATGATAATAAAGATGTAATTATGGAAATCCGTGCCGGGACAGGCGGCGAAGAAGCTGCTTTGTTTGCGGGTGATTTATTCCGTATGTACTCCCGTTATGCCGAGGTACGCGGCTGGCGTACTGAGCTTGTTGATATAAATGATACCGGGCTTGGCGGTATTAAGGAAGTTGTTTTTTCTGTAAGCGGAACAAGCGTTTTTGGTGACCTGAAATTTGAAAGCGGTGTACACCGCGTTCAAAGAGTGCCTGCCACTGAAGGAAGCGGCAGGGTTCATACTTCTGCGGCATCTGTAGCAGTATTACCTGAAGTTGAGGATGTTCAGGTAGATATTAACCCGGCTGACCTTAAAATAGACGTGTTCAGGTCAGGCGGTGCGGGCGGCCAGAATGTTAACAAGGTTGAAACCGCCATACGTATTACGCATATACCTACAGGCGTTGTTGTACAATGCCAGGATGAAAGATCGCAGCTTAAAAACAGGCAGAAGGCTATGAAAGTGTTAAGGGCACGATTATATGATGCTGAACTGAAAAAGCATAACGAGAAAATATCAGCCCAGAGAAAAGTTATGGTTGGCAGCGGTGACAGAAGTGATAAAATCCGTACATATAATTTTCCGCAGAACAGGGTAACTGACCACAGGATTGGATTAACATTATATAACCTGAGTAATATAATGGAAGGTGATATTGCAGAGCTTATTGAACAATTAAAACTGGCAGACCGTACTGAAAAACTGCAGGAAAGCAACGAGTTTTAACCTGCAGTTTGCTGGTTTTCTTTTATAATACTTTTATAGTGATAAGGCTTATATCATCTTCAAATTTACCTGATGTAAATTCAGTAAATTCTTTTTTAAGTACATCATTCGGGCTGTCTTCAGGCAACATAAGCTGAACTATTTCATTAAACTTCCCTGTCCCAAATTGTATGCCTTCTGAATTTCGTGACTCAATAATACCGTCAGTAGTAAGGAAAATTATATCACCGGAAGCAAGTTTTATTTCCTGGTCTGTATAATTCCCATCAGCAGAAAAACCAAGCAGCATTCCTTTTGACTGAATCCTTTTAACATCTCCTGATACCGAATCTTTATAAATCAAAGGAAGGTCGCCAGCGCCTGTATATTTTAAAGTTTTGTCATTCTTGTTTAGTATTACTACGGAAAGAGTAGCAAACACTTCAGATATTTTAGCATCCCTGTAAACAGATTTATTTACCTGCTGCATTATTTCACCGGGAGAAAATTCTTTTGCATTTTCCAGGACAATACGCATAGCGCTGCGCACATAACCTGCATAAGCAAAAGCAAAATACCAGGCGCCCCATTTTTTACCCATAACATCGCCCAGCACTACCGCAAAATTATCATCATCAAGCTGGAAATAGTCAATAAAATCACCGCCGGGAATGCCCTGAAAAGGCTGATGCCAGTGAGCAATTTTAAATCCGGCAAAAACAGGATTATTGTCAGGAACAACTTTGGCTCTTAGAGAATCAGCAGCCTGGTGAAGTTCAGTAACTACTTTTTGCCTTTCTTTACCAAGACTTTTAATTATTGCACTAACTTTGGCAACAACAACCCTTGGGCCTGCGGTTTTTAGTACATATTCAGTAATACCAAGATCATAACCATCAAGGATATCTTCTTCATCACTCTTGGAAGTTAAGAAAACAAAAGGTATTGATTTTAATTTAGGTTCAGCAAGAAGCATTTTCCTGAACATGAATCCATCAACATTTGGCATCATAATATCAGATATAATAATATCAGGTATTATTTCAGAGGCGAGTTTTAAGCCTTCCTGTGCACCGGAAGCAATTTTGCAGTCAAAACCCGATTTATTAAGGTTATACTGGAAAAGCCTGGCAAGAGAAAGGTCATCATCTACAAGTAAAATAGTTGAAGGAGCTTCAGCAGCAGTGTGTTCTGAAAATGATTTTTCCAGGTTCTTTTTAGTACCATAAGCTTTGTAAATTTCTGTCCGCCTTAGCAGTGCCTGTACTTTAAGCAGAAGTTCATTTATATCAAAAGGCTTGGTTATAATATCATCGCCACCGGCATCAAGAGCTCTTGATTTATCTTCCATGCTGTTTTTAGCAGTAACAAACACAAATGGAAGAGCCCTGAAATTTTCATTCTCTCTCACTTTACTGCAAAAAGTATAGCCATCCATATCACCCATAGTAACATCACAAAGTACAAGATCAATTTTTTCGCTGTCAAGAATATCAAAAGCTTTTTCAGGCCCGTTTGCCTCATGAATTTCGTAATTATTATGCTTTAGATGAAAACCTATCAGTTTCCTGATAGTAATATCATCATCAATAATTAGAATAGATTTTTTTTCATCGCTGCTCATAGGATACCGTTTGTTTTACTAATCAATTAAAGCTTTTAATTGCTTCTTCTCTTGTACTAAAAGCTTCAAAAACTCTGTACATCCTGGTAAGTTCAAACATAGAATGAACAGCAGGCTGAAAACCAATAAGCCTGAGATCACCGCCGAGAGTTGTTACTTTTTTAAGTGAAACAACAAGTGCACCCAGAAAAGTAGAATCAATAAACTCACATTCAGAAAGGTCAATCACCACTTTACGCCACCCGGATTCAATATCCTGCGTAAGTATTTGTTTAAATTCTTCAGCTTCTTTTAAAGTAGCCCTGGTCAAATTAACTACTTCAAGAAGAACATTGCCGTAAATCTCTTTTGTGAAATCCATAAAATAAATCCCCGAATTAATTATTCTTCATAAGAATGATTTTCAATATTATATTTTTCCATAAGCCGGTAAATAGTAGCTCTTCCAAGCTGCAATTTTTTTGCAGCTTCAACTATGTTGCCGTTAGTAACCTTAAGTGCATGCCTTATAGATTCCTCTTTCAGTTTCTCAAAAGGAATTACATTATCATCACTAAACAAAGCGCCTGAAAGCTCAGCGCTGTTTATTGCATCGGCAGATCTTAAATGCTGCGGCAGGTCTTCAATATCAATTAAGTCGCCTTCTGCAAGAATAAGGCAGCGTTCAATTGTATTCTCCATCTCCCTGATATTGCCCGGCCAGCTATATTCATATATTAACTTTAAGGCTTTCTTTGAAAATCCTTTTAGATTTTTGCCAAGCTTTTTATTAAAGACATGCAGAAAATAATCAGCAAGTGTAAGGATATCTCCTTTCCTCTGTCTTAACGGAGGAATCGAAATAGGAAAAGAATTAAGCCTGTAATACAAATCCTCTCTGAACTCTTTATTCTCAACGGCCAGCTTAAGATCCCTGTTGGTGGCAGAAATAATTCTTACATCTGATTTAATAACTTCTGTCCCGCCGACTCTTTCAAAAGTTTTTTCCTGAATTACTCTTAAAAGCTTAGCCTGCAAAAGCATTTCAAGTTCACCAATTTCATCAAGAAAAATAGTACCTTCATTTGCAAGTTCAAACTTGCCAAGCTTGCGTTGGTGTGCCCCTGTAAAAGAGCCCTTTTCGTGCCCAAACAATTCGCTTTCAAGCAGTTCTCTCGGAATTGAAGCGCAGTTTACCACAATAAATGGTTTATCTTTTCTTACACCATTATAATGTATAGCCCGTGCAATAAGCTCTTTGCCTGTACCGCTTTCACCATAAATAAGAACAGTTATATCATTATTTAAAACTTTTGAAACCAGTTTAAAGACATCCTGCATTTTACCGTCAGCAGAAACTATATTATCAAAACTATATTCCTGTTTTACATTCTCTTTAAGGTTTGAGAGCTCTTTCATCAGGTCATAATTTTTGATTGCATTACGTATTGCAGGTTCAAGCCTCTGCAGGTCAATTGGTTTTGGAAAATAATCATAAGCTCCAAAACGCAGAGATTCAACAGCAACCTCAACACTTCCCTGCGCTGAGAGCATAACAATAGGTATATTTTCGTCAAACTGTTTTATTTTTTTCAGAATTTCAATGCCATTCATCCCTGGAAGCATAATATCAAGCAAAATAAGATCAGGCTTTAGATATATTTTCCTTAAGGCGTCTTCACCAGAAGAAAAGACTTCAACATTGTATTTCCATTTGTCTCTAACCCAATAGGTAAGGAGTTTTGCAATTGCCTGTTCATCGTCTACAATAAAAATAAGCTTATCCATTATCTATACCTTATTTTTTTGCATTTTTAAACTTTTGGGTAACTTAATTATAAATGAGCTTCCCCTGTTAACTTCACTTTGAACCAGTACAAGACCTTTGTGAAGTTCAACAATTTGTTTAACAAATACCAGTCCCAAACCGGTACCTGGTGATTCAGCTCCTGGCATGTTGGCACGGTAGAATTTCTGAAATACATAAGGAATATCCTTTTCAGGAATACCAATACCAGTATCACTTATTATCAGTTCAAATTCGCGGTACAGGTTTTGTCCCACAATTGTAATCCTGCCGCCTTCTTTAGTATACTTGATTGCATTGTCTATAAGTTCATAAAAAACCTGTGACATTCTTTCCTTATCAGCATATACAATTACCTGTTCATCAGGAATATCACTTGTCAGCACCAGCTTTTTTGAAAGTAATTGTTTCTTAAACCCGGCAATAACCTCTTTAATCATACTGGTTATTTCAACATCAGTCAGGCTCAGATCAATCTTACCGCCCTCAATTTTAGAAAGATCAAGTATATCATTAATCAGTTTTGCCAGCCGTTTTCCTTCCTGGATAATAACCTGGATAAATTCAGATTTCATTTCTTCAGGCATTTCAGGATCTGAAGCTACAGTTTCTGAAAAACCAATTATAGATGCAAGCGGTGTTCTTAATTCATGAGATATATTAGAAATAAATTCACTCTTCAATTCATTTAATTCTTCAAGAATTGCTTTTCTTTGTCCTGACCTTCCTCTTTCAATTGAAAGAAGACGGCGGCTTTCAGCTAATTTTTGATTAAGCTCTTTTGAAGAATTTTCGTATAAAAGAAGCTTAGTAATATCTTTAGCAATTCCCAGCATTCCAATTATTCTGTCGTTTGACAGTACTGAACGAGCGTTAATCTCAAGTTTAACTTCCTTGCCTCTTTTTGTGTGGAGGGTACATATAAACTTATACCCGCTGGTGGATTTAAGTACATTTCTGAAAGCAGCTGCAATTGCAGTTTTGCCTTTGTAATCAGTTAAGTCAAGAAAATGCCTGCCTTTTAATTCATAGACATCATAATCAAGAATCATTGCACCATTATCATTAACATGAATAATATGCCCTTCACTATCCAAAAGGAAAATGAAGTCATCACTGAGATTACAGAGAATCCTCATAGACTCATCTGAAAAGACAGACAATCCAGTATTAGCTAATATATCAATTTCACTGGTTTTACTTTCAGATAATAATTCCAGGTTATCTGCAATTAAATCATGCAGAAGAGGAGCAGCCATGTCCAGAGTTGATTTAATATTCTTGTCAGAATAATTATCTTTATCAGCAGAGAACAATAAAAGATAAAAAGAAAATTTATTGGGGGATTGTACCGGGAATTCCTTACAGAAAACTGCATGGACAGAAAATTCATCAGACAGTATACTGAATGACGGAAGAGCCATAATAGTATCTGAAGTTACCTGGCTGTCTTTATAAAGATTTACAACATCATTATTTAGAGAATCAAAACTATTATTGTATTCTCCTGAAAATGCAATGACATTTGATGAGTCTTGCGAAACCTTCAGTAAATAACAGGAAACGCTTGAACTCGCATTACATACCAAATTTAGTGTATCTTGTAAAACCTTTATCATTCAATTTATTAAATAAAGTTGAAAGATAAGGGTTTTGCTGATAATTCAAAATCTCAATTTAAGAAATATTTTGAGACACTTTTTTACCAGGAATTTCTCATTTTGAGAATAGTAAAATCGGTGTGCTACGGAGCAGTTTTCTGAACAGCTTCAAAATACTTTCGTATCAGCTCCTCATAATCTTTTTTATATCCTTCATGCCCTGCCCGGTTAAGCTCATCTTTAATTTTATCCTGGCTTTTTTTAGAGTCAAGTTTTAATTCGCCGGGAGACTGCCGGGCAATACTGCTGCCGGAATTTGATTCTCTCTGTTTTTCAAAATCTCTTTCATTTATAGAACGCTGGGCATCAAGCATGCGTGACAGAATCTTTTCCTGTTTTTGGATCAACTCGTCATTTAATTTTTGAGAGTGCATGCCGGAAATAATTTCCTGCATTTCTTTTGATATATTGTCCAGATTGCCTGCAAGGCTTTTAGATTTTCCGGACTCTCTTGCTTCCCGGTTAAGCTGCTCCATTGATTTTTTAATCATTTCCTGCTGTTGTGTCAGCCTTTGAAGCTGCCCCTGCTGCTGCGGGGTTAACTTTCCATTATTCCCCTGTTGAAGCTGTTGTGTCATATTGTTAAGGCTCATTTGCTGCTGCCCGAGTTTTTGAAGCTGCTGCATAAGTGACATCATACCGCCACCCTGCCCACCGCCCTGCATCATAGATTCCATTGAACTTTTCATTAATGAAGCGGCCTGGTTTAATGATTCCATTGCATCACCCTGCCCCATTGCAGCCATTGGGGCATTCCTGTTCTGCATGGACTGCTGCGCATTCTGCATCTGTTTCATTGCGTCACCAAGCGCTTTTCCCATCTCAGGATTAACAGCAAATGTTTTCTGTGAAAGGTCACCCATTTGCTGCATTATTTTCTGAAGATTCTTTTGAAGATTATTTTGTTTTTGAGCATTCTCCTTCATCTGAGATGAATTGGGTTCAAGTTTCTGAGTCTCATTTTTAAGTTTTTCCTGTTGTTTGGATAGAGTAATAACGTTATCCATTATTTTCATCATATCAGTAAACGCCTGAACCTGGTTAGCCTGCTGCATTGACTGCTGAAGCTGCTGCATCATTTTCTGCATCTGCTTCATATTCTGAGAGATCTTTTGTTGATTTTGCTGTGCCTGCTGATTTTGATTGTTCTGCATCTGTTCTGAAGCCTGTTCAGATTTCTCCTGATTCTGCTGTTTATCAAACTCCTTCATTGCCTTATCAAGATCACCTTTGGGCATATCTTTAAGGCTCTCCATTTTTTCAGCAAGTTCCTTCATTTCCTGTTCATACTTCTGCAAATCCTTAGTTATATTTTCCTGCTTATTCTGCAGATCTTCTTTTTCATTACTATTATTCCGGGAAGTTTCTTCTTTTAGTTTATCCTGCTTTTCAGTTATTTCTTCCGATCTTTTTGTAAGCTCGTCAACTTTCTGCTCAACCTGAATTCGTTTAAGCAGGTTCATAGTCCGTTCAATACTTTTCTTAAAAGCATCTTCATCCAGCTTAAGATTCTGCATCTGCTGCTGAACCTGGTCACGGTTCATTTTATCAAGAAGGTTCTGCATCCTTTCCATTGCTTTTTTCATTTCGTCACCCGAAAGCTGATCCATCAGCTTTTGCAGTTCCATATATTTCTGCATAGTCTCCTGTGACAGAAGGTTATTCTTCTGTAAATCCTGCTGCATCTTATTCAGTTCATCACTTACCTTATCCATTTTTTGCTGAAGCTGATCAAATTTTTCAAGAGACTTTTGGATTTTTTGTTTCTCTTCCCATGTAATATCCTTCTGATCCTTTTTCAGTTCCTGATCAATTTTTTCAAGATTCTTCTTTAACTCCTCAGCTTCCTTTAATACTTCCTTCATATCCGTTTCAGCTTTCTGCTGAGTGTGGTCTGCTTTAGTAAGAATTTCTTCCAGGGCAGGGATACGAATATTAAACGAAGGTGTTTTGGCAGATTTAGGCCCGCTTACATTATCATTATCAAATACTTCAAGGTAATAATTTACAACATCACGAATACCAGGATTTATCCTTGAAAGGTTCCATATATAATTAACCTCTGATTCAAGGTTGCTTTTATTTATCGGAATTTCTGTAAAACTATAGTCGGTTTTTTCATTATCCTGATTTGGATGTATAACGCGGTAATGCAGAATCAGTTTTGAAAACCCGTAATCGTCAGATATTTTTACAGAAATTGCCTGCCGGTTATCATTGGCAAGTTCTGTATCTTTGCCGGGATTTATTATTTCAATTGAAGGTGAAGAATCATATAATGCTTTAATTGAATAAGTAACAGGGGATAAATTTTCATTCCCAAATTTATCATTCAGTTTTATACGGTAATTGTTATCCCCCTTTATCCTGAATGCTCCCTCTGCATAGAAAGAATTAACCTTCAATTCAGCTGTTGTTGAATCGTCAAATTCAACATAAGCCTTGCCAAGTTCTTTATTTGAAGCAAGTTTTATTAAAATACTGCTGCCCATAAGTGCAGTAACGTTACCGTTATCTCTTTGCTGAACCCGTTCAATTTTTGAATAAGCAGGCGGAGAGACAGTTAAATCCAAAGTTTTTACTATTGGACGGTCAATTACATTAACAGTATATTCTTCACTCACAACATCTTCAGCTTTTACAAAATACTTAAAAGAATTTCTTACTGCACTTGAGCTGAACCAGAAAATTCCGGAAGAATCAGCAGTAAGAGATTTAAACTCAAATTCAGTTTGTTCTTCAGATTTAACTGCAATTTTAACATCGCCGGGAATAACAATTTTATTGAGCCCGGGAATTGCATTATTAGACATAACTTTAACGGAGATGTTTACATCTTCTCCTTTTGTTATTGAGGTATTTCCGGGATGAATTATAAAAATATACTTTGCCGGCGGAATATAGTCAGTGCTAAAATCAATAAGACGCGCGGAAGCAGCTCTTAAATCCGGGATTGAAGCAAATAATACTGAAGTAAACAAAACAATACCGGCAGTATATAACAGAAGTGTTTTGCTTTTTTTAAAGTCTACTATTTTTTCAAATTTAACAGAAAGGGTTTTATCATATACCTGCCTGAATGCGGCATCAATAAGCCCGGAGGAATACCCGCCGGGAATATTATTAACAGACACAAGCTGCATTGCATTAAGAAGGTCATCTTTTATTGAAGGGAAATTATTACCAACCTTACGTGCAGTATTGTAATAATCAGTTTTTGTAAAAAGGTTAAAATAACCGGCAGCAGGCCTGAGTAAATAATAAAAAAAAGTACCAGCGGAGATAACAAGGAAGAGGAAGAAAAGGACAGTCCTGACAGGTACAGAGAAATGAAAGACCAGTTCACTGACAGAAAAGACAAAGAAAGCTGATATAGAGGCTATAACAGCAAACTGCACTCCTAACGAAGCATAATAAGCATATTCTTTACGTGTAAGATTATTAAGCTTACTTATTATTTCTTTGTAATAGCCTGATTCAGTTCCCAATTGGCTCATATCTCCGGTAAATTCTCAACTTAATTATTTAACAAATCAGCAGAAGTTTTTGTTTCACTGCGTTAATGCATAAACTATAATATTGGTTCCAAATTTTAATGCTTCCTCCCTTTTACTTTCGGGGTCATTGTGTACCTGCTGATCTGCCCAGCCGTCACTGGGATTTGATTCATAAGTATAATAGACTGCCAGCCTTTCCCCTATAAAAAGCCCAAGTCCCTGTGGAGCTTTATTATCGTGTTCATGTGTTTTAGGCGGCCCGTTAAATTTAAAAACCACGTTATAAATGCCATGACTGAAAGGAAGTTCAACAAAATCCTTATCAGGAAATACTTTTTTCATCTCCCGGTGAACAGCTTTATCGAGCCCATAATCATCATCAATATATAGAAAACCGCCACTTTCCAGGTATTTTTTCAGTCGCAGAACTTCTTCGTCTGTAAAGACAATATTTCCATGCCCGGTAATAAACAGGAACGGGTAAGAGAATATCTCGTCAGTGGACAAATCAACATAAGTATATTCAGGGTCAACTTTAACGTTTGTATTATCCCTTACATACTTAAGCAGGTTAACTTCAGCAGAAGGGTCGTTATACCAGTCTCCGCCGCCGCTGTATTTTAAACGTGCAATCTTAAAAGCGCCTGTTTCCTGGGAAAATACATCAGGCTGAATCAGCAAAATAAACACCAGCAGGCAGTAAAATTTAACTATGTTATCAGTTTTAAGCATCAGAGGCAGAATTTCCGGGAAACGTCCAAATAATATAATTACAGTAAATTCTATGAAATATATTCACCTTAGGTAAGAATTTCAATTTATTTCAGCATGGAGCACAAATTTAGCACTTTAGTATTACATGCCTTTACAGAAGTTAAGACGGATGGCTGAACAAACTTGTTTCAGGGTTTGATTTAATTTCTGCATTAATTAAATTTTACAATTCATAAATTGAGGTTAAAGATGCCAAAAAATTTCTGGCTTGTAAAATCAGAACCTTCTGTATTTTCAATTACTGACCTGGAAAATGCCAAAAACCAGACCACATGCTGGGACGGGGTAAGGAATTACCAGGCAAGAAATTTTATTAAGGAAATGAAGATTGGAGATAAAGTTTTATTCTACCACAGCAATGCTGACCCTATGGCAGCTGCCGGCATTTGCGAAGTTGTAAAGGAAGCTTATGCTGATCATACACAGTTTGACCCTGATGATAAACATTACTTTCCCTCAGCCGACAAAGAAAATCCCACATGGTTTATGATGGATGTAAAATTCGTTAAAGAATTTAAACAGCCTGTAACACTGGCAGATATGAAATCAAATCCAAAATTAAAAGATATGAAACTTATACAGCGGGGCAACAGGCTTTCGGTAATGCCTGTGACAAAAGATGAGTTTGATGAGATAGTAAAAATGGGGAAATAATCAAAAGAAACACCAGCCTGCCTATAATACTCCTTTAGGACAGAATTCCCGGGAAGTATAAAATTTTCCCGGGAAAAAACGATTTAAAACGTTATAACTGCATTAAAAATCAAATATATTTTAATTTTTTATAGAAATAAATACCCCGAAATAGATGTAATAATTATATTTATGTAAGGAAAAGTATGCTTACCGGAAGGTAATACTGAATTAACCTGAATAATACAGGGTTCTGCTATTATTGAACTACAGGTTTATTTAGTTCCGGGGAGTATTATTAACAGCAGATTTATTTAACCCTTCCATTAAATGGAAGAAACATTTTTATAATATTAACAGTTAATACTAAGTTAATTACTGTATACAAATCCGCAGCAGTATGGATAAAATAATTTTTATGATGCGGTAAAAATTTTAGTTACCCAATGGATACGGGAAGAAACCGTGCCAGTTATTTTCAAACTTTTTTAATAAAGCATTATTATGAAAAATAAAATTTCCATTTCAATTCTCCTCTTTATGGTGTTATTTACAACCGCTATAATGCCTGCAGGAGCAAAAACCTTTTCATTATCTTCGCCTGACGGGAAAATAAATCTTAACATAAGTGTTGGAGAGGATATAACATACTCGGTAAATGTAAGCGGTAAAGAAATTATTAAGCCGTCAGTTATTGCAATGACTGTGAATGAGAAAACTGAACTGGGTAAAAATTCCGGTATTATTAACAGTGAAAAGAAAAGTGTTGATGAATTGCTTAAACCGGTAATAAAAGTAAAGAGTGAAATTATACGAGATAATTACAATCTTCTCCGAATTAACTTTAAAGGCAATTTTGCTCTTGAATTCAGGGCATATAATGACGGTACGGCATACAGGTTTATAACTTCCCTGAAAGGCGATATTACAGTTAACAGGGAAAATGTAGAGTATAATTTTGCAGATGATTATAATATCTGGTTCCCGGAAGAAGAAAACTTTTATACACACATGGAAAGAAGTTATATTTTTGAAAAACTGAGCGGAATAGCAAAAGGCAAGTTTTCTTCAATCCCGGCGTTAGTGGCTGCTGATAATAATATTAAGGTGGCTATTACTGAAGCTGACTTGTTTAATTACCCCGGTTACTACCTTACACCTTCTGAAAAAGCTAATTCATTAAAAGGTATTTTCCCGGGATTTCCGCTTGAAGTAAAAGAAAATGGCGACCGAGATGTTCCTGTAACCAAATATGCTGACTACCTTGCTGAAACAAAAGGGAAAAGAGAATTTCCATGGAGAGTTTTAGTTATTACTCAAAAAGATGCTGACCTGCTTACCAGCCAGATGATTTACAAACTTGCTTCTCCTTCACGAATTGAGAGCACTGAATGGATTAAACCGGGAAAAGTTGCCTGGGACTGGTGGAATGCACTTAATGTTTCAGGAGTTGATTTTAAATCAGGGGTTAATACTGCTACATATAAATACTATATTGATTTTGCTTCGGCTAATAAAATTGAATATATAATTCTTGATGAAGGATGGTATAAATTAGGCGATCTGTTTGCTATAAATCCGGATGTTAACCTACAGGAGATTATTGATTACGGAAAACAGAAAAATGTTGGTGTTATACTTTGGGTAACCTGGAAAACTCTTAACGAGCAGTTTGAAAAAGCACTTGACCATTTTCAGCAAATTGGAGTAAAGGGAATTAAAGTTGATTTTATGCAGCGGGATGACCAGTGGATGGTTGAATTTTATGAAAAGGTTGCAAAAGAAGCAGCGAAAAGGCATTTGCTTGTTGATTTCCACGGAGCATATAAACCAACAGGACTTATAAGGACATACCCCAATGTTATTTCCTCCGAAGGTGTGAAAGGTAATGAGAATAACAAGTGGAGTGAACTTGTTACTCCGGAGCATACTATTACACTTCCGTTTACACGCATGCTTGCCGGCCCAATGGACTTTACCCCGGGCGCTATGAGAAATGCTAACATGAAAAGTGAGTTCAGAATAATTAATGACAGCCCAATGGCTATAGGTACAAGATGCCATGAAATGGCGATGTATGTTATTTATGAAAGCCCGCTGCAAATGCTTTGTGATAACCCTACAAGCTATATGAAGGAAAAAGAATGCCTTGAATTTCTTTCAGATGTGCCTTCCGTGTGGGATACCACGATAGCTATTGATGCGAAAGCTGCTGATTACGCTATTATGGCAAGAAGAAGCGGCAGTGACTGGTATGTTGGGGCAATGACAGATGATACTGCGCGTGATTTTACAATTGATTTTTCATTCCTGGGCAATGGCAGTTATAATATTACCTATTACCAGGATGGAATAAATGCTGACAGAATAGCCAGCGATTATAAAATGATAAAATCTGAGATAAAATCTTCTGACAAACTGAATATTCACCTGTTCCCCGGCGGCGGTTGGGCTGCAAGAATTACAAAGAAGTAATATGGTATATACTTATCCGGAAATTAAAGAAAGTTATACCATAGGTGTTATATCTGACACTCATGCATTATTAAGAAAGGAAGCTGTAAGCGCTCTGTATGGCTCTGACCTGATTCTGCATGCTGGCGATATAGGAGATCCGGCAATTATAAAAAAACTGGAAACTTTAGCTCCTGTTGTGGCTGTAAGAGGAAATGTAGATATAACTCCATCGATGAATAAATTTCCGCTTAAAAAGATTATCAGAATCGGGGGGAAACAAATCCTCCTGGTTCATAATATTTCTGATATCGATTATAAACCTGAAGATAAAGAGATTGATATTATCGTTTACGGGCATTCACACAAGGCGGCTAAAGAAGTAAAAAACGGCGTCTTGTTTTTTAATCCCGGCAGTGCCGGAAAGAAAAGATTCAGTTTTGCGCTGGGTACAGGAGAAATAAATATAAAGGAAGGGAAAGTTTCAGGAAGGCTGCTCCCATTCGCCGAAGTACAGTAAAATATAACGACTATAAAGATTTGTCTTTTTTTACATAGATATTTGCCCGAAATGACTTATTTTATAGTCATTAATAAGGTATCTTATAAGTTCATCTTATAAAAACCTGCCTGCTACAGAATTTATATCTGCTATTGAGAGAAGAAGATATAAAATTCAAATAAAGCCGGATTAAAACAGCTTGTTATACAGGCTGTTTTACCGGTGTATCTTTTAATTTTCTCAATAAACACATAAATAAAACATGGCACACATCAAAAACTTCCCGGTTTTAGTTTTCTTTTTTGTCATTTTGGCTTCTTCATCTTTTATTGAAGCAAAAACATTTACTGTTCTCTCCCCTGACGGGAAAATAAAGCTGACTGCAGCAATAACTGATAAAATAACTTATTCAGTGAATGTAGACGGAAAGGAAATAATAACTCCTTCAGCAATATCTATGACAGTTAACGATAAGACCGAACTTGGCAGGAATCCGGCAGTAAAGGATACTGATACCAAACAGGTTGATAATATTATTAGAGCTGTTATTAAAGTTAAAAGCGGGCTTATACGTGATAATTATAACCAGCTTAATATAGATTTCAAAGGCAAATACTCTCTTGAATTCAGAGTTTATAATGATGGCACGGCTTACAGGTTTATAACTTCATTTAGTGATAGTATAAAAGTAAACAGTGAAACTGCAGAATTTAATTTTGCCGGGAATTATAATATTTATTTCCCTGAAGAAGAAAGCTTTTATACACACCAGGAAAGAAATTATCTGTATAAAAAATTAAGTGAAATAGGTGCAGGTAAATTCTGTTCAGTGCCTGCGCTTGTTGATGCTGATGATAATTTAAAGATTGCAGTTACTGAAGCTGACCTTTTTGATTATCCGGGTTTTTACTTAACACCTTCGGTTAAGTCAAATTCGTTAAAGTGCATATTCCCGGGTTACCCGCTGGAAGTTGAGGAATCAGGAGACAGGGATGTACGTGTAAAAAAATATGCTGATTACCTTGCGAAGACAAAAGGCAGCAGAGAATTTCCATGGAGAGTACTTATTATAACACAAAAGGATGCCGACCTTATCGCCAGTCAGATGATTTATAAACTTGCCTCACCTTCTAAAATAGGAGATACTGACTGGATAAAACCCGGTAAAGCTCAATGGGACTGGTGGAACCATCTTAATGTATATGGTGTTGACTTTAAATCCGGTGTTAATACTGCCTCTTATAAATATTATATTGATTTTGCGTCATCACATAATGTTGAGTATGTAGTTCTTGATGAAGGCTGGTATAAGCTTGGCAACCTTCTTGAAATAAGTCCTGATGTTGACGTACACGAACTTATAAGGTATGGCAAAGAAAAAAATGTTGGAATTATTCTCTGGACATCATGGAAAACACTTAATGATAATCTTATAAATGTTCTTGATGAATTTCAGAAATGGGGCGTAAAAGGAATTAAAGTTGACTTTATGCAGAGAGATGACCAGTGGATGGTAAATTATTATGAAAGAGTTGCACGCGAAGCAGCTAAAAGGCACCTGCTGGTTGATTTTCACGGGGCATATAAACCAACAGGCTTAATAAGAACATACCCTAATGTTCTGACGAGTGAAGGTGTAAAAGGAAGTGAAAACAATATGGTTGGGAATGAGATTACTCCTGAACACATGCTTATTCTTCCTTTTACCAGGATGGTTGCCGGGCCTATGGACTTTACTCCGGGCTCAATGGAAAATGAAACAAGCGATTTCAGGCCATCGTGGACTAATCCTCAATCCCAGGGAACAAGATGCCATGAAATGGCCTTGTTTGTTATTTACGAAAGTCCTTTAGAGATGTTATGTGATAACCCTTCAAATTATCTAAAAGAAAAAGAATGCCTTGAATTTCTCTCCGCGGTGCCAACTGTATGGGATACTACGATAGTCCCCGATGCTAAAGTTGCAGACTATGCCATAGTTGCAAGAAAAAGCGGAAATGACTGGTACATTGGAGCTATAACGGATGCATCCCCCAGAGATTTTACAATTGATTTTTCATTCCTTGGAAGCGGCAGTTACAAGATAGAATACTATAAAGACGGAATAAATGCTGACAGGCATCCTGCTGATTATAAAAAAGTAACAAGTGATATAAGCGCATCGGATAAGCTTAATATTCACCTGTTCCCTTCCGGCGGCTGGGCAGCAAAAATAACAAAGAAATAGAAGTTGATAACAGGCATAGAAGAATATACTATATATATACAGGATATGTTTTTCTATGCCTGACATTATTAAACAATGCGGCTTAAATAATTGAAGAAACACTTAAGCGGTACTTAAGCACATTATCAGCAGATACTTCGGGAAACACCCAGTTTATATATATACGCACCCGCATTGGTACTGCATTAAATGTTAACTTATATCATTAATTACTGCAAACCTCCGGTAGGCCCTGATTTTGCGATAATATCTTTTACTACCGATAGCTCAACCCTGCCGGGATGAAGGCAAAAACAAACAGTTATTTTAGTTAAAATTACCACGCCCTGTCAGATGCAGCTATACTGATTGAGGCTTAAATATAGACTCTCAGGATACCTTTAATATTGTAATAAGGAAAAATATTTATAGCGTTGTCGTTTGTCATGAAATGGTTCATGACAACCTGGTTTGGGGCCTTAATGCAGTAAAAATAAAGTTAACACCTATCGCTTAGCAAAACGGGAGTTTAAGTATTGTACCAGATGATAATTACTTCTTATTTATACTTTAATTGCTTTTAGAGAATACATCATTGGTATTTTATTTTCAAGCCCCTTTATTCTCCACCAGCCGTCTTCGCCCTGAACCATGTTGGGAAAACAGTTATAAACACTAAATGGGAATTCCTTAAATGACTGTACCTGAATACCATGCGTGTGTAAAGAAGTTATAACTTCTGAAAACGGGTGATTCCAGCCGTATTCAGTACCGGTTAATAAAGCCTCCCTGTCGGAATATGTGCCATGAACTTCTTCGGCTATTACTTCAGTATTAAAATATGAGTATTTGATAAACTCAAGTTTATCATCAAGCATCCAGACGAAAGGATGAAATTCAACAATATTAAAAACTCCGCCGGGTTTAAGGAAATGTGAAATAATTTCTGCCCATTTATCAAGGTCAGGCAGCCATCCAATCACGCCATAGGATGTAAATATTATATCAAACTTTTTATTAAGGTTTTCTTTCAAATCATACACGTTAGAGCAAATAAATTCAGTATCAAGTTTTAATTCATCATTAAGCTGCCGGGCAAGTTTAATGGCTTCATCGGAAAAATCAACGCCGGTTACCTTGGCACCCATTCTCGCCCATGAAAGTGAATCCTGTCCGAAATGGCACTGCAAATGCAAAAGAGATTTCCCTTTAACATCTCCAAGTTCTTCAAGCTCTATAAAATTAAGTGATGATTTTCCTGATTTAAATGATTCCACATCATAAAACGAAGACACTGCATGAACAGGTACCCTGTCATTCCATATTTTCTTATTTGAGTCAAAATATTTCTGCATGAAACTCCTGCCTTTTGGATAATTCATATAATACTGGAAATACCTGAGAAATCAGAATGCTCTAAACAACGTACCTGTTTTAATTTATAACCGACTTAGTTGGAGAATAATTCATTGTCATCTTCCTGCGCCCTGTCCAGCAGTGACTGAGGAAGAGCTTTGCTGGTTTTAGCGCCAAGAGTTTTCAGTTTTTCAACACTGCCCACAAGATTACCCCTTCCGGTAGATATCTTTTTCATTGCTTCATCATAGGAGTCTTTTGTTGACTGAAGCTTTTTACCAATATCTATAAGGTCATTCATAAGCCCCTGGAACTTATCATACAATGCGCCTCCCTGCCGTGCAATTTCAAGGGCATTACGGTTCTGGTTTTCCTGCCGCCAGATGCTGGATATAGTCCGCAAAGTTGCAAGCAGTGTACTTGGACTAACAATAACAACATTCTTTTCAAAAGCCTCATTAAAGAGTGAAATATCACTCTGCACTGCAAGACTGAATGCAGGTTCTATTGGCAGAAACATAAGAACAAAATCAAGGCTCTTTAGCTGGTATAAGTTCTGATAGTTCTTTTCACTAAGTCCTTTTATATGCCTGCGAATTGAAGCAATGTGCTCTCTAAGTGAAAGGACCCTTTCCTCCTCAACATCAGTTGAGCAGTATTTTTCATAGGCAACCAGCGAACATTTAGCATCAATCACCATGCATTTATTATCAGGAAGATTTATAATAACATCAGGCTGAAGGCGTTTGCCGAACTCATCAGTATAACTTGCCTGTACCAGGTATTCACGTCCCTTTACAAGCCCGGATTTTTCAAGAATACTATCCAGTATAAACTCACCCCAATTGCCCTGTGTTTTTGTCTGCCCTTTAAGCGCCTGTGTAAGATTATTAGCTTCCTTACTCATCTGCATGTTAAGTTCATACAGGTTCTTAATTTCATTCTGAAGTGAAACTCTCTGGCTGTTTTCATTTACATAGGTATCTTCAACCTTTTTCTGGAATTCCTTTATCTTCTCATTCAGCGGGTTAAGAATCACATCAAGGTTTTCCTTATTCTGCATAGTAAACTTTGCAGATTTTTCGTCCAGAATTTTATTGGCAAGCAGTTCAAAATCCTTGCTCAGCTTTACATGCATTTGTTCAAGTTCTTCTTTCTGTTCGTTAAGCCGCTGCTCAAGGTTTTTGTTTATCTCTTCAAGGGATGACCTTTTTGAACTTAGCTCAATTACCTTTCCACGTTCAGTGTTAAGCTCCAGGGTAACAGATTTATAATTTTCTTCAAATGCTTTAGCACGTTCCTGGGATTTACTAAGCTCAATTCTTAATTCTGTATTTACGATTTCTAATTTTTCATATTTATCAAATGATACATGTTTCAAAGCCTTAGCTCTATTAAGGAAATATCCCATTAAACTTCCTAGAACTAACCCAATAATTATTTCAAGATATTGCATTTAAATTCTTTTCCTGTTTGTTAATTGACTATGCAGTATTTTCCAATGATTTTTAACTTGCTTTTTTATTATTTCACTATTCATAATTTGAGCAGATCTATAAGCATATTTAATAAAATTCCTTTTACCTAGATGCGTATTATTCTCATATAATTTTTTTATTCCTAGTGTTTTGCCTAATGTCTTTTTTTTCCAAGTTCTTCTGTTTACAGAAGAAACCCTTTTTTTTAATCTTCTATAATATTTTGAAATACTTGAAGATCTAAGTCTAATACACATACCATCAAATTCAAAACCTAGGTATTGAACATATTTAAGTTTATTTTCACTATTAAATGCTTTTAATTGCAAATTTTCAAATCTGAAATTTGTAATATCAGTTTTATTTTCATTAATAGATAATTTAACTTCATCTTGAATTAAAGTATAAATCAATTCTTTGATAAATAAACTATTTTGAGTTGGACAAATTACTATAATATCATCTGAATAACGTCTGTAGAGACCACCTAGTTTTTGTACTTCATTATATACTTTTTTATCAAATTCTAACATATATATATTAGATAATAAAGCGCTAAGTGCAGATCCTTGTGGAATGCCATATTTATTTCCATTGACTTCAATTAAGCCACGAACATTATTTCGATATTCGTTTATTTCACATAATCTTTTCTTTCTTTTACCTTTATAATAATGCTTAAGTTTCTCTTTCTCTACATATGCAAAACTAGTTAATGATTTAAATACTTTATAGTGATCATTTGGGAGTATTTGATTTTCTATAATTTTTTTATAATTCTTTAATAGAATCATATGATTCAAGGTAGGGAAAAAGTTAGTTATATCGAAAGCTAGTGCAGTACATTCACCATATACTCTAATAAACTCGAATACTTCAAAAGCGAAATCAATATTACATTTGCCGTCTATTTTTCTATATGCAATAATACTGGAATTATATGATTCTTTTTGGATAAACTTTTCATAATTTTCCTCTAATATGCATTGGTACCAAGAATAAATTAGTGTATCCACATGTGATGAATAAAAAATCTCTCTTTCCTTTAGATCCATTACTCTTTCTTTCGTCACAGAGTTTAATTTATATCTTTTATTCTTAAGAATATCTTTAATAAAAGGGAAAAATGAATGCTTTTCAATATTTAAAGGATTTTCAAGATAGGTTAACAATCTTTTATATGAGATTTTACAATCGAAATGAAGATAATGGCGTTTTTTATTGTTTTTTTTAATCTTTTCTTCTTTTTTAAGCCAATTATCTTTATATGTCATAGAGATAAGTCTTTAAAGTTCAAAGCCAAAAGTCAGACTGGTGGCATCTTAAATGACTTTTGGCGCACAAACACATCCTTTCGGACGTATATGGTATATTACCATCCACCAACAAAACTTGAAATATTTAACCGAAATGATTAAATTTACTCTGTTTCTATTTCTGGATATACCAGCTAAGTTAGATTTAGCTTTATTAATAAAGATTAATCTAACGGTAATATTAAACAAAATTCCCCTTCCGCTCAAACAAAAGGGCAATTAAATATACCCTTTTATCAATTTAGATGCAAGAAAATTAATCCTTATACTTTAAAACTAAAAAAAACTTTATAAATAATATAACTATATAGTTTCGTATCAATATATCGAATAATAATATTTAAAATATCCCTACCGCTTACTCGTCTATTATTATACATAGAGATAGAAATAGATTTGTCTTCATATTTTCATGATTTTACAAGTTCTGGAAAACAAATCACATAATTTTAAGTATAACTATGGACAAATATTTGAATAAATGGAGAACATTTTTGCAAAACCACAGTATTGAAGTAAATAACTTTACAAAAAAGTTTGGTTCTTTTACAGCAGTTGATAATATATCATTCACAGTTGAGCAGGGAAGCATTTTTGCATTTCTGGGGCCAAACGGGGCAGGAAAAAGCACCACAATTAACACATTATGCACCATCCAGGATAAAACTTCAGGCGAACTGAAAATAAACGGAAATGATGTAACCAGTCAAAAGGACCTGGTAAGGAATGATATTGGGATAGTTTTCCAGGAATCAACCCTTGACGGAAAACTTACAGTTGAAGAAAACCTGAAACTGCACTGCGACTTTTATAAAGTCCCTAAAAATGAAGTAAAAGAGAGAATAGATTTTGTACTTGACCTGGTAGACCTTTCAACATGGAAAAAAGCACCGGTAAACAGCCTTTCAGGCGGAATGAAAAGGCGTGCAGAAATTGCCCGCGGACTGGTGCATTTTCCCAAAGTGCTGTTTCTTGATGAACCAACTACAGGGCTTGACCCGCAGACAAGAGTAAATGTCTGGGATTACATTCTCAAACTTCAGAAACAAAAGGATATTACTATTTTTCTTACAACTCATTATATGGATGAGGCAGAGATATGCAACAGGGTAGCTGTTATAGATAATGGTAAAATTGTTGCCCATGATACGCCATATAATCTGAAAAAAGAATTTACTTCAACAACAATGAGGATAGTTACTTCGGGCCCTGAAAAATTTAAATGGTACCTGAATAAATTTAATATGAATTATAAACAGGATAATGAACATTTTATTATTTATACCACCAATATTGATGAAATACTTAATATAACATCAGTATTCAGGGAAACAATTGATGATATTGAAATTAGTAAAGGAACTCTTAACGATGTATTTATTGCAATTACAGGAAGGGAAATAAGAAATGATAAGGCCAATTAAAGCTATAGTAATTAGGAGTTTAATAAAACTTTCACGGGATAAAATGAGGTTATTCTTTACCCTGTTTATGTCAGGGCTCTTCCTGTTTATTTTTTCGTTTGTTACAAGGTCAGCAGTAGCCGGGTTTTCTCACCCAATGAATTATCTTATTTCTGGCATTATTATTATGACCGTATTTCAGACCTCATTAAATAATTCCATGAATATACTGGATGATATTGCCAATGGCTTTATGAAAGAAATTCTGGTTGCACCAATAAAAAGATGGCAGATAGCATTAGGGCATATTATATCTTCAACTATTGTGTCAGTCTTTCAGGGTCTTATAATTATTATTGCCGGTTTTTTCATAGGACTGCAGTTTGACTGGTTCCATGGAACTGTAATGTTTATTCTTATGTGCCTTGTAGGGCTTACATTCAGTTCTCTTGGCTTATACCTGGCATCAATAACAAAAGAATCTGCCAATTTTCAGTTTCTTGTTACATTAGTAACAATACCATTAACATTTTTATCCGGTGCATATATACCTACAGTAGCTATTCCCAAAATCCTCAGCCTGGTTATATATTTGAACCCGTTAACATATACAACGGCAGCGTTCAGGTCAGTAACACTTCATCTTGAAAACATGCCGGCTGCACAGCTTATAAAAGACGGAGTTGCATTTAACCTGAACGGATTTATAATTACACCGGGAATGAGCGCCGCTCTTGTAGCTGTTATGGGTATTGTGTTTTTTACTTTTTGCGTAAACAGGTTTAACAGTACAGATTTTTCAAAAGTAAAGATTTTTAAGCATGGAAGGAGATAACAGGTGAAAATCCGGAAGAATTTTCAGCCTATTTTTAATAAGAGGCCGGGCTATATAAAATTTGTTGAACACGTAAAATTATTTGTTAAGAAGAGCAGTAATTTGATAAAAACTATTTTTCTGAACTTACCCATGATAATACCCTTTATCATGGATAGTTTTTTTAATATGCTGCACCAGGACAGAATATCCTGGGGAAAAGTATAATGAATACAACTGTTGAGGATTAAGATATTTTTACTTCATCCTCAACAGCTTTTAATATTACATCTTTCCTTACCAGTTCAATCATTTTTTTTACATCATCATAAAGAAGGCGGTCTTTATTGAGAGGCGGGATAACCTTCCTTATCTCCCTGTAGGCGGCACCTGTACCCTTCCCGCATTTAAGAGGTTTCAGAAATTCAACTGCCTGTGCAGCAGTCATAAGTTCTATTGCCAGAACACTTTCAAGATTTTGCATAATCCTGTAACATTTTTGTGCAGCAATAGAGCCCATTGAGTTATGGTCTTCCTGGTTAGCTGATGTGGGAATAGAATCGACACTTGCAGGATGTGCAAGTACTTTATTTTCAGAAACAAGGCTTGCGGCAGTATACTGCGCAATCATAAGCCCCGAATTTAATCCGCCGTTTAAGGCAAGAAATCTTGGCAAGCCGCTTAATGCACCGTTAACCATTCTTTCTGTACGGCGTTCAGATACATTTGCAAGTTCTGAAAGAGCTATTCCCATAAAATCCATTGCAAGTGCCATAGACTGGCCATGAAAATTACCACCTTCAATATGTTCTTCTGTTTCAGGAAATATTATTGGATTATCATTAACTGAGTTTATTTCTATTTCGACACGGGAGAGAACATAATCTATTGCATCCCGCGATGCACCGTGAATCTGGGGAACGCAGCGTATTGAATAAGCATCCTGTACGCGTGTATCATTTTTAAGATGAGAAATTCTTATTTCACTCCCCTTTATCAGGTTAAGTACATTTTTTGCGGTTGTAATCTGGCCGGGAAACGGGCGCAGCCTGTGCAGTTTTTCATCAAAAGCCTTATCAGTTGCACGCAGAGCTTCATGGGTAAGCGCAGCAGAAATATCGGCAAGCTTAATAAGCTTCTTTGCCCGTATACTGATATAAGCTGCAAATGAGGTCATCATTTGAGTGCCATTAATTAAAGCCAGCCCTTCTTTTGCCTGCAGTTTAACTGGTTTGAGATTAAACTTTTTAAGAGCTTTTTCGGCGGGAATTATTACAGCGCATGAAGTATCCCTGCCGGTAAAGTCATTTACAATCTGCACTCTTCCCCTGCCGGTCATTGGCAGTACAAGATGCGCAAGCTGAACGAGATCTCCGCTGGAACCAACAGAACCCTGTGAAGGCACCACAGGAATGATATTGTTATTAATCATTGCTGCAAGCAGGTCAAGTGTTTCATTCCGTATTCCGGAATACCCTTTGGCAAGTGCGTTAAGGCGGAGAAGCATCATTATTTTAACTACTGCCGGGAGGAGATATTCTCCACAGCCAACAGCATGGCTTAAAATCAGGTTTTCCTGAAGTTCGGCAATGTGTTCTTTTGATATGTTAACGTTTGCAAATTCGCCAAACCCGGTGGTAACCCCATAAATAACCTCGCCGTTGTTTACCCACTTTTCAACAAGGCTGCGCGAACGCTGAACGTTCTTTTTTGCACCCGGAGTAAGCTTTACCAACGGATTATTTACAAGAAATGACTCTGTTTTATCAATAGTAAGTGAACTTCCGTCAATAAGCAGTTCTTTTATTCTGCTGTTTTTTTTACCTGCAGGTATGGTTTTCCTGCGGTTTGCAGCCGGACTCTTTTTATCCGCCATATATCATTTTTTTTATTTTTTCAGAATTTTGTTTGTTAGTTCTGTATGTAATATGAATTTCATCATCATATTTTGTTGATATAACTTCAGCAAGAGAATGTATTCTTGCTGCTATTTTAGAATCCGATAACTTCAGGTCAATCTTCTCTTCAACAAATGAATCTTCAATATCACTGATTATTTTATCTTTAAGCCCGGTTATATTTATACCGCGGGAAGCAGAAATAATAATGCTGTTTTTAAACCTGTTTTTAACATAATCAAGCTTGTTTTTGTCCGTAACAGCATCAACTTTGTTAAATACATTTATTACAATCTTGTCCTGAATATTCATATCCTTCAGCGTGTCTTCAACAACCTGCATGTGTTCTTCGTAATAAGGATGGCTGAAATCGACAACATGAAGGATTATATCAGCATCACGGGCTTCATTCAGTGTACTTTTAAAAGACGCAACGAGATGTGCAGGAAGTTTCCTGATAAAGCCAACAGTATCGCTTATCAGCATTTTATGATTTTTACTTATTTCAAGTGTACGCGTAGTAGAATCAAGTGTGGCAAAAAGTTTATCTTCAGCAAAAACACCGGCATCAGTAAGCCTGTTAAATAAAGTAGACTTGCCTGCGTTTGTATAGCCAACAAGTGATACTTTAATAAAATCTTTCCTTCCAATGGTTTGAGTTTCACGCTGTGATTCAATCTTTTCCAGCTTTTCCTTAAGGTGGCTTATTCTTGTCCTGATAATTCTGCGGTCAGTTTCAATTTGAGTTTCACCCGGGCCTTTTGTACCAATACCACCGTATTGTTTTGAAAGGTGAGTCCATGCCCTTGTAAGCCGTGGAAGCATATACTGAAGCTGTGCAAGTTCAACCTGTGTTCTTGCCTCTCTTGTACGGGCGCGGGAAGCAAATATATCAAGAATCAGCCCGCTTCTGTCAATAATTTTTTTATTTATCAGGTTTGAAAGATTTCTCACCTGTACAGGAGAAAGGTCATCATCAAATATCACAAGGTTAATTTCATTCATTTCCACAAGCTGAAGGATTTCTTCTGCTTTTCCTTTACCTATATAATAAGCCGGATCATAATTATTTTTTTCCTGAATAACTCTAATAATGGTTTCAGCGCCTGCTGTTAATGCAAGTTCTTCAAGTTCATCAAGATGTTCTTCAACTATATCTCTGCTAAGTTCCTTTGTATTCAGGGCAACAAGTATTGCCCGTTCAATAGTCTTTTGTTCAATTTCTATCATTTATAAAATCAATTCTCCTTAAAATATTATACCGTTCAAAGAATCCAGCACAATTATATTTAATTTATTTTGAAAAAACACTTGTTCAAGCCTGTATATAATCTCCCTTTTAAGTACAGTATACTAAGCGTTGTTAAATCCTTCAATCTCTTTTTTAACATTGCGGGCTATTGTCATTTCAACAGCAGCAATTATAAGTGCAATAACAAGAAACAGCCTCCATAATTCAGACCCGAATCTTGCCTGAAGAATAACTTTGGCAGGGTCATCATCCTTATCAACAGCAACGTATTTACCTTTAAACTTTACCTTGCCCAGATAATTTTTAAAATCATCTTTTGCAGAATAATCAGTTACTGATTCTTTTGTATCAGTATTGATAGAAAAATTATCAATTAACTTTTCCCCTGAATAAGCAAGGTAATTTCCGGGAATATCTGTTTTTTTATAAGGCAGGTAATTTCCGGGGCTTTTTTCTGTATTAAAAAACTCGTCGGTATTATCCGGGCGGGCTATTTTAACCTGAGGCACAGAAATACCTGAAATATTTACATCTGCTTCAGTACCGGCAGTAAAATCTTCTTCCGGTTTATCCTTTGATGCAAGATAAAAAACTGATTTATTAATAAGCGGGGCAAAAATACTTTTTAGCGGAAAGTTACTCCAGCTTAAAACAGGGGCTGAGGCAAGTACAAATACCTTCCCTTTTCCCTTCTTAAACTCACTTAAAAAAGAGCTGTTATCCATCAGCTTTATAATATTTACCCCGGAACCTGACGTATTTATTTTAAAGTGCCTGTAAATATCAGGTGATTCCAGTTTTTTCTTTCTTTTATCTGAAAAGATATCCATGAATACCGGGTGGTTTAATTCAGCCTCCAGAAATGAGGATGCATTTTCTGTCTTATTTAGTACCCCGGCTTCACCGGCTGCAGCCGGAAGCCCAAGAGAAGTAAGAAGCTGGTTAAAATCAGGCAAAGAAGAAGACTGCCCCGGCATAATAAAAAGCCCGCCGCCGTTATTAACAAATTCTTTTAGATTAGAAACATTTGTGCCTGCTCCAGCAACAACAGCAACAGCATATTGAGAAAGGTTAACTGAGGAAACCTGGTTGAGGTTTTTATTGGTAATTTTTAATGCTCCTTCACCATTTACTGCATTCAATGCAAGTTCCAAAAACCTGGTTGTTACAGCATCGTCAGCAAAAATTATAACAGGTATTTCGGCAGGTACATTTATGCCTATATAACGCCTGTTATCCTGCAGGATATCATCATCTTCAATTTCGGCATATATATCTGCAAAACCGGCTTTTTTTATTACGGCTTCCATATCAATTTCAGTTTTTTGGCCGGGAGCAAGAGTTACACTTTGCTGTGCACTTCGTTCACCATTAACAAAGAGAGAAACCACTCCGTCATTCCAGTTTGAACTTTTAGAATAATTAGTTACAGCAACTTTAAAACTGACGGGTTTATCTTTCCCAAATATCTGTGTATTAAGTTTCAGGCTGTCAATGCCTATGTTAAATACTTCTTTACCGGAATAATTAAAAGTATACAGTTTTACCTTATCATTTAAAATTTCACTAAGGTCAGAGAGTGATTTGTTGTCAGCAAGCCCGCCTTTCTGGAAATCAGAAAGCACATAAATTTCTTTATTAAAATTGTTTGATTCTGCCAGTATCTGCCCTGCTTTTACTATAGCATTATTCAGATAACCGGAGGTATATGCAGGTTTAAGATTATTGGCAGCTTTCCTTACAGCCTGAAGGTTATTTGAAAGTTTGATATCCTCATTTAAATCAGAAACGCGAAGTAAAGCAGCGTCATCACCTTCCTGCAGTTGATTAAGAAGAATATTCACTGTCTCTCTGGCCTGGTTCAGGTATGAACCTCTTCCGTCTACTACAGACATGCTGAATGTATCATCAATTATAAACACGGCTGAAGTTTTTGCGGCTGATGTAGTACCGCCAATTGCCAGCCCCTCCAGGGCAGGCCGCGCGAATGCCAGCACAAGGAACAGAATCACCAGCACCCGTAAAGCCAATAAAAGCCATTGCTTTATTTTAATTTTCCGGATTTTATTCTTTTGCAGCTCTTTTAGAAATGAAAGTGTACTAAATTCAATCTTTTTAAGTTTTCTGAGATTTAAAAGATGAATTAATACGGGTATAGATGCCGCCAGTAAACCGAGTAGTACCGCAGGATTAAGAAATATCATTACGTTTTATTTTAATAGTATTATAAAATAATAATAAACCCTAAATATTACTATATACTTTTAAAGGGTAAAAGGGTTCCGGGTGGTTTTTAATTTGCTTTACTGCCCGGCTCTCTTTCTGTTATAATTTTTTGTATTTTTCTATATTCGTTAATTACCGGGTTTTACTATTTATGAATTTTTGTACTTTATTTGACACATATTATTTATCACGAGGAATTGCTTTATACCAGTCACTGGAAAAACACTGCGGGGATTTCCATCTTTATATTTTTGCATTTAACGATAAATGTTACAATATTCTAAAAAAACTAAGCCTGCCAAAAGCAACAATTATTTCCCTTAAAGAATTTGAGGATGAGGAACTGCTTAAAGTAAAGCCGACCCGTTCAATTGCCGAGTATTGCTGGACTTCGACATCTTCTACAATATTATATGTACTTGAAAAGTATAAAGTTGAGTCATGCACTTATCTTGATGCTGACCTCTTCTTTTATGAGTCACCCATGCCGATATTTGAAGAAATGGGCGATGCATCAATTCTTATTACGGAGCACAGGTACTCGCCGCAGTATAACAAAGAAGTTAAAAGCGGCAAATACTGCGTTCAGTTTGTTACAATTAAAAATGATGAGCGCGGGATTAAGGCTCTGAAATGGTGGCGCGAACGTTGCCTGGAATGGTGCTATAACCGTTATGAAGACGGAAAGTTTGGTGACCAGCTTTATCTTGATGACTGGACAGAGAGATTTGAGGGTGTGCATGTAATGCAGCATTATGGCGCTCTTGCAGCGTGGAATGTACAGCAGTACGATTTTGCATACCAGAATGAACAGGTTATTGGCGTTGAAAAAGAAACCGGTAAATCATTTGATGTTATTTTTTACCATTACCATTATTTAAGATTTTTTACAAACGGTAATATTGAACTTGGAAGGCGCACTCTTAGTGATAATGTCCTTAACATTTTCTATAAACCTTATATTCAGCAACTTGATGAAATAAAGAAAAAGATTAAGCTGATTGATGATTCCTTTGACCCGCACGGCTCCGGAAAACAGCCGTTCAACTGGAAAACCCCTATTCTGTTTGTATACAGAAAATTAAAGGGAGTATATAACATTTTTGATAATACAAAATTCCTGGGAGATTAATGGCGCACATTATTAACCTGAAAACATTTTCAGAACAAAGAGGCAATCTTACTGTTATTGAAAAAGAGATTCCATTTGAAATAAAAAGAATCTTCTATATTTATGGAGTTGATGACTCTGTCCGCGGAGGGCACAGGCACCATACTACTGTTCAGGCTGCAATATGTATACATGGAAGTTGTATTGTCTCCAATAATGATGGTGAAAAACAGGAAGATTTTCTGCTGGATCATCCCGGCAAATGCCTTATTCTTGAAACAAAAGACTGGCATACTATGCACCATTTTACACCAGATGCAGTGCTTCTTGTACTGGCATCAACCACATTTGATGCAGCAGATTATATTTATGAGGCATATAAATGATCTTTTATGAAAATCTTGCAGAGGTAAACAAAAAATTTTTTGAACAGTATAAAAAATCCTTTGAAGATACTTTAAATAGCGGCTGGTATGTACTTGGAAAGAACGTTGAAAATTTTGAATCAGAATTTGCTTCCTACCTGGGTGCAGGTTTTTGTGCAGGTGTGGCATCCGGACTTGATGCTCTTCTTTTAAGCCTGAAAGTGTTTGATTTTGAACCGGGCAGTGAGGTTATAACTGCATCAAATACTTACATTGCTACAATAATTTCAATAATGCAGGCAGGATTAAAGCCTGTTCTGGCAGAACCTGATATAAAGAATTATAACATTGACCCTGATAAAATAGAAGAGAAAATTACTTCAAAAACCCGGGCGGTAATGGTTGTACATCTTTACGGCAAACCATGCAATATGGACCCGATAGTAAAACTCTGTAAAAAGCATAATCTTAAGCTTATTGAAGACTGTGCCCAGGCACATGGGGCAAAATACAAAGGGAAAATGGTTGGGACTTTTGGTGATTTTGGTGCATGGAGTTTCTACCCGACAAAAAATCTTGGTGCTCTTGGCGATGCAGGTGCCATAACTACAAATAACTTTGAACATTCTGATGCAATTAAGATGTACAGAAACTACGGCTCAAAAATAAAGTATTATAATGAAGTTGTTGGTTATAATTCACGACTGGATGAAGTACAGGCTGGTTTTCTTTCAGTTAAACTAAAAAGCCTTGACCTGATTAATACACATAAAAGAAGGCTTGCAGCTATATATCATGAAAATCTGAAACCCGATTTTATTAAACCTGAAGTGGATGAAAACTATTTTGATGTTTACCATATATACAACATCAGGCACCCGGAAAGGGACAAGGTTAAAGAATATTTACTTAAAAATGCTATAAAGACTGACATTCATTATCCTGTACCACCGGATAAACAAAAAGCCATGGAAGGTGTATTTGATGGAGAGTATCCAATATCTGAAGAAATTCACAAAACCACATTAAGCCTTCCCGTTTCTTTTGGGCATACTGAAGATGATATTTATAAAGTGGTTGAAGTGCTGAATAGATTTTAACAATAATGCGCTGGCCATAATACTATAAGCCAGCACATTATAAACTCTGGTTAATTGCTGTTCATAATTTCTGCAAAAGCGCCGGCTATGTTTTTTCTGTCAAACTGCTTCACGTATTCAATGTTTGTTTTAAATTCTCCCGCTCTTTTAAAAAACTCTTCAGCAGAATCTGTATAAGGAAGAAGCATACCTGCATTTGCCTTTTTAATTATAAGGTTTACTTCATCATTATCATCGCCAAAAGCAAGTATTGGTTTTCCAATTCTTAAATATTCAAAAAGTTTTCCGGGAACGTGGCGTTTTTCTGTTGCACATACCAGCAGGTAATTTGCTTCGGCAAGTACATTTACCATTTCTGTATATGGCAGAAAACCTTTAAACTCTGTGTTTGGCAAGAGTCCGTTTTGCTCAATTTCCTGTTTAATACCCGGACTGACAGAACCGACAAAAACCAGTTTAAGTTTTCTTCCGTTATCTATTTCTTTTTTTAATTGCTGCCAGAATTTCTTAGGATTCTGGTAGTCAAATATATTTCCTGCATGGACAAATACTTCAGTATCATCCTTCTTAGCTGAAGTAATACCTGCAAAATTTTCTTCATTATAACCCCAGTAAAGAACGTGTGATTTTTTTTCAATAAAGCTGTACTTTTTTATATAATCTTCACGTGTTGAACTGGTAACAAAAACAACATCTTTGGCCTTAGTCATTACCTTTTTTTCAAGGTAATTGTCGATAGCCAGTGTAGCTGCACTCCTTTTGAAACTGCGGTAATAAACAATATCTGTCCACGGATCAATAAGCACCGGGTAATGCGGAATATTAAACTTCTTCGCAAGGCTCATACCTATTAAATGAGCAGTATGCGGAGGGCCTATAGTTACAACCGCATCATGCGGATTTTCTTTTAGAAATTTTGTACTGTCAGATACTGCCGGAAAGTACCACCCTGCCCTTGCATCAGGAATAAACAGGTTCATTCTTATCCATATAGAAAGCCTGTGTGCCAGTCCTTTATTAGTAGTGGAAATAGTTTCAGAGGCTACAAGGACCTCATCTTTACCTTTTCCTGTAAATTTTTTGTAAATATTAAAGGGTTCAAAAGAATTTGTTTTAATTACTTTAAGCTCAGGAGAAATATGCTGAAACAGGGATTCATCTTTATGAGAAAAAACATCTTCCTTTGCTGTAACAACAGACGGCTGCCAGTTATAAAAAGGAAGATGTTTTATTATCTGCAGCGGCCAGTGTATTGAGGCTTTGCCTGAAGGCGGCCAGTAATATGTAATAAATAAAACTTTTTTCATGAAAAACCGTAAGTAAAACATAAATTTATCAATAATCACTGTATTTTGAAACTAAATCGTACAGCAGCCGGTTAAAATGAAAAAGAAACAACAATTGGAACAGAAATTCATCTTCAAAACTATTCATTGTAGTATTCTTTAACTGAATAAATGATTTAGCCTGTTATAGTTGAATAAGCCTGTTTATACAAAGTTTGTTATATTTACGCACTAAATTTGGAAAGAAAATGGAATTAAGTATAAAAAATATAAATCGTTTTATAGTAATTGGAGACCGCGTATTAATTAAGCCAAGTGAAGATGCAGAAAAGACGATGAGCGGATTATTTCTTCCTCCGGGAGTAACCGAAAAAGAAAAAATCCAGAGCGGAAGAATTCTTAAAACAGGGCCCGGCTACCCATTACCGGCTCATACTGAAGATGACGAACCATGGAAAGAATCAAAGGAAGAAGTAAAATACATACCACTTCAGGCAAAAGAAGGAGATGTTGCAGTTTTCCTGCGGAAAGAAGCATTTGAAATTGAATTTGAAAAAGAGAAATTTTTGATTATCCCCCAATCAGCAATACTACTTTTAATCAGAGATAATGTCTTTGAACTTTAGCTGTTATTAGTGCTGAAGTTTCAGCCTGAAAATCTTTCGAAAAGAATCCATAATTGCAGATTCTGTCTTATTCGAAAAAACTCTGCTGTCGTCAGCGGGAATTGCATCAACGGAATTTTCCGGGATATATTCATCAGAAACCAACTTCAGGTACTCTTCCAGAACTGTTACATCATCTGCTGAAGATACAGGCAGATTGTAATCATTGCATAAATCAAATAACTGCTGTTTTCTGTTTTGTTCAAGCTGTAACATATAATCTCCGGTAAAAGGTTATAAATATCCTTACAATATTATCGGAGACTTTAGTTTAAAGTTTAGCCTTTTTTTAGATTTTTTAAAATAAAATGAGCATCAACAAAAGAAATATTGAAAAAACAGCAATATATATTAGAAATGCACCTAATTTGCTCTGATCAGGATCAAAATTTGTAACCTCATTTTCTGAGTTTTTCTCCAAAATATTCTCCATTCAACTGCCTTAAATATTTGTTAATAATTGTTTATTCATACCAGGAAACAATTTCAAATGAATTTGTAGTTGGAAAACTTGGCGGCGATTCAGTCATAAACCGGTCATCATATTTGTACCTTTTTAAAAAACCTGAAGTTATATAACCACCTGAAGTAGTACCAACAGCCTGCCTTTGATATTGAATTATTCCTCCTAAAAGATTAATATAACCATCAACCCCTCTGGAAGAATAATTTTGGGCACCAAATCCTCCGTTTTTACAAAAAATTGTTGCATCTATATTAATATCAGAACTATTTGCTGTATTATCTGTTACATATACGTAGTTTTCTGCAACAATACCCAGCATATCATCAGAACCAGGGTAATCCCTGGGATCATATTGGTATGTAACATCATTATCCAGGTAAACAGTTCCCTTTGTACTGCCTGAAGCAACCACAGTGTATTTACCGGTAAGTTCACCCTGAAGCCTGACAACTGCATTTTTTGCATAAATAACTCCATTACTGGTTAAACTGCTTCCTAATACTGTTGTGTAAGAAGAACTATAGGAGTATTTATACCTTATTGAATCTCTTACAAATGTAACATAGACCGTATCATGCCCGGAGAAAACCTTACCGGCTACTGATTCAATAGAAGATACAGAGTTGTCAGGCAGTGCTAACGAAACACCTTTTTCATATCCACCATAAAATTTTGGACTATTATACCCGGAATTGTACTTAGTCCCTTTTAATGTAGTTGTTTTGCCATAGTATACAGGTGACCCGGAGATCCTCAAGTAATCCTGTGTATGGAGAGGACCCCAAACGGTATCACCTGTTACCCACCATATGCCGGATGGTTCATAAACCGAATAATATGCAAACTTAGAAAACTTGCTGGGCTGAAGAATAACTACTACAGTATCTTTAACATCATGAAAAGCACTTATTGATGTAATTGTTTTTGTAATACCTGAAGTATCAATCTTTACATTCAGTATTCCCCGCTGATAGTTAATATTTGAATATCCTGCTATCCATGTTGGATCAAGAAAAATCTGATTTGCAGCCATATTTGCTCCACTTACAGCAATATTATGGGCAACAGATTCATTAAAATAATCCGCTGCATTTATTATAGCACGTGTAGTCACATCATTATAGTTACGCCCCAGCGCCATATAAATAATACTGAAACCAACCACAACAAACAGTAAAGCTTTGCCTCCCATAATATACCCTTACCTGTTCTCCAGATTTCTGGCTACTAATCTAATTTGCCGCCAAAAAGCGCCGGAATATTTGGTCGTATCTGATTCAAGCCCATAAGCATCAGTTTTTTCGACGGCAATGTTTATTTCCATACTGGCTATTTCACCGGGAGTAGTAATAGGAAATGATATTGTATCATTATTAACATCCATGTATACTATTCTAAACTCAGTAATACCCAAATTAGCACTTTTAGGAGCCTGGCTGTTTATTACTCTATAAAGCATCCTGTCACGCGGGTTTTTTGTAGCTGTAAGCTCACTTGCCTGCCCAAGGTAATAATACATAGTATCAACAATGCCATCACGATTGACATCAGTTAAGAATTTTATTTTGTTCGAGTCAGCCATAATAATTGACTTAGAAGGATCACTTATAGCCGTAAAGTTTTTGCAATAACCGATTTTCCTGAAATCATACTCAACAATCTCAGCCACCGCTGCCAGATTTTGCTGCAGTGTCAATTCTTCACTGTAACTGTATGTATTTGCGTTTGCTGAACCATTAAGCCTCCCCAGCAAAAGCAGAAGATACCCGCCAATTACAATTGAGCCTACAATATCTAATAAAGTGCTAAAGCCCATAACCTACCTGTAGTACCAATAACTAAAAATTGAAGACAGTTTAACAGTGTCAGTCATAGATGGACTTGTTACCATCACAGTAATTTTCTTGTGCCATGTTTTCCCTGAACTTAAATCAGTATCGGGAGCATCTGAGTTAATATACGATACCTTACATTTTATATAGAACTTTGCTGACGGAATATTTAATACTGAATCGACATAATTATTATAATCATCACAATCATCAAAAGTGTCAGATGTAGTTTCGCCTGTCTCTTTTCCCAATACTGCACTTAATGATGTAGTGGATGTTACAGCACTTTCTGTAGTATATTCATCAAAAGCTTTGCTATTTGCTTCTTCAAGCATTGATGATGCTAAAGAAACTGCAAGAACAGAAAACTTGGTTTCATCGAGAGAAACACCGGAATGCACAAAGTGACTATTCATCCTGAGTGTCGTAATAGAAAGGAGCGCCATAGCTCCAATAGTTAACATCATTTGCCCGGTATTCATTATTTACCCGAATAAAAACATATATGGTTATTATTCAACTATCGTGCTAAAAAAAGAATTCTTTAAAGGTGCTTTTTTAAGCGTTTTGAGAGGTATTTTTCAGAAGGGATCAATAATTACGACAAAAATGACGTCATTTTTGTCGCCTGCCTTCAACTCTGTCAATTCTCATCTGTTGAAGTTTACGCTGCAATGTTCTTTCACTTACTCCTAAAATAGCTGCTGCTTTCCGAACATTCCCATTAGTATAAATTAAAATATTTCTGATATGTTCGCTAACAGCATCATCAATAGTAATAAGCTTTAACATCTGATGAGATGAATGAATTTCCTTTAATATTTCCAGATTTTCGACCAATTCATCATTACGGGTTTTAGCTACTGCATTCAGTACCACATTTTCAAGTTCTCTTACATTGCCGGGGAAACTGTATTTTATCATACTATCCAATACTTTATCAGAAAAGCCAGCAACATATTTCTTATAAGTACGGTTACCTATTTTAAGAAAATAATTCGCCAGGGTAATAACATCATCTCCCCTTTCTCTGAGTGGAGGAAGATGTATAAAACCTCTTGTTAACCTGTAATAAAGGTCAGAACGGAACTCCTTAGAGTTTATTGCATCAACAAGATCTTTATTTGTAGCAGCAACAATACGAATATCAAGTTTTATTGGCTTTGGATTTCCGATGCGGTAAATTTCACCATATTGAATTGTACGAAGAAGTTTTCCTTGTAATTCCTTGGGTAATTCTCCAATTTCATCAAGAAAAATTGTCCCGCTATTAGCTGCTTCAAAATAGCCTATTTTTTCAGATGCCGCCCCGGTAAACGATCCTTTTTCATGTCCAAAAAGTTCACTTTCAAACAGAGAATTTGATATAGAGGCAAGATTAACCACCACATAGGGTTTATTTGCACGAGGAGACAGTTCATGAATCTTTTTTGCTATTAAATCTTTTCCTGTACCAGTTTCACCAACAATTAAAATAGTTTCGTTTGTGGGAGCAAATATTTCCACAAGTTCAAAAACTTTATGCATTGACGATGAACCTGTAATAATATCAGAAAAAGCTTTTTTAACTTCAGTTTTTCTTGATGAAATATTGCGGAGTGATTCACGTTCCAGTTCAAGCAGCCTTTGTTCAAGCGCCCTTTTAATTATAAGAAACAGCCTGTCAGTATCAGGAGGTTTATTTATATATTCGTAAGCACCAAGTTTTACAGCATTAAGGGCAATATCAATATCATCAACAGCAGTAACCATAATAACAGGAATAAGAGGGTAATCTTCTCTTATCTTTTCAAGCAAAACAAGCCCATCCATCTGGGGCATGTAAACATCCAGAATAATAAGGTCTACTCTTTCCTTTTCCAGTAATGATAAAACATTAAGGGGGTTGGATTCAGAAATTGTATTATTATACCCCTCCTGTTCCAGCAATCCTTTCAAAAGGAAACAGTATTCCGGTTCATCGTCTACTATTAAGATTGAAATTTCTGACATATTTTCTTATAAAATTACTTTAATAATCGGATTTTTCATATAGTATGTTAATTTTATTATGTATTTTTCAACAATATGCCCTGTTATTTCGCAAATAATCCTGTTTTTAATTAAGTTTGAATTATCCTGACCATTAAAATTATATAAATTGAGGGAAAGTTATGACTGCAAATATAGATATGATAAAAAACAGATATACAGAATTCAGGGGCAAGTTAGAGATAATCAGAAAAATAGTTAAAAAGCCATTAACTTATACAGAAAAAATACTATATACACATTTATGGGAAATACCGGGACAACCCCTGGAAAGAGGACAGGCATATGCAGAATTAGCCCCTGACAGAGTTGCGATGCAGGATGCAACAGCACAAATGGCATTATTACAGTTTATGTCTGCGGGGAAAAAGGTTACCGCTGTTCCCTCAACGGTACATTGTGACCATCTAATACAGGCGCAGGTTGGAGCAAAAGATGATCTTTTACGCGCCAATGATGAGAATAAAGAAGTATTTGATTTCCTTGAAAGTATAGCAAAAAAATATGGAATTGGTTTTTGGAAACCAGGTGCAGGTATTATCCACCAGGTAGTACTTGAGAATTATGCATTCCCGGGCGGAATGATGATTGGTACGGATTCGCATACCCCAAATGCAGGCGGACTGGGAATGATAGCTATTGGTGTTGGAGGCGCTGATGCTGTTGATGTTATGGCAGGAATGCCCTGGGAACTCAAATGGCCTAAGATACTGGGAGTCAAGTTAACCGGAAAAATGAATGGATGGACTTCAGCAAAAGATGTTATACTTAAATTAGCCGGTATTTTAACTGTTAAAGGCGGAACAGGTTCAATTGTAGAGTATTTTGGCGAAGGAGCTTCTTCTCTTTCCTGTACCGGTAAAGCCACTATTTGTAATATGGGAGCCGAAATAGGTGCCACAACCTCCGTTTTCCCTTTTGATAAAAAAATGGCCGCTTATTTAAAAATGACCGGAAGACAGGATGTTGCTGCTTTAGCTGAAGAATTATCATCTGAACTGTGTGCCGATGCTGAAGCGGCTGAATCACCGGAAAAATATTATGACCAGATTATCGAAATAAATCTTGATGAACTTGAACCGCATATTAACGGGCCTTTTTCTCCAGATAAAGCCTGGCCAATTTCTAAAATGAAAGATGCGGTAAAAGAAAATAATTATCCAGATGCAGTAAGTGTGGCACTTATAGGAAGCTGTACCAACTCAAGTTATGAGGATATCGATCGTTCTGCAAGTATAGCAAAACAAGCATTAACTAAGGGAATTAAGGTAAAGTCTCAATTTACAGTTACACCCGGTTCAGAGAAAGTAAGAGCAACTATAGAACAAAACGGACAGTTAGAAACATTTAAAGAGTTCGGCGGCTTAATACTTGCCAATGCCTGCGGGCCATGTATTGGTATGTGGAAAAGAATGGATATAAAAACCGGTGAAAGGAATACAATTGTAACCTCATTTAACAGGAATTTTGCAAAAAGGAATGATGGCAACCCTGAAACACTGGCTTTTGTAGCAAGTCCGGAACTTACTACTGCACTTGCAATTGCGGGAAAGCTTTCATTTAACCCTATAACAGATGAACTAATAAATGATAAGGGAGAGAAGGTAAAACTTGATGCACCCTCAGGAGAGGAACTTCCACCAAAAGGTTTCACAGAGGACTCGTCCGGGTTCGTGGCACCAGCAGCAGATGGTTCTTCAGTAGAAGTAATTGTAAAACCTGACAGCCAGCGGCTGCAGCTTCTTTCACCTTTCCCTGCGTGGGATGGGAATGATTTTACTGACCTGCCGGTTCTTTTAAAAGCAAAGGGCAAATGTACTACTGACCATATATCTATGGCAGGCCCATGGTTAAGATTCAGAGGACATCTTGATAATATTTCAAATAATATGTTTATCGGTGCTATAAATGCATATAATGACCAGCCTGGTGTTGTGAAGAATATCTTTACCAATGAATATAAATCAGTACCGGAAGTTGCCAGAGATTATAAAGCCAGAGGCATTAGCTGGATTGTAGTTGGAGATGAAAACTATGGAGAGGGTTCAAGCCGTGAACATGCTGCAATGGAACCGCGTTACCTGGGAGCCAAAGCTATAATTGTTAAGAGTTTTGCGCGTATACATGAAACAAATTTAAAAAAACAAGGGGTGCTCCCATTAACTTTCAATAATCCTGATGATTATAATAAAATACATGAAGATGATAAAGTAAGTATTATTGGGTTAAAAGAACTGACTCCCGGCACTCAGTTAAAACTTGTTATTAAACATCAGGATGGATCGGAGGATACTGCGATATTAAATCATACTATGAACGAAGGACAGATTGGGTGGTTTAAAGCAGGAAGCGCATTAAATTTAATTGCAGCACAAAACAAATAGCATTTTATAAGACGGGTGTTCTTCTGAATACCCGTTTTATTCTGTTTTTTTAAGAAGTATAACAGGATAAAGCTGAAACAGGTTTGGAAACATCTGCATAAGAGAGTTCTTTACGAAACCTGAAGTTTTTGTAAAATTATGCTGTTCAACAGCAAGCCCACCAATTACATTTACAAGCGTATAAAAATCCCTTATTGAACACATGTGTATATGCCCTGTGTTGAACCAGGTGTGGCCAAACAGTGCTTTTGGAGGCATACTTCCCTTAAATAAAAGCTCAAGCCGATTTTTATAAAACCCGAAATTAGGAAAGGAAAGAACCAGGTACCGGGCAACTCTTTTCATTTCAGCAAGCAGCGTTTCAGGAAACATAACCATTTGCAGAGTTACATTGCATATTGCATAATCAAATGAATTCTCTCTGTATGGAAGACGCTGATCTATAGAACCTCTTACTACATTAAGCCCTTTACTTATGCAGACATCAACACCGCTGCTGCTTATTTCCATACCAGCAGCAGTACAGCCTTTCTCCTTTATCAGCCTTTGCATAAGCGAACCATTGCCGCAGCCCAGGTCAACAATACTGCTGCCGGGTTTTACCAACTCAAGGATATAGTCATATTCTTCCCTGTTGTCATTTATCCAGTTAGAATAATCATATATTCTGTTATCTGTATGATGAATAACTTTATGCATACGTAATTATAAAATGTTAATAACGTATTCTGTGTGATTGGTTCCACACAACCTGTTATATATGCACTAAGGAACAATGCGGCTGGCAAAGGAAATTTCTTTCCTTAAATAAAAAGAAGTAAAGAGTATATTCCCGGAAGGAATAAAATATACTCATCTATATTGACAACACAGATTAAAAGAACCGCCAACTTTTAACTGTATTTACGATACAAATTATTAAAAATATAATTGAATTTAAATACTTACTGTTCAGTATTTCAAAATAAATAATTCCTTATTCATCGCAATCCAAGTTTTATTAATATTCTGTTAATTAAACCCGGACGGCTATCCTTATAAAACTTACTAAATAATTCCCTGGCAGAAATATTTTCTTCAACTTTCTGACAGGAAAGAGTTATAGGAGCATCTGACAAATCCACAAGGAATTCATTACTTGATTTAGTATGCGTGGCATCTTTCCCCATTCCAATATTTTTAACCAGTGACCTTCCGGGATAAAGAGTATATTTGCCGGCAAGGAAAGCAGATGCATGCCACCTTATAGCCCAGGAGTCAATTTTTCCATCTATTTGATTTCTGAGCATACGCATATAACGTGCATTCCCGTCAAGATCAAATTCATTTCCTAAATTTTTTTTAATCATTTGATCATAAAGAAAAGCTGAATCAGGATTAAAGATATCCCAGCCTCTTTTCCATGTTGCCCATCCCCAGCAGTCAGCCCCCCTGATAAAAAAAGTTTCAGGCAGGATACCATCTACAGGATATACATAACCATGAATGCTTACAACATCAGCTTCATTCTCATACATATCAAGAGCATCATTCATATATTTAAGAAAATACGGAGAGACAACAAGGTCATCTTCAATAACTATAATTCTTCCGTATTTATTTATAACTTCAGTTACCCCGCCCATTATTGAGTTTGCAAGTCCTTTATTAACCGGACTTTCATTTATAGTAATAGATTTAAAACCTGTTATTGATTTAAGGTATTCTCTTACTTCTTCAACAGGCTTAATATCATTTTCAGTTTTTGCAGCGTCGGAATAGATAATAAGATCAGAGTAAACAGCTTCAGGATTTTTAAGCAAAGCCTGAACAGTAAGCTGAGTAGGAAGAAGACGTTTATAGACGAATAAAGTTATTGGGGATAAAGACATTCAATACCATTTATTTAATAAAAACCCGGGCTAATTGCCCGGGTAATTTATTTAATTTTTCGTCATAACTCCAATTTGATAACTATAACCGGAAGAATACCCTGAATAATACACTCTGAATTTATCGTTCACTTTAATATAACAAGGATATGCCATACTATTACTTGCCCATGAATTTGAAGTTTCAGATGCTTTAAAAAATGGTTCTGATTTTTTATACCAGGTTTTACCATCATAAGAAGTCGCCATACAAAATGCATCAGTATTCTGATTGGAATAAACCATTCTGTATATGTAACCGTCTTTAACAACAGAAGGATAAAATATACCAGAGCCTTCCCATGATTCAGTAGGAATAAGAATTGGATTTTGGGAATATCTGGTCCAGTTAATTCCATCGTTGGATAATGCAAGGCCAATTTTTCTATTCTGCCCATCTCCATAATAATACAGGTAGTATGTTCCATTAACTTTAATAACTGAAGCAGGTACAATTTTAGCTTCCCAGTCAGAAGTACCAAGCATAACCGGATAAGGATATTTTGTCCAGTTTATACCATCAGTTGAAGTAGCAAGGCCAATATTCCAGCTACCATTTTGATCACTCCATCCAACATAATACATTTTATAAAGCGAATCATCTTTTATAACAGCACCAGCAATTACAGCAGTAGCATCCCAACTGCCAGAAGTTCCGGGAGAAAGGACAGGGTTCTGAACCGGATTATTCCAGGTAAAACCATCCTGCGATTCTGCATAACAGACATAAGAACGACTGCCATTTGTTAGCCCACGATACCACATCTTATATATGCCATTATCATATATTACTTTAGGATGTGAAACTCCTAAATTATCGTAACTAGATCCTGTAAAACTAAGGACAGGATTATTTTGGTAATCACTCCAATTACTATTTCCAGTTCCCCAAATTACTCCTATCCTGATCCTTCCCAAACCATCAGCCTCGTACAAATAAATACTCATACTCTGCATTTCAAATTCTTTAACTGTTATTTTACCCTGGCCAGAATATAAAACCACATCATTAGTGTTTTTGGCATCAACATTTACATTCCATTCACCAATGGGTACATTATTCAAATAAATCTCTGCAGAAGTATCACTAAGGACATTCATAGTTTCAATAATATCAGAGTAACCTTCTCTGCTTAAGGTAGCAACGATCTGGTTAATACCTTCAGGGACTGAAGACTTATCAATTATAAGTGATACGCCACCATCTTTAATATTTTCACTTTCCAAATCAGGATCAGTGGTACAATTAAAATGGATAAAAACAGTAACTAAAACTATCAGAGAGAATAATTTTTTCATCTTATTTCCTTAAACCTTTATCGGTTATTCATTTAATTTAAAACAAACTACAGATACAAACTACCAGGGCCCGCTTTGATATTTGGAGTATTATCAGCAATGCAGGTTCTGTTTATTTGCATGAATACTAAAACGCTAATTTTGATTTCCTATTTTTAGAAAGGAGATTTTTTGAACTGCTAATTTATTATATACTTCCTCAAGTGTCAGACTAATATTTGTTGTGTTATCTTCGTAAACCGCCACATCTGTATACCCATAATACACCAAAACTTTGTTGGCATTAAAAGCTTTTACATCCAGATGCCAAAACCCTGCCGGGATCTGTGTCATATTCAGTTCCGCAGTAGAATCAGATTGAAAACTAAGGATAGCTGTAATATCTTTAGAATTTTCCCTGCTTAATGTGGCAGTAATCTGAGCTACATCAACAGGAACTGAAGCCTTATCCAGAATAATACTTACATTTCCATAATTAAGTGATTCAGGTGAACTACTAACAGAATCATTAGTGCAATTAAGATTAATAAGTGAGGCAAACAAAAGAAGTAACAAATATCTTTTCATTAAATATCCCCAGAGAATAATATATAAAAATACCCTTAGTACAGTTGTATCTCATACAGACTAAGGGTAATAATCAAAACACGCTAGTACTAATTACTTTTTTACAGCTACCCCAATATTATAATATGGGGATGAATTATAGCCACTATAAAAAAGTTTATACTGCTCATTTACCTTTAAATAACATGGATAGGCTATATCTGAACCAGCCCATAAATTATGGGTGTCCTGTGCCTTAAAGAAAGGATTGGCAGTATTTTTATTCCATTTCCTACCATCAGATGATGTGGCGCTACCAAATGCATTTGAAGGAACACATCCATAAACCATTCTGAAAACATTTCCATCTTTTATAACAGATGGATGGTAGATACCATTTCCTTCCCATGATTCAGTAGCTGAAAGGATAGGATTACCTGAATATTTTGTAAAATTAATTCCATCAAAAGAAACAGCCAGTCCAATTTTTGCGACCGGGAAATTTCTTCCATAATAATAAAGATAATATACTCCATCTATCTTAAGTATTGAAGAAGGAACAATCTGGTATTCCCATCCTGTAGTACCCTGCAAAATAGGATCGGGATATTTAGTCCAATGAATTCCATCGGAAGAAGTAGCCAGCCCAATATTCCAGTTACTATTCTCATTATTCCAACCCACATAATACATCTTGTAAGAACTATCTTCTTTTAAAACAGCTCCTGCAACAGCCGCAGTAGCATCCCAGCATCCGGCATTCCCATAAGTCATAACAGGATTTTGAACAGGACGATACCAGGATAAACCATCCTGTGATTCAGCATAACAAACAACAGATCGGCTGCCAGCTGCTAAACCAAGATACCACATTTTATACACGCCATTATCATATATAACTTTAGGCTGTTGAATTCCATAATTATCATAACCGGAACCAGTGTATCTTAAAACCGGATTCAAAGAATAATCAGTCCATAGGTTTGTACTTGAGGTACCCCAAGTAACTGCAATCTTTACGGTACCTGTCCCGCTGTTAACTTCATTTAATACAAGACTTACATTAGTTACATTTCCCTCATAGACAGATACTTCACTTTCTCCGGAATAACGAACAACGTTATTGCCATCATAAGCTTTTATAGAGAGGAACCAGGTACCAACAGGTATTTGTGATATAGAAATTTCAGCAGTTGAATCAGAAAGGAAATCAAGGCTGTCTGTCATATCACTGTAACCTTCACGGCTTAAAGTAGCAACAATTAAAACTACATTTTCAGGAGCTGTTGATTTATCAACTGACATAACAACATTTCCCCTGCTGTTGTCCCCGGAAGGATTGGTAACAGAATCCTGAGTACAGCTAAAACTTATAATTGAAATAAAAAGAAGTGATAAAAAAAGCTTTTTCATCGGACCCCCAACAATAATTAGTAGTTATAATTTAACTTTTGAAAGTTAATTTAATCTTTTTTATATGTCAAAACAATTCATATTTTTATAAAATATTGTAGTAGCTTTGTGATACAAATACCCCGGAGAGATTCCCCAGAAAGATAATTCTTTAAAGCCTCTGCTTTTCATAAAATCAAAAGCGTCTTTATATTCCGGCCTTTCTGTATCATCCAGAATAAGCACTCCTTTTTCGCTCAATGCATCAGTAGAGTTCAATACACATTCAACACGTTTTTCAGCATCAACCAGGATAATATCAAATTTCATTTTCTGTTTTGATGCCAAAAGCGGATACTCATCGTCAAGTGGATGAGCTATAATTTCAGAATTTTCAGGAGTTATTTTCTTTAATTTAGCTACCCATTCTTCGTTATGTTCAACAGAAATCACCTGCTTCACAAACTCTGCGAAGAAAAGAGTAGAATTACCTGCTCCATATTCGAAAATAGTAAAGCTACTGTTTAACCGCGTTTTTATAAATTCTATTGCCGGAAGCGATAACCAGGGAACCGGTTTATTATTGTTATCAACTGGCTTCCCTTTTGTAAAAGAATTAATCCACCCGGTGTCTACCAGGTATCCACTATGATTAAAAGATATCAAAGCAGAAAGAAGTTTTGGATTATTTAATAAAGACAAAAAGGTTTCAAATTTTTCATTTATTGGAACGGACATAGTTGAACCCAAATTTAAACAAATTGATTAAGAAAATTGATTTAAGCATCATAACAAGCTGATGGTATGTTTTCTTTCCTATACCTATTGAAAATGTTGCAAGTGAATACGAAACCAATGTTGCAAAAGCCGAACCGGTAATTCCCCATGCAGGAATAAGAATTAAATTAAGAATAACATTAACAACCATACCTATAAATGTACGATAAAATGATAATTTAGTCATATTTTCTGTAATAAGGTACTGACTGCTTGCAACCCCCAGAAATACTGAAACACCAGCCCATATATAAATTGTTAATACCGGTGCAGCAGGCAGATATTCTTTTCCGAAAAATATTGTTACAATAAAACCGGAAAGAAAAGTTACAGGCACAGCAATGGCTATAGCTATCCATGCTACTATATCATATAATTTTTGCAGCCTGTTAAGATAAATTTCTTCACCTGCTGCTTTTGCATTAATTATTGCAGGAAAAAGTGAGTTAGATATAGCCAAAGGTATAAAATACCACGCTTCACACAGCCTTACTGCTGCGGAGTAATAACCAAGCGATTTGCTGCTCATCATGTTTTTTATAAGCACCTGGTCAATTTTCATATATATGGCAACAACAACCCCTGAAAGGATTAAAGGCCATGAATCTTTAAGCAGGCTTACAGCAAGGCTTTTCCTGAATTTCCATTTGAAGATGTTTGCATCTCCCTGGTTATATACAGTAATAAAACCGGCAGCAGTTAATAAAAACTCAAGCGAGGTTACAATTGCAAAATACAACAGTCCTGCCCCGGTGAAGATAAGAAATACCTTAATTGCTGAAGTAATAATAAGTGATACCAGGTAAACAGATGAAGAAAATTTTGCCTGTACCTTTGAATGGAAATAAAACTCAATAACGTAGAAGGTCTGAAATAAAGTTGAGGCACCAACAATAAAAACAATAATTACGGTCTGCTGATCATCCCCGGTAATTTTAAGGATAATATAAAGCAGAATAAACGACAACAAAGCACCAAACAGCCTTAGAAAAAAAACAGTACCCAAAAGGTAGTCCCTGTTTTCAGGAGTTTTTACGAGTTCTCGTGTAACAATACTATCCAGGCCAAATGTAGTAAGGGCTGCCAGAAGTCCTGTAATACTTATAGCATAACTCAGCAGCCCAAATTTTTCTGCTCCAAGATACCTGATTATAAATATCTGAACAATTGCAGCAAGAAATAATCTTATTAGTTTTTCACCAAACATCCATGAAGTATTTGCAAGATATTTCTTAAATGCTTCAGAACCAAAATTAATTTTAGTACTTACTTTATCAGGCAATTTTAGTCTGTTCTTTTTTACGGTTTAAGAATATCCCGACAACCAATCCTGCCATAACAAGCGAACTAAGTATAAGCGCTGTATATTTTGAGATATAAAAACTATCCGGCGCATAGGTAAATACAACCTTATGATGCCCTTTTGGAACAATTATACCCATAAAGCCATGGTTTGTCCTGTAGATTTCAGTTTTATTACCATCAATAAGAGCTTTCCAGCCGGTTGGAAGGTATGTGGTACCAAAGAACATGAAATTATTTCCTGAAGCATTAACATCAGCAGTAACCTTATCTTCAAGATATCTTGTAATTTTAACACTGGCAGTTGAATCGGGGCGATCAGTTTTTACATCTTTATCATGAACAAAGGCAACATGTTTCGGGTCGAATGAATTTGCTTTAACCATATTAAGAAATTCAAGATTATCTTTTTTTGCAACACTATCAACAAGATATACACGCGGAAGCGCTTCAGTATATTCATATACAACACCAGAAGGAGTATTCTGAACCAGCCTGAAACCGGGGAAATTAACCTGCTGAGGGAGGATTACATATTTAACATTAAGCATACGCATAATAGTAGGATTGGCAGGAGTGCCAACCACATCCATATAATCCTGATAAGCACGCGGTTTAATACCGCTGTATCCAAAAACATCCTCCAGAAGGAACGTAACATGATAATTAACATTAAGATTTATAGAACCAGGTGAACCATCCTGTTTAAGATTCAGAATACGATAAGGTTCTTTATTATCCTGCTGTTTAATAGCAGAAACATAAGCCGGTGGAGCTTCATTAGCATTTTGAGCCGGAGCATCTTTATAAATTGCACCACGGGAATCTATACGCCATAAATCGATAAGTGTTATAACAATAACTAAAACCACAAACACGTCAGCACTTAATTTACCATTTATATATACATAGGCCAGCCAGAATAAAGCAGAAGTAAACATCATGGCAAGGATAAGATCTGTGGTAAACATATCCTGCGAAATCTTTGCAAGATCAACACCATTTTGAGTAAAATATTGAATTTCACGACTAAGTTTACCTGAATCGATCATTCTTTCAGCAAATGAACTGCCAATTGAAGAACTGAAAAGCAATACTACTACAAACAGGCCGGTAAAAGCAAAGCCGGCATACTTAATAATATTGATAGTTTTCTGGTCTCTTTCATTTCTAAGAGAAATAATCTTCATTAACCCAAGCCCGGCAAGGATAGGAAAAGTAACCTGGTCAATAACCAGAATCATAGAAGGGACCCTGAACTTATCAAAGTATGGGAAATTGTAGAACATCAAATCAAATAATACAGGGAAATTTCTGCCAAATGATATCAGCAGTGCAATTCCTGCAAGTATGGCAAGAAATTGCACAAACGGCTCCTTCCACCTGGTAAAGACAGCAAACAGTGCAAGGAAGAAAACAAGAACTCCCATATACATAGCAACATCAACAAAAGGCATCTGTCCAAAATAAGTACGAAGTTCTATTTCCTGCCCGGCAATAGAATAATTTGAATTTCCAAATCCATACCATGAAGGAACAATAAACGTCATTACTTCGCCCGGAGAAAAAGACCAGTCCGTATGGTATTTATAATAATCAGATTGGGTCTGTGAAGTAGTTCCCTGCTGCTTTTCAAGTATGCCCTGGGTACCACGGGTTGAATATGGTGTATATTCATAAACCTGCGTAAGGTTATCTGCCTGTATTAATAAAGCTATAATTGCCGCAGCAGCAAAAACACCTGCAGACTTTAATATTTTTATAGTAAGCGGTTTATCTTTTTTAACAAGTGACCTGATAAAATAGTAAAGGAAGTACACACCAACAGAAAAAAGTGTATAAAAAATTATCTGCACGTGAAAACCCTGCAGGAATACCTGTAGAGCAATAGTCATTAAAATAAAATCAAGCAGTCTTATCCGTTCCTGCATTCTTAAAAGCATCAGGAATATAAGCGGATAAATACACAGTGATGTCAGTTTTGTAACATGCCCAATAAACAGAAATACTATAATACCTGTACTGAATGCTGTAGCAAGACTTGTAAAAAGGCTCACCAGTGTATTCTTAGTAAGGTGTTTCATAAGGAAGAAAGATGTTACACCCAGAATGATTAAATAGAACGTCCATGCCACATAATCATTAGAGAAAAAGCCGGTAAAAATATTACGAATTATAGTAAGTGTTGCAGCAATAAGATTAAACCATGTTAAAGCTGTACCGGTAGCATAAGCAGGCATGCCGCAGAAAATGTAAGGGTTCCAAAGAGTAAAGCCATCCCTGTCTTTATCAAGGTATGATTTATATCCCTGGATGGTGGAAATATCACCCGAACTAAATGTTTTGCCGCCAAAATACAGCGGATTTAAAAATATGAGATAAAGCAGTATCAGTACAAAAATAACTGCCGGGATATGATATTTCTGCGGAAGTATATTATCAATATTAAACCGCGAAAAAGAACCTTCGTCTTTTTTGGGGCGTATAGTTGTTTTAGCCTTTGCCATAATTTTTTTAAACCTATTTGCTTAATTCTTTTTTAGCGATAAATGTAATGCCTGAACCTACTTTATTATCAGATTTATAGTCAGCATACATCATAATAAGCGTGAACAGAATAGTAACGATATAATAAAAAGGAAGAAGGATAAAAAATGCCTTTGACTTATTAAGCATAAGCATAGGATATTTAATTCCCAGCCTCCATGCAAGATCACCCCAGAAACCGTAAGTATAACGGCATCTGTAAGTAGAAAAACCTATAGGGTGAAGTTTCTTTTCAAACTCTTCTTTGGAATAACCATCCCGGGCATGTTCACCAATAAAACTTTCTTCATGGTCATCATGTACATCACTGCCACCAAAAACAGAAGGTGTATTCAGAAGCAGGAAACCGCCCTGTTTAAGTGCGCGGTAATAATTCTTAAAAACAGTAACATCATCCGGAATATGTTCCATTACATCTACACATACAATAAGGTCAAATTTATTCTCGTAACTTATAGATGTAAGGTCTTCAATTCCGAATGCAACATTATTAAGGCCGCGGGACTTGAAAAATTCGCGGCAGTCTGAAATCCATTTTTGCTTAACATCAACGGCATAAATATCAGAAGGGTTCATCCTCGTAGCCATATAGTAAGCATACTGACCAAAACCTGTACCGGCATCATAAATTTTAAGTTCTTTATTCCCTGAGACACGTCTTATTTTCCTTAATTCCCTTCTTACATACCAGGAACGAAGAAACATAAGGTCAAGAGTTTTATAGAACAAAACCCTTAATACAGGGAAATGCCTTACTACAGAAGCAAAAGTATCTTTTACAGGATCATAATACATTTAATTTCTTCCAAAAGTGTTTGAAGAGATAGTTTAAACAGACTTGCATTGCCGGTAAAAAAGAAAAAGCTGAAGATCAGCTTTTATCTTTAATAATATATTCTTTCTCATCCATTGAGTCATGGACGAGCATTTCACCCAGCAGGCCCACTGAAAAGAACTGCACACCAACAATAATAAGCAGCATTCCCAGAAACAACATAGGCCTGTTACTTAAAGGCATTCCTGTTATCCATTCATAAGTAAGATACCCATTAACAATTAAACCAATAAAAAACGAAATAGCACCCAGGAATCCGAAGAAATGCATTGGGCGCTGAATATATCTTGTAGAGAAGATAACAGTAACAAGATCGATAAAGCCTTTAAAGAAACGGGAAATACCAAACTTGGTTTTACCATACCTGCGTGGATGATGCTGAACAACAATTTCTGTAACCCTGAAGCCATTCCATTTTGCAAGCACAGGAAGATAACGGTGAAGTTCACCATAAACCTTCATGCTATCCACAACATCTTTTCTGTAAGCCTTAAGGCCGCAGTTAAAATCATGCAGACGGATACCGCTCATTATACTTGTAACAAAATTGAAAAACCTTGATGTATATTTTTTGATAAAAGGATCATGCCTGACTTTTTTCCAGCCGGAAACAAGGTCAAAACCTTCTGTAAGCTTCTTAATAAGGTTTGGGATTTCGTGCGGGTCATCCTGAAGGTCAGCATCCATAGTTATAACAACATCACCTTCCGCTGCCTTAAAGCCAACCTGCAAAGCAGCAGATTTGCCATAATTTTTTTGAAAACTCAGATATCTGAAACGCCTGTCCTGATGTGAAATACTTTTTATAATTCTTAAAGACTGATCATTACTTCCGTCATCAACAAAAATAACCTCATAACCAAGATTCATGGTTTTCATACTTTTCTTAATCTCATTAGCCAGCGGGATAAGAGATTCAGCTTCGTTAAATAACGGCACTACTATGGATAATTTTTTAAAATGTACTTTTTCCTTAGGTTTATCCTGATCATTTGATCTGCGGGGATATTTTCTTCTTTTATAGTAGGATGACCTTCTGTTAGTGTTTTTTCTTTCGGCCTGAGCGCCCTCATTTCCAGTGTTTGGTTCACTCTTTTGAACATTTTCATTAGGGCGGCGGTCTTCTGCTCTGTTTTCTTCCAATTAATTATCCATTGTTTATAAAAATAATAGGAAAATTAACTTTTTACACAGATAAAAACAATTTAGAAAAGAGGGATTTATGGATTATTACAATCAGGCATAAAATACCTAAATATGTTATACTATTTAATTCTTAAAAACACTAAAACATAATGTGTTATTCAATCTTGACATATTTGTATAGATTACTTAAGTTTGGTTAAGAAATTAAGGACTTCCTAATAGGGAAGCAGTTAACAGGAGTATAAATGAGCACAACTGAAGTTTCGACAATAGAAGAATTAGCGAATAAAGAGTATAAATACGGTTTTGTTACCGATATTGAGGCAGAAAGCCTGCCGCCGGGACTGGATGAAGAAGTAATAAGGAAACTTTCCGCTATTAAAAAAGAACCGGAGTGGATGCTTGAATGGCGGCTTAAAGCTTACCGCCACTGGCTTACTCTTACTGAACCTCACTGGGCTAATGTAAAGTATAACCCGGTAGATTACCAGGCAATTTCTTATTATTCTGCTCCAAAGAAGAAACCACAGCTTAACAGTCTTGATGAAGTTGACCCTGAACTGCGGGAAACATTTGAAAAGCTGGGTATTTCTCTTGACGAACAAAAAAGGCTATCAGGTGTTGCTGTTGATGCAGTTTTTGACAGTGTTTCTGTTGCCACAACATTTAAGGATACTCTTTCAGAGCTGGGCATAATTTTCTGCTCCATATCTGAAGCAATTAAAAATCACCCTGACCTTGTAAAGCAATATCTTGGCTCAGTTGTTCCGTATACAGATAATTTCTTTGCTGCATTAAATTCTGCAGTATTTAGTGACGGCTCATTTGCATATATACCAAAGGGTGTACGCTGCCCTATGGAACTTTCCACCTATTTCCGTATAAATGCTGCAAACACAGGCCAGTTTGAAAGGACTCTGCTTGTTGCTGATGAAGGGGCTTATGTAAGCTACCTGGAAGGATGTACTGCCCCTCAAAGAGATGAGAATCAGCTTCACGCTGCTGTTGTTGAAATTGTTGCCCTGGATAACGCACAGGTTAAATACTCAACTGTACAAAACTGGTATGCCGGGGACAAAGACGGTAAAGGCGGCATTTATAATTTTGTTACCAAACGCGGTATGTGCAAAGGTGTTAATTCCAAAATAAGCTGGACGCAGGTTGAAACCGGTTCAGCTATTACGTGGAAATATCCCGGATGTATTCTTCAGGGAGATAACTCAATTGGTGAATTTTACTCGGTAGCTGTTACAAATAATATGCAGCAGGCTGATACCGGGACAAAGATGATTCATATAGGCAAAAACACAAAGAGCACTATTATATCAAAAGGTATTTCTGCCGGTAAAAGCAATAACAGTTACCGCGGACAGGTAAAGGTTGCAAAGCGTGCTGAAAATGCAAGAAATTTTTCGCAGTGTGATTCACTGCTTATTGGGGATAAATGCGGCGCACATACATTCCCTTACATTGATATAAATAATCCTACTGCACAGGTAGAACATGAAGCAACAACTTCAAAAATTGGCGAAGACCAGATTTTCTATCTTAACCAGAGAGGTATTTCAACTGAGGATGCTATTAACATGATTGTTAATGGTTACTGCAAGGAAGTTTTTAAGGAACTGCCCATGGAATTTGCAGTTGAGGCACAAAAACTGCTAAGCGTAAGCCTTGAGGGCAGTGTAGGTTAACCGGAGTTTATAAAGGCCCCGCAAGAGCGGGTTAATATTTAATAAGGAAACATTGAAATGCTGGAAATAATAAATTTACATGCAAATATAGAAGGTAAAGAGATATTAAAAGGTATTAACCTGAAAATTAATGCCGGTGAAGTACATGCAATTATGGGCCCCAACGGTTCAGGAAAAAGTACACTTGCGAATGTACTTGCCGGAAGAGAAGAATATGAAGTAACACAGGGCGAAGTATGGTTCAATGGTAAAAATTTGCTGGAGCTTTCTCCTGAAGACAGGGCGCGTGAAGGAGTCTTTCTTGCTTTCCAGTATCCTGTTGAAATACCGGGTGTAAGTAATACAAATTTCCTTAAAACTGCTGTTAATGAAATAAGAAAGTACCGTGGGCTTGAAGAATATGACGCAATGGAATTTCTTACACTTATAAAAGAAAAGATGAAACTTGTAGAGCTTGACCAGTCACTTTTAAGAAGAGCGGTAAATGAAGGATTTTCAGGCGGCGAGAAAAAAAGGAATGAGATATTCCAGATGGCTGTACTTGAACCAAAACTTGCAGTCCTTGATGAAACTGATTCAGGGCTTGATATAGATGCTTTAAGAATTGTAGCGAATGGAGTTAACAAACTGAAATCGCCGGATAATGCGACAATAGTAGTAACACATTACCAGAGGCTTCTTAATTATATAGTTCCGGATTTTGTTCATGTACTTTATAAAGGCAGAATTGTTAAATCAGGCGGGAAAGAACTTGCACTTGAACTTGAAGAAAAAGGTTATGACTGGACCAAGGACCAGCCTGATGAGGTAACAGCATAATGAACGATATCAAAGAATTGAAAAAATGGTATATAGACAGTTTTGCAAAATTTGAGCAAAATCTTAACGGTGCAAAGCAGAAACTTGTACACCAGTTAAGGAAGAATGCAATTGAAGAATTTTCAAAACTGAACTTCCCTACTGTTAAGGATGAAGAGTGGAGGCATACAAATATTTCTCCCCTGCTCAAATATAATTTTACTCCCTTTGAGGGAAAAGTTGAATTATCAAAAGCAGATGTTGAAAAATATACATTCCAAAACATGAGATGCTGCCTGCTTGTATTTGTAAACGGAGTATTTGCACCTGAGCTTTCTGAATCAGGCAGCCTGCCGGATGGAACAATTGTTAAAAACATTGCTTCTGCTATTGAGGAAAATCACCCGGCTATAGATGAACATCTTGGCAAATATGCTGATTATAAATCACAGATTTTTACGTCATTAAGTACTGCCTTTACAAGTGACGGTGCATTTATTTATGTGCCGGATGGTAAAGTTATTGAGCATCCCATTCATATATTATTTATTGCATCAACACCTGCTAACAGCCAGGTTTTAATCCAGCCCAGGAACCTGTTTGTTGCCGGTAAAAATGCGCAGGTTACTATTGTTGAACATTATGCAACAGCATCTGAAAATTTATATTTTACAAATTCTGTAACCGAAATATATACCGGCGAGAATGCCGTTGTTGACCATATAAAACTGCAGGAAGAAAGTAAAAAAGCATTCCATGTAGGAAGAATGGATGCCGGACAGGAAAGAACAAGTAATTTTGCCTCACATATGATTTCTCTTGGTGCTGAGATTGCCCGCAATGATTTTAATACCCGCTTTTATGGTGAAGGCTGTGAGAGCATGCTAAACGGGCTCTTCCTAGTTGATGGCAGCAGGCTGTTTGATGCACATACTATGATAGATCACGCTAAACCTTTCTGTAACAGTCATGAACATTATAAAGGAATACTGGACGATACATCGCGCGGCGTTTTTAACGGCAAGGTAATGGTAAGAAAAGATGCACAAAAGACAAATGCATTCCAGGAAAACAATAATATAATTCTTTCAAGGGAAGCGCTTGTTAATACCAAACCTCAGCTTGAAATTTTTGCAGATGATGTAAAATGCTCACATGGCGCCACGATAGGACAATTAGATAATGAATCATTATTCTATCTTAAATCCAGAGGTATTGGTGAAGAGACAGCTAAAACCATACTTCTGCATGCATTTGCAAGCGATGTAATTAAATCAATTAAAGTGAGTGCAGTAAAAGACTATGTTGAAGAGATTTTAGCCAATAAATTTATCCCGGGAATATAATTGAAGAATGTTGAATTAAATACAAAAACTGAAGCAGGCAGCAGATTTGATGTTGAACAGGTCAGGAAAGATTTCCCTATACTTGATGTACAGGTGCACGGCAAACATTTATGTTATTTTGATAATGCTGCAACAACACAGAAGCCGCAGGTTGTAATAGATACCATTAATAACTATTACAATAAGATTAATTCCAATATACACAGAGGTGTTCATACTCTTAGTGAGGCAGCTACTTCAGCTTATGAGCAAAGCAGAATCAAGGTACAGAAATTCCTTAATGCTGAAAGTGAAAAAGAAATTGTGTTTACCGCAGGCACAACAGCCTCAATAAACCTGGTTACACAAACTTTCGGCAGGCAAAATATTGGTGAAGGCGATGAAATAATTATTTCCCACATGGAACATCATTCGAATATAGTTCCATGGCAGCTTTTGGCTAAAGAGAAAAAGGCAATTCTGAAAGTTATACCTATTTCTGATGCCGGTGAACTTGATATTGAAGCATATAAAAAACTGGTTACAGACAGAACAAAAATTGTATCCGTAGTTTATGTGTCCAATTCACTTGGGACAATAAACCCGGTTAAGGATATTATTGAATATGCCCATTCATTTAGAATACCTGTCCTTATTGATGCTGCACAGGCAGTAAACCACTTCCCTGTTAACGTTAAGGAACTTGATTGTGATTTTCTTGCACTTTCGGGACACAAACTGTTTGGCCCAACAGGTATAGGTGTTTTATATGGGAAAGAAGATTTGCTTGAAAGCATGCCTCCATATATGGGCGGCGGAGATATGATATCCAAGGTTACTTTTGAAGAAACTACCTTTAATGAACTGCCGCATAAATTTGAGGCCGGAACCCCTCATATTGAAGGAGTAATCGGACTTGGTGCAGCCATAGATTATTTAAACAACACAGGGCTTGGAAATATTTCTGCATACGAAAGCGAATTATATGAGTATACTTACAAAGCAATATCTTCAATAAAAGGATTGAATATCATTGGGACTGCCCAAAACAGATGCAGTGTAATATCCTTTACGCTGGATAATGTTCATCCGCATGATGTTGGCACTTTCCTTGATTTTGAAGGTATAGCAATAAGAACCGGGCATCACTGCACACAGCCGGTTATGCAAAGATTTAATATACCGGCAACATCAAGGGTGTCACTGGCGTTTTATAATACAAAAGAAGAAGTTGACATTCTTGTTAACGGAATAAAAAAAGTTATTGAGGTTTTTGGTTAATGGATAATGAATTAAGAGAACTATATCAGCAGGTTATTTTAGACCATAATAAAAGTCCAAGAAATTTTAAAATACTTGAGCATGCAAATCATTTTGCAGAAGGATACAATCCTTTATGCGGAGATAAAATAGACATTTATCTACAGGTGGAAGATAATATTGTTAAAGATATTTCATTCCAGGGACAGGGATGTGCAATTTCGAAAGCATCAGCTTCATTGATGAGTTCTTTAGTAAAAGGAAAATCCCTTGAAGAAGCAGAAAAAATATTTACTAAATTCCATGACCTGATAACAGGCAAGCTGGGAGACAACCCTGATATTGAAGAACTTGGAAAACTGGCTGTGTTTACAGGCGTTAAAGAATTCCCTTCGCGTGTTAAATGTGCCAGCCTTGCATGGCATACAATGCGTTCAGCGTTAAATAATAACCAGGAAACTAAAGTTACAACAGAGTAATTATGGAAAACAAAACAGAAACCGTTGGCAGGCTCAATAAGCAGGAACTTGAGGATAAAATAATTCAGGCATTAAAGACGTGCTATGACCCCGAAATACCTGTAGATGTATTTGAACTTGGACTTATATATGAAATAAAGATTGATGATGATGCTAATGTAAATATCAAGATGACTCTCACTTCCCCTTCATGCCCGGTTGCAGGCTCACTTCCCGGTGAAGTTGCCAGGAAAGTGAAAGCGGTTGAAGGTGTTAATGAAACTAATATTGAGCTGACATGGAATCCACCATGGGACAGGGATATGATGTCAGAAGTAGCAAAACTTGAGTTAGGTTTTTTGTAAGACGTTCTTTCTTTATTTAGTTATCTGCACCAAAGGATAACAGAACAAACAGATATTTGTGCCGAAGCTATTGTATAATACTTGTAAAATAAAAGGAGCTCTTTATGTTTAATATTGTTTCGCGTCCTCCAATGTATGACCAGGATGCAGTTCAGCCAATGCGTGACGAATTAATTGCTGTAGGATTTACCGAATTATTAACACCTCAGCAGGTTGATGAAGCTATTAATGTATATGATGATAAAACTGTTCTTGTTATGATAAATTCCGTTTGCGGTTGTGCTGCAGGCAGTGCACGCCCAGGTGTTTCGCTGGCACTGCAAAATAAAATTATACCCGATAGATTATATACTGTTTTTGCCGGGCAGGAAAGAGATGCTGTTGACAAAGCAAGGAGCTATATAACAAACTATCCCCCTTCTTCACCAAGTGTTGCTTTATTTAGAAATGGAAAGTTAATTTATTTTATGCAGCGCTATGACATCGAAGGTTATGATGCACAGCATATAGCAGACACTCTTGCAGAAGTGTTTAATCAGAACTGCTCTGCTTCAGGCCCTTCAATACCGGCAGAACAATTTGAAAAAGTGATGTATGCAAAAATGTGCGGTTCAAAAATACCGTTATACAAGGATTAAGGATTTACACCAATATCCCCGGTAATACCGGGGATATTAATAAATATAAAATGATACTATGAAATTCAGTACACAGGAAGAATACGGTTTAAGGTGCCTTATAAGAATTGCAAAAGCCAAAACAACAAACGGGCTTACAATTCCTGAAATAAGCCAGCTCGAAGGATTATCAACAGCACACGTGGGTAAACTGTTAAGAGTGTTACGCCTCGGCGGTTTTATTGACAGTGCCAGAGGCCAGACCGGCGGCTATAAACTTACTAAACCTGCTGATGAAATTATTATTGGTGATGTTCTTGCAACATTAGGCGGGAGATTATATGAAAAAGGGTTCTGCGATATACACGCCGGGGTTGAAATTACATGCACCAATACAATTGACTGCTCAATACGTTCTTTATGGCGGACTATACAATCACTGCTGGACAGTGTCCTCTCAAAAACTACATTAAAAGACCTTATGGGAAACGAAGATCAGGTTACTCAACTGGTTACTCTTCTCGCTGAAAATACAGAAGCCCAGGTAAAAAACTAATCCGGGAATGCTAATAACACTGTTTTGTTGAAGCTGCCTTGTTTGGCCAATATAGGTAACGGTAATAGAGGAACTTTTTTTTAACAGATTGCAGATAATTCTATTTTCATTATATCATGAGCCTTTATAATAATGACGGGATCACAATATTTCGTCCGTCACGGAAACTATTCTTGACATTTTAGTTCCCATAGTATATATTTGGAACCAAATAAACCAAAATAGTTTCCATGGACAACATGAAAGAAGAAATAACAATAGATCCTGAAAAACAACGGATCATAACCTTAGTAAAGGAAATCTTTTTTAAGGAAGGTTTCTATAAAACATCAATGGATTCACTCGCAACCAGGCTGCAGATCAGTAAAAAAACCTTTTACAAGTATTGGCCTTCAAAAGATGAACTTGTCAGAGAAACGATACGCTCCCATATGGCATTCTTAAGTAAGGAAATGCAGACTACTATTACAAAAGATACAGATGCATTTGATAAACTTCTGAGTATACTTGAAGTTTTAGGCCATACACTAATAAAATTCGGTGACAAATGGCTTAATGATCTTCATACTCAAATGCCGGAATTGTGGAAAGAAATAGATGATTTCAGAACGAAAAAAATGCTCTCATTACTAAATAATCTATTAGGACAGGGCCAAAAAGAGGGCCTTATATCACAGGATGTACCAAAAGAAATAATAATAACTGTCATGATTTCTGCGATCAGAGCAATTGTAAATCCTGATTTCTTATACCACAATAAGTTTTCTTATATAGAAGCAGTCCATATGACGTTCGATGTTTTCTTCCGGGGAATATTAACAACTCCGGGACGAAAGAAATTTCAGTCACCATATATCAGGAATATAAAATGAAAACCCTATATATAATTATAGCAATCACGGCTGCGGTATTATCATTAGTTGGATGTAGTAATAATAATGACGGAAAGATGATAGAAGCCTCAGGAAATATAGAAGCAACAAACGTAATTGTAAGCTCAAAAGTAACGGGGGAAATTGTATCGCTTAACAGGGATGAAGGCGACCTTGTAAAAGAAGGCGATACAATACTTGTTATTGATAATGAGCTGTTAAATCTTCAGCTTGACCAGGCAGAAGCTTCATTAAAAGGAGCGGAAGCACAACATGAACAGCTTAAAAATGGTGCGCGCCAGGAAGATATTAAACAGGCAGAAGAAGCTTTAAAACAGGCAGAGGCTAATTACTCTGTTGCACTAAAAGACAGGGACAGAATGCAGACCCTTTTTTCAGGCGGAACTGTCACTCAGAAACAACTGGATGATGCTGTTGCCAGGTATGACATAAACAATGCTCAATTAAAAACTGCAAAAGAAAATCTGCATAAAGTAAAAAACTTTGCACGCCCTGAAGAGATAAAACAATCACAGGCAAATTTAGACAGACTGGCAGCAGGCGTAAGAATACTTCAGAAGAACATACGTGACAGTTATGTAAAATCACCTGTAAATGGAATTATAGTAAAAAACTTTATCGAAAAAGGCGAAACAGTAACACAGCTTTCATCCCTCGTAAAGGTTTCTGACCTGAAAAAAGTTGAACTGGTAATATATGTTTCTGAAGAGGAATTAGGCAAGGTTAGGCTGGGACAGCACACTGATGTAAAAGTAGATACTTATGAGAACAGAACATTCCATGGTAAAGTTACTTTCATTTCGCCTGAAGCTGAGTTTACTCCTAAAAATATACAGACAAAGGATGAGCGTACAAAACTTGTATTTGCAGTAAAAATAGAGATTGAAAATCCCGGAATGGAATTAAAACCCGGCATGCCGGCTGACGCTATAGTTTACCTGGATAAGTAAAATGAATCCTATAATAGAATTGACTGATTTAAAAAAAGACTATGGTGAAGTAAAAGCTGTACGCGGCATTTCAATGGCGGTTACTGAGGGTGAGATGTTTGGGCTGGTTGGGCCGGACGGTGCAGGAAAAACAACAGTTATAAGAATTTTATGCGGCCTGCTTAATCAAACTTCAGGATCAGCATCAACATTTGGAAAAGATATATTAAAAAACAGAAAAGAAGTACAGAACCAGATTGGCTACCTGTCCCAGAAATTCAGCCTCTATGGAGATCTTACAGTAGATGAGAATATTGAATTTTTTGCAGATATACATGGAGTTAAAAACTATCAGCAAAGAAGAAATGAGTTGCTTGAATTTACCAGGCTGACAAAATTCAGAGACAGGCTTGCAGATAAACTTTCCGGCGGTATGAAACAAAAACTGGCACTTGCCTGCAGTCTGATTCATAAACCAAAAATAATTTATCTTGATGAACCTACAACAGGTGTTGACCCGGTTTCAAGAAGAGATTTCTGGAAGATATTATCCGCACTGCTTAAAGAGAAAATCACAATATTTATGACTACTCCCTACCTTGATGAAGCTGAAAGATGCAGCAGAATTGCTCTTATGAACAAGGGCGAAATAATAAGTATGGATACACCGCGAAATATTAAAGACTCTATTAAGCAGGAAGTTGTGGAAATTGTCTGCACCGATGTTCGGAATGCATACAAATATATAAAGGAATATGGGAAAGAAGTACAGTTATTTGGTGACAGGATAAATGTCGTTTTAACAGAATATAATAAAGAATACCAGGGAGTAGAAGATGTTCTTAAATCTCATGGAATAGAAATATTTGATAAAAGAGTTATTACTCCTTCACTGGAAAATGTATTTATTCACCTGGTAAAAGAAGCGAGCTGATAAATTGAATTCTATTGAAGTAACAGGATTAACAAAAATATTTGGCTCATTTAAAGCTGTAGATGATATATCCTTTAGTGTAAAAAAAGGAGAGGTATTCGGCTTTCTTGGAGCAAACGGCGCCGGAAAATCAACTACTATTAAAATGCTTTGCGCAATTCTTGAGCCATCAGCCGGGGATGCACTTGTTGCAGGATACAGTGTAGTAAAGCAGCCTGATCTTGTAAAAAACAATATTGGGTACATGTCACAGCGTTTTTCCCTTTATAACGATCTGTCTGTTGAAGAAAATATAAACTTCTTCGGTGGAATATACGGGCTGGATGGTAAAACCCTGAAAGAACGGAAACAATGGGTGCTTGAAACAGCAAATCTTACAGGCAAAGAAAAAATTTTAACCGGTTCTTTACCAGCAGGCATAAAACAAAGGCTTGCCCTGGGAACAGCTGTAATTCACAGGCCTCAAATAGTATTTCTTGATGAACCTACAAGCGGGGTTGATCCTATTTCCAGAAGAAATTTCTGGGATCTTATAAATGAACTTGCTGCAGGGGGCACCACAATACTGGTGACAACACATTATATGGAAGAAGCAGAATTCTGCGGCAATATTATCCTTATAAATGCAGGGAAAATAGTTGCTGAGGGAAATCCCAAGCAATTAAAAACCAATTACCTTACAAATCCAATTTATGAAATAGAGTGCAATAAAATAGTTGATGCCCTTGAATTTCTGGAAGGTAAAGAATTTGTTGAAGATACATCAATTTTCGGGAATAATATTCATATAAATGTAAATGATAAATTTCCGGGTGAGCAGTCAATAAAAAAGCTTCTTATTGACAACTCGTTTGAAGTAAATAAGATAAGCAAAATTATTCCTACTCTTGAAGATGTATTTATTCATTTACTTGAAAAAAAGTACTAAACTATGTTTACACGTATAAAAGCGCTGGCTAAAAAAGAAATAAAACAGTTATTCAGAGACACGCGGTTGCTAATGGTAATCCTCCTTTTCCCTGTTTTTTTACTTGGTATTTTCGGGTATGCAATTAATTTTGATGTTAAGCATATACAGCTTGCTGTTTATGATAATGACAAGTCAAATTTAAGCAGAGACTTTATAAATTCACTTTCGCACTCTGAATATTTTGATATAGTTGACTATATTAAAAGCGACCGGCAGATAAAAAAATATTTAGATGAAAAGTTTGTCCAGTGTGTTGTTGTGATTCCGGAAGATTTTTCCGAGAAATATTATTCTAATCAGCAGGTAAAAATACAATACCTGATTGACGGAGTAAATGGTAACACAGCTACCATAATACGAAATTACGTTATTGTGGCAACCGCATTTTATAATCAGAAGATCACGAATGAAATACTGGCTGTTTCCGGGGTAAAAGGTTTTGTACCTATTGACCTTCGGCCAATTTTCTGGTTTAACCCAACACTTCAGACGACTATGTTTCTACTGCCCGGGCTTATTGCCATGATACTTATAATTACATCTATCATCAGCGTATCACTTTCACTTGTAAGAGAAAAAGAAAGAGGTACTATTGAACAGGTAAATGTTTCCCCGGCATCGTCACTTGAACTGCTGATTGGAAAAACATTTCCATATATTATAGTATCATTGTTTAATGCGGGGCTTATACTGGCAGCAGGATATGTATTATTTGGCGTTGAAGTAAAGGGCAGCCTCTTCCTCCTGTTTTTCTGCTCACTGGTTTTTATAACGGCTTCAACTACTATAGGAATATTTATTTCAGTTATTTCTGACTCCCAGCAGGTAGCATTTACAATAGGAACATTCTTTTCACTGCTGCCCAGTATGATGCTTTCAGGGTTTGTATTCCCGATTGACAGCATGCCGCCTATTATACAGGTGATAACAAACATCACCCCTACAAAGTTTTTTATAGTTATTCTCAGAGGAATTATGCTGCGAGGTGTGGGAATACATGCTTTCTGGGAACAGCTGATTTACCTGTGTATTTTTATCCTGGTATTCGGCGGTTTAGCTGTGGTTATTAATCGCAAAAAAGAGATTTCGGCTTAATATGAAAACAATACTATTTTTTATAAAAAAAGAATTCCTGCAGTTCAGGCGCGACCCTAAAATGTTTGCAATGATACTTATTGCCCCTGTTATACAGCTTGTGTTCCTGGGATATGCAGCAAACATGGATGTAGAAAAAGTAAGAACTGTTTTTTATGATATGGATAAAACTGTTACCAGCCGAAAATATATTGAATCATTCACCAGTTCCAACTATTTTCAAATTCAAACAAATGTTACAAATTATGATGATATTGTATCACTTATAGATAAAGCCAAAGTTATTATGGCTGTAATAATTCCAAAGGATTTTGAAAAAAAACTTGCCCGGCACGAAACAACACAGGTACAAATGATATTTGACGGCTCAGATGGAAATACTGCATCTATAGCAGCAGGATATGCACAGACAGTCTCAACATCATTTTCTGCTTCAGTTGCTTCTGATTTAAGAGACCTGACAGGAAGAAAACTTGCAGTTTCAGGATCAATTGCTGCTGAACCAAGGGTCTGGTATAACCCTGAGCTAAAGACAAGGACATTTATGGTACCGGGTATTGCGGCCCTTTTACTGATGGTTATTACACTTATTCTTACATCCCTTGCTGTTGTTAAAGAGAAAGAAATAGGTACCCTTGAGCAGCTTATAGTAACGCCAATAAAACCTTACCAGATGATTATCGGGAAACTTGTCCCATTTACCATACTTGGATTTGTTTCAGTATTTATAGTGCTTTCTGCAATGCAGCTTATATTTAATATCCCGGTAAGGGGCAGTTATGTTTTTTTGATTTTTTGCATTTTTCTGTATGTGCTTTCAACCCTTGGCCTCGGGCTGTTTGTTTCGACCGTAACAAAAACACAGCAGCAGGCTATGATGATAGCTATTTTTGGGGTAATGATGCCCATGATATTTTTATCAGGATTCACATTCCCTATAGAAAATATGCCAATTGTTATTCAATATATTACCTATGCAATTCCAATGCGCTATATTATTGAAATAATAAGAGGAGTAATACTTAAAGGGACCGGGCTCAGTGATTTATGGCCGCAGGTACTAATGCTCTTCTTTATGGGAGTGTCTATTCTGTTTCTTAGTTCGTTACGATTCAGGAAAAAACTGGACTGATGCAATTATTAGGGGCACACACGTCAATTTCCGGAGGGGTTTCAAAATCTGTTGATATTGCAACCAAACTCGGTTTTACTGCAATGCAGATATTTACTAAAAACAATAACCGTTGGATTTCAAAACCACTTTCTGATAATGAAATAAAATCATTCAGGCTGAAGTTTAAAAGCTCAAGCTTAAAATTTGTGGCAGCACACGACTCTTACCTTATAAATCTATGTGCCGCGGACCCTGAAATTCTTAAAAAATCCAGGGAGGCATTTCTTGATGAAATGTACAGATGTTCATTGCTTGGTATACCATATTTAAACTTTCATCCCGGCTCTCATGGAGGTAAGGGAGAAAAAGAAGGGATTAAACTTGTCGCCGAATCACTGAATATTATACTGGCAGCGGCAGCAAGTGCCGGTATAAAAGGAGTCAGTTGTATGATTGAAACTACGGCTGGCCAGGGCACTGCGATTGGATACCGTTTTGAGCAGATCAGAGAAATTATTAATCTTACAGAAGATAAAGATAGCCTAAGTGTTTGTATTGATACAGCACATATATGGGCGGCCGGTTATAACATAAAAAATGTGATTTATTATAACCAGGTTATCAAAGAATTTGACGATATTATTGGTTTAGACAGGCTTAAATGTTTTCATCTAAATGACAGCAAGAAACCTTATGGAAGTAGAGTTGACAGGCATGACCATATAGGGAAAGGGTTTATAGGACTCGAAGGGTTCAGTAATCTTATGAATGATAAAAAACTCACAAAAATTCCTAAAATTCTTGAAACTCCAAAGGGGAAAGAATGCCTTGAAGATATTGTGAATATGAAGATATTGCTCTCCCTTATCAAATCTTAAAATAGGGAAAATAATTAAAGATTTTTCTTAACTTCCCGCAATTATTTATCATAGTTATTTAACTTTAAGCAAGTAATGCCGATAATTCATTGAATCCAACTAAAGGAATTTTTACACTTTGGCGGGCGAATTATAATGAAATCACTTTTTTCTAATTTTAAGGTATCAGTGAAGCTTTCACTGATATCAGCAGCATTTATTCTACCAATTTTGGTATTGTTATACTTTTTGACAGCAGAGCAAAATATCAGGATAGACTTTGCTCAGAAGGAAATATACGGCAACCAGTATCTTCGTCCCCTAAAAAAACTCCTTGAACTGGCGCCTGCGTATAGTTTCGATAACAAGTATAATAATACAAGCGGCAGTTCTAGCGAATTGAAAAGCAAAATTGAGAAACAATTTACTGTTTTAGATGAAACAGATAAAGAATTGACGGGAGATCTGAACACAACCATACATCTGGACCAGCTAAAATCGAAATGGGAATTAGTTAAGGGAAATCCTGCAGATGTGCAATTACACAAAGATTTTGTAAACGAAATACGCCAGTTTATCTCATACGTTGGTGATGTTTCAAATCTTATACTTGACCCTGATCTTGACAGCTATTACATAATGGACGCTACACTGCTTAAGCTTCCTGAAAACATGTCCCTTATATATAAAATTATGGACTATGGAAACGGGCTTGTACTAAAAGGCTCACATACCTCTGATGAGAAAACAGAAATGATAGTACAAACAGGGCTATTAAAAACCAACATAGAGGCTACAAACAGCGGAGTTAATGTTGCTTTTAATAATAATCCTGCAAATAATCTAAAAAGTTCATTAAACGGGACACTTGGTGAAACAGTAGAAGCAACCAATAGTTTCCTGAATAAAATTACCACAGAAGTAATTAACAAGGATGAAATAACAATACCGGCTTCAGACTATATAGCAAACTCGCAGAAAGCGCTGGATTTAAATTTCAGACTGTGGGATAAGGCTATAAATGACCTGGATATACTCCTTCAGGCGAGAATAGACGGCTTCAACAATAGTAAATACCTCACACTTGCCGCAATAGCTGGAGTTATTCTTTTAACACTTGGTTTTGTTATAATTATTTCGAAAAATATTACCCGGTCAATTCATACTTTATCACATGCAGCAAAAGAATTTTCTGAAGGGAAAACCGATGTAAAAGTTGCTGTTGACTCAAAAGATGAAATAGGCAAACTTGCCGGCGTTTTCAATGAAATGATGGCAAAAACGAATGAATATATTGCTTTTATAAAGGAAGAAAAAGGATATATCGAACGAAGAATAGAAGATGCAGTTAAAGAATCTGAAGAAAGAAACAAATATCTTACTAAAAGCGTCGATACAATGCTTCAGGGTATTGAAAAATTTGCCGAAGGTGACCTTACAATACAGTTAAACGTTGAAAAAGAGGATGAAATTGCCAAATTATACAGAGGTTTTAATAAAGCAGTAAATTCCATTCAAACTTTAATTGATACAGTATCAAGGGCAGTGGCGGCAACGGTTGATTCAAGTACAAGAATAAATTCCAATGCAGAAGAAATATTTGATGGAATTAGAGACCAGGCAAATCAAACATCAGAAGTTTCAGCAGCAATGTCTCAAATGACAACAACAATTTTCGAGAATGCACGAAACGTAAGTACAGCGGTTGAATATGCCAGGAAAGCAGGTACATTTGCATCAGAAGGCGGAAATGTAGTCAGTTCAACTATTGATGGTATGGGAAGAATTGAGACTGTTGTTACACATGCATCAGCTACTGTTGAGGAACTGGGTAAAAACTCACAGCAAATAGGTGAAATAATACAGGTTATTGAAGATATTGCCGAGCAGACAAATATGCTTGCACTTAATGCAGCTATTGAAGCCGCACGTGCAGGAGAACTTGGACGAGGATTTGCAGTTGTAGCAGATGAAGTAAAAAAACTTGCAGACAGAACTACAAAAGCAACAAAAGAAATAACAGATATGATTGTCTCAATACAGAAAGAAACTTCAGAGGCAGTACATTCAATTCTGCAGGGAAACCGTGAAGTTGAACATGGAAAAGAATCGGCAGTAAATGCAGGGAAATCATTAAACGAGATAATAAATGCTTCCAATGAAGTGGTAGATGTTATTACCCAGGTTGCTGCAGCAAGTGAAGAGCAGTCCACAGCAGCAGAACAGGTAAGTACAAATATAAACAACATTAATAAAGTGGTTCATTCATCCGAAGACAGCATACAACATATTGTAAATGCAACAGGCGAATTAAACCAGCTTACCCATAATTTACAGGACCTAGTAAGAAAATTTAAAATAAAAACAGGTTCTTTCGGAACAGTTAATGTTTATTAAAGGATTGGTTCAGTAGCCCGAAGGATTATGATTCCTCTATGCTTCTTAACTTTAAGAAGGTATTCCGGAAGAGGATCGTCAGTAACCTGAACCTTTGAGCCAACAGTCGGAGCGTGTAAAAGATGGATTCGTCCATCTTTTTCTTTTACAGCTATACCAACATGACTGATATCAAGGCCTTTTATATTTGTGGTTATGGCAATAAGGTCACCACTTTTAATATTGCCTTCAAAGAGTGCAACTTTCTCTTTGGGAATATAAAAGTATTCCCTTTCATTTATTGCCTGCTCCTGTTTTCCAATAGTATTAACAAGATCCGGATTGTTTTTAAGCTGTTTATAACTTGCAGGATGTGTTGACATAAAATTCAGGTTAAATTTTACTTTTTCACCACCGGCACTCCTGGTAATGTCCTTCAAAATACCTTTTTTAATATTGTCATGTATCCAATCGGAAAAGTAATGAAGCCTGGAAGTATAGCCATCTATTTTCCCGCTCCTGTAACGAATATTAGTTAACTCGCTCAAATAATCTTCAAATGAAGATTTACCGGTTTTAATCAGTCTTGAGAACACAAGAGTATTTTCAAGAAACGTAGTACAGTCAAGGCCTGCCAGGTTGATTACCAATTGTTCCTCCCCATCAACTTCAAGGGCTGAAGCAGTATAATCCGTCCCAAGAAAGCTTTTACCAATTTCGCTGATTACATCATTAATAGGTTTTTTAGCCAGGCCGGCATTTGCAGCCAAATTAAATTTTGAATTGCAAATTTCTTTATCCTTAGCTGTATAAACCTGTGCTGTCAGGAAAGGGACACAAAGTATAAAAGCAAAGAGGAAGAATTGTATTTTTTTCATAATCAATCAAATTTTAGATAATATCTTCACCTGCAGGCATAGCAGAATATTCTTCAACCTGCCTTGCATGAGCAAGATTTTCAAACCGCGCATAGTCTTTTATAAATGCCAGCCTTACTGTACCAACAGGGCCGTTTCTTTGTTTACCTATAATAATCTCAGCAACACCTTCATTGGAGTTACCGTTTTCATCTTTCATAATACCATAATATTCAGGGCGGTTAAGGAAAATTACAACGTCAGCATCCTGCTCAATAGAACCCGATTCACGAAGGTCAGAAAGCTGCGGTTTCTTATCATTTCTTGATTCAACAGCACGGTTAAGCTGTGCCAAAGCAATGATAGGAATGTTTAATTCCTTGGCAAGAGATTTAAGAGAACGTGATATATGGGAAATTTCCCTTTCACGGCTTTCCATCCTTGCCGGGCCCTGCATAAGCTGTAGGTAATCAATTACAATAAGCCCGATATTTTTTTCTACTTTCAACCGCCTTGCCTTTGCACGTATTTCAAGTACAGTTTGGGCAGGAGTATCATCAACATAAATGGGTGACTCAATAAGCTTGTGAGCATTTTTACTAAGTTTTACACCTTCTTCATGAGGCAGTTTACCTGTACGTACCAGGTGGGCATTAAGCCTTCCTTCAGCGCAAAGCAGCCTTATTACAAGCTGCATTGTAGCCATTTCAAGAGAGAATACAGCAACCGGGACTTTATGATCTATGGCGGCATTGCGGGCAAGTGAAAGGGCAAACGCAGTTTTACCCATTGAGGGACGTGCTGCAAGAATTATAAGGTCTGATTTCTGAAACCCGCCCAGCATTTCGTCAAGTTCATAAAAGCCGGTAGGAACAGAAAACTTTTGCTTTGTATTTGAATGGATTGCCTCAATATATTCAAGAGCATCACGCACTGCCCTATCCATTCCCTGGAAAGATTTTTTAAGATGAGATTCTGTAATTTCAAATATTCTTCTTTCAGCATCATCAAGTATATCAAAGGCATCTTCAGAACCTTCATAAGCAGCACGTGCAATTTCATGTGTACTTGAAATTAAACCGCGTAGAATTTCTTTTTCCAGAATAATTTTAGAATGGTATTCTATATTTGCCGCTGATGATATATTTTGAGAAAGTTTACTAAGGTATACAGCCCCGCCCACAGCTTCTATCTGCTCTCTTTTTTGCAGTTCCTGGTAAAGAGTCACAGTATCAACAGGTTCACCTGCTTCAAACAATGAAAGCATAGCAGCAAAAATGAGCTGATGTTCTTTAAGATAAAAACTTTCTGCCGAAAGGAGCTCAATTGCCTTTGGAACAGCTTCCTTCTCAATCATCATTGCGCCAAGTATAGCAGCTTCAATTTCAGGCGCTGCAGGCGGCTTAACATCTGCAGGTATTAAATTCTGTATATTAACAGTATCGTTATTCTTTTGCCTTGCCATAATAATTTTTCAATTTCAGTGTTTATTACTTTACCTGTTTAACAGGGAATAAAACATCAGCCTTTCATTTCGTCATAAAGTTTTCTAAAAGCCTGTACATCTTCCCAGCAGCCTCTTTTCCAGTTTGGATTTCTAAGTAGTGCAGCAGGATGGTAAGTAACCATCACTTTAGCACCGCTAAAATAATCATATACTTTTCCACGAAAATTTGTCAGGGTATCATTTCTTTTTAAAAGGCCCTTTGCTGCTGTAAGTCCGAGGCATAATATTAATTTAGGCTTTATAAGTTCTACCTGTTTTAATAAATACGGCATGCATGCATCCATTTCTGACGGAAAAGGAGTCCTGTTTCCGGGAGGACGGCTTTTTACAATATTAGCTATATATACTTCATCACGTTCAAAATTAATTGCTTTAAGTATATCAGTCAATAACTTGCCAGCTCTTCCAACAAAAGGCTTGCCCTGCATATCCTCATCAGCACCGGGGCCTTCTCCAATAACCATAACATCGGCATTTTTGTTCCCGCTTCCGAAAACAAGATTACGCCGTCCTTTATGCAGCGGGCATTTTGCACAGTTACCAATTAAAGATTCAAGTTCATCCAGAGTACGGGCATTTTTCCAGTCTTCACTTTCATAGGCTATTTCAGGCTCCTCAGCAATTTCTTCGGGAACTTCTTTAACAATTTCAGTTTTTCTTATTTTTCCATACAGGTCATCTCCAAAAATCTCTTTCTGATCTTTTAATGCCTGAATTACCTGTTCTTTTATTTTTGCCATATATGAATTTTTCCGACTATTTTATATCAATCATATTTATTTCAGTTAAAATATGATTTGCCGCCATAAATTTTGATAATAACGGGTATTTCTTTTGCCCGCCATCTTTCTTTAATATAGTAATTTTATTAGTATTATACTCAAAACCGCTGGACTTATCGTTAAGCGAATTAAGCACTACCATATCCAGGTTTTTCTTTATAAGCTTATTTTTTGCGTTAGCAAGCTCATTATCTGTTTCAAGAGCAAAACCGGCAATAATCTTTCCACTTATTTTAAGAGAAGCAAGAATATCATCTGTTGCTTTTAATTCAATTACAGGCAGATTATCTTCTTTTTTTATTTTTTTAACAGCTTTACCGGCAGGAGTATAATCAGCAACAGCAGCAGACATAATAAGTACATCATTTTTTTCAATTTCAGTGGTTACTGCATTCTTCATTTCCTCAGCAGAACGAACATGCAGCAGCTTTATTTCAGGGTAGCTAAACTCACTTACAGGGCCGGATATCAATGTTACATCAGCACCGCGCAAATATGCTGCTTTTGAAATTGCATAGCCCATTTTACCGGAAGACCTGTTTCCAAGATATCTTACCGGATCAATATCTTCATAAGTAGGCCCGGCTGTGACAAGTATTTTTTTGCCAACTAAATCCTTCTTTATTCCGGCAAGTACAAGTTCAGCAGCATCAATAATTTTTTCGATTTCAGGAAACCTGCCTTTACCTGAAAGGCCGCTGGCAAGAGCACCTTCTTCTGCGGGTACGATAAAACATCCAAGTTCTTCAAGGAGAGTAAAATTTTTCTGAGTAGCCTGATTTTGATACATATCAACATCAGCAGCCGGAGAAAGAATTACAGGAGTTCTGGCTGCCCTGATTACAGTTGTAAGGGCATTATCAGCAAAACCATGAGCTATTTTTGCCGCCGTATTTACTGTACAAGGCGCCACAAGTATAAGGTCTGCCCAAACGGCAAGATCAATATGCCATGTTTTATGAGAAGTACCGTTTTCCTGTGAATCCGGGAATATATTAACCACCACTTCATTTCCGGATAGAGTAGACAATGTAAGAGGAGTAATAAACTGCAGTGCTGAAGGAGTCATTAAAACTTTAACTTCACAGCCTCTTTTTACAAGCTCCCTTATAAGGTAAGCTGATTTATATGCTGCTATGCAGCCAGTTACACCAAGGACAATTTTTTTACCGGCTAAAATATTATTATCCATTACAGTTTAATTTTTATTATAAAATAAAAATACTCACAAATTTTTAAAAATAAAGCCCCGGAAAAACGGGGCTTAAAACAATTTCCAACAGTTAATAAAACTACTGTTTTAACTATCTATTTTTATAGAAATACTCTATTTTTCCGTCAAGAAGTTCCTGAACAGCCTGAACATGCGGTTTTTCTTTCTTTTCGAAATCCAGTGAAATTTTTAACTGTGCAGGATTTTCAATATCCTCGCTTTCATCGTCAGTTCCGGAGGTAGGAATAGTACTAATAAGAGCATTATATTCAATTTTATTTTCATCGTTAACCACTCTGGCTCTTTTAGCAGACACAATTATAGCCTCATAAACATTACTGGCTCGTTCATCTATTGTACGTAAATCAACAGGCTTAATTTCCATTGATTTTCTCCTTATGTATTATTTTTTTTATTAAACTCTTTGTATCTTCAACGGCTTTTTCAAGGTCCGCATTCTCTATAAAATAGTCAAATTTATCTTTCAGTTCCAGCTCCATTTTAGCGCGGTTGATTCTTTTCTTAAAATCACTTTCGCTTTCCGTCTGCCGGTTCCTGAGCCTTTTTTCAAGTTCCTCCAAACTTGGAGGTACAATATAAACTAAAACTGATTCAGGAAAAATATTTTTTATTGAAAGAGCACCTTTTACGTCAACCTCAAGAATTATCGATTTTCCATCAGAAACAGCATTTTTTACATGACTTTTAAGCGTACCATAATAATAATCGTAAACTTTTTCCCATTCAACAAATTCATTATTCTCTATTCTTTTAAGAAACTCTTCCTCTGAAAGGAAGAAATACTCAACCCCATCTGTTTCGTTTTCTCTTTTCTTACGTGTTGTAGCAGAAACAGAAAAAATAATTTCAGGAAATTCTTTTAATATTCTTTTAACAATTGTAGTTTTTCCCGTACCGCTCGGAGCAGATATTGCTATTATAGTTCCCTGTTCAGCCAAGTAATTACTCTATATTTTGTATTTGTTCCCGGATCTTTTCAATTTCTTCTTTAATCTGTACACAATTATGTGTTATCTTGGTCGAAATAGATTTAGAAGAAATAGTATTAGCTTCTCTGTTCATTTCCTGGCACAGAAAATTCATCTTTCTGCCAGGTTCTTCATCTTTTTCTAGGCTTTGAAGGAAAAACTTTAAATGACTCCTCAGTCTTACACATTCTTCATTTATCTCTGCCCTGTCAGCAATTATTGCAAGTTCCATTTCAAGACGGTCATTATATGAGGTTATGTCCTCAATCATCATCTTAATTCTGTCTTTCAGCTTTTCATAATATTCTTTAACACTAAGAGCAGATTCTTTCTCAATCTCATTAAGCTTTGCTTCAATAGAAGTAATTCTTTTAACAAGATCCTTTGCTAATTCAGTCCCTTCATTGAGCTTCATTTTTTTAAGCTCTTTTATAGCAGTTTCAAGCCCGTTTTTTATCAGTTCAAATTCTTCGTCAGAGATATCAGACTTATTGACTTCAAGAAGTTCCCTGTTACTTAGTATATGTTCTATTTTTATTTTTTCAGTTAACTTGGCTGTCTTTTTTATCTCTTTAATCAGAGTTATAAAACTTTTAAGTTTTTCTTTATCCAGCAAAGGGGCATCAGTACCATCACTGGAATTTTTAACCTGTATGCTTACAGAAAGTTTACCGCGCGTGATTCTGTTTTTTATAAATTCCCGTAACTCATACTCTCTTGTCATTAAAGAGGATGGAAGCCGCATTGCAATATCAAGATAACGGCTGTTAACACTCTTTACTTCAATTTCAATCGAAATTTTATTATTACCCGTACTACATTTACCGTAGCCGGTCATACTATTTATCATAATACCCTGTAAAAATTAGAATGTTTAAAATACTTATTTTCAGCCTGTTTTACAAAGATAAAACAGAAGATAAAGGGGAAATAGTTGGAATGAAATTTTGTTAAAAATAAAAGGAGCAGAGAAATAAATCCTTTTCTGCTGCACATAAATAAGTATAAGGGGGCGATCAAAATACCTATCCTGCACCAGAGTGGAGAGATTTATAGTGCCTCTGCTCCTAATCTCATGAAACCCTGAAACAAAAATAATACACATTTCAGCTAAAAACATCGGTATAATTACGGTTTTTTTTATAAGACAAAGCATCAAAATTTTCTTTATTTTTAGAAAATTTTCAAACTTTTTTTAAATAATCGGCAGTTTTGACGAATTAAATTTTATTTTTTTTGAGAAATGGGGGGAAATAAAACTAGTTGTATTATACAAAAAATGGGATAAAAGGTCAAAATTATGTAGTTTCACTGCTAAATAATGATAATCGCCTGCTGTTTTTCACATTAAAAAATGAGAAATATACTGCAATAAAAATCTGGAAAAATGTAGTTATATAAAAATATATGAACCCGGTTTTTACATGTGAAAATGAGAAAATTACTTTAATAAAGTTTGCTATATTATATAATAAAACAGCAATATAAAACAGGTTTATACTTGCATGATACTTAAGTGAAACGACAAAATCATTTACAAACATGAGCAGTATTAAGAACATATTAATGCCGGTTAAAATCCTCATTCCATTCATGTTTGTATTATACATCAAGTAAAAGACAATAAAAATATAGGCCGCTATTGGAGTTAAATTTTTTTTGATTCTTTGTCTTTTTAATAAAGCAATAAGAGAAAAACAGCTTGTCAAAACATTTCCAGTCCAGATACCTGTATGAAATATATAGAATGAACTTATATTAATAGGATCACTTAAGGCAAGTACTAAAAAATACAAAAAATACCTGGTCCTATATTGCCTGATTGGAGGGATAAGCCACACAACCACACTTAAATATGAAATTGCCAGAAGGAATATTTGCATAAAATTTTGATATCTGGTTAGTTTTATTTTTAATCAGATAACTTCCCCGCCCCTGAATAATTTGATTTTTTTTGCATTATTCACATTATAAAATGAGAAATATATTGCTATAAAAATCTGAAAAAAATTGGTAAGAAAGAAGTATAAATAGCCGGTACTGCCATGGTTAACTCTGAATAATATTTTCATAATAGTCGAAAAATTATATAATACTACTACCATATAAAACAAATTAAGTGATTCGGTTTCCCTGACACTGATAACAAATCTCTTTGCAATCATTATAGTTATAATAACAACATTAAAAACAACAATATTCTGCAACACGGGGTGTTGAACTTTTAAAATAAGATAAAACAAAGCAGTAAAAATTATTAAAATTAAAGGAGAAAATTTTTTTAAAGTTTTCTCCTTCAGTAAAGTCAATATCAAGATAGAACTAAACACTACATGCCCCTGCCATATATAACCTTTAAGATATGGAATAATAGCAGATATAGGGTCAGACAATGCAAGACACAAAAAATAATAAAAATAATCAGTCTTGTATTGTTTAAAAGGAGGAAACAGCCAACTGATCATTGCAGCAATATATATACTCCAAAGTAAAGTTAGCATATTACACTATCCACAATTGGGCGGACAGTCACCGGAAAATTCCATTGTTGTTACCCCATTAGTAACTGTTAAATGCTTTTCTCTTTGTTCAATATATGTAACTTCATTCCCTCCGGCTGCAAGAAGTTCCTTTATTACAGATATACTGAACATGTGGAATACTTCCGAACCAGATATTTTTACTGTTACATCAGGGAACAAGGATACCCGTCCATTCCCAAGAATAACAGGACTATCATCAATAATTTTAAACATCAACACACTTTCTGATTTTGAAATCAAATCATTAAGAACTGATGTTTTTACTTCTTTGGATATTATCACAGGGCCGAATTCTTTATCGGCTTCTTCCTTTGTAAAAAGCTTACCAAAAATTTCTTCTGCCATTTTTATTTCCCGATAAATTGATGAATCTTGACAGGTACTTTTTACCTGTTTTTTTTAATTATTTTACCCGGTAATAAATTTAAAAAAACTTTGATAAAAAAAGCAGGTCATTCAGAAATAATTAGTATTTTATTTCTGGTATATAACTGCACAGGAAATCTTTTCAAAGCAGATTTTGTATAAATCATTCAACTATTGTCATGCTAGTTGTTATTTGGTAATTGTTGTATACTGTATTGCAAACTTAATTAGCTCAGGCAAAGATTTCAGATTTAATTTTGCAATAAGTGCTGCCCTGTGAGTATCAACAGTACGTTTGGAAAGTTTCAATTTTTCTGCAATTTCGGCAGAAGTCATCCCCTTACTTATATACTTTAGAATTTTTTTCTCCCGGTTTGTCAGCTCATGGTAATCGCCGGAGAAAACACTTTTAGATGAATCAAACTTATGCAGTATTTTTTCAAGTTTTTCATTCGTATAATCTTTAAAATATTTTTCTCCGTTATAAACCTTATGAATCGCCTCATAAAGTTCATTTTTATTAATATTTTTATTTATAAGCCCATAACCGCCTGCCATAAGCACCGCATAAACATATTCCTCGGCATCATACATTGAAAGGAAGAGTGCTTTAACCCTGTTGTCAAATTCCTTTATCTCTTTTACAGCTTCAATTCCTGACATTTTAGGCATTGAAATATCAACAAGTAAAACATCGGCTTTATTCTTTTTATATAAACTTATAAGCTGGCTGCCATTCTCTGCTTCACCACTGAGAATAATATCTTCAAAAGAACTTAATATTTCTCTTATACCGCTTCTGAAAAGCCCATGATCGTCTGCAAGTATAATATTAATTTTATCAATTTCGTTCATCTTCATGCCCCAATGGAATTTCTGTGATTATAATAGTACCGGAATTTAATGAAGAATCTATTTTAAATATGCCATTTAAATTAGAAATACGTTCTCTCATGTTTAATAAACCATAACCGCCTGTCTGCGGCATACTGCTGATACGGGAGTATTTTTCACTGTCAAAACCAACTCCATCATCCGAAATAATGATCCTTACAACTTTGTTCCCTTTCAATAGCTGAACATTAAAATGCTTTGCGCCGGAGTGTTTTATAATATTATTTAAAGCTTCCTGTACAACCCGGTAAAGAGCAATTTCTTTTTTCAGGTCAATTCTTTTATCAAAACCAGTTACATCTACCTTTCCTTCAATCTTGCTTTCAGCCGAAACTCTGTCACATAGGTACAACAAAGCAGGGGCAAGCCCCATTTCTTCCAGTATTTTAGGCTTTAGGTCATATATTACACTGCGTAGGTCTTTAATAGTTGATTCAAAAAGGTTGATAAGTGAATCATATTCTTCATTATTTTCGCCAGTAAAAGCAGGCACTTCCATATTCTGCAGTTTCATTTTAAGAAAAAGCATATTCTGCCCAATGCTGTCATGAAGTTCACTGGCAATTCTTTGCCTTTCATCTTCAATTACATCAATAAGGTGATGTGAAAGATATTTCAGTTTTTTCCTTGAATACTTCAGCCGGTTTTCGAATTTCTTTCTGTCAGAGATATCATGCAGATAAATCTGGGCAATGTTAAGGAACAGGTTACCCCGGAGAGTAATCATGTAGTATTTCTGATTAATATATGCTGAATGAGCCTGGTTAGAATTAGATTTAATAATCTCAGGAATCATAATACTAATTCCTGGAAGCAGCTCGTCAATCCCCCTGCCTTCAATGGAACTAAATTCCGGAAGGTCTCTTGCGGCATTATTTGTATATATAATAGAACCGGTATTATCAACCCTCAATACAGGATCAGGATCAAGATCAGCAAATAACGCCATAAGCCTTACCTGTTTGAGTTCAAGTTCTTTTTTTTCGAGGATATGCTTCTTATTTAGAGGGAAAATAATATAGTAATAGAAGAAATAAACAAGGACAATAATAAAAACAGTTGCAAGGATAGAATAGTAAATTGGATTATTAAAATTAAAGAGAACATCTACGAACTCTTTCACCTGTAATAGTCCTGCTATTTTCATTTATCCCATCATTTTGTAAATCTCAGAAGTAAATTTATCAATAAATAATCTTTTTTTTACAGGAGTATGGTAATAATTATTTGTATTTTCCAGCGCCTTATATAAAATTTCCTCCCGAAGCGCCGGGACCAGTTCCTCAACCCTTTTTACAAAAAAGTATTTATCCTGATACTCTTTTATACTTATATGGTCCTGCAAAAGCAAATTGTTAAGCAGAATCATTAATTCTTTTCTATCCACTATAAAACTCCCATAAAAACATACGCAATATATAATCTGATAAACCAAATAAAATCAGTATAATTACGGTTTTTTTTTACGCCAATATTTCGCACTTATATGCATTTTTATTCATACTGGATTTCATTATTGTATCAACGATATTTGACTTTTTCATTATTTATTGGATATATTATCATATTCATGTAGTAAACGATGACTATTCTCGTTTTGCATTTTTATACATTTATCCTTATATACGGTATACAATTTTATTTTAACGATTACTATCATTTTATGAATTTTGCAGGTTTCTCTTTCATTTATTGTCATGCCTTAGCACCTCAAACGTTACATAAAATCACCCGGACCATTTTTTAACTAATTAAATTAGGTCTTTTTACATTTTTATTCATTATTTCTTAAGTTATTTTAACAATGGCATAATTAAATTTAGTATAAAATGCATTCTGCCTGATTTTGTACTTGATTTAATTGTATTTTTTAACGTAATTCTGTAATACTTATTACATTTTATATTTCTAACGTAAAATCTATTACAAATGAACAGACTGATTGAGATATTTCTTCAGGCAGCAGCAATTGAAGCCCTTTCAGGAAAAGAAAAACCTGTTGCAGATTACATTAAGCATTTTTTAGAGAAAAATAATTTCATCTGCCAATTTGATGAATCTTTCAGATATTCTTCAGCAAACACAGGAAATCTTATTTGCAGAAACGGCAGCGGCGGAAATTTTATGCTGCTATCTCATATGGATACAGCAAGATCAACAAAAGATGTAAAACCGGTTATTTCTAATGAGAAAATAACGTCATCAGGGGATACTGTTTTAGGAGTAGATAACCGTGCCGGAATTTCAATTCTGTTATATGCGCTGGAAAAAGCCAGTCTGGAAAAAATACCTCTCAAAGATTTCACAGTTGCCTTTACTACATGCGAGGAAACAACGCTTGCAGGTTCAAAACACCTTGAAATAACACCGGCAATAAAAAAAGCATTTATATTTGATTCATCCTACCGCCCCGGCAATTTCATATATTCAGCCTGTGGTTCAATGGGTTATACTGCAATCATTAAAGGAAAAGCTTCACATTCCGGACTTGCACCTGAAAAAGGAATAAACTCTATTGCCGCCGCAGCCAGCATTATCAGCAAGATAAAACAAGGGCGTCTTGATGAAGAAACAACATCTAACATAGGCAAGATATCAGGAGGCTCGGCTGTTAATGTAGTTCCTGAAGAAACTTTTATTGAGGGAGAGGTAAGATCGTTCAGCAGGCAAAAAGTAGAAGACGAAATTTTAAATATCCAGAATATATTACTTGATGGGACTAAGGCGAGCGGTACCAGTTTAGAATTTAATTCTTACTGGGACTTTGAACCCTTTACTCTTTCCAAAACAAGCGAAGTATTTACAGACATACAAGATGTGCTTAATAAATGCTGGCTTTCACCTGCACCGGTAAAATCATTGGGTGGAAGTGATGCCAATTCACTTAATGCAAGAAATATACAAGCCGTAAATATCGGAATTGGCGCTCAGAACCCACATTCAAACGATGAGTTTATTTTATTAGAAGACCTGCACAAGAGTGCAGAAATTGCCTTACAATTAATAAGAAAATAATATATGAAGAAATATTTTACTGTCCTGCTTCTCTTATTTACATGCTTCAGTTCTTCTTTAATTGCACGCGGCCACCTGGTTATTATAGGCGGAGGAGAAAGAACTGACAGCATAATGAAAAAAATCATATCACTTGCCGGCGGGAATAATGCCAAAATAGTTATTATACCAAATGCCAGCAGCGAACCGCTTGAAACAGCTCAATACCAGGCTGAGGAGTTCAGGAAATTCGGAGCTGCAAATGTAGAATACATTTTGTGCAGCAGAGAAACTGCAGATGCTGACAGTAACCTTACAAAGCTAAACAATGCAACATGTGTTTTCTTTTCAGGTGGTGACCAAACCTACCTGACAAGAGATTTACTTGGGACATCACTTTTCCGTAAAGTACAGGATATTTATAACAATGGCGGGGTTGTGAGCGGAACCAGCGCAGGCGCTGCCGTTATGAGTAAAGTTATGCTTACCGGCAATGAACTTGTTAATAAAGATTCTACAGTTTCTTTTCACACGATTCAAAAAGGGAATGTTGAAACAGTAGAAGGTTTTGGATTTGTCACAAAGGCAGTAATTGACCAGCATTTCATTAAAAGGAGAAGAAATAACCGCCTGCTTAGTATTATACTTGAACACCCTTCTCTGCCGGGTATAGGAATAGATGAGTCAACCTGTATTATAGTTAACCCGGATGATACTTTTGAAGTACTTGGAGAAAACCAGGTAATAATATATGATGCAACACAAGCTTCTGAAACAAAAACTGATAAAAACAATAATCTTTCAGCGCATAACTTAAAAATGCACATATTAATGTCAGGTGATAAATACAATTTAAATACCAGGGAAATTATTCAATGAAATTGAGCTTAATAAAAGCACCAAATACTTTTATAATAATATTTTCACTGATATTTCTAACAGCTTTGCTTACATGGATAATCCCTGCCGGTGAATATGCTCGCCATGAAGTAAATGGAAGACAAGTAGTACTAAATAACACCTTTCATTATGTAAAAAGCAATCCGCAGGGGTTAGGGGATATTCTACTTTCACCTATAAAGGGTTTTGTTGATGCAGCCCTGATTATAGGTCTTGTTTTTATTGTTGGAGGAGCATTTAACATTTTCCATAAAACTGAAGCCGTAGATGCAGCTATACTTGGAATTGTAAAAGTACATAATAAATCAGCTCTTATGCGGGCAGTTCTTATTCCGGCATTAATGATTACATTCTCCTTTGGAGGTGCAACATTTGGAATGAGTGAGGAAGTAATACCTTTTATCCTGGTTTTTATTCCCCTTGCGTTAATGCTTGGATATGATACAATTACCGGAATTGCAATACCATTTATAGGAGCCGGAGCAGGATTTGCCGGAGCATTTTTAAATCCATTTACAATAGGAATAGCGCAGGAAATATCAGGGCTGCAGTTATTTTCAGGAATAGGATACCGAATATTCTGCTGGATAGTTGTAACGGCAACAGCCATATTATTTGTTGTAAGATATGCAGAGAGAGTAAAGAAAAAACCTGAATTAAGCTGTACTTATTTAAGTGATATTGAGAAACGAAAAGGTATCCATGTATCAGAGATTCAAAACTTTTCGGGTTTAAATAACCGGCATAAGGCTGTGCTGATAATATTCCTGCTGGGACTAATAGTGCTTGTAACCGGTGTTTTAAAATACAAATGGTATATTGAAGAAATAACAGCAGTATTTCTTGTCACTGGCATTGCGGTCGGAATTGCAGGCAAACTTAAACCAGGAGAAATAACTGACGCTTTTGTACAGGGAGCAAAAGATATGGCTTCAACAGCCCTGGTAATTGCTCTGGCGAGGGGGATACTAATCGTATCCAGAGATGGTAAAATTATCGATTCATTGCTTTACCAGTTATCTGCACCGCTATCTGGAATGCATAGTATATTATCATCACAGGCAATGTTCCTTGTTCAGACATTTATTAACTTTTTTGTTCCTTCAGGGAGCGGGCAGGCAGTACTTACAATGCCAATTATGTCTCCCCTGTCGGATCTTGTTCATGTAACGCGGCAAACCGCAGTATTGGCATTTCAGTTTGGCGATGGTTTCAGTAATATGATTATCCCTACATCAGCAGTTACAATGAGTGTACTGGCTCTGGCAAATGTACCATGGGAAAAGTGGGCAAAGTGGGTCCTGCCGCTTGAAATAATTTTCCTGATTGTTGGTATGCTGCTGCTTGTACCGCCGTTCTTTTTCAACTGGCAATAAAATTATAATTAACATAAAGGTGAGCGTATGAAAAACCTGCTAAAAATATTCTTATTCAGCATAGTTCTGATGAGTACAACAGCTTTCTCACAGGTATATTTTAATACCGGTAAAATTCTGGTCAGAACAGATGCTTACAGTGCTGTAAGAGTTTATACAATTGAAAACTCTGATACAATTCCGCATTTTGACAGGGCATCTATACTTATATCAGGCAATGAAAATGAAGTGTTTGATTACTGGGGTGATGTAGATATTGTGGAAGATGTAGTTCCAATTGACAGCACTGAAAAATTCCCATATGGTACCACAGGTACCTTTGATAACAACTATTCAGGACTTCCTCCAAATGTTCTTGTAAATGAACATGTGTATGGCTGGCCTGACGGTTCTTATATTGTTATAAAGTACAAGATAACAAATAAAGATGCTTCAGTTTTAACCCCATCAGTGGGGCTGGATATAATTCCGGCAATTGATGATACCTATGAAAATGATACAGTAAGGTTTAATGCTGAGAACCAGACACTTTATGCTTACGATAAAACATGGGTTGGTTTTAAAATACTTAATGCATCTGTACTATCTGCACATATATTTGAATGGTATGAAGATTATGAAAAATCTGATACAAATTATTACAGATGGATGACCAGCGGGGTTAAAGATTCAGCTCTTTACGGTACAGATAAAGATGGAGGCGTTGCTATATTATCAACAGAGAAGTATGCATTAAATCCTGAAGATTCTGTAGAAGTTTATTTTGCAATGGCTCTTGGAACTGATGAAACAACTATGCTGGAAGCAATGGCAGAAGCCGAAAGTAAATATACACTTCTTACATCTGTAAAAAGAGATGATGATGTTATCCCTTCTGTTTATAGTCTTGAACAGAATTATCCAAACCCATTCAACCCATCAACAAAAATCTCTTTTGAAATTCCATCAAAAGAAACAGTTACCCTAAAAGTATTTAATATACTTGGACAGGAAGTTGCGACACTTATTAACAATGAGATGGACGCAGGTAAATATACATTTGACTTCAACGCCTCCTCGCTTGCCAGCGGAATGTATATCTACCAGATAACAGCAGGCAATTTCCAGGCAACAAAAAAAATGACATTGTTAAAATAAAATTGTTTAATAAAAAATTTAATTCACGATATACCGGTAAATGCCGGTATATCAATAATCAGCATATATGGCAAGATATCAGCATATAAAAGAAAAGATTCATGCAAGTTTTAACCTGCTTCCCAAAAACCAGAAAAAGGTTGCTGAATTTATAATAGAGAACTTTGACCGGATTCCCTTCCTTAATGTAAGCGAAATTTCCAAGGCTTCATCAGCAAGTGTTGCTTCTGTAGTAAGATTTGCGCAAAACACAGGATTTTCAGGATTCAGTGAATTAAAAAGTTCTATTGCTGAATCACTCCAAAATCAAATTTCCAACAAGGAAATATTTCCTTTCTTTGAAAAAGAAAAAGGACAGGAAGATTTGCTGCTCTCAGTAGCCAGTCTTGATATAAAAAATATCAACGAGACACTAAACCTTATTGAGCGGGATAATTTCCATAAAGCAGTAGAACTTATATTAAAATCGCGCCGGGTTTATACTGCCGGACTTGGGATTTCATATCTTCTTGCAGAAATACTTGCTTACCAGCTAACACAGGTAGCGGTTGAGGCTAATGTATTTAAACATACACATGCTACTTTTCATGAACAGATTTTATTTCTTGACAGCAATGACCTCATTATAACTTTTTCGTTCCCTCCATATTCAAGGGAAACAATTGAAGCCGCTAAATATGCGCATTCAAAACAGATTAAAGTTATTTCTGTTACAAATAAAAATTCATCCCCGGTAACGTTTCATTCTGATGTTACTCTTCTTGTAAAAAGCGAGAATATGCTTTTTACGAATTCTTTTGCAGCTATTTCTGTTTTGATAAATGCTATTGCAACACAATGTGCGTTTCAGAATAAAGCAAAAGCCAAACAGATCTTAAAGGAATCTATTAAAATTATGGAAGGCCAGGACCAGATAATTGATTAACCGGCGTTCCTTACAGGAGTTTTTATGAAGAAGCTTGCTTTTATTTTCTTCCTTCTACAGGCAGCAGTATTTGCCGGAGTTACAGGAAAAATCTCCGGTGTTATTACAGATGCAGGTTCAGGAGAAGAACTTATTGGCGCAAATGTAATTATTGAGGGTACATCCTTCGGGTCAGCGACCAGCGTAAATGGAAGATATGTAATTCTTAATATCCCCCCGGGTGTTTACAGCGTAAAGGTAAGCTACCTGGGATATGAGCCGGTTATTATTCAGCAGGTAAGAATTGTTGTTGACCAGACAACAGATATTTCTGTTGCACTCAGGCCACAGTCAATACAGGTTGATGAAGTAGTTGTTACAGCAGCAACGCCGCTTATTCAGAAAGATCTTACCAGTTCAATCTCGGTAATTTCACGTGACGAAATTGAAGCTCTGCCGGTCTCAACATTTGTAGACCTTCTTTCTTTACAGGCAGGGGTTGTCGCTAATGGCACAAATCTTAATATCCGCGGCGGCAGATCCAATGAAGTTGCATATATGGTTGATGGCATGTATGTGCAGGATCCGCTGCTTGGCGGATTAGCTACACAGATAAATAATGATGCTATTCAGCAGATGAGCCTTTTAAGCGGCACTTTCAATGCTGAATATGGAAACGCTTTAAGCGGTGTAGTAAATATTGTAACACGTGACGGGCCGGATGAACTTTCAGGTAAACTCGAATTAAGAAGCAGTGAATTCGGAATAAAACGATACACGGACCTTCACCAGCTTAGGATTAATGGAAGTCTTGGCGGGCCATTATTTACAAACAGTATTAAATTTTTTATTTCTGCTGAGCAGGAAAAAGAAGGAAGTTACCTGCCCTTTGGTTATGATAATGCAACAACATTTTTCTCAAAGCTTTCAACAACTGCCATTCCGGGGCTGAAAATTTCCCTTTCTAACCGGGGAAGTATTGGAAGGAAACAGAATTACAATCACTTGTACAAGTATATACCTGAACAGTATCTGCATAAAAAGACTGACAGTTACCAGGGAACACTTACTCTTACTCACACAGTTGCAAATAATTTCTTTTATGACCTCCGGTTCTCTTACTTTACTCAGAGCTATTATTCGGGTATTGATAAAGATACTTCTTTATATATGTCATCAAATGAGTATCAGTATCTGGATATTGGAACAGGTTTTGAATTTTATTCAAAAGCAGACCCGCTGGAAATGACTGACAGCCGTACAAAAACTGCTGATGTTAAAGCTGATGCAGTGTGGCAATTTGATAATTTAAACGAGATTAAGTTTGGAGCATCTTTTAAACAATACTGGCTGGATTTATTCTACATATATGATCCCAAAAGGACTTACCCATACTTAAATGATTATTCGACAAATCCTTTTGAAGCTGCGGCATATATTCAGGATAAGATTGAATTCCAATTCCTTGTTATTAACATCGGACTTCGTTTTGATTATATGAATGCAAATGCTGAATTCAGAGCAGACCCGCTTGTTTCTTCATCAATTATTAAGGTTAAGCCAAGAACTCAGTTTTCTCCCAGGATTGGTATTGCACATCCTATTTCAGACAGGACAAAACTCCACTTTGCATACGGGCACTTCTTTCAAAACCCTGAGTTTCAATACCTTTTTGAAAATAAGCAATATGACCTGAATGTTAAGGAACCATTATTCGGACAGGCAAATCTTGATGCACAGAGAACTATTGCTTACGAAGTTGGTGTTGCGCATCAGCTTTCTGACAGGGTTGCTGTTAACCTAACTGCATATTATAAAGATGTTACCGGACTAATCGGCACACGCTACTATTATCCTTACGTAGATGGCAGGTATACAGGTTATACTTTATATGTAAATGAAGATTATGCAAATATTAAAGGTTTTGAAATTAATGTTGATATACGTCCGGACAGGCATTTTTCAGGAGGCATAACCTATACCTATTCAGTAGCAAAAGGAAGCGCTTCTTCAGAAACAGAACAATACCCTGGTACCCAGGAGTCAACACAGTTATATTATCTTGATTTTGATAAAACACATCTTTTCAACTTCAGCGGCACTTATACAATACCTGAAGGAGAAGGGCCGGTTTTGTTTGATTCATATTTATTTGAAGATATGGACTTCAGCATAATTGGCAGAATCAATTCAGGTTATCCATATACACCCAGTGGAAGAGATATTGGATTTGTTGAAAAGAATTCTTTAAGAATGCCGGCCACCTATTCAGTCGACCTGATGGTAGGAAAAGATATTAAACTTACAGGTAAATTCAAGTTAAGGATATTTGCTGAAGTTCTAAATCTTACTGACCATCGGAATGTTTTATACGTATATGGAGATACTGGCGATCCTGAATTTACTAATGAAGGAAGCCATTCTGAAGAATATATGAAGGACCCTTCAAACTATGGCCCGCCCAGATCAATAAGGCTCGGGGCAAGTATAAAGTTTTAATAATTTAAGCCATAACAATATGAACAGAAAATTTTTACTATTATTTATTATCATTTTGGTTTCACCGAACTTCTTTGCTCAAAAGAAAGTTCATGAAAAAGATATTATCCCTGAAGATGAAATAATTCAAAAACCCTCAGCAATTCTTGACCGCGCAGGAGGCACTCACAATGCAAGTAATATAGGCCTGTTTTTTGAAAACCGTGGAAAACTTTACCCGCGAAGGATTACACAGGGACCTTCCGGCGAGTTTCCTATAAACAGCACTAAAAATTATATCTACAGGATAAACCCCTGGGTAGGAATTCCCGGAAATGTTATCCAAAGCAGGTATACAGAGAATGAAGAATGGGAAGCTGCATGGGGATACAATAACAGGGACTCAGCAAAAATTGCTTTCAGTGACAATAAATACACCTGGCCTGCCACAGGCTGGCCTGTTAAGGATGCTGATGGCAATCCAATTGTAAAATCTGACCAGGATAGCTATTGTGTTTTTAATGACAGTACAAATACTGTAAAAATACTTGGGATAACAGTTGCGCAGACAGGCTATGCTTACGGTGTCGATTTTGCAAAAAATATACTGTTTTTCAAATTTGATATTATTAATAATGGCAGCCAGGACCTGGATAAATTATACTTTGGAATGTATGAAGATATAGATGTTGGAAATGTGAGCGGCGGCGATCCGGAATATGCTGATGACAGGCTGGGTTTTGATAAATCGCGAAACCTGTTATATCATTTTGATGATGGGAAATCAGATGAATGGCCTGATGGGAAAACAGGTTTCTTTGGAGTTACATTTATCCATACTCCCGATATAAATGGTACTGAAGCAGGTATTACTGACTGGCATTACAACGCCTATGATGACGATGTTGATATTGATTCAATTCAATATGGTATAATGTCAAGTGACCCTAATTTATTCAATTCATCAATTGGATCAAGATATTTTCATACAGGCACTAATAAAATAGCCCATTATGATGACGAAAATACAATACCTGTAACAGGTGCTGATATAGTCCCTACTGCTTCATCAGGCCCATATACATTAAAGATGGGAGACACGCTTACAATTTATACTGCCATTGTAGCAGGTGAAACACTTGATGAAATTCTTTATGCCACTGACCAGGCAAAGATAGCCTATAATTATAATTTTGAACTGGCTAAACCACCGGCACGCCCTACAATATCCGGTATTGCCGGCGACAAAAGAGCAACTCTTTTCTGGGATGATAAATCTGAACAAAGTCTGGATGCCTTTACTAATGAATACGATTTTGCCGGGTACAGAATTTACAGAAGTGATGATGAGGGACTGTCGTGGAAATTATTAAAAGATTACCCAATTTCCTCTCTTGAGTATACCTATACCGATACTACAATAGTCAATGGATTTATTTACTGGTATTCAGTAACGGCTTACGACAGGGGCGGAAATGGAATTTCAAGCCTTGAATCTCCTGTAGGCAATACACTTGAAGCTGTTAATACAATTGCATTGACACCATATTCTGCTGCCTCGGGCAGAACACCTGTTTCTGTAAATACAGCAGAGAAGATATATGGCTCATCAAATTATATGTTAAATGTTAATCCGCTTGATTTTGAATCACTTGCCGGCAATGAATATATAACAGGATTTTCTTATACATCGCAGAAGATAAGCGGAAATCTAAAAACAAATGTTACCATTAACATAACAGACTCTGCTAAAACAAAGCCATACCGTTATGAAATAGTATTTACTTCTGCAAAAACTTTTGATGTATATAATTTAACAACTGATGAAGTAATAAGAGAAGGGTACACATATAATGAAGGTGGCAGAAGTGTTGCAATTACAGGACAGGGATTAACCATTGTTATGGCAGATGAAGCAGGCACGGATGCAGATTATCTTCCTGAAGCAGGAGATAAAATTGATATTTCTTATTCATTATATACGACTAAAAATGGAACTACTGATACAGTAACCACTCCCCGCCCTGTTTCTGTTGGGCAGGAACAGGTTACCAGTGATGGAGTAATTTACAGTCTTAATGCACCTGAAATTATCAATAGTGTTTCGCGTGTCGGCGGCAGTGATGATATAGATATTAGTTTTTCAGTCTCTGATGAGTCGGCTATAGTGGATAATACATATCTCGTTTCAACAGAAGGCAGGGGCTTTGATAATTCAGGAAACGGATACATAATTATATCTGTAAAAGATGCTGCTGAAATTCTTACAGATACCTTATACAATTCAGAATCATTTTCATTTTATGGAATTGAGGGGACGATTGCTTTTCCCTCTTCAAATCCGCCTCAGGCAGGAAATATTTTTTCAGTAATTACAGTAAAACCAATTGAACCAAACGTTAGGGACAAATACCGCTTCAGCATAAAAGGTTCAACTGTTGATAATGAAACAATTAAAAACAGTATGAATAAAATAAGAGTTGTACCAAATCCCTATGTAGCTTCATCATTATGGGAACCGGAATATGGTGAGCTAAGACGTGAACCTTTAAGGCAGATTCAATTTATTAATCTTCCACCGGAATGTACAATTCATATTTTTTCTGTTGACGCTGATAAAGTTAAAACAATTGAGCATAATTCCACTAATGGAACTGAAACATGGGACCTTCGTTCTGAAAGCGGCAGAGAGGTTGCACCGGGAGTATATATATATGTAGTAAAATCAGCAACCGCTGAATATATGGAACGTTTTGCTATAATTAAATAAACCGAACTGTACCGGAGATACTTAAAATGAAAAGAGTTTTACTATTATTATTTTTAATAACTACTGCCTGTTATTCCCAGAATGCCAACCTGGGAACATCAGGAGCCCAGTTTTTACAAATTCCTGTTGGCGCCAGGAATACTGCTATGGGTGGAGCAGCCTCTGCGCTTACAAATGATGTTTCTTCAGTTTTCTGGAATCCAGCCGGACTTGTAAATATAAATAATGTACAGGCCCATTTTTCATACGCTCGCTGGTTTAACATGTTTGACCTGAATGCTGCAGCACTTGCCTATAATATGGGTGAAAATGGTGTAATTGCAGCCAGTTTAATTTCATTTACTACCGGGAAAATGGAAATAACCACAGAAGAAAAACCAGATGGGACTGACCAGTATTTTGATGCTGCTGACCTTGCTGTTGGCATTACTTATGCACGTTACCTTACAGACCGTTTTAGCGTAGGTATCACAGCAAAATATATTTCACAAAGAATATGGAATGAAACTGCAGATGGAATTGCTTTTGATATAGGCACACAGTATCATCTTGATTTTCAGAATCTTACAATTGCAATGTCAATGACCAATTTTGGCGGCGATTTACAATATGACGGCCCTGATCTTGATATTACATACGACAAGGATACTGATTATCCGTTAAGCAGGCTTACCCCGGCACGTTTAAAAACAGACACTTATCCCCTGCCCCTTAATTTCCAGGTAGGCATTGGCTTTGATGTTTTCACTGCACAGTTTGTCAAAATGAAAGGGGCAATTGATGCCGTCCATCCAAATGATAATAATGAAAGGTTACTATTCGGAACCGAACTTTCATTTTTTGACAGGCTGTTTCTACGAGGCGGTTATAAATATAATTATGATGATGAGGATTTCACTTTCGGTGCAGGCGCTAATTTACCTTTCTCCGGTTCATTTGTAAAATTTGATTATTCTTATTCTATGTATGACATATTACCTGCAGTTCACAGAGTATCTCTTGAAGTAAGTTTTTGATTATGAGCTTTATTTTTAAAAGAAAGTTTTTGTATCTCTCAACTTACAGTTAGTAAATATTACAACATGTTTGGCATCGGTGAAAATCAAAGTTATTTTAAAATATCTGGCTGCATTAATAATATGCATTAGTTTTGATGTATATCCGCAGGGATATATATGCGCTGTTGGCGGCGGAAGTGAAGATTATAACGACTGGAGTGATGCTCCCTATTCATGGATTGTTCAAAAAGCTGACAGCGGTAAGATTCTTGTTCTTTCCTATGATGATGAGACAGAATGGATACCGGATTATTTCAAATCACTCGGGGCCTCTGAAGTAAAGAACCTGAAAATATCTTCCAGAACTTTGGCCGAACAGCAGTCAACATATAATGAACTGATAACAGCAAATGCCGTTTTTATTAAAGGTGGAGATCAATACAGGTATATTACTTTGTGGAAAGGAACAAAAACTGAAGAAGCGATAAAATATATTTTTAATAATGGCGGAGTAATTGCGGGGACAAGTGCAGGAGAAGCACTGCTTGGAGAGTTTATTTTTTCTGCTAAAAATGGTTCATCATATCCTGATGAAGCTTTAAAAAACCCTTTTAATAATGATATAGTCTTTGAAACAAATTTCTTAAAGCTAATACCCGGTGTTCTTTTTGATTCACATTTTATTGAGCGGGGAAGGTTTGGCAGACTTCTCCCGATGATGCTGAATATAAAAGTGAATTTTACCATGCCCGTTACAGCAATTGGCATTGATGATCATACAGCGTTTTGTATTAATCCGGATTTAACAGCTACTGTAATGGGCTCCGGGGCCGTTGCTGTATTTTACAGCGACCAAAATACAGTTATTGAATCTTCCTCCAGAGGATATATTATTGATAACCTTTTATGTGACCAACTGACTGACGGATGGCAATATAACATTAAAACTCATAGCATAATAGCGGCTCCATTAACAGCAAAACCTTTTTACTCAAATAACAACTCTTTCCCAGTTACCAGTTTTATGCTTACAGGAAATGCTTCTGATGAAACGATTAGTAATTCAGTTGCAGCATTTTTATCCGGCAAAGAAATCAAACCTGTACTTATTTTAACTCATTCTGGTTATTCTGCCCCAAATAGCAAAATAAGCGCTACTATTTCTTCCCTTGGTTATCCTGTTTCTGTGTTAAACATAAACTCCACCTCACTTACAGATGAAGCCTCATCTGAATCTATTAAAGAAGCATCATATTACACTTTTTCAGGTGATTCTCCTGGAATTTTAAACTTACTTTCCAATTATGATTATAAGGCTAGTGCCGAATTAAAAAATGCATTTTTAAATAATAAACCTGCCCTGTTTATAGGCAATTCCGGTAAACTTGCCGGAGATATTTTTGTAGATAATACAGATGAAGATGATCTGGCAAGCTGGTATGGTAGGATGAAAATTTCTTCCTCTCTTGCTTTATATAATAACATGGTATTTCAGCCTCTTCTCTTTGAAGACTCTGACTTTTACGAAAACAGAACCTCCGCTGTACTTTGGGGGATGATGAGGAACAGAAAAATTTTTGGCGTTTATTTAAATAATAATGATCTTCTAAACTTTAATGCCGCAAATAGTACAGTTTCAGGTACCGGTGATTACCCGTTTGTTATAATAAATGCACAGAATACTACTCTTATAGATTCTTCTGTATACAAAGCAGGTTCCGGAACGCGGCAGATTGTTGCAATGAATAACCTTCGTTATTCTGTAAGCAGCAGAAATGATTTGTATTATTCACTTAGTGAGGGTTCATTCATTAATACCGTATCAGTTAATAAAAATGCTCAGCTTATTAATACATTTACACTTAGTCAAAATTATCCTAATCCTTTTAACCCTGAAACTAATTTTACTTTTTATCTCAGCAAAGCCGGGTTTGTGGATTTCCGGTTATATAATGTCATGGGAGAAGAGATATCTGTAATTATTCAAAGCGAAATGCAGACAGGCAGGCATGATTTAAGCTACCGTCCGGACGGACTTGCCTCGGGAGTTTATTTTGCAAAGATGAGGGTTGATAATTTCACCAGGATCATCAAGCTATGCTATATAAAATAGTCTGAAGAATAAATTTTCAGATAAGGATATTTAATATCTCTGAAATTTTTCCCTTAAAACAGCAGGAGAATAAATGAGAATACTATTTTTACTTTTAACAATGACAGTAGGTATTATGCCGCAAAATATAATTTCAGAAAACAGCCTGGTACCCACCTCGTATAATGAGCTAATATCCTGTGTTAAGGCAGTTAAAAATGATAAGCTCAATATAATACTGGAATATATAGCACAGTCCGCTGAAGGAAGAGATATTCCTGCATTGCTGGTGTCCAAAACAAAATTTGGCCATGATAAAAACAAGCTTAAAGTTCTGATTTTTGCACAGCAGCATGGGAATGAACAATCCGGCAAAGAAGGTGCCCTCCTGGTACTAAATAAAATTTCATCAGGTAAATTGAATAAGCTCTTTGACAACATTGACCTGATTATAGTACCACAGGTTAATCCGGATGGCTCTGAGAAGAATGAACGCAGGAACGGGCATGCGATGGATTTAAACAGAAATCACCTGATTATGACAGAACCAGAAATTATTGGGCTGCATAAATTATTTAATAAATATCTTCCTGAAATGACTTTGGATGTGCATGAATATTTTCCCTTTACTGAAGACTGGGAGAAATTTGGTTATATAAAACACTGGGACGAACAATTTGGGGCAGCAACAAATCCTAATATTTCTGAAGAAATAAAATCATACTCAAATAATGATTTTTTGCCTTACGTAAAACAGAGGCTGGAAAGAAATGGTTTTACATTTAATAATTACATATTAGGCGGCCCGCCAAATGAATTCCGTATGAGACATTCAACATTTGATATTAATGATGGAAGGCAAAGCCTCGGCATATTAAATACATTTTCATTTATTCTGGAAGGACTAAATGGAAAAGATGCGTTCAAAGATAACCTTAAACATCGTGCGGAAGGTCAGGCAGCAGCTATTGAGGCATTTCTTGAATTTGGAGCAAAGAATAAAAACAAAATAAAGGAACTGGTTTCAGCAGAACGGAAGAAACTTGTTAACAGTTTTGAGGGTGATAAAGTAACTATTCGGATGGAACATATAAGTGGGAATAACACATTAAAATTAAAACTTCAGTCGGTTTTGTCCGGTAAAGACACCGTAATAGCAGTAAATAATTACCACAACAGTTTCAGTAAAATACTTGAATCAGCCAAACCGGCAGGATACCTGCTGCCAAAATCAGATAAACGTATTAAGCCATTTCTTGATAATCATGGTATCACATATTCTGAGTATAAACCAGGGAGAAAAGATAAACTTTATAAATATACTATTACCTGGGTTGATTCAGTTGAGCTTGAAGAGACCATGATACCGGATCCACATGTTACAAAAACTAAGATAAACGGTCTAAATACAGAAGAATATTATTTTATACCAATAAATCAGCTGCATAGTAATATGCTGGTACTCGGGCTGGAACCACAGTCAATGCTTGGCGTTGCAGTTTATAATGAATATACTGACTGGATAACAGCCGGGAAGGATTACCCTGTTATCAGAATTGAAACAAAATAATAAGAATATAAAGTCAGGTACTTATTATCCTGAATAGTATATACAGTCTTTGTTTTTTATCTAACTTAATTATGACATCTCGCCCTTACAGTAGCCGGATAAAAATATGCACTGTACTGTGGATTATATATGCTTAATATTATAAATTCCTGATTGGGAAATCTCCCGGTGTTCTATATATTTTTTAGAATTATTGGAAGGGGAAATGAAGCAAAGACATGTTACAATCCTGTTTATTTGTTATTTAGCTTTTTTCTATACTGCTGTATATGCCCAGACAGATATACAAAAGCCTGAATTTTCTATGGAACATGGCTTTTACGAAAGCAGTTTTGATGTAACCATATCAAATGATTCAGCTAATTCTTATATAAGGTATACCCTTGATGGCTCTGATCCGGTTACCTCAAATACTTCAATAACTTCACGGCAGCCGGTTATAATAACAATTGATCCTGAAAGCACAACCGGAGGCAGGGCTAAATCGCCGGGGGTAGTATTACGGGCCTGTACTGTAATTGGGACACAGGCAAGCGAATCAGTAACAAACACCTATTTGTTTATAAATAAAATCGGGACTCTTTCACCTGAAAATGGACGTCCAAATTCTTCCTGGCCTGCAGCAAATAATAACCCGGCTTACCAGTATATTATTTATGGTATGGATCAGAATATATTATCTGATCCACGATATAAAGACCTGATAAATGATGCTATGCTGGCCATTCCTACTGTATCTGTTGTTACTGATCTTAAAAATTTATTTTCTGCTTCTACCGGTATATATGTAAATGCACTGGAAGAAGGAGACAGCTGGGAACGCCCTGCTTCGCTTGAGATAATAAACCCTGATGGCTCTGAAGGATTCCAGATAAATGCAGGAATAAGAATTCGCGGAGGTTACAGCAGGCACAATGAAAACCCAAAGCATGCATTCAGGTTTTTCTTTCGTGAAAAATATGGTAAAGGTAAGCTTAAGTATCCATTATTTGGAGATGAAGGTGTAAAAGAATTTGATAAAATTGATTTTAGGACAAGCCAGAATTATTCATGGAGCTACCCCGGGCATATGGCTGAATATAATACCATGAACCGGGATGTTTTTTCACGTGATTTACAAAGAGAAATGGGACAGCCGTACACACGAAGCAGATATTATCATTTATATATAAACGGTGTTTATTGGGGACTATACCAATCACAGGAAAGAAGTGAAGCCCGTTATGCTGCAAGTTACTTGGGCGGCTCACCTGAAGACTATGATGTTATTAAAAATGAAGATGGCGTTATAACTGCAACTGATGGAAATGAAGATACCTGGGAAAGGATATATAAACTTTGCCAGACCGGCTTTAAATCGAATTCACTATATTATGGACTTGAAGGAAGAAATCCTGATGGCTCACTAAATCCTCTTTACAAGGTATTGGTAGATATCGATAACCTGATTGATTATATGCTTGTTATATTCTATGCAGGAAATTTTGACAGTCCAACTTCAATGTGGCAAAACAACAAAGGAGCAAATAACTTTTACTGTCTTTATAACCGCAATGCCAACGAAGGATTCAAGTTTTTCGCTCACGATGCGGAACATACACTCAGAACTTCCAGCGGTGAACACTGGAACGCAAAAGGTTTGACCGAAGACCGCGTAAATATTGGGACATTAACCAACGAATATAAAATGGTTGTTGACTGGTTTGGTATCTTCCACCCGCAATGGCTGCATTTTAAACTATCCGATAATGCCGAATACAGACTGCGTTTTGCAGATCATGTATATAAATATTTCTTCAATAATGGCATTATGACCCCATCACAGGCGTCTACCTTTTTTGAAAAACGTGCAAAAGAAATTGAACTGGCTATAATTGGAGAATCAGCCCGCTGGGGTAATACATATTCATATCCGGCAAAGACCAAAGATGATTGGCAGTGGGCAGTTGATGATATAATTAACAATTATTTCCCTTACAGGACCAGTATAGTAATGGATCAATTAAGAAAGGCATCTTTGTATCCCAAAATAAACCCTCCGGTATTTGGCAGCGGGTCTAAACTTATAACATCTGAAACTTTGGAAATTGATCCGGGTTTTAGTTTAAATATGGCTAACCCAAATACGCAGGGCATAGTTTATTATACAATAAATGGCTCAGATCCCAGAAAAATCGGAGGCGATGTAAATGATTCTTCTGCATATATTGCAGAGAAAAATTCAGTAATAACTATTACAAATACTACAGTAATAAAAGCACGCATAAAAGATGGTGATACCTGGAGCGCTCTTCATAAAATTACTCTTTATGTTAATTCAGATTTCAGCTCATTGAAACTTACAGAGATTAATTATCATCCCCTGGATGGAGACACAACTAATGATGATGAATATGAATTTATAGAATTAAAAAACACCGGGAATACAAGTCTTATCCTATCAGGTATATACTTTGAAAACGGTTTAACTTATGTATTTCCAGAGGGATCATCACTTGCAGCCGGTAAATACCTTGTACTTGCATCAAACAGTGATGAATTTAAAAACAGGTATGGATTTCTTCCTTTTGGTGTTTATTCAGGTAAACTTGATAATGGTGGAGAAAGATTAACATTATGTACAGTAACCAGCGATACTATTTTTTCAGTAGTTTATGATGATAAATCACCCTGGCCGGAAAAAGCAGACGGAGATGGTTATTCACTTGTTGTCATCAATCCTGCTGGCGATCTTAATGATCCTTCCAACTGGAGAGCATCATACAGAATCAATGGTTCTCCGGGTGAGGACGATGTGGAATCTACTGTTGTACTAAGTGATAAAATTCTGCCTGCTGAATTTAAACTGGAGCAAAATTATCCAAATCCATTTAATCCTGTTACAAATTTCAGATTTTCAATTAAGGAATTTAATAATGTAAGCTTAAAGATTTACGATATGCTTGGGCGTGAAGTAGTTGTTTTGTTAAATCAGAAGATGGAGGCGGGAATACATACTATTAAATTTAATGCCTTCGAACTGGCTTCGGGAGTTTATATTGCCAGATTACAATCCGGCACCAACATGTCCGCCATAAAGATTTCTTTATTAAAGTGAAAAAAAATCCCCATCCTCTCAAGGTGGGGATTTCATTAAAATATTTAGTTTGTTTATAAATTCTGCTGATCATAAAACAGGTTTATCTTCTGGACACCGTTTATATTTCGTAAACCTTCAATAATTTTTCTACTCTCATCACTGTTTTTAACCTGTATATAAAAAGTGTAATCCAGTGATTTATCATAATCATTAGCTCTTATATTCATAATTTCATAGCTTCTGCAGTATTTTGATAATATATCAGAAAATTCATCCTTACTGCCTGCCTCATTTAAATAGTTAAACTGCAGCATATACTGACTTGAACGGAAATACTTAAAATTAGGTTTTGAAAACAGGATAAGAATTCCCGTCATAAGCAGTGTACCTACAATTGTAATCTTATGGTAACCCACACCCGCAGACATACCAAGAGCAAGCCCAAGAAATATATATACTATATCTACAGTATCTTTAATTGCTGTTCTGAATCTTATAATTGATAAAGCGCCAACAAGCCCAAACGCCCTTGCCAGGTTATTACCAATAACCATAATAACAATTGTAGTAATAACTGATAAAAAAACAATTGAATTTACAAAACTGTCTGAATAACCAGGGCCTTTATACGTATATCTGTAGACCAATGAAATAACAAAGCTGCATATAAGACTTATTAAAACATTGCTAACAATTTCAGAAAGAGCCGGAGAAAATACAGATATTGATTGAAGATTTTCGAGCATTATTATCTCAGCTTATAAAGGATGATAAAAAACTTTATTTTTCATTTGCAGTTCAACACTTAAACAGTATTTTGATACTGATTCTTTTTGAAGCCCATATTTATTGATTACAGCAGGTACCCATGCAGGAAGCATTGTTCCATATTTCACTTCAAGTACAAACTCCCTGGCAAAAAGATAATCCATATGATCTTCTTCATACAGGGTTTCATAAGTATTTGTCATTCTGCTTCTAATGTTCATATCAAAAGTAATTCTAAGCCCGGAATTAAACTTACATTCAAATGCTTCCCGCTCATAAACAACATTTATTACAGGCTGCAACCTGTTCCTCTTTAAGTAATAAAGGAAGTTCCTTGCTGAACTGACTCTTTGTTCATATTCAACAGAATGATTTGATACTCTTGAAAGATCTGCATCATTAAGAAATTTACCCAATTCAGAATAAGGCATCAGGGCTCTGTCTTTAGATATATAACTTGTGTCGCGCCGTTTTATTTCAACAAAAACATGACTGTCATCTGTCAGCCCGTTATAACCTCTTATCCTGAATTTATTTCTTATTCTTACCCCTGAAAGTTTTTCATAAAAACTTTGAAGTGAAGGAGTATCATAGTAGATACTTCTTACAGTGTATTCCTTATCAGGCATCTTATCGGAAAAGCCATCATATTTAAGAAAAGGCATCATATCAGCCCGTAACCTGTCTTTGACGTCATAAGGAACTTTATATTTATACTCCAGCCGTGCCATTATGTAAGCAGTGTTTTCATAAGAAACTCTATAAAACTCATCTCTCTTATTTCAAGAAAACTTTCAAGCACCATTCCAGGTAAAAGCCTGCCATTACTGTTATCAAGAAGGATTGAAGCAAAAACCACCTGTTCCCCGTGGATTAATTTAACTTCACGCGATAATGATAATATTTCACCCTGAATCTTTTCATCTTTACCGACAAACTGAATACCCACTCTTTGGCCGGCTTTTACCAGCCCCAGGTCCTTTGTCTGAATTGCAGTGTGAAGAACAATCTGCTTATCATTTATAACAGAAAGAAGTGTATCAGGCGAAAATACTACTCCAAGCCTGCCCGATAAAGGTGCAATTATTGCAAGTTTTTTAAACCTATCCTGTAAAACTTTATATTGTGTTTCAAGAGAGTTAACCTGGGTTGCAAGCAGTTCTTTTTCCTCTTTTTTTACTCCGGTCCGTAAGTTTTCCAACTGTGACTGGTAAACATCTTTTTCAATTTCATATAAATCCAAAAGCCATTTTTGAGTCTCATATTCCTGCTGTGATCCCAGCCCTTTTGAACGTAATGTTTCAACGCGGCCAACAAGTACCTTCTGATCTTCAATTTGTTTTGCATTATATAACAACTTTGCCTGTGCTTCTTTAATAAGAGCATCCTTATCACCTGAACTCTGAGATTTCAGGTTTGCTTTTGCCACTGCTATATCGCCGGCCAGTGTATTCATTTTTTCAGAAACATCACTGGACATTATGGAAATAATAGTATCGCCTTTACTTACGTAGTTTTTCCCGTCTTTATTAAAAACAAAATCAAGATTGACATATTCTCCGCGCTCAAACTGATTTAAACTGTAATTAACAGTATAGCCGCGCGTAAAGTCTATCATGCTGGAAACAACCTGCCCGTTATTCCCTTTTGTTAAAAGCCATTTTTCTTTAGGAAGAACTTCACAATAAGTTTTGATGGTTAAATAGGGTTTAACCAACATATTCAGTACAATTATTACTGTTATGATAAACAGAATAACCAGTGGAATCAGGTAAGGTCTTTTTCTGGAATATGTCATTGTGTTAAAAAGTTTAGAATTAACAATTTCTTAACATACAGAATATTTTAGCCTAAAATAACTAATTAAATTACGTTTTTAACTTATAAGAAAAAACATGAAAACACTTTTATCATCCCGCAGTAAATCCCCTCTGTCTCTCTTCAACATCGTATAATCGCTTTTAATATTAAAGGTTACAGCAACTTAAAATATTCTTTCTTTTTTTGACGATTAATTTATTTAATACTTGCACCCTTTATATTAGAATTGTCTGCTTTGTTAGTAAAATTATCCCAAAAGTATTAAATGAAGCTAACAAAATAGTTAAAATATGCCACAAATTTGGTTAATATCTACCTAAATATTAAACAGGAATAAAAAAAGGCTGCCCATTTGACAGCCTTAATGAAAAGTAAGGAAACGATATTCTATCTAAAAATATAATACAATATAACGAAACTTGTAAAGACTGCTGCTGAGAGATATTTAAAGTTGGAAAAGATTCCGGTATGGACCGATGTTTTAAGCGGCTCTTTAAAACTTTCCCAAACAAGAAGTTTAGCTTCATCCTTAAGTTTTTCAGGATAAATATTTGAAAAAACATAAATCATCAATGAACATATCAACAATAAGTAAAATGCTGTCATCATGAAGTTCACTTTATAGATTCCGTTCCAGTCAAGTACAAATAAAACGAAACCAATAACAGCGCCTGTTATTAAAGTAATATAAGCTGCCTTACCTGAAGCTTTTTTCCAGAAGACACCGAATAAAAATACCGCTGTAATCGGAGGGGCAATATAGGAGATAAGTTTATTTAATCCCTCAATAATAGTACTGTAATGCCCGAAAATTGGAGAAAGAATTATTGCAAGTATTGTAGCAACTACTGTTGTAACTTTACCAATTACTACCAACTTATGATCAGTTGTTTCAGGACGCCAGCGTTTAAATATGTCATAGGAAAATAATGTAGCAGTAGAATTAAGGGCAGCTGAACAGGTCTGCATGGCAGCAGCAAGCATTGCCGCAGTAATTAACCCTTTAAGCCCAATTGGCAGCATGTGAGTTATCATAAAGGTATAAGTATCAGCAGCAGCAGCAGGAGCTTCACCATTAAAGAAATTATTCTGCACTAATGCCACACAAATAATGCCCGGCAATACAAAGAAAAATACCGGCAGTATCTTTAAAGCAGCACAAAACAAAGGGCCCAGCCTTGCATGATTTTCATCTTTTGCAGCAAGTACCCTCTGGACTATAGTTTGATCGCAGCACCAATACCATATTCCTATAACAGGGTAACCAAGAAATATTGAATACCATGGCAGCCCTGAAGCATCATCACTCCCCCTAAGCATGTTAAGGAAGTTTCCTGTACTTTCAGGAATACCATTCCCTGCAAGAGGATGAGGCTTTGTTGCAAGTGTATTAACAAGTGCATCCCATCCGCCAACATGTATATAACCAACTACAGTAATACAGACAGCGCCAATCAGAAGCAGTATAGTTTGAACACTTTCTGTCATTACTACAGCAAGCAGTCCGCCTATCATAGTATAAATACCGGTAAGGACTCCTAAGGCAATGATAAAAAACATCAATGCATTTATTCCCATAATAGTAGAATGCGGCGGAATATTCATAATTCCACACAGAACCCATGCAGCGGTAAACAGTGCAACACCAATATGAATAACAATTGCAGATACTATTGAAATAACAGCAAGCCAGTCTCTGCAGTTTCGGTTAAATCTTCTTTCAAGATAATCAGGCAGTGTAGGAACTTTAGACCTTAAATATAACGGGGCAAAAAATAAAGAAAGCAGGATAAGAGTAAAACCAGCCATCCATTCAAAATTACCATAAATAAGCCCATACTTATATGCAGATTCTGCAAGGCTTACCAGGTGAACAGTAGAGATGTTAGCTGCAAACATAGCCAGTCCTATAACAGGCCATGTTAATGTGTTTCCTGCCAAAAAATAATGGCTGCCCTCCCCGGCCTTACGCCTTTTAAGGCCAGCCCATATTCCGAGGCATACAATACCAGCCAGGTAAACTATAATGATAGAATAATCAAGTGAAGTAACTTTCATTTTTGCCCCTGGTTAATTGGTGTGAAATACTTCTGTCATTTCGTTCCAGTAATTTCCATCCTGTTCTACAAGGAAACTGTTAAGCCGGGATTGAAAATCTGTGAACTCTTTATTACTGCTTAATGCCTTTACTGATGCTTTTATGTCAGCACCGGTGTATTCATAATAATAATACAGACTGCCGTCTTTCATAAACATATTGGCATTCTGAAATCCCTGTTTCATTGTTTCTTCTTTTAAGGCAGAAGAAAACTCAGCACAGCATTTCTTAATTTCTTCTTCTTTCCCCGCCTGAATAACTGCAGTTAAGCCTATACGCTGAGCATTATCAGATTCTTTCATTTTTTCAGGCATTAAAAACACCTGTTCCATTTCAGCCCACCATTCGCCTTCTTTACGTGTGGTAAGAGGCTCCTGCATTGGGTCAGTAAGTTTCCACCAGTCCTTTGTAACAGGATCACCAATTGCTTTCATATCAGCTTCAAAATTATTCCCTATATATTCATAATATGAAAACAGCATTCCATTACGGAGAAATATAGAATAATTCCTGATATTACACCGTTTAATACTGCTTAATACTCCCGGAAATGTATTTCTGTGAAGGATAATGTAACGTTCTTCAAATTCAGGCCTGACCTTTATAAGGCTGCCCGATCTTTTCTGTATTTTTTCCCCGCCATCTTTCATTGTTAGCCCTTTAGTGGTAAATGATAAAAGTATTACAAACAGGAAAACAAAAAATACCTGGTAAAAAATAGTACCTTTCATTCTTAATGCCTCCTTATAATAAAAATTCCCCTGCTATTAAAGAAATGAGTAAATACAAACTGAATTTATATATTAGTCCCTCTTTTGCCGAAAGAGGGACTACTAAAAGAAGAATTATTTGCCGTACAACGGCCCAAAGTTTTTGCATGCCCTGTAATCAGCTCCTTCAGTATCTTTTGTACCGAAAGCGCTCCATGCACTTGGCCTGTATATTTTTTCTTCTGCAACATTATGCATATTTACAGGAATTCTCAATATGGAAGCAAGAGTAATTAAGGAAGCTCCGATATGGCCATAACTTATAGCGCCATGATTAGCACCCCAGTTTGCCATTACCGAATATACATCTGTAAATGCATCCTTTCCTGTAAGTCTTGGAGCAAACCATGTTGTTGGCCAGGTAGGGTCTGTTCTTTTTTCAAGAACTCTGTCCACTTCAGCAGGAAGTTCAACAGTATAACCTTCGGCTAACTGAAGTACAGGGCCTAATCCTTTAACAAGGTTTATTCTTGACATTGTAACAGGCATTCCGCCTTCTGTTAAGAATTGTGATGAAAAACCACCGCCGCGGAAATATTCTGTACTTGCCGGGCACCACCTGGTAGCCTTTAAACAAGCATCTGCTTCTTTCTGGTTTATTTCCCAGAATGGTTTCATTACAGGTTTATTATTTCTTCTCTGCTTACCGGTACCATCAAGAGTTGTAGAACCGGAATTTATTAAGTGCAGAAATCCGTTTGCAGCAAGGCCTCTCAATTTCTTTCCTGTAACACGTTTTACAGCGTCAGGGCTCCAGTAAGTACGGACATCTGAAAATATCTGGGCTGTATTTGTGAGCAGGTGCCCAAACAACATTGCAGTACCGTTAAGGCTGTCATTTTCAGTAGCAAGTACAAATGGCTGCCTGATACCATTCCAGTCAAATGAGGAATTAAGCATAGCTTCAGTAAAATCACCATTAGGAAGAAAATCAGTCCACTGGCGCTGTCCCTGAAATCCTGCAAGAATTGCATTATGGCCATTAGCTTCTTCGCCAAATCCCAATTCTGCAAGGCGTGAATTACCAACCATAAGATCCCGGACTATCAAGGTCATCTTGGTTACAAATTCCCATTCCTTATCTTTCTTTTCGCGGGATATCTTAACTTTGTTATTATCAAAGCCTTCCTTGCAGTATTTTTTAACCCACTCAAGTGCTCTTCTGTATTCTGCTTTATCATAAATACCTTCGGCAATTCTGCGTGAAATCTCTGTCGAGTCAACGCTTTCATTCCTCATGCCAAGATAGTCGGCAAAAAAATCCGGGTCAACTACAGAACCGGCAATACCCATTGACACTGAACCAATTGAAAGATAAGATTTACCTTTCATATAAGCAGCAGCCAGGGCAGCTTTGGCAAAAAGGAGAAGTTTCTCCTGAACATCAGCAGGAATTTTCTTTTCATCTTTATCCTGTACATCTTTACCGTAAATGCCAAATGCCGGCAATCCTTTCTGGCTGTACCCGGCCAGAGCTGCAGCAAGATAAACAGCGCCCGGCCTTTCTGTTCCGTTAAAACCCCATACTGCCTTGGGAATAAATGGATCTGAATCCATTACCTCTGTACCATAACACCAGCAGGGAGTAACTGTTAAGGATACACCGACTCCTTCGCGTGCAAATTTATCAGCACATGCAGCCGCCTCTGCCACACCGCCAATTGTGGTATCTGCAATTACACACTCAACCTTCATGCCGTTTGGGTGCCTGAGATTATTTGTTAAAAACTCAGCAGCAGATTTTGCCATACCCATGGTCTGGTTTTCAAGGGACTCACGCACTCCGCCCCTTCTACCGTCTATAACAGGGCGTATACCTATTTTAGGCATTGAGCCCATTAGCCTGTTAAAGAAATTATTACTCATTGAAGTTTCCTTCTTTAGTTCTGGTTGTGGTTAAGTTTACTTTTTAAGTCCAATATCTTTACGAATACCAAACTTTTCTCTAAGGTTAATAAGCTTGGTTACTTCTGCATCTGGTATTGTATTTACTCTGCCTAATTGATGAGCAAAGAATTGAATTTTTGCAGCATGTTCAAGTGTTTCAAGTTTATGATAAGCATTTAATACACTGTTGCCTATTGCAAGGGCACCATGGTTTTCAAGAAGAAATGCATCATAATCCTGAATATATTTTGCAATATTGCCATATAACTCTTCTGTTCCGGTTGTGCCATACTCTACAATTGGAATAGTACCAAGAGCAATTACAACTTCAGGAAGAACCATTTTATCAAGCGGAATGCCTGCAACTGCAAATGCTGTTGAATAAGGCGGATGTGCATGGCATACGCTCTTAATATCCGGCCTGTCTTTATATATCTGCAGGTGCATGTTTGATTCAGATGATTGCTTTTTATTACCTGATATCATTTTACCATCCATATCAACAATTATCAGGTCTTCCGGTTTCATAAAACCCTTGCTTACTCCTGTAGGTGTAATAAGCACTCGGTTTTCATCTAACCTTACACTTATATTTCCATCGTTTGATGCAACATACCCTCTATTGTATATTCTTTGTCCGACTTCAACTATTTCTTTTTTAAGTGAAAATAAATCGCTGTTCACTTTAGCTCCTTCTTCTTTTTATTTTATCTTATTGTTTGCAATTCTTTTATAGCTTTTTTCATACTCTTCAAAGTAACTATTGTTAACTGGTTCAAACTTTTTTACTGTGAATGATTTTTTTATAACAGCATGCCATTCGTCAATATTTTTAACTGCGCCGGAAGCAATTGCCTGCATGCCTATATTTCCAATTATAGCTCCTTCCACCGGCCCGGCGAAAACAGTCAATCCTGTTGCATCAGCAATAAATTGCGTAAGCAGTTCATTTAGTATGCCCCCGCCAACAGCATTCAATGTATTATATTTTTTACCTGTTATATCTTCCAGGTTTTTAACAGTATCTCTGTAACTAAATGCAAGGCTTTCTAAAATTACTCTGGTAATAAAACCAGGGTTATCTTCAGCTTTTTGTCCTGTTTCTTTTAAAAAGTTTATTACTTTACCCGGCATATTACCTGCTTTAAGAAATCTTATATCATCAAGGTTTATCCACGCATTTGCGCTGCCATAATCTATAGCCAACTGTACAAGTTCCGGGTATGAATATTCCTTCCATTCTGAAAGCCAGTGGCGCCTGCATTCCTGAAGAGGCCACAAGCCAATAATATTTTTAATAAAACATGTAGAAAGGTTAATTCCCCCTTCATTTGTAAATGCATTATTCATTGCTTCTTCAGACAAAACCGGATGTTCAATCTGTACACCGAGCAAAGACCATGTGCCGCTGCTCAGGTAAATACCCTCTTCAGGAGAAGCAGGTACAGCCGCAAAAGCAGAAGCAGTATCATGCGATGCACTTAAAAACACCGGGGTATCGGGATTCAGTCCGGTTTTATTACTTATATATGGTAATACATTTCCTGCTTTTGTTCCGGGTTCAGCAATTGGAGGAAATATTTTTGAGGGAAGTTTAAATGCTTCTATTGTTTTCCATGCCCAATCTCTTTTTATCGGATCAGTTAGATTTGTAGTTGATGAAATAGTATACTCAGCCAGTTTATTACCTGTCAGAGAATAGATAAAATAATCAGGCATAAGTAATGCTTTGTCTGCCAGGGACAGTAGACTTAACTGTTGTTTTTCTTCAGCAAGCATCTGGAACAAAGTATTATACTGTGCTGCCTGAACCCCGGTTTTATTATACAGGCTATACCTGTCAATTACTTCAAATGCCTCATCAACAATTTTATCAGTTCTGTTATCACGATAATGATAAGGATAACCAAGTACCCTTCCTTCATTATCAATTAGCACATAATCAACACCCCATGTATCGATAGATATCCCGTCAAACGAACTGCTGTATTTGTTTACTGCTTTTGTAATTCCCTCAAGAATGGAATTAAATATAGCTAGTACGTCCCAGTGAAAACCGCTTCCGGTTTGTATATTATAAGTTGGAAACCTGAGTATTTCATCAAGGATTAATCCGTTACCGTTTAAAACAGCAGCTATACATCGGCTGCTTTCAGCGCCCAGATCAAATCCTATAAACTTCCATTCCCTCATAATACTTTTTATTTTTCAAAAATGATAAACGTTTAACATTTCTATATACTTAATTACCTATTTTTTGCCAAAAATACAAGAGATTAAATGTTAATTTTAACAGTGAAGGAATTTTCCCCATTATTGCTTCTAAATATTCGACAAGTGCATTTTCTGCTCATTTTTTGGATCCTTTATCAGGTCAAACTATTGTATTTTATTTAAAAATATCTTAAATATTGATGATAAACGTATAGCAATTATAATTTCATTTTAACCTATTAACTCTCTTACGGGGGATTCACATATATGCCGGTAAAAAAAGTATTTGTAACAGGATGTTTTGATATGCTCCATAGCGGACATATTGCCTTTCTGCAGGAAGCTGCTTCTTACGGAGACCTTTATGTTGGTATTGGCGCTGATGAAACAATTTTTGGACTTAAAGGGAGATATCCTGTTAATAACCAGCAGGAACGCAGGTATGTTGTAGAAGCCCTCTCCTGTGTAAAACAATGCCTGATAAATTCGGGCAGTGGAATCATGGATTTTTTAAATGAAGTAAATACTATAAAACCAGATGTGTTTGTGGTTAATGAAGACGGCAATACGCTAGCCAAAGAAGAACTTTGCAGCAATATGGGGATGGATTACCTTGTATTAAAGAGAATTCCGCATGATAATCTTCCTGTCAGATCCACAACATTTCTTCGCAAGGAATGTACCATGCCATATCGTATTGATGTTGCCGGAGGATGGCTTGACCAGCCTTATGTTGGCAAATTAGCAGCAGGTCCGGTTATTACATTCCCTATTGAGCCTACCATCGAATTTAATGAAAGAAGCGGCATGGCAACAAGCACGCGCAGGCAGGCTATTAAGTTATGGCAGACGGATATTCCATCGGGTAACAAAGAACATCTTGCCAGGATACTTTTCAGTTTTGAAAATCCTCCCGGGAAGGATATTATAAGTGGTTCACAAGATGCACTGGGAATTGTAATGCCGGGGCTTAATAAAATAGATTATAATGGAGATTACTGGCCTGTTAAAATAACATCTGTGCATGAGGATAATATACTTGACTGGCTGGAAAACCATTTGTACCTGATTACTCTTGATCCCCGCGGGCCGGAATATGACGTCCTGAAAAACACAAACTTAACGTCTGAAAATGCCGCTGCACTTGCTGATGCTGCAGAGGGCTGCTGGAAAGCTATTCTGAACCAGGATTTAAATTCATTTGGTGAATTTTTCAGAAAATCATTTGAAGCGCAGATTGTCATGTTTCCAAACATGGTTAATGATTTTATCCACAAAACCATAAATAAATACAAAGACAAAGCTTACGGCTGGAAGATTTCCGGTGCAGGCGGAGGCGGCTATCTCATTCTTGCCGCTGAAGAACCAATAAGTGATGCAATGCAAATAAAAATCCGCAGAAAAGGCCTTTAACTGTAGTATAAAACATAATTATGGCTAATATATTCGATATTGCAAAAAAGGCTAATGTATCTGTTGTAACAGTTTCCAGGCTGCTTAATAATCCAGAAATCGTCAGTTCCAAAACTGCCGCAAAAATATACCGTGTAATGGATGAGCTGAAATACCAGCCCAGCCAGATAGCTCGTTCAATGGTAAGCAAACGAACTAACACTATCGGTGTAATAATGCCGGATATTAAGAACACTTTATTTAACAACTGGTTCAGGGTTATTGAAGATTATGCTACTTCCCTAAGTTACAATCTTGTATTATGCAATACCGATGAAGATGCGGTTAAGGAATTAAATTATATAAGGCTTCTTCAATCCCAGAGAGTTGACGGAATTATTATTGCACCCGGGAACAGGGAATCTGTTGCATACCTGATGAAAAGCAATATGCGGTTTATTCTTTTTGACCGCCTGTATGACAGCAGAAGAAATAACTATGTAACAACTGACCATTACCAGGGTGCTTTTGATGCGGCTGAATACCTGGCAAAACTTGGACACACAAAAATTGCTGTTTTAAGAGGAGGCGGGACCTTATACCCTGATACGGAAAGATACTCCGGGTTTGAAGATGCAATGTTAAAAAATAAATTAAAGATATACCCGGAATTCGTTCTTAATTGTGAGTTTAATGAAGAAGTAGCATGCAGAAGAATTTCAGAATTATTCTCCCAGCAGAACAAACCCACTGCTGTTTTTTCATTTAACAGTTTAATGACAACCGGTGTTATTAAAGCTTTTCAAAAAATGAATATTTCTATCCCTGAAAATATTTCACTGCTTAGTTTTGATGAAATACCCGGCCAGGAAATTTTCAGCCCAAAGATTACCCATATAAATCAGCCGGTTGATTTATTGGGAAAAGAAGCTATTGCAGCATTAATAGAGTTGATAAACCATCCTGAAAAGAAAAGGAAAATTAAAATATTACTTAAGCCGAAACTGATTATTGGCAACTCATGTATTAAACGGAAATAAAAATTATCCCCGCCAGCTTAACAGACGGGGACTTTTATTAAACCTTCGCTATTTTCCAACAACTTCTTTCAGCCATCCGGCCATAAGTTCAAGCATTTCAGGAGATGTTGTTTCTTCAATTCCCGCATAATCCATTGGAGAGTGTCCTTCTGTTTTTTGGAACAAATGATTAACACCCGGTATTACAATAATATCATGCTTGGGAGATTTACTCTGATCAAGAGCTTTAATCATCTCATCTTTGTTCTGGGACGGAGGTACCTGTAAATCATTTTCTCCATATAAAGCCAGTACAGGAACAGAAACTTTTTTTAGTTCTGTTTTTGGATCAAATTTAAGAAAGAACTTAAACCATGGAGATAAAAGTGCATTTGTACCCTGGGCTATTGCTTCCCTTGAGTTTTGAGGTTCTTGTTTTTCATTCGCTGAAAGACTATTTAAATAATCCTCATTCACCTTTTCAATTTTTTCACGTGCGGTTTTTTCGTCTGCTGTATTCAGAAGAATATCAAACACATTTTTATAGTAATCATCCTGTATCTGTATTTTTTCGTCTGATGCACCGTTTTGCTTCATAATCAGTTTGGTTTGCAAACGTACAATTTCAGCGCCTGTAACTGCCGGGCCGCCAACTAAAACAATAAAGGCTATATCCTTTGATTTATTTGCTGCTATCGGGGCTACAATGCCACCCTCACTATGGCCTATTATTCCTATTTCAGATGAATTTACTTCAGCTCTCTTTTTTAAGTATGCAGCAGCGGCTATAGCGTCATCAGCAAAATCTGTAGTAAGCGCTTTGCTAAAATCTCCGGTTGACTTGCCAATCCCCCGGTCATCATATCTTAATACTGCAAAACCATTGCGGGTTAAATAATCAGCCCACAGCATAAATGGTTTGTGCCCAAATAATTCTTCATCTCTGTTTTGGGGCCCGGATCCTGTAACAAGTATTACTGCCGGAAAATTTTTCCCTTCTTTTGGATAAGTAAAAGTACCGGCAAGTATAATACCGGCGGCCTTATTCTCAAAAGTAACTTCTTCCACATTGTATGGGAATGGCGCTTTTGGTTCCTGAGGACGTTTAACCTCCTCAACTTTATCAACCTTTTCAAGCACAAGGGGTAAATTCAGACCGCCCTGCAGCCATTTACCCTCTATTTTATTTGCAGAAAAATCTGGTTTTCCAATAAAATACCCTGCTATCATTTGTACGCCAAAATAGACACTGTCAGTGCTGCAGAAAACTTTATTTACCGGTATATCCTTTGCTCCCTGGTCAGGACTGTCAAGCAAAGCAGTAAGTGTATTTTCCTCAGCTTTTGCAACTTTAAAAACAATCCGCAGTTCCTTCCCCATTATATTAAGTTTCCCAAGCCAGTTACCGGTTAAATTATCTCCGCAGCTTTGTGCATGCAAACTGCCGGTCCAAAACAAAATTAATGAAAACAGGCATAGCAGGAGTGTTTGCCTAAAAAGAAAATTTTTAACAGATAGTATTTTACTTTTCATAAAAACCCCAAACGTTTTATTTGACAGCAATAAATTATTATTATTTCATTAAGATTGCAGGAACTTTATCATTTTTTTATTTATGTTTATCATAATTAATTAACCGTTAACCAGAGGGGACCATGAAAAGAAGGGACTTTTTAAAAAGAAGCTTTCAGGCAGGCGTTTTAAGTTCTACTGTCCTAAGCGCTGCGGATATAACCCGCCTTTGGGCTATGTCCAAAGATCCTAAATATGACCTTGTTGCTATTAAGGGTGCTGAAGCTGAAGATATGTTTGATAAAGGCATTGCTTCCCTCGGCGGAATGAAAGCCTTTGTGAAAAAAGGACAAACAGTTGTTGTTAAGCCTAATATCGGCTGGGATGTAATCCCGGAACATGCAGCAAATACAAATCCCAAACTTATTCACCGGATTGTTAAAAGATGTTTTGAAGCCGGCGCTAAAAAAGTTTTTGTCTTTGATAACACCTGTGACAATTGGAGTAAATGTTACTCTAATAGCGGAATACAAAAAGCTGCTTCTGATGCAGGCGCTACTGTTGTAACCGGTTCAAGTGAAAGCCATTACCAGGAGGTTGATGTTAAAGGCGGAAAGAGACTAAAATCAGCCAAAGTTCATGAACTGATTCTTGAATCTGATGTATTTATTAATGTGCCTATTTTGAAACATCATAGTTCCGCAAACACTACAATTTCGATGAAAAACCTTATGGGAATTGTATGGGACAGGGGCTACTGGCATCAGAATAATCTGCATCAGTGTATTGCAGATATGGTTACTTACCGTAAACCTGATTTAAATATCGTGGATGCTTACCGCGTCCTGAAAAGAAACGGCCCGCGAGGTGTTTCAGAAGACGATGTATTAACATTAAAATCCCAGATTATTTCTACTGATATTGTTGCTGCTGATTCTGCTGCCGCTAAACTTTTTGGAGTTGAGCCTTCAAGCATTAGCCATATAAAAATTGCAAATGATATGAAACTGGGCGTAATGGATCTCGACAAGCTATCAATTAACAGGATAAAGATGTCATAATGAAGTTTGCTCTTCTTAAGAAAGCCAGGGTGGTTATAACCCTGGCCTTTTTCTTACTCACAGCTATGGTTTTCCTGGATTTCACCAACATTATAAGTCCTGACTTTTATTATTCCGTAACATACCTGCAGTTTATACCTTCCATGTTAAAGTTCTTCACTTCATTTAGTTTTGCAGGTATTGGTTTTATAATTGTTATTCTGCTTACTCTCTTACTGGGAAGATTATATTGTTCAACAATCTGCCCGCTTGGGGCAATTCAGGATATCATTTCATTCATTATACGGAAATTCAAAAAGAACAAGTTTTATTACTATGTAAAAGAAAAAACATATCTCAGGTATTCGGTTATGATTGTTTCTTTTATTTCAATGTTTGCCGGGTTGGCCCTTTTTATAAATCTCCTTGACCCCTTCAGCAATTCCGGCAAAATTCTTGTGAATCTTATCCGCCCTCTTTTAATTTCCGGCAATAATCTTGTCTCATCATCATTAGAGGCTGCCGGTTCTTATGCTGTAAGCCCTTATGAACTAAAACATTTCGGACTGCAGAATATATTATACCCGGTTATATTTTTAGCCGCTATTTTTATACTTGTTTACAAAAACGGCAGGCTGTTCTGCAACTGGCTTTGCCCGGTTGGTTCATTACTCGGGTTAATATCAAAATATTCATTTATTAAGATTATAATTGATGAAGAATCCTGCCTGTCATGTAAATCATGTGAAAGAGTTTGTAAAAGCGGCTGTATAGATAAGGAGAACAAAAATATTGATTTCTCCCGCTGTGTTAGCTGTTATAACTGTTTTACAGTCTGCCCTTCAGGAGGAATAACATTTAAAGCCGGCAATAGAACTGTAAAGAACACAAACTCAAGAATAAAGAAAAAAGTGAAAACTGATGAAAGTAAAAGAAAATTCGTTTCTAAAACTTTAACTTCAGTTTTGCTATTAGCTGGACTTAATTATGCTCAGCTTAAAATAGTTCCGAAAAAGAAAAGTACAATCCCAGTAAACAAGAAACATCCTGTTACTCCTCCGGGATCACTTGGCATAGAAAGGTTTAATGAAAAATGTACTGCATGCCACCTGTGTATTGCTGCGTGCCCTTCACAGGTTCTTCAGCCATCTCTTCTTGAGTATGGTGTAACAGGAATATTCCAGCCGGTAATGGATTACCGCTATAGTTATTGTAATTATGACTGTGTTGAATGCTCAGAAGTTTGCCCGTCAGGAGCAATCACTAAATTGGTTTCTGATAAGAAAAAGACCATCCAGATTGGCAAAGCGCATTTTATAAAAGAGAACTGTATAGTTTATACAGAAAATACTGCATGCGGTGCATGTTCAGAACACTGCCCCACCAAGGCAGTTGATATGGTTCCGTATAAAGATATAAACATTCCGCAGGTAAATACTGAATATTGTACTGGCTGCGGTGCATGTGAACATGCCTGCCCCACACAGCCGCACAAATCAATTTTTGTTGATGGAAACCCGGTACATCTTACTGCACACAAAAAGCCGGTTGAAAAAATTGAGCAAAAAGTACAGGAAGATTTTCCATTTTAAGGTACTGAATGCAGTAAAAATGATTTTAGTATAAAGTGATTTAAAAACAAAAGTCCCGCAGTTAAAAATGCGGGACTAAAAATAATTCTTATAAATTTATATTCAACAGGCTTAGTATAAAAGCATACTCTAAAGCAATTTCCTTATACCGCTGGAACCTGCCAGAAGCGCCTCCATGCCCATAGTCCATATTTATTTTAAGCAGGAGTTCGTTGTTATCAGTTTTCATATCTCGTAACTTTGCTACCCATTTAGCAGGTTCCCAGTACTGTACCTGTGAATCATGCAACCCGGTAGTAACAAGCATATTAGGATAATCTTTTGCTTCAACATTATCGTATGGGGAATATGAGAGCATATATTTATAATAATCCTCGCGGTTAGGATTTCCCCATTCATCATATTCTCCTGTTGTAAGGGGAATACTTTCATCAAGCATAGTTGTTACTACATCTACAAATGGTACTGCGGCTATTACTCCCTTAAACAGGTCAGGACGCATATTTATAACAGCTCCTATCAGTAACCCGCCTGCACTGCCTCCCATGGCAAAAAGCTTTTCTTTATTTGTATATTTTTCTTTAACCAGGTATTCACCACAGGAAATAAAATCTGTGAAAGTATTTTTCTTTTTGAAATACTTCCCATCCTCATACCACTGCCTCCCCATTTCCTGCCCGCCTCTTATGTGTGCAATTGCATACACAAATCCCCTGTCCAGCAGGCTTAGCCTTACAGAACTAAACCATGGATCAGTACTAACACCATAAGAGCCATACCCATAAAGCAAAAGCGGGTTATTTCCGTCTTTCTTCAATCCTTTTTTATATACCAGTGAAATTGGAACAAGTGTCCCATCTTCTGCGGGAGCATATAAACGTTCTGACTGGTATTCAGAAGCATTATATCCGCCGATTATTTCATCCTGCTTAAGTAAAGTTTTTTCCTTTGTTGTCATATTATAATCAAACACCGAATTTGGTGTAACAAGAGAGGAAAAACCATACCTTAAAATATCAGTATCAAATTCAGGATTTGCAGAAATATATGCCACGTATACAGGCTCTCCAAAGTCCAGGTAATGCTCTTCATTATCATTCCAGTTAATAATTCTAAGCTGTATAAGCCCGTTTTTTCTTTCCTGCAGAACGAGATAGTTCTTAAATATTTCTATCCCCTCAAGCAGAACATCTTTTCTGTGAGGTATAACCTCAACCCAGTTTTCTTTTGTTGTTTTGTTAACAGGTGTTTTTACGAGCCTGTAATTTTTGGCATCATCCTGCCCTGAAGCAGGCAGATTGGTTACTATATAGAAATAATCACCATAGTGATCAACTGAGTATTCAAGTTTCTTCTCCCTTGGCTGAATTACTTTAAATTCTCCATTGGGATTGTCTGCATCAAGATACCTGTATTCAGTGCTTAATGTACTTCCGGAGCCTATTATAATATACTTATCTGATTTTGTTTTATATACAAATGAATCATAAGTTGAATCATCCTCAGAATGAATTTTAATATCATGTTCAAATTCAGTTCCAAGTATATGCTTTTTAATAAGGTAAGGGCGGAGAGATTCATCTTTTACAGAATAAAATACTGTCTTGTTGTCATTAGCCCAGCAGGCCGATCCTGAAGTGTTTGATACTTTATCTTTTAATATCTCACCGGTAATTAAATCCTTAAAATAGACATCATAAATCCTCCTGCTGAGAGTATCTACTCCAAAACAAAGATACCTGTTATCAGGGCTCACACTTAAACCTGTAACACTGTAATAAGCATAACCTTTAGCCATTTCATTTACATTAAGCATTATCTCCTCAACAGCACCCGGCTGATCTTTTTTCCTGCAGTATACAGGATATTCTTTACCTTCTTCATATTTGGTAAAATAATAATACCCGTTATCCCTGTATGGAACGCTTTCATCATTTTGTTTTATTCTGCCCTTTATTTCTTTATAAAGCTTATCCTGCAATTCCTCAGTAGGCTTAAGTATTGTATCTGTATATTTATTCTCTTCCTTTAAATAATCCAAAACTTTTGGATTTTCTCTTTCATTCAGCCAGTAGTAATTATCTGTTCTTGTATTGCCATGTATGGTTAATGCTTTGGGAATTTTTTCTGCTTTTGGAGGCATAATATTTCCATTATTGATTTGTGCGTAAATAGAATTAACTCCGGCTATCATAAATAAAATAAGCCAGTATTTGTGTGTTTTCATAATCATTCCGGCATTAGTTTTAAATAAAGGTTAAACTTTTCTGTTTATAACAAATAGAACAGGTTAAAAAACAAAACCTTCAAAGTCATAACAGGCTCTGAAGGTTTTACAAATTTTCCTGTATTTCAAAAATAAAGCAAATTACTTTCCTGAAATTTTCTCCATCTGGTCCATAATGCTGTTCATTTTTTTCATTGTAAGCTCAAAAGCTTCTGATGAAAGCGGATCAATTCCGGCTTTTTTAATAAGGTCAAGAGGATACTCAGAGCTTCCGCCTTTTAGAATTGAATAGTATTTCTGTACAGCAGGATCTCCCTCATTTATAACTTTTTCAGCAAGAGCCGTAGCATATATAATTGAAGTAGCATACTGGTAAACATAATAAGTATAATTTACGAAGTGAGGTATATATGCCCACTCATAAGCAACAGAAGGATCAACTATACATACACCTTCATCATTGCCATAATATTTCTTAACCAGGTTATAATATATATCACTTAATATTTCGCCTGTAATTGGTTTGTTGTTTTCAACAAGTTTATGTGCTTCCCACTCAAATTCAGCAAACATTGTCTGCCTGAATATTGTTGTCCTTAATAATTCAAGATAGCTGCCAAGCAGATACATTTTTTCTTCATTTGTCTTTACAGTCTTTGTCATATAATTGTTCAGCAGGTTTTCATTAAATGTTGAAGCAATTTCAGCGACAAATGTAGCGTAATCAGATGTCTGGAAAGGCTGAGTTTTATTAGAGAAATAACTGTGCATAGTATGTCCCAGCTCATGTGCAAGTGTTGATACAGATTCAAAATCGTCTGTCCAGTTCATAAGGATGTATGGGTGGATATCATAAGGAGCGCCATTTGAATATGCACCGCTTTTCTTGCCGGTATTAGGATAATAATCTATCCATCTGTTGGCAAATGCTTTCTTTAATGTTGCCTGGTATTCTTCACCCATTGGTTTAAGTGCATTAAGAATTGCATCCTGGCCTTCATCTATTGTAAAGCTCATATCGACCTGTTTTACAAGCGGTGTATATAAATCATAATAATGCAGTGTATCTACACCAAGCATTTTTTTCTTCATTTCCAGGAATCTGTGCAGAGTTGGAAGGCTGTTATGAATTTGTTTTATTAGGTTTTCATATACACTAACAGGAATATTTGGACCTGACATTGCAGCATCAAGAGCATCAGCATATTTCCTGTTTTTAGCATACACATAGTCAGTTTTCAGTTTGCCTGCATAATTATTTGCAATTGTATTTTTAAACTGCCCGAAATTATTAAAATAAACATCAAATATATTCTTTCTGTCTTCCCTGTTATCAACTGTTCTGTATTTGGTAAAAGTTGAAGCATCAAGTTTTATTGTTTCACCTGTTGAAAGTTTTAATTCAGGCCTTGGCATTTCGCTGTTTGTAAATACACTAAACACATCAGAAGGAGTATTGGTTATAAGTCCGAATGATGCAAGCATTTCTTCTTCTTTTGCTGAAAGTGTATGTTCTTTTGTACGTTCAATATCTTCCAGGTACATTTTATAATCTGAGAGGCTTTTTCCCTCAGCCATAAATTTCTTAAGCTTTGCAGCATCTATGGACAGTATTTCAGGCCTGAGGAAAGATGTTTTCTCGGAAAATTCTGTCCCAAGGTTATTTGACTGCTGGTTGAGTTCCTGGTTAGCTGACACAGATACATCCTGGTCACTTATCTGGCTTGCGTATGACATAAGTTTATAAAACTCTTTCAACATGCTAAAATAGTCTTTTAATGCACTGTTTAGGGTACCCGCGCTTTCACCAAGTTTGCCTTTATATTCAGTAAACTTGTTAATATCAGCTTTTATTTTATCAGCAGATTTTTGCCAATCCGCTGTAGTAGCATAAATATCAGCAAGATTCCATGTATACTTTTCAGGAATATCCTTCCTGTCTTTGGTTTGTGAAAAAACAGTACCCGCAGCACATGATAGTATTGTTAACATCATAATAATGGTTCTTATTTTGTTCATAGCAATTCCTCTAATACTTTGTTTTATTTTTGTATTTAAAATAGGGGTTTTTGCTGAATATTTTTACTTTTTATTAAAAATAAATGCATTTATATTCTATCTGTCCCGGAAGCATATTTCCCCTGATTTATGTTCTTCTGATTATTTATTATTTTGAGTACATACTAAATTCTGTAATATGAGCATAGAATATCAAATACTTGGCAAACCCGGGCGTGACAATGCTGCCTATATCTGGCTTAATGCCGGAAGCAGAATGTACAGGTTTCTTTTTGACTGCGGTGAAGGTATTTTTGCCGGATTAAAACAAAATGATATTAAATCAATAGATTACCTCCTGTTTTCACACCTGCACATGGATCATATTGCAGGATTTGATTACTACTTTCGCCGTAATTTTGACAGGGAACAAGTAAACTATATTTTTGGGCCAGAAAATACATCTATTATACTTCAAAACCGGTTTAAGGGATTTACCTGGAATCTTGTAGGACAAACGCCCGGCAAATTCATAATTACCGACATTCTTAATACTTCTGTTACTTCATTTTCTTTCATTACATCAGAAGCTTATAAAGATGCACATTCTTTTGATTATCCTTTTCAGCTTGATTTTTCAGGCAGCGAAATTACCCTTATGGACAACCAGCATTTCGTTCTGAAAGCTGTGATCCTTAATCATATGATTCCTTCAATCGCCTATAATATTACAGAGAAAGATACTTTAAACATCAGTAAAGAAGAACTTGATAAAACCGGGTTATCTGCCGGAAGCTGGCTTCAGTCTGTAAGGGATTTATCTATCGATGATAGTGTAAACATCGAAGTTAATGGAATATTACTGAACGCAGGAAAACTTCGCGAAAAACTACTGGTAAAACGGAAAGGTGATAGTATTTCCTATCTGACTGATTTTATTTATGATGATACGGCAAAACAAAATGCAGTAAAACTTATAGAAGGTTCTGATGTTGTTATATGCGAAAGCCAGTACCATAATGATGATACGGAACTGGCCTCACGTAATTATCATCTAACAAGCAGGCAGGCCGCACAACTGGCTGCTGATGCCAATATAAAGAAACTGGTTCTTTTTCATATTTCTGAAAGGTATTACACTTCTAAAAATTATAATAGTCTGCTTGAAGATGCCCGTACTATTTTCCCGGAAACATATTTCCCTGAGACATGGAACAAGTAGCCTTTCTATTCATTCAGAAATTTTAGTAGTGCATTGTAAAATATTTCCGGAGTTTCAAAATGCGGTATATGCCCTGCATCCTCTATTTCAACTAACTGTGCTCCCGGAATTGCAGCAGCAGTTTTCCTGCCAAGTTCAGGGTAATTACCCATTGTTTTAGCAATTTCTTCACTTACTTTATCTTTGCCTATAGCCGTCCTGTCATGCTGCCCTATTATTACAAGCGCAGGTACTTTTATTTGCGGAAATTCATATACTACCGGCTGTGTGTATATCATTTGACTGGTTAATGCATTAACCCATGCAAGCTGTGGAAATTGAGCGCTTAACATATATCCTGCCTGTACTTTTACATATTTATCATACTCATCTTTCCACCGCAGATAATACTTTTTATGGTAATTTCTTATTGCATCCTCTGTTTGAGACATTTCCTTTTTATAATACTCTTTAAGTGTAGAATATGGTACTTTGGTTTTGTAGTCTTCCAGCCCAATAGGGTTTTCCAGAACAAGTTTAGTAGTAATATCCGGATACATTAAAGCAAACCTTACAGCAAGCATACCTCCCATTGAGTGCCCGACTACAGCAGCTTTCTTTATTCCAAGTGAATCAAGCAGTGTTTTGGTATTATATGCCATCATTTGAAATGTGTAATAAATCTCTGGTTTTGATGATTTACCAAAACCCAGCTGGTCAGGGACTATTACTCTGAAACCATTAGCAACAAGGAATTTTATAGTTTCTCTCCAGTATTCACCAAAGAAATTCTTACCATGTAAAAGTATAACTGTTTTCCCGTTATTTTCTTTTTCCGGTTTAACATCCATATAAGCCATTCGTACATCTTTACCTTCAACATTAAACCTGGTATACTTTACTTCATAAGGATAATCAAATCCTTCAAGTGCAGTCCCAAAAGGCTGCACCTGTGATACAGCCGGAACAGTATATATAATTAACAATAAAAACAGAATGAGTTTTTTCATAATAGCCTTTTTGATTTTGGGTATTATTGTTTATAATACCAATACTTAGAATTGTTCCATAAAATCTTATAAGGCAGACAATGAATATTACGGATAAAGTTTTATTAAATAACGGGACATCAATTCCATTTATAGGTTTCGGCACATATAAACTGCTTCCTGATTCTGAAGCAGAAAAAGCAGTGTCAATTGCACTGGAAGCAGGATACAGGCATATTGATACTGCCTCGGTATATGGGAATGAAACAGGAACGGGCGCAGCAATCAGGAAGAGTGGTATTCCGGGAAACGAGTTATTTGTAACTACAAAAGTCTGGAATGACGAACAGGGATATGAGTCAACTCTTAAAGCTTTTGAGAGAAGCTTAAAAAAGCTAAATACTGATTATGTTAATTTATATTTAGTACACTGGCCTGTAACAGGATTAAGAACAGAGACATGGAAAGCTCTGACAGAAATTTCTAAAAGCGTTTCTTGCAAAGCTATTGGAGTAAGCAATTTTACAATACGGCACCTGAAAGAATTATTTAATAATTCAGATATTAAGCCTGCAGTTAACCAGGTTGAGTTTAATCCGTTTATTTATCAGAAGGAGCTTTTGGCATTTTGCAAATCTAATAATATACAATTAGTTGCATATTCCCCTCTTGCAAGGAACAAAAAACATGACCACCCGCTGTTGGTTGAACTTGCTGCCACATATTCTAAAACACCGGCGCAAATAATGCTAAGATGGAGCCTTCAGCATGAAGTTGTAATTATACCGCGTTCGTCCCATAAAGAAAGAATTATTGAAAATGCAGATATTTTTGATTTTGAAATATCAGTTGCAGATATGGAAAGGATGGATGCCCTTAATGAAAATTTCAGAACATCCGCTGACCCGGAAGATTTCAAATAAAATGAATTTATAAGTAGTATTAGCTGATGCCGGGTTAATCACCTGGCCATTTTTAATTCTTTCTTAAGAAATTTACCAGTAACACTTTCTTTATTTTTAGCTATATCTTCAGGAGTACCTTCAGCTATAATTTGCCCGCCCCGTTCACCGCCTCCGGGTCCAAGGTCAATTATCCAGTCTGCTGTTTTTATAACATCAAGATTATGCTCAACAACAACAACTGTATTTCCCTTTTCTACAAGTTTATTCAGTACCCCTAGCAGAATGTTAACATCTTCAAAATGAAGCCCTGTAGTGGGTTCATCAAGTATATATAGTGTCTTTCCTGTACTTACTTTACTCAGTTCAGTAGCAAGCTTTACACGCTGCGCCTCACCGCCTGAAAGTGTAGTAGCCTGCTGTCCAAGTTTTATATAGCCCAGCCCAACATCTTTTATAGCTTTAAGTTTACGCTTAATTCTTGGAAGGTCTTCAAAAAATTCACATGCCTCATCAACTCTCATTTCAAGCACGTCTGAGATAGACTTTGTTTTATATAAAACTTCCAGGGTTTCCCGGTTATATCTTTTACCATGGCAGGCTTCACATAAGACATAAACATCAGGCAGAAAATTCATCTCAATTTTTTTTAGGCCGTCACCGCCGCATTCCTCACACCTGCCTCCTGCCACATTAAAACTGAATCTTCCGGTACTATAGCCGCGCATTTTAGCTTCAGGCAGTTGTGCAAATAAATCCCTTATGAAGGTAAACAGTCCTGTATATGTTGCCGGGTTAGACCTTGGAGTCCTGCCTATAGGAGACTGGTCTATTTCTATTATCTTATCAATATTTTCAAGCCCTGATATAGATTTATATGGCAGCGGAACAGACTTTGACTTATATATTTTATTCATCAAAATTTTAACCAGGGTATCATTTATCAGCGAAGATTTTCCTGAACCACTGACTCCTGTAATTAAGGTAAAAGTACCCAGCGGTATTTTAAGATTAACATTTTTCAGGTTGAAGCCGGACGCACCCTTAAGTTCAAGAAAATTGCCATTACCCGGCCTTCTTACTTCAGGTATTTTAATCTGCTTTTTATCTGTCAGGTATGAAAGTGTTAATGAATCAATTCCATTCTTTGAATTCATAAGCTCTGATGTTTCGCCTGCAAAACAAATCTTACCGCCGTTTTCTCCGGCACCCGGGCCAAGGTCAATCATAAAATCAGAACTTTCTATAGTCTCCCTGTCATGCTCAACTACAACAACAGTATTTCCAAGATCCCGAAGATTTTTTAATGATTTTATAAGTTTCACGTTATCACTCTGATGAAGCCCTATACTTGGTTCATCAAGTACATATAATACACCGGCAAGTTGTGATCCAATTTGCGTAGCAAGGCGTATACGTTGTGATTCTCCTCCGCTTAATGTACGTGCCGACCTGTCAAGAGTCAGGTAATCTAACCCTACATCAAGTAAAAAGCTTAGCCTTTCTGTAATCTCTTTTAATATCGGCCGCGCAACAATAGCTTCGTTTCCTTTCAGCTTAACATCTTTGAAAAACTCCAGCGTTTTTAGTATTGACATTGAGGTTACTTCAGAGATATTAAGCCCCTGGAACTTAACTGATAATGATTCCTGCTTTAATCTTCCCCCCTTGCATAAGGGGCATGGAACTGTATTCATATAAGATTCCACCCATTCTCTTATATGATTGGAACTTGTTGTTTCATAATAATTCTTCAGGTAACTGAATAAGCCTGAGAATTTATGCATATATGTAACAGGTTTCCCGCCGCTGTAAGAATATGAAAATGGGATTTTATCCTTGCTGCCGTTTAATAAAACTGCCTTTTGTTCTTCATTCAGACTCTTTAAGGGGGTATCAAAATCAAAACCATATTTGTGTGCCACACCTTCAAGCTGATTAAAAAACCAGATGCTTCTTGGTTTTCCCAGTGCAGCAATGCCTTCCTGGTTTATGGTTTTATCCCAGTCCGGTATAATTAAATTAATATCAAGTTCTTTTTTCTCTCCAAGGCCTTCGCATTCAGGGCATGAACCATAGGGAGTATTAAATGAAAACGAGTTTGGAGCAAGTTCCTGGTAACTTATTCCGCAGTGCAGACATGCAAGATGCCGGCTGTATATAAAATCCTCACTTCCATCATCAATAATAACTATCCCATTGCCATAGTTAATTGCAACTTCAACAGATTCTGTAAGCCTTCCTCTTGACTTTTCATTTACTGTCATCCGATCAATTGCTATTTCTATATTATGTACTTTATACCTGTCTGCCTGAAATCCTTTAGTAATCTCTTTGTATTCACCATCAACTCTTACTTTAAGAAAACCATCAGAGAGAATTTCCTCAAACAATTCTCTGTAATGCCCTTTTCTTCCGCGTACAACCGGAGCAAGTATATTAATTCTTTTACCATCCAGAGAAGTAATAATAGTATCAATAATCTGTGCAGAACTTTGTTTTTGCACAGGCCTTCCGCAATTATAACAGTGAGCAACACCAAGTCTTGCATACAACAATCTTAAATAGTCATATATTTCAGTAACAGTTCCTACTGTTGAACGCGGGTTTCCTGAAGTAGATTTTTGTTCAATTGATATTGCAGGGCTTAATCCCTCTATAAGATCAACATCTGGTTTTTCAAGCATGTCTAAAAACTGGCGGGCATAGGCAGATAATGATTCAATATACCTTCTTTGTCCTTCGGCATAGATAGTATCAAATGCAAGTGATGATTTTCCTGATCCTGACAATCCGGTTATAACTGTAAATGACTCCCTGGGAATTTCAACATCAACATTTCTTAAGTTATGTTCACGGGCGCCTTTTATAATAATAGTTTCTTTTTCCAATTCAGTCTTAGAATAATTTTAAAAATTGCAAACTTTATATTACTATTAGATGTTCTTAAAATCAATTTAATTAGAAGTACACCTGCTAAAGCAGTTTTCCTGAAGCTTATGAGATTTAGGCCATAAATGTCAGAAATTGAACAATTTTACACCATAACAGGTTCCTCCGAATTTATTTTTAAGGAAAAAAATTCCGAGTTTATTTCGCAGGCCTACCCTGTTGAAAACGAAGAGGATGCTCAAAAAATACTTTCTGAAGTTCGCAAAACTCATTATAATGCAACTCATCATTGTTATGCATTTAAGTTTTCAGATAATAAATTCAAGTATTCTGATGATGGTGAACCAAACGGAACTGCCGGTATACGTATATTAAATGCTATTGACCATTATCAACTTAGAAACATCCTTGTTGTAGTTATTCGATATTATGGTGGTATAAAACTCGGCGTTGGCCCGCTTGGAAAAGCATACTATTTCGCTGCTGAAGAATTATTATTCCGCGTTGACAGAGTATTAAAAGTACCTTACTTTGTGGCGCACATCACAACTGATTTTAACCAGGTGAGCCAGGTACATTATGCAATCAATATGTTTAAAGCAAAAATTGCTAAAACAGATTATTCAGAAAAAGTTCACTTTGAATGCTTCGTCAAGCCTGAATTATTCGATAAGTTGGAAAATCAACTTTTTGAAGCCTCAAAAGGAACAATTAGAATAGAAAAAACTGACAAAATTTTATTTTTGTAAACTATTGAATAAAACGTGCACTTTAGCGATTTTTGTTATAGACAAATACTTGGGGATTAGATGATCGAAGAACAGGTCATTAGTAGAGATGCTCACAAGTTAGCTGATTTAACTTTTAACTTGTTAGCAAATTGCCAGGAAAAAGAAAACCACCTGGCCGACCAATATGGTTTGACCCAGGCCGAATTTAGGTGCCTGAGACTTTTCGGAGCCGATGAAAGTGTAAATAACAAGCAGATTGCTGCAAGAATGGGCCTGAGCCCAAGTCGTTTGACAAGAATCATTGATGGTTTAGTTACAAAAGAGTACATGACCCGCGAAATTGAACCAAACGACAGAAGAAATATGAGGGTTTCTCTTTCTAAAAAAGGAGCTATCATAGTCGAACAGTTGAACAATGCTTATGTTGAAATACACAGAGAAATTCTTGAGGAAATAGATGAGAAGCAGCATGAACCGTTGCTTACTGCAATGACTCATATGCTTTCCGCTCTTGAGAAATGGCTTGCGAAATCATAACTTAAAGAAGCTGCCTCTTTTGAGGCAGCTTCTTTTTTTTAATTTCTTATCCCCCTTTTCAAACTATTTAAATACTTTTTTGTCCACTCAAGATCTTCAAGCAGTTCATTAAGATTCATGAAACATTGTGAAGACAAATCAAAGTACGTCCTGTTAAAATAATTTAATGTATTTACATCAACTCCTGAAATAATTTCTTTAATCTGGCTGACAGCTTTTTTCATATTTTCTGTCAGGTCAGTTTTAATATTATCTATGTTCTTTATTTCAGAATTGCTGCTTCCATCCTTTAGTACCCGAAATAATCCTTTTACATATTTGGAAGTAAAAGAAAGCTCTTCAAGTTGTTTCTCTTTCCCTTTTCCCAGGCTTTCTTCAAATATTATTTGAAGATCAGCTCTTTTTTTTAGCAATAAACCAGAAAACTCATCTACCTCTTTGACTAAATTTACCGGAATTCCTGAATATTGTGTCTGCATATTAATCCTCAAGTTTTATTCCCAGCCCTATTCCATCTCCTATAGGAAGTAAAGTAGTTTTAAACCCGGGATGATTCATAAATATATTATTAAACTCTCTCACATTTTTTGATGACTTCTCAAATTTAGGTGGCACATTTTCTTCGGCAGCGTATCCATGCCATAACAGGTTATCAATAAAAATAATACCGCCTTTTTTTAAAAGTTTTGCAGAGTATTCAAATAACAAAGTGTATTCATATTTATCTGCATCAAGAAAAATCAGGTTGTATTTTTTTTCAAGAGAAGGCATTATGTCACGCGCTTCTCCGGTAAATATCTTAATCTTTTCACCAAACTCTGATTTGTTTATAAATTCTCTTGCTTTATCAATATTCTCAGGACTCTTTTCTATTGTGTGTAGAACGCCTTTTTTCTTTAACTGCCGGGCTATCCTGATAGAAGAATATCCAATTGCTGTTCCAATTTCCAAGACCCTTTTCGGTCTTAACATTCTTACAAGTTGTTCTAAAAAATTAGCAGACTGCCATGACAGAATAGGGATATTTCTCTCATGTGCATAATCTTCCATTTCTTTAATAAGTACATCCGGTTCTTTTCTGAAAGAATTAATATAATCATTCTGCACAGGATAAAGTATTTGGTCCATCTCTTTTTTATTTCCTTATCTTACTAAAACCATTTTTCCGGCAAGCACTTCACTGCCTGCCTCAAGCACATAAATATATACACCACTCGCGTAATCTCCTGAATTCCATCTCACTTCATAGTTACCCGGGTCTTGATATGAATTTACCAGCGTTGTTATTCTTTCTCCAAGAATGTTATATATTGTCAGCTTTACATTGGCTGCCTCCGGCAAACCATAAGATAATGTTGTTGAAAAACGGAACGGATTGGGATAATTATGAGCAAGTTCATACTTAACAGGGAAAAGCCTTTCAACCTCCAGATGATGATATACATTCAAGCCGCCAAACACTAATCTGTAATTATCAGAGACAGGTTCTCTTACTGAATTTCCTGAATTGTCTGTATATGTATAATATAAATCCAGTGTATCTCCAAGTATATACTCTGAAAGCGGTATAATATATTTATGTGCATTATCCGGTAAGAGATTATTAACAGTATAACTGTTTCCGTCAGCAGATATGTGTGCCTGTACTGAAGAGACATCACTTGTACCTGATGAAATAAACATTTTATTAAGCAGGTATTCGGAGCCTGCTTTTTCAATGTTTGGGTAAGAAACAGCTCTTGCAGCAGAAACAAGTCCATAGCCAATATTGTTATTTGGAGAATCAGCATTATCTGAAGTTTCCATCATTATTTTTCTGACCTGGGTATTAAGCAGAGCAGGATATGCAGACTTCAGCAAAGTAACCACACCACAGACTATCGGTGTTGCGAGTGAAGTCCCGTTAGATGTGGAATACCCGGAAGTGGTACCTGCCACTGCCCCATATACGGAAACACCAAGAGCCGTAACTTCCGGTTTTATTCGCCCGTCATAAGTGGGGCCATGACTGCTGAATGAAGCAAGTTTGTCCGCACTGTTAACGGCGCCAACTGTTATTACATTCTTTCCGTCTCCCGGGGCACTTATATAATACCAGTCATTTTCACCTTCATTACCTGCAGCAGTTATAGTTATAACACCCAGTTTAAACGCATGTTCAAGTGCAATTGTTGATACAGCTGTTTTACCATTCATGTCACTGTACGTATAGGAATCACCCTTATCATCAAATTCAGTATAGCCAAGCGAACTGCTTGTTATGTCTACCCCCTTTTGTTCCATCCAGATTAGTGCTGCAGCATAATTATCTTCTTCAATTTTTGTTTCAGTTGGTACGTATTCTGTCTTTGCCAGGAGGAACGAAGCATCAAAGGCAGCCCCAATAAATGAACCATTTTTATAACCGCCTACAACAGAAAAAACCTTAGTACCATGTTCATACTGTTTTGCAGCATCAACAGCCTGGTTAGTAGTAACACTGTCATTAAAAATAAAATCATATTCCCCTATTACCTTAGCATTCATTAAAGACTCATGCCTCTTCCAGTCAAAACCAGAATCAAGAAAGCCAACCAAAACACCATTCCCGGTTATTCCTGCTGCATGAACAGCCGGTATGTCTGACATAGTCAACTGCGAAAATGATTTACCATAACCAAGAGTATCAGACAATACATTACCTTTACTTCTAATTTCATTTGCAGCTTCTTCATTCCTGTTAAATTGTATTGTCTTTACCTTTTCAATTTTATCAACAAAAGACAGCTCTTCAACTTTTTTTAATTCATCCTTATTAAGGTATGCTGAAACAGAATTGAGCCAGTTTAGCTGCCTTTCTATTTTCACACCAATATCTTCAAGCGTTGAAACATATTCCCTGCACACTGGAAGGTCTTCGTATGTTATTATATTATCCTCCCCAAGTACAGCTTTTCTTCTTTCTATAGCTTTTTCTGAAAACTGGCTTAATACTTCATTATATTCTGCCGAAGTTTTGTTCAGCCTGGTTTCAGACGCCCCTTTATCTTTAAAATAGATAAAATACTTTGACTGCGGCATAATAAATGGGATAAACACTAATACCAGAAGAATAATTTTTTTCATATGAATATATATTTTGAATTTTTATTTTATTTTATGGAACATCCTGTTCAGGCGTATGGATTTTAATAATCCGCCATCATATCTGTACGGATCAACGGACCAATACACCATGAATGCTTTTCCGTTTATTGCATCTTCCGGTACAAACCCCCAGTAGCGGCTATCCATACTATCATCACGGTTATCACCCATTACAAAATAATAATTTTTCTTAAAAGTATACGACCTTACAGGGGTTCCTTCAATATTAATAACCGTTCCTTCATCACTTACAACCCGCCTGCCATATTCCCTGTCAATAATTGTTTTCCATTCCGAAATATTTTTCGGGGTAAGTTTAATTGTCATTCCTTTTTGGGGAATAACCAAAGGTCCATAATTATCCCGGTTCCATTGCCTGTCAGAAGGAAAAATTCTTTTTTCAATTATATCCTGCCCATACGTATTTTTTGAAATTTTGCCTTTCGCAGGCAGCTCTCTTTCTTTATTATTAACAAATAATTTTTTATTTACTATCCTTACAGTATCCCCGGGAAGCCCTACTATTCGTTTAATATAACTTATATCTGTAGATGGGGTAAGCTCTTCACTGTATCCTGGAAATTGGAATACTATTACATCATTATAATCAGGACTACTGGTGTTAAATAAATTCAGGCGCGGGATATCAATATTAAGGAATGGAATTGTACCGGGAGTAGACAATGAATAAGCTGCTTTATTAACTATAATAAAATCACCTGCAAGCAGGGTATTTTCCATAGAGCCGGTAGGAATCCGGTATGCATCCAACAAAAAGGATTTTACTATAACTGCTGCCAGAAGCGCAATAATACCGGCCCTAATATATTCATTGATTCTTAGCTTGTCTTCACAATATGGCTTCTTTTCTATAGTTATATCGTCATTCTTGTTGTCAGTGTACAAAATGCACCTGCTTTATTCATCAATCTGTAACACAGCAAGAAAAGCTTCCTGAGGAATTTCCACATTTCCAACCTGTTTCATTCTCTTTTTCCCTTCCTTCTGTTTTTCAAGAAGTTTCCTCTTTCTTGAAATATCGCCGCCATAACACTTTGCAAGTACATTCTTTCTTAAAGCTTTAACTACTGATTTTGAAATTACTTTTGTACCAATTGCAGCCTGAATTCCAATTTCAAACATTTGACGTGGTATCAGGTCTTTTAGTTTCGTACAAACCTTTCTGCCCCAATCATAAGCTTTATCCTTATGAACAATCATTGAAAGTGCATCTACCTGGTCCCCGTTAAGCAGAATATCAAGTTTCACAAGATCAGACTGCCTGTAGCCAATATATTCATAATCAAATGAGGCATAACCTCTTGTAGTTGATTTCAGTTTATCATAAAAATCAAAAATTATTTCAGAAAGCGGAAAATCAAATTGTATATCCGCACGGGTTGGATCAATATATGAAGTATTTTTGTATGTGCCCCTTTTATCCATGCCCAGTTTCATTATATTACCTACATATTCACTGGGACAAACAATCTGTGCTTTAACATAAGGTTCTTCTACATAATCAATATCACCCACAGGCGGCATATCAGCAGGATTATCAACTACCAGCTTTTTCCCATTTTTTGTGTATATATAATATTCCACGTTAGGAAGTGTGGTAATAATTGACTGGTTGTATTCCCTGAAAAGCCTTTCCTGTACTATTTCCATGTGCAGTAAACCAAGGAATCCACACCTGAATCCAAATCCAAGAGCAGCAGATGTTTCAGGCTGGTAAACAAGTGCAGAATCATTCAACCTGAATTTTTCAAGTGCATCACGCAGGTCTTCAAATTCTTCGGAATCAGTCGGGTACAAACCACTGTAGACCATTGGTTTAACTTCTTTATAACCGGGAAGAGGTTCTTTAGCTCCATTCCTTATATGAGTTATTGTATCACCAACTTTAGTATCATGTACATCTTTTATCCCGGCAATAAGATAACCAACATTACCGGCAGAAATTTCATCGGTTTTAATTCTCTTCAGCCCAAGTACACCAACTTCCTCAGCCTCAAATTCCCTGTCGTTAGCAAAAAATGTGACTTTATCACCGGTTTTCACATTCCCATGAAATACTCTTATATAAGCAATTGCGCCGCGGTAAGGATCAAATATTGAATCAAAAACCAGAGCCTGTAAAGGAGAATCCACATCACCCTTAGGGGCAGGAATTTTCTTTACAATTGCCTCAAGTATTTCAGGAATTCCTATTTTGGCTTTAGCACTTGCAAGGATAATTTCACTTTCATCACAGCCAATAAGGTCAATAATCTGGGCTTTAACTTTATCTACTTCAGCACTTGGAAGGTCAATTTTATTTATAACAGGAATTATCTCAAGACCGGCATCAATAGCAAGATAAAGATTGCTAATAGTCTGGGCTTCCACTCCCTGGGCTGCATCAACAACAAGTATAGCTCCTTCGCATGCAGCGAGTGAGCGGGATACTTCATAACTAAAATCAACGTGGCCGGGAGTATCAATTAAATTTAATGTGTATTTTCCTCCGTCAGAGGCCAGATAGTGCATCTGGATAGCATGCGATTTTATAGTTATGCCGCGTTCACGTTCAAGATCAAGGTCGTCCAGAAGCTGTGCTTTTGCCTCTCTTTGCGATACAGTTTTTGTAGCTTCCAGCAGACAATCTGCTATCGTAGATTTCCCATGGTCAATATGTGCTACTATACAGAAATTTCTGATATTATTCATAGTATCCTAAAAATTGAACCTTAAATATAATTATGATGCGGCTTTATTAAAAGGTGGTATTCTTTACATTTGGCGGCCAAAGTATAGTTTTTAGCCACTTTCCCCGTTTTTTGTACATTTTCAGCCTAATTTTCAGGAATTAATTGCACTGAAGATTATACCTTCCCTAAGGGCATAATCAGAAATTTTCATCTCATTTATGTTAAAAAGCTCAAATAATTTTCTTAATACAATTAATCCGGCAGGTAAAATATCAGCTCTTTTTTCTTCAATCCCGGCTATAGTCAGCCTTTCTTCAACAGATTTTTTACCTATAACTTTATAATAAAGACTTTCCAACTCATTACGCGTAAAAGTAAGGTCATCCTGTGTTATTGATTGTGTCCTGTATTTTATCAAACTAATTGTACGTGCTATTGACTGAATTGTACCGGATGTACCCACAGCTATCTCAAATGGTATATGAGGATTAAGGTTAGTATTATTCATTATTTCATTAGCAACATATTCACTGCAATCTTTTACATTGTTTTCATTCAATATGAAATCAGGGAAAAACTTTTTACTAAGGCGTACTGCACCTATTTTTATACTTTCTGCAAATATTACTTTACCTTTTTCAGAATATATAATTTCACTGCTGCCGCCGCCGATATCAAAACACAAAGAATTATAGCTGCCAAGTGATAATGCTTTTTCAGCACCTGAGTATATTAGTTCAGCTTCTTTTTTACCTTCAAGTACATTAACCTCAATTCCGGTTTCTTCAAACACCCTGCTTATAAATTCATCCCGGTTTTCAGCTTCTCTAACAGCACTCGTTGCTGCCGCCAAAATATTAGCATTATATATTTCAGCAAGCTTTTTAAAACTTTTAAGCAAACCAAGGGCAAGCTGTATTTCTTCTTCAGATATAATGTTCAGGTTTTCACCCTGCCTTGAACCCAGCCGTATTACTTCCCTTTGCCGGTCAACAATTTTAAATTTTCCATCTTCCGTAACCTCAGCTATAATAAGATGAAATGAATTTGTTCCCATATCTATGGCAGCAAAATGTTTTACCGGCAAAATGTTATCCTTTCTTTCCTTAGCTTAGTTGTTCTGTTAATAATACTGCACATAAATCATATACATCCTGAACAGTAACATCATCAATCAATTCAGACTTTCTGATAAAAAGCTTATTATATCCTATAGGAGCCCAGTTGAATGGGTTTGTAGGGCCAAAAACAGATACCTGCGGGGTATTTGTTGTTCCGGCCACGTGCATAATTCCGGTATCATTTGAAATAAATAAATCTGCCTTAGAAATAAGAGCAGCTACTTCCGGAATCTTTTTATTAAGAAACAAACCCGGTTTGTCTTTTAGCCTGTCTATCACATAAGAAAACTCATTCCTGTCAGCAGTGCTCCCTGTAAGAAAAAACCTGGCACTGTAGTTTTCGTTTAATTTATTTATCAGTTCAATAAATTTCTCAAGTGACCACCTGTTCTGTATTTTCCCTGCCCCAACATGCAGTCCAATAAGAAGTTCGCCCTCCTTAAGTCCAAGTTCTCTTATAAAGGCATCTGCTGCCTTAATATCATCATTATCGAATGTTATTTCAGATTTATAATTTTCTGTATTTATCCCGAAAGGCCTTACTATATCAAGGCTTCTCTCAGATACATTGGAATCAGGGTGTTTTCTCCAGTCAAGGGTTACCCGCCTGTCAAAGAAATAGCTGCTCTCATTTACTTTACCGTCCAGAGATTCAGGTCCAATTCTTACCTTAGCATTAGCAAGCCTGCATATCATGTTGCTTGTGAACGATATTGAAACAACTACAGGGACAATAGCCACATCATATTCATCTTTCAGCAGTTTCTTAAACGAGACATAATATTCAGGATTTATAAGTTTCTTTTTATCAAAGACAAAAAGCCTGTCAATATACCGGTTTTTAACCAGTCCCTGGTAATTTACCGGGCTTAAGATAAGAGTAATATGACAGCCGGGATATGTCTCCTTAATTGCCCTGAAAAGGGAAACACTTGAGAGTAGATCCCCAAGTTGATTATGCTGCCTGACAATAAGGAATTTTTTAGGATTGCCAATATTAAAACTCTTATTTTCCTCAACAGCGAGTGTTTTTTTAAAGAAGGTATTAACAATATCAGAAACAATACTCTTTTTAGCCATCAATCACTTTTCTTTTCGTTCTCAGTTTTCTTTTGCTCAATTTTTATATCTGTAAACTCAGCCTCTTCTATATCCCTGTACTTAGGATTACGATTCTGCACATTTGAATATACGTTATTATTTGCTGACTGGTTTTCCCTGGCTGCTCTTCCTGCCCTGCCGATAAGATAATTTAATAACCGGAATGCCAGATAAAAAATTATAAATAATAATATAAACCTAAACATAACTGCCTGCTGTTGTTATAATGAGGATCTTGACTCTGGTTTGAAATATTCAATAAAGCCGCGGTCTTCTCTGAATACTTGTTTAAACAATTCATTGAAATCATTTTCGCTGTTAACGAAATCTATTTCAGTGGAATTTACAATTAATAGCGGCGTATTATTATACCTGAAAAAAAAGTGGTTATATGCATCACTAAGCTCTTCAATATAGCTGCGGGTAATATTTTTTTCTATTTTCCTGCTTCTTAGTTTAATATTATACATCAGCCTGTCAACACTTGACTGCAGGTATACAACAACATCAGGCTTTCTTAAATTGCGTGAGAGAAGCGGAAATACATTTTCGTAGAGTTTAAGTTCTTCCCCGTTAAGGTTCATATAAGCAAAGATTCTATCCTTGTCAAAGATATAATCACATATTATATATTCAGTAAAAAGGTTTTCCTGTATTAATTCCTGCTGTTGTTTGAACCTGTTTATAAGGAAAAACATCTGTGTCTGGAAGGCATACCTTTTTCTATCTGAATAAAAACTTTCCAGGAAAGGATTTGTTTCAAACTGTTCCAGCACCAACTGTGCATTCAGGCGTTCCTTTAACAGTTTTGCAAGAGTGGTTTTACCTGAACCAATTACTCCTTCAATTGCTATATATTTTACCCCGGGATTTTCGGCCAATTTGGGTGCACTCACTTTTATATTATTTTTTCAGCAATCCTGCCGATTACATTTCTTTCAGGATCTTCTATACAAATATCACAAATTTTTTTGTTTAATTCAGGATGAATTAAGTCCGCAGCTATTTCGCATAATGGCACAAGAACAAAATCCCTTTTTGCCACTTCCTTGTGCGGAACAGTAAGCTTTTCATCTGAATAAACCACATCATTAAAAAACAATAAATCCAGGTCAATTTCTCTTGGAGCCCATCTTGGCCCGCTCACTCTTCCTAATTTTTTCTCAATACTCTTTAAAAAGGCAAGTAAATCGAACATTTCTAATTCAGTTCTTATATAAATAGCAGCATTATAAAAGTTATCCTGTTCTTTATTGCCATAAGGAAGGGTTTCATAAACCGATGAGACCTTTTCCACACTGCAGGTACCCGAATTACTTATTTCTTTAACTGCCAGCCTGAAATATCCTAATTTGTCCCCTATATTGGATCCAAGCGCTATATATGCATAATTCTTAAACACTTATTAACCTTCGTTTTTTAAATCATCGCGGCTTTTTATTATTTCAACTTCAACACAATCCACCACACCGCCAAGAGGAGGGTTATTTTTTCTTACCCTTACAGCTACTTTATTTATTTGTTGAAAGTTAACCAGTAATTCGTCAGCAATATTCATTGCCAGGGCTTCTATTAATCGGTATTTCTTTTCCAGGGAAAGTTTGTACATAAATTTATACACTTTACCATAATCAATTGTTTGTTTAAGGCTATCGCTCTCTGCTGCCTTTGAAAAGTCAGTATATATATCAACATCGGCTTCAAACTTCCCGCCAACACTCTGTTCCTCTGAAAGCACTCCATGATATGCGTAAAAAATCGCTTTCTTTATTCTGATAATATTTACCATTTTATTCCTAATTAACTAAATTGACTGTTGTTTGCTAAAAAAACACATTTTTTTACTGATTACTTTATCCCAGTCAATTGTTTATACTTACAGCCGGCAAAAAACCGTACAATCAACAGAAACCGGCCGAAATTCCAATGCTAAATTATCAAAATACAGCCAATTCCCGAAATTTTACACCTTACTAAATTATTTTTCTTTCATGGTAATTACACCAAGGCTTCTGCCCGACTGCAGGCCGTCCCGCCGGTAGGAATGCAGCAGATTATCCATTTCAAAAGAACATAAAACAGATTTTTGTATTTTGTTCTTATCTACTCCAAAATTCAGGAGCATGTCATAATTTGCACCAGCAACATCAAGTAAAAACTTGCCATTACGGGGTTTTATATATTTCTCACCAAACTGAACTGCAACTTCTTCCCCAACTTCGTAATTCTCAAAGCTTATGGAAGGCCCCATATAGACAACCATATTCATTGGAGAGGAGTTAAATTCATTTTTTAGAATATTCAGTGTTTTTTCAACAATTCTTTTTTGAGTACTTCTCCAGCCTGAATGTATTCCGGCAACAACCCTGTTTTCCGGGTCATATATAAAAACCGGGTTACAATCTGCTGTGCTTATCGCCAGCCCAAGATTCATCTCCGTAGTAATAAGCGCATCACTTTCGCCGGCAGAACCTGCTTTGTTAACAATGCTTACATTATTACCGTGCACCTGTTTCTGAAAGGCTACATGCTCTTCATCAAGGCCAAGGGAATTAAAGAATAACTCCCTGTTTTCTTTAACAACTGTATCATTATCTCCTACAGAAAAAGATACATTAAAAAAATAAGGCGCCTGCCTTCCGTTTCCCCATTTAGTATTAAAGCCGAAAGCTATTTCAGGGTATTCTCTGTATATATAAGGTTTAAGTATTACCATAATGTAAATAAACAAAATACCCGGAAAGGTTCCAAATCATTCAATTGAGACTGGTCGTTCCAAACCGTATATTTACTTTTTTACTTCAATTTCTTTAGGAATAACCTTGAAAATTCTTGTAACTAATGATGATGGAATAGATGCTCCCGGTATCCAGGTACTGGCTGAAGCGTTAAAAGAACTTGGCGAGGTTACAGTTGTTGCCCCGCTTAAAGAACAGAGTGCTGTTGGCCATGGAATAACAATGCAGATACCACTAAGAGTTACTAAATACCAGAAAAACGGGAAGTTCTTTGGTTATGCAGTAAGCGGTACACCGGCAGATTGTGTAAAGATAGGAATCAGGAATATATTAAAGGAAAAACCAGACCTTGTTGTTTCTGGCATAAACCATGGCTCTAATACAGCCATAAATATTATTTATTCCGGTACTGTATCTGCCGCAAGGGAAGCTGCAATTATGGATGTGCCTTCCATAGCAATTTCGCTTACAAACCATGAGGCAACAGACTTTACTTATTCTGGAAAAATTGCCAGGCTTGTTGCCTCCAAACTTATTGGCAAAGACCTCCCGGTTGGGACATTGCTTAATGTTAATATTCCTGATATACCTGCTGAACAGATAAAAGGAATTCTTCTTACAAAACAGGGTAAATCAAAATGGGATGATATTTACGAAGAAAGAAAAGATCCTTATGGAAGAGCTTATTACTGGCTTACAGGTACACTTGTAGAAGTTGATAACCAGATGGATACAGACCAGTTCGCCATAAAGAACAACTATATTTCAGTTACACCTATTCATTTTGACCTTACAGACTATGAAACATTTGAAAAGATGAAAGGCTGGGATATTGAAAATCTTAGCCTGGACTAAACTGCTACGGTTAATGGATATCTGAACTTCAGTATTACTGCAGGCGAACTATTTGTTACTCCTTCAGTAGCAACAAAATATTGTTTTTGCGTCTTGTATAAGATATTGAATTATAATTTCTGTATATAAAACTAATTAAGATAATAACGTTGTTTAATTTTGAAAGCTTAAGTCTCAGTTTTGCATATAGCGGATACCTGCTGGTATTTGCACTGTTAATAATAGCAGGTTACTCATGGTATGTTTACAGGTATACTATACCTGTTGTAAGCCCTCAAAAAAGAGTAATACTTACTTCATTAAGAGCGCTTGCACTTATTTTCCTGGTTTTCATAATCTTTGAACCAATTGTAACTATAACAAAAAAGAATATACTTGAACCCAAAGTTTTGGTTTTTGCTGATAACTCCCGCTCCATGACTTTTGTTGACGGAAGCGCCAGGAATGAAACTGAGGGAAAAATCCTTGGCAGTTATACAGCAAACAGTATTGCAAATAATTCCGAATTCTTTTCTTTTGGCAGTAAGGTGAGCCGGTTTAACCCGGACAGTACCGGCAAACTGAAGTTTGATGAAGGAAGTACCGATTTTGCTGATATTTTTAGTAATATAACAGATAAGAATAAAGAAGGAAATGCCCAAAACATCTCCGCAGTTGTTATTCTTAGTGACGGTGTAATTACAGAGGGTCCAACCCCTATTTTTGCTGCTGAGAAACTTAACATACCTGTGTTTACAATAGGAATTGGTGATTCATCAAGAAAAAATGACATTGAAGTAAGAAATGTTTTGTTTAATGATTTTATTTATGCTGAAACCCCTACAACTATAAATGCTGCCATTTCAGGCAAAGGATATGACGGAAAAACAGTTACGGTTTCTTTATATGAAAATAATACTCTTGCCGCGCAGAATAATATTTCCCTGGCAGGAGATGATATACAAAATGTAAATTTTAGTTATACACCCAAATCCGGTGGAGAAAAAAAACTATCAGTAGTAATTGCTGACCAACCCGGTGAGTATTCAAAACTTAATAATAAAAAAACATTTTTCGTAAATGTTTTAAGTAATAAGATTAAAGTACTTGTTGCTGCAGGTGCCCCTTCAACGGACCTCACTTTTATAAAAAATTCTCTAAAAGAAGACCCTAACCTTACACTAAATTCAATAACACAAGTTGCTGCCGGAAAGTTTCTTGAAAATAATAACCGTGACAGGCTTATTGACAGTTCAGATATTCTTTATCTTGTGGGCTTCCCCTCAAAAGAAACCCCGCCTGAGCTTTTGCAAAAGATAAAACGGGCAATAAGTATTGCAAACAAGCCATTTTTTATTGTATTATCTGATGGCACTGACCTTAACAAACTGAAAGAATTACAGGCCGACCTGCCTTTTTCAATAGGCAGAATTAACCAGGGTTATTCTGAGGTTCAGCCGGATATAAGTGTTGATAAGGCTCAAAATCCATTATTACAGAATAATACATCAAACCCGGTATCTGCATGGAATAATCTTCCGCCAGTACCATTACAGAATTCTGTGTTTGAAGCCAAACCTGAAAGTGAAGTGCTTTCAAGAATTAAAATAAACAATATCCCCTTAAACAGGCCGTTGGTAGTCTCACGCCGGCTTGGAAGTAAAAAATCAGTTGCCGTACTGGCTAAAGATATTTGGCGCTGGAAATTACAAACATCCACAAAAAATCTAAACCTGTTTGATAATTTTGTACTGCAGGGTGTTAAGTGGCTGAACACTTCAGATGAATTAAAAAGAGTATCCATAAAAACATCAAAAAAAATATACTCACCAGGTGAAGATGTTGAATTTACAGGCCAGGTTTATGATGTTTCTTTTAATCCCATTGATGATGCAGAAGTTAAGGTAAACATTACTTCAGGAAATAATAAATATGAAATTACTCTCAATCCTGTTGGCAGTGGATTATATGAAGGAACCCTGCCTGCAGCAAAAACCGGGGATTACTTCTTTTCAGGTTATGCCCTTCTAAACGGGAATAAGCTCGGGACTGATAATGGGAGATTTAACGTCGGCGAGGTTGATATAGAGATGCTCAATCCGCGTATGGATGCAGAATTTCTTTCACTTCTTGCGGGAAGAACCGGCGGCAGATTTTATACAATCAAAAACTATAATCAGCTTTTTAGTATTCTTAAGCAGGTTAACGAAAGAGCTTCAAAGGAAAATATTTCAACAACCGAAATTGATTTATGGTCAAATGAATGGCTTATGGCAATAGTAATATTTTTATTTGCTGCTGAATGGTTTATCCGCAAACGTTCAGGTATGTTATAGTATTCAGGTTATATGCTAACTGATGGGGAAATTATTAAACCTGGTTTAAGATAATAGTCATTGGGGAAAAATAAAATGATTCCTGTGATATCCGGCTTGTTTGATTTTTTTCTTCCACGTATTTGCCCGGCTTGCAGTAAAAAGCTTACGCCGGAAGAAAAGTGTATATGTGCTGAGTGTTATTCCAAAATAGCTGCTGCTGAAAAAGAAAGAATCATTGCTGAATTCAGACGAAAGTTCGCAGGAAAAGATATCATATCCGGCTTTACTTCACTTTTTGTTTTTGAAAAAGACAAAGAACTCCAGCATGTAATCCATTCGCTTAAATATGGCCAGCGTTACCAGAATGGCATTTTCCTTGGGAAAATAATGGGAATTGAGTTATCTGTAATTTTAAAAGAGTGGGAAATAAATTTAATTATTCCTGTTCCCCTACACAGTTTAAAAAAGGCAGAAAGAGGATATAACCAGTCAGATTATATAGCAAAAGGACTATCACGAGAAAGCAAAATTCCTTTTAGTACTAAAACGCTAAAGAGAATACGCTATACACAATCACAGACCACAATGAATATTGAACAGCGCGCTGAAAACATGGCAAACGCATTTAAAGTAAAACATCCTGAAGATGTTACCGGAAGAAAAATACTGCTTATAGATGATGTAATAACCACAGGCGCTACAACCTCTGAATGCGGCAAAGTATTGCTTTCTGCCGGCGCTGAAAAAATTTATGCTGCTTCAATAGCTATTGCTGATTAAGAATCTTGATTTTTATTTACTATAGATTCTTCCTGACGGTTACTCTTCTGTATTCCCCCGTAATTAACAAAGTATTAATTGTATATTTTCCCTTATCCAGGCGTTCTTCAATAAAGGTAAGCCCGGGAGCGTATATAAATTCACCTCCGGGTTTAAGGCTGTTAATTATTTCATTATAAACTAGCAGATAGTCTTTAAGTTTACCGGTCTCATACCTGGCTGTATACATAATATGGTTTGAAAATGCAGCATTGGAAATGATAGTTCCCCATTTTTTTACTTTGTAATTATAAGTCAGCCAGTCAGCTTTATGTATATGTTTTGTTTCAGTTTCAATAAGCCTGTCAAAACCATAAGCTTCAATATTATTATTTCTAAGAAATTGTACCAGGTTAGCATTTTTTCCACAGCCTATGTCAAGGACAGGCTGCATTATGGTATTAATATCAATCCCAAGAATTTGCAGTTGAAACTCAGGAGTGTATTCCTCACAAACAATACTTCCTATTTCTTTCTGCTCTTTTAAATACTCCCTGATTAATGGAGGATACAACGATGAAAGCCATGCTGATATTGCGGGATAGTGTTTTTTAAACAAGCAGTCCTGGACATTCATACCGGCAGATATATAACCCCAGCTTTGCCTGTATATTTCTTTAAGCTCATCTTTTTTATCTGCGGATACATTTATAAACTGGTTTATACAATAAACAGCTTTAATCAGTTCATCAGAGGCATATTCAACAAGTTCGACGGTTATATCACTGTGTTCACTATTTTCCAGGGCAGAAAGAAATTCCTCATCAACATTTAATATGTCCTGAGAATTCTTATATAAGATATTTTTCTGCCTGTTATAGTTAAGCTGTTTTAAAATTATTTCTTTAATATCCATCATTTAAATTAATTAAAGTAATATCCCGCTCCTGCCGCAAATACTCCCCTTCCAAGGTTTTCCCGGCTGACTCCTATATAAGAACCAACATCGGCGGTTAGAAACAACCTGCTAGTAAACCTGTAGTTAACCTTTAACCCGGCGTAAGGCTGAAAATAGTAATCAGTATTTATTTTGTCGCTGGTAATTGCATCAGAGTTATTTTTAATATTGTAAGCGATACCTGCGACTGCTGAAACGGTAAAAGCAGAATCAGCTAATCCCAAAAACTTATATTCCAGATTCATACCCAGAATATAACACGAATTTGAAATATTTTCAGCATCGGTATACTTATTTTGTGAATCGATGCCATCATCCCAATAGCCTATATTTATACTCCAGTTTACTAAATCTGTAATCAATACTCCCCCGGTACCCGCCTCCCCGAAGAAAGCGTACTTTTTATCATTGTTATCCTGAAAATTCCTTACTTCTCCAACTTTAATAAATACATTGGATATAGTTACCTGTGAAAATGACGGAAAAACTAAAATCATAACAAGGATTATAATTTTATTTAATGTCATAAGGATTCCCCATTTATTTGATAATTGCAAACAAAGATAATTGATAATGCAAGTTTTAACAATCCATTTCCCTGGTATTGTTTATATTTAATAATAGTTGCATTGTATACCTATCCTGAATTTATGGATTCTGTATTTAATTCTGATTAAGCCTCTGATACTGTCCGTGCGGCGTTTACATATAGGCTTTTCATTCGTATCTTTGTATTATTATTAATTTTGATTAGAGCAGATGGACAAAGTAAAAGGCCAAAGGATTATATATACACTTGCATTTTTAACCGCTATAGGACCCTTTTCAATTGACGCTTACCTTTCCGGTTTTCCTTCTATTGCAAGGGATTTGGGTACTGATATTGAGCATGTAGCATTATCCTTAACCAGTTATTTTATTGGTATATCAATAGGACAATTATTCTACGGCCCTATGCTTGACCGTTACGGCAGAAAGCGTCCGCTTATAGCCGGATTACTGATATATCTTTTTGCTTCTGCAGGGTGCGCACTGTCTCCGTCTATTTATTCTTTTATATTATTAAGATTCATTCAGGCCATGGGCGGCTGTGTGGGTATGGTTGCCTCCCGCGCCATTGTAAGAGATCTTTTTTCTCCACATGAAACTGCAAAAGTTTTTTCCATGATGATGCTTATTATGGGAATAGCGCCTATTTTAGCGCCCATAATAGGAGGGACAATAGTTGTTACAATCGGCTGGAGATATGTATTTGCATTCCTGGTATTGCTCTCTACAGCTATAACATTTGTTATTGTGAAGCAGCTTCCTGAATCAAAGGAGCCTGATCCTTCAATTTCGTTTCACCCATTAAAAATTGTTTCAGGTTACTTTTCTTTATTTAAGAACAGAACGTTCCTGATATATGCACTGGCAAGCGCCTCTGCGTCTGCTGCATTGTTCACTTATATATCAGATTCGTCTTTCGTGTTTATTCAATTATTTGGAATTCCGCAAAGCGCTTTTGGATGGATATATGCATTCAATGCGCTGGCATTGGTTTCAGCTAGCCAGACAAACAGAGTTTTACTCGGGAAGAAAAGCAGCCGCCAGATAACCACCATTACTATTCTTTTGCAGGCTATATCAGCGCTTTTATTAATTATATCAATACAGTTTAATGCTTATTTTATTATATCAATGCTTTTTATTTTCATCTACCTGTACTGGCTGGGTTTTTTAAACCCGAATACAAATGCGCTTGCACTTGAACCTTTTCAAAAAAATGCCGGTACTGCGTCTGCAATGCTCGGCAGTATACAGATGATTTTCAGCGCACTGGCATCTGCATTGGTAAGCATCTTTCATAATGGCACAGCTATGCCTATGGCTGTGATAATGTTATCTTTTGCCCTGTTTGGAATGTCAATGATTTTATGGGACAAGGCTGCGCGGAAAAAAACTGAACTTCAACCGGAAATCTAAATGATATTTTCCAGGGTTTTAATAAGCTCTGCGTTATCTTTTATTTTATTTCCATTTTTATCATATACAGTATCCTCTAACCCCATGCGGGTATCGTACCCGCGTTTCTCAGCTTCAAAAAATAACGGCCATGATGTGGCATTATATCCATGAAGAAGCCGTTTTATTTTGCAGTTGCTGATATTTAAAATATTCTCTATTTCATTTATAGTTTTTACAGCCCCCTCATAGGTTTCCTCTTCAGGTTCAATTAGAACCCTTAAACAATGTTCATCAAGTCCGCTGTTTACAAATATCTCTGCGGCTTTTAGTTCATTTAACCCGGCTTCAATTAAAACTCCTTTACTTATAAGCGCTTTGCATACATCCACTGCATTATCTTCAATCAAGTTAACTGATGCAAAATCCGGAACTGTTTTCCAATTTTTTATATAGTCCAGTCTTTTATTAAGGTCTGGTTCAATCCAGTCTCCGGTACTTATGCCAATCTGAATATCACCGGCAATATTCTTAACAGAAGAGACGAGTAAGTTTACATCATCCGGGGCAAGACTCTCCTGTTCCTTTTTATTATAGCAATGTATATGAAATACTTTATAACCAAGCCTGTATACACTGCTTACCTGGTTAATAATTTCTTCAATTGAATGCGGATTTTCTGTTAAAGGGCGGGCACCATTAAGAGCAATTTTAATGAGCATAATTCTCCCGTTAATAAAAAAAGGGTATTAATATAATACCCTTTAACATATTAAAACAAAATTAATTATTATTTACATTCTTTCAGGTGCTTTAACGCCAAGTATGGTAAGTCCGTTTTTAATAACGTTCTTTGCAGCCACAGCCAGGGCCATTCTCGCTTCAGCAAGATTTTTTTCGGTACCAATAATCCTGCAGAATGTATAGAATTTATGGAATGATGCAGCAAGTTCTTCCAGATAGCTGCATATCTTATTTGGCTCCATATATTCAGCACTTAATAATACTTCTTCCCTGAACTGGTGCAGCTTTTTTAGTAACTGTTGTTCTTCGGGAGTAGTTAAAAGATGTAAATTTTCAACTGAAGCAGTTATCTTTTCAGTTTCTTTCCCGTCCCTTGAAGCACCAGACATCTTTACAATTGAGCATATACGGGCATGGGCATACTGCAGGTAAAAAACAGGATTTTCATCAGACTGTTTCTTAGCCAGTGTAAGATCAAAGTTCATGTGTGTACTAATGCTTCTCATGTTAAAGAAGTAACGTACCACATCAGCGCCGGCTTCATCAACAAGCTCATCAAGAGTAATATAGTTAGCCTTTCTTGTTGACATTTTAACAACTTCACCATTTTCCATAATTGTAACAAACTGGTGAATTAACACTTTTACTTTTGCCGGATCGCAGCCTATGGCCTTTAAGCCTGCCATAACATCAGGATAAGTAGCATTATGGTCAGAACCAAAAAGGTCAACCATAAGGTCATATCCCCTGTCAAACTTTGTTTTGTGATAAGCAATATCAGGGAGCCTGTATGTAGGTTCACCTGTAGATTTTACAATTACTTTATCCTGCCTGTCAGCAGCAAGCGCAGGGTCTTCTTCCAGTTCGGCAAATTTTAGCCAAACAGCGCCGTCTTTTTCATAAGAAAGATTCTTTTCTTTGAAGAATTCAAGAAGATCCTTTATCTTTCCTTCTTCATAGAGGCTGTTTTCGTTATAGAATATTTTATGTTTAATGCCAATACGTTCAAGAGTCTTCTTAATGTCTGTAAATATTACAGACTCGGCCCTGTCTTTAAAAACGCCTTCTGCCGGTTCATCTTTCAGTTTGCTGCCATACTCATCAAACAGATCTTTGGCAATGTCTTTAATATAATCACCCTGGTAGTGGTCTTCCGGGAACTCGTTTTTTTCACCAAGTAAATCAAGGTAACGGAGGCGTACAGAGTTTCCAAGTACACGCATTTGCCTTCCGGCATTATTGAAGTAATACTCCCTGTCAACATCATAACCAACCCACTCAAGCAGGTTTGCAACTGTATCACCTACAACAGAGTTTCTTCCATGTCCAACAGTCAAAGGCCCGGTAGGATTAGCAGATACAAATTCGACATTTGCTCTTTTACCGATATACTTTTTTGATTTTCCAAAATCATCACCCGCTTCAAGAATATCTTTTACTACTCCTGCTATTGAAGCCGGAGTAAAAAAGAAATTTATAAACCCGGGGCCTGCAATTTCAGTTTTATATATTACAGCAGGATCAACCGGCAATGCATTAATAATTTCCTCAGCAATAATGCGTGGATTTTTTTTAAGCTGTTTCGTAAGCAGCATAGCAGCATTTGTTGATAAATCGCCATGTGACTCAACACGCGGAGTATCAAAAGTAAAGTTTAATCCATCAAGGTAATCAAGTTTTTCTGATGCTTTTTGGAAAAGTGATTGTAAATATTCTTTCAAGAGTATACCTGTTTAAATTATAATGACTGATACTGCCAGTCTGATTTCAGAATTATTCAGTTTTATTTTTTCTTGGCCTTCCGGGCTTTCTTTTAACAACCGGCGCAGGCTGTTTAAGAAGCGGATCTTCAATATCAAATGTTGGAGCATCTCCCCATAATTTTTCAATACTGTAGTATTCACGGGCTTCTTTTTTAAATACATGAACAACAACATCTACATAGTCAAGCAATACCCAGCTAAGAGCCTGGTAGCCTTCTTTATGCCATAAGTGCGTGCCTTCATCGCGCAGGCTTTTATCAATTTCATCAGCAATTGCTTTAACCTGTGTATCTGAATCAGCAGTACAAATGACAAAATAGTCAGATATTGTTGTCAGCTCCCTGAGATCAAGAATTTTAACGTCATAGCCCTTTTTGTTAAATATCAGTTCCGTTATTCTGTCAGCCAGTTGTTTTGATTCCAAATTATACCTTTATTTTGTTGGATTTAACTGATTAAAATCTTTCCCTATCACAATTGACACGTCCAGAAAATAATCATTATTTATTTGCTGAATTACATTGGACTTATCAATACCCAGCGCTTCAGCAACTTTAAAAGCATTTGCTTTATTTCCGGTACGGTCTATTACCATTGATTTATCAATATCAAACGAGATGTAATTACCTACCTGAACCACATCAAAATTATTCTTCCTTAGAAAATCTGTAAATTTATCAGCAACACCCCCGGCACCGCAGCCGTTTAATACTTCAACCTGTACCATTGAAGCCGCTGATTTTTTTACGTAAACCTGCTCCTGTTCAGATGCATTACCTTTAATCTTTGTTACAAACGAGTATATTAAAAATACTGTTAAAACAGCCAATGCAATAATAATAATATTCAGGAACAGATTAGATGCGGAAGTCTTAAAACTAATATTTTTAGGGAGATTATCCGGCTGGCTTTTTTCCTTCACTTATATATCCGACTTACATTTATTAGTGCTGCCTGCAGCAACAGGCAGGCTAAAATTATTTTTCAAAAGTTGTTTGATCATTTTCTGAGTTCAACCATGACGTACCGTCATAAAAACTGTTTCCCCAGAAGGAGCTGCCATACCCGCCATAATAGGAGTTATAATATGCTGAATAAGGCAGCTGCCTGTATTGCAGATTTATATGAACATCCTTCCATGGCTGATAATTAATAGCTGCTTTACTAATATACAATCCATTAATATTTTTCTCAAAATCTTTACCCAGTGTGCTGTATGGAGTCTGTACCAGGCTTGCTTCAAGCTGAACATTCAGATTTGGAGCAAACTTATACATCATACTGTTGGTATAAACACCAAGAGCAAGCCCTTCACCTGCAAAAGCAGAATAAGACATACTGAAAGTATGATTCATCGAAAACTTGTCAGAATTTAAAAAACTAAATAACGAACCTGAATTTCCTGAGACTATTCCATCCATGATATTTGGCGAATTTAATCCCGTCTTTTTAATCTGCCCAAAACAGGCAACTGATACTAAAAGCGCCAATACTAAAGCTTTTTTCATCATTTCACCTCAAAAAATCAGCTAATTTTAACTAAAAGAAGTATGAAAATCAATTCACAATTGCTTCTTCTGTTTTATACCCGGTTAAATAACTTCTTTTGGTTTGTTATTTTTATCAACTAAAACAATCCTGGGTTTATGTTTCCGGGCCTCTTCTTCACTCATTTGGGTATAAGTAATAATAATTACTTCATCCCCTACGGCACCAAGCCTTGCGGCAGGCCCGTTCAGGCATATCATTCCGCTGCCTGCAGGACCTTCAAGAGTATAAGTTTCAAGGCGGCTTCCGTTATTAACATTAACAACCTGAACCTTTTCATACGGAAGAATCCCTGCAATTTCTAACAGTTCTTTATCAACTGTAATGCTGCCCTCATAATAAAGTTCAGCCATCGTAACTGTTGCACGATGAATCTTCGCTCTGAACATTTCACGTGTCATTTAAAACATTTCTTTATTTATTATACATCAAATATAATCAGAATTCATTTATACTGCCAGCCTTACCCGCTTTTACTGCCTGTTACACAATTTTAGACTGTTTTTAATTATTATTTGTTCCATTTTCTTCTGTTTTAAGTATTATTTGGCATCTTTTTCAAAGAATTACCATTATTCACTTTCCTGTATAATTAAAACAAAAAGCCCGGCAATGGAATATTTCAGCAAAATTATTTTTATATTTTCAAATAATCTCTTGACAAAGAAAAAAACATTTCTATTTTTGCATTAAAATTATGAAAAATTTAACCAGCTCATATTATTACGCAAATTATTTTAGGCCAGCATTTTGGTGGTGGTTTAGTATGTGTAATTGTATAAGCCGGTGATATTGAGATATAATAGTTTATTAAAAACCCTTCTCAGTTAACTGGGAAGGGTTTTTTTTTGGAATAAATCGTATGAACATCTTAAACAAAATACAGATTAAAAAGTTTATCGGAATAAAAAATGAAATATGAACAATTTGCTGTACTGGCAAAAACATATAATCTGATCCCCGTTTATGAAACAATAACCGCCGATCTCCTTACACCTGTTCTTGCATATTTAAAAATCCGTGAAAGAGATAAGCAGAGTTTCCTGCTTGAATCTGTTGAAGGTTCTTCAAGCATGACCCGCTACTCATTCATTGGTAAAAATCCTGAAAAGGTTATTAGTAATAAGGGACTTTCACTTACCATAAAAGGCCCCCAGGCATCTAAAACCATATCACAAAGTATTTTCGAATTCATCCGCACTGAAATAAAAGAATACCAGCAGCCTAAAATTGATATACTTCCCGATTTTACCGGCGGTATTGTTGGTTATCTTGGGTATGAAAACATTGCACTTGTTGAGCGTGTTATAAAATTCAGCTACACCAATAACGGGAAAGGCCTTAATAATCCTGATTCAATTTTTGGTGTTTATAATACAATTTTGGCCTTTGACCATTATAAACATCAGATTATTCTAATATCTAATGTCCACATTGATAAAAGTACAGATTTAAAATCTGCTTACTCAGAAGCAAAGCTAAAATTAAAAGAACTCCGGGAAGAATTAAAAAAGCCCATCGATTACAGTTCTGATTTTAAACTTAACGGAGAATTATCCGGAGATTTCGACCCGGAAGAGTATTACAGCCAGGTTGAAGCCGGAAAAGATAATATACTTGAGGGAGATATTTTCCAGATAGTACTCTCAAAACGGTTCTCTGCTGATTTTCACGGCGACCCTTTTAATGTTTACAGAGCATTACGCATTATTAATCCTTCACCATACATGTACCATTTACAATTTGAAAATGATTTTACTATTATCGGTACATCCCCCGAAGACCTGCTAAAAATAAAAAATGGAAAAGCACAGGTGCTTCCAATTGCCGGAACACGCAAAAGAGGTAAAACGGTTGAAGAGGATAAGGCGCTTGAAGAGGAACTTAAAGCTGATCCTAAAGAACTTGCTGAACATACAATGCTTGTTGACCTTGGAAGAAATGACCTTGGAAGAGTATGCAAATACGGCAGCGTTCATGTTTCAGAGAATATGAAGATACAACGTTATTCCCACGTAATGCACATGGTATCTAAAGTTGAAGGGACTATAGCAGATGATAAAGATTCCATTGATGCTTTAAAATCATGTTTCCCTGCCGGCACAGTATCAGGCGCACCAAAGATCAGGGCGATACAGCTTATTGATGATTATGAACACGCAGAAAGAAATGTTTATGCCGGTGCCGTAGGTTACTTTGATTTTTCAGGAAATCTTGACATGTGTATTGCAATAAGAACTCTTTTTTCAAAAGGAAAAACAATGTACTGGCAGGCAGGAGCAGGTATAGTTGCAGACAGTATACCTGAACTTGAAGCAAAAGAAATAAAAAATAAATCGGCAGCATTGGTTAATGCTTTAAAATATGCAGAGGTTATAGATGAAAATACTGGTAATTGATAATTATGATTCATTCACATATAACCTTGTTCAGCTTCTTGGTAAATTTAAGAACAAGCTTGTTATTAAAAGGAATGATGAAATTGATGCAAACCAAATTGCAGAACTCAACCCTGATAAAATATTAATTTCTCCCGGGCCCGGAAAACCGGAAGATTCCAAAGTGTCATTAATAGCCATCAGAGAATTTGGACAGAATATCCCCATACTTGGTGTTTGCCTTGGCCACCAGGCAATTGGACAAATATATGGCGGTAAGGTAATAAAAGCGCCTGTACTCATGCATGGCAAAACATCGCAGATAAAGCATGATTCAAAAACTATTTTTAAAAATATACCGCAGAATTTTGAAGCTACACGCTATCACTCACTTATAGTGGAAAGAGAAACTCTTCCGTCCGTGCTTGAAATTTCTGCAGAGACAAATGATGGTATCATAATGGGTATAAGGCACAAAGATTATCCCGTAGAAGGAATTCAGTTTCACCCTGAATCAATACTTACTTATGAAGGTAAAAACTTAATTAAAAACTGGCTTGAACAATGATAAAAAAATACATACAAAAAGTAATTGAAAGAGAGAATCTTTCATTTGAAGAATCTTACCAGGTGATGGATCATATAATGAGCGGTGAAGTAAATAACTCACAGCTCGCAGGATTTCTTATTGCACTTAAAGCAAAGGGGGAAACATCTCCTGAGATTGCCGGTTTTGCAAAGGCAATGCGCGACAAAAGCATTAAAATAAAATGTGACGATGAAAATGCTATTGATGTTTGTGGAACTGGCGGCGATAATTCGGGTACATTTAATATATCTACTGCAGTGGCTTTTGCTGCGGCAGGAGCCGGTGTAACAGTAGCCAAACACGGCAACCGGTCCATGTCAAGTAAATGCGGCAGTGCTGATGTACTTCAGCAGCTTGGTGTAAATATAAGCCTTCCAAAAGACAAGTCTGAAGAAGCGCTGAACAAAATTGGAATAACTTTCCTTTTTGCACCTGAGTATCATCCGGCTATGAAATATGCTGTTCCTGTAAGGAAAGAACTTGGAATGAAAACTGTATTTAATATACTTGGCCCGTTAACAAATCCGGCTGGTGTAAAAAAACAAGTAATAGGGACCTTCAGTGTTGATGCTGCTAAAAATATGTCAGGTTCTGCTGAATTCCTTGGTATGGAGAAAGTCTGCTTCTTATGCTGCTGTGATAAATATGATGAAATATTTTTAGGCAATCAGACTGATATTTACGAATACAGTTCAGGCAAGGGGGTTTCATTCTATAAAATTGATAACTCCTCATTTAACTACCCTGCTATCAGTAATGAAGAGATTATTGGAGGTTCAGCCGAGTTAAATGCAGGAATTATACTGGATGTATTTGAAAATAAAACAACAAACGGAGCTTTTCATACTATTGCTGCTAATACAGCGCTGGCTCTTTACTGCGCAGGCCTGTCAGATAATCTTTCCGAATGCAAAAGAGCTGCGGAAGAATCAATCCTGGGCGGAGCAGCATTAAGTAAATTAAATGAATTAAGAAAATTCGGTGAAATTGTATGAGCATTCTTTCTGATATACTTGAAGTTAAAAAAGCGGAAGTTGCAGAGCTTAGAAAAAAATATTCATTTTCTTCATTCAGCAATTATGAGTTTTTCTCAAGGGAAAGAATCTCTTTTATTGAGAAGCTGAATAAAACAGAGTCTGTTTCTGTTATTGCCGAAATAAAAAAAGCCAGCCCTTCAAAAGGATTAATCAGGGAAGATTTCAACCATCTAAAAATTGCAGAAGATTATTTCAATGGCGGGGCCGGCGCAGTTTCAGTACTTACCGATAAAACTTTTTTCAAAGGTAATATAAACTTTTTAAAAGAAATAGCTTCATTTAAAGAAGTTCCGTTGTTAAGGAAAGACTTTATAATTGATGAGTACCAGGTACTTGAAGCAAAAGCTTTCGGGGCAGATATTATTCTGCTTATATGTGAGGCTCTCTCCCCTAACCAGATCAGAGACTTAACACAGACCGCCAGAGAAACCGGGCTGGAAGTATTGCTTGAGCTTCACTCACCTGAACAGATTGAAAAAATTGACTTTACTCTTAACGGTTTAATTGGTATAAATAACAGGAATCTTAAAGACTTTTCTGTAACACTCGATACCACGGCTGTACTTTCTGATAAAATACGCACAATAAATGAAGATATTAAAATTGTATCTGAAAGTGGAATTAAAACTAAATCCGATATAGACTTTCTGAAAAAAGTTGGGATAAATGCTGTACTTGTAGGAGAACACTTTATGGCGAGCAAAGATACAAAAGGCAAACTAAAAGAACTTGTTGAATGGTGCAGTTATGAAGGTTAAAGTATGCGGCATTACAAATATTGAAGATGCCCTTATAGCTGAAAGCTGCGGGGCAAATGCAATTGGTTTTATCTTTTATAGAAACAGTAAAAGATACATCACTCCTTCTGCTGCTTCTGAAATCATAAACAGTCTTTCGCCGTTTACTGTTAAAGTCGGGGTGTTTGTTGATGCAGCCCTGGATGAAGTTAACAGGATAGCTGCAGAGATAAAACTTAATGCTGTGCAGCTTCATGGAAATGAAACACCAGAATATACAGGTGGTATAAATTATCCGGTAATAAAAGGCTTTCGTGTAAAAGACAAATTTAATTTTTCTATTATTGAACAGTATGGAAACATACCGGTTTTACTGGATGCTTTTTCTCCTTCTGCTTATGGAGGAACGGGAATTAGTTTTGACTGGAATATTATCCCTGAAGGTATAAGGAACAGAATTATCTTAGCCGGTGGAGTATCAATTAATAATATTGCTCATATTATGGAATTTATAAAACCCGCCGCTATTGATATATCTTCTTCTCTTGAAATTGATGATAAATCACTTCCATTGAGAAAAGACAAACAAAAGATTTTGAATTTTTTTAATAAAATACATACGAGGTAAAAATGGTGATAATGATGAAACTGAATGCTCCGCAGCAAGATATTGATAATGTTAAAGAAAAGATATCGTCTTATGGCTGCAAATCACATGAAATTTTCGGTTCGCAAAAAATTGCAATTGGTGTAACCGGAAGTACTGCTAAATTATCAATTGAAGATTTCCTGCCAATGGATTCTGTAGAAGAAGTTGTCAGAGTTTCAAAGCCTTATAAGCTGGTAAGCCGGGAAATGAAATCAGAAGATACAGTAATTAATTTCGGGGATGCTTCAATAGGCGGGAAAGAGCTTACGGTAATTGCAGGCCCCTGTTCTGTTGAAAGCCGTGACCAGATGTTTGATATTGCCGGCGAATTAAAGGAAATGGGTGTTAAATTTATCCGTGCGGGTGCATACAAACCGCGCTCAAGCCCATACTCATTCCAGGGATTAAAAGAGAAAGGATTAGAAATTCTTGCAGAGGTTAAGAAAGAACTGGGTGTAAAAATAATTACGGAAGCAAAGGATAATAATAATCTTGATCTTATATCTTCAGTAGCTGATATAATTCAGATTGGAGCCAGGAATATGCAGAACTTTTCTCTTCTTGAAGAAGTTGGAACACTTACTACTCCTATTCTTTTAAAGAGAGGGCTTGCCGCAACTATTGAAGACCTGCTTATGAGTGCAGAGTACATACTTTCGCAGGGGAACTATAATGTAATCCTTTGTGAAAGAGGAATAAGAACATTTGAAACATTAACAAGGAACACGCTTGACCTTAATGCTGTTCCTGTGATTAAGAAAAATTCTCATCTGCCAATACTTGTTGACCCTTCACACGGCATTGGTATTTGGGATAAAGTTACTCCTATGGCAATGGCAGCTATAGCATGCGGCGCTGATGGAGTAATTATTGAAGTCCATAATCATCCTGACAAAGCCTTGTCAGATGGTTACCAGTCATTAACTCCTAAAAATTTCAAAAAGATGCTGGAAAAGATTGAGCAACTGGCACCTGTAGTTGAAAGGAAATTCAATATATATGCAAACGTATAATTATCCTGACTCCGGGGGCAGGTATGGAAGTTACGGTGGAAAGTTTGTACCCGAAACTTTGATTACTGCACTTGAAGAACTTGAGACTGTATATAATTCAGCTAAAAATGATCCTGAGTTTAATAAAGAATTGTTCCGCCTTCACAAAGAGTATACGGGCAGGCCTACTCCCCTGACTTTTGCAGAAGAGTTAACCAAATATTATGGCAAAGCTAAAATTTATCTCAAACGCGAGGACCTTTGCCACACAGGAGCACATAAAATAAACAATGCACTTGGACAGATACTCCTTGCAAAAAGATTAGGTAAAAAACGTATTACTGCTGAAACAGGCGCCGGGCAGCATGGTGTTGCTGTAGCTACTGTGTGTGCAAAATTCGGATTAAAATGTGAAGTGTTTATGGGTGAAGTTGATATTGAACGCCAGAGCCCAAATGTATTCAGAATGAAACTGCTTGGTGCTGAAGTTGTACCTGTAAAATCAGGCAGCAGAACATTAAAAGATGCTACAAATGAAGCTATACGCGATTGGGTTACAAATGTTGCCGATACACATTATATAATTGGCTCTGTAGTTGGGCCGCATCCATATCCTATGCTTGTTAGAGATTTCCAGTCAGTAATTGGAAATGAAACAAAAGAACAGATCATGAGTGCAGAAGGAGTATTGCCGGATTATATTGTTGCCTGTGTTGGCGGAGGCAGTAATTCAATGGGAATGTTTTATCCATTTATTAATACTTCCGTAAAACTTATTGGAGTTGAAGCTGCAGGGCTTGGAATTAATACCGATAAACACTGTGCAACTCTTACTGCGGGCAGAATTGGTATCTTCCAGGGAATGATGACCTATCTGCTGCAGGATAATGACGGTCAAATAGTTGAAGCTTATTCAGTCTCTGCCGGACTTGATTATCCGGGTGTAGGGCCGGAACACAGCTTCCTGAAAGATCAGGTAAAAGCTCATTATTATTCTGTTAATGATGAGGAAGCACTTCAGGCTACAAAACTTCTTTCAAGAAAAGAAGGAATTATTCCTGCTCTTGAGTCTGCCCATGCTGTGGCTTACCTTGAACACTTAATGCCTTCTACATCAAAGGATGAAATTGTGGTAGTTAATGTCAGCGGCCGCGGCGACAAAGATTTAAATACTATTAGAAACAGTTTTGGGGATTTACTCTGATGTCAAAAATACATGATTATATTTTAGCTAAGAATAATAATGGGGAGAAGATACTTTCTGTTTTTTTAACAAGCGGATACCCGGTAAAAGAATCATTTGCCCAGCTTGCTGTAAGCGTATTAAAAGCCGGGGCAGATATGCTGGAAATAGGGTTCCCTTTCAGCGATCCTCTTGCCGATGGCCCAATAATTCAGGCTTCATCCCTGGCAGCTCTTGAAAATAAAATAAATCTTGAGGCTACATTAAAATATGTCAGGGAAATAAAATCTATTGCTACTTCTGATCCTGAAACAAACGGTAAACCTGTAATTTTAATGGGTTATGCTAACCCTGTACTTAATTACGGGCTTGATAAGTTTGCAAAAGAAGCAAAGGATGCAGGTGTAGATGGAATAATTATTCCCGATGTACCGGTTGAAGAATATGATAATTTCTATACTGCCGAATTCAGCGGGATAGATGTTATATTGCTTGTAACACCTACAACTTCAACTGGCAGAATAAAACAGATTGATAAAAAAAGCCAGGGTTTTGTTTACTGTGTTAGTGTCAGCGGAACCACCGGTAATTTCGAACGTAAATCGACAGATAATCTATCATTCGTAAAAAAATGTTATGAGAATATTTCAGTCAACAAAATGCTCGTTGGTTTTGGTATATCAAAACCGGAAGATGCAAAACAATATGCTGAATACTGCGATGGAGTTATTGTTGGAAGTGCTGTGATTAAATCTCTTGGAAAGGACAACCCGGATTATAAAAATACGCTTGAATTAGTAAAAAGCTTAAAGGCTCCTCTTAAATAGAGAAAAATACAACCGGGTAACCTTATATTGGTTACCCGGCAGTATTGTTGCTAGGAATTTGTATTCTTTATCTGGAAATATTTCATTACTGTTGCAGCAAGAGCATCAAGCGCTCCTCCATTTCCACCAGCCACTAATATTTCGGGCATTATTTTCTTATCACCCTTCATTATAGCGTCAATAGCATTTACAACAGTAGTCCCATCTTCACCAACAGCTTTTCTTAACTCTTCAGCTGCTTTTGCACGGGCAAGGCCGACTGCTTCAATTTCAGCTCCTTTTGCTTTGCCTGTTTCACTTACATAGTAAGAATCACCACGTCCTTCAGCTTCACGTTTATACTGGTATGCTTCTGCCTGTATTTTAACCTGCTGAGCTTCATTCTTTTTTATATCAACATTAACTGAAGATTTGGCAAGCTCCGCCTGCATATCTGCAGTACCCTTTGCCTTTTCAGTAGTAATACGCTGCTGCTGTGCTTCTTCTTTTTTCTTATATGTCTGTATTTCCTGGTTAGCAATTTCCCTTTGTGTAAGCACCTGTACAAGCTCATCCGGAAGTATTACATCCTGAATATATACGCCTCTTGTTTCAACATTATAATCTTTAAGCTTGGCCTCAATATATTCAGTAGCTGCCGTTTGAATTTCATTTCTTTTTTCAATAAATGAAATAGCGGGCATTGACTGCAGCTTATCCCTGAAGTGGTTGCCTACAGCAGCCTGCAATACTTCATTAACAAGATTTTTCACAGAACCAACCATAGAAATTACTTTTGAGGCCTGTGTATCAGGTATATGTATCTGCACCTGCAGATCAATCTTAAACACAAAACCTTCCCTGGATTTTGCTACAATCTGTTTCAGGTTTTGATCAAGGTTATGAGCCTGTGAAGAAGCTTCTGCCCAGTTCAAATTCAAAATTGCAGTAGGCACTATTTCAGCCTTATAACAGTGTGAATTTAACGGGTACTTCCCTGTTCTTAGCGCTTCGCGCCATATACCGCGATGGCCGGGCCTTACAATTGAACCAAATTTAAACTCTTCTCCCGACATATCCTGAGACGGAAGTCCGACATAAGATTTTATAACTGCTACCTGTCCCTGTTCAATTACAAGCATTGGCGCTATTTCCACATTTACCAGGAACGGATTAAGGTTATACATACCATAAAGCAATGGATCATGCTGAAGGCCTATTCTTCCGCCATTATCAATAAACGCCTGAAAGTCCTGGTAATTATTATGTACAGAATTTTTATTGCCAAGTATGGTTTCCATTAATGAAAGATCAGAAATACTGCCTGTTGTTTCAAGCTTTGCTATATCATCAAAACCACCCAGCCTGCTTGCTATATCTCCTGATGATAACGGGTCACCGTCATTAACAGTTACAATACCTACAACATCAATGGTTTTTCCATTCTGATCAATTTTTGGTTCAATTAATACAACATTAAGCTCAGATGGATCAAGGCCAAAAGCCTGTGGTGAAAGATCTCCTCCCTTTTTAAGTGAAAGCTCTCTTAATTCAGGAGTTATTGGCATACCATAGACTCTTTTTTTGGTGATTACCAAAAAACCAACCGGATGTATCGGAAGTAAAGATCCCGGAGGCAGTACAGGCCTCTGTACACCTTTCTGTCCACCCAGATTTATAAACTCTTTAACATGAAGAAAATTTCCAAATTCTTTCTTATACACCGCTGACTTTGAACCCATTGGAATTGGATCTCCTACCTGTGCTATTACAACACCTATTTCCCCGGCAGGTACCTGAACCCATGGATGTTTTTCTATATTATAGACAGGCCATAGCTTAAATCTTAATCCCGGCATTAAAAGTTCTTCCTGATAACCTGCTTCGCCGTTAAATGCAATTGGGTTATCATCTTTAAGTTTTGAAAACGAAAACTTTTTATTTACCAGGCCAATTTCTGTTGGGCCTATGCTTTTAAATGACTTTAATATTACTGTTAAAACAGCCAGCACAAAAAATAATATTAACAGTATTATTGCTGTGTCGGGAAGATTCCCCTGTAATCCATCCATATATATTCCTTATACATATTATTTTATTTCTCTGCACATTATTATTGCAGAATGTTTGTTTGTATACCGGATAAAACATACATAAAGTAAAGATTATTGGAAAGTTAAATTGGATGGAATTGATTGCCAAATATGGATAAATATCCCTTAACTTTTTCATATTATTTTTATACTTTATAAAAATAACAATGTCATAAACTATGCATTTAAAATACTCACTGTCTATCTTAATTATTATTGCGTTAATTATTTTGTTTCCCGGTTGCGGTCAGAATATAACCGTACAGGTGTGGAATTGTTTCCCGGTTTTTGATGAGCAAAAATTCATTACTGACTTCCATATAACCGATGTTTCTATAACAAATAATAATTTTGAATCATTCCCTTATATGATTGGAGGAATTGATTCACTAAAAGCCAAAGTACTGCGTTTAGTTGATATAAATCAATTATACATGGATGGAGAGGTAATAGCTGCTTTTAATGTAAACGAAGATGGAACTGTTGGAAATATTGAAATTGAAAAAATACAGAAGCAAAAGATCTATTTTATCGGAAATAAAGTAGATATGAATAAATTAGATGAAATCAAAATTGAAGAAATAATTGCAGAGGTAATTAAAACAACAGATTTTGTTCCGGCATATAAGAAAGAACAGCCGATTAAGTCATTCTATAGAATCACTTTTTATTTTTATACTCACAAAGCGCATGTTAACTAATTAAATATTCAAAATTGCGCTAAACTCAAATCCATTCTTACCGGAAAATTCAAAACTGCCATCAAGCTGTTTTACTTCCTGCTCAATAAATTTTGTTCCCAATGAATTAAACTGCCCTGTTTCAAACCCGTCAGGCAAACCCGCACCATTATCTTTGTATGTATAAAGCAGGTGGCTCTCATCCAGTTTATATATAGTTAATAGAATATCAGGTAATTCAGTGTCAGAAAAAGCATATTTTATAGAATTTGTTATCAGTTCGTTTAATATAAGCCCACAGTTAACTGAAACATTGGGTGTTACATTTATAACTTCACTTATACATCTAAATGAAATTCTCCCGGAGCTCATTGTCTCAATAACAAACTTCCCCAATTCATTGAGATAGTCCCCAAGTGAAATTACACTCATATTGGTAGAATGGTAAAGTTTATCATGAAGGAGAGAAATAGATTTTATTCTTGCCTGAATATCTGTAACTACATTTTCGAGTTTATCAGAATTGTATTTTGACTGGAGATAAATTGTACTTAAAAGAAGATTAAACTGGTTTTTAATACAATGATGAACTTCCCTTAATTCCAGTTCCTTCTGAACAATATCGTTATGCGCTTTCTGAAATAATAAAGCTGATTTCAAATCATTTTCTACTATCTCAAGTAATGTTTTTAGAAGTATTTTATGCTGTTCTGTGTATTCCTTCTCATTCTTGTCTAATAAACAAAAAGTCCCAAACATCTCACCGTCAGGCCATAAAATTGGCAAGCCCATATATGAGATAAGGTTATATTCAGTACTCGGGTTTTCTTTCCACTCTGCAATTTTAAGTGCATTTGGAACAACAAGCATATCTCTGGTACCTGCTACCGTCTCACAATACCAACCCATCCCCAGCTCAAATTTATTTTCCGGTTTGAATAAATTATCAGGACTGTTGTTTGTTAAAAGCACCTCAAGCTGTTCTTCAGACAATCTGGTTATCAATCCGGACGGAACACTTACAATGCCGGTAATCAGATCAATCAGCTTTTGCCACTTGGAAATATATTCAAGCCCAATTTCCGGTTTATCCGGAGATGTTATTGCTATTGGAATATGGTAATGGTTTAGGGCAGATTTTACCCTTGCATATCTGGAATAATTATTATCCACTGCTCTCTACCGATAATAAATTGAAAGCCCCCTTTCAAAACAATTATCGTACACAACAAATAAAACTTTAGAGTGTTTCAGTATCGGATATATTCTTAATATATCCTGCCTGTACTCTAATCCAGAACTCTTAAAATCATTTCAACTTCAACAGAAGCATTTTTCGGCAAACCGCTTACTCCTACAGCACTCCTGGCATGAAGCCCGTTATTTCCGAAAATTTTACTTATTATTTCAGAAGCACCATTAGCAACCACAGGTTGGTTTTGATAGCCTTCTGCACTGTTAACAAAAACAGTTAATTTTATAATTTGTTCAATTTTATCAAGTGAAGAAATAATACCTTTTACAGTACCAAGACAATTAAGTGCGCATACTTCAGCTGCTTTCTTAGCATCTTCCTCACTAATATCTTTACCTACTGCTCCTGAATATTTGAGCTCACCATTTACAAGCGGAAGCTGGCCGGCAGTAAATATAAGGTTTCCTGATTTTACAGCAGGCACATAAGCAGCAAGCGGTTTTGGAGCTTCGGGGATTTCAATGCCCAGTTCTTTTATTCTTTCTTCAAACATAAGCTATTCCGGTTTGTACCAAAATATGATGGATTTTAAGCGTAATATAAATATTACATTCATATTTAGTAAATTACTCATATAAAAATAAGGAAATAAAATGATTGAAAAAAAATTTGACGAGTTTGTAAATATTGTGAAAAGACTTAGAAAAGAATGCCCATGGGATCGTGTGCAGACAAATGATTCAATAAAAGACTCTACTATTGAAGAGGTATATGAAGTTGTTGAAGCAATAGAAAATAAAGATTACGATGAACTTAAAAAAGAGCTTGGAGACCTTCTTTTGCACGTTGTTTTTCATTCTATAATAGCTGAGGGAGAAAACAAATTTAAGCTTGAAGATGTTATTGACTTCATACAGGCAAAACTTATCAGGCGGCATCCGCATGTTTTTGGCAATGCTGAAGTTTCAGATGCTGAAAATGTAAAAAAGAACTGGGAAGTTATTAAACTTAGCGAAGGCAGAAAGTCTATTCTCGAAGGAGTTCCGCAAATGATGCCAGGACTTCAACGGGCTTACCGTCTGCAGGAAAAAGCCGCCAAAGTTGGCTTTGACTGGGACAAAAAGGAAGATGTATGGAAAAAAGTAATTGAAGAAGTTGAAGAAATGCATGAAGCTGAGGAGATGCATATTAACAACCCGGACAACGCTGAAATGAAGGAACACCTTGAAAAAGAAATGGGAGACGTATTCTTTGCTCTTGTTAACTACTCCCGCTTTCTCAAAATTAACCCTGAAAATGCATTGAGAAAAACAAACCAAAAATTTATTAACAGGTTCAATTATGTTGAAGAAAAGGTAGCTGCCACCGGCAAAAAAATAAATGAGTCTACTCTTGAAGAAATGGATATATACTGGAACGAAAGTAAAAAAGATATCAACTAAGCAATTATAAATAATAAAAAGGGGCCTGAAAACAGGCCTCTTCATTGCTTATATAAAACTTACTTATCATGTTTTTCGTAAGCATTTATTATATCCTTAACAAGCCTGTGCCGTACCACATCAGACTTTTCAAAGAAAACAAAGCCCACACCTTCAATGTTACCAAGAATTTCTTTCGCCTGAATTAAACCACTTGGGGCTTTAGATGGTAAATCAATCTGGGTAATATCGCCGGTTATAATTGCCTTTGAATTTGCACCAAGCCTGGTTAGAAACATTTTCATCTGGGTTTCTGTAGCATTCTGGGCTTCATCCAGTATAACAAAGGCATTGTTTAGTGTTCTGCCTCTCATATAAGCCAGCGGAACTATTTCAATTACTCTTTTTTCAATATAGCTTTTCAGTTTCTCTGAAGGCATCATATCATCAAGAGCATCATAAAGCGGGCGCAGATAAGGATCTATTTTTTCCCTGAAATCGCCTGGCAAAAAGCCAAGGCTTTCGCCGGCTTCCACTGCAGGCCGCGCAAGCACTATTTTATTTATAGTACCTCTCTTTAAAGCTGATACAGCAAGCGCAACAGCAAGATATGTTTTACCGGTTCCGGCAGGGCCAATAGCAAAGGTAATATCATTTTTTACTGCAACATCAAGATATTTTTGCTGTCCGGCAGTTTTAGCCTTAATTACATCATTTTTAGTATAAAGGACAATTGCATCAAATTCCTTGTCATTAACTATCTCTTTTCCCTGTACAGTAAGGTCAATAATAGTTTCAACATCGGAATTCTTTAATGAGCCATTTGTATTAAGAACATATACCATTTCTTTAAGCGCTTTTTCAATGGCATCTATTTCTTCTACAACCCCCTTTAATACAACAATATCACCGCGAACTGTTACTGTAGCGTTAAATCTGTCTTCAATTAATTTAAGATTACTATCATTCCATCCTAACAGCGATTGCATATCTACATTTTCAAGCGTCAATCGTTTCTCTATAGCTGTCATATAACTCCTTTAAATAAAAAAACCCCTGTCCCTGAAAACAGGGACAAGGGTCCTAATATGAAAAACTGACAAAGTTCCCATTAACAATTAATTATTGAACAGGAGCTGGCTTGTAGTTTGCTCTTAATTTATCATATTTAGCTTTTTCCTCTGCTGACAATGGAGGAATTTTGAATGTCTGATTAGGATAAATTAAGTCAGGATTTTTAATCTGATCACGGTTAGCTTTGTAAATAATTGGCCATGCAAAGCTGTTTCCGTAGTGCTGTGGTTTACCAGCAATACCCCAAAGGTGATCACCTTTAACAACAGTATAAGAAATATCTGTTGGTTCTTCAACCCATGAATCCAAAGCCTGCTGCATCTGTGTATGAACTTTGTTAAAAAATTCAGGAAGAGCAGAAATCTTGTTAGCTTTTAATGCATTAAGATCTTTCTGTCTGTCTGCTTTAGGACCTTCTTTTCTTCTGATCTTACCATCAAGTTCAGATACTGCATTTCTAAAGTTATCGATATCAGCTTTTGAAGCTCCTACCATTGCATAAAGTTCATTGGTACAATCTTCAAAACTTTTGATATCTGTTTTGTTCATATTTTCAATATCAGAACGTAAGGTAGCTATTTCGCTTGTTAAGCTTTCTTTTTCAGCTCTTAAGCGGGTCATTTCAGCATTCCATTCTTCTTCGGTCATCTCTGTTTCCTGCGCAAGAATGTTAACAGTGAAAAAGAGCATGACAGCCAATATGCTCATTAAATATTTGGTCAATTTCATAATTATTTTTCCTCCAAAATTCAAATTTTAATTTTCTTATTTAGGTAATTTTTCGAGATTAGCTTTTGTCTGCTCTTTATCTCTTTCGCACTGTTGGAGTTTTGCAGTTCTTTCAGCGATATCTTTCTCAAGACGTGACCTTTCATCTCTTAAAGAATTTGCTTCGGCCTGAAGAGAATTTACTTCTGCTCTGAGTGTTTTTAATTCTTCCATCTGAGCCTCAGTAACACCACCGCAGCCGCTCATTACAGCTGTAACAACAGCTAATGAAGCTATAACGGCTGTATTTCTTACTACCTTAATTAGTTTCATATTAGAACCTCCAATTGATTAGATACTATTTATTTTTTGAGATTAAATACTCTGTATTAAAATGTCCTATAAATCTTTTTATTTTCCTTATAAATGTATGAGAAATAATGAATTATAGGTATAAGGGCATTAATAATTGCCCTCATATATAACAATTTCGGTGTATAATTTCAAGTAAACTTGATATTAAACAATCATTTCTGTTTTAGCCAACAATTCATATCAATCTTCGTTCCACAAAGCTTAAATACGAATTTCCGGCAATAATGATATGATCAAAAACCGGAATGTCCATTATTTTGCCGCCTTCGACTATTTTTTTAGTCACAGAAATATCAGTCTGACTCGGTTCAGGGTTCCCGCTTGGGTGATTATGCATAAGAATTATACTGGCAGAGTTATTTTCAATGGCAGTTTTAAAGATTTCTCTCGGATGCACAACACTTGAATTTAAATTTCCAACGGAAATTTTTTCATATTTTATTATTTTATTTGCTGAATTCAGGCATACAACAATAAAATGCTCCTTAACTTCATCCGCAAAAAGAGGAATAAAGATGTCTGCAACATCCTGAGGCGATGTTATTTTTTTGTCAGACATCCACCTGGATTGAGAAAGTATTCTCCGGCTAAGCTCAAAAGCTGCCATAAGTGTAACAGCTTTGTCCTTACCAATCCCCGGTGTTTTTGTTAATGCAGATAAAGTTTTTCCTGCCAGCACTGCAAGGTTATTATTGGAAGCAAGTAATTCCTGCGCAACATTTATCACCGAACTTCCTTTTGTTCCGGTCCTCAGTAGTATAGCAATCAGTTCGGCATCTGTTAGATTCTGCGGCCCTCTCATGGCCAGCTTTTCGCGAGGCCTGTCGTCCAGCGGCAACTCTTTTATTTTTAAGATAATTCACCTGTTTTTTTCTGAATTTTTGTAACCTTAATTCAGTTTAAACTTATCAACCAGGTCAAATACCCCATCCCTGTATCTGACAATATTCAAAAATTTGTTTATTCTCATTCTATCAAAACAAATATTATTATGAAATCCATCAACGGTTACATCTTCTTCCATTTTTCCTTTAACTGGTTCAGTATTCCCGGAAAGGCCAGCTAAAATTGACAAAAGATATTTTGCCGTATCATAACCATACAGTACGTTTCTGTTTGCATCAGTTTTTGTCTGACTATAAAACCTGTCATTAAACTCTTTATAATCAGGATTGTTAAAATCTATAAAATAATCCGAAGTAAATGTGAGCTGACTGCTTAATTCTGAAGAAGTATTAAGCCCTTTTGCTATCAGCCAGTCCTGGTCACCATATATAGGAAGTTTAATTTTATTTAAATCAAGCTGAGACAAAATCACCGGTGCATCAACCTTATCAGATAATGGGATATATATCCCTTCAATTTGTTTTAATGCAGAGGCTATTTTTGCAGCCGGTGCCTGAAGATTAAAACTGCCGCTCTTATATGTCTCCTTAACAATTATTTTCCCACCCAAACGTTCAAACTCAGATATAAATGAGTTTGCCAATACAGGCCCATAACCTTCTGCAGCATTCAGTACTGCCATTTTTCTTTTATTTTCGACAAAATAGATGTACTGCGCCATCACCTTCCCTCTTACCGTAAAGGTAGGGTTAGCCTGAAAGAATATACTATTATCAAAAGTAAGGTCATTATCAGTGGCAGTTGGGGAAATTATCACTAAGCGGCCGTCTTTAAATACATTAATTGCATCCCGTACTTCACCGCTGTATATTGGGCCAATAATCGTTTTTAAACCGGGAACCGAATAAAATTCATTTTTAATTGTTTCAAGTTTCTCTTTTTTCGATTCCGAGTCTTTAATAAGCAGCCCTGTTTTATCCTGTGTATTTTCATTAAACTCAGAAACGGCAAACTTAATTCCTTCAAGAATTTCGTTGGCTGCGCGCGAACTTTGACTGCCTGAAAGCGGAAGCAGAACTCCAATTACAGGAGAATTTACTGCTTTGCCTGAACCTTTTTTGTTAAAATCTATAGCTTTTAAATAAAGTGCATTTGCTTCTTCTCTTTCTGCAGCAGAAGGATAAGTTTGAAGTATATCCAGAAATTCATTCCTTGCGTCATCATATTTAAATTCATTTAAGTATGCTTTACCAAGTAACAACATGGTAAAAGGCTTTAAACTATCCGGAATTTTACCGGCAATTATTTTCCTTAATTCAGAAGAGGAAAGAAGAGATTCGCTTATCTTTGCAGCAGATGAACGTGCATAGTTCTTATAATATTTATCTTCAGATTTGTCAGCAAGCAGTAAAAGCTCACCAAAAGCATTGGCATAATCAGAATCATTAACGTATGCTTCGGCAAGCGTTAATCTTGTTTCATCTTCATAAGGATTTCTTTTATCCTGTTTAAGTAAGCTGTCAAGGTAATATACAGCTTTGCCAGCCCGGTTAAGCTTTATAAGCGACTTGGCATAGAACAATGAAGATAACTGTTTTTCCTGCCCTTCCCCATTTACTGAAAGTATAGAAAACTTCACTACGGCTTCTTTAAATTGAAGATTTTCATATAGTTTTAGGGCAATATCAAATTCAGGGCCGGAGGCTCCTCTGGTAATGCCCGTAAATAACACAGGAAACAGAAACAAATAAAACAGTAAGACTGTATTTGCAGAGTTTTTTATTTTATTAAGCATTTTATTTATAAGGTTATTGTGCATCAAGCATTAAACCATTAAGCTGGTCTGACGCATTTTGCTTTCCTTCAATAGCTGCTTTATTTCCAGGATCCAGTTTAAGTGCAAGGTCAAAATATGTCAGTGCATCCTGAGCTTTTTTTGACTTCAGGCAGGCCTGTGCAAGGCTTGCGTAAACATCGGCACCGGCATCTTCTATTAATTCAATATACTTTAAAAAGCTTTTTTCTGATTTTTCGTAATCGCCAAGCTTATAATAAATTTTACCTGCCCATTCATGCGGAGCCGGTTCCTGGGGATTAAGTTTAATTGCCTTTTCTGCTGACATTACTGCATGGGCAAACATACCAAGATTATAATAAGTAATTGCAAAAATTAAATTTAATTCCCAGAAGTTGGAATATATTACATTTGCCTTTTGTGCATAAGATAATGCCTCTTCATAACGATTAAGCTGAATTTCTATTTTCGCAAGATATATGTGCGCTTCATGAAGCAGTTCTGTCTGCTTTTCAATATTAACAAAATTCAGCAGGCTAACCCGTGCACGTTCATAATCTTTAAGCATAAAATAAGAATACCCCAGAAAGAAAAACGCAACTGGTTCTTCTTCAGGCATAAGGTATTCAAGGAATTCAATCGCTTCTTCCCACCTGGCATTACGCAGCAGGTACTGCCCCAGGAACAGCCTTACACTTTTATTTTCAGGATCATCATCTAAAAAATTCTTCAATAAAACAACAGCAGCATCCAGGTTTCCGGCTTTCTCATAAAGTTCAGCCAACGAGTAATATGGATCAGGATTTTCAGGATAATCTTCAACTAATTTAAGATATAACTGAAGTGCATGAAGATTTTTCCCTTCTGCTTCAAGATCCCTGGCAGCTTTAAGCCTGTGTTCAAAAGTATGATCCTTAGCCAATTTTATTCCCACTCTATTGTTGAGGGCGGCTTCGAGCTAATATCATACACCACCCTGTTAATGCCGCGGACTTTATTGATTATTTTATTGGATACATCAGCAAGAAAATCATGGTCAAACCTGAACCAGTCAGCAGTCATACCGTCTACTGAAGTAACAGCCCTCAGTGCAAGTACATTTTCATAAGTCCTGTGGTCACCCATAACACCAACTGATTGTACAGACAACAAAACAGAAAAAGCCTGCCATATTTGGTTATATAATCCTGCTTTTTTTATTTCATCTATATATATTGCATCTGCTTCACGCAGAATATCCAGTTTCTCTTTTGTAATATCACTTGTAATACGAACGGCAAGGCCCGGGCCCGGGAAAGGATGCCTGTCTATAAAATCGTTAGGAATTTTTAATTCTCTTCCCACTGCCCTTACTTCATCTTTAAACAATTCCCTGAAAGGTTCAATCAGTTTCAGGTGCATCTTTTCAGGCAAACCGCCAACATTATGGTGTGTTTTAATTGTTGCTGAAGCTCCCCTAACTGAAACACTTTCAATTACATCTGGGTACAAGGTACCCTGTACCAAAAACTCTGCACCATCGATCTTCTTTGCCTCCTCTTCAAAAACCTCAATAAAGGTATTTCCAATAATCCTTCTTTTCTTTTCAGGATCAGAAACACCTTCAAGATTTTTTAAGAACCTTTCAGAAGCATCTATATGGATATGATTAAGATGAAGCTGCTCGTCAAAAACTTCTTTAATATGTTTGCTTTCATCTTTGCGCATCATACCGGTATCAATATGGATACAAATAAGATTTTCACCCAATGCCTGCTTAACAAGCACTGCAGCAACAGTTGAATCAACACCGCCGCTTAAAGCACATATTGCTTTTGATGACCCGGCAGTTTTTCTGATTTTGTTTATTGACTCTTCAATAAAGTTTAGAGGAGTCCAGTTGCCTTTACACTTACACACATTAAAGAGGAAATTATGTATTATTTTCGTTCCTTCTTCTGTATGTGCTACCTCTGGATGAAACTGAAGCCCGTATATTTTGTTCTTATAATCAGCAGCAGCACAAATTGGAGAGTGGTCAGATGTAGCTGTAATCTGGTAGCCTTCAGGCAATGCAGTCAGATAATCACCATGACTCATCCAGACAACAGAATTATCTTTAACTCCTTTCAACAGGTCATCACTGGTACTTACCTTAAGAACAGATTTACCATATTCCCTGTCTTTAGCCGGACTGACTTTGCCGCCAAGCTTCAGGCTTATTAGCTGAAGTCCATAACAGATTCCCAGAACCGGAATTCCCATTTCAAGAATCTGTTTATCAATATCCGGAGCACCATCATCATAAACACTCATCGGGCCGCCGGAAAGAATTATACCTATTGGATTTATCTCTTTAATCTTTTCGGTAGTAATTGTATAAGGGTGCATTTCAGAGTAGACATCAGCTTCACGCACTCTTCTCGTAATAAGTTGTGTAAACTGTGACCCAAAATCTATTATTAGTATAGTTTCCCTGTTATTCATTTTCTGCTTCGGGTTAAGGAAAGAAAAACTTATTTGCCAATTAATTTTTTATAATCATCTGCGCTTAAAAGCCCGCTAAGCTCTGAAACGTCGGTTATTTCAATTTTAACCATCCAGCCTTTTCCATAAGGATCTGAATTAACCAGTTCAGGACTTGTACTTAAATCTTCATTTACTGTAATGAGTTTTCCGCTGCATGGAGCAAACAAATCACTTACAGTTTTTACTGCTTCTATGGTACCAAATGTCTGGCCTTTTGAAACTTCTCCCAAATCAGGATTAATGTCAACAAAAACAACATCGCCAAGTTCACCCTGGGCATATTCAGTAATACCTATGGTTCCGGTATTACCTTCTACAAGTATCCATTCATGTTCTTCAGTATATTTTAAATTTGAAGGGAATTCCATTTTAACCTCTGCGTTAATAAATTAATATACTGCCTGGCGGCAGCTGATTTTTGTTTATGCGGAAAACTTACTTTACCGCTTCCATTTTTTCAATAAAACTGGTATCAAAATTACCGCTTACAAACCTTTTATCTTCCAGTACCCTCTGGTGAAAAGGAACAGTAGTTTTTATACCTTCAACAGCAAATTCCTCAAGAGCTCTTTTACCTCTTTCAATAGCATGCTGCCTTGTTGTTCCCCATACTATTAATTTTGCAATTAAAGAGTCATAATATGGAGGAATAGTATACCCCTGGTAAATATGCGAATCAACCCTTACCCCGTAACCTCCGGGGAAATGCAAAGATTGTATCTTACCGGGCGAAGGCCTGAAACCTGCATCAGGATCTTCTGCATTTATTCTGAATTCTATACTGTGCCCTGAAGGCGTGCTTGACGGAACTTCAGCTCTTTCACCAGAAGCAACCAGAATCTGCTGCCTTATAAGGTCAGCATGATAAACAGACTCAGTAACCGGGTGTTCAACCTGAATTCTGGTATTCATTTCCATGAAATAGAAATTTTTATACTTATCAAGAAGAAATTCAACTGTACCTGCCCCTTCATAATTCACTGCCTTAGCACCAAGTATTGCAGCATCGCCCATTTTTTTCCGAATCTCATCAGTAATTGCAGGAGATGGAGACTCTTCAATTAATTTCTGGTGCCTTCTCTGAACTGAACAATCTCTTTCGCCGTAATGGTAAACATTGCCAAATGAATCACCCATAATCTGTATTTCAACATGGCGGGGATTTTCAACATATTTTTCCAGGTATACATCCGGATTGCCAAAATTAACTTCGGCTTCAGTTCTGGCTGTATGGAATTGTTTTTCAAATTCACCCTCTTCAGTTACAATACGCATACCTTTACCGCCGCCGCCGGCAGAAGCTTTAATAATTACAGGATATCCTATTTCTGCGGCAAGCTTTTTTCCCTCTTCAGGATCTGTAATTACTCCATCACTCCCCGGAACAACAGGAACACCATTTTTTTTCATGGTATCTTTTGCAAAGGCTTTATTGCCCATTGCATTTATCATTTCAGGCGAAGGGCCTATAAAACTTATACCAGATTCAGTACATATTTCAGAAAAATTAGCATTCTCTGATAAAAATCCATACCCGGGATGTATTGCATCTGCCCCTGTTATATGCGCAGCAGAAATAATCAGGGGAATTTTCAAATAACTCTCTTTGCTGGGAGCTGGGCCAATACAAACAGCCTCATCAGCAAATGTAACATGTAAAGAATCTCTGTCAGCTTCTGAATAAACTGCAACAGTTTTAATCCCCAGTTCTTTACATGTTCTTATTATTCTTAAAGCTATTTCCCCCCTGTTAGCAATTAATATTTTATTAAACACATAATCCTCAATTTTATGGAACACATCAGCTAAGCTGAATTAAGAACAGCGGCTGGTTATATTCCACCGGTTTTCCATCTTCAACAAGTATCTTAACAATTTTACCATTTGCATCTGACTCAATTTCATTCATTAATTTCATTGCTTCAACAATGCAAAGAACCGAACCGGCAGAAACGGTGTCACCAACCTGCACATAAGAATCAGCATCAGGAGAAGGAGCCCTGTAGAAAGTACCTACTATAGGAGATTTAACTTCATGCAGGTTTTCCTGTTTCTCTTCTTTAGGAGAAACTGCTGCGTCTGCGTTTGCTGCAGCAGGTTGTTGTTCAACAACAGAAGCCGGTAAATATTGAGGCTGTACTGCGGGCTGAAAACTTCTTATTTTTTTTGCAATTTTTACTCGTAGGCCGTTTTCTTCAATTTCAAGATCAGTTATTTCACTGGAATCAACCAGCTTAATAAGCTTTTTAACCAGGTTTAAATCCATATTATTCCTTCTTAAGCTTTAACTCTTTCTACATAACCACCGGTACGCGTATCTATCTTAAGTACATCGCCTTCATTAATAAACAAAGGTACATTAACACTAACGCCGGTTTCAAGTTTAGCTGGTTTTACTGCACCAGTAGCAGTATCACCTTTAAAGCCCGGTTCAGTTTCAACTACTTTCAGGATTACAAAAACCGGTATTTCAACGTTTACAATATCATCTTTATTAAATAGTATTTCAACCTCATCGCTTTCTTTCAGATAGTCAACACCATCACCAAAAAGTTCTTTGGGAACATTAATCTGGTCATAAGTCTCGTTATCCATACATACAAGAAAATCGCCTTCACGGTATAAATACTGGAATTTTTTTCTTTCAACCCTGACAACTTCCACAGATTCGCCAGAGCGCCATGTATTATCTAGCACTTTGCCGGTTTTAAGATTTTTAAGTGTGCTTCTTACAAAAGCGCCGCCTTTTCCCGGTTTAACGTGCTGAAAATCAGTTATTGTATAAAGATCATTTTTAAATTTGATAATTAAACCAATTTTGAAATCTGAAGTATCTGCCATAAAATTTTTTATTCTTTTGTTGTTAAATAAGTGTGAAAAAATAGATATATAAGCCCTGAAAGTCAAGAAAACGAATTTTCAGTTTTGGAGCAATTTGGGGGCATTTTTGTGTATTTTTTAGCAAAAAAGCATAAAAAAACCGCAATTTTTTCAAATTGCGGTTTTTTAAAATTCTTAGTCTTTTAATCTAACAGGGGAAGATATTTATCAACTTCCCTGAAAGCGCTTGAAGTATTATAATTGTCGCGAATATCTTCAAGAAGTTCTTTTGCTTTATCGTTTTTCTCTGCTTTCATGTAATTTTTTGCAGCTGAAAGCATATAATCTGGATTTAATACATTTCCATCTGAAACTTTTGAAGCTTCAACATATTTATCAGCAGCTTTCTCAAACTCATTTTTAAAAGCATAATAACCAGCTTCACCTGCAATAGAAGTAGCTTTAAATAAATCATTGCTTCCGCTGTAATCCTGGTAATACTTTAAAGCTTCATCCTGTTTGCCAAGGAAAGAATAAGCATTAGCAAGATAAATTTTGGCAACCTCACCGTTTTCCGTACTGCCATATTCGGCAACAATTTTCTTAAGCCCTGTAACCTTTGTACCGGCCCTGCCTTCAATAGCCTCCAGGTAAGAACCAGCATCATATAATGCCATAACACGTGAAAGCTGAAGTCCTGCTTCCTCATTGTTAGAATTTTTATGCTGAATGTAAAAATAAACTGCAACAACAACCAGTACTAAAACACCTGCATAAAGAGCAATTTTAGATTTGTTTTCTTCAAAAAACCCGTATGCCTTATAGTACGTTTCAACTAATTTATCTTCTTTTATCTCTTTTTTAGAGATTGATTTTCTTTTTGTTAACATTTAAGTCCCTTTGATAACAGTTTTTTTACAGACTTTAAATTTAAGGTCAAATTTTGTAATAGGAAAGCCCAAAATGAAGAATTTCTAAAAATTATTCGGCTAATGGTATCAGAATTGATGCCCGGCAGGTTTTGCACTCCCCCAAATTGATTTGTACGCCCGGCGGGATTCGAACCCACAACCTTTGGAACCGGAATCCAACATTCTATCCAATTGAACTACGGGCGCAGGAAAAAAATTCCACAGCATATTTTGCGCTGCTTAATCCAAAGTTACTCTTTAGATTACTATTTTACAAGCCGGTATAAACCGGCCTGTAAAATTATAAATATCACTAAAACTATCAGGCTTTATCCTGGGGAAGGTGAAGAAGAATATGCCCCAGTTTTGTTTTTTTAGTCTGAAGATAACGTTCGTTATTTTTATTTGGAGCAATTTCAATTGGCACCCGCTCTGAAACTTCAAGCCCGTAACCTTTAAGCCCGATAATCTTTTTAGGGTTATTGGTTAACAGTTTAATTTTTCTAACGCCAAGGTCAAGAAGTATCTGTGCACCAATGCCATAATCTCTAAGGTCGGCTTTGAACCCAAGAGCTTCATTAGCCTCAACAGTATCTTTCCCTTCATCCTGCAGTTTGTAAGCAAGAATTTTATTGCCCAGGCCTATCCCTCTTCCTTCCTGCCTCATATAGACAAGAATGCCGCTGCCATGTTCATTTATCATATCAAGAGCCCTGTTAAGCTGGTCATGACAGTCACACCTTAACGAATGGAAAACATCACCGGTTAAACACTCTGAATGCATTCTTACAAGGACGGGTTCATTTTCTGAAATGGTACCTTTAACAAGAGCAACCTGTTCCTTGCCGTCAAGCAGGTTTTTATAAAGGTTAAGCCTGAAATCCCCATGATTTGTAGGGAAATTAACATCCGCAATTTTTTCAATTAATTTTTCTTTACGAAGGCGGTATGCTATTATATCTTTAACTGTTACAATTTTCAGTTGAAACTTTTCAGCAATTTCAACCAGGTCAGGAACCCTTGCCATTTCACCGTTGTCTTTAAGAATTTCGCAAAGCACACCTGCTGGTTTAAGGTTAGCCATTTTACACAGGTCAACCACAGCTTCAGTATGCCCGGCACGCCTTAAAACGCCTTCATCAAAAGCCCGCAGCGGGAAGATATGCCCCGGGCGTGCAAAGTCAGAACCTTTTGAATTACTTTCAATCAATTTTTTTATTGTATGTGCCCTGTCTGCAGCAGAAATACCGGTAGTAGTGCCTTCAATTGCATCAACAGTAACAGTAAACTGGGTTCCGTGTAGTGCAGAGTTGTCATCAACCATCATAGGGAGGTCAAGTTCTTTAAGCCTGCTGCTTGTAAGCGGACAGCAAACCATACCCCTTCCGTAAGTAACCATAAAATTTATTATATCGGGAGTTACATATTCAGCAGCACAAACAAAATCCCCTTCATTCTCCCTGTCTTCATCGTCAACAACAATAATAACCTTGCCATTTTTTATTTCTTCAATGGCTTCTTCCGTTGAAATAAACATTTTATCTTTCTGTATTTAACGCATGCAGCCGCCGGGAGGCGCCTGCATGCCAAATTGTTAAACTAAAATTAAGCAGCTTTTTCTTTATTAAGTATTACAGAAATTGCACTTCTTTCAAAAGTCATTTTAACCTTATCACCAACTTCAAGAAGTACAGTTTTTTCATCAATACCGGCTACTACGCCATGAAGCCCGCCGCTTGTTACAACTTTATCGCCTTTCTGCAGGTTAGAAAGCATTTTTTCTCTTTCTTTACCTCTTTTCTGCTGGGGACGAATAATCATAAAATAAAAGATCACAAAAATAGCGCCGAACATTATTATGGTGCTTAACATTCCACCACCTGCACCACCATTGCCTGAAGGAGGCGGAGCCATTGCCAGGCTTTTTAATGACGGTATAAAAGCATTTAGATATTCCAATTAATCCTCCGTTGTATTTTTTCCAGTTGTTACTTTTTTTATTTTTTCTTCTTTCCACTCTGTAAAGGTACCTTCAATTATTTTTTCCCGTGCCTGTTTAACAAGGTCAAGATAAAAATGAAGGTTATGAATGCTTGCCAGTTCAAGTGCAAGAATTTCACGGGAGACAAACAAATGCCTCAAATAAGCTTTTGTAAAATTCCTGCATGTATAGCAGCTGCATTCTTCATCTATAGTTGTAAAATCATCTTTATACTTTGCATTCCTCATTGACAGAACGCCTGCAGATGTAAACAGGTTTGAATTACGTGCGTTACGTGTAGGCATAACACAATCGAACATATCAACACCACGGGAAATAGCTTCAAGTATGTTTTCCGGCCTTCCAACACCCATAAGGTATCTTGGCTGATTTTCAGGCATAAAGTCAGTAGTAAAGTCTACAAGATCATACATAATGCCGGTCGGCTCACCAACAGCAAGTCCGCCAATTGCATACCCGTCAAAGCCAATCTTCAATAAATCAGATGCTGATTTTTCACGCAAATCTTTGTATACACTGCCCTGAATAATACCAAACTGAAACTGCCTGTGCCCGTATAGAGGCTCTGATTTTTTAAATGCTTCCCTGTTAAGAACAGCCCAGTCTGATGTCAGCTTTGTAGATTTAACAGCATAATCATATTCACATGGATAAGGAGTACATTCATCAAGTACCATCATTATATCCGAACCAATACTGCGCTGAATTGCAACTACTTTTTCAGGAGTAAAAAAGTGTTTAGAGCCATCAAGATGAGACCTGAATTCCACTCCATCCTTTTTAAGTTTTCGCAGTTCAGTAAGGCTGAAAACCTGGTACCCTCCGCTGTCAGTAAGAATAGGTTTATTCCAGTTAATAAACTTATGCAGCCCGCCGGCTTTTTCAAGTATCTCCGTTCCGGGACGCAAATAAAGATGATAAGTATTTGAAAGAACTATCTGTGCCTTAATATCATTTGCCAGAAAATCCTGGTTAACAGCCTTTACTGTTCCCTGGGTTCCTACCGGCATAAAAATGGGCGTTTGTATTACACCATGATCTGTTTCAAAACTGCCAGCCCTTGCTTTAGAATTTTTATCTTTTCCGGCTATACTAATATTTATCAAATTTACCTGTAAACTTTCAATAATCTATTATAGGAATTGTACAAAAATACGTTAAAAAAGGGATAGAGCAAAAGCTATGATATATTAAATACTTATAAGGGCTTATATTACAATAGATTAGGCTAAATAATGGCTGCGCTTCTTTATATTTAAACCTCACCTGACAGTGCTGTCAGCCTGACAAGGTCAATTTTAATATTGCTTGACCTTGCGATAAGAATTGTAAAATTGTCTATGGTAATGGTTTCTCCCTGAACAGGGATTCTTCCTAATTTATAGGTTATGTATCCGCTGATTGTTTCGTAATCCCCAAGAGGAATATTAAGATTATATTTTTCATTTATAAAATCAATTTCAACCTTGCCGCTTATCAGGTATGTATCCTGAGCAGTTTTACGGCAGATATTTTCTTCAACATCATATTCATCCCTTATTTCACCAAAAAGTTCTTCCATTATATCTTCCATAGTTACTATCCCCGCTGTGCCTCCAAATTCATCAATAACTACTGCAATTGATGCTCTTTTTGCAAGGAATTCATTCAGAAGCTCAAAGCTCTTTTTTGTTTCAGGGACAAACATTATTTCTCTTATAATATCAGACAGCTTTTGCGGTGATTTAAAAATGTCATAAGCAAAAACCACACCCTTTATATTATCCAGGCTTTCCTCAAAAACCGGGAGCTTTGAGTAACCTGAATCTATAAATACTGATAAAACTTCATCCACACTGCTATCAATTTCAACACCAATAATCTCAGTACGCGGGCGCATTGATTCGTAAACACGCTGATCACCTAAGGCGAGAACTTTATTTATTATATCACTTTCTTTTTTATTCACAATACCGGCATCGTGGCTCTCTTTTACCAGGGACTCAATATCCTCTTTGCTGAAGAGATAATTTATACTTCCTTCAGTAACATTTTTTGATTGTGTAAACAGCGAAGAAAAAGAGGAAACAATTTTCACCAGCGGGTATAACACTATACTTAACAGCCTTAGCGGAACTGAAGTTAACAGTATAACCATATCAGCAAGCTCGCCGGCAATATATTTGGGAATTAGTTCGCCAAAAACAAGTATAACAAGTGTTGATATTATAAGTATTGAAAACTCGCTAAAACCAAACCACGAAGAAAGTACCAGCGCACTTATTGAAGCAAATGCAATGTTTATTACATTATTCCCAATAAGTATTGTAGAGAAAAAAGTCTGTGGATTTGTTACAAAAAACTGTGCATTTTGTGCAGCAATATTTTTTTTTCGCGACCTTACTTCAATCTTTATTTTATTTGATACCACAAAAGCCATTTCTGAGCCGGAAAAAAAAGCGCTCAATAATACCAAAACAATTAATATTAACAGGTCGGTACTCATGAATTAAGTGAAGGATAAATGATTAGCGTCGTAGTAATAATGTATAATATTACTGTTACAATCATAGAAATATCAGTCAGAATAATTTCAGTAGTATTTTCACCTTTCCGGTTCATATATACAAGGTACATGTATCTGAAAATTCCAAATACAACTATAGGAGTAGTATAAATAAGATTTTCAGTATTAAATGCAGAAACTGTTCTTGCTGAAACAGTATAAAGTGCATAACAAATAATTACACCGGCTGCAGCTACAGTAGCCATCTGGTCAGTAAAATTAAGTGAATAGTAAGCCAGCACTTTACGGGTAACGCCGCCGAAAGCAGGTTCTTCAGGTTCAAGTAAAACAAGTTCAGACCTGCGCTTCATTATGGCAAGGAAAAGTGAAATGAACATTGTGGTTAAGATAAGCCAGCTTGAAATTCCTACATCTATAATCATAGCTCCGGCAATAATCCTTAGCATAAAACCGGCAGCAATACTGAATATATCCAGCAAAACAATATTTTTAAGTACTGTTGAATACAACAGATTTAAAATAAAATAGGCGGAAGCAGCAAAAATAAAATTTTTGTTAAAAGACAGAAGCGGTATAAATATAACAACAAGCAATATACCGGCTGCAAATGAGGCATGTTTTTTTGTTATTTCCCCTGCCGGAAGCGGCCTCAGTTTTTTAACAGGGTGCAGTTTGTCTGCTTCAATATCAATAATATCATTTATAACATAAACAATACTTGAAATAATGCAGAATATAACAAACCCCTGTACAGCAGGAAGAAAATATTCAGCTTCAAACAGGTGCCTGGAAAAAAGGAGCGGGACAAAAACAAAAGAGTTTTTTATCCATTGGGGCACCCGCAATAATTTTAAATAAGTATGTAGCATTTAGAAGATGGCAGTTTCCTCATAAATTCCGAAAACTTGCTTAAGTTCTCCAACCATTTCCCCCAAAGTTACGTAATTATGTGCTGCTTTTACAAGCACCGGCATTAAATTATTATCATTTAGTGCGGCATTTTTTATTTCCGTTAGGCTTTGTTTTACCGCATCATAATTCCTGCTTTGTTTTATATCTGCAAGGCGCTGTTTTTGAAGTTTTTCAACTTCCGGTGATACTGATAAAATGGGAATATCTATTTTCTCATTTTCTTCAACAAACTCGTTTACGCCAATAATAAATTTTTCTTTCCGTTCAACTTCTACCTGGTACTTATAAGCTGCATCAGATATTTCCTTCTGAAAATATCCGGCTTCAATTGCTGGTATCACTCCACCCAATGAGTCAATTTTGTCAAAAATTTCATTTGCTTCTTTTTCCATCCTGTCAGTTAATGATTCAACAAAATAACTTCCTCCAAGCGGATCAACTGTGTTAATTACACCTGTTTCATAAGCAATAAGCTGTTGAGTGCGGAGAGCAATTTTAACAGCTTTTTCTCCCGGAAGGGCAAGTGTTTCATCCATCGAGTTGGTATGTAATGACTGGGTACCGCCAAGTACTGCGGCAAGCGCCTGGAATGCTGTCCTTACAATATTGTTCTCAGGCTGCTGTGCAGTTAATGTACATCCTGCAGTCTGGGAATGAAATCTAAGCCACCATGACCGTGGATTTTTAGCACCATAACGTTCTTTCATTCTTTTTGCATAAATTTTCCTTGCTGCACGAAATTTTGCAATCTCTTCAAAAAAATCGAGATGAGAATTAAAGAAAAATGAGATCCTCGGGGCAAATTCATCAACATCCAGTCCCCTTTCAATACATGCTTCAATATAAGCAAAACCATCAGCAAGGGTAAAAGCCAGTTCCTGTGCAGCAGTTGAACCGGCTTCACGTATGTGATAACCGCTGACTGAAACAGGGTTCCACTGGGGTATTTCCTTTGAACAGTATTCAATCATATCAACAATAATCCGCATTGACGGAAGAGGCGGATATATATACTCTTTTTGAGCAATGTATTCTTTCAGAATGTCATTTTGCAGTGTCCCGCGCAGTTTGTTCAGTGCTATTCCCTGCTTTTGAGCAACGGCAATGTAAAATGCAAAAATCATTGCTGCTGGAGAATTGATTGTCATTGATGTTGATACTTTATCGAGCGGTATTTTGTCGAACAGCGTCTCCATATCTTTAAGTGAAGATACTGATACACCACAGATTCCAACTTCACCTTCACTAAGAAGAGCATCAGCATCCCAGCCCATTAGAGTCGGAAGGTCAAAGGCAACTGAAAGGCCGGTTTGTCCGTGATTCAGCAGGTAATGAAAACGCTGGTTTGTATCTTCAGGCGAGCCGAAACCGGCAAATTGCCGCATTGTCCATATTTTCCCTCTATACCCGTTAGCGTGAATTCCCCTGGTATAGGGATACTCACCGGGAAAGCCTGTTTCATGGAGGTAATTTATATGTTCAATATCAGCAGGAGTATATAATACATTTATATCCCTGCCGCTTACCGTAGTAAACTTCATCCCGGTATTTGGAGCATTTTCAGCCCGGTTAAAATAGGAGTCCTTCTGAGCCTTAAAATCTCTTTCCATAGCACACCTTATTCCTTTGCAATTATTCTTCCGGATTAAGAATAGTATTTACTTATGCCTTTTGGGCACAGATTATTATATAGTATAGTCTAAAGGTCGAAAAGCCCGGGTTTTCCCGGGGAATTTTTAGGATGTTCTTCCAAATCTTCTGTCAAACTCATCCAGAGTTATTTTAACTACAATCGGCCTGCCGTGGGGGCAAACATACGGCATAGAAGTAGCAAATAACTGGTCAATCAATAGGCGCATTTCTTTATCAGAAAGTCTGTCACCTGCTTTTATTGCAGTTTTACATGAATAAGATTTGGCTATATTATCGCGCTGTTCAAGCTTTTTTTCCCGCTGGTTATAAGTAAATTCATCTATAACCTCCATAAGAACTTTTTCTTCCGAGCCTGGCTTTATATCATCAGGCACACCTTCTATAACAAGTGTATTCTTACCAAAGAATTTAAGTTCAAAGCCAAGCTTTACCAGCATAGGATAAATTTCTTTTATAATTAACTGTCTAGCAGGATCAACTTCAATTGTAAGAGGGAAAAGAAGCTGCTGAGAAAACGGCATATTAGCTTCCATTCTGCCCAAAGCTTTTTCATAAAGAATTCTCTCATGAGCCACGTGCTGGTCAATTATCATCAGGCCGGATTTAATCTGCGACAGAATGTATTTATTATGAAGTTGTATAAGAAATGGCAGATCTTCTTCCCTTGGCGCATCAGAATACTTCTGGGTAGTATGAAAGATTTCACGGCTTTCCGCTTTAGGTTTTTCTTCCTGTTGAACATTTTCAAATGGATGAGGAGCAGATGGGTCTGCTTTGGGAACTCTTGAAACATTATCAGGAATTGCGCTGAAAATCATATCAATTTCCCTGTCAGAAAAATCATTTCTTGCAACAGATTTTCTTTCAGAAAATGATGGCCTGTCAGAAAAATCGTTTCTTTCCACATGATTAAAGCTGTTGAAGCGTAGTTTTTCTTCATTATTAAGCGGGTCAGTAAATGACATTGCAGGCACAAGGTCATGCGTACCAAGGCTTTTTCTTATTACTGCAAGAACAAAATTGTATATATCTTTTTCATCATCAAACTTAACTTCAAGTTTTGATGGGTGAACATTAACATCAGTCTTGTGTGGATCAAGCTCAAGAAACAAAACAAAGAAAGGGTAATCACCCTTTTCAAGTATATTTTCATAAGCAGTAAAAACCGCATGATTAATCTGCTTGCTTACAACAAACCTGTTATTAAGGAAGAGATATTGTTCCCCTTTACTTTTTTTAAGCAGTGTTGGTTTGCCTGCATAACCAAAAACAGAAAGATAATCAGTCCTTTCTTCAACCGGAATGAGGGCATCGAGCATATTATCTGCAAACACCTGGCTTATTCTTTTATCAAGGTCACCGGCAGAATAATCATAAATAAGGTCATCATCATTATAAAACCTGAAGCCCAGTTCAGGGTGGCTTAATGCAATTTTATTAAAGGTATCTATTATGTGTTTAAGTTCAGTTACATCTGATTTGAGAAAATTTCTGCGCGCCGGTGTATTAAAGAATAAATTTTTAACAGAAACTATAGTACCTTTTGCAAAAGAGCCTTTTTCTTTAATAATTGTTCCTGTTCCGGAGGCAGAATTATCTTCAAAACGGATAACAGTACCTACTTCATCTTCTCTTCTTTCGGTCTTTATTTCAAGCTGGCTCACAGCAGAAATTGAACTGAGTGCTTCACCTCTGAATCCAAGAGTGGAAATTGCCTCAAGGTCTTCATAAGTAGAAATTTTACTGGTTGCATGTTTACGAACACATAAAACAGCATCTTCCTCTGTCATACCTGAACCGTCATCACAAACCTGTATAAGAGATTTACCTGCTTTCTTAATAATCAAATCAATAGTTTTAGCCCCGGCATCAATAGAATTTTCCATTAATTCTTTAACAACAGACTCAGGCCGCTGAACAACTTCACCAGCGGCTATTTTATTAGCAATCTGATCAGGCAATACTTTAATAATATTCGATGACATTTATCTCTTTCTAACGTAATAAATTATTTCAAAATCGTTTCTTCTATCTCTATCACTAATTTCCCATTCAGCATCATTAAATTTTGGGAAAAACACATCTCCAACGGCATCAAAATCCATGTGAGAAAGTATCATTTCATCAACAGAATGAACAGCCTCATTAAAAATATAACCGCCGCCAAGGACAAATACTTTTTCATAATTCCCTGATTCACACATACTGTATGCTTCCTCAAGTGAACCAACCAATCTTACATCTTCAAAGCCGGAAGCATAATTTTTATTACGGGATATAACAATATTAAGCCTGTCTTTTAAAGGCTTTCCAAGAGACTCAAAAGTCTTTCGTCCCATAATAACCGGTGAACCCAGTGTAGTTTTTTTGAAATGCTGAAAATCTTCTTTTGAGTGCCATGGCATCTCGCCATTTGACCTGCCAATCACCCAATTTTTAGCAACAGCGGCAATTATAATTTTTCTCAAACAGCAACCTCAAATTTAATACGGTCATGGTGCTGATACCCAATAACCTCAAAATCATCAAAAGTAAGTTCGTCAATTGGCTTTTTTGCAATTTTAAGCTGCGGCAATGGCAAAGGCTCGCGTTTAATTTGTTCTTTCAATCCTTCAAGATGATCATATTTTTCATTTGGAGTACCCTTATCGCCAACATAAATATGAGCGTCAACAATTGTATGAGCAAACTGGCCCAGTTCAAGCCCGGTTTCATTTGCAATAACCTGTGTAAGCAGTGAATAAGCAGCCAGGTTAAACGGAATGCCAAGTGCAATGTCACCTGAACGTTGAGTTAAGTGGCAGTTAAGCTTACCATCATTAACATTAAAGACGTATGTATAGTGGCATGGCGGAAGTATACTGGTTGTAGCATTGCCGGGTTCCCATGCGGTAACAACAAGGCGCCTGCTGTATGGTTTGTTCTTAAGTTCATCAATAACATATTTTATCTGGTCAACTTCCCTTACCTGCCAGTTACCTTCAGCGTCCTTCTGCGCACTTGGAAAATGACGCCAGTAATACCCATAAGCAGTTTCAAGATTGCCATCTTTGTCAGCCCAGGCATCCCATATTTTTGTGTGTTTTCTTAAATTCCTTATGTGGTTATCACCTGATAAATACCATAAAACCTCATATAATAAGGATTTCCACTCCATTTTCTTGGTTGTAAGAAGCGGAAAGCCCTTTTGAAGATCAACCTTATAAAATGCTCCAAAATAAGATATAGTATCGATGCCGGTACGAGATTTTTTACGGGTACCCTGCTCAATAACAGTTTTAACTAAATCGAGATACTCTTTCATTTAAGTCCTGAAATACAATTGAAATATTTTTAAATTTACTAAAAATGGCAGAGAGAAAAAATTCATTTCGCCATTACCTGCAAAGAAGGTAAAATAATATTAAGAAATGAGTTATAAAAGCCGGTTTTTTAATCTTTCAGTGTAAAGCTGGCCAATTTCAGCGCCAATTATAAACACAACAGAAGAATAATAAATCCAGAAGGCTACAACAACAATAAGTGCATAGGTACCGTAAATCTGCCCCAGGGTACCAAAATTATAAATATAGTAACCAAATACCTGTTTTGCCGCTTCCCAAAGTATTGCCGCCCACAAAGCACTAACCATACTGGCTTTTTTAGGCAGTTTAACTACCGGAACAGTAAAATACAATACCAGAAAAAGGAACAAAATCACAAGGAATGATAATACTGAAAATGCAATATGTTCAAAAATGCCTGATTTAAATACAGCCAATATTTCATACTGGTTTGCAGCCTGCCTTAAAACATCAACAATGGGCATAAGTATAGTAGTGGCAAAAAAGAGAAGTATTACCATAAATACCAGGGCAAAATCTTTTAATTTGCCCAGCAGATAATGAATATCGTTTTCAACATTAAAGACTGTATTCAGGATAGTGCGCATGCTGCTAAACAAACCGGAAGCAGCAAAAAGCAAACCAAAACCACCCACAATACCTGCAATGGTTTTGTACTGAATAACTTCATTTATCCTGGTAAAAATAATACGCTTTACAAAAGCGGAATACCTGTGATATGGAATAACAGCATCAATGAGAGCTGTTATTTGATACTGCATTTTTGCTGAATCAAGAAGGCTGCCCGCTATTGAGAAGATAATTAATACAAACGGGACAATGCACACAAAGAGTGAAAATGCCAGGCCGCTGCCCAGTAAAAACACATGATGCCTGTCTATCCTGTCATAAAGCCCGCCGCCATAATGTACAGCAAAACTTTTTACTTTTTCAAGCCAGGGGAATTTCCCACAAATATTATGTATGTAATCAGAGACAGAAGTAAATGAAAATTTATTATTTTCTTTTACTTTTTTAGGCATTCATAATCCGGGAGATAGTATTAAAATATAAATCAGCCAGTTTATTAAGGTCAAAGCTTACGCCATCATTTATCTTAAGTGCAGTGCCGCCTGTTTTACCAATAGCAATAAACGGCTGTCCTTTTTCTTCAAGTACTTTTTCAACAGCATTCTTATTTGCAGGAGAAACTGATATTATTACTCTTGACTGAGATTCAGAGAAGAAAGAAAGGTCTTTTCTTGTTTTAACCGGAATATTTACTTCGGCACCCAGAAGATTTTCTTCATCAATTATACAACATTCAGCAAGAGCAGCAATAATACCACCTTCGGAAATATCATGTGCTGAATTAATAAGCTGTTTATCTATTAAAGCCAGCACACTATCATGAAGTTTCTTTTCGATGTTAAAGTCAATTTTGGGACAATCACCTGCTACTTTATCATGTATAAGTTTAAGGAATTCACTTCCGCCAATTTCTTCATTATCTATTCCTAAAACATATACCAGGTCGTTTTCATTTTTGAAGTAAGAAGTAGTAATATTTTTAAGGTCTTCAATTAAACCAACCATACCTATTGTAGGAGTTGGATAAACTGCAGCATTAGGAGATTCATTATAAAATGAAACGTTACCGCCGGTAACCGGGGTTTCAAAGAATCTGCATGCCTCACCCATACCTTCAATAGCCTGGGTAAACTGCCAGTACATTTCCGGTTTATACGGGTTACCAAAATTAAGGCAGTTCGTAATTCCAAGAGGAATGCCGCCCGAGCATACTATATTTCTGGCAGATTCAGCAACTGCTATTTTTGTTCCTTCTTTTGGATTAAGGTATACATAACGTGAATTACAATCTGTTTTTACTGCAAGAGCTTTGTTAGTATCTTTTATTAAAACAACAGCAGAATCACAGCCCGGGCCAGTGACTGTATTGGTTCTAACCATAGAATCATATTGTTCATAAACCCATTTCTTTGAAGCTATGTTTGGAGAAGCAAAAACTTTTAAGAAAGCTTCTTCAATATTTGTTACTTCAGGAATTGAGTTCAGATTAAAACTTTTTGTTTCTTTTAGATAAGCAGGTTCTTTGGTTTCTCTTTTATAAACAGGGGCTCCGCCGCCAAGAACAAGTTCATAAGACGGAACTGCAGCTTTTTCTTCTCCCTGGTAATGTACATGCAGAAGCCCGTCATCGGTAGCTTCACCTACAATTTCACAGTGCAGGTCCCATTTTTCCAATACTTCTTTAACTTTATCTTCATATCCTTTTTTAACACAGCAAAGCATTCTTTCCTGGCTTTCGGAAAGCATAATTTCATAAGCCGTCATACCTTCTTCACGAAGCGGAACTTTATCAAGATTAACTATCATTCCGGCTTCGCCTTTAGCGCTCATTTCACTTGAAGAGCAGGTTATACCGGCAGCTCCCATATCCTGAATGCCAATTAGCCAGCCTTTACGAATAATTTCAAGTGAAGCTTCAAGCAGCAATTTTTCTGTAAAGGGATCACCAACCTGAACTGAAGGGCGTTTAGCTTCAGATTTTTCAGATATTTCTTCAGAGGCAAAAGTAGCTCCGTGGATACCATCCCTGCCGGTTGAAGAGCCGACAATCATTATTGCGTTGCCTTTTCCTTTTGCTACTGCGCTTGCCACATTTTCTTTTTTAACAATACCAACAGCCATAGCGTTTACCAGCGGGTTATCATGATAGCATTCATCAAAATAAACTTCACCGGCTACTGTAGGAACACCAAAACTATTGCCATAATCACCAATACCTTTAACGACCCCATCAAAAAGGAATCTTGTTCTTGCATCATCAAGAGAACCGAAACGGAGAGAATTAAGTGAAGCAATAGGCCTTGCGCCCATTGTAAAAATATCTCTCATAATTCCACCAACACCTGTAGCTGCACCCTGATAAGGCTCAACAGCCGATGGATGATTATGACTTTCAATTTTAAAGCAAACAGCCAGACCCTCACCTATATCTATTAAACCGGCGTTTTCTTCACCTGCACCAACCAACAGCCTTCCCCCGCTTCTGGGCAATGTTTTAAGAAGCGCTATTGAATTTTTATAGCTGCAATGTTCACTCCACATAACACTGAAAATACCGAGTTCAGTAAATGTGGGTACTCTGCCAAGAATTTTCTTTATTCGTTCAAATTCTTCTTCTGTAAGTCCATGTTCAAGTGCAAGGTCAAGATTTACTTCGGGTTCTTTCATTTTATTTACTTTTCCAATCTGTGTATTTAATAGATATATTAGTGAATCCTAAATAGCTAAACAAATATAAGAATTATACATTTGTGATTGAAAGGAACAAATAATGATTTTTAAAACCTGCCGAAATTTTTATTAGTATTTTCCTCAAAAATAGCTTAGAATAATAGGTTTTTAATTGATTGCTATAAAATTATGCAAGAAAAACTGTACCAAAGGAAAAGATTTTAAACACAGATATTTTATATTTGTCAGGCATATATTAAAAATGGAAATAAAATGAGAGCTCATATACTTCAACATGTATCATTTGAAACTGCGGGCATAATTGAGGCATGGTTAAAAAAGAATAATCACGAATATTTTATAACCGGATTTTTCAGAGGGGATAAACTCCCTCCGCAAAACTCATTTGACTGGTTAATTGTTATGGGCGGCCCAATGGGTGTTTATGATGAAGATAAAATAAGTTGGTTAAAAGAAGAAAAAGCATTTATCAGTGAGGCAATTAAGAATAATAAAGTTGTACTGGGAATTTGTCTTGGAGCCCAGTTAATAGCCGCAGCATTAAACGCTGATGTTTTTCCAAATAATGAAAAAGAAATAGGGTGGATGCCTGTTAAATCTGTTGTGAAGACAAAGGATAATTATTTATTTTCATTATTTCCGGAAGAAATAACAGTCTTTCACTGGCATGGAGATACATTTAACCTGCCTGAAAGTGCAATGCTTATTGCTGAAAGTGTTGCCTGCAAAAACCAGTTGTTTGTACTAAAAGACAGAGTAATTGGAATCCAGTTTCACCTGGAAGTGACAGAAGAATCAGTAAAAGGAATGGTTGAAAACTGCCGAAATGAATTAGTTCCGGGAAACTATATCCAGAGTGAAGATAAAATACTCTCTTCAAAACAGTATTTTGCCGGTTGCAATAATTTAATGACCAGCCTTCTCGATAAAATGGCTGAAAAATTCCCCGGTGAATGAGATAACTTTATTGCTAAAAACAGTCAGCCTTTTATATTAATATATTCATTCCATATTTTATATAGTTGATATGTGGCAAATATATCTTCGCCACAATAGACCGCAACATCTTTTATTCTGCCCGCTTCATAAAGATTTTTCACCTCCATACCGTTCACCCCATTTGATTTGGGAGATTCTATACCAAAAGCATGGCAGTAAAAATCAAGATTAAACTTCCTCACCAGTCCAAAGAATGTAAGCTGTTCCAATAGATCAATATGAAAAGAAGAATCATATTTTTTACTGACAAGGTTTTTTACCGGCTTAATCTTATTTATAGCAGAGCGAATCATTATAAAAGGAGCGTCAAAGGTTTTACCATTAAAAGATATAAGCTGGTCAGATGCTTCGCAGATACGCCAAAAAGATTTTATCATTTCAGGTTCAGTCATTCCTTTATATAAAACCTTTTTTTCTTCAACATAATGCTCTTCCGGTATGTTACTTTCGTAACAGACATAGGATTTTTCTTTCAGGACATCATAAATACCAATAGCAATTATTTTTGAGGTATAGGGATAAAGACTCATATAGCGGATAGCTTCATCTTTTTTCTGAAGGCGTGTCCCTTCATCAGTTTCTTTTTCGGCATATCTGAGAAGGTACTCCTGCTGACTTTCTGAAAGAGTATCAAAAGGATAACTACAGGTTTCTATATCAAAAATAATTTTGCGCATGATTCCCCGTAAATTATTTACTGAATGATAATAATTTAACAGACAAAAAGTAACTAAACAAATTGGAAATAATTAAAGGCGGAATATCAGTTGAAAGCTGTAAAAGGCAGGAATAAGTTTCCACATATTATTTCGCTCTATAACCCTATTCTGATATGATTGGAAAATATCCATGCTTTACCATTCAGGTATACTTCTACCCGGTATACCCCATGCTCTGTAACTATAAACTCAGCTTCATTATTATTTACAGTCTCAAGTTGCTTGCCATTGCGCAACAATCGAATTTCAGCATTGAGTACCGGAACCATAGCAATTAGTTTTATTTTATCACCAATGGGTACAGAATCTCCCATCTGGTATATCTTATGCCCGCAATCAGCAAAAAAACGGAAACCCCTGGAATCTGAATGATAATCATTAGCAACAAAACAATTTCCATTTTTAAGAGCAGAATATATTATGTTTTTTGCTTCATTAAGCGGTGTACCGGGAATAAGTTCAACATCTGTTAAAATATGAGTGCGAATAGATTTAAAAAGTACCTTATAAGGAAAAATTTCGACTTCAAGAAATCCGAGCAGGTTATATTTATGCGCATGGGCGTCAATGCCGCCTATACCTATAACTTTCCTGGAAAGGTTAAGTTCGTCCCATTTTGCCAGTGTTTCACCAGGCGGTGCAATAATGGACTTTAACGGATGAAGAAAAGACTGATATTTATTCTGTTCAGTAAGGTTTTCCATCCATTCAGACATATGGTTCCATATCTCTATCCCTGTAAAATCATTAGTAGACCACTCCACCCATGGATATGGCGGATGCTCTTTCATGTGAGTTCTTTTTTCATGCGGATGAGCAATAAAACCAATTCCACCGTCTTCTCTGACTTTTTTTACATATTCAAAAGCGGACATACGGGTAGAATAAGTATCCCTTACGTTAAGTGCAAGATAATGGTTTTTATTTTCCTTATCATTTATCTCACAGCCAACAAGCAGCAGAGTATTGCCATACCAACCCTCATAACCTTCATTCAAAGCACGGAGGGTATTATGGTCAGTTAATATTATGAATTCAAGGCCTACTTCATCTGCGAATCTGGCTATATCTTTAACTTCTCCAGAACCATCCGAAAAGGAGGAATGCATATGTAAGGCGCCAGCATATTCGAACATTGAGTACCGGAATAAATTTTTTTTAAAATATAAACAAAAAAAACTGAAAAAACCGCAAATACAAACGGGGAAAATATTTACCATATATTTTAGGTAAACATTTTAACATTTCTTACTTTCAGGGAAACAGATGTAAGGAATAACACATGATAATTTCAATATATCTGAATATCAGCAAAGTAATGAAAGTATTATTTATAGGATAAGAAGAAATGTGCATTAAAACAACAATCAAATTGTTTTAATTAAAATTGAAGTACAGAAAAATATTAAGCATCAATGAAAAAGAAAAGGCGGCAATTGCCGCCAATCTCTTAAACTTCAGTTAATTCGTACAGGGTAGTATATTTTGTTGGATTATCAGTCATAAAATCATTAAGCTTATTAATAAGAATGTTTAATCTTTCATTCTGATCATCATCAAAATTCTCGTAAGCTTCAGGGGAAACGAAGGTATAAATCTCTTCAAAGTTATTAGGTTTGTTTTTAACTTCATAAACCGAATAACTTTCCAGGCCCTCAGCTTTAAGAAGGTTTTTAAGTTCCTTAATAACTCCAAGGTATTCGTCCCTTTTAGCAGCAGCAATTTCATATTGTATTGAGAATATTACTTTTCCCATTTCTTCTCCGGATAATTATATAAACTTGTTAAGAAAGAATTTCCCGGTAAATACAACTTTAACGGGTCCTGTAAGAGATAAATCCTTTATTTCATCGTTTTGTTTAACAAAATTTACAATAAGTTCATCTCCACCATGAGTAATTAAAGAGACAGGTGCAGATAAATTAAAAATAAAACTTCCAATAAGGGCAGCCGCCACAGAACCAGTACCACATGCAAGAGTCTCGTCTTCAACCCCTCTTTCATAAGTCCTGATGAAAATCTTATTATCAGATATTGATATAAAATTTACATTTGCACCAGAAGGGGCAAAAAGGTCATGATATCTAATCTCCCTGCCAAGGTCATATACCGGCACATCTGATAATGAACTGAAAGCCTGTCCCTCAGAATTTTTGATATCTTTTATATTAATCACAATATGCGGTGAACCTGTATTTAAAAAACAGGCACTTACAGAATTATTTCCGGCTGTAAAACAAATCCCCTCCTGAAAATCAGAGGGCGGATTCAAATTAAACTTAACCTTGTTTTCATCAAGAATTTCGCCGGAATAATTTACACAATTTTGAACGAAAACAGTTTTGTTATTTTTAACACGGCCTGAAAGACCAGCCATAAATATGCCACAACGTGCACCATTTCCGCACAAAGTACTACCTGAACCGTCAGCGTTATAATAATCCATTATGAAATCAATCTCATCTGAATTCTGAATGGTTATCAGCCCATCAGCGCCAATACCAGTTCTGCGGTTACATAAATTTTTTATTGCCGTTTTAGTAAGATTAAAGTGAGGATTTGAATCTTTATCAATCATAATAAAGTCATTCCCTGCCCCACTCATCTTAACAAAAGAAATCTTTTCCATTTAGTAATACAATTTAGGTGAATAACATCTCGATTTCAATAAAAATATTGTTATAAGTAAAGATATTTTAAGCCTTTTACCAAAATTATTTAAATATACACCAAACACTTACTGATAAAATAACCCGTACCAAATAAACTCATAACCATTTTTATACCGGGGTATGCCTTAAAATACCCTGAACCGGGCACCTGTTTATTCTCCAATACTAATACGAAACAATTCCATAGACTGCTTGTTATTAAAGAATAAAACCACCGTTTGAAATTCCATTATTAAAACAGATTGTTTTTCTATCGATTATCACTTAAAAAGAGAATACTGCCGAAAATTAATATGGCATATAGTTGTCTGTATGCTATATTGCTAATTAGCAGTTAAAACTTTGTAATTTTTAATGGTAAAAAAGAAAAAAGTTTATCATATTACCATACATCTTGCAATCAGGTATGTTAATTCAGGGCTTTTATTTACCCAAAATAAATATTCGCATTATTCTACAATAATGTAGTAAATGATATATTAATGAAATATTATCTTTCATTCATATTGTTTATAGTAGTGTCTTTTTGGACAGATTCACTTTGCCAAACAAGTAATGATTCTACGGAAACAGATATAGAGGAATTACTTAACAAAGAAGTAACACAAAATAAATATGTTGAATCTGCAACAAGGTATAAACAATTATCATACGAGTCTCCTTATTCTCTGGATATAATTACAAGTGAAGAAATTGAACGGTACGGGTATACTACTTTTTCAGATATAATACTCAGCCTTGGAGGCATGTACCTGAGCAATGATTTGAATTATGAATATATTGGAATAAGCGGACTGGGAGTACCGACTGATTATAACAGCCGTATACAGGTTTTAATTGACGGGCACCAGCTTTCGGATAACGTATATAATTCTAATTTATTGAATGAATTATTGTTTGATTTGAAGAATATAGAAAGAGTTGAAGTTATCAAAGGGCCCGGCTCTGTTCTTTATGGTGGAAATGCTATGCTTGGAATAATTAATATTGTTCCGAAGAAAAGTAAAGACCCAGTATCCCTGGTTGTAAAAGGAGAAACAGGAAGCTTTAATTTAAGGAATGCGGCAGGAATATTTTCTTATAACGATGGAGATAATTTTAACTTAAACCTTTCACTAAATTATTGGCAAAATAACGGGCGTGATTTTTATTTCAGCAAGTATGATAACCCGGAAACCAATAACGGCATAGTTGAAAACCTTGATGGAGAGAAAAAATACGGTTTTTATTCTTCAATGAAGTATAAAGAATTAGAAGTTTCCGGAATGTTAAGCTACAGGAGAAAAGATGTTCCAAACATGCCCTATGGAGTTGATTTCGGGACTAATTCTCCCACTATTGACATTTTTAGTTTTGCAGAGGCAAAACTGGAGCATAGTATTTCATACAACCAGATATTAACGACGCGCGTTTATTATGATCAATACTATTTTAAAGGCAGCTATATTTACAGCGGAATTTCAAACTGGGATTCTGATAACTCAAAATCTGCCGGTGCGGATATAGGATACTTGTGGGATGTTTTTACCAACAACAGAATTACAGCCGGACTTGAACTCATAAGAGTTTTTACCGCAGATTATATATATAGAGATAAAAACAGTATTTATTCCAAGTTTGATTTCGCCTTTAATAAATACGCATTTTATTTACAAAATGAATATAACTTAAACAAATACCTGACCTGTTATCTTGCCTTACGATATGATAATTACCAAAAGACTGGCGATAAGTTAACTCCAAGAATTACATTCATAATATCTCCTGACAATTATAATACAATACGTTTGCTCTGGGGAACAAGTTTCAGAATGCCAACTCTGTATGAAAAATACAACAATGATTTCTCTTCCGGGTATAAGATGAACCTTGATTTGAAACCGGAGGAAATATCAACGTTTGAAATTAACTGGAATAACAGGACTTTAAACAACATTACAATTAATGCAGGAGTATTTTTTAACAGAATAAGCAATTTTATAACTACAGTAGAGTCACCTGAAGACGGGCTCACATTTTATACAAATTCGGGAAGAATTAACGTCGCCGGGATAAAACTGGAAGCAAATCTGACATTAGATGAAAAATCGGGTGGATATTTAAGGTATGCATGGCAGAAAGGAAAGGATAATAATAACCAGGACTTGATAAACTCGCCTGACAACTTATTAAAAGCCGGTTTCTACAGAAGTATATATAACATAAATGCCTCATTTGAGTATATCTTCGAAACATCAAGATTAACATATGAAAACGTCAAAACAAAGATTATTAATTATTCAGCTTTAAGTTTCAGCAATTCAAGCATTATTAATGGTTTTGGATTATCCCTTAGAATAAACAATCTGTTTAACAATACAATCCAATACCCTGGAGGAAAAGAGCACATAGAGGCATTATTTACTATGCCGGGAAGAAGTTACGTGTTTTCAGTCAGTTATGAACTTTTTTAATTATGAAAAAGTATTCCTGTTATAATATGGAAATATTTGCATCCATTTTTTGGCTTTTATTCAGCATCAATGTTGCAGGACAGGAAATGCCAGTGCCTGCCGCACTACAGGGAGAACTGCTTCCAAAAATTTTACTGCTAAACAGCGAATTTAATATGAAGGGAAGTATTACAATAGGAATAATCTATAATGAAAATACGCGAAGTTCAGTTGAAGTTTATAATGAGGTTGTACAACAAATAAAACAAGCTCAATTTAAAGTAGATTTTATCATAATACCTATAGGAATATCAGGGACAGGTAATTTACGGCAATTCATATTACAACACTCTATTGACTGTATATACATAGCCCCTTTAAGAGGAATAGATTTTTCGGTAATTAATAAGATTTGTAAAGATTTGAAAATTCTAACAATAAGTGCTTCCCCATCACTTGTTTATACTTATTTCAGTATAGGTTTTGAAATACAACAGGACAAACCAAAGATAGTAGTTAACTTAAAATCTGCTGATGATGAGGGAATAATTTTAAGTTCAAGGTTGTTGAAAATCTCAAAAATAATAAATGATAATGCCCGGTAAACTGTTCAATAGCGTAAAAGCGAAATTAATAATACTGTTAACTCTGTTATTTTCAGTTTTGGCAGTATTTCTTGCTATTTATCTTCCACATAAATTTGAGCATGAAAGATTTTCAGCACTGGAAGATAAAGCAAATACTATATGTGCTATAGCCGCTTCAACAGCAGTATCTTCGGTACTTTTTAATGATCCGCAGTCATTAAAAGAAGATATAGCTCCGATAGCAAACAGCAATGATATTGCGTACATAATAATCGTAAACAATCAAAATAAAATTCTTTATTCGCACAAATACCCAAAGGGAATTCTTGATTCTTCATTTGTAACACCCAAAATTGCACATATACACAGTTACCCTGTCATAAAAGTTGTAGATAAAATTATCCTGAACAAAAATGTAATAGGACAGGTATTTATGGGATTTTCTACAAACATTATTAGAAACAATATGACCCAGTTAAAAAATGAAATACTGGTAATTATTGTTTTTATTTTCTTTACAGGGATATTGGCCTCATTGTTAATTGGAATCTTTTTTACCAAGCCAATAAATTCTATTATGCAGGCAACCAGTGAAGTAGCAAAAGGAAATTTTGACGCAAGGGCTAAGATTTACAGCAAAGATGAGGTAGGACTATTTGCAATAAGGTTTAATGATATGATATTTAAGTTAAAAACATTTTATTCTGAATTGGATGCAATGGTTAAAGAAAGGACTTTACAGCTTCAGGAGACAAATGAATTACTTCAAAATGAAATAATAGAAAGAGCAAATGCTGAGACGCAAATAAAAGCTTCCCTTGAAGAAAAGAACGTAATGCTGAAGGAAATACATCATAGAGTGAAGAATAATATGCAGGTAATTTCCAGCCTGTTTTATTTGCAATCGAGAAAAGTTAAGGATAAGGAAGTTGCTCAATTATTTACCGAAAGTCAGAACAGAATACTTTCCATGTCACTTGTACATGAAAACATTTATCAGAATAACGACCTTGGCAAGGTTGAATTTCACCAGTATATAATAAAACTGTTAAACAATGTAAAAAGCTCATTCAAGGATGAATCTGCCGGTATCGCAATAAGTACCGATATTGATAATCTTAAATTCTCAGTTGATACAGCTATACCGTTGGGAATGATTATAAATGAGTTAATAACTAATACATTTAAGCATGCTTTTAATCCACAATATGGAAGTGAAGAAATAACTGACAAAAGATTATTAATCAGGTTAAAAGAAAAGGAAACAATTAAACTTGAAGTTATAGATAACGGATATGGCATACCAGAAGATGTGGCATCAAAGAAAACAGGTACTCTTGGTCTTGAGCTTATAAAAGGGCTTACCAGGCAAATAGATGGGAAATTAAAAATAATAAATGACCATGGAACAAAATTCATTGTGGAACTGCCTGGAACAAAAAACAATTCACGTTAATCTTCATAATATCTACCAGTAATACTGCCAATTATTCCATAGGATAATTCATTCCGGCATAATGCTCAATTAATTTTTAGTATTTTTATTATCACTCAACTGCATCTGTTTTGTTTTTATACAGGAATCGGTTTACAAAAAAGGGATACTGATAATTTCTTCAATATCCCTTAATAAAATAACAGGTAGTCGATTAGTCTATTTAAGCATATTCTCTATGTCTTCTCTATGCGGCGCAGAAGGCTGTGCCCCTAGTTTTGTAACAGATAGAGCTGCTGCTGCATTACCAAACAATACTGAATCTTTAACTGACTTTCCTTCGGACAATGCAACTGTAAATGCTCCGTTAAAAACATCACCGGCAGCAGTAGTATCTACTGCTTTAACCTTAAAAGATGGAACAAGCCCATTGAATTCATTATCAAACACAAATGCTCCTCGTGAACCCAACGTTATGATTACGGTATCAACTCCCTTTTTCTTCAATATATCAGCTGCTTTTTGGGCATCGTCATCATTATTTACTTTTACTCCTGTTAAGATTTCTGCCTCAGTTTCATTTGGAGTTATTATTGAAATCTTTTTTAATAACTCATCACTCAAATGCTGTGCAGGAGCAGGATTCAAAATAATTTTAACATTTTTTTCTGATGCAACAGTAGCAGCATATTCAATTGTCTCAACCGGAATTTCAAGCTGCATTAATAAAATATCACCTTCAGAAAACATGTTTGACAGATTTTCTAAATTTTCAGGTAAAATTTTAGCATTAGCTCCGGAAGCAACCCCAATCGAATTTTCACCATTTTCCCCAATAAAAATTAATGCAACACCTGAAGGCTCATTCATATCCCGGGAGATATAATTTATATCCAGGCCGTCTTTAGCAAAACCTTTTATCGCCTCTTCTCCGAACATATCAGTACCAACTCTGCTTAAAAAAGTGATACTGCCTCCGGCTCTGGCAGCGGCAACTGCCTGGTTAGCGCCTTTTCCCCCGGGTGCTGTGGAAAACTTACCGCCAATAATCGTTTCCCCCGGTACAGGCAGCCTGTCTAGTTGAATAATCATATCTGTATTAGAACTGCCTATAACAAATATCTTTGACATTTTTTACTCCTAAACCAATCGTGAAATAATAATAGATACAAGCCCAATTATGAATGATGCAAACATAAATGTGAGAAGTTTGTTTGTTCCGGCAGGCGCATTTTTAAATTCCTTCCAGATAAAAACGCCCCAGAAAGCAGCCACCATAGTTGCACCCTGTCCCAGGCCGTAAGAAATTGCAAAGCCTGCCGGGCCTGAAGCTATGATACTGAAAGCCATTCCCAATCCCCATATTGCCCCTCCAAGTATACCAATGGAATGAAGTTTAACACTGCCTTTTGTAAAATAATCAGAATACTTAACAGGTTTGCCATCAAGTGGCTTTGCCATCATAATACTGTTCCATACAAAATTTGAAAGCAGCAGGCCTATAGCAAAAAATACTACCGCTGTATAAGGAGTAAGTTTACCAGCGTCCGGATTAATGAAGTTTTCGGACATGGAAGCGGCTACAAATCTGTAGAAAAACCCCATAAGGACACCGGCAATTATTGCAACAATAAGTCCTCTTGAAATTTTGCTATTATTAGATGAAGACATTTTCCTGTAAGCAAAAGCATCTATTAGTATAGCAAGAACAACGCATGCAACACCAATAAATAATAATGCAGGATTGCCTACCGGTGATGCGACGTAATTAGTTATAACCCCAAGAACAAGTGCCAGCCCAACTCCAACGGGAAAAGCTACTGCCATTCCGGCGATATCAACAGCTACAACAAGCAGTATATTTGACAGGTTAAAAACTATACCGCCAATAACTGCAGACCAAATATTGCCCGAATCAGCCTGACTAATATCTGCTAAAAAACTTCTTCCCTCTGTGCCAATGCTGCCCATCGTAAATGCAAGAACAAGGGAAAGCAGCAGTACGCCAATGGAATAATCCCAGTAGAATAACTGAAAACTCCATTCTTTACTTGCAAGTTTTTGTGTATTTCCCCATGAGCCCCAGCATAACATTGTAATAAAACACATGCTGATAGCTATTGCGTAAGATTCTACAACAACCATTACTAACCTCTTAAAATTAATTAGTGTTTAGAGTTATGAATTAAAAAATGAACCCTTTATTTAAACCGCCTTTTATAAATACCTCTTTTTACTTAACAACAATCATTTTCTTCGAAAATTGTAAACTGCCCTGTGTAAGAGTGTAGAAATAAACTCCGCTGGATACTTCAGATGAATTAAAAATCACACTGTAAGTGCCGGCAGGTTTATTCTCACTTACAAGTGTTTTCACTTCCCTTCCAAGTATATCAAATACTTTAAGTGTTGTATATCCTTCTTTTGCAATATTATATTTTATTACAGTTTCGGGATTAAAAGGATTTGGATAATTCTGTTCCAGTGAGAACAGAGCCGGACTGAGAATATTATCATCTACAGCTGATACATTGCTGTTCCTTACTTCAAACTCATTATCAAATGTCCAGACACTTGATGGAGCTACACTAAACTTAACATACCTTGCACTAACCGGCTCAGACAAGGTATAAATGCATTTGTTTAAAGATGCTGTTGTACCGTAAGGAATAGTGGGAATATTTAAACTTCCGGCAGTTTTAAATGAAGAATTATCAAGCGAGGTTGAAACTGTAACCTGGGATGGCAATGAAACTGAAAATGATGTTTCATATAAAAAATACGCTATAAACTGCTGAGCCGGCTGTTCACTGCCAAGGTCAATAACAATATAGCGGGTATTTTTATTTGCATCATAAACACCTTCATAACTTGGGTCTTTATGCGATATCGTTCGTCCTGTACTTCCATTTGTCAGTTCTTTATTATCAGTGTCAGGGTATTCAGAATCAGCTGTACGTGACACTGTATAAGAGCACCCTTTAGATATTATATTAGCAAGGTAATTAAAAATGCCGGTATTTATAGTAACAGGTTCTGAGGTTGTTATATTACCTGCAAAGTCATATACTTTTAATTCATAAGTATATTCAGTATTAGGGTTAAGGCTTCCATCCTTTAGTGTTGTTGGCAGCGGAGCAATAGATGAAGCTCCATCATACCTGCCTATTTGTTTTTTCCATATCCTTACTCCATTACGATACACATAATATCCGCATACTCCAATATTATCAGTTGCTGCATCCCAGTTAAGTGTTACATTGCCAAAGGAATCAGCAACAGCCGTAAATGCCCCTGGTAAAACAGGTGCAGATGTTTCCACCACGCCATTTTTTAAATAATCAAGATATGTAAGATGATAACCTGAAACTGTATTATTAGGACTCTGATAGTGGCAGTAGGCAAATGTAATATAATCGTCCACATAAGGCTTTTCAATCTTTAGCTGCCTTACCAGCCTGTCAACAGTAGCTGAGGTCCAATCAGTCTGATCAAATGTTTCCATATCAGACCAGAAAAGAAGACCCGGCTTTGTATCAACAGCTTTACGCAAAGCTGAAAACCACTCATCTACCTGGTCAATCTTAAGTCCGCCTGCGCCAACACAATCCTGAGGGCAGAAAATATCACCGGTAGTTGTATGTAATTTTGAAAATACATCAATCCAAAAATCTTTGTTTTGATCAGATGTAGTCATTGCTGAATTCATATATGGGCACCACATAAACGGAAGGCGTATATTATTAGCAGTAAGATAATCCAGCTGAATATTTATAGCTGCTGCATAAGTATCACGATTTTGCGCATCTGAAAGAGCCACATTATTTTCTTCATAAGTAAAATACCATGCATGGAATGCATTTGGATATTTATTTTTATAAAGAGTCCACACCTCTTTGCATACCTCGTTATCAAGCCTCATCTGGGGAAAGAGCCATGAAGTATCATGACTTGCAGAAGTCCACCATTGTGCGTTTTCACTTACCTGGAGGAATACTTTTATTCCCGAATTTTCGGCATTCTTCAGAACTCTTTCCAGAAAGCCTGTACCATAAGGGCCTGCAGTAGTGTTTGGGAGTGAAGATGGATAAAGTGTTTTGGAAACCTCGCCGGGAGCGGATGTTATAAGCGGGCCAATTACAAGATATTCCATACCAGCTTCTTTTAATGAAGCAAATTCTTTTTGCCATTTTTCTTCGCTCCACGAACCGGCAAGCCATGGCTGAATAAAAGAGCCATTAAACGCAGCTTTATCCGCAGCATTTATTCTGCCAGGAAAAAGCAAAGTAAGAATCAGCAAAGCAGTGTAGAATGAAAACACAGTTTTATTTTTCATATAAATACCTGTTATTTGTTTTGCGCTATCGTTTGTGCATAATGGCATTTAAAATAGCAATAAACTCAATTAATAAAAAACCCTGTTTAATTAATTAGATGAAAAGAAAGAGAAAATATAATGCTAACTTTTAATGAGATAAAAACGCACGGCATTTCTCAATTGCGTTTGTTTTACTTTCGTTTTCATCCCCGGAAAAGCCTTTATGCTTTGTTTTACTTATTTTTACTTAGCAATAATATTTAATTAAAGGCCAAATAGCAAGGTATATATTGAAAGTGGCCTGTCTGTTTTATAAAGCAATTCTGTAAAATTTCTGCAAAAAATTAAAGTTTTTAAAACAATTAACTAAACAGACATAATCAACCGGAGCCTGTTATCTTCACTAAATTTTACTTTCCCGGGGTTGCCTTCAGCACGATAGGCCTTATTCTTAGTCAAATCAAAAACCGATGACCAGATAGTATCACAGTTTGTTTCTTTTCCATACTGGCACATAAAACCATACTTGCCTGCCAGTATATCTTTTGTATAATTGACACTGTCATTTGTATTCATATTCTTAAGAGATGAATAGGCAGTTAAATATCTTTCATGTGAGGAATAGATATCCGGCCCGTTAGTATTATGCTCTTTCATTTCATTTGAAATAAAATCATTTGCCACAGCTAAAAATTTCTCATCAGATGAAGGCCTCCTGATATTAATCTTCTCCGGAATAAATTCCACTATTGCCATATCACCTGCTTTATCTGTAAGTAAAACATTCCCGGCAGAAGAAACAGGTATATCTTTAATAGCAGTTATTGCTTCCTCTGTATTTGCACATTTTTCAAGTACATAGCGCACTACAAATACTGAATTTAAGCCGGGCTTTATAAATTCCGGAACAACAAATGTCATTGCTGCAGCAAGCCCCTTTTCATTTATTCCCTCTTCAAGGTGAACCATAGAAGAGGTATTCCCAAGGAAAGAATACCCGTGATGAGGTTTATATAGCATACTCTGGCTTAATTTTTTTAATTCTGGCGGAAGGTCATTGTTTCTTCCAAATACAATATGCCCTTCATTATTAAAGCAAAAAGCAGTACATCCTTTAAGGCAGCATGCCATACATAAAAGCCATGCAGAAAATTTCTCGTAGCTATATTGAAGTCCGTCTGTAATACCTTTTATTTCCCGGCAAACCTCAGGGTATACCAGTGATAGAATTTTTCCCGATTGTACACCAAAGTCTATCTGGTAATCTTTCAGTTTAATAATTGAATCAAAATCCACATACTGTTTCTTCAGAATTTGCCCGAACTTAAACCCAATTTCATAATGAGTGCCGGTAAAACGCGGATGGTACATTTTATACTCCATTGAATATGTTAATTAAATTTTATAAAAGGTAAAGGTTAATAATTACATTAACAAGAAATCACCAACGCCCGTTTACCATAGGTAATTTTCTTTCATCACAATTATGTGGATTATTATTGCATCATTTACATATTTTTACAATGTATTCATTAGCTTGTCTGCACCTGGTATTTTAAGCAAAGGGGTACAGGGGTTACATTTCAGAAACTCAAAACCGGTATTTCTTATTAAAAGAAGAACCTGATAAGGATATTATTCATGAAGAACTTCTATTTTGTGCTTGCCTTGATTACCTGCATTACTTTTGGAGATGCATTTGCACAAATAAAAACTTTAAGCGGCTTTGCTGCAGATTCAATTAGCGGAGATCCTCTTCCGGGAGTAAACGCTGTTATAGTTTCAAAAGAAGACGGAAGACTAATAACCGGTACTGCTACAGACAGCACCGGCAAATTCGAAATAAAAAATATAAGAGATAAGGATGTAATTCTTAAACTGTCTATGGTAGGTTACAATACCAAAACAATTGATGCACTTAAAGAAGGCAGTCTTGGGAAGGTATTCTTAAGCCAGTCAGCAGTTAAGCTTGGGGATGTGGAAGTAAAGGCTCAAAAGCCTATGCTGGAATATTCCCTGGATAAGACTATCATAAACATTGATAAAGTTCCCGGAAATAATGCATCTGTATCAGACGCGTTAAAAAACACAGGACTTATAGATGTTGACCCAACCTCCAAAAAGATTAGTGTACGTGGGAACAGTGCTGTTAATATTATGATTGACGGCCATCCTGTTCAGATGGGCGATGAATTGCTTAGCCAGATGCCTGCCTCTTATGCTGAAAAAGTTGAGCTTACTACAGTACCTTCAGCCAAAGAAGACCCTGAAGGCGGAGCAGGTATACTCAATATAATAACAAAGAAAAATGTTTTTGATAACTACAGCGGCTCAGCTACTATATATGGTTCAACAGGTAATGTTGGGATGGCAAATCTGATGCTTAATTACAGGAAGAATAATTTCAGTATAAATGCATCTACATTTACTTTTCTGGGTAAATTTGGCGGCTCTTCTGATGCTGATAGAATAAATTACAACAGCGATGCATTACATGAGATAATATCTAAAAACACAACCAGTACTAATGGAAATTATAGAGGGTATAACCTGGGAATTGATTATGACCCGGATACATTGAATAGTTTATCTTTTTCAGCTAATTACGGATTGATGAAATTTTCAAATGATAATGGATCAGTTTCAGATAATTTTAATATAAGTAGGGAGTTAATATACAATTATTATTCTCAGTCCAATGTTAATTATAAATATGGGAATTATTCGACTTCCGGTTTTTACAAACACAAGTTTAATAATAAGGGGCATGAATTTACTACAGATGCTTATTTCACAAATCAGGATAACTTTAACGGTACAGACCTTATCTCACATTATAATTATACAATAGATTTCCCTTCATACCAGATGAGCCATCAGAGCGAAAAGAACAATACTTTCATACTAAAAACTGATTATGTTAACCCAACTGATGAATATGGTAAATTTGAGGTTGGTTACAAGCTTACGTATAGAAACAGGAAGAATGATTATACCAACAAAAACTTCTTATATATAGAAGATGTATGGGGTGACAGTCTTGGACTAAGTAATATTTTTAAATACGATGAAACAATACATGCAGGCTATATTACATATACAAGAAAAATAAGCATCTTTGATGTAAAAGCCGGTTTACGTCTTGAACAAACTTTTGCAGAAGGAACACAGGAAGTTACAAATGAAACTTTTAATAACGATTACCTGAGCCTTTTCCCTTCTCTTTCGGTAGCTTATAGCATATCTCCTCTTTACCAGGTTTCATTTAATGCATCACGCAGAATAAACCGGCCCCGAATGGATCAGATAAATCCATTCGTTTTTGTTTATGGGCCAAACAGTGAAACAAGAGGGAACTCACGTATTGAACCAACTTATACGAACATATTTGAACTTGCTTTCAGCTCATTATTGAAGTTTTACTACTCACGTACGACAGGCAACGTAGTTTCGTTTAATACAGTAAGAAATGACAGTATCTTTGTAACTTCTTATGTAAATGCTACATCGACAAAAACTTATGGAGCAGAATTAAACATTCCTATTATGAACGGCCCCGGTATGCCTTTTAAACTGCCTGACTGGCTTCAGATTTTTAATATATCTCTTAGCTATTCTTATATGAAAGAAGATGCCGGGTATCTTAATGACCAGTATGCAATAGACAGAGGCTCTTTCAGAATGACTGACTATTTAAGCCTGAAACTCTGGTATGATGTAACCTTTTCTGTGTATGCTTCGTATACTCCCAAAACCACTGATGATCGTTTTTATAACAGTTCAAGAACGTTTGCAGGATTTTCTGTCGGAAAGAATTTCTTTGACAAAAAACTGGAAGTTACCTTTAATGCACAGGATATATTCAAAGGGCAAAACGGAACCTCAAAAACCACGGCGCCTTCATTTTACTCATATAACAAGTATACAGCAAAATATACTCCCAACTATGGCATCTCTCTCAGGTATTCATTCAACAACTATCAGCAAAAACAGGATAGAAACGTTGATGACGGAAGAGATAATTCTGGTAACAGAATTTTCTAACCTTATTGTTACTCAAAAGGGCCGGTTAATACTGGTCCTTTTTGCTATACCCTGACAGAAGACCTCCTCTTTTTCCATTTTATAACACATTTAGTTTTTACCATATTTTTTTTACGCAGTTACCCGGGATAACAACAATGCTAATGATGCAGCAGATAAATACTAATCTGTGGGACTTTACAAACGTTCAGATATCGCAAAACATTTTTTCTTATTATAAAACAGCAATGCTTAATAAAAATCAGTAAATTAACTTTGAACAAAGATTAAAGTTATGGGGTAATTTATGTATACCAGCCATATTTGTTTATTCATCCTGCTGTTAACAGCATCTGTTTTGTCTGCGAATAATAATGATGAAAAAAATATTAAAGCTGTCTTAATAAACGAAATAAAACTCCACCCTGAAATGGAAGTGCAGGATTTATATAAGTTCATCCACCAGGCTTCATTTGGCAGTGAACACGCAGTAAAAGATACATCTGCCGTACGTGCATGGATGGAAAATGAACTAAAAACTATGGACATGGATATAAAAGATGAACTTATAACTATTCTCTCCCCTGACAGTGCAATAATCAGGGTAAACCTGCGTCCATATATCAAAAAAAGTTATTCTCCTGAAAAATTGCTTGAGGCTTTTATAAAAACGGCAAACACTTATAAAGGCTCAAAAGATACGTTTATGTTATACCGCAAAAAAGCACGCGAACTGGCAGCAGAAGGTATGTTTAATTTTTCGGCAGAGCAGATGGATAAATTTTTTAATGAGCTTTTGGCAAAAGGCCTCCCTGCGGTACACCATTCAGAAATATACGAACGGCTGTACAAACCAGCTTACAGGGTGGTTGAAAGGAAATATGTTGATGAGATTATAAAATTATATTAATTGTTACGATCCCATATAATTTTGTTTAAATATTTATAATTAATATCCTTATAATATTTTTCGCCATATTGCATCATACATCCAGTATATTTATTCCATCTTAGTAATATAATTTTATGATAAAACATAGTCTCATTATTAACAGCCTGAACTATATGGGTTCCTACCTTTATATAAAGGCTTTTATCATAATGGTTATAAACAACTATCTTGCCAAAAGATATAATCTCATTTGTTTTCTCTTCATAATCAAGCAAGAACGCTTGTTCAACAATCTCTTTATTTTTTACTTTAAATATCTTTAAAATACTTTTATTGTAGAATATTGGGTCTTCCATATTTACAATTATTTCTTTTTCTTTATCATTATCAATATCATCTATTATTAGCACATTGTCTTTGTTCTTTTCATCTGCAATAGTTTCAACTACAGAGCTATTCAGATTTATTTTCATAGTATTGATTTTAAGAAAATAAGTTGAATCATCAAATACTAACTGAACTCTATCTTTTATAGAATCATTATCTAAATCAATATACCATTTAGTTGGAAGTGTCTGTCCATAAGAAATAGCTGTCATCATTAATACAAATATTAATCTCATAGATACATTTCCCGATATTTTTGTTTTCTGTTTTATCTTCATTGTGAAGTAATAATTATACGGATTTCAACCGGTATATTTTCAGTCAGCGGACCAACCCCCGGTCACCTCCCTATCCTGCTGTCATAATACCTTGCGACAAAATAATCATAATTTGTTTCATCGTCACGTTCTTTACCTGTAAACTTATAATTTTCATTGGATATACCATTTCATCTCTCTTGTATATAATATGCCTAATTATGATTATGCAATTACTCACTATTTGGGGTATAATCTTCTAAATCAGTTGTGTCCTGAAGTTCCTCAATACTTGGCGTATAATCTTCTGAACGATTTGTGTCCTGTAATTCCTCCAAACTTGGGATATAATAATGTATACCGGTTGTATCCTCAATTACCTTTGAAGTTGGAATATCAAATAATGAAAAACCGGTCTCACGTACTGAACATTTTCCATCGCTTATAATTATCATTATAGCAGATGGCGAAAACAAACCATCTTCTGAAGTAAATTGCATCCCTTCTTCTTCTAATTTATTTATCATTTGAACAGCTTTACTGGAATCATAATTTTGCAAATTATTTAATCCATAATTTATAATTATGAATTTATTATCAATTTTTATAAAATCGTCTGGCTTATTGTTATAAATAACAGTTTTTTTAGGAGCGTGAGTTATAAATATAAAATAACTGGAATCGCGAGTATAGCGTATAAAGTACAATCCATAAATACTATTATCCGGATGTTCGGCTATAAAATCAGACATACACTTGAGCATATTACTATTTGTTAATTTTCGTGATATAAAATTAGTATCGGATAAGGATGAACATGATAAATTCAAAAGAAGAATTCCACAAAATAATATCTTCCACATATTTTTTCCTATTTTTTCATATAGTTTAAATATTTGTTATATAGTGTTTTGAGACCAGCCTTGCTGCCATAATACCTTGTGCCAAAATAATCATAATTTGTTTCATCGTCTCTTTCTTTACCTGTAAAGGTATACTTTTCATTGGATACCCCCTAATTGCTGCTGGCAGATTCAGGATTCTTTTTTTTACCCTCCATATTGCCAAGAAAGAACGGAAATGTTATCAATCCCGGCAGCCTGCTTACAACAAGGAGCGTAATGAACAGAATGAAGGAGAGGGCAAAACCGTGATTGTTCTTAAAGCACACAATTTTTAAACTATTTTAAATGGAAGTATAAAATTTAAATATGTATAATTTATAAAAACAATTAAGATAGCTTCTATGAAGTTTCCTAACCTCCCTCTTCTCACATTCATGCCTTTGCACGCTTCTCTTCAGTTCGATAGAATCTATTCATGCAATCGCTAATGAGTCCAGCATATAATTCCGCTTCAGTGCTAAATAAATTAGATGTATAATTGTTAAATTAAACAATTTGCTTTATTCATATTCTATCAAAAGGCACGTTTCTTTAAACCAACCTGTTAATTATACACGAAACGCTTATCACTAAATAGCACGTGAAAACCGGCATCTGATATTGATACTTCTATTGTGACTAGTGGGGTTCTGGTTATCTTTACACTATAAGAAATACTTATTTTTCTATCTTTTGCATATAATTCAAAGGTAGTAACTTCGCCTTTGTTAATTTGACAGATGAAACAATTTACTTCTTCTGAATCAATTCGGTCCAATTTTCCAGAGAATATTTTTTTTCGGCCATCTTTATTCACCATAAGTATTTCGATTTTTTCATTTTTAATAAAACCATCACTAAGATTAAAATGAACTTCGGCTTTATCTTTTTCTTGAGAGAATAAATATGATACAGAAATATTAATAATTAATATTAAATACAGTATTATATTTAAAATTTTATGAAATTTTAGTTTCATCTTTTTTTACTATTATATTTAATAATTTTCATAATTTGCTTTTGCGTTATTTTTCTACCCGAAGAATGTTCACTAGTTTGCATTAAATTATCCTTATCATCAGTGATTTCTTTTCCGGAAAAATTTTCCCCTCCAAACCATTCTTTACCCCAATGGGCTAAGCCTGCATTATGCCCAAATTAATGCTCAGGGATGCGGAAATGCTCAGATTCAATATCCTGTGCCAGAAGCATCAAATCTCTCTTGCTGATATTCAAATTAGCATAATTATCTAAATTTCCAAGTCTAATACTTGCAGTATAAGTTATTATATATTTAATATTTCATTTTTGTCCTTCACCTGCTTAATTTTTATTTCTTTCCCGTTCGGGTCAATTATTATTAATTGGTCATTTATATAATAACTATAAGGGCTCCATATGGTATATTTCTCCACCAGCGGATCAACCCCCAGCCACCTCCCTATCCTGCTGCTATAATACCTTGAAACAAAATAATCATAATTTGTTTCATCGTCTCTTTCTTTACCTGTAAAGGTATACTTTTCATTGGATACACCCTAATTGCTGCTGGCAGATTTATGATTCTCCTTTTTTACCCTCCATATTGCTAAGAAAGAACTGAAATGTTATCAATCTTGGCAGCATACTTACAACAAGGAGCGTAATTAACAGAATGAAGGATAGGGCGAAACCAGCATCCTGATTACAATATTTTTTTAAGATGAAAAATCTCCCGGCTCATTATTGCCTGAACTTTTGAGAGTTATAAAATTTTAACGCAGTATAATGAACCTTGTCGATTTACAAATCCCTAATTTGGGTATTTCACTTTGATAATTATTCTTTTTTCAAAAAGAAAAACATTCCGTCTTCAACATATATTATTTCCCCATTAGATAGAATATAAAGAACAGATATATCTGAACTTTTGGGAAACTTAGAGTATTTAATTTCACAAAGGATAACACTGTCCTCATTTACTTTCAGTTTATTATAATCCATTCTCCAGTAATTGTCTAGATTAGAAGCAAAATCAATTTTTTTAAACTTGTACGAAGGTATTTCCATTTTTTTCCCCATATCCAAGCCTCACTTTTCTTAAAGATAATATTTCTGCCTAAAAAAGCAGATGCTTCTTCGTTGCCAATGTTGGATATATCACCTGGTATAAATTTATAAGAATACCATTTACCACTCAGATAATTTACAAATAACGTATCATTCTTAAATTCCTGGCATAAAACTATATTGCTATAAGTAAATATAACAAACAAATAAAGTGATATTTTATAATGCATAATTTTAGCTCATCAATTACAAATACAATTGAAATAAATATTAACCTTAGTTCTTTCTGTTTATTAAACCATTAGTAGTTTACCCCCGGAATAAAGTGCAGCTTTCAGCAAAGTTTCTTTTAACAACTATTACTTAGCAACTTTATATGTTCTTAATAAAATACCACTATTAAAATTATATGCGCTTGATCTTTTTACAAGGCCAACATCTTTAGCAAACCACTCAATATATTCATCATCAGAAGAATATACATCGTCGATAAAAAATTTATAGCAATTTGTAAAAGTAGTATCTTTTGTAACTACAGTATCTGTTTTTGATAATAATGTAATCTTGTAAACGTGAGTTTTATTACCATTAACAGATATATTGCCACTAGAATCCCATGAAACCCAGGATTCTCCGATATTTGCATCAAATTTATACCAAATCACCTGTGGTTTATCACTATCAAACCATTTATTATGGCCATACTTAATAACCTCAATATTCTTTTGTTTATTACAACGAAGTAATCTACTCAATGCAGGTCCTGTCACTCCATCGTATACTTTCCTCTCTTCAAATAAATAATATTTATAATTATCTCTTTGGATCGCGTTTTTAACACAAATTATTTTAGAGTACTTATTAGAATAATATTCCCATACGTTTCCTTTCTGTATAGGGAAATAATCATTATTGTAGTGTATTTCTTTGTCATGTTTATAATCTAAATTGCAAGAACTTATTATAAGAGTAAATGGTATTACAAATAATAAAATATTTCTTATCATTTTTTACGCCTTTTCTTTTGAACTTCTTTAACCTGCTTATTAAACTTATCTGCTGGACTACCTTTTCTTATTTTACCAACTTGTTTGTTCCTACTCCATTTATGTTCAGTATCTTTAGCAACTATATATATTCTTAATAAAATACTTCTATTAGTATAATATACATTTGCTCTTTTAACAAGGCCAACATCTTTCGCAAACCATTCACTATATTCTTCATCAAAAGACCCTATTTCGTCTATGAAAGATTATAGCAATATTTAAAAGTATTCACCTATCAAATAGGCGTATTGGATTATCAGAAACATAATTATAAGAACTGGCAGATTCATGATTCTCCTTTTTACCCTCCATATTGCCAAGAAAGAAATGAAATGTTATCAATCCCGGCAGCATGCTTACAATAAGGAGCGTAATGAACAGTATGAAAGAGAGGACGAAACCGTTGGTATCGATAGAATTACGCCTCACTAAAAGGTTATATTTAAGTCCTTAAACAATATTTTAATTTTTCCACTATAATTAATTATGAACATCTTTTTCTAAGATATTTATATTTCAACCCACTTATCATCTCTAATAATATCCATAAGATTTTTTTTAATAAAGTCGGCATTGATTTTTATAATATCTCCGTAATTATTATCGTGAACATCAATAGGAATTTCTATGTTGAATGGATTTTTTCTGGCTATATCATGAACATTAATAGTATCTTTTTCCCAGAACCAGGAATTGGTTATTGTTATTTGAACATAAATTTTATTCCAATCAGCCCACATAATAAGTATCTCTCTTTTATTCTTCTTTGAATAATAAGTAACAGATGATTCTCTATCATAGAGGTCTATATTTGAGATGTTATAACCATTTATATACAAAAAATCAAATTCTCTCAATATAATTATCAACCATTTTTCACGATTTGTAATATTTATATCAAAGCTTGTCATCTGGTTTATCTCCACCAATAGTAAATGTAAAAATGAGGTATCACTATATTGTTCTGGTGCTTATAAGCTCCGGCATTAAAATTATCACATTATTAAGCAGAATAAAATATGCGGTTCATAAAAATAATTCATCCCCATTTGATCCATACCCCGGAAAATAAACATTAAGTTAAGCAACTTCTGAATTAATATCTTCCTTCATTTCTTTTTTCATTTTAGCTTCTGCCATCGCCTTATAAATCTGTCAGTCGTACAAAACTCTATAAAATATTATGGGGTGTACAAAGGGTATGAAGAATTCATAATTAAATATATACAAGCCACGATTATTACAATCATGCACTATAACTGTACTATTTAAATTATGCCCCCATAATTATTGCATTTAAAATAATACTTATATAATAATACCAAAAGGAAATTTGTAATGGGAATGTAATTATTTAAACGGAGTTGGATCTTCAGCCATTTGCGTGATTGGTAATTATTAAAGGAGCTGAAGCATTTTTAAAACTTATTACTAAAAATGTTTCTTTACAAATGCGCGCCCGGAATGACTTTTAAGATATTTTTCAAAATGTATTGCTTTTTCTTTGTCATTAAACGCAATAGCAGTTTTAACTTTCCATGGTTTATACAGAGATGTATAGATGCTTCCTCCTTCATTATGTTTAACCAATCGTTTTTTTATATCTGTAGTATACCCGGTATAATACTTTTCCGGATAATTCAGGCTTTCCAGAATATAAACGTAGTAATACATATTACTTTCCCCATTAGGAAGATTTCATCTGCTAAATTTAGATTTGGGATCCAAAGTCAAAGAAAATAGATATTTCCGATTTCATTCCCTAATGACTCGGAATTTCGCCGCGTTCAGGCTTCGCCGAACGATAGTGGTTTTTCAGGCTTCGCTAATTAAATATTAGTTAAACTAATTACATTCATATCTGACCTGTCGGGGCGTAGCCGAACGATAGTGCATTTTACATTCTATATTCATTCCGGCTTCGCTAATTAAATATTAGTTAAACTAACATATATTCATATCTGACCTGTCGGGGCATAGCCGAACAATAGTGAGGCGAAGCCTGAGTGGAGGTGGCGGGAGTCGAACCCGCGTCCGAAGCTACCTGGCAAAGAACTTCTACACATATAGTTTATTTTGTTTTTTAATCTGATGCATCACCATAAACAAAACCCGCATCAAACGATCTTATTAAAGTTTCACTTTTAACGCACAAGCATCATTAAAAGATATCACACCTAAACGTCACTCAACATTAGCCCGGTATGAGTAGCTAACGAGAATGGCTGCTATAAAATTAAGCAGCTAAGGCGTAGTTATATTCGCCAGTTATTATTTTGATCCGGTGATTAACGTGTGTTCCGGGAACACGATGTGCTATTCCAAGCTTTATTAGCCCCGTCGAAACCAAAATTCACCCCCGGTTAAATACAAGTATGCAATTGGCAGTATGCAGCAGGTAAAAAAAATGAAAATCAACCGGAAATTTTTGCGTACTGCTTATTGCGTATAACCTACTGATTTTTCCAGATTACATCGGGAAAATTTGCTTCAGCGTTCTCAACACGCGAAAGAACAAATAACAGGTCAGATAGCCTGTTTAAGAACATAATTATATTGCCATTTATCTCTTCTGCTGAACTTAACTGTACTACCCGCCTTTCGGCTCTGCGGCATATTGTCCTGCAGATGTGCATCAGCGAAGCGCTTTTTGTGCCGCCGGGAAGTATAAAATTCTTCAATTCTTCCAGCTTACCCTCAAAATAATCAATTGCTTTTTCAGCTTCAAGAGCAAAAGCATTAGTAACCCGCGGAATATTATATTTCCGGGTTTTTTCGTTATCAGGAGTAGCCAGGTCTGAGCCAACAATAAACAACTGTGACTGTAGCCCCTGAAGAAGCTCTTTAACTTCCGTATTCAGTAATTCTGTTATCGTCAATCCTATAAACGAGTTTAACTCGTCAATTGTTCCATACGCTTCAATACGCAGCGAGGATTTGGAGACTCTGTCACCGCCAAACAGTCCTGTTTCGCCTTTATCGCCCTGTTTTGTATATATTTTCATTTCCTGAACGGCAGATTGCTTACAGTTACCGGAACAGATTTTCCATCAGATACCAAGGCATTTAGGTGTTTGCCCTCAACAGCATCAGCTTTTTTTATAAAAGCCAGTCCAATATTCTTTTTAAGCTTTTCTGAATATGCCAGTGAGGTTACCCTGCCTGCTTCGTTCCCATCCTCATTAAATAGCTGAAAGCCGCCATTGTTTTCAACCTTTTCAGAAAATTTTACCCCCAGCATATAGCCTTTTACCTTTTCATAAGTATCAAGCCGGGCAATAACTTCCTGTCCAATATAACATCCCTTCTTAAAATCAATAAGGTCCAGCATTTTTACTTCATGCGGATTAACCGAATCATTCAGTTCATAAGGAACCGATGGCAGGCCCTGTTCAACCCGGTAAATATTATAAGCATCCTCACCAACAAGGTTAAAATCGTACGGTCCGTGATTTTCCATCATATACTGTACAAGTTTAAGTCCGTTTTCCGGATCAGCAACTATCCAGAATTTTTCAGCGCCATTTCTTTCAGTAATACGCGCCAAAAAGAACAGCATATTTTCTGCATTTATTACTTTAAAACTATTCTCGCCAATGTTATTAACAACATTGCCGCAAATAAACATCATAAATGAGTTAGCCTGTTTGCCCCATAATTCAAGCAAAACATACTTGCCTGCAGTATCAGTGACTTTTACATCATCTGAAATAACATACTTATCTATCCATCTTTTAACCATAACCTTATATTCAGCGCTGCAAACCAGGAGTTGGTGATCATCAAAGTTAAGTATGGTACCGGTGTCAATTATTCTGCCCTTTTCAGTAGTAAAAATAGTCCGGGTAATTTTTTCTTTCTGTAATTCTTTAAGACTATTAGTTGTAATCCGGTGCAGATAATCAAGCACATCAGCACCTCTCAGTTCTATTATGCCGCTGGCAGAAATATCTCTTATCCCAACGCCTGAATATAAAGAATTTAATTCGTCGCTGGTATTACCGTAATTCCTGATGGCCTTAATTCCATTAATTACATCAGAGTTATAATTAAGGCTCTCAAAATAGCTTAACATCGGTGAAGCGATTACATCCGTCTCTGGCATTATCCTCCCTGAGTATAAGTTAAAAATTAATTACGTTTAAGGCCGGATTGTCACAAAATAGTTTTGGCCGTTGTTTCGAATTGCAAAAATACGAAAAAAAACTAATAAGGGCGAGTTTGTTTTCTGTTTCGCGTATTAACGTACATATTTGCTTTAATATCCCACACAAAAGGAACTGCATCTTTTTTATAAACCCTGTCACCATTGTCAAAATAGACATATTCCAAATAATCAGGAAATTTGTCATTATTAACATTAGTAAGGCTGCGCTTATAATTTATGCCCTCATAAGTCATAAGCAGATGCGGTTTATTTTCTATACCGTCAACAAAAAAGTAATTATAGTCAAGGTAGCCGCCGCTGCGGGCATCATAAAAATTACAGCATATATATGATGTTCCGTTATATTTCCATTTTTCCATTGAGAACCTGTTAAACCCCCCATGGTTTGGAATTGGAGAATCCCAAAGCTCCTGCAATGAATTATTATCACATTTAAATAATACAAGCGAAAACAACGGAGTGCCAAGCTCAGTACTGTCCAGGTCAATATAACTCTGGTCATAGCCAATAACATTTTTCTTTTCCACAAGACGGTTATCTGCGCCAGATTTAACCACAATAGCAAATATATACCTGCTTCCTCCCTGATTATAATAGAAAACAGCATGCTTTGGGGCGTTGTATGTATTGGTCTGGTCAAAATCTACAAGGTAGCTTCCTGAAGGATAATTATCAATGATATATTCTACAATTGATAAAGTATCACATGGGGTGCGGTTGCCGGATTGTTGCCCTCTGGCTTTCTTTAAATTATACCTTTGTATACTTTCATCCTTTGAAGCTGAGTAGGCTGCATCACCACCACCCCCTACTTTAGTATCATCGTTTTTATCATCACCGCACGAAATAAACACCATTGCATAAAATACAATAATGCATAAGGTAAAAAGTTTTAGCATAACATTCTTCATAACAAAATAGTTTTAACAATTACTATGCCGCGGAAAAGTAATCACTAAGAAACAAAAATCCCGGGCATTTTCAAACTTTTGTTATATCAACATTCCCGGGATTTCTCAAAATATGTCAATTGTTTAATAAAAGCGTATCGTTATGAAACATTATAATGAATATTCATTAAAAAACAATGCACTGCTTTTTATCCCAAGCTGAAAATGCTTAAGGCTGAAATGTTCATTAGGAGAATGCAGGTTTTCAGAATTAAGCCCTAATCCCATTAATACAACAGAAGCTTTTAATTTCCTTCCAAACACATCTACAATTGGCACTGAACCACCCTCACGGGCATAGACAGTCTTTTTGCCAAATGCTTTTTCCATTGCCTTTGAAGCCGCTATAGTTGCTTTATCATTAAGCGGAGTCATACTAGCGTTGGCACCATGAAGGCTTCTTACAACTACTTTAACCGATTTTGGAGCAAGTTGTTTTATGTGTTTTTCAAATAATTTAGCAATTTTTTTAGGTTCCTGGTAAGGGACAAGACGCATACTTATTTTTGCTGTAGCGGACGAAGGAATTACAGTTTTGGCCCCTTTGCCTGTAAAACCGCCAAATATCCCATTGCAGTCAAGTGTCGGGCGTGCCCATACTCTCTCAAGGGTACTGAAACCTTTTTCTCCTTTTAATTCAGCAACGCCAAGTTCCTTTGCATATTTTTTGTCAGAAAATTTTAATGCTTTGAAATTATCTCTCTCCATCTTTGATAATTTAGTCACGCTATCATAAAAACCGGGGATTGTAATTTTTCCATTTTTATCCTGTAGTTTGGCTATGATATCTGCCAGAATATTTATAGGATTTGCAACAGAACCTCCGAAAGTTCCGGAGTGAAGGTCTTTATTAGGGCCGGTTACTTCAACTTCCATATAACAAAGGCCTCTTAAGCCGTATGTTAAAGTTGGCAGTCCCGGGGCATATAAAGCAGTATCAGAAATAAGGACTGTATCGCATTTAAGCAGATCTGTGTTGTTATTAATAAATACTTCAAGATTGCTGCTGCCTATTTCTTCTTCGCCTTCAATAATAAACTTAATATTTAATGGCAGACTTCCAACAGTTTTAAAGTAGGCTTCTACACTTTTAATATGCATAAAAACCTGGCCTTTATCATCAGTAGCGCCGCGTGCAAAAATCTTATCATCCTTAATAACCGGCTCAAAGGGAGGATTTTCCCAAAGCTCAATAGGATCAACGGGCTGAACATCATAGTGCCCGTAAATAAGTACTGTTGGTTTTCCAGGAGCGCCCAGCCATTCGCCATAAACAAGAGGATGGCCTTCAGTCTTAAATATTTCAACCCTGCTCATGCCTGCATTTTTAAGTTTATCAGCTACAAATTCAGCGCACTTTTTTATATCATCGCTGTTTTCAGGCAGTGTGCTAATACTGGGAATTCTGAGGAATTCTTTTAATTCTTCAATATAACTTTCCCTGTTAGATTGTATATAATTAATTACTTCCTGCAAATTAGCTCCTTTATTTAATTAATTTGAATTTAAATATAACCGGGACAAACTTTTTAAAATTACTTCCTGTAATATTATCAAGTTTTGCCATAACATCACCCGGCGGAATAAAAAAAGTTTTCCAGGGATCATCAACAAGATACAGATTATTTTCATTATCTATTGTAATAGATTCCAGTGAAGCAACATAAGGCAGTGAGAAGTATCCGGGAATGCCGGTATATATTGACGCTGTATCTGATTCTGTTACTTCAAGGTTATCATTCAACAACAGATGGAATACTTTTTTATTATTTCTGTCTATCCCATATAATGATTTATTCTTATCAGAATATAAACCGCAAATTGTATGTATTCCCAGCCCGCTTGTGCTTATTTCCCTGACAATAGAAAGTGACTTTTTTTCAACTACAAACAGTATGGTACTATCTGCAAAAAAAGCTCCTGCCTGAAATCCTTCAAGGCCAAGATACAGGTAGTTTTCATCAACAGCCATGCCTTCATAGGCAACATTAGCCTGAACATATTTTTTAAACAATGAAGCAGGTTTAATATCCATTTTTGTTACAGAGACAATACTATCTGAAGAAATATTACCGCCGGCATAGTTCAGTTTTAAAATTGTTGTAAAATCTTTCGGAGCCGGCATATTTCCTTCAACTGAAAGATAAACACTGTTAGTGTACTTATCATAAACAATCTCTTCAAAGTCTTTTTTAGGAAAAACTGAAAAATACTTGTCTACTTCCTCACTGAATTTAACAGGCACAATCGTTACAATAGATGTATCTGACATTACCATATGATGTATAGAGCCAATATCATCAGCTAAAAGAAAATGTCTAAGACCGGCTTTATCCGCATATAGAAATGCTATCCCTGAAGTCTGGTCAGTCCTGTAATCTCCTGCCATCAGCCATTTAGGAAAATTGGAATCTCTTTCCAGATTAATCTTCCTGGGACCTGTAACCGGGTTACACGATACAAAACCAAGCAATAAAATCAGGAATAAAAATTTATACCGCATATACAAAACGTAATTTTATTCAAATTTAATAAAGGAATATAACAATATTTTAACCGGCAATCTACAGGCAAAACCATTGATAGTTACAGTATAAGTTAAATTTATTAGATAACAATCTGATATTAAATTATGTAAATTTATCATTTGGTAAACTTTTTCATGTTTCATATTTTTAGCCAATGGTTTTACACAGATATATATTAAAAAATCACTTTGCCCCGTTTTCATTTTCTATAATAACTCTCATTTGCATTTTTCTGCTCCAGTTTCTTATGAGGTTTGCTGACCGTCTGGTTGGAAAAGGGCTTGATGCTTTGATTATTGTACAATTGATTGTATATAATCTCGCCTGGATGGTAGTTCTGGTTGTGCCTATGGCTGTGCTTGTTGCTACACTTATGGCTTTTGGTGCAATGTCACAGAACAATGAAGTTACAATAATGAAATCGTCAGGTATAAGCCTCTATAAGATGATGATGGCGCCATTAATTGCTGGTGTTGTTGTTGGCTACCTGCTTATTTTATTCAACAATGACGTTTTGCCGGATGCAAACCATCAGGCAAAAATATTAATGCAGGATATATCTAACAAAAAACCTACCCTAAGTCTGGAACCGGGTGTCTTTTCTCAGGAGGTACCAAATTATGCAATGCTCGCCCGCGAAATTGACCAAAAAACCAATGAGCTTTCTAATCTGGTAATATATGACTACAGCAACCCGGCAAAGGTTAATGTAGTTACTGCTGAAAAAGGTAAACTGTATTTCTCAAAAGACCAAACAAAGCTTATTATGGACCTTAAAGATGGAGAAATACATGAATCTGAATCTGGTGGTACAACTTTATACAGAAAACTTATTTTTAAGAAACACCGTATTGCTATGGATGCTGCACAATTTAGCTTTCAGCAATCAGGCCCGGGCGGGCAGCGCGGAGACCGCGAGCTTAGTTCAAATGATATGCTAGCCATAATTGACAGTCTTAAAAAAGAATATAATACTGAACGCAGACTGCTTAATAACGAAGTTTATAAATATACTTTTATTGATACAATAAGTAACAAAATGCCGTTTATTAAAAATTCTGAGCAAGCTGGACAAGAAGCAGTTTACGTCCGAGCTATTGCAAAAGTAAAGGGTACTAAAAACATTATCCTTTCAAATTATAGCAGATTAAATATTAAAAAAGAAGAAATGAATAGATTTTGGGTTGAGGTTTATAAAAAATATGCTATTCCGGCTGCCTGTATTGTTTTTGTATTAATTGGCGCTCCGCTTGGAGTTATGACGCGTAAAGGCGGATTTGGTGTTGCCGCAGGAATAAGCCTGTTCTTTTTCCTGATATATTGGGCATTTCTGATTGGAGGAGAGAAACTTGCTGACAGAAATATGGTATCTCCTTTTATTGGTATGTGGGCCGCTAACATACTGCTCGGCATAGCTGGTATTCTGTTGACCATGCGCACAGCTAAGGAAACAATTACACTTGATTTTTCATTTATTAAATGGCTGTTGCCCAGAAAATGGCAGGATAACCAAATGCATGAGGACCAGGCATGAAACTAATTGATAAATACCTGATAAAGCAGTTTTTACAGACCATTTTCTTTGGGATACTAGCATTTACTCTCATATTTGTTGTTATTGATATGATGGAAAACCTTGATGATTTTATTGATCAGAATGTACCCGGAAGAATAATTATACACTACTATATTGTTTTTGCACCTGAAATAATCAGACTTATGACTCCTGTCTCTGTTTTGTTTGCTGCACTTTTCACTGCAGGCAAAAGTGCAAATCTTAGTGAATTAACTGCTATTAAAGCCAGTGGTGTTAGCCTTACCAGGTTTATGGCTCCTTTTATAATTACAACCATTTTAATTTCTGGATTTTCGGTTTATTTCTCCGGGTATCTTGTGCCGTTAGCAAATAAAACTAAAGTTGGAATTGAAAGAGAATTTTTAAAAAAGGGTATAAATTATACAGGAAGTAATTTATTTTTTCAGGATAATAAAACAAGAATAGTAAATATTGCATATTTTGATAATTTCAGAAATATTGCAAATCATGTAAGCATTCAGGAATTTTCCCCAGAAAATCTCACCCAAATGACAACAAGAATTGACGCCCAAACAATGGCTTATGATTCTGTTACCCATAACTGGACTGCAAATAATGGGCTAAAACGAACTTTCAAAAATGAATCGCAGAGTGTCGATTACTTTAAAAATCTCAAATTAGATTATTTACGCTTCACTGCAAATGATTTAAATTCAAAGCAGCAGAAACCTGAAGAAATGAATCTTTCTGAGTTAAAAAAGCTTATAAATTCGCAACAACGTGCCGGAAATGATCCTACCAGCACCTTAATTGAATATTATTCGAGATTTTCTTTCCCTATGGCAAGTATAATAATTGTTTTATTTGGGCTGCCAATTTCTGCAAACAAGAGAAAAGGTGGTCTGGCAGTCCAGATAGGAATAAATATTCTGGTAACTTTTATTTATCTTGTATTTATGAAGGTTAGTCAGGCTTTTGGCAAAAATGGAGCAATGAATCCGATCATAACAGCTTGGTTTGCCAATTTTGTGTTTTTAGCTGCAGCTTTGATAAATATTCCGCGAATAAAACAATAAAAACAACCTTAAAATTTCTTTTTGTTTAAAATAACTGATCCCCTTTCGGGGACCAGCATGAATAAACTTAATTTACTTTTTCATCCTTTTTAATTGTGGGCACAAACCCAAAATGTTGATTATCCGGGGATGAATCTGTTTTAATTTCACCAAAACGGGACTCATATTTATCAATATTATCTTTTAGTGCTTTCATAAGCATTTTAGCGTGCTGTGGAGTAGTTATTATCCTTGCATGTACTTTTGCTTTAGGTACACCAGGAACAATTCTTGTAAAGTCGATAATAAACTCTGCCGGAGAGTGTGTAATTATCGCAAGATTCGAATAAATTCCTTCAGCTTCTTTTTCGCCTAATTCAATATTTATTTGCTGTCCCTGTGGTTGATTTTGACTCATTATAATTTATCTCTTTCTTATTGCATCAGCTTTATTGAAAGCATTTGTTGCTTTATCCTGCATACCTAATATTGTATAAACTCTCCCGATGAGCTCCCAAACCTGTGCATCATCACTTTTCTTTTCAACAACTTTCTCAAGATAAGGTAATGCAGCTTCGTATTTCTTTTTATACTCAGTATTTGTTTCACCTTTTTCTTCAGCTTCTTTACTTATTGCAGTACCCCACCTTACGTAGGTAACAGCAAGGTTATAAACAGCATTTTCATAACCAGGATCTATTTCAATTGCCTTAAGAAATTGTTCTTCAGCACCTGCATAATCTTCAGCACCCAGTAAAATAACGCCATAATTATAGCGATAATACTGGTTCTTCGGATCAGCTTCAATACCAGCCTTAAATGCATCCTTAGCAACTTCAATTTTTTTAGCAGCTATATAAGAGTTAGAAAGTAGCAGAAGTATATCTGAATCTGCCGGATTATATTTGCGACCTTTTTCTAATACTTTTATAGCATCATCATAATAACCCTGAGCCTTAACACTATCTGTTGCAGCAGCCTGATTACCTTTGTTATATAATATTTCACCTAGGAAACGGAAACCTTCGGCCGCAGTATCTTTCTCAACAACTGTACGCAGCGGTTCAACAGCTTCGTCATTTTTTCCCTGGCTTAAATAAACAAAAGCTAGATTTCTGTATGAGTCAACAGAATCCGGTTCTACAAAAATTGAGTTTTCAAAAGCTAAAGTTGATTTATCATAGAATATTTTTGAACTATCCTTGTCCTCTGTTTTAGAACCTCTCTGATAGTAATTAACCCCTTTATTAAATAGGTTAGCCCAAAAATATTTTTTTGAATTTTTTATATCTGCATCAAATTTAGGGCTCGCCTCAAGTGATTTAGAATAAGCATCAACCATATCTTTATATTTTTCCTGCTCACCATATACAACACCTAACAAATAATAGCCTTCATCACTTTTAGGATTTTTCTGTACTTCTTTTTGTAAGGACTCAAGAGCCTTATCATAATTTTTCTGCTGAATATATAGCTTAGCACTGGTTAATTCAGTAGAAGCACACTGAAAACCTGTAACCGCCATGCCAAATAATAATGCAGCAAAAATTACTAAATTTCTTTTCAACATAGTTACTCCAATTTAAAAATCTATTTTAAGGTTTAAAATTACTGTTTTGAATAAGACAAGTCAAGATAATAAACATAGTTATGAGTATAATTATTCTTCATATTTTACCTTATTTCGCAGTTATTTTATACATATTTGCATTTTCTGCCAAAAAAAAAGCCCCATCGAAACGGGGCTTTTGCAGAGAACAAATATGGATCTTATTTTATCAAAGTCATTTTCTTCGTAGAAATAAAATCACCTGCCTGAATTCTGTAGATATAGATACCAGTAGCTAAGTTTGAAGCATCAAACTTATATTCATGGTATCCTGCAGGTAAATATCCATTCACAATTGAACTAACCTGTTCACCTAAAAGGTTAAATACTTTAAGAGTTACATAAGACTCTTTAGGTAATTGAAACCTGATAGCTGTTGACGGGTTAAAAGGATTAGGAAAGTTCTGATTTAATGCATACGCAGTAGGCAATTTGCCTGGTTCAATAACAGCATCAAGACTAGAGAATACTGTAACTGCAGTATCAGCGCCACCAAAAGCATCAGAAACTTTAACAGTTACTGTTTCAATAGTGGTTGTATCATTTGCAGTATAAGTAAATGCGCCATCTGCTGTAATTGAAGCTTTGGAAGATGTACCAACTATAGAGAAAGTTAACGGATCTCCATCAGGGTCGCTTGCTGTATACTGGAATGTAAATTTACCAGGATCAGTATAATAAACATTAGCTGTAGCTCCTGGAGTATTTACAAATACCGGATTTCTGTTAACATTAACTACTGTAACAACAGCAGTGTCAACAGTTGTATTTGCACCATCAGAAACACTTACAATTATATTGTAAGTTCCTGCCTGTTCATAAGTAGGAACCCATGTAAATAAACCTGTTGCAGCATTTATAGAAGCACCTGCAGGAGCAGGAGCAACTAATGCAAAAGTCAGAGTATCATTATTTACATCGGTTGCATTATAATCAAATCTTAATGTATCAGCTTCATTAACTGACACATCTGGCATCACAGCAGTAAAAACAGGTGCCTGAGCAGATATCTGAGAAACCGCTCCATTAACGTAATCAAAGCTGCTGTAAACAGCGCCTAATGCGTCAGTGAAGGAAGTATTTGCCTGAACAAATGTTAATGCTGATGAACCAGTTTTATATGAAAATTCCACATCAAAAAGCTTTCCTGTAGCAGAAGCAGGATCTGCGTCAAAATAAGCAATTCTTAATAGTCCGGGGGATACTACATTTGCAGCAGCACCATCACCGGCAATATTGTCTATTTTAACAAATGTAAGAACTGCAGGATCATAAGCTAAATCAATATTTGCAGAACCAACACTTAGATTTGTAACTGTTAAAGGGAAAGTAACGTTTGTGTTCGGATTAGCCTGTACAGTAGGTAAACTAACAGATCTATCTGTTGTAACACTTCCATTTATATATGTAACATTAATAATGTTAGCATTTATATCAGCAATTTCTGTAGCACCACTAAAGGTAAAAAATGACAATGCACTTGATTCGCCTTTAAATACAAACTTTAATTTAGTCATAATACCATTAAGTAAACTGAATGGAGTATTATTTGAGCTAAACCATGCTAAATTAACAGCACTGCTTGTTGCATTTACATTACTAAAACCAACAGCATCATCAGATAAACCAATGAACTGGAGTACAGAGCTATCATAATTAATTGAAAGTGAAATAGAACCAACATTCTGAAGATTTAAAGCCCTTATTGGAACAGCTACTGTATCACCAACTGAAGCTTTTATATGATCTAAAGAAACTTTAACCGGGCTAGAAATACTGCCATTACCAAAAGTAGTAGCTAAAATCGAACCGGTTAATGAAGCTATTTCACTTTTACCATTAGCAGTAACAAATGTTAAAGCACTGTTACCACTTGTATAATCAAACTTAAGATCTAATAATTTACCACTTGACGGTACACTTATTGGTGTAACGCCATCAGATGTAAACCATCCGATAGAAATGATTCCTGAAGCTTCATTTACAGAGAAGCCTGCTGCCGCACCATTTTCTATCCCCTTGAATGTTAATACTGAAGGATCATAGCTTATAGTTAAGCTTATTGCACCTACATTATCAAAATTCTGAGCCGTAATAGGAATATTCAATGTGGTGGGGCCTACTGTAACAACAGTATCTGGCAAGCTAACTGTAGTCTGAGCATTAGTCACATACGCTAATCCCAAAAAAAGTATGCTTAAATATATAATAAATCTCTTCATTAGAGATGCCTCATCAAAATTAAATATTACTGTAAATTAAAGGGAAATATCATGCCTGTTTAATTTCTAAACAGGCATGATAAATAATTACTTCAAAAGAATCATACTCTTAATGTCAGAAAAGTTTCTGCCAGCGCCTTCAAATCTAACTTCATAGAAATATACACCACTTGAAAGATTTGAAGCTGTCCATGTAACTTCATGAGAACCAGCTGCCTGAGCACCATTAACAAGTTTTGCAACTTCCTGTCCGGTTATGTTGTAAATTGTTAATGTAACATTTCCTGCTTCAGGAATTGCATAGCTGATTTTTGTAGATGGATTAAATGGATTAGGATAATTCTGCTTTAATGCAAAAGAAGAAGGAGAAGTAATATTTACAGCCGGAGCTGCAACAGAACCTTTAATTACAGTACCTTCATTGTCAGCTAACTCACTGTTAGCGTCCAATGTAAATGAAGCATGGCCAATAGTTTTAGCAGTAAATACTAAAGTAGCTAACACATCATTAGCATTAAGCTCTACAGCATTTTTACCTGCACCATTTAAGTCAGCCCAAGCAAGGCTAACTACGCCATCTTTTACATTTGATACGAATTGAATATTACCGCTTTTTACACCCTTGAATTCAAGTAAATTAGCTGGATATGCAATCTGTAAAGATGCAGCACCAAGAATCATTGACTGGCTAACTTTTACTGGAACTTCAACGGTTTCTTTAGCTAAAGCATTTATTGAAATATTTTCATCAAGACTTAAAGCAATTACTTTTTGTGAACCTATAGCTAATGAAGCATTTATATCACCAGTAGCCAGAGCTTCAATATTTACTGTTTTGCTTGATGTAGAAAGAACTACTTGTTCAGAAGCAGGTAATAATACCCAATCTGCTTTTGTAAAAGCAGAAATCTGACCAACATATCTTTTGACAATATCAAGAGCATCTGAATTGTTAATAGCACCACTGTTATTAACATCACCAGCAAGTTTCTGCAGTGAGTCAAGAGTAACAGTTCCAAGAAAAGCTTTCTGTGCAAGTAATGCATCTGTAGCATTTACACCACCCCAGCCGGTTGTTTTAGCAGCAGCCACATTATATGTACCAGCAACTAAACCGGTGAATGAATAATTACCAGCAGCATCTGTTGTATCAACAGCGCTTTTAGCACCAGAAAGAGTTACAATAACGCCAGCTAATGGAGATGAAGCAGCATTATTATAAACAACTTTACCAGAAACAGAATAAGTAGAAACAGCTGAAGCTATAAGAGAACCACCCAGTAACCCTGCATTAGGAGTTCCTTCATTAAATGTAAAAGAAGAAAAACTTAATGCACTTGTACCAGCAGCTTTAACTGCAACTTTAACTAATAACAATTCTCCGGAACCTGAAACAGGTGAACCTGCTGCCCATGCAACTGAAAAAGTACCAGCAGTATTATTTGCTGTATACTGAGCCAGGCCGGTAGCACTAAGAGTACCTGTTGTCTGAATACCAACAACACTTAAAACAGCAGGATTAAATGTTGCATTAAACTGATAAGAAACAACGTTATCAGCTGTGTTAAGCTGAGATGTTGTTATTGGAACAAGTATTGTATCACCAACTGTTGCAGTTGTATCTGCAAACTTAACAGCTAATGAAGGAATAGCAATACTGCCGTTTGTTACAGCAACAGCCGGATTACCTTCATTAAACAGGAATGAACTTCCTAAATCAAGAGCTGTAGTTCCATAATTCCTGTATTGAACTTTAATTTTCACTAAAGTTCCAGAACCTGAAATAGCACTGCCATTAGCCCAGGCAACTTTAAGTGTGCCATTAGCTGTGTCAGCTTTCTGTACAAAAATACCACCTTCTGAAAGAGTACCAGCATTTGTTGCTTCTGTTAGATAAACTACATTTTTATCATAGGTAACAGTGAAAGTATAACCTGCAACATTCTGGCCATTAAGGCTGCTAACAGTTAAATTTATCTCTTCCTGAGGAGCTCCATGTTGTCTGGTGATATTTGGTAACGAAACGTTGACCTGAGCCATAACATTACTTGCGCCTAGCATAAGCATTGCTACTCCCAGAAACAGGAGCTTTACAACACTTACTTTAATATTTCTCATTTATTACCTCTACTTATTGTCTAATTTATTAGAGCTCAGTTTATAAAAAACAGGGCATTTAGCATGCCCTGTTTTCAACAGAACCGATTACTTAAGAAGGTTCATCTTCTTAACTGATACGAAGTCACCGGCAACAAGTCTAAAGATATATACACCAGAAGAAACTCTCTGACCGAAGTCATTTGTACCGTTCCACTGAACTGTATAGTATCCAGCTTCCTGAACACCGTTAACTATCGAAGCAACTTTTTGTCCTAACATATCATAAACAACCAGGCTAACTTTTTGATCAGCAGCTAACTGATACTTAATGTTAGTTGTTGGGTTGAATGGATTAGGATAGTTCTGACTTAAATCAAACTGAGATGGAATAAGTTTTACAGTTGAGCTAGCTAAAGTTTTAGCTAAGTCTTCATTTAAGGTAACGTTTCCGTTTACTTCAAATCTAGCTTCTTTATTCTTTAAGCTTAAATTAACAGAAGCTATTTCACCATCTTTTAATGCACTAGTACCAACTAAAGCGATAAGTAATTTACCGTTTTTATAAGTTGTAGCTGAATACCAACCATCAGGTAAGTTTAAAGCAACATTCTTATAGTCAGCATACTGTTCATCAATAGTTAATTCAACTAAAGCTGAGTTAACACCACTTGTACCATTTAATTTAACAGGTAAAGTAACAACGCTAGCGTCAGTTGCATTGCTTCTTAAGTCGCCGAATTTAACTTCGCCGGCAGCAGGAGCAGCTTTAGCTACTGTTGGGAATGAACCGTTAACTATATAGTATAATACATAGTAAGCATCGTATGATGTAATGAATCCGTTACCACTAGCATCAGCTCTGAAAGAATCAACAGCTGTTGTGAAACCAGGGTTACCAATTACACCATTAAGAATTCTGGTAGCATCTGCTGGCTGGATTGAACCATTACCATCAGCGTCACCTCTAATAGCACCGTTAACAACTGTAATAGCAGCTGTATTGAATGTAGTATCAATACCATCAGTTGCTAATACTTTTACTGAGAAAACTTTACCAGCATCAGCATAAACTGGTGCGAAAGTTAATACGCCTGTAGCAGGAACAACTGCTGCAGTACCTGCAAATGCAGGAGTAACACTTACTAAACCAAATGTAACTGTCTGTCCGTCAACATCTGTAGCATTGAAATCATAAGTCAATGTTTCAGTATGTGCAATAGTATCAGTTGCTAATGGATTAGCGAATACAGGAGCAAAGTTAACATTGTTAACTGTAATTGTTACTGTAGTATCTTTATTTTCAATACCATCAGTAGCTCTGATAGTAATTGTATGTGTACCAGCCTGTGTATAACCAACGATCCACTTAAAAGCACCTGTAGAAGCGTTAAATGTAGCACCAGTTGGTAAAGTAACTGCACTTAAAGTAGCTGTCTGATTGATATCAGGATCAACTGCTGTATAAGTAAAGCTTAAAGTATCACCTTCATCTACAGTCTGGCTTGTTAAAGCAGCTGTAAAATGAGGAGGTAAGTTGGTCTGGCTATAGGTAAATCTTGCACCCTGTGTTGAAATAGCACCGGTAGCATCTCTAACTATAACAACCGGGGTTGTTCCGTTAGTTGAGTTATCATAGCTTGTACCACCCTGGAGAACCCATGGGTTATTGTCATTATTAGCAAATCTTCTAATAAATCTGATATTCTGAATACCTTCCTGTTCGTAATCAGTATAACCAGCAGCTGTAGCTTCAACATCATACTTAACAGCAGGCTGTAAAGTTAAGCTTGATTTTACTAACCAATAGAAATCAGGATAGTTTGTAATTGACATTGCATTACCAAGAGCATCTGTAGCTGAAATCGGGAATCCGTTTTCGCCTGCAGGGCTTGTGGTATCATGTGATACAGTTAATGTAAAATTAGCTGTAGGTATAGTATTGAACTGTAATGCAAATGGCCTGTAGTAGTTTTCAGTACCAACAGGGAATTCAACTCTTGTAAGAGCTACTGAAGGAGTACCAGCATATGCAACACCGGTAGCATCAATCAATTTCTGAACATTACCTATTACATGAGACTGATTAGAACCGGTAACACCTGTTCTGTCAAATCCCTGTGAAGGAAGGCCAGAATTATCTGTATGTTTAATAATTATAATGTTATCGCCAGTAGCTATTGAACCTTTCTGGAAGTAAAGAGCAACGCTGTTTGTAGCGAAATCAAGATTACCACCAGCTAAAGTTACTATACTATTATTGTTTGTTTTATTCAAACGAACTTTAATTGTAGCAGGAACAGACCATGCAGCAGCAAGGCCAAATGATGTGTTTGTTGCACCTGTAAAGCTAAGGAATGCAGCAGCACCAGCATTTGTAAAGTTACCTGTTGAAGCAGTAACTACGTTACCGCCAATGTTAAGAGCATTGCCTGCTAATGCAAAGTTACCGCCATCAAAAGTAGTTGTTCCGTTTAAGGTTAAAGGAGCATCTAATGTAACTGTTGATTTGAAAGTAACATTACCAGCATAAGCTGAATAAGCACCACTTGATAAAGCACCTAATTCACGGGTTGTTGTGTTAGCAGCACCGTTATAAATAAGGTTCATTGAACCAGCTTTTGTCAGGTTTTCATCAAGAGCTGAAGTACCATCAACTTTTAATTCTAATGTAGAATTATTAGCCATTGTTATTGCAACACTGGCTGTTGTAGTAGCATCAAACATATCTGCAAGGCTTAATGTACCATTAACTGTAACATTAGCTGCAAGAATTGTTTTTAATATACCAGCATCACTTAATACAGTTAAGTTATTAACTGTTGCAGGTAATTCTTTACCTGTTGTAATATCAGCAGCACCAGCATATGTAGAATAAACTACATTTGTAGATGTACCGAAAGTAGGTAATTTTGCTAATGTATAGGCATTACCCTGTCTTTCAATTGTAGCACCGTTACCTAATGTAAGTTTACCATCAGCACTGGTTGTTAAAGACTGTGCAAGTACAAGGTTCTTTGTAACAGTAAATGCTGAAGTACCAAAGCTAGTTGCAGTAGTATTAATATTAAGGTTATCAACTGAGAAACCTGAAGCTGCAATAACAGGAGCAGCAACATTAAGGTTAAGATAACCGGTTGACTGTGTAATTGTACCAGCAGTCTGTGTGAAAGCTGTAGCAACACTAAGTGAATGAATATCTAAAGCTACAGTACCCTGTGTTAATGTAAATGCTGTACCAGCTGTTAAAGTTCTTGCTGTTGTAGCAGGAGAACCGGCAACTGTAAATGTACCAGCAGTATTAACTGTTAATGTCGGGAATGCATAGTTTTGAGCTAAAGTTAATACAGGATTGCTTCCTGTAAAAGCTGCAGCACCTGTAAAAGCACCAGCATCATTTGTAACGCCAACTGAATTACCTGAGAAAGTAACTGTACCAGCTGTCATAGCAACAGTAGCAGCGTTATCAAAAATAGCTGAACCGCTTATTTCAAATGAGTTATCAAAAGTAACGCTGTTAGCAGTACCATTAAAAGTAACACTTGGTAATACTAATGTAGCGCCAACTGTAACTGTTATCGGAGCAGCAGAAGCATCAAATGCAACTGTACCATTTGTTACTGTACCAGCACCTGTCCTGTTAAAATCAGGAGCAGCTGCACTACCTAACTGTGTATATGTATTGCCGCCAAGAGCTAAGTTACCAGCAGCCTGTGTTGTAGCACCGGTTACTGTAACATTAGAACCTAATGTTAATACGCCTTTAGTTAAAGTAACTGCACCACCAACTACTGTGCTGTTACCACCTCTGGTTAAGGTTAAAGTACCATCAGTTAAAGTTACATCGCCGCCTAAAACTGAAGTTGTTGTACCAGCAACTGTAACAACTGCATTAGGACCAAGAGTACCATTACCAACCAAAACATCACCGGTTAAAGTAGATGTTGTTGGGTTCATAATAACTGTTGCATTTGCACCAGTTTTTGTGCTTGTACCCTGTAAGGTAAGGTCACCTGAAATGACTTTAAGATTGCTTGATGAGAAGCTTGCACTGTTAGCAGCTGGCTCGAAAGCTAAACTGTTAACTGTAGCTGTATTACCAGCAACTGTTGAAGTAGTACCATTAACCTGTGAACCACTACCGGTTACTGTTAATGTACCACCGGTAACTGAACCAAGGATGCTGTGTGTTTTAGCATCACCGGATAATGTATAAACATTTGCGCCCTGTGCTAATATAGCATTAGCTGCAACTGTTAATGTACCAGCTATTGTAGAAGCTGCGTTTGCACCTGTAACAGTATTTGTAGCATTAATTGTTACGTTATTAAGTTTAAGTGGCTGAACTGTCCATTCAAGACCGCCAGTGTTTGCGCCTAAAGCAAGCGCAGTTACATCATAAGCACTTGTACCTTCATAAACAAGGTTTACTGTACCTGCATATGCAACTGTACCAGTACCACCAGCTGTTACTTTTGTTAAACCAGCAGCATTTGCAGCGGTTGTAACAATTTTAATTGTAGAACCATCAGCAAAAGTAACTGTATGGCCGTTAGCAACATTTAACTGTCCATCATATAGATATAATGTACCATTAAATGCAATATTAGAACCGGTAACTACTGAATTAGCAGCATTGCTTAACTGAACCAATATGTTACCAAAAGTACCTGTACCTGTAACGGTACCGCTAGCGCCTTTAAATACAACATAACCAACACCTGTTGTTGAATAGGAGTTGCCGCTGTTATTAAATGTGCTTGCACCACTTAAATTAAGATAAAAGTTTCCAACATCAAGGCTACCAGCAGTAATTGTTAAATTACCAGCAACTTCAACAGAAGCTGTTAAAGTAACTACACTGGAAGAAGCTTTGTTTACTGTTAGATTATTAAGAACTAAAGAAGCACCAGGAGTAAATGTCTGAGCAGTTGCACTTGCAAATGTCAAAGTACCTGTTGCTGTATAGTTACCAGGAGTATTGTCAATCCTGTTAAAAGCACCATAAACTGATAAATTAAAACCACCATCGGTAATCGCACCGGAAATGGCTGAATTCAAAGTAACATCACCATAAGCTGCAGTATTAGCACCAAGTACTAATTTACCACCTGAAGCTACAGTGACATTTGGTAATTCGCCAGTGCCTGTTGTTGTAACAACGCCGCTGATGTTAATCATACCGCTGCCAACTGTAGAAGCTGTAGCAGAAATGAAATTACCAGTATTAGTTAAAGTTGTAGTACCAGTTAATGAAATTTGAAATCCGTTTAATTTTACAACTGCAGTAGCATTACCATTGCTAACAGAAGCGTTAGAGAATGTTACTGAGCTTAATAAGTTAAGAGTACCAGCAGCTGTATTATTAACGATAGGACCAGCATATGTACCAGCACCAACGTTAATTGTACCAGCGCCGTTAGTTAAACCAAATGCAAAAGTAGATGTACCAGAAACTCCGCCTGTTAATGTAACAACACCAGCGCCATTTGTAATAGCTGTGGTTACAAGTGCACCAGAAGAAGCTCTTGCACCACTTACAGCGTTAGCAAATGTAACAGTACCAGCGCCATTATTTGTAATAGCTGCTGCATTAGGAGTATCTGAACTAATAGATACTGTGCCATTAAAAGCAACAGAACCCTGTGTAACAACTATCTGACCAGAAGAAAGAGCAAGATTACCATTTACTGTCAATAAAGTAGCAGCTGCGCCTAAGTTAACAGTTAAAGTACCTGTACCTAAGCTTGCTGGTAATTCAGCTCCAGCTGTAATAGAAGTTGTACCATTATAAAGAACATCAACATTTGTTGTTGTAGGGGCTTCGTTAATTGTACCGGCGGTTCTGGTAATTCTACCACCGCTGGCTATTACAACGTTAGCCTGTGAAATATTAACTGAACCATCCTGAAGAATCAGCGCAGTGGTTGTTGCACCTAAATTAAATGCAACACTACCATCAGCTGTTCTACCGATGTTAACAGTTTTACCAGTACCATTAACGGTCAAACCGTTTGTAATGGTAACGGTATTTAAACCGCTAAATGACTGTGAAATCAGTGTAAGTGATTTTGTAATAGCTGGTACAGTTTCATTGTACGTATCAGCTAATATAACCACTGATCCACCTTCAGATGTGCTGGCAATACCTTTGGTAATCGTTTTGTATGGAGACAAAGCGGTACCACTACCGGTAATATCATTACCGTTGGTATTACTAACATAGGTCTGGGCAAACGCTGAACTACTTACCAGCACGGTAAATAAAACAAGCGTTAGCAGACTTGTTAAAAGATTTTTAAGATTCATATTTTTCTCCGAAAAATATTTAGAAAGATTTAGTTAAGTTCGAAAGCTCTATTCATGAGTTAATTATACTCATCTCTGCGTGTTATTACTACCTAAGGCGGCATACATCTGGCCATAAGTTCCTCCCATTACGTTGATTTATTTTGATATTATTGTTCCCTCAAATAAAAGTCTAATGCGAAATCGTTAATTACTTTAAGTAAAATCGGCTAAGTTAAATTAAATGAAACATTTGATTGAGAAATATATTATATCCCCAAAATAGAGTCAAATAATATTTCTGCCAAAATAAGTAATTTTCCCACACCTAAAATAATTATTGCGGGAAATATAACAAACGTTTTTTTTAAAAAACTTCGATTTTTTACCTGTTTTCAAATACCGGGGTTATTCTTATGTAACCCGGATTTCCTGACCTTGCCAAGTATAATCCTTTGCCCGACTGTCCCGGCAACCGGTTATTACAACATTTGTCGGACACCATTTTGTTTATTATTTTCAAAATCTTCTCAGAGCCTGTTTTAATCGATACAAAATTTCTGATAATCAATATTTGATTTACTAGCAAAGTTAAAATTAGGTTTAATTGATAGTTTCCGGGTATAAGAAAAAGTGGCATAATTCCAACCTCTCCTCTTCCCCTCCGGAAATTCTTTTGCGGTTGATAATTTAGAGCTGATAATAAAAGTATAACTGGATTGATATAGTAGCGCACTTTTATGTTTTTTCTCCGATTAAGCTGGCACCAACACAAAATATTCAGATGCTCAATAGTTAACGATGCAAATATATACATCTAATTTTTAAATCAAAATGGTTTTTTGGCTTTTTTTTAAAAACTTGCAGCCCTGATTATATCTATTTATTGTACCGGTTTATTATTTCTTATTATTGTTGGAACTTTGATATATACATCTTAAGCCTTATATGTATTAATACTAAATGCGTGCCTTCATCATTAATACAATTCCTAATTCATATTGTCGTAAATATATTCTATTACTTTATACTCTGCCATAGCTTTTTATTATCTTTCTGTAAATTCTTTTCTGCTGCTTTATATTACATTAATTGCATTTGCTTTTTGAAACAAATATCTTTTAAAAAAGAAAGTTTTAAATAATGACTAACGAAGAAATTATCCGCTCTGTTCCAAAGGTTCTGCTGCATGATCATCTTGATGGCGGCCTAAGGGCACAAACTGTTGTTGAACTTGCAAATGACCTTAATTATAAAAAGCTTCCTACTACTGATGCCGGTGAACTTGCCGAATGGTTTCACAGAGGCGCTAATAAAGGAAACCTTGTTGAATTTCTGCAGGGCTTTGAACACACTTGTGCTGTTATGCAAACTAAAGAAAGCCTTGAACGCGTTGCCTATGAAATGATGGAAGATATGCATTCCGATGGAGTCTGTTATGTTGAAACACGTTTTGCCCCTGTATTTCATACTGCCCGCGGACTATATAATGAAGACGTAGTAAATGCTGTTCTTACCGGACTTGAAAAAGGTAAAAAAGATTTTGGGGTTGGGTATGGGCTGATCCTCTGCGGTATGCGCAATATGAAAAATACTCTTGAAATTGCAGAACTTGCAGTAAATTTCAGGAACAAAGGTGTTGTTGGTTTTGACCTTGCCGGTGAAGAAGGCGGCTATCCGCCCAAAAAACATATAGAAGCATTTCAGTTTATTCAGCGTTCCAACTTCAACATTACTATTCATGCAGGCGAAGCATTTGGAAAGGAATCTATCTGGCAGGCTATACAATGGTGCGGAGCTCACAGAATTGGACATGCTACTCAGCTTAAACAGGATTTTGTTTTTGGTTCTGAAGGTAAAATAGCAGGTTTTGGAGATCTTGCCCAGTACGTACTTGACAAAAGAATTCCCCTGGAAATTTGCCTTCTTAGTAATTTACATACCGGTGCTGTTGACCGCATAGAAAATCATCCTTTTGGAATTTTATTCAAGGAAAAATTCCGCGTTACTCTTAATACCGATGACCGTCTTATGAGCAACACAACCCTTACAAAGGAATTCCTTGTTGCTATTGAACACTTCGGATTAACACTGGATGATGTTGAAAAGTTAACAATTAATGCTATGAAGTCTGCATTTAATAGTTACAAAGACAGACTTTATTATATCTATAGTATAATTAAACCCGGATACCAAAAAATCAGGGAAACTCTCCTGTCCTTAAAAATAGTATAAGGGGTTTATATTTTACAATCTTCCATTTAGAATAAATTTCATATTTTTGTGGCTATGAAATAAAATACACTAACAATGAACAATATATTTATCAGATGAAGAAATTATTCACAAACTATAATTTTGCTTTTAGTAAAAATGAAAAAAAACTGCTTGTAACCTTTTGCAAACAAGCCCTTAAACAAGTTGAAAACGATAACAGATACTTCCACGAAGAAAGAGCTTTGCATGCTATAATTGAAAAACTTAGTTCTGATACTGAAGAAGTAAAACTAACAAAGGATGAAAAGGTCAGATTAAAATTTCAACTTGAACAAAATGTAAAGTTCATGAAACAAACTATGGCTAAAAGCTGGTTCCTCAAAAAGTGGCTGTATAAGTCTATGCTTGTACAGTATGAAGGAATACTTGAAAACCATTTTAAACAATAATTAGTCTTTAATTTTATTAATCTGTTAAGAATTTTAATGAGGACAGGTGGAAAGGTATAAAGATACCTTCCACCCGGCCCCCACAAGTTAAGGCCTGTTCCTGAAACATTAATATATATGAGGCTTACAATGCCCGTAACAGAAAGAATAATAAAAGCTCCTGTGGGAAACTCCATCTCATGCAAAGGATGGATTCAGGAAGCAGCAATGCGAATGCTGATGAACAATCTGGATCCCGATGTTGCGGAAAACCCTTCTGAGTTTATTGTATATGGCGGCAGCGGTAAGGCTGTAAGAAACAGCCAGTGTTATGACGCTATTATTTCCTCTCTGAAAAATCTTGAAGATAACGAAACTCTTTTAATCCAGTCTGGCAAACCTGTTGGAATATTTAGAACTCATCTTAATGCGCCAAGAGTAATTATCTCAAATTCAATGCTTGTTCCCAAATGGGCAACCTGGGATGAATTTCGACGTCTTGAACATCTTGGCTTAACAATGTACGGGCAAATGACCGCCGGGAGTTGGATTTACATTGGCTCCCAGGGTATTTTACAGGGAACTTATGAAACCTTTGCTGAATGCGGCAAAAAATACTTTTCTGATTCATCCGGAAGAAACGAAGGAGTTCTTGCCGGCAAATTTCTGCTTACTTCCGGACTTGGTGGCATGGGCGGGGCTCAGCCTTTGGCAGCAACAATGAATGGTGCTGCCTTTCTTGGTATTGATGTGGATGCCGAAAGGATCCAAAAAAGAATTAATACCGGCTACCTGGATGTTTTTGCCCGCAATCTTAATGAAGCCCTTTCTCTTGTTCTGAAAGCAAAGAAGGATAGAAAGCCTCTTTCAGTTGGAATAGAGGGAAATGCAGCCGAAATACTTCCTGAAATTTTACAAAGGAATATCATTCCTGATATACTTACAGATCAGACATCAGCTCACGATACACTAAATGGTTATGTACCAATGGGTATAAGCTATAAGGAAGCACTTGAATTAAGAAAAGAAAATCCTGATGAGTATATTAAACGTGCAAAATTGACTATAGCAGCTCATGTTACCGCCATGCTTGAATTCCGGAAGCGTGGAGCTATAACTTTTGACTATGGCAATAACATAAGAGGTGAGGCAAAAAGTAACGGGATTGAAAATGCCTTTGATATTCCGGGTTTTGTCCCTGAGTTTATCCGCCCTCTATTCTGTGATGGGAAAGGTCCGTTCAGATGGGCAGCATTATCCGGAAACCCTGACGATATTTATACTACTGATGAAGCTGTTAAACAAGCATTCCCTGAAAATACTGCACTAATAAACTGGATAAACATGGCAAAAAAGAAAGTGCACTTCCAGGGGCTTCCGGCACGTATATGCTGGCTTGGATATGGCGAGAGAGCTAAAATGGGAAAGATATTCAATCATTTAGTAGCTGATGGTAAAGTTAGTGCTCCTATTGTAATTGGCAGAGATCACCTCGACTGCGGTTCTGTTGCTTCTCCATACAGGGAAACTGAAAGCATGCTTGATGGCAGTGATGCAATAGCTGACTGGCCTATCCTTAATGCTCTGCTCAATTCCATTGGCGGCGCAAGCTGGGTATCAGTACATCACGGAGGCGGTGTAGGGATTGGTAATTCTATTCACGCAGGTATGGTTATAGTTGCAGATGGGACAAAAGAAGCAGAAGAACGGCTTGAGCGCGTTTTAACCTATGACCCCGGTATGGGAATTATTCGTCATGTTGATGCCGGTTATGAAAGGGCTGTTAAAAATGCTGATCTTTTTAATATTAAAATACCAATGAATAAATAAGTTACTTTTTAGCTGTATTGTTTACTCAAAAAGTTTATTCCGGACTCTTAATTAAAATTACCAATAATTAATTAACGGGGTTTATATGAAAGTAAAAGTACTAATTGCCGACAAATTCCCTGATCTTTATATACAACGGCTTCGCGACCATGAACTGGAAGTAATTTATGAGCCTAAACTTGGTGAGGCTGACCTGCCAGAGGCAGCCCGCGAAGCTGATATACTTGTTGTTCGTTCAACAAAGGTCAATGCCGCTGCAATAAACAACTCTAAATCTCTTAATCTTATTATTCGTGCAGGCTCCGGGGTAAATAATATAGATATTCCGGCTGCCAATCAAAAAGGCATTTATGTAGCAAACTGTCCTGGTATGAACGCCGTTGCTGTTGCAGAATTAGCTATGGGGCTTATGATATCTCTGGACAGGCGCATCCCTGATAATGTATCTGATTTCCGTAATGGCAAATGGAATAAAGGTGAATACTCAAAAGCAGAAGGACTATTGGGAAAAAATCTTGGAATAATTGGTGTCGGTAATATTGGGAAGGAAGTTGCTAAAAGAGCACAGGCTTTCGGAATGAATGTATATGGCAAAGATATTTCCAGAATTGAAGGAGTTATGATTAAAGATTTTTCTGAAATGAATGAGCTTCTGCCTATGTGCGATATTATAACAATACACCTGCCGGCTACTGCCGAAACCAAAGGTCTGTTTAATAAAGAGATGTTTGGATACATGAAACCAAATGCTTTGCTTATAAACACTTCCCGTGCTGATATAATTGATGAAGAGGCGATGCTTGAAGCTATTAAAGAAAAAAATATTCGTGTTGCTGTGGATGTTTTCAAGGGTGAACCTGAAGGAAAAACAGGCGAAGTTAAATCAAAGCTTCAGGATAACCCCAATGTATACGTAACTCATCATATTGGGGCTTCAACTGAACAGGCCCAGAATGCTGTAGCAGAAGAAACGCTCAGAATTATATTTGATTTTATAAGCAGTGGTATAATTGCTCACTGGGTTAACCGGGCTAAAATTACTGATGCACATCATCAGCTTGTTGTTAAACATTATGATAAACCCGGCGTTCTGGCTTCAATCCTTGCAGTTATAAGAGAAGGCAGTATAAATATTGAAGAAATTGAAAATATAATTTTTGATGGTGGTATTGTTGCCTGCTGTACTATGAAGTTAAAGAATGCGGCTACTACCGAAATGCTTAAAAAAATGAATGACAATCCCAATGTACTCAGCGTATCTCATGTAGCTTTTTAATTTTAAATAGGACAACTTACAGTAAGTTGTCCTATTTCTAATCTTTTACTTCATTAACATTATTTTCTTAACTGCAGTATTATTTCCTGACTGCAGCCTTGCATAATAAACACCTGAAGCAAAACCTGCAGCATTAAACACTGCTGTATGCCGTCCTGTTCCCAGTTCCGAAGCAACCAGGACTGCTGTTTCTTCTCCCTGTATATTATACACCTTTAAAGTTGTATAAGCAGGTTCAGTAATATTAAATTCAAATACTGTTGATGGGTTAAATGGGTTAGGATAATTTTGCTGTAATCCGAAAACTGAAGGGAAAGAAATATCATCTTCTACAGATGTTGGTTCCTTCACTGTTATACTCCCCTCATTAACAATAGAATTTGTATCATCTTCAAAAGTAAGAGTATTTTCTCCATTTACTCCGCGAAATGATAATTTTGTAGTACCGGCATTTTGATAAGATACCTTCAGTTTAATCAATGTGCCCGAACCACGAAGCGGAATAAGATTGAAATCTATAAATGCAAACTTAAAGACTCCATTATCTATATCTGCATTAAAAAGACCAGAACTGCCTGTAATAGTGTTTTCTCCACTTGCTTCAGTTATATGTATTATGTTTTTATCATAGTACAGGAAGAAACTATAACCGCATATACTATCCTGTTCATTAATATTATCAACTGCAATCGGAATATATTCATCCGTAGAACCCGCTGGCCTTTCAATATTTGGCAGTGTTACAGTAATCTGCGGAAAAGAATTGCTTTGCAGAATTAAAACAACAATTATTATTGTTAATATTCTTTTCATAGTGTTTAAGTTTTGCCTACCTGATAAATTTAACTTCAAGTATATCTTTTATTATACCATAGAAATATGGCAGCCTGATAAGCTGTTCCAGGCCCTCAATGTCCTGCTGGTCAAAATTAACAATAAGTGATGATATGTTGGATTTTACATAATCTGCAGACAAACTGGTGATTGAATTATCAAAATTATATTCATCCATGCTGCTGTCAATAAGCCCGCCCATATCGGTCATTGCCTCATGAAACAGTTCCATACTTCCTTTATTCATTGAAGCAAAAACATAATTAACATAAGGCAGATTCAGATTCTCAATCATCTCTTCAGCAAAGCTTATACCGTGTTGAAACAGATTATCGCTAAAATTTTTATCGCCTGCAAGAATAAAATTTTTACCATCAGGATTATTATCAGCAAGCAGGTGCATTTCAACAGCAGCATCATACTGTTCTTTAAAAATAATTTTTGATAGTATTACTTCCTGAGCAGATATATCCCCGGCAAGATAAACATCCTTAATATCGCGCTGTCCTTCATTAAAATACATGTAAGAATTGCACAGTTGACTTTCAAATGATATTCCGGTTTTAGCAGATATTAGTAAATCCTGATGATTTAATATATCCATAACAGGAATTAACCCTACAGCATTCTTATCCGAAGCCAGCTCTTTGGAAATTACTGATGAAGGAGAAAACATAACACTCTGTTTCATACCTTCCGGCAAATGATCGGCAATAAGCCTGGCAAAAATATTATTGGGGAAAAAAAGTTTCACAGTATCCTGAAATTATTTATCGAAAAGTATCAAAATATTAACAATTAAAATATGCAGCTTTTATACCCTGATTAACCAGGTATTTTTTTCGTTGGATAGTTTTCACCATACTGGTTACAGCATAAAAAAAGAGACATAAAAAATATGTCTCTCCTAAAACATAAATAGCATCAGCTGATTTTGAATTACTTTGTTTTAATTCTTGCAGCTTTACCGGAAAGTTTTCTGAGATAATATAATTTAGCTCTTCTAACATCACCTTCTTTAATAAGTTCAATCTTGGCAATTTTAGGTGAATTGAAAGGGAAAATTCTTTCAACACCAACGCCGCTTGATAATTTTCTTACGGTAAAAGTTTTATTAGCTCCGTTTCCGCGTATATTTATAACGTCACCTTCAAAAGGCTGAATACGTTCTTTATCGCCTTCAATAACGCGAACATGAACTTTTATATGATCACCGGAATTAAAAACCGGGAAATCGGTTCTTGTCTGTTCGGGTATTAAATTATTAATGTCAATCATTGTTTTCTCCACAATTTAAATTAATTTTTTTCCATTTTTCAGTTAAAGCTTCTGACTGCCCGTCTTTCCATTTCCTTATCATCTTCTCATTACCCGAAAGAAGAACTTCGGGCACCTTCATCCCCCTGTACTCAGCAGGGCGTGTGTAATAAGGCGCTTCAATTTTATTTCCATCCTGAAATGAATCATCAAGAGCAGATTCACTATCATTAAGAACACCGGGAATTAACCTAATAACAGCATCAGCAATAACAAGTGCAGGCAACTCTCCGCCGGTCAAAACAAAATTTCCAATCGATAATTCATCGGTTGCAAATTTTTCTCTGACACGGTCATCTATCTCTTTATAATGCCCGGCAACAAGCATAACGTTTTCAGCTAATGAAAACCTGTTTGCTTCTTTCTGATTAAATATTTTCCCTTTTGGTGTTAAAAAAATTATATGATCATAATTTCTTTCACCAAGCAGTTTCTCAATGCATTCAAAAAAAGGCTCTGGCTTCAGAACCATTCCGGGACCGCCCCCGAAAGGCTTATCATCAATTTGCTTGTGTTTATCATGCGCATAATCCCGAAGATTATGTATATATATATCTACCTTGCCCTTGTTTTGTGCACGCTTAATAATACTTGTATTAAGCGGGCTCAAAAGCAGGTCAGGCACAGCAGATATTATATCAAACCTCATCATCTTCTTCGTAAAGTTCTTTTCCTGGTTTCAGTATTAAAATTTTCTTTCCGGCATCAAAGCTTTCAATAAAATCAGCTACTGCAGGAATAAGGACTTCTTTTCCGTCGGTATTATGCACAACATAAACATCATTTGCTGGCAAACTAAGCACTTCCGATATAATCCCGAATTCTTCACTATTTCTAAGAACCTTGCTGCCAACAAGATCATGAATGAAAAAATAGTTTTCCGGCAGTTTTACCAGATTTTCTTCATCCACAAAAAGTTCTTTACCCGTAAGTATACCGGAATCAGTCTCATTATTGAAATTTTTAAACTTAACAATAAATGAACCTTTGGCCTCACTAACATGTTCAACCAAAAATTCTTTTTTATTTCCAAAAAAATCAATAAAGACTTTTTTAAGGCTGTAAAACCTTTCCGGGAAATCCGAATATGAAATTATCCTGACGGAACCATCTTTGCCATATACGGATTTTATCCTGGCAATTAGGAAATACTCGGGCACTTAAACTTGTTCATCCTTAATCTAAAATTTCTAAAATAGCTCTCTTGCCTTCTTTTGCTGCAACGGCTGTCAGAAGTGTTCTCATTGCCTGGGCAGTTTTTCCCTGCTTGCCAATGACTTTGCCAACATCATCTGCCTGAACTTTTAGAGAAAGCACAACCTTGTTTTCCTCTGGCACCTTCTCTTCTATTGAGACACTGTTGGGATTATCCACAAGGTGTTTAGCAATAAATTCAATGAATTCTTTCATAGAAAGAAGCCTCCTATAAAAAAGGACGGGAGCTTTAGATTTATGTACCGAATTCCCCTGCAGCAAAAGCTATTTTTTACTCAGCAGCAGAATTCTCTTCAGAAGCAGCACCCTTCACTTCTGCAGTACTCTCTTTTACTTCTTCTTTTGCGGAACTCTTCTGTTTCTTATCAGCTTTTTTCTGTGCCTTTGCTTCGTTTTGCTTCGCCCAGTTATCCATACGTTCCTGTATTTTGTCTTCGGATAATCCACGCTTTGTAAGGTCTCTCTTTAAAAGAATACCTTTTTTGCTCAACAAGCTTTTAACTGTTTCAGTAGGCTGAGCACCAACATTAAGCCAGTAATTTGCTCTGTCTTCTTTTATATCCAGTGTAAAAGGATCTGTTAATGGATTATATATTCCGATTGCTTCAAGAAATTTACCATCTCTCGGAGACCTTGAATCAGCCGCAACTACTTTGTATATAGGCTGTTTCTTTTTTCCCATTCTCCTTAGTCTTAACTTAACTGCCAATTATTGAACCTCCAATTTACGTTCAGTTTATTTTGAAATTTTTCATCATTGGACCGCCTAATCCACCTTTTTGATTAAGCTTTCTCATCATATTCTGCATTTCGCCGAATTGTTTTATAAGTCTGTTTACATCCTGAATTGATGTACCGCTTCCTCGTGCTATCCTCATCCTTCGGTTCCCATTTAAAATTTTGGGAGTCATCCGTTCCTTAGGCGTCATCGAGTTTATTATTGCTTCAACTTTTACAAGAGCATTATCATCAATTTGAGCATTCTTTATCTGTGAATTTAACCCGGGAATCATTCCGAGCAACGACGACAAAGAACCCATTTTCTTGATTACTTTAATTTGCTTAAGAAAATCTTCAAAATCAAATTTATTTTTCCGAAGTTTTTCCTCTAATTTCTCTGCTTCCAACTCATCAAAGTTTGCCTGGGCTTTCTCTACAAGCGATACTATGTCGCCTTTTCCCAAAATCCGTGAAGCAAGGCGTTCTGGATGAAACACTTCCAGAGCATTAAGCTTTTCACCATTACTTATAAATTTAATCGGTTTGCCAACAACCGTTCTTATTGAAAGGGCGGCACCGCCTCTTGCATCACCATCAAGCTTTGTAAGAACTATACCATCATAATTTATACGTTCATTAAATGCTTTTGCCGAATTTACAGCATCCTGTCCTGTCATTGCATCAACTACAAATAATGATTCTGTAGGACTAACAAAATCTTTAATTGCAGCAACTTCATTCATCATTTCTTCATCAACGTGAAGCCTGCCTGCAGTATCAATTATCACAGTATTAAAGTTATTCTCTTTAGCGTAGTCAACAGCTTCACGCACTGTTTTTTGCGCATCTTTCTCTTCAAGAGAGAATACTTTTACATCAATCTGTGAGCCTAAAAGCTTCAACTGCTCAACAGCCGCAGGTCTGTATACATCCGCTGCAGCAAGCAGTACTTTACGTCCGGCCTCTTTAAGCCTTTTTGCCAGTTTCCCGGAAAATGTAGTTTTACCGGAACCCTGTAAACCAACTATAAGAATAGTTGTGAGGCCTGATCCGTTTATTTTAATTTCTGTATGCTCGCCGCCAAGTAAAATAACAAGCTCATCATAAATGAACTTGGTAATTAGTTGGCCCGGCGTAATTGAGGCAATAACTTCCTGCCCCAGAGCTTTTTCAGAAACTTTATCTATAAACTCTTTTGCAACTTTATAATTTACGTCAGCATCTAAAAGAACACGCCTTATTTCTCTAAGCGTATCGGAAATATTCTTTTCCGTTAATTTTCCCTGGCCGCGTATCTTTTTAAGCGTCGATTCTAATTTTTGCGATAATTCTTCCAGCATATAGTTTTTCTAGTCTACAAAGACATTTAAAATTCAGCCTTGTAATATACTATACTTTTAGCCTTCCTTCAACGCATTTGAGCCAGAAACTATCTCAATTAATTCAGTAGTAATTGCAGCCTGACGTTCACGGTTATATTTTACACTTAAAGTACGTATCAATTCGCTTGCATTTGTTGTAGCATTATCCATTGCCGTCATCTTTGCACCAAATTCAGATGCATTTGATTCCAGCAAAATTCGCCACATTTGCGCTTTTAGATGTTTTGGCAGAAGATAATTAAAAATTTCTTTTTGATTTGGTTCGTATATATAGTCTTGTTGTTTTTTTACTTTATCCTGTTCATTATTAACAGGCACAGGTAAAAATTGTTCAGCAACTACTTTTTGCTGAATAACTGACTTAAATTCGTTATAAAAAACAATAACCTTGTCAAATGAGCCATCAAGAAACTTTTTTATAAGCTCATTTGTAATATTAAGAGCATTATCATAGCGCAGATTTGCGAAAATTCCAACCCTGTCACCAGCTATTGAATAATCCCTTTTACTGAAAAACTCGTAACCTTTCTTGCCTACACAAAACATATGCAGGGCAGCAGAGGTATTTTTCAAGTCCTCATCAATATACCGGGTAACTTCTTTAATAAGATTAGTATTAAAAGCTCCGCATAATCCGCGATCTGATGAAACAACAACAAGAGCAATATTTTTTGTTTCACGGGGGGTAATGAAAGGATTATTGGCAATATCGTCTTCAGTAATAAGATCACGCATCATTTCAGAGATCTTTTTTGAATAAGGACGCGCATTTATTATTGCTTCCTGGGCTCTCCTCAGCTTGGCAGCAGCAACCATCTTCATTGCTTTGGTAATCTGCTGCGTAGTCTGAACGCCATTTATCCTGTTTTTTATGTCTCTTAATGTAGCCATAAATTATTACACTGCAGCAGAGGCTTTAAATGTTTGTGTAAATTCTGCTGCTGCTTTCTTTATTAAAGCAATAGTTTCTTCGTTAATTTGTTTTTCTTTCTTAATACTTTCAAATATACTGCTGTAATTAACCTCAATATATTCCTGAATTTCTTTTTCAAACTTTTTAACTTCAGCAACAGGTATTTCATCCATTAACCCGGTCGTACCCAGGTAAACAGAAACCACCTGTTTTTCAACCGGCAATGGGGCATATTGGCCCTGTTTTAAAAGTTCTACCAGCCTTGCACCTCTTTGAAGAGTTCTTTGGGTTGCTTTATCAAGGTCAGAACCGAACTTGGCAAAAGCTTCCAGTTCCCTGAACTGTGCAAGATCAAGTTTAAGGCTTCCGGCTACCTTTTTCATAGCCTTAATCTGGGCAGTACCGCCAACACGTGATACCGAAATACCAACATCAATAGCAGGCCTTATACCGGCATTAAATAAATCTGATACAAGGTAAATCTGTCCGTCAGTAATAGAAATTACATTGGTTGGGATATAAGCAGAAACATCGCCCTGCTGAGTTTCAATAATAGGAAGCGCTGTTAAACTCCCACCGCCCAGATCAGCACTAAGTTTTGAAGCTCTTTCAAGAAGTCTTGAATGAAGATAGAATACATCACCGGGATAAGCTTCACGTCCAGGAGGCCTTCTTAATAACAATGAAAGTTCACGGTATGCAGCAGCCTGTTTCGAAAGGTCATCATAAATAACCAGAGCGTGCCTTCCGCTGTCTCTGAAAAATTCTCCTAAAGTAGCACCGGAATAAGGTGCAATATACTGCAATGGGGCGGGATCAGTAGCTGAAGCTGTTACAACAGTTGAATAAGCCATTGCATCATGTTCTTTAAGTTTACCTACAACCTGAGCAACAGTTGAGCTCTTCTGCCCAATTGCTACATAGATACAAAAAACCGGGTTGATACCAAGCTTCTTAGCCTCTTCACTATGTGTATATTTTTGATTGATAATAGCATCAATAGCAACCGCGGTTTTGCCTGTTTGACGGTCACCAATAATAAGCTCTCTTTGTCCGCGGCCAATAGGAATCATAGCGTCAATAGCTGTGATACCTGTTTGCAGCGGCTCTTCAACAGGATGGCGCTGTATAACGCCAAGAGCTTTTCTTTCAATTGGCATAAATTGAGTTGTATTAATAACACCTTTGCCATCAAGAGGAACTCCAAGAGGGTCAATTACACGCCCCAGCATTTCTTCGCCTACCGGCATAGAGGCAACTCTTTTTGTTCTTTTTACGGTATCGCCTTCCTTAATTGTTGTATAATCGCCAAAAATTACAACGCCGACACTGTCTTCTTCAAGGTTAAGAACCATACCAAAAACATTATTAGGAAACTCAACAAGCTCGCTGACCATTACCTTAGAAAGCCCGTATACACGAGCAATTCCATCTCCAACCGACAGTACGGTACCAACATCATAGATGTCTACTTCATTTTCATATCCAGATAGCTGTTTTCTGAGTATTGCTGATATTTCATCCGGTCTTACTTCAGCCATTTTATTTTCCTTTTAAGGTTTATCTGTGCACAGTAATATAAATACCATGCAAAATGTTATACAATCTTCCTGCATTGTGAAGGTAAACTAACCTTCCGCAAATTGTTTTTTTAACAAATTGAGCTGATTGCTTATTGAAGCATCGTATACAGTATCACCAACCCTGGCTATAAATCCACCAAGTATTGATTTATCAATTTCAAATTGAAAGTTTACTTTTTTATTTAATAAGCTTTCAAATTTCTTTTTTAAAACACTGGTTTGTTCTGGTGTAAATTCAAGAGCAGTCTTAACATTTACATTTACAATTCCCAGATATTCGTCTCTTAGTTCGAAGAACTTATTTACAATATCCTGAAGAAACTCAATTCTGTTCTTCTCCACAAGGAAAAATATAAACTCAAGCGAATCATTGTTTATTTTACCACTGAACAATTCTTTAAGAACAGAACTCTTAAGAGCCGGTTTAATTACCGGGTTCCCAAGCATTGCCCTTAATTGCCCGCTTGCATGCAAAACTGCTGATATATAATCCATATCTTTAGATACTGCATCCAGTATATTTTTATCCTTTGCTGTTCCCAGCAGAGACAAGGCATATCTTAAAGAGACTTTTGTATTAGTCATTTTCAGTTTTTAGTGATTTCGCTTATATATTTATCTACAACTTTTTTCTGTTTTTCTTTGTCCAGGTTTTCCTGAAGAATCTTTTCGGCTGCATTTATGGCAATTTCTGCAACCTGGCCGCGAAGCTCACTAAAAGCAGCTTCTTTCTTTCGCTCTATCTCAGCAGATGCATCTGCAATAATTTTCTGCGACTGCTGTTTACTGTCCTGAAGCATCTGATCTTTCAGTTTTTCAGCAAACTGCCTGCTTTGTTCAATTATTGCCTTTGCTTCTTCACCTGCCTTAGCCAGATTAGCCTGATTTTCATTTAACATTTTTTGAGCTTCTTCTTTAGCCTTATCTGCTTTTTCAAGAGATTCCCTAATAGCATCTTCACGCTGAGACAAGGCACTTAAAATTGGTTTCCATGCAACCATTTTAAGAACAATAAGAAGCACAACAAAAGTTAAAACAGTCCATATTGCAATGCCGGGATTAACATCAAGCAATCCGCCACCGCCGCCTTCAGGAGAAGCTAATACAGATAACACAAAACCAAAAAGCATTATAGATTCCTGTTTTTAAAAAAATAAAAAGGAGCGTTTTTTCACACTCCGTTTAATTTAAGCTTTTAATGCTAATAAAATACAAATTACAAGTCCGAAGAATGACATACCCTCAATAAGAGCGGCAGCAATAATCATTGAAGTTCTGATTGCACTGGTTGCTTCTGGCTGTCTTCCGGTCGCTTCCATAGCTGAAGCAGCCAGCTTACCTATACCAAGACCACCGCCAATTACAGTTAAACCTGCACCAATACCGGCTGCTAACCATGCTAAATCCATTATTATCTCCTTTTATTTTTTTTGTAGTTTATTTTATAACTTAGTTACGTTACAGATATTATTTATACCTGCGACCCGGAAAAACCAACCCGGGTAAAAAATCAATGTTCCTGGTGTACTGCCATTCCGATAAATAAAGCTGAAAGCATAGTAAAAATATATGCCTGAATTAATGCAACCAGGATTTCCAGCAGGTAAATAAACACTGCAAAACCTACTGAAACAGGAGCCACATAAATTGTTTTCATAAATATGATAAGCCCAAGCAAGGCAAGAATAACTATATGCCCGGCAATCATATTTGCAAAAAGACGTATGCACAATGCAAACGGCTTTGTAAATAACCCAAGTAGTTCAACAGGAATCATTATAGGATACATCCACCATGGAATTCCGTGCGGAAGCAGCCCTCTGAAATACCTGAATACTCCGTTGCTTCTCATACCGCCAAACTGGGTCATAATAAAAGTAAGTGCGGCGAGTGTTGCGGTAACAGCAATATTACTTGTAAATGTAGCTGTAAATGGGATTAAACCAAGGAAATTGCCGAAAAGAATAAAAAAGAAAATGGTCAGTAAATATGGGAGAAACTTCTCGTATCCTTTACCAATAGTAGGCCTGGCAATCTCATCTCTTACAAACAATACTAATATTTCGAAGAAGTTAGCTATCCCTTTGGGAATAAGCGACTTCTTATACCTTGACGCAACAACTGAGAATATTATTAATATTAACAAAGCAGCAAGCCACATAAAGACTACATGCTTTGTTGGTGTCATATCTATACCAAATATAACAGGAAACTGGGGTATATGTATTTCAAACCCCGCTATATCGATGATTCTGCTATCTGTAACGTGATGCATAATCCAGCCGCTATCAGAACCACCTGATTTGTGCAAAGTATCTGCAACTGCTATCGAATCCTGTACCGGATTAAAAGGCATAAAATTACCTTTTCCTGAAATTTAAGTAAAAAATCTCCACTAATAGAAAAAACACGTAAAAAAACAGGATAGAAAATATAAAATTATTCGGATTTAATTCCAAAATTTTTAAACAAATAAAAACTAACGCCAAAAGTCCAATTAATCTTACAACCATTCCTCCTAATATTGTAAAAATAAATATTTCATGCGATTTATTCATTCCAAATTTTATAGTAAATATGCCAAATAAAAATGCGGCAAATGTAATTAAAGAGGCGGCTAATATTGCAAAGAAGAGTGAATTATTAATATAAGACAACAAATATGTCCCGGCAATAACAAACATAATTAAGACATAAATAAGGAAGGAGGTTTTTAGAAAAGTTTTTCCTGTCATTATTTGCCGGATTTTGTTACTGATTTAATAAAATTGTACATACCGGTAATAACTCCAAGAAAAGCAAAGACTACTGTAAGTATTGGTTTTGTATTGAATTTCCCATCCAGCCAAATACCAATAAAAATCATTATTGTAACAGTAACAGCAAGCTGCAGCCCCAGGCTTAAATACGGGGCTATTTCCCTGTAAGCATTGCTGATTCCCTCTTCTTCTGAGGATCTATTTTTTTTCATTGCCGGGTCTTATTTCTGCCATTGCCGGTTCAAATTTAGTCTGATTAGACTGCCCCATCATGCTTTTTCCATCAAACCTGGCACCAGCTTCAACCACGAGTATTTTTGAAGAAATATCGCCTTTTAGTATGGATTTTGCTTCCAGTGTTAGTTTTTCGCGTGCTGTTATGGTACCCACAACTTTGCCGCCAACAGAAATAACTTCACCGGATATTTCCCCATTTATTTCCCCATTTTCGCCAATATTAATATTGCCGCCGGCTGTAATATCTCCGTTAATAGTTCCATCAATTCGTATACTGCCATTACTGGTTACCTTGCCTTCAATAGTAACTCCGGCAGAGATTATTGTAATATCGTCTTTCCCAATTCCGTTGTTTTTCACTTTTAACTGTGCTCCTTATTTTTTTAACAAATATTTCTCCGGATTAACCGGCTGTCCGTCTTTCCAGATTTCAAAGTGAAGATGAGGGCCAATAGATTCTTCGCCTGTATTCCCGCTTAATGCGATAAGCTCACCCTGATATACTGTTTCCCTCACTTGCTTAATAAGCGATGAACAATGTTTGTAAATAGTAATAAAACCGTCATAATGATTTATTATTACCATATACCCATCTTTTACAGTATAATCAGAAAAAATAACATATCCTCCTGCAGCAGCATAAACCGGGGATCCTGTTTTCAGCACATAATCCTGGCCAAAATGTCCCTTTTCCGGATAAAATCCCCTGCTTATAAAAGTATTTGCCGGACTGTTAAAATAATATAAAGGTTCCTTTGAAGGTTTACCTTTTTGCTCTTCTGCTTTATTGTGTAAGTTATATTTATTTTCTGCAAAGAACAAGTCAGCTATCACAGCAAGTAAATTACCGCCGGCTTTCTTTTTAAGGTCTGGTTTGTTTTCCTCTACTTTAACTGATGTATCTGCCAGCGTTGAATCTCCAAGCATTATTGCGTACCGCAGCCTTTCATTTGTTGATTTAAGGCTTTCCAGTTCTCTGGCAAGAAAAACCATTCTTTCTTTTAAAGTCTGAATATTTTTCAGGTCACTGCTGTTAAGGCTGGATTTGGAAGTAAAGACATCATGAAGCGGAGTAACTGTAATAATTACTGTACTAAAAACAAAAATTGCCAATGTATATATGGCAATATAAATAAGAACCCTGGTAGAAGACAGTTTTGCAGACTTTAAACCAGAAGCTCCGCCACCGGGAATAATAAGTACAGAATAGTCTTTAATCTTTTTTAATATTTCTAAAAACATAGCTGATATTTAATTTGAACAAAACTAATTAAATTTACTGAGTAAATCTGCAAATTTAATTTTCCCTTCTCTCAATAATTTGGGAGCAGAGTCAATAAGGTTAATTATTGTAGATGCTTCAATAAATGATTTCTTTTCACTAAAGAATATAGCATCAACTTCCGAAGAAAATTGTTCTTTAATTATTACAGGTTCAATCACCGGCGGGTGCGAACTTCTGTTTACACTTGTAGATACAAGAGGCATTTTTAGTTTTTTTAACAGCTTCTGGCAAAACCTGTGATTGGGAACTCTGAATGCTGCAGTTTCCTGGTTAAGAACAGTTGCAGTTTTTTTATTTAATTTCAATACAACTGAGACCGGATTTGGCCATATAGAATGTAAAAAATCAATATGATGTTCTGAATCTAATTCAATATACTTTAAAAGACTTTCAATTCCATCTATAAGGAAAATGTAACTTTTGCCTTCTTCACGTCCCTTTATTGTGTTTATCCTGGCAATAGCTTCTTCATTAAAAGGATTTGCACCAAACCCATAGATAGTATCAGTAGGATATATAAAAACATTACCACCCAAATATATCTTCTCAGCCTTATCAACAGCAAAATCCAGGTTTTCATCAATATTTATAAGTTCAGCATCTTTATTCATCATCTAACATTTCCTCAACTTTTTTAATTACTTCAGCAGATTTAAGTTTAAATCCGCAGTCAAATGTTTTTACAGGGCATTCCCTGTAACCATGGATACCGCATGGCTTGCAATCTAATTCATCGTAACTCAGCCACTGACTGCCCTTACTGTATGGATAAAAGCCAAAAGCTGCAACAGTTGAGCAATAAATAGTAAGAGCTTTAATTCCCGCACACATTGCCATATGAGTAGGGGCACTGTCATTGCAAATAACAAGGGCACATCTTTTTAACAACTCAACTGATTCAATAAGTGATAAATCACCTGCTGCAGACAACACATGTGGGCTACTAACTTTATTCCTTATCGAATTACAAATATCTTTATCTTCAATGCCGCCAGTTAAAATCACAAAAAAATCTTTTTTAATTAATTGTTCTATTACCTCAACATAGTATTCTGAAGGATATTTTTTTGTAGCCCATACACTTCCGGGAGCAACAGCTATAATTTTGCGGGAAATATTTGCATCTGAAATATATTTGCTAATCTTATCACAAACAGCGTCAGTAATATTTAATTTTGGTTGTATTCTCCAGCTTTCACCCGATACGCCTATCAATTCAAGATTTCTCTGTACTTCGTGATTGCTGGGATTATATTTAACAAGATATTTATACACCTGTCGCAAACTATTTTTAGAAAATCCATACGTTTCCTTAACTCCGGATAACAACACAAGTAAAGATGAACGTAAGGATCTATGCGGGGAATATATTCGCGTATACTTATTTTTTTTCACCATACAGCAAAAACTAAAAAATCTGCGAAGTTTTTTGTGCTCTCCTTTTTTATCAAGAACCAGCACATTATTAACGGCAGGAGATAAAGAAAAGATTGCACTTGTTGAGGGAATAGCAACTACATCTATTTCAACTGATGAAAATAATTCTTTTAGTTTTTGTAACATTGGAAGAGTAAGAATTGCATCTCCAATAAACGCAGTTTGAATGACTAAAATTTTTTCCAAAGCCCTCTCACTATCATAAACTCATCATAAATTGCAAAAAGCAGACAAAAAATAACCAAATATAAACCAAGCGCCAAATCAATTAAATTCATCTTTTTCTTACTATGGGATTATTCATTAAGGCACAGGGGTATTTATTTCACATGAATTTCTGAGTTCAGATTTTCTACAAATTATTTTAGAATTCCAGGTGTTTTCTTTCAGTCTGAACTAATACTTCCAGCGTTTATGCATCCAGAGCCACTGTTCAGGATGTTCTCTAATAACTTTTTCAAGATATGTAGTGTGGCGCTGACTTATTTCAACTGCTTTCTCCTCGTTTGTTCCTGTTATATCATCAATAGGAATTTCAACCATAGTAGCTTTATAAGAATAATCAGCCTGCCTGATAGGAATTCCATACAAGATAGGAGCTCCTGTTTTTAATGCAAGCAATGCAGGACCCGGATAAACTGAAACCGGGCGATTAAAAAAGTTCACCCTGATGCCGTCAACCGGCCCTCTCTGGTCTGCTGCCATAGCAACAACATTTTTATCCTTTAACTCCTTAAAAACCTGGCGAATAGAAATTCCAAGAGGAACAACCTTATTTGACCACTTTGTACGCGCTTTGTTAAGCCAATCTGTTACATAAGGATTCCTTTGCGGTTTAACTATAACAGATAAAGGAATACCCGTCTGTAAACCAAACGAAGCAGCAATATATTCCCAGTTTCCAAAATGTGCTGATAATAATATTACCCCATTACCCTGATTATATTTTTCATTTATCAGGCTGCAATTATCGCAGCCAACCAGATGTTTCATTTCTTCAGCAGAAAAATGAGGCAAAAGCAGGACTTCAATTATTGATATAGAAAAGCTCTTATAACATTTAAAGGCAAGTTCGTTAATCTGTTCAGCGTTATACTCTGGATATGCGTTAGTTAAGTTCTCAATTGTTGTCTTTTTTCTTATAGGTATTAAGTAATAAAACAAATACGCCAGAATCAAAGACAACCGCCGCGAAAGTTTCAATCCAAGAATTCTTCCGGTGTAACTAATTACAATGAACAGAATATATTCAACAATGTTTTTCATTCAAATGCAAATTAACAGGTAAAAGCTTCTATCTTTTCAAAAATAATATCAGGATATTTCATCAAAATGAGGATATCCTTGACTGCCAGTTTTCATCCTGTAGTTCCCCCCGCATGGTTGAATGAACCAGTTGGTAATCAGAATAGCCTGAAAGGTCTGCAAATATAAATTTAACGCCGCCTTCAAGTTCATGGTAGTACCATACCTCATAAGGTTTTGTTTCTGTTTCATTTGGAAATCTTTCAATTTCACTTGGTTCGCCATAAGTCATTAATACGCGGCCTCTGTCAGTCTTCCATCCCTTCCTTGATATTGTTCCATACCTGGCATCACTCTGTTTTGCCCTTTCAATATACTCTTCGTAGTATTCATTCTTTTGAGTAGCGGGTTCATGGTCCCTTGCTTTCCAGAATCTGAATAAAAATTCTTTTTTTCCTTCAATAGTTTTTATTTTCTCAAATTGATTTAATTCAGCGCTGGTAGCAATATATTTTGATTTTGCAAATAAATCATCAAGCTCTTCTTCAGTCATAACACCGAACTGGCTTGCAAGCATATCGCCTCCTGCAGATATTACTGTATCTTTTTTAACTACAGAAGGATTGTATATATAAAACTTTTTTGATGATGAAATACCATGATTTGATGTACTGTCCAAAAGATTAACAACAATGGTATATGCATCTGTTGGGAACTTATTTACTAATACAGAACCAACTTCAACTCTTGAATCAATATTTCGGCTTATATATTTATATTTATTTACCACTACCTCTTTCTTACTGTTCAAAACCAGAATATTGTATTTTAATGGTGTACTATCCTGTGAGGCAATATTATACAATTCGGTATAATAGAACAGAACAGGTTGGTTTTCTCCAAAAACCGATACAGGAATAGGAATAATTTCATAACTGTTTTTATAAAATATTGAACTTTTATTTTCACTATCCTGTACAATTTGCGACGCCAACTGCACATCACTTATTTTCGGTTTGTCTCCGGCTTTAATAAATGGATTTACAGAAAAGAATTCCTGAATCTCTTTCTTCTTAACAGGATTATTAAAGTCATAACCGCTTATTATACTTTTATAATGCCCTGCCGGAATCACTAAACCTACTACTCCCAGCAAACTTTTTGACTTAAGGTCAACACTGTCAATAATTTTATGATTAACTCTCCATTCCCGGCTAACAGTAGTATCATTTTTAAGAGTATCGATAACAACAACTCTTAAAACGCCATCAATATATCGGGCACTATCTGAAGCATTAGGCGTTAACGAAGCCTGGTTAAAGGAATAATATATTTCCAAATAATTCGAAACAGAATCATAACCAAACTGAGCGTAGTCAAAATCAAAATTTAGTGAGCTGCTTTGGCCCCAAAGCAGGCTCCCAGCCAATAAAAAGGAAATTAATAGTATTTTTATTCTCATTTATCGTTCCGGAGTTTATTTCTGGAAATAAAAAAAGCGTCTATAAATATAGACGCTTTTTTTTCTGCAAACAAGGTAAAATTATAACAGAGAAAGCTTAACGGTAAATATATGATTTGATGTTGGGAATTCTTTTACATCCCTGAATGCATAATCAAATACAATATTAAGCCCGTCTGATACCTGGTAATCAATACCGGCACCAGCAGTAAAACCAAACGTATTTTGCTTTGTATTTTCCGTAAGCATATTATAGCCGCCTCTAACATAAAATGTATTGAGGAAATTATATTCAGCTCCAAAATTGATTTGATCTTCAAGAGCATTGTTTGCTGTATAAGTAGTACCAAGTAAAAGACTGTTTTGCTCATTAAAAAACAAATCATAAGAGGCACTCAGTTCAAAATAGCTTGGAATCTGAAAAGACTCTGCAACCACTTCATAAACTGCAGAAGTAGAACCCAAAGCAGAATTTGGCACTGTAGTTCTTGTTCTGAGATCTTCGCCGGAATATGACATATTAGTACCAATGTTCTTAACAACTGCCGCAATAGATACTGCTTTGTTAAATTTATACTGCACACCAACATCCATAGCAAGGCCAGTTGCAGTGGTATTTTCAATTGTCTCACTTATAAATTTAATATTAGTACCAACAGAGATTCTGTCGGTTAATACTTTTGAATAAGTTAAACCAACTGTCAGGTAAGTTGGCGAATATGTCTCTCCGGTACCATCAGGGAAATCATTAGTTGTAACAGGAATATCCCCGAAGTCAAAAGTTTTAAAACTTAATGCCGCAGAACCAAATTCACCAAATGATGTAGATACAGCGAAATATGATACATTTATGTCTGCAAGATACTGCATATAATTAAACATTAATTCTGTAGTACCTGTGCGGTCAAGGCCTGCAGGATTATAATAAACTGATTCAAGCCCGGTAAGGCTGGAAAGTAATGCACCTCCGGTAGCAATACCGCGGGCTCCAACCGGAACCAGCAGCTGATCTGCGCCGGTAGTTCCTTTCCTGGCTTCATCGCCCGCAAACACTGCCGTGCTTACGACGAATAATGCTAATATTATTAAATATTTTTTCATTTCTTAAACTCCTGGTATTATATAATTACAGGTGAATTTAGCACCCATCAATATCTCTGAATTTGTTTTTGAGGCATTATTATTGAGAACTTCAATACTTTTTCCCCAAATCCCGGTGAAGATACAATTGCCAGGTATAAGCCTGAGGCAACCCGCAATCCTGATTCATTTTTCAGATCCCAGTTTAGGAATGCTGAACCAGGAGTACTTTTATCATTTGTCGTTAATGTTCTTAAAAGTGAGCCTGACAGCGAGAATATTTTTACTGTAACATCTGTAGGCAAATTTGAGAACGTAACGAACGGATCATCAGGATTTGCACTTGCCCAGCTTGTTGCCGGGTTATATCCGTATAAAGGATTTGGAAAAACATTTACTTTTTCAAATAGTGCCTTTTGCTCTTCAAGAGTCAATTCACCTTTTACAGGAGTAGTAAATGTATAAACGTCATTAGCTGTGTAAGGATAGTTATCAACTGTTGCAACAACCTTATCACCAGATGCCGGACTAACACCGGCTGTTGTTTTCTGTAATCCAAACACATATAAAACATCAAATAATGGAGAGGATGCAATAGCTTTTTCCTTTGCTGTATAAGGAGCAGTATCAGGCAAAGGATAAAATGCAGTCCCACCGCCATTTAAGTCAGCCCATACTGTAGAAGAGCCGTTAACAAAGCCGCCTTTATAAGGAAGCTGGCTGCCTGTTGCATCATAATTTGAGTTAAATGCTATGATAAACTCTCCTGAAAGGTTCAGGTTTGTTCCCGGATCCCAGACACCGTCAGGATTGCCGCCATAGGAAGCTCTCTTTTCAATTATTGCACATGCAAGCTGTCTCTCTTCACCACTCTGAAAATCTTTAACCCAAACAGTGAAAGGGACATCAATGAAACCTTTAGCATGATCGTTGGCTGTGTCCCACTGCCCTACAACCCCTTTACCGACAGTATCAGCAGATGTTACAGCTTCAGCATATTTAAAGAATCTTTGCTGCTGGCTTGCATTGCTTCCATAAAATCCGTTAAGGTACCTGTAAGCTTTTCCGCTTTCACCAAAACGAATTTCAACTCTCTTCAACTGATCGGCTCTTACATAAGTACTGTTATATTTACTTAAATACCCGCCGGAAGTTGATGGAAGTCTTCTTGTTTCAGGAATATCTGTATTTAGATAAAATACAGTAGAGTTAGCTGCATCAAAAACACTTGAAGATGTATTAAATGTTAATACTGTATCAAGATGTGGAACTTCTTCAGATATTTTCATTATGAAACCGTCTGAAAGTTTTAGGTTTACAGCATCAGACCCATACAAATAGTCTTTTGAACTATCAACCATAGTAACCCCTTTTGTATCATTAGTCAGCTTCCAATAAGTTGAATATGTAGCAGTGGAACTATCCGTAATAAACTTAACACTATATGTATCACCGGTCAGTTCTTCTTTGTTTATTATATCATACTGTACAGTACCACTGGAACCTCCGGCAGTTCTTTCCGTAGTGACCTCATCAAAACGAGGTGCATATTCATCTTCATTATAAGTGATTACATTAATCTTTTGTACATTTTCTACAGACTGTACAAATGTTTCACTGGAAAGATAATAATCACCATAGGAGCCATAGGTTCCTCCTGCAGTTTTATTTACCAGGGCATCATAGTTAATTGCATATGAGGTTACAGCAAAGTAATATTTTTTACCTTTCACGAGATCTTCACCTGTAAAAGGATCTTTTGTTATTCTAAGCCTTACTCTTCCGGTTGAAGCATCAGTGTAAACAGTGTAATCAAGCCTGTTATCTGAAACAGGATCAAATGATTCAATACCTCCTGTTTCAGCGCTTTGCAGGTATAGATTATTTATAAAATCGTTAAGCTGATAATTAGCTATAACAGTACTGTTTGTCTGGTTATCTACAACTTCACTGGTACTGTATGTCTGAAAGGCATAAACATTATAACCTCTGAAGTGAAGGTCATAAGTATCAGTTTTGATATTGTATCCAACCTGTTTTGGAGTAGGCCATGAAATATCGATAAAACCATCACCTGAAGCTACTTCCACCTGTGGGGCAGGCGGGGCTGAAGGAGCAAGAAAGTTATTGTCAAATATTTCCTGTGCGCCATCATCAATTGCTCTTGTTTTTTCAATTGAATTAAGAGCACTTTCGCCCTGTCCTACTACATAAGCAACAACTATTTCTTTTTCTTCCCCCTTTTTTAGTTCAAAGGGGCCAATATTAGTCATCTGCCTTGCATCAGCAGCTACAGTGTTTATCCAGCCAGTACCTGTTACAGGATCACCGGAATACCATAATCTGTTATTGATTGTTTTGCAATCACCTGATTTTACTTCGCCATAAGCGAAATTGCAGGGATCAACAGCAGCACCATCAGCATCAAGGCCAAGCATGTAATTTCTTGCCTTTATTACGTTATCAGGATCATCAAGTTTAGCATCGCCGTTTATATATTGGATAAAAGATGATATTCCAAGATTTTTTGATCCGGGATATGTCTTCAACCCTTTAACCTGTCCCTGAACACTGAACGCAGTATCAAGAGGGGTATCAATTCCATCAGTATATTCATTATCACCATCGTTATCCACGTATGTTTCACCGGCAATATAAGAAATAGGGCCGGAGAAAAAGTCGATAAAGAAAGCAGGTGGTCTGTTACCATACACAGCATGATTATCCGGGCCGTCATTATAAGTATAACCAACATTCCTGGAAGGATCACTGCCGATCAGATCATCGTCCGGATCCCCAAGATCAGTATCAGACCAAACACCAAAATAACAGTCTTTCAGCACGTCTGGTTCGTCGGCTTGTCCGCGGCCAACATATTTAAAGCGATAACGGACAAACATAATGTTGCCAATAGAACCTTTTGAAGCAAAAGCAAAAACTGTCTGCCTTACCTCAATACCTTTGGGAGCTTCAGTTGTCCATCTCCTTGATGACTGATTTAATCCGTCATTATAAACACACCATGCGGTTTCATCACCTATAAGGTCAGGACGATCTTCATCTGCATCCCATTCCCCGTTATCATTTAAATCAACAGGATCATACTGTCCGTCATTATTTCCATCATAGAAATCTGCACCAAGTGCAACTGCATCTTTCCAGTCAATCCAGCTTTGGCTAAATGGTTCATCTGATGCTTTCACAACATATAACTGAGCTCTCGGGTCAGACTGCCCTGATTCAACTGTACCCGGCACATAGTCTTCAACAAGAGAGGCAGATGCTACTGCATTTGCAAAAAGATTCCCATTACTGTAACCGCTTAAAAAGAATCCTGCTGAAAACAGGAATACATCACCGGCAAATTTACCGCCGGCACCGCTTACTTCAGCTATTGGGTCTTCAATATTAACTGCTGCAATTACTCCGCTTCTGTTCATCGGCATGTTAATGTTATTTATATACATACGGTACGAATCGCCTACTTTACCGGTTGTAGAAGTAGAAGCTTTTGCTGCTGTATTTACTTTGGCAATACTTCCGCCTTTTTTATTATTACCGGCATATGCAGCAAAATTAAAAGCCATTGCCAGCATCAGTAATAATAATGCGTTATTAGTAATAATTTTTTTCATGGTTTCAATTACTCTTTTTTTAAAAATTTATCTATAAAGAAGCACCTGAAAAATTAATTCTTAATCCCAGTTTTATTAATCTTGGGATTCCGTAATTGTCCGGAGTTCTTTCAAGTGTCTGGTAATCATAAATATATCCCTGTCCGTTATTAGCCGCAGCAGCTTTACCTTCTGCACTTTTGAGCCAGTTTGTTGTGTTAGGATCACCTGTAGAGCGCCAAACATTTGTTATGTTATCAGCATCAAGCAGGTTCTCTATCCACAAATATGGAGATATATCAATCCAGCCAAGATCAAATCTTTTTTCAAGTTTCATATCAATTCTGAACTGTGATGGTGTTGTTCTGGAATTAATATAACCATCTGTTTCAGCCAGAATACCGTTATCACCAATAATATTATATAAATCAAGCGGTGTATAAGGCCTGCCTGAGTTATAAGAAATAAGGAAGTTTGCATTTAAGCCTTCAAGATATTTTATAGTTCCCTTAGGCACATAAAAATCAAGATTCAATATTGCTGTATGAGTCTGGTTAAAATCAAGCGGAGCAATAACCTTAGGCGGCAGATTATCGGTATTCCTGAATACTGCTGTCTGGCTTGAACTGGTTGATGAACCTGTACCTTCAGCAAGTGAATACGTATACTGTGCTGACAGGCTGAAGAAGTTCATTCTTGCAAGGTCAAATGATACGGCAAGTCCTTTGGATGTACCAAAATCACTGTTGGTTGTAAGGATAGCAGTTTTTATTTCGCCTCCTTCTGTTTCCCTGTATTGCCTTGCTTCATAATTTACGAGACCTTTAATATTTTTATAAAACAAAGTAATATTAAGAGCTGCTGAACTTCCAAGCATTTGCCTGAAGCCAACTTCATATTGTATTGTTTCTTCACAATCCAGGGCACCATTTGCAGACTGCTGCGGAGAAGAAGAAATCCAGTCATTAAAATCAAACGGACCTGAATACACATCATTTAGCTCAGGGAGCTGGATAAATTTACCAAACTGCGCATGAAATACAGTTGATGATGTTACAGGATAGCCAATACCAATACGCGGCGATAACTTCACTTCAGCTTTCCTTAACTGGAAGTCGCCGTTATCGAAAGCATAAGAGTCTTCACCACCTGCAAAAGGAAGTTCAGGATTCTTAAATTCATAAGCATCAAGATCAAAATAGTCCATCCTTAAACCAATGTTCACAATAAGGTCCTGTAATTCATAACGGTCCTGAATGTAACCATAGGCAATTATAGGATTGCGGGCTTTCTGAAGGTTATCTGCTCTCTGCATACTTTTACCAACCGCGGCTTCAGGATCAGAATAATCTGTTCCAACTTTATTCTGGCCGCTTAAGTCATAGCCATATACAAATGGTGCAAGCTTATAATACTTTTCTTCTTCACTATTTGCAGAAATTCCGGCAACCTGGTAAGCGTATAAACCATAACCTCTTACTATACTGCTTGATACACCGGCGCCAAATTCAAACAGGTGGTTGGAAATCTGGCTTGTAAAATCAAAATCTACAGTAAGAGCATTATTTTCTCTTTTTTGATACAAGTTTGTAGCATAACCATAAGGCCTCATTACACCGGAAGCATCAGTTGATGCAGTACGAAGCCCATCTCCCTGGAGCGTAACTCCAAATTTCTGTGCCCATAAAGCACTGTCGCCATAGGCCTGCAGGTTATCTTCAAAATATGGATTATATCTTTTTAAGTTATATATTCTATAACCTAATGACAGGTTCCAGAAAGTACTGTTGCTTACTGTTTGTGATACACGGCCGCTGAAAGACATATTCTGATAGTATGTTTCATCAAAAAACTGTGCAGAATTTTTTGCAGATCTTCCCGAATATACTTTGGATGTATTATCATTATAGATAAAACCAAGATTGGCAGAAAAATTGCCCATTCTATGGCTGGTTCTTGCGGATAATCTCCAAACATCTTCCGGGTTATTTAGATGTGTTTTATAAGATTTTTTAATATAGTTACCATCAACCAGGTAATAATATTCTATTGGCTTTGCAATAGGATCTGAATCAGCAAACCAGCCTCTTTCACCTGATATGAAGAAAGTATGGTTTGTTATACCGGGAATAATAGGTCCGCCTATAGTTCCGGAATACAGATTATATCCAAAATCATCTGTAAAGCTTGATGTTACAGCTTCAGCAGATATGTTATAATCATTATCACCTGATTTGGTAGTAACGTTAATAACACCAGACTGAGCCTGTCCGTATTTTGCTTCGAAACCACCAGGCAAAACAGATATCTGTTCAATAGCAGAGTTACTTACCTGGGCAACGCTAGTTCTTGTATACAGGTTGTTCTGCGGAATACCATCTATGATATATAAGACTTCACTGCCGCGGCCGCCTCTTATGTTAATTGTTGCATTACCGCCGGCTCCGCCGCTTCCTTCCTGCATTACAATACCAGACTGTACAGATGCTATTTGGGCAATACCGCGAATTGGCATTCTTGATATCTGGTCAGCATCTACAACTTTTACGGTATTTGTTGCTTTTTCTTCAAAAAACTTTTTATCTTCAACAACAACTTCAGGTAATGTAAAATCTGTTGAAAGGCTTACATTCAGTTCGTATGTAATACCTGCAACAATTCTTACATCCTGTATTATTTTGGGAGCATATCCAACATAACTCACTTTTACACTGTATGTACCGGGAGTTATATTAAGAATAAAATAATTCCCGTTAACGTCAGTTGCACCCCCTGACTGTGTATTAACAAGTAATACGTTAGCCCCTATTAAAGGCTCTTTAGTTTCTGCGTCTAAAACCTTACCGCTAAGTTTTCCAACTCCGGTTTGCGCATTAATTTTTATGGCAGGCAATAAAAGCAGAATGATGCTTATAGCTGTAAATAAGCGTTTCATCTCTTCTCCACGATTGATTTTGTTTAAACTAAAAAAAGAGCGGAGTTATCCTTTCAGACAAATCCGCTCAAAAAGAATATTAATTCTGCTTTCTCACTTCATTAACATCATTTTTTTAGTCATGCTGAAATTATCTGCGCTTATTGTATACATATAAACGCCTGAAGATAAATTAGCAGCATTGAAATTAACTGAGTGGCTGCCTGCTTCTAACTGGCCGTTTACAAGGCTGGCTACTTCCCTGCCAAGTATATCAAATATTTTTAATGATACGTTACCTGACTTAGCCAGTGTGAATTTAATTTCAGTACTTGGATTGAAAGGATTTGGATAATTCTGTTCAAGTGAATAATTCTTAACAATAGCTTTGTCATCATTAACACTAACAGCCCCAAGAGCAAATGTCTTGCTGTTATATACCCATTTTGAATCTGCAGAAAGTGAATTATCTCCACTTACCAATGCTGAACCCGGGAGTGCATCCATATAATACATGTAATTTATTGTAGCCTGACCACCATCCACTTCAACCTTTGGAGATAATATTGGCCATTGTTCAGGATAATTTTTTTGATCTTCAAGAAGTTCCGGTGTTGACCATGTTTTACCGCCATCTGAAGAGTAAGCATATACTAAATCGGTATAGTAAACAGCTGCAGAACTTGACCCACCATCACCGGGATAATAGTTAATATCACTATTACCTAATTCACCTGAATATTCTGGTATTACCCAAACGGCAGCTACTACTTCACCATCATCTGAAGTTGCAATAGTTGGAGAGCTGCATGCAAGCATGTTTGCCGGATATGAAAATGAACCATCATCCGGAATAGGGTAGTTATAATCTAACACTGTATCTGTAATTGCAATCCAGTTTTTATCTCTGTCATTCCAGTATAATATTGGAAATACACTTATAGTGTCACCTGCTCCCGAAACATCAACAGAATTAACAGCCACGTGAACAAGATGCGTTACTCCTGAACCATCTACTGTATAGTCACCAACATCCCACCACTGAGCTGTAGCCCACATATTAGGACGATTTGAAACCTGACCTGCAACACCATCAACTTCTATTGTTTCGCCTGCCCATGTAGCACCAGCATCTGTTGAATAATAATGATAGATAACATTTGCACTATCAGCATCTGTAGTTCCACTGGAGTAGAATCCATATCCGTTATAAGCGCCATTTCTTTCTATACCTGATATAACTGATAATTTTGAACCATTACCTTCAATCAGAGGATCTTCGGTACCGCCGAAACTGCTAAACCAGTATCCGGCATCTCCGGCACCGAAAATAGTTACAGAATCAAAAGTAACCCCGCCATCTGTTGATTTCATTATCCTGAAATTTAGATCATCAGTGTTGTCATCAACACTAAAGAAAACGCCATTATCAATTAAAGTCATTCTTGGCCAGCCGCCGGAATAACCCTCTGTAGTAACTTTTGTTGGAGCAGTAATATCAGTACTTAGGTCAATAGCCCAAAGAGAATTATATAATACTCCTGATAAAGCATCATATACACATGGATATACGACACTGTTTTTTTCATCAAGAATAATCATACTGTTTGAACCTGTTTTATAATAGGTTCCATCATCCTTGGTACCATAAAGGGCATATGAATTTGAACCAAATTCATCAATATATGCAATCATCGCATGCCTTACAGGGGTCCCTGTTAATGGAGCATAATCAGTTCCAATAGCAATTGGATCTTTCACCCCATCATTATTTAAATCGTACATTACAAGCATGTTTGGTGCATAACCGTTATATATCCAGTCATATGCAGCATACATTAAATCCTGTGCTGTACCAGAAGCTTTTCCAAGCGTGTTAACTTTCCTTGGCTGATAATTCTTTAAGAGCGCCGAAGATTGGTTATCAACTTTACTAAGATCCATTTTCCTCATGGTTTGCTCTTTTACAATTTTTTTTGTCTGAGCAAAAGAGAGAGATGTTATTATAGAAATAACAATAAGTAACGTAGTAACATATTTAAGCATAAGCTCTCCTATAAGTTATGATTAAGTTTACTATTTTGAATTAAGAAATATAAAAAAAATAAAACAACACGCAGGGCAGCTTACCTGCGTGTTGAAAAGTCTTCGTGTGTGAAACAATACTTGAAAATACTATAACCCCCTGGGTTTGTCAAGGATTATTTGTAAAATCTGTTATGCAATAAAACAAATTATTTTTAAAAGTCAACTAAATTCCTAAAATGACCTAAATTTTTACTGCAATGACATTACTAAAACCTTCAATTCCTGAAATAGAATCAAGAACTGCCTTACTTATTTCACCGTCAACATTTATAATGGTAAGAGCACTTTTACCGGGATCAGTACGGCCAAGCGATAATCCTGCAATATTAATACTTGCATCAGATAATATTCTGCTTACATTTGCTAACATTCCCGGCTTATCTATGTTGGAATAGAAAAGCATATTTCCTTCCGGCTTCAGTTCCAGGTGGAAATCATCTATACTGACTATACGTACCTCATTATTGCCAAATACAGTTCCTTCAAGTGAACGCTTTTCTTTTTCAGTTTCGCATTCAACCGCAAGAAGATTTGTATAATGAGAGTTAGCGCCGGATTTTATTTCATTGATTACTATCCCCATCTGCTTTGCAAGGTAAGGAGCATTAATAAGGTTAACAACTTCCGTCATCCTTTTGGTAAGGAAACCTTTTAATACTGCTGTTGAAAGAAGCGATGTTGAATTATGAAGCAATTCACCGCTGTAATTAATAGTAATCTTCTTTAGCTGCCCGCTTATAAACTGTGAGTGTATTGCACCGATATTTTCTGCAAGCTGTACAAAAGGAGCAATATATTTGTTGCCTATTGCCTCTACAGCAGATGCATTAACAGCGCCTCTTACAGCTTTTGTATTAAACAGGTCAACTATTTGTTCTGCAATCTGTATAGCAACCTTTTCCTGTGCTTCATCTGTTGAAGCTCCAAGATGTGGAGTTGTAACAACTTTGGGATGTGAAATAAGCGGATTTGAAAAATCAGGCGGTTCCTGTGTGAAAACATCAAATGCTGCTGCTGATACTTTACCGGAATTTAAAGCAGCTACTATATCAGCTTCGTTTACTATTCCGCCGCGTGCACAGTTAATTATTTTTACATGGTCTTTGCATTTCTTAAGTGTTTCTTCTCTTATCAGGTCTTTTGTTTCACTGTTAAGAGGCACATGGACAGTTATAATATCTGACTGCGCAAATATTGTATCCAGGTCAACAAGGGCAACACCAATTTTCTTTGCAATATCTTCCGATAATACAGGGTCATATCCAATCACTTTCATTCCAAAAGCTTTTGAACGTATTGCAACTTCCCTTCCTATTTTTCCAAGCCCTACAACACCAAGCGTTTTATCAAGCAGCTCCGTTCCCTTATATGATTTTTTATCCCATTTGCCGGATCGGATTGACTGGTTTGCCTGTGCTATATTTCTGCACATAGAAAGCATCAGTGCCATTGTATGCTCTGCGGTAGAAACAGTATTTCCACCCGGAGTATTCATTACAATAATTCCCTTTCTTGTTGCAGCTTCTAAATTTATATTATCAACACCTGCACCTGCCCGCCCTATTACTTCCATATTGTCCATTAATTCAATAAGATCGGGGGTAACTTTTGTTTCACTTCTTACGATAAGTCCGTTATAATCCTTTATAACTGCCTGTATTTCTTCCTTAGGCATGCCCGGTTTATAAGTAACCTGGTAACCTGCCTGTTCCAGAACACCAACAGCCTTTTTATCAACGGCATCTGTAATAATTATTTTTTTCATACTTCTCCTGTGAAAGAATAACAAAGAAAAAACCGATATGATTTCGTTGGATCTGCCTGCATTTCTGGGGTTCCGGAAGATGGGGATTTTTGTCTTTCCACCGGCAGCCCCGGTTATGTTTTTGTTACCGGAGCTGTATTATCATGCAGGCGAACCGGCAGCCGGCTTTTATTTTTGTATGCCGGAATTGCCCGCCCTGCCAGCTGATTTACATTGCTGCATTCAGCTTCTGTACAATCATGTTTTTGGGTACTGCACCTATTATTGTATCTTTTATCTGCCCGTCTTTAAAGATCAATAAAGTTGGAATACTCCTTACTCCGTATTTAATCGATACCTGCTGATTATTATCAACATCAACCTTGCCTATTTTTACTTTACCTTCAAATTCTCCTGCAAGTTCTTCAACTATAGGAGCAATCATTCTGCACGGGCCGCACCATGTAGCCCAGAAATCAACAAGTACCGGTTTATCTGACTTTAAAACTTCACTGTCAAAATTATCATCTGTAAAATTAATTGGTTTCATTTAATTTCCTGTTCTTAAAATTATATGTTTACTGTATTGTTTTCACCCTGGCCGACAAAATTAACAACATCTTCTCCACCGTCGGCATTTATAATACCACCGGAGACCCATTCACCGCCATCCTTACATAAAAGGCTTATTACTTTTGCAACATCTTCAGGAGTAGTATGCCTGTTACGGGGGTTTTTCCTTCTGGCAACTTCAAGCATTGGTATGCTTCCCGGAATCTTTCTTAAAGCAGGAGTATCTGTAACACCAGCCATTATGGCCACTGCGGAAACTTCAAGATAACCCAGCTCTGTTGAAAGCTGCCTGATATGAGACTGCAAAGCCGCTTTTGCTGCTGATACTGCACCATAGTACGGTATTGCAGTATGCCCGCCTGAACTTGTCATAGCAAAAATACGTGCCTTGCGGGCAAGCATATCCTCTGCAACAAGGTCCTGAACCCAGTATACAAGTGAATTTGCCATAACATCAAGCGTCATTTCCATCTGCGCTTTGGTTACGCCTGTTTCCCCTTCTTTGGGAATGAATGCTTTCAATGTGCCAAATGCCAGCGAATGCATAAGAACCTTTATTAAAGGCTTGCCGCCCTGCATCTCTTTCAGATCCTGTATAATCTCTTCACGTTTAACCGCATCTGCCGCATTAACATTAAAAAACTCTGCTCTTACGCCATAAGATTTAATTTTTTCTATAATCCGTTCAACATTAGGCATAGTCGCCTGCCTGTCAAGGTGCATGCCTAAAATATTAAAACCGTCTTCAGCAAGCTTAATAGCGGCAGCCTCACCAAATCCGGAAGATGCACCAAGTATCAAAGCCCAATAATTACTATTATCATTCTTTTTCATTTCTTATTATAACCTGCGAGTGTTTAAAAATTTAAGCTAAAAAATACAAAAATGGTGATTGGATTACAATAACACTTATTGCAAATATGGGCTCCGGTTCACTTCCCAATTATTATGTAAATTCCGGCAGTTTTATGCATCGCCAAAATATATGTTTATATTCTTTGTATTGAAATTAAGAATGGATATTATCAGGAATCTGAAAAACAGATTAATGGAGAATATATTTTTTGGTTAGCATTTTTCTTCAATCCGGAAGGATTGGTATATCGGTAACCTGATAGTAATGCCCCATTACCATGAATTCAGGAAGCAATAAAAATAATGCTCTTAATTCGAAAAACTATTACCCTTCCTGAATCTTGAATAATCCGGTTTGGAAGGAGTGAAATCAATCTTTTTGCATTTGAAAGTTATTGCATCTTCCCCAACAATACCAGTCAGTTCTTCAATCAGTTCATCTGATAGTTGCAGGCGCAAATTGTTAAATTCAAAAATCCTCGGCCTTGTCCCTCCGTCAAAAAGATGAATAAAAAACGGGAGATTGCCTTTATGCTTATTTAATAATGACTTAATACTCTTTAATGTATCAACATTATTTTTGTCTTTATCAAGATTTATGATAATACTTTCAGTAAATAATTTCCTTGCCTCTTCCGGCGACATAACCTTTTCAATGTGAAGTTTTATTGCATCGCCGCTGCTTTCAGGCTTGCCCACAATAAAAATACAGGCTTCTTCTTCAATATATTTCCCAAACTGTTCATATACTTTCCCAAACATAAGGCACTCACATGAGCCGCTCAGGTCATCAAGCGTAAAGAATGCCATTGTCTTTCCGGCTTTATCTATCTTGGTTTTCAGGTCTGTAATTACACCGCAGGCACGTACAAGGTCCATATCCTCCATCGCTTCCGTTTCACCAAGATGGACTGTAGTAAATGACTTGTAGTCTACTTCATATTTCCTTAGAGGGTGTCCTGATATATAGAACCCCGTTACTTCCCTCTCTTTGGAAAGCTTATACTTTGGTTCCCATTCACGCACTTTCTGCAGTATGGGTTCAGAAACTTTTACTTCCTCTTCAATCTCACCAAAGAGGCTGTCAACGGCAGAAGCTGTTACCTGTTTTGCACGGCTTCCAAATTCAAGCGCCTGTTCAACCGCATTAAGCAGACTTGCCCTGTCAGGGTCAATAGAATCAAATGCCCCTGCAAATACAAGCCCTTCAATACTGCGCTTGTTTACAGTCCGGGTATCAACATTGGCACAAAAATCATATATGCTTGTAAAGTTTCTGCCGATTTCATCATGGCTTCGTATAATCTCATTTACAGCGCCAATACCTACGTTTTTAATAGCGCACATACCAAATATGATTTGCCCGTTACGTACATCAAAATAAACAGAAGGATTATTTACATCAGGAGGATTAACTTCAATCTTTAGTTTCCGGCAGTCTTCCAGAAAGTTTGTTACTTTATCAGTATTGCCGAATTCGTTTGTAAGGTTGGCTGCAAGAAATTCAGCAGGATAATGCGCTTTTAGATAAGCAGTCTGGTATGCAACATAGCTGTATGCAACAGCATGGCTTTTGTTAAAACCATAGTTGGCAAATTTATCTATTGCATCAAAAATTTCTTCTGCTGACTTTTTAGGAATTCCGTTTTTAACAGCGCCATCAACAAACTTAACCTTTTGTTCCTTCATTGCCTGAAGGTCTTTTTTACCCATAGCACGGCGAAGCATATCTGCTTCCGCAAGCGTCATGCCACCGGCACGGTTGGCAATCTGGATAACCTGTTCCTGGTAAACTATAATTCCGTATGTTTCTTTTAATATTGGTTCAAGAACCGGGTGCATATAAACAACTTCCTTAACGCCGAACTTACGGTCAATGAAGTCATCAATAAATTCCATTGGGCCCGGACGGTATAAAGCATTCATAGCGGAAAGGTCACTTAACGAAGCTGGTTTAAGCTTCTTTAAGTACTCCCGCATTGGGGCAGATTCAAACTGGAACACTCCGGTTGTCTGTCCCTTTGCAAAAAGCTCTAATGTCTTTTCATCCACAAGGGATATTGCATCAATATCCAGGTCTATATTATGATTTTTTTTAATAAGGGTAAGTGCATCTCTTATAATAGTTAAAGTCCGCAGTCCCAGAAAGTCCATTTTAAGAAGCCCGAACTCCTCAATTTCCTTCATATTGTACTGGGTTACAACTTCTTCCTGTGATACTGCGCTTGCAAGAGGTACAAAGTCGCTTACATCTGCAGGGGCAATTACAACGCCTGCCGCATGCTTGGAAGTATTCCTGTTCATTCCCTCAAGTATTTTTGCATACTTAATAAGATTCTGAATATCCGGTTCCTGGGATTCTTTTACCCATTTTAATTCAGGTACTTCATTCAGTGCCTGTTCAACAGTAAATACTTTCCCAAATTTTGAAGGAATGAATTTAGTGATTTTATTAACTGTTGGGATAGGAACTTTTAATACGCGGGCAACATCCCTTATAACAGCTTTTGATGAAAGTCTGTTGAATGTAACAATCTGGCTTACGCACTCATTGCCATACTTGCCGCGCACATAATCAATTACTTCGCCTCTTTTATCATCAGCAAAGTCAACGTCAATATCAGGCATTGATTTACGTGACGGGTTCAAAAATCGTTCAAAAAGTAAATTGTATGGCAGAGGATTAATATTAGTTATCCTTAATGCATACGCCACAATACTTCCTGCGGCGCTGCCTCTTCCGGGGCCGACAGGTATTTTCATCCCTTTCGCAGCATTAATAAAATCCTGTACAATAAGAAAATACCCTGAAAATCCCATTGACTTAATTGTGGCTATCTCAAAGTCAAAACGTTCCTGTATTTCCGGAGTTATTGTTTTAAATCTTTTCTCCAGCCCTTCTCTCGCCAGTTGTTCAAAATAACCATCAAGTGTCTGAGCAGGTGAGTCTGCAGGAATTGGGAAATTGGGATAGAAATATTCTCCTGTTTTTAATTCAAGACTAATCTTCTCATCAATTTCAAGAGTGTTTTCTATAGCGCCGGGATAATCTTTAAACAGCTTTTTCATTTCTTCTGCTGATTTAAAATATATCTGGTCAGTACCATATCTTAAATCATGATAATCCTGCCCGTTTTTATCGGAGAGAAGCAGAAGTATATTGTGTGCGAGTGCGTGGTCTTTTTCTATGTAATGGCAGTCATTTGTTGCAACAAGTTTAATTCCGAGTTCTTTCGCAAGTTTTGGCATTCCGGCAAGTACAGGTTTTTCCACCTCCATATTGTGGTCCTGCACTTCGAGATAAAAATCATCGTCAAAAATTTCCTTAAAAGTTAGAGCAGACTGTTTTGCTTTTTCATAGTCTCCGTTTATAAGGTCAACAGCAACAACACCGCCCGCACATGCAGAAGTACAAACCAAACCTTCTTTATATTCTCTTAAGAGGTCAAGGTCTATTCTTGGTTTATAATAAAAACCTTTTGTATGCCCAAGCGTAGAAAGTTTTGAAAGGTTTTTATAACCCTGTTTGTTTTTAGCCAAGAGTATTAAATGGTTATAATGCCTTTTCTTTTTCTTTGTTGTTTCGCCAAAAGATTTATCTGAGGAATCATCACTGGCGCCTTTAACTTCGCAGCTTCCGTCAGTAACAATATAAGCTTCCATTCCAATAATGGGCTTAATGCCGGCTTTTGTACATTTTTTATAAAACTCAGCAGCGCCATACATCACGCCATGATCTGTTAAAGCAACAGATTTCATATCATGCTTTTTTGCAGCATAAACAAGACTTTCAACAGTGCATGCTGCATCCTGAAGGCTGTAATGTGTATGGTTATGTAAATGAATAAAATCAGATGACATGTTCAGAAACTTCGTGTATTAAATAAATGCGGCTAATTTGAAAAAGCCGTAAAACGTAGAAATCTTATATGGAGTTTTTCCATCAGCAACATATAAACTATTAAGCAAAAAAAACAGGTTGAATATATGAATATTTTTTATAGCATAATCAGCAGATGCCTCATATTAAGAATCTTTGATTAAGCTTCTTGCATTTACGATACTAACACATATTTTTTAATAATAGTCAACAAGTTTTGCTCACTTACTGCATTTAAAATTTTTTTTAACATCTTTTATTGTCTTTAACATTTCTATTTATTTATTTTTACACTCATCATTTGAACGTCAGGCTTCATGACAGAATTAAAAGGGAACCCGGTGCAACTCCGGGGCTGTTCCCGCAACTGTAAGTTCTGCCAAATACTTAAACTTTAATGCCACTGTCCATTTATGCCGGATGGGAAGGTGGTTTAAGATAGAACAAGCCAGGAGACCTGCCTGACGCAATACAGATGGAGGCTTTCGGGAAGAAAAGCTTAATCAGAAGAGAATATATTAAGGGGCACCCCCGTGTATTATCTTCCTGTGCAACAACTATTCCGCGAAAGCATACTAAAACCATTTTTTGGCATTTTGAAATGAAAGGTTTATAAGTATGCATTTTTATTGTTTTTTATACCCGCGTAAAGTTAATACCAGTTTAATTTTCAGCAAAACCAAAATCGGAGTTAATCTATGAATAATATTGTTACAACTATTAAGGAAGTAAAAAAACGTAATGGTGAAATTGCTGAATTTAACCTGGAAAAAATATTTAACGCTATAAACAAAGCCGGGCAGTCAACCGGTGAATTTAACGAAGATACAGCAAGGCTGTTTACTCTTAAAACTGCAAATCTTCTGCAGCAGATTTTTACTAACAGCTCTCCGGGGGTTGAAGATATACAAAACTGTGTTGAAGAAATTCTGCTTACATCTCCTTTTAAGAAAACTGCAAAAGCTTATATTATTTACCGTGAACAGCATGCACAGCTTCGCCAGCTTGCTCTCAAATCTGATGTTGACCTTATTGATGCCTACTTAAGCAAAGCTGACTGGCAGGTTAATGAAAACAGTAATATGTCTTACTCATTGCAGGGACTTAATAATTATATTTCCTCTGAAATAAGTAAAATATATTGGCTTAATAAAATTTATCCTAATGATATTAAAGAAGCACATGCAAGTGGTGATTTTCACATCCATGACCTTGGCCTGTTAAGTGTCTATTGTGTTGGCTGGGACCTTTACGATCTGCTTACTTCCGGTTTTCAGGGAGCTACAGGTAAAATAGAATCTAAACCTGCCAAACATTTCAGAAGTGCCCTCGGCCAGATAGTTAATTTCTTCTATACGCTTCAGGGTGAATCAGCAGGAGCTCAGGCATTCTCAAATGTTGATACTTTACTGGCTCCTTTTATAAGATATGATAATCTTACTTATGATGAAGTTAAACAGGCATTACAGGAATTTCTGTTTAATGTTAATGTACCAACACGTGTAGGTTTCCAGACGCCTTTTACAAACATTACTCTCGACCTGACTGTCCCTTCTTATTATGCTGACAAAGCTGTAATTATTGGCGGCGAAATGATGGCGGAAACTTACGCTGGTTTCCAGGCAGAAATGGATATTTTTAACAAGGCTTTCCTTGAGGTGATGCGTGAAGGTGATGCAAAAGGACGCGTATTTACTTTCCCTATTCCAACTTACAATATTTCTGATGACTTTGACTGGGATAACCCGAATCTTGAAATTTTATGGGATGTTACTGCTAAATACGGAATACCTTACTTTGCAAACTTTATAAATTCAGATATGAAGCCGGAAGATGCACGCAGTATGTGCTGCCGCTTAAGAATCGATAACAGAGAACTTAACCGTAAAGGCGGCGGACTCTTTGGAGCATCTCCTCTTACTGGTTCAATTGGGGTTGTTACTGTAAACCTGCCAAGGATTGGCTTTTTAGCCAAAGATGAACCGGAATTTTTTACACGTCTTGCTCAGTTGATGGAAATGGCAAAAAACAGCCTTGAGATAAAGCGTAAAATTCTTGAACGCTTTATTGACAAAGATCTTTATCCTTATATGAGGTTTTATTTAAGAAGTGTAAAGCAGAGATTTAATGCTTACTGGAAAAATCACTTTTCTACTATCGGCCTTGTTGGAATGAATGAAGCCTGCCTCAATCTTCTTGGCGAAAATGTTGCTTCAAAAGAAGGGCGTGAATTTGCTGAAAGAGTAATGGATTTTATGAGAGCCAAACTTGTGGATTTTCAGGAAGAAACCGGCAATATATATAACCTCGAAGCGACTCCGGCAGAAGGAACATCATACAGGCTGGCACTTCTTGATAAGAAGAAATTCCCCGGAATTATTTGTGCCAACGAGTCAGGGTATAATGAAAACTCATCACCGTTCTATACAAACTCCTCACAGCTTCCTGTTGATTATACTGATGATATGTTTGAAATGCTGGACCTTCAGGATGGCCTGCAGGCTAAGTATACCGGCGGTACTGTACAGCACTTGTTTATAGGCGAAAGAATTAAAGATAACGAAGCTTTGAAAAAACTTATAAGGACAATTGCAAATAATTACAGGCTGCCGTATTTCTCAATTACTCCTACTTTCAGTGTTTGCCCTGATTGCGGCTATATTGACGGTGAAAGCTTTGAATGCCCCGCTTGCGGCAAGAGCTGCGAAGTCTATTCAAGAGTAGTTGGTTATCTCCGTCCCGTTCAACAGTGGAATGACGGTAAAAAAGAAGAATACAAAATGCGTTCAGTTTTTAAAGTATGAGAATCGGCGGACTGCGGAAATTATCACTTATTGACTATCCCGGTGAAATAAGTACTGTAATTTTCACAACGGGGTGTAATTTTCGCTGCATATTCTGTCATAATTCTCATCTCGTACTTCCTGAATTATATCAGCCTGATATGGATGCTGATATTATAATAGGCTTTCTAAAATCCAGAATTGGTAAAATTTCCGCCGTTGTAATCAGCGGCGGAGAACCTACTCTTCACAAGGATCTCCCGCAGTTTATAGCAGACATTAAAAAACTTGGATTTAAAATTAAGCTGGATACTAATGGGACAAATCCTTCGGCTTTACAGAGCCTCATCAGTGAAGGCCTGATTGATTTTGTTGCTATGGATATTAAAGCCTCTCCCGAAAATTATAATACTATATGCGGTGTTAATGTTGACCTTACTGCAATATCCAGTTCCATCAATATTATTAAAAATTCATCTTTAGAACATCAATTCAGGATTACTCTTATAAAAGGTTATCACTCTGAAGAAGAAATAAAAAAGGCAGGAGAACTAACTGCCGGAGAGGTTCTTGTAAAACAATATTTCAAATATGAAGAATCAGTGCTGGATAAAAACCTGACAAAGGATAATGAATTTTAACATTATCCTTTACCTGTATGTCCAAAACCACCCTCACCCCTGGTGCTGTCTTTTAAACTTTCAGTTTCTTCAAATTCAGCAAGATATACTTTAGATAGTACAATCTGGGCTATTCGGTCTCCCCTGCTTATTATAAAATCTTCTTTACTAAAATTCATCAGAATAATTTTCACTTCACCCCTGTAATCAGAGTCAATAGTACCCGGGGAATTTAGTATTCCAATGCCATGTTTTATTGCCAGCCCGCTCCTTGGGCGCACCTGTATCTCATAACCGGCAGGAATTTCCACGGATAAATTTGTAGGGACAAGTAAAACCTCACCGGCTTTAAGTATAAGATTTTCATTTACAGCCGCCCGTATATCCATACCGGCACTTCCTTCAGTAGTATAAGAAGGCAATTGTATATCTGCAAACTCATCCGATATTCTTTTTATTTTAACTCTTATTTTTTCAGTCATCCTTATCCTTCTATTTTCTATTTTCTATTTTTATTCCCCGCCCTGATTAGGGCGGGGTCATTTTGCCAAAGGCAAAATGGGGGCGGGTGCGTCCCGTAATATTATAACGGAACTTACCTTCTCACCAGTTTTCTTTTTATAAACGCAATTTCATTTTTATCAATAACAAAGAAATAAATTATAGCGCAGAATAAAACCAGCAGTGCAATTTTATAAATAAATATCAGACTGCCGTTAAGCATAAGAGCATAATAAATGACGCCTGTAATTATTATTGCTGCGAAAATTTTAACTATTTTACCTAGTTCATATTCAATCTTATAAAACTTCTGTGTTACTATATAAATACCCGCAGCCATGCTCAGATATGCTGCAAAAGTAGCAATAGCAGCGCCCATCATTCCCCACACAGGTATTAATAAAAAGTTCACTCCAATATTTACAACCGCACCAATACCTGTCATTAAAGGCACATAAATGCTTTTATCTTTAATGAATATTCCGGCATTAAATACAACGTACATTCCGTTAAAAAGATAGCCTAATAAAATTACAGGAACTATGTACAACCCGGAAAGATATGCCTTGCCAAAGATAGTCCTTCCAAATATATGTATTGTTATAACATCACCAATAAATAATGAGACAACTATAAGGATAAAGCTTCCGGCAAGGGTAAAATATGTCAGTACTTTCGAAAATATCTGCTTGGCATTTTCTCCTTTTGATTCTTCCAGGAAAAAAGGCTGCCATGCAAACTGGAACATAGTAACAAAAAGCATCATAAAAATGCCAAGCTTATAACTTGCCTGGTAAATACCAACCGTACTTAAATTAGTTAGTTTTTCCATAATGGGGCGGTCAATTACCTGGATAATCATTGAAGCCAGCCCGGCTGGCAGATAAGGCAAACCGAACTTTAACAGTCTTTTAAATAAGCCATTATGAAAAGCAGGTTTTAAATTCCTTGTAATAATCGGTAAAACTACCAACAGTGAAAATAGCGAAGCCAGTAAATTGCTTAAAAGGACGGATTCTATACCCCATTTTAATCCAACAATAAAAATAAGGTTAAATGCTACATTAATTACTATGTTGAAAAACTTGTACAATGCAAAAGTTTTACCTTTGCGGTCAAGCCTGAGTTTGATAAAAGGTATTACAGCAAGTGCATCAAGAAAAAGAATAATTGCTATATAGTAAATCAGTTCAGAATGGCTTCCCGGTATACTCATGGCCGTCATCATACTTCCCCTGAAGGCAATAATAAGCAGGCTGAATAAAACAGAAGTAGCCACAACAGAATAGAATGGAGTTGAAAAATTATCTTTATCATCCCCAAGTTCCCTTAAAGAAGCAAATTTCATATATGCTGCATCCATGCCATATATATAGAATATATTCAGCAGGGCTATATAAGCATATATATTAGAGATTATGCCATAATCTTTTGTATCAAAAACATTGGTATAAAATGGAACCAGCAAAAAACTAAGAAACCGCCCCAGCATTGTGCTGATGCCATAAACCGCAGTATCCTTGGATAGCTGTTTAATCTTGTCAAACATTAATTAATTCAATCTCCAGGGATATATCCAGGGCTTTAACACTGTGTGTTAATGCACCAACAGAAATAAGATCAACACCGGTTTCAGCCACATCTTTAATTGTATCAATAGTTATCCCGCCTGAAGCTTCAACAAGGCACTTGCCATTGATAATTTTAACAGCTTCGCGTATTGTTTCAACATCAAAATTATCCAGCATTATCATATCTGTTTCTGTAGTTAAAGCTTCTCTTACTTCATCAAGATTCTTGGTTTCAACTTCAATCTTATAGTCACTTTTCCTTTTTTGCCTGAAATTAACACAGGCTCTTACGGCTTTGGTAATGGCGCCTTCATCTCCCGGTATACTGCCGGCTACAACTATATGATTGTCTTTAATAAGGAACATGTCATAAAGCCCTGTACGATGATTTGAACAGCCTCCCATTGTAACGGCCAGTTTATCCAGAAGCCTTAAGCCCGGGGCTGTTTTTCTGGTATCAATAACTTTTGCACGGGTATGTTTTATCTTTTCCTGGTAGGTATGAGCAGTTGCGGCAATACCGCTCATTCTCTGCAATACATTCAGTGCTGTTCTTTCTACTGTTAATAGCGATGAAGCTTTTCCGCTTACAATAGCAGCAATATCACCGTATTTTACTGCATCGCCATCTTTTTTATAACATGTAAAAACAAGTGATGGATCATATAATCTAAAGCACTTTTCAGCAATTTCTAACCCGGCAATTATTCCATCCTGTTTTACAAGAAATTTCCCTTCCCCCTGTATATCTGCAGGAATAATAGCCATAGTGGTAATATCACCATCTTTAATATCTTCCTGCATGGCGTTTTTTAATATTTCTTCGATGCTCTGTTTCATATTATTATTCAAAGTATTTTTTCATTACGTTAATAAAAAATTCCGGCGGCCTGGAAAGTTTCCTTGTCTCTTTTTTTACAAAAGCCAGTTCAACAAAACCTTCAGCCACAACTGCGTTTCTTTCTTTACTGAAGACCGTATGATCCAGGTGCACTCTGGATGTTGGTAATTTTTCCATCCTTGTTTCAACCACAAGGAGCTCATCATAATAAGCCGGACTGATATATTTTATATTACATTCAATAACCGGCATATAATACCCAAGATTTTCAATCTCCCTGTATGTCAGGTTATTTTCTCTCATCAGCTCAGCCCTTCCAACTTCAAAATATTCAAAATATTTCCCGTTGTAGATATACGTCATCTGGTCAGTTTCGGAATACCTGGTCCTGATTTCAGTCTGATGTTTTAACATTTATCTGCCTTTACCACAAATACTTAATTCTGTTCTAATAAACAATCTTTTATAAATCTCAGATTACTTACATCTACAAATTTATTAAAATAATCCTGTTGTTGCCTGTTTATTCTGTTAAAATCCGGTTAAACTTTAGTTTACTCTATCTATTTTAAAACAAAACCCGGATTTCTATCCGGGTCAAATTTTAAATATTATATCAGAAAAACAGCCTATTCGTAGAACTCTCCCATCTTACCAAACTTCTCAAGTCGTGTTTCCACAAGTTTGTCTGGCTTTATTTTAACCAGTTGCGAAAGCTCTTCTTTAATAATGCCTTTAAGAATTGATGCTGCTTCTTTGGGATCCTTATGGGCCCCGCCAAGAGGTTCAGGAACTATCCTGTCAATAAGTTTTTGTTCAAGCAAGTCAGGAGCAGTTAATTTTAATGCTTCAGCAGCCTGTTCCTTGTAATCCCAGCTCCTCCATAAAATACTTGAACAGGATTCAGGGCTGATAACTGAATACCAGCAATTTTCCAACATAAGTATTCTGTCACCAACACCAATGCCCAAAGCACCGCCACTGGCACCTTCACCAATCACAATAACAAGTACCGGTACTCTTAATCGGCTCATTTCAAGCAGATTTTTTGCAATTGCCTCTGCCTGCCCGCGCTCCTCTGCTTCAAGGCCCGGAAATGCCCCGGGAGTATCTATCATTGTAATAACAGGTTTATTAAACTTTTCGGCAAGTTTCATCAGCCTAAGAGCTTTTCGGTAACCTTCAGGATTTGGCATACCAAAATTACGGTAAACATTAGTTTTGGTATCACGCCCTTTCTGATGGCCAATTACCATTACTTTGTATTCATCAATTGAAGCAAAACCACCTACAATTGCTTTATCATCTTTAAAGTGCCTGTCTCCGTGAAGCTCAATAAAATTATTTGTAATATTATATATATAATCAAGTGTATACGGCCTGTCAGGGTGCCTTGCAAGCTGTACCCGCTGCCAGCGCGTTAAATCATTATACAGACTTTCTTTCAACTGTCTGACCTTCTTTTCAATTTTTATTATTTCTTTTTCAATATCCAGGCTCCCCGCATACTGCCTCATTTCATCCAATTTTGCTTCTAATTCAAATACAGGCTTTTCAAAATCTAAGATTGTTTTAGACATAATTAAGACTTATTCCACATTTTATTTAATGATCTGCCCAGGATTTCCAGGTCAAGCCATATATTCTGATTTTTTGCATAAAAGATATCTAACTTTTCTGTTTCATCTCCTTTGCTGTTTTCAATATACCAAAGTCCTGTTAATCCCTTTTTTCCAAGGTACAAGTCTCCCGCTCTATCGGGATCCTTTGGGCCCACAAAGCTGGCATTTCCAGCCAAAACTGATGGAGCCCCAAGTATAAAATCAATGAACTCTGACCTTCTCCTCGTAAGCATACTGATTAAATATATGAAAGGATACACCAAAAACAAAACTACGGCTGAGACTGAATAATCAAAAATTGCCTTGGTAAACTTTGCTGACGGCTCAGATATATTATAATTTATTTCAATAAGCGATAAATCATCCATAATTGAAACCGACTGTTTCCCCACAAGGAAATCAAGATTATTTCCAACCAGTTTAAACTCAACTCTTTCGCCATGACAGGCCGCTACAATACTCATCATCTGGTTATAAGCTATTTCTTCAGATGAAAAAATCACTTCCCTGATTTTATTATCACTTAGAATTCTTGCCAGGTTATCTGTACTTCCAATTACCGGCAGTCCACCTATATTCCGGCCTATTTCTTTTTTTGAAGTTGAGATAAATCCAATAACTGAGTGAATGTTTGTATTTCTGGTTTTTAACTTTTCGGCAATGTTTACAGCAGGAACATTTGTTCCGACAATAACAGTTTTTCTGCCTGATAATTCTTCTTTATCAATATCAGCCCTAAAAAATAATCTGACAAACGCCCGCCAGAATGATAAAACAAACACTAACATAACATAAGAGATTAAAACCAGCGCCCTGCTGTAGGCAAATTCATTAAAGAAAAATGTTAATGATGAAACAATAAAAAACCCAACAATAACAGCAGCTATATTCCTCAGTATTGATAAAGATTCCTTTCTGTAAACTCTTAAAGCTGAAGCTGTTAAAATATGTACCAGGGCAGGCACAGTAAAAACGACAGGATACGCAGATTCTGGAAATCCCCGCCAGCCTACTATATGAATCCAGAATTTCTCTATTAATTTCAGAATAAGATCAAAAAAGAAAAAATCCATTATTATTGCAAGAACAATCAATTTACGCTTTTTTAGAAACGCAAATATTCTTGTTAAGAAAATTGCTGTCTGGAGTATCATTTCCACAAGGAATGAACTTGAAAGATGCTTTTTTACAAACAAGTGCATAGCACCATAGAAGACCCTTGTTTCATCAAAACTGCTTCTTTTTGTGCTTTCTCCCTTATAGTGTATTATCTGCGTGGAATGTACATAAAATACTTTATATCCTTCTTTCTGAATTCTGTAACATAAATCCAGGTCTTCTCCATACATAAAAAAGTCTTCATCCAACCCGCCTACCTTCTCATAAACTTCACGCGTAAACATCATGAATGATCCGGAAATTGCATCAACCTCATTAGTTTGATTTTCATCCAGGAAGGTTAGATTATAACGGGCAAATAAACGGCTTTTAGGGAAAAAAGAACTAAGTCCGGTTACTTTGCAAAATGAAGTCCACGGGCCGGGAAAACTTCGGCGGCATGCAAGCTGCAGTGTACCATCAGGATTTAGTATTTTACACCCGGCAAGCCCCGCTCCGGGATTTTCCTTAAAAAACATAATCATTTTATCAAACGTATCTTCACTTACTATTGTATCCGGGTTCAATAAAAGCAGGAATTCCCCTTTTGCTTCTTTAAGTCCAATATTATTTGCTTTACTGAATCCAAGATTCTTTTTGTTTTCAATAAGCTTAACATCAGAAAACTTTTCTTTTAAAAACTCAATACTGCCGTCTTCAGATGCATTATCAACAATAATTATCTCATAAGTAATATTCTTTACAGCCTGATAGATTGAATGAATCAGGTTCTGTAGGAATTCCTTAACATTATAATTTACAATAATTATTGATAGATCAGTTTTTTGCATCTGTATTAAGAAGATTGTTTTTTTTATTTAGATAAAGCAGGTACCCGGTACCAATTATAATGTACCGAAAATACTTTTTATACGAAGCTTCCAAACCATAAAAATAGCCTCATATACAATCTTTTTTGACATTTTGGAATGGCCCTTTTCACGGTCAATGAAAATAATTGGAACTTCACCTATTTTGAAACCTTTCTTCCACACTTTGTAGTGCATTTCAATCTGAAATGAATACCCGTTTGATTTTATTTCATCCAGGTTTATTGATTCAAGAACCTTTCTCCGGAAACATTTATATCCGGCAGTTGAATCATGAATTGGAAGCCCCGTAATTACTCTGGTATAAACACTGGCAAAATAACTTAGCAAAAGCCGCTGCATTGGCCAGTTAACTACGTTTACACCGCCTTTATACCTGCTTCCTATTGCAAGGTCATATTCCCTTATAGCAGCCAATAATCTGTTTAAATCTTTGGGGTCATGCGAATAGTCTGCATCCATTTCAAAAATATAATCATAATTATTCAGCAGTGCATACCTGAAACCGGCAACATAAGCAGTTCCAAGCCCCAGTTTACCAGAACGCCTTATTATTTTTACCCGACTGTTATATTTTGAAATCTGTTCTACATAATCACCTGTACCATCAGGTGAATTATCATCAACAATCAGAATGTCTATACTTTCATTTTGTTTTAGAACGTCAGGTATTATATTCCTGATATTCTCATGCTCATTATAAGTTGGTATAATAACCAGTGATTTTTCTGCCATAACCATACTTCCGGGTCTTTACCGGAGATTTCCGTGTGATAGAATACTTAACTGCTAAAAAGCAGCTAATACTATTAGGAAACATTATTCCCATTTCAATTTAGACGCCTGATTATTCATAATGGCCTTTCCCAAACATCATAACAAACACTGTACGAAACATTATTTTGAAATCCATTCTTATAGACATATTTTCAATATAAAAAAGATCGTATCTCAGCTTAACCTTTACATCTTCAATTGTTTCATCATATTTATGCTTAACCTGAGCCCAGCCTGTAATTCCAGGGCGAACTTTTAACCGCCTTTTATAATAAGGAATTTCCTGCGCCAGTTTTTCAACAAAAAACGGCCTTTCCGGGCGCGGGCCTACAACTGACATTGTACCTAATAAAACATTTATAAACTGGGGAATCTCATCAATTCTTACTTTTCTTATAAAATGGCCTACCTGCGTAATACGAGGGTCATTCTTTTGCGACCATATTGGGCCGGTTTTTTTCTCAGCATCGGCTCTCATTGAGCGGAATTTAATCATCTTGAATGGCTCACCATTTAACCCGCTCCGCTCCTGGACAAAGAATACAGGTCCCTTACTTTCAAGCTTTATAGCAATTGCAGTAAACAAAAACACAGGAGAAGTTAAGATTAGGACAATAAATGATACCATTACATCTATCATTCGCTTCAGTTTCTTTTCCCATTCAGGCATAAGCTGGGGCATTATATCGATTAATGTTATGCCGTAAATCTGGGAAGTACGCGCCTGCCCGCTTAAAATTTCATATAAATCAGGAACAATTTTTATACGGATATCTTTAGCATCACAAACCCCAATTATATCTATCACTGCATCGTTTTCAGAATCCTTGCGGGGTTCCATACTCTGCAGCCCCTGTTTATCAAGAGAAATAATTACTTCTTTTATATTATACTGATCAGCAATAGCAGGAAGATCGCGGGTCTTGCCAAGTACATTTACTCCCTTATAAGAGCCATTTAATTTCTCATCATGTACAACCAGGTATCCGGCAACATCCAGCCCGAGTGCCCTGTGTTTTAAAAGCTGATCATGTACATCAAACGCGCGGGGATTGAAACCAATTATAAGGGCATTTCTGCGTCCATACCCTTTTATAAGAAGCCTGCGCTGAAAACCGCGTATAAACAACCTGCCTGAACCAACAAACAGCAGAAAAAGCCCCCAATAAATGAAAATAAGAATTCTTGTAGGGGATGATACATTTTTGATGTAATCATCCAGGAAAATCATAAAAAACAGTGCGAAAATACCAACAAAAGAAGCCTTAAACAGCGTAGATATCTCATCAAACCGTGAAGCAGCAAACCAGGTACGGTACATACCGACAAACGTAAAAATAATTAGCCAGTACAAATAGACCACTACCATAGCAATAAACTTTTCCGGCATAATAATCACCTGGAAAAGTCCGCTTTCAATTCTCAAATAAGAATAAAAAATCCACGCCAGGTTGATGGTTAGGAAATCGGCAAAAAGTATTAATATTTTTTCAGTGGTTTTGTTCATTTATCTTGGAGTAGAATCCCAAACAATACTATGTTTTTTCATTAAAAAATTTTTCAAACCAATTAATATAGCAATATTAGCCAAAGAAAAATAAAATGGAATACTGAATAAACTTATCGAGACACCCTTTTTATCAAGTATATAACCAATAACAGATAGTCCATAAAACAATACCTGCGCAAAGAAAATGACACGAAATTCATCCGCCCAAATAAAAAGAAACATGCTGCTTAGAAATGCAACTATCAGAAGTAATGGAGTCATCCAACGGATAACTTTATGTGACCAAAAAGAAAAGGAAAGCAATAAATTTTTATTAAACAGTAAGCTTTTATACAACACTAATGTTTGAAAATTTGTAGCTGAAAAGCGAATTTTTCTCTTAAACTCATGTATGATTTTTTGCCCGACTTCTTCTATAGCAATAGATTCATTAGCATACAAAAACTTGAAATCTTTATTTATCACATTCAAAGAAATAAATAAATCATCTGTTACAGGTTTATCAGCAGGTATTTTCTTATACAAATTTCTCTTAATGGCAAATATTCCACCATTTGCCCCAATAAGTATACCACAACGCCCCTCACTTTTTTTTATAAATATTTCATAATCCCAATAGTTTTTTTCTTTTACACCTTTTTCTATCATTTCTGATTCAATTAGCTGTAACCTGCCGCTAACTCCGCCAATATCCTCTTTATTAAAATAACTGATTAGTGTTTTAAGTGCGTCTTTCTTAAAAAAAGTATTTGCATCTGTAAAAACCAGTATATCATTTGAGGCTTTTGCTACCAAATCATTTAATACTAGTGCCTTTCCCCGTCTTTTTTCAAATAAAAATGGTTTTAGCCACTTAAATTGCAAGCTCATTTCTGATATAATTTGATTCGTTTTATCTGTTGAGTTATCTGAACCAATTAGTACTTCAATATTGTCAAAATCACAATCAAGTTTAGCAATATTTTCAATTCTCTCTTTTATCACTTTCTCTTCATTAAAAGCAGAAAGTAACACAGAGACCTTTTGATTGCAGGATGTTAACACTTTATCTTTTTTAAAGAAAAGAGATATAAATTTTATTAAAAGCGGATAAATCAGGTAAGTATGTACTACTAAAAAAGCAGAAATCCCAAATACCACCTTAAGAATTAAAATCATTTATCTGATTATACGTTATTATTTTAATTTTACTATACAATATTAGCTGTTTTTGAATAGAGAGGAAAGTTTTTAATAAAAAAGCCGGTGTAACCGGCTTTAGTTCGAATTAAATTCAATAACTAATTTTTGGATTCGGCAGCAAGTTTTTCCCCTGACTGACCAAACGTGGTGCTTCTTATTTCTTCGATTTTTGCGTCAAATTTTATCTTGTTTTGTTTATTATCTTTATTAAAGAGATATTTATAAAATGTTAAAAACGCCTTAATAGTTCTCCTTAATTCAGATGGATGCATTAAAAGAGTTCTTAATTTAACCATCAGGTAAGCAGGACGAAGATAATACTCTCTCCTGGCATAGTTGCAAAAATCAACAATTTCCTGAGGTTTTAGATCATGTGTCCCAACAACTGTATTATGTAATCCTTCCGGGGTTAACCATTCATCATACGAATTTACATGAAGCAATCCTTCACTCTTAGCCCAGTTATATGCTTCAGTTCCCGGGTATACCATTAATGGAAAAAACTGAGCAGTATCTGTATTAAGTTTTTTTGCAAGAGTCAGAGTTTCATTCATGGTTTTCAAGGTTTCACCCCTATTCCCCATCATATAGCATGCATGAATTAAAAGTCCAGCTTTTCTGGCATTTTCTGCTGCTTTAAACTGTTCAACCTTTACACCCTTTTTCATCAGTTTCAATATTTCATTTGAACCGCTTTCAAACCCAACTATTACTAACCTGCAGCCTGCTTTTTTCATCCATTGCATAGTTTCTTCATCAAGGTCAGCCCTCACATTACATGTCCAAGTCAGTTTATTCTTCTGTTCAATCAGAAGTTTACAAACTTCTATCGTATGTTTTTTGTAGACCGTAAAAGTATCATCTTCAATAGTAACTTCAACAACTTCCGGGAAGTTCTCTTCTATGTATTTAAATTCAGCAGCAATACTTTGGGCAGAACGATGCCTGTAGGTATGTCCATAAAAATTCTGTGGATACACACAAAAAGTGCAAAGATAGGGACAGCCCCGGCCTGTATAGAGCATCATCTGAGGATATCTGCCTGCAGAGAAAAAATAGTCCCTGGGGCTGCAAAATCTCTTAAATACCTCGCTGGCAAAAGGCATTGAATCAAGCTTTTCCGGGGATGTAGCCGGGCGATTAGCATTAACTATTATTTGTTCATTATTTCTCCAGGTTAAAGAAAGTACCGACTCAAGAAAAGATTTATTTTGAAGCTTTTCTGCCAGATCAACAACTGTTTCTTCATATTCATTCCGGGCTATTGCATCAACAGTTTTTGAATTCTGTAAGGTTTCTTTATCGCATGCAGTCACATGATTTCCAACCAGACAAACAAATAAAGAAGGAAACTTAATTTTTAATTCTTCTGAAAACCGGATATCATTACTAATACTCCCGGTACTTGTTTCAATGATTGCCAAATCAGGGTCAAAACCTGATAATCTGTTAAAAGTTTCATCCGGAGACAGTAGTTCTGCAGATGAATCAACTAAAATAATATTATGGCCATTTTTTTCAGCAAACCCTGCAGCCAGAGCCAGCCAGATAGGATAATATACAGTACCGCTCTTTGTTACAGCCGGACTCCTCGACCCTCTGGAATATTTTGGAAGGAACGGGGGATTAATAAAAGCAATATTCATCAGGACTTTCTCCAGTCAAAATCTTATTGATAAAGTATTCGGTAGTTACAATAATAAAATAATTTGTTCAAAATCCAAATAGTAAAACTAACAATATCCTCAAAGTAAATTATTGATTTTTTACCCTATGGAAAAGGTCAATTAATTTTGGCAGTTGCCGTTGCGGGGTAAATTTTTCTGCTTGTTTTAATGCTTCTTCTTTCATTTTCTCATAAAACTCTTTATTTTCGAGCAAAGTCACTATATTTCGAGCAAATGTGTTATAATCTGTTGGATTTGAAAGCAATCCTCCATTCCCTATTATTTCAGGTAATGAAGAATTATCAGATGCAATAACCGGAATTCCACATTTCAATGCTTCCAGGGGAGGCAATCCAAACCCCTCGTAAAAAGATGGGAATAAAAATATTTTTGACAGGTTATAGAGATATGGCAAATCATCTTCTTCCACATATTTAAGATATATTATTTTATCGCTTCTTTTTTCAATTTCTTTTATGAGTTTCTTAAATCCAAAACCTGGATTCCCTACAAGAACTATTTTAATATTTAATCCAGAACTTTGAAGCAAATCTGAGATCCTGATAATGCCATTTATATTTTTTCTTTCTTCAATTGCCCCGACGTAAAACAAATACTCATCAGGTAAATTATACTTCTTTATAAGATAATCTCTTTTCTCAGGAGCAATACTTTTAGGGATATACTTATCATCAGTCCATAAATGCATATAATGAATCTTTTCAGATTTAACATTATGATATTTAGAAATGTCTGCCTTCGCTGACTCAGACACTGTAAGGATTGCGTCACTCCTCTTTATTGATGGAGGTAATACCAGGTTCAGGTAATTCTTGTAATGTGCAGAATAATACTGGGGACATGCCTTAGGCATTGAATCATGAATAACAATTATGTTTTTATAAGTGCCTTTCCTTATTGGAACTAAAATATAAGGAGTAAAAAATATATCTATTTTATTTTTAGACAGATATGCAGGAAGGATAAAGTTCAACCAGTAATGCTCATAAATCTGACGAGGAACTGCGTTTCGCGGCGATTCAACCACATTATAGAAATTACTTTCAACTGAGGTATTTGCATATGTAAAAAGAGTATAATTATTCTCCTTATCATATTCTGGTAAATATTTTATTATATTATATAGATAACGGTTTATACCGGTTATAGTTTTACTTAAAAGTCGAGCATCAATACCAATGTTCATATATCAAAACTTTAATTCTGTTTTACCAACTTTGCCTAACAAAAAATCTCTGAAAGAAAAGAAAACGGCTCTGACATTTCCAGTTTTCCCGCTAAAACCCCAACATATACTTTTTATAAACATAACAAAGAATATATAACTAAAAGAAATATAAAACCGAACAGGAAAATGTTTTTTAGAAAAATACAAGCGGTTTCTTGTAGTATAGTATAATGGCAATTGTGTATTTACTCTGGCAGTAGATGAACTTACCTTATGATATATTTTACAGTCGCTTGTAACAAGTATTTTATAGCCTTTTCGCCTTGTTCTCTGGCAGAAATCAGTATCTTCTATGTACAGGAAATAGTTTTCATCTAAAAGACCAATCTTTTTAAACACTTCGCTTTTTATTAACATGCAACAGCCGGAAACAAAATCCACAAAACGGTCATTCTGAGTTTTCACTTTTTCCTCTGAATCAGAGAATCCTGATCCTCGTAACCAGCTTATTTTTCCACCAGCACTCCATATTTTATTTGGTTCAGAATAATAATTGATTTGTGGAGAGACTATACCAATATCCGGATACTTATCAAATTTATCTACCAAAACTCTAAGAAAATCAGGTTCAACAATAGTATCATTATTAAGTAACAAAATATAATCAGCATGTTCTTTAAGTGCTAATTTAAGTCCAAGATTATTTCCTCCGGAAAAGCCAAGGTTTTCAAATAGCTCAATAATTTTTAGTTCACACCCTTGATACTCATTAAGTATAGCAGAGTCATTCCCACAAGAATGATTGTCAACTATAATAAGATTGATTTTTTTTACTTGAAGTTTCTTAATAGATGCCAACAAAGCCATTGTATCTTCAATACCATTATAATTTATTATTATTATATAAATATTCATCAAAATAATTTACAGTAATATTGATTTTTGATAACCATAAACGTTGCTCTTATAATCGAGATAACCTTTTATTATCATCTTGCATTTTTGAATTTTCTGTTTTTCAAATATAAATATTTTTAATATTTCTTTAATAAAGCTAATTTTATCTTTCCTGACATAATCAGGGAAAATATTATTATATAGGTTATATACAAATAACCTATTTCGCGTACGATAGTACAACCTAGCTGGCTTATGATTTGTTGGATATACATGCCAAAATAATATTCTTTTCTCCTTTATGTTACCAAGTTCATGATTAATATATTCAGGCCCTGATTCGATCACTTTATAGCCATTACTTTTAAGCCTGAGACAATATTCGTGATCGACATAATCTATAAATAGTTTTTCATTGTATCCAGATATTTTTTTATGTGCGGATAATCTAGTTAGACTTCCACTGGTAATTGCGACATTAACTTCTACTATAGGATTAATATTATAATTTTTTTTTGATTTTTTTTGCTTTATCTTGGGAGATACTAAACCAATTTTTTCATCTTTCTCAATAGCATTCAGCATTTCTCTAAGCAAATATTCTGAAGCAGAACTATCCTGATCCATCGCAAAAAGATATTTATACCCTTGACTTACCAAAACTTCCGCAGCTTTATTCAATGTATATGCGATACCCATATTTTTTGTATTTTTCGTGTAAACAACTCTTTTTATTGATAATAATTTATCTACGATGTTTTTATTTGTTATTTCCGAATTATCATACACAAATACTTTATCGACCTGATTTAAATAGGTTTTAATATTTGAAATGACTTTAATATCTGGGTTATATAAGATAGTAACGCCAGCGACAGTCCAATTATGCTCAAAATCATTAATCATTTCACGGTATTTAATAAAGTGAATCCTTTTAGAACAGTTTGTTTTTCTTCAATAGTCAAGAAAAATCGGTAGCCCAATGTAACAAATAGGAGCAATAAAATCATACAATAAAAGAATCTCAACTCTAAAGATGGCAGAAAAAAGGGAACAAATAATACTAGGAAAAATAACGTAAAGACATATAAATATTTTAATGACTTAAAATTAAGTTCATATTGCTTTTTGGCAAACCAAAACATTAATACGACATCTATGAATGCAGCTAACATATAGAATAATGAAGCCCCAATAATACCCGAAATTTTTACAAACAACCACATAAACAGAATATAGAAAGGTAGTTCCATGAGATTTATTAGAATAGGTATTTTAGGTTTACCTATTCCTTGAAAAAAATTATTAGGAATGGATGACAAACAATTCAATAGAATCCCTATTGATAGATACTGAAGAACTTTAGTACTACTAGTTGCGATACTTAAACCCACCCATAATTTTAATAATTCGAATGCAAATGTCACTAAAATTAAAACAATTGGATATACAATTAAAAATATAAATTTAACTCCTTTATATAAGATGCGTTTCGCAATTTCAGGATTTGATGAATAACTATACGAGAAAATTGGAAAGAGAACGCTAGTTAGAGCATTGGGTATAAGCAAAATTTTAGTTACGATATCATAAGGCGTCACATAATAAGTGATACTTGAAGCTGAAATAACAGTTCCTATTAAAAATCTATCCGAATATAGAATTATAGGCCCAATTATATTTGCAACTGTAATCCAGATACTAAAACGAAAAACCGGCTTAATCAAGGTAAAATTAAATTGGATTTTTTTGAGTGCTGGATTTACTTTTAAGCATCTATATAGATAAAGTAACCAAATAAACAACCTTATACAGACCAAAATAGCAACAATCAAGAATAAATCATCAAAAAAGAACAAGCATAAATATGGAAAGGCTATAGTAAGAATTCCCAATAAAGAACGAATTGCACTTACGATAATAAATTTTTGGTAAGCTTCTAAAACCCCTCTAAATCCAGCACTTGTTGTGACAATTGGAAGAGATAATGCCAACATATAGAATACATTTTTTGCCTCTCCTTGCAAATTCTTAGTAATATTGAAACTGTTAACCAAAACAGGAGTAAAAGTCGCGAATAGAGCTATTCCAAAAAAACTAATACTACACATAATAATAAAAGATGTCCAGAAAAGTGGTGGAATAACATCATCTTGTTTTTGGCTGAGCTTTTCAGCTATTATTTTTGTCAATCCTTTACTTATACCAAAGTCAAAAAAACTGAAGTATCCCAAGACAATCCAAGATATGCTCAAGACACCAAATTTTTCAGCACCTAAGTTCTTGATCAAAGAAGGATAAAATACTAAAGCGAAAACTAATGGGATTCCATACCCAATTAAATTATAAACGGTATTTTGGGCTATGGATTTTCCATTATATTGGAATAGTTTTATAGTAGGTTTCAAGTTTTTCCTTCAGATGGCATTATTAACTTTTACTAACAATTATAACTTTTATTTACATTAAGTAAATTAAGCTTCAAGTAACTACCAGCAATGCTCCAATATATAATTGAATACTGAAATCCTTCAAATGTTGGCTCCATCAGTGCATGTATAAATCCACCTATCAGCGCAGAAATAAAACACCATCTGAGGAATTTAAGCGATTCATTTTTTTCATTTCTATAAAGAGTGAACAAATATTTCCATAGAATAAAAAATATACTAAAATAAAAAATAGCACCAACTATACCAGTTTCGCCTAAAATGCCTAGAATAATATTATGTGCGGAAGGAGAATCCTTTTCAGATAATTTAAAAACAGAATAATGTCCAAGATTCCCAAAACCAACTCCAGTAATAGGATTTTTTAAGAAAGTATTCCAAACATCTTGATAATAATTTAGCCTAGAAAAATAAGAGGAAGATGTTTCAACTGACGACATACGATCAATTAAAACTGTAGTAAGGGGGTTTAAAGCGACTACTGTAGCTATGAGTAAGGTCGCTACAAGAATTGGAATAAAGGTTTTAGTTTTAAGGACTTTCGATAAAAGAATAAAAAGAGCAACTAAAAGAGCAAGTATTCCTCCCCGAGAGAGAGTTAGTATTAATCCAAATGCCATAACTGTAATTGCAATCATAATCAGTATTCGAATCAATCTAGACTTGAAATAAATAACAGTTCCAATACCTATGGGTATAATAAGCACAAAAAAAGCGGCTATATAATTAGATTTACCCCACACTATCGCCAATAGATTTTTCTTTAGGAATAATCCAACAATTCCAATTTCAAATCCTCCCAATTCTGCAATTACTTTAAACTCTATAAGAGCTAGAGATAACCCCCATAAGACTATCCCAATGAGAAAAGATTTGATATGTTGAGGCTTGGTTATAGTATGGTAGGCTAAGCAAAATGTAAAAAAACCAGCAAAATAATTTTTCCAATATGCTATTACTCTAAATTTATCTATTGCGACAAATAAACCCAACCAACTCCAAATTAAAAATGGCAACCAAACTATAATGAAAGTGGGGAACTTTATATCATAATTTAATGAGAATAAATATTTTAAAAAAAATAGAGAAAAAAAGAGGACAGAAACCACTTCTTCTATTAATATGCTGGGGCCAGAAGTTATAGTTCTTGTTAAAAATAGTGCATCCACAATTATGGAAAACAATAAAATATGTATGCCAATATTTGGATTTTCAACTATAAAAAAAGAAACACCAACAACTAAAATGAAGGCAACTATTGATAGAAGAGGAATAATTCCTAGAAATCCAAATATTCCCAATAGTAATAGCTCCCCCAGTATAAGATATCTAAGTTGCTTGATCTCCGCAAACCACATATACTAATCTATTCTTTTAAATGTTGTTCTAAGAGGTCTGAAAATCTTATTCTCAATTCTACTATAACGAATTTTATCATTTTTAATGTTATATATAAAATTCTTTAATAATGCATAAACAATCGAAAAGAACAATGCGATTACAAAGGCAACAATTACTATTATAGTTCTTTTGGGTGAGGTCTTTTTCTCCGGTGGGTAAGCTTTGTCAATAACTAAAACGACAGGTATATTTTTTTGTTCTTCTATTTTTGCTTGTTCGTAAATTGGGTATAGAAACTCCATAATCTTTGTTTGAATCTCATAATCTCTTTTTAATCTAAGATATTGAATACCAACTTCAGGTATATTTTTAAAGGGAATAAATACATCTAAAGAATTATTATTTTCATTTTCACCATTCTTCATAGTTGAAAGCTGATTTTTTAATTCAGCCAACTTATAATTAGCTTGCTGAACTAATGGATTTTCATCCCCATACCTTTTTGATAAGATGTCTCTTTCTAATCTAGCTATCTCCACTTGTGCTTTCAGTTCTGCAGCAACTGTAATGACTGCCTTCGATTGTTCTTCAATTTCGAAAACATGATATTTTTCGCTAAATACTTTGAGACTATCTTCAATTCTAAGAATATCAGATTGTAATTGCAGAAATCTTTTTTCTATGAATTCCCTATTGCTTTTTGCTTCACTAATACTTAGCTCTAAGCTTATATTGTTAAGTACTTGAATATAATAATTAGCTATTCGCGAAGCTCTAACAGCATTATTATCATTAACCGAAACAACAATGTTACCTTCATCTTCAACATTAAAGTCCACATTTTCTTCTAATGTTGTTATTACATCCTCATAAGGTTTATCTTTATCAATTTTATAAATCCTCCTAAGGTCAAATTTCTTAATTACTGAGTCCGAGGCTCTTCGACTTTGTAAAATTACTAAATAATTATATGCTTCATCGGTTACATTACCTAACCGTCCACCTAAACTCTTAGAAAGATCTTTAATTGTACTTGAAAATCCGCCAACATCTCCCAAAAGACTACTTTTCTTCTTGGGTGCAATAAAAGATGTAGTTGCTGTATAACGATTTTCAATAAGTAAACTGACAATAGTTGCAGCAATAGTTATAATCAGCACATTGATTATGATACTTTTTCTATAGGTAACTAAAATTATCAGAAAATCTTCAAAAGATTTATTTTTATTGTCTTTTTCTGTTTTTATTATTTCTGATTTGTCCATATAATGTTATTATTTATTTAATAAAAGTTAAATTTAAGATATTAATTTAATATTGCATAACCCAAAAAGGGTATTTTTTCATCCAAATTTTCATATCTTAAAAATTTAAGAAAATCATAGATACTTTTTATGATTACTTAATACTATATTGAGCCAAAAGTCTTATATTATTGATAAAAAATAAAAATTATAAGATAAGATGGATAACTTACAATGGTCGCAGAAAACAATTAATAAATTCTCACCATTATTTAAACCCCGTTGGGAAGTTTATACGGACACACTTCTAAAATACCTTGATAAATCTAAAGTTTGGATAGATTTAGGTTGTGGCTTCAATAATACGGTACTAACACATCAAAATCTGGTAAAACAGGCCATAGGAGTTGATGTTGTTGACTGTAAAGAGAGTAATTTTATAAAAGCAGATATTAGGCATATACCCCTTCCTTCTGATTACGCAGATATCGTAACTCTGCGTTTTGTAGCTGAACATTTTGAAAATAAGCATGAATATATAAATGAGATTAAAAGAGTACTTAAAAAAAGAGGAATTTTAATAATTCTTACCACAAATTTACTCAGCCCTTTTATATTTATTCCCAAAATTCTGCTCCCATATTCTCTTAAAAACAAAATTCTTACAAAATTATTCAAGGTTAATGATGAAGATGTATTTCCAACTTATCACAAGTTAAATACTCCTGCAAGTTTCGAAAGCCTAAAACCTGATTTTAATATAATTAAAATGATTTTTATTTCAGACCTTAATGCAACAAGGAAGTGGGTATTTTATATTTTATTTATATGGCATAAATTTACGCAAAAGGCTAAACTTGAAAAATTGCAAACAAATTTACTTGTAATACTTGAGAAACAATGACATTACAGACTATATTATTTGTTTTAATTTTCAAATCTATTTAAATATAATATTTTAGCTGTCATTTGGATTGGAGTCAATAATTCAATGGTTTCCTGCTCTCAAACCCTTGACTTTTATGATTTTTATCATATTTTTGTAACAAAAAAAGGATTATATTATTATCGATTTGCTACTAAGGTAAGAAAATTTTAACAGTTCTCTTTTTCCTACTTAGCAAATTCTTGCCGGTTTGTCCCGTTATATCTTCGGGTGATCGGTTTTTTTGTTGTTTTTTTGGAACTTTTTGCAAAGGAGATTGTTTATAAAGTAATTATTGATACCATCTTTTAGGGTTACCGTATTAAATAAAAGAAAGGAAGTACAGATGAAGACCATTCAGGCAAAAATAGATAATCCTTTACGCGATCTTATCAGTGACGATATTTATGAGCTCCTGAATTCGCAGGGACTTATAGATGAAAAATCCGTACGAGATTACCAGATCAGAAAGAAATTTAAACAACTTAGAGCCAGCAAAGTAAGTGCAGGTGATGCTATTGACTCCATAAGGGAAGAATATCCCTATCTTCAGTTTGATACTATCAGGAAAATTGTCTATCAAATAAGTAAAGCTTAAACCTTGACAAACAATTTCCAGCGTTTTATATTTAATCCGACTCTTTCAAAGGGTTCTCCCCTGCCTTTTGATGATAACGAGTCGAGCCCAGTGGTCCCCCATCACTGGGCTTTTTTTAATTTTTTAGACTGTGACTTATTTTTAGATTAGGACACTTAAAATGGCAAAAACAACTGTAAAAAAGAAAGTTTCTCATACTCATTCAACAAAAAAGGTCTTTTCTTCTCCTTTTAGTATTTACTGGGAAAAGAAAAACTATATTTTTCTGTTTTTAGGTTTTGCCCTCTTGATTCTTGGTTATTTTGTTATGTCAATGGGCAATTGGGATAGCACAGCATCGCTGGTTTTATCCCCAATTATCCTTTTTATTGCCTACTTCCTTATTTTCCCTTTATCTATATTCTCAAGGAAAAAAGAAGTTAAGGAAGAAACCTCTCTTCCTGAAAACAATATCCAGGCTTAATTTTTCGTCCCGCTTACGGCGGGACTTTTTTTGCCTTCACCGACACTTAATAATTATCCCGCTTACTGCATTTTATTGCAGTCGGTATCTCCGGATTAATTGTTTTTTTAAACAGTTAAATTCTGTTATTGTAATTCCCTGGTTAATTCAGGCGGGATTAGCCTTTTTCTTTCGGGCATTATACATTAACTTTGTAATTCTTGAACCGGGGAATTATTCATGTCAAAATTGAGTTTTGAAGAACTTGTAAATCTGAAACTTCTTCTGTCTGTTGAAGGAATTGGGCCGGCAAAACTCCGGAACCTGCTTGCCAAATTTAAAACCACAAAAAACATACTTTCAGCTGATCTGCATTCTCTGGCCCAGGCTGATGGAATAAGCATGAACCTGGCAAAGAGAGTATTACACATTCATAGCTCCAGGGAAGATATTGAAACAAAGCTTGAACAGGAGCTTGAAGTTCTTAACAAGATTGGGGGAAGGATTATAACTGTCTGGGACAGCGAGTTCCCGCCGCTGCTTAAGAAGATATTTGATCCGCCTCTTATTCTATATATTACCGGCAGCCTGTTGGAGCAGGAAAATTATATGATTTCTATTGTCGGTACGCGTATGCCCACTGCTTATGGAAAGATACAGGCAGAAAGAATTGCACGTGAACTTGCCGAACAAAACATAACAATCCTCAGTGGTATGGCGCGCGGAATTGACTCAATTGCACATAATTCTGCCTTAAAAAATAACGGGCGTACTGTTGCTGTCATAGGTTCCGGGCTTGATGTTGTTTATCCTCCTGAGAATAAAAAGCTTTTTAATGAAATTAAGGAACATGGTGCAGTAATATCTGAATTCGCTCCCGGGACTAAGCCTGATGCGGTTAATTTCCCCAAAAGGAACCGAATTATTGCCGGACTTGGACTTGGCTGCATTGTGGTTGAAACAGCTATTGCAGGCGGTGCAATGCAGACTGCAGCTCTTGCCCTTGATCAAAACCGCGAGGTTTTCGCTGTACCTGGTAACCTTGGTGTGCGTCAGTCTGAAGGGACAAATTTTCTTATTCAAAAAGGGGAAGCAAAACTTATCCGCTCGGCAGAGGATGTTCTTGTTGAACTAGAATTAAAATTAAAACCGGTGCTGGGTAAAAATATCCCCAAACAGCAGGCTGACCTTAATATGTTCGAAGAGAAAATCTTATCTGCTCTTGGCCAGGAGCCATTACAAATAGATAAAATAGCTGCCATCTCAAGCCTCTCCACATCTGACTGTCTTGTACATCTCCTCTCACTTGAATTTAAAGGAGTAGTAAAACAGCTTCCGGGAAAAGTTTTTGCATTACTTTAGTCATTGGTCATTGGTCATTGGAAAATCTCAAAATTAATTCATTAACATATGATGGGAAGGTTATGGAACTTGAAGAATTACAGGTTTATAGCATGTCAATGAATATGGCAGAAATAGTCTGGCAAATAGTAGAAAAATGGGATTATTTTGCAAAAGATACTATCGGCAAACAATTTGTAAGGGCCGCAGATTCAGTTGCAGCAAATCTTAGCAAAGGATTTGGAAGATACTTCTATAAAGAGAATAGGAACTTTTGTTACTACTCACGCGGTTCACTTTTCGAAACAAAAACCTGGCTCAGGAAGGCGTTCAACAGAAATCTTATACCAGAGACAGAATATTTGCCTTTAGTTAGCGACCTTGAAATTATAGGGAAAAGACTAAATGCATATATTAATTCAATTGGCACAAATTCAGGGAAATAGACACCTGTTAACTATAACTTTTTCCCAATGACTATTTACTAATGAACATTGACCAAAAGTCAGTATTTCTTTAACTTCTTCCAGAGAGATTTCAGCCGCTCTTTCAGATTTTTTTCCTGGCCATTTTCTGTGGGGAAATAATATTGCTTGCCTTTTAATTCTTCAGGAAGGTAATTTTCTTCAACAAAATGATTTTCATAATTATGGGCATATTTATAATTCTGTCCATAACCTATACTCTTCATTAACTTTGTGGGGGCGTTTCTGAGATGCAGCGGAACCGGGTATAGTGGTTTATTAACAACATCAGCATGTGCAGTTTCAATCCCCATATAAGCTGCATTGCTTTTAGGTGATGATGCAAGGTAAGTGGCACACTGTGCAAGTATTATTCTTGCTTCAGGCATTCCTATTTTATGAATGGCGCTGAATGCAGCCTCAGCAAGTACAAGTCCGTTTGGAGAAGCATTTCCAATATCTTCGGAAGCAAGTACAACCAGCCTGCGGGCAATAAATAGTGGGTCTTCCCCGCCTTCAAGCATACGAGCCATCCAGTATAATGCAGCGTCAGGGTCACTTCCCCTTACGCTTTTTATGAAAGCAGAAATTATGTTATAATGCTCTTCTCCTGCTTTATCATATACTATATTCTTTTTCTGAACTACATTTTCCAGTACTTCTTTTGAAATGTTAACAGGGTCAGATTTTATTTCCTGGATAACCGCAGCTTCAAATATACTTAGCAGAGACCGGGCATCGCCGCCCGAAAGGTAAATCAGAAAATTCTTATCAATCTCCCCTATATTAAGGCCGGAAAGAAATTCATCTTTCTTTATTGCTGAATCCAGAATATCTTCAAGATTTTTAGCTGATAATTCCTCAAGCACATAAACCCTTGCCCTTGACCTTAGCGCCGGAATAACTTCAAATGACGGATTTTCAGTTGTAGCGCCTATAAGTGTAATAACTCCCGATTCAACTGAATTCAGCAGTGCATCCTGCTGACTCTTGTTAAAGCGGTGAATTTCATCAATAAATAAGATGGTTTTCCGCCCAGCCATCTTATTTTGTGTCCCAATATCAATAATGCTGCGTATATCTTTCACCCCTGAAGAGACAGCATTTATCTGGTGAAATTCTGAATTAGTCTGCTCGGCTATTATTCTGGCTATTGTGGTCTTACCGGTTCCGGGAGGGCCCCAGAGAATGAATGAACTTAAAACATCATTTTCAATCATCCTTCGTATAGGTTTTCCCGGGCCAAGAAGCGCATCCTGGCCCCGGTATTCATCTAAAGTTTTTGGGCGAACTCTTTCGGCAAGAGGTATTTGCGGAATCATCATTACTATCTTCCTGCGGTTATTTAGGATCCATCTTTATAGTTTTTTCACCATCTCTTATCATATTGTACTTTTCTCTTGCAACCTTCTCAACTTTTGCGGGGACATTTTGTTTCAGTGAATCAATTTCATTCTGCAGCTGCTTGTTTTCATCTTCAACAGATTTTAATTGTTCACCTAACTCCTTTACCTGTTTCTGAAGCTTTACATATTTAAAGATTCCATCCTCATTAAAAAACAGGATTGCTATTCCCACAAGGAACAGTGATGCAATTATATAAAGATTCAGTTTTTTTGATAAAAATGACATTTACACACTTAATTTGATAATTCTGTCAATAAGCTCTTCAAACGTAATACCTGCAGCCTTTGCCATCTTTGGGACAAGGCTGGTAGCTGTCATGCCAGGCAGTGTATTAATTTCGAGCACATAAGGTACATTTTCAGGGTTAAGCCTGAAATCAACGCGTCCATAGCCTTCACACCCAAGCGCTTTAAAAGTAAGCAAAGCTAATTTCTGCAGTTCATCCCAAACTTCCTTAGTAATATCAGCAGGAACTATATACTCGGTCATACCTTTGGTATACTTGCATTCATAGTCATAAAGCCCGTGCTTTGGCTTAATTTCCAGGACAGGCAAGGCTTTTCCATCAAACACAGCAACAGTTAGCTCTCTGCCCGGGATATATTCTTCAATAAGTGCCTTATCAGAAAATTTATGTGCCAGCTTAATTGCATCAGTTACCTGGCTTTCATTGTCACAAACAGTCAGGCCAACTGTAGATCCCTGGTCATTTGGTTTTATAACACAAGGAAATCCGACTTCTTCCTTTATTAGGACAGCTATATCTGCACTTATTTTTTCTTTAATACCTGCAGACATCCATGCAGGAGTATTGATGCCATAATGTTTAAGAAGAATTTTTGACATCTCCTTATCCATTGAGATTGCACTGGAAAGTATTTTTGAACCGGTATATTTTAAGCCCCTTAACTCCAGCAACGCCTGAACTGTACCGTCTTCGCCATACTTGCCATGCATTGCCAGAAAAACCAGTTCTACATTGTCCAATATTGACAAGTTTACAGCTTCAACATAATTCCGGTTTGATACAGGGGTATAATCTTTTTCACTAAAAAAGTCTTCTTCTTTTTCCGGTTGTTTGGCACCATAGGCCGGATCTATTAATACTATTTCATGTCCAAGTGATTTTAAAGCTGCATATATTGAAGCAGCAGTTCCTTTTGATACTTCTCTTTCAGGGGAAGTTCCCCCTAACATTAATGCTATTTTCATTTTTCTGTCATTTTACCATTTATCATGCGTAGGACCTTAGGCTTGCACATGTATAATGCTTTTATTTTGCAAAGCGCACTGAGCTTAGCGCAAAGCATGTTATAATTTATCTTTGTTTAATATGATTAACAGGAGTATTATCCACAGGTAATCAGCTCTTCAGATTCTGTGACTCCAGTTGTTCCATCAATTTTATGTTTATAAGGGCATCTTCACCGGTTACAAGCGGAGTTTCATTTGCTAAAAACGACTTCTGCACTGATTTAAGAAAAAGCAGCAGTTTATTCGCCCTCTTCATAAAAGCTTTTTTTGCTTCGCCATCTATCAATATGGTTAGTTTAGAAGGTACAAACTTTGCCCCAATAAGGTTTTCAATACTAACAGCCCCTGAATGCCCAAGTATATCTATTCGGTTAAATGCTTTTTTATTATTGAATGATACATTTACGTATCCATAGCCTGACTCTTTAAACTTTACTATAGCCGATGCAAAATCATCAACATCACTTTTATATACCATATTATCCACAACACCGTTTATACTCTCAATTTCTCCGCCAAAGAAACGTAAAAGGTCAATCATGTGAGTTCCCAGGTCTCTTAATGCACCACCGCCATATTCCTTAACATGCCTGAAGTTTGTACCCGGAGGGAAATCAATATTAAAGTTAAGTTGTATAGAAATCAGCTTACCCAGTTTCTGAGCGTCAAGTAATTCCTTTGCTTTTAGGATAAGAGGATGTACCCGGAAAACATAATTAACTGCAAGCTGAACATTATTATCTGCAGCGGCTTTAACCATTTCTTCAGCCTGTTTAGAGTCTATTGCCAGTGGTTTTTCACATAGCACATGCTTACCAGCGCGGACAGCTTTAATAACCTGCTCATAATGATTATGATTTGCACTTGCCACATATACAACATCAATGTCAGAAGCAAGAAAATCATCATAGTTATTGTAAAATCCGGGGCAGCCTGATTTTTCGGCAATTTCTTTACTCCGGTTAATATCATGGCTGTAAACAGAAACCAATCGGCTTTTTCTTAAATGAGCAAGTGCAGGAATAAACGAATGTTCAGCAAACCTGCCAAGCCCTGCAATGCCCCACTTCAATTTCTTTCTTTCACGGGTTCTTATATTTAACATTTACAAACATTCCTGCTGGTTATAAAAATTAACACACTGATATTACAAACTTCACGTACTGGCATACTAAAATAATTTTAATCGGCTCATTAGCTTTTTTACCGGAGCGGAGTTCTGCATAATATAGAAATGCACCCCAGGTACATTATTATTAAGCAGTTCCTCTACCTGTTTGGCTGCCCATTCAACCCCTATCTCAGGAACATGTTCAGGTTTTGCCGCATACACTTCATCTGCAAGTTCATCGGGGATATTAATATAAAAATTCTTTGGTATATTTATCAGGTGTGACTTTGAAGTCAGAATCTTCAATCCCGGTATAATTGGAACATTGATACCTTCGCTTCTGCAAAGTTCAACATATTTAAAATAGACTTTATTATCATAGAACATTTGCGTAACAACATAATCTGCACCGGCGTCAACTTTATCTTTTACAAAACGGATATCAGTTTTAAGATTTGGAGCTTCAAAATGCTTTTCAGGATAAGCTCCCACACCTATACAGAAATTGGAAGGACGGGCTTCAAGCAGGTTTTCTTCAAGATATTTACCATGATTCATGGCATTTATTTGTTTCACAAGGTCAACTGCATACCTGTTAGCGCTTCTTCCTTCCGGAACAGGTTTTTCATAACCGCTGTCATCCCCGCGAATTGCAAGAATATTTTCTATTCCCAGGTAAGAAAGCTCTATCAGGAAATCTTCTGTTTCTTCCCTGGTAAAACCTTTTGTTAAAATATGCGGAACAGCATCAATATTGTATTTGTTTTGTATTATTGCACAAATACCAAGAGTACCAGGCCTTTTTCTTTTTATCTTTTTTTGTATACCATGCTCAGTCTCTTCATAATAAACTTCAGCAGCGTGGCTTGTAATATCAATAAAAGGCGGCCTGAATTTGGAAATGTCTTCAATTACATTAAGTACATCTTTTATATCTCCGCCGCGTTTGGGAGGTATAAGTTCAAAACTGATAAAAGGCTCCTTCGCCTTTGCAATATGCTCGGTTACTTTCATGTCCTGTAAAGTTTTTTTTCTTTATTAAATTTAACAAAAAGATAGGCAAAATAAGAATTGATTTTATTTGAGTTATACCGGGCACTAAAATTTTTAAGCTATAATGCTGTAATTACCTCACTTCCCTTGTTTTTATTTTAATTCGGTTGGATTATAACCAAAATATTTTTTAAAGGCATAAGAAAAATGAGAAAGGTTTTCGAAGCCCGATTCAAAGTATACCTCGCCGGGTTTCCGTTTTTTTTCCTTAAGCTGGTAATGGGCATGCTCCAGCCGCTTTTGAGTGAGCCATCTTTGAGGAGTAGCAGTAAATAATTTTTTAAAATCACGTTTAAAAGTGGTCAGGCTCCTGCCGGTCATACGGGCAAACATATCCAGCGAAATATTAAACATGTAATTCTTTTCCATAAAATCTGCCAGATTAATCTTGCCGGGTATTTCAAAATTCGCCAGCAGGTTATCAATCAGCGGGTCTATAGTTCTTAGTATACTAATTGCTTCTTCCACTTTTATTGAGACCATGTTTTCGGGTAAAACATCTTTCATTTCAAAGTATGGCATTAGTGAGGCAAGAAAGCTGTCTAATAATGGATGTTTCCCGAAAGTAATTATTCTGGAAGGATAAACATTTTTTGCCGGTAACACTTTATGTTTAATATAAAAATCTTTCAGGCGTTCAATACTAAGGGTTAGTACAACTGATTGAAATGGATTCCCGTCTGTAGGGTAGTTAATAAATGTTGCAAGCTGATTGCGCGGGAAAAAGATTATATCGCCGGGATTAAAAACATACACATTATTTGCCATGATTATTTTTGCCTGGCCGCTTACAAACCACACAAGTGCGTGATGTTCCAGGAATACTTCGCTGCTGTAACATGCCTCATCAAAACTGGAAAGTTTTATTTCTGAGCTTACATATTGTGCTTTATGAGTCTTCATTTTGCTAAAATATATCTTTTTACAGAAAAAAGTAAGGAGCGCACCCCTTACTTTACAAGGGTATTTTCATTCAGCACTAAAAGTTATGCCTGTTAGTTCCTCACTTAATTTCCATACTCTACCGGCATTTCCCTCGTCCAGTGAATAAGGCTGCACACCCCTGAGCGAAACAGGATCATCATATACATGGTCAATATTGCCTGTATCAAGCTCTGCTATATTGCAATTTTCACAATATACTCCTCCAATACCATTTAATTGTTCAGTAACAGCACACCACACAGATGTTGCTGCTCCCTGTGGTATTGTTTTTAATTTTTTCGCTACTTCCGGGTAAATATTTCCATTCTCATCGTGAGTTCCTATTTGCTGAAATAGTGTTATTGGCGCCACTCTTCCGAGTTCTGTATCATTTACAGAACCGGGATGCAAAGAAAAAGCACGGACTCCTGATGATTGTCCGCGGATATCCAGTTCCAATGCAAATAAATTATTTGCCGTCTTTGAGCGGCCATACCCCGTCAGGGTCTCATATTCACCATTATTAAAGTTTGGATCTTCAAAATTAAACGGCGCCATCTGATGCCCGAATGAGGAAACACTTATAACACGCGCACCATCAGCCATTTTTAATGCCTGCCACAGGCGGGCAGTTAATTGAAAATGGCCAAGATGGTTTGTGGAAAGCTGTGATTCATTGCCACGCGAATCTCTGACTAATGGAACCCACATAATACCGGCGTTGTTTATAAGAAGGTTAAGCGGCGTTTTTGTTTTAAGAAATTTTTCTGCAAAATCATCAATTGATTCGGGAGACATTAAATCCATTTGTTCAATCCTTACATTTCTCAAACCAGCCAGATTCATCTTTGCTTTATCCATACTGCGGGCAGGAACTATAACCTCTGCACCTGCTAACGAAAGAGTTTTAACTGTTTCCAGTCCAATACCCGCATAACCTCCCGTTACAATAGCTGTTTTTCCACGTAGGTCAAATCCTTTTATTACATCTGATGTTGTAGAAGTATAGTCAAAACCTGAATCAATAGGTTTTTGAAGCCTGCCGTTATAATTATTCACTGCAACAGTTGTTTTCATTTTAATTACCTTTCCAATGGATTGTTAAACTTTACATGGCAAAGAAAATGAAATTATTGTTTATACTTTTTGTTTAGAAGTCCATTTTTATTTTGTTAAAAAGGCCATTGATAAGAGTCACAAATAGAGATAAAAATAAATAATCCAATGTTTTTATAAATGATAAGATTTGAAATCAGAGGGAATTTTAACAGTTCTGTATTTTTAGATATGATCCTCCCACTGGTTTAGAACCAGCAGGAAGATTTAATTTTATGTTTATTCAGGGATAATACGAAGAAGTTTATTCCCGCCATTCCTGATTGAAGCATCGTCAGTTTTTATTTTTACATATTTACCATAAAGCCACATTTTAGTCATGTCTTTATAGTGTTCACTCATTACATTTCCTGACTGCCCCGTATTCAGTACAAGGTAAAACTCATCCGGATTAGCAAAGTCAAATATGTACCTCATGGATGGACCAACAGTATTTTGAAAAGGTTTATGATTAAACTTTGGAAATTGTTTTACTCCTTCAAAAAACGGGTACTCTGTATTAAAGATAGTTGTTCCATCTCCGCCAATAGGGAATGGGCCAATATTAACAAAATCATCAACCAGCCCTGATATCCCGCTGAAAGTATGTTCAAAAACAACCTGGTGCAGTTTTCCCCATTGCCAGTCAGCAACATTATCTCCAAATAACTTTGTCAGGTCATCAATTGCATCAACCAGGCTTTGGCGTATAATATCATCACGGGTTTCAACCTGTGGAGTTTTAATATTGTCAAACCATGTTTTTTGCCTTTGAACTTCAGTGCGCGTAACTACTTTAACTGAATCCCCTTCAATTCCCGGAATTGCAACACTGTCAGAAATTTCCTTCGAATACTCCATATTTCCTTTTTCAAGCAATTGCATTATGCTTCGGTAAGGTACATTTGCCATAAACAGGAACTCATTATACATATCATTCCCCATTTCGTCCCTGTATGTGTTCTGAAGAAGGTATTTTAAAAACTCAGCATAAACTGCAGGTACCTGGCTGAATTCATCAAAATCAGAATCCCATTTCTGCAGCAGTTCAAGTACAAGTTTAAGTTTTTTATTATTAATCTTTTTATCCTTAAAAGCATTAACAATATAATACTTTGTTAAATCCCTTGCATAAGGGGATACAATATCTCTCTGATACTGCTGGTAATCTTTAACTGAATGTTTCTGCTTTGATGAAAGAAGTTCAACAATCCTTTGATATCTTGACGGCGGTTCCCAGAGGTTGCCTATGTGATAAGGGAAACCCTGCAGTGTTTTATTATTTGCTGAAGCAATAAAACCAGCCGGCGGGTTAAATAATACCGGAATTTCACTCTGGGGGACATACCCGTTCCAGTCATTTGATTCATTTGTACCATCATAAACCATAGTAGGGCTGTTGCTTCCTCTTGCAGGCAGATGAGTTCCAAACACATAACCAATATTACCATCCTTATCAGCATAGATAAAATTCTGTCCCGGCACACTAAAGTAACTTACGGCAGTCTTAAAGTCATTCCATCCACTGGCTTTATTTATTTCAAGATATCCAAAAAGTTCATCACTAAAAGAATTGCCTGTCCATTTCATACTCATAACAGGACGATTCTTCTTGTCAGGATAAACAACGGCAGCAGGGTGAATATCAGTTATCAGCGGTCCGCGGTGTGTTGATTTTACATCAATAATAACATCAGGTTTTCCTTTAACCTTAATATGTTCTTTTCTTATCTCCAGCTTTCGCCACTCGCCGTTTACCATATAATTTTTACCCGGACCGTCTAATTTTTCAATATAAAAATCAGCATCATCAACCATAATGTTAGTCAAAGCCCAGGAAATATTTCTGTTTTTGCCAATAACTACACCAGGAACGCCGGGTAAAGTTACACCTTCAGCACTCCAGTCTGGTGCTCTTATAATTGCAGCATACCATATATCAGGAGCGCTGTAGCCTAAATGCGGATCATTTGCAATAATTGGTTTTCCGCTAGCTGAAAGGCTGCCATTTACTACCCAGCTATTGGAACCAAGATGAGAACCAAGAGAGCCCATAAATGAGCGAAAATTTTTATCAGTCTGTGTAAGGTCTGTATTTAATGCCGGCGCATTTTTTAATGCAGGTGGAATAATATATGGGCCGTTTTCAGGAAAATCAGGAAGAATTTCCTTTACTTTTTCAACTCCAAGCCTTTGAACCATTCTCGCAAAACATACATCGGACCACCAGCTCATATTAAGCTGCCATCCCATCATTCTAATAACTATAAGACTGTGTTCAGGTTTCCATTTATATGGTTCATATCCAAGCACACCAAACTCAGCAGGCAGGTTTCCTTCTTCAATAAACCGGTTTACTCCCCTTGAGTATGCTTCAAGTATTTTTTTTACCTTCGGGTTTAACCTGTAATAATTACTATAAGCAAAATTCCTTATTCCAATAGTCCTGAACATTTTGTCAAAAGGAAGAGTCTCTTCACCAAATACTTCACTCATTCTGCCTTCTCCGGCACGTCTCATTATATCCATCGAAAATAAACGTTCCTGTGCATGCAGGTAGCCAAGTGCAAAGGCAGCATCTTCATCATTCTTTGCATATATGTAAGGTATAGCAAGGCTATCCCGGTAAACTTCTATTTCACCGGAAATTCCTTTTGCAGGTATTTCACCCTCATACTCGGGCAAAGTTGAAGACAGAACCTTATAGAAAATTATGGCACCTGCAGTACCCACAATCAAAAAAGAGACAAGCAGTGATAAAAAAATCTTTAACCAGCGGGGCATATTAAAATCTATTTTTGTTTACACAAATATAAATATATTACAATAAGCTGTTAAGCATTTTTAAACATATAAATAATCAAATTAGCCCATGTTTTGGAAGGCATAGATATCAACTTAATAACGATTACATAAAACACTTTTATAATGAAAAGATGGCACACAAAAAGAAAAATATTATTTGTTCATATTCCCCTCCCCTGTCTTTTTCGGGGAGGGGCAATTTGCGGGATTGTAACGCAGTTAAAATCCTGCAAATGGGGTGGGGACGTAAGGATGCAGAAGCTCTAAACTTCTTCAATTTTTACTGAGAGATGTTACAATTTTAGTTCCACATTAGTCCCAAAATAACAGGCCTGGTATTTCTCTAAGGGCAAAAGACTAAGAAGCAACTGTTAATGCAGTCCGCTCAGCTTTTTATTTTTCAGCTTTGCCCGTTGTTATCTCGTCGCCAAGCCTGCTAAACTTATGAAGGTGGCGTATTGCTTCAAGCATTCCTTTTGGATGCACACAAATAGTCCGCCGCTGTTCTGTTGTATAAATATATTTATCAGCAAGACTCTCATAATTACCGTCAAATGCAAGCCCGACTATCTCCAGGTTTCTGTTTATCACCGGGCTGCCGCTGTTTCCGCCAATTATATCATTTGTACATATAAAATCCAGCGGTACACTTAAATCAAAATCATCGGGCAGTTTTTCCCACACAGCCGGAAGATTAAACGGGAATTTTTTTTCAAAGGAATAATACTTTTCAAGTAATCCATAAAATGTGGTATGGGTTGGAGCTATTGTCCCATTATAAGGATATGACTCAATAACACCATCTGATATTCTTAATGTACCGGTAGCATCCGGCGGTATTGCTTCACCATAAACTTCAAATAATGCCCTGCCAAGGAGCTGTTCATTCATCTCAAGTTTTGCCTGTACAGCATTGTTCTTTATTTTTAATTCAGCATACCTTGCTTCACCTTCACGGATAAACCTAATCAGAGGATCGTTTGAATTTAATATTGAATCAGCCGGCTGTAAAAAGAAATCTTTAATTTTTTCTTTACTTGTTAAGGAGGATTTGTCTTTAATATAATCTACAGCATCCATGCCAGTTTTACCGCCGGTCAGCTTTATTATTAACGGATTATCAGCTCCCAGGCGGGAATAATAAAAATCAATCTGGGCAGCCAGAACTTTATCCTGCAAATTAAAATTAAAGCCTGCCGGGTAATAAGTGTCAGCAAGATAATCCGGGCTCTTAGTTTTTTCACTTCCAGAATAAGCTGCCTCATTAGCATATTTCACTGCATTACGGGCAATATTCAGGTACTCAGAGTTATAAAACGAAGGGAGCGAGAATGCTGATAGTTCTCTTGCACCGGCTTTTGCTTCATCTGTTAAATCTGATATTTCATCCCAGGCTCTGCCATACCTGCTTTTGAGAGTTTCTTTACTATTTACTGCATTTCTGAAATTATTCTCAAAATCCTGTTTCCGCGCCATTAAAACCGGGTTATTCAGGCTTTTAAGAGTACCCTGCAACACCTTTAATGAATTTCCTATTGAATATAGCCTGGCAATCAGGTTATAATCTTCAGCATTTGTCCTGTTTACTTCATCAAGGTGTGCATTATAAATCTTTGCCAGCAGGTCTACATAGGCAGGATAAAAAACATCGCGGTCATACTCAATTTGTTTCATAGTTTTAATTCTGTCAGTATTTCCAGGGTTGCCAACCACAAAAATCGGCTCGCCAACTTCCGCACCATGTTCATTCCATTTAAAATAATCCGGTGTTTTTGCAGGCTTGCCCTCTTCATACGCCCGTAAAAAAGCGCAGTCAAGCCCATGCCTTGGATAGGTGAAGTTATCATAATCTCCGCCGGGTTTTGCAGTGCGAAGGTCAGGGACAAAAACAAGCCTTACATCATTATAAATTTTGTAACCATAAACAGAATACTTTCCTCCGTTATAAAAAGAAAGCACTTCATAAGAAAGTGAATTATCTTTTTCTGCATACCTGTTTTTTATTTCCCTCTCTTTCATGTCCCGCAGGATAACTTTTTCCTCATCGTCTTTACCATTATCCATCGCTTTTCTTAACTCAATTGTTACATCATCAATCAAAACAAGTTGAGATACCGTTAATCCTTCAAGCCTCCTCTCCTCACTAAAACTGTTTGCTGAAAAACCATCCCTTAACAGGTTCTCATTTTCTTTAGCTACACTGTTTACAATACCTCTTACACAATGATGGTTAGTCATAACCAGCCCGTCTTCCGAGATAAAAGAAGCAGAACATCCGTTGCCTAACCTTAAAGCAGCTTTACGGGCTTTTTCCAGCCATTTATTGTCCGGCTGGAAGTTATATTCACTTTTAAAGTATTTAACCGGCGGATTGTCAAATGTCCACATCCTGCCCATATCAAATCTCTGCGCTTTAACTGTATCAGGATTTGTTTCACCAGCCGTATTCCGGCTAAATGTATTTACTGAAGAAGAACAACCGGTATTTGCTATAACAAGAATTGTTAAAAGGGAAATAGCAATAAATTTTTTCAAGTTCATTATTATCTCAATATTTTTAATTCCAAATTAACAAACAGTATTATGGCATTCAAAGATTTGTACTTTTTTTCGATAATTATTAAATAATCGGCATAAAACACCGGAATATTGGTATTTTATCAGTGGTATTGACTGCCAGCATAAAATATTATACTCTTGTATTGTTATTTTGAAATTGTATATATGAACAGATCAACAGCAAAAGAAATATTTATGAATACCGACAGCCTGCCTTATGTGAGGATAAATAATTCCAGCAATGAGTTTAATAATTTTCCTTTTAAAACACAGTTAAGCTTTCTGCCCCTTATTGAGTTCTGGGAGGAAAGGGCAAAACAGTCTAACCAGTTAAAATCAGAAATTGCCAGGCAAATACTTGAGCATGTGAAGAAAGCTCCTGAATTATATAAGCCTATTGAAGACTTAAGTATTGTTGAAAAATACAAAGAAACAATTGACCAGTTAATGAGTGTTGTGTATGCTTCCTCTCAATGGGATAGTCAGTTAAGCCTTTCAAGTGTTCCATTCCAGTTTAAGTCTTTTTATAGTACCCCGGAGTTTAAAAGAATATTTGAATCTGCTGAAATAGAAAAAGAAAGTGACCTTGGCATTGACTATGCTGCATTGTACAAAGGCAAAATCATAAGCGCTTGCCTGCTTATTTTAAGAAAGTTTTATAATGTTAATGCCTATCCCGATATTCCTATAATTATACGTTTAAAAAACCATTCCAAAGGAATTTATAAGTATTACCGGTTTAATCTGGATATTTCTTTTACTCAGATAAGTCATACAGGAACCCTCCCTGTGCTTACTCCTGAAAAAATAAACAATCTGCTTAAAGATCCTTATAACATAGATAACTGGTTAAACGCCCTGCCTGTTGAAAATTTTATCTTTGAGGGTTTTGTAACTTATACGGCAATGGATGTTACAGTACAGGAAGCTGTTTCAGCGTTAAAATTTGATCTTCTTGAAAAAGAATCTATCATTTCAATGGAAAGATTTAAAATTCTTGAAGATAAATTAAAATCATTATTTGAACTTCCTGACCTGAGGCTGGGACTTATTTCTATACCAGAAGACTGGAGCCAATTTAAAGATTTAGGACGAAAAATTGGAGACAGTTTTATTCTAAATGATTCCTGCAGCTTTAATTGCGATAATTTTGAAAACTCAATATATGAGCAGATTACCAAAGACAGGAAAACAATAATAATTGAAGACCTGGCAGATTACAAATCCGGCTCTTTAGTTGAACAGGAACTAATGAAACTTGGGCTGCGGAATATACTTATTGCCCCCTTGTATTATAAAGAAAAAATAATAGGTGTGCTTGAGCTTGGCAGCCCTAATCCCGGTGATATAAATTACCTTAACTGGATAAAGATTAAAAGCGTCCTGATGCTTTTTGCTGCTGCCGTTAAGCGCAGTATGGAAGAACTTGATACACAGATACAGGCAGTAATAAAAGAAGAGTGTACTGCTATTCATTCATCAGTAGAATGGCGTTTCAGAAAAGCAGCGGTAAATCTTATTTTCAGAAGAGAAACAAATAAGCTTGCCGAAATGGAAGAGATAGTATTTGATAATGTTTACCCGCTTTATGGTTTATCTGACATAAGAAATTCTTCTATTTTCAGAAATGATGCCGTAGTTGATGACCTTGTGGCTCATCTTGAAATTGCCGGCGACATTATAAATTCTGCATTTGACTCAAATAATCTTCCTGTATTAAAAGAACTGTCTTATAACACTCAAAAACATATTAACTTGCTTAGAAAAGGGTTGAACTCCGGCGATGAAATTTCTGTAATTGAATTTATCCAGGAAGAAATTGAACCTGTTTTTAACCATATAAAAAAGTTTGGGCCTAAAACAGAAAAGTTAATCAGGCAGTATTATGCCAAACTTGACCCGCAGCTCCATACTATATATGCTAAAAGAAGGAACTACGAAGAAAGCGTCACTCACATAAATGAGACAATCTCAAAATTCCTTGATGAGAGCGAAAAAATATCCCAGGCAATGCTGCCTCATTATTTTGAAAAATACAAGACTGACGGTGTTGAACACGGTATGTATATAGGCGGCTCCCTGCTGCAGCGTGGTGAATTTGACATGCTTTATCTTAAAAATCTCCGGCTCTGGCAGCTTCTTATGGTATGCGGTATTGTTAAAAAAGCAGATGAATTAAAATCCAGCTTAAAAATACCTTTTGAACTTTCTCATTTAATCCTTATTCAAAATAAGCCTCTTTCTATACGATTCAGAATGGATGAAAAGAAATTTGATGTTGATGGTACCTATAACCTGAGATATGAAATCATGAAAAAACGCATAGACAAAGCATTTATTAAGGATACTGACGAAAGGCTTACACAGCCGGGAAAGATTGCTATTATTTATTCTCAGCCAAGAGAAGCAACTGAATATCTTCGTTACCTGGAATACCTCGAAAATATCGGGTACCTGAAAGGAACTCCTGAAGATTATGAGCTGGAAGACCTGCAGGGAATCCATGGACTGCGAGCTTTAAGAGTAACTGTTAATAATAAAAAAATAGAGCCGGGCTTCCCTAATGATATTAAAGACATTTCGTCTTTATCAAGAAAAGTTGAAGATATTCTGAATTAAAATTTCTTTTTACATCCGGCAGTATAAGTTTAAATGTCTATCCCGGTCATACTCATAAGAGGTTAAGGAATCCTCTGATTTAATTGGAAAATCTCATTTTTATTTCTTATCTCTGCATGTTGCCTTTCGTATTTTAGGGATAATTTAAGCTATTAGTATTTATCAACTTGCTTAGGTGAATAACTGCAGCATTCTCTTGGAACTGTTTTCTAAAAAACCTGTATTATTTAATTAAATCTTGCATCAGGCAAAATCCGCCTGCTCTGCAAAGGGGCTTAAAGGGAAAAATTATGCAAAGAAGCATTACTGCATCCTGCCGTATTATGTCTTTTGTTTATTTAGCTCTCCTTCTCTTCCTGTTTTATACTCCACTTAATGCATCTGTAAATGTTACATTCCGCGTTGATGTTTCCGGGTTAATTCATTCCGGTACATTTAACCCGGCTGCGGATAAGGTCTATCTCAAAGGTTCGTTTAATAACTGGCAAACAAATGATGAAATGATAAAAAGCACTGCCGGTTATGTTTATAGTATTACGAAAACACTGGAAGAGTTTAGTTACTATGAATACAAATATTTCATCACTTCTCCTTCGGCAGGTAACGGCGGCTTTGAGGATTCTGTAGGCGCTGCCGCAGGAAACAGGTATTATAATACGCTGCGTTTTGATACTCAATTAAAAATAGATTATTATAATAATATTGAGCCCTATACAGAGAATCTTTCCCTTATTGCACCTGCAGCAGGCTCCGCTTATAAGGCAGGAACAAATCAGTCTATTTCCTGGACTGCCTCCGGTATCTCCAATGTAAAACTGGAATATACTACTGATTATGGTAATAGCTGGACAACCATTGCTGAATCTTTACCGGCAGCAGACGGGAATTATCTGTGGACAGTCCCTGAAATTGTGGCTTATGAATGGAGAATACGAATTAGTAATGCCTCTGAGGCTTCTGATGTAAGTTACTCCCCTATATTTGTTACTTATTCGGAAATTGCTGCCTCAGTTCCTCCTTTACTTTCTATTGAATATCCTGTCTTTAACTGGCCGTTAAATGCTTACTACCCTGAAACTACAGCGTCAGATGACGAGAATATAAATGGAAGAGTCGGAAATGCCTGCGGCCCTGACGCTATGACTAATATAATGCGTTTCTGGGAATTTCCGCGGAAAGGTTCGGGAACAAGAGCTTTTACAGATTACCTTAATTGTTCATGGTCTGCTGATTTTGAGGGCACAGAGTATAAATATGACAGGATGCCTGCATTAGTCCCCTATAGTGCACCGGATTCTGTTTATGGCGCTATAGCAACTCTTATGTATCATGCTGCTGTAGGCATGCATAACCAATGGCGTACTGGCTCCCAGGATGGCATATTGGAAGCAATGCATCATTATTTTAATTATTCCGGTAAATCTAAATTTATTGAAAGAGACACCTATACTCCTGCTCAATGGGAAAAAATTGTTAAATCAGAACTGACTGCCGGCAGGCCTCTTATGACAGCAAGCCTGAATCACTGGTTTATTACTGATGGCTACAATGAATCAAATCTTTTTCATATACGGTGGGATTATGGCGAACAGGCAGACCAATACCTGTCTCTTTACCGCTCCGGTGATGCTGAAAAAAGGAACTGGATGTTTGTTTATCTTGAACCTGAACTTAACGGAAGGAAGCTGCATATTACCTATCCTAACGGAGGCGAAGACCTGCAGCAAAATAGTTTAATAAATATCACCTGGGAAAGCAGTAATGTTAATAATATCAATATTGAATACTCAACGGATAATGGCTATAACTGGTCTGTAATAGCAAATAATATATCTGCTTCTGCAGGCAGTTATACATGGACAAACGCTGCCGGTATCTCAAGGGAATGTAAAATACGCCTCTCTGCCGCAGATAATATCAACATATATGATAAAACAGATAATGTATTTAATGTGTATGATGTTCAGGAAGTTTCACTTATTCAATCAATCCCTTCTTATATTCAGTCAGGTATCACTCTTCCTTTAAGGTGGAATGCAAAAGGGTTTACTATAGTTAAAATTACATACACAACTGATAATGGTAAAAACTGGATAGATATTACCGAGGCCGACGCCGCTGATGGTGTTTTTTTATGGACTGTTCCGGCCATTGAAACATCAGAATGCAAAGTTAAAATAAGTAATAAAGATAATTCTGAAATATCTGAAGAGACTTCTTTATTTTCAGTTGGAAACAGCCCTGTTACCGGCGGCCCTTATATATGGGACAATAACACCGTTGCTTTACTGCACTTTAATAATAATTATAAAAATGAGTATAATACAGCTTACTCAGCATCACCGGCTCATGATATTTCTTTTTTCCGGAATTTCGAATCAGGTCTTGATTACGGACTTAGAATTGATAATTCCGGAACTGTTTGCAGTAATATTGAAATACCAAACTATTCTGCAATTAACTTAAGCAACGATTGGACAATTGACCTGTGGTTTAAAATCAACTCATGGGGCACCGGGAATACTGCTTATCCTTTTCTTTTAAGTAAATCGGGCGCTAATTACTTCTTTATTCTTAACCCGGTTAATGGAACTCTATCTGCCGGCTATGATTATGATTCAGGTGCCGAACAAGTTGTTTTTCGTGATACCAGCATTAGTATTAACAGATGGTATCATATTACATTTATAAGAAATGTTTCAGCAAAAATTTTAAAGTGCCTGCTGCATGATTCAACAAGACAGATAATCAATGAAGCTGCAATAACATTTGACACTTCACATAAACCCAAAATCACAAATAATAATTTGCTTATTGGTGGCACATCAGGAAATGGTAATATTCAGTTTGACGGTTATATTGATGAATTAAGAATAAGTAATATAGTACGCCCTGCAGGCAGCCTTAAAATCACTTATCCAGCCGGGGGTGAAAAGTTTATTAACGGCTCCACGCAAAATATCACATGGAATTCAGAAGGAGTTATAAAGGTAAAACTTGAATACTCAACAGACAACGGAACCAAATGGTTCAGTGTAAAAAACAATCTTGATGCGCGTATTGGCAGTTATTCCTGGGTTGTTCCCAAATTGAACTCCAGTCAGTGTTTTTTGCGCATTACAAGCCAGATTGATGGGACTATAGCTGATACATGCAATACTTCTTTTTCAATTCAGCCGGAAGCTTCTGTTTCTGTCACTTCACCAAACGGCTCAGAACTTTGGGACTGTGGCTCGCTTCAGTTGATTACCTGGTCAGCCCAGAGTATATCTAATGTTAATATTGACTTTAGCTCTGACGGTGGTACAAACTGGAATAATGTTGTTACGTCATATCCTGCTGACAGCAGTAAATATAGCTGGATGGTCCCTTCAGTGGTATCAGATAACTGTTTAATTAAAATATCATCAGCAGAAAACACTTTGATTTATGATATATCAGATGCTGCATTTAAAACAGATATTGCCAGCTCTGTTACTTGTATCTTTAAACCCGGAATACCTGGTATTTATAACTTATACCAGAATTTTCCAAACCCGTTCAACCCGGTTACAGTTATTAGATATGACCTGACTGAACCAGGCAGTACTTCACTTATTGTATATAATATACTCGGGCAAAAAGTAAAAGAACTTGTTAACGAATATAAAGATGCTGGCTATTATAAAGTTGAATTCAATGCATCTGAATTACCCAGCGGTATTTATATATACAAAATAAATTCAGGTAATTATACCCAAACAAGAAAACTTATGCTTATAAAATAAATAACTCTTCCATAAGAATTAATTCTGGTCTAAAACTTGCCCAAAGCCCTCTCCTGATATGGAGAGGGCAAGATGAGGTTGTTATAAGTACAGATACTCTTTCACTATGTTCTCTGGTAAACTGCCAATACCAGATTATCCTATTTATTATTATTTTCCGGCATGAAAAAGGTACTATGCTTTGGCGAGATTTTATGGGATTCTCTTCCTACTGGTTTATTTCCCGGCGGGGCACCGTTTAATGTAGCATGTCATCTGCATAAACTTGGCATAAAATCCAATATTGCAAGCCGGCTTGGGAATGATACCCTCGGGTCAATAATTAAAAAGCGGCTTACTGAAAAAGGAATGGATACCTCGCTCATACAGAATGACCCTGTTTATCCAACAGGACTTGTAAATGTAACCCTCAATTCTTCAGGAAATGCTTCGTATGAAATTGTAAACCCCGCTGCATGGGATTTTATAAGTGAAGATAAAAAACTTCTGGATGCTGCAGAAAGTTCTGATGTTATTGTATATGGCAGCCTTGCCCAGCGTAACGAAACAACGCGAAATACACTGTCTAAACTGCTTGGGCTTAAAAAGATAAATGTTTTTGATGTTAATCTCCGCCCGCCTTATGACAACCGGGAGATAGTTGAAAAGACATTATATCAAAGTACTGTTATAAAACTAAATAATGAAGAATTATATACCCTAAGCAGATGGTTTGGTTTTCAAACAGAATTAAAGCCTGCTGTTTATTCCCTTGCTGACAAATTTGGGTCTAATATAATATGTGTTACGCGAGGAGCAGACGGTTCCGCTTTACTCATGAATAATACCTGGATTGAACATCCCGGCTTTAAAGTTGAAGTTAAGGATACAATTGGTTCAGGTGATGCTTTTCTGGCGGCTTTTATTGATGGAATGTTGAAACAAAAAAACGCTGCAAATATACTTAAAGCAGCCAACAAACTTGGTTCTTATGTTGCAACGAGAAGCGGGGCAGATATTTACTGATTACCTCCCTTCCGGCATTGTGTTTTATTCTTTGCGGCTTTCAGCAATTTGTACAAGGTCATTAATGGTCACATCAAAAAAATCATTTATAATAAAATCTGTTCCCTTTAATTCGTCAGCACTATGTGTTGTAGTTACCCCTATAACACCCATTCCGGCAGTCTTTGCCGCAGTAATACCAGACAATGAATCTTCAAAAACAATACAGTCCCGGACAGGTATATTAAGCTTTTCAGCAGCCTTAATATAGACTTCAGGATCTGGTTTGCCGCGGGTTATCATTGTATCATCAATAATTATATCAAAATATTTTTCAAGATGTGTTTCACTCAAAACAAATTCAACATTAACAGGCGGAGCTGAAGTTGCAATTGCAGTTTTTATTCCTGCCGACAGAAGTTCATTAAGTAATTCCCTTAAACCAGGCAAGGGTTTAATATATGGTGCAAAAAGGTCCCGGTAATTCTTATTTATTTCACTGCAGTATAAAGCAATAAGTTCATTATTAAGCTGTTTATCAAATAAAACCGGAAGGGCATCATCCCCTGTTCTTCCGTAAATCTTTGTTTCCAGTTCATTATCACTTATTAAAATATTATGCCTGCTGCAAAAAGTTTTCCACGCTTTTTTGTGATATGGATTGCTGTCAATAATTACACCATCCATATCAAAAATAACTGAAATTCCCAACGTGTTCTCCGAAAATCCTGTTTTTATGCTCAATTAAAAAGTATCGCCCAAATCTACGCAAGACTGAGGAATAAGTCACCACCCATATACTAATAACAAACAAGTTTTTTAGTCTTCTCAGATAAAACAGCTGCGATATCATTTTTATCATACCCGCCAGGCATTGTTTATTAACAAATGTTAATGTAAAAAGCGCAATCAAAAGATATATTGCACCAACAAAATTGATTTATGGAGTTAGCATTGGAAAGAAATAGTCAAAAAATATATGATAGATATGCAGACTCAATGTGGGATACAACCCATAAGTTTCAACGGCTTCTTGCCAGTCAGGTTTATCCAAGAATGCAGTATTTTAATAAAGTTGTTAAAACATGGAAAGGCATGGAAGTACTCGATCTTGGCTGCGGCAGCGGATATATGTCAGAGGAGCTGCATCAGCTTGGAGCCATAGTAACTGGTATTGATGCTAATGCGTCTATAATAAAGGCTGCCTCAAAACATGCATGTTCTTCAGTTTTGGATATTAGATACCATGTTGGGACGGGAGAATCACTCCCATTTAATAACAATACATTTAACATTGTGGTTTGTGTTGATGTATTGGAACATGTTAATGATGTAAAAAAAGTAATTTCTGAAATAAGCAGAGTACTGAAATCCGGCGGATTGTTCTTGTTTGATACTATTAATCGTAACCGTGTTGCTGGTTTTATGGCTGTAACCCTTGTTGAAGATGTACTGAGAATTATACCAGGAGGAACACATGACCCCCGGAGATTTATCCGGCCGGAAGAGTTAAGGCAGTATCTTGAAGCATCGGGCTTTAATGTCCCGGATAAATTTTCAGGAATGGGCTTCACAGGCATTAACAGACATTTGGAATTACAATTGGGATTAACTTCCTCTACAAGGGTAATGTATATTGGATATGCCCATAAATTATAATATCTATTTTAGCCTTATTTGAGGGAAAAAGAGTATAACTAAGAACCGGGTTTGTCTGGTTAATCAGGATATCTGTTAATAATAAAGAAAAACTTTTACGCATTTTAAGCTATTCTTAAGAATTCATTTAGGATGAGCTAAGAGACGTGAGCTATTTTTCCTTCAAAGAAAAAAGGAGAAATTATGTTTGACGCATCATTCTTACACCCAATGATTGTACATTTCCCAATAGCTTTAATAATCGTGGGATTTATCGCAGAAATTCTTTCATTTTTCTGGAAGAAAGAATTCTTTTCTACTTCAGCATTCTATTTATTAATTTTGGGTTCAGTTGGAGTAATTGCTGCATACATTACCGGACAAAACGCCGGTGAAGGGATTTCTGAAGCCGGCGCCTTAAGCCGTGCACTGGAAACCCATGAGGAAGCAGCAGAGCTTTCTCTCTGGATTATATCAGTTGCCGCCGCAGTAAGAATAGTTTTATTTATATTTAAAAAATATACCGGTGTATTTAAGGCAGCAGGCTTTGGGTTATTCCTCCTTGCAGTTGTTTCTATAGTTAGAACAGGCCACTATGGCGGACAGCTTGTATACAAACATGCTGCAGGAGTTCAAATAGATTACGGTTTCACTCCTCAGGATAATACTAACACAAGCGCTGGTACTGAATCTAAAAACAATGATAATGATTAGTAAAATAATTTATGAGAATATTAATTGTAGAAGATGAGCCGGGTATTGCTAATTTTTTACGAGACGGGCTTTCAGAAGAAGGTTTTGCCGTAGATATTGCTTCTGATGGAAATAGCGGGCTTCATCTTGCTTTGGTAAATGATTATGATATTGTTTTGCTTGACTGGCTTATTCCGGGCTTAAGCGGCATTGAAGTATGCAGACAATTCAGGAAGGAAAACCACGCTACACCTGTTATTTTTCTTACTGCAAAAGGGTCTGTACAGGATACAGTTTTCGGACTTGAGGCCGGAGCAAATGATTATATTAAAAAACCTTTTGCATTTGAAGAATTAATTACTAGAATCAGGGTTCAGCTTCGTTCAAAGAATGATGTGGATTTAGCACTTAAATTCGGAGATTTTAGCTTAATCCCCGGCACTCACCAGTTATTATATAAAAGCAGCGAAATATTTCTTACTCAGAAAGAATTTGCATTACTTGAATATCTTCTCCGGAATAAAAACAAAGTTTGTACCCGCACCAGGATTATTGAACATGTATGGGACATTCATTTTGATGCTGATACCTCAGTTATAGATGTTTATATTAATTCCCTTAGAAAGAAACTCAACTCTGTACAGGCGAATAATTATATACAGACCATAAGAGGCGTTGGTTACCTGGTTAAAGAAGCATGATAAAGTTAAGTTTCAGAAGTCGAATTTCATTCTATTTCATAAGCATTACTGCTGTATTAATTGCAGTTTTGTTCTTTGCCATTTATCTTATGGTATTTAATACTGTGTATGAACACCTTGATTCTGATCTTGATGCGGAGACTGATGAAATTTATTCGGGTATTGCTGTCCTTAACAACGGAATTCATTTTTCAAATCAATCAGAATGGTCCGAAGCAGAACATGGTAGAAATGAGGTTAACCCGGTTTTTATCCAGGTGGTCGATACACTGGGAAATATAATTAGGAAAACCCCAAATCTTGCAAAGCCTGGTATTGTTTTTCGCCCTCATATAACCAGCCAGGCATATTTTGATACTTATCTCGATGGAGCCCAGATTCGGCAGCTTCAGACCCCTATAGTTAATCCTATAGGAAAAACACTTGGTTACCTACTGATTGCAATACCTTTAAGAGAATCGCTGGTTGTTCTTGATAATCTTAAATATACTCTTCTGGTAGGATATCCGCTTGCACTTATGATATTATTTCTTCTTTCAAGATTTATTGCTGGTTCTGCAATTTCTCCTGTAAACAGAATAAGCTCAACTGCAGCTCGAATCACAAATGAAAATCTTGATGAGAGAATTGAACTGCCTCATCATAATGATGAGCTTCTTGTTCTTACCAAAACTATAAACCAACTGCTTGATCGTCTTGGTAATGTTATATTGAGAGAGAAGCAGTTCACTGCAGATGCCTCGCACGAATTAAGAACGCCTCTTTCTATTATCAAGGGAACTCTTGAAGTGCTGATTAGGAAACCACGTGAGCCACAACAATATATTGAAAAAATTACTACTGTTATATCCGAAGTGGATCGTATTTCGTTTCTGGTTGATCAGCTTCTCGAATTATCGAAATATGAAAATTCGGGGATTTTCCCAAAGTTCAGACAGGTAAAGATTTCTGACGTTATTTCCGAATCAGTTACAAGATTACTTCCTTTGCTTAATCAAAAAAAGATTACAATTGAATCGGGCGGCAATACAGAACTTTCTGTATATGCTGATCCGGCAATGCTTGATGTTATTTTTGAAAACCTTATTTCAAATGCTGTAAAGTATTCTCCGGAAAAATCCAGAATAGAAATCTTTGTCAAAACTTCTGATAACAAGATAATTCTTTCTGTAACTGATCATGGATTGGGAATTCCTCCGGAACAAATTGACAGGATATTTGACCGCTTCTATCGCATTGACGAATCAAGAAATTCCAAAATAGCCGGTAAAGGACTTGGGCTTGCAATTGCCAAAAGGCTTGTTGACCTGCAAAATATGGAACTAAGTGTTAAAAGTGAGTTAAATAAAGGCACCACCTTTTATCTTTCCTGTAACACATAAACAATACTGCTTTTTAAGAATATCTTAAGAATTATTTAAGCTTCATTTTATTATTGACTCATATTTTTACATCCATTCAATTAAAACAAAATGGAGAAGATATGAAGTTCAAAATGATTGCTTTTGCAGCAGTATTGTTTCTATCAGTGTCCGGATTAAATGCTAAGGTACCATCTGTAACCTTAGAAAACATTAAATCGGCAATAAAGGGTGAAACTACTGCCAGTGCCAAATATGCAGCTTATGCAAAAAAAGCCAATGAAGAAGGCTATGCCAAAATAGCTTTACTATTTGAAGCAGCTTCAAAAGCTGAAAACATTCATGCAAATAACCATAAAGCAGTACTGGAACAACTTGGAGAGAAATCCGGAGAAATTAAGCCTGAATTTAAAGTGAAATCAACAAAAGAGAATCTTCAGGATGCTATAAATGGTGAAACATATGAAGTGGATAAAATGTATCCTTCTTTTATGAAATCTTCAAAAGATGAGAAAGTAAATAAAGCTTCTATTTCATTTAATTATGCATATCAGGTAGAAAAGAAACATCAGGCATTATATAAAAATGCCCTTGCTCAGCTTGAGGCAGGCAAAGAAAAATCTCTGCCTTCAAAATACTTTGTATGCCCTGTATGCGGGAACACATATGATACTGAACCACCTGCAAAGTGTGGAATTTCAATGACGCCAAAAGGGAAATTTATTGTTTTTAATTAATTTGTTCTTCAAAACAGCCCTGCCTGAAAAGACCGGGCTGTTTTCAATACTTTAAAACTTGTATTAGTCTATTTTCGCGTTTCAAAGAAAACGCTATTTTTGTATTATATAATAAGGGAGAAAAATGACCGCACCTGCTTCTGATTCCAACGGAAAATACTTTGCTATCAGGCTATCTTTTTATTTCGGGCTGCTAATGCTTCTTATAAAATGGTATGCTTACTACCTAACCGGCTCTTCTGCAATTTTATCTGATGCAGCTGAATCTGTTGTTCATATAATTGGTGTTGGCTTTGCAGTATTTAGCTTGTGGCTAAGCCTGCAGCCCGCTGATGCAAAACATACTTACGGACATAGTAAAGTAAGTTATTTTTCTGCCGGTGTTGAAGGTTTTCTTATAGTCATTGCTGCAGCCTATATAATAGTGGTTTCCGTTGAAAAGTTTATAACCGGAATAGAAATTTCTAATATTGATAAAGGTACCTATTTTACTTTATCAGCTTCAGTCATAAACCTGTTCCTTGGATGGTTCCTTGTTCGCAAGGGTAAAAAAACAAATTCCATCATCCTGATTGCAAACGGCAAACATGTACTAACTGATTCATGGACAAGCTTTGGGGTTGTTGCAGGCCTTTTACTTACCTGGATTACAGGCTGGCTGCCTTTTGATCCTATTGTTGCTATTCTTGCTGCACTTAATATCCTCTGGACTGGCGGAAAGCTTATCAGGCAGGCTATTGGCGGTCTTATGGATGAAACTGACAACAAGCTGGGTAACACTATTCGTACACTGCTTGATACTGAAGTTCAAAAACTTGGGCTGGAATACCACCACTTAAGGTTCCGTGAAAGCGGAGATTCTATTTGGATTGAATTCCATTTATTATTCCCATCAGGGGTATTACTTGAAGATGCACACAATACCGCAACAGATCTGGAAACTTCAATTAAATCAGCTATTCAGGCAGATGTACAGGTACTGACCCACCTTGAACCAATGGATACAAAAGACAAGGGGCATGAATAATTTATTTGGATTAAAGCAGAGACCATTATTGCCCCTCTGTTTTAATCCTTGCAGTAATATCTTTTAAGGAAGTCCAGCTTTCCATAATTTCAGGCAGATATTCAACCGAAGTAGTAAATGTCCACAGATAAGCAACTATTGAATAAATATTCCCTGTGGTAAAGTCATCCAGGTCAATTGAAATATAAAGCACCCCGATAAAAATAAGCAGCAGGAACAATCTTATAGCACTAAAATTTAATGCGCTCCATCTGCCTATTCTTTCCTGAGTCTTGGCCATATTCCTGAACATAGAAATAACACGCTTATTATCACGTTTATTGAATGCATCGTATGTAGCTTCATAATTATCATGCAAACTGTTTTGCAGTAATGAAATCCGGTTGTAGTATATGAATCCTACAGCAGATATTGGAATTGCAGCAAAAAGGCAAAGAAGCGATATACGGATATCAAAAACTGCTACAGCGGTAATGGCACCTAAAATTGCAATTGCCTGCTCAATAAATTCAGTTGTACGATATTGTAGAAATGTAATATATTCCTGGCTTAATTGGGCACGTGCAGTTATTTTGGAAGTTTCTATACTGTTCTTTTCCCCCTGCTCAGTAATTTTAGTAATAATATTCACATAAATATTCTGATAAGTCCTGGGTTCAATAGCTCTTCTGGCAGAACCACTAAATGAATTTATAAGATAAATGCCAACCCATGCAAACAAAGGAAATAAATGTTTTTCATCAATAACAATCTTCCTTCCCTGCGCTTTATCAATAAACTCATCAATCAAATTACCAAAAACGGTAGGCTCAATAACCCAGGCTATATTTTCAATTAAAAGAAGGACTGCAATAAAAACCAATCCCCTTTTGTGGCCTTTTAATATGGTCCAAAAATTCATTTAACCCTGGATAATTTTAAGGGAAATAAAAAATATCAAATATGCCTGTAATTACAACTGGAGAATACAGGAAATAATACAACTTAAAATCCTTAGCCCATTTGGAAAAATAATCCCTTAAACTCATGTTTTTAGTATTTTAAGAATGGTGGTAGATTCATCAACATTTTCTGAATCATTATTTCTCTAAGAATATCAAAAACAATTATTCCATTACCATCTTATACTGATCATACAATGCCATCGCAGTATCAAAATCAAATCTTGTACGAATCATGTATGATTCATCCCTATCTTTAAGTGGGCGCTCATCCTCCCATTCAAGATTAGAATTAAGTACTTTATGATTGCTTAAATCCTCAATTGCCCATTTTGCTCCTGAAAGCTGCCTGGATTTCATAGTAAGAAATATCAATCCCTGCAGTTGAAACTTAACAGCCAGATCAAACCATTTTATCTTATCTTCATCGCTTAACATAATTCTGAATATTTTTTTTATTATTATCGAAAAAAATATAAATTTTTGAACTGAAAGTGAAGGCAGTTAATTATTAATTATGTCATATACTTTGATTTCAAGATAGATAAATATCTGAGCAATAACATTATCTAGATATATAATATCTAAACATTTTGATTTTTTCTGCTCATCTTTATTAAAGCATATTCTAAATATAATTTTTAAAACAAAAAAGCCTCTGAAAATTTCTGACAGAGGCTTTAAAAATAAAATTGGCAACTACCTACTCTCCCACACACCTGCGCATGCAGTACCATCGGCGTACTGGGTCTTAACTACTCTGTTCGGAATGGGAAGAGGTGTATCACCCAGGCTATAGTCGCCAAAAATCTAAAAAATCAATAAATAATGAAAGAAGAAAGAGTGAGTCATAAATCAGATTTAGTAAATCTACTGTGTATAAAAATTTAAATGGTTAAGTCTCACGACTTATTAGTACTGCTCGACTGAATGTATTACTACACTTACATCTGCAGCCTATCAACCTCGTCATCTCCGAGGAGTCTTTAGTTACTTACGTAAGGGATACCTAATCTTGAAGCGTGCTTCGCGCTTAGATGCTTTCAGCGCTTATCACAACCACACATAGCTACCCAACGATACCACTGGCGTGATAATTGGTACACTAGAGGTGTGTTCACTTCGGTCCTCTCGTACTAGAAGCGACCCTTCTCAAGTATCCTTCGCCCGCATAGGATAGGGACCGAACTGTCTCACGACGTTCTGAACCCAGCTCACGTACCGCTTTAATTGGCGAACAGCCAAACCCTTGGGACCTTCTTCAGCCCCAGGATGCGATGAGCCGACATCGAGGTGCCAAACCTTACCGTCGATATGAACTCTTGGGTAAGATCAGCCTGTTATCCCCGGCGTACCTTTTATCCTATGAGCGACGGCACTTCCACTCGCTGCCGTCGGATCACTAAGTCCTGCTTTCGCACCTGCTCGACTTGTAAGTCTCGCAGTCAAGCTCCCTTTTGCCTTTACGCTCGCCGCATGATTACCAACCATGCTGAGGGAACCTTTGAGAGCCTCCGTTACAATTTAGGAGGCGACCGCCCCAGTCAAACTACCCGCCTAACACTGTTCCTGATCCTGATTCAAGGATCGAGGTTAGAATCCAAGCAAAGCAAGGGTGGTATTTCACGGTTGGCTCCACCGAAGCTGGCGCCCCGGCTTCAAAGCCTCCCACCTATCCTACACATGCTTTACCCGAACCCAATGTTAGGGTGCAGTAAAGGTGCACGGGGTCTTTCCGTCCATATGCGGGTAACCGGCGTCTTCACCGGTACCACAATTTCACCGAGCCCGTGGTTGAGACAGTGCCCAAATCATTACACCATTCGTGCAGGTCGGAACTTACCCGACAAGGAATTTCGCTACCTTAGGACCGTTATAGTTACGGCCGCCGTTTACTGGGGCTTCGATTCAAAGCTTCACTTGCGTTGACCTCTCCTCTTAACCTTCCAGCACCGGGCAGGTGTCAGTCCCTATACATCGTCTTAATTGACTTCGCAGAGACATATGTTTTTGTTAAACAGTTGCTTGGGCCTTTTCACTGCGGCCCTTTTCAGCTACAACCGTAAAGGCTTTCACTTACTTGGGGCGCCCCTTATCCCGAAGTTACGGGGCTAATTTGCCGAGTTCCTTAACCACGGCTCACTCGAGCACCTGAGAATACTCATCCCGTCTACCTGTGTCGGTTTGCGGTACGAACTGATAAATTTTTCCTGTACGAAGATTTTCTCGGCAGCCTGATTACAGTCAGTTTGTGAGCTAGGCTCTCCCGTTCGCGTCTCGGCGTTAAGAAAACACGGATTTGCCTGCGTTTTCCGCCTACACACTTAGACCACCTAATCCAGCAGGTGGCTGACTTTCACTTCTGCGTCCCTCCTTACAGTCAAACAAAATTTACCAGGTACAGGAATATTAACCTGTTTACCATCACCTACGCCTTTCAGCCTCGGCTTAGGAATCGACTAACCCTGAGATGACTAACATTGCTCAGGAAACCTTAGACTTTCGGTGGACCGATTTTTCATCGATCTTATCGTTACTTATGCCAACATTTGCTTTTCTATACGCTCCAGCATGCTTCGCAACACACCTTCAGCGCCTATAGAATGTTCCTCTACCACTCCCGAAGGAGTCCACAACTTCGGTAAATAGTTTTAGTCCCGAGTATTGTCGACGCCCGATCGCTTGACTAGTGAGCTATTACGCACTCTTTAAATGAATGGCTGCTTCTAAGCCAACATCCTAGTTGTCAAAGCAATTGAACATCCTTTATCTGTTAACTATTATTTAGGGACCTTAGATGGTGGTCTGGGTTGTTTCCCTTTTGGCCACGCAGCTTATCCCACGTAGCCTGACTCCCGAGAAACATGTATATGGAATTCGGAGTTTGTCTGGGTTTGGTACCGTTGTGACAGCCCTAGCCCAATCAGTGCTCTACCTCCATTACACTATTACTCGAGGCTAGCCCTAAAGCTATTTCGAGGAATACGAGCTATTTCCGAGTTTGGTTGGCCTTTCACCCC